>Ga0207703_10000001_pt1 | contig 822925 bp, 776 predicted proteins | sample KBSSwiS12_FD_184304 | JGI IMG/M metagenome (GOLD analysis project Ga0207703, IMG submission 184304) | Switchgrass rhizosphere microbial communities from Kellogg Biological Station, Michigan, USA - KBS Switchgrass S1-2 (SPAdes) (version 2) | ecosystem: Host-associated > Plants > Roots >... | reverse complement strand
GGAGTAGGTCCCAAGGGTTGGGCTGTTCGCCCATTAAAGCGGTACGCGAGCTGGGTTTAGAACGTCGTGAGACAGTTCGGTCCCTATCCGCCGCGCGCGCAGGAGATTTGAGAAGAGCTGTCCCTAGTACGAGAGGACCGGGACGGACGAACCTCTGGTGTGCCAGTTGTTCCGCCAGGAGCACGGCTGGTTGGCTACGTTCGGCAGGGATAACCGCTGAAAGCATCTAAGCGGGAAGCTCGCTTCAAGATGAGATCTCCCACAGGGTTAACCTGGTAAGGCCCCCAATAGACTATTGGGTTGATAGGCCGGAAGTGGAAGCGAAGTAATTCGTGTAGCTGACCGGTACTAATAGGCCGAGGGCTTGCCACTATCTTTCAACATGGCTGTTTTGAAAAATTCGGCATTGTTGATTTGTTTCGCGTCCACTGTGCGGTTCACGAGTTACGGTCGGTTGACCACAACTCCATAGAGTTTCGGCGGCCATAGCGAGGGTGAAACGCCCGGTCCCATTCCGAACCCGGAAGCTAAGCCCCTCTGCGCCGATGGTACTGCTCGGGAGACTGGGTGGGAGAGTAGGACGCCGCCGGACATTCTTTCGATGAGGGCCATGACTGCGGTTATGGCCCTCATCGCTTTGTCCGGATAAGCCGGTGCGGAAGAATGCCCTGATACGCGACGGAACCGTCGTAGACCTTGGAGGAGCGTCGGTGGCCGAACGTCGTCAGTCAGCCGGGGACGGTGGGCGACCGGAGCGCAAGCGCGGTGCCGCGCAGTCGGGGGATCGCGGTCAAAGCAAAGCTCCTCGGTCCGCGGAGGCTCCGTCGCGAAGCGGGCGGCCGCCCGCTGCGGGAAGTCGGTCGGCGGCCCCGCGTACGGGCGGCGCGAGCGATTCTCCGCGCAGGGGTGCGAGCGGCAATGGCGCCACCGGCGGTCCAGAGCGTGCCGACCGCGCGGAGCGGCCTGCGCGTTCGGACCGGCCTGCCCGTTCGGAGAGGTCTGCTCGGTCGGAGTCGACCGGTGCTCGGCAGTCGTCCTCCCGCGGGGAACGGCGGCCCACCGACGCCGCACGACGGGATCCACAGCGCGATCCGCGCCGCGCATCCGACTCGACGGCAGCGAGGCGTCCTAGTCCCACCGCCGTGCCCGACCTGCCGGACGAAGCGCAGATCGAGGTTCTCGACGCATCGGTTCAAGAAGCCGTCGGACACCTCGGCGGCGTCCTCCCGCATTACGTAGGCCGGCACCTCGCCGCAGCCGGGCTTTTCCTCGAAGAGGATCCACCGAGAGCGCTGGCTCATGCACGCGCTGCCCGCGAAAAGGCCCCCCGGCTTGCCGAGGCTCGGGAGGTCCTCGGGATCAGCGCCTACGCGGCGGGCGACTTTGCGTTGGCGCGCTCGGAGCTGCGCGCCGCCCGCCGGATCACCGGGAACGCCGACCTCATCCCCATGCTGGCCGATTGCGAACGTGGACTCGGGCATCCCGACCGTGCGCTCGCCGTCGCAAGCGAACCCGAGGCCCGACGCTTGCGCGGCGCTGAACGGATCGAGCTCGCGATCGTCGTGGCTGGCGCGCGGTTGGACTTGGGGGAGCCGGCCGCTGCCGTACAGGTGCTTTCACTCCCGGAACTCAAAGATGCCACGCCCTCTGAAGCGACCGTTCGGCTTTGGTACGCCTACGCGACCGCGCTGGAAGCAGCCGGCCGTCGTTCGGAAGCGGCCGAATTCTTCGGTCGGGTGGTCCGCGTAGATCACGACGAGGCGACCGACGCGCGAGAGCGGCTCGCCGCGCTCGGCGCCGACGCGTAGCCATGTCTCCGCCGTCGGGATTCCAGCCTGCTTCAGAGCGGGCGTCCCTCGCCGGCTGCACGACATCGCCGTCCACTGTGTTCGACGTTGCCCTCCTCGATCTGGACGGCGTGCTCTACCTCGGGACCGAGCCGGTGCCGCATGCTGTCGACGCGCTGGCTGCCGCACAAGCCAGCGGGATGCGGCGTGAATACGTCACCAACAACGCCCTCCGTACGCCGGATGAGGTCGCAGCTCTGCTCAACGGCCTCGGGATATCGGCAACGACGGCGCAGATCGTGACCAGTGCGCAGGCCGTCGCGACCTTGATCGCCGAGCGCTTTCCCGCCGGCACTCGGGTGCTGGTCGCCGGAGGCGCCGGTCTGACCGCGGCGCTCGAGGAAGTCCGCCTGGTGCCGATCACCGGCGCCGACGACGACCCGGCGGCGGTTGTTTTGGGCTACGACCCCACGCTGACCTACGCGCGACTGGCCGAGGCGGCGCTCGCCGTCCATCGCGGCGCGGTGTTCTACGCCGCGAATCGGGACGCCACCGTGCCTACGCCGCGCGGTCCATTGCCCGGAATGGGCGCCATCGCCGCGGTGGTCGTCACCGCAACCGGCGTCGAACCGCTGGTGGCCGGAAAGCCGGAACGGGCACTGCATGCGGAGTCGATCCGCCGGAGCAACGCGGCCCGGCCGCTCGTCGTCGGGGATCGGCTCGACACCGACATCGAAGGGGCTCGTCGGGCCGGCACGCCGTCGCTGTTGGTCCTGACCGGCGTCACGGACATCGGACAACTCATCGCGGCAGCTCCGGAACGCCGTCCGGACCTGATCGCTCGCGATCTGCGCGGGCTCAACAACCCTCACCCCGCGGCGTCCGACGGTCGTTGTGGCGCGGCTGTGGCGCGCTACGACGTTGCCACGCGCACCGTGCGCGTCGAGAGCGGGGGAGCCGATCTCGACGACCGCGTCCGGGCCGCCGTGTCGGCGGCGTGGCAGGCGGCCGATGCCGGGCTGCAGGTGGTCGGCGTCGATGGCCTCGAATGAGCGCGGACGGTCACCGCACAGATCGGCTGCCTCGCGGCGCGAAGACGTCCCGGACGGTAGCGTTCGAAATGCGCTGCGCTCGTCCTGATCGTGGCCCACTCGCAAACGGAGGCACCCGCAATGTCGACTCAGGCTGAGCCGTCGTACGACGCAGCGCCTGAGTCGTCGTATCCGCCGGTCGAGGCGGCCTTGGCGCAGCTTGCGGCCGCGCAGGATCTCCCGATGGAACAGCGGGTCGGTGCATTCGAGCAGGTGCATCGTCTGCTGGCCGATGCTCTGGACGCGCCGGTCAACCAGCCGCCGGTCGCCGGGGCGTGAGGTGCGGCGATGGCACGACATGCGCGGTTGGACGTCGAGCTGGTTCGGCGCGGGCTTGCCCGCAGCCGTGAGCAGGCGAGCACGTTGATCGGCGATGGCCGCGTGGTCGTCGCGGGCGCGGTTGCCACGAAACCTGCCACCGGAGTCACGCCCGACACGCCGCTTGTCCTCCGTCCGGGCAGCGGCGGGGACGAATACGTGTCGCGCGGCGCGCACAAGTTGCTCGGCGGATTGCGTCGGTTCGGCGCGGCGGAACATCCGCTGCGCGTTGCCGGCCGCAGGTGCCTCGATGCCGGTGCGTCGACGGGTGGCTTCACGGATGTCCTGCTGCGGGCCGGGGCGGCCGAGGTGATTGCCGTCGATGTCGGGTACGGCCAGCTCGCGTGGTCACTGCGGACCGACGAGCGGGTCACTGTCATCGAACGGACAAACGTCCGGTTCCTCGAACCGGAGGCCATCGACGGGCCGGCCGACCTGACCGTCGCCGACCTGTCGTTCATCGGGCTACGGACCGTGCTGCCGAACCTTGCCCGGTGTACGGCAGCTGATGGCGACCTTGTCCTGCTGGTCAAACCGCAGTTCGAGGTGGGCCGCGAACGGCTTGGGGCGGGTGGGGTGGTCCGTGAGCCTGCGCTACGAGCCGAAGCGGTCCTCGATGTAGCGGCAGCGGCTCAACAACTCGGCCTGCACGTTCGCGGTGTCGTCGCGTCCCCTCTGCCCGGTCCACGCGGCAACGTCGAGTATCTGCTGTGGCTGGCCGGTCCGGCGGCGCCGTGCCTCGAACCGCAGGGCGCGGCCGCGCTGGCGGAGGCAGTGAGCGCTGCCGTGGCCGAGGGACCCTCATGACCCGGCGCATGCTGCTCGTTACGCACACCGGACGGGAGGTCACGCGTCACTCGGCAATGGCCGTGACAGAGCGGCTCACCTCCGCTGGCGTCGAGGTCCATGCGCTGCCCGCCGAAGCGATGAGCAGCGGATCCGACGGCCGACCGGTCGTCGACGAGTCGCCGCCGCGGGATCTCGAGCTCGTGCTGGCACTCGGGGGTGACGGGACGTTGCTGCGGGCGGCGGAACTCGCGCGGGCGGCGGATGCGCCGCTGCTCGGCGTCAACCTCGGTCACGTTGGCTTCCTGGCCGAGACCGAGCCCGACGATCTCGACCATGCACTGGACCGGATCCTCGCCTGCGATTACACGGTCGAGGAACGGATGACGATCGACGTCGTCGTGCGTTTCCGGGGTGAGGTGATCGCGCGGGATTGGGCCCTGAACGAAGCGGCGCTGAGCAAGACCGACCGGGCCCGCATGCTTGAGTGCGTCGTCGAGGTTGATGCCCGACCCGTATCTCGGTTCGGCTGCGACGGAGTCGTGCTCGCGACACCGACCGGCTCGACTGCCTACGCGTTCTCCGGCGGGGGTCCGATTGTGTGGCCGGAGGTGTCCGCGCTCCTGGTGGTCCCGATCAGCGCCCACGCGCTGTTCGCCAGGCCGATGGTCACGTCGCCCGACTCGCGTCTCGCTGTCGAAATCCTGCCGCCCTCCGGGGCCGAGGTGGCCGACGGCGACGGCGGGCCAACCGCATTGCTGTGGTGCGACGGTCGCCGGCTCGTCCCGTTGCATCCGGGGTGTCGCATCGAGGTACGGCGCGGCAGTCAGCCGGTTCGGCTGGTACGGCTCGATACGAAACCGTTTGCCGACCGGCTCGTCGCTAAATTCGCTCTGCCCGTCGAAGGGTGGCGCGGCCGCCGCGGCGACGGACCGGCGGCTCGCCGCTCTGGCGAAAGTCCGGCCTAGCGCAGATGTTGGAAGAAATCCGGATCCGCGGACTGGGTGTGATCGCGGAGGCGGTGCTCCCGCTGGAACCCGGCCTGACCGTGTTGACCGGTGAGACGGGCGCCGGAAAAACAATGCTGCTGTCCGCGCTGAACCTGCTCTGCGGGGGGCGTGCCGATCCGAGCCTGGTGAGGGCGGAGGTCACCCAGGCGTCCGTGGAAGGCCGGGTACAGATCGAAGCCGGCCGCGAACTCGACCGGGCGCGCGAAGCCGGCGCAGACGTCGACGACGACGGGGCCCTGCTCGTCCGCCGCAGCGTCGGCGCCGACGGGCGGAGCCGAGCCGTCCTCGGTGGCGCCGGCGTCCCGAACGGCGTGCTCGCCGAGGTTGTGGCGTCGCGAATCGTCGTCCATGGACAAGCCGACCAGCAGCGCCTCAGCTCGCCGGCCCAGCAGCGCGACATCCTCGACCGGTACGCCGGTCCGGCCGCAGCGGAGGCGCTTGCCGCGTACCAAGAGGCCTACGCCACTGCCCAGGAAGCCGCAGCCCGTGAACGACTACTCGACGAAGCGGCCCTCACCGGCGCCGCCGACGTAGATCGTCTTCGCTTCGTGTGCGAACGAATCGAAGCGCTGGCACCCCGGCCGGGGGAGGACGGCGAGTTGGTCAACGAGATCGGCCGGCTCGCGCATGTCGAGTCGTTGGCCGAGGCGGTGGCCGGCGCGTACGAAGTGCTCGATGGCAGCGAGGGGGCGTCCGGGGAAGCGGAAAGCCCTGGGGCAGAGGCACTCTTGGCCCAGGGCGCGCGACTGTTGGCCAGTCAGTCCGTTCACGATCCCCGCGTCGGTGAGTTCGCCGACCGGATGCACGAGCTGGCGATCGTCGCCGACGAACTACGCGGTGACCTGACCTCGTATCGCGATTCCTTGGCCGCTGACCCGGCGGCGTTGCAGCGGGCGAACGAGCGACTCGCAGCACTGCGCGCGGCCGGGAACGCGTACGTCCCGCACAACCCGACCGCCGACGGCCTCATCGCCTGGAGTAAGGACGCGGCGCAACAGTTGTACGACCTCGAACATCGCGAAGACCAGCGCGCGGCCGCACGGGTGGCGCGCGAGCAAGCTCTCGCGGTCCTGGAGAAGGCCGCGCTGCGGCTACGGGAGGAGCGGACCGCCGCGGCCGTCCGCCTGTCGGAACTCGCCACGCGCGAATTCGCCGGTCTTGCACTGGGCGGCGCGCGGCTCGATGTCGAGGTCACCCCGATCGACCCTGGCCCGTACGGCGCCGACGCGGTGGTCTTCGGTTTTACGGCTCATGCCGGTGCGCCGACGCGACCGGTCGGCCGGGGGGCCAGCGGCGGAGAGCTCAGCCGGATCATGCTGGCACTCGAGGTGGTGTTGGCCGGGGCCGACCCCGTCCCGACGATGGTCTTCGACGAGGTTGACGCAGGCGTCGGCGGGCAGGCGGCGGTTGAGGTCGGCGCCCGGCTCGCGCGACTTGCCGAGCACCACCAGGTTCTCGTCGTCACCCACCTGGCGCAGGTCGCCGCTTTCGCCGACCACCACGTCCGAGTCCGTAAGGGAGCGACCGGTGGCGTTGGGGTGAGCGATGTCGACGTGTTGGGCGGCGAGGATCGGATCGTCGAGCTCGCCCGGATGCTCGGCGGACAATCCGAGAGTGACGTCGCCCGCGAACACGCCCGCGAGTTGCTCGCCGCCGCCGCGAGCCGCCGACACTCCTGGTGAATTCGGCGCTGTCGTAGGCGACTGTCGTCGGCGGGTGTTACCGTGAACTCCCGTGGCAGGGGCTTCTCGGAGCCTTCCTGAGAGCAGTCGTTCGAGCCCGTCAACCACGGAAAGCAGGCCGTTGTGCCGCAGGCGCATATGAGCAAGCACGTCTTCGTCACGGGCGGCGTCGCCTCATCGCTGGGTAAGGGGCTGACGGCGTCGAGCCTCGGCCGGTTACTCAAAGCGCGCGGGCTTCGCGTCACGATGCAGAAGCTCGACCCGTATCTCAACGTCGACCCGGGAACGATGAACCCGTTCCAGCACGGCGAGGTGTTCGTCACCCACGACGGTGCTGAGACCGACCTCGACATCGGGCACTACGAGCGGTTCCTCGACACCGAACTCGACGGCCACGCCAACGTGACGACCGGCCAGGTGTACAGCCAGGTCATCGCCAAGGAACGTCGCGGCGACTATCTCGGTGACACCGTCCAGGTGATCCCGCACATCACGAACGAGATCGTCGACCGGATCCGCTCGATGGCCGGCCCCGATGTCGACGTCGTGATCACCGAGATCGGCGGGACAGTCGGCGACATCGAATCGCTGCCGTTCCTCGAGGCGGCGCGGCAGGTCCGGCATGTGATCGGGCGTGACAACTGCTTCTTCCTGCATGTGTCGCTCGTTCCCTACCTCGCGCCCTCCGGCGAGCTGAAGACCAAGCCGACGCAGCACTCGGTCGCCGCCCTGCGCAGCATCGGTATCCAGCCGGACGCGCTGGTCTGCCGCTCGGACCGGCAGATCCCCGACGGTCTGAAGCGCAAGCTCAGCCTGATGTGCGACGTCGACCAGGAAGCGATCGTCGCCGCGCCGGACGCCCCGTCGATCTACGACATCCCGAAGGTGCTGCATTCCGAGGGCCTCGACGCCTATCTCGTACGGCGGCTCGGCCTGCCGTTTCGGGACGTCGACTGGACCGACTGGAACACGCTGCTCGAACACGTCCACCATCCGTCGCGGCAGGCGGTGATCGCGCTGGTGGGCAAGTACGTCGACCTGCCGGATGCGTACCTGTCGGTGTCGGAAGCGCTGCGGGCCGGTGGTTTTCACCATGACGCGGCCGTGCAGATCCGCTGGGTGACCTCCGATGACTGCGCCACCATGTCGGGCGCGGCGCAAGCACTCGAAGGTGTCGACGGCGTCCTCGTCCCGGGCGGGTTCGGCGTTCGAGGGATCGAGGGCAAGATCGGCGCTCTGCGGTACGTCCGTGAGAACGGGATCCCCACGCTGGGCATCTGCTTGGGCCTGCAATGCATGGTCATTGAGGCCGCCCGCAACCTGGCAGGCATCACCCGGGCCGACTCCGCCGAATTCACGCCCGACACCCCGGAGCCGGTGATCTCGACGATGGCCGACCAGCTCGATGTCGTCGCCGGCGAGCGCGACATGGGCGGGACGATGCGGCTCGGCGATTACCCGACCATGCTGCGGACCGGCTCGCTCGCGGCGGAGGCGTACGACTCGGAGCACATCATCGAACGTCACCGGCACCGGTATGAGGTGGCCAACGCGTACCGCGACCGGCTGGAAGCGGCGGGCGTCCGGTTCTCCGGCATGTCACCGGACGGCCGATTGGTGGAGATCGTCGAGCTAGACCGGGACACCCACCCGTTCTACGTCGGCACCCAGTTCCACCCGGAGTTCACCTCGCGGCCGACGAAGGCGAACCCGATCTTCGCGGCCTTCATCGGGGCGGCGCTCGAAGCGAACAGCGAGCGAACCGGCGAGCTGCCGGTCGAGGTGTTGGAACTGGCTCGTACGTGAGCCGCTGTGGCTGAGGTGCACGACTACGACGTTCGCGCATCCCGGCGCGTCTTTGCCGGCCACGTCATCGCCCTCCGCAGTGACGATGTGGCCATGCCCGGCGGCGGCCTGTCGACCCGCGATGTCGTCGAGCATCCGGGCGCGGTGGCGGTGGTCGCTCTCGACGACGCGGGACGGGTCGTGCTGGTGAACCAGTACCGGCACCCGCTGAAGGAACGGCTGTGGGAGCTTCCGGCCGGATTGCTGGACATGGCGGGGGAGAGCGCCGCGGCCGCGGCGGCACGCGAGCTTCGCGAAGAGGCCGGGCTGGAGGCAGCCGAGTGGTCCGTCCTGGTCGACATGCTGACCTCGCCGGGGATGACCGACGAAGCGATCCGGATCTACCTGGCCCGCCGCTTGCGCTTCGTCGGCCGGCCGGCCGGCGACGACGAGGAGGCTGAAATCACCGTCGAGCATGTCGACCTTGATGAGGCGGTGGCTCAGGTGTTGTCCGGTGACCTGCGAAACGGAGCAGCATGCGTCGGGATCCTGGCTGCCGCGGTAGCGCGGTCTCACGGCTTCGCCGGCTTACGGCCTGCTGCCGCCGCCTGGCCGGATCGTTCGGGCCGCTGAGCGGTGAGCGCGGGCACTGATCGATCGTTCCTGCCGGACGCGATCGATGCGTACCTGACCCACCTCACCGTCGAGCGTGGCCTGGCGCGGAACTCGCTCGCCGCGTACGGACGCGACCTCGCCCGCTACCGCTCCTACCTCGCAGCACGGGATGTCGACTCGATTTCCGGCGTGAGCGCGACCGACGTACACGCGTTCGCGGGGGCACTTCGGGACGGCGACGAGGACCACCCGCCGATGGCCCAAGCAAGTGTCGCGCGCACGCTGGTCGCCGCTCGCGGCCTGCACCGCTTCGCGCTCCGCGAGGGCATGGTCACCGACGATGTGACCGCCGCCGTGAAGCCCCCGTCGCCGCCGCGCAGGTTGCCGAAAGCGCTCGACGTGGACGAGATCGAGGCGCTCCTGGCGGCGGCGGCCTTCGACCAGACGGCGTTGTCCCGGCGGGACACGGCGCTACTTGAGTTGCTCTACGCGACCGGAGCCAGGATTTCGGAGGCAGTGGCCCTGGACGTGGACGACATCGACCGTCCGTACGCCAAAGCTTCAACCTCAGGTGGAGACAAAGCCGCAGCGGCCCGAGCAACCGGCACCGTGCGGCTGCTCGGCAAAGGCGACAAGGAACGGATGGTGCCCGTCGGCCGGGCGGCCCTCCGGGCGATCGAGGATTACCTCACGGTCGGTCGGCCGCCGCTGTCGGCCAAGGGTCGGGGTGGACCGGCACTGTTCCTCAACGCCCGCGGGGCCCGGCTGTCGCGGCAAAGCGCCTGGGCGGTTCTTCGCGGGGCCGCCGAGAAGGCGGGCATCCGGCGCGACATCTCACCGCACACGTTGCGGCATTCCTTCGCCACTCATTTGCTGGATGGCGGTGCTGACGTCCGTACCGTTCAAGAACTTCTCGGGCATGCCTCGGTGACCACGACGCAGATCTACACCCTGGTCACGGTCGACCGATTGCGCGAGGTCTACGCGTCGTCGCATCCCCGTGCCCGTAGCCGAACGTAGCCTCGCGCACGCCTTCGATCTCGACAGATAGCAGGCGGCCCCCGTAGGGTCCAGAGATCGGCACTGCTGCTTGTCGGCATTCGGCCGAAACCACAGGAAGGTTTGTCCCTGAATGTCCATGTCGACAAATTGGGGAAGCGCGAGTGAGCCTGGCGGGAGCGTGCGTAAGCCCGCTCCCACCGGTGACGGCGCCGAACCGGAACTCGGACCGACGGGTCGGCCGCGCCCTCAGTTGCCCATCCCGGCCCCCCTTGTCGATCATGGTCCGGCCCGGATCATCGCCCTCTGCAACCAGAAGGGCGGGGTCGGGAAGACCACAACGACGATCAACCTCGGGGCGGCGCTCGCGGGCTTCGGCCGCCGGGTACTACTGGTCGACTTCGACCCTCAGGGCGCACTGTCGGTCGGACTAGGCGTCAACCCGGGGCAACTCGACCGCACGATCTACACGCTGCTGATGGATCGCACATCGCGAGTCGAAGACGTGATGCTCAAGACCAGCGTCGCCGGTATGGACCTCATCCCGAGCAACATTGACCTCAGCGCCGCCGAGGTGCAGCTGGTCGGCGAGGTCGCGCGGGAGCAGACGCTCCTACGAGCCTTGGAACAGGTCGCCGCCGATTACGACTACATCCTCATCGACTGCCAGCCGTCGCTCGGCCTTCTTACGGTCAACGCGCTGACCGCCGCGCATGGCGTGATCATTCCGTTGGAGTGCGAGTACTTCGCCCTGCGCGGCGTGGCCCTCCTGATGCAGACGATCGACAAGGTCCGCGAGCGCCTTAACCCTCAACTAGAGGTCGATGGCGTGCTGGCCACCATGTTCGACTCGCGCACGCTGCACGGGCGCGAGGTTCTGGAGCGGGTCGTCGAGGTCTTCGGTGACGGGGTCTTCCACACGGTGATCAACCGGACGATCCGTTTTCCGGAGACGACGGTGGTGGGCCGGCCGATCACCGACTATGCGCCCTCGTCACCCGGAGCGCTCGCGTTCCGCCAGCTTGCGCTCGAGGTCCTCGCGCGGTGAGCGCGGGGGGTAGATCGAAGAGTCGACCAGGGGGGAAGCGGGCATCGCTGCCGGGCGCCGATGAGCTGTTCCGGCCGACCGGCCAGGGGTCCGAGAGCGAGGCGCCGGCGGCGGCATCCCGGCATGTCATGTCCTCCGGTCGTCAACGGCATGACGCCAAGATCACGGTGTACGTGTCCGCTGACGAACTCGTCGAACTGGAACGGGCCCGGCTGACCCTGCGAGCCGAGCACGGGGTTGCGGTCGATCGTGGACGCATCGTGCGCGAAGCGATCGCCTTCGTCCTTGCCGACCTCGCGGGACATGGCGAGGAGTCGTTGCTCGTCCGTCGCCTGCAAGACGGCGCCGCGGCCGAGGGTCTCTCGTGAGGCGACGATGCTCCGCTATCTGACCCATCCGTACCAGCTGCTCGGCATCGCTCTGGCCGTCTTCGTCGGGCTCATCGGGCAGAACTTGGTCCAGGCGTGGGTAGCGAACGCCTGGGGGGATCGCGAGCCGCGTCGCCAGGGTTTCCTCCGGCCCGACCTCAGCAAGCACATCGATCCACTGGGCGCCGTGGCGTGCATCGTCGTGTACTTCGGCTGGGGGTTTGCCGCCCCGGTGCCGATCGAGACCAGGTTCCGGCGTCAGCGGTTCCGGGCCACCGTCGCGCTGCTGTCCGGACCGGCCTTCCTCCTGGCATTGCTGTTCGCCGCCGCCTGGATCGCGACCAACACCACGAACGGGCGGGTCTACGAGACGGCGTTGTACGCCGCGGCATCGCTCAGCGGACTGACCGTCCTGAGCCTGTTCCCGATTCCGCCGCTGCCCGGCGGGCGGGCGTACTTCCTTTACGCGCCCGTGTCGCCGGGCTGGCAACGCGCCCGCTACCACCTGGCCGAGGGGCACCTAGGCCGGTTGATCGCGCTCGGGTTCGTGCTGCTGCCGATCCTGTTCCCGCTGCTTCCCGACCCGGTCCGCGATCTGGCGGACAGTCTTCGGAATTGGGTGTTCCGTACGGTCAGCTAGTCGCCCGGGTCCGCTGGAGCCGGTACGGTCGACGGGTGTCAGCGCCGGCCATCTCCACGGAACCGGCGAGCGCCGCGGGCCCGGCGAATCCCGAGGCGTCGTCCGGTGGATTCGAAGTACACCTCGACGTATTCGACGGCCCGTTCGACCTGCTGCTGGGCCTGATCAGCAAGCACAAGCTCGACATCACCGAGGTCGCCCTCGCCAAGGTGACGGACGAATTCGTGGCGTACGTCCGGGCGATGCCGAACTTGGACCTCGACGTCCTCACCGACTTCCTGGTTATCGCGGCCACGTTGCTCGACCTGAAAGCCGCGCGGCTGCTGCCGTCGGCCGACGTCGACGACGAGGAGGACCTGGCGCTCCTCGAGGCACGGGATCTGCTGTTCGCCCGGCTGCTCGAGTACCGCGCGTACAAGGAGATCGCCGGCTGGATGGCGCGCCGGCAGGGCGAGGAACAGTCCTGGTACGCGCGCCTGGCCGCCGTTCCGGAGGAATTCGCGGCCGCATTGCCGGATGTACTGATCGGGGTGACGCCGCAGGAGTTCGCCCGGATCGCGGCGGGCGCCCTCGCGCCGAAGCTGCCGCCGGTGGTGCAGGTCGATCACATCCACGCGATACGGATCAGCGTCCCGGAGCACATGGCGGTGCTGTCGAAACGGCTCAGCGAGCAGGGCACCGCGACGTTCCGGGCGCTGTGTGCTGACTGCGGGGAGCTGATCGAGGTGGTGGCCCGATTCCTCGCCGTCCTCGAGCTTTATCGGGAAGGCGCCATTGCCCTGGAACAGGCCACCCCGCTCGGCGAGATGCACCTGCGGTGGTCGGGGCGTCCGCCCGGCAGCGAGCCGGAGCTGCAGTCCGACCCGTACGACGAACCGGGCGATCGCCCCGAAGGAGCCGAATGACCGAGGAGTACAGCGCCGCCGACGAGCAGCTGGCCAGCCCCGAACTGACCCGTTCGCGGCTCGAGGCGTTGCTCGTGGTGGCGGAGGGAGCTGTGCCGGTGGCCGACCTCGCGCGCGCGGTCGGCATGCCGCCGGCGGACGTCGAAGCGGCGCTCCGCGTGTTGGCGGCGGACTACGAAGCTCGCGGCAGTGGAATCCGCTTCCGCGATACGGCGGCGGGCTGGCGGCTGTTCGCGGCGCCCGAACACCACGACCTGATCCGCACCGCGTTGCGCGACGACCAGCCCTCGAAGCTGACCCAGGCGGCACTGGAAACCCTCGCCGTCATCGCGTACCGGCAGCCGGTCAGCCGGTCCCGGATCGGCGCGATCCGTGGGGTGAGCGCCGATGCCGTCGTTCGTACGCTGGTGAGCCGCGGCCTCGTCGTCGAGGTCGGCACCGAGGAGAGTTCTGGGGCGGTGTTGTACGGGACGACGGCGTCATTCCTGGAGAAGCTGGGCCTCCGATCGCTCGCTGAACTGCCTCCGCTGTCGGAGCACCTACCCAGCCTCCAGGACGTCCTGGAATCGTCGGAACTGACATCGCTGTAACGTCGCACCACATGGTTGGAGAAACGGCGGACGGCGCGCCTGGCGAAACACAGGAGCGGCTGCAGAAGGTCCTGGCAGCGGCTGGTATCGGTTCGCGCCGCCTGTGCGAAGACCTGATCGGCCAGGGCCGGGTGTCCGTCGACGGTGTCACCGTCGACCGGCAGGGCGTTCGGGTTGATCCGGCGACGGCGATCATCCGCGTCGACGGTGAGCGGATCCGGGTGGCGTCGGACCGTACGTATGTCGCGTTCAACAAGCCGTCCGGCGTTGTCAGCACCATGTCCGATGAGCGCGGCCGGGTTTCCCTCGCCGACGTGCCGGCGCTCCGCAGCTACCAGGGTTCGCGGCGGCTGTTCCATGTCGGCCGCCTCGACGCGGAGACCGAAGGTTTGCTGCTGCTCACGAATGACGGTGAGCTGGCCCACCGGCTCATGCATCCCTCGTTCGAGGTCAGCAAGATCTACCTTGCCGAGGTGGCCGGGCCGGTTCCGCTGACCAGCCGCCGCCGGCTCAAGGAGGGCGTGATCCTCGACGACGGACCGGCCGCCGTCGATTCCGTCAAGATCGTCGACTCGGTGCCGGGCCGAGTGTTGTTGGAGGTTCGCCTGCACGAGGGCCGAAACCACCTGGTACGACGGTTGTTGGCGGCCGTCGGCCACCCGGTCAAGCGGCTCGTCCGGGTGCAGCTCGGTCCGGTCAAGCTCGGCGATCTGCGGACCGGGCACGCGCGACCGCTGACCCGGCAGGAAGTCAACGGGCTCCACGAACTCGTCGATCTCGAGTAGCACCGAGTTCGCGGCGGCGGCACGAACCGTCGGCTCGATAGAGTTCCGTCCGGACGAAAGGACGCTTTGGTGGCTGTACGCGCGCTTCGCGGTGCGATTCAAGTCGATGCCAATGACCGCGACCTCATCCTGGAAGGCATCCGCGAACTGATCACCGAGCTGTTCGATCGCAACGACATGTCGGCGGACGACGTCATCAGCATGATCTTCACGGCGACTCCCGACCTCACCGCCGAGTTCCCTGCGTACGCGGCGCGGCGGCTCGGCTTCGACGATGTCCCACTGCTGTGCGCGGTCGAGATCGATGTAGCGGGCGCGATGCCGCGGGTGTTACGGGTACTCGCGCACGTCGAAACCCCCAAGACGCGGGCAGAACTGCATCATTCGTATCTACGTGGCGCGGCCGCCTTGCGCCGCGACCTGCCGGCGTGACGACGGCCTCCGCCGACCCGCCCGGCGTTTTCGGCCCCGGCCCGCACCGGGCCTTGGTCGTCGGCGCGGGCCTGATCGGCACCAGCATCGGCCTTGGGCTCGCCCGCGCCGGCTGGCTGGTCCGGTTCTCCGACCTGCAGGTCGACCGGGAAAACGTCGCAACCGAAGCCGCCGCGAAGATCTCGGCGGCCGCCGGAGTCGATCCGGCCGCGGACGCGGGGGATACCCCGGACTTCGTCGTGATCGCAGTCGATCCGCAGTCCACGCCGAACCTCGTTGTGCAGACCGCACGGCACTACCCCCGGGCGACGGTCATCGACACGGCGTCGGTGAAGGCGCGACCGGCGACCGAGGTCGAGAGTGCCGGGCCGCTCGGCGACAACATCGTGCTATCACACCCCTTGGGTGGGCGGGCGACGAGTGGCCCCGACGACGCCCGTCCCGACCTGTTCGCCGGCCGCGTGTGGGCGCTGTGCCGGCTCGATGAGACGTCCGACGCGCACGCGCACCGGGCCGAGCATGTGGTTCGGCTGTGCGGTGCCGTACCACTGTGGGTGTCGCCGCTCCAGCACGACGAGGTCCTCGCAGTCACCAGCCACCTGCCGCAGCTCGTGGCGTCCGGGCTTGCTGCGGCGGTCGCCGATCTGGGCGGCACGGCGGCGCGCCTGTCCGGGCCCGCTCTGACCGACATGACCCGGATCGCTGAGAGCCCGATCGACATGTGGAACCAGATCGTCCTGGCGAACCGCGCACCGATCGCGGCCGGCCTCGACCACCTCATCGACTCGCTGACATCTGTCCGGTCGGCGATTCAGGCCGGTGATGACGACGCGCTGAGTACGGCCGTCACCGCGCTGCTGCTACGCGGCCGGGCCGGCCGGTCGCTGATCAGCGCGAAGCACGCCGGCCTGGCGCCCTCGGCCGGCGAGCCGACGGGACCCGCCTGGGAATGGGTCGAGGTCACGATGCCTGACGTGCCGGGGCGCCTCGCCGCCACCTTGCTTGCCGCAGCCGAAGAGGGCATCAACGTCGAAGACGTACGTCTCGACCACGCGCCACACGCGGCCGCCGGAACCGTCGCGCTTGCGGTTGCCGCTGGCGCCGCCGCCCGGTTGCGTGCGGCCGTCGCCGGCGCGGCATCGACTGTGCCGCAGCGGGTTTCGCCCCGTGCCGCGGCACCTGCCGTCGACCTGGTTGCCATCGACGGGCCGAGCGCGTCGGGGAAAAGCACCGTGGCGAAGAAGTTGGCTTGCGAGCTCGGGTGGTCGTATCTCGACACCGGCGCGACGTACCGGGCGATCACACTGGCCTGTCTCCGTAAGGGATTCGCGCTCGACGACGCGGAACGGATCACCGCGCTGGCGACTGACCTGGTGATCGGTGGTCACCTGACGCCGGTGCTCGATGCGTACCGGCCGACGATCCTGTTGCATTCGAAGGACGTCGGCGAGGAGATTCGTGGTGAAGCGGTGACATCGGCGGTGAGCACGGTGAGTGCGCATCCGCAGCTCCGTGCCGTCTTGGTGGCCTGGCAGCGGCGGATCGCCCTGGGCGCGCAGCGCTGCGTCCTCGAAGGCCGGGATACCGGTGCAGTCGTCGTTCCCGACGCGCAGCTCAAGGTCTGGCTCACCGCCCGTACCGACGTGCGGGCGTCGCGGCGTGCGCAGGAAGCGGGGGAGGCGGCAGGCGCCGACCTGCAGCGCCGGGACGCACATGACGCCGGCCGGGCCGCCGACCCGATGCAGCCGGCCCCGGACGCCGTCATCGTTGACACCTCCGACCTCGACATCGACGAGATCGTGGCGCAGCTGTTGGCGAGTGTTCGTGGCTGACGACAGCGTTAGGGCTGATCCGGCCGAGGTTCGGGTTCCGATCGTTGCGGTCATCGGGCGCCCCAACGTCGGCAAGTCCACGTTGGTCAACCGGGTGATCGGTGCCCGACTCGCCGTCGTCGAAGACATCCCGGGCGTCACGCGCGACCGGGTTGCGTACGACGCGAGCTGGCGTGGCCGGCGGTTCACGATCGTCGATACCGGCGGTTGGGAGCCGCGCGCGGCCGGCCTGGCGGCCCAGGTCGCCGCGCAGGCCGAGGTCGCGGTCGCGGCTGCGGACGCCGTACTCCTGGTGATCGACGCGACCGTCGGTGTGACCGCTACGGACGAGGCCGTTGCCCGGGTGCTGCGTAAGGCGGGCAAGCCGGTGATCTTGGCGGCAAACAAGGTCGACGACGCGCGGATGGAGGCCGAAGCCGCATCGCTCTGGTCGCTCGGGGTGGGAGAGCCGTTCCCGGTCAGTGCACTGCACGGCCGCGGCAGTGGCGACCTGCTCGACCGCATCCTTGAGGCGCTACCGGAGACGCCCGCCGAGATCTTCGACGCCGAACGAGGCCCGCGCCGGGTTGCGTTGGTCGGCCAACCGAACGTCGGTAAGTCGAGCCTGCTGAACCGGCTCGCCCGCGAGGAACGGGCGTTGGTCGATTCCGTGGCCGGGACGACGCGCGACCCGGTCGACTCGCTCGTGGAGATCGACGGACAGACCTGGCAATTCGTGGATACGGCGGGCATCCGACGCCGTTCGCACACGGCCAGCGGTTCCGAGTACTACTCGAACCTGCGGACGTCGGCTGCGATCGAATCCGCTGAGGTCGCTCTGGTGTTGATCGATGCGAGCGCCCCGCTCACCGAACAGGACCAACGGATCATCGGCACCGTCGTAGACGCAGGCCGCGCGCTCGTCCTGGCCTTCAACAAGTGGGACCTCGTCGACGAGGATCGGCGACTCCAACTCGAGCGCGAACTCGACCGGGACCTCGCCCGGGTGGCGTGGGCGCCGCGCGTCAACGTCTCCGCGAAGACTGGCCGGTCCGTGGAGAAGTTGGCGGGCGCCCTGCGGACGTCGCTGGCCGGTTGGGACACCCGGGTGCCGACCGGGCGGCTCAACTCGTGGCTCAGCGACCTGGTTGCGGCGACGCCGCCGCCGATTCGCGGCGGCAAGCAGCCCAAGATCATGTTCGCGACGCAGGCGGCCACGCGCCCGCCCCGGTTCGTCCTGTTCACCACCGGTTTCCTGGAAGCCGGCTATCGCCGCTTCCTCGAACGGCGGATGCGTGAGGAGTTCGGCTTTGCCGGCACGCCGATCGACATCAGCGTCAAGGTGCGGGAGCGCGAGAAGAAGAAGTAGCCAGGCCCTGCGATAGAGTCACCGCACCAAACGGGACGTGGCGCAGCTTGGTAGCGCACTTGACTGGGGGTCAAGGGGTCGCAGGTTCAAATCCTGTCGTCCCGACCAGCGTTTACGCCGGTCGGACCGGCTTTCTTCACGCCGAAGCGTGGCGGCTACCAGGCCGACCAGTCTCCCGCCGGATCGGTCGTTTGGCCCACCTCGCCCGCAACCGAGAGTCGCAGACCCGCATTTCCCTCCGCGCAGTGGACAATGATCTCCGCGGGTCTCGCGAGGGGAGTACGGGTGCAGCACGATGGCGTTGCCGTCGCGGAGGGCTCCGAACTCGCACCCACTGACAGGGTTCTGACGATCCCGAACCTGCTGTCGCTGTTGCGCTTGGGCGGGGTTCCGGTGTTCGTCTACTTGATCCTGGGCCCGCACGCGGACCGCTGGGCGCTCGGCATCCTGATGGTGTCGGGACTGACGGACTACGCGGACGGCAAACTGGCCCGGGCGCTCGGCCAGGTCAGCAAGATCGGAACGACACTCGATCCGCTGGCCGACCGGCTCTACATTGCGGCGACGTTGATCGCGCTCGCGATTCGGGACGTCGTGCCGTGGTGGCTCACTGGTCTGTTGTTCGCCCGCGATGCCGTGTTGCTACTCGCGATCGCGCCGGTGCTGCACCGCCGGTTCGGGATCGTCGCGCTGCCGGTCCACTTCCTCGGCAAGGCCGCGACGTTCAATCTGCTCTACGCGTTCCCCTTGCTCTTGCTCGGTTCGGGGGACAGTTGGCTTGCTACGGCCGCCCGCCCCGCCGGTTGGGCCTTTGCGCTCTGGGGTAGCGGGCTTTACTTGTGGTCTGCTGTGCTCTACCTAGATCAGGCGCGGCGTCTGATCAGCGCTCGAAGGGTGGTTGCGTGAGAGCGGTCGTCATGGCTGGTGGCGAGGGCACGCGGCTTCGGCCGATGACCACCAACCAACCCAAGCCTCTGTTGCCGGTCGTCAACAAGCCGATCATGGAACACGTCCTCCGGCTGCTGAAGAAGCACGGCATCACCGAGACCGTCATCACCGTCCAGTTCCTCGCCGCGCTCATCCGTAACTACTTCGGTGACGGCGACGAACTCGGCATGCAGCTGTCGTACGCCACCGAGGAGACACCGCTCGGTACCGCCGGCAGCGTCAAGAACGCCGAAGAGGTCCTCAAGGACGAGCCGTTCATCGTGATCAGCGGTGATGCCCTGACCGACATCGACCTCACGGACCTGATCGACTTCCACAAGCGGCGCGGGGCCATGGTCACGGTCGCCCTCAAATCCGTGTCAGACCCCCTCGAGTTCGGCATCGTCATCACCGACGAGAACGGCCAGATCGAACGCTTCCTCGAAAAACCCACGTGGGGACAGGTCTTTTCGGACACCGTCAACACCGGCATCTACGTCATGGAGCCGGAGGTCCTCAGCTACGTCGAAGAGGGCGTCTCGGTCGACTGGAGTTCCGACGTCTTCCCGAAGCTGCTCAAGGCCGGCGCGAAGCTCTTCGGTTACGTCGCCGACGGCTACTGGGAAGACGTCGGAACGCACGAGAGCTACCTGCAGGCACAGGCCGACGTGCTCTCCCGCAAGGTCGACGTCGAGATCGACGGCTTCGAGGTCTCGCCGGGGGTCTTCGTGGGGGAGGGGGCCGACGTCGACCCAGCCGCGATCATCACCGGGCCGGTCTACATCGGCGACTACGCCAAGGTCGAGGCCGGCGCAGAGTTGCGCGAATTCACCGTGCTCGGGAGCAACGTCGTCGTGAAGGGAGGCGCGTTCCTGCACCGCGCCGTCGTCAACGACAACGTGTTCGTCGGTGCGCAGACGAACATCCGCGGATGCGTGATCGGCAAGAACACCGACCTCATGCGTGGCGCCCGGATCGACGAGGGGGCGATCGTCGGCGACGAGTGCGTGATCGAAGAAGAGGCGATCGTGTCGCACGGGGTGAAGGTCTACCCGTTCAAGACGATCGAGGCTGGCGCCGTCGTGAACACCAGCGTCATCTGGGAGTCGCGCGGCCAGCGGGCGCTGTTCGGTCCGCGGGGCATCTCAGGTTTGGTCAACGTCGAGATCACGCCTGAGCATGTCGTTCGTCTCGCCAGCGCGTACGCGACGACCCTTCGCAAGGGCGCGACCGTCGTGACCTCGCGCGACGTATCCCGGTCTGCCCGGGCACTCAAGCGGGCCGTGATCTCGGCCTTGACTGCGAGTGCGATCAACGTCCGCGACCTCGAGGTGGCGCCCACCCCGGTGGCCCGGTTCGAGACCGCGACGACTGCCGCCGAAGGCGGCGTCATGCTCCGGACCACGCCCGGCGACCCGCAGAGCATCGACATCATGTTTCTCGATGCGGACGGAGCCGACCTGTCCGCCGGGTCGCAGCGCAAGCTCGAACGGGTTTACAGCCGGCAGGACTTCCGTCGGGCGTTCCCCGGCGAGATCGCCGATCTGACCTTCCCGGCCAGGTCGCTCGACATCTACGTCCAGGAACTCACCTCGGCGATCGATGTCACGGGCGTACGCGAGGCTGAACTTCGGGTCGTCGTCGATACGACCAACGGCGCCGCCACGCTGGTCCTGCCGTCGCTGCTCGGCCGGCTTGGTGTCGACGTCCTTACGGTCAACGGCAATCTCGACGAGACCCGGCCGACCGAGTCGCTCGCCGCGCACATGCGCGACCTGGAACGCCTGGGCGATCTGGTCTCGAATGCCCGGGCCGCTTTCGGTGTGAAGTTCGACCCGGTGGGTGAGCGGCTGTCGATCGTCGACGAGACCGGATCACTGATCGACGACGACCGGGCGCTGCTCGTCATGCTCGACCTGGTCGCGGCTGAGCGGCGTAGCGGCTCGATCGCTCTCCCAGTCACCACGACCCGCGTCGCCGAGAACGTCACGAGCTTCCACGGCACCGGCATCAAGTGGGTCGCGCAGTCGCCGGACGAGCTGTCCAAGGCCGCTCGCGAGGACGGAGTCGTGTTCGCCGGCGACGGTCGCGGCGGGTTCATCGTCCCCGAGTTCTCCGCGTCCTTCGACGGCATCGCCGCTTTCGTACGGCTTCTCGGGTTGGTCGCGCGGGCCAAGCTCACGCTCTCCCAGATCGACGCCCGCATCCCGCAGGCTTCGGTGCTGCGCCGGTCGGTGCCAACGCCATGGGCGGCGAAGGGGATGGTCATGCGGCTCGTGGTCGAGCACGCCGGCGACCGCGAGATCGACACGACCGACGGGGTGCGCGTCGTCGAACCCGACGGGGCCTGGGTGCTGGTTCTGCCCGACCCCTCGGAGGCCGTCACTCACCTGTGGGCTGAGAGCGGGACGGCCGAAGACGCTGCCGCCGTGCTCGAGCGGTGGGCGGCGGTCGTCGACAACGCCGGGCGATAACGCCAGTAGGTAGGCCGTGCCCGAGCTGGGTACCCTGGCAGCCTCCCGCTTGATCAACGGCCGTAGGAAGCGAGTGCCCGGATGGTTCCCGAAGACCTTCACTACACCTCGGACCACGAATGGGTCCGGCTCGACGGCGACACGGTGCGGGTAGGGATCACGGACTTCGCGCAGGACGCGCTCGGCGACATCGTCTACGTGAGCGTGCCGGAGATCGGCGAGCAGGTGACCGCTGGCGCCGCGCTCGGCGAGGTCGAGAGCACCAAGAGCGTCTCCGACGTGTACGCACCCCTGAGCGGGACCGTGCTCGCGCGCAACGAGCAGCTCGCCAGCGCCCCGGAGTTGCTGAACAGCGACCCGTACGGCGACGGTTGGCTGATCGAGATCGGCGGGGTCGACGCGAGTGCCGTCGCCAGCCTGCTCGACGCGGCCGCGTACCAGAAGCTCATCGAACACGCCTGACCGAACCGGTTCCCTCCCCGGGGTCTGGACCGCGCGCGGCTGGGGAAGTTTCCTTGCTGCGATCGTCGACCGCGAGATAGCCTCCTGACCATCCACTAGATGTCGAGACACTTCGAAAGGCGCATCTTGTTCTGCACACGCTGCGGCCAGCAAAACCAGGCAGACGCGCGCTTCTGCGCGCGGTGCGGGACAGCGCTGCTGCGTCCGGGGGAGCCGGTGGCGGAGGGTGGCGACGTCAACGCGACGTCGACTCTGAACTTCGCCGGGCTCGGCGCGAACGACACGGGCGAGAACGAGATCACGCCGGACCTGTCGGAGGGTGGGGACTCCGACCCGGCCGCGGACGTCGCGCAGAGTCTTCCGGCAGGGGCCGGGCTGCTCGTCGTACGGCGTGGCCCGAACGCGGGAAGTCGCTTCCTGCTCGACGCGGCGGTCACGACCGTCGGACGCCATCCCGACAGCGACATCTTCTTGGACGACGTCACGGTCTCCCGCCGTCACGCTGAGTTCCGCCGTGAGGGCCGCACGTTCTCCGTCCGCGATGTCGGCAGCTTGAACGGCACCTACGTCAACCGTGAGCGGATCGACAAGGTCGATCTGGCCGGCGGCGACGAAGTGCAGGTCGGCAAGTTCCGGCTGGTGCTCCTGCTCGGTCCGGGTACCGGGACGGACACGGCAGACTCGGCATGAGCGCGACGCGCGCGTGGTGAGCGTCATGGCGCACGACGCTGCAGACTTCGACCGGGCAGCGGCCGCGTCGCCCGTGCGCGGCCGCTCGTACATGAGCATCGGCCGGGTGCTCGCCGCACTCCGCGACGATTTCCCCGAGGTCACGATCTCGAAGATCCGTTTCCTCGAAGCCGAGGGCCTGGTCGAACCCGAGCGCTCGGCTTCTGGATACCGCAAGTTCAGCCGTGAGGACCTCGCCCGCCTGAAGTACGTCCTGGCGGCGCAGCGCGACCACTACCTCCCGCTGCGGGTCATCAAGGACAACCTGGCGGCCCTCGATCGCGGACTGCAGCCGGCGGCCGTCGGCGAAGCGAGCCCCAGCGTGCCGCCGGCGTTGACCTCGATCCTCGGGCTGCCGTCGGCGAAGGACTTCGCACCCGAAGGCGCCGAGGTGCGGCTCACCCGCGCAGAGCTGCTGGCCGCCGCGAAGGTCACCGAAGAACAGCTCGACGCGCTCGAACAGTTCGGCCTCATCGGGCCGAAGGGCGCCGCCCACTTCGACGGCAACGCGCTCGCCATCGCCCAGGTCGTGAGTTCGATGGCGCAGTACGGCATCGAGGCACGTCACCTGCGCGCATTCAAGACCGCCGCCGAACGCGAGATCGGGTTGGTCGAGCAGATCCTCAGCCCGATGCTCGGGCACAAGACACCCGAAGCGCGGGCGCGCGCCGAGGCGACGGCGCAGGAGCTCGCAGCTCTGTCGGTCGCTCTGCACGCGGCTCTGGTCAAGGCGGCACTAGGACCGGCCCTCGCTCGCTGAGCCATTCGGGCCGAGATGCGGGGAGGGCGGGGGTACGCTGCCCAAGTGCGCGAAGTGACGATTATCGGCGTCCGAGTTGAGCTTCCGGCGAGCCAGCCGATCGTCCTGCTCAAGGAGAACGACGGGGAGCGGTATCTGCCGATCTGGATCGGCGCCGTCGAAGCGACCGCGATCGCGTTCGCGCAGCAAGGCGTCGTGACCGCCCGGCCGATGACCCACGATTTGTTCCGAGACACGCTTGAGGCACTCGGGAAGCCGCTGCGTCAGGTCGAGATCACCGAATGGCGCGACGACATCTACTTCGCGAACCTGATCTTCGAGGACGGCATTGAAGTGTCGGCCCGTCCGTCCGACGCGATCGCGCTGGCGATGCGTACGGGGAGCCCGGTCTTCTGCGCCGACGAGGTGCTCGACGCCGCGGGGATCGTGGTTCCTGATGAGCAGGAGAACGAGGTTGAGCGTTTCCGGGAATTCCTCGACACGATCTCGCCCGACGACTTCAACACCGGTTCGTAAAGTCTCGATTTACCTAACGGTAAACTTAAACTTCACAGTTACAACACGCCCAATCAGAGTCGTTGACCCTCCGGAATCCGGACTCTAACTTCAGTTTCGACCAGATGACGCTTCGGTTCGTTGCTCACGCGGTCGATCAGACGGAACGAGCGGCTGGGGCCGCGACGAGCTAGGGAGGCCGAGTGAGTCAGGGCGAATCCGACCCCGAACTGGGTCGCGCCGCGGGCAATCCGCAGGCCACCCCGGCTACCCGCGCGTCCGAGCGCCCGCCTGCAAAGCAGGCTGTCTTGTTCGGTGACGAACAGCCGGACTTTCCCGCGGACGACGTCGGTTATCGCGGTCCCATCGCCTGCGCCGCCGCCGGCATCAGCTACCGCCAGCTCGACTACTGGGCCCGTACCGGCCTCGTCGTACCGAGCGTGCGTGGCGCCCAAGGCTCCGGTAGCCAGCGGCTGTACTCGTTCCGCGACGTGTTGGTCCTGAAGGTCGTCAAGCGGCTGCTCGACACCGGCGTCTCGTTGCACAACATCCGCGTCGCGATCGATCTGGTTCGGGCTCGCGGCATCGAGGACCTCGCCCAGATCACGCTGCTGTCCGACGGCTCGTCCGTCTACGAGTGCACCTCGCAGGACGAGATCATCGACTTGCTCGCCGGCGGCCAGGCGGTGTTCGGCATCGCGGTTGGCCGGGTCGTCCGTGAGATGGAAGGCCAGCTCGCCGAACTGCCGAGCGAGCGGGCCACCACGTCGACCGGGTTGTCGGTCGACGAACTCGCCGCGCGGCGTCGGCGGCGTACCAGCGCCTGATCCGGGTTACGATCGTCGGACCGAAGACCCCGCACGGGAGAGTCCGCAGATCGGCAGTGATTTCGCCGGCACCGGACGCCGAAGGAGCAATCCTCCCCAGAATCTCTCAGGCCACGGAACCGGGCGGGTGAGGTAACTCTGGAAAGAGGGTCGCGTCCAGCGGCCCCACCGATGGTGAAAGCCGCGTTCCGACGCGGCGAAGCTCTCAGGTGCAGCGACAGAGGGGAGCAGCCGCCAGGCGGGCCGAACGGCCACTCGGCGGTGGTCTCAGCCGTCCCAGCAGCCCTTTGCCTCACATCCGGAGTCTCGATGCCTTCTTCTGCGCCGACCAACGCGTTCGGTTCGTCAGGCCGATTCGTCGACCGGCACATCGGCCTGAGCCCGGAGGCTCGCGAGAAGATGCTTGCGGCGATCGGACACCCCAGCCTCGATGAACTCGTCGACGCGGCGGTGCCAGCCCGGATCCGGTTCGACGGCGCGCTGCGTCTGCCCGCAGCCCAGGATGAGGCGCAGGTCGCCGAGGCGTTGCGTGACCTCGCCAGTCGTAACGATGTGCTGACCTCGATGATCGGGCTCGGCTACTACGGCACCCACACCCCGCCCGTGGTGCGGCGCAACGTTCTGGAGAACCCGTCCTGGTACACGGCGTACACGCCGTACCAGCCGGAGATCAGCCAGGGCCGGCTCGAAGCGCTGCTCAACTTCCAGACCATGATCACCGACCTCACCGGGCTGGCCACAGCCGGCGCAAGCCTGCTTGACGAGGCCACGGCGGCGGCTGAGGCGATGACGTTGGCGCGCCGGCAGTCCCGCGCGGCCGCGGATGCTGTCTTCGTGGTCGACGCGGATACGCACCCGCAGACCCTCGCCGTGCTACGGACGCGAGCCGAGCCGCTCGGCATCGAACTCGTCGTCCAGGACGCGGAGGCGGCACTGCCTGAGGCCGCCCTGTTCGGCGTCCTCCTGTCGTATCCGGGCAGCGAGGGACAGGTACGCGACCTGCGCCCAGTGATCGCGGCCGCCCACGAGCGCGGGGCGTTGGTGGTACTGGCCAGCGACCTGCTGGCACTGACGATCCTGACCTCGCCGGCGACCCTCGGCGCCGACATCGCGATCGGCTCAGCCCAGCGCTTCGGCGTACCCATGGGTTACGGCGGCCCGCATGCCGGGTGGATGGCCGTCCGGACCGGCCTGGAGCGGTCGCTGCCGGGCCGGCTCGTCGGTGTGAGCGTCGATGCGGACGGGGCGCCTGCGTACCGGCTGGCGTTGCAGACCCGCGAGCAGCACATCCGCCGCGAGAAGGCGACGAGCAACATCTGCACGGCGCAGGTCCTGCTCGCGGTGATCGCCGGCATGTACGCGGTGTGGCACGGTCCCGAGGGGCTACGGGAGATCGCGACGCGGATCCGGCGGACGACGGCCGTCCTGGCAGCCGGCCTGGCCGACGGTTGCGTCACTGTCAGCACCACCGCGTTCTTCGACACCGTCGTGGTCGAGGTACCAGGCCGCGCCGACGCGATCCTGGCCGCGGCTCGTGAGCGCGGCGTGAACCTACGGCCGGTCGACGCCGACCACGTCGGCATGTCGTGCGACGAGACCACAACGCGGGACCACCTCGAGGCGGTCTGGGCCGCATTCGGCGTCTCCGGTGTTGATCCGGACACCGCTGCGGACGCGGCCGACGGGCGATGGCCGCTGCCGGCGGATCTCGTCCGCAGCGACGACTATCTGACCCATCCGGTGTTCAACATGCACCGGAGCGAGACGGCGTTGCTGCGTTACCTCCGCACGCTGTCCGACCGGGACTTCGCGCTCGACCGCGGCATGATCCCGCTCGGCTCGTGCACGATGAAGCTCAACTCGACGACCGAGATGGAGCCGATTACGCTTCCCGGCTTCGCCGGCTTGCACCCGTTCGCCCCGATTGAGCAGGCCAGCGGCTACCTGTTGTTGATCCGTGATCTGGAGGGTTGGCTGGCTGAGGTCACCGGCTACGACGCGGTCAGCCTGCAGCCGAACGCCGGCTCCCAGGGCGAACTCGCCGGCCTCCTGGCCGTGCGGGCCTGGCACCGCTCGCGCGGCGAGCAGGATCGCGACGTCTGCCTGATCCCGGCCAGCGCGCACGGTACGAACGCGGCCAGCGCGGTGATGGCCGGCATGCGCGTGGTGGTCGTTGCGTGCGACGAGCAGGGCAACGTGGACATGCTCGACCTCAAGACGAAGATCGAGGCCCACGCGGCCGACCTGTCAGCGCTGATGATCACCTACCCGAGCACCCACGGCGTCTACGAGACCACCGTCGGCGAGATCTGCGGCATGGTGCACGACGCGGGCGGCCAGGTCTATCTCGACGGCGCCAACCTCAACGCGCTGGTCGGTCTTGCGCGACCGGGCCGGTTCGGCGCGGACGTGAGCCACCTCAACCTGCACAAGACCTTCTGCATCCCGCACGGCGGCGGCGGCCCCGGTGTCGGGCCCGTCGCCGTCCGGTCGCACCTTGCGCCGTACCTGCCGAACCACCCGTTGATCACGCCACACGAAGGCCTGGCGCCGGGGAAGGAGGGGGTCGGAGCCGTCTCGGCCGCCCCGTTCGGAAGCGCCGGAATCCTCCCGATCCCGTGGGCGTACATCCGGATGATGGGCCCCGACGGTCTGAAGCTCGCGACCGAATGCGCGATCCTCGCCGCGAACTACGTCGCGACGCGGCTCGCCCGGTACTACCCGGTGCTGTACACGGGGGAGCAGGGGCTCGTCGCGCACGAATGCATCCTCGACCTGCGGCCCATCACGAAGTCGTCGGGCGTCACGGTCGACGATGTGGCAAAACGCCTGGCGGACTACGGGTTTCACGCTCCGACGATGAGTTTCCCCGTTGCTGGCACCCTGATGATCGAGCCGACGGAGAGCGAAGACCTGGTCGAACTTGACCGATTTTGCGAGGCGATGATCGAGATCCGCCGGGAGATCGACGAGGTAGAGAAGGGCAGCTGGCCTCCGGACGACAACCCGCTGGTCAACGCCCCGCACACCGCGAAGATGCTGACCGGCGAATGGACCCACCCGTACTCGCGGGAACTCGCGGTCTTTCCGGCGCCAGGGCAGGCGGCGAACAAGTACTGGCCGCCGGTGCGGCGTGTCGACGGCGCGTACGGCGACCGCAACCTGGTCTGTTCGTGCCCGTCGATCGAGGCGTACGCCACGGTCTGACCGGCGGCGTTAGGTCCGGCCGTCGCGTTCCTGCGCGGCGGACAGGGCGTCGGCATACGGCACCCATGTCGCCAACTCTGCCGGGTAACCCCCGCGCCGCAGTTCGTCGATCACTTGCGGATCATCGTCGATGATCACGGCGATCTCTCGGTCGGCGCTGAGCTTTCGCAGCGTCTCGGCCTTGAAGACGCGGGCCGGGCGGAAGTCGCGGCTCGGCCGCATGAACAGGCGGCCGCGGGGGAGCCCGTGCTGGTCGAGCCAGGCTTCGGTCAGCTTGCGGTTGCTCTGGGGACGGCCGGTGAGGAACACGATGTCGTGCGTTGCGGCCAACTCGCGCACCCGTTCGTAGCCTTCGCTCAGCAGCGGGTCGGCGTCGGCCGAGGCGAAGAAAGACGCCCAATCCTTCGGCCTTGTGCCGATGTGGTGCAGCCGGTGTCGGACGTCGGCCAGGACGCCGTCGATGTCGAAGACGGCGAGCGGGCGGCGGTCGGTGTCGGGTTCGGCTGTCATCGACTGCAGGCTACCGTCGAGGCGTGATCACGCTCCGCGCGTTGACGCTCGACGACCTTCCGTTGATCGAACGCTGGCTGGGCGAAGACCACGTCGGGCGGTGGTGGCTCGAAGGCAGCTCGATCGCTGAGGAGTTGGCGGACTGCCGCTCGTCGATCCTGGGCGAGGAGCCGACCGTCGTCTTGCTGGTGCTGCACGACCGCCTACCGATCGGTTGGTGCCAGTGGTACCGCTGCGCCGACTATCCCGACTTCGCAGCGGATATTGCCGCCGAGCCCGATGAAATCGGTATCGACTATGCGATCGGCGATCCGGCGTACGTGGGGAAGGGGATCGGAACCGAACTGATCCGGCGGGTGGTAGGCGCCGTGCGGGCCGTGCGTCCAGGCGTGGGCGTTGTTGCGGACCCGAACGCGCTCAACGTTCCGTCGCGGCGCGCTCTGGAGAAGAACGGCTTCGCTTTGGTCGACGTTCGCCCGATGCAGTCGGAACCGACCGATGCGCCCATGGCGATCTACCGGCTACCCGCGCCGTAAATCCTGATGGGCTGATCGGGGGACCGAGCTGGCGAAGGGGCGTCGCCCGGGGCTAGAAGGGATTGACATAATGTGCATTATCGGCGATCCGGTACAGTGCGGGTCGGCGCGCCATTGGCGCGAGGATTGGCAGGCCACCTCCTACGTGGGTCGGATGGCTGTGATGGCCTTCGGTGGTAGTTCGCCGGTCGGACCAAGCGCTGTGCGCTCGAGATTCCCTAGGCAAAATCCCCTTGCGGCCGGTCGTCGTACATGACATAACGAAGCCGCAGATCCGCCGCATGGTCACAACGCACCCAGGAAGGTCCAAGGGTTCCCAACGGCTCGTGCGGGAATCCTTAGGTCGCCTCAGTCGTTAGTCGAGGTGAGTTCGGAACCAATGGAGGGCAAAAATGGCCGAGCGTGTTTTGAGAGGTAGCCGGCTAGGCGCCACGTCGTACGAGAACGAGCACTCTCAGGAACTCGCCGCTCGGCAGCGCGTCTCCTTCGAATGCCCCGAAGGTCACCAGTTCGTACGTGTGTTCGCTGAAGAGGCCGAGACGGTCGTCGTGTGGGAGTGCCCGCAATGTGGGCGTTCCGCGCTCGCCGCAAACGCGGCACGGCCGGAGCCCAAGAAGACCAAGCCGGTACGCACACACTGGGACATGCTCATGGAGCGACGGACGACCGCCGATCTTGAGCAGCTCCTCGCGGAGCGCCTTGCCGAGATCCGCGGCACTGAACCGGGTCCGACGAAGCGCAAGTCCGCCTAATCCTCGATCCTGGGCGGCTGCGCCGGCCCGCGACGGCGGCGGTTGACCACTTCCCCATCGATCACCGACGGGTCTTGGCTGTCCCCCATGCGGCGTGTCCGGCGACTTGGTCGTAGTCCAAGCATCTTCGCGAAGCGCCGGAACATCACGAACCCGAACAGTTTTCGTGCGAGCCTGCGGGTCGGCGGCAGGACCAGCAATAGCCCGGCCGCGTCGGTGATGAATCCGGGAATGGCCAACAGGACCCCGGCCAGCACGATCAAGCCGGTATCGGCAATGTCAGTGCCGGGGCGCCCGCCCTCGCGAGAGGCGCGGGCTGCGCGCATCCACGCCCGGGCCCCCTCCCTGCGCACCAGCGAACCACCGACGATGCTTGTCGCCAGGAGCAGCAGAACCGCTACGACGACGGACGTTACGTGGGCCACGGCGACGAAGGCGTAGACCTCCGCGACAACCAGCGCGACGAACCCGATAGCGAACGCCAACGGCATGGGCGCTACGCCTTCCTCGTCCGGGACAGGGCGGATCCGACGCGTCCGAAGCGGGAGGAGACGCCCCACGACGTCACCCGCCACAGGGCTTCCGCCACGATCGCGCGGCTCATCTTCGAATAGCCCTGACTGCGCTCGACAAACGTGATCGGCACCTCGACCACCCGGTAGCCGGCCTGCACGGCCTGCATGGCAAGGTCGACCTGGAAGCAGTAGCCCTGCGAGGAGACCTCCGACAACGGCAGCTTGCGGAGGACTTCGGCGCGGTAGGCGCGGTATCCCCCGGTCGCGTCGGCCAGGCCGATGCCCAGCATCCAGCGGGTGTAGAGGTTGCCACCGCGTGAGAGGACGAGGCGCGAAACTGGCCAGTTCTCGACCTTTCCCCCGGCAGTCCAGCGGCTTCCCAGTACGACGTCGGCGTCGGCGAGCGCGGCGAGCAGTTTCGGGAGTTCCTCGGGCTGGTGGCTGCCGTCGGCGTCCATCTCTACGACGATGTCGTACTGGCGCTCCAGGCCCCACTCGAACGCCGCGATGTACGCCGCCCCCAGCCCTGCCTTTTCCGGGCGATGCAGGACGTGTACGGCGTCCGCGGTGGCGGCGAGCTCATCGGCGACCTGTCCGGTGCCGTCGGGGCTGTTGTCGTCGACGATCAACACGTCGACATCGGGGGCTGCGGCCCGAAGTCGCGCGACGGTCCTCGGGAGGGTTTCCCGTTCGTCGTAGGTCGGAATGCAGACGAGGACACGCACCATGCTTCTAGCCTGCCCTGTTCGCCTGTGAACGTCCTGCGACGCTCCGTACGGCGGGGTCCGGGAGACGACCCGGGCTGCCCTTCGGACCGACCTCACATCTACTGGCGGCGGACGTGAAGCCGTTGTCTACTGGGCGCCCGGGTTCGTCCCGGGTCATGTCCCGCCACGACGACCAACGACGGGGAACACTCCTTCGGCGAGCTCTCGCTCCGGCCCTGGTCGCTGGTCCGGTGAGCGCGTCGGCGACGGGTGTCGTCGTCCTCTTCGGCAAGACAGGCAGGAGGTTATCTGCTTGCCACGCGGGCGTGTCAAATGGCATCTGACCTGCGTAAACGCGCGTTTGCGCTGGTCAAAGCGATGAACGGCAGGTTGCCACGAGATGGCCTGATTTCGGCGTGTTGCGGGCGACGCGCCGAGGCAGTTCCGAAATCCGCCCGTGTGGCCTAGATCACTAGGAGATCCCTAGGACTGGACGGCGGCCGCGAAGGTCTGCAGGAAGCCGAAGGCGCGTCCGATCGAGTCTTCAGCCGGCAGGGGCGGTGCGGGCCGGGACAGCCGTTCGATCGCGACGGTGGGGTCTGGCGCAATCGGAGGCGCGGGCGGCGCCGTCGCGACGGGGTCTTGTTCGGGAGCGGTCGGACCGGCAACTGGCGGAATGCTCGGCCGAACCGCCTGCGCGGGCGGTAGTGCTGGGGGCACGGCCTGAACCGGCGTCTCAACCGGTGCCGCAGGCGGTGCTGCCCCGGGCGCGCCGCAGCCAGCGCCGGCCGGAGTACGGAAGACCTCGTCGACGTAGAGGGCGCCGTCAGCGGCGACGGCGGTCCCGTAGCCGACCTCGGTGAACTGGCCGGACAACAGGTTCGCCAGGTGGACGGGGCTCGCGATGAACGACGACTGGATGATGCTCACAGACGTGCCCTTGCCGACGTTTTCGCCGAAAGCTCGCCAGTTGGCAACCTGGCTCGGCGCGGCAGCATTGTGGGCCAGCGTCGAGGTCGCAGCCATCTGCGCGGCCCAGCTTTGGGCGACCGCAGTCAGATCGCTGCACACTCGCAGGCCGGGGAGGCCATTTTCCGCGCGGAGCGCGTTCGTCGAGGCGGCGAAGTCTGCTTCCCCTGGGCCCGCCGAGGCCGCAGAGAGCCCGGCGAAAGTGAGGAGAAGGGTTGCGGCGCCTGTGCCGAACGTGAGTGAAGCGAATCGAACGCGGAACTTGGTGGGGCTAAAGCGGATGATCCTCTCCGTTCGTCAGACAGGCGGGGAAGCCAAGGGCCATCCTGCCAGAGCGCTCGGCCGTACGGGCGGGGGTGAGTCACTCGATTGGCCCAGCGAGTATCGCTCGAGCGCGCTGATCCGGCGGATGAGAGATAACTCACGGCGGCGGCCGCGGACGGTCGGCGGATGCGGTAGCTCGCACGAGGGCGAGCTACCGCATCTCCGTCGCGGCCGGTCAGAGGACGCGACGGATCGTGCCGTCCGGCAGCCGTATCCACTGTTCGGCGGTTCCGATGTCGACCTGTCCTGCGGTCGACGGTGTGGCCGCCGGTGTCACGTTTGCCGGGCTTGGCTCTGGACGGTCGTTCGACGCCAGAGCCGCGGAACCGGCACTCAACAGGACGGTTCCCGAAAGAACGACCCCGGCGAGCACCAGCCTGGTGCTACGGAACATCAACCACTCCCGTCCGTCGTTGCCGACGAACGAGCCGGTCACGCCACGCACTCCCCGCCGCACCTAGGCGTCCGAATTCCTCCGTTCCCGAGCGAGCTCGGGCCGGTGGGGGTGCGGTGGATCAACGTGTCTCGCTCATCCCGATGAGACATCGGGACCTCGTTGGCGTCGGCGTCGCCGGCGGGTTGCTTGAGCCGCCCGGCGGGTGAACCGGCCCCCTCAGGCAGCGGTACGCAGGATGAGCGGCAGCGCACGCCGCAGGCCCGGGTGCAGCGGCAGCGTGTCGGTGCACCCCAAAGATTCGCGTGGGGTCCACGACAGTTGTTCTGACTCCCACGACAGCGGCTGGGCGGCCAGCTGGTGCGGCAGGCCGGCTACCACCGTGGTGTAGGTCCACCCGCAGCCCGCAGAGGGGCATTCGTCGACGACTTCGCCGAGGATGACCAGCCCGGCAAGATCGATCAAGATCTCTTCGGACGTCTCGCGCAGAGCTGCGGCTCGGGCGGTCTCCCCCGGCTCGATGGCGCCCCCCGGTATCGACCAGGTGCCGCCTTGGTGGCTACGGGCGGAGCGTTCCTGAAGCAGCAACGCGCCTTGAGCCCACAGGGCCAACCCGGCTGCGCCGGACGGCCCCCAGTGAGCGCCCCCGCCGGGACAGTCAACGAACACCTCTTCAGGATCGCATCCCGACGGCCGCTTGTGGCGTCGGGGCCGGTCATTCGGCCGAGCGTTTACCGTTCATTCATGGCCCGTCCGGAGAAGCTCATGCTTCTTGACTCCGCGTCGCTCTGGTTCCGCGCGTTCTACGGCGTTCCGGACACGGTGACGGCGCCCGACGGCCGCCCGGTCAACGCGGTCCGCGGGTTCATCGACCACATCGCCCGGCTCGTCAGGGAACACACCCCGACTCAGCTGGTCGCCTGTCTCGACGAGGATTGGCGACCCGCCTTTCGGGTGGCGGCCGTGCCGTCGTACAAGAGCCACCGCGTCGTCGAGTTCGTCTCCACCGGTGCGCCCGACATCGAAGAAGTACCGGACACCCTGACCCCGCAGATCCAGATCATCCTCGACGCGCTGGCGGCGTTCGGCATCGAGGCAGCTGGAGCGCCGGGATACGAGGCGGACGACGTGATCGCAACCTTGGCCGCCGCCTCGACGATCCCGACCGACGTCGTCACCGGCGACCGTGACCTGTTCCAGGTGGTGCGCCCCGGCGTCCGGGTGCTGTACACGGTGGATAAGGGGCGTCCGTACGATGACGCCGCGGTGTCGGCCAAGTACGGCATTCCGAGCGCTACCGCGTACGCAGACTTTGCGCTCCTGCGCGGCGACCCGAGTGATGGGCTGCCCGGCGTGCCCGGAATCGGCGAAAAGACGGCGGCGACGCTGCTCACCCGCTACGGCTCGGTGGCCGCCCTGCTCGCGGCGCTCGACGCGGGTGAGCCGGTACCGGCCGCCGGAAAGCTGGCCAAGGCGCGGGACTACCTCGACCTGGCCGAGCCGGTGATGGCCGTACGGACTGACGTGCCCCTCGGCCCCCTCGATCCGAAGCTGCCGGCGCGACCGGCCGACCCCGCCGAACTTGGCCGGCTCGCGGACGTACACGGACTGGAATCGTCGGTCGAAAGACTGACGCAGGCGTTGGCGGAGGTTGCCGCGGCCGAGTAGGTCAGGCGTACGCCACGATGCCGCGATTGACCGCGTCGGCCGCCCGGCGGGCGGTGGCCACCAACGCCGGATCCGCGACGGCCGACAGCTGCCCGAGTAGGTCGATGGTCTGTTTCGCCCAGCGGACGAAGTCGCCCGGCAGGAGGTCGGAGTCGTCGAGGACCTCGGCCAGCGGCGCGCCCGAGGCCCATCGGTACAGGCTCGCCGCGAGCCCCGGATCGGGCGCGCGCAGCGTGGACAGCCGATGCCGCGCCTCGATCTCGGCCAGCTCGACGTAGATCCGGTCGGTGGCGCGGAGTGCCTCCTGGATCGATGCGGGCGGACGTTCGATCGCGGCGTCGTCGCGGCGGGCTTCGTAGACCAAGGTGCTGACCAGTGCCGCGAGCGATGGCGGGTCGAGGTCGGCCCAGACGCCCTGCCGGAGACACTCGACGACGACGAGGTCGGCTTCGTTGTAGACCTGAGCGAGCGGCTCGCCGGCTTGCTGGACCCGGTCGCCGCGTAGATAGCCGAGTTCGTCGAGAACGGCGCAGACCCGGTCGAACGTGCGGGCGATCGTGCCGGTGTGCTGGCTGATCCGCTGCCGCAGGCTGTCCCGTTCCCGGCGCAGTCCGGCGGCCCGGTTGAGCCACCGCAGGTGTTCGCCCCGGTCCGGGCACTGATGCACCGGATGGGCACGCAGCTCAGCCCGTAGCCGGGCGATCTCTGCGTCCTGGGCCGGTTCGGTCCTGCCGCCAGCCTTTCCCCGTGCCGGCTGGTGCTCGAGGTAACCCTGGGCGCGGAGCGTCGAGACGAGGTCGCGGCGGGCTTGGGGCGCTCGCGCCCGGAAGTTCTTCGGGATACGGAGGTGCCCCAACACCTCGGGTGCCTCGGGCATTTCGGTCGACGTGAGGCGGCGGACCCGGCGGTCGGCGTCGAGGACGGTCGGCCCACCAGCAGCGCTCGCGGCGGCGAGGACGACGGCGACGCCCGCCCGGCGACCCCGGCCGACGTGGACGACGTCGCCCGGTTTGAGGGAGTCGAGGGCGGCCAGGGCCTGCGCCCGCTTCGCGGCGGACCGATCCCGGGCGAGTGTCGCCTCGCGCGCCGACAGCTGTAGGCGTAACTCGTCGTACGACTCGATGTCGCCCTGGTCGCAGCGGGCGGCGTCTAGGTACCCGGCCAGTGCCTCGTCGGCCTTCCTCAGCTGGCGGGACAAGCCGGCGACGGACCGGTTGGCCTGGAACTGGGCGAACGACTTCTCCAGGAGGCTGCGGGCGGGGCCCCGACCGACCTGGCTGACCAGGTTGATCGCCATGTTGTACGACGGGCGGAAGCTCGACCGGAGCGGATACGTCCGTGTGCCGGCAAGCCCGGCGACGTGCTTGGGATCCAACCCGGGCTGCCACAGCACGACCGCGTGGCCTTCGATGTCGATCCCCCGGCGCCCCGCCCGCCCGGTCAGCTGCGTGAACTCCCCTGCTGTGACGTCGGCGTGGGTTTCGCCGTTCCACTTCGTGAGCTGCTCGAGCACGACCGTCCTTGCTGGCATGTTGATGCCGAGCGCGAGGGTCTCGGTGGCGAACACCGCACGTACGAGGCTGAGGGAGAACAACTCCTCGACCACCTGCTTGAACAGCGGCAGCAGCCCGGCGTGGTGCGCGGCGATGCCGCGCTCAAGACCTTCGAGCCATTCGTCGTAGTTGAGCACGCCCAGGTCGCCATCCGGCAGCGCCGCCGTCCGTTCGCGCACGATCCGGCGAACCTCGTCGCGCTCCTCCGGTGTGTTGAGCCGCAGCCCGCTGTGCAGGCACTGGCGGACCGCGGCTTCGCAGCCGGCGCGGCTGAAGACGAACGTGATCGCGGGCAGCATGCCGTTGGCGTCTAGCTGGTTGATGACATCGATGCGGCTAGGTGTACGAGCGCGACTCGGCCCGCCCGCGAGCCCGCGCCCGCGGCTGCCAGCTCGGCTCCGCTCGAGCGGCCGTAACCGGGCTTCCTCGCGGGCGAGCCGGAGCAGTGTCGGATTGACCGCGTCGCTTGGCGCCGGCGGCCCGGCGAACAGGTCGTAGGTTCGGGAACCGACCATGACGTGTTGCCACAGCGGCACCGGTCGGTGCTCTTCGACGACGACGTGGGTGTTGCCGCGTACCGCCTGCAGCCAGGCGCCGAATTCCTCGGCGTTGGAGACCGTCGCCGATAGCGATACGAGCCGGACGTCCTCGTCGAGGTGAATGATCACCTCTTCCCAGACCGCGCCCCGGAAGCGGTCGGACAGGTAATGGACCTCGTCCATCACGACGTAACCGAGGTCGTCAAGCGTGGTCGACCCGGCGTACAGCATGTTGCGCAGCACCTCGGTCGTCATGACGACGATCTGCGCCTCGCCCCGCACGGTGACGTCGCCCGTCAACAGGCCGATCTTGTCCGCGCCGTAACGCTCGACCAGGTCGTTGAACTTCTGGTTCGACAGCGCCTTGATCGGTGTGGTGTAGAAGCACTTCCGGCCCGTCTTGAGGGCGAGGTGAACGGCGAACTCCCCGACCACCGTCTTGCCGGCGCCGGTCGGGGCGGCGACCAGAACCCCCGCACCGGATTCGAGCGCGGCACATGCCTCGAGCTGGAAGCCGTCGAGACCGAACGGATAGCCGGCCGCGAAGTCGGCCAGCGCCGGCGTCGAACTGCGACGGCGGCTAGCGGCGTACCGCTGCGCTGGGCTGAGAGTCGATTCGCCCATAACCGCAGGCTACGGGACGAACGGGGCCGAACGGTTTCCGGCTGGGCGGTGCGTCAGGCCCGAGGGTCAGACGACGGGAACGGCAGGCCGCCGATCTCCCGCAGGAGCCGGCGCGAACGGTTCCACAACCCCACCACGGTGCCGCCCAGCAGGATCAGTGGGCAGAGCGCAGTCGCGAGGTCGATCCAGAGCACCGATCGAACCTACCGCGCGGGCGCGTCAGTGCCGGATCGGGGCCTCGGCGACGGCGGCGAGCAGGTCGGTCGTGCCGAGGCGCAGCACGAAGTCGAGCAGTTCGTCGTACGTCAGGGCAGCGCCGTCGTGCTCTTCGAGGCCCTCGGCCGGGATCTCCCAGACCAGCGGCTCGACGCCGCCGCGCATCAGGAGGTTGACCACGTGATCGTCGGCGGCCTTACGGACCTCGCCGTGGCACGACGGGCAGTCGAAGGCGTAAAACGCCTTGGGGGCGGTGGGACATACGAAGAGTGAGAGCTCGTCGGCATCGAGTTCGACCTCGTTGCACGACGGACAGGTTGCCCTGATCGTCGTCATGTCGTACACCTCTCACGCTGCGGGGTCAGCTTCCCCGCATATATCGGCGCGACCGAGGGGTAGCTGAACAGTTAGGCAGGAAGATTCGCGTACCCGTCGAGAGCCGCTTGCGCTTCGGCCTTGACCTGCGCGGCGAGGTCTTCGGGGGCGATGACCTGCGCTCGACCGCCCAGGCGAAGCAGCAGCGCTCGTACCCACGCGGGGTCCGGCGTACGTAACCCGATCACCAGGTCGCGGCCGTCCCCCGCCCGGACGTACTCACACGGGTAGTAGTCCGCGACCCACTGTGCACCGTCGCCGAGCCGGAGTTCGACGAGCTGCTGGTCGGGCGAGGGCTGAAACAGGCCCTCCTCCAGATCACGAGGCACCGCTGCCGGCGGCGGGCTCGCCGCGATGCCGAGAACGGTCGCCGTGCGGATCCGGTCGGTGCGGAACAGCCGCATCGCCTCGACCCGGTGACACCATCCCTCCAGGTAGAGCCGGCCCTCCTTGGCGGCGAGCCGCAGCGGATCGACATCACGTTCGGTCACCTCGTCGCGGGCGGCACCGAGATACGTCAGGTGTAGGCGCTTGCCCTCGGCCAGCGCCTCCCGGACGTGCTCCAACGCCTCGGACTCGGCGCCTTCCAGGCTGACCGTGACCGCCGGCTGCGACAGGTCGCCCTGGCCGCCGACCGCCAGTTCGAGCTTGGCCCGGATCCGGTTGAGCGCGTCGAGGTCGGTCAGTCCGGGTACGTCGGCCAGCGCCCGGACGGCGACGAGCAATGCCATGCCCTCATCTGCGGTGAGCCGCAGCGGCCGGTCGAGCACCTGCGCGTCGAGAAGCCGGATCCGGTCGCCCTCGACGTCGATGTCGATGAGGTCGCCAGGCGATCCGCCCGGCAGGCCGCACAGGAACAGCAGCTGGATGTCGGAACGGATTTGCTTCGGCGTGACGTCGAATGCCGCGGCCGTCTCCGCGAGCGTTACGTCCGGGTGGTTGAGGAGCCACGGGACGAGCGACAGCAGCCGGGGCAGCCGGGCGGCCGTGCCGGCGCCGGCCGGTGGGTTCGTCATCGGGCCGTTCCGACCACGGCTCGCAGGCGTTCGACGACCGCTTCGCGCAGGTCCGCCGGGTCCAGCACCACGACGCTGGATCCGTAGCCGGCGAGCATGTCAGCGAAGCCCGACAGGGAGACGAACTCGACGTCGAGAAGGTCCGGATCGCCGTCCACGCTCGTGCCGGTGCCCCGCAGGTGGTGGCCGGCGCCCGGCGTCACGCGAAGCCGCGCGGTCCGCGGCTGCACGGGATCGTCGTTGGCGGAGGTAACCATCGACCGTACGTCGACGCCGGCGGGGATCTCGTAAGCACCGGGCCTGCCGGCCACGGCGACCGGGCCGGAGATCCGGGAGAGGCGAAAGACGCGCGGAGCTTCGCGATCGAGGTCGTAGCCACCGAGGTACCAGCGGCCGTGCCAGCTCACCAGGCCCCAGCCCTGCACCTGCCGGGTGGTTGGGTCCGACCCGGGGCGCCGGTAGTCGAATGTCGCGACCGTACGGGTGGAGACCGCGTCGAACAACGGATCGAAACTCGGCTCGATCGCCTCGACGCGGACCTCCAGGCCCGGCGGGGGCTGCGGATCTACGCCGGCCGCGGCCAGCTTCCGTAGCGCGCTGGTGGTCGCGGTGGACAGTTGCGTCGACGACCAGAGCCGAGCTGCCAGGCCGAGCGCAGCCGCCTCGTCGGGTTCAAGGGCCAGATCCGGCAGCGCGTAGTCCGAGCGCAGGATCCGGTAGCCGACCTCGTCTTCCTGTAGCGGGTCGACGAACCCAGTCTGCAGCGGTACACCGAGTTCCCGTAGCTCTTCCTTGTCCCGCTCGAACATCCGGCGGAAGGCGTCGCCGCCCGTCGGGCTGTCGTCGGGTTCGTAGCCCTCGACGAGGCGGCCCAACTCGGAGACCGTCAGCAACCGCGGCGTCGCCATCAGCGCCATCGTCAGGTTGACGAGACGCTCGGTCTTGGCTTGGGACACGCTTCTAGAACCTAGTGGGACGGACGGGGGAAACCCCTACATCGAGGCGATCAGCTTGTCGACGCGTTCGTCCACGGCCCGGAACGGGTCTTTGCACAGCACCGTTCGCTGGGCCTGGTCGTTCAGCTTGAGGTGCACCCAGTCGACGGTGAAGTCGCGGTGCCGTTCCTGCGCACGCTTGATGAACGCGCCGCGCAGCCGGGCGCGCGTGGTCTGCGGCGGGATCGATTTGGCGGCGAACACCTCGATGTCGCGGGTGACCCGCTCGACCTCGCCGCGCTTCTCCAGCAGGTAGTACAGGCCGCGGTTGCGGTTGATGTCGTGATACGTCAGGTCGATCTGAGCCACCCGCGGTGACGACAACGGGAGGTCATTTCGTTCGCGGTAGCGCTCGATCAGCTGGTGCTTGATCACCCAGTCGATCTCGCGGTCGACCAGCGACAGGTTGCCGGTCTCCACCGCCTGCAGCGTGCGTGACCACAGGTCCAGCACCTGCTTGACCGTGCCGTCTCCCCCGCGACGATCGATGAAGTCCTGAGCCTTCGTCAGGTACTCGCGTTGCATGTCGAGTGCGCTGGCCTCCCGGCCGTTCGCCAGCTTGACCTTCTTGCGGCCGGTCGGGTCGTGGCTGATCTCCCGGATCGCGCGGATCGGGTTCTCGAGCGTCATGTCCCGAAAGACGACGTTCGCCTCGATCATCCGTAGGACGAGGTCGGTCGCGCCGACCTTGAGCAGGGTGGTCGTCTCGCTCATGTTCGAGTCGCCGACGATGACGTGTAGCCGGCGGAACCGTTCGGCGTCCGCGTGCGGCTCGTCGCGGGTGTTGATGATCGGCCGGCTCCGGGTGGTGGCGCTGGAAACCGACTCCCAGATGTGCTCGGCCCGTTGGCTGACGCAGAACACCGCCCCCCGCGGGGTCTGCAAGACCTTGCCGGCGCCGCAGATCAGCTGCCGGGTGACCAGGAACGGCACCAGGATGTCCGCCACTCGGGCGAACTCGCCGTGCCGGGCGACCAGGTAGTTCTCGTGACAGCCGTACGAGTTCCCGGCGGAGTCGGTGTTGTTCTTGAACAGGTAGATGTCGCCGGCGATGCCCTCTTCGCGCAGTCGCCGCTCCGCGTCCTGCAGGAGCCCTTCGAGGGTCCGCTCCCCCGCCTTGTCGTGGGTGACCAGGTCGACGACCGAGTCACATTCCGGCGTCGCGTACTCCGGGTGCGACCCGACGTCGAGGTAGAGCCGGGCGCCGTTACGGAGGAAGACGTTGCTCGACCGGCCCCACGACACGACCCGGCGGAACAGGTAGCGGGCCACCTCGTCCGGGCTGAGCCTGCGCTGGGCTCGGAACGTGCAGGTCACGCCGTACTCGTTCTCGAGCCCGAAGATACGACGTTCCATACGGTCAGCCTACGGCGCGCGTGTCCGGGTTGCCGCGTCGTCTCCCGTTGTGGGCCGGGCTATTTCAGCTGGGCGGCGGTCAGCAGCGCCGGACGGCCGGAGATCTTCGCCCGTTCGCGGCCCTGGCTCTGCCCGAGGGCCAGCTCGGCCGCGTCGATCGCCTGCCAGCCGCCCCACAGGACGACCTCGACACCGCGATTGGCCAGCACCTTCAGGACCTGTTCCGGGTCACGGGTGGCGGCCGGCACCGGCAAGGCGCCGGAGTCGCGATCTTCGAGCAGCGACGCGACCGTCTCTTTCGCGTCGTGCCGGTTGGTGCCGATCACACCGGTCGGGCCCCGCTTGATCCAGCCTGCGACGTACTGGCCGGGCACCGCTACGCCGTCGCGCAGGACGCGGCCTTCCTGATGCGGGACTACCCCGTTGCGTTCGTCGAAGGGCAATCCGTCGATGGGAACGCCCTTGTAGCCAACGGACCGGAACACCAGCTGGGCCGGCAGGTCGACGGCGGTGTCGGTGTCGGTGACGCCACCGTGGCCGTCGAGTTCCGTCCGGCGCAGGCGTACGCCCTCGACCACGTCGGTGCCCAGCACGGCCTCGGGACGGGCCAGGAACCGTAGGTGCAACCGCCGCGGGCGGCCCTCAGGCGTACGGTTCGCCCATTCGGTGAGCACCTCGAGGTTGCGGCGAAGGGCGCTGCTTTCGGCGAGCGCCACCTCGCTGGCCGCGTCAAGCACCAGGTCCGCCGGATCGACGATCACATCGACGTTCGGGATCTCGCCGAGTTCGCGAAGCTCCTTCGTCGTGAACTTCGCCTGCGCCGCGCCCCGGCGGCCGACCACATAGACGTCTTCAATGTGGCTGCGACGCAACACATCGAGGACGTGGTCAGGCATATCGGTGACCGCGAGGTGGTCCGCCTGCTTTGCGAGCACCCGCGCGACGTCGACCGCCACGTTGCCGACCCCGATGACGACGGCGGCGGTTGCGCTGAGCGTGAACCGGTCGACCTGCGCGTCCGGATGCCCGCTGTACCAGGCGACGAACTCGGTCGCCGAGAAGCTGCCGGACAGGTCTTCGCCGGGGATGTTCAGCCGGCGGTCGATCGCCGCGCCCGAGGCGTGGATGACGGCGTCGTACTGCTGCCGCAGGTCGTCGAGCGTGAGGTCGGTGCCGACCTCGACGTTGCCGAGGAACCTGACCCCGTCCAGTGAGAAGATCGTCTCCAGCGTCTTGATGACCGACTTGATCTTCTCGTGATCCGGTGCCACGCCGTACCGGACCAACCCATACGGACAGGGCAGGCGCTCGATGATGTCGACCTCGATGCCACCGGCCTTGGCCAGGACCTCGGCGGCGTACAGGCCCGAGGGGCCCGACCCGATGACGGCTACGCGCACGGCCAGCTCACGAAGCCGAGGGGGCGGGCAGGTGCTCGCGCAGCGCGGCGCCGCGGATCCGGCGGAACTTACGGCCGAGCCGGCCTCGGTCCAGGATCGCGACTTCGAGCGTGTCGTCGCTGAGGATTCGGGGCTCGGCGTTCGCCGTCGCTGCCGCGCCGGCCTGCAGGGCATTGACTGCGCCGGCCAGCGCGTCGCTCAGCGAGCGGCCCTCGCTGTAGGACTCCGCGAGTGACGCGTTCACCGCTTCAGCCTGCCCACCGATCGCGACGAAGCCGTTCTCATCGCTGACCGTGCCGTCGTAACTGAGCCGGTAGATCTGGTCCTCGGCGGGCGTGTCGCCGACCTCGGCCACCACGACTTCGATCTCGTACGGCTTGTTGTGGTCCATGAAGATCGAGCCGAGCGTCTGCGCGAAGGCGTTGGCCAACCCGCGGCCGGTGACGTCCCGCCGGTCGTACGCGTAGCCGCGCATGTCGGCGTACCGGACGCCGGCCACCCGCAGGTTCTCGAACTCGTTGTACTTGCCGACAGCCGCGAAGCCGATCCGGTCGTAGATCTCGCTGACCTTGTGCAGGGCCGTCGAGGGATTCTCCGCAACGAACAGCACACCGCCGTCGTACGAGGTGATCACCACGCTTCGGCCGCGGGCGATGCCCTTGCGGGCGTACTCCGAACGGTCGCGAACGAGCTGTTCGGGGCTGGCGTAGAACGGGACGGACACCTGCTCAGCCTCCGGGGTTGATCTTGCGGTCGGCGACAACACCTTCGACGATCGCGCCGACTTCGTCGTCAGGGACACGGCGGTAACCGTCGGCCGTGATCACCACAACCACGGGGTAGATGCCGCGAGTGAGGTCGGGGCCGCCGGTCGCCGAGTCGTCGTCGGCGGCATCGTACAGAGCGTCGATCGACAGCCGGACAGCCTGGTTCGGGTCGATGTCGTCGCGGTAGCGCTTCTTCAGCGCGCCGCGGGCGAAAATGCTGCCGGAACCGACGGCGAAGAAGCTGTGCTCCTCGTAACGAGCGCCGGTCACGTCGTAGGAGAAGATCCGGCCGCCCTCGGAGTCGAAGTCGTAGCCACAGAACAGCGGGACGACCGCGAGACCCTGCATTGCCAACGCCAGGTTCCCGCGGATCATCGTGGCGAGGCGGTTGGCCTTGCCGTCGAGGCTGAGCGTATGGCCCTCGATCTTCTCGTAGTGCTCGAGTTCGACCTGGAAGAGACGAACCATCTCGACGGCCGGGCCCACCGCGCCGGCGATGCCGATCGCCGAGTACTCGTCGGTCGGGAAGACCTTCTCGATGTCGCGCTGGGCAATGATGTTGCCCATCGTGGCGCGCCGGTCACCGGCCATCACCACGCCGCCGGTGAACGTCACCCCGACGATCGTCGTGCCGTGGCGGATGGCGTCGGCGGGAACGACCGGCAGCTCACCGCCCGATCGGCGACCGCTCGGAAGCAGTTCGGGGTCAGCCGCGCGGAGCAGGTCGGTGAAGGATGACGAGCCCGGCGTCAGGAAGTGCGCCGGCAGTCCGCCCGGAAAGTCGGCGCGCAACTACTCGCCGCCCTTCTGGATGTAGCCGCGGATGAACTCTTCCGCGTTCTCCTCGAGGACGTTGTCGATCTCGTCGAGCAGGTCGTCCACGTCCTCCGTCAGCTTGGCGTTGCGCTCGGCAACCTCGGCCGAGGCATCGGTCTGTTCGACCTCGGCTTCGACCTCTTCGCCCTTACGGGTCGAACGGCTCTGCCCGCCCTCGTCATGTGTCGGCATCGCTACCTCCCGGGGACCACTGGACCTGCTGGCTCAACCCTAGTCATCGGCCGGTCAGCCGTTGATCGCGTTGACCAGATCAGCCGCTGTGTCGCATCTGTCCAACAACGCCTCGGTCATCGCTTTCGTTCCGCGCAGCGGCTCCATGGTGGGTACCCGTTTGAGCGAGTCCCGGCCGACATCGAAGATCACGCTGTCCCAGGACGCCGCGACCACCGACGATGCGTACTTCTCCAGGCAGCGGCCGCGGAAGTACGCCCGGGTGTCGGCGGGCGGGGTGGTGACGGCCGACGCGATGTCCTCCGCCGGGATGAGGGTCTGCATGACTCCCCGGGCGACCAGCCGGTTGTACAGGCCGCGGTCCTGGCGCACGTCGGCGTACTGCAGGTCTACGAGGTGCAGCTTCGCGGCGTTCCAGCCGAGGTTCTCCCGCTCCCGGTAGCCCTCGAGCATGGCCAGTTTGGCCACCCAGTCGAGTTCCGTCCGCAGCTGCATCGGGTCGTCGCCGAGGCGAATCAGTACAGACTCCCAGCGGGTGAGCACGTCCTTGGTCTGCGGGTCGGCGTCGCTGCCGTAGCGGTTCTCGACGTACTTGCGCGCCTGTTCCAGGATCTCCGATTGGATCTGGATCGCGGTCAGCTGCCGTCCGTCGCGCATCCGCAGTGGACGCCTTAGCGTCACGTCGTACGAGACATCCCGTACTCCGGCGACGGGCGCGTCGATCGCGAGGTCGATGCCGCTCTCGCGGAGCCAGCCGTCCTCGATCATCGCGAGGACGAGCGATGTCGTGCCGACCTTCAGATAGGTGGCAATCTCGCTCATGTTGGCGTCGCCGATGATCACGTGCAGCCGGCGGTAGCGCTCGGCATCGGCATGGGGCTCGTCGCGGGTGTTGATGATCGGCCGCTTCAGGGTCGTTTCCAACCCGACCTCGACCTCGAAGAAATCGGCGCGTTGGGAGAGCTGGAAGCCGTCGGTCCGGCCGTCGACGCCGAGGCCGACTCTGCCTGCGCCACAGAAGATCTGCCGGGTGACGAAGAACGGGGTGAGGTGCCGGACGATCTCCGCGAACGGCGTTGCACGATTCATCAGGTAGTTCTCGTGGGTGCCGTACGAAGCGCCCTTGCCGTCGGTGTTGTTCTTGTACAGGTGCAACGCGCCGTTGCCCGGGATGGCCAGCGCGCGTTGTGCGGCGATCTCCATGACCCGCTCCCCCGCCTTGTCCCAGCGGACGGTGTCGAGCGGGTTCGTGGTCTCCGGCGCGGAGTATTCGGGGTGGGCGTGGTCCACGTAGAGCCGGGCGCCGTTGGTCAGGATGACGTTCGCCAGGCCGAGGTCCTCGTCGTTCGCCGGCGCATCGGCATCGCCCCGGTTCACGTCGAGTTCGAACCCGCGCGCATCGCGCATCGGGTTCTCTTCCTCGAAGTCCCAGCGGGGGCGATTCGCGGTACGGCCCAAGCCGTTGGCGTACGAGTTGACCACGATCGAACTCGTCGTCATGTGGTTCGCCCCGGGCTGTGAGGGCACGGAGACGCCGTACTCCGTCTCGATCCCGACCACGCGGCGAACCGTCATGGCGTAAGCCTAGGTGAGCCGCGGATCACGAACCGGATTTCGCGACCTACAGGTATTGCCCGGTGCCTGCCACGGTGTCGATCGAGCGGCCCGCCTCGGTGCCCTTGGAACCGGTGACGAGCGTACGGATGTACACGATCCGCTCGCCCTTCTTGCCAGAGATGCGGGCCCAGTCGTCGGGGTTCGTCGTGTTCGGCAGGTCCTCGTTCTCCTTGAACTCGTCGAGGCACGCCGCGAGCAGGTGCTGTACCCGCAGACCTTTCGCGGACGCGAGCTGGCCGGATTCGAGGAAGTCCTTGATCGCCATCTTCTTCGCCCGGTCGACGATGTTCTGGATCATCGCGCCGGAGTTGAAGTCCTTGAAGTACAGGACTTCCTTGTCCCCGTTCGCGTACGTGACTTCGAGGAACCGGTTCTCGTCGGTCTCGGAGTACATCCGCTCGACCGTGCGCTGGATCATCTGTGCGACCGTTGCCGAACGGCTGCCACCGTTCTCCGCGACGTCGTCGGCGTGCAGCGGCAGATCTTCCTTGATGTAGATCGCGAAGATGTCGCGCGCCGACTCGGCGTCCGGCCGTTCGATCTTGATCTTCACGTCCAGCCGACCTGGTCGCAGAATGGCCGGGTCGATCATGTCCTCGCGGTTGGACGCCCCGATGACGATGACGTTCTCGAGGCCTTCGACGCCGTCGATCTCCGACAGCAGCTGCGGCACGATGGTCGTCTCGACGTCCGAGGAGACACCCGATCCCCGGGTACGGAAGATCGAGTCCATCTCGTCGAAGAACACGATCACCGGCGTTCCCTCGGACGCCTTTTCGCGGGCCCGCTGGAAGATCAGCCGGATGTGCCGCTCGGTCTCGCCGACGTACTTGTTCAGCAGCTCGGGGCCCTTGATGTTCAGGAAGAACGCGCGGCCGTCTGCCTTGCCGGTGACTTGGGCGACCTTCTTGGCGAGCGAGTTGGCCACCGCCTTGGCGATCAGCGTCTTACCGCAGCCGGGGGGCCCGTAGAGCAGAACGCCCTTCGGTGGCCGTAGTGCGTGCTCGCGGAACAGATCCGCGTGCAGGTACGGCAGCTCGACGGCGTCGCGGATCATCTCGATCTGCTCGCTCAGACCACCGATCTGCGAGTAGTCGATGTCCGGCACCTCTTCGAGGACGAGCTCTTCGACCTCGGACTTCGGAATCCGTTCGTACGCCCAGCCGGAGCGGCTCTCCACCAGCAGCGAGTCGCCGGCCTTCAACGGGGTGTCGAGCAACGAGTCGGCGAGCAGCACCACACGCTCTTCGTCGGTGTGGTTGAGGACAAGCGCGCGTTCACCGTCGTCGAGCAGTTCCTTGATCATCACGACATCGCCGTGCCGCTCGAATTCCAACGCCTCGACGACGTTCATCGCCTCGTTGAGCATGACTTCCTGGCCCTTGCGGAGATCGTCGATCTCCAGCGAAGGGGCGACGGTCACGCGCAGCTTGCGGCCGCCGGTGAAGATGTCGACGGTGCCGTCCTCGCGCCTGCCCAGGAACACGCCGTAACCCGACGGCGGCTGCGCCAGCCGGTCGACCTCTTCCTTCAGGGCGACGATCTGGTCGCGGGCTTCCCGCAGCGTCGCGACCAGACGCTCGTTCTGGCTCTGCGCCTGCGTAAGGCTGTGCTGCATCTCGGCGAGCCGGGCCTCGAGGGTCCGCAGGTGGCGCGGCGACTCGTGCAGCCGCTGCCTTAGAAGGGCGATCTCCTCTTCGAGGAACGTGACCTGATTCTGCACATCCGAGTCCGCGCTCGCGGACTGTTGGCTCCGGGCGCGGCTCGCGTCGGAACTCGTGTCGTCGGGCACTTGACCACCTCCCCTGCTGGGGCCGTGGGGAACGCGTCGTGCACGTGCCCCACTGCGTTCTCGTCACCCTACATTCGGTACCCGGCTGGAGCGCAACCATTTCCGGGCAGGGCGGCTCGGACTCGACCCGGGCCTTTCGGAGCGTCCCGCACGGCCGCTTTCCCCTGCGGCACGTACGATTCGATTCGTGCCTACGACAACGCCGCGCCCCGCCGATGCGCTGCCTGCGGCCCTCGTCGACGCCACGCTGGAAGTGCAGGTCGACCAGGACCTGTGCACTGGCGATGGGCTGTGCGTCACGTACGCACCGGAGATCTTCGAGTTCGACGTCGACGGCCTGGCCTACGTCAAGGACGCGAACGGCACGCTCCTGCAGGAGCGGGAGGCCCGGGTGGTCGTGCCGGCCGCGCTCCGGCTCGATGTGCTGAACTCCGCGGAGGGATGCCCGGGCGAGTGCATCCACGTCGTACGGCAGGACACCGGCGACTGGGTCGGCGGTCCGCGGGCACATACCGGCGCTTAGCCGACTGTTTCCTCTTCGCGAGCGCCCTTCGCGGGTCGTTTACGCCTCGGCGGTGCGATAACCCCGGGAGCGAGGCGCCGTACGGTCATCAGGAATCCGGTGTGGCCGATCATCCGGTGGTCCGGTCGGACAGCAAGGCCGTCGACGTGCCAGCCGCGGACCATCGACTCCCATGAGGCCGGTTCGGTCCAGCCGCCCATGTCGCGCAGTGCTTCGACGGTCCGTGACAATTGCGTCGTCGTCGCGACATAGACGCAGAGCACCCCGCCCGGGATGAGCGCGCCGGCCACGGTGTCGAGGACCTCCCACGGCGCGAGCATGTCGAGAACCACCCGGTCCACAACCAGCACGCCGGCCGCGACCTCGGTGTCGGCGTCGCGGATGTCCCCGTGGCGGAGCGACCACATGTCGGGAACCGTGCCGAAGAACCGCTCGACGTTCTTACGGGCGACTGCCGCGAACTCCTCCCGCCGTTCGTACGAAATGAGCGACCCGCTCTCGCCGACCGCTCGAAGGAGGGCGCACGACATGGCTCCTGAGCCGGCCCCCGCCTCGAGAACTCGCGCGCCGGGAAACACATCGGCGTAGCCCACGATCGCGGCCAGGTCTTTGGGATAGATCACGGTGGCGCCGCGCGGCATCGAGAGCACGAAATCGTGGAGAAGCGGCCGGAGCGCCAGATACGGCGTCCCGTTCGTGCTGGTGACGACGCTGCCCTCGGGGATGCCGATCAGGTCGTCGTGGCTGATCGCGCCCCGGTGGGTGTGGAACTGCCTGGCCGGCTCGAGTACGACCGTGTGCATGTTCCCCTTCGGGTCGGTCAGCTGCACGCTGTCGCCCACTCGGAAATCGCCCGACTTGTTCTGGATCACCCGCGGGAGGCTACGGGGTGCGCCGCGCCCGAGCGATTCAGAGCGGCTGCAACGTCGGCGGTGCGCAGCACGCCGACCAGTTCGGAGCCGTTCATCACGACGTGCTCCCGCGGGCCATCGCGGCGGAGCGCTTCGAGAAGCTTCTCCCCCGCCAGGGCCGCGTCGAGCGGTGAAGCCGGCCGAACGACACTCGAGAGCGGGACCCAGGGGCGGCGCTGCGCGGGGACCTGCGCGAGCAACACCTCGGACAGCACGTGGTCGGGCCGGTCCGAGGTGCCGTAGATGACGGCTGTCCGGCCACCGACCGCTGCCCGCCGCAGGGCTTCGGCGAGTGGGATGTCTTCGCCGATCAGGAACGCCGGTCGGGCGAGGTTGCCGGCTACGACGTGCGGTAAGCGCCGGGCGATCGTCGCGCCCCGTAATGCCTGCTGGGCCTGCAATGCGATGAAGATCGCGATCAGCAATGTGAACAGGCCGTAGTCGCCGCCGTAGCGCGACTCCCAGACCGCGACCCCGACCGTAAGCGCGGCGGTGGCCAGGCCGCCGTACCCGGCGACCCGCAGACCGGTGACCTTGTCGCCGGTGGCGCCCCACACCGCTGCGCGCAGGATTTGGCCGCCGTCGAGGGGCAGGCCGGGCAGCAGGTTGTATGCGGCGAGCAGGGCGTTCGCCGCGGCGAGGCGGAGCGCCACCTCGTGCGGGATCGTGCCGTACGAGGTTTGCTGCCAGACCAGCGCGGACATGCCGCCGAACCACAGGTTGATGAGCGGCCCGGCAACCGACAGCAGGTATTGGTCGCGGGCTCGCTCCGGTTCGCGACTGAGCACCGTCGAACCGCCCAGACCCCAGAGGTGGATGCTGGTGACGGTGATCCCGAGTGCGCGCCCGACGACGGCGTGGCCCAGTTCGTGGACGGTGACCGAAGCGAGCAGCAGCAGGCCGATGACGGCGGCGATCACGTGGATCTGCGCGGCCGGCACGGTCGGCAGGTTGTGGTGCAGCAGTGGGTCGAGCATGACCGCAATGAGAACGCCGAGCACACCGAAGGAGAAGTGGAACCGGATCGGGATGCCCCAGTACGAGCGGCCGGGTCGCCCGAGGGAACCCGCCCGCCGCCAGGGCCCACCAGGTTGGGGGCCGGTGGCTGAGCCCGGTTCGCTCACAACGTCATGCTACGGCCGACCGGTCACAGCGACCCGGTCCGGCGGTGCACCGGCGGAGACTTCTCGGCTGATTCTTCGTTCATCAGGTGGGCTGGCGCGCGCGCAGCGCACCGATCGCCACACCGTCGACGTCTTCTTCGAGGTGGAGGAGGTCGTACGCGGCCACCGTGCATGCCTCGCGCAGCGCGTCGGCGTTGACGGCGGTGACCGCCACGCGGGCACCGGCGCGCAGGATCGGACGCAGGCTGGTCAGCAGGCGGCTACCCGGCAGGGTGGCGAACGCGTTGGTCACGACAGCGCCGCGTAATGCGGCGGGCAGGCCTTCGCTGAGGGCGGCCGCCGGGGCTGCCACCACCACGCCGGTTCGGCCGGCGGCCGCTGCGGCGGGCCGCACGAGAATCGCAGCCGGGGTGAGGTCTAGGACGACCGCGCCGACCCGCACACCACCCACGGCGAGCAGCGTTGCGATCACGTTCTTGGTCGGCGTGTGGGGCCGGATCTGCTGGCTACGCCGGATCGGCGTCGGCGCGGAGTTCGCGGGCCGAGCGGAGGGGGCGGGGACGGCGGTCATCCGCGGTGCGCCCCGCCAGGGCGCTGCGCCGGCGCTGTCGGCCACGGTGACTCCGTTCTCGATGCGGTGGTCGGTCGTATTCGCTGGGTGATGCCAGTGCGTTCGTGCTGTGGACCGTCCGGCCACGTCGGCCCGGAATGTCCGGGTCACGTCGTACCGTGAGCGGCATGGCAACGCTTGCGGTTGGTGAATCGCTCGATGAGACGGTTCTCCGTACTGACTCGACGGCGCAGACCTCCGTCGATTCGTCCGAATGGGTGAATCTCGAGGAAATCCGCCGTCCTTCTTTGTCGCCCTCGCGTGCGTCCGACTTCAAGGCGTGCCCTCTGCGGTACCGGTTCCGTGTCATCGACCGGCTGCCTGAACCGCCGTCACCGGAGGCGGTTCGCGGCACGTTGGTGCACGCGGTGCTCGACGGTCTGTTCGACCTACCGGCCGGCGACCGGTCGGTCGGCGCGGCGAAGAGCATGTTGGCTCCCACCTGGGAGGCCTTGCGGACGGAAGAACCGGAGTTCGCGTCCTTGTTCGACGGCGCGGATGCCTCGATCGAAGAAGGCTGGTTGGCGTCGGCGGCCGAGCTGATCGAGCGCTATTTCGCTCTGGAAGACCCGAACCGCATCCAGCCCGCGGGGCGTGAAGAACAAGTCTCCGTGGAGATCGACGGCGGCCTGCTTTTGCGCGGAATTATCGATCGGCTCGACGTGTCCCCCGACGGCGCGATTCGGGTCGTCGACTACAAGACCGGCCGCTCCCCTTCGGAGAGCTGGGAATCGAAGGCCCTCTTCCAGCTGAAGTTCTACGCGTTGGTGCTCTGGAAAGTGCGAGGCGTTGTCCCGGCAGTTCTCCAGCTGCTCTACCTCGCGGACGAACAGCGGTTGACGTATTCGCCGACTGAGGCCGAGCTGACCGCATTCGAGCGCCAGATCCAGTCGTTGTGGAAGGCGATGGAACTTGCCCACAGCTCCGGGGACTTCCGGGCCAACAAGGGTCCGCTCTGCCGCTTCTGCGACCACCAGGAGCGTTGTCCCGCTTTCGGCGGCACAACGCCGCCGTTCCACGGGAGGACGAGCGCCGAGTCCTAGTCGACCGGCCAGGCGCTGAGCCAGCTGAGCGAGACGGCCTGGAGGTTGTGGACGTACCGCCAGCCCGGTTCAGGAGCTCCCGAGCCCACGACCGACGGGCAGTAGACGACCCGGGCGCCCGCGGCCGCCCCAGCGCGGCACCCCGCCGGGCTGTCCTCCAGAACCACGCAATCCGTAGCCGCCACATCAAGCTTCTTCGCGGCCAGTGCGTACGGCTCGGGGTCGGGTTTGCTGCGGGCGACCTCGTCGCCGGCAACGGACACCGCAAACGGGTGATCCGGCAGCCCGCGCAGGACAGCGTCGACGAGAACCCGGAACGAACTCGAGACCAGCGCTTGCGGCACGCCCGCCGTAGCCAGGTTCGCGAGGAGTACCTGGGCCCCCGGCTGGAGGGGCACGCCGTCGCCGAACAGCTCGACCATCCGGGCCAGTAGCCAGGCCGTCACCTCGGTGACGTCGGCCCCCGCGGCGGCCGGCCCGGCGAGCGAGATGAGCTTCGGGACGGCTACGTCCATGCGCTGGCCGACGATCGCGGCTTTCATCACCGGCGTGAACTGCTGTCCCCAGCGGGCGAACAGTTCGTGTTCGGCGACCGTCCAGATCGGTTCCGAATCCACGAGCAGGCCGTCCATGTCCCACAGGACCGCTGCGGGCGGACGGCCCGGGACCGATGTGGTAGCCGCTGCGGTGCGACGACCGAAGATTCCGCGCCACGCGGAGGGGCCGGTCCCCCGATCCCAGGCTTTCGTCGTCACCGATCCGAGGATACGTAAAGAAGCCGGTTTCGCCGCCCGGCACGTTGCCACAGAATGGGCGGCGGATCGCTAGGGTTTGCGGCACCGCTGACCGGCGGTGTGTTCTTCGGGTTCGGGAGGGCTAGTTGCGCTCGATTGCGGGCCGGATCTTCGGCTCGATGCCGTTGGGTGTGGCACCCAAGTCGACCTGTGACGTCCTGATCGTTCACACCACCGACTGACGAGGCCTCGTGGGGTTTCTGGCCTGGCTCGCCAACCGGCGTTTCGGGTCGGCCGGCGCGTCGATAGCGGCGCGTGTCGCGGGTAGGGTCGGAAGGGTGTCCGGTTCCGACCCGAGCAAGTCCGGCGTAGTGCGGCTCCCCCCGCTGCGCGACTGCTTGGTGATCGTCTCCTTCCAGGGCTGGAACGACGCCGGGAACGCGGCAAGCGACGCCGTCGACCACCTGGCTCGGGTCTGGGACGCCCGTCCGATCGGTGAGATCGACGGTGAGGATTACTACGACTTCCAGGTAAACCGCCCGACGGTGCGGCTGGTCGACGGCGAGGTCCGTCAGCTCGACTGGCCCACCACCCGGTTCTCGGTGGCGCATCCGGCCGGTCTCGAGCGCGATGTGCTGTTCGTCCACGGCATCGAACCGAACATGCGGTGGCGCACGTTCTGCGGCGAGCTGATTGAGACGTTCCGTGCCGCTGACGCGTCCCTGGTGGTCACACTCGGCTCGCTGCTCGCGGACAGCCCGCACACGCGGCCGGTGCCGGTGACCGGCGTCGCGTACGACGCGGCCACCGCGGTAAAACTCGGCGTCGAGCCGTCGCGCTACGAAGGTCCGACGGGGATCGCCGGGGTGCTACAGGACACCGTCGCCCGGGCCGGTATCCAGGCGATCTCGTTGTGGGCCGCCGTGCCGCATTACGTGTCGCAGCCGCCCTCGCCGAAGGCCACGGTGGCCCTCGTCCGCAAGATCGAGGACCTGCTCGACGTCGCCGTCGATTTGGCCGATCTCGAGGAGCGGGCGCGGGCGTGGGAGCAGACCGTCAACGAGCTGGCCGCCGACGACAGCGAGATAGCCGAGTACGTCCGGTCACTCGAAGAGCGTTCGGTCACGGACCTGCCCGAGGCGTCGGGCGAGGCGATCGCCCGGGAATTCGAACGGTTCTTGCGCCGCCGCGGCTCGAACTAAAGCTCGATCCCCAGCAGCGAATCGGTCACCGCCGCGATCAACGCCGACGCTTCGGGGTCGTTGCTCGTACCTGAGCCGGCGCCGTCGCGCGCGGCGCGCGCCCAGTCGTCGACGGCCCGCAGCGCGGTAGGCGTATCCAGTCCGTTGGCGAGCGCGGCACGGACGGCGACCAGCGTGGTGCCGGCCTCCGGTCCGGCCGGCAACCGCACGGCAGCGCGCCAGGCGGCCAGGCGTTCTTGCGCTGCGCTGAGGTCGGCGGAGGTCCACTCCCACGGTGTTCGGTGGTCGTGGCCGAGCAGCGCCAGCCGGATCGCCATCGGGTCCACGCCCGCCTCGCGTAGCTTCGAGACGAAGACCAGGTTGCCGCGGCTCTTGCTCATCTTGTGGCCGTCGAGCCCGATCATGGCTTGGTGGACGTACGCACGCGCGAACGGCCGGGTTCCGGACGCGACGTTGACGTGGGCGGCGCTCAGCTCGTGGTGGGGGAACGCGAGGTCCGCGCCGCCGCCCTGGACGTCGATGGTCGTGCCAAGAAACTTCGCGGCGATCGCCGCGCACTCGATGTGCCACCCGGGCCGACCCGGCCCGTAGGGCGACGGCCACGACGGCTCGTCCGGTCGCTCGGCCCGCCACATCAGGGCGTCAAGCGGGTTTTTCTTGCCTTCCCGGTCGGGGTCGCCCCCGTTCTCGCGGGACATCAGGACCATCGCGGCGCGGTCCAGGTGGCAGATGTCACCGAGCCGGTCGGCGCTGTCCGCGGTGAAGTACACGTCGCCGTCGAGGGTGTACGCGGCGCCAGCGCCGAACAGAGCGGCGATCATGTCGAGGACCAGCGGGATGGACTCGACGGCGCCGATGTACTCGGCCGGCGGCAGGACCCGTAGCGCGGCCATGTCCGACCGGAACAGTTCGGTCTCCCGCTCGGCGATCGCGCGCCAGTCCTGTCCGGTGGCCGTGGCCCGTTCGAGCAGCGGGTCGTCGACGTCGGTCACGTTCTGTACGTAATGCACCTCGTGGCCGCTGTCGCGCAGCGCCCGGCCAAGGATGTCGAACGTCAGGTAGGTCGCGGCGTGGCCGAGGTGGGTCGCGTCGTATGGGGTGATGCCGCATACGTACAAGGTCGCCGTGGGCCCGGGTTCGAGCGGCTTGAGGCTTTGCGAGGCCGTGTCGTAAACCCGGATCGGTTGGCCCTGGCCGGGCAGCGGGGGCAACGACGGAGCAGGCCAGGAGCGCATGGACCGCAGACTATCGCCGGGGTTAGCGAACCCGGGCGTCAGTCGATGCCGAAGACCCCGGTGCCGGTGGGCAGCTGCTGCTGGGCCTTGGTCCAGGCCGACAACGCTTCACGACCGCCGGTGAGCGCCTCGAAGATCTCCTCGGCGCGCTCCTGCTCGCCGCGTTCGAACCACGCCTGATGGATCCAGCGGGCGAGGCCGTGGCGTTCGGCCAGCGTGAGCCCCTCCCAGGTCTCGCGAGCTTCGGGCGACGAGTCGAGATGCGCGGCGAGCGGTTCCGGAAGGTCGGGCTCGCGGTCCGGGGTGTCCATGGCGGAACGGTACGCCGGGTCAGAACGGGGGCCACGGGATGGCCGGCCAGTCCCGCGACGGCTGCGGAAAGATCCCGCGCTCGAGCAGTTTCCGTGTTCGGTGCCAGGTCCGGTTGATCTCGCGGGCGGCGAGGTGCGGCTCGAGATCTGCGCGCAGGCTGCCGCCGGGGCCGAGCTTGTCGCACAGCTGAACGAGCATGTCGACCTCCTCATCGGTGAACGGCTCACCCCGCCAGCCCCACAGGACGGTCCGCAGCTTGTTCTCGACATGGAAGGTCAGGCCGTGGTCGCAGCCGTAGATCCGGCCGTCTGGAGTGGGCAGGAGGTGGCCGCCCTTCCGGTCGGCGTTGTTGACGACGGCATCGAACACCGCGATCCGCCGGAGCGCCGGGAGGTCGGTACGGATGAGGTCTGCGAGGTCGACGGTCTCGTCGACTTCCACCCAGGACTGGACCATGCCGACCCCGAACGGCCCCTCACGAAGCACCGTCGGGGGGACGATGTCCCAACCCGAAGCGACCGACACCAGGTACGAGGCGTACTCGCGGCCGGCGAGCGTTCCGTCCGGGAAGTCCCACAGCGGGCGCTCCCCCTGGACCGGCTTGTAGACGCAGAGCGCTGCGTCCTCAGCCAGGGTGACCCGGCAGTACAGCGTTGCGTTCGACGCTTCGACCAGCCGACCTTCGACCTCGATCGACCCTTCCCGAAGCAGGCGCAGGACCCGGTCGCTGTCCGGCGATGTCGCTGCGCTCAGCGCCGGAAGCCGTTCATCCGAGGACAGACGTGGCCTCCAGGATCGAGCGGCAACCCACACAGCGGGCAGGGCGGCCGGCCGGCGCTGACCACCCGCGTCGCACGGGCCGCGAACGCGAGCGCGGCACGCGGGCTCAACCGGACCCGCAGCGTGTCGGGGCCCTCGGGATCGTCGCTGTCGAGTTCGGCCACCGCGCCGTCGCTGGCGGCCTGCGCCTCGATGACGACCATCTGGTCCGCGACCTCGAAACCGAGCGCCAGCGCGGCGACCCGGAACTCCTCCTCCACCGGCGAGTCGAGAGGAGCAACGTCCTCCAGCTCCCGCGGCGGGTTGACGGGTACGTCGATGCCCTGCCGGCGTACCTCTTCCAGCAGTTCGGTGACCTTCTCCGCGAGGATCGCCACCTGGGCCTTTTCGAGTGCCACGCTGACGACCCCGCCCGCACCCGACGCCTGTAGATAGAACGTCCGCTCACCGGGCGCACCGACGGTCCCCGCCACGAAGCGGTCCGGCGGATCGAAAGCGTGGATCTGGCGCGGCATGAAACAACCCTAAGCGCGGCCCGCGGTGGGGGTCGGCCGGAGCCGTCCCGTCACCGGCCGCCGCCCACGGTCGCGTCGCTGGCACCCCGGGCCCGCTTTCGCCTGCGCTTCGGCGGGATCAGTTCGCTCAGGTCGCCGCCGGTGTCGTTGACCTTCACCACGAACGGCCGCAGCACCGTGTACTTGATGACGGTTGCCGAGCATGTTCCGATGACGATCCGCTGAAACAGGTCCAGGTGCAGGCCGAGGGCGTCGGCGACGATCGCCTTGATCACGTCACCGTGACTGCACGCAAGCCAGATGGCGTCGTCACCGTGTGCCTCGGCCACCGCGGCGCTACGTTCGCGAACCGCAGCGACCGCGCGAGCCTGCACCGCCGCGAGCGACTCCCCGTCCGGAAACACGGCGGCCGACGGATGGTTCTGGACGACCTTCCACATCGGGTGTTTCGCCAGCTCCTTGAGGGCCTTCCCGGTCCACGAGCCGTACCGGCACTCCCCCAGCCGTTCGTCGATGTCGAGGGTCAGTCCGCCGTGGGACTCGAGGATCGGCGCGACGGTGTCCAGGCAGCGGTCGAGCGGGCTCGACACGACGGCGGCTAGCGGAATGGGCGCAAGCCGCGTAGCCAGGCTCGCGGCCTGCTTGATCCCCTCGTCATCGAGGTGGACGTCGGGGGTCCAGCCGGCCAGGACGGGTCCGGTCATCGGCGTGCGGCCGTGCCGGACCAGCACCAGAGTCGTCACCGGTCGACCGTATCCCGGCGCCGTCGGACACGGACTTGTCCACACCGTGCAGCGGCGCCCGAGCAGGCTCAGCCCGTAGGCTCACGTCATGCAGATCCGGTCGGTTGGCGCCTCGGGTCTGCGGGTGTCGGCGCTCGGTCTCGGGACGATGACGTGGGGTCGGCAGACGTCCCCCGACGACGCGGTCGAGCAACTCGCCGTGTACCTCGACGCGGGCGGAACGTTGGTTGACACCGCCGCGTCGTACGGCGACGGAGCGGCCGAATCGATCCTCGGCGCGGCGCTCGCCGGTCGGTCCGACCGGGACGAGGTCGTCGTCTCGTCCAAGGCCGGCATGGGTCGGCGTGATCCGCAGACCGGCCGCGGGGTGATCGACGGCTCTGCCCGCAGCCTGCTGAACACACTCGACGCGTCGCTGACGCGGCTTCGGATGGACCACGTCGACCTGTGGCAGGTGCACGTCTGGGATCCGGGCGTCCCGCTCGACGAAACCTGCGCCGCGCTGGACGCCGCGGTTGCCAGCGGCCGTACCCGTTACATCGGCGTCAGCAACTACAACGGGTGGCAGGTCGGATCGGCCGCCGCGTGGCAGCGGGCATGGGCGGGCCGGGCGCCGCTGATCTCCAACCAGGTCGAGTACTCCCTGGTCCGCCGCGCCGTGGAGGACGACGTGGTTCCGGCCTGCCTGCATCACGGACTCGGGCTGTTGGCGTGGTCGCCGGCCGCGGGCGGGTTCCTGAGCGGCAAGTACCGGGGCGGTGTGCCGAGTGGATCGCGCGGCGCCGACGAGCGGTGGCAGGAACGGTTCGCCCTGTACGGCGACGCGCATGGTCTGCGGATCGTCGATGCGGTGGCGACCGCTGCCGAAGGACTGGGGGTGAGCCCGCTGACGGTCGCGCTGTCCTGGGTCCGCGACCGGCCCGCGGTCTCGTCCGTTCTGGTCGGTGCCCGCACCCCGGCGCAGCTCAAGACCGCCCTGGCCGCAGGCACTTTCGACATGCCGGAGCAGATCCGTGCGGCGCTTGACGACGTCAGCGCCTGATCCGCCGGTGACAACAACCGTGCCCGGACGGTCCGCTTCGAAGACCAGCGCCGGCGAGGAATCCTCACCGCTGGTCGAATTCGCCCGGGCCGGGTTGTGGCCGGGCCTGCCGCGGGCTGCGATCCCCAAGCTCGCCGCGGCGGGCATCACCGGCCCGGATGACGTCACCGCCGCCCGGCTGATCGGATTGCCTGGCATCGGGCCCGCCACCGCGAACAAAGCGATGACGGCGCTCGCCGACCGGATCGACACCTACGACGTCGCCGTCGTCCTGCACGAGTGCGGATTGCCGCTTCGGCCGTCCGTCCGGCTGGCGAAGGAACTCGGGCCGGGCGCCGGCCAGGCGCTGCGGGGCAACCCCTGGCGGTTGTTGCTGCTCGACGGCCAGGCGCTGGAAGAGGCCGACCGGCTCGCGGCGTCGTTGGGCTTCCGCCGGGACAATCCGCAACGTGGCCCCGCCGTACTCGGGCATCTGCTCCAGCGCTGTGCCGCGGCGGGGCATACGGCGTGGCCGGAGTCGGAGTTGGCCCGGCAAGCGGCGGACCGGGGCGTGCCCGATCCGGCGGCGGCGGTTCGGGAAGCGGTCGACTCCGGCGCGGTGATCCGCTCGGACGACTTGCTCGCACTCGTGCGTTACGCCGAAGCGGAGGAGGCCCTGGCCGAGGGCTTGGCGCGACTCGCCGCGACGGCCGAGCCGTGGGAACCGGCGGCAGCGGCGAAGGGCAAGAAGTCCACGAAGGTGAGCGCGAGCAGCGTCGAGATCGCGCTCCGCGACCTCGACGACACCCAGCGCGATGCCATCGAGCTGGCGCTCAGTCACGGCGTCAGCCTGCTCACCGGGGGGCCCGGTACGGGCAAGTCCCGTACGGTCGCCGCGCTGGTCGCCGCCGCCCAGGCCCGCGGGAAGTCGGTGGCACTCGCGGCACCGACCGGACGGGCCGCGAAACGGCTGGAGGAACTCTCGGACGCTCCGGCGAGCACCTTGCACCGGCTGCTCGGCGCTCAGGGAACGAGCGGCATCTTCGCCCGTGACGCCGACTGGCCGCTGGAGGCCGACCTCGTCGTCGTCGACGAGACGTCGATGCTCGATACGGAACTGGCGGCCGCGCTCGTCGAGGCGTGTGCCGACGGAACGCACCTGCTGCTGGTGGGTGATCCCGCGCAGCTTCCGAGCATCGGTGCAGGCAGGGTGCTGGGCGACCTCCTCGAGGCGAAGGCGTTCCCGACGACGGAACTCCGGACGCTGTACCGGCACGACGCCGGTGGATCGATCGCCGTCCTCGCCAGCCAGGTCCGCGAGGGCGTGCTCCCCGCGGTCGACGACCCGACACGGGAGGTGGTCGTCGTCCCGGGTCGCTCTTCCGCCGAGGCGACGCACCGGGTGCTGCAGCTGGTCACCGATTCGATCCCCCGCGCACTCGGCATCGAAGCGGCCGACGTTCAAGTGATCACACCCATCCACCGCGGCCCGGCCGGGACCCAGGCGCTCAACGCCGCCTTGAAGGGCGTGCTCAATCCCGGGAAGGGGGCGCATCGCGGCTTCGACCCAGGCGACCGCGTGGTGGCGCTGGCGAATCGGACGGACGTCGGTTTCACCAACGGCGAGGTGGGCGTCGTCCTCGGCGCGGGTGAGGGCGGCGGCCTGCGGGTGGCGTTCACCGCGGGCCCGGTCGACGTACCGCGGGATGCGGTCCCGGATCTGACGTTGGGCTTCGCGATCACCGTCCACCGGGCGCAGGGCAGTGAGTGGCCGGCGGTCGTGATGGTGCTGCCGCCGGAAGGGACCGTCATGCTGTCCCGGCCGCTGGTCTACACGGCGATGACCCGCGCCCAGCGGCATCTGTCCGTGGTGACCGCCGTCGGCGCCGCGCTGGCGCGCGCCGTCGCGGCCGTCGACGCGCAGCCGCGGACGACGCGGCTCGGGGCGATGCTCGGAGAGCTCGTACCCGTACCCTGAGCCCGTGACGGCCACCACTTCCTGCCCGGCACCCGACCCCCTCCCGGCGGCCCCCACCGGCAGCCCGGAGCGTGCCGGGCGACGGGGGCCGCGCATTGCGTGGCGGCGGCCGACGCCCGTCGAGGCAGTCGCCATCGTGGCTCTGATCGCGGCCGTGGTCCTGCGGTTCGTCTGGACCGGACCGCTGTGGTTGGACGAGGCGCTGTCGAACGAAATCGCGCGCCGACCGATCCCCGACCTGCTCACCGCGCTGAAGCACGACGGGTCGCCGCCGCTGTACTACCTGCTGTTGCACGGGTGGATCGCGATCTTCGGCGATTCGACGGCCGCGGTGCGGTCGTTGAGTTCGGTCATCTCGCTGTTCGCGCTGCCGCTGGCGTGGCTCGTCGGACGGGAAATCGGCGGCCGCCGCCTCGCCGGCCCGATGTTGCTGATCGCCGCGAGCACGCCGTATGCGCTGCGATACGCCACCGAAACCCGCATGTACCAGCTGATTCTCGTTGAGGTGCTGCTCGGCATCTTGATCTTCCTGCGGGTACGGGAGCAGGCGACGCCGTGGCGACTCGCTGGCGTCACCCTGATCACCGCGGCTCTCGCGTACACCCACTACTGGGGCTTCTTCCTGATTGCGCCGGTCGTCGGCTGGGCGCTGTTCCGCAGGCAGTGGCGGATCGTCGGCGCGATGGCGGCGAGCGCGGTTCTCTTCGCGCCCTGGGCCCCGTCGTTCTTCTTCCAGATCCGCAAGACCGGCACGCCGTGGGCCGAGCCGGCCGACCTGCACATCTTCGGCAGCACCCTGACGGACTGGGGTGGCGTCGGCGAGGTCGGCTCGCTGCTGGCGGTGGTAATGGTGCCGCTGGCCTTCCTCGGCGCCACAGTGCTGACCCGACCTGCCCGCTCCCGCCCCATGCAGCTGGCGCCCGCCGGGGTGCCGTCGGTCCGGTTGCTCGCCGCGTTCGCCGCTGCCCCGCTGGTCATCGTCATCGTGCTGAGCAAGGTGCTGAGCAGCACGTACGCGCTTCGCTATACGGGCGTCTGCCTGCCGTTCTACTTGCTGCTGGTCGCCCGAGGTCTGAGCGTCTTGCCCGGGCCGAAGGTCCGGATCGGCATGACGTCGCTGGTTGTGGTGGCCGGGTTGTTCGTCGGTGAGCAGGCAGCCACGACCCCGCGGAGCCAGGCGGACGAGATCGCGGCGGCGCTGCGGGCATCGGCACGGCCCGGCGACGTGGTGGCGTACTGCCCTGACCAGCTCTCCCCGGCCGTCCACCGGATGTTGCCGGCCTCCCTCGGTCTGAAGGAGATCGCCTACGCCGGCGACGCGACGGCGCCGGCGCTGGTCAACTGGGTCGACTACGCGAAACGGGTGTACGCGATGACGCCGGCGGCGTTCGCCGCGCAGGTGTCCGAGGCCGCCGGGTCGAGCCACGACATCTGGTACGTGTCCCAGGACGGCTATCGGGTGTTCGGCAGCGATTGCCAGCAGGCGGGGAGCTTCTTCGCCAGTGAACGCGGTGTGCCCACGATCGCGGTGCCGTCACAGGGTCACGTCTACGAGCACGCCACGCTCTCCCGCTTCCCCGGCTTCGGGTGAGCCGCCGCGTTCCGACGTTGGCGACCGCGCGGCAACCACCGCGATGACGAACAGCCCCATCGCCAGCGTGTAGTGATTGAAGAACGACTGCTTGTTGAACACGTCGAGCGCTAGCTGAACCAACCCGGACCCGGCGGCGAAGCCGGCGGCTGTCCCGGGCAGCCGAAGCAGCGCGACGGCGTACGCCAGGGCGACCACCGCCACGGTCACGCCGAAGCCGAGCGTGAGGTCGTGGCGGTCGGCGAAGGCTGCTACGTCGAGGCCGCGCCGGAGCACCGGATAGTGCACGTTGAGCAGGACCGCGTCATCCCACAGGTCCCGCGGCCCGGCGATCAGCCACGGCAGCACGAGGGCGAAGGCAAGGCCCGCCGCGCCCAGCGCCCGGCGCCAGCCGAACGCCGGCCAGCATGCCGCGAGCGGGAGCAGCAGCGCGATGTGTTGCTTGCTGGCCAGCGCGAGTGCGAAGGCGACCATCGCGTACGCCGGGTGTCCGCGCTGAACGGCCAGCACCATGCCGGCGAGGAGCGCGAGCAGGAGCGGCTCGGTCCACGACTGCTGCAGCTGATACGGGAACAGCGGGTATGCGATCAGCAGCAGTGGTACGAACGCGGTGTCGACAGACGTGCCCGGACCGGCGAGCCGATGCGTCGCGTACGCCGCGACGACCGCGGCGCCCAGCAGGCCTACCCGTACCTCGTGGGTGAGTAGCCACGCCGGCAGCAGCAGCACCGACGTCCACGGCAGGTACGGATACGCATCGTGCAGCTGGGTGGCGGGTGCGCCCGGCCACGACTGGCGGTACATGTCCACGCCGTGGAGCAGGCCGCGGGTGGAGTCGGTGAGCAGGTAATGGACGTCGATCGGCGGCGTCGGCGTAGCAAGGATCCGTAGCAGCGCCGTCACTGCGAGCAGGGCCAGCGCGGGGCCGAATGCCCGCCGCCACCGCAGCGACATGATCGCGAGCCCGGCCGCGGGAACGGCGGCCAACCTGCTGAGGACGTACCAGGTGCCATGGCCATGGTTCGTCGGACCGGCCTGGACGACGGCGTCGATGACGAGCGCCCCGCACACGACCAACGCGACTCCTCGTGGGAACCGGAAGGTGCTCGCGCACGCCGCGAACGCCAGGACAAGGGCGCAGCAGACCGCGACGAGTGCGGTCGGCGTGTAGTCGCCGTGCTTACGGGAGATGGCGAACGCGATGGCCGCCCAGGCGAGGAGCAGCAACCCGGTGTCCGGCGAGGTGAGACGGGACACATTTAGCCGGTAACCCGTCGCGTGAACGCGCTTCGCCATAGCTCCAAGGATGGCGGGTACGGGCTGCTTGCACGGCCTCTGGGTGTCCGAATGCGACACTTCCAGAAACGAATTGCGTAACAGGAAGGAGACGAGCGTGCCGGAAGACCGGCAAGAGGGCGTTGCACCCGAGGGGGAAGCCGAGTTTCAGGCGGCCGCAACGGAGGCGCCCAAGGTCGATCCACACGTACTCGTGATCGGGGCTGGACCTGCTGGTCTGACCGCGGCATACGCGCTCACCAAGCGCGGCGCGCGCACGACCGTTATTGAAGGCGATGCGATGGTCGGCGGCATCTCGCGGACCGCGGAACGTGACGGCTGGCGCTTCGACATCGGCGGCCACCGCTTCTTCACGAAGGTGGGCCGGGTATCCCGGCTCTGGCACGAGATCCTTCCTGACGACCAGTTCCTGCTTCGTCCCCGGATGAGCCGGATCTACTACGACGGCAAGCTGTACGACTACCCACTGAAGGCGTCGAACGCCCTGCGGAACCTGGGCATCGTCGAGGCCGCGAAGTGCATCGCGTCGTACGTCGCCGCCCGGATCCGTCCGCCGAAGGACCAGACGAACTACGAAGGCTGGCTCGTCGCGCGCTTCGGCTGGCGCCTCTACCGGACGTTCTTCAAGACGTACACCGAGAAGGTCTGGGGCATGCCGGTCAGCGATATGCCGGCCGACTGGGCCGCGCAGCGGGTCAAGAGCCTGTCGCTGGCGAACGCGATCATGAACGCGATCCTGCCAAAGCGGAACCAGAAAGAGATCACCTCGCTGATCGAGGAGTTCGAGTACCCGCGGACCGGCCCGGGCCTGATGTGGGAGACCGCGCGCGACAAGGTCATCGCCGCCGGCGGCGAGATCGTGATGGAGACGAAGGTCACGTCGGTCCACTGGGAGCCCGGCAAGGGCGTCACCGGCGTGACGACGTTCGTGACCGGAGGCTACGGCCCGGGCGCCGGCGCGCCGGAACCGAGCCGGACCGATCTCGGTGCTGAGCAGGAGTTCTCCTGCGACGAGTTGATCTCGTCGATGCCGCTGTCGTCGCTGATCCGGGCGATGGACCCGCCGCCCCCGGTGGACGTCCTCGCGGCGGCAAACGGCCTGGCGTACCGCGACTTTTTGACGGTTGCGCTGGTCGTACCCGAGTCGGCCGGGTTCCCGGACAACTGGGTCTACGTCCACTCGCCTGAGGTGAAGCTCGGCCGGATTCAGAACTTCGCGTCCTGGTCGCCGTTCATGGTGAAGTCGGGCCGTACGTGTCTGGGCCTGGAGTACTTCGTCAACGTCGGCGACGAGCTGTGGAACAGCCCGGACGACGAGCTGATCGCGCTGGGAGTCAAGGAACTTGTCGCGTTGAACCTGGTCCATGCCGACCAGGTCGAACGCGGTTTCGTGGTGCGGATGCCGAAGGCGTACCCGGTCTACGACTACACGTACAAGGCGAACGTGGACGTGATCCGCGGGTGGATCGCCGAGAACGTGCCGAACGTCCACCCGGTCGGCCGCAACGGCATGCACAAGTACAACAACCAGGACCACTCGATGGTGACCGCACTGCTGAGCGTTGAGAACATTCTTGACGACGCCAAGCATGATGTGTGGGCGGTCAACGTCGAGGAGGACTACCACGAAGAAGGCTGACATCGCGCGGCCGGTCTCCGGTCGCTACGAATACCAGCGGGTGTGGCTCCCCCACGACATCGGCCGAGAGGGAGCGCGCATCGCGCTTTCCATCCACGCCTCGTACGGCGAGTGGGAGCTGATGCGGTCGCGCGTGTATCCCGACGGCAGGCGCTGGGTCGAGCTACGCCGGCGCTACCGGCCCGGATTGCCTGCGTACCAGAGCTTTTAGGTCCGTTTCATTCGTCCGGTTTGCCGGATCGACCGACCAAACGTTGCCGTCTCTGCACCATCTGGTCGGTCAATTCACGTCGACGGCCAAGTTCGGTGTGCCTGCCGCATCCGGCGAACGACAGCTTCCGGATGAAGCCGTACCGTCAGTGCTGCGAACCGCAACACCCGATCGCCTGCGAGAACGAGGTCGTCGTGCCGGAGCAGATCGTTGGCGAACTCTTCGGGTCGTTCGTGCACGGCCCCGTCGATCTCCATCGCCCAGCCACCGAAATCGACGTCCAGATATCGGCGACGGCCGTTGACGATGCGGACCGACTGGCGGCGAGGTCTGGGAACTCCCGCTCGGCGCGCAAGACGTGTCGCGTCGATCTCGGCAAAGCTTTGGGCGCCACCGGCGATGTCATTGATGACTTGCCGCATGAGCGTTGCATGCCGGATCGGCCCTGCTGCGATGAGCGCGCGGTACAGGTCATCCGGTCGCACCTTTCGCTGCTGCACGCCAGTGGCAAGGAGGCCCGCGGCCACCTCGGCCCGTGAAACCCAAGTCCCCGCGCAGATGAGCGCTTCGGGAAGTGGCTGACGCGGAGGGACTCCGACGGCCGGTGTCTCGTGCGCATGCCGCGACTCGTGTACCCGTATCCCAGCGAGAGAAGGAATGTTCCGCCCAGGCGGAACGAGGACATGTATGAGGCCGTCATCGACCCGCCTTAACCCGAAGGCTGTTGCTGCGGTTCGACCGGCCAGGACGGCTCGCGGTCCCGCATGGAGAACCCCGACCCACCATCGCTGGCGAACGCTAAGCGGTCCGTTGTGCAGTACGACGATGCTTCCGCGGGTCTGCCAACGGTCCGTCGTGACGCGGCGGCGAAGCATCCAGCGGTCGACGCCGACGGTCCGGAGCTGGCTTCGCGTCGCTACGCCGTCCTGACTTCGGGCGAACTCCCGTACCGCGGTGTGGTCCATAGCTTTGGAGGACACCACGGTTTGTCCCTGTGGATGTGGCAATCTCCACCGAGACTGAGCCCCGTTAGGTCGCCGCGAGGAAGCGGGCCAGTGTCCGGGCGCCGAACCGCAGGCCGTCGAGCGGGACGCGTTCATCGACGCCGTGGAACATCGCGGCGAAGTCGAGTTCGGCGGGAAGCTTCAACGGCGAGAAGCCGAAGCAGCGAATTCCCAAGCGGCTGAAGGACTTTGCGTCCGTACCGCCGGACAGCATGTACGGAATCGGCCTGGCCCCAGGGTCTTCCGCCCGGAGCGCGTTGCCCATCGCCTCGACCAGGTCGCCGTCGAAGTCGGTTTCGACGGCGACGTCGCCGTGGGTTTCCTCGACGTCGATCCCCGGGCCGGCGAGGGTCCGTACGGTTTCGAGGAGTTCCTCGTGGCGGCCGGGCAGGAAACGCCCGTCGATCTGCGCGGTGGCCGAGCCTGGGATGACGTTCACCTTGTAGCCGGCATCCAGCATCGTCGGGTTGGTCGTATCCCGCAGCGTGGCGCCGATCATCTTGGCGAATGAGCCGAGCTTGGCGATGAGCTGCTCCGGCTGGTCGGGGTCGAGTTCGACGCCGAGGGCGTCGGAGACCTCGTCCAGGAACTGCCGGACGGTCGGCGTGATGACCAGCGGGTGCTCGTACCGGCCGATACGGGCGACCGCCTCGCACAGCTGAGTGACCGCGTTGTCCTCGTGGACCATCGAGCCGTGGCCGGCGCGGGCGTGCGCGGTCAGCCGTAGCCAGGCCATGCCCTTCTGGGCGGTCTCGATGAGGTACAGCCGCAGGTCGTTCGACACCGTGTACGAGAAGCCGCCGACCTCGCCGATACCTTCGGTGACGTCCTCGAAGTGCTCGGCGTGCTGGTCGACGAGGAACCGTGCGCCTTTACCGCCACCGGCTTCCTCGTCCGCGACGAAGGCCAGGACGATGTCCCGCGGCGGCTTGATACCGCTGGCATGCCAGCCGCCAGCGACGGCGAGCGTCATGGCGACCATGTCCTTCATGTCGACCGCGCCGCGCCCCCACAGCATGTCGTCGGCGATCTCGCCGGCGAACGGCGGAAATGTCCAGTCGTGGGCCAGCGCCGGTACGACGTCGAGGTGGCCGTGGATCAGCAACGCCTTGCGGCTACGGTCCTGGCCCGCCACGCGGGCGATGACGCTCGTGCGGCCCGGCTCCGATTCGTAGACAGCCGGTTCCAGCCCGATATCGGTGAGCAGCCCAGCCACGTGCTCGGCGACCCGCCGCTCCCCCGTACCGGGATTGGTCGATTCGATCCGGATCAAGTCACGGCAGATGTCGACGACCGACCGCTGGGCGTGCTCGGCGACGGCGGCGAACGACTCGGTCATACGGCCTCCCGGCGTCAGGCGAAACGGCTGGATCCAGCCTACGGCGCTTGTGGTGCGGACACGGCAGGCCCTGTTTTCGGGGCGTCGCGCGGACCGCTAGACTCGCAGGCCGCACCCCAGCGATGGGGAGCACCCTCGTCCGGGTGGCGGAATGGCAGACGCGCTAGCTTGAGGTGCTAGTGCCCTTTATCGGGCGTGGGGGTTCAAGTCCCCCCTCGGACACTTTGTGATGTCTCGGGACATCGGAATGGCCTGAACCCCTGTTTGGGGCTTCACTAACGATTCCCGAGATCGTCTGGGAGGCATCGTTGGCCCTCTACCTCATCGCGAAGGGCTTCAGCCAGCCCGCCGACGCCGAACCGTGCCGGGCATCTCGTTCGGGACGTCCAAGAGATGCTGCGCGATGCCGTCGAGTGCGAGGTGCAGTTCGCCGATGACCTAGTTGGCCTCGGCATCCCCGGACTCACCGTTGCCGACCTGCGGATCTACCTGGAGAGCGTCGGGGATCGCCGGCTCAGCCAGCTTGGCATCCCGGTGATCTTCGGTTCGAAGAATCCGTTCACGTTCATGGAATTGCAGGACGTCCAAGAACTGACGAACTTCTTCGAACGCAAGGTATCGGCGTATCAGATCGGGGTTTCGGGTTCGGGCGCCTTCGATGCGGAATTCTGAAGCTCCCACGATCAGTGGACGGTGACCGTGTCAGTGTGGGTGCCGGATCGACGTTGCCGTTGTGGTTCGGGACGAACACGTTCCAGTTCATTGCTCGGTTGGCCCAGACGCCGCAACAGGCGGACCGGCGCGCTGTGGCTAGATTCCGGGAGTCGCATCGATGTCGCCGGCCTTGTACGCGTCGGTGAGGGCAGCGTGGTCAGCCTCGGTCTGCAGCGCGTAACGGTGAGCGAACTCAGCCATTGCCCGGTCGAACTGGTCCGACTTGCCGAGGTACCCGGCGAGCAGCGACGGGTCCCCCGTCCGAGCATGTGCCCGCGCAAGCGCACGGGCGCATAACTCGCCGTATCTCGCCAACGTGTCGGGATTCATCGACAGCGGGTCACCTTGGCCTTTGATGTCCCACAACTGCCGTACGTAATAGTCACGTCCCGTCTGCGGGCCGGCACACCAACCGAGGAATACGTCGCTCGCGGCCTGGATCCGGCGCTGCCCACAGACAACCCGCTGACCGTGATGTCCGAATTCGGACCGGCCGACATAGGGCTCGAGAACTGATGGGCCGGCTTCTTTGACCTGGAGCACGAGGAAATCTCCGTCAGCGTGATCGGGTCCCTGAAAAAGTGCCACCCAGCAGCGGGTTCCCACACTTCCGACGCCGACGACCTTGCGCGCGACATCGACCAACGTGAACGCGTCGAACAGCGATCGGCGTTCGTCATCCACCGTTGCCCGGTACGAATCCAGCATGCCGCTGACCTCGTCGGTGTCGTGTTCCGTGCGGTGCAGGTGCACGATCAGCGGCGGCCGCTCGACGAAACGCCTTGTGCCGTCGACTCTTTCGGTCAACTTCGTGACTGCGCGATGTTGGTTCCGGCTCCGCGCCTTCTCGAGATCTCGCCGGACCAGTGGCCGATACACCGCCGGAAAATGCGCAATCACGTCATCGGCGTCGATCTGCATGTACCACCGGTCAAGCACGCGTAAAGCGGCTGACCGCAAGATGTGCCGCCGATAGCTTCGTACGGTGTCGATAACGACCTCGGCGGCCTGGGGCGGGGTGAAGGTCAGCTGCCGCGCCACCACTGCCAGGCTCGCCGCCAGCCGCTTGATGTCCCACTCCCACGGGCCCGGCAGCGTTTCATCGAAGTCGTTGAGATCGAAGACCACGTTGCGTTCAGGAGTGGCGAATTCACCGAAATTGGCGATGTGCGCGTCGCCGGATGTCTGCACGGTGATTCCGGTGACCGGCAACGTGCCCAAGTCGATAGCCATGACGGCCGCCGAACCGCGCAAGAAAGCGAAGGGTGACGCGAGCATCCGTCCGTAGCGAATAGGGAGCAGTTCCGGTACCCGGGTTGCCGCCTGCGCCACCAAGGCCTGCACCGGATCGGGGCGATCGGGGCCAGGCGTCCAGTCGGCGTGCACGGAACGGGGGACGAAGGCGCGCAGAGCACGGCCGCGTTCCTGCCGCTCGTGGCGGCTTGGGATAGCCCCCTCGGCCGGCACCGGACTAACTGCGCGCGAGCCGGATGCCGGCGTACGCCAGGGAGCCGGCAAGGAGATCCTCGACCCCGGCAGCCGCTACGGCAGGCAGCCGGCTCGTCAGGTACCGACGCAACGCCAACCCGCCGTACGCGGCGGGAACAGCGGTGAGGCTGCCGACCACGGCGGCCCGCTTGGCGGCCAGCCCCATCGTCCGGGCGACCAATATGCCGGAGGCGAGGCCGGTCAGGGCCCGCGCTGCCAGCCCAGGTGGTTCGGTTCGAGCGGGAATCGACGGGAGCTTGTCCGCGACCAACTCCCCGAGCGCCCCCGCGGTAAGTGCGCGGCGTACGAAGGCCCGCCGGAGCGAACGCGGTAGTGCGGCCGGCGGGACCGACCGCACTACCGTCGCAACACCGATCTGCGAGCGCATCCCCGAGGCGATGCCCAGCAGGAGGATGCCGCCGTAAAACGCCCGAGGCCGATCTGGACGCCTAGTCATGCGATGAGCGTATCGGCGGCCTCACTCGCTGTGCGGTTCTCGCGGTGCGTCGTCGGCGTGACGGTGGCGGCCCAGCGGAAATCGCCCGTGTGCGCTTCCGACGCGGGCCTCTTCTCGAGCGGGCTCCGCTCGACGCAGGCGCTCGTCCCGTTCCGTGGCCGGATCGATCCGTTCGTGGTCGCCTGGAACATCGACGGTCCGGGTGCGAGTCTCACGTTCGCGGAGCAGACGCTCCTGCCGTTCGCGGGCGTATCGCTCGCCGTATTCGACATCGCGAACACCAACGACCGCCAGCCGGCCCAGGGCGAACGCGGCGAAGAACACGATGGCGGCGCCGAGGCCGAAGAAGAGGCCGATCTGTTCGACGGATCGGGTCACCTTTCCGCCTACCGGTACACCGATGAAGTTCTCGTCCCACAACGGGCTCAGCAGGGGTCCGACCACGAACCAGACGCCAGCCGCCGCAGCGAGCCAACCGCCGAGCATCGCGGTCGCGCGACTGCGCGACGCCATCAGCACCAACCCGCCCAGGATCGCGGCGATCGCCGGCACCAGCTCCAGCCAGAACCGACCGGCAGTCCACGTCCACGACGTGTCCGGCGTGTACGTGTAGTCGAAGGACGCGCCGACGTACGGCAATAGACCGCCCCACACGCCCAGCAGCACGATCAAAAATCCGGAGGCGGCGCCCCTGGTGCGCGGGACGTACCTCCGGCCATGCGATCCGGCCATGGCGAAACTCCTCTGATCAGGTGGCTACCTCTGCCCGGGCTATGCCCGCCACGGGCAACGCTCATTCAGGCTTCGGCGCACTCCTTTTGCGATACCTCGACGTCCGGCCACCCGTGTCAACATCGACGATGTGTCTGACCGTGATCAAAGTCGGCAGCCCGATTCCGAATGGGACCGGGCAAACCGGCACGAAACGGAAACGGAACGGCTCGATCGAAACTGGAACGACCTCCTCCAGGAACTGCGGGTCGCGCAGACCGGGGTGCAGTTGCTGACGGGATTTCTGCTGACGTTGCCCTTCCAGCAGCGGTTCAAAGATCTCGACGACATCGCCAAGTACGTCTACCTCGCCACGGTGGGCGCGTCGGTCGCGGCGACCGGCGTTCTCGTCGCGCCCGTCGCGATTCACCGGCTGTTGTTCCGCCAGCACGCCAGACGTTCGATGGTCGGCGCGGGCCATGCCTGCGCGCTCGCCGGCCTCGCACTGCTCGGCGTGGCAACGTGCGGTGCGGTCTACGTAGTGACGACGTTGGTGGTCGACGACACCGCGGGCGTCGTCGCGGTGCTCCTCGTCGCGATCGCCCTGATCTGCCTGTGGGTCCTTCTCCCGCTGTTGATGCGCCGGCGGGAGTGACGCGCCCCGGGTGTCCCGCGACCGCTGGTTATCGGCCGACCGCCTTGAGGAGTTCGGCCTTGTTCATCGACGACCGGCCGGAAACCCCTTTCCTACGAGCCTCTTCGTACAGCTGCGCTTTGGTACGCCCCTGGGCACCGCTGTGGCTACGAAGACCGCCCCTTCGCGACGACGAGATGTCGTGCGTTGAGCTTCGGCTCGCTTGCTTCGCCTCGCCGCTGCGAGCCCGCTCCTTGTTGACGGTACGGGCGGCAATCTCTTCGGCGACCTTCTCGGATCGGCCGCGCTCTTCGAGGCCGTCCTTGATGTGTTCGTACTGCCTTTCCCGCTTCTTGCTCCACGCTTGCTGAGGCATCGTTCCCTCCAGCCGTCCGGGCTTATGCCTTCGGTTTGCGGCCATCCCAACGCCGAAGCCGGCGGTCGGACAGGCCAACGTCTTCGACGTCGCCATGCTCAGCGAGGTGGTCCATCAAACATTTGGTCTGCGCGAGTTCATCCATCTTGCGGAACCAGCGATACGTCCCCGCGGCTCGGACGACGACGATGTTTCCTTGCCCGCACGGTCCTAGGCACTTCGTCTTCGTGAACCGCGCCCGCGCGCGCGTAGCGCCCAACTGAGCAATTCGTTCGAGTGCCTTCGCGTCGCTGTGCGGGTGCTTCTTTCGGGTGCCGCAACAGCATCCCCGGCAGAGGTAGACCTTTGCCTTCTTCGGGCTGGCATGGTCTTTCGACTTGCGTCCCACGCGCCGCCCCGTACCCGATGGTCGCTCGCTTCATGCGGCTCGGGGACGATGGCTATTTCAACTGACTGACGGCCCGAGCAATAACCAGGACAGAGGTCAGCAGCGCTTCGATCGCTTCGACGGCCATCAACATCTTCGCCCGCGGCGAAAGCGGCATGGTGTCCGTCGGGCTGAATGCGCACGAGTTCGTGATCGATACGTAGAAGTAATCGACAAATCGTGGCCGCCAGTCCGATGTCTTTGCCGCGCGGCGCGAAACCTCAGACGAGGCGTCGTCATCCTCGTCCTGGCTGAACCGGAAATCGGCGGCGGCCAGCTCGGCGCGTTTGGCGCGCGACCGCGCGACCGGTCCGCCGCGATCCAACTCCCAGAACAGGATCGCGAACGCGATGATGTTCGTGAGCCAAACCTGAAGCGCGGCAACGAGAAGTCGGCTGCCGTTCTTCGCGCTCGAGTCGACCAGTTGGCGAACCAGCGAGCCGAAGGCGACAGTGTTCGTGAGAATCAACAAGCCGGCCAGACCGAGTGACACCGCTCGCAAGACATGGTTCTGGCGCGTCAACCGATACGGGTTTGCGGCGACCAACGGAATGAGGAGGGCGAGTTCAACGGCAGGTGCGATGTAGCGAAAGACCGAAAGCAATTCGCTCGGCAGCGTCGCGTACAGCGCTGCCGCGGCGAGCATCGCAATCGTCGCGGGAAGACGGAGCTCCCCCGGTCGTCCCGTCTGAGCGGAGCCGGTTCCCGAGTTGATCACGCCGCGCTGTTACCCCCGGACAACACCGATCACTCGTACGGACGATCAGCGTTGCGGCGCGGATCAGGCGCCGAGCGTGATCCGGTAGACCACGCCCGCGGTGTCATCCGTGACGTACAGCGCACCGTCCGGGCCTGGAACCGCGTCGACAGGGCGGCCCCATCGGTCGCCAGTGGTCTCGAATCCGGTCAGCAGGTCCTGAGCGGCGCCGAGTGTGCCGTTGGTGAACGGCATCCAGAGAACCGATCCGGCCAGCGGCGGGACGTGGTTGTTCGATCCGTGGGTCGCGACGACGGCGCCGTCGCGCCACCGGGCTGGCAGGGTGGACGTTCCGAGAAACTCCAGGCCCAGCGGCGCGCTATGCGCGGGCAGGCCACGTTCGATCGGCGGCAGCGTCGAGCAGTCGAACGCGCTGCCGTCGGGATTCGTCTCGGGGTCGGCGCGGAACTTCATCGATGCGTACTTGTCCGCGCCCGTCCCCAGGTCCTGGTCCGGATCGCAATAGGGCCAGCCCACATCGCGCCCCGCGGTTACTTTGACGACCTCGTCGGCAGGGTGGTCATTGCCGTAGTCCTGGAAGAACTGCCCGTACCCGTCGGACCGGCCGCCGAACGGCCCGTGAATGGGGTAGGTCACCCGGTCCCGTTGGTTGATCGCCGCCCACAGCTGACCGGTGGGATCGAACGCCAGTCCTTCGCCGTTACGGACGCCCACCGTCAGCACCTGCCGGCCGGTGCCGTCGGGCCGGTACGACGCGATCAAGCTCTGACCCTTTGACCGATCCGCGGGGTCCGCGTTGGTGCTGCTGGCTACGTCGAGGTAGATGGTGTGGTCAGGGCCGACGACGACGTCCTTCAACGGGTGCGCGTAGCTGCCGCTACCGGGCAGGCCGGAGACAAGCACCGTGCGGTTCGTTGCGTCGGTGCCGGTCCAGGTGTACCTGTTGAGCTGGCTGGCCTCGATGACGTACAGGTACGTCGCCCCGTCGATGACATCGAAGGCCATGCCGTGCGGGCGATCCAGGCTGCCGATGACCGTGCTGACCGCCGGATTTCCGATGCCCTGCGGATGGATGCGGCGAACGCTGCCCGAGTCGGGCGTCGAGACCAGGAGGTCGCCTTGGGGCGACCACACCGCGAACCGCGCACCGGGCACGCGAGCCCATGCCGTAACCGAGGTGCCTGCCGGGACGGACAGCGTGCGCGGGACATCCAGCGGGGTGGCTGCGTTGCCGTTCGGCACGGAGATGGTGACCACGGTTCGCGCGGCTTGGCCGGAAGGTGTCGTTGTGGTGCTTGTGCCGCTCGGGGCCTCGGGCGTCGCGCTTTTCGAGGAGTCGCAGGCAACAGCGGCGAGCAGCAACATCACGGCACCTGCGGTCAACACGGTCAGCCGCGTACGTCTTCTGGCCATCTTCGGTGCAGAGTAGCCGTTCGTCGTCGCGGTAGTGGGCGCTCGACGACGCGTCCGATCGGCGAGGCGCCGCCCCACTGCGCCATCCTGACGGCGTGACAAACGACAACTTCGAATCCGCCTCGGGCACGGATGCGGCGGAGCGTCGAGCGGCGCTGCGACGGATGAAGACCCTCGCCGCCGCACTGTTGCTCGTATCGTTCGCCGTTTTCGCCGCGACATTCGTTCCGGCACACGGCGACCAGGGGTGGCTCGGCTTCGTCCGCACCGCCAGCGAGGCCGCGATGGTCGGCGGCCTGGCTGATTGGTTTGCGGTCACGGCGCTGTTCCGCCGCCCGCTCGGTTTACCGATTCCGCATACGGCACTGATCCCCCGCCGGAAGGACGCGATCGGACGCAGCCTGCAGGCGTTCGTCGGCGAGAACTTCCTGACGGAAGAAGCGGTCCGGCGGCAGTTGGTCACGGCGCGCGTGCCGCAGCGCATCGGCGGCTGGCTGGCGGCGGACACGCACGCCCTGCGGGTCGCCGCCGAAGTGACCTCCGCCGCGGCGACTGCATTAGGCACGGTGGCGGACAGCGATATTCGGGCGTTCGCGGCCTCGCTGTGGCGGATGCGCCAGACCGGGAGGTCCCTGGCGCCGGTCGTCGCCCGGGTCATCGGTCCCGCCGTGCGATCGGGTGGCCACCACCAAGTCGTCGACGCCGTCGCGGTCCGGGTACTGCGATGGCTGATCGACTCGGAGGACTCGATCACCGCGCTGATCGAGGAACAGGCGCCGCGCTGGACGCCGCGCTTCGTCGATCGATCGGTCGCCCGGCGGGTTTACGGCGAGTTGGTTCGCGTCGTCGGAGAAATCGTCGATGACCCCAGCCACGCACTCCGTCAGCAACTCGACGACATGCTCCTGCAGTACGTCGCCGATCTCGAATCAGGCCGACATGCCACCGGAAAGTTCGACGCCGTTGTCGAAGAATTGCTGACCACGCAGGCGTTTACGTCGCTACTCGACGATCTTGCGTCCGCCGGGCATCGGGTCGTCGTCGAGCAGCTTCAGCGGCCAGGCGGCGAGTTCCAGCTCCGTATCGCCGCGGCCTTACGGCGTTTCGGTGATCGTCTACAAACCGATGAGCAGCTACTGCTGGCGATCGACGTACGGGTGGCCGGGGTCGTGGGCTACGTGCTGGACCATTTCCGAGACGAGATGACCCGACTGATCGCCGATACGGTCGAGCGCTGGGACGCGACGGAGACTGCTCGGCGGCTCGAACTTCAGGTGGGGCGAGATCTGCAATACATCAGGATCAACGGAACGGTGGTCGGTGCGTTGGCGGGAGTCGCGATCCACGCCGTGAGCCTGGTGCTGTGAAACCGGCTGCGGTGCAGGCAGTCTTACCCTTCCGGATATTCACCCGTCCAACGTTCGAACTGCCGGGCGCCAGCTCGATCGAAAGCCGTCTTCACGGCGGCGAACACCGCACCCTGGAGTGCCGCACCGGCGACGACGCGTTGCCACCGGACTCCGCGCTTGTGCGGACCGGGAGGTCCCTCATGCTCGTGCGCAACAAGCGCCCAGATCTTGTTCACCGCAGCCGTCGCCACCATGCCCGCCAGGATTCCGCCGACCAGCCCGATCGGCTTGTAGAGAACGTTCGCGGTCTTGCTCATCGGTGACGGACCTTCCGCAGGAAGATCATGAGCGCGACAATGCCCGCGAACGCGCCTGCCACAACGGCCGGTCGTTCCTGGGTGGTTCGTTTTGCGTTGTCCAGTAGCGACTTCGAACCGCTGACCGCGCGGCTCTTGACATCGAGTTTGGCCGACAACGCTTCGACGGTTTCGCCGAGCTGGGCCCGGCGGCGCTCGATGTCCGCCGCAAGGTCCGTGGCGTCGGCCGGTACGTCGTCCGATGAGCCGGTCGGTGTCGAGGGAGTCATCAGCCACGCCGTCCTTTCGCGGTTGCCAGGTCCTTCTTCGTGCCATCGATGGCGGCGGTCGGTACAGGCGGAGTTCCGCGCTTCACGCTCTTCACGCCGGCGAAGATCAGGAGTGCGGCGAGGAAGATCAACCCGCCGGCCACGATCAGCGCGGCCAGCCAGCCGTCGAACACCAAGGCCAGTGCCAATCCGCCGGCTGTGATCAACGCCGCGAGGGCGTAGATCCCGAGAAACGCTGCGGCACCGAACATTCCGATGCCGACGCCCAGCCGCTTCCCCTTGTTCGCCATCTCTTGCTTCGCAAGGGCGATCTCCGCCTTGAGCAAGCCGGTGAGCTGGTCGACGAACCGGATCAAGAGGGCGCCCGTCGACGCGTCTGCCGGACGGTCGGTGATGTCGGTGGACAGGTCAGTCATCGGCTTCCTCTGTGGCTGCGGCGAGGCCGGCCGGCGGCTCGCTCGCCGTACCGGGTGGATCGGACCGGAGGATCACAGCGTAGTTCCCGAATGCTCGAATCGCCGCTGCCGGGACGATCATCGCACCGCTCGTTCCGGTGACGGTGATCGAGCCGAGAAGCAAGGGGTAGTCGAAGCCGTGCCACGCTCCGGCGGTGCATCTATCTCGTCGTGGCGGCCCCATTGGCCGGGGTGGGTGACCGTTCTCGCCGCTCGCGCTGAATGCGCTGCTCGTCGGCGCGGGCGAGGTGGCTCAACAGAGCTGTTCGAGCGCGCCCGTCGTGACGTCGTAGCGGAAGCCGCCGACCGTCACCCCGCGGCGGATGAACGGCCACGAGCGGACCTTCTGGACGTCGGCGCGCAGCGCAGCTTCCTGGTCGTCGATCAGGCCGAATTCAAGGCTCCGGACGTCAATGTCGGCGGTCCGGGCAATCTCGTCGACAACTTCCTCAGGGGTGGCAGAAGCCATCCGGCACTTGGTGTGCGCGATGATCATCACGCGGTCGACCTCCAGCAAGTGGCTCGCGAGGGTCAGGTCACGCAGGACGCTTTCGGTGACATGTGCGCCGGCGTTGCGCAGGATCTTCGCGTCGCCGTGCTTCAGCCCCATCATGGCGAGCGGTTCGATCCGCGAGTCCATGCAGGTCACCACGGCGAGACCTCGCGCGGCGATGCCAGCGACGTCGTCCATGTGGCCGAGCGCGAAGCGCTGCTGATAGCCGGCGTTCGCCTCAAGGACGTCCGCGAAGTCAGTAGGGGTCGAGCTGGTCATCGAGTGATGTCCTTCAGGAAGCCAGGTGGCTGGCGAACCAGTTCAACGTGCGAGACCACGCGTCCTGCGCCGCTTCGGGGTTGAAGACCGCTGGACGGGCGTCGCAGTGGAAGCCGTGGTCGGCTCCTTCGTAGAGCACGACCTTGGTGGGGACCGGCGCCTGCGATGCGGCAGCCTTGAGCGCTTCGACCGATGCCACCGGGATTCCCTGGTCCAAAGCGCCGTACATGCCGAGCCAGGGCGTCCGGAGCTCCGCCGCGTAATCCGTCATCGGCTTCATACCGAAACGGCCCTCGGCCACGCCTCCCCCGTAGAACGTAACGGCGGCGCCGATCGAGCGGGTGGCGGCGGTGTAGAACGCAACGGTCCCGCCCATGCAGAACCCGACGATGCCCACGCGGTCCGGCAGCAGGCCCGCCTCGCCGAGATACGCGATCGTGCTGTCGACGTCGGCGAGGACGTTGTCGCCGGTCAATTGGTTCATGTGCGTGCTGACGGTCTCGCGGTCGCCGTACGGAATCGTGGGGTCACCGGTTCGGTAGAAAAGGTGCGGGGCAGCGGCGAGGTAGCCGGCCTTGGCGAACCGGGTCGCGACGTCGGTGATGTGCTCGTTCACCCCGAAGGCCTCTTGGGCGACGACGACGCCACCGAGCGGTTCACCCGTCGGCCGGGCCACCGTTATCGGCAGGTCCCCGCGGACGACAATCTCCACATTGACTGATTGATCCCTACCCGGCACATCGACCCCTCTCGTCAGGCGTGACGATAGTGGACATGGGTACGAGCGGGCAGTCCAGGTCGCCGCATCGTCGAGCGACCGAGAATCGCCCGACGATGCGGAGACCCATGCAGGTGTGGCCAGGCCAGTCATCGCCCCTTGGCGCTACCTACGACGGCTCCGGCACCAACTTTGCGTTGTTCAGCGAGGCGGCCGATTTCGTCGAGCTGTGCCTGATCGACGATGACGGCCACGAGGAGCGGATCCAGCTCCCCGAAGTGGACGCGTTCGTCCACCACGCCTATCTGCCCGGGGTGGGACCCGGGCAGCGGTACGGATTCCGCGTGCATGGTCCGTACGACCCGAAACATGGCTTGCGGTGCAATGCGGCCAAGCTGCTGCTCGATCCGTACGCCAAGGCCGTCGACGGGGACATCGACTGGGACGAGGCGGTGTTCGCATACTCCTTCGCCGACGGCCCGGACGGGCCCCCGAGCGACTCCGACAGCGGGCCGCACATGTTCCTGGGGGTGGTCGTGAGCCCGTACTTCGACTGGGGGCAGGACCGTCCGCCGCGGATTCCGTACGCCGACACCGTGATCTACGAAACCCATGTCCGGGGGCTCACGATGACGCACCCGGACGTGCCCGAGGAGTATCGGGGTACCTACGCCGGGCTGGCCTACCCCGCCACCATCGATCACCTCAAGAGCCTGGGGATCACGGCGGTCGAGCTGATGCCGGTTCATCAGTTCGTCCAGGATCACCACCTGGTCGAGCGTGGCCTTCGGAACTACTGGGGTTACAACACGATCGCGTTTCTCGCGCCGCATAACGCCTATGCCGCGGCGCCGTCCGACGGCCGGCGCGGCGAGCAGGTTCAGGAATTCAAGAGCATGGTCAAGACCCTGCACGAGGCCGGTATCGAGGTGATCCTCGACGTGGTCTACAACCACACCGCCGAGGGCAACCATGCCGGACCGACGTTGTCGATGCGCGGTATCGACAACGCGGCGTACTACCGGCTCGTGGAGGGTCAACCCGAGTACTACATGGATTACACGGGCACCGGAAACAGCCTGAACGTACGGCACCCGCACGCCCTGCAGCTGATCATGGATTCGCTGCGGTATTGGGTGACCGAAATGCACGTCGACGGCTTCCGTTTCGACCTGGCGTCGACCCTCGCCCGCGAGTTCTACGACGTGGACCGGCTGTCGACGTTCTTCGACCTCGTCCAGCAGGACCCGATCGTCAGCCAGGTGAAGCTCATTGCCGAGCCGTGGGATGTCGGCGACGGCGGGTATCAGGTCGGGAACTTCCCCGCGCTGTGGACCGAGTGGAACGGCAAGTACCGCGACACCGTCCGCGACTTCTGGCGCGGCGAGGACGCGACTCTCGCTGAGTTCGCCTCCCGGCTCACCGGCTCGTCGGACCTGTACGAGCACGACGGTCGTCGCCCGTACGCGAGCATCAACTTCGTCACCGCCCACGACGGCTTCACCTTGCACGATCTGGTCTCGTACAACGAGAAACACAACGACGCGAACGGCGAGGACGGCAACGACGGCGAAAGCCACAACCGCAGCTGGAATTGCGGCGCCGAGGGCGAGACGGACGATCCGGCGATCCGCGACCTTCGCGAACGCCAGAAGCGGAACTTCCTCGCAACTTTGCTGCTGTCACAGGGCGTTCCGATGCTGCTCGGCGGCGACGAACTCGGACGGACCCAGGAGGGCAACAACAACGCGTACTGCCAGGACAACGAAATCTCCTGGTACGACTGGGAACGCGCGAAGGAGTTCGAGCACGACACGGACTTCGTTCGCACGGTGGTGCGGATCCGCCGCGAGCATCCGGTGTTCCGGCGACGACGGTTCTTCCGCGGCCGACCGACCACCGGCAGCGGTGGCATCGAGGACATCGCCTGGTTCACGCCGGGCGGTGAGCAGATGTCCGACGACGACTGGGAGACCGGTTACGCCCGGTCGGTCAACGTATTCCTCAACGGCGAAGCGATTCGCGAGCCGGGCCCGCGCGGCGAGCGGGTGGTCGACGATTCGTTCTGCCTGCTGCTGAACGCCCACCACGAGCCCATCGAATTCACCCTGCCGCCCAAGGAATTCGGCGCTGAATGGGAACTCGAGTTCGATACCGCCGAGCCGGGCAAGTCGGGCCCCGGCCATACGTACGAGGCCGGGTCGCAGGTCACGATCGAAGCGCGTTCTGTCGTGCTGATCCGGCGTACTTCTTGACGGCGATGGTGCGCAATCCCCCGTCGGCTACCTACCGGTTGCAGATCACCCCGACGTTCACCCTCGATGACGCGGTCGGATGGCTCGACCGGCTGGACGACCTCGGTGTCTCGCACCTGTACTTGTCGCCCTTGCTGCAGGCATCGGCGGGCTCGACCCACGGCTACGACGTTGTCGATCCGACGAAGATCGACGAGTCGCGCGGGGGCGAGGCCGCCCTGCGCCGCCTCGCACACGCCGCCCACGGTCGCGGGCTGGGGCTGGTTCTCGACATCGTGCCGAACCATCTCAGTGTGGCCGTCCCCAAGGAGAACCCAGCCTGGTGGGACGTCCTGCGGTTTGGTCGCGAGAGCGGTTACGCACCGTGGTTCGACATCGACTGGACCGTCGGTCGCATCGTCCTGCCGGTGCTGGCCGACGACGAAGCCGTCGCGGACCTGCGGGTCGTCGAGGTCGACTATGGCGCCGAACTCCGGTACGGCGACGCGCGGTTCCCGATCCGGCCCGGCACGGAAACCGGTACGCCGCAGCAGGTTCATGACCGCCAGGCGTATCAGCTCGTCGACTGGCGCCGCGGGTCGAGTGAGCTGAACTACCGGCGGTTCTTCGACGTGGCGACGCTTGCGGGCGTACGCGTCGAAGATCCAACCGTCTACGCCGCGACGCATGGCCTCGTGATCCGGCTCGTCCGCGAAGGAGTGATCGACGGGCTGCGGATCGATCATCCCGACGGTCTCGCGGACCCGCGCCAGTACCTCGATTGGCTTGCCCGGGACACCGGTGGGGTGTGGACGGTCGTCGAAAAGATTCTCGAGCCCGGAGAACACCTGCCGCGGAACTGGAACTGCGCGGGCACGACCGGCTATGACGCCGCCCGGCTGGCCACCGGGGTGCTTGTCGACCCGTCCGGGCGACCAGCACTGACCGCGTTGTGGAAGCAGGTGAGCGGTCGCGATGCCTCGTTCGATGACGAGGTGCTCGAAGCCGAGCGGGAGATCGCGCATTCGTCGTTGGCGGCCGAGGTCGCCCGGCTCGGCCGGCTTGCGCCGCAGGTCGACGACGATGCCGTTGCCGAAGCGCTCGTGCACTTTCCGGTCTACCGGTCGTACCTGCCGGACACCGGCGAGGAGTACCTCAAGGAAGCCCTTGAGGGTGCGCGGCGCGATCGGCCTGATCTCGCGTCCGACTTCGAGACGCTCGAACAACGGCTCAGCGATCCGGCCGACCCTCTCGCGCGGCGCTTTCAGCAGACATCCGGAATGATCAAGGCGAAAGGCGTTGAGGACACGGCGTTCTATCGGCAGCACGTGCTCGTCGCGTTGAACGAGGTCGGCTCGGATCCCAGCCGGTTCGGCGTCAGCACTCATGAGTGGCACCGGGAATGTGCTGTGTTGCAGACGGATTGGCCGTCGACGATGACGCTGCTGTCCAGCCACGACACGAAACGGAGTGAGGACGTACGGGCACGCGTCCTGCTGCTCGCCCAAGTGCCGGATGAATGGGCGTCGGTTGTCGCCGAACTGGACGATGCGACGGCCCCGTATCGCGGCGTGGTGGCGCCCGAGGATCGTTATCTGATGCACCAAACCCTCGTCGGGACAGCGGAAATCGAGCCGGAGCGGTTGGTCGAGTATCTGCACAAGGCGACGCGGGAGGCGAAGCAGAACACCGCCTGGGTCGACGGGGACGAGCGGTACGACGCCGATATCGAGACATTGGCACGCGGCGCGTTGGCTGACGACCGTTATCTGAGTGTTCTTCGGCCGTTCCTGGCGCGACTCGATTCCGCCTGGTCGGCGACGGTCGTGGCCCAGAAGATCTTGCAGCTGACGATGCCGGGCGTGCCCGACGTCTACCAGGGTTGCGAACGGGTGTGCCTGACGCTCGTCGATCCGGACAACCGGCGGCCGGTCGACCTCCACGCGCCGGACGACGCGAAGACGGCCGTCGTACGAACCATTCTGCGGCTGCGGCGGGACCGGGCGGCGCTGTTCACGTCGTACGAACCCGTGCCGACCTCATCGCCGCTGGCTGTTGCGTATGCGCGATCGCCCGGTTGCATCGTCGTGGTCCCTCGGTTCGCCGTCCGGGTTCACGACACTGGCTGGGACGGAGCGACAGTCGACCTGCCGCCTGGCCGGTGGACCGATGTCCTGCGGGGAGTGCCGGTGAGCACTGACCAGCTGGCCGAAGTCGTCGGACAACGCGGCGGCGCTGTCCTGGTCCGCGACAAAGAGGGAGCATCGTGAGGACCTTCGAGGTGTGGGCGCCCGACGCTGACGGCGTGACCCTCGTCGTCAATCCGACGCCGGAGGATCCGGCCGGTGAGGTCGAAGAGCCGATGCGTTCCGCAGGTCGCGGTTGGTGGGCGGCCGACATCCTGGCCGCCGGCCATGACACGGCATACGGCTTTCGGCTCAACGGTTCCGCCCAGGTCTATCCCGACCCCCGGTCCCGCCGGCAACCCGACGGCGTGCACGGCCGCAGCCGCGTCGTCGACCCGGCGACGTTCGTCTGGAGCGACGACCAGTGGCGTGGTCGCCCACTCGCCGGCAGCGTGCTCTACGAGTTGCACGTCGGAACATTCACGACCGCGGGCACTTTCGCGGCCGCGGCGGAGAAGCTGGGTTACCTCGTCGATCTCGGCATCGATGCGGTTGAGTTGCTTCCCGTCGCAGCTTTCGCGGGTAGCCGTAATTGGGGCTACGACGGGGTGGATCTGTATGCGGTGACCGAGGCCTACGGAGGGCCGGCCGAGCTCGCGCGGTTTGTCGACGAGGCACACCGGCACGGCATCGCCGTGGTGCTGGATGTCGTGTACAACCACCTCGGTCCGAGTGGGAATTACTTGCCGCTCTTCGGCCCGTACCTCGGTAGTGCCCAGAACGCGTGGGGGCAGGGTGTCAACCTCGACAGCCCGGGCAGCGACGAGGTCCGGCGGTTCATCGTCGACAACGCGCTCATGTGGTTCCGCGACTACCACCTCGACGGACTTCGCCTCGATGCGGTGCACGCTCTTGTCGACACTCGCGCCATTCACCTGCTCGAGCAGTTGGCGACCGAAGTGGATGCGCTCGGCGCCGCGCTAGGCCGCGACCTGTGGTTGATCGCCGAGTCCGACCTCAATGACCCGAGGCTGATCCGCGACCGGCAGGCGTACGGCTACGGGCTGAGCGCCCAGTGGGACGACGATGTTCATCATGCTTTGCATTCGGCACTGACCGGCGAGCGGCAGGGCTACTACGTCGACTTCGGTTCGCTGGCCACCCTCGGCAAGGCGTTCACCGATGCGTACGTGCACGACGGAACCTGGTCGACGTTCCGCGAACGCAGCCACGGCCGGCCAGCCGGGGACCTGCCGGGCCACCGGTTCGTTGCCTACCTGCAGGACCATGACCAGATCGGGAACCGCGCCCAGGGCGATCGCCTGTCGCAGTTGGTCTCCCCCGGGCTGCTCAAGGTGGGCGCGGCGCTGATGTTGTGTGGTCCGTACGTGCCGATGCTCTTCATGGGCGAGGAGTGGGGCGCGTCCACGCCCTGGCAGTTCTTCTGCGATCCGGATTCAGAAGAACTCGCCAACGCGATCCGCGAAGGTCGCCGCGCAGAATTCGCCTCACACGGCTGGTCGGCGGTCGACGTGCCCGATCCGGTCGACGAACAGACATTCCGGAGGTCCCAGCTGAATTGGGCCGAACGCGAAACCGGCTGGCACGCCGAGCTTTTCGCGTGGTACCCCACCTTGATCGCGCTTCGGCGCAGTGAACCCGAACTTACCGACGGCCGGCGCGATCGAGTCGCCATCTCGTACGACGAGGATCAGCGGTGGTTCGTGCTCCGCCGCGGCAGCGTGCTGGTCGCGGCCAACCTCGGGGATCAACGAATCGAGGTACCTGTCACCGGCACGCCGATCGCGCTGCTGGCAGCCAGTGAGCCAGGCTTCGTTTACGCGGCAGACTCCGTCGTCCTCGACGGGGAGTCAGTCGTCGTCCTCCGTGTTACGGACTGATCCTCGGTACGACGGCGGCCACCCTTGCGCGCGCGAGTGAGGGTAAGGAGTTCCTTGTCCTCACTTGTCGGCGGACTAGAGCGGGATGTTGCCGTGCGCGCCGCGCCGGTCGGGCGCGATCGACAACGCGCGGGCCAGCATTCGCCGGCTGCTCGCCGGTTCGATGATCTGATCGACCGCGCCCATTTCGATAGCCGACTGCAGCCCGGCCGCCTCCTGCTCGTATTCGGCGGCCAGCTTCACCTCGAGCGCCTCGCGCTCGGGCCCTTCAGCCGCGGCCGCGATCTCGCGCCGCTTGAGGATCTTGATGGCCGCCGGTGCGCCCATGACGCCCATTTCGGCTGTCGGCCAAGCCATCACGGCCGTCGCGCCGAGACCGCGGGAGTTCATCGCGATGTACGCGCCGCCATACGCCTTGCGGGTGATCAGCGTGACGCGCGGGACCCGGGCGGCCGCGAACGCGTGCAGCAGCTTGGCGCCGCGCCGGACGACCGCCTCATGTTCCTGCCGCACCCCGGGCAGGTAGCCCGGCACGTCAACAATGACGACGAGCGGCACACCGAAGGCGTCACACATCCGGACGAACCGGGACGCCTTCTCCGCCGACAGGGCGTCCAGGCAGCCGCCCATGCGGAGTGGATTGTTCGCGATCACGCCGACGGTCCGCCCGCCGAGCCGGCCCACGGTCGTCACGATATTGCGGGCCCAGGTGGGCTGGAGCTCAACCTGCGGGCTGTGCGGGTCGAGCAGCCGGGCGACCAGCGGGCGGACGTCGTACGCCCGGCGCCGGTTCTCGGGCAGGAAGTCATTGAGCGCCGGGTCGTCCTCGGGGAAGGCGGCGAGCGCCTTGCGCGGTCTGCCGAGCAGGCCGACCAGGTCACGGATCCGCGTCATCGCGAGTTCTTCGGTCGGCTCGGTGATGTGCGTGACGCCGGACTTGCCGTGCGTGACCGGACCACCGAGAACGTCGCCCGTTACGTCTTCACCAGTGACCTGGCGAACCACATCCGGGCCGGTGACGAACACGCGCGCGTCGGGGCCCATGACGACGATGTCGGTCAGCGCCGGCCCGTACGCGGCGCCACCCGCCGCCGGGCCGAGGACGAGCGACAGCTGCGGAATCCGGCCGGACGCGTTGGTCATGGCCTGAAAGATCTTGGCGACGCCGTCGAGGGAAGCCACGCCCTCACCGAGTCGCGCACCGCCGGAGTGCCAGATGCCGATGCTCGGGATGCCCCGGCGAACGGCCTCGTCAATGCTCTGGGCGATCGCCGTGCTGCTCTCGTAGCCCAGGGCGCCGCCCTGCCGGGAAACGTCGGTGGCGAAGGCCAGGACCGGTGAACCGTCGATCTCCCCCGTCGCCACGGCGGCGCCGTCAACGGTACGGGTGATCGTCGCTTTCTCGAGCAGTGCTGTCAGCCGGGCCTGGGGCGAGCGCGGATCGAGTTGGCCGGGAACGACAGCGACGGCGTCCGCTTTCGCGCCACCGGGAATGGCCTGGAATCGCGGGGCGGGGCTCATGCGAGCAGACTCCTTCCGCCATCGACCACGAGAACGTGACCGGTGACCATCGCGGATTCGGTGCCGGCGAGCCATGAGACAGCGGCCGCCAGTTCATCAGGACTGACCAGGCGCCCGGCGGGCGTCCGTTCGGTTGCCTCGTCGAGCAACGGGCGGCCGCCTTCGGGGTTGTACGCCAATCCTCGGGTGTCGATGATTCCGGCGCAGACGGCGTTGACCCGGCTCGACGGCGCCAGTTCGACGGCGAGATACCGCACGAGCGCTTCGAGTGCGGCCTTGCTCACGCCGACGCCGGTGTATTGCGGCAACACCTTCGACGCGCCGGTGCTGGAGAGTGCCACCGTGGCCCGCGGTCGCAACGTTGCGGCGAGGGTCAGCAAGGGACGGGTGTTGACCTCCCAGGCCCAGTCGAGATGCCGTTCGGTCAGCTCGGACACCGGACGCAGCACGCCGCTGGCCGCGTTCGAGACGAGGACGTCGATGCTGCCGGTCAGGCCGAGCACCTCTTCGGCGAGCGCCAGTCCGCCACCTTCGCGACCGAGGTGGCCGCGCACGATGTGGGCCTGGCGGCCTTCCGCCTGCACCTTCTGCGCCACGTCCTCGGCCGCTTCCAGCGCGCGGAAGGTGTGGATCACGATGTCGTGGCCGTCGGCCGCGAGCCGGCGGCATACCGCGCCACCGATGTCGCCGGACCCGCCGGTCACCAACGCCCACGTCATCGTCAGACCGCCCGGAACGCCACGGCGACGTTGTGGCCGCCGAAGCCGAAGGACGTGGAGATCGCCGCGTGGTGGACGTGCTTACGCGGCTCGATCCGGACGAGGTCCAGGCCGACCTCGTCGTCCGGGTCGTCGAGGTTACGGATCGCCGGAACGACCTGGTCGCGGAGCGTCAGGATCGTCAGGATCGCTTCGACGGCCCCGGCCGCGCCGAGCAGGTGGCCGGTGCAGGACTTGGTCGCGGTGATCAGCGCGGCGGTGTTCTCGCCCAGCGCGGCACGCAATGCACGAGCCTCGGCGATGTCACCGACCGGCGTCGACGTCGCGTGGGCGTTCACGTGACCGATGTCGGACGGCTCGAGGCCGGCTTCGCGCATCGCCATGACCGTCGCCCGGGCGGCACCCGTACCGGCCGGATCCGGCGCGGACACGTGAAACGCGTCGGACGTGATCCCCGCGCCGGCGATGATGCCGTGAACCTTGGCGCCACGGGCGATCGCGTCGGGCAGCCGCTCGAGTACGAGCATGCCGGCGCCCTCGCCGAGGACAAAGCCGTCCCGTGCCTTGTCGTACGGCCGGGACGCGCGTTCCGGCTCGTCACCGAAGTTCGTCGATAGCGCCCGCATGGCGGCGAAGCCGGCAAGCGGAAGCGGGTGGATGCAGGCCTCGGCGCCACCAGCCATGATCATGTCGGCCCGGCCGAGCCGAAGCAGGTCGACGGCGTACGCCAATGCTTCGGACCCGCTGGCGCAGGCGCTGACCGGCGTGTGCGCGCCGGCGCGAGCACCGATCTCGAGGCTGACCGTCATCGACGGGCCATTCGGCATCAACATCGGCACCAGGTGCGGAGAGACGCGTCGGGCGCCCTTCTCCCGGAAGACCTCCTGCTGGGCAAGCAGTGTCACCGCACCGCCGATCCCGGTGGCAATGACGGTGGCCAACCGCTCGGGCTCGACATCCGGCATCTGGGCGTGCGCCCACGCTTCGCGGGCCGCGATCAGCGCGAGTTGCTGCGAGCGGTCCAGGGTGCGCGCCTCCACCCGGTCGAGCACCTCGGACGGGTCGACGGCCAGCGAGGCGATCACGTCGACCGGAACGCTGTCTGCCCAGTCCGGGGCGAACGTCTCCAGGCGGCGAACGCCGGAACGACCTGCAAGGACACCCTCCCAGGTGCCGGCGACATTGCCGGCCACCGGGGTGGTGGCGCCCATGCCCGTGACGGCGATCGGCACGGACATATCGGGGTTCATCAGGCGCTCACTCCGGCTTTCTTCACGTACGCGACGGCGTCGCCGACGGTCTTCAGGCCGGGGACGTCGTCGTCGGGGATACGGACGTTGAACTTCTCTTCGCACGCCACGACGACCTCAACCATCGTGAGCGAGTCGAGGTCGAGGTCGTCGCTGAAACTCGCGCTCGACACGACATCGCTCGCCGGCACACCGGCGATCTCGTTGATGATCTCGCCGAGGCCCGCCAGGACCTCGTCTTCGCTCAAGCTCATTCTCTGGTTCCTTTCGATCTGTCTTCCGTCGTGGACGCGGGAGTTCCGCGGCACCGGCCGCCGGCGGCGGCCGTACGTCTAGGGGTATTGCACGACCTGCGCGGCGAGGGTCAGCCCCGAGCCGAAGCCGATGAACAGCAGGTGTCCCCCGGATGGGAGAAGGTCTTGCGCGACCAGGGCTTCGAGCGCCATCGGGATCGATGCGGCGGAGGTGTTACCGCTGGTGACGATGTCGCGGGCGACGACGACGTCGGGGCCGAGCTTCAAGGAACGGGCAAGTGCGTCGATGATCCGCACATTGGCCTGGTGGGGGACCAAGCCGGTCAGGTCCGTGGCGCTGATGCCCGCGGCGGCACAGGCCTCGAGCGCATACGGAACGAGCGACGTCGTGGCCCACCGGAAGACGGCCGGGCCGTCCATGAACAGGACCGGGGCTTCTTCGGCCCGGGCGATCAGGCCGCTGCGATCACCGTCGCTCGATGCGACCATTGGACCGATGCCATTGACGTCAGCTGCGCCGACGACGACCGCGCCGGCACCGTCGCCGAAGATCGGCACCGTGCCCCGGTCGCTTGGATCAAGAATGTCGGTCATCCGGTCGACGCCGATCACCAGCACCCGCGATGCGCTGCCGGCGCGGATGGCATCGGCAGCGACCCCGAGGGCGTAACAGAACCCTGCACAGGCCGCGCCGACATCGAAACCGCCGGCCTTGCTGCCGAGCCGGCCGGCCACCTGCGGCGCGGCCTGCGGCATCGCGAATTCCAGGGTGGAGGTGGCGACCAGGACGAGGTCGACCTCGCTGGGTTGCACACCGGCGTGGGCCAGCGCCTTGGCTCCGGCCTCGGTCGCCAGGTCGACCACGGATTCGCCGGGGCCGGCGACGCGCCGTGCCTCAATCCCGGTGCGGGCGCGGATCCACTCGTCGGAGGTGTCCATTCGGACTTCGAGCTCCGCGTTGGTGAGCACGGTCTGCGGACGGGCCGCCCCCACCCCCAAGACTCGGGCGCCGGGCGCACCTAGCCGGGACAGCAGCCCGGTCGCGCGTTCGGCGGAACCGGTAGCTGGAGATGTCACATACATACCTTCGACGAAAAGCGGCTGTGATGGGCTTCACGGCACGCACCAGCTTAACCCGCAGATCTTGTAGGTTTCCTACAGAACGACGGTTCCGTCGTGAGTACGTCGGGTGAGCCGGCCGACGATCAGGGCCTGATGCGCGACGAAGCGGCCCCGGGGTGAACTCAACGGGACGCCGAGTAGGTCGGTGGCCTTGTTCAGCCGATAACGCACGGTATTCGCGTGAACATAGAGTTCACGCGCGGTTGCCTCGAGGGATCCACCGGTTTCGACGTAACGGGCGACCGTGCCGAGCAGATCCCCGGGCTGGGCGGCAAGCGTGTTGTAGAGATCCTCAAGTCGGTGCCGTGCGTCGAGGTCGCCGTCAAGGGCACGCTCGGGCAGCAGGTCGTCCGCGCGCGCTGGCCGGGGAAGGCCCGGCCAGCTGGCCGCGACCCGTGCGGCGGCCAGCGCCGAGCGTGCGCTCGGCCCGGCGACGGTCAGGCCGTTCGCCGCTTCGCCGTACACCACCGGCCCGGGCCCGAAGACGTCCACGAGGCGGCGTACCGCGTCGGTCGTGGTCTGCGGCTCGGTACCGGACAGGCCGACGACAACCACCAGCTGGTCACCTTGGACGCCAGCGAGCACCGGCAGATGTGCCCGGTCCGCCGCTTCGTGGACGACCGCCAGCACGTCGGCGACGTCGCCCGGGGGCGGCGGACCAGCGATGACCGCGACACCGATCGGGGTGCTCCAGCCGAGCGCGGCGGCCCGGGACAGGATGATGTCGGCCGGTTCCTCCCGCAGGATGTGGTCGACGACGAGTGCCTCGAGGCGCGCGTCCCACGCCCCGCGCTGTTCGGCCGCCCGGGCGTAGACCTCGGCGGCGGCGAAGGCGACGTCGCGGCTGAAGATTAGGACCGCCTCACGGAGCGCGGCGCGGCCGCTGGGCGCGGCCAGTTCCGGCGCGTGTTCCTCGACAACCGACACCGTGACGCGTACGAGGTCGACGGTTTGGCGCAGGCTGATTGCCCGCGCCATCTCGGTCGGGGCATGTCCGAAGACGACCGCCGCCAAGCCGGGCACTCCCCCGGCGCCGTCGTTGGGATGCTCGGACAGCCAGTGCAGGAAGGCGGTCACGCCGTTCTGGACCACCAGACCGACCCAGCTGCGCTGGTCGGGCGGCAGATCGCGGAACCAGGCGAACTGCTCGGACATCCGTCCGACGGCCTCGGCCGTCAGCGGGCCGGCCGCGTCCCGCAGCCGAGCTGAGGTCGCCGACCTCTCATCGCGTCCGCGCTCGGCTCGTTCGGCGACCATGCCGCCGAACCTATCGGTCAGTGACGCGGGAAACGGGGTGGCGGCGGCTGAAGTTGGGCACGGGGGCAGGAGTCGAGCGTGAGCCCGCCGTACCCAAGTGCCTCATCGGTCAGGTTGTTGACGTTGTAGCCGTGCAGCGTTCCTTCGGCGGTGATCGTCACGCGGTAGATCGTGATGGCGTACCGGGTGGGGGTTCCGTACGCGACCTGGAGGGTGCCGAGTAATCGGGCGGCTCCGGGCTGCTGGCCCTCCCAGGGCGTGTCGTACCGACGCCACAGGGTGGGCTGGGCGTGCCAGAGCCCGCCGGCCCGAACGTCCTGCATCGACATTTCGAACAAGATCGCGCGCGCGGCATTTTCCGGAACGATCGCGGCAGGCCGGATCACCTCGGTGACAACGCCGTCATCGAGCGCGTCGAAGATCAGCAGCTCCTCGTCCACACCAGATGCGTCGTCTAAATCTCTCGACGCCTTTACCGGTTTGCCTGTGGTTCACCCAGCTGGGCGTTTCGGCCGCGTTAACAGCCACCCGCCAGGGCTAGGGCTCGGCGGTGACGAAGTCGATCAGCTGCTCGACCGACCGCAGGAGCGGCACCTCGAGGTCGGTGTACGAGTTCACGCGGGCAAGGATCCGGCGCCACATTGCGGCAGGCCCACCCCGCTCGCCCAGGGCGGCGCACACGCCTTCCTTCCAGGGCACCCCGCGATCGATCGCCGGCCAGGCCTCGATGCCGATCGCCGCCGGCTTCACCGCCTGCCAGATGTCGACGTACGGATGCCCGACGATCAGGACGTTCGGATTCCTGATCTCGGCCGCGATTCGGGTCTCCTTCGAGCCGTTGACCAGATGGTCGGCGAGGACGCCAAGCCGGCGACCTGGGCGGGGCGCGAAATCGCGGACCGCGACGGGCAGGTTGTCGAGCCCATCGAGCAGTTCGACGACGACGCCTTCCACCCGTAGGTCGTCCCCCCAGACCCGTTCCACCAGTTCGGCGTCGTGCTTGCCTTCGACCATGATCCGGCCGCCGCGAGCCACCCGGGCCCGTTCGCCGCTGACCCTCACGGACCCCGACGCGGTCCGGGTCGGCGCAGTCGGCACGCCGCCGGACGGCAGCGGGAACAGCGTGACCGGACGGCCATCGAGGAGGAACCCGGCGGCGTCGAGCGGGAACGCTCGACGCCGTAGGTGCCGGTCTTCGAGCACGACCGCGTGCTTGTCGCAGGAGACGACCGCGCCGCAAAAGCCGGTTGCCCGTTCCTCGACGACCAGGTCCGGCTCGGCGGCAACGCTCGGAACGGCGACCGGCGTTCGTCGCTTCGCCAGATCCGCCGCGACGGCGTCGGTTCCGTAGCCAACACTTCGCACCGAGGGACCGTAACCAGTGTCACGGCGGTATCCGGGGCGCGCCACGCGGTGACGGCCGGGTACGAGCGGAAGGCTCGCTTACGCTGCCGTGGTGACACTTTCGGCCCGGCTCCCGCTGATCGGCACACCGACCGCGCAGGTCGGCCGGCACAGCGCACTACTTGCGGCCTGGGCCACCGAGTTCGTGCAAGGCCAGGCGTCGCTCGACGCCGTCGTGGCCGCACTGACCGGACGCGATGAGCAGCATCTGGTCGACGGCCTGGCCGGCGGCTCGGATCTGACCGCGCTGCTCGCCGAGGTGCGGACGGCAGCTCCAGCCGGTCTGCGTCTGGTGCTGCCGGTGCCCGGCGACCCGCGTGGCCTGGCGGGCCCCGGACCGTTCACCGACGCCGCGATTGCGGCCGGCGAGGCCGTCCGGCTGCAGACCGACGGGCCGGCGTACGGGCTGGTACCCGACGTCACCTCACACGGGAACGAGCTGGACGGCTTTACGGTCAGCGTGCGCTGGCAGGTGTTTACGGCACCCGGCGCAGGCCCCGATCCGGCCGGCACCCGGCGGCAGGCCGAGCATGAACTCACCGACGCGCTTCACGTCGCGACCGGCGCGTTGGCCGCACTCGACGTCGCTCGGCTCGCCCCGGAGGCCGCGAGCGCCCTGAGCCGGATCCGGTCACGTCGTCCTTCGATCGCGCTACCGCCTGGCCACCCCGGCGCCGGGCTGTGGGCGCGAGCTGACGGGCTCGCCGCAATCGTCGACTTGGCGGCCGCGAACGACGGAGCCGCCTACGACCGGACGAGCGCCGCGGAACGCCGCGAGGTGCTCCGGCACCTGGCGGGTGCCGTCCGGCGGGCCAAGACGGCCGCGATCAATGCCCGGCTTGACCTGCCGGACTAACCGCGCGCCGCGAGGCAGCAGCCGGTCGGGCAGCCGTCGTGCGCAGGCCCTCGGTTACCGAGGAACTGCCGGTCGCAACGGCCGGCGCCCGAGCGGCCGGTTTGGCGTTCCGCGACGAGCGCCGCGACCAGCGGCGCCAATGCGACCCCGGGTGTGCCGGCGCGGACGACCGCGAGTCCGAGCGCGTGCGCGTCGGGGATCGCCACCGTGTCGAGGTCGTACCGAACCTCCATGTGGTCGCTGACGAAGCCGATCGGGACGACGACGGCCGCGCGGCGGTCGCCGGCGTGGCTGCGTAACACCGAGCCGACATCGGGTTCGAGCCACGGCTCCTGCGGACTCCCCGAGCGGGATTGCCAGCACAGCGTCCAGCTTCGGTCGACACCGACGGCCTCCGCGACGAGGCGAGCGGTCTCCCGCAGTTGCGGCACGTACGGCGCCGCCGCGGCCGCCGCGGCCGGAATCGAATGCGCGGTGAAGACGAGCGCGGCCTCGGCCCGTGACGCGGCGGGCAACTCGGCCAGTGCCCGCCGGACCTGCTCCGCGAACGGCTCGATGAACAGCGGGTGGTTGTAGAACGCCCGGAGCTTGTGCAACGCAGGCGCCGTCGGCCCGACGGCCGCCCGGGCCGCTTCCAGATCCTCCCGGTACTGGCGGCAGCCGGAGTACGAGCCATATGCGCTGGTGACGAACGCCAAGGCGTTGCGGACGCCATCGCGGGCCATCTCGCCGACCACGTCGGCGAGCCAGGGAGCGGAGTTGCGGTTGCCCCAGTAGACCGGCAGGTCGACGACCTCGCGGAGGGCCGCCAGCAGCTCGCGGTTCTGGGTGTTGATCGGGGATACGCCGCCGAACAGCTCGTACCGCTTCGCGACCTGCGCGAGCCGCTCGTCGGGTACGCCGCGGCCCGCGGTCACCCGACGCAGGAACGGCAGCACCTCGGCGGGTTCCTCCGGGCCGCCGAACGATACGAGCAGGAGCGCGTCGTACGGTCCGGGCCGAGTCGGGCTTGGCGGCTGCGCAGTGCTCACGGTGTCATTGTCGCCGGACGGCCGTGTTGATCACCTGCGTGAATGTGTCCGGCCGGTAAGAGCGCACAATCCCCCCGTGCCCCCCATCGACGATCACGCCCTGCAGGCGAGCCTGCGGAGCTTGACCGGACAAACCGAGATCGAGCCGTTCGCCGCCCTGCAACACGTCATCGACGCCGCGCACGGACTGTTCGGCCTGACCGGCGCCGGGATGATGCTGACAGATGATTCCGGTGATCTACGGTACGTCGCCTCGTCCGACGAGATAGGCCGCGAGCTCGAGCACGTCCAGCTGGATCTCGGTATCGGGCCGTGCATCGACTGCGTCGTCTACAACCGGATCGTGCCGGCCGAGGATCTCTTGCACGACCGGCGGTGGCCCGGGCTCGGGGAACGGGTCGCGCCGCACGTCCGGGCGTTGCTGGGCGTGCCCGTCCGCCTGTACGGGGCGCCGATCGGTTCGCTCAATGTCTTCCGCAACGAGCCCTCCGCCTGGGACGAGAGCGATCGGCGGGCGATGGTCGCCTACGGCGGCGTCGTCGAGCAGATCCTGGCGGCCGCCATCGGCGCCGATCGGCAGAGTCGGCTGGCCGAGCAGCTCCAGTCCGCGCTGGACAACCGGGTCGTCGTCGAGCGGGCGGTCGGCTACCTGATGGCTCGGCTGAGCGTCAACGAGGCGATCGCGTTCGAGACCTTGCGCCGGCGTGCGCGTACGGCCCGCCGCAAGGTCGCGGAGGTTGCCGCCGACATCCTGGGGTCGTCAGGTGGTTGAGTCGGCGCCGTGGTCAGGCTCCGGTGGAGTGCAAGCCCCCGTCGACGTGGATGATCTCGCCCGTCGTGGCCGGCAAGAGATCGGAGAACAACGCGACGCAGGCGAGCCCGGCCGCCGTCGTGTCGCCGATTTCCCACCCGAGGGGTGCCCGCTGACTCCAGACGTCCTCGAACGCGGTGAAGCCCGGGATGTGCGAGGCGGCCGTCGTCCGGAGTGGGCCGGCGGCGACCAGGTTGACCCGGACACCGTCCGGCCCGAGCTCCCGAGCCAGGCCCCGGGACGCGGCCTCCAGCCCGGCCTTCGCGATCCCCATCCAGCCGTAGCTCGGCCACGACATGGTCGCGTCGAACGTCAGCCCGACGACGCTGCTCGGCCGCGCCAGTACCGGTCGCAGCGCGCGGCACATCGCCGGGAACGACCACGTCGAGACCTGCAGCGCGGTGGACGCGTTCTCCCAGGAGGCGCTCGAGATCTGGTCGTTCAGAATTTCGGCCGGTGCGAAGCCCGCCGCGTGCAGTGCCCCGTCGAGCGAGTCGACGTGTTCGCGGATCCGCCCGGGCAACGCGGCGAAGTCGTCTTCACTGGTGAGGTCCAACTCGATGACCGGGGGCACGTCCCGGCCGTCTTCGCCTAGGCGCCGGGCGATCCGGTTGGTGATCGAAAGGCTGCGGCCGAAGCCGGACAGGACGACCGTCGCTCCGTGCGCGCGGGCTTCCCGGGCGGCCGCGTAGGCGATCGACGAGCCGGTCAGCACGCCAGTGATGAGCAGGCGCTTGCCCGCCAGCAGTTCGGTCATCGTCGCCATCCCGGGGTGGTCGTGAGTGCTCGTACGGTCGGTCGCTTCACGCCAGGTCCTCCGGCGCGGATACGGCAGTCAGCGTGGCACCCGGGGCGTTGCGCTTGGCCAGGTTCGTGAGCACGGTGCCGGGTCCGAGTTCGGCGAAGCTGGTCGCGCCTTGCGCGACCAGCGCCTCGACCGTCTGCCGCCACCGGACCGGCGAGGTGAGCTGCGCGGCCAGGATGTCCGCGAACCCGTCGGTGTGCGGCGCGGCGTCGACGTTGGACCAGACCGGGATCTGCGCGGTGCCAGGCCGGTGTTCGGCGAGCGCCGCGGTCAGCGCCTCGCGAGCCGGCGCCATGAAGGGCGTGTGGTACGCACCGCCGACCGGGATCGGGACGACCCGGCGGGCACCGGCCGCCGTACCAACGGCCTCGAACCCGGCTGGATCGCCGCTGATCACCACCTGGCCCGGGGCATTGAAGTTCGCCGGCCAGACGCTTTCGGCTGCGGCACAGGCCTTTTCGACGGCGTCGTCGTCAGCGCCCATCACGGCCGCCATCGTGCCGGGCCGCTCGGCCGCGGCCGCGGCCATCGCGGTGCCGCGGGCCGACACCAGCCGTAGCCCGGTCTCGAAGTCCACCGCGCCGCTGGCAGCAAGGGCCGTCCACTCCCCCAGTGAGTGCCCGGCGAGGGCGTCCGGGCGGGGGCGGCCGGCAACCTGCCAGGCGTCCCACACCAGCATCGACACGAGGTACGTGGCGACCTGCGCTTCCCAGGGCCGCTTCAGCTCGTCGGCCGGTGTGTCGAGCAGCAGCGCGGACAGATCGCGATCGAGCGCGGCCGATCCTCGCTCCACGAAGTCCCACTGCGGCGTCTGCTTCCATGGGGCTCCGGCGCCCGGCTGTTGCGACCCCTGGCCCGGAAAAGTGATGACGTTGGCGATGCTCACGAGGGAAGAACCTCCCACAACCGCGCGCCCGGTTGCCTGATCCCCCTCACGACACCGCCGAAATACTCGCCTGGCCCGCGGCCAGGGCTGCCAGCTGTCCCGGATCCGGTTTGGCTGCCCCGGTCGTCGAACTGGCGAAAAGCCCCATCAGCACAGTGTGTTTGCCGCTGGCGAAGACGATCACCAGGTTGCCGGCGGGGTCGGTGAAGAGAACCGATTGGGCGGGCGCGGACGCCGGCGCAGTGATGACCGAATAGCCGGGATCCGCGCGGCGGGCAGTGTCCACAGCCGAGGCGTACGCGCTCGCCTGACCTGGTTGGGTGAACGTGTAGACGACATCCACCAGAAACGGTGCGGTGGCGGTAGGTCCGGCCCATTGCCGGCTCATCCCCCGTACGAAGCCGAGCTGCTGCAGGTTGGCCTGCGACAGGTTCGCGCCTCCGTCCAGCTTTGTCGCCTGGTCCAACGTGATCGCGCCGGTGCCGGCGCTCGCGTCCGGGATCCAGCTGTACCCCGCCGGCGGGCTGAACAGATCGGCGTTTGCCGGAGCGGCGGCGCTGGCGGTCGCCGATGCTGTCGGTGTGTTGGTCGCGCTGCTTGCCGGGCGGCCCGACGTGTCGCTCGACGAGCTGCCGCGATCGACCGCGACGGCGATTCCGCCACCGAATACGGCAAGCAGGATCGCGACGAGCACGGCCAGTTGCCATGATCGCGGCTGCCGCACCGGCCCGCTGCTTCCCGGCACCTGCGCTCCTCTCGGGTGGGTCGTTCACGCTGAACGCCGTGTCGCTGTGCGACAGTCAAGCAGTGAGGGTTGCGCGCACCGTCGCCAGGCGCGCCGTCGTCCTTGCGGTCTTCGGTTGTTGTACGGCACCGGCCGTCGTGTCAGCAGCAACGACTCCCTCGAACACTGGCCCACTATCGCCCACGACGGTCACGGCAGCCGCCAAGCTCAGCGACGTGCGTGTCATCAGCGCGGCCGAGCGGGCCGAAGGCCAGCCGCCGGCCAACACGAGCCAGCTCCTCGGCTTCGTGCAAGGTGCTGCCGCGCCCGCAACCGTCATCTACAGCCAGGCGACCGCCGCACAGTCGTCGAACGGAGCGGCGCCCGTCGGGGGCGTCGAAGCCGGCCTGGGCGGTGGCGTCACGCGGGGCCAGAGCCGCTGGTCTCTGGTAGCAGCTGTCGGTGTTCTCGCGCTGGCGTTCGGACTCAGCGGAGTGGCGGTCGACGTTGAGCGGCGGCGCGCGGCTCGCGGGTGAGCGCTTCGCGACCGTGCTGCTGATCGCGGTCGCGCTGCTGCTCGGGGCTAATACGTACGTCCTCGTGTTGCGGGCGCCCGCGTCCGACGCCGGTCGGCTCGGGACGGCGTCGTCCATCCCGGTGGTCCTGCCGGGGCAGGCCGCTGCCGAAGGAACGGCCGTACGGCCGGCGCACCTGGACATTCCGGCGATCGGGGTGAACGCCGACGTGGTCGGTCTGGGTTTGAATCCGGCCGGCGAGTTGGAACCGCCGGCCGCGCCGAGTGCCGTCGGCTGGTACGCCGGTGGCGTCGCGCCCGGGTCCGCCGGCGCCGCGGTGCTCGTCGGACACGTGGATTCGAAGACCGGTCCCGCCGTGTTCTGGCGGCTGCGCAGCCTGCGTGCAGGTGACACCGTCGCCGTGCTCGACGCGGCAGCCCAGCAACATCGATTCGTCGTCGTCAAGGTCGATCAGTACGCGAAGAACGCCTTCCCGACGGCGTTGGTCTACGGCCCGTCGGCCCGGCCGGCGCTTCGGCTCGTTACCTGCGGCGGAAGCTTCGATCGGACGAACGGGCACTACGTCGACAACGTCGTCGTCTACGCCGACGAGCTCCCGGCCTGAGCCGAGCGGCTCCGGCCGGCGCTCAGCTCATCGAACCGTCGTCGATCCGGTAGCCCCGAATCCCGAGCCCCGGATCGCTGCCCGCGAGGTCGTCGACGCAGCTTCCCAGGGCGTTCACCTGCACGTTCGTCGCATGCTTGATGTCGAAGTAGACGCTGACGTCCCTCGCTCGGGGCGGAACGACCGTCACGCCCGGCAACGACCCGCACTTCGTCCGGACGGTGTCTCGGGCGGCGGTGGCCTGGGCGTCCTTGAAGTCGACGATGAGCATGGCTGTCGAAGCCTTCCCGAGGTTGCAGCCGCTGAGCGTGGCCAGCGACACCCCGGTCGCCAGCAGGACGCCGGTGAGCAACCGATAACGAGACATCGCTTCGAGAGTAGGCGACGGGGTTACACGGTCGCTCAGTTCGGGTTGTCGTCGATCCGGTGGACACGCATGGCGTTCGTCCCGCCCGGAGTTCCGGGCGGCGAGCCGGCGACGATCACGACCAAGTCGCCGGGTTCGACTCGGCCGAGCCGCAGCAGCGCGGAGTTGACCTGCCGGACCATCGCGTCGGTCTGCTCGACCTCCGGGACCAGGAACGGCTCCATGCCCCAGGTCAGCGCAAGCTGCGACCGGACGGCAGGTGTCTGGGTGAACGCGAGCATCGGCAGCGGGCTGCGGTGGATCGCCAACCGGCGCGCGGTCGTACCGGTCGTGGTGAACGCGACGAGGTAGCGCGCTCCGACCTGTGCGCCGACGGCGGTTGCTGCCCGAGCGATGGCGCTGCCCCGGCCGACGATGCCTTCCGCAGGCGGCAACTCCGGCAGGCCGTAGATCTTGGCCCCGGTGTCGGCGGCGGCCATGATCCGCGCCATCGTCTCGACGGCGGCGACCGGGTACTCGCCGACGGACGTCTCGGCGGAAAGCATGACCGCGTCGGCGCCGTCCAGGACCGCGTTCGCGACGTCGCTCGTTTCGGCGCGGGTGGGCTGCGGCGCGTGGATCATCGATTCGAGCATCTGGGTCGCAACGATGACCGGCTTGGCGGCTTCGCGGGCGAGCCGGATCGCGTGCTTCTGGATCAACGGAACAAGTTCGAGGTCGACCTCGACGCCGAGGTCGCCCCGGGCCACCATCAGCCCGTCGAACGCGCGCACGATGTCCTGCAGGTTGTCGACCGCCTGCGGCTTCTCGATCTTGGCCAGCACCGGCACCTGCGCACCGAGTTCGTCCATGATCGCGTGGACGCGCGCGATGTCCGCGGCGTGCCGGACGAATGACAGCGCGACCACGTCGACGCGCAGGTCGAGCGCGAACCGGAGATCCGCCTCGTCCTTCTCGCTGAGTGCGGGCACGTTGACGGCGACGCCCGGCAGGTTGATGCCCTTGTGGTCGCTGATGACGCCGCCGACATCGACCCGCGTCCGGACGGCGCTGCCGGTGACCTCCTCGACGGTCAACCGGACCCGGCCGTCGTCGAGGAGGATCCGGTCCCCGGGCCGGACGTCCGTGACGAGACCCGAATAGGTCGTGCCGCAGGCAGTCGCGTCACCCGGCACCGGGTCCGTCGTGATCGTGAACGTCGATCCCGCGACCAGGTTGGCGCTGCCCGCGGCGAAGCGGCCAAGCCGGATCTTCGGGCCTTGGAGGTCGGCGAGAACAGCGACGGCGCGTCCACTCCGATCACCAGCCGCCCGCACGAGCTCGTAGGCCCGGGCATGGTCGGCATGCGTGCCGTGCGACATGTTGAGCCGGGCCACGTCCATACCCGCATCGACGAGGGCCTGAATCCTCTCGGCGCTCGACGTCGCCGGTCCGAGGGTGCAGACGATCTTCGCTCGACGGGCCACGTGCCGATCCTACGGAGGCCCGGAAAGACGCCGGATCACAAGGGAAAGATTGGGTCTGCAGATGACCTTGGACCCGGTTTTCATCGTGATGGAACGGGCACATCCGGCCGTGAACGAGCCTGCTGGTCAGCAGCTTCGACCGAGCGGGTTCAGCGTTCGGGAGGCGATCATGACGGCGCCGGCGGAATCATTCGCCAACGGTGCAGGCGAGGGCATCCCACCTGAATGTGGCGGTTGCTCGGCCGCGGAACGGCTACGCGACCAGGTCACCCATCTTGGGCACGCGCTCTCGTCGGCCCGGCAGATCGGTATGGCGATGGGCGTTCTGATGGGCACGCTCAAGTGCGGTCCGGAACAAGCATTTGCGCTGTTACGCAGCACGAGCCAAACGAGCAACCGAAAGTTGCGCGACGTCGCGGACGACGTGATCTTGACCGGAGCACTTCCGGACACCGGGAGGCGCGCTGGCACATCCGTTACGCCGCAACGTCACTCGTAAGCCGCGCCTCAGGCGAGAACGTTCGTGGTCCGCAGCGGAATGTCCGGACGCTCGCTGTGCGGATCGCGGGAGAATTGGGTCCGGTACAGGTCCGCGTACGTGCCCTCGCGCGCCAGCAGCTCGTCGTGTGTGCCCCGTTCGACGATCCGGCCGCCGTCGATCACGAGGATGAGGTCGGCGTCGCGGATGGTGGACAGCCGGTGCGCGATGACCAACGAGGTCCGGCCGACCAGCGCATCCGCGAGTGCGCGCTGGACGGCGGCCTCGGACTCCGAGTCGAGGTGCGCGGTCGCCTCGTCGAGGACGACGATGGCCGGCGCCTTCAGCAGCAGCCGCGCCAACGCGATCCGCTGCTTCTCGCCTCCGGAAAGCCGATAGCCGCGCTCGCCGACGACGGTGTCGAGACCGTGGTCGAGCGTCCGGACCAGATCGGCGATCCGCGCCGCCTCGAGGGCTGCCCACACGTCGGCTTCGGTCGCGTCCGGGGCGGCGTACGCCAGGTTGGCCCGGACGGTGTCGTGGAACAGGTGCGCGTCCTGGGTCACCACGCCGACCCGGTCCCGGAGGGATTCGAGGGTGATGTCGCGGACGTCAACACCGCCCACCCGCACGGAGCCGCCGGTAACGTCGTACATCCTGGTAACCAGCTGACTGATCGTGGTCTTGCCGCTGCCCGACGGTCCGACCAGCGCGACCAACTGGCCGGGCTCGGCCCGGAAACTGATGCGGTGCAGCACTTCTTGGTGCACTGCCGGGTCCAGCACGGCCACGGCTTCGAGGGAGGCCAGCGACACCTGGCTGGCCGAGGGATACGTGAAGGAGACCTCGTCGAATTCGAGCGTCGGCCGAAAGCCCACCGGCAGCGGTGAGGCGTCGGGCGCGTCCCGGATCATCGGCTCAAGATCGAGAACCTCGAAGACCCGCTCGAACGACACGAGCGCGGTCATGATGTCGACGTTGACGTTCGACAGGGCGGTGAGCGGCCCGTACAACCTCGACAGGTACGCGGTCAGCGCCACCACGGTTCCTACGGACAGCGAGCCTTCGGCCGCCAGCCGGCCGCCGAGGCCGTAGACCAACGCCGTCGCGAGAGACGCGACAAGGGTGAGTGATACGAAGAAGACCCGGCCGTACATCGCCTGAATGACGCCGATGTCGCGAACCCGGGCGGCCTTCGTTCGGAACTCGGCAGCTTCGGTGCGCTGCCGGCCGAAGAGCTTGACCAGCAGGGCGCCGGCCACGTTGAACCGCTCGCTCATGACCGCGTTCATCTCGGCGTTCAGGCCGTAGCTCTCGCGGGTGATCGTCTGCAGGCGACCGCTCATCAGACGCGCGGGCAGGACGAAGATCGGGAGTAGCACCAGAGCCAGCAGCGTGATCTGCCACGACAGCAAGAACATGAACGTCAGGACGAGGGCGACGCTGATCAGGTTGCTCATGATCGACGACAGCGTGCCGGTGAACGCCTGCTGAGCGCCGAGGACGTCGTTGTTCAACCGGCTGATGAGCGCGCCGGTCTGGGTCCGGGTAAAGAACGCGAGCGGCTGACGCTGGATGTGTTCGAACACCCGGGAGCGCATGTCGTAGATCAGGCCCTCACCGACCCGCGCCGAGCACCACCGCTGCCACAGAGACAGCCCCGCAGACACCAGCGCCAGCCCGGCGACCAATCCGGCGAGCGCCTCGACGAGGCCGGGGCGGTGCTGCGCGATGCCGTGGTCGACGATGCGTCTCAAGATCAGCGGGTTCACGGCGCCGATCGCGGCGTCTGCCGTGATCAGGACAAGAAAGATGCTCAGCGTGCGGCGGTACGGCGCGGCGAACGCAACGATTCGGCGAATCGTGCCCGAAGCGAGCTTCTTCCTGGCGATCGACCGGTCGCGCGAGTACGACCGCATCAGGTGCCAGCCGTCGGGCCCGCCGCTCACTCGCCACTCCCGTCGCCGACTGCGTCATCAGGACGCTTCTCTAGCGAACCTAATGGTCGACGGCCGGTGGTTGTTCCGGCTGGGCGGTTAGTTCTTCTTGGAGCGAACCGCTCCGCCGCGGCCCCGGAGCGACGTTCCGGCGTCCTTGAGGATGCGGTGCACGAAGCCGTACGACCGCCCGGTGGACTCGGCCAGCGAACGAATGCTGGCACCCCCGTCGTACTTCTTGCGGAGGTCCGCAGTGAGCTTGTCGCGGTCGCGCCCGACGATCCGAGCGCCCTTTTTCAGTTCAGCCACGCCGCCACATCCTCGCGCTGTAGTCGAAGTCGATCAGCAACTGCTTTCCATCATTGAGCACAGCCGAACCGTGCACCGGACAAAAAATTGCGATCAGGCCAAGGCGATCAGGTCGGCGAAGCCCTCGGACCAGTGATCTTCGGTGCCGTCCGGCAGCAGCAGTACCCGATCGGGTTCGAGTGCAACCACAGCGCCTTCGTCGTGCGTGACCAAGATCACGGCGCCCTTGTACGTACTGAGGGCCCGCAAGATCTCGGCGCGGGAAGCGGGGTCGAGGTTGTTAGTCGGCTCGTCCAGGAGCAGCACGTTGGCCGAGCTACCGACCAAGCCGGCCAGTGCGAGCCGCGTCTTCTCGCCGCCGGATAGCGTGCCGGCCGGCTGATGGACGACGTCTCCGGTGAACAGAAACGCGCCGGCCAGCGTCCGAAGATCGGCCTCGGGGGCGTCGGGATTGGCGTGCTTGAGGTTTTCCAGAACCGTGGCGTCGGGGTCGAGCGTGTCGTGTTCCTGGGCGAAGTAGCCCAGCCGCAACCCGGGCCCGGGATGGACCTGGCCGGTGTCCGGCTGTTCGACGCCGGCGAGCATGCGCAGCAAGGTCGTCTTGCCGGCACCGTTCAGGCCGAGGATCACCACGCGGGCACCGCGGTCGATCGCCAAGTCAACGTCGGTGAAGACCTCGAGCGAGCCGTACGACTTCGACAGGCCGGTCGCCGTGAGCGGAACCCGTCCACACGGCGCGGGGTCGGGGAACCGCAGCTTGGCGACCTTGTCGCTCTGCCGTACGTCATCCAATCCGGACGCCAGCCGGGCGGCCCGCCGGTCCAGGCTCTGTGCCTGCCGAGCGCGGGTCGCGGACGCGCGCATCCGGTCGGCCTGCGCCTTCATGGCGCCGATCTGCTTCTCGGCGTTGGCCCGCTCCCGGCGGCGACGGCGCTCATCGGTCTCGCGAGCTTCGAGGTAGGCCTTCCAGCCGACGTTGTAGACGTCGAGCACCGAGCGAGTCGCGTCGAGGTGGACGACCTTCGTCACGATGTGTTCGAGCAGCTCGACGTCGTGGCTGATGATCACCAAGCCGGACGTGTGGCGCCGAAGGAAGTCACGGAGCCAGGCGATGGAGTCGGCGTCGAGGTGGTTGGTCGGCTCGTCGAGCAGGAGCAACTCAGCCTCGGAGAACAGGATCCGGGCCAGCTCCACCCGGCGCCGTTGACCACCGGACAGCGTGCCCAGCGGCTGATCGAGCACCCGCGTGGGCAACCCGAGTGAACTGCAGATCGTCGCGGCTTCGTGCTCGGCGTCGTAGCCCCCGAGCGCGACGAATCGTTCCTCGAGCCGGCCGTAGCGGCGGACCGCATCGGCGGGATCGGCGGCCTCCGCCATCTCGATCTGGAGCTTCGCCATGTCCCGGACGATCTCGTCGAGCCCCCGGGCCGACAGCACCCGATCGCGGGCGATCGCAGTGAGGTCGCCGTCGCGGGTGTCTTGGGGGAGGTAGCCGATCGTGCCGCTGACCGAGATCGTCCCGGCGGCCGGCTCGGTCTCGCCAGCGAGCATCTTCGTGAAGGTGGTCTTGCCGGCGCCGTTGCGCCCGACCAGACCGACGCGGTCGCCAGGGCCCACCGTCAGCTGCGCGTCGGAGATCAGCAGGCGCGCGCCGGCACGGACTTCGACATCGCGGACGGTCAGCATCGAGAACCTTCTGTGGGGACGGACCTGCGACCGTCAGGCATGACCGGGATCGGTGGAACGCCGATCAGACGTTGAAGCCCAGGCTACGCAACTGCTCGCGGCCGTCGTCGGTGATCTTGTCCGGCCCCCACGGCGGCAGCCAGACCCAGTTGATCGCAAAGTTCTCGACGAGGCCGCCGCCGGGGCCGCCGGTGAGCGCCTCGCGGGTCTGGTCCTCGATCACGTCGGTCAGCGGGCAGGCGGCCGAGGTCAGCGTCATGTCGATCGTCGCTGTTCCGTCGGGGCTTACATGCACGCCGTAGACGAGGCCGAGGTCGACCACGTTGATCCCGAGCTCAGGGTCGACGACGTCGCGCATCGCCTCGGTGACGTCGTCCTCGGTTGCCAATGTCGGCATGGTGTTCCTCTCGCCTTATCTGTTTCGTTAGCTCTGCTCGGCGTGCACGGCCTGGGACGTGGCGTCTTTCCACGCCATCCAGCCGAGCAATGCGCACTTCACCCGGGCCGGGTACTTCGCGACACCCGCGAAGGCGATCGCGTCCTGAAGTCGGTCTTCGTCGGGCTCGACCTGACCTTTGCCTTGCATCAGTGTCAGGAACTCGTCCTGCAGCTCCAGTGCCTCGTCGACGGGAAGACCCGTGACCAGGTCGGCCATCACCGACGTCGACGCCTGGCTGATCGAGCAGCCCTGACCCTCGTAGGACACCTCGTCGACGACCCCGTCAACCACCCGTACCCGAAGCGTCACTTCGTCGCCGCAGGTCGGGTTCACGTGGTGTACCTCGGTGTCGTACGACGACTGCAAGCCCTTGTGGTGCGGGTGCTTGTAGTGATCGAGGATGATCTCCTGGTACATCGACTCGAGGTTCGGTCCGCTGATCACGGTCATGCTCCGAAGAACGTCTGGACGGTGACCAAACCTTCCGCCAACGCGTCGACCTCGCCGAACGTCGTGTAGACGCCGAACGAGGCGCGGGTCGTCGCCGGCACGCCGTAGCGGGAGCAGACCGGGTGTGCGCAGTGGTGGCCGACGCGGACCGCGATGCCCTGCTCGTCGAGGACCTGCCCGACGTCGTGCGGGTGCAGGCCGTCGAGGACGAAGGAGATTGCGCTCCCCCGGCCTTCGGTCGAGTTCGGGCCGATGATCCGCAGCCCGCCGACCAGGCTCAGCCGTTCGAGGGCGTACGCCGTCAGCGCCGCCTCGTGCTCCCACAGCGCGTCCATACCGATGGCTTGCAAGTAATCCACGGCCGCGCCGAGACCGACCACCTGGGCGACGTTCGGGACGCCCGCTTCGAAGCGCTGCGGCGGCGGCGCGAACGTGGTCTGCGCCAACGTGACGCGCTCGATCATCGACCCACCGGTGAGGAACGGCGGCATCGCCGCCAGCAACTCAGCCCGCCCCCACAGCACGCCCACGCCCGTCGGACCGAGCATCTTGTGACCTGAGAAGACCAGGAAATCCACGCCGAGCTGCTTGACGTCGATCGGCCCGTTGGGCACCGACTGGCAGGCGTCGAGCAGCACGAACGCCCCGACTTCGCGTGCCCGCCGGACGATCGGCTCGACCGGGTTGACCGTGCCGAGGATGTTCGACTGGTGCACGAACGCGACCAGCTTGGTCTTGGCGTTGACGATCTCGTCGAGGTTGTCGAGGTTGAGCCGGCCATCGTCCGTCAGGGACAGCCACCGCAGCGTGGCGCCCGTTCGCTGGCAGAGCATCTGCCACGGCACCAGGTTGGAGTGGTGCTCCATCTCGGTGATGACGATCTCGTCCCCCGGGCCGACGACGAACCGTGCCGCCTCGGGCCCGGAGGTCGCCGCGTTCGAGAACGAGTACGCAACGAGGTTGATGGACTCCGTCGAGTTCTTGGTGAAGACGACCTCGTCGGGGTTGGCCCCGATGAAGCCGGCGACCTTCGCGCGGCCGTCTTCGAAGGCCTCGGTGGCGAGTTCCGCGAGCTGGTGCACGCCGCGGTGCGCAGCCGCGTTGTGCTGCTCGTAGTACGTCCGTTCGGCATCGAGCACCACGGTCGGCTTCTGGGAGGTCGCCGCGTTGTCGAGGTAGACGAGGGTCCGGCCGTTCGGCAGCGGACGTTCCAGGATCGGAAAGTCCTTGCGTAGCAGTTCGACGTCGTACGTCATGTCGTCGTGGCTCCCGCCCCGGCCGGCCTGAACCGCTCGTAGCCTTCGCTTTCCAGCCGCCCCGCGAGATCCGGGCCGCCTTCTTCGACGATCTGCCCGTCGATCATCACGTGCACGAAGTCGGGCGCGACGTAGCTCAGGATCCGGGTGTAGTGGGTGATCAGCAGCGTGCCGGTGTTTCCCTTGGCGCGCAGGCGGTTTACCCCTTCGGAGACGATCCGCAGCGCGTCGACGTCGAGACCGGAGTCGGTCTCGTCGAGGACGGCGATCTTCGGTGCGAGCAGCTCGAGTTGCAGGATCTCGTGCCGCTTCTTCTCGCCGCCCGAGAAGCCCTCGTTGACGTTACGTTCCGCGAACGCCGGATCCATTTCGAGCGCGGCCATCGCCTCGCGCATCTCCTTGACCCACAGGCGAAGTTTCGGCGCCTCGCCGCGGGCCTGGGTAACGGCCGTCCGCAGGAAGTTCGCCACCGAGACGCCCGGAATTTCGACCGGATACTGCATGGCGAGGAAAATGCCGGCGCGCGCCCGCTCGTCAACGCTCATCGTGGCGACGTCGCGGCCGTCGAGCAGGATCTGGCCGGAGGTGATCCGGTAACGGGGGTGGCCGGCGATCGCGTACGACAGGGTCGACTTGCCCGACCCGTTCGGGCCCATGATCGCGTGCGTCTCACCGGCGCGGACCGTGAGGTTCAGGCCGCGCAGGATCTCGCGGTCCTCGACCGAAACGTGCAGGTCCCGGACTTCCAGGACGGTACCGATGGTGTCGCTCATGTCATCTCTCCTGCGGAGGTACGGGCTCCGCGGTCCGGTGCGGTGCGGTCGGCTGGACGGTGTTCGATGTCGACGAAGATGTTGCCGCCGTCGATCTTGACGGCGTAGGTGGCAACCGGCACGACGGCCGGCAGGCAGTCGGGTTGGCCGCTACGAAGGTCGAACCGGCTGCCGTGCAGCCAACATTCGACCTCGCCGCCCTCGACCTCGCCATCCGACAACGAGACCTCAGCGTGCGTGCACCGGTCGTTGATGGCGAACACCTCGCCCTCGCTACGCGCCAAGCAGACTGCCACTCCGTCGATGTCGACGCGAATCGCGCGCTCGTCGGGCAGGTCGGCGTCGGCCGCGACCCGGGTCCAGCCGCTCATACGTGCTCTCCTGTGGGCGGTTGCTGGCTGAGCAACGCGTCGACGCTGGTGGTGAGACGGTCGCGCAGTTGCTCGTTGTCGATGGCCTCGAGGATCTCCGCGAAGAACCCGCGGACCACCAGTCGGCGCGCGAGGTCCTCGGGGATCGCGCGGGCCATCAGGTAGAACAACTGCTCGTCGTCGAAACGTCCGGTGGCGCTCGCGTGACCCGCGCCGGCGACCTCACCCGTCTCGATCTCGAGGTTCGGGACCGAGTCGGCGCGGGCGCCGTCGGTCAGCACCAGGTTGCGGTTCAGCTCGTAGGTGTCGGTGCCGTCGGCATTTGCGCCGATCAGCACGTCGCCGACCCACACGCTATGCGCGTGCTCGCCCTGTAGGGCGCCCTTGTACGTAACCCGGCTGCGGCAGTGCGGCTGCTGGTGGTCGACGAACAGCTGGTGTTCGTGGTGCTGGCCGGCCGAGGTGAAGAACAGGCCCTTCAGGTCGGCGGATCCGCCCGGCCCGGCGAAGTGCACGCTCGGGGTGAGGCGGACCAGATCGCCGCCGAGCGTGACGACCACGCTGGAGAAGGACGCGTCCCGGCCGACCAGCGCCGCCTGCGCTTCGACGTGCACGGCGTCCGGGTCGCCGTCCTGGACGCTGATGAACGTGAGTTTCGCGCCGTCGCCGACTCGGATCTCGGTGTTCGCGGCCAGGGTCCCGCCGCCACGGTGATCGACGATGACGACGGCCTCCGCGTGCACGCCGACGTCGATCACCAGGTGCGCGTAACCCGCTGTACGAGGACCGATCACCGTAATCACGGCCGGTTCGGCGAGGACGCTCTCGGCCGGAATGCGAACGGTGTGGGTGATCCCGGCATGGGCGAGGGCTAGCGCACTGATCCGGTCCGAGGGCACGAGAACCCCTGCGCCGGAAGCGGTTCGAGTCGAGCCGGTCACCAGCTCGGCCTGGCCGCTCACGGTGATCCCAGGCGCCTCGGCGGCCGGGAGCGGGTCCAGCAGACCGCCGAGACGAGCCAGCGGCGTGAACCGCCATTCCTCCTCGCGGCCGGACGGACGGCCGAACGCGTCCGGGTCGAAGCTCGTCAACCGCGCCGCGCGGCTCCCGACCGGCGCGCCAGGGCCCCCGCCCCGGGCCGTCTTCGTCTGCCCGGGCGCGGCCTGAATGGCGCCCGAGCTGGTGGTAACCGTCATCAGCCGACTGCGCCTTCCATCTGAAGTTCGATGAGGCGGTTCAACTCCAACGCGTATTCCATCGGCAGTTCGCGGGCGATCGGCTCGACGAAGCCGCGCACGATCATGGCCATGGCTTCGTCTTCGGGCACGCCGCGGCTCATCAGGTAGAAGAGCTGGTCGGCGCCGATCTTGCTGACCGTCGCCTCGTGGCCGATCGACGCGTCGTCCTCCCGGACGTCGACGTACGGGTAGGTGTCGCTACGGCTGATCTGGTCGACCAGCAGCGCGTCGCACTTCACGGTCGCCTTGGTGCCGGTCGCACCTTCCTGCACCTGAACCAGGCCGCGGTACGACGTCCGGCCACCGCCACGGGCAACCGACTTCGACACGATCTGGCTGGTGGTGTTCGGTGCGGCGTGCACCATCTTGGCGCCGGCGTCCTGGTGCTGGCCCTCGCCGGCAAACGCAATCGACAGCGTCTCGCCGTGGGCGTGTTCGCCGAGCAGGTAGCAGGCCGGGTACTTCATCGTGACCTTGGAACCGATGTTGCCATCAATCCACTCCATCCGGCCGCCGGCCGCGACCGACGTCCGCTTGGTGACGAGGTTGTAAACGTTGTTCGACCAGTTCTGGATGGTCGTGTAGCGGACGTGCGCGTCCTTCTTGACGATGATCTCGACGACGGCCGAGTGCAGTGAGTCCGACTTGTAGATCGGAGCCGTACAGCCCTCGACGTAATGCACCGACGAGCCCTCGTCCGCGATGATCAACGTCCGCTCGAACTGGCCCATGTTCTCGGTGTTGATCCGGAAGTACGCCTGCAGGGGGATCTCGACGTTGACGCCCTTGGGGATGTAGATGAACGAGCCGCCCGACCAGACCGCGGTGTTCAGCGCGGCGAACTTGTTGTCGCCGGACGGGATGACGGTGCCGAAGTACTCGCGGAACAGCTCTTCGTACTCGCGCAGGCCAGTGTCGGTGTCGACGAAGATGACGCCCTGCTGCTCAAGGTCTTCGCGGATCTGGTGGTAGACGACCTCGGACTCGTACTGCGCGGCCACACCCGAGATCAGCCGTTGCTTCTCGGCTTCCGGGATGCCCAGCTTGTCGTACGTGTTCTTAATGTCCGCCGGCAGCTCGTCCCACGACGCGGCCTGCTTCTCGGTCGAGCGCACGAAGTACTTGATGTTGTCGAAGTCGATTCCCGACAGGTCGCTGCCCCAGGTCGGCATCGGCTTCTTACCGAACAGCCGCAGGGCGCGCAGGCGGGTGTCGAGCATCCACTGCGGCTCGCTCTTCTTCGCGCTGATGTCGCGGACCACGTCTTCGGACAGGCCGCGCTTGGCTGAAGCACCAGCTACGTCCGAGTCGGACCAGCCGAACTTGTACGAGCCGAGCGCATCGATGGATTCGCGCTGCGGGGTGGTTGTCATCAGATCCCCTTCCGGGGTTCGTCGTCGTGCGATTCGGATGGCCGCACTTCGTCTGGGATGTGGGTGGTGCAAACGCCATCGCCGTGGGCGATGGTGGCCAAGCGTTGAACGTGGGTGCCGAGGAGTTCGCCGATGACCGCTGTCTCGGCCTCGCACATCTGCGGGAACTGAGCAGCCACGCTGGCGACCGGGCAGTGGTGCTGGCACAGCTGCGTGCCATGCGGTCCGACGTGGACGGTGGCGGCGTAGCCGTCGCGGGACAGCGCATCGGCGAGTTCGCGCGTGTCCTGCACGTCCGCGTACCGGGATCGCAGCTCTTCCGCGCGGGCCGCGGCGAACGCGTCGAGTTCGCCCCGGGCGGTCAGGAAACTGAGCGCCTCGGCTGCCAGCTTGTCGTAGGCATGCGGGGCGCGGGCGTGCCCGGATTCGGACAACGCGTAGATCTTGGCCGGCCGTCCCCGTCCGCGGGAACGCCACGGAGTCGCGGGCGCCTCGCGGGCGTCGAGGACACCGTCTTCGACCATCGCGTCCAGATGGCGACGGATGCCGGCAGTGGTCAGCTGCAGCCGCTCGGCCAACGCGACAGCGGTCGTCGGGCCTTCTTCGAGAAGCAGTCGCTCGATACGTTCCCGGGTACGCGAGTAGCCCGCTGCCGGCGAGGCGGCGGGGGGCGCAGCACTGCGGGTTTTCACAACGTCATTGTTGCTTATTTCGGCGCTCGAGTCGAACTTGGCGGGCCGATGTGATGAAGGCCATTGACGTCGTACGGTTCGGGCGGGGGCCGGTAACTTTCTCGATGGGGGCAAATGACATGTCCGAAGCGAATCCCACGGCTACCGACGCGCCGTTCCCGTCGCCCACCTCGGACGAGCTAGAGCTCTATCTCCGTTGGTTGGCGTTCTTGCGCGGAGCGGTCGTTCGTAAGGCCTCGGGTGTCGACGACGCAGGCGCCCACTGGCATCCCGACGGTCATCTGCTCCCGCTGATCGGGATCGTCAACCACCTGACGAACGTCGAATGGCGTTGGATCGAAGGGGAACTGCTGGGCCAGCCGACGTCAAAAGAGGAAGCCGAATATTTCCCGGGGTCGGAACTGGCGATTTCGGAGGCGCTCGAGAGATACGTCCTCCGGGCCGTGCAGACCGACGCGACCGTCCGTGCCCTGCGGGACTTGTCCACACCGGGTCGGTCGCAGAACGGCACGGACCTTCGATTCGTCCTCACGCACCTCATCAACGAAACGGCTCGGCACGCCGGTCACGCGGACGCCGTTCGAGAACTGCTGGACGGCACCACCGGAGAATGACGGCCGCTCCCTAGACTCACCGCCGTGCCCGCAGTGGAGGTCGTCGAACTCGTCAAACGCTACGGCGAGCTGGCGGCCGTCAACCACCTGAGTTTCCGTGCCGAGGCCGGGGCGGTGACTGCCGTTCTCGGACCGAACGGCGCGGGCAAGACGTCGACGATCGAGATCTGCGAGGGCCTGCGCCGCGCGGACGGGGGTTCCGTCGCGGTCCTCGGTCACTCCCCCGGCGACCGGGAGTTACGGCATCGGGTCGGGGTCATGCCGCAGCAGCCGGGCTCGTATCCCGGAGCGCGGTGCGGCGAAATGCTTCGGCTCATCGCCTCGTACTTCGCCGATCCGCTCGACCCGGCGGAACTGCTCGAGCAGGTCGGGCTGACCGCCGCCGCTAGGCGACCGTTCCGCCGCCTGTCCGGCGGCGAGAAGCAGCGCCTCTCCCTGGCGATGGCGTTGGTCGGCCGGCCGGAACTGGTCTTCCTGGACGAGCCCAGCGCCGGCCTCGACGTCCAAGCACGCCATCTCACCTGGGATCTCATCCGCGGGCTGCGGGCGGCCGGGACATCCGTCGTCCTGACGACCCACGACATGGACGAAGCAGCCGCCCTCGCCGATCGCGTGATCATCATCGACCGGGGCCATCTGCTCGCCAACGGGACCGTCGCCGAGCTCACGCATGACGCGGCCCAGAGCCTCCGGTTTACTGCCCGACCGGGGCTTGAGCTGGCCGGCCTCACGGCGCGGCTGCCAGTTGGCTGCGTTCCGATCGAGCTGACGCCCGGGTCTTACCAGGTGGAAGGCGACATCTCGCCGTCGGTGCTCGCGACCGTCACCTCGTGGGCCGCCGAACTCGGCGCGATGCCGCGTGATCTGCGGACCGGCGAGCGATCGTTGGAGGACGTCTTCCTGTCCTTGACCGGCCGGGAACTCCGATCGTGACCGCATCCGCGCCGGCGCCGACGGGCCGCATCCTCGCCGCGCAGACCGTCATGGAGCTTCGGCTCACCCTGCGCCGCGGCGAGTCCTTGCTGTTGACGTTCGCAATCCCGCTGCTGCTGTTGGTCTTCTTCAAGGCGGCCGATATCGAGGGCGCCGGCATTGATTTCTTGGTTCCCGGCATTCTCGCGCTGGCCGTCATGTCGACGGCGTTCACCGGCCTGGCCATCGCCACCGGATTCGAGCGGGGTTACGGCGTGCTGGTGCGGTTGGGCACGACCCCGCTGACCCGTGCCCACCTGCTGGCGGCGAAGACCGCGGGCGTCGCGGTGGTCGAAATGCTGCAGGCCGTCCTGATCGCCGGCGTCGGTTACGCGTTGGGCTGGCGGTTGCACGGCAACGCCGGGGCGGCCCTGCTGCTGCTCGTCGTCGGGACGGCCGCGTTCGCGGGCCTCGGCCTGCTCATGGCCGGCACCCTCCGAGCGGAGGCAACCTTGGCGGGCGCGAACGGCATTTACCTCGTGCTGCTCCTGCTCGGTGGTGTTGTCTTTCCGCTGACCCGGCTGCCTGGCTGGCTGCAGGGGGTCGCGAACGTCTTTCCGACCGCGGCGCTGTCTCACGGCATGCGGACCGCGCTCCACAGCGGCGGCGGTCTCGACGGCTCGGATCTGCTCGTCCTGGCGGCGTGGGCGGTGGGCGCGCTGCTCCTGGCGTCCCGCACCTTCCGCTGGGCACCCTGACCGGCGCGCTAACCTCCGCGCCATGACTCGATCAGTTCTGGTGACCGGCGCCAGTAAGGGAATCGGCTACGCGGTCGCGGCCGCCTTCGTGGCGGCGGGTGACCAGGTCGCCGGTACGTACCTGTCGGGCAGCCCTGACGACCTGCCGGCGGGCGTGCTGCCGGTCCGCTGCGACGTGAGCAAGGCCGACGACGTCGAGGCAGCCTTCGCGGCTGCCGAGGAGGCACACGGCCGGGTCGAGGTGCTGGTCTCCAACGCCGGCCTGACTCGGGACGGACTGCTGCTCCGGATGAGCGACGAGGACCTCTACGGCGTTCTCGACGCGAACCTGGTCGGTGCGTTCCGCGTCGCGAAGCGCGCCGCGTCGTCGATGCTGCGACTCAAGAAGGGCCGGATCATCCTGCTGTCGTCCGTCGTAGCCCTGACCGGCAACGCGGGGCAGACGAACTACGCTGCCGCCAAGGCCGGACTCGTCGGCCTGGCCCGGTCGCTCGCGCGGGAGCTGGCCAGCCGGGGCATCACCGTGAACGTGGTGGCACCCGGCCCGATCGCAACCGCGATGACCGAGAACCTCAGCGACGCACAGCTGGCCGGCCTGAGCGGGCAGGTGCCGCTGGCCCGGATGGGCACGCCCGAGGAGGTCGCTGCGGCCGTACTCTTCCTCGCCTCGGAGCAGGCCGGGTATGTCACCGGCGCGGTCGTCCCGGTCGACGGCGGGATGGGAATGGGTCACTGAGCTGAGGCGTGTGTGCTCGCTGAGCGGGAACGCTGGTCGGCCTGGCCGACATGGCAGACATGGAGACCGACCTACGGAATGCGGGCGCGACCTGGGTCGACGAAGAGCTGGTGACCTGCGACCGCGGTCCGGGCCTGCTGGTCACGAGCCGTAAGCCCGACGACCTGCCGGTGTTCTGCCAGAAGGTCGTCGAACTACTGCGCGGACCGGTGCTGGCCGCCAGCTGACGGGCGTCTGGCGGGGTCACGCCGTACCCTGGCTAGGCGATGAACGCCCTCAGCCCCCGCCGACTGGCCGCCGCCCTGTGGCACCCGACACCTGACCTGGCCCGCCGTACCGCCGGCGTGGTCTGCGTGGTGCTGGGCCTCGTGGTCGTGACGGGCGCGGCGGTCCGGTTGACCGGTTCCGGTCTCGGCTGCTCGACCTGGCCCAAGTGCACCGACACGGATATCCACAGTGCGACCGACCTGCACGGGCTGATCGAATTCGGCAACCGGGTCCTGTCGGTCGTTGTGTTCCTCGCCGGGATCGCGGTGCTGGGTCTCGTCACCGTGCGGTCGCGACGACGTGACCTATACGGCTACGTCATCGCGCTGGCGGCCGGGTACCTGGGGGAAGCCGTCATCGGTGGACTGTCCGTCCTGACGCGTCTCAACCCGCTGATCGTGGCGTTGCACTTCATCCTGGCCATCGCGCTCCTGTGGGTGTCGATCGTGGTCTGGCGCCGGTTCGGCACCGAAAACGTCGCACCTCAGCCCCGGGTGCGGAGCGAGCTTCGCTGGCTGGGCCGGCTGCTGCTCGCCGGGTCGGCGTTGGTGCTGGTGCTCGGCACGCTCGTCACCGGTACGGGTCCGCATGCGGGTAGCCGCGTCGACAACCGGCTTCCGTTCGACCGGCGGGACATCACGGCACTGCACAGCGACGCGGTGCTCCTGCTGGTCGGGGCGGTCGCGGTGCTACTCGTCCTCCTGCACCTGACTGGCGCGCCGGCCCTTCTGCGACGCCGGGCCCGCGTCCTGTTCGTGACGATGGTGGCTCAGGCGGCGGTCGGGTTCATCCAGTACTTCGGTGGTCTGCCCGCCTGGCTGGTGGGGGTGCACGTCGCCGGCGCGACGATCTTCTGGGTGGCCAGCCTCCTGCTCACGCTGGACATGTGGGAACGCCCACCCGCTCCGCAGCCGGCCGACGCCCTGGCGACCGCGGCCGAGCCCGTACCCGTCGCGGTGAAAACGGCGTAACGCAGGGCGCCTGAGCAGCGACGCGCGGAACGCCCGGTCCCGGACTAACAGCCGCCGACGGGGGCATTCGGGACACGGCCTTCTACGCGATCGTCCGGTCGGAGTGGCCGGCGGTACGTGCGCAACTAGAGCGCCTGCGGTCGCGCTAGATCAGCGGTGCGATGGCGACGGCCGCGAAGAGGACCGTCAGGTAGGTGATCGACTGGTGGAATAGGCGCATCGGCTGCGGGTCGACACCCGCCTTCACCCGCCGCCCGAGGGCATGGGCCTCGTAGAGGAACACACCGCCGGCGAGCACCGCGACCGCGCCGTAGATCCAGCCGGCCTCGATGACAAGCACGAGAGACACCGCGACCATCGCCCACGAGTAGCCGATGATCCGGCGCGCGACCGTCTGCGCGGACGCGACGACGGGCAACATCGGAACCTTGGCGGCGGCGTAGTCGTCGCGGTAGCGCATCGCGAGCGCCCAGAAATGCGGCGGCGTCCACAGGAACACCACGGCGAACAACACGACGGCCGGCCAGCCGACGGTGCCGGTGACCGCCGACCACCCGATCAGGGCGGGGAAGCAGCCGGCCGCTCCCCCGATGACGATGTTCGAGGAGGATCGGCGCTTGAGGCCCAGGGTGTAGACGAAGACGTAAAAGGCGATCGCCGCGTCGGCCAGCAGAGCAGACGGCCAGTTCACGGCGAAGCCGAACAGGAGCGTCGCCAAGGCTCCGAGCACGATCCCGAAGCGCAGCGCGTTCGCGGGGGCAATGGCCTGACCGGAGACGAGCGGTCGGTGGCCGGTTCGCTTCATCAACGCGTCGATGTCGCGGTCGACGTAGCAGTTGATCGTGTTCGCCGAGCCGGCCGCGAGTGACCCACCGACCAATGTGGCGACGACGAGCCACCAGCTCGGGAAGCCGTGAGCGGCCAGGATCATCGGCGGCAGGGTGGTGACCAGCAGCAATTCGATGATGCGGGGCTTGGTGAGCGCGAAGTACGCGCGAACGGTCGAGCCCGTCGAAAGGGGCAGGGCGACCGAAGACACGCACGGAGTCTACGGGGCGGCGCGGTGTGCGGTCGCGTTCGGGTGTCCACCCGGACCCGGCGCGTCGGAGTCGACCCGGCGCGCCCGCCGCCGGGACATCCGAGACCACACCCGCTGCTGAATCGCCAGGGTCGCCCAACCCGCGACCGCCATGCCGGAGAGGTTGATCACCAGTTGCAGGAGGCTCCCCCAGACCTCGTGGCCCGCCCCGAACGCGAGGCCCAGACCGACGTTCCCGGCCGCCGGCACGGTCGTCACCGAGATGAAGACGCCCGACAGACCACCGACCCGAGCCGACGTCAGCGACAGCACCCCGGCGGCGGCCGCGATCACCGCAACGATGAAGGACCACTTGTCCGGGCTGTAGATGAAGTCAGTGCCTGGCCGCGGCCCCACGACGTCGTCGACCGAGATCCAACCCAATCCGCGCCCGGCCAGCGCGAGCGCTGCGGTGGCCAGAATGCCGGCGGCGAAGCCGACGATCAGGGTCCGCGCGGAAGCCATGAGGAGTTGCCCACGCCGGCGGACCAATGCGACGCCCAGCGCCGCGATCGCGCCGAACTCCGGGCCGAGCACCATGGCGCCGATCACCAGGATCTGCGAGTCGAGCACGATCGCGATTCCCGCGATCAGCGTCGCGAGCGTCATGAACGTCAGGTAGGTCCAGTTGAGTTCCGAATCTTCGTACGAGTTCTGAACGACCTCGCTCCACACCACCGCATCCGCCCCGCTTCCGGGAACGCGCCGGTCGGCGTCGAGACCCGCCTGCGACAGCCAGGTGTCGACGGGATTGATGTGGATACTGCCGGCTCGGTGCACGCCGAGCTCCCGCAGCTTGTCAATGATGTCGTTCGCGGCCTCCCGGGCGATGTCGGCCACCACGACGTCACCGCTCGGGCGGATCGAGGCGCCGCGCTGCACGGACAGGCTGCTGACCGCATCGTCGTGCTCCAGGATCGCGACGACATCCGGGGTCATCGACGCCGGGGACGCGATCCGAAGGTTGAGCACGCGGTCAGTCTGCCGAACGTGAGGTTTGTTACCGAACTCGCAGGCGCTCGCGAGCGTTTACCTGACGTACATCGGGTAGCGAAACGATGCGGCTATAGGTTAGAGATCATCAACCGCCTACCTGCTTGACGAGGGACGAAAGGCCGCCCGTGCCACAGAAGACGTCGCAAACCGGCTGGAGCGATCCGCTCGATGCCCGAGCTGTCGACCTCGCTCGGGTGCTCGCGATGGACGCCGTCGAGAAGGTCGGGAACGGCCATCCCGGTACCGCGATGAGTCTGGCCCCAGCGGCGTACCTGCTGTTCCAGGAGTACCTGCGCCACGACCCGACCGACCCCGACTGGGCCGGCCGAGACCGGTTCGTGCTGTCGTGCGGCCATTCCAGCCTGACGCTCTACGTCCAGCTGTACCTGTCCGGTTACGGCTTGTCGCTCGATGACCTCAAATCGCTGCGGACCCTCGGCAGCCGTACCCCGGGCCACCCCGAACACGGGCATACGCCGGGCGTCGAGACCACCACCGGGCCGCTGGGCCAGGGCGTCGCCAACGCAGTGGGCATGGCCATGGCCGCTCGCCGGGAACGGGGGCTGTTCGATCCGGACGCCGACCCCGGCACCAGCCCGTTCGACCACACGATCTGGTGCATCGCCTCCGACGGCGACCTCGAAGAGGGTGTGTCCGGCGAGGCTTCGTCGCTCGCGGGCACGCAGCAGCTCGGCAACCTCGTGCTCATCTACGACGACAACCACATCTCGATCGAGCACGACACAAACATCGCGTTCACCGAGGACGTGCTGGCGCGCTATGCGGCGTATGGCTGGCACACCCAGCGCGTGAACTGGCTGGGCGACGATGGCAACTACACCGAAGACATCGACGCGCTGCGCGAAGCTCTGACGTCGGCACGAGCCGAGACCGGGCGGCCGAGCATCATCGCGCTGCGGACCATCATCGGTTGGCCGGCCCCGAACAAGAGCAACAGCGGCGACGCCCACGGTTCCGCGCTCGGCGCTGCGGAAGTCGCGGCCACCAAGAAGGTTCTCGGGCTGAATCCGGATGTTTCGTTCGACGTCCCGGCCGACGTCCTCGAACACGCCAGGCAGGTCGCGCAGCGGGGTCGGGATGCGCACGCGGCCTGGCAGCAGACGTATGACGCGTGGGCTGCCGCCAACGCTGACCGAGCCGCGCTGCACGACCGCACGCGGACCCGGACGCTGCCGGACGGCTGGACCGCCGCTCTCCCCTCGTACACGCCCGAGAGCGGCCAGGTCGCCACGCGGAACGCGTCCCAGGACGTCCTCAGCGCGATCGCCCCGCTGCTGCCCGAACTGTGGGGGGGCTCGGCGGACCTCGCCGGCTCCAACAACACGACGCCGAAGGGCGAACCGAGCTTCCTGCCGTTCGACCGGCAATCGAAGGACTTCACCGGCGGTCCGTACGGCCGGGTTCTGCACTTCGGTGTGCGGGAGCACGCCATGGGATCGGTCATGAACGGGATCGCGCTACACGGCGGCACCCGCCCGTACGGCGGCACGTTCTTGGTGTTCTCCGACTACATGCGACCGGCGGTCCGGCTGGCGGCGCTGATGAAGCTGCCGGTCACGTACGTCTGGACGCACGACTCGATCGGCCTCGGCGAGGACGGCCCGACGCATCAGCCGATCGAGCATTTGGCCGCGTTACGCGCGATCCCCGGCCTCGACGTGGTCCGGCCGGCCGACGCCAACGAGACGGTCGTCGCGTGGCGGACGATCCTCGAGCACACCGACCGCCCGGCCGGGTTGTGCCTGTCCCGGCAGAAGCTGCCGGTGTTCGACCGGACCGAGGTCCGGTCGGCGGAGGGAGTTGCCGCCGGCGCGTATGTGCTCGCGGACTCGGCCGAGGGCCGTCCTCAGGTGATCTTGATCGCGACCGGGAGCGAGGTCTGGATCGCGCTGGAGGCGCGCAAGCGCCTCGAGGCCGACGGCGTGCCGACCCGAGTGGTGTCGATGCCCTGCCGGGAGTGGTTCGAGGCCCAGCCGCAGTCATACCGTGACGAGGTGATCCCGCCGGACATCCTGGCTCGGGTGAGTGTCGAAGCGGCTATCGCGATGGGCTGGCGCGAGATCGTCGGAAGCGTCGGCGAGATCGTTTCGATCGATCACTTCGGGGCAAGCGCAGCGGGCGACACGTTGTTCGAACAGTTCGGGTTCACCCCGGACCGGGTCGTCGCCGCCGCGCACGCGTCCATGCAGAAAAGCCTTTCCTGACCGAACGTTCGACCGCAGCGGAGGAACGATGACCGAGAACGAGTCCGTAGAGCGGTCGCCCCTTGCGGTGCTGACCGACGAAGGCGTTGCCGTCTGGCTCGATGACCTGGACCGGACCCGCATCACCGGCGGCGGTCTGGCGGGCCTGGTCCGCGACAAGCACGTCGTCGGGGTCACCACGAACCCGTCGATCTTCCAGAAGGCCTTATCCAACGGCGAGGCGTACGCCGAGCAGGTGCGCGACCTGGCAATCCGGGGTGTCGACCTGGGCGAGGCCGTTCGCGCGATGACGACCCACGACGTGCGGGCCGCCTGCGACGTCCTCCGCGGCGTGTACGACGCGACCGATCACCTGGACGGCCGGGTATCGATCGAGGTCGATCCGCGGATCGCCCACGACACCGCGTTCACCTCGGCCGAGGCGCGCGCCCTGTGGTGGCAGGTCGACCGGCCCAACCTGTTCATCAAGATACCGGCCACTCGGGCTGGGTTGCCGGCCATCAGCCAGGCGCTGGCCGAAGGCATCTCGATCAACGTGACGCTGATCTTCTCGCTTCAGCGCTACCGCGAGGTGATGGAGGCGTTCCTCGAAGGTATCGAACGCCGGCGGGCCGCGGGCGGCGACCTGCGCGGCCTGGAGAGCGTCGCCTCGTTCTTCGTCTCGCGGGTGGACACCGAGGTGGACGCGCGGCTCGACAAGCTCGGCACGCCCGAGGCCAAGGCGCTGCGGGGCAAGGCCGCGATCGCCAACGCACGGTTGGCCTACCAGGCGTACGAAGAGGTCTTCTCGAGCGACCGGTGGTTGGCTTTGGCCGCCGTAGGTGCTCGGCCCCAGCGGCCGTTGTGGGCCTCGACCGGCGTCAAGGACCCGGCATACGACGACACGCGTTACGTCGTCGACCTCGTCGCACCGGGAACGGTCAACACCATGCCGGAAGCGACGTTGGACGCGGTAGAAGACCACGGCGTGGTTCGCGGGAACGCGGTCATCGGTACGTACGCGGAGGCACGGAAAGTCCTTGACGACTTGGCCGCGCTCGGCATCGACTACGACGACGTCGTCGAACGACTGGAGTCCGAGGGCGTCGAAAAGTTCGAGGTGGCATGGCACAGCCTGCTCGATGAGCTGGAGAAGAACCTGAAAGCCGCCAAGTCAGCCGGAAAGGCTGACGCGTGACCGACATGGTGGCCGCAGCGGGCGGTTTACGGGTCGCGGTGGGCGACGCCGCGGCGGGCCCCACGGGCGACGCGCTGGACCGGCTGATCAAGGACGGCGTCCCCGCCGCGCTCGCCGCGGGCGACGCGACGCTCTGGGGACCGGCGGCGCAGGCCGAGGCCGCGCAACGGCTCGGCTGGCTCCGTCTCGCAGAGACCTCGCGACCGCTGCTCGGCCCGCTCGAGGATCTGCGCACCGAGCTGACAGCCGAGGGCATCGATCGCGTCGTCTTAGCCGGTATGGGCGGATCGTCGCTCGCCCCTGAGGTGATCTGCGCAAGTGCGGGCGTTCCGTTGGTGACGCTGGACACCACCGACCCGGGGCAGGTCGCAGCGGCGCTGGTCGACCTGGCCCGCACTGTCCTTGTCGTCTCGTCGAAGTCCGGCGGGACGGTCGAGACCGACAGTCACCACCGGGCGTTCCGGGCCGCGTTCACGGCGGCGGGCCTCGACCCGGCGGCGCACATCGTCGTCGTGACGGACCCCGGCTCGCCGCTGGAACTCGCGGCCCACGACCTCGGGGTCCGCGCCCTGTTCCTGGCCGACCCGAATGTCGGCGGCCGGTACTCGGCGCTGACCGCGTTCGGCCTCGTACCGAGCGCGCTCGCCGGCGTGGACGTCGCACCGTTGCTCGACGGTGCCGCCGCCGTCGCCGCGACCTTGGCGTCGTCCGACTGTCCCGCGCTGCTGCTCGGCGCGGCGCTGGGCGGCCTCGCACTCGGCGGGCGGGACAAGCTCGTGCTTGCCGACGCCGGGTCCGGAATCGTCGGTTTCGGCGACTGGGCTGAGCAGCTCGTCGCCGAGTCGACGGGCAAGCAGGGCCGCGGGATCCTGCCGGTCGTGGTCGGATCGCCGAGCGCGCCGGGGGCCGAGGGTGCCGACCGGCAACTGAGCCTCCTCGGAGCCGCAGACGCTCCGGCGCACGGCACCGCGGTGACCGGCACCCTCGGCGGACTGTTCCTCGCCTGGGAGTACGCGACCGCGATCGCCGGCCGGTTGCTGGACATCGACCCGTTCGATCAGCCCAACGTGCAGGAGAGCAAGGACAACACGAAGGCACTCCTGCAAGGTGCGGCCGGCGGGGTCCTCGTGGAGCCGGAACCGGATCGGCAGTTCGTCGACGGGCTGGTCGTGATCTCCGGTTCGGCGACTGTGCTCGGCGCGGCCGTCACCCTGACCTCCGCACTTGACGAACTCCTCGCCGCGGTGCCGCAGGGGGGCTACCTGGCGATCATGGCGTACCTCGATCGCTTTGCCGACGCCGCCGCCGCCGGCCTACGGGACGTGCTCGCCCATCGGATCGGCGGTGCGGTCACCTTCGGATGGGGGCCGCGGTTCTTGCACTCGACCGGGCAGTACCACAAGGGCGGGCCCGCGCACGGGGTGTTCCTGCAGATCACCGGCGAGCCGACCCAGTCGTTGCCGATCCCTGACCAGCCGTTCGACTTCGCAACCCTGCAGCGCGCGCAGGCACTGGGTGACCAGCAAGCACTGACCGGCCGGGGCCGTCCGTTCCTCCGGCTTCATCTGACCGACCGAGCCGCCGGGTTGGCGTCCGTTCTGGCTGCCGCGCAGGCATCCGCGTAACACATGGACGAGGGAGCGTTTCACGCCTTGCCGAACAATCCGTTACGGGATCCGCGAGATCGCCGGCTGCCTCGTATCCCCGAGGGCTGCGCGCTCGTCGTCTTCGGGGTCACCGGCGACCTGGCCCGCAAGAAGTTGCTCCCGGCCATCTACGACCTGTCCAACCGTGGGCTGCTGCCGTCAGGTTTCGCGCTGCTGGGCTTCGCGCGACGCGACTGGGGTGACGGCGACTTCGCGGAGTTGGCCCGCGAGGCCGCCCAACGGGGGGCCCGGACGCCGTGGCGACCGGATGCGTGGGCCCGCATCGAGGAAGGCATCCGGTTCGTTCCGGGCAGTTTCGACGACGACGACGCGTTCGACCGGCTCGCCGACACGCTGCACGAGATGGAGGCGTCACACGGGATCGGCGGGAACGCCGCGTTTTACCTGTCGATCCCGCCGGACGCCTTCCCGGTGGTGCTCAAGCAGATGGAACGCACCGGGATGGCCTCGGACGCGAAGTCGGGCGGCTGGCGGCGAGTTGTCGTCGAGAAACCGTTCGGCCACGATCTCGAATCCGGCCGGCGCCTCAACAAGCTGGTCGACGAAGTATTCACGCCGGGCGACGTCTACCGCATCGACCATTACCTCGGCAAAGAGACCGTCCAGAACCTCCTCGCGCTGCGGTTCGCCAACACGTTCTTCGAGCCGATCTGGAACTCGCATTATGTCGACTCGGTCCAGATCACGATGGCGGAGGACGTCGGTATCGGCGGCCGGGCCGGGTTCTACGACTCTGCTGGTGCCGCCCGGGACGTACTGCAGAACCACCTCCTTCAACTTCTCGCGCTGACCGCGATGGAGGAACCGGTGTCGTTCGACGCCGAGAGCCTGCGCACCGAGAAGAAGAAGGTTCTTGGTGCGATCTCGCTGCCGCCGGATCTACGGACCGGGACCGTACGAGGTCGCTACACGCAGGGTTGGTTGGCCGGCGAACGCGTCAAGGGCTACCGGGACGAAGACGGCGTGCCCCCCGACTCCCGGACCGAGACGTACGCGGCCGTCCGGCTCAACGTCAACACCCGCCGTTGGGGTGGGGTGCCGTTCTACCTCCGTACGGGCAAGCGGCTCCCCCGCCGCGTCACCGAGATCGCGGTGTTGCTGGCCAAGGCCCCGCACCTGCCGTTCGCCAAGACCGACACCACCGAGCTCGGCAACAATCAACTCGTGATCCGGGTGCAGCCCGACGAGGGCATGACGCTGCGGTTCGGATCGAAGGTGCCCGGCTCGGCGATGGAGGTGCGTGACGTCTCGATGGACTTCCTCTACGGGACGGCCTTCACCGAAGGCTCTCCCGAGGCGTACGAACGGCTGATTCTGGACGTGCTTCTCGGCGACTCGACCCTCTTCCCGCGTAACGAGGAGGTCGAGGCATCCTGGCGGGTGATCGACCCGATCGAGCAGTTCTGGGCGGAGGGCGGCCAACCCGACGACTACCGCTCCGGCGAGTGGGGCCCGAAGTCGGCTGACGAGATGCTGGCCCGCGACGGCCGGTCCTGGAGGCGGCCATGACGACGCTGTGGGACACCACCGGCACCGAGGTCGTGAAGGCATTGGCGGCGGCCCGGCGGGCGGCCGGCGGTGTATCGACCGGCCTGGCTCTGACGTTGGTCTGTGTCGCCCAGGAATCGCAGGTCGAGGCGGCAGAACTGGCGGCCACCGTCGCCGCGAGTCAGCACCCCTGCCGGATCCTTCTGGTGGTCCGGCGCAACGTCACCGCGGTCGAATCCCGGCTCGACGCCGAGGTGACCATCGGTGGGCGTCTCGGACCGGGCGAGGCGGTGATCATGCGGATGAACGGCCGGCTGGCACTGCACGCCGAGTCCGTCGTCCTGCCCCTGCTCGCCGCCGATGCTCCGGTGGTGACCTGGTGGTACGACGAGCCGCCCGACCTGATCGCGCATGACCCCTTGGGTGTGCTGGCTAGCCGGCGGGTCACCGACGTCCACAACACGGCAGACCCGCTCGGGAGCCTCCGCGCCCGCGCGGCCGATTACGAGCCGGGCGACACGGACCTCGCGTGGACCCGGACCACGCCTTGGCGGAGCGCGCTGGCGGCCGCGTTCGATTCCGTCGACCGTCCGGTCACGGCTGCGCACATCAGTTCGGCGGGGCGCAGCCCTAGTGGGATGTTGCTGGGTGCCTGGCTCGGCAGCCGGCTGGGCTGTGAGGTCCAGTTCGTCGAGCTGGGCGAGCCCGGGGTGGTCGCGGCCCAGTTCGACATCGACGGCGGTGAAGAGGCCGGCGGCATCACGATCTCGCTGACGCGCCGGCCCGGCATGGGCGGCGTCCTGACCCGTACCGGTCAGCCGGACCGGCTGATGCCGCTACGTCGCAGTGACCGAGGCGATCTGCTCGCCGAGGAGTTACGCCGCCTCGATGACGACCCGGTGTACGCCGCGGCGTTGGGGCACTTCGCCGGGCTGTCCGATTTGGCTAACCGTCCACGCGGCCGGCGGCATATCTGGCGGGATCCGGCGGAGCGTGCCGCCGGGTCGTCGTAACCCGAGGTCGAGTCGATGGCATCGGTTGCTGATCCGGAGATCGTCGTCCTGCGGGATGCGGGGCTGGTCGCCCAGTTCACGGCTACCCGGCTCATCGCCGCGCTCGTCGACGCTCAGGTCGCACGCGGCTCGGCCTCGATGGTTTTGACCGGTGGTGGCATCGGCCTGGCCGCACTCCAGGCCGTCCGCGAACACCCGGCCCGGGATGCGGTCGATTGGAGCGCCGTCGACGTCTTCTGGGGCGATGAGCGGTTCGTTGGCGCCGACGATGCCGAGCGGAACGACCGCGGTGCGGGGGAGGCGCTGCTCGACCACATTCCGCTGGACGAGCGCCGTGTGCACCGAATGTTGGGCAGCGACGAGGTGGGCTCTCCTGAGGAATCGGCGGCTCGGTACGCCGAGGTCCTCGCCGAATTTGCCGGCCGCGACGGTCTCCGCGACCGGCTGCCGAGCTTCGACATCGTCCTGCTCGGCATGGGGCCGGAAGGCCACGTCGCGTCCATCTTCCCGAACGCGCCCGCGGTGAAAGCCGAGGCTATGGCGGTAGCGGTCCGCGACTGCCCTAAAGCGCCGCCGACGCGGGTGTCGCTGACGTTCCCGGTGATCCGGAATGCCGCTGAGGTGTGGTTGATCGTCACCACCGCCGACAAGGCGGCCGCGGTCGCTCGGGCAGTGGCCGGCGCCGACCCGAACGACGTACCGGCCGCCGGCGCGCGCGGCCGGAACCGGACGTTGTTCGTACTGGACCGGGCGGCGGCCGGCGATCTATCGAGCGCGGGCCGCTAGCGCAGGTCAGGCTTCGGAGCGGAGCTTCTCCAGCGCCTCAGCCAGGATCGCGTCGCCGTCGACGTCGTTACGCCGTTCCCGCACGTACGCCAGGTGCGTCTTGTACGGCTCTGTCTTCGGTGGCGCGGGGGTGTTTTCCCGGTCGCGTCCGGCCGGATAGCCGCATCGCGGGCAGTCCCACTGGTCGGGGATCGGCGCATCGTGCGCGAAGGCGGGGCGGGTCTCATGCTTGTTCGCGCACCAGTACGAGATGCGTGTGCGCGGCGCGGATTCGCCGCGCTCGGCTTCACCCATCGGCCCGGCGCCGACTCGGCTGCCTCGGATTGCGTTACCGCCGGCCATCGCGACTCCTCAGGTGTTGGACGACACAGGCTGCGGCGGCAATCACTTCTGCAACAGCCCCTGTCCGACGATCGAGGCGACCCACAGGATGATCGCGGCGATCGTGAAGCGGTCGAGGTTACGTTCGACGGTGGACGATCCACCGAGCGACGACGAAACGCCGCCGCCGAACAGGTTCGACAGGCCGCCGCCTTTCCCGCGGTGCAACAAGATCAGCAGGATGAGCGCCAAGCTCGTCAGGATCGCCAGCGCCCGCAGGAACGTCACCACGCCGCCCAGTATCGCAGATGACGGGGCCGGATCACGACAGCCGGACGCGTGGATCGAGCAGCGCGTATCCGATGTCGACCACAATGTTCGCCACCACCACGAAGAACGCCGCCACCAGCACCGTGCCGAGCACGATCGGCAGGTCTCCGCGGCTCTGCGCGTTCAACGCGGCCTGCCCGATCCCGTGCAGACCGAACAATTGCTCCACGACGACCGTGCCGCCGAGCAGGGTGCCGACGTCGATCCCGAGCATCGTGACGATCGGATTCAACGCGCTACGCAACCCATGGCGGTAGACCACGCGTCGTTCGGACAGGCCCTTCGCCCGGGCAGTCCGGATGTAGTCCTCGCCCAGCACCTCGAGCATCGTGCCGCGCGTAAGCCGGGCGTAGCTGGCGGCGCTCACCAGAGCCAGCGTGAGCCACGGCAGCATCAGGTGGACGAACCACTGGACGGGATCTTGGGTGATCGGGACGAAACCGGCCGGCGGAAACCAATGCAGACCGTGCCGGGTGAGTTGGTAGAACAGCACGTAGAGCAGCAGGAGGCCGATGAAGAACGGGGGCATCGACAGCCCGGCCAGCGCGAACACGGTCGCGAGCCGGTCGCGGATGCTCCGCGGCTTGGTCGCTGCCGTGACGCCGATCGGAATGCCCATCAGCAGCCATAGCACCGCCGCCCCCAGCGCGAGGGACGCCGTCGCCGGCAATCCTCTTGAGATCACCGAATTGACGGACGCGCCGGAAGCGAACGAATAGCCGAGGTTCCCCTCGAAAACCAGTCCGTGGAGGTAGTGCCAGTACTGCGCGACGACCGAATGGTCCAGGTAGAGCCGCTGCTTGACGACCGCCAGCCGCTCCGGCGTGCAGGTCTTTCCGCAGAAGCGCGGTGCCGGATCGCCACCGAGGAAGAAGATCGCGAACACCGCGATGCTGACGATGAACAGCACCAGCACGCCGAGCAGCAGTCGCTTGAGGATGAAACGGACCACGGCGGCTCACCCCCGCCGGACGCGGTCGAACCGCGGATCGAGAGCGTCGCGGAGGCCATCACCGAGCAGGTTGAAGGCCAATGTCGTCAGCAACAACGCGAGACCAGGGAAGACCATGAACCACCAGGCGACCTGGTAGAGCCCGCTGCCGGAAGCGTCGGAGATCATTTGGCCCCAGCTGGCCTTCGGAATCGTCACACCGAGCCCGAGAAACGACAGCGTGGACTCGGCCACGATGTTCACCGGAATGAGCAACGTCGCGTAGACGAGCAGGGGCGCGACCAGGTTCGGCACGATCTCGACCGCCATGATGCGCAGGTTGGAGGCGCCGAGCGAGCGCGCCGACTCGACGAATTCTCGTTCTCGCAGGGCTACGACCTGACCGCGGACGAGCCGACCCGGCTGGCTCCAGGAGAAGAACGCGATCACCCCGATCGTGATGATGAGGTGGTTTCCGAAACGCGCCGCCAGTGCCAGCGCGGTGATCAGGAACGGGAAGCTCAACACGACGTCCATGAAGCGGGATAGAAAGCTGTCGATCCGGCCACCGTAGAAACCGGCGACCATGCCGATCACCAGGCCGACAAGCACTTCGATCGCCGTCGCTAACAGGCCGACGAGCATCGAGACCTGGGCGCCGAACATCAAGCGGGACAGGATGTCTCGGCCCTGGTCGTCGGTTCCGAGCCAGTGGTGCGTACTCGGCCCGACCGGGATGCCGTCGGGGGTCAGGCCGTTCGGGCCGCGGTCCGGCTTGTACGGACTCTGGCCGATCAGCTGGCTGAGCGGGTGCGCGAAGATCGCCACGCCGACGACCAGCACGATGAACGCAAGACACACCATCGCCAGCTTGTCCCGCCGCAGCCGCGCCCACGCAAGCGCCCGCGGGCTTCGGCCCGCAATCGGGGCCCGGCCGTTAGGCGTACCGGGCGGCCGGTCCTGCGGACCGGCGACATCGGCCATCAGCACACTCATGTCGGCACGCCGGCGACGTCCTGCGTGGCCGCCGGCGTGAGCCGCTCGCCGTTGGCGAGCGGATACAGGCACGCCACCATGCGGCGGGGTTCGAGCCCGGCCAGCTTGGGATGCAGGACGCCGCAATCTGGGTGGGCCTTCGGGCAGCGAGGGTGAAACCGGCAGCCGCTGGGCGGATCTGCCGCTGACGGAAGGTCACCGTGCAGCACAACGCGTCGGCGTTGCCCGGCCGAGGTCGGATCGGGGCGCGGTGCGGCAGACAGCAGCGCCGCCGTGTACGGGTGCCGCGGCCGCTCGTAGAGCTCGTCGGCATCGGCGATCTCGACGATCTCGCCGAGGTGCATCACAGCGACGCGCGTCGAAACATGCCGTACGACCGACAGGTCGTGAGCGATGAACAGGTACGTCAGGCCGAACTCCCGCTGGAGGTCGGCCAGCAGGTTGATGACCTGAGCCTGAATCGAGACGTCCAGCGCCGACACCGGCTCGTCGCAGATGAGCAGTTTCGGTTTGAGTGCCAAGGCCCGCGCGATCCCGATCCGCTGGCGCTGACCACCGGAGAACTCAGCCGGGAACCGGTTGTAGTGCTCGGGATTCAGGCCGACGATCTCCATCAGTTCCTGCACGCGGCGCCGTCGTTTCGCACCGGGCATCGCACCGTGAATGGCGTACGGGTCGCCGATGATCGACCCGACGCGTCGTCGCGGATTCAGCGAGCCGTACGGATCCTGAAAGATCATCTGAAGGTCGCGCCGGATCGGTTGCAGCTCCCGGCGCGACATGCCGGTGATCTGCGCGCCGTCGAACGTCACCGTGCCGGCCGAAGCCGGGACGAGACCGGCGATGAGCCGCGCCAGGGTCGACTTGCCGGACCCGCTCTCCCCTACCAGCCCAAGGGTTTCGCCGCGCGCGATCGAGAACGTCACGTTGTCGACGGCGCTGATCGTGCCCGACCCACGGCGGAACGGACCTGTTCGGCGCAGCGGGAATGTCTTGGAGAGGCCATCGACGCGCAGCAGCGCGTCCGCGGTGACGTTCGCCGCCGGCCCGCCGCGCCGAAGGCCGAGGTCGCTCATCGGGCAACCACTTCGTCAGCGGGCGCGCCTGACCTTAAGCCTCTTCCGGCTGCCGCCGGCAACCAGCAGGCGGACCGATGGTCGGGTCCGGAGCCGATCTGCAGCAGCGGCGGCCGCTCGAGCGGGCATCGCTCGAAGGCGTCGGGACAGCGAGGGTGAAACGGGCACCCCGAAGGCAGGTCCAACAGGCTCGGCGGCTGGCCCGGGATCGTGACAAGTTGCTCCCGGCGGTCGCCGTAGGACGGGATCGACGCGAGCAAACCCCGCGTGTACGGGTGGTGCGGCGCCGCAAAGAGGGTTGAGAGATCCGACCGTTCGACGACGCGACCCGCGTACATCACTTGCACCTGGTCGGCGACCTCCGCGACGACGCCGAGGTCGTGCGTGATCAGGATCAGCGCGGTGCCGAACTCCCGCTGCAGCCGGGTGAGCAGTTCGAGGATCTGCGCCTGCACGGTGACATCGAGTGCGGTGGTCGGCTCGTCGGCGATGAGCAACTTCGGGTTGAGCGCGACGGCCATGGCGATCATGACACGCTGCCGCATGCCGCCCGAGAACTGGTGCGGGTAATCGTCGGCCCGCCGTTCGGGCTGGGCGATCCCCACCAACCCGAGCAGGTCGACGGCCGCCCGCCGGGCCTCGCGCCGCGACACGTTTCGGTGGGCACGGATCGCTTCCGCGATCTGCCAGCCCACCTTGTAAAGCGGGTGCAGGCTGGACAACGGATCCTGGAAGATCATCGCGATCTCGGCGCCGCGTAGATCTCGCAGCTGCCGGTCCGGCAGCGTCAGGAGGTCGCGCCCTTCGAACAGCACCTGGCCGCCGATGGTCGCTCCGCCGGTAAGACCCATCAACGTCTGTGCGGTGACGCTCTTGCCCGAGCCGGACTCCCCGACGATGCCGAGGGTCGTTCCCGCTTCGAGCGTGAAGCTGACCTGTCGGACGGCGTGCACCACTCCGTCCTCGCTGGGGAAGGAAACGGTCAGGTCGTCAACATCGAGCAACGGCATCGACCCGAGCGCTCCTTCCGTCTCCACGTGATCACTGCAAAAACGAGTGTGGCCCGCCTGCCGCCCGTTTCCGGGCAGGCGAGGCGGGCCACGGCCCGAGTGTCGTTAGCTGACGGAGACGTTCGTGATATCTGCGTTCAGCGCGGTGAACTGGTACTGGAAGTTCTTCAGGCGGCTGCTGGTGAAGTTCGCCTGGTTGTCCTCGACCAACGGAACCCACGGCGCGTCGGCCATGATCTTCGCGTCGACCTCGTTCCACTTGCTGGCCGCGTCGTTCTGCGACGTTGCCGCCACGGCGGCGTCGGCGAGCTTGTTGACGGCGTCATTGTTGTAGTTGCCGACGTTCGCCGTCACCGCACCGATGCCGCGACCGTCGAGGAGCTGGGAGAACATCGACCGCTGTGCGGCACCTTCCCAGTCCGGCGTGAAGTTCAGCAGCGCAACATCCCACTTGCCGGCCTTCGCAACGGACGTCTGGCCGAGGAAGTTCCGGAAGTAGTCGCTCGGGTTGACGGAGACCGGCTCGACCTTGATGCCGGCGGCCTCGAGGTCGGTCTGGATCGACGTGGCGATCTTCGGGCTCACACCGCGGCTCGGGTAGGCGAGCTTGATGGTCACCCCGCTGACGCCGGCCTGGCTCAGCAATTGCTTCGCCTTGGCGGTGTCACCGGCGCTGTCCTTCGTGGCGTACGGATCGATCGCCTTGAAGCCCGCCCCGAACGCCGACTCGGTAAAGATCTGGCCGATCGGCTTCTCGACTCGGGTTCCGCCGAGCTGCTGGGCGATCGCGCTCTTGTTGATCGCGTACGAGACCGCCTGGCGGACCGCCAGGTTCTTCATCGCGGCGTTCGTGCCGACCAGGTTGAACACCGCGTAGCGCGGGCCACCGGTGGGATCCACGTGCAACTGCGGGCTGTTCTGCCGCAGCAGGCCGGACAGGCTGGCCGTCGGAACCGGCTCGTTCGAGACGGCGAGGTCAGCGGTACCGGCCTCGATCTGCTGCTGGATGCTGTCCGAGGTGCCGCCGTAGGTCGTCTCGATCCGGTCCACGTATGCCTTACGCGTGCTGTCGGTCGAGGCCTTCCACAGCGGGTTACGGACCAGCGTGAACGATTTGTCCGGGACGTAGCCGGCAACCATGTACGGGCCGTCGGAAATCAGGTGCTGGCGGCTGTCCGGGCTGTCCGGGACGTACGCCATCATCTCGATCGGACGAGGGGAAGCAGCCGGAAGCGTCAGGTAGTGCAAGAAGTCGGACGCCGGATCGGTGAGGGTGATCTTCAGGGTTTCAGCGTCGACGGCTTGGACGCCGGCCACGTTCTTGCCCTCTTCGTAGTTCTTGATCGCGTCGGCCTTCGTGCCGTCCACGGCGCCGAAGCCGGTGCAGAAGTCCTTCATGCCCACGACGGACCCGGTGAAGTAATCAGCGACGCCGCTGCCCGTGGCCGGGTTGCACAGCATTTTGATGCCGCGGGCCGCGTCCTGCGCGGTCACGGCGCGGGCCTGGCCGCCGACGTTCCACGCGACATCGGACTTCAGCTTGATCGTGTACGTCTTGCCGTCGGACGACATGGTCGGCATGCCGTCCGCGATGTCAGCGACGACCTTGAACCGGTCATCGGCGTTGTTGCTCGAGGGGTTGGTGTACAGCTGGCGGGTGTACGCGCGGAGCGTGCTGTAGCTCGCGGAGTCGTACGCGCCGGACCAGTCGTAGCTTGGGTTCTCGCTCTCGCCGACGATCTTGAGCGTTCCACCCTTGGAACCGCTGCCGGAGGAAGTGCTGCTTCCGCACGCGGCGAGCGCGAGCGTCAGACCGATGGCGACGGCAGTGGCGCCGGCGGCCCGAGGAGACTTGCGCATGCAGGGAGCCTTTCTGCGAGCTTCACCGCAGGGCGGTGAAGCACAAGCTGCCCAGTTCGCTCGCCCCCCTTTTAGTCTCGCAGCGAACCGTCAGCGTTCCGGATGTTGAAACGCATGCTTGCTAGACAGCTGCAGGGGAGGACGCGGCGGCACGTACGATCGCCACGAAATCCTCTGCCAGCAAGCTGGCTCCACCGACAAGTCCGCCGTCGACATCCGGGCCGGCGAACAAGTCGCCGGCGTTGTCTGCCTTAACAGACCCGCCGTAGAGCACGCGGATCCTTTCGGCAATTTCCAAGCCGAACTTGCGTCCTAAACGATCACGAATTGCTGACGACATTTCTTGCGCATCCTCGGGCGTAGCCGTTTCGCCGGTACCAATCGCCCAAATCGGCTCATAAGCCACGACCAGATCCGCGGCCTTTTCGGCCGGAATCGCCTCGATAGCCGTGGTCAGTTGCCGATCGACCCATTCCACGTGCGTACCGGCCTGCCGAATATCGAGGGTTTCGCCAACGCAGAGGATCGGGGAAAGGCCGTGGGCGAATGCGACCAGGACCTTTGCCGCGACGATGTCGTCCGTTTCACCGTGGTCGGCCCGCCGCTCGCTGTGTCCCACGGTGACGTACTGGCAGCCCAAGGCGGCCAGCATCGGCGCGCTGACGTCGCCGGTGTGCGCGCCGGCTACCGGCACCGCGAGGTCCTGGGCGCCGTAACCCAGCGGCAGCTTGTCGCCGTCGATCAACGTCTGGACGCTGCGCAGCGCCGTGAACGCGGGCAGGACGACGACGTCGACCGCATCCGTGTGCTCAGGGCGCAGGCTGTACGCGATCTTCTGGACGTGGGCGATGGCCTCGAGGTGGTTGAGGTGCATCTTCCAGTTGCCGGCTACCAGGGGACGGCGGGGACCGTTGTCCTTGCCGTTCTTGACCGATGGGGTTGGCTTCTTCGCCGACACGTGGGCTCCGATCGAGGTCATCTGGTGGTCGGTCGACTCAGCCGAGCGCGGTGAGGCCGGGCAATTCTTTGCCCTCGAGGTACTCGAGGCTGGCGCCACCGCCGGTCGAGATGTGACCGAACCGGGACTCGTCGATCCCGAGCAAACGGACCGCCGCGGCGCTGTCGCCGCCGCCGACAACGGTGAGGGCGCCGCTCAGGCCGGCGATCGCTTCGGCGATCGCCCGGGTGCCCGCGGCGAACGGCGCCAGTTCGAACACGCCCATCGGGCCGTTCCAGAACACGGTCTTCGCGTCGCTGAGCTTCGATGCGAACAGATCCGCGGACAGCGGGCCGATGTCCAGGCCCTTCAGGTCGGCCGGGATGAGGTCGGCAGCGACGACCTGCGTGGGGCTGTCGGCACTCACCTCGGCGGCAGCGACTACGTCGACGGGCAGGACGATGTCGACGCCGCGTTGCTCGGCCTGCCGCAGCACGTCGCGCACGTTGTCGATCTGATCTGCTTGCAGCAGCGACCCGCCGACGTCGTAGCCGAGCGCGGCGAGGAACGTGAAGCACATCCCGCCGCCGACCAGGATCTGGTCGGCCTGGGTGAGCAAGTTGCCGAGAACCGCAAGCTTGTCGCTGACCTTGGACCCGCCGAGGACGACGGCGTACGGTCGGGCCGGGTCGTGTGTGAGCCGGGTCAGGACGTCGAGTTCGGCCAAAACGAGGTTCCCGGCGGCATGCGGGCGGCGCTGCGGAACGCCGGTCGTCGACGCGTGCGCCCGGTGGACGGCCCCGAACCCGTCGCCGACGTACAGGTCGCACAGCGCGGCCAGCTGATCGGAAAGCCCGTCGTCGCAGGTGGTTTCGCCCGGCTCGAAGCGCAGGTTCTCGAGGAGGGCCACCTCGCCGTCCGCGAGGCCGGCGACGGTGGCCACCGCGCTCGGGCCGACGACATCGCTGGCTTGGGCGACCGGTGCGCCGAGGATCTCGGCGAGCCGAATGCCCACCGGCCGCAGCGAGTACTTCGCCTCGAAGCCCCCCTTGGGCCGGCCGAGGTGCGACGCGACGATGACGCGCGCGCCGGCATCCGCCAGCTCGGCGATGGTCGGCGCCGAGGCACGGATGCGGCCATCGTCGGTGATCACCCAGCCGTCGCCGGACTGGGCCAGCGGGACGTTCAGATCACTCCGGACGAAGACCCGGCGACCGCGTACGTCACCAAGCGATGCGATGTCCGGTAGTGCGTGTGAGGGGCCGGGCACGTCAGGACAAGCGGGACGCGACGAGCGTGACCAGGTCGGCGAGCCGGTTCGAGTAGCCCCACTCGTTGTCGTACCAACCGATGACCTTGACCTGGTCGCCCTGGGCCATGGTCAGGAGCGAGTCGAAGACGCAGGAGGCGGCGACACCGACGATGTCGCTCGAGACGATCGGGTCCTCGGTGTACTGCAGGTAGCCCTTCAGCGAGGTCTCGGCCGCCGCCTTGAACGCGGCGTTGATCGTCGCGATGTCGGCCGGCTTTTCGACGGTGACGACCAGGTCGGTCACGCTGCCGACGGGTACGGGTACGCGGAGCGAGATGCCGTCGAGCTTGCCCTTGAGCTCGGGCAGCACCAGGGAGGTCGCCTTCGCCGCACCGGTGGAAGTCGGAATGATGTTGACGGCGGCAGCTCGCGCGCGCCGGAGGTCGGAGTGCGGGAAGTCGAGGATGCGCTGGTCGTTCGTGTACGCGTGCACCGTCGTCATCAGGCCGCGTGCGATGCCGAAGTTCTCGTGGAGCACCTTGGCCATCGGCGCGACGCAGTTCGTCGTACAGGAGGCGTTCGACAGGATCGTCTGGCTGCCGTCGTACTTGTCGTCGTTCACGCCCATCACGACGGTGAGGTCCTCGCCCTTGGCGGGCGCCGAGATGATGACCTTCTTCGCGCCGCCGGCGATGTGCTTACGGGCCCCGTCCGCGTCGGTGAAGAAGCCGGTCGACTCGACGACGATGTCGACGCCCAAGTCTCCCCAGGGCAGGTCACCGGGATCGCGCTGGGAAAGGATCTTGATCCGCTGGTTGCCGACCACAAGTGTGTCGCCGTCGACGGTCACGTCGTCGGCAAGGGTGCCCAGGCTGGTGTCGTACTTGAGCAGGTGGGCCATGGTCTTGAGGTCGCCCAAGTCGTTCGCGGCGACAATCTCGATCTCGGGATGACCCGCCGCAACCGCCCGGAAGAAGTTCTTTCCAATGCGGCCGAAGCCGTTGATGCCAACGCGCGTCGCCATGCCGTGGTCTCCCTCATACGTAGTGCGGCCCTGAGCGGGGCTCGCCGTGTGGAGCGATTTTAGGCGAGGTCCCGAGCCGACTGTAGAACCGGGCCTGGCCCCACGTCTTAGAGATCCGTTAATAGGTCCGGTGTGACGCTCGCCTCGGTCGTCGGCTCGCCCCGGGAGAGGGCGATTCGGTCTGCCATCGCGAGCAGCCGCCGGATCCGCCCGGCAACCGCGTCCTTGGTGATCGGCGGGTCCGCGAGCGAGCCCAATTCCTCCAAACTGGCCTGCGGATGAGCCAACCGCAGGTGTCCGGCACCCAGCAGATGCTCGGGTGCGTCGTCACCGAGGATGTCCAGGGCCGCCTTCACCCGCGCACCGGAGGCGACGGCGGCGCGGGCCGAGCGGCGGAGGTTCGCGTCGTCGAAGTTGGCGAGGCGGTTCGCGCTCGCCCGGACCTCTCGCCGCAGGCGACGCTCCTCCCAGGTGAGCACGCTGTCGTGCGCGCCGAGGCGGGCCAGCAGCGAGGCGATGGCGTCGCCGTCTCGCACGACGACCCGATCGACGCCGCGCACGTCCCGCGCTTTCGCGGCCACGCCGAGCCGGCGAGCGGCACCGACGAGGGCCAGCGCGGCCTCGGGACCGGGTGCCGTCACTTCGAGCGAACTCGAGCGGCCCGGCTCGGTAAGCGAACCGTGCGCCAAGAACGCGCCGCGCCACGCGGCCGCGGCATCGCACAGCGGCCCGGATACCACGGCCGGGGGCAGGCCTCGTACGGGGCGCCCACGGCTGTCGATGAGGCCGGTTCGTCGGGCGAGGCCTTCACCGTCCTCGGTGACGCGCAGAACGTAACGACTGGTCCGGCGCAACCCGCCGGCCGCCAGCACGCTGATGGCCGCCCGCTGGCCGAAGACCTCCGCGATGTCCTTGCGCAAGCGGCGCGCAACGGAACCGGTATCGACCTCGGCCTCTACAACCACTCGCCCGCCGACCAGGTGGAGCCCGCCCGCGAACCGCAGGAGGGCCGACATCTCCGCTCGTCGGCAGCACAGCTTCGTGACGGAGAGCCGCGAAAGTTCGTCCTTGACCGCCGAAGTCATTGCGGCCATGTGTTACCCACTGCTGTCACTGCTGCTTCCGTGCCCTTCATCTGCTACCGCAATCACCCTGTTCGGACCGGAGTCCGGTTGTCCGTGAGCAAGCACGAACCGCAACGCTTCGGTGAGCGCGGCCGTGTCGTGCACGCCGGGGGAATCAGCACGGGCCACCGGAGCGAGATGAACTCGGGCTCCCAATGACTCGGCCGCGGTGTGCAGGTCCCCTATCAGACCACGTTTTGCCCCATCTGTGCTTCGGTCGGGGTCGGAAAACCGTTGTGCAGCACCCGGAAACGCCCGATCGTCTGTCGATCCGTCGTGCGCGATGACCCAGCTGAAGGTCAATTCGGGGATCAGCGCCCCCAGGACCTCGAGGTGGGACTCCGCACTGAACCCGTCGGTCTCCCCCGGCTGGGCGACGAGGTTGAGGATGAGCACCTTCATCGCTGACGACGCCGCGATGGCCTTGCGCAGCTCCGGCATCAGCAGGTGCGGCAACACAGACGTGAACAGGGATCCCGGTCCCAGGACAATGGCGTCGGCCTGCTCGACCGCCGCGACCGCCTCGACACATGCGACCGGACTGGGCGGCACGAGCTCGACGGACACCACGCGGCCACTGGTCGTGGCGACTTCGACCTGGCCGCGAACGGTGATCAGGTCGTCGTCGCCCGCGGCGCCGTAGACCCGCGCGGCGATGTCCAGCGGCTCGCGCGCCATCGGGAGGACGCGAACGCCCGGCCCGACTTCGAGCAACTCACCGGCCGCGTCGAGCGCGGCGACGGGATCCCCGGTCTCGAGCATCAGGCCGGCGAGGAGCAGGTTGCCGACAGGATGGCCGGCCAGTTCCGTCCCGGCCGATACGTCGCGGCCCGCCCCAAAGCGGCGCTGGAACGTATCCCGTAGCAGCTGGGCGCGCGGCGAGCGCCCGGCCAACGCGGTCAGCGCCATCCGGAGGTCGCCTGGCGGCAGCAGATCGTCATAGGCCGCTCGCAGTCGCCCGGACGAGCCGCCGTCGTCGGCGACCGTCACGACGGCGGTGAGGAACTCGGTGACGTCCCGCAGAGCGGAAAGCGATGCCGACAGCCCGTGACCGCCGCCGAGCGCGACGATCCGCCGCGCGCGGCCGCCGGTCATTCGCGACCCAAATCGCGGTGTACGACTTGCGCCGGAATGCCGTCGGCGGCCAGCCGCGCCCCGAGTTCCTCGGCGATCGCGACGCTGCGGTGCTTGCCACCCGTGCAGCCGACGGCGAGCGTGACGAACCGCTTGCCCTCGCGCACGTAGCCGTGGAACAGGGTGCGGAGCACGGCTTCGTAGTCGCGCACGAAGGTCTTCGCCGCGGGCTGGCCGAGGACGAAGTCGCGGACCGCGGCATCGCGGCCGTTCTGCGAACGGAGTTCCTCGATCCAGTGCGGGTTCGGCAGGAAGCGGCAGTCGACCGCGAGGTCGGCGTCGACCGGTAAGCCGTATTTGTAGCCGAAGCTGACGACTGTGACGACGAGCGGGCCGCGGTTGGGCGAATCGAAGGTCGCGGCGATAACGTGTTGCAGCTCGTGCACGTTGAGGTTGCTGGTGTCGAGCACCAGGTCGGCCTCGCCACGGAGGTCCTGGAGCAACGCCCGCTCACGCACGATGCCGTCGACGAGCCGGCCGTCCTCCTGCAGCGGATGTGGACGCCGTACGCCCTCGAACCGGCGGACCAGCACGTCGTCGGATGCCTCCAGGAACAGCACCCGCGGGTTCACCCGGCGGCGATCCAGGCTGTCCAACGCCATCCGCAGTTCGGCGAAGAACCCGCCGCCGCGGACGTCGACGACGATCGCGATCCGGCGAAGGTCGTCCTCGCTGGTGCTCGCCATGTCCGCCATCGCCCCGAGTAACCGCGGCGGCAGGTTGTCGACGACGAACCAGCCGAGATCCTCCAGGCACTTCGCGGCGGTCGACCGGCCGGCTCCCGACAGGCCCGTGACGACCGTGAGCTGGACGACGTCCGGCTCACCATCGAGCCCGCTCGGTACGGCGGTGGTGTCGGTCATCCGCGTAACTCCCCGGTGATCGGATCGATCGCGCCCTCAGGCGGGTCGCTTGTCGCGGTCCCGGAGTCGCCGTGCAACGCGGTGACAACTGCAGCCGCGGTCCGCGGCCCGAAGCCCGGCACCTCGGCGATCTGCTCGGGCGACGCGTCCCGAAGCCGCTTCAGCGAGCCGAAGTGCCGGATGAGCGCCGTGCGCCGAGTCTTGCCCAGCCCAGGTACGGCGTCGAGCACGCTCGTCGTCATGGCGGTCGACCGTTTCTCCCGGTGGTAGGTGATGGCGAAGCGATGCGCTTCGTCGCGGATCCGCTGCAAAAGATAGAGGCCCTCCGATGATCGCGGCAGGATCACCGGATCGGGCTGGTCGGGAACCCAGACCTCTTCGAGGCGCTTGGCCAGCCCGCACACGGCAACGCCGTCACACCCGCCGAGCTCGGCCAGTGCGCGGTAGGCGGCGGTGACCTGCGGCAGACCGCCGTCCACGACGACCAGCTGCGGCGGGTACGCGAAACGCCGGAGCTTTCCGGTGGTGGCGTCGATCGGGCCGGGGGCCTGCTCGCCAGCCTGCGTGGCCGCGGCGAGTTCGTCCGGAAGCCGTCGGAACCGGCGGGTCAGCACCTCGTACATCCACGCGGTGTCGTCGGCTCCGGGCTCGCCGTCGAGGCCCTTGATGGCGAACCGGCGGTATTCGCTCCGGCGGGCAAGACCGTCTTCGAAGACCACCATGCTGGCGACGACGTTGGTGCCCTGAACGTGGCTGACGTCGAAGCACTCGATGCGCAGCGGCGCCGAAGCGAGGCCCAGCGCGTCCTGAATCTCTCGAAGCGCGATGCTCCGTGCGGACAGGTCGCTGGCGCGCCGTAGCTTGTGCTGGGTCAGTGCCTCGGCCGCGTTCCGCTCGACCGTCGACAGGAGGTTGCGCTTGTCGCCGCGCTGCGGCACCCGGAGGGATACGCGGCTGCCGCGCAGCTGGCCCAGCCACTCCTCCAGGGCCGGCGCGTCACCCGGGAGCGCAGACACCAGCACCTCACGCGGCACGTCGGCGCCTAGGCCGGAGCGGGTTGTCGTGCGCGGCGCGTCCGGACCGGCTCGGTACATGGCCGAGCGGTCCGCCGCGTCATTCACGACGGGCGTCGGGAGATCTTCGCCGTCGGCGGCGTACACCTGGCCGACGAACTGCTCGATCAACTCCCCCACGTCGAGGTCGTCGACGTTGTCCACCACCCACCCGCGCTGGCCGCGAACGCGGCCGCCGCGAACGTAGAACACCTGGACCGCTGCTTCGAGCACGTCCTGCGCAACGCCCACGACGTCGGCGTCGGTCCCGTCGCCCAGAACGACGGCCTGCTTCTCGACCGCGCGGCGTAAGGCGCCCAGGTCGTCGCGGAGCCGGGCAGCGCGCTCGTAATCCTGCTCGGCGGCGGCCGCGGCCATCTCGCCTTCCAACCGCCGGACCAGCTGGTCCGTCCGGCCGGCCATGAAGTCGCAGAAGTCGTCGACGATCTCCCGGTGCTCCGCCGCCGACACCTTTCCGACGCAGGGCGCCGAGCACTTCCCGATGTAGCCCAGCAGGCACGGGCGACCGACCTGGGTCGCGCGCTTGAACACCCCGGCGCCGCAGGTACGGGCCGGAAACACGCGCAGTAGAAGGTCGAGCGTTTCCCGGATCGCCCACGCGTGGGCGTACGGGCCGAAGTAGCGCACGCCCTTGCGCTTCACACCGCGCATAACCTGCAAGCGCGGAAACTCCTCGCCCACGGTCACCGCGAGGTATGGATACGACTTGTCGTCGCGGTAGCGCACGTTGAACCGAGGATCGAACTCCTTGATCCATGCGTATTCGAGCTGCAGCGCTTCGACCTCGGTGGTGACGACCGTCCAGTCCACGCCGGCCGCCGAGGTGACCATCGTCTGCGTACGGGCATGCAGCTGGTGCAGGTTCTGGAAGTACGAGTTCAGCCGCGAACGCAGGCTTTTCGCCTTCCCGACGTAGATCACCCGGCCGTACTCATCGCGGAATCGGTAAACGCCCGGCTGGTCCGGGATCGTGCCGGGGGCTGGTCGGTACGTCGCCGGATCAGCCATGTTTTGAGCGTAACTGCCGCATCGGACGCCCCGGACATCCGCCGGTGACCGATGCCGAAGGACCAGTCCACAGGCCGGGTGCGCCGTACCGCTTACGTTCACGTTGCTGTGTCACGCTCGCCAAGTGAGCGGCGAACCGGCCCGGCCCGAGCCCACCGGCGTGGTCCTGGTTGACCGTACGGGCGACATCGGCCTGGCGGTGTCGACGTCGATCGGCAGCGACGTTCAGGAACGGTCGATCGAGGTCCGGTTGTTCTGGCAACCGAACGACCCGCTGAGCGTCCGCATCGAGGTCGACGCGCGGCCGGATCATCCGGCGCTTCCGCGCGGCCGCTGGATCGTGCTTCGCGACTTCCTCCGTTACGGGATCACCGTGCCGACCGGCGACGGTGACGTGCGGGTGACGCCGGATTCGGGCACCGGTCTCGTCTATCTCGACCTGGCTCGCCCCCGCCGTGCCTGCCGTGTTGCCCTCCCGGTCTCGTTGCTCGATAGCTTCCTCGCCGAGACCGAACGCCGGGTGCCGTTGGGCGCCGAGCGTTCCGACGACATGGTCGAGGCGTTCATCGAGAAGCTGCTGCGCTGACCCGGGCCGTTCTCGGCTTCGCCGGTCGGCCCGCTGCCCGTCCGCCCTGTTTGCCGCCGGGGGCGGGGAGGCGGTCGGCCAGGATCTTCGCCAGGAACACGCCGGTGTGACTCTCCGGCACTGTTGCGACGTGTTCGGGTGTCCCTTCGGCGACCACCGCGCCACCGCCGGAACCGCCCTCGGGACCCATGTCGATGAGCCAGTCGGCCGTCTTGATCACGTCGAGGTTGTGCTCGATCACGATCACGCTGTTGCCGGCGTCGACCAGCCGCCCCAGTACGCCGAGCAGCTTGCGAATGTCTTCGAAGTGCAAGCCGGTGGTCGGCTCGTCGAGCACATAGACCGTCCGACCCGTCGACCGCTTCTGGAGTTCGGACGCCAGCTTGACCCGCTGCGCCTCACCGCCGGAGAGAGTCGGCGCCGGCTGCCCGAGCCGGACATAGCCCAGACCGACATCGACCAGCGTGACGAGGTGCCGCCGGATCGCCGGCACGGCAGAAAAGAACTCGGCCGCCTCTTCGATCGGCATGTCGAGCACCTCCGCGATCGTCTTGCCCTTGTAGTGCACCTCGAGCGTCTCGCGGTTGTACCGCGCGCCGTGGCACACCTCGCACGGCACGTAGACGTCCGGCAGGAAGTTCATCTCGATCTTGATCGTGCCGTCGCCCGAACAGGCCTCGCAGCGACCGCCCTTGACGTTGAACGAGAACCGGCCCGGCAGGTATCCGCGAACCTTCGCCTCAGGGGTGTCGGCGTAGAGCTTGCGCATGTGGTCGAAGACGCCGGTGTAGGTCGCCGGGTTGGACCGCGGGGTACGCCCGATCGGCGACTGGTCGACGCCGACCACCTTGTCGATGTGTTCGAGGCCCTCGATCCGGCGGTGGCGCCCGGGCACCATCCGCGATCCGTTGATCTTGTTGGTGAGCACCGAATGCAGGATGTCGTTGACCAGCGTCGACTTGCCTGAGCCGGACACCCCCGTGACGGCGACCAGGCACCCGAGCGGGAAGTTGACGTCGATGTCGCGCAGGTTGTTCTCTCGCGCGCCCAGCACTGACAGCATCCGATCCGGATCGGGCGCCCGCCTGATGTCGGGAATCGGGATCGAGCGGCGCCCCGACAAGTACGCGCCGGTGAGGGAACGCTCACTCGCGAGCAGATCCTCGACCGTGCCGGAAACCACGACTTCGCCGCCGTGCTCGCCGGCTCCCGGACCGATGTCGACGACCCAGTCCGCGGTGCGGATCGTGTCCTCGTCGTGCTCGACGACGATCAGGGTGTTCCCGAGGTCACGCAGCCGCACCAACGTCTCGATCAGCCGGTGGTTGTCGCGCTGGTGCAGGCCGATCGACGGCTCGTCGAGCACGTAGAGCACGCCCACCAGTCCGGAGCCGATCTGTGTCGCCAGCCGGATGCGCTGCGCCTCACCGCCCGCGAGCGTGCCGGCATTCCTGCTGAGCGACAGGTAGTCGAGGCCCACGTCGAGCAGGAAGCCCAGTCGTGCATTCACCTCTTTCAACACTCGCTCGGCGATCATCTGCTGCCGTTCGTCGAGCGAGATGTGAAGCAGAAACGTGGCGCAGTCGGCGATCGACATGGACGCGACCTCGGCGATCGTCCGGCCGCCCAGCGTGACGGCCAGCGCCTCCGGCTTCAGCCGTGCGCCATGGCAATCGGGACAGGGCACCTCGCGCATGTAGCCGTCGTAACGATCCCGCGAAGCGTCGGTCTCGGCCTCGTTGAAGCGCCGTTCGAGGAACGGCACCACACCCTCGAAGTTCGCGTAGTACGACCGATCCCGGCCGTACCGGTTCCGGTAACGGACGTGGACCTGGGTCTTGCCGTGGCCGTACAGCACCGCCTTCTGCGCTGTCGCCGGCAGCTTCTCAAAGGGCGTGGTCATCTTGAAGCCGAGATCGTCGGCGAGCGCAGACAGCAGCCGCCCGAAGTACTCCTGGTTGTGACCTGCCGACCATGGCGCGATGGCGCCGTCGGCCAGGGACCGCGACGGGTCGGGCACCACCAGCTCGGTGTCGACCTCCTTGCGGACGCCCAGACCGGTGCAGGTCGGGCACGCGCCATACGGCGAGTTGAACGAGAACGATCGCGGTTCGAGCTCGTCGAACGACAGGTTGCAGTGCAAGCAGGCGAGGTCCTCGGAGAAGGGCCGCTCGCGATGCGGGTCGTTCTCGGGCAGGTCGACGAAGTCGAGCGTGAGCCGGCCGTCGCCGAGGCGCAGCGCGGTTTCGACCGAGTCGGTAAGGCGGCGCCGGCTGCTCGGCTTGACCGACAGCCGGTCGATCACGACCTCGATCGTGTGCTTCTTCTGCTTGTCGAGCTTCGGCGGGTTCGACAGCTGGATGGTTTCGCCGTCGACCCGGGCCCGGGCGTAACCCTGGGTCTGCAGGTCGGCGAACAGCTCGACGTACTCGCCCTTGCGACCGCGGACGACGGGCGCGAGCACCTGGAAGCGAACGCCCTCATCCAACTCGAGGATCTGGTCGACGATCTGGCTGGGCTGCTGGCGGCTCACCGGCCGGCCGCAGTTGTAGCAGTGCGGTGCGCCGGCCCGCGCATACAGCAGCCGCAGGTAGTCGTACACCTCGGTGATCGTTCCGACCGTCGAACGTGGGTTGCGGTTCGTGGACTTCTGGTCGATCGAGACCGCAGGTGACAGGCCCTCGATGAAGTCGACGTCAGGCTTGTCCATCTGGCCGAGGAACTGCCGGGCGTACGCGGACAGCGACTCGACGTAACGGCGCTGGCCTTCGGCGAAGATCGTGTCGAACGCGAGACTCGACTTGCCTGAGCCCGACAGCCCGGTGAACGCGATCAGGGCGTCGCGCGGCAGGTCGAGGTGGACGTCGCGCAAGTTGTGTTCGCGGGCACCCCGGATGACCAGACGCGGTCCGTCGGCGGGACTGGATGCGGAGTTGCCGCTGGTACGGCTGCTCTCGCTAGTACGGGGCGGCTTGGCAGGCATAGGAATGCCACCATAACGACGCCGTACGACAAGAACTTCCCGAGGCGAACGCCTCGGCTCCGGCGGGAGGACTCGACATGATCACCGAGTACACAGGCCACGTTGACGGCGGCGGACCGCCGATCACTCGGGATGCGCCGGGCCTGCGGATCACCAAGATCTCGGTCGGCCCGTACGACAACGACGCGTACGTTCTCGAATGCCTCGAGACCGGCGAACAACTGCTGATCGACGCGGCGAACGAGGCGCCCCGACTGCTTCCGCTGGTCCCGCGGCTGACGACGGTCGTGACGACGCACTCCCATCCCGACCACTTCCAGGCCTTGGCCGAGGTGGTCGCGCGGACCGGGGCCCGGTTGACGGTCGCGCATCCACTGGACGCGGACGGACTACCGGTTCGGCCATCCAGGCTCGTCGAGCACGGCGAGCCGATCGGGGTCGGCCGGCAATCGGTTGAGGTCGTACACCTGCGGGGCCACACGCCTGGATCGATCGCGCTCCTCTACGCGCCCGACGGGCAGGCCCCGCATCTGTTCACCGGCGACTGCCTGTTCCCAGGTGGGCCGGGCAACACGAAGAAGGACCCGGCACGGTTCACCCAACTGATGGACGACCTCGAACAGCGGGTGTTCGGGGTCCTGCCCGACGAGACCTGGATCTACCCGGGGCACGGTGACGACACGACCATCGGAGCCGAGCGACCACATCTCGCTGAGTGGCGAGCCCGCGGGTGGTAGGGGCAGGTGGCTAGCTGCGAGCCCGACGGGCGACGAAGCAGACGCTCGAACCGTGGAGGCCTTCGACCTCGTCCAGGCCGACGTCTACCACTTCGAATCCGAAGTGCTCAACGGCGCCGAATATGTCCGACTTCGTCATCCACGCACTGGACGCCGCCGATCCGCCGCAGAATCCCTTGAAGTTCAGGGCATGCTGATATTCCTGACGGTGCAGCGTGTGTCGATAGCCTGCGAATTCCGCCGCAGTCGAAGAGGGGAACTTCACTGACAGGTCTTCGCGAGAACGGATGTAGTCCTCGTCGTAGTACATCGTCCAGATCAATAACCGGTCGCTGCTCTTCGTCATGAGCTCGAGCGCGCCGACCGGGTTGACGAAGTGGTAGAGCACCCCGCTGGCCAGGCACAGGTCGAACTTCTCGCCGCCTTCGGCGAGGTTTTTCTCGAGATAGCGAAGCGCGTCGCCGCAGAGGAATCGCGCGCTGGGAATTCCCAGGAGCTCCTTGGTGACAAGACATTTGAGAAACGCGCGGCTGTTTGCCTCGATAGCGACGATCTCGCGCGCGCCCCGGCGATCCATGATGTAGGTGTGGCCGCCCTCGAGCGGCCCCATCTCAATGACCCGTTGGTCGTCGATGCCACCGAGCGCATCCAGGCCCCATGTGATCCTGCTGTCAGTGAACAGGGGTGACTGGCCGGCTGAGAGATGTTCCAGCGGGGGTGGGAATGCCGAGGCCCATTCGCCAGCAAAGATGTCGAGCGTCGCCTGGGGATCGGGAGCTTCATTGCAATAGACGTCGAGAATGTTGAGTTCAGCAGAGCCGGTGCCATCGACCGAGGCTGCGGGAACCGCCTCGGATCCGCGAGAGTCAGCCGAACTGAGCGACCGGATCCTCGCGGCAAGCTTCGACTTGATCTGACTCATGGAGACCTCTTTCACCTAACACCGGATCGTTGGACGGGCCGTCGCTCACACACGCGAATGTCTAACGGCGCGGACGAGTCTTTTCGTCTTCTCGATGCCCTGCGTGATGACGAAGGTGAGACCGCCCTCGTTATAACGCTGCTTCGCATATCGGACGTTCCGCGCTACTCGTCCCACGGGTCGATGTCTCGCCCTTGCCGAGATGTGGATGACGCCGACGTCCTCCCGGTCGATCCGGTCCGCGTCAGGAGCCCTTTGCGGATCACGACAGAAGGCCAGCAGCGGCTCCAGCGCGTTTTCCCATTCGAATTGCTTACGAACCCGATGAATGTTCTTCTTGCAGGTAGCGATGAATTCCTCGTCGTACATCGCCCGCTCGAGTGCGCTGGCTAGCTCCGCGGCGTCCCGCTCGCCGACCGCGATTCCCAAGCCTTCCGAGGCGATCAGGCGGCCGAAGACGTCGCCTCCGGTGGCCACGATCGGAAGGCCTGCCCACAGGTAGTCCAACATTCTCGTGCGGAACGAAAACGTTGTTTCGACGTGTTCGAAGTGGGTGCTAACGCCGACGTCACCGTCTAGGAGATAGTTTTGCCGGTCGTCGTAATCGACCCATCCTTCGTTGAAGAAGACGTAGGTGTCGGTGAGGCCCAGTTCGTCGGAAAGCTGCCGGGCGTCCCAGGCCATTCGCATTTCGGGAACGTTGGGGTTCGGGTGCTTCATTCCGAGGAAAAAGAGCCGGACGTCCTCGTGCTCCTTGCGGACGATGTCGAGGGCGTGAATGAGGGTCAACGGGTCGAACCAGTTGTAAACGCCTCCGCCCCAGATGATGACCTTGTCGTCGGGCCCGATGCCCGGCACCACGCCCTTGATCGCGGCACGCGATCTCTCGGGTGGTTGCGACGGCAGGCCGAACGGCGCCACGGCGAGGAGGGAACGTAGCGAGGAATCGCGCTCGTAGTTGCTGGGGTTGACCCGGCCCAGACCGGCGAGCTGGCCGAGCCAAAAGTGGCGCTGTTCCTCACTCGCGCAAAGGAAGAAGTCGCCGCGGTGGAGCTGCTGGTTGAGCACTCGTGTGGTGGCGGTGATGTTCGCTGATCGCCGCGAGAGTTCCTCGGCTCGTCCCTGTTCCAGCTGCTCGAGGTGCATCGGGTCGTAGATGTCGACAACGATGACCTTGCCGCTCTCAACGAGCCAGGTGGCTTCGTGCATGACGAAGCCTTGGAACACGACGACATCCGACCAATCGACGAGCGCTCGGAGTTCGGTGTCGGTGCACCGCCGGCACTCGAATGCGGTCGAAGTGATGGAACATGTCTGGGTCGAGACGAGCTTTACGTCGTTCTCGCGGGAAAGTACGTCGGCGATATGGAAAGCCCGAATTGCCGGGCCGGCCATCCGGCTCGACAACGTGTCGGCGGTGATGACGAGGACTCGAGTCTGCCGCACGATCGCCTGATCAAGTCCGAAGACCTTGACCGCTTCCAGCCAGACCCGGTGGTAACCGGGAGCGGGGCTCGTCGATTGAAGGAGGTCGCCGAACAAGCGCGCCATCGCTCCGTCGGAGCGAACGCGGCGGCTTTGAACCTCCTGCCGTGACCGTTCCACCTCCGCCAAGTTCCGGATCAGGAAATCGACCGCGTACGCGCCGGTCATTGCCAGCTTGTCGACTTCGAGGGTCGCGACCTCATCTCCACCGGGAGATCTTTCAAGATCGAGGACGTCGGCATCAGCCTGGCCGAGGAGCACACCGCCGTGCACCGTGAGAAGGAGCGCGGGGGCTAGGACCCTTGCGAGGGTCTCGTTACTGAAGTTCTTGTAGATCATCAGCAGCGAGTTACGAGCGAGCAGGTAGTGCTCGCGATACGAACCGAACTTCTCGATGGCCACGTGGTGGCGGTGATAAACGACCGACGTCGGAACGTAACGGACGCGGTGCCCGGCGAGGTTGACTCGCCATCCCAGGTCAACGTCCTCGAGAAACATGAAGAAGCGCTCGTCGAACCCGCCGAGCTCTCTGAAGACGTTCGCCCGAAAGATGGCCGCGGACCCGGTCGGGAACAGGACGTCCTTCGGTTTCTCGTACTGGCCGTCGTCGGGATGCCCAGCCTCGAGCTTGTAACCCTGGCCGATGAAGTTCACGTTACCGCCGACGTAATCGATGAGCTTGCCGTCCCAATCGAGCACCTTGCTGCCGACCGCGGCGACCTCCGGGCTCGCGTCGAATTCAGCGACCGCGGCGCGCAGCCAATTCGGATCCGGTCGGGCATCCGAATTGATGAATGCCACGAAATCCCCGCTCGCGTGAGCCACCCCGAGATTGCAGCCGCCCGCAAATCCGCTGTTCCGGTCCGACTCGATCAGCGTGATGTCGGGTGCGGCTTCACGAATTCGGGTCACGCTGTCGTCTCCGGAGTCGTTGTCGACGACGACGATCTGCAGGCTGGCGGCGGGATAGTTGAGCGCGCGCAGATGCGTGATGCATTCGATGGTGTCGTCCGCACCTCGGTAGTTCACGATGACAACCGAGACGGAATTCGCGCCAGCGGATGTCTCTGGTGCGCTGTCGAGCTTACTCATGATCGCTTTCCGACCTTCTAGAGGGTTCGCTTGAGAAGACCGCGCGGGTTGAACGTCAGCATGAACTTCTCGCCCTCCGGATCCACCACGAATTCGGGGTGATCGGCTAGAAACTCCTCTGTCGCTTCCATCGGTCCCGGGCCGAATTCTTGCCACACCGGATGGCCGTTCACGTTGGTGTCCTCGACGATGACGTAGCTACCGACCGTCACCAGCGGTGCGTACGCGGCGAGCTCGTCGGCGACGTGGCTCTTGCTGTGATCGGAATCCAGGATCACCAGGACCGTGCCCGCAGCTCGGGCAAGCTCGGCCAACTCGCTCACAACCGTCGGATCGGTCGACGAGGCGGTGATATAGCGAACCCGGGGATGAGCCGGTAGATCCGGCTGCGGGCTCAGGTCGACGGACACGATCTGTCCGTTGTCGACCAGATCGCAGATCGTCCCGAGATAGGAGGCGCTGCCGCCGTGCGCGGTCCCTGTTTCAATAATGAGGTCCGGTCGCAACCGGAAGATGATCTCCTGGTAGAGCCATACGTCCAGCGGACACTTCCAGATCGTGATACCCAGCCACGTTGTCTTCCACCACGTACCTTCGTGCTCGAACCCGGCGCCGTAGTACAGCTCGTGAAAGCGGTCTATGACCGCGTCGCGGGTGGTCGCGGCCGGGAGAGCGCGGAACGCGTCGATCGTTGCCGCGGCCCGGTCTTGCTCGGACGTCAGCCGCGAATGGAGTGCGCCGGCCCTTCGGCCGACAGAGTTCGCGAGCCGCGCACGAACACGTTTCGCGATCTGAACGTTCGATGTCACGTTCCCAGCGCTTCCTTAACGTCAACGAGTTCCTTGTGCTGCCAACTGCCGCTCAAGGCGATCGGACCTCCTGATTCGATGGGCCGGGCGCTGGCAATGTTGAGATAGACCTCGCCGCGCACGAAATCGTAGACGTGTGTCGTGGATTGATCTGTGATCGAACCGACGAGCGCGAGCCTTCCGCCCTGCAGCGGGGACCCGGCGACGCGGAACTCGACCTGGCCGCGATGGGCAGCAATCGCAACGCGGGCATCACCCTCCCGCGTGTTCGACCCCCACAACATTTGACCCTCGACGGTCTCGATGCCGAGCCCGAACACCGGGTTATCGATCTTGCTCGATGTTCGGTACGTCATGCGAACCGTGAACTGACTACCGAAGGGCAGATCGCGAACCTCCCGCCCAGCACTGTCGAAGACGTCCAGTCGCTCGATGTACGCCTCGCCGCTGCCCCAGTGCGTCCTGATCGAGCCGTCGCTGTCCCCGACTTCGGACACGACCGCGTCGTGGACGTGGTCAACGTAGTCCGTGACCAGCTGGGCCGCCTCCCCGACCGAAGTCAGGCGACCGTGATCGAGCCATGCGACCTGGTCGCACATAGACCTCATGGAACTCATCGCGTGGCTCACGATGATGACCGTCTTGCCGGTGCGTCGGAACTCCAGAAATTTCTCCATGCACTTGTCCTGGAAGTTGGCGTCGCCGACGGCAAGTACCTCGTCTACGAGGAGGATCTCAGGATCCATGTTGATTGCGACCGAGAAGCCAAGCCGCACGTACATTCCGGAGGAGTAGTTCTTCACCGGCTGATCGATGAACTCGCTCACTCCCGCGAAGTCAACGATCGAGTCGAATCGCTGTTCGACGTCGGCCTTCCGCATCCCTAAGATCGACGCATTGAGGAAGACGTTCTCGCGTCCGGAAAGCTCTGGATGGAAACCCGAACCGAGCTCGAGCAGCGCCGCGAAAGTGCCGTCGATCACGATCCGCCCCTCGTCCGGCTGAAGGATCTTGGCGATGCACTTGAGGAGCGTGGACTTGCCGGATCCGTTTTCACCGATGAGGCCGAAGGTCGAACCCCGTGGTACCTCGAAGGAAACGTCCCGAAGCGCCCAGAACTCGTCATATTTTGCGCGTCCCCCGCGCATCAACGCGGCCTTGAGCGACTGATTCCGTTCCCGATACAGACGGAAACGTTTAGAGACACCTTCGACGCGGACCGCCGAACCGCCGTCGTCGAGTCCCCGTGAACGCACGCAGGTCTCCTCGTCGGTCAACTTATTGGCCTGGTCATCGGCTGGCGGACTTTCATCCTAGTCGTTCGGTATGGGCCTTCGGCGGACTGGCAGTCGCGTGTCCGAGGTCTCGGTAGGCCGACCTCCCGGTCAAAGCTCTTCGGCCAGATGGCCCTCGTATCTCTTGAACAGGACATAGCCGAGTACGAGCACGGCCGTCGACAGGATCAGGAGAAAGAGCGTGTTCGACAGGGAGGGCCAGCGCCCGTCGTAGAGGGTGTTGCGAAAGGCCTCTGAGAACCGTTCGAGCGGATTGAGCCGGTAGTAGGTCAGGATCTGTCGGTGACTATCCCGAACGAGTGAGATCGGATAAACGATCGGAGTCGCGTAGAACCACACCTGCATCAGGATGCTGACAAAGTGCTGGGTGTCTCGGAAGTAGACGTTGGCAATCGCCAGCACGAATGAGACGCCAAGCCCGAACGCGGTCAAAAGAAGCATGAAGAAGATAGTTCCGGGGAGGCACAGTAATGGGCTTCCGCCAAATACAAGGACGGCGACGACCAATACCGAAATCTCGATCGAGAACGTGAACAGCCAGGACAGCGCGTTGGCAATAACAAGCGTTTCCCGCGGAAAGTAGACCTTCTGGATCAGGTTGGCATTACCGACCAGCATCGACATGCCGGTGGTTATCAAGTTGCTGAAGAAGAGCCACGGCAACAGCCCCGCAGACAACCAGAGAGCGAAGACGTCGAGGCCCGACGGATCGCCTTTGTCCGGCTGCGCACGCAACAAGAAGGAAAAGACAATCGAATACGTCGCCATCTGTGCGATGGGATTGAGGAGCGACCAGGCTTGTCCGAGCACGGTCCGCTTGTATTTGCCACGGATCTCGCGAAGCGTCAGGTTTGTGAGCAAGTCACGGGATGAACCGAGGTCTGCGAGAACGGTCACCGGCACGGCCCAGGTCGACGATCCATAGCGATTGACTCTAGCGGTCCTTCCCGGCGGAGACTCAACGCGAGAAGCGCCCGACGGCGCGCTGCAAGCGGGTTAGGCGAACTTGTTGGGACATCGCGCGATCCCGTTCCTCGATTGCGGCGTCGTGAGCGAGGATGAGCTCGCTGATGCGAGCATCGAGCGCCCGGATCTGATTGCGCAGCTCCGCGCACTCTTCGCGTGCCTCATTCAGCAGCTCCTCCGTCCGCGTCAGGCGTGCGCGCGTACCGTCCAGCTCGATCATCTGGCTGGTTTCGAGGGTGGTCGCGTCATCGGGAACCGCCCGGACCACGAATTGGTACGTCGTGGCCTCGTCGTCGTGCCGGAGCGCCTCAACGACCGCCGGGTCGTAGTCGCTCTCGACAACTCCGATTTCGGTGGTGAAGAGGGGAGCGCGCGTCCGACGAAGGTCCGCGAGGACGAATCCGGCGTCGTGGAGAAACTCGACCAAGGTGTCCCGGGTGAAGAATCGGGTGTGCGTCTCGTCGAGGATGCCGAGCTTGTTGTAGCGGAAACGTCCGGATAGCAGTGCCAAACGCACGTCTCCATGCGCAATGTTGGGCGTCGAGATCAGCACGCTGCCCCCGCGGACGAGCAGAGGTCGAGCCTGGCGGAGGACGGAAAGTGGGTCCCGCAGGTGTTCGAGGACGTCGCCGAACACAACCACGTCAAACGACTCGCGCCCATAGATGTCGACCAAGTTGGTGGCTTCGAGGTCGCCGACCTCCACCCGGATGAGCTTGTTCCGGGCTTCGGCAGCCGGCTCGTTGGCGAGCTCGAACCCCTGAGTCTCGTTTCCGAACGCGTTGAGCGTCTCCCCCAGGTAGCCCGTGTCGCAGCCTACGTCCAGCACCCGCTTGTTGCAGCCCACCATGTCGACGAGCATGCCGTGGCTGGTCTCCCGCTGACGCGCGAGATCGATCTTGATGTCGTACTTCGACAGCGCCATGTCTTCCTTGCCTCGTCTATGTGGCCGCGCTCATGCCGACGCGACTTGATGTGAGGCGCCAGCGTTCCGTCCACAAGTTTGTCACTTATCGTGGTCGCTTACCCGATTCCACGCGGAGCCGACATCGGGCATGTCTGCTCGGCGTGCGAGATGGCCGCCGATATGGTGGCCCTGCCGATTTCGGCCAGGAGCAGTGAGGGGCCGGATGTGAGGGCAGAATCCGCTTCGCTACCCGCTTCGAGCGTGCGGGGCGAACATGCAGATGCTGTGGGCCGCCATCGACGCGCGGGAGTTTCGCTTCCCGCCGTGCGGGAGGCGTTCGCCGGCTGCTTCAGAGAGTCTGAACCGCTGAGGGGACGTGGGCTCGTGCACGTCCCGTTCATCGTTGTCTGCATCGCACTGCTCTCGCTCTTCCGGCAGGTCGGCACTCGTCCCTGGCGTTCATTGTGGGCTGAGGACGGGGCCGAGTTCCTGTTGAGGGCGCTTGACCGAGGTTCCGCCTCCTTCACCGATTCGTACGCCGGGTACGGGCACCTGCTCCCCAGGACGATGGCGATGCTCGCGTCCGCCTTACCGCTCGCATGGGCACCGTGGGTGTTCTCCGTCGGGGCGGCGATCTTCATCGGCTTGATCGCAGCCTTCGTGTTCGTGGCCTCGCGTGCCTACTTCCGCAACACCGTCGTCAGCTACCTGGCGGCGATCGCAGCCGGGCTGAGCCCGGTGGCGCAGATCGAGACGATGAACACCGTCACGAACCTGCAGTGGTATTTGATGATCGCGGTCTTTTGGGGACTCCTGTGGTGTCCACGTTCCCGCACGTCCTGGATCGCAAGTGCTCTGGTCGGCTTGATCGGTTTCGGGAGCGCCCCGCTCGTGGTGCTGTTGCTTCCGCTCCTCCTCCTTCGCCTGGTTGCGAAAGGCCGGAAGGCCGTCGATCCGTTCTTGGCGGGCTCGGCGCTTGGTCTGGCCTATCAGCTGTCGATCGCGCTTACGGCGCCGCAACGGCCAGGAGGGACGTTGCATCCGCGCGCACTGGCCGAAGGCTGGGGGGTGCGTGGCATCCTCGAGTTCGTCGGAACCCACTTCACCACATCATGGGCGCGCGACCTCGGCTGGGCGTCGGTTCTCATTATCTTTGTCAGCGTGCTGCTCGCTGCCGTCGGCGGACTGCTCGCGGCCAAGAACGATCCGTCGGGCCGAACCGATGTTCTCACGGTCGCCCTGCTCATCGTCATCTGCGTCGCATTCAACGGGTTCTTCTTCGCGGTGTCCTTCACCCGCGGGTTCGTCTCCCTGCCAGAAGGGCTCTACGACTGGCACAGCCTCAACCTGATCGCGGGCTCGAGGTACAGCGTTCTTCCGCTGTACTTGGTCACAGTCATCGTTCTGCTGTGCGTCGACCACGTGTTGTCGTCGAGGAACCTCTTCACCTACCGCGCCATCCTGGTGGCCCCGGCCGTCGCGCTTCTCGGGATGGCGCTCGTGACGGACTACCGAGGCGGGATGCTACGGGCCGGTTCGCCCCAGTGGCCCGCGGAAGTAGCACGCGCCCAGGACGACTGCCGGCACGGAGCGGAGACAGCTCACCTGAAGATCGCGCCCGACAATTTCGTGGTGAGCCTGTCGTGCGCCGAGGTCATGCGGAGCCGGTAGTGAACTTAGGAGCGTTCCCACCCGCTCCTAGCTACGACTAGAGCGTCCCGTCCTCGACGGCCCGGGTCACCCATGGGATGACCTCGTCGAGCATCTCGTCGAGCGATGTTGTGGCCTCGAAGCCCAACACTTCCCGTGCCTTGTCGACGTTGGGAACGCGACGCTGGACGTCGTACTCGTACGGGTCGTCGGAGACGACCGAGAATGGCACGCCCGGACCCTTGATCTTGCGCCAGATGACCTCAGCAAGCTGCAGGACCGACGTCGATTCCGCAGTCGAGATGTTGAAGTCGTTGTTCTCGGCCGCAGGCGATTCCATGCACGCGACGATGCCTTCGGCGAGGTCCCCGCCGTAGGTGTAGTGCCGGATCTGCTCGCCGGTTCCGAGGATGTGCAGCGGATCTTGACCCTTGATGACCTTTTGGACGAGGTCCGGAACGACGTGGCTCATGGCGAGCTTGACGTTTCCGGAGAGAACCTCGACCTCGCCGAGCGCCCGGCCCTCGCCGATGCCGACACAGTTGAATGGGCGCACGACGGTGTACGGCAACCCGTACTGGTCGAACGCGGCCTTTGCGAAGTACTCGACGGCAAGCTTCTGGAAACCGTACGAGGAAAGCGGCGGCGGAATCTTCCGCTCGTCTCCCTCGGTCGACGGCCAGAAGTCGGCCGATTCGAACACCATCGAGGACGAGAGGTAGGTGACCTTTCGGAGCTTCCCACTTTGATACGCGGCGATCGCGGCATCGCACTGGCTCGCCATGATCCGCTCGTTGGTGGCGAGCAGGTCGTAGGCGTAGGCGTGGAAGTACGAGATGCCCCCAATCAACGCCGCGCCCGCAATGAAGTGGTCGCAGTCCATCAGGAGCTTCGTCATCAACTCGACATCGCGCGCGTCGCCCTCGATGAGCGTGTAGCGCGGGTCGTCGTCGTACGACTTGGTGACCTTGCCGTACTTGGAGAAGTTGTCGATGCCGGTGACCTCGTAGCCGTGCCGCAGCAGCGACTCCACGACATAGCCGCCGATGAAGCCGGCGGATCCGGACACGAGGACCCGCTGGCCGTTGGCCGGAACGGAGTCGGAGATGGCGCCCTGGCGCGAGTCAGACATACGGCGAGGTTACCAGCGCTCCGCACAGATCCCGCTGCCGACGCGGTCGCGCCGTTGGGGAATTCAGGCCTGGTTGGGATAGCCTCGCCAGCGTCAGCGAGGTGCTGTCAAGAGCCCTACGAGGGGAGCACTGGTGCCAGACGCAACGGTCGGCGGCGGACCCGCAGCGGCCACCGCTGAGCTGACCCGGCTCGATGCCGTGGTCATCGGTGGAGCGGGGCACGTGGGACTCCCACTCGCCATCGCGCTCGCGGACCGCGGTGCGCAGGTCGGCATCTACGACGTCAGCGAAGCGGCCGTCAAACTCGTCAACGACGGGGCGCTCCCGTTCGACGAGCCGAACGCCCTCGACCCGCTCCGGCGAGCCATCGCCGCGGGCCGACTCGTCGCCTCCACAGATCAGACGATCGTCGCCCGCGCGGAGGTCGTCGTCGTTGTCATCGGGACTCCGGTCGACGAACACCTGAACCCGGATCCGTCGGCGATCCCGCGAGTCGTCCGGGCCTGCGCCGACCAGCTGCGGGACGGCCAGCTGCTGGTCCTGCGCAGCACCGTCTATCCGGGTGTGACCGAACTGGTCGCTCAGCTGCTCGACGAGTTGGGGTTGAAGGTCGACGTCGCGTTCTGTCCCGAGCGCATCGCCGAAGGCAAGGCGATGGTCGAGCTGTTCTCGCTGCCCCAGATCGTCGCCGCCACCGACCCCCGGGTGCGCGAGCGGGCCGGGGCGTTCTTCCGCCGCCTCACCGACGACATCGTTGAACTCGAACCGCAAGAGGCCGAGCTCGCGAAGCTGTTCACGAACGTCTGGCGCTACATCAAATTCGCGGCCGTCAACCAGTTCTACATGATCGCGAACTCGCGGGGCCTCGACTTCGAACGCATTCGCGAGGGCCTGACGCACAACTACCCCCGCGCGGCCGATATGCCCGGCCCCGGCTTCGCCGCCGGCCCCTGCCTGCTGAAAGACACCATGCAGCTGGCCGCCTTCAACGACAACAACTTCAACCTCGGCCATGCCGCGATGCTGGTCAACGAAGGGCTGCCGCTCTATCTGGTGCGGCGCCTCGAAGAGCGTTTCCCGCTGTCGACGATGACCGTCGGGATCCTCGGTATGGCGTTCAAGGCCGAATCGGACGACGTTCGCTCGAGCCTGTCGTACAAGCTGCGGCGCATCCTCGAATTCCGAGCCAAGAACGTGTTGTGCACGGATCCGTACGTCACGGGCCACGGGCCGCTCGTGCCATTGGAGCAGGTGCTCGCCGAGGCCGACGTGTTGATCATCGGTGCGCCGCACGCGCAGTACCGCGATCTGGTGACGGATAAGCCGGTCGCCGACGTCTGGAACATTTTGGATGCCGGTGTCCGCGTCTGACGGCCCGCGGGTCTCGATCGTCATCCCCGCGTACGAAGAGGGCGATGGAGTCATCGCGCCGCTCGAACGGATCCTGGAGGCGGTGCAACTTGCCGCCGAGGTGATGGTGGTCGTCGACAGCCCCGACGACTCCACCGTGCCGGTGGTCGAAAAGATCGCGGGCAGCGACGACCGCGTCCAGGTCGTGGTCAACACATACGGCCGCGGCCCGGCGTGGGCGATTCGCTACGGGATCGACCGGGCGAGTGCGCCTGTCGTCGTCGTCACGATGGCCGACGGTTCGGACGACCCTCGCCAGATCGACGAGCTGTGCCGTCTCGTGGAACGAGGGGCGGTCGTCGCGGCCGCCAGCCGCTACGCCCCCGGCGGGCAGCAGGTCGGTGGTCCGATGCTGAAGACCGCGATGTCCAGGACCGCCGGTCGATCGCTGCACTTCTTCGCCCGGATCGGCACCCGCGATGCGACCAACTCGTTCAAGGCGTACAACCGGGACTTCGTCCGATCCGTGGGCATTCACAGTGACACCGGCTTCGAGATCGGCCTGGAGCTGACGGCAAAGGCCAAGCGACTCGGTCTGCCGGTTGTCGAGATTCCGACGATCTGGTTGGAACGGCACGCCGGAGTCTCGAACTTCAAGGTGTGGAGTTGGATCCCGCGCTACCTGCGCTGGTACCGCTTCGCGTTCGGCCGCAAGCTGACCGTCGAGTCTATGCGCGAGGCACTCTCGTCGGACCGTAAGCCGAACGCGTGACGTACGCAGACGCCACGCCGCGGGAATCGGCCCTTCCCCTTGACTACGACCGTCTCTACGCACACCGTCACCGCGGTGTTGAGCAGGCGACGCGGACAGAAGTCTGGGAACTGATCGCCGAGTTCTTGTACAAGCGGATGGGTTGCCCGACGCGAGTCTTGGATCCGGTCGCGGGCGGCGGCGAGTTCATCAACGCTGTTCGTGCACCCGAACGATGGGCCAGCGACGCCCAATCATCACTTGCGACGTTCGTCGACAAAGACGTGCATTGCGTTATCGGCGATGTCTTCGAACTCGATCTGCCGGCCGACGCGTTCGGCGGGATATTCGTTTCGAACTTCCTAGAACACCTCCATTCCCCCGAGGCGGTGCAGGCTTTCCTGGCGCGCATGCGCACCGCGCTTGCCCTCGGCGGCCGGCTGGTCATCTTGGGTCCGAACATCAGGTGTCTGCCGCGCCATTATTTCGACTTCGCCGACCACCGACTACCGCTGAGCCACGTCACGGTGGTGGAGCACCTCGCGATGGCGGGAATGGAAGCGACGACGGTCGTGCCCCGCTTTCTGCCCTATTCGTTCACCGGCCGCCTCCCGAGTGCGACACCGTTAGTGCGGGCCTACCTGAAGTTTCCGCTGGCCTGGCGCCTTCTCGGCAAGCAATTCCTGGTGATCGCCGAGAAGTAATCCGACTGCGACTCGCGCTGATCGGCCAAGGCCCGACGGCATCGGTTCGCCCTAGGATTGCCGCATGGCCCCCCGCGGTAACCACGCGCGGCCCGGCCCGATTGCACCATCAATAGCGCGCCTTCCCGGATTCCGGAATCCCGCTAGTTCCGTGCTCGCCGTTGTGGTCCTTCTCGTCGGATGGCCTTCCCTTCGGTATACGCCGACTGCCGTTCTCGACGACGGCTATTCCTATGCTCTTTCGCGTTGGTTGATGGGCGCATTCCATGATCGTCTGATCCTTTTCACGTACGGGCCATTGGCCTCCTTCAACGAAGTGAAGGCATGGGACCGCGCGCTGTTCGGGGCGCAATTGCTGGTCGCCGCCGCGATCCTCGGGTGCTTCGCCTACTTGCTCGTCGACCGATTGCGGCACGTCCTCTCGTGGCCACTTGCGACAGTTGTTACGTGGTTCACGGTCCTTACCGGTATCAACGACGGCCTTGTCGAGCCGGCCGTGTTGATATCGCTCCTCCTGCTTGTCCGCACCTGGGACGGCCGGACCTCGTCTCGCCGTGCGTACTGGCTGATGCTCGTGCCGATTCCGTTCCTGTTTCTGGCGAAGCCGAGTTCGGCAGTGCTGACCCTCGTCGTCCTCGCCTCGCTCGGATCTACGACCGGCGCCTCGATGGTGCAGCGGTTACGCCAGGCTGCTGTCGGAATCGCTTACCTCACATTGGCGACGGTTGCGCTGTGGTTGGCGATTGGGGTGCCGATCGGCCAACTCCCCACGTCGCTGCGCGGGTCGTGGGAATTCACCGTGGGCTACGACGTGATGTCCGTCGAGTCGGCGGGCGGGCTGCAATATTCGATCGCGCTGGTCCTGATCATCTTCGTGCTGGCTTTGACCGCCTTACGGCCGGAGCATCGGCTCGCCTCATTCATCACCGCTCTCGCAGTCCTTTTCGTCACCTTGAAACACGGGTTCGTCCGACATGACGGGCACGAGCTGATCTTCTTCACGACCACGATCGTTGTGCTTGCGGCATTCTGGGAGCCGTCGTGGCCCCGCAGGCGCTCCCCCGTGTTTCGGGAAGCCCTGCTGGGCGCCTCGTTGATGGTCGTCGGCGCGATTCTCGCCGGGGTCGCGATCATCCGCGCCAATCATGGATCCGTCCCCGCGCTCCACGATCCGCTCCTGAGTACGCGCGCGTTGGCTCGCCAGGTCATGCTTGTCGCCGATGACACGCGATGGTCGAGCCAGGTCGAGGCCGAACGAAAAGACGAGCGCGCGGTCTATGGCGTCGATGCGACGATCATCTCGCGGATCGGCCGGTCAACGGTCGACATCCAGCCGGTTGACGGCGTGCTTGCCCGGGCCTACGGCCTCAATTACGCGCCGATGCCCGTCCTACAGGATTACGCGGGATACACGGGCTGGTTGGACCGGACGACCGCCGATTCCCTGGATGCACCTACCGCCGCCCAGTTCATCCTTCGCGAGGTTCCGCTCTACGCGATAGACGAACGTTTTCCCGCCGAAGATGCCGGCGCCTATCAGCTGCAGGTGGCCTGCCGATACCGCGAGGTGCTCCGGACCGCCTCCTGGCAGCTCCTCGAAAAGACCGAGCACACCTGTGGCACGCCGCGCTCGGTCGGCAGCGTCACCGTCGGTGTCGGACAGCGAGTCCCGATTCCGGCCCACAGCGAATCCTCGATGATCATCGCCAAGGTCCATGTCGATCTCGGAATCCGGTTCAAGCTCCAGACCCTGCTGTTGAAGCCCGCGCAGATCCCGCAGATTGTGCTTGACGGCCAGCCCTACCGCTATGTCTGGACGTCTCCCGACAACCCGATCCTGCTGCGGGTGCCCGACAACGTGCCGGCGCCGATCGCTAAGGGTGCGACGCACCTAGACGTGTCCGACATTGCGCTGCGGCATGTGCGCGGGCCGGTCCGGATCGCGTTCTTCGAGGTACCCCTGAATTAGACGCCGGCGGCGTGCATGCCGCGCAGTTCGCGTTTGAGTTCGTTGATCTCGTCCCTAAGCCGGGCCGCGACTTCGAACTGCAATTCGCGCGCCGCCTCGTGCATCCGGTCATCGAGTTGCTGGATGAGCTGAGCCAGTTCGGCGCGGGGAAGCGACGCGAGTTCGGCGGTGTGCCGGCTGACCGCGGCCGAGCCGGTCGCCTTCCCACCGCCCGGAACCGGCGCCTTGCCACGAGATTGCGCCCGACCGGACCCACCCTGCTCGCTTGCCGCCTCGCGGGCCAGATCGTCGAGGATGTCGCCGAGCCGCTTGCGCAGCGGCATCGGGTCGAGGCCCCGTTCGGTGTTGTACGCGAGTTGCTTCGCCCGCCGCCGGTTCGTTTCGTCGATCGCCTTCGCCATCGCCGGCGTGATCTTGTCGGCGTACATGTGCACCTCGCCACTGATGTTGCGGGCTGCCCGCCCGATCGTTTGGATCAGCGACGTGCCGGAACGCAGGAAGCCTTCCTTGTCGGCATCGAGGATCGCGACCAGCGACACCTCGGGCAGGTCGAGGCCCTCCCGAAGCAGGTTGATGCCGACGAGCACGTCGTAATCACCGCGCCGTAACTCGGACAGCAGTTCGATCCGGCGCAGGGTGTCGACCTCGGAGTGCAGGTAGCGCACCCGAATGCCCAGGTCGAGAAGGTAGTCGGTGAGGTCTTCCGACATCTTCTTGGTCAGCGTGGTGACCAGAACCCGCTCGTCGCGCTCGGCGCGGACGCGAATCTCGTGAACCAGGTCGTCGATCTGGCCTTTGGTGGGCTTGACCAGGATCTGCGGGTCGAGCAGGCCGGTGGGCCGGATGATCTGTTCGACCGTGCCCTTGCTCTTACTCAACTCGTACGCGCCAGGGGTTGCCGACAGGTAGACCGTCTGCCCGATCCGCCCGAGGAACTCCTCCCACTTGAGCGGACGGTTGTCCATGGCGCTGGGCAATCGGAAACCGTGCTCGACGAGCGTCCGCTTACGGGACATGTCGCCTTCGTACATCGCGCCGATCTGCGGCACGGTGTTGTGCGACTCGTCGATCACGAGCAGGAAATCCTCGGGGAAGTAGTCCAGGAGGGTGTTGGGCGCGCTACCCGCGGTTCGGCCGTCGATGTGGCGAGAGTAGTTCTCGATGCCGGAGCAGAAACCGACCTGCCGCATCATCTCGATGTCGTAGGTCGTCCGCATCCGAAGCCGCTGTGCCTCAAGGAGTTTGCCCTGCTTCTCCATGCTGGCGAGCTGCTGCTCGAGTTCGGCCTCGATGCCGGCGATGGCTCGTTCCATCCGCTCGGGGCCGGCGACGTAGTGGGTCGCCGGGAACACGTACAACTGTGACGGGGTGGTGATGACCTCACCGGTCAGCGGGTGCAGCGTCGACAGCGCCTCGATTTCGTCGCCGAAGAACTCCACCCGGATGGCCAGTTCCTCGTAGACCGGGAAGATTTCAAGCGTGTCCCCGCGAACCCGGAACGTTCCCCGACTGAAGGCCAGGTCGTTGCGGGTGTACTGGATGTCGACGAGCCGGCGGAGCAGGGCGTCGCGTTCGACGGTGTCCCCCACGTTCAGCCGCAACATGCGGTCCACGTACTCCTGCGGCGTCCCCAGGCCGTAGATGCACGAGACGGACGCCACCACGATCACGTCGCGGCGCGTCAGCAGACTCATCGTCGCCGAATGCCGCAGCCGCTCAACCTCCTCGTTGATCGACGAGTCCTTCTCGATGTAGGTGTCGGTCTGCGGGACGTACGCCTCGGGCTGGTAGTAGTCGTAGTACGACACGAAGTACTCGACGGCGTTGTTCGGCAGCAGCTCTCGGAACTCGTTGGCAAGTTGTGCGGCGAGAGTCTTGTTGGGCGCCATCACGAGCGTGGGCCGTTGCAGCTCCTCGATCAGCCAGGCTGTCGTGGCCGACTTGCCGGTGCCGGTTGCGCCGAGCAGCACCACGTCTTGCTCGCCGGCGCGGATGCGCCGGGCCAACTCGGCGATCGCCGCGGGCTGATCACCGGCCGGCTCGTAGTCGCTTTCGACGACGAACGGTTTGGCAGCTCGTTCGAGGTCGGTGACAGGTCGCACGCCTTCAACCATAGAAGGCGCCTCCGACAGCCGGGGATGGCGAGTCGTCAGCGGGCTAGTTCAGCCCGGCGATCGCCGGCCAGGCAGCCCGCACCTGTGCACGCAGGTGGTCGATGTCGCCGTCGTTCACCAACACGACGTCAGCGATCGAACGCCGCTGCTCGTCGGTGGCCTGGACCGCGATCCGCTCGAGGGCCTGCTCCCGCGGCAACCCCCGGGCCGCAAGCCGGTCGAGCCGGGTCTCCAGCGGCGCCTCGACCACGATGACCAGGTCGAAGCGATTGCCGGGGCCACGTTCAGCCAGCAGCGGGATATCGGTGACGCACACCCCACCGGGCGCTACGGCCTCGGCCCGCCGCTCGATCTCCGCCCGGATCAGCGGATGCGTGATCGCTTCCAGTCGCTGCCGCGCCGCCGGATCCCGAAACACGATGGCCGCGAGCGCGGCACGGTCCAACGATCCGTCGGCCGCGAGAACGCCGGGAAACGACCGAGCGACCTCGGCCAGCCCCGGCGTCCCGACGGCGACGACATCGTGGGCGATGGCGTCTGCGTCGACGACGTGTGCCCCGCATTCCGCCAAAAGTGCTGCGGCAGTGGACTTTCCGGAACCGATCCCGCCGGTCAACGCGACCCGGCGGATCGGGCCTGGGGTCACTCGCCTTCGAGCTGCTGACGCAGGCGCTGCAGCGCCTCGTCGTCGACCAGGGCGCCGCCCTCGTCACCCGACGAGTAGGTCGACGGGTTCTCGGCGGCAGCCGCGGCGTCGGCGGCCTGCGCCGCACGGACCTGCTGCTGGTGCGCCTCGAACCGGGCCTGGGCCTCGGCGTACTGACGCTCCCACTCGGCCTGCTGCGTCTCGTAACCCGGCAGCCAGCTCTGGGTCTCGGGGTCGAAGCCCTCCGGATAGATGTAGTTGCCGGCCTCGTCGTAGTGGGCTTCCATGCCGTACTGCGTCGGGTCGAACTCGAGCTCACCGGTGGCGGTGTTGCCCTCGTTGGCCTGCTTGAGCGAGAGCGAGATCCGGCGGCGTTCCAGGTCGATGTCGATGACCTTGACCAGGATCGGGTCGCCGACCTGCACGACCTGCTCGGGGATCTCGACGTGGCGCTCGGCCAGCTCGGAGATGTGCACCAGGCCTTCGATGCCCTCGTCGACGCGCACGAACGCACCGAACGGAACCAGCTTGGTGACCTTGCCGGGTACGACCTGACCGATGGCGTGGGTCCGGGCGAACTGCTGCCACGGGTCTTCCTGCGTCGCCTTCAGCGACAGGCTGACGCGCTCGCGGTCCATGTCGACGTCGAGAACCTCGACGGTGACCTCCTGGCCGACCTCGACGACCTCGCTCGGGTGGTCGATGTGCTTCCACGACAGCTCCGACACGTGCACCAGGCCATCGACCCCCCCGAGGTCGACGAAGGCACCGAAGTTGACGATGGAGGAAACCTGACCGGACCGGACCTGGCCCTTGGCGAGCTCGGAGAGGAACTGGCCGCGCTTCTCCGACTGGGTCTCCTCGAGGAACGCCCGTCGGGACAGCACGACGTTGTTGCGGTTCTTGTCCAGCTCGATGATCTTGGCTTCGAGTTCGCGGCCGACGTACGGCTGCAGGTCACGGACGCGGCGCATCTCGACGAGCGACGCAGGCAGGAATCCGCGCAGGCCGATGTCGACGATCAAACCGCCCTTGACGACCTCGATGACCGATCCGGTCACCGTCTCGTCGGCTTCCTTCTTCGCCTCGATCGTGCCCCACGCGCGCTCGTACTGGGCGCGCTTCTTGGACAGGATCAGCCGGCCTTCCTTGTCCTCCTTCTGGAGAACCAGGGCCTCGACCGCGTCGCCGACCTTGACGACCTCGTTCGGGTCGACGTCGTGCTTGATCGACAGTTCGCGGGAGGGGATGACGCCTTCCGTCTTGTAACCGATGTCGAGCAGCACTTCGTCACGGTCAACCTTGACGATGGTGCCTTCGACGATGTCGCCGTCGTTGAAGTACTTGATGGTCAGATCGATGGCGGCGAGGAAGTCTTCTGCGCTGCCAATGTCGTTCACCGCGACCTGAGGGGTCGTGACGGACGGGCGAGTGTCGGTGACGGATGTCAAGGCGGTTGGCTCCGGACGGATGGATCGGCTTGGCTGTCACCCCGGTTGGCGCGACAGGCGCGCGAAGAACCTCTCGATCGAATCGCCGGGACGGGGGGCTGCGCAGCAGTGCCGAATCAACGAACCGAGCGGGATTGCGTGTCGCCTGCCTCCAGGCATGCGGACACACGCAGATCCGCCGCGTGCATCACGCAGGATACGGCCTTCGCCCTGCGAACAGCAACAATGCCCCGGTGAACAACGCGAGTCCGGGCGATGAGGCCGCTGTCGGCGTCGAGGCCGGCGTCCACTCGGCCCGGGTGGGCCGGACCACCGACCCGATCGATCCGGCGGACGCGGCCCGGGCGAACCGCGGCTGGTGGGATGCCGAAGCCGACGAGTACCAGGCCGAGCACGGCGCGTTCCTGGGCGACGCCGACTTCGTGTGGTGCCCCGAAGGGCTGCGGGAGGCCGAAGCACGGTTGCTCGGTCCGGTGAGCGGCCGGCGAGTGCTGGAGGTGGGCTGCGGCGCGGCACCCTGCGCGCGGTGGCTTCGTAGCGAAGGCGCCGAGGTGGTGGCTTTCGACCTTTCCCGCCGGCAACTCGAGCATGCGCGGGCGGCCGAGGCCCGAACCGGCATCGCGGTTCCGTACCTGCAGGCGGACGTGAGCGCGCTGCCGTTCGCCGACCGGTCGTTCGACGTCGCCTGCTCGGCGTTCGGCGCGATTCCGTTCGTCGTCGATTCCGCCCGGGCGATGCGCGAGGTTGCCCGCGTCCTGCGCCCCGGCGGCCGCTGGGTCTTTTCGGTGACGCACCCGATTCGGTGGATCTTCCCCGACGACCCGGGACCGGCCGGTCTCGCCGCGGTCCAGAGCTACTTCGATCGCTCGCCGTACGTAGAGCGGGACGAACGCGGTGCCGTGACCTACTTCGAACAACACCGGACCCTCGGTGACCGGATCGCCGAGATCGTCGGCGCCGGTCTCACGCTGACCGCGTTGATCGAACCGCCGTGGCCCGATGGTCATGACCAGGAATGGGGCCAGTGGAGTCCCCTCCGCGGCCGGCTCTTCCCGGGTACGGCGATCTACGTATGCGAGCGCCGCGCGGACTCACCGCCGCGCTCACTGCGACAGGTATGACTTTCCCCGACAATGATCGGATGGCGCCCCGGTACTACCGAACCGGACTACGCCACCGCCGGCTGTTCGTCGTGGTGGCGGTGTTGCTCGGGGTGGCCGGCATCGGCACGGCCATGGCCGTCGACCTGGGTGGCAAGCCCGACGATCAGCCGTTCGTCTGCACCGTGACCAGTGGCACCACCACGTACACCTTGCTACCCGAGCAGATGGCGAACGCCGCCACGATCAGTTCCGAGGCGACCAAGGCGGGCCTGGTCGACCATGCGGTCACCGTCGCCCTGGCTACCGCCCTGCAGGAGTCGAAGCTGCGCAACCTGTCGTACGGCGACCTCGACTCGATCGGTCTGTTCCAGCAACGGCCGTCGCAAGGCTGGGGGACGCCGGAACAGCTGATGCAGCCGTCGTACGCGGCTGCGGCGTTCTATCGGGCGCTCGCGAAAATTCCTGACTGGGCGACCCTCGACGTGGCTGTCGCCGCACAACGGGTGCAGCGCAGCGCCGACGGCAGTGCCTACGTCCGGTGGGAGAACGAAGCCCGTGCCCTGGCCACCGCGCTGACCGGCCAGAAGGCCGCCGGTGTGGCGTGCTCCGGTGGCCAGGCGACGTTCCGCGACTCCGCCGCGGCGGTGGCCGCCAAGGCGACGGCCGCCCTCGGCAGCGACGCCTTCGCCGCCGGTGTCCCGGCGGCGACCGGCTGGCGGACCGCGGCATACCTGGTGGCGAACACCGGCACCGAAGGCATCACGTCCGTCAGCTACGCCGGCCAGACCTGGACCCTCGCCCGCGGCACCTGGCGCGCCGACGGCGCGGCCGGATCCCAGGTCACGTTCACGGTGGCGCGAACTCCCGCCGTGCCGGCAACATCCGCGGCTCAGTGACCGGCGGCATCCCAGTTGACGCCGACGCCAACGCTCACTTCAAGGGGAACGTCGAGTTCGTACGCCCCGCACATGGCCGACCGGACCAGGTGCTCGACCGCGTGCTGCTCCCCCGGTGCCACCTCGAGGACGAGTTCGTCATGCACCTGGAGAAGCATCCGGGAGCGAAGCTTCTCGGCGGCCAGTTGCTCGTGCACCCGGAGCATGGCGATCTTGATGATGTCGGCCGCACTGCCCTGGATCGGAGCGTTCAAAGCCATCCGCTCGGCCATCTGGCGCCGCTGGCCGTTATCGCTGGCCAGGTCGGGGAGGTAACGCCGCCGGCCGAGGATCGTCGAGGTGTAGCCGTCCTTGCGGGCGACCTCGACCACGCCGCGCAGATAGTCCCGGACGCCGCCGAAGCGCTCGAAGTACTCATCCATCAACCCGCGCGCCTCTTCCGGCGAGATCAACAGCTGCTGCGAAAGGCCGAAGGGCGAGAGGCCGTACGCGAGCCCGTACGACATCGCCTTGATCTTGGCCCGCTGCGCCGGGTCGACCTGCTCGGGCGGGACGCCGAAGACCCGCGACGCGACGAACGCGTGCAGGTCCTCCCCTGACGTGAAGGCCTCGATCAGCCCGGCGTCCTTCGACAGGTGGGCCATGATCCGCATCTCGATCTGGCTGTAGTCGGCGGTGAGCAGCGTTTCGTAGCCCTCACCGACGACGAACGCCTGCCGGATCTGGCGGCCCTCAGCGGTCCGGATCGGGATGTTCTGCAGGTTCGGGTCGGTCGACGACAGGCGTCCGGTCGCGGCGATCGTCTGGTTGAACGTGGTGTGGATGCGGTCGTGGTCGTCGAGCATCGGGATGAGTGAATCGACGACCGTCTTCAACCGCGCCACGTCGCGGTGCCGCAAGAGGTGTCCGAGCACGGGATGCTCGGACTGGCCGGCCAGCCAGGTCAGTGCGTCGGCGTCCGTCGTGTAGCCGGTCTTGATCTTCTTGGTCTTGGGCAGGCCCAGTTCCTCGAACAGCACGACCTGGAGCTGCTTCGGCGAACCGAGGTTGAACTCGTGACCGACGCTGTCGTACGCCGCCTGTGTCACGTCTTTGACGTCGTCGGCGAGCCGGCTCTGCAGAGCTGCCAGGTGATGGGGGTCGGCCGCGATGCCAACTCGTTCGAGGTCGGCCAGCACGCCGAGCAGCGGAAGTTCGACGTCGCGGAGCAGCGCGGTCGACTCGCGCTGTTCGAGGTCGGCGGCTATCGCGTCCGCAAGATCCAGCACCGCCCGGGCACGGATGCCGAGCGCCTCGGCCTGGCTGGCCTCATCTGCCCCGTCGAACGACAGCTGTGCATCACCCGCGGGAGCGGCCCGCAGTTCGCGGCGTAGGTAGCGCAGCGTCAAATCGGCGAGATCGAAGGACCGTTGTCCGGGCAGCGCCAGATACGCGGCCAACGCGGTGTCGCTGACCACACCGGCCAGCGTCATCCCGTGGGCGGCTAGTGCGTGCATCGGACCCTTGACGTCATGCGCGACCTTGGCGACGTCCGGATCGGCCAGGAAAGCGCCCAACGAACGGTCGTCGTCGACGGTGAGGTTCTCGAGGTCGAACGTCGCGGCGTGGCCGTCGGCGGACGCGAGACCGATGTGCGTCAGGACGCCGGTTCCCCGGCCCCAGCTGCCCTCGAAGGCAAGGCCGGTCCGGGCCCCCGGGACGCAGTGCTCGGTCAGCCACAACGCCGCGTCACCGGGAGCCACCGAATCGATGACTACGTCGAAACCGTCGTCCGCCTCCGGATCGACCGGGCCGAGCGTGGCGTACAGCCGCTCGCGCAACACCCGGAACTGGAGCGTGTCGAAGAGCTGGTGAACCGCCTCCCGGTCCCACGGCCGCAGCCGGAGGTCTTCCGGCGCCAGCGGCAGCGGGACATCCCGCACCAGCGAGGTCAGGCTGCGGTTGCGGATCACGTCGGCCAGGTGCTCGCGCAGGTTCGCGCCCACCTTGCCGGGCACCTCGTCGACACGGTCCACCAGGTCGGCGAGGCTGCCGAATTGCACGATCAACTTCGTCGCGGTCTTCTCCCCCAAACCGGGCACGCTCGGCAGGTTGTCGCTCGGATCACCACGAAGTGCCGCGAAGTCGGGATACTGCGCCGGGCTCAAGCCGTACTTGGCCTCGACCTCGGCCGGGGTGAACCGGGTCATGTCGCTGATCCCGCGCCGGTTCGCGAGCACGGTGACGTGGTCGGTGACGAGTTGGTAGACATCGCGGTCGCCGGACACGATGTAGGTGTCCATGCCGCCCGCCTCGGCTTGCGTCGCCAGCGTGGCGATCACATCGTCGGCTTCGTATCCCTCAACCGACACGGTGGGGATGGCCAGCGCGTCGAGCACCTCTTGGATGAGCGAGATCTGACCTTTGAAGTCTTGCGGCGTCTCACTCCGCTTCGCCTTGTATTCGCTGTACGCGGCGTGGCGGAATGTCGGCACCGGCAGGTCGAACGCGACCGCGATGTGGGTCGGCGCCTCGTCGCGCAACGCGTTGATCAGCATCGAGGTGAAGCCGTACACCGCGTTCGTCGGCTGCCCCGTCGTCGTGGAGAAGTTCTCGACCGGAAGGGCGAAAAAGGCCCGGTACGCAAGGGAATGGCCGTCGAGCAGCAGGAGCCGCGGGCGGTCACCGGCAGGGGCCGGCGACGTGTCAGACGCCTTCAGAAGCGAATCACCGGGCGGCATGCCCCGAGTCTAGGGTCGAGCCATGACATCAGCGGACGACTCGAAATCGCCCCCGGCATCCACCCCCGCATCCCAGGCGGAAGGCCCCCTCGCGCAGGCGATGGGTATCGAGGTACTGGAGGCGACTGCGGAGCGAGTCGTCGCTCGCATGCCGGTCGCCGGGAACACCCAGCCGTACGGCCTCCTGCACGGCGGTGCCTCGTGCATGCTCGCCGAAACGGCCGGAAGCATCGGCGCGATGTTGTCGGCCGGGCGCGGCCGGATCGCGGTCGGGGTCGACATCAACGCGACCCATCACCGGGCGGTCAGAACCGGGATGGTGACCGCGACGGCGCGTCCGGCGTATCAGGGCCGAGGCATCGCGACCTACGACATCACGATCATCGACGACGACGGCCACCGGGTCTGCACGGCGCGACTGACCTGTGCGCTTCGGGATCGACCGAGCGCGGCGCCCGCCTAGATCGCGGTGCGGCGCCCGCGGCGCAACGCACCCGCCCGCGGAAAGGCGCCCGACACGTCCGCTGACGGCGTCAGTGCCCGACGCAGGGCACCAACCGGGGCCATCCGCCGGACGGCGAGCGGAGCGAAGCCGACCCGGGCGAAATACCGGTTGACCTCACGGTCCTGCGGCCCGGTCCACATCGTGACCGCGGTCGCGCCGTGCGACTCGGCCAATGCCGAAACCGCGTGCAGCAGAGCGCGTCCGACCCCACGTCGACGCCAGCAGGCCTGAACGTGGAACTGCTCGACATGTACGACCCGATCGGCGCCGAACTCACTGAGTGAACCCACGGTGCACCAGACCAGTCCCGCCGGCTCGTCCTCGAGTGTCGCCAGGAAAACGAAATGGTGCGGCGCTCCGAGGGCACGGGCCAGCCGCTCATCCAGGTCGGCCTGCGCGGACGTCGAAGCGGTCGTGAGCGCCGAGCGTTTCGCGGGGTGCCCGACCATGCGGGCGGATCGCGTCCCCCGCTGGGCGCGTCCGAGTTCCTGGACGACAAGTGCGAGTGCGGATGCGTCCTCCGGCCCAGCTTGCCGAACCGTCACCGCCGCCGTTCGCGGGCGGACGGCGATACGCGGCATGCGGCGTCCTTCCTGCGGATCGTCGGGACAACATCGGCGGGACGAGAGCCGTTGCGGCCTCATGGATGGGGCGAGGGTAGCCGGTCCGGAGGCGATCCGCCTGAGTCGTCACTGTCCGTTGGGGGCGGTTTCGCTCGGCCCGCACGAGACCGAACCGGAGCGCCGCGGGCCGCCACGGTCAGTGACATGAGACACAAGGCGGGACGGACCGCGGGTGGCCGATAGATGAACTCGAATGGTCGCGTAGGTCGCGTTCGGGAGATCGTGAGGTTGCCAAAAGGCACCGGCTCTCGTACCTTTGCGCAGGCGGGTCCAGGTCGCCTAGTAGAGAACGTCTGGGGTCGGGGAAGGCCCGGATGGCGCCAACGGCGATCTGGACCCGCTTTTGCTATTCGGCTTCAGGCCGCGCGGTCCCCGCGATGACATCGTCCGCGAGGGCTTTCATGCTGGTACGGCGGTTCATCGCCGTCTTCTGGATCCAGCGGAACGCATCGGGTTCGGACATCCCGTGGTCAGCCTGCAGAATGCCCTTCGCCCGCTCGACGAGCTTGCGCGCTTCTAGTCGCGCCCCCAGGTCGGCGACCTCTCCTTCGAGGCTGATGATCTCGGTGAAGCGGCTCACGGCCATCTCGATCGTGGGCAGCAAGTCCTTCTTCTGGAATGGCTTCACCAGGTACGCCATGGCGCCCGCATCTCGGGCCCGCTCGACGAGATCCCGCTGGCTGAAGGCGGTGAGGATGACAACGGGCGCGATCCGCGCGGTCGCGATCTGCTCTGCCGCGGCAATGCCGTCGAGCAGCGGCATCTTGACGTCGAGGATGACCAGGTCGGGGCGAAGCTCGCCAGCTAGCCGCACGGCCGACTCGCCGTCACCGGCCTCACCGCAGACCTCGTAGCCCTCCTCTTCCAGCATTTCCTTCAGGTCGAGCCGGATAAGGGCCTCGTCCTCCGCGATCAGCACCCGGCGCGGGGCATGGACGATGCTCGTTGGACTCACACGCCGCAGCCTAACCAAGCGGCGCCGGCACCCCGCCAACGGATCGTGGACGAGCCCTCGGAGAGCCACTTCCGGGCCGGACGAGCCACTCGATAACCTTCGGTGGCACAGCCCTCGTACTCCAACGGCAGAGAGAGCGGTCTCAAACACCGCACAGTGTGAGTTCGAATCTCACCGAGGGCACCACCGACGGCCGCGGTTACCGGTCCATGACATTCCCGTTCCCGTTCCTGAGAATCGTCTCGCGCGGGTTTCCGGCCCCGCAGGCTCAAGGTTACGGTCCCGGACGGCGACATAAAGAACAGTAGAGAGCTCGAGCCACGTCCGTCGTTTGGGAGAGCAGTTCGTGCGACAGCCCCTGTCCACCCGGCCCATCGCAGTCCTCGTGGGCGCCGTCGCTGTCGCGACCGGCTTGTCGGTCCTCGTGCCGTCGCTTGCGGAAGCAGCTGTCACCACGCCGAGCGCACCGGTGGCCACGAGCACGACGGCGGCAGCCCCCCAGCCTGCGTCGTCGCAGGAACTGGCCACCGGGATGATGCCGGCAGACTCACCCGACGCCGCACCGGCGGACGGCGGCGCACTCGCGGCGCGCGCGTGCGCGGCCGGGATGGGGCCGTCCGCTGATCCGGGACAACTGCTCGGCTTGGATGTGGCCAGCTACCAACACCCAGGCAACGCGCCGATTGACTGGAACGCGGTCGCGGCTTCCGGCCAGCGCTTCGTGGTCGTCAAGGCGACCGAAGCGACGACCTACCGCAACCCGTACCTGACCGGCGACGTCAGCGGCGCCCGGGGGGCCGGCATGTACGCCGCTGCCTACCACTACGCCCGTCCGGGCGTCTCCGCCACGGACCAGGCCGACTACTTCGCCCAGGCTTACAACGGCCTCGGCGGCACGCTGCTGCCCCCGGTGCTCGACCTCGAGGAAAATGGCGGCCTGGGTGCCAGCGACCTCATCAACTGGACAGCCGCGTTCCTGGGCCGCCTGCAGGCCGACACCGGACGAGTGCCGATGATCTACACCGGCCCGGGCTTCTGGAACAGCTCTATGGGCGGCACCACAGCATTCGGCAACTACCCGCTGTGGATCGCGCACTACACGACGTGCGCCCAGCCGCAGGCGTTCGGCGGCTGGTCGTCGTGGACGTTCTGGCAGTACAGCAACGGCTCGTTCAACTCGCCGCCCCCGGTGCCCGGCATCGGCTCGGACGTCGACCGCAACCGCTCGTCGCTCGGCGAGGCCGGGTTGTCCGAACTCGCCGTCGGTCCGTTCGACGGCAGCGCATCGGCGGCCCAGTTTCCCGACGGCAGCTTCGTTCAGGTCGCAGGGGTACCGGCTATCTTCGAGATCGCCGGACTGTCACCGATCTGGGTCACCTCCTGGGCGAACGTCGGCGGCCCGCGCCCGGTGAATGTGATCAGTGCCAAGACGTTCTCAACGTTGCGCCCCTATCCGCTCGACGGCACTTTCGTCCGCGCGGCACCCAGTGCTGCGTACCCCTCGGGACCCGTTTACCGCATCGTCGGCGGCGCACCGGTCTATGTCAGCTCGTTCGCGCCATTCGGAGCGCCTCGCTTTACGGACATCGATCCCGTGTCGATCGCCCACGCGGGCAGCGGCGGGTTCTTCGGCCAACTGCGGCTGAAGCCGGCCGACGGCACGTTCGTCGTCGCACAACCGTCTGGAGCGGTCTACCAGATCGTGCGCGGCGCACCGGTCTACGTGAGCACGATGACGCCGTTCGGAGCGCCGTCGCTCATGGCCGTCAACGACGCGACGGTGGCGAATGCGGGTCAGGCCGGCGTGTGGAGCCACCTCAACTACCGTCCGTCCGACGGCACGTTCGTTGTCGCGCAACCGTCTGGAGCGGTCTACCAGATCGTGGGGGGCGCGCCGGTCTACGTGTCGAGCTTCGCCCCGTTTGGCGCCCCGTCGCTGCTGACCGTGAACGACGCCGCCGTGGGCAACGCGGGTCAGGCCGGCGTGTGGAGCCATGTGGCTTTCCGGCCGGCCGAGGGAACTTTCCTGATGGCGATGCCGTCGGGGGTCACCTACCGGATCGACAGCTCGGGCGCGCCGATCGTGGTGTCGAGCTGGGACCCCTACGGCGGCCCGCAACCGCTGGCTGTGGTCAATGACGCGACCGTCGCCAACCACGGTTCCGGCAGCGTTTGGGCCCATCTCGCCTGAGCGATCCGGCGTCGAGTCATCAAAGCCGGCCGTGCGGACGAAGGGCAGCGAACCCTGAGCTGAGAAGCTCAGCTGGAGAGCAGGGCCCAGGTCGCCGCGTCGACGATGCCGTTCGCCGGCAGACCGTGCGCTTGTTGGAAGGCCGTCACGGCCGCGGCGGTCTTGGGGCCGAAGACGCCATCGATCGCGATGCCGTAGCCGTAGGCCACCAGCCTCGTCTGGATCGCCCGGGCTGTCGACCCGGAGCTCGGGTTGGCGGCCGGCAGGATGATGACGGAGGCGGGACGCGCAGCGGTGGGGAAGAGATCGGCGGTCCGGAGCGGAACCTGGCGGACGAGAGTCCCCGGCTTCGCGGCCTCGATCATCTGGCCGCCGCCGATGTAGATCGCCGTGTGGTAGATCGAATTCGGGTCGGCCAGGTTCGTGGCGTAGTAGACCGTGTCGCCGGGCCGCAGGTCGGTCAGTGACACGTTCGGACCGTCCAGATACTGCTGCGCCGCGACCCGGGCCAACCCGATCCCGGCGGAGCCATAGCTGGCCAGAACCAGACCGGAGCAGTCGTAGCCGGCGGCGGTGCTCCCGCCGGTGAGGTACGGAACGCCGATCTGGGACCGCGCGAACGCGATGACCTGCGCGGCGGTCCCGCTGACCGGGCCGTCCGGCCGCGACAACAGGGTCGAGACCTGACCCGCGACGTCCTGCGGGCCGGCGCTGACCGGCGCTGACGCTACGGTGCACGCCTCGGTGCCGACCAATCCGAATGCGCTGAAGCTGGCGAAGTCGACGACTCCGCTGGCGGGCAGGCTCAGTTCGCTTTGGGTACGGGCGACCGCGGCCGCGGTCAGCGGACCGAAGATGCCGTCCGGGGTTGCCCCCACCCGGCGCTGGACGAGCACGACGGACGTACCGCGGGCGCCCTGGCTGAGGACCGGGCACGAAGCGGGGCCGGCCGTGGGGCTGTCGGCAGTGCAGACGACGGCACCGGCGCCGGGAAAACGTGCCCAGGTCGCGGCGTCGACGGTGCCGGTCGCGGACAGTCCGCGAGCGGCCTGCCAGGCCCGCACCGCGCCCGCGGTCAGCGGCCCGTAGATGCCGTCCGGCGTCGCGCCGACGGTGCGCTGGATCGCTTTGACGACCTCACCGCGGGCACCCTGCCCCACGCTCGAGCAGGACGCTGGTGCCGCGATCGCGTGGGAGGTAAGGGTGGCCGTGCCGAGCGCCCAGGCCGGCGCGGTCAGCAGGCCGACAGCCCCGATCCGGCGAACTGCGCTGGAGCTGGCCTTGGGCGCACGGTGACGACCCCGCGGTTGACCGAGGGGTGATTCTTTGAGCGCGGCCTCCACGGCAGTGACCTCCGGCGACTGGGGCCTCCGCCGGTTTGCCGGGTGGGAGGCAGAGCTGTTCGCCTGGGAATTCGGATCTTCGCGTGGCGCGCTTGACAACTGCACTCACATTGGACCCAAAAGTCACACGGATGGCCGAAGCGATCATCAATCCCGAGGGTTGCGTACCGAGTTACCGAGTCGCAGCGGCGACGAGCGGTGCCGGCAGCGACGATTCACCGCTGAGCGCGGCATCGACCGCCGCGGCGGCGGATCGACCCTCCGCGATCGCCCAGACGATCAGCGACTGCCCTCGGCCGGCATCGCCGCACACGAAGACGCCGTCGACGTTCGTCGCGTAACGGGTGTCCCGCGCCACATTGCCCCGCGGATCGAGGTCGACGCCCAGATCGTCCAGCAGGCCGTCGCGCTGCGGACCGACGAAGCCCATGGCCAGCAGGACGAGCTGAGCAGGCAGCGTCCGTTCCGTGCCCTCGATCGGGACGAACTTGCCGCCCTGCGGTTCGACATCGACCAGGACGAGACCCCTGACGCGACCGTTCGCGTCCGCCTCGAAGCGCTGCGTCTGGACGGCGAACAGCCGCTCGCCGCCCTCCTCGTGCGCGCTGGATGTACGGAACATCAGCGGCCACAGCGGCCAGGGCGTCTGCTCGGCGCGCTGCTCCGGCGGCCGCGGCATGATCTCGAGCTGGGTCACGCTGCGTGCGCCCTGCCGGTGCGCGGTGCCGAGGCAGTCGGCACCGGTGTCGCCGCCGCCGATGATCACGACGTCGAGGTCGACGGCGTCGAGCTCCTCGGGCACGTGCGCGGTGTCGCCCTGCTGAACGCGGTTCGCCGGCTCGAGGTAGTCCATCGCGAGGTAGATCCCGCGCACGTCACGGCCCTCGGCCGGCAGGTCTCGGCCGACCGTCGAGCCGGTGGCGATGACCACGGCGTCGTACTGCTCCCGAAGTTCGTCGGCGGTGATGTCGACGCCGACGTTCGCCGAGGTACGGAAGGTCGTGCCCTCGGCCTCCATCTGCCGCAGCCGGCGCTCGAGGTGGCGCTTCTCCATCTTGAACTCGGGGATGCCGTAGCGCAGCAGTCCACCGATTCGGTCGTTGCGTTCGAACACGGTCACCCGGTATCCGGCGCGCGTGAGCTGCTGGGCGCACGCCAAGCCGGCCGGACCCGAACCGACAACGGCGACGCTCTTGCCGAGGTCGGCGATGGCCGGCTGTGGTTCGATCCAGCCTTCGGCCCAGGCGCGGTCGACGATCTCGACCTCGACCTGCTTGATGGTCACCGGGTCGGAGTTGATCCCGAGGACGCAGGCCGCTTCACACGGCGCGGGACACAGCCGCCCGGTGAACTCCGGGAAGTTGTTCGTCGCGTGCAGTCGCTCGATCGCCATCCGCCAGTCGTCGCGGCGGACGAGGTCGTTCCATTCGGGGATGAGGTTGCCTAGCGGACATCCGTTGTGGCAGAACGGGATTCCGCAGTCCATGCATCGGGCGGCCTGCGTCTGTAGGGCGTCGACGGAGAACGGCTCGTAGACCTCTTTCCAGTCCTTGAGCCGGATGTCCACCGGCCGGCGGGTCGGCAACTGGCGACCCGCCTTCAGAAAACCGCGCGGGTCAGCCACCTGCCAGCACCTCCAACACAGCTTCGTCGGCCGACAACCCGCGCCGCTGCGCGTCTTTCATCACGGTGAGCACCTTCTTGTAGTCGCGCGGCATGATCTTGAAGAAGTCGGCCGGGCCGAGACGACTGGCCAGCGAGGAGCCGGTCTCCTTCGCGTGCCGGGCAAGTTCGGCGGTGACGAACGCGCGGTCCTCTTCGTCGAGGGGCTCGATCTCCACGAACTCCGGGTTGACCTTTTCCCGAGCATGGGGAAGGTCACGGAGGTAACAGATGCCACCCGACATCCCCGCCGCCACGTTGCGGCCGGTCTCGCCGAGGATCAGCACGCGCCCACCCGTCATGTACTCGCACGCGTGGTCACCGGTGCCTTCGACGACGGCGGTCGCACCACTGTTACGAACCGCGAACCGCTCCCCCACCTTGCCCCGGAGGTACGCCGCCCCGGCGGTCGCCCCGTACAGGATGACGTTGCCGGCGATGATGTTGTCCTCCGCCGCGAAGGTGGAATCCTCCGGCGGATAGACGACGATGCGCCCACCGGACAGGCCCTTGCCGACGTAGTCGTTGCCGTCGCCCTCGAGTCGCATGGTGATGCCGGCCGGGACGAAGGCGCCGAACGACTGTCCGGCCGAGCCGGTGAAGTGCAGCGAGATCGTGTCCTCCGGCAGGCCGCTGCCGCCGTAGCGCTTGGTCACCTCGTAGCCGAGCATCGTGCCGACCGTGCGGTTGACGTTACGGATCGGCAGGTCGAGCCAGACCGGGCGTCCGTCCTCGAGGGCGCCTTCGCAGAGCTGGATCAGCGTGTTGTCCAGCGCTTTGTCGAGGCCGTGGTCCTGGCCGATGGTCCGGTGCAACGCCCCGCCGTACGGGCGCTCGGGCACGTGCAGGATCGGCGTCAGGTCGAGCCCGGCCGCCTTCCAGTGCTCGATCGCGCCGGACATGTCCAGCATCTCGGCGTGGCCGACGGCCTCCTCGATGCTCCGGAATCCCAACTGCGCCAGCAATTCTCGGACCTCTTCGGCGATGAAGGTGAAGAAGTTCTCGACGAATTCCGGCTTGCCGGAGAACTTGGCCCGTAGCTGTGGGTTCTGCGTAGCGACGCCGACCGGGCACGTGTCGAGGTGACAGACCCGCATCATGATGCAGCCGGAGACGACGAGCGGCGCGGTCGCGAAACCGAACTCCTCCGCGCCGAGCAGCGCGCCGATGACCACATCGCGGCCGGTCTTGAGTGACCCGTCGACCTGCACCGTGACCCGGTCCCGCAGCCCGTTGAGCAGCAACGTCTGCTGGGTCTCGGCGAGCCCGAGCTCCCACGGCCCGCCCGCGTGCTTCAACGACGTCAGGGGCGAAGCCCCCGTACCGCCGTCATGACCGGAGATCAGGATGACGTCGGCGTGGGCCTTCGACACACCCGCCGCGACCGTGCCGACACCGACCTCGGCGACCAGCTTCACGTGGACCCGCGCCGTGGGGTTGGCGTTCTTCAGGTCGTGGATAAGCTGCTTGAGGTCTTCGATCGAATAGATGTCGTGGTGCGGCGGCGGGCTGATCAGGCCCACGCCCGGCGTCGAGTGCCGGACCTTCGCGATCCACGGATACACCTTGTGGCCGGGCAGCTGGCCACCCTCGCCGGGCTTTGCGCCCTGCGCCATCTTGATCTGGATGTCATCGGCGTTCGCCAAGTATTCGCTGGTGACGCCGAACCGCCCGCTCGCCACCTGCTTGACGGCGCTCCGGCGGAGGTCGCCGTTCTCGTCGGGGGTGAACCGCTTCGGGTCCTCGCCGCCTTCGCCGGTGTTCGACTTGCCGCCGAGCCGGTTCATCGCGATCGCCAGCGTCTCGTGCGCCTCGGCGCTGATCGAGCCGTAGCTCATCGCCCCGGTCGAGAACCGCTTGACGATCTCCGAGACCGGCTCGACCTCGTCGAGCGGGATCGGCTGCCGCTTGCCCTCGCGGAACTGGAACAGGCCGCGCAACGTCGCGCCCTGCGTCGCAAGGTCGTTGACCATGCCGGTGTACCGGCGGAAGAGCTCCTCGCTCTTCTGCCGCGTGGCGTGCTGCAGGGTGAAGACCGTCTCCGGGTTGAACAGGTGGATCTCACCTTCGCGGCGCCACTGGTACTCGCCGCCGACCTCGAGGCGCCGATGCGCGCGGTCGCTCGGGTTTGCGGGGTGGGCGCGGTGGTGCCGGGTGGCGACCTCGGCCGCGATCGTCTCCAGGCCCACTCCGCCGAGGCGCGACGGCGTACCGGTGAAGTACCGCTCGACGACGTTCTCGCCCAGGCCGATGGCTTCGAAGACCTGCGCACCGGTGTACGACTGGACGGTCGAGATGCCCATCTTGCTCATGACCTTCAAGACGCCTTTGCCGAGACCCTTGACGAGGTTACGGGCCGCCTGCTGGCCGGTGACCCCAACGACCAGGCCCTCCCGGACCAGGTGCTCGACCGACTCCATCGCCAGGTACGGGTTGACCGCCGCGGCGCCGTAACCCATCAGGAGTGCGACGTGGTGCACTTCGCGGGCGTCACCCGCCTCGACGACCAGGCCGACCTTCGTCCGGGTCTTGCTGCGGATCAGGTGGTGGTGCACGGCGGCGGTGAGCAGCAACGACGGGATCGGGGCAAGCGTCTCGTCGGAGTGCCGGTCGGAGAGCACGATGATCCGCGCGCCGTCCTCGATCGCCTCGTCGACGAGCTCGCAGATCCGGTCGAGGCGGGCCCGCAGCTCGTCGCCGCCACCGCGAACGTCGTACAAGCCGCTCACCGTGACGGACGCGAAGTGGCCCATGTCGTTGTCGTCGTTGATGCCGACGAGCTTCGCCAGTTCGTCGTTGTCGATCACCGGATACGGAATCACGACCTGGCGGCAGGATTCCGGCTGCGGGTCGAGCAGGTTGCCCTCGGGCCCGACGGTTCCGCCCAGCGAGGTGACAAGCTCTTCCCGGATCGCGTCCAGCGGCGGGTTCGTGACCTGTGCGAACAGTTCGGTGAAGTAGTCGAACAGCAGCCGCGGACGCTTGGACAGGACGGCCAGCGGGGTGTCCGTACCCATCGAACCGATCGGCTCGGCGCCGGCCTGGGCCATCGGAGCGAGCAGGATGCGCAGCTCTTCCTCGGTGTACCCGAAGGTCTGCTGCCGGCGGGCAACCGAGTCCTTCGGGTAGATGACGTGCTCGCGCTCGGGTAGGTCGGCCAGCTTGATGATGCCGTCGCGGAGCCACTGCCCGTACGGGTGCTCGGTGGCGAGCTGCCGCTTGACCTCTTCGTCGTCGATGATCCGGCCCTGCTTGGTGTCGACCAGGAACATCCGGCCCGGCTGGAGCCGGCCCTTTTGGACGATGTCCGCGCTGGGCAGGTCGAGGACACCGACCTCGCTGGCCATCACGACGAGGCCGTCCGACATCACCCAGTACCGGCAGGGGCGCAGGCCGTTGCGGTCGAGAACCGCGCCGATCAGTTCGCCGTCGGTGAAGCAGACCGCCGCCGGGCCGTCCCACGGCTCGATCAGGCTGGCGTGGAACCGGTAGAAGTCCCGGCGGGCCTGGTCCATACCCAGGTTGTTCTCCCACGCCTCCGGAATCATCATCATGATCGCGTGCGGCAGCGAGCGGCCGCCGAGGTGCAGCAGCTCGAGAACCTCGTCGAGGCTCGCGGAGTCACTGCCCAGGTCGGCGCAGATCGGGAACAGCTGAGAGATGTCGCCCGGGATGACGTCGCTGGCGAGCAGCGCCTCGCGCGCCCGCATCCAGTTCCGGTTGCCCCGCACCGTGTTGATCTCGCCGTTGTGCGCGAGGAAGCGGTACGGGTGCGCCAGCGGCCAGGACGGGAACGTGTTGGTCGAGAACCGGCTGTGCACCAGGGCGAGCGCGCTGACGAACCGCTCGTCATGCAAGTCCGGGTAGTACTCGCTCAGCTGGTTCGGGGTGAGCATCCCCTTGTAGACCAGGGTCCGGCCGGACAGCGACGGGAAGTAGATCTCGGTCTCGTGCTCGACGCGCTTGCGCACCCGGTACGCCCGCCGCTCGAGTTCCATGCCGTTGGCGCCGTCCGGCGCGATCAGGAACACCTGCCGCATGACCGGCTCGACGGACCGGGCGACGACGCCGATCGCGTCGTGGTCGACCGGGACCACACGCCAGCCGGCGACGGCCAGCCGCTCCTGCCGGACGATCCGGTCGAGGGTCAGGATCGCGGCGTCGCGGGTCTCGGCGAGGATCGGCAGGAAGGCCAGCCCGACCGCGTACGAACCCTTCTCGGGCAACGTGAAGTCGACGTTCGCCCGCAGGAACTCGTCCGGGACCTGGACCAGAATGCCGGCGCCGTCACCGGTCTCCGGGTCACACCCTGCCGCGCCGCGGTGATCGAGGTTGCGTAGCGCCGTCAGGCCGTGCCGCACGATCTCGTGGGTGGCGGCGCCATGGATGTTCGCGACGAACGCAACACCGCAGGCGTCGTGCTCCTGGCTGGGGTCGTACAGGCCTTGGGCAGGCGGACGGTTGGAAATCACCGGGAAGCGTCCTTTGGTCGGCAGTGCTCGTCACAAGTGCTGCACACGAAGCGGACGACGCTGTCCAAGGTGAGTTACGGGAATGTTAAGTCGCGGGCGGCAGGACTGTCGAGTTCGAATGCCTGGCTCGTCAGTTGACGCTGGTTCCGACTGCTTGGCCAACCCCGTAGGTCAATGCCGTTGCCAGTGCTCCGAGGATCAACTGGCGCATGCCAGTGTAGACCGGCGTCCTGGTGGTGAAGCGACTGGCGAAGGCCCCGGCGGCCAACAGACCGGCGGCCCCCAGCACGAGCGAAGGCCACAGCAGGCCGAACCCGAGAACATACGGAATCAACGGGATGACCGCGCCGATGGCGAACGCCACGAAGCTGGATCCGGCGGCCAGCCACGCGCTCGGGAGCCGGTCGATGTCGACGCCCAGTTCTTCCTGAGCGTGCACCCGGAGTCCGTGGTCCGGCTGATCCATGAGTTGGGCGGCGACCTGATCGGCGAGTTCGGCCGACAGGCCGCGTTCGCGGTACGCCCGGGCCAATTCGGCGCGTTCCAGGTCCGGACGCCGGCTTAGCTCGAGCGACTCGAGTTCGATCTCGGCCTGGGTCGCTTCGCCTTGCGCCTGAACTGAGGTGTACTCCCCCACTCCCATCGAGAACGCGCCGGCGGCGAGGCCGGCCAGGCCGCCGAGCAGCACCGTGTGGGCGCGCGCGCCACCGCCGGCGATACCGGCCACCAAGCTCGTATTGGAGACCAGGCCGTCCATCGCACCGAACAGCGCCGGCCTGAGCCACCCACCGCCGGTGACGTTCCGGTGATGGTCAGGCGGGATCGGGCGCGGGAGGTCGGCGCCGGAAGCGCCGGGCGCGATGTCGGTACTCACGGGCCGGCGCTTCCGGATTCGCCGAACGGACCGTCGGCGGTGAAGGGGACGGGATCGATCGGCGGGGTGGTCGGTTCGGGTTCGACGATCTGTGTCAACGGTTCGGCGACGGCGGCGACCGCAGCGGCCGCGGGCACGTGCGTCGCGCGGGACAACTCGTGAGCTCCGCGATGCTTCGGGCGGCGCACGATGATGTACCCGACGGACAGCACGAAGAGCACGATGGCCGTGTAGTCGTTGAGCCGCAGACCCAGGAACCTGTGCGCCTCGTCGATCCGTAGCGCTTCGATCCAGAACCGGCCGACGCAGTACGTCGCGACGTACAGCGCGAACGCCCGACCAAGCCCGAGCTTGAAGCGCCGCTCAGCCCACAGCACGAGGCCCGCGGTGCCGAAATCCCAGATCAGCTCGTACAGGAACGTCGGCTGATACGTCGCCACGTCGGCGTACCGCGCCTCCCGGTGGGAGGGGTCGATCTCGACCGCCCACGGCAAGCCGCTCGGCCGGCCGTAGAGCTCCTGGTTGAAGTAGTTGCCGAGCCGCCCGATGCCCTGGGCCAGCGGAATGCCGACGGCCAGCGAGTCGCCCAGGTCGCTCAGCCGAACGTCGTCCTTGCTCAACCGGGCACCGATGTACGCACCCAACGCGCCGAGGGAGATCGCTCCCCAGATGCCGAGGCCGCCGTGCCAGATGTACAGGGCTTCGATCGGACGCCGGCCGCTGCGGAAGTACAGCTGGTTGTCGGTGATCACGTGGTAGAGCCGGCCCCCGACGATGCCGAACGGCACGGCCCAGATCGCGATGTCCGTCACCAGGCCCTTGCGGTAGCCCTTCGCCTGCATCCGACGCTCGCCCGTGACGATGGCGACGACGATCCCGACCACGATGAAGAGGGCATACGCCCGCAGCGGAACCGGACCGAGGTGGATGACCCCTTGGCTGGGGCTGGGGAAGCTGGCGCGCATCGGGCCAGGCTAGCCGGTTGCCCTCAGCCCCGGCCCCGGCCCTTTGTCAGGTAGCGGACGTGTCGCCGCGCACGCCGGCCGCGAGCTCAGCCGCGAGCGTTTGCAGGGCTTCGAGGCCCTCATCCGGTGTCCGCGCGTCGAGGAGGCACCGGACCAACGCCGATCCCACGATGACGCCGTCGGCGAACCGGGCGACCTCCGCAGCCTGGGCGCCGGTCGATACACCCAGACCGACCGCAACCGGACGGTCGGTGAACCGGCGCACCCGGGCGACAAGTTCCTCGGCCCGGTTCGAGACTGATGACCGGGCCCCGGTCACGCCCATCGTCGACGCAGCGTAGACGAATCCGGTCGACGCCTTCGCGGTCAGGTCGATCCGGGCGTCCGTCGAGCTGGGCGCGACCAGGAAGACGCGGTCGAGACCGACGGCGTCGGTCGCCTCGATCCACGGGCCTGCCTCGTCCGGAATCAGGTCGGGCGTGATGACGCCGGCCGCCCCACCGGCGACGAGAGCCTTGGTCACCTCCGCGACGCCGTAATGCTCGAGCGGGTTCCAGTACGACATCAGCAACGACGCAGCGCCGGTCCGGGCGGACGCTTCGACGGTCCGTAGAACGTCCGCGGTGGTGATCCCCGCCCGCAGCGCCGCTTCGACCGCCGCCTGGATGGTCGGCCCGTCCATCAGCGGGTCGGTGTACGGCAGGCCGACCTCAACGATGTCGACGCCCGCCTCGACCATGACCTCGATCGCCGCGATCCCCGCGTCGACCGTCGGGAAGCCGGCAGGCAGGTAGCCGATCAGCGCGGCCCGGCCCTCGGCCTTCGCTGCCGCGAACGCGGCCTGGAGGCTCGTCATACGTCGGCCAGTCCGAAGTACCGGGCCGCCGTCGCGGAGTCCTTGTCGCCCCGCCCGGAGACGTTGATGACCACGACCAGGTCCTCGGCCTTGCGGCCGGCGGCAACCTGCTCGTCGACCCAGGCCAGCGCGCCGGCGACGGCGTGAGCTGACTCGATCGCGCACAGGATTCCCTCGGTCTTGGCCAGCGTGGCCAGCCCAGCCATCGCGTCGGTGTCCGTGATGCCGCGGTACAGCGCCCGGCCGGAGTCCCGTAGCCACGCGTGTTCGGGCCCGACCCCCGGGTAGTCCAGGCCGGCCGAGATCGAGAACGTGGGCATCGTCTGGCCGTCCGCGTCCTGCATCAGGTACGACCGCGCGCCGTGCAGCACGCCGGGGCTGCCGGCGGTCAGCGGGGCGGCGTGGTGGCCGGTCGCGACCCCTTCGCCGCCGGCTTCACAACCGATCAGCGCGACGCCGGCGTCGTCGAGGAACGCGTGGAAGGCGCCGATCGCGTTCGAACCGCCGCCGACGCAGGCCACGACGGCGTCCGGAAGGCGGCCGATCCGGTCGAGCACCTGTTCGCGGGCCTCGACGCCGATGACCCGCTGGAAGTCGCGGACCAGCATCGGGAACGGATGCGGTCCGACGGCGGAACCGATGATGTAGTGGGTGCTCTCGACGTTGGTCACCCAGTCGCGCATCGCTTCGTTCGTCGCGTCCTTGAGCGTCTTCGAGCCGCTGCTGACCGGAATCACCTCGGCGCCGAGCAGGCGCATCCGAGCCACGTTGAGTGCTTGCCGAACGGTGTCCTCTTCGCCCATGTAGACGGTGCAGTCGAAGCCGAACAGGGCGCACGCGGTGGCGGTGGCGACCCCGTGCTGCCCGGCACCGGTCTCTGCGATCACCCGCTTCTTGCCCATCCGCCGCGTCAGCAGCGCCTGGCCCAGCACGTTGTTGATCTTGTGCGACCCGGTGTGGGCGAGGTCTTCCCGCTTCAGCAGGATCCGGGCGCCGTGCGCGAGCTCACCGAGCCGCTTGGCGTCGGTCAACGGGGTGCGCCGCCCAGCGTAGTTCGTCCGCAGGTCCTCGAGCTCGGCGAGGAACTCCGGGTCGGTCTTGGCGGCTTCGTACGCCGCGGTCAGCTGGTCGAGCGCCGCGATCAGTGCTTCGGGGACGAACCGGCCGCCGTACGGGCCGAAGTGTCCGGTCGCATCGGGCTGCGCCGTCACCGTGCCCCACCGCCGGATCGGGAGGCCGGATGCGCCCCGGCGGCGACGAGGTCGGCCACGGCCTGGCGAGGGTCACCCCTCGACACGAGCGCCTCACCGACCAGCACCGCGTCGGCACCGCTCGCCGCGTACGCCATCACGTCACGCGGCCCGGTGACCCCGGACTCGGCGATCTTCACAATGCCGGACGGAATCTCCGGTGCGAGGCGGGCGAACGTTGTGGTGTCGACCTCAAGGGTGTTGAGGTCCCGGGCGTTCACGCCGACGACCTTGGCACCGGCATCGAGCGCGCGCAGCAGCTCCGGTTCGTCGTGCACCTCGACCAGCGCGGTCATGCCGAGCGACTCGACGCGATCGAGCAGGCCGCACAGCCGCGGTTGTTCGAGTGCCGCGACGATGAGCAGCACAAGATCCGCGCCGTACGCACGAGCCTCGAAGACCTGGTACGGCGTGACGACGAAGTCCTTCCGCAGCAGCGGAACGTCGACGGCCGCGCGCACCGCGGCCAGGTCGTCGAGGCTGCCGTTGAAGCGCCGCGCCTCGGTCAGCACGCTGACGGCCGTGGCGCCGCCGCTCACGTAATCGAGCGCCAGGGCCGCCGGATCGGCGATCGCGGCCAGGCTGCCCCGGCTCGGTGATGCACGCTTGACCTCGGCGATCACGCCGACGCTCTCCCGGCGTAGCAGCGGGATGACCTCGCGCGGCGGCGCGGCGGCAGCGGCCCGCTGCTTGACGGCGTCCATCGGCAGTGCCGCCTCGCGGACGGCCAGGTCCTCGCGCACGCCGGCCAGGATGTCGTCCAGGACGGTCGGCAACGACGGATTCACCAGACCAGGGTAGCCACGTCCCGGCTCGGGCTTTTCCGGCGGCCGGATACGGTCTGTGCCATGCCCAACACCCCGGTCGATCCGTCGAAGCAGCCGATCAAAATGCTGGGCGACCGGGTTCTTGTGGGTCAGCCGAATGCTGAGGGCGAGCGGTTGTCGAGCTCCGGAATCCTCATCCCGGCAACCGCGCAGGTCGGCAAGCGGTTGAGTTGGGCGGAGGCGATCGCCGTCGGGCCGAACGTCCGAACGGTCGAGGTCGGCGACCAGGTGCTGTTCAACCCAGACGACCGTTTCGAGGTCGAGATCCACGGCGCGTACTACCTGATCCTGCGCGAACGCGACCTCGCTGCCATTGCGTCGCCCCGGCTCGACCAAGGCGGCGCCGGCCTTTACCTCTGAAGCTCCCAGCGGCTAGCCGCCGTCCCCCGTCGTCGGGTCCTCGCCCCGATCCAGCGCATCCCAGGTCCCCGCGTCCCCTGCGGGGACGCTTCGTTTCGACGGCGCGGCTTCGTACCGACTCGACAGGCTCGGCCACCGCGCCCCGCGTAGTGCCATCACGAGACCGACCCCGACCAGCAGCACGGAACCGACCAGGGCGACGTACGGCCAGCCGGTGGCGGACACCGTTGCTCCGGCCGGGAGCGCGTGGCGGAGATCCCGCTGGGCGGTGATTCGGCGCAACAACGACTCGCTGGCCGCTGCCCCTCCCACGAGCGTGACGATCGCGCCGACGATCTGCCGTCCCCGCCCGCGGGTGGCCGGGATCGAGGCAGCGGCGGCAAGCGCGACGACGCCTGCGGCGGCAACCACCGGCGCTGCCGTACGGCCGGAGACATGCTTGCTCACGACGATAAGCGCCTGCTGTGTATTCGCGTGGCCGGAGGCCCAGCGTTGGGCGACCGCGACGAGCAGCAACACCCCGGCGGTGAGCGCCGCGAGGAATGCCGCCGGTGCTTCGCGCCGGCTCGTCACTGCGTCGCGGCGGGGGCGGCCGGCCGGAGGGTCGCCGCGGCGGCCAACGCGCTGAGCACGGTGGCCGCCTTGTTCCGGCTCTCCTGCTCCTCGAACGCCGGGTTCGAGTCGGCGACGACCCCGGCACCCGCCTGCACGTATGCCTTGCCGCCGTGCATGACCGTGGTCCGGATGGCGATCGCCATGTCGAGGTCACCGGCCGCGTCCAGGTAACCCACCACGCCGCTGTAGATCCCGCGGCGCACCGGCTCCAGCTCGTCGATGATCTCCATCGCGCGCACCTTCGGCGCGCCGGACAGGGTGCCCGCCGGGAACGTCGCGGTGAGCGCGTCGAAGGCCGACATGTCCGGCGCCAATTCGCCGACCACCGTCGAAACGATATGCATGACGTGCGAATACCGCTCGATCGCCATCAACTCGACGACCTTGACCGTCCCCGGCGCACAGACCCGGCCGAGGTCGTTCCGGCCGAGGTCGACGAGCATCACGTGCTCGGCGCGCTCCTTCTCGTCGTGCAGCAACTCCGCTGCGAGCCGCAGGTCGTCGTCCGGCGTCTCACCGCGCGGCCGAGTCCCGGCGATCGGGTGCAGCATCGCGTGCCGGCCTTCCACCCGGATGCTCGCCTCCGGTGACGAACCCACGATCGCGACGTCGTCGAATCGGAGCAGGTACATGTACGGCGATGGGTTGGCCGCCCGCAGGATCCGGTAGACGTCCAGCGGGTCCGCGTCGGTCGCGGTCTCGAACCGCTGACTGGGGACGACCTGAAAGATGTCGCCGGCCCGGATGTACTCCTTGGCGATGTCCACCGCCCGGCCGAACTCCCCCGGCGGCGTGCGCCCCTCGAACTCGAGGGAGGTCGGCCGGTCCCACACCGAGACCGACGCCTCAAGCGGCGCCGCGAGGTCACGCGTCATGGCGTCCAAACGCCGCACCGCGTCGTCGTACGCCGCGTCTGCGTCGAGGTCGCCGTCAGCGGCCCCGGTCGTCAACCCGCGAATGACGTTCGCCACCAGCAGGATCGAGCCGTCGAGGTGATCCAGGACGGCCAGGTCGGTGACCAGCATGAACTGCAGCTCCGGCAAACCCAGGTCGTCGACGGCGTGCGTCGGCAATGCTTCGAGGCGCCGGACCGCGTCGTAGCCGAGGTAACCCACCAGTCCGCCGGTCAGGCCGGGCAGCCCCGGCCGCCGCGCACTGCGCAGCCGCTCAGCGGCGTCCCGCAGCGCCTCGAGCGGGTCGTCCGGGTAGTCGTCGGGGCCGACGCCGGACCAGTGCGCCTTGCCGTCGCGCTCGGCCAAGGTCGCCGCGCTGTGCACCCCGATGAACGAGTAGCGCGACCACAGGCCGCCGTGCTCAGCCGACTCCAGAAGGAAGGTGCCGGCGCGGTTTCCGGCCAGCTTGCGGTACACGCTGATCGGCGTTTCGCAGTCGGCGAGCAACCGGCGGGTGACGGGGACGACCCGTTCCGTCGCGAGCGCGTCACGCAACTCGTCTCGCGTCGGCGAAACGTGGCCGGCCGTCACGATGCGGTCACGGCCGGCGGCTCACCGATGACCGCCGGCAGCAGGGCCGCATCGAAACAGGTCCGATCACCGGTGTGACACGCCGCGCCGACCTGATCCACCCGTACCAACACGGTGTCGCCGTCGCAGTCGAGCGCTACGGACTTCACCCACTGCTGGTGACCTGACGTGTCCCCTTTGACCCAATACTCCCGTCGGCTCCGGCTCCAGTATGTACAGCGTCCCGTCGTCAGAGTGCGGTGCAGCGCTTCGTCGTCCATCCAGCCGACCATCAGCACTTCGCCCGTGTCGTACTGCTGGGCGACCGCCGGCACCAGGCCGTCGCGGTCACGCTTGAGTTGCGCCGCGATGGCCGGGTCGAGGCCGGAGGGTCGGGCGGGTCCGTCAGTAGCCATGGCGCCATTCTGCCGTCAACCAGAAGTTCACCCGAACGAATATCTCGATCACTACGCTGACAGGCTTATGACACAACCCCCGGATCAGCCCGAAGGCACGCCCGGCCCGCCGCCGAGTCCATACCCCGGTCAGTCGTCCTACCCCGGCTCGAATTACCCGGGGGGCCAACCGCCGGCGTATCCCGGTGCGCCGACGCCGCCGCCTCCCTATGGCTACGGCCAACCGGCCCCGGGCTACGGCGTGCCGCACGGACAGTTGCAGAACGGCCTCGGCATCGCCGCGATGATCCTCGGCATCGTCGGATTCTTCCTGGCCTTCATCGTCATCGGGATCATCCCGGCCGTGCTGGCGCTGATCTTCGGGATCATCGGCGTCCGACGCGCGAAGCGCGGCACCGCCTCCAACCGCGGCCAGGCAACGTCGGGGCTGGTCCTCGGCATCATCGGGATCGTGGTCGCGATCGCGATGGGAGTCGTGTTCGGCGTGGCCGGCTACAACCGGTACCAAGACTGCAAGGACAAGTACGACACGGGGAGCAGCGACTTCGACCACTGCTTCAGCGGCGACCCCGGCTACTGACCGCGGCCGCCGCTGAAGCCGGGCTACTTCGCGGAGACCACCACGGTCGACATGATCTTGTCGGCGAACGTCTGGCGCTTTTTGTCCCACAGCGGCCACAGGTAGCCGATGAACAACGACAGGCCGTCGACGATGTGCACGATCTGCCGGCCGAAGGAGAACCTGCCGCAGCCTAGCCGCGCAGTCCCGTTCCGTACGGCAATTCGATCACGCTCGGCGCTGCGCTGACCAACTGGCGTAGAGCCGTCCGTAGACCCCGCCCTGGGCGACGAGTTGCTCGTGCGGCCCCCGTCCGACGATGTGTCCGGCATCGATCACCAACACCTCGTCGGCAACCTCCGCGGTCGAGAGGCGGTGGGCGATCGTGACGGCCGTTCGCCCGGTCGTCACCGCTTCGATCGCTCGGGCGATGCGCTGTTCGGTGGCGGGATCGACGGCGGACGTGGCCTCGTCGAGGACTAGCAGGTCCGGATCGGCGACGTACGCGCGGGCCAGTGCGACGAGCTGCCGCTCGCCGGCGGACAGCGACTCCCCCCGCTGCCCCACTCGCGTACGCACGCCGGCGGGGAGCGAATCCAGCCAGTCGGCGAGCCCCAGCCGGCGGAAGACCGACCGGACCTCGGCGTCGGACAGATCCGGCCGGCCGTGCCGGACGTTGTCGGCGATGGTCGTGTCGAAGAGGTAGCCGTCCTGCGGCACCACGACAACTCGGGACCGTAACGACGAGAACGGGACCTGGGTGAGCGGGACGCCGCCGATCTCCACCGAGCCGGACGTCGGATCCATGAGCCGGGTGAGCAGCTTCGCGAAGGTCGTCTTTCCACCGCCGGTTTCGCCGACGATGGCCAGGTTCGTGCGCGCCGGGATGTCGACGTCGATGTCGTGCAGGACCTCCGGTCCGTCGCCATAGGCGAAGCGGACGTGCCGGAATCGAATGCCGAGCGGCCCCGCGGGCAGCGGGGTGCCGGACTCGCCGGGATCGGTGATGTCCGTCGGGGTGTCCATGACCTCGACGACGCGCCGGAAACTGGCGATCGCGTTCTGCGCCTCGTTCAGCGCCTCGGTCCCGATCTGTACGGGCTGCACGAAGAGGTTCACCAGGAACAGGAACGCGGCGAACCGGCCGAGCGACAGGTGCCCGCCTACGCCCAGCCACATGCCGCCCACCAGGATGAGCACGTTGGCGATCGAGGCGCCGATCTCGCCGAACACGAACACGCTCACCGACAGGCGCTGCGCGTTCGTCTGGGCGACCTTCGCGTTCTCGACGGCGACGTCGACGCGCCGGGCGGTGCGATCTTGAATGCCGTACGTCTGGATGACGCCCGCGCCGACCACGGACTCGGCGATCGTGCCGAGCAACGCGCCGATCCGGCGGCGGACGATCCCGTACGCATCCGTCAGCCGTCGCTGTAGCCGGCGCCCCACGTAGACCGCCGGAGCGAACGCCAGCAGGACGAGCAGCATCAGCGGCCATGAGTAGTACGCCATCAGCAGCGTGGCCAGGACGAGCTGGACCGAGGCGGTCACCAGGAAGATGCCGTTGTACTGGACGAAGACGCTGATCGTGTCGACATCGCTGGTGACCCGGCTGACGAGTGAACCGCGCCGTTCGGACTGCTGGTGCAGCACCGACAGGTCGTGGACGTGACGGAAGGCCGTGGTCCGCAGGTGCGCCAAGCCGCCCTCGGTCGCCCGGAACAGGCGGGCGTTCATCGCGAAGTTCGCGCCGATCGTGACGGCGATCGCGCCGAGGCCGATCAGCACCAGCGTCCGGATGGTCGCCACATGTGGTTCACCGCCGCGCAGCCCGCGGTCGAGTACCTGCTGGACGACCACCGGCACGACGATGCGGCCCACGGTCGCGATCAACGCGCAGCCGATCGTGACCGGCAGCCCGGCGGTGAACTCCGGTGCGAGCGCGGCCGCCCGCCGGGCATAGTCGCGGAACCGGGGCGGCGGGCCGGCGGTCGCGTCGGCCGGTCGTACCGGCGCGGTGGCAACGCTCATCCGGCCCGCTCCGCGACCAGGTCGTACGCCGAGACGATCGCGGCGTACGCCTCATTCCGCTCCATCAACTCGCTGTGCGGACCCCGGTCGACGATCCGGCCGTCGGCGAGGAAGAGCACCTCGTCGGCTAGTGCGATCGTCGCCTTGCGGTACGCGATCAGCACCGTCGTGGTCGGCCGTCCGTCGCGGAGACCGTCCAGGATCGCCCGTTCCAATGTCGGGTCGACCGACGAAGTCGCGTCATCCAGCACCAGGAGGCGCGGATCGCGAACCAGCGCACGGGCGAGAGCAAGGCGCTGCCGTTGGCCGCCGGACAGCGTGGTGCCGCGCTCACCGATGACGGTGTCGAGGCCGTGCGGCAGGGCGCGCACGAAGCGCTCGGCCTGCGCCGCCGCCAGCGCGGCCCACACCTGCTCGTCCGTCGTATCGGCGCCGAGCGTGACGTTCCCCCGAACCGTGTCGTCGAACAGGAACGTCTGCTGCGCGACGAGGGCGGCAACGTCCGACACCGCGCCGCGGCCGAGGCCCCGCAGGTCATGGTCCTCGAAGCGCACGGTGCCCTCGGCCGGGTCGAAGAGCCGGACCAGCAGCGCGGCGATCGTCGACTTGCCGGAGCCGGTCGGTCCGACGAGGGCAACGGTGCGCCCGGCGGGCACGTCGAAGGTCAGGCCGCGAAGCACCGACGGGCGTTCGTGGTCGCTATCCGGATCGGCGTACGAGTACGAGACGTCGTCGACCGAAAGCCGGACCGGACCGTGGCCATCGCCGACGGTGCTTGCCGGGGTGCTGCCGTACGTCAGCTCGCCCGACGCGTCGAGCACCGCGCTCACCCGCTCGTCGCCGGCCACGCTGCGCGGGATCTCCGTCAGCACCCACCCGATCGCCCGCAGCGGGAACGCGAGCAACCCGAACAGATACGCGACCCGTACCAGCGTTCCGGTGTCGACCTGGCTGGCGCCGACCACCAGGACTAGCAGCGTCCCGACATTGGGGATGGCTTCGAGGAGCGGGTCGAACAGGCCGCGCAACCGCCCGACCTGAATCAACGTGTCGCGCAGTTCGGTGGCCCGCTCGGCGAAGCGTTCGGTCTCGGCGTCCTCGCGGCCGAGGGTCTTGACGACCAGCGCGCCCTCGAAGCTTTCGTGGGCGACGGCGCTGACCTCACCGCGCAGGCGCTGGGTGCGCTGCATGCGCGGCGCCATCAGCGAGGCGTAACAAGCGTTGCTCACGACGATCGCCGGAAAGACCAGCAGACCGATCAACGCGAGGGCGATGTTCGTCAGGAACAGCACCACGATCGTGACGATCGCAATCACCGCGATGCCGGCCGCGAACGGGAACGGCGCGATGGGATACCAGAGCGCTTCGACGTCCGCGTTCGCGTTCGACAGCAGTGTTCCGGTGGAGTGCCGGGCGTGCCACGACATCGGCAACGCGAGGTATCGCCGGGTCACGCGCCGGCGGTACGCGGCCTGCAGCCGGTATTGCATGACGCCGGCGCCGAGCCGCCGGCCGACGATTCCGGAGATCTTGATGAAAGCCACCGCGAGGATGCCGACGGCCGTGATCGCTACCCACCCGACCCGTGCGTGTCCACTCTCGATCGCCGGCTTCACGAGGTGGGTCGTCGCGGCGCCGAGGACGTACGCCTGCGCGATGATCATGGCCCCGTAGGCCACGCTGCCGGTGAACGAGATCGCGAACATCCGCGGTTCTTCGCGGACCGCGCGTGCCAGAATCGCGAACCCGCGCCGGACCACGGCCGGGCGGGGAGCGATGGCGAAGTCAGCCACGCAGCCGGTGGCCCGCGTCGCGTAGGGCCTGCTTGATCTCGCCGACCGTCATCAGCCCGAAGTGCAGGACACTCGCGGCGAGAACAGCGTCGGCGCCGGCGTCGACAGCGGGCGCGAAGTGATCCAATGCCCCGGCTCCGCCGGAAGCGATGACCGGCACGTCCACGATCGCGCGGACCGCCTTGATCATCTCGACGTCGTAGCCGTCCTTGGTCCCGTCGGCGTCCATCGAGTTGAGCAGGATCTCGCCGGCGCCAAGCTCTGCGCCCCGGCGAGCCCAGTCGACCGCGTCGATGCCGGTCCCCTGCCGGCCACCGTGGGTGGTCACCTCGAACCCACTCGGGGTGCGCGGGCCCTCGCGGACCCGGCGGGCGTCGACCGACAGCACGATGCACTGGTTGCCGAACCGGCGGCTGCATTCGGCCAGCAGCTCGGGGTTCGCGATCGCGGCCGTATTGATGCCGACCTTGTCAGCGCCGTTCCGTAACAGGCGGTCGACGTCCTGCGGGCTACGGACGCCACCACCGACCGTCAACGGGATGAACACGTGCTCGGCTGTGCGGCGGACCACGTCGTACGTCGTCTCCCGGTCACCGCTGCTGGCGGTGATGTCGAGGAAGACGAGCTCGTCCACGCCCTGGGCGTCGTACCGGGCGGCGAGTTCCAGCGGGTCGCCGGCGTCGCGCAAGCCTTCGAAGTTCACGCCCTTGACGACCCGCCCGGCGTCGACATCGAGACAGGCGATGACCCGAGTTGCGACGTCCACGTCCGTCACGCTAATCCGTCCATCCATCAGGCCAGGGCGGCGAGCGCTTCGGGCAGCGTGAACGCCCCGGCGTACAACGCCTTGCCGACGATGACGCCCTCGACACCGTCGGCCTCGAGTTTGGCCAGCTCACGGAGGTCGTCGAGGGTCGAGACGCCGCCGCTCGCCACGACCGGACGGTCGGTCGCCGCGCAAACCCGCTGCAGCAGAGCAACATTCGGCCCGGTGAGCGTGCCGTCGCGACGTACGTCGGTGACCACGTAGCGGGCGCAGCCGTCTGCGTCGAGCCGCGCAAGCACCTCGAACAGCTCGCCGCCTTCGCGGGTCCAGCCGCGCGCCGACAACGTCGTGCCGCGTACGTCGAGCCCGACCGCGATCCGGTCCGCCACCCGGCCAATCGCCGAGCGAACCCAGTCGGGATCCTCCAGCGCCGCGGTTCCCAGGTTCACCCGGGCCGCGCCAGTAGCCAGGGCGGCGTCGAGCGACTCATCGTCCCGGATGCCGCCCGACAGCTCCACCCGTACCCCGCGCTCGTCCAGCGCCCGCGCGACCTCACGCAGTTGCTCACGGTTCGAGCCCCGCCCGAAGGCTGCATCGAGGTCGACGAGGTGCACCCATTCCGCGCCCCCGTTGGCCCAGTCCAGCGCGGCAGCAAGCGGGTCGCCGTACGAGGTCTCGCTGCCCGCCGCCCCCTGGACGAGCCGGACCGCCTGTCCCCCAGCGACATCCACGGCGGGCAGCAATTCGAGTGTCACACGAGTCCCTTCAACCAGTTACGGAGCAAAGCGGCGCCGGCATCGCCGGACTTCTCGGGGTGAAACTGCGTCGCGGTCAGCGGCCCACGTTCGACGGCGGCAACGAACCGTTCGCCGTGCCAGCCGGTCGTCAGCTGACCGTCGGTGTCCTTCGCCGCGTACGAGTGCACGAAGTAGAAGAACTCGCCGTCCAACCCGGCGAACAGCGCGCTATCGGCGGGCGCCTGCACGGTATTCCAGCCCATGTGCGGCAGGACTGGCGCGTTCAGTCGGGTGACCGCGCCGGGCAACAGACCCAAGCCCTCGGTGACCACCCCGTGTTCATCACCGCGCTCGAACAGGATCTGCATGCCAACGCAAATGCCGAGCACCGAGCGACCGGCCGCTACCCGTCGGGCGATCACCGCGTCGGCGCCGGCCCGGCGAACACCGGCGACGCAGGCCGCGTACGCCCCGACCCCGGGTACGACCAGACCGTCGCACTCCCACGCAGCATCGAGGTCAGCCGTGACGCTCACCGCACCGCCGGCACGGTCCAGCGCACGTTCCGCCGACCGCAGGTTCCCGCTGCCGTAGTCGAGGACCACGACACTCGTCATCGGCACGCCACCTACAAGACGCCCTTGGTGGACGGAATTCCGACGGACCGCGGATCGTGCTCGACGGCCTCGCGCAGCGCCCGGGCGAACGCCTTGAACTGAGCCTCGACGACGTGGTGGGCGTTCCGGCCGTTCAGCACCCGTACGTGCAGCGTGACGTGAGCGCTGGCAACGAACGACTCGAAGATGTGCTTGGTCAGCGTGGTGTCGTAACTGCCGATCAATTCGATCAGCGGCGGCTCGTCGTGCACCAGGTACGGCCGGCCGGACAGGTCGACTGCCACCTGCACGAGTGCCTCATCGAGCGGCACCAGCGCGTCGCCGTACCGCCGCACGCCGGCCTTGTCGCCGAGCGCCTCGCGGAACGCCGAACCGAGCGCGAGCGAGGTGTCCTCGATCGTGTGGTGCGCGTCGATCTGCAGGTCACCCTCAGTCTTGATCAGCAGATCGAAGCCGCCGTGCTTGCCGAGCTGGGAGAGCATGTGGTCGAAGAACGGGACGCCGGTATCGATGTCGATCTGCCCGGTCCCGTCGACATCCAGAACGACGCGCACGCGGGACTCCTTCGTCGCCCGCTCCACCGTGGCGGTTCGGGCGGGTGAAGCGTCAGCCATCGGTGCCGTCCTTCTGGTCGAGAACCTCGGTCAACGCGGCGAGGAACGCGGCGCACTCCTCAGTGGTGCCGATCGTGACTCGTAGCGCGCCTGGAATTCCGACGTCCCGGATGAGGACGCCGCGGTCGAGCAGTCGCTGCCAGGTCGCGCCGGCATCGGCGAATCCACGCATCAGCAGGAAGTTCGCGTCGCTCGGGACGACCTCCAGCCCTAGTTTTTCCAGGGCCGGGACCAGTTGGTCGCGGTCGGCCGCGACCTGGGCCACCGAAGCGAGCGTCTCGTCGGCATGCCGCAGCGCGGCGAGCGCCGCGGCCTGCGTCGTCGAAGCCAGGTGGTATGGCAACCGGACGAGCTGCAAGGCGTCGATGACCGCGGGGGATGCCGCGACGTAGCCGAGCCGGCCACCGGCCAGCGCGAACGCCTTGCTCATCGTCCGGACCACGACAAGCCGGGGGTGATCGGCTAGCAGCGTCAAGGCGGACGGGGCGGCGGAGAACTCGGCGTACGCCTCGTCGACCACGATCATGCCGTCGGCCGCCTCAGCAACCGCGGCCACGGTGTCGAGCGGCATCGAACTGCCGGTCGGGTTGTTCGGCCGGGTGAGGAACACGACCGCGGGCTGCAGTTCCCGAACGGCGGCGACGGCCGTCTCGGTGCTCAACCCGAGGTCGGCGTCACGATCGCGTGCCACCCACGCCGTGCCGGTGACCTCGGCGATCCGGGGATGCATCGAGTACGACGGCTCGAAGCCGAGCGCCGAGCGGCCCGGTCCCCCGAATGCCTGCAGCAGCTGAACGAGGATCTCGTTCGACCCGTTCGCCGGCCAGACCTGGTCGATCCCCAGGCCGTGCCCGAGGTACCGCGCGAGCGCGCCGCGTAGCTCGATGCAGTCGCGGTCGGGGTACCGGTTCAGCCGGGTTGCGGCCTCGGTGACCGCCCGCGCGATGTCGTCGACCAGCCCGGGACTCGGCGGGTACGGGTTCTCGTTCGTATTCAGGGCGTACGGCACGTCGAGCTGCGGGGCGCCGTACGGCGTCTGGCCGCGGAGATCGTCGCGAAGCGGCAACGCCGCCAACGCCTCGGCGGCAGCCTGAACCTGGTCGGTCATCGGTCGGTCCCCGGCCGGGTCGCCCGTAGTTGCACCGCGTCGCGGTGACCGAGGAGGTCTTCGGCCTGTGCCAACGCGGCGATGTGCGGCGCAACCATGGCGAGCGCTTCCGCGGAGTAGTCGACGACGTGGATCGCCCGGAGGAAGGCCGAGACATTGAGTCCTGACGTATGCCGGGCGGTTCCGCCGGTCGGCAGGACGTGGTTGGACCCGGCCAGGTAGTCGCCGAGCGGCACCGGCGAGTACGGGCCGACAAAGATCGCGCCGGCGTTGCGGATCCGCGCGGCTACGGCTGCGGCGTCGCGGGTGTGGATCTCGAGGTGTTCGGCCGCCCAGACATCGGCGACCGTGATCGCATCGTCGATGCCGTCGACCAGGACCACCGCCGACTGCGCGGCGAGCGCCGACTCGACGACCTCCCGCCGCGCGGTGGCCGGAACCTGCCGGCCGAGGGCCGCATCGACGGCGTCCGCGAGCTGGTCGGACGTCGTGATCAGCAGACAGGCCGCGAGCGGGTCGTGCTCCGCCTGCGCAATGAGGTCCGCCGCGACGAACTCGGCGTCCGCGGAGTCGTCGGCGACGATCGCCACCTCCGTGGGGCCGGCCTCGGCGTCGATCCCGACCTCGCCGCGCAGGAGGCGCTTCGCGGCCGTCACGTACACGTTCCCCGGACCAGTGACAACGTCGACACGTGGGCAGGACGGCGTGCCGTACGCCAGCATGGCGACGGCCTGCGCACCGCCCGCCCGATAGACCTCGTCGACCCCAAGCAATGCACAGGCAGCGAGCACGACGGGGTGGACCTCGCCGCCCGCCGAGCTTTGCGGCGGCGATACGACCGCCAGGGAACGTACGCCGGCGACCTGGGCCGGGACGACGTTCATCACCACCGACGACGGATAGACGACGCGCCCGCCCGGCACATACAGCCCGACCCGAGCGACCGGCACGAACCGTTCGGTGACGAAACCGCCGGGCACGACCTCGACGGTGTGATCGGGGCGCACCTGCGCCCGGTGGACCTGCCGCGCGTGGTCGATCGCGACCTCAAGCGCCGTTCGGACAGCCGGGTCGAGTTCGGCCAGGGCGCGCTCGAACGCTTCCGGCGGAACGCGCAGCTCATCGACCGAGACGCCGTCGAACCGCAGCGTCGCATCCCGAACGGCCTGGTCGCCGTGGCGACGGACCGCTTCGAGGATCGGCCGGACGATCGCGGCGGCGTGTTCGACGTCTAGTTCGGCCCGGGGCAGGACCGACCGCAGATCGCCGGGCAGTCCGGCGGTCAGATCCAGCCTCTTCAACACCAGACAAGGTTACCGGCGGCGGCTTCGACCTTCGTTCGTATTGTTGCCCGGCGCGCACGTAAGCTTTCGGCCATGGCCGGCGAGCGCGTGGTCCTCCCGATCTTCCCGCTCGGGATCGTGCTGTTTCCGGGCATGTTGCTCCCGCTGAACGTCTTCGAGGATCGCTATCGAGCGCTGGTGCGAGACCTGCTCGCCCAGCCCGCGGACGAGGGCCACCGGTTCGGCGTGGTGGCGATCCGGCAGGGTCACGAGGTCGGCCCTGACGCCGTCAGTGCGCTGTACGACATCGGCACCCTGGCCACCGTGACCCGGGTTCTGCCGCGACCGGACGGCCAGTTCGAACTCGTCACGGTCGGCACCGAACGATTCCGGCTGGGAGCGCTCGACCACAGCAAGCCGTACCTGCAGGCGGAGATCGAGATCCTCGACGAACAGGTGCTCGCCGGGTCGGACGGCGCAGAGGGGCCAGCGGTCACCGATCTGGTCGCGGCGTTCCGGAGTTACGTCAGCGCGCTGGGCGCCGCCCGCGGTACGAACCTGCAGGTCCCAGATCTTCCGAAGGTGCCCGCGCTGCTGTCCTGGCTGGTAGCCGCCAGCGCGGTTGTCGACCTGCCGATCCGGCAGCACCTGTTGGAGATCGACGGCACGGTGGGACGGCTCGCGGCAGAGCTGGAACTCCTCCGCGGCGAGACGAACATCCTCAAGCGCTTGGGGTCTGCCCCGGCTCCGTATCTGGCGCATACGCGTCAGAACCTGAACTGACGGCTGCCCTGCTCCGTCGCGCCGCGCGCGTCCGGGACGCGTCCGCCCACATCGCGGGACCCTGACCGAGCAGGAACACTACCGCCGCCACGAGCGGACCGACCAGGAAGTCGGCCGAGCCACGGACGTACGGCCGGACCTGAAAGACCGTGCGGTCGGAGGCGTGTGCGACCACCGCTCGGTAGTCCCCCTCGACGAGGTGATGCCCGAGCGCCATCGCGACGACGCCGCACACGGTGCAACCGACGAGCAGCCCGACGGCCGGGCCGACGTGGGAGTCGCGTGACCAACCCAGGACGATCAGCGCCGCCAGCACCCCGATCGCCAGCAGGATCGCGATCATCACGAGGTCGCCGGCGATCGTGGCCCGATCCTCGGAGGTAGCGGGAAGCAGGTACGCCGGCGAGCCGAGCCTCTGCACCCCGAGATCAGGGGTGAGCAACGCCCACGCGAACCCCGCCGGGATCCCGAGCACTGCCAAGACCAGCGCGATAACGCCGCCCCGGCGAATCTCGGTGCCAAGGGGTGCCGCAGGTTTGGGCGCTGCCCGTTGAACCCACGGGGGCGCGACCGGCGGGCCGGCCGGGGGCGACCAGGACGGCGGCGGATAGCCGACACCGGTTTCATCCGACGCTGTCATCGGCTAGTCGCAGGCCCGGCGGCGGAACAGCGCCGCGGCGAGGGTGAGCGTGACGAACGCGACGGCGGCGCAGATCCCGAGATCGATGCCGACCCCGCTCCAGTTCACGTTCGGACGGAAGGTCTCGGCGAGCGCCTCGGTCCCGTAGGTGCTCGGCACGACCGCGCGGACAGCCCGGATTGCGCCCGGCAGCCGATGAGCCGGGATCAGATTGAGAAAGATCACCGCGCTCATGCCGAGCTGGCCGGCGACCGTCGCAAGCTCCGGCTTCGGAGCGAGCAGACCGAGCAGGGCGCCCACGCCGGCCAACGAGACGCCGGCCAGGGGCAGCACGGCGACGAGGACCCAGAGCCGGCCGAGCGGCAGGTCGTACAACTCCGCACCCACCAGCGCGGTAACGACGGCCCCCGGAATGACGAACACGGCGTACGAGCCCGCCGCGCCGAGCACCACCGCACTGCCTCGGACGTCCATGGCCGCGTAATACGCCAGGCCCCCTTCGGCGCGCAGGGAGCCGATGCGCTGCGCGAACAGGTTGAGACACACGAACGCCGCGACCAACACCGTCGCCCCGGAGACCACCTGCTGGCGGGTCAGCACACTCGACGTGTCGACCACTCCCCGCAGCAGCAACAGAATTCCGAGGCTTTGCAGCGCGCCGACGAGCAGCAGCGGCACCACGGCCACCTTCGCCCGGGACAGCTGCTGCGCGAACACCGCCGCCGTCGCTGACGCCAACGATGCCCGGCGAACCGGCACGGGCGTGCTGATCGGCGCCGCGTCGCATGTCCGTTCTGGTACCACGACCCGGGAGGACGCCGAAGCCGCCGGTGTTCCGGACATCAGACCCGCTCCAGATCACGAGCTCGGCCGCCGAGCGCCAGGTAGACGTCCTCGAGGCTGGGGGTGGCAAGCGTGAAGTCGTCGAGAGCCTGGAAGATCGGCCCGGTCGTCAGCCACGCGAGCGTCTCCCGCGCCTGGTCGACGGGCAGGCTCACCTGCCACCGCGGGCCTTGTACGTCGGCCTGCGCCGCAAGTTGTGCGACGACCGCATCGGACATCGGCGGGGCCGCACGCCAGACGAGTTCGAGCCGCGCCTGCTGGCTGACGGAGGCCTTGAGTTCGCCGGGCGTGCCGCACGCGATGACCTTGCCTTCGTCGAGGACGGCCACGCGATCAAGGACCCGCTCGGCCTCCAGAACGTTGTGTGTCACCAGCACGACAGTCGTCCCGGCTTCCGCGCGCCGCCGATCGAGCGCGGCCCATACCGCGCGCCGAGCGACCGGGTCAAGTCCGGTCGTCGGCTCGTCGAGGACGAGCACCGGCCGTTGACCGGCGAGGACCGTCGCGAACGCGGCGAGCCTCCGCTGCCCGCCGGACAGCCGCCCAAGTTGGCGCCCGGCGATCGACTCGAGTCCCAGCTCGGCGAGCAGGCCGTCTCGCAGCGTCCGGCTGGCGGATCGGCTCTCCCCGCGCAGGCGGGCCGTCGTCTCGAGGGCCAACGCGAGCGGAACGTCCGCGAGCGCGACTTCGTTCTGCGCCAGATAGGCAACCTCGGATCCGGCCAAAGCCCGATCCAGCGGCCGGCCGAACAGCTCGATCCGGCCCGCGTCGGGAGCGAGCAGCGCGACGAGTTGCCGTACGAGAGTTGACTTGCCGGCGCCGTTCGGGCCGAGCAGCCCGAAGACCTCGCCGGCCTGGACGCGCAACGAGATGCCGTCGTTGGCGACAAGACCGCCGTAGCGGCGCGTCAACTCCTCAACGACGTAGCTGTCCATCGGTTAGAGGGTACGCAGGCGAGTGCCCGGCCGTTCTGGTCAGACGGCCGAACTCATCCAGACGATGATGTCGAGGACGCGCAGTGGGGTGAGCTGCGGACCGCCCTCGGGGGCAAGCGTCGCGAGCCGGTTGAACTCCTCAGCGTTGGTACGCAGGTCCTCGCAGATCACCGGGATCAGCAGTTCCATGTACTGCCGGAAGGTCCGCGCTCCGCGGGGAGCCGGCGGCACCGCACCTTCGGTTCGGTAGAAGTCGCGTACCCGCGAGTCGAACAGCGGGATCAGCGCCGGGCGTTTGCGGTGCAGCACCTTCGCCAGCAACGAGCCCTTCACGTCTCGATCGACGACGCTCGGGTCGTCGAGCGGGTCGTACAGGGCCGCGACCTGCGCCAGCACCTCCGGACCCGAGCCCATGATCGTCGCGTGCGGCGGAAGCGCTTCGAGGCCGCGCTGCATCAGCGGCATCAGCGCGGTGAGCGTGGCCATCCGGTCCAGGTCAACCGGCGCGCCCAGCAGGCTCGGCGCCAGCAGGTCCCCCGTACACAGGCGCTGCGGATCGGCGTTCGTGACGAGCCCGTCGTAGTACGGGTACGCGTACCGCATTCCACGCCGCCGCGGACCGATGTACTCCTCGAGGAGGGACTCCGCGTCGAAGATCTCGCGCGTCCCGTTCGCCAGCTTCACGCCGGTGATCCTGCCAGGGAAGCGATCAGACCGCTGTCAGACAGGCCGGACCGAGCAGCGCCTTCAGATCCGCGACTAACGCTGGCGTCGCCGTGATCCGGACGCCGTCGTCAAGTCGTAACCGGGTCGAGGTGCCTGAGCCGGTCAGGACGAGGTGGACGTCGGTGGTCCCGGGATGTGCGCACAGGACCTCTTTGAGCCGTTCGACCAGCGGGAGGGTGCACCGGGCCGCGCTCACGTTGATCGCCAGCGGTCCGCGGTCGCCGGTGGTCAGATCGGGCGTCAGGATGTCCATCCCGATGATCCGCGGAACGTCTTCGCGCTTCTCGACCCGGCCCTTGACCAGCACGATCGCGTCTTCGACAACCAGGTGAGACACCTGCGCGTACGTGTTCGGGAAGAACAGCACCTCGACCCCACCGTCGAGGTCTTCGAGCATCGCGGTGGCCCACGGCGCGCCCTGTTTCGTCATCTTGCGCGTGACGCCGGTCAGGATGCCGCCGATCGTGACGAGTGCGCCGTCGGCCACGGTGTCGCCGTGCAAGGCCGGGACCGGATGATCCGACGCGGACGCCAGCACGTGCTCGACGCCCGACAGCGGGTGGTCTGAGACGTAGAGGCCGAGCATCTCCCGCTCGAACGCGAGCAGCGTGGCCTTCTCCCACTCATCGAGAGGGATGTGGAACGCCGGCATCAGGGCGGTATCGGGTTGCGCCGCTTCACCGTGGCCGTCATCGAAGCTGCCGAACAGGTCGTACTGGCCGACTGCTTCAGCCCGTTTGGTCCCGAGGCAGGCGTCGATCGCCTCGGCGTGTACGGAGAGCAGCCCGCGCCGGGTGTGCCCGAGCGAGTCGAACGCGCCCGCCTTGATCAGAGACTCGACCGTGCGCTTGTTGCACACCTGGGCTGGCACCTTGGCGAGGAAGTCGGCGAAATCCGCGAAACGGCCCTGGCTGATGCGGGCCTCGACCAGCTGGTCGACGACGTTCGCGCCGACGTTCCGGATGGCGGTCAATCCGAAGCGGATGTCGGTCCCGCGCGGGGTGAACAACGCGTCCGATTCGTTGACGTCGGGCGGGAGCACCTTGATGCCCATCCGGCGGCATTCGGCGAGGTAGATCGCCGACTTCTCCTTGTCGTCCTTCGTCGAGGTCAGCAGCGCGGCCATGTACTCGGCCGGGTAATGCGCCTTGAGGTACGCGGTCCAGTAACTGACCACGCCGTAGCCGGCGGAGTGGGCCTTGTTGAACGCGTAGTCCGCGAACGGGACCAGCGTCTCCCACAGCTTGTCGATCGCCTCGTCGCTGAAACCGTTGGTCCGCATGCCCTCGGCGAACGGGCCCTTCTCCTTGTCGAGGATCTCCTTCTTCTTCTTGCCCATCGCGCGGCGGAGCGAGTCGGCTTGGGCGAGCGTGTAGCCGGCGACCTTCTGGGCCGCGGCCATCACCTGCTCCTGGTAGACGATGACGCCGTATGTCTCGTCGAGGACGTCGGCCAGCGGCTCGGCCAGCTCCGGGTGGATCGGCTCCTGCTTACGGCGGCCGTGCTTGCGCTCGACGTATTCCAGGTGCGCTCCGACGCCCATCGGGCCCGGGCGATACAACGCGATCAGCGCCGAGATGTCGTCGAAGGTCGACGGCTGCATGGACCGCATCAGCGAGCGCATCGGCCCGCCCTCGAGCTGGAAGACGCCCATCGAGTCGCCTCGACAGAGCAGGGCGTACGCCTCCGGGTCGTCGAGCGAGAGATCTTCGAGAACCACCGTCTCGCCGCGGTTGGCCTTGATCGCGGCCAGGCAGTCGTCGAGCACCGTGAGGTTGCGTAGCCCCAGGAAGTCCATCTTGAGCAGGCCGAGCTTCTCGACCGTGCCCATGTCGTACTGGGTGATCACCGCCCCGTCCGCTTCGCGGCGCCACACCGGCACGTGGTCGGTGATCGGGTCGCGGCAGATCACGACACCCGCCGCGTGCACGCCGGCTTGCCGCTTGAGGCCTTCGAGACCACGGGCGGTTTCGAGCACCTTCGCCATGTCGGGGTCGCCGGCGCACGCCTCGCGAAGGTCCTTGGCCTCGGCATACCGGCTGCTTTCCGGATCGAAGCAGTCGGTGAGGCTGGCGTCCTTGCCCATGATCGACTTGGGCATCAGCTTGGTCAGCTTGTCGCCGACCGCATACGGGTAGCCGAGCACGCGCGCCGAGTCCTTCAGCGCCTGCTTGGCCTTGATCGTGCCGAAGGTGATGATCTGCGCGACGCGTTCTTCGCCGTACCGCTCGGTCGCGTACCGGATCATGTCGGCTCGGCGGCGTTCGTCGAAGTCGAGGTCGATGTCGGGCATCGAGATGCGCTCCGGGTTGAGGAACCGCTCGAACACCAGCCCGTACTTCAAGGGGTCGAGGCCGGTGATCCCGAGGGCGTACGCGACCAGGCAGCCCGCCGCGCTGCCGCGACCGGGGCCGACCCGAATCCCGTGTTCCTTCGCGTGCGAGACCAGGTCAGCGACGATCAAGAAGTACGAGGGAAAGCCCATCTGCACGATGACGGCAACCTCGTAGTCGGCCTGCGCGCGCACGTCGTCGGGGATGCTGCCGCCGTAGCGGTTACGAAGTCCCCGCTCGACCTCGGCCCGGAACCAGCTCTCCTCGGTGTGGCCCTCGGGCAACGGGAAGCGCGGCAGCAGATAGCCGTCGGACTTCCATTCGATGTTGACCCGCTCGGCGATCTCCAGCGTGGCATCGCAGGCTTCCGGATATTCGCGGAAGAGGTCGCGCATCTCGGCCGGGGACTTCAGGTAGAACTCGTCGGCCTCGAACCGGAACCGGGTCGGATCGGCAAGCGTCGAGCCGGTCTGGACGCAGAGCAGCACCTCGTGTGCCCGGGCGTCGTCGCGGCTCGAGTAGTGCAGGTCGTTCGTCGCCACCAGCGGCAGCGCGAGTTCCTTGGCCAGCTTCACCAGGTCGGGGAACGTCCGCTTCTCGATGTCGAGACCGTGCGTCATCAGCTCGACGAAGAAGTTTTCGCGGCCGAAGATCTCCGACAGCTCACCGGCGGTCTGCCGGGCCAGCGCGTAGTTGCCCCGCTCGAGCGCCTGACTCACCTCACCACCGGGACAGCCGGTGGTAGCGATGAGGCCCTTGCCGTACTGGCTTAGCAGCTCCCGGTCGAGCCGTGGTTTGTAGTAGTAACCCTCGAGGCTCGACAGGCTCGACAGCTTCACCAGGTTGTCGAAACCGACCCGGTCCTGCGCCCACACCGTCAGGTGCGAGTACTTCTCCCCCGTCTTGTCGAAACGGCTGGTCGGCGCCAGATACGCCTCGGTGCCGAGGATCGGGCGGATCCCCGCGTCGAGAGCCTGGTGGTAGAAGTCGTACGCGCCGTAGAGGTTGCCGTGGTCGGTCATTGCCAGCGCCGGCATGCCCATGCGCTCACAGCCCCGGAACAAGTCTTTGAGCCGAGCGGCGCCGTCGAGCATCGAGTACTCGGTGTGCACATGAAGGTGCACGAACGAGTCTTGCGAGCCGGACGAACCAGGCATCAGCGGCGACTTCCTCGGTGATCAAAGGCGGTCGCAGCCCCCAACGAGCGGGGCGGGGAAGAGCGGCCGGACAGGGACTTCTTTCGGGGATTCTTGTCTAACACGAGCCGCGGACATAGCCCCCGGATGACACGCGCCGATCTCCGCCGCCTGGCCAGGTTCACCCCGCGAACGGGCTCGGTGCCAGGCCGGGCTGCGCGGTCCCCAGTTCGGTGGGAAGGACGGGCCGCGCACTAATCCTGTCCGGCTCGAAGCCCGGCGGCGCAACGTCGACGAGCCGGACCGCCTGGTTCTTCGCCAAGGAGGCGAGCGTCCGGAAGGGTGCCGCGACCGTCATCCCGTATACACATCCACAGCCCTGTTCGAGCGCGGTTCGTTCCTGGTCGATATCGGCCGGCGGCGCGGTCCGCGCCTGGGTGACCTGGCCCAGCAGCGTGGCGTAGGCGCCCGTCAGGGATGGACCCTGGTTTGCACCGGCCGCGAGGGGTCGGGGAACCTGAACGGCGAGCGGGCCGCCGACCGGGAGTTCGACGTAGACCGCCAGGACGCTCACCTGGCCGATGACCGCGGCCGCACCGGTGGGGTTCGCATAGCCGGCGAGGCTGACGACCGCCACCGCCCGGCGATCGGGTACGGCCGCGGCGCAGGTGTCGAGGTAGCTCCGGCGGTCCTGGACATACGAGGGAACGTCGACGCCGACGGCCGGGCCCACCACAACCGCGATGGCCGGCTGCACGGAGGCGCTCGTCCCGTTACCTGCGCATCGGTCGGCCACGCTCCCGGCCGGTCGGCCGGAGTCCGTTCTGCGGTTCGTCACGAGCGCGGCGACACCGAACCCCACCGCGACGAGCACGGCGATCAGCACCACGCCCAGCGCGGTGAGCCGGATGAACGCGCCGCGCTCGCGCAGGCCGACCGACCGAACCTTCCCGCGGTGGTTGCCACCCTCAGGGTTGGCGCCGCTCACGATTCCAGCCGAAGCGTGTCCAGCGCCGCGGCGAGATCGGCGGGGGGTTCGCTTGCGAACTCGACCCGTTCACCCGTCGCCGGGTGGCTGAATGTGAGGCCGGCGGCGTGCAGCCACTGCCGGGTGAGTCCGAGGCGGGCGGCAAGTTTCGGGTCGGCCCCGTAGGTGAGGTCGCCGACGCAGGGATGCCGGAGGGCCGACATGTGGACGCGAATCTGGTGGGTGCGCCCGGTCTCGAGCTTGATCGACAGCAGGCTGGCGGCCCGCGTCGCCTCCACCGTCTCGTAGTGCGTGACGCTGTCCCGTCCACCGGCCACCACGGCGAACCGATACGCGTGGCCCGGGTGACGATCGATCGGGGCGTCGATCGTGCCGGCCGACGGGTCGGGATGGCCTTGCACCAAAGCGAGGTAGCGCTTGTCGACGGTCCGTTCCCGGAACTGGTCCTTCAGGTTCGAGTACGCCCACTCGGAACGCGCGAGCACGAGAAGGCCGGAGGTTCCGACGTCGAGGCGGTGGACGATGCCCTGCCGTTCGGCCGCGCCGCTGGTCGATAGGCGGATACCTTTCGCGGCCAGCCCACCGGTCACCGTGGGCCCCTCGTATCCCGGACTCGGGTGGGTCGCGATGCCGGCCGGCTTCTCGATCACGATGACGTCCGGATCGTCGTACACGATCAAGATCCCCGCCTCCGGCTCGGTCTCCGCCGGGGGTTGCCAGGCCTCCACCGCCGGCAGCGTGACCTCGAGCCACGCGCCGGCGTGCACGCGATCCGACTTACCGGCGGGCCGGTTGTCGATCTGGACGTCGCCAGCGGCCGCGAGGTCGGCCGCTGCCGTACGCGAGATGCCGAACAGGCGCGCGAGCGCGGCGTCGACTCGTAGTCCGTCGAGCCCCTCTGGCACCGGGCAGGCCCTGCTCGTATCCGTCACGGGCTGTCGCGCTCGTCGAGGTCGCCGTCCGGACCGTCAGACGGCTGCTCGCGGGAGCCGTCGAGGCGGTAGCCCCGCCCCGCGAGGGCGACGGCAAGGAGACCGCCGATCACGATGCCGGAGTCGGCAAGGTTGAAAATCGGCCAGTGATGCAGGTAGATCCAGTCGACGACGTGTCCCCGGAAAACCCCGGGGCTACGAAAGACGCGATCGCCGAGGTTGCCGATCGCACCGCCCAACAGCAAGCCGAGCGCGACGGCCCACCCCAGGTGGTGAATGCGCGTGGCGTTGCGCACGATGAACGCGATCACCGCGACAGCGACGATCGTGAACAGGATCGTGGCGCCACCGGCGATGCCGAACGCGGCGCCGCCATTGCGGGCCTCTTCGATCTCGAGCACCCGTGGAATGAGGGTCGTGACGTGGCCGTCGGCGTAGTGGTGGACGACCCAGACCTTCGTCGCAAGGTCGGCGACGACGATCGCGACCGCGACTGCCGCGAGGAGCACAACGGGACGAACGAACCTTGAGGACTTAGCCGTCGACGGATCCCCGCCGGTCAGCGCCGATTCTCCCGTTGCTTGCAACTCACGCACAGTGTCACCTTAGGGAACGCCTTCAGCCGTTCTTTACCGATCGGCTGACCGCAGACCTCGCAGATGCCGTACGTGCCTGCTTCGAGGCGGTCGACCGCCCGCTCGACCTGGGCGAGAAGGTCACGGCTGTTCGCCGCGATCGACAGGTTGTGTTCGCGCTCGAAGGTCACGGTTCCGGCGTCCGCCTCGTCGCCCGGTCCGGGATCGTTGTCGAACAGGCCGCGGTCGTACGCAGTCGACGCTTCTTCGATCTCATTCCGCAGGTCGTCGGCCTCGGCCTGCAAGACGCGCCGGATCTCGGCGACCTCGGCGCTGGTCCACGGGCGGTCCCCGGGAAGTGTCGGAAGGAGGCCACCGCCGGCGGACCGGGCAGGAGCAGCCCTCTTGGCGGGCTTCGCCGGCGCCGCCTTAGCTGCCGGGGCCTTCGTTGTCTTGGCCGGGGTCGGCTTTACGGGAGCCTTGGCCGCCGGGGCCGGCTTTACGGGAGCCGGGGCCTTCGTTGTCTTGGCCGGGCCGGCCTTCGCCGGGGCGGCTTTGGCGGGGGCAGCCTTGATCAAGCCGGCCTTTGCCGGAGTCGTCTTTTTCGCCGGGGTCACCTTGGTCGGAGCTGCCTTCGCGGCGGCCTTCGCCGAGACCGGCTTTGTCGCCTTGGCGGGCGCTGCCGTCGCGGCCTTCTTTGCCGGGGTCGCCTTTGCGGCCGCGGGCTTGGCCGGAGTCGGCTTTTTCACCGCCGCCGGAACAGCCCGCTTTGCGGGCGCCGCAACCGTCTCGGCCGCCGTGACCGCCGTCGTCGGTGAGCGTTTGGTCAGGCGCGAAAGAATCCCGGCGCGCCCCGAGCGCCCAGGCTTTTGCTCTGCCACCGCACGCTCCTTGTCCCCGAAGGTCCTTGAACGGTCCCGCAGAGGGAACCCTGGCATGCCGCGCGAACATTACGTCGACCTACTTCCGTCGGCAACACGCCGCGCCGCATGGTCAACTAGCCCCCTTACGCAGTCCGTACCGCCGCCTTCGAGGAGCGCCCGCCATGCCATTCACGGTCACCAGAGTCCGGACCATCGGACTGGCGGCCGCGCTCGGCGCCAACGTCGAGAACAACGTCTGGATCGTCGGCGAGGACGCCGGCTTGGTGATCATCGATGCGGCGCACGACCCGGCCGCCATCGCGGCTGTCGTCGACCACCGGCGGGTGCACGCGATCGTGTGCACGCACGGTGAAACCGACCACATCAACGCCGCCGTCGAACTGTCGGCCATTGTCACGGCTCCGATCTACCTGGCCGCCGCCGACCGCCCACGATGGGATGCGGTCCATCCCGATCACCCTCCGTACGACGACCTGCGCGACGGGGATGTCTTCCGGGTGGCCGGGGAACTGATGTACGTGCTGCCGACCCCGGGCGTCACCCCCGGAGGCACCAGCCTGTATCTACCGGGTCCGGGGATGGTGTTCTGTGGCGACAGCCTGTGTTCGGCGACCGCCGGCAGTGCGGCAGCCCTGCTCGAACTTCCGGCCGCGACCGTGGCCCACCACGCGCACGGCGAGGACACCACGATCGGCGCCGAGGCGGACCGTCTTCGCGCGGCAGCGCACTGACCAACGACGTCCCGCAGAGCGACGCGGCACACCGGCTGGCTCATCACCAGACCATCGGCAAGGGCGGCGTCCAGGTCCAGCCGTCGCCGGCGATTACGCCGGACGCCACGAGCGGTGCGGCCGTTCGTGCCGGCGCCGGTTTCAGTCGGATGAAGTTACGTGAACTTCTTGAAACACGCCCTATTCGACGCGACGGACTGGGAAGAGACAGGGCATAGTCAACGTTGTGACCGACGTGACCGGAACGTTGACCCCCACCGAGGACCGCCCAGCCCTGTCCGCTGCCGACCGCTGCGACCGTTGCGGCGCGCAAGCGTATGTCCGCGTCATTCTCGCGGGCGGCGGCGAACTTCTGTTCTGCCGGCACCACTACAGCGAGCACGAAGACAAGCTGTCCACCGTTGCCATCGCGGTTGACGACGAGCGCGAGCGAGTCGCCAGCACCCCCTGACCTGTTTCGTCAGCGGTGCGATCCGGCCTAGCCTGAGACCATGTCCGCCGAACGCGCCTCGCACGATTCGGGGCTCAGCGACGCGTTGGCGGCCAACCTGGTGACCGGGTGGACGCGTGACGAAACGCCTCTGCCGCCACCTGCTGACGTCGCTCCGTACGCTGCCAAACGGCGGGCCGCCCTATCCGCGGCATTCCCCGGCGAAACGCTGGTCGTACCCAGCGGAACGCCGAAGGTCCGCGCAAACGACACCGACTACCCGTTCCGGGCGTCCAGCGACTACGTATGGCTCACCGGCGATACGGAGCCGCACGGCGTCCTCGTCATCCACCCGAGCGGCGACAGCGTTCTTTACGTCCCGGAGCGAGTTTCCCGCGACAGCCTCGCGTTCTTTACCGACCGCGGCTCGGGCGAGCAGTGGGTCGGGCGGCGGCCGACACCCGCCGAGACGGGCGCTCGGCTCGGTGTCGAGTGCCGGAGACGCGGCGACCTCGATCTTCGGCAGCTCGCGAACTGCCGGCTCCTACGCGGTACGGGCGATGTTCTCGACGCCGCCGTGACAACCGATGCGGACCGCGACCACGCGCTCGCCGTCGTCCTCGCCGAACTACGACTCATCAAGGACGACTGGGAACTCGGCCAGCTCCGCCTGGCTACGGACGCGACCGCCCGAGGCTTCGCCGACGCGATCCGAGAACGCGAAGGCGCACTGACGTACGGCGAACGGTGGATCGAGGGAACGTTCTGGCGGCGGGCGCGCGCCGAAGGCAACGACGTCGGCTACTCCTCGATCGTCGCGTGTGGCCCACACGCCACCGTCTTGCACTGGACCCGCAACGACGGTCCCGTGACCGACTCCGACCTTCTCCTGCTCGACATGGGCGTCGAGGTCCGCAGCCTCTACACGGCCGACGTCACCCGGACGATTCCGGTCGACGGGCACTTCACCCCGGCACAGCGCCAGGTCTACGAGCTGGTCCACCGCGCGCAACAGGCCGGGATGGCCGCCGCCGTGCCGGGCGCAGACTTCCTCGCCCCGAACCGCGCGGCGATGCGGGTGATCGCGACCGGGCTGCGCGACTGGGGGCTCCTTGCCGTCGACGCCGACGCGGCCCTGAGTGAGGATCGCCACGCTCCCGGCGCGGGCCTGCATCGCCGGTACACGTTGCACAACGTCTCGCACATGCTGGGCCTAGACGTGCACGACTGCGCCCGGGCTCGTAGCGAGCGTTACCTGCACGGGACGTTGCAGGCCGGCATGGTGCTGACCGTGGAGCCCGGGGTCTACTTCGCGCCTGAGGACCTCAGCGTGCCGCCGGAGCTACGTGGGATCGGTGTCCGCATCGAGGACGACGTCGTGGTGACGAACGCGGTGGCCGAAAACCTGTCGGCGCAGCTTCCCAGCGAGGTGGCCGCTGTCGAGGCCTGGATCGCCGGGCTGCGCTAACTGTGAGTCATCAGGCGCGCCCGTGGCACATCCGACACGTCCCGGTGCTCGACGTGACGGCCCGGACGTAAGAGACTCCGCCCATGGCCGACCTCCGCGTCGTCGGAACTGATGCCGACCATCTCCTGCTCCTGGATTCCGAGGGCGGCGGTCACCGCGCCGCCATCGACGATGTCCGCCGCGCGCTGAACGACGCCGCGCGGGCCGGCGACAGCCGGCTGAGCCCGCGCGAGATCCAGGACCGATTGCGGTCCGGCGCCACCGTCGATCAGGTCGCGCAGGCTGCCGGCGTATCCGTCGAACGGATTCGGCGCTGGGAGGGCCCGGTCCTCGCCGAGTGCGCCCACGCGTTGGAGCGGGCGCTGCGGACCCGGTACTCCCGGCCGCCGGACGGCGCCGTCTCGGGACCACTTGGCCGGCTCGTCGACCAGCGGTTGACGCTCGCGAGCGTCGCGGGCCAGTGGAGCGCCCATCGCGATGTCGGCGGCGATTGGATCGTCACCGTCACGCACCAGCACGCCGCAGCCTCGTGGGCGTACGACGGCGTCACGTTGGTCGCCCTGGACCCGCACGCCGAAGCGCTCGGCTGGCGGGAGCCGCCGCGAGCGGTCGAGCCGCTGCGCGGCCGGGTGAAGGGCCGGTCGAGCCTGCCGTCGTGGGAGTCGATCTTGGAGAACACCCCGCCGCCGAACGCCTTTCCGACGTAATCAGCCGTTCGCCGGGCTGTAACGCGCCGAAGATCACACGCGCGTGCGGTTTGCGTAGGCGGAAGTGGGTCGACTCGGGTAATCTCAAAAAACTATGCGCCTGTTGCTGCTCGCCCCTCCCGGAGCGGGCAAGGGCACGCAGGGCGGCAGGCTCGCCGAGCATTACGACGTCACCCACATCTCGTCGGGTGACATGCTGCGGACCCACATCCAGGCGAACGACGAACTCGGCCAGCGGGTGAAGAGTTACCTCGCGGCCGGTGACCTCGTACCGGACGACGTGATGAGCGACCTCATTCTCGAGCCCGCGTTCAAGGCCGCCGCCCGTGGCGGCTACATCCTCGACGGGTTCCCGCGCACGCTCGACCAGGCTCGGTTCGCATTCGCCGAGGCTTGCGCGGCCGGTGCGGAACTCCAGGCAGTGATCTTTCTCGACGTGCCGGACGAGGTACTGGTCAAGCGGCTGCTCGCCCGGGGACGCGGGACGGACGACACCGAGGCCACCATCCGGCACCGCCTCGAGGTCTACCACGGCGAGACCGAACCACTCGTGGCGTATTACGAAGATCGAAGCCTGCTACGACGGGTGAACGGTGACCAGTCAGTCGAGGCCGTGACCGACGCGTGCATCGCGGCACTGGCCGACATCGAGCGGTAGTCCGGGCGGCTACAGCAGCCCGAGCAGGTGATCCCGCCGAGCGGCCAGAAGCGCCGCGTCCGCGGTGGCGGACGCAGGGCCAGGGACGGCACGTCGTAGGTCGGCATGTACGGCACCGTGCGGGATTCCCCTGCGGGCGGCGATCCGAGCCACCAACGCGTTGACCTCACGTCGCAGGGCCGAGGCCCGCTCCCAGGCCCGCTGCTTCCCCGCCCGCGAATGCTCGGAGTCGATGGCAGATTCGTCGCCGGTAGCGCGGCTGGTGCGCGCCACCCTCGCGCGCAGGTCGGCGTCGCGGCGGGCAAGCAGCGCGGCGGTCTGTTCCGGCGACAGCAGGCCGGGCAGTCCGAGGTAGTCCGACTCCTCCTCGCCGAGCGGCTCTCCATCGGCAGACGTCGTCGCGGGCGCCGGCACGATGACCGCCTGCCCGGCGTGCAGCACGTGCGCAAAGGCGGCGTTCGCTTCGACGGCTTCCCACTGGTCGAGCCCCGACCGCGGCTCGGCCCGCGGGAGTACGTCCAGCTCGTCACCCGGTTCCGGTGCCCGGATCACGTGGTTGCGCTCGCTCTCCATCTCCGCGGCCAAGGCCAGCAGTGGGCGGACGGCCGGGAGGAAGACGGTGGCCGACTCCCCCGGCCGGCGGGCCCGCAGGACGCGACCGACAGCCTGCGCGAAGAACAGCGGGGTCCGATACGACGTCAGCCACGCCAGGCAGGCGGCGCGCGGAATGTCGACGCCCTCGGAAATCATCCGAACGCAGACGGCGATGCGCTCGTCGCTACGGGCGAACGCGTCGATCTTCCGCGACGCGCGCGGGTCGTCGGACAGGATCAGCGCGGGCGTACGGCCGGTGACCCGCTGGACGATGTCTGCGTATGCCCGCGCGTCGTCCTGGTCGCTGGCCAGGACGAGTCCGGCCGCGTCGGGCATTCCGACGGCGCGCAGATGACTGATCCGGTCGTCCATCGCGGCGATCACGTGCGGCACCCAATCGCCGCGCGGGTCCAGTGCCGTGCGCCAGGCCCGCGCTTCCGTATCGCGAGTCAACGGCTCGGCGAGCGAGGCGGCGACGACCTCCCCCGCGCTGTTACGCCAGCGGGAGACGCCGGCGTACGCGGCAAAGACCACCGGCCGCACCACGCCGTCGGCCAGGGCCTCGCGGTAGCCATAACCGTGGTCGGCAACCGACCGGATGCCGTCGGAGTCTTCCTCGTAGCGGACGAACGGGATGCGTTCGTCGACTCTGGTGCGAAAAGGCGTACCGGACAGCGACAGGCGACGGGCCGCGGGTTCGAACGCGTCCTCGACCGCGTCGCCCCACGAGAGCCCGTCACCGGCGTGGTGCACCTCGTCCAGAATGACCAGCGTCTTGCGCGCCTCGGCCCGCCCGCGGTGCAGCAGCGGTTTCGCGGCGACCTGGGCGTACGTGGTCACATAGCCCACGAAGTCGTTGCCGACTGGTCCGACCGCGTTCGACAGCGTCGGGTCCAGCGACAGGCCGATGCGGGCCGCCGCGTGCGCCCACTGGGTGCGGAGGTGGTCGGTCGGGGCGACGACGATGACGCGAGCGACGCGGCGCCGCTCGATCAGCCGCCTCGCCACCGCCAACGAGAAGGTGGTCTTACCGGAGCCCGGGGTCGCGGTGACCAGGAAATCAGTCGGTTCGCCGGCCCGGTCGTACGCATCGATGGCCTGGCGCTGCCACGCGCGAAGCGGAGGTTCACTCGGGTTGCCGGTCGACGGCGATACGGACGGCAACGACACGAGCAGCAAATATCTCCAGGCTGGGCAAGGTGAGGCGTCAGGCTACCGGCAGGTCCATGACGGCCGGTTGAATGACGCGCCGCGATGCGGCGGTCAGCGGTTGCCGAGCCGGCGTCGCCACCGGCTGAGCAGGCCGTCGGGCGGACCCGAGCCTGGTGCCCGTCGACGGGTCTCCCGAATACCACCTCGTTCGCCGATCGGCAGCCGCTCGACCGCGCCGATCGAGCCCCGGTCGTTGGTGGCAGGGTCGTCGTACCGGGCGGCGGCGATGGCGTCGACCGTCTCGTCGACGCCCCAGTCCTCGCTGCCGGCCAACTTCGGAATGAAGCCGGTCAGCATGCCGTCGCGCAGGATCTGCGCTTCGATCCCGGCAGTTCCGTCGGCGTCCCACAACGCCTCGCGTCCGTCCGCGAGCACGACCCGGATCCCGTAGCGGTACAGACCGGTGCTGGCAACGTGCGCCATGACGTTTCGGGCCCGCAGCTTCGCGGTGACCTCGGTCGCCGCCGACTCATCCACCTCCTCAGGCTACGCGGCGCAGTTGACTACGGTGGCGCCGTGGATCTTTTGCGCTTGCGCGGCCTGACGGTGGTTGCGCCGGATGGACGACGGCTCCTCGACGACGTGTCCTGGACGGTCCGAGCCGGTGAGCACTGGGTCGTCCTTGGACCGAACGCTGCCGGGAAGACGACGTTGCTCAGCCAGGCTGCTCGCCGGGCCCTGTGCGACACGGTGGGCCTCGCGTCCGACGCCGTGATCAACGAGGTTGCAGGCGGGACCGCGCTCGACGTCGTCGTCGGCGCCGCGCTGGCCGACCTCGGTCCGGATCAGGGGTCGGTAACCCCGGAAAGCGACGACTACGCGCAGGCCCAGCGCCTTCTCGCCCAACTCGGCTGCGCGGGCCTGGCTGCGCGGGTTTTCAGCACGCTGTCGTCTGGCGAGCGCCAGCGGGTGTTGATCGCCAGGGCATTGATGACGGACCCGGAGCTGCTACTCCTCGACGAGCCAGCCGCCGGGCTGGACCTCGGTGGGCGCGAGGCCCTGCTCCTGTGGCTCTCCCGACTGGCGAACGCGCCCACGGCGCCGGCGACCGTCCTCGTCACGCATCACGTGGAGGAGATTCCGACGGGCGTGACCCATGCGTTGCTCATCCGCGGCGGCCGCGTGATCGCGCGCGGCCCGATCACGATCGCGCTGACCAGCGCGAACCTGTCGCGGTGCTTCGATCTCCCGCTCGTCGTCCGGAAGGCCGACGGTCGGTGGAGTGCCCGGTTCGGCATCGACCGGGGCTAACCGGATCAGATCTCGAGCGTGAGCTGATCTTCGTCGGCCGCCGGAATGTCGGCTGAGCCGGCGTCCAGGACCGCGTGTTCCGTCCGTAGTTCGTCTTCCGCCGCCTGCAGATCGGCCTCGGACGGCGCCTGCGGCTCGGTTTCGGCAGCGTCGATCGCGTCGATGTCCGTCGGCTCGACGTCGGTACTCAGCGGCGAGATCACCTCGGCGAGCACATCCGCCTCGACATCCGGCTCGGGCGTGGCCTCCACCTCTATCGCCGCATCGGTCGCCGCGTCGTTCTCGGCCGGGCTGGTCGGGGCGATGACCGGAGCCGCGACGCGAGCCAACCGCCGGGCGATGTCGGCTGGTGATGGAGGACCGGCTGGCTTGGGCGCCGTCGCGCTCGAGGACACGCTCCCGTCACCGCCGTCCTTACCCGCCGGGGGCGCCTTGCGCGGGCGCCGCTTGCGCTGCTGCGGGCCGGTGTTACGACCGATGCGTGCGACCTGCTTACGTTCGCGGGCCAACGTCGGTTCCAGATCCGGTTTGACCGTCACATACGCCTCGAGAAGCGCAAGCCGGATCTGGAGCCAGACCTGCCGTAACAGATCCCATTCGGCCGGCGTCCGCTCGGCGGCGTGTCCGCCCGCGGCCACCTCCCAGCCCGCCGCGCTCGCCTTGTCGAACGAGTCGTGCTCAGCCAGGCGAGCGATGACCGCCTGGCCTGCATCCTGCATACCGGTCTCGCCGACTGCGGCATCGAGAGCTGACTGAAGCAGAGCCGTCTGTTCCTCGGTGAGCGCCGGGGGCCGCGGCGGACGGGCCGGGCGAGCGGGACGATCCCGACGCGGACCCTTCTCCTCGACGCGCCGGGACCGGCCGGGGCGGCGGTCGGGCTCGGTCGGCAGCCCCTTCGCTTCCCGTTCGAGCCGCTCGTTATAGCGAAGGATCTCTTTGTTCTCGGCGATCGTTGCGCGGTCGGTGAAGCCCAGGCGCTTGCTCATGCCGGTGGCCTTCTTCTTACCCACGTCACTTCCTCATGGCTCGGTCCTGAGGGCGACCTCTCCGCCGGCCCCAGACGCAGTGAAAACAGCGGCTCAGGCGCAAAGATACGCGGCCCGTGCCGATCCGCGGCAGACGGTCAACCGTCTCGGCGCGCTCCCGCTAACCGGTCCGGCGGCAAGGCCATCTCCAACGCGTGTTGGAGCAGCTGACCCAACGTCGACTCTGGGTCGGAGGCGAGCGCCCGATCGAGCGCACATTGCGCGAGCGCCCCGTTGCCGTCTTGGTATGCGGTCCACGCGAGCGCTACGCAGACCGGGCCGTCGTCGGGCGGCAGTGCGTGGCCGGCGACATCGAGCAGGAGCGCTGTGAGGGCGGCGCTATCGGCGCCGCCACCCCATTGCAGGACGTCGTCGCGGGCGAGCACGTCGGCCAAGCCCAAACTGAGCCGAGCGGCGTCGCCGGCCGCGAGCGTCGTATCCCCGCGGACGTACTGGGCGTGCAGACGGCGGGCCACGCTGACCGTCTCCTGCCGGACAGCCTCCACGCCCACCGCAGTCAAGCGCGCCAGAAGGTCGTCACTCACGGCCGCGAAGACCGGCTCCAACGCTTGCCGGCGTTCGGCTGAGGGTGGCGCGACGCTGTCGACGAGTTCATCGCGAGAACTCAACACCCGGCGCCCCCGGCCGACCATTTCCGCCCGCAACCGGGCAGCCGCGGGCGTGAGCGACTCCGGAACGGGCGTGCCCTCCGCGGGACAACACCGGGGATCGCGGCAGCCGTAGGACCAGATGCGTTGTCCGCTGACGAGAAAGACGTTGAGGAACGGGGTCCCAGCGGCCTCGAGGTCGCGCGTCAGCTGGGCAGCGAAGGAGGCATACGGAAGATCGCGCGCCCGGTTGCCGGACTCCCCGCCGGGGCCGGTCCGAACTGAAGGCGGTGCGGATGCGAACACCGCTCCGACGGCGCTGGCGGCGCCAGTGCGCCGCAACCGGTCGGCGAGGGCTGCACTCAATGCCGCTGCGCTGTCGCTGGGCTGCGGGAGGTCGGCTCGCATCGTGAGGCATGCACGGCGCTGCGGACCATCAAGTCCGAGCAACACGACGCTCTCTGCCGGGTGGAATCCCAACATCACGGGGATGATGCCCACAACGTCCACAGACGACGTCAGGCTGATGTTGGGAAGGGCGGTGCGCATGGGTCAAGTCTTCGACGAGGCGCCCGCCCATGCCGCCGACGAGGAAAGTTGTGGACGGCCGAAGCGGCCCGGCTGGGTGGCGCGGCTCGACCGATACCAGCGCAGCCATCGCCGGCTCAGCTTTCCGCTGTCCGTGGCGTACAAGTTCGGGGATGACCAGGGCTTCTATCTCGCCGCGCTCATCACGTTCTACGGCTTCCTGTCGCTGTTCCCGCTGCTGCTGGTCCTGCTTGCCGTCCTGGGGGTGGTCCTTGAAGGGAACCCCGGCCTGCAAAGCGACATCGTGAACTCGGCCCTGAACCAGTTCCCGATCATCGGCGACGACCTCTCGGACCCCAAGCGCCTTGGTGGAAGCGCCCTCACGATCACTTTGGGCGTACTGATCTCGCTGTACGGCGGGCTCGGCATCGCACAGGCCTTACAACACGCGATGAACGTGGCCTGGGGCGTTCCACGCAACGAGCGCCCGAACCCGCTCCGCGTACGGCTTCGGAGCCTGCGGCTGCTGGGGCTCGGCGGGTTGTCGATCGTCGCGACGACCGTTCTCTCTGCCTTGGGCAGCAACGCCCAAGCATTCGGCGCTGACGTTACCCAGGGCGTCGCGGTGGCGTTGACCGCAGCGTCGGTGTTGATCAACGGCGCGCTTTTCGTCCTGCTGTTCATCTTCGGGACCGCGCGCCGGTTACGCGTCCGCGACGTCGCCATCGGGGCGCTTCTCGCCGCCGTGACGTGGCAGGCATTGCAGTTCTTCGGCACAGTCTTCCTCGGCACGACGTTCAAACACGCCTCGGCGACGAACAGCGTCTTCGGCCTGGTCCTGGGTGTCATCGCCTCCATCCATCTGGAGTCGATCGCGGTCGTCTTCTGCGTCGAACTCAATGCTGTACGAGTGCGTCGCCTTTATCCGCGCGCGCTACTGACCCCGTTCACCGATTCCGTCTCGCTCACCAAGGCCGACGAGCAGGCGTATGCCTCGTACGCACAAGCCCAGCGCCACAAGGGCTTTCAGAAGATCGACGTCGAATTCGACCAACCACGGCCGGACGGACCTGGATCGACGGGCGATGACCCGGGAACGTGACGAACTCGGCCGACCCTTGGCCGAGGGACGGGCGGGAGTGGCCGGCCCAATGTCCCGCCCGGGCCGGACTCCCGACGAAACGCTCCGCGAAGCGCAGCACTGGCTGGACCTGGGTCGGCCGTTCGCGGCGCACGAGATCTTCGAGGACGCATGGAAGAACTGCGCGGACGGCGAACGTGCGCTGTGGCAAGGGCTCGCCCAGGTCGCTGTCGCGCTGACGCACGCGAGGCGCGGGAACGCCCGCGGGGTCACTGCGCTCACCAAGCGGGCGCGAGAGTCGCTGCGACCGTTCGCTTTTCATCCGCCGTACAAGATCGATGTTCCTGCGCTGATCGCCTGGACCGAATTGGCCGAGGCCTCCGTCGCGACCGATCCCGCGGCGATCGCCCGGCTGCCCGACCCACCTCGACTACGCCGCTAACGCCGCCCGTGGGGGTTACGCGCAGCAACCGCCGCCGCAACAACCCCCGGACGGCCGAGGCGCCGTCGCCGTCCCGGTGACCGAAACCGCCGACCACAGGCGAGCAACGTCGTCGTGTCCATCGGGACACCGAAGGCCCTGTTGGATCTCGGTGATCGACCGCTGGACGGTGAACACCGAGTCGCACACCCGACACCGGTAGTCGTAAGCAGCCATAACTCAATCCTACGAGCTCTCGCCGCTACGACGACCGGTGCCGTTGATGTCCGCTCAGCTGCAGCCCGAGGTGCTGCCGCAGGACTCGCACACGAAGCACGAACCGGCGGGCCGCATCTTGACGCCGCACGTCATGCACAGCGGAGCGTCCGCGGCGTGACCCATCTGCTGCTCGAGCAACTCGGTCGACGAGTGCGCGACGACCGGCCTCGGCAGCTCGACGGGAGCAGAAGCCCGGAGTCCGTCGACATCGACATCCTGATCGTCAGTCGCCGGAACCGTTGTGCCGTAGGACGTTGCAACGCTCGCGGCCCGCTCGTCGGCCGAGAAGATGCCAAGCTCGGCCCGCTGCTCGTACGGCAGGTAGTCAAGCGCAAGCCGGCGGAACAGGTAGTCCATCACCGACGTCGCGATGCGAACATCCGGGTCGTCGGTCATGCCGGCGGGGTCGAAGCGCATGTTGACGAACTTCGAAACGAACGCCTCGAGTGGCACGCCGTACTGCAGGGCGATGGACACCGCGACCGAGAAGGCATCCATGACGCCAGCCAACGTCGAACCCTGCTTGGACATCTTGATGAAGACCTCACCAAGACCGTCGTCGGGGTAGTTGCTCGCCGTCAAATAGCCCTCGGCACCGGCGACCGAGAAGGAGACCGTCTGGCTCGGACGCTTCTTCGGCAGGCGCTTGCGAACCGGCACGGAACTGGTCGGGAGCGCTGCTTCCGCTTCCTTCTTTGCGCCCTTGAGGTCCGACAACGGCTGGCCGACCTTGCAGTTGTCGCGGTAGATCGCGACCGCCTTGAGGCCGAGCTTCCAGCTGTCGAAGTAGACCTTCTCGACGTCCTCGACAGTCGCCGACTCCGGCAGGTTCACCGTCTTCGAGATCGCGCCGGACAGGAACGGCTGAACCGCGCCCATCATCTTGATGTGGCCGCCGGGTGCGATCGAGCGGTCACCCATGGCGCAGTCGAACACTTCGTAATGCTCCGGACGCAGGCCCGGGGCATCGATCACGTTGCCGTGCTCAGCGATGTGCTCGACGATCGCCTCGACCGTTTCACCGGTGTAGCCCAGCGCCTTGAGCGCCAGCGGGACCGTGTTGTTGACGATCTTCATGCTGGCACCACCGACGAGCTTCTTCATCTTGACCAGCGCCAGGTCGGGCTCGATACCCGTTGTGTCGCAGTCCATCATCAGACCGATCGTGCCGGTCGGCGCGAGGACACTGGCTTGCGCGTTCCGCCAGCCGTTGACCTCGCCCAGGGCGTTGCCGTCCTGCCAGACCTTCGTCGCGAGCGCGAGCAAGCGGGCATCGTCCGCCCCCACCGGCCGGACGCTGTCGACCGCCGCGGCGTGCTTGCGCATGACGCGCTTGTGGCCTTCGGCGTTCCTGGCGTAACCCTCGTACGGGCCGACAACACCGGCCAGCTCGGCGCTTCGCTTGTATGCCGTGCCGGTCATCAGCGCCGTGATGCCAGCCGCCAGCGCACGGCCACCGTCGGAGTCGTACGCGTGGCCGGTTGCCATCAACAGTGCGCCCAGGTTGGCGTAGCCGATACCGAGCTGGCGGTAGGAGCGAGTCGTCTCCGCAATCGGCTCGGTCGGGAAGTCAGCGAAGCAGATCGAGATGTCCATCGCCGTGATGACAAGCTCAACGACCTTCGCGAAGGTCGGCCCGTCGAATGTGCCGTCGTCGCGCAGGAACTTCATGAGGTTCAGGCTGGCGAGGTTGCACGACGAATTGTCGAGCGACATGTACTCGCTGCAGGGGTTGGACGCGTTGATGCGGCCGGACTCCGGGTTGGTGTGCCAGTCGTTGATCGTGTCGTCGTACTGCACGCCCGGGTCCGCGCACGACCACGCCGCCTCAGCGATCTTTCGCCACAACCCGCGGGCGTCGACCGTCTCGATCACAGCGCCGTCAGTCCGGGCGCGCAGACCGAACTCCTTGCCTTCTTCGACGGCGCGCAGGAACTCGTCGGTCACCCGAACCGAGTTGTTCGCGTTCTGGTACTGAACGCTCGAGATGTCGGCCCCGCCGAGGTCCATGTCGAAGCCGGCGTCACGGAGCGCCCGGATCTTGTGCTCTTCCTTCGCCTTGGTCTCGATGAATTCTTCGATGTCGGGGTGATCCACGTCGAGTACGACCATCTTCGCCGCCCGCCGCGTTGCACCGCCGGACTTGATCGTGCCGGCGGACGCGTCGGCGCCGCGCATGAAACTGACCGGACCGGAGGCGGTCCCGCCCGAGGACAGGAGTTCCTTGGAGCTACGAATACGCGACAGGTTGAGACCGGCGCCCGAACCACCCTTGAAGATCAGGCCCTCTTCGCGGTACCAGTTCAGGATCGAGTCCATCGTGTCGTCGACGGCCAGGATGAAGCAGGCCGAAACCTGCTGTGGCGCAGGCGTTCCCACGTTGAACCAGACCGGCGAGTTGAAGGAGAAGACCTGGTGCATCAGCGCCCAGGTCAACTCGTGCTCGAAGATTTCCGCCGACTCGGCGGAGTCGAAGTAACCGAACTGCTCGCCAGCGCTGCGGTACGAGTGCACGACCCGATCGATCAGCTGCCGAAGACTACGCTCGCGGGTGTCGCTGCCGGCCGCGCCACGGAAGTACTTCGTCGTGACGATGTTGGCGGCGTTCACCGACCAGAACTCCGGGAACTCGACGCCCCGCTGTTCGAAGTTGATGCTGCCGTCCCGCCAGTTCGTCATCACGACATCGCGGGTTCCCCAGATCACCTCGTCGTACGGATGGACGCCAGGCGTCGTATAGATCCGGGAGATCTTCAGGCCGCCCTGTTTGAGACCGCCCTTATCGGCGCGCGCCGCATTGCTCGTCGAGGGGTCACCGTGCGTGGTCTCGGTCATGAGTACTCCTGCTCTCCAATGTCGGTAAAACAAGGCGGCACGCGGATCCAATCCGCGCGAGACGGTTAAGTGGTTGTGCGGCCGGCGAGGACGCCGACCGGTTCCTGCTCGGTGGTGGCGACCACGTCGATCAGCCGATCGTGCGACGACCGGAGCGACCGGATCTCGCTTTCGAAGTCGCTCAAAGACTCGAACGACCGGTAAACCGACGCGAAGCGGAGGTACGCGACTTCATCGAGTTGCCGGAGCGGGTCGAGGATCGCCAGTCCGATGTCGTGGGCATCGATCTCGCAGACGCCACTCGCCCGGACCGCCTCTTCTACCTGCTGGGCCAGCAACGCAAGCGCGTCCTCATCGACGGGCCGGCCTTGGCAGGCCTTCCGAACTCCTCCGACGACCTTGTCGCGGCTGAAGGGCTCGACGGCACCGCTCCGCTTCACGACAACGATCGAGACGGCTTCCATGGTGGTGAACCGCCGGCCGCACTCCGGACAGGACCGGCGGCGGCGAATAGCCGCCCCGTCGTCGATGTCCCGGCTGTCGAGCACGCGGCTGTCGCCAACCCTGCAGTACGGACAGCGCACGAGACCCGACCTCCACTCCGCAATAAGCCAGCTCCCGAGTGGCTGTCCACAACCTGCTGTGGACCGAGACCCGAAATCTGGTGGACAACCTGTGGGCAACGTGTCCACAACATGTGGACGAGTTACACCGGTGTAAGTACTAGATGCAGTGGCCGAAGGTATTCGTCTGATTCCGGGGACGCAAGACGTATCCGGCGTGTCATCGAAAGTTTTCCGACGAGATCCGGCCTACGACGGCAGGGCCAGCTGCATCCCAGGCACGAGATCGGCCGACGAAAGGTGGTTCAGCCGCTCGATCGTGGCGACCACAGCGCGGGGATCACGATTCGGCGCAGCAGTCTCGGCGATCGACCACAGGGTGTCGCCGGGCTGAACAACGGTCGTTTTCACCTCGCCGACACTTGCGGCGTTCGAAGCGCTTACCCGGCCCACCGTGAACCCGGCCACCAGGATCAGCGCGAGTGCGCCCAGAATGACGACGATCCGACCGCGGCGCGTCAAGCGAAGCCGGCCCGCGTTCGTTCCGCGGGCCGGGCGGCGCGCAGACGACGAGCTACTACCGGACGTCGTGGGGAAGGTGACGGCCATCGGGACCTCCTGAAATACAACCGAACATGCGTTCGATCGAACGCTTGTACGATTTGTATCGCGAGACGCCGACAAAATCGAGACACGACGCCAAGTCTTTCGAACATGTGTTTGGAATGTGGCCGGTCAACCACTACGTTGCTGCACATGGCAGATGGACGTCTCAACAGTCACAGCAGCCCCAGCCAGCGCAAAGGACCGATCGTGGATGCCGCGGACGAGGGCACGGTTCGAGACCTTCCCGACGGGCCGCCGGACTCGACGGGTCTGACCCCCCGGCAACGTCGGATCCTCGACGTCATCCGTCAGGCGGTGGCCGACCGCGGGTATCCCCCGAGCGTCCGTGAGATCGGCGAAGCTGTCGGACTCACGTCCTCGTCGTCCGTAGCCCACCAGCTGAAAGTCCTGCAGACCAAGGGTTACCTTCGCCGCGACCCGCACCGCCCCCGCGCCGTTGAGGTGCTGCCACCCGCGGGTGACGAGCAATCCCATGACGATCAGCGCCCCACGCCGATGTACGTCCCGGTGGTTGGGCGCATCGCGGCGGGCGTACCGGTCCTTGCCGAGGAGGCCGTGGAAGACGTCTTTCCACTCCCGCGCGAGCTCGTCGGCACCGGCACGTTGTTCCTGCTTCGAGTCGTCGGCGATTCGATGATCGATGCAGCGATCGCGGACGGCGACTGGGTCGTCGTCCGTCAGCAGCCCACCGCGGAGAACGGTGACATCGTTGCCGCGATGCTGGACAACGAAGCGACTGTCAAGACGTACAAGAAGAAGGACGGCCACGTGTGGCTGATGCCGCATAACCCGACCTTCGAGCCCATCCCTGGCGATGACGCTCTGATCATGGGCCGGGTTGTGACCGTGCTCCGCAAGCTCTAGCGGGTCAACGTCGCGATCGCTTCGTCGATACGGAGCGACAGGGCCCCTGCTGCCGAACGTACGGGAACACCGTCAACCGGGAGCGGCCCTAGCGTTCCCGCTGGGGTTGTCAGCGAGTAGCTCGCGGCGAAACCCACCGACATCGTCACGAGCGAGCCTCCCGCGCGCTGATAAACGTGGGTGACGTCGCCGCCGGGCGGCCCCGATCCCGGGTCCGTTGTCGTGGTGGTGACCCCGTCGCCGAAGTCCCAGTCATACGACTGCGGTGTGACATTCAGCGTCATGACGTATCCGAGGCCGCCGAATATCCGGTCGCCTGCAGCCGCCGGGGTCGCTGCAAAGTAGGTCGGAAGGTTCACCAGCGTGGCGTCGCCGGGCCACGAGGAGATGGCGGGAGGAGCCACCGAAATCTGGTCGAGGTACCGACGTATGTCCGGCATCACCGATGCCTCGCTGATGACCCCTGATCCGGCGGCTTGGCAGTAGACGGCTGCAAGGGTTGACGGAGTGGTCGGCGTCGTCAGGTAGACCTGATAGCGCAGTTCGTCCGGCTCGCACCCGACCCACTGGCCCTCGCAGTGGTCGCCCATCGGACCCCCCGTGCCGGTATCCCTCAGGCAGAAGGTGGTCACCAGCCACACGCAGTCCGCGCAGCCGTGACGCTCGATCGAGATCTGGGCGGTCTGCGCTTGTTTAGGAGCGATCAACCATCCCCGAACGGTCTCGCCTGTCGAATTAGCTCCCGACTGCACGCCGCCAACAGTCGGCGGCTCGACCTCTCCTCGTGCAGGAGCGCCGGCGACCGCTACGAAAACGAATGCAGCGAGAGTCAAGAGTTTCGCGAAAGAAACGCGACCCATGCGCCCCCCTCTAAGCGAAAGCTAACAACAAAGTCGCCCGAATCCTCGCCTCCAGGCCTCACGACCGATCCATCAGACCGAAGGATGGAATACGGCCCAGACCGGAAGTGAATTCGCACATCGGCGCTCTTATCGCTGCGAACACGCACCGACGGCGGGTCGACGAACGAATACGACACGTCTTCGTGATAGCCGTTGTCGCGGAGATAGCCGATCACCGTAACTACGCCGATACGACAGTTACAGTCTGCGGTCGTTACGGCAAAGAACGGATCGGAGTTAGCCGAACGTATCGCCGCCGACTGGGCCGCGACGTAGTTGCGCGCTGCGGCGAGGATCGCTTCGTCCGAAGCGGGATCGACTGTGGCAGTGGATGTTTGACTCACGGACGCCGATGTCGGCAACGCCGTGGGGCCGGCAGACGTTGAACTGCCCCCGCAACCGGCGACCACGGCCGCGACGCAAAAAGCCGCGGCCAACGCAGAAATTCCCCGTACCCCCCGCACAGCGCCCAACATATCGTGCCGGGCGCGCGAGAATCGAGCTATCGCTTCACCTTGTGCACGTACCCGCTACGGACGGTCAGCGCAGCGACAAGGCCCTGTGGGGCCGGTCCGTGATGACGGCGGTCACGCCCGGTGCGAGCAAAAAGTGCTTGAGGCGTCGGTCGTCGTTGACGGTCCACACGAGCAGCACAAGGCCTTGGCGCTGGCACCACCACCGGAGGACCGGTCCCGCATAGCGGAATTGCGCGGCGACACCTCGGGCGTCGCACGCCGCGATCCGCCAGAAAGGAACCGCGGAACCAAACACGTCACGGAGCGCCGACCAGAGCGGGCGTCCGCGAAATCCCGGCCCGAGCGTCAACAGCCCCTCGCCGCCAGCCTGCCGAATCGCCCGCACCGACGAGACTTCGTCCACCGTGAAGTACACGGGATCGAGGTCGAAGCCGCCGACGAACGCGACCAAATCCGCCTCGTATCCCGTCTCCTTCAGGTCAATGTGCGCACCGGCGCCATGACGTGAAGCCAACTCGAGTACGTCGGCCAGCAGCGGCGACTCGTCGCCAATCACGTCGTGTGCACAGAAGAACGTTCCGTCGGAATGCCGACGAATATCGACCTCGATCAACTCGACGCCCATGGCGAGCGCGGTTCGGTAGGCCTCCATCGAACCGCGCGGCGCCGCCTCATCGCCCCCGCGATGCGCGGATACCAGGGTCACGGCGCTCAGACTACGGCGGCTGCGTACGGCTCCAGCTCAGCGCCCAGGGCCGGGCTGACGCGGACCCGCAGCCGCGTACCCGCCGCCTCGTGCGTCTCGGCGAGCACTTCACCTTCGCGATGCGCGCGTGCGACGAGACCGCCTTCCGAGTACGGCAGTACGACCTCAACCTCGAGATCCTGATGCGGGACGTTGTCGACGAGTGCCTGCGACAGCTCGTCGAGACCTTCTCCGGTTCGCGCCGAGACGAACACCGCGCGCGGCTCCCGAAGACGTAACCGGGCGAGAGTGACCGGGTCAGCGGTATCGATCTTGTTGACGACGACCAACTCCGGAATGGCCGCCGCGTCGACGTCTGCGAGCACTTCTCGTACGGCGGACAGCTGCGACTCGGGGTCGGGATGCGAACCGTCGACAATGTGCAGGATCACGTCGGCGTCGGCAACCTCTTCGAGCGTCGACCGAAAGGCCTCGATGAGCTGATGCGGCAGATGCCGGACGAAGCCGACCGTGTCGGCGAGGGTCACCGTCCGGCCGTCGGCAAGCCGCGCCCGCCGAACCGTGGGATCCAACGTGGCGAACAACGCGTCCTCGACGAGGACGCCCGCCCCGGTCAGCCGATTCAGCAGCGAGGACTTGCCGGCGTTGGTGTAGCCGGCGATCGCGATCGCCGGGATCGCCGACGACGTGCGGCGCTGCCGCTTCGTCTCACGTACGGTCGACATCGCGGCGATCTCGCGGCGCAACTTCGACATCCGGGCGCGCAGCCGACGGCGGTCCGTCTCGATCTTGGTCTCACCGGGACCTCTCGTACCGATGCCGCCGCCGCCGGCGACTCGGCCACCGGCCTGCCGGGACATCGACTCACCCCAACCGCGAAGCCGCGGCAGCATGTATGTCATCTGGGCCAGCTCGACCTGAGCTTTACCCTCGGACGACGTCGCGTGCTGGGCGAAGATATCGAGGATCAGTGCCGTCCGATCGATGACCTTGACCTTGACGACATCCTCGAGCTGCCGCAGCTGGCCGGGTGTCAGTTCGCCGTCACAGACGACCGTGTCGGCACCGAGGGCGAGGACCACATCCCGTAGCTCCTTGGCCTTGCCCGACCCGATGTACGTCGCTGGGTCCGGGCGGTCGCGGCGCTGAATGAGCGCATCGAGCACCTCGGAACCGGCGGTGGCCGCGAGCGCCGCCAATTCGGCCATCGAGTTCTCTGCGTCGACCAGCGTGCCGCGGGTCCATACGCCGATCAGCACGACCCGTTCGAGCCGGAGCTGGCGGTATTCGACCTCGGTGACATCGGTGAGTTCGGTGGTGAGGCCGGCCACCCGTCGCAGCGATTGACGGTCGGCGAGCGCCATCTCGGCGCGCTCGTCGGAGTCGGACGATCGGGGCGGCGACAACGGGCCCGAAAGGTCGATGCTTCCGTCGCCGGTGTTCGCGGGGCGGGTGCCGTACGGGTCGAAGCGTTCCTCGCCAGCAGAAGATGTCATCGCATCAAGCGTGCCACGTCGAGCGCGTTGCCGCGAGCGAGTTCAGCCCGCCGCGTAACCGGCAATACGCGCTGCTGTCCGATGGTTACGATCCGAATCCGGCTTGAAGCGCCCAGGACGGATCCAACTCGCCGTCCGCGACGATCACCGCCGGACCGCTCAGGTAGACCGTGTCGCCGGTCCACTCGACGTGAAGCCGACCTCCGGGGACGTCGACCGTCCACCTGCCGGAGGACGTGTCGTGTCGCAGCGCGGTCGCAACAGCTGCAGCACAAGCGCCCGTACCGCACGACTGCGTCTCGCCGGAACCTCGTTCGTGGACCCGCATAGCAAGGTGCCCATCGCCGCCGTCGACGACGAACTCGACGTTCGTCTGGAAACGCGGCTCGACATCGGGTGCCACCGTCAACGGGCCGGCCGCGTCCAGGCCGTCGACGAAGACAACCACGTGCGGGTTGCCCATCCAGATCTCGACGCCGTCGTACTGGCCGCTTTCGACGGCCACGCGCCGCGCCATTTCCGGAATCCGCGGTGGACCCATGTCGACCGTAATGTCGTCGTCGACGCTGGCCGGCAAGGTCACGTACTTGATGCCGTCGCGCGTCGCGACGTTGACGGTGCCTTCGCCGGCAAGTCCGCAGCGCTGCAACCATCGCGCGTAGACGCGAATCCCGTTGCCGCACATCTCCGCGATCGTGCCGTCGGCGTTGTGATAGTCCATGAACCAGTCGGCCTGGTGCGCCAGGTGCGCGACCTCGTCGACCTTCGCGGTCGGTACGACCCGCAGCACCCCGTCACCGCCGATTCCACGGCGCCGATCACACAACGTGCGTACGGACGACGGGCTTAACGTCAGCGCGCCGTCAAGGTCCGGCAGCACGACGAAGTCGTTGCCGGTGCCGTGGCCGATCGCGAAACGCATGCACTTAGGGTATGCGGCGACAGCGACATCTACCGCGCGGCCAGCAACGCGGCGTGGCTTTCGCGGACGGCCTCGTCGACGTCCGAACACCACTTGATACGAGGATCTCGCCGAAACCAGGAGCGTTGCCGCCGCGCGAATTTACGTGTCGCCAGAACCGTCGCACTCATCGCAGCGGCGATGTCGAGGTCGCCGGTCGGATCCTCGACTACGGATTCCAACGCGGCCAGGACCTGCGCGTAGCCGAGCGCTTTCGACGCCGTCGGCGAACCGCGCAGGCCAGCGACCTCCAGCCGCCGTACTTCACCGACGAGGCCGGCGGCGAACATGTCCCCGACGCGGCGCTCGATCCGGTCGTCGAGGTCGTCGGAATCAACGCCGACCTGCACTGTGTGCGGCCAGCGGTACCGACCGTCGGGGAGTGTCGCGGAGAACGAGCCAGTCAGTTCGACGACCTCCAAGGCTCGGACGATTCGTCTGCCATTCGACGGCAGGATCGCCGCGGCGGCCGCAGGGTCGGTGGCGGCAAGTCGCTGGTGAAGCGCCGCCGGCCCCTCCACTGCAAGCTCACTCTCCAGACGCGTGCGTACGGCGGCATCCGTCGGCGGGATCGTCAGGTCATCGAGTACCGCCCGTACGTAAAGGCCCGATCCACCGACGAGAACCGGGACGCGTCCGCGGGCGCGGATGTGATCGATCGTTTCGACGGCGCGCCGTTGATAGTCGGCCACGCTGGCCCGTTCGGTGATCGGCCAGACGTCGAGCACATGGTGAGGCACCAATTCCCGCTCGGCCGCAGACACTTTCGCCGTACCGATGTCCATCCCGGCATACAGCTGCATGGCGTCGGCATTGACGATCTCGCCGCCGATGTCGCGTGCTACGCGCAATGCTGCGGCCGTCTTGCCGGCGGCGGTTGGTCCGACGATGGCCAGCACCGCAGGACCGGCGCTCACGCTCTACGAACCGACGCGACGGCGTAGCCGACCCCGTACGGGGAGCCGCGCCATGCGATGCGTCCGCGCCAGTCTCCCCCGGCGTCCTGGCAGGCGCCGGCAAGCACCTGAAGGGCGGCTCGGCCGGTAGCCCACAGGGCCACGTCATCAGCCGGATCGAGCTCCGCAAGGGCCGACACGTTCGCCGTCTCGAGGGCTCCGATCCACTGGTCGTCGTATCGGTCGCCGCGTCCGTCATCGCCCACCGGCGTTTGCAGCGGATACGCAGAACCATCGGCCATTACCAGCGCGGCGGTGCGATCGGCTCTCGTGCCGAGCAGCTTGCCGACTGCGGCCGCATCGGCAGGCCCGATGTCGACGGCCACCTCCTGGTAGACGGTCGCGGGCAACGTTCGATCCACGAGCAGCCAGCGTCCGATGCCCAGCGACAGCGGCAACGTGGACTGCCCGTCGCCGGCGCCGAGCGCGAGATCGAGGCCGTACGGAACGAGAGTCCCTCGGACGTCCCCTGTGTGTTCCCGAGTTTCGGCACCGCCCCCGATCACCACGAGTAGGTCAGGTTGTTCAAGGAGGACTTCCTCGATCACGGACTGGCACGCAGCCCGACAAGCGTCGAGGTCCGGAGCGACACTTCCGGCGACCCGCGGGACGAGCAGCGGCGGATGCGGACAGACCGCTGCGGTGACGAGCACGAAACGAAGGCTAGCTGGCCGGCATCGCTGCGCGGTCCCCGTGCGAGAACCTCGGCATACCGAGGAGCGTGCCGGGCGCGGTCGTGGGGACCGTGACCACTTTCACCCCGGACTCCCAACGGTCGCCCGCAGTTGTCCGACGGTGGGCGATCAGCGACCCGTCTGCGACGAGGTGGTGCGGTGCCGCGTACGTGATGACGGTTTCGAGGACGTCACCGGGGCGCACATCAGCGTTCGCGGCGACATGGACAAGCCGACCATCGCGCGCACGGCCGCTGACCCGGGTCGTCGCGGCATCTTTCCGGCCTTCGCCGACACCGACGAGAACTTCGACCTGGCGTCCCACCTGTTCGCGGTTCTGCTTCAAGCCGATCTCTTCGACGACCTCGATGAGCCGCCCGTAGCGCTCGGCGACCACGTCCGCCGGAACCTGCTCGCTCATCGCTGCGGCGGGCGTTCCTGGCCGCGGCGAGTACTGGAAGGTGAACGCGCTGGCGAATCTGGCAGCTCGTACGACGTCGAGGGTGGCGGCGAAGTCAGCCTCGGTCTCCCCCGGGAATCCGACGATGATGTCGGTGGTGATCGCGGCGTCGGGTATCGCCGTACGGACACGCTCGACGATTCCGAGGTAACGCTCGGCGCGGTACGAGCGACGCATTGCCCGAAGCACCTGGTCAGAGCCTGACTGAAGCGGCATGTGCAGCTGCGGCATCACATTCGGCGTCTCGGCCATGGCGGCGATGACGTCGTCGGTGAAGTCGCGCGGGTGTGGGCTGGTGAACCGCACGCGTTCAAGACCTTCGACCGTGCCGCAGGCCCGCAGGAGCTTGGCGAATGCGCCCTTGTCGCCGAGGTCCGAGCCGTAGGAATTCACGTTCTGGCCCAACAGGGTCACCTCAAGGACCCCCTGTGCCACAAGGGCTTTGACCTCCGCGAGGATGTCACCCCCTGGGCGATTACGTTCGACGCCGCGCAGGCTCGGGACGATGCAGAACGTGCAGCTGTTGTTACAGCCGACGCTGATCGACACCCACGCGCTGTAGGTAGCTTCGCGGCGGGCCGGCAATGCAGAAGGGAAGGTTTCGAGCGCTTCGAGGAGTTCGACCTGCGACTGGTTCTCGATCCGAGCCCGCTCCAGAAGCGCCGGAAGCGATCCCAAGTTGTGCGTGCCGAACACCACGTCCACCCAGGGCGCGCGACGAGTGACCACGTCGCCATCCTTCTGCGCGAGGCACCCACCGACCGCAATCTGCATGCCGGGCCGCGCTGCCTTGACGGGTGCCAAGTGACCGAGGTTTCCGTACAGACGGTTGTCCGCGTTCTCGCGTACAGCGCAGGTGTTGAACACGACGAGGTCAGGCGCAACGCCGTCCGTCGCCCGGATCCACCCGTCCGCCTCGAGAACGCCCGCGATCCGTTCCGAATCGTGGACGTTCATCTGGCAGCCGTACGTGCGGACTTCGTACGTACGGTTCACCGGTCAAGGATAGGTCGGGCGACCTGCGTGTCCGAACCATCCTCCGATCGAAGCTGCGCGACGAGTCCGGCTGCGGACTCCGGATCGAACCCCCGGCGGGCCAGCAGTCCTGCCGCGCGGCGCACCTGGGTCGCTTCCGGAAGCCGTCGCAGCGAGGACCACCGCCTGGCTACCACTGCCAGCTCGGCCCCTTCGGGAGACGGAATCTCGGCAAGGACCTGCCTCACGAGAGCGGGGTCAATGCCTTTCTGGATCAACTCCCGTTGCATGATCCAGGGCGCCTTTGCCGCCCCGTGCCGTTCCACCCAATCGCAGGCGAAACGCGTGTCGTCGACCAGCCCAACGTCAACGAGACGACGCAGTGCCGCCTGCGCTACCTCGTCCGCGATCCCCTTCCGTTGAAGGATCGCCGCCAGCTCCCCGCTGGTGTGGGCACGGCTATGCAACTGACGCAGACAGACTTCCCGAGCCTCATCAACGTCGGCGTCCGGAACGGTGTCGGCCTGGAGCTGGGGGTCAGCGACGACCGCCAGAGGCGGATGACATGACGGCCGCCCGGCTGGCTCGCCGATCGAAGGTGCAGCCAGGACCTCGCTCGGAGGCTCCGCCACCAGCCTCAGGTGGGAGCGCCCGTTCAGAAGTCCACCGGCATCGGTGCGAGTTCATCCTCGTCCGAGATTTCGAGCACCGGCCCGACACCGAGCTTCTCCTTGATCTTGCGCTCGATCTCGTTCGCCAGATCCGGGTTGTCCCGCAGGAACTGCCGGGCGTTCTCCTTGCCCTGGCCGAGCTGGTCGCCCTCGTAGGTGTACCAAGCGCCGGCCTTACGGACGAATCCATGCTCGACGCCCATGTCAATAAGACCGCCCTCGCGGCTGATGCCCTGCCCGTAAATGATGTCCATCTCAGCCTGCCGGAAGGGCGGCGAGAGCTTGTTCTTAACGACCTTGACCCGGGTGCGGTTGCCCACAGCCTCGGTTCCATCCTTCAACGTCTCGATACGACGTACATCGAGACGCACCGAGGCGTAGAACTTCAGGGCCTTTCCACCGGTGGTTGTCTCAGGCGACCCGAACATCACGCCGATCTTCTCGCGCAGCTGGTTGATGAAAATCGCTGTCGTACCAGTGGTGTTGAGGGCACCTGTGATCTTCCGGAGCGCTTGGCTCATCAGCCGTGCTTGGAGGCCGACGTGGCTGTCGCCCATCTCGCCGTCGATCTCAGCGCGAGGCACCAATGCAGCTACGGAGTCGACCACGACGATGTCGATGGCCCCCGAGCGGATCAGCATGTCCATGATTTCGAGGGCCTGCTCGCCGGTGTCGGGCTGGCTGACCAGCAGCGCATCCGTGTCGACTCCAAGGGCCTTCGCGTACGTCGGGTCGAGCGCGTGTTCCGCGTCGATGAAAGCCGCGATACCGCCGGCTGCTTGAGCGTTGGCCACCGCGTGCAGCGCGACCGTGGTCTTACCGGAAGACTCGGGGCCGTAGATCTCGACGACGCGGCCACGCGGAAGTCCGCCGATGCCGAGCGCGATATCGAGGGAGATGGAACCCGTGGGGATCACTTGGATCGGGGGACGGATGTCGTCGCCGAGCCGCATGACCGACCCCTTGCCGTATTGCTTGTCGATCTGCGCGAGGGCGACCTCAAGGGCCCTGCCCCGGTCCAGCTGCGTGACCTGTCCCATCGAATCCTCCATATTGAGAACGGCCGTGACGATCTGCGATGACGCTAGATCGGAGCTACGACAAAAGGTTGCCGCCGATCCGATCTGTGGACACCCGTCACTAATCACTAGCGATCCACAAATTACCCGAACGTCTGTTCGATCAGGGTCGGACACGCCGTAATCTGAACGCCGCAGGACTTCAACGCAGCACCCTCACTCCCGGAAGGAGATGCGCATGATCACGACCGACACGACGTGGACGACGACCGTCCGCGCGCCCTTCGGCCCGTTGCAGCTGACCAGCGACGGCACGGCGCTCACCCGCCTGTTGATCACCGCGTCACCGCAGGACCCGACCTGGCGCAAAGACCCCGGTCCTTTCTCGCAGGTCATCGAGGAATTGGCGGAGTACTTCGACGGCGAGCGACAGACCTTCGGGACGCCCATTCGGCTCGTCGGCACGGCGTTCCAACAGAGCGTCTGGGCGGCGCTGCGCGACATTCCCTATGGGCAAACCCGTACCTACGGCGAGATCGCGGCGGCCATCGGCAGCCCCAGCGCGGTTCGAGCGGTCGGACTGGCGAATAGCCGCAACCCGATCTCGATTCTTGTGCCCTGTCACCGCGTCGTCGGGTCAACGGGCGCCCTGACCGGCTATTCCGGGGGCATCGACAACAAGCGTCTACTGCTCGATCTGGAGCGGCGCACGGTCGGCATTGGTCAAGACAGCCTCCTGACGAGCACCGCCGCGAACTCCTGATCGGTCGGGCGGGTCGTCGAACTCACCGGGGAGGTGATCAGTGCACGTCGCACTAGAGGTCGTCAGTCTGGTCGTTCTCACGGCCTTGATCGCCGGGCTATGCCGCCGATACGATGCGCCGGCCCCTCTTGTTCTCACGATCGCCGGCGTCGCCGTCTCGTTCATCCCCGGTACTCCTGTCTTCGACCTGGATCCGCGCGTCGTCCTTGTGGGTCTGCTGCCGCCTTTGCTCTACGCCGCGGCGATCCGGACCTCGCTGGTTGACTTCCGCGCCAACGCGATGCCCATCGCCCTCCTGTCGGTTGGCGCGGTCGCGTTCTCCACCCTCGTCATCGGTGTCGTCTCCTGGGCGGTCATCCCGGCGATCTCGATCGCGGCCGGCCTGGCATTAGGCGCTGTCGTCGCACCGCCCGACGCCGTCGCCGCCGCTGCCATCGCACGAAGGGTCGGGATGCCTCGCCGGATCGTGACCCTCCTCGAAGACGAAAGCCTGGTGAACGATGCGGCCGCGCTGGTCGCGTTGAACGTGACGATCGCCGCCCTCACGCGGCACGTCAGTCCGGCCGAGGTCGGCGGACGGTTTTTGTTGGCGGTTGCCGGCGGGGGGCTGATCGGGCTCGCCGTAGCTCTTGCCCTCGGCCGCATTCGCAAGGTCATCACTGATCCGGTGCTTGACACGTCGCTGTCGCTCACCGCCCCCTACCTCGCGTTCCTGCCAGCCGAGGCGATCAATTCGTCGGGATTCCTTGCAGTCGTCGTGACGGGCTTGCTGTTGGGACATCGATCGCATCAAATCCAGTCAGCGGCCTCACGCCTCTCCGAGAACATCAACTGGCGCACGGTCCAATTCCTGCTCGAGAACATCGTGTTCGTCCTCATCGGATTGCAACTCCGCAGTTTGTTGCATGGGATCGACCGCTCCGGAACGACCGCGGCCCGGACGGTGTGGATCTGCCTTGCCGTACTCGGAATCACCATCGCGTCCCGCGCCTTGTGGGTCGGCGCGATTGCGCTGACCTATCGGGCCGTGCCCGCTCTCAGACCGGATGCCTGGTCGTGGGCGTCGGCGGCGGTCGTGTCTTGGTCAGGCATACGTGGCGTCGTGACCTTGGCGGCCGCTTTTCTCCTTCCGGCCCAGACGCCCCAGCGAGACCTGCTCCGCCTCGTCGCCTTCACGGTCGTCGCGGGAACCCTTCTGCTGCAGGGACCTTCGTTGCCGGCGTTGCTCCGCCGCCTCCGACTTACGGGGCCGGACCCTGCCGAGGACGCCCTACGGAGCGCGGCCTTGATCCACGACGCGACGCAGGCTGGCCTGCAGCGACTGTCGGAGGTCTGCTCCGACGATGATCCTGTGGAAGTGCTCGACCAGCTACGTCATCGGGCCGAGCTCCGGAGCAACGCCGCGTGGGAAAGGCTTGGGCCGGCGCAATCCGAACGGGAAACACCGACGGCCACCTACCGGCGCCTCAGGCTCGCCATGCTCGACGCTGAACGCTCGAGCATCCTCGTCGCTCGGGACGCCGGTCAGACCGACGACGAAATCTTGCGCTCGGCCCTCATCGCGGTCGACCTTGAGGAGTCACTGTTGGATCGCGTCGAGGACGCCAACACGTCCTTCGACGAAGACCTCCTCGCTCCTCGACGCGGCCCGTCCGGCTGTGAACACCTCATCGCCGCTGCACGGGTGGCGAAGCCGGACACCCCCGGAGTGTGCGGAGACTGCATCCGCGAGGGGCTCTCCTGGGTGCACTTACGCATGTGCTTGAGTTGCGGCCGCGTTGGCTGCTGCGACTCATCCGTCGGCAGGCACGCCGACCGTCACTTCCACGAGACCGCGCATCCGGTGATGCGTTCCATCGAGCCGCACGAGGCGTGGCGGTGGTGCTACATCGACGAACTCGTCGGCTGACGACCGAGGGGATCAACGATGTCGGGCCGGTACCTCGAAGTGCACACAGACCGCCCGCCAGATGTGTTTGACGTCGTCTCCCGCCGCGAGGGATTCGGTCACCGTACGTCCGCCGAGTTCGGACAACACCTGGTCTTGCGCGACGGATCGCGCGTACGTCGCGCCGAAGTGATCCTCCATTCGGTGCCAAAACTCGGTGATCCGCATTCGAACACCTTACGAAGCCCGTCCGCTCCACAGCTCGCGAGCAGGCCGGGGCCCCAAACGTCCGACCTCGCAGGGAGACTGATGCCATGCCCGTGCAACCGTCCTTCTCGCCTGCGACGCAGGCGTGGTTCGACGGTGCCTTTGCGGGGGCGACCCCAGCTCAGACAGGTGCCTGGGACGCGATCGGACAGGGACGGGACGCACTGGTCGTCGCGCCGACCGGCAGCGGCAAGACGCTGGCGGCATTCCTGTGGTCACTTGACCGGCTGACGAGCGAGCCCCCACCGGAGGACCGCCTTCGCCGTTGCCGGGTCCTGTATGTGTCACCGCTGAAAGCGCTGGCGGTCGACGTTGAGCGCAACCTCCGTGCGCCGCTTGTCGGAATACGGCACGCCGCCCGCCGGCTCGGGTTACCCGAACCCGAGGTCACGATTGGCGTCCGAACTGGCGACACGCCTGCAGACGAGCGCCGGCGGTTCGGCGCCCGTCCGACGGACATTCTCATCACGACTCCCGAGTCGCTTTTCCTGCTGCTCACCTCGCAGAGCCGCGAAGCGCTGCGCGGCGTGGAGACGGTGATCATCGACGAAGTTCACGCCGTCGTCGGCACGAAGCGCGGCTCGCACCTCGCGATTTCGATGGAGCGCTTAGACGAACTGCTCGATGAACCTGCTCAACGCATCGGGCTATCCGCGACTGTCCGGCCCATCGAAGAGGCTGCGTCATTTCTCGGTGGGGCACGTCCGGTCACCGTCGTAGCTCCGCCGTCGGGCAAAGTCATCGAAGTCAGCGTCGAGGTGACCGTCGACGATATGAGCACGCTCGGGGAGCGGACGGGACCGATTCCCGAGGGGGCCAGCGCAGCTGGAGCGGATCAGCATTCGTCGATCTGGCCCAGCTTGGAGCGGCGCGTCGTCGAGCTCATCGAAGAACACCGCAGCACGTTGGTTTTCGCGAACTCACGTCGACTCGCAGAGCGCCTGTGCGCGCGTCTCAACGAGATTGCCGCGGACCTTGACGGCGAGATCGTGCCCCCCGCCCAGCTGATGGCACAGTCCGGAGCATCGCGCGGCGCCGGCCACGAACTCGCCCGCGCGCACCACGGAAGCGTCAGTCGCGAACAACGGTTGGCCATTGAAGACGCCCTGAAGCAGGGCACCCTCCCTGCTGTCGTCGCCACGTCAAGCCTCGAACTCGGTATCGACATGGGCGCCGTCGATCTCGTCGTCCAGGTGGAAGCACCGCCGAGCGTTGCAAGCGGGCTCCAACGCGTCGGCCGCGCGGGTCACCAGGTCGGCGCCATCAGCCGCGGGATCGTCCTTCCGAAGTACCGAGGCGACCTCGTGCAGGCCGCGGTCGTTGCCGAACGCATGTCGGCGGGTCTGATCGAGGAGATCCGTTATCCGCGAAATCCGCTCGACGTGTTGGCGCAGCAGATCGTCGCGATGTGCGCCGTGGATGACTGGTCGGTCGACGACCTCCTGACTGTGATCAAGCGGGCGGCGCCGTTCGCCACGCTTCCCCAATCAGCTTTCGAGGCGACCCTCGACATGCTGGCCGGGCGCTACCCCTCCGACGACTTCGCCGAACTTCGCCCGCGCATTGTGTGGGACCGCGTCGGGGGGACGATCACCGGTCGACCTGGGGCTCTGCGACTGGCCGTCACAAGCGGCGGAACCATCCCCGACCGCGGCCTGTTCGGGGTGTTCATCGTCGGCGAGAAGTCCAGTCGGGTCGGCGAACTCGACGAGGAAATGGTTTACGAATCCCGCGTCGGTGATGTCTTTGCGTTAGGCGCCAGCTCGTGGCGCATCGAGGAGATCACCCACGACCGGGTTCTCGTCTCCCCCGCGCCGGGCCAGCCAGGGCGCCTTCCCTTCTGGAAGGGAGACGCCCCCGGACGGCCGGTCGAATTGGGCCGCGCGATCGGCGCCTTCTTGCGAGAACTGGACCGGTCGTCCGCGCCTGATGCGCTTGCGCGGGCCCGACAGGCCGGGCTCGACGAACGTGCCGCAGCCAACTTGATCGCGTACGTGGGCGAACAGCGCACCGCTACGAACGTCGTCCCCAACGACAAGACGCTTCTCGTTGAGCGGTTTCGGGATGAGCTAGGCGACTGGCGGGTCGCCATCCACTCCCCGTTCGGGGCACCGGTCAACGCACCGTGGGCTCTCGCGGTCACCGCTCGGTTGCGGGAGCAGTACGGCGTGGACGTCCAGGCAATGCACTCCGACGACGGAATCGTCCTACGCCTGCCGGAAATGGACGAGCTCCCGGCCATCGAGAACCTCTTGCTCGAACCTGACGAGGTCACCCGGTTGGTGCAAGACCAGCTCGGGAGCAGCGCGCTCTTCGCATCCCGCTTCCGCGAGTGCGCAGCCCGGGCGCTCTTGCTGCCTCGGCGCGACCCAGGTCGGCGGTCCCCGCTGTGGCAGCAGCGACAGCGGTCGGCCCAGCTGCTTGCCGTGGCCGCGGAATTCCCCTCGTTCCCGATCATCCTGGAGACGATGCGCGAGTGCCTTCAGGACGTCTTCGACGTGCCCGGGCTCGTCGGGCTGATGCGCGACGTAGCGGAACGCCGGGTTCGCATCGTCGAGATCGAAACACCGGTGCCCTCGCCGTTCGCGCGCTCGTTGCTGTTCGGCTACGTCGCCGCCTTCATCTACGAGGGCGATGCGCCGCTCGGCGAGCGGCGAGCACAAGCTCTTGCTCTTGATACGGCGTTGCTCGCCGAACTGCTGGGCCAAGCCGAACTTCGAGAGCTGATCGACCCTGATGTCCTCGCCGATGTCGAAGCCGAAATCGCCCTGCTAGCTCCCGACCGACGGCTTCGCGATGTGGAAAGTGCCGCGGACGCTTTGCGGCGACTCGGCGATCTCACGACCGCGGAACTCCTCCTTCGGGGCGCGGAGCCCGGCTGGCTCGTCGCACTCGAAGACGCCCGACGCGCCATTCGGATGCGAATCGCGGGGGACGAGCGATGGGCGGCGGTCGAAGATGCCGGCCGGTTCCTCGACGCCCTCGGCACGCCTCTGCCGGTCGGCATCCCCGAGACCTTCCGGGAGCCGGTCGCTGATCCACTCGGCGACCTCCTCTCGCGGTACGCCCGAACGCACGGGCCGTTCACCACGTCGGACCCTGCCATCCGGTTCGGGCTTGGTGTCGCCGTCGTCCACGCGGCTCTCGAACGGTTACGTGTCCGCGGGCGTCTTGTCACCGGAGAGTTCCGGCCGGGTGGCCAGGGCTTGGAGTGGTGCGATGCAGAAGTGCTGCGGACGCTCCGACGACGCTCGCTGGCGCGGCTCCGGAAAGAGGTCGAACCATCGCCGCCGACCGCGCTCGCCGGTTTCCTCCCGGCGTGGCAAGGCATCGGCCGGAATTCGCTTCGCGGCGAAAGCGGCGTCATGCGGGTTGCAGAGCAGTTGGCCGGCGCGGCGGTACCCGCCAGCGCGCTGGAGTCGCTCATCCTGCCGGCGCGCATCATGGACTACGAGCCCGCCATGCTCGATGCACTCACGTCATCCGGTGAAATCGTCTGGAGCGGCGCGGGTTCGATCGGCGGCCGGGATGGCTGGATCGCCCTGGCACCAGTCGATCTGGCATCGCTCGTCCTCCCGCTTCCCGATCCGGATGCCATCCGCACACCGCTGCACGAAGCGGTGCTGGCCGAGCTAGCCGGGGGTAACGCGCTGTTCTTCCGCGGTCTCGCCGATCGGGTCGAGAGCAACGACGATGCCGCGCTGCTGGAGGTGTTGTGGGAGCTCGTATGGGGCGGCCACCTCACGAACGACACCTTGGCTCCGCTGCGCGCACGCATGACAGGTCGCAGTCCCGGCGGTGTTGCACACCGGAGCCAGGCACGCGCGCCCCGCCTGAGGGCCGCTCGCTACGGCGCGATCACCGGCGGCGCCCGGACGAACCGCACGGGCCCGCCCGCGGGCGTCGGACGGTGGTCGATGCGGCCCGTCGTCGAAGTCGAAGCGACCGTCCGCGCTCATGCAGTCGCGGAGACGCTGCTCGACCGCCACGGCATCGTGACCCGCGGTGCGGTCATGTCCGAGCGCACACCCGGTGGGTTCGCAGGCGTCTATCCGATCTACAAAGCAAGTGAGGAGTCCGGACGTATCCGCCGCGGGTACTTCGTCGAGGGTCTCGGCGGCGCACAGTTCGCCATCCCGGGCGCAGTCGACGACATGCGCGCCGCCAAACCGCTCAGCGCCACACCGGACGAGCCGGAATGGGCCACCCCGCGGGGAACGTGGTTGCCACCATTGCCGCCGCGGTCGCCGAGCGAACCCCGCCGCTCGGGGTCACGGACGTCCGACGACGCCGTACTGCTTGCCGCAACTGATCCGGCAAATCCGTACGGCGCAGCGCTGCCGTGGCCCGACCGCGACATGACGACCGGCCACCGTCCCGGTCGAAAAGCTGGAGCCCTGGTCGTGCTCGTCGCGGGCGAGCTCGTACTGTACGTCGAACGCGGCGGGCGCACCCTCCTGACGTTTTCCGACGAGCAGCGCAAACTGCGCCCTGCCGTCGACGCGTTGGCACTCGCGGTCCGCGACGGGCACCTCGGCAAGCTCACCGTCGAAAAGGCCGATGGCTCAGCAGTTCTGCAGCCCGATGGAGCGTCACCGTTGGCACAGGCGCTTCGGGAAGCCGGCTTCCATGCGACGCCCCGCGGACTACGGATTCGTACGTGACCCCGCCGTTCGATCGTGCCTGAGGGAGATACGGTCTGGCTGGCGGCACAGCGCATGACTTCGGCGCTTGCCGGAAAGCCCCTGTCTCGCAGCGAGTTTCGGACACCTGTGCTCGCGACCGTCGACCTGACCGGGCGTCGCGTCCTCGAGGTCGTAGCCCGGGGCAAGCATCTGCTGACCCGCTTCGAGGGCGGGCTCACGCTGCATACCCACTTCCGCATGGAGGGCAGCTTCCGAATCTTCCGGACCGGGGAGCGCTGGCGGGGCGGCCCGTCGTACGAGATTCGGATCGTGTTGGCCAACGCGGAATGGACCGTGGTCGGGTACCGGATACCCGTCATCGATCTCATCCCGACCGCTCGCGAGAACGAGTTCGTCGGCCACCTCGGGCCGGACGTGCTCAGCCCTACATGGTCGGTCGACCAGGCCGTCGAGCGGATCGCGCGAGAACCGGACGTCGAGGCCGGGGTCGCACTCCTCGACCAACGGAACCTCGCCGGACTGGGCAACCTCTACCGCACCGAAGTGCTTTTCCTGCGGGGTATTTCGCCGTGGACGCGAATCGGCGACGTGCCAGACGTCCCCGCGCTGGTCGACCTGGCGGCCCGGCTCGTTCAGGCCAATCGCCGCCATGCCGCCCAGACGACAACAGGCGACACGGCCCGTGGCCGGCAGCACTACGTCTTCGAACGGCAAGGCCTGCCATGCCGTCGCTGTGGCACGACGATCCGCACGGCACGGCAAGGCACACGGCCGCAAGACCGCATCACGTACTGGTGTCCGACGTGCCAACCGGGCCCCGCACCGGCGGGCACTGCCGACCGCCGACGGCCCGTAAACCGTGAGCGTTCCAACTGGTACGGGCAGTAGGACTCAGGCGGCGCGGTTCACCGGGACGCCGACCGAAAGTTCCGTGATCGCATTCGCCGTCCCGTCAGACGCGGGCGAAACCTCAACGAGCCGGGCGGGACCAGCTGCGACCAACTCGGCGCGGCGCATGTCTTCCCCGGCCTCATGCAGCACGGTCGACAACCGAACATCGAGCGCATCACAAATGGAGGCGAGGAGTTCACTCGACGGCTCCTTGTGTCCCCGCTCGACCTCACTCAAGTAGCCCAGCGACACGCGGGCGCGCTTGCTCACCTCGCGAAGCGTCCTCTGCTGGGCCTGTCGACGGCGCCGCAGTTGCTCTCCGAGCACGGTTCGAACCAGCACCATCACGCCTCCCTCACCGGACGTCGCTTGCAATGGGGCCCACGTTACCCCGAGCGTATGACGACGACGAGGCGACGCACCAAGAATGCGCCGGGCCTCCGTCGCTCGCCCGGTAGCCGCTACAACGCCGGCGCGCCCGCTCGCCTTCCCGGCAGTGCGGTTGGGTCAGCGAGTTCCGGGTCGGCTGGCCTTTTCGCGCCGGGCCCGCTTCATCGCCGCCCTGGCACTCGTACGTCGGAGTTTGAGTGCCGGCAGTACGTAATCGATGCCGGTCACCACCGTAACGATGACGGCGAGCCCCATCAGAACCGCGCGGAGAGTTCCGAGCGGGCCGGCTCCGATTGGCAACAGGTAGCAACCGGTCGCCAATCCTTGAAGCAGCGTCTTCAGCTTCCCGCCGCGACTGGCCGGAATCACCCCATGGCGGAGCACCCAAAACCGAAGCAAGGTGACCGCCACCTCTCGGGTGACGATCGTGATCGTGATCCAGGCGGCCAGATCGCCGAGGACGGTCAACGACACCAGCGCCGCACCGATGAGCACCTTGTCGGCGATCGGATCAACCAGCTTGCCGAACGCCGTAACCAAGTTCCGGCGCCGGGCCAGCTCGCCGTCGACCTTGTCGGTGACCGCGACGACCGCGAACGCACCCCAGGCGGCGATACGCCAGCCCGTCTCGTGCCCGCCGTTCACGAAGGTCAACGCGACCACAACGGGCACCAAAGCAAGCCGGAGCATCGTCAGGCCGTTCGCGACGTTCACAATCGGCGCGCCGCCAACCCGCACCGCAGGTTCGCCACCGCCCGGCGCGAAGGCCGCCCGATCCGGCGGGGCGATCACCCGGACGCCACCAGGTTGGTCGCGGCGGACACGACATCGACGGCGTCCACGACGAGATCGACGCCGTCGCTCCCGATGACGGTCGCACGCACAAGATCCCCGACGTGCAACCGATCGACTGTTCCGCCGATCCGTACGAGGCAGCTGCCGTCGACCTCGGGAGCCTGCTGCTCGCTGCGACCCTCCCCGCCGCTGCCATCGGTCGCAACGTCCTCGATCAGCACCTCGACCTCGGTGCCGATCCGCGCCGCCGCCCGTCGCGCCGTCAGCTCCTCGACGAGGTCGGTGATCCGCCGCTGGCGACGGACGATCGTCGCGGCCGGGACCTTGCCCGGCAGCGTCGCGGCCTCCGTACCGTCCTCGTCGGAGTAGCCGAACACGCCGACGGCGTCGAGCCGGGCCGCTTCGAGGAAGAGCACCAGCTCGCGGACGTCGGCACGGGTCTCGCCGGGGAACCCGACGATCACGTTCGTCCGCGCACCGAGTTCCGGTGCGAACGCCCGAGCCTGGTCGAGGAGCGCGACGAACCGTTCCCGGTCGCCGAACCTCCGCATCCGGCGCAGGACCGGCCCGCTCGCATGCTGGAAGGACAGATCGAGGTACTTCGCGATCCCGTCGGTGGTGAGCAGGGCCTCGAGCAGGGTCGGCCGCATCTCGGCGGGCTGAAGGTAGGCCACCCGCACCCGGGCGATGCCTCGCGTCCCCGCAATCTGCGGCAGCAGCTTCTCGAGCGCGCGGAGGTCGCCGAGGTCCTTGCCGTACGAGGTGGAGTTCTCGCTGACCAGCACGATTTCCCGGACGCCGTCAGCGGCGAGCCACTCGGCCTCCGCGAGGACCTCCTGCGGGTCGCGAGATACGAACGCCCCGCGGAACGACGGGATCGCGCAGAACGCGCATCGCCGGTCGCAGCCCGTTGCCAGCTTCAGCGCGGCGACCGGTCCGCCCGAAAGCCGTCGCCGCATGACCTGTGGACCGGACGCGGGCCCGACACCAGCCATAAGATCCTCACGGATCAGGCCGGCGCGCCGCTCGACCGGCGAGATCGGCAGCAGAGCCCGACGGTCGCGTGGCTCATGCGACTCGACGGTCTCACCCCGCAACACGGCCGCGACGGACGCGCTGATCGTCGGGTAGTGGTCGAAGCCGAGCACCGTCGTTTCCGGCAAGGCCTCTGCGAGCTGATTGCCGTAACGCTCAGCAAGGCATCCCACCGCGACGGTCGGCTTGTGTGTCCCGGCAGCCGCGAGCAACGTTTCGATGCTGTCGGCCTTGGCGGCCTCGACAAAGCCGCAGGTGTTGACCATAACGGCGTCGGCGTCGTCCGCATCGTCGACGAGCACGTACCCGTCGGCTTGAAGGCGACCGGCGAGTTCGTCGGAATCGACTTCGTTACGCGCGCAGCCCAGGGTCAGGAAGGCGATCTTGGCGCCACGCCCGTTCTCGGACGGCGACACCTCGGCAGACACCGCCACAGTCTACGGCCCGCCGCGCGATTGCCCGCACAGCCGCACTACGCGGCGGGCCGACGGACTCAGCCGAGCTTGCCGGTCGTGGCCGTGTTGGCGTCGATCGAGACGGTCGCAACCTGACTCGAGTTGGCCGGCGGCTGGCCGATGGACTTGCCGTTGACGACCAGCGTGACCGCAGGCGCATTGCCGAAGACGAACTTCAGCCGCTCCGCGGCGTGCACCTCTTTGACCTGACCGCTGGCCAGCGTGCCCTGGAAGACCACGGCGCCGGTCTCGTCCGTGGCGTACACCCAGCAGGGACTTCCGGTGATGTTCACGACGACGTTCACGCCGGCGTACGCGATGGTCTGCGACACCGACGGCGTTGGCGCATCGCTTCGCCCGCCACCGGGGCTACTCACGCTCGTCGATGGCGCGGCGTCGAGCGCGGCCGGTCCTCCGCCCCCACCTCCGCGTACCACCGAAATGCCGATCCCGAGGGCAAGAACCGCGGCGGCCGCCACGGCCGCAATCAACCAGCCCGAAGCCGGAGCGCGACGCTTGCCGCCCAGATCGCTCAGGCCGACGGGCGAAGACTGGTAGCGATCTTTGGCCGGCGCGGTCCGTACGACGGTGTCGGTCTGGCCGCTCAGGGCGTCGTAGTCGTCGATGAACGCCTGGGCCGGGACGCCGATCGCGGCGGCGATGGAGCGCAGATGACCGCGGGCGTACACGTGACCACCGCACGGACCGAACCGGCCCGCCTCGATCGACCGGATCAGGGTCGTCCGGATTCGGGTCGTGTCCGCGACCTGGTCGACGGAAAGACCCGCGGACTCGCGGGCGGCAGCAAGCGCCTGCCCGAGCGCGACGGCCGCCTCCCTGCCCGAGTCAGCGCCCGACTCGGCACCGCCGGAACCGCCCGAGAGCGGTGTGCCGGGCGGCATAGGCGAACCTCCGAAAAAGGGGAAGATCAGAGCGCGGTCGATACCGAACCGACGTGCTCGGTCTGGCGCTTGGGGACCGGCCCCGAGATGGTGCTGGGGTCCTTCAAAGTGTAAGCGCGAACGCCGATCCCGCGAGGGGAAAGCGGATCTGGCTCACTCCCCCTTGATCGTCAGCAGCAGGCCGTCGAGTTCGTCGGGGCGGACGAGGACGTCTCGGGCCTTGGAGCCTTCGCTCGGCCCGACGACACCACGCGTCTCCATCAGGTCCATGAGGCGACCGGCCTTCGCAAAACCGACGCGAAGCTTGCGCTGAAGCATCGATGTCGAACCGAACTGCGTGGAGACAACCAGCTCGACCGCCTGCAGCAGCAGGTCGAGGTCATCGCCGATGTCCTCGTCGATCTCCTTCTTGGCCGTGTTCCCGGCCGTCACTTCCGGCAGGTACTCAGCGTCGCGCTGCGCCAAACAATGGGCCACGACCGCGTGGATCTCACTCTCGCTGACGAGCGCACCCTGCACGCGTACCGGCTTCGAGGCGCCCATCGGCAGGAAGAGGCCGTCGCCGAGGCCGATCAGCTTTTCCGCCCCCGGCTGGTCGAGGATGACCCGGCTGTCGGCCAGGCTCGACGTCGCGAACGCCAGCCGGCTCGGCACGTTGGCCTTGATCAGGCCGGTGACCACATCGACGCTGGGCCGCTGGGTGGCGAGCACCAGATGGATCCCGGCGGCGCGCGCCAGCTGGGTGATCCGGACGATCGAGTCCTCGACGTCGCGCGGGGCCACCATCATCAGGTCGGCGAGTTCGTCAACGATGACCAGCAGATACGGATACGGCCGGTAGACCCGCTCGCTGCCGGAAGGCGCGGTGATCTCGCCGGACGCGACCTTGCGGTTGAAGTCGTCGATGTGCCGAACCCCTGCAGCGGCCAGGTCTTCGTACCGCATGTCCATCTCGCGGACGACCCACTGCAAGGCCTCCGCGGCCTTCTTCGGGTTCGTGATGATGGGCGTGATGAGGTGCGGAACCCCTTGGTACGCAGCCAGTTCCACCCGCTTGGGGTCGATCAGGATCATGCGGACCTCGTCGGGCGTGGTGCGCAGCAGGATCGAGGTGATCAGGCTGTTCATGCACGTCGACTTACCGGATCCGGTCGCGCCGGCGACCAGGATGTGCGGCATCCGGGCGAGGTTCGCGACGACGTAGCCGCCCTCGATGTCCTTACCCAACGCGACGAGCAGCGGGGCGTGATTGGTGGTCGCCGCGCTCGAGCGCAGCACATCGCCGAGGCTGACGATCTCGCGGTCGGAGTTCGGGATCTCGATGCCGATTGCGCTCTTGCCGGGAATCGGGCTGAGGATGCGCACGTCGGCGCTCGCAACCGCGTACGAGATGTTGCGGGTCAACGCGGTGATCTTCTCGACCTTCACCGCCGGGCCGACCTCGACCTCGTAGCGGGTGACTGTCGGGCCACGGGTGAAACCGGTGACCTTCGCATCGACCGCGAACTCGGCAAACACCTGCGTGAGCGCCGCAATGACGTCGTCGTTGACCTTGGTACGCGCCTTGGGCGGACTGCCCCGGCCGAGCAGGTTCGGTTCGGGTAACACGTAGCCGTTGCCGGCGCCGAGTTTCAGCTGCTCCGCGCGGTACTTGCGCGGCTTCGCCGGCGCCTCCCCGACCTCGAGGACCGAAGTCGGATCGTCGTCGTCGATGCCGCCGACCTTGCCGTCGGTGATGTCGACCACGCCGGTCGGGGTGTCGTCCTCCGACCCTTCGCCGGTCAGGTCGATGACCCGGCCGCGCTCGACCAGATCGACGTGTTCGCCGGGCGTCACGTCGTACACCGGCGGCGGCGGTTCGGTCAGCCCAGGCAGGAGCCGCTTACGGACGCGTGCCGCCCGGGCGCCGAACGACTCCGACGGTTCGGACTCGCCGTCTGCACCGTCCTCCGCGTCGTCGCGCAGCGGGGTCCCGGCGATGAGGTGCATCGCCCGTTCGAGCCAGGACCGAACCGCCTCAGGAACCTCATGCAGCGGCGTACCGCTAACGACCAGGACCCCGAAGCAGACCAGTAACCCGAGCAATGGCGCGGCGAGGTACGGAGTGACCGCCGCGACCAACGGGCTGGAGACGAAGAAGCCGACGAAACCGCCCGCGTGCCGCATGACGTGGGCGCCGTCGCTCGGGCTGGGCGTGCCGTGGGCGAGGTGTACGAGACCGACGACACCAAGCAAGATGCCGATTCCGCCGAGCGCGCTCGGACCACGACGTTCGGGCGGTGCCGGGTGGCGCAGCATGCGCCACGCCAGCAGGGCCAGCACCGGAGGCGCGATCGGCGCCGTCGAGCCGATCGCGCCGCGGACGAAGGCCGACACGACCGAGCCGACAGGACCGCCGGCCCCGAACCACACCGCAACAGCGACGACCAGGCCGGCTGCGACCGAGGCGAAGCCCAGCCCGTCCCGGCGGTGCGCCGGGTCAAGGTCACGCGCGCCGTCACCGAGCAGCCGGACCGACGACCCGATGCTCCGGGCGACGAACAGGTAGACGGCGCGCACCATCCGGTAAAGCGCACGAAGGACGCGAATCGGCAATGCGGGGCCGCGGCGAGTGCGACGGCGACGCTTGCGGTACTGGTTACGGCTGTTCGCCGGACGGCGAGAGTTCGCCCGGGTCGTCGTGCGGGTGCCGTTGCGACTCGCGGTGGAGCGCCGGGCCGGCGTACGCGCCGACTGAGCCCGCGTACCGGTTCGGGTGCTCGTTCCACGCTGCGCGGGGCGCGCGGGAGTACGGGTCGCCATGGGCCGAGGCTACCGTCCCACGAGTCACATCGGCCTCATCTTGCGCAGCCGTGTCGAAGTGGCGGGCCTTCAGATGGCCAGGACCAGCGGCACGATCATCGGCCGTCTCCGATGGGTGCTGTTCACCCATTGTCCGACGGAACGCCGTGCCCGTTGCGCCAGGGCGCCCGTGTCGGTCACGCCCTCGCGGAGCGCATCCTCGATGGCCTCCGCGACCAGCCGTTCGGCCTCCTCGAACGAGTGCTCGGCGTCCATGAAGCCTCGGGCGTAGAACTCCGGCCCAGCGACGATCTTGGCCGTTGCCGCATCGACGACGACGGTGATCGTGATGACGCCCTCCTCCCCCAGGATGCGCCGATCCTTCAGCGACGGTTCGCCGACGCCGCCCACGGCGAGCCCGTCGACGTAGACGTAACCGCAGTCGACCTTTCCCGCGATCCGGGCCAAGCCGTCGACCAGGTCGACGACGACTCCATCTTCGGCGATGACGATCCGTTCCTTCGGCAGCCCGGTGAGTTCGCCGAGCTTCGCGTGCGCGATGAGGTGTCGCCATTCCCCGTGCACCGGCATCAGGTTCGACGGCCGCACCGCGTTCAGGACGTAGAGCAGCTCGCCGGCCGGCGCGTGCCCGGAGACGTGCACCATCGCCGTCGACTTGTGGACGACGATCGCACCGAGCCGCGACAGGCTGTTGATGATCCGGGATACGGACGTCTCGTTGCCCGGGATCAGCGACGACGCCAGCACGATCGTGTCGCCCTCGTTGATCCAGATCTGGTGGTCGCGGTTCGCCATCCGCGCCAACGCCGACATCGGCTCCCCCTGCGAGCCGGTCGAGACCAGGACGATCCGGTCTTCGGGCAGGTTATCGACGTCTTTGACGTCGACGAGCACGCCGCCCGGAACCTGCAGGAACCCGAGGTCGCGGGCGACGGCCATGTTCCGGACCATCGACCGGCCGACGAACGCCACGTGCCGGCCATGCTTGTGCGCGGCGTCGAGAACTTGCTGCACCCGGTGGACATGGCTGGCGAAACAGGCCGTGATGATCCGCTTGCGCGCTTGCCGGAACACCTGGTCCAGAACTGGCCCGATCGCCCGTTCGGTTTCCACGAAGCCGGGGACTTCGGCATTCGTCGAGTCCGACAGCAGCAGGTCCACGCCCTCCCGGCCGAGCCGAGCGAATCCGCCGAGGTCGGTGAGGCGGTTGTCGATCGGGGTCTGGTCCATCTTGAAGTCGCCGGTATGCAGGACCAGGCCGGCGTCCGTACGAATCGCCACCGCGAGCGCGTCGGGGACCGAATGGTTCACCGCGAAGAACTCGAGGTCAAACGGGCCGTAGGTCACGCGCTGCTCCGCCACGACCTCGGTTGTCGGCGCGTTGAGGCGGTGCTCCGCCAGCTTCGACCGGAGCAGCGCCAGCGTGAACCGGCTCCCGAGGATCGGGATGTCGGCGCGATGGCGCAGCAGATACGGCAGCGCACCGATGTGATCTTCGTGCGCGTGGGTGAGCACGATGACGTCGATGTCGTTCAGCCGGTCCATGATCGGCGTGAAGTCCGGCAGGATCAGGTCGATCCCGGGCTGGGTTTCCTCCGGGAAGAGCACCCCGCAGTCGACGATCATCAGCCGGCCGTCGAATTCGAAGACGGTCATGTTGCGACCGATCTCGCCGATTCCCCCTAGCGCCACGATCCGAAGTGCGCCCTGCCGCAGCGGCGGTGGCGCCCCCAACTCGGGGTGCGGATGGCTCACGAAGCTCGCTCGGCTGAGGGCAGCAGACCGGCCGTTGCCAGTTCAGCGCGCAGCGCCGCGTGCTGCGACGGCGTGGCGGGCAGCAACGGCAACCGGACCGTCGGGTCGCACAGGCCCAGATCAGCCAGTGCCGCTTTGGTCGGCGCGGGACTGGCGAACGCGAACAGGCCGAGCGCCGCGGGCAGCAGGTTGTTATGGATCGACCAGGCTGTCGCCACATCGCCGGCGCCGAAAGCATCGATCAGCTGACGCAACTCGCGGCCGGCGATGTGCCCCAAGACACTGACGAAACCCACCGCGCCGAGCGACAGCAGCGGCAGATTGAGCTCGTCGCTGCCCGAATACACCGCAAGCTGGGGTGCGCGGCGCCGGACCTCGGCGGTCTCGACCAATTGGCCCTTGGCGTCCTTCAACGCGACGACCTGCGGATGCGCCGCCAGCTCGACGATCGTCGAGGTCTGCAACGCCAATCCCGTGCGGCTCGGCACGTCGTACAGCATCACCGGCAGCTTGGCCGCGTCGGCGATCGCCTCGACGTGCGCGACGATCCCGGCCTGGGTGGGCTTCGAGTAGTACGGCGTGGTGGCCAGAACCGCGTGCGCCCCGGCCTCGCGCGCGAGCTGGCCGAGTTCGCGGCCGTGTGCGGTGTCGTTGGTGCCCGCGCCAGCAACGACGGTCAGCCGGTCGCCGGTCGCCTCGATGACCGCGCGCAGCAGCGCGAACTTCTCGGCGTCGGAGGTCGTCGATGCCTCGCCCGTCGTACCGGAGACAACCACCCCGTCGTGCCCGTGGTCAGCCAGGTGTAGCGCCAGGCGGCTGGCCGCTTCCAGGTCGAGCTTCCCGTCACTGCTCATCGGCGACACCATCGCCGTGAGGAGCCGCCCAAAGGGCGCGGCGGGCAAAGCGCTCATGACCGAACGCTAACGGGTCGCGTGCACATCGCCACCACGCTTATCGGCTCCCACCTGCGCACGGGGGCTCAGCCCTCCGCGACGAGCGGGCTGGATGCGACCTCGGTGCCATCGGACAGCTGGGTGATCGCGAAGTCCGCAAAGACGTTGCCGGCGACCCGCTGCAGCTCGCGCAGGCACGCCACGGCCAGGGCGCGGATCTCGACATCGGCGTGCTCCGAAGCCCGCATCGCGATGAAGTGCCGCCAGGCGCGGTAGTTCCCGGTGACGACGATCCGCGTCTCGGTCGCGTTCGGCAGGATCGCCCGCGCCGCCTGGCGCGCCTGCTTGCGGCGCAGCGTGGCGTTCTCGACATCCGCGAAGCGCTTCTCGAGCCCTTCGAGCAGCCCGTTGTACGCGGCCAGCGCCTGGTCGGACGCCCGCAAGAACAGCTCGTGCAGCTCGGGGTCCTCGGCGATGACGTCGGGTTCGACCATCGCGGCATCGCGCTCCGGCACGTATCGCTGGGAGAGCTGGCTGTACGAGAAGTGCCGGTGGCGGATGAGTTCGTGGGTGAGCGAGCGGGACAAGCCGGTCAGGTAGAACGAGACCGTGCCGTGCTCAAGCACGGACAGGTGGCCGACCTCAAGGATGTGCCGGAGGTAGCCCGCGTTGGTGGCCGTGGAGGGGTTGGGCTTGGTCCACGACTGGTAGCAGGCCCGCCCCGCGAACTCCGCCAACGCCTGCCCACCGTCGGCATCGGTGGTCCAGGGCACCTCGGCCGGCGGGATGAACTGGGTCTGGGCGATCACCTGGACCTGCATCGGGACGACGTCGGGCACGATCGGACTCCAAGCGGACGAAGCTGGTACGCCCACTGACGGGGGAAGCGGCGCCCCGCCAGGCTACCCCCGAGCCCCGACAATGCGGCGGATACCTCACCGATGTCGGGCCGGCGACGCACAACCCTCGGATACGAGAAGCTCACCCGGTGCCCACCGACACGTTCGTCCGCCTCGCCCTGCCTCGCGACGTCGAAGCGATCGCCGCCATCCAGGCGAAAACCTGGCGGGCGTCGTACACCGACGTGTTGCCCGACGAGGCCCTCGAGTCGCTGCCCGAGGTTGCCTATGTCCAATGGGAGGCCGCGCTGGCAGCACCACCAACCGACGCCCACCACGTCCTCGTCGCCATCGAGTTCGAGCCCCGAGCCGAGGAGGTCGTCGGGTTCGCTGCCGTCAGCCCGAGCGACGACGCGGACGCCGATCCGCGCACCGTCGGATCGCTGATCGCGTTGATCGTCGACGCCGACCACCGTGGCGCCGGCCACGGCGCACGCCTGCTGGCCGCAGCCGTCGACACCATGCGCGCCAACCGGTTCAGCATGGCAACGACGTGGCAGTCCGAAGCGGACACCTCGACGATCGCCTTCCTCACCGCAACCGGCTGGGCGCTGGACGGGGCTCGGCGCGAGATCGACACCGGTCGCGCGACCATCGCCGAGCGCCGCCTGCACACGGCGCTGACGTAACCGCATTGGCTCAGCGGCCGAGCGCCTCCAGCAGGCGAAGCCACACCTCACTGATCGTGGGATACGACGGCACCGCGTGCCACAGCCGGTCGATCGGCACCTCTCCGACGACCATCACGGTCGCCGCGTGGATGAGCTCACCCACCGCGGGGCCGACGAGCGTGACGCCCAGGACGACGTTGCGCTCGTTGTCGACGACCATCTTCGCGTGCCCGGCGTAGCCGTCGGCGTACACCGAAGCGCCGGCTACGTCGCCGATCTCGTACTCGACAGCGCGGACCTGGTGGCCCTCGGCCCGGGCCTGTGCCTCGGTCAGCCCGACGGCCGCCACTTCCGGATCGGTGAACACGACCTGCGGTACGGCGGCGTGGTCGGCGGTGGCGGACGCGCGGTCCCATGCCGCGCCGGTGATCGACTCGCCACGGGCGCGGGCGGCGATCGCCTCACCGCAGGCGCGGGCTTGGTACTTGCCCTGGTGGGTGAGCAGCACCCGCCCGTTCACATCGCCGGCGGCGTACAGCCACCCACCCTCGACCCCGGTGGCGAGCAACGTGTCGTCCACGTCGATGTACGCACCCGGCTCGAGCCCGACCGTCTCGACGCCGATGTCCTCGGTCCGGGCGCGACGGCCGACGGCGACGAGCACGGCGTCTGCCTCCACGAGCCGGCCGTCCTCGAACGAGACCCGAATCGGGCCGTCGGACACGAGCCGTTCGATGCCGACGACGTGCGTTCCGGTCCGGATGTCGACACCGCGAGCGCGCAGGCCCGCGGTGACGGCGTTGCCGACGAAGTCCTCGTACTTGGCCAGCACCCGCGGGCCGCCCTCGATGAGCATCACGCGCTCGGCGCCGAGCGACCGGTAGGCCGTCGCCATCTCGACGCCGACGACGCCTCCGCCGAGGATCGCCAGCCGGCGAGGGACCCAGGTCGCGCTGGTCGCCTCCCGCGATGTCCACACGCCGGCATCGGCGAGGCCGGGGATCGGCGGCAGGAACGGCGTGGATCCGGTGGCCACCACCACGGCGTGCCGAGCACGCAGCGTCGTCACCTCGCCGTCGCTGGACGTCACGGTGACCGTACGTTCGCCGGCCAGCGCGCCGCGGCCGCGGTAGAGCTCGATCTTCGCCCGGGTCAACCACGCCGCCTGGCTCTCGTCGTCCCAGTTGTGGGTGAAGACCGTCCGCCGGCCGAATGCCGCGGTGGCGTCGACAGTGCCGGTGATCGCTTGTTTCGCGCCGTCGACTGCGCCGGCGTCTGCCAACGCCTGTCCGGGCCGCAGTAGCGCCTTGCTCGGCATGCAGGCCCAGTACGAGCACTCGCCGCCGACGAGTTCGGCCTCGACGACGCACGCGGACAACCCGCGTTGCACGGCGACATCCGCGACGTTCTCGCCCGTCGAGCCGGCGCCGAGCACGATCACGTCGTACGTCACCGCTTGATCAGTAGACATCGAGGGCGCCTTTCCGTCGCAGCAGTGATCGCAAACCGGTCTACAGCACAGCCATGCCCGCGAGCGGCGAGCTCGCTTCGGCATACCGCCGTAACGGAATCCTGCCCGCCCGGTACGCCAGGCGCCCCGCTTCCACGCCAGCCGCCATGGCGCGCGCCATGAGTTCCGGCTCCTGCGCGCGGGTCACCGCCGAGGCCAACAGCACCGCGGCGCAGCCGAGTTCCATCGCTTCGGCCGCGTCGGAGGCCGTACCGATGCCCGCGTCGAGAATGACCGGCACCTCCGCCTCTCCCACGATCAACTCGATGTTGTGCGGGTTCCGGATACCGAGGCCGCTGCCGATCGGCGAGCCCAGTGGCATCACCGCGGCGCAACCGGCCTGCTGCAGCCGGCGAGCCAGTACGGGATCGTCGTTCGTGTACGGAAGGACGGTGAAACCGAGCGCGACGAGCTGTTCGGCGGCGTCGAGCAGCTCGATCGGGTCGGGTAGCAGTGTCCGCTCGTCGGCCACGACCTCCAGCTTCACCCAGTCGGTCTCGAGGGCCTCCCGACCGAGCTGCGCCGTCCGAACGGCCTCCCGCGCGGTGCGGCAGCCGGCGGTGTTCGGCAGCACCCGTACGCCCGCCCGGTCGAGCACGTCGATGATCGATCCGCTGGTCGTCGCGTCCGCCCGGCGCATCGCGACCGTGCACATCGAGGTGCCCGAAGCACGGACGACGTCCTCGACGACCTTCATGCTGGGTGCGCCGCCGGTTCCCAGGATCAGCCGGGAGCCGATCTCCAGCCCGGCGATGACGAACGGCACGTCGGCATTGTTCACATCAGCCACCTTCACCGGCCACCTCGCTAACCACCCTGCACCGCGACGACGATCTCGATCGCCTGTCCATCGGTCAGGACGAAGCCTGACCAATCGGCGCGAGGGACGACTTCGCCATCGACCGCGACCGCGAAACCACGCCCGCTGTGCCCCTCCCGCTCGACGAGAGCGGACAGCGTCGATCCGGCGCGGAGATCGCGATCTACGCCGTTGACCGTCACCCGCACGCTGCCGATCATCCCGTGCCACGCATCGGCTGCATCGCCGGAGCGCTGAACCGGGTCGGGACGAATGGCAGAGCGAGCTCGCGGAGCGATCCGTCGACGACCAGGTCCGCGACGATGTCGGCAGTGATCGGCGTCAGCAGGATCCCGTTGCGATAGTGGCCGGTCGCCATGATCAATCCCGCGATCCGGGTCGGGCCGATCAGCGGGGCGTTGTCCGGGGTTCCGGGGCGCAGGCTGGTGCACACCTCGACGAACCGCGCTTCGGACAATGCCGGCAGCACCGACTGGGCGTCGCGCAACAGCTCGTACACAGCGCCGGCGCGAGGCGAGATGTCGTAACCCGCCTCCTCACTGGACGCCCCGACGACGACCTCGCCGGCTCCCCGCGGTACGACGTACACCGGCGCGCCACGAACCGTCGCCCGGACGATGAGGTCCGGAACGGCGTCGTCCGGTGCGTCCAGCCGTACGGTCTGGCCCTTCACTGGCCGGACCGGCGGGATGACGTCGCCGGGTAGGCCGTCGACCAGCGCGGCCCAGGCACCGGTCGCCCACATGACCCGGTCCGTGGCCAGGCGGGATCCGTCGGCCAGCACCAGACCCGTCACGCGGTCGTGTGCGATGTCGATCCGGGTTACGGCTTGATGCACCTGCCGGGCACCCGCGCCGGCCGCTGCGGACGCCAACGCCCCGTGCAGGCGCCGGTTGTCGACCTGATGGTCGCCGGCCACGTAGAAACCGCCGGGCAGCCCCGCCGCGAGGTGCGGGACGAGCCCCCGTAGCTCGCGGCCGCTGAGCAGTTCGCCGGTCTGCCCGAGCGACGCGGCGAAGGCGGCGAGTGCCCGTAGATCGACGAGGTCCGCGCCGTCCCACGCGGCCGTGACCGTGCCGCAACGCCGGTAGCCGACATCCAGGCCGCTGACCTCGGTCAGCTCTGCGGCGAACGCCGGATAGCGCTCGGCGGACGCGAGGTTCAGGGCCAGGAGCGGGGCCTCGCCGTAATGCAGCTCGGTGACCGGCGCCAGCATGCCCGCGGCGGTCCAGGACGCGCCGCGACCCGGTTCGGGATCGACGATCATCACGCCGACGCCGCGCTGGGCCAGCCGCCACGCGATCGAGAGCCCGATGACGCCGCCACCGACGACCGCGACGTCAGCGGTAGCGGTAGCCATTCCTCGCCGCCTCCTCGTGTCGTGGTGCGGGTGGCGGCCTGCCGCTCCCTGCGCCGGCATGATCCGGATCAGGTCTGACGGTCGGCGGCCCTCAGCCGTCCCTCTCAGCCCGGTGTGCGCCGGACTCCCGTGTCCCGTCCGACGTTACGCCACCCCGTCCCGGTACGGTCCATGCCGTGCTTGACGTTCACGAACGGCTCCGGTCAGCCCGGGTCTACCTCTGCACGGACAGTCGATCTCGGCAGGGCGACCTGCCCGAGTTCCTCGACGCAGTACTCGATGCCGGCGTCGACATCGTCCAGCTGCGGGAGAAGGGACTCGAGGCCGGGGACGAGCTTCGGCTGCTTGATGTGTTCCGGGCGGCAGCCGAACGTCACGACGCGCTGTGGGCCGTGAACGACCGGGCGGACCTGGCCGTCGCAGCCGGCGCACCGGTCCTGCACCTGGGCCAGAACGACCTGCCGGTCGAGGCGACGCGGCGGATCGTGGGCGATCACGTGGCGATCGGGCGCTCCACCCATGACGTCGAGCAGTTCGACGTCGCGGCCGTCGAGGCCGGTTCGGACTACCTGTGCGCCGGACCGGTGTGGGCGACGCCGACCAAGCCCGGCCGGCCGGCCGCCGGGCTCGACCTGGTGACGCACGCGGGCGACACGATGTCCGAAGCCCGCGCCCGGCCATGGTTCGCCATCGGCGGGATCTCGCTGGACAACCTCGACGAGGTGATCGAGCGAGGTGCCCGCCGGGTCGTTGTCGTCCGCGCGATCACCGACGCGGCCGACCCCGCCTCCGCCGCACGCGCGTTTGCCGACCGGCTACGGGCGGCCGCCGGCTAGGAGGTTCGTACGAGGGTCCTTACGCAGGACTTCCGGATGGCAGCTGCAGCCGTTCGAGGCCGCGACCGATCTCCATTTCCTGAACGACTAGCAACGCCACCCGGGTTTATCACCTCGACGAAGAGCAAAGCGACATAGAAAGAGTTCAGCCGCTCACCCTTAATCGGGTGCTTTTCGCGGTACTGCGAAATGAATTCCGTGACGGTAACCGGATTTGTTCCGCGGTCTCTGACCTAGCGATCAGGGTAAATCGAGGAGCGAATCAATTCCATGCGTCAGGCCAGGCCGCTTGAGAACTTCGCGAATCCCGAGCAAAACGCCTGGCATGAACGAAGCGCGATCAAGTGAGTCGTGACGGATCGTCAACGTCTCGCCCGGACCGCCGAGCAAGACCTCCTGGTGCGCAACGAGTCCCCGCAGCCGAACGGCGTGGACCGGGATGCCGTCGACCCGCGCGCCGCGCGCGCCGGGCAGTTCCTCCGACGTCGCGTCCGGGCCGGCCGGCGACAGGCCGGCAGCGCGGCGAGCCTCCGCGACCAGCTCGGCCGTGCGCCGCGCGGTACCGCTCGGCGCGTCCGCCTTGTTCGGGTGGTGAAGCTCGACGATCTCGACCGACTCCAAGTACGGCGCGGCCATCGCCGCGAAGCGCATCATCAGGACGGCCGCGATGCCGAAGTTCGGCGCAATGACGACGCCCTGAGAAGGCTTGTCCGCCAGCCACTTCGCCACCGTGGCGAGCCGCTGATCGTCGAACCCGGTCGTACCGACGACAACCGAAAGCCCTGCCGTCAGGCACCATTCGATGTTGTCCATGACGGCCGACGGCACGGTGAAGTCGACGACGACGTCGGCCTGCCGCAGTGGTGCCCGGTCGTCGGAGACGTCGAGCGCGGCGACGAGCTCCAGATCGGGTTCGCCTTCGACGGCCCGCACCACCTCCGAGCCCATCCGGCCGTGCGCACCCAGAACACCAACCCGAATGGTCATCGCCCGTCTCCCGTCGTTGCGCCTGCTGTCCTCACGCGACCAGACTTTCCAGATTCAGTTTCGGCGGCGCACCGACCGCGGCCAACGCCATCGGCCGGGTGAGCAGATCAGCGGCCAACGTTCGCACGTCGCTAGGCGTGACCGCGCGAATGCGCTGTAGCTCGTCCGCGACGCCGAGCGTCTCCGCCGACAGGAGTTCACGCTTGCCCCACCAGGACATTCGCGCCTCAACGTCCTCCTGCGCGAGCAGGATCGCGCCACGCACCTGCCCCTTGCCGAGTTCGAGGTCGGCCGGTGAGAGGCCGTCGTCGGCGACTGCCGCCAGTTGTTCGCGGCACAACGACACGACATCGGCGACCCGCCGAGGCTGGCAGCCGACATAAATGCCGACGACGCCGTCGTCGGCGTAGCCGGATGTGTACGAATACACGCTGTACGCCAAACCACGCTTCTCGCGGATCTCCTGGAAAAGGAGGCTCGACATGCCGCCGCCGAGCGCCGCGTTCAGGACGGCAAGCGTGAAGCGGCGCGGATCCGTACGGGAGAGCCCGCGTACGCCGAACAGTACGTTGGCCTGCTCGATCCGCCGGACGAGGGATCGAGCCGGCTGCACGGGGCCGCGTCGCCCGGTGACCACAACAGGGGCCGGCACCGGCTCATCCGGCGGACCGGTCCCCAGCCAGTCAGCCAGCGACGACTCGACGGCCGCGACGAACGCGTCGTGGTCGACGCGGCCGGCGGCAGAGACCACCATCCGATCGGGTCGATAAGCCTTGCGCCAGTACGAGGCGACGGTCGACCGGCTCATCCCCTCGATCGACCGGGCGCCGCCCAGAACGGGCCGTCCCAACGGCGCGTCCCCGAACAACGCTCGGCCGAACTCGTCGAAGACGACATCCGTCGGATCGTCGAAGTCCATGGCGATCTCTTCGAGGATCACTCCCCGCTCTGCCTCGACGTCGGCCTTACGGATCAGCGAGCGGACGACCATGTCGGCCAGGATGTCGACCGCCAGCGGAACGTGCTCGCCCAGCACCCGGGCGTGGAAGCAGGTGTGGTCCTTCGCGGTGAACGCGTTGACGTCGCCGCCGACCCGATCGAACGCCGCGCTGATCTCGCGGGCGCTGCGGGTCGGTGTGCCCTTGAACAGCACGTGCTCCAGGTAGTGGCTCGCGCCGGCCTGCCGTAGTGATTCGTGGCGCGAACCGACGCCGACCCAAAATCCGATCGACGCCGACCTGGCCGACGGCATGCGCTCGGTGATGACCCGCAGCCCGCCGGGCAGCACCGAACGGCGTACCCGCGCCGGCAGCGCACTGGGCGCTGCCGGCGGCGGGGACGACGGCTGTCTTGCCACCGCCGGAGTTATTCGGCTGCTGCGTCTTCGGCGACGACCGGAGCCAGGCTGATCTTGCCGCGACTGTCGATCTCGGCGATCTCCACCTGGACCTTCGACCCGACCGGGGTGATGTCATCGACATTCTCGACGCGCTTCCCACCGGCGAGAGCCTTCAGCTTGCTGATGTGCAGCAGACCGTCGCGACCCGGCGTGAGCGAGACGAACGCACCGAAGTTCGTCGTCTTCACGACCGTACCCAGGTAACGCTCGCCGACCTCGGGCATCTGCGGGTTCGCGATCGCGTTGATCGCGTTCCGCGCCGCCTCGGCGCTCGGGCCGTCGGTGGCACCGATATAAATCGTGCCGTCGTCCTCGATCGAGATCTGCGCGCCGGTCTCGTCCTGGATCTGGTTGATCGTCTTGCCCTTGGGCCCGATGACCTCACCGATCTTGTCGACCGGGACCTGTACCGAGATCACCCGAGGTGCATACGGGCTCATCTCGTCGGGCGCGTCGATCGCTTCGAGCATGACCTCGAGGATCGTGAGGCGAGCCGCGCGGGCCTGCTTGAGCGCTTGACCGAGCACGTCCGACGGAATGCCGTCGAGCTTGGTGTCGAGCTGCAGCGCAGTCACGAATTCCTTCGTCCCGGCGACCTTGAAGTCCATATCGCCGTACGCGTCCTCAGCGCCGAGGATGTCGGTCAGCGCGACGTAGTCCGTCGAGCCGCTCGAGTTTTCGTACGCAATGAGACCCATCGCGATGCCAGCGACCGGGGCCTTCAACGGCACACCGGCGTTGAGCAGACTCAGCGTCGATGCGCAGACCGAACCCATCGAGGTGGAGCCGTTGGAGCCGAGGGCCTCCGAAACCTGACGGATGGCGTACGGGAACTCCTCGCGCGTCGGCAGCACCGGGACGAGCGCGCGCTCGGCAAGAGCACCGTGCCCGATCTCGCGCCGCTTCGGCGAACCGACCCGTCCGGTCTCACCGGTCGAGTACGGCGGGAAGTTGTAGTTGTGCATGTAGCGCTTGCGCGTCTCCGGGGAGAGCGTGTCGAGCTGCTGCTCCATGCGGAGCATGTTCAGCGTGGTGACGCCCAGGATCTGGGTTTCGCCGCGCTCGAACAGCGCGCTGCCGTGCACGCGCGGCAGCACCTCGACCTCGGCCGACAGTTCGCGGATGTCGGTGGACCGGCGGCCGTCGATGCGGATGCCCTCTTCGACGATGCGCTTGCGAACGAACTTCTTGGTGACCGCGCGGACGGCGCCGCCGATCTCCTTCTCGCGCCCTTCGAACTGCCCGCCGACGCGCTCGGCGGCGAGCCCGGCGATCCGGTCGAGTTCCGCTTCACGCTCAGCCTTGCCCGGGATTTTCAGCGCGGCTTCGACCTCGTCGCCGATGGCGCCGAGGACCGCCTGGTACACGTCGTCCTGGTATTCCAGGTAGACGGGGAACTCGGCAACCGGCTTGGCGGCCTTGCTCGCGAGGTCCTTCTGGGCCGCACACATCGCGGCGATCGCCGGCTTTGCAGCTTCCAGGCCGGCGGCAACGATGTCTTCGGTCGGCGCGGTGCCGCCGTCTGCGAGCAGTTCCAGCGTCTTCTCCGGCGCTTCCGCCTCGACCATCATGATCGCGACATCGCCGGACTCGAGCGCCCGGCCGGCGACGACCATGTCGAAGGTCGCGCGCTCGAGCTGGGAGTAGGTGGGGAACGCGACCCAGTCGCCGTCGATCAGGGCGATCCGGGTGGCGCCGACCGGACCGGAGAACGGCAGGCCGGAGAGCTGGGTCGACGCGCTCGCCGCGTTGATCGCGACGACGTCGTAGAGCGTGTCGGGGTCGAGCGCGAGCACCGTGCCGACGACCTGGACCTCGTTACGCAGGCCCTTGGCGAACGTCGGGCGCAGCGGCCGGTCGATCAGGCGGCAGGTGAGGATCGCGTCGGTCGACGGGCGGCCTTCGCGGCGGAAGAACGAGCCGGGGATCTTGCCCGCGGCGTACATGCGCTCTTCGATGTCGACGGTCAGCGGGAAGAAGTCGAACTGGTCCTTCGGGCGCTTGGAGTACGTCGTGGCCGACAGGATCGCGGTCTCGCCGAGGTACGCCAGCACGGAGCCGGCAGCCTGCTTTGCGAGCCGCCCGGTTTCGAAGCGGATGGTGACCTTGCCGTGCTTGCCGTTGTCGACGGTGGCCGTCGCCTCGACGGCGCCGTCCATGACCGGCGGCAGCTCAGGGGTGGTGGTGATACTCAAGAAATAGCTCCTCGTACGTCGTGCCGGTTGCGGCGGCGTACGAGAAGCCGGTCATCGATCGAAGCACTCGGACGCGGGGTTTCACTCCGCTCCGGGAGCCACCACCGAGGACCGAGCTGGTCGGAACCGGCCGGTCGGCAGATGGGCCGCGATCCGGCGCCTTGCCGGGCCGCGGTTTCCAGGTCGCCGGCACCCTGCCGACGACCGTTCTTGCTAGCGGCGAAGGCCGAGACGCTCGATGAGCGTCCGGTACCGGGTGATGTCGGTCTTCGCCAAGTAGTTCAGCAGCCGGCGGCGCCGGCCAACGAGCAGCAGCAGCCCACGACGCGAGTGGTGGTCGTGCTTGTGCAGCTTGAGGTGTTCGGTGAGGTCCGAGATCCGCCGCGTCAACATCGCGACCTGAACCTCGGGCGAACCCGTGTCGCGCTCGACCGTGGCGTACTCGGTCATGATTTCAGTCTTCGTATCGCTGGCGAGCGCCATCGACGAGCTCTTTTCATTCAGGTGTGTGCCACGGGTCGTCATCACCGGGCAGGAAAACACACGGCCACGACACTCGCGGCTGCGCACAACGGTACCAGCAGCGCCCCGATTCCTGGCATCGGTCGCAGTGTCGCGGCCGGCAACTCAGCCCAGGAGGGTACGGGTTCGCTCCACGTCGTCGTCGATCTGCTTCACCAGGGCCTCGACGGAGTCGAACGCCTCCTGGCCGCGGAGCCGCTCGATGAACTCAAGTCCGACGTGCTCGCCGTACAGGTCGCCGGCAAAATCAAGTGCGTAGGCCTCGACCCGCCGTTCCTGGCCGTCGAACGTGGGGTTCGTGCCGACGCTGATCGCGGCGGCGAGCGTACTGCCGTTCGGGCGCGTCAAGCGGCCGGCGTAGACCCCGTCGGCGGGAATCGCCGCGAAGGGCGTGGTTTCCAGGTTCGCGGTCGGATAGCCGATCTCGCGGCCGCGCTGGTCGCCGCGGATCACCACCCCGTAGATCCGGTGCGGGCGCCCGAGGGTGAGCGTCGCCGCAGCGACGTCGCCAGCGGCAACCAGCGCCCGGATCAAGGTCGAGGAGAGCCGGGTTCCGCCCTCGGAGGCCAGGGCGATGCCCTCGGTGACGAAGCCGAACTCCTCGCCCAGTTCCGTCAGGAGGTTGACGTCGCCCGAGCCTTGGGCGCCGAACCGGAAGTTCTCCCCCACGACGACGGCACTGACGTGCAGCGCACCGACGAGCACGTTGTGTACGAACTCAGCCGGCGTCTGCCGGGAGAACTCAAGTGTGAAGGGCAAGACGCAGAACACGTCGACCCCGAGTTGGTCGAGGAGTTCCGCCTTCCGCGCCAGCGGCGTCAGGACTGGCGGGTGCGAGCCGGGCCGGACAACTTCGCTCGGGTGCGGATCGAAGGTGACCACAACGGCGGGCTGGCCGGCCGTATGCGCGCGCTCGACAGCCCGGGCGATGATGGCTTGGTGTCCCCGGTGGACGCCGTCGAACGCACCGATGGTGGCGACGCAACGGCCCCAGCCGGGCGGCCGATGGGCCAATCCACGCCAACGCTTCACGATCAAAGACTAGACGTGGCTCGGCGGCTGGGCGATGCGGTCCCGTTCGGATTGACGGCACCTGCGGGCCGAGCATGAAAAGGTGCCCACGTCGATAGTGCACCAGCCGAGGAAGGGACGACCTGTGAGCCGGATCCGTTCGTACGCCGGAAGATTGCTGCGCACCCTTCGGGAAGCGGGCGGCTCGACCTCGATGGAAGCAGCTCAGCTTGTTGAGGGCCTCCAGTCTCTCAACGCCCGGCTCAACGGCATCGAACAGACGCTCGCCGGGCAGGCCGTCAACATCCTCGACGAGTACTGCACGGAAACTCCGCACCCGCAAACGGCGCTCGATATCTTCGCCGGCGAGTGGGCGTCGGCGCTTCCGGCTCCCTTTGCGCACCTCCGTGCAGGTTCGGCTCCGCTGTTCGCCGCGGAGCACGTCGGGTGGGGTATCGACGCCTTGGGTGGCGTCGACGGCCAACGCGTGGTTGAACTCGGACCGCTCGAAGGCGGCCACACGTACATGCTCGACCGGCGGGGCGCGCGCGAGGTCGTGTCGATCGAGGCGAACACGCGGGCGTATCTCAAGTGCCTGATCAGCAAGGAGATCCTCGGTATCCCGAGCGCGCGGTTCCACTGCGGAGATGCTTTGCGCTTCCTCGAGAACAACCTCGCTCGCGGCGGTGAGAAGTTCGACCTGTGCCTAGCCAGTGGAGTTCTCTACCACTTCCTCAACCCGGTCGCGGCGCTCGAACTGATGACGAAGAGCAGCGACCGCCTGCTGCTGTGGACGATGTACTTCGACGAGGACTACATCCGCTCGCGACCGGACCTGTCGGTGAAGTTTCCGACGTCCACACCGATGGAGCACGCCGGCTTCCACCACACGCTGCATCGCCAGGAGTATCGGGATGCGCTGCAGTACAAGGGTTTCTGCGGTGGGTCCGCAGCCTCCAGCGCCTGGATGACGAAGAGCGACATCTTCGGTGCCGTCGAGCACCTCGGTTTCGAAATCCTCGACGTCGGCTTCGAGGAGCAGAACCACAAGGGCAACGGCCCGTGCATTTGCCTTGTGGCGCAGCGAAAGTAGCCGCGCGCTACGAGATGCCGACGATCGCGTACAACGCGGCGTTGCTCCCGGCGATTGCGTAGACGCCGGACAAGCCCGGGATCGCGACCGGGACATTCGACGGACTGTTCGTTGCCGTCCCCAGGAACGGCGCCGAGTCCGACGCCACACCCCAGCCCACAACCGTGCCGTCGGCCCGCACGGCGTAGCCGGCCCCCGAACTTGCCGCGATGGACACCGCAGTCGTCAGGTTGGACACCTGGACCGGGGCGTTGACGACTTCATCCGCCCCGTCGCCCAACTGGCCGAAGGTGCCGTCGCCCCACGACCACACAGTTCCGTCCGCGCGCAGCGCATAAGCCACCGACGGACCGCTCGCGATCGACTCGATGTTGCTCAGGGTGGTGATCTGGGCAGGAGCGCCGGTCGCCACGGTGCTGCCGCGGCCGAGTTGGCCCACGTCGCCCGCACCCCACGACCACACGGTCCCGTCGGACAGGAGCGCGTACGCGGTCGCGCTTCCGCCGGCGACCGCCGTCACGTTGGACAGCCCAGGCACGAGGACTGGAGTGCTCGAATCCGTCGTTCCGGCGCCGAGCTGGCCACGGTCCCCCGCGCCCCAGGCATACACCGAGCCGGTGGAGGTCACCGCGTACGCCGTGTCATCCGTCGCGGCGACGGCCACGATGTCGGTGAGACCAGTCACCTGTACGGGCGCCGAGATGGCAGACGTGGTTCCGTCCCCGAGCTGGCCACGGTCCCCCGCACCCCACGCCCAGACGGTGCCGTCGGTCGCGAGCGCGTATCCGGTCGCCCAGCCACTCGCGATTGCCGATGCCACCGGAGCCGCGTACAGCGGGACTGGACGCAGCGCCGAGCCATCGGCCGATCCGGTCGCCAACTCGCCGTCGCCGCCGTAGCCCCATCCCCAAACGAGCCCGTCGGCGTCCAGGGCGTAGCCCGTGTCGCCCTTTGCCGCCACGGCGGTGATGCCGGTCAGTCCGTTGACAAGGACCGGGCTTGCGCTGTTGTTCGTCAAACCGTTACCCAGATCCCCGTTGGCGCCGTTGCCGATCGCCTGAATCACGCCGCCACCGGACAGGTAGTAGCCGGAGATGTCCGCGACCAGGTCGAGCGGACCGGCCGACCCGTTGTACAAGGTGACCGCGCCGTCGGAGCCCACCGGTACGACGGCCAGATTTGGCACCGTCTGACCGGGCTGGAAGTTGAGGTTCGACGCCAGCGGCTGGTCCGTCGAACTGCCGAAAGCCGTGACGTAACCCGGAGCTGTGGTGCCCGTGGCCGTAATGTTCAGCACGACTGCGGACACATTGACGTTCGGGACACCGGCACGGCCGGTGAGCTGAACCGTGACCGAACCGCCGGCCGGCACCGTTGCAGTGGGCGCGCCGTTGCCTACCCGGGTGTCGAGAACACGTGTGGGCGGAAGCGACTGCATCGAGCCGGCCGCGACCACCGTGCCACCGAGCATGTATCCGAACACGTCGGCGACGAGGTCTACCTGGCCCGCGGAACCATTGAACAGGTCGACGATGCCATTCGATCCAACCGGCACGATCACCAGGTTCGGGACCGTCTGGTTAGGGACGAAGTTGAGGTTTGACGCGAGAGGCTTCGTCGTCCCGTCCGCGTACGCGGTGATGAAGCCGGGCTGCTCAGGGCCGGTCACCGTCACGTTCAAGATGACCGAAGAGACGCCTGAGGAAGGCACACCGCCGGCGCCGCCCACCTGCAGCGCAACCGTTCCGCCCGCAGCAACCCTGCCCTGAGGAGCTCCGTTGCCGCTCCGCGTGTCGAGCAGCCGGACGGGAGTCACGGGATGCAGCGTGCCCGGTTGGGTCGGCGTGCCGCCGACGTAGAAGCCCGAGAAGTCAACGACGAGGTCGATTGTGCCCGCGGACCCGTTGAAGAAGGTGACCGACCCGTCAGCGCCGAGCGGGACGACCGTGAGGTTCGGGACCGTCTGACCAGGCAGGAAGTTGAGGTTTGAGGCGAGCGGCGCGGCAGTCCCGCTGGGATACGCCGTCAAGAAACCGGGGGCGGTCGGCCCGGTCACCGTGACGTTCATGACCGCCGCGGCGACGTCGACGTTCGAATCGGCAAGGGGCAACGTAAGCGTGCCGAACGCCGGGACTGACGCCGGGATGCCACCGGCCATACCGGTCCCGTCACGGGTATCGACGACGCGGGTCGGCGCTACGGAGATCAGTGACCCGAGACCGGGGCCGGGGGGCAATGTCGCCGCGCTCGCGGGTCCGACACCCGCCACCGCTAACCCCAGCAGAACCGCAATCAGAGCAGCGAGTGAACGAACTCGAGACACAGATCCCCCAGCGAACGCCGTCGTCGAATCACCCCCAGCGGGCCGCTCATCGTAGCAACGGGTGACGGTTCTGTTACGCGAAACCCGCGTGCGAGTCGAATGCGTTATCTCCTGCCAGGACTTTTCACCCTTGCGGCTCGAACACCACGACCGGTCGGGCCCGCCCGTCACGATCCTCGACGAGTGCGAGGACCCGGCCATCGGGGGCGAAGACCCCGTGCACGCCGGGTATACCGGTCGGTTCGAGGGGGCGGCCGAAGCCTATCTCGACCACCTCGTCGTCGGTCAGGTCGCGACGCCTGAATCCTGCCGCGACCGCATCCGCCATCGGCGTCAGGAAGTCCACCGGATTGCCGGCGCCCATCAGGTCGTCCAGAGCGACGGTCTGAGCCAGCCCGAAGGGCCCGACCCGGGTACGGCAAAGGCTCGACAGATGTCCGCCAACACCGAGCTTCGCCCCAAGATCACGGGCGAGCGACCGGACGTACGTGCCGGACGAGCATGTCACCAACGCGGTGACGTCCGCGCCGGACACCGAAGTGATCTCGAACCGGCTCACCGTCACCGTCCGGGCGGCGAGTTCGACGGTCTCCCCCGACCGCGCGCGGGCGTACGAACGCTGACCGTCGACCTTGATCGCGCTGTACGCCGGCGGGATCTGCGACAAAACGCCGGTCAACGAGGCGGCCGCGGCCACCACGTCTGCCGGGGTACACGTGACCTCGGCCCGAGTGAGTTCGGTTCCTTCGGCGTCGTCGGTGTCGGTGGTCACTCCCAGGCGGATGCCCGCGTCGTAGTCCTTGTCACCCAGGGCGAGGTGACCGAGCAGCCGGGTGGCCCGGCCGGCCCCGACGACCAGCACGCCGGTCGCCATCGGGTCGAGGGTGCCGGCATGGCCGACCCGCTTCATCCGAAGGGTTCGCCGAACCCGGCTCACCACGTCGTGCGACGTCATGCCGCTCGGCTTGTCGACGATCAGCAAGCCGTCCAGGTCAGTCGACCTCGGGCACGGCGTCGGCGTCGTCCAGATCGATCGGGCGGCGGTACGGATCCGCCTCTCCCGCAGGCTCTTTGCCGACCCGTACCTTCGCGACCTGCTCGTCCACGCGGCGTGCCTCGACGAGCAGATCCTCGATGGCCTGGGCGTTTTCGGGCACGGCGTCAGCGACGAACGCGATCGTCGGCGTGAACCGTACGCCGAGCGCCTTGCCGACCGCGGAGCGCACGACACCCTTCGCCGACTCGAGCGCGATGGCCGTTCCGGCCCGCTCCGCGTCGTCGCCGTAGACGGTGTAGAACACCGTCGCGTCGCGCAGGTCGGGCGTGACGCGCGTGTCGGTGACCGTGACCATCGCGAGGCGAGGGTCTTTCACCTGACGCTCGAGCGTCTGCGCCACAACCTGCTGGACGCGCACGGCCATTCGCCGGGCACGTGCCTTATCCACCACTGTTCGCTCCTCGAACCAATCCGCTGTGCGCGACCAGAAGCGGGATCAGGTACGCGGCTTCTCACGCATCTCGAAGGTCTCGATGACGTCGTCGACCTTGATGTCGTTGAACGACCCGAGGCCGATACCGCACTCGTAACCTTCCCGCACCTCGGTGACGTCGTCCTTGAAGCGCCGCAACGACTCGACGGTGAGGTTGTCGGCTACGACAACGCCATCGCGGATGAGCCGCGCCTTGCTGTTGCGGACGATCGTGCCGCTGCGGACCAACGAACCGGCGACGTTTCCGATCTTCGGCACCCGGAAGACCTCGCGGACCTCCGCCGTGCCGAGCTGCGCCTCTTCGTAGATCGGCTTGAGCATGCCCTTGAGGGCGGCCTCGATGTCCTCGATCGCCGAGTAGATGACGTTGTAGTACCGGATGTCGACGCCTTCGCGCATGGCCAGTTCAGTAGCCTTGCCCTGCGGCCGGACGTTGAAGCCGATGATCACCGCGTCCGACGCCGACGCAAGGGTCACGTTGGTCTCGGTGATCGCGCCGACACCGCGATCGATGATCCGCAGGCTGACCTCGTCGCCGACGTCGATCTTCAGCAACGCGTCTTCCAGGGCCTCGACCGAACCGGACACGTCACCCTTGAGGATCAGCGTCAGCTCGCTCTTCTGGCCTTCCTTCAGCTGGTCGAAGATCGACTCCAGCGTCGGCCGGCGACGCGACATCGCCAACTCGGCGTTACGTTCGCGGGCCTGGCGCTGCTCGGCGATCTGCCGGCCGACCCGGTCTTCGGGAACGACGAGGAAGTTGTCGCCCGCGCCGGGAACCGACTGGAACCCGAGGACCTGGACCGGACGTGACGGACCGGCTTCGAGAACCGGCGTGCCGTTCTCGTCGAGCATCGCCCGCACGCGACCGAACGCGTCACCGGCGACCACCGAGTCGCCGACGCGGAGCGTTCCGCGCTGGATGAGAACGGTTGCCACCGGGCCGCGGCCACGGTCGAGGTGACCTTCGATCGCCACACCCTGCGCGTCGACCGTGGGGTCGGCGACCATTTCGAGTGCCGCATCCGCGGTCAGCAGGACCGCGTCGAGCAGGTCCTGAATGCCGATGTTGTTACGGGCAGACACGTCGACGAACATCGTGTCGCCGCCGTACTCCTCAGCCACCAGGCCGTACTCGGTGAGCTGGCCGCGCACCTTCGCCGGGTCAGCGCCTTCCTTGTCGATCTTGTTGACGGCCACCACGATCGGCACATCCGCAGCCTTGGCGTGGTTGAGCGCCTCGATCGTCTGCGGCATCACCCCGTCATCAGCCGCGACCACCAGGATCGCGATGTCGGTGACCTGTGCACCACGAGCACGCATAGCGGTGAACGCCTCGTGACCCGGGGTGTCGATGAACGTGATCAGGCGGTCGCTCGAAGCGTTGTGCACCTGGTAGGCACCGATGTGCTGCGTGATGCCACCGGCCTCGCCGCTCTGCACGTCCGCATGCCGGATCGCGTCCAGAAGGCGGGTCTTTCCGTGGTCGACGTGGCCCATGACCGTGACGACCGGGGGACGCGGCTGAAGGTTCGAGTCGTCGTCGTAATCCGCGGCGAACTCGATGTCGTAGCGAGCGAGCAGCGCCGCGTCTTCTTCTTCCGGCGTGACGATCTGGACCTCGTAGCCCAGCGTGACGCCGAGCAGCTGAAGCAGGTCGTCCGTGACGGACTGGGTTGCCGTGACCATCTCGTTGAGCTGGGTCAGAGCGACCTGGACGAGCGACGACGGGTTCGCATTGATCTTGTCGGCGAAGTCCGCGAGCGAGGCGCCGCGAGCAAGCCGCACGACCTCGCCGTTACCCCGCGGCGCACCCGACTCGAGCGACGGCGCGGAAAGATTGTCGAATTCCTGCCGCTTCGCCCGCTTCGACTTGCGCTGCTTACCGCGCGGCGCACCGGGACGACCGAAGGCGCCGGCTGTACCACCACGGCCACGCTGACCCGGACCGCCGCCACCGGGACGGCCGGCGAAACCGCCGCCGCCACCGCCGCCACCGCCGGGAGCTCCACCGGTACGAGCACCACCGGGCGCACCCGGACGACCAGCGCCGCCGGCGCCGGCACCGCCGGGACGACCCCCCGGCGCTCCCGAACGGAACCCCCCACCGGGGCGAGGACCAGCGGGGAACGCGGACGGTCCAGGACGGGGACCGCCAGGCCCGCCAGCGCTCGGGCCGCCAGCGCTCGGCCCGCCAGCGCCTGGCCGACCCATCGGACGCGGCGGCATTCCGCCGGGCCCGGGTCGGCCCGCGGCCGGCCGGGGCGGCATGCCGGGAGCAGCGCCGGGGCGCGGCGGCATGCCGGCAGGTGCGCCCGGCGCCGGACGCGGCGGGACCACGCGAGGCTCGCTGGGCGGGCTCATGAACGGGTTGTTACCACCCGGACGCGGCACGTTGGTACGCGGCGCCGCCGGCGCAGCTGGGGCTGGCGCAGCTGGGGCCGCGGCCGCCGGAGCCGCCGGGATCGCGGCGGGCACGGCCGGAGCGGGCGCCACGGGCGCGACGACCTCAGGCGCGACCGGCGCAGCCGGAGCGGGCGCCGGAGCAGCCGCCGCCTTAGCCGGAGCGGCCTTGGCGGGAGCCGCCGGAGCGGCCGCAGCCTGCGTCGGGAAGGCTTCCTTCAACTTGCGTACGACGGGAGCTTCCACCGTCGAGGACGCACTCTTGACGAACTCGCCGTGGTCCTTCAACCACTGCAAGAGCGCCTTACTTTCGATCCCGAACTCTTTTGCAAGTTCGTGGACGCGGGCCTTGCCAGCCACAACTCTCCTCGTCTCGGCTGGCTTGGCCCCAGATCTAGCTCTGGTGACCGCCCAGCCTGGTTACCGGGACATGCTCATCGGTGCGACACGCTCAGACGCACGTTCATCACGTACGTCGCGCAGTGAGCTGCATCAGGAACCACTCTCCTGAGCTCGGTCGGGCGCCGGGGGCCGCCCGGCTCGGTCGTACTCGTGCCCCGTGACCATCGTCGCGGCCAGCTGGGAGTCATCGAGTGCGACCGCGAGCTTGAAGGCTCGCGACCACGCTCGACGCCGTCCGGCGAGCGCGAGGCAGTTCCCGTCTCGATGCAGGTACGCACCGCGGCCAGGCAACCGCCGGGTGACATCGGGGACGAGGACGCCCTCGACGACCACCACGCGGATCAGGTTTGTCACTTCTTCACGCCGCCGGCATCCGACGCACGTACGTTCGGGTTTTGCGGCCACGAAGAGGAACGTTTTCAGTCTAGCGCGCTGTTCCCGGCGAACCGGCATTCGTGGCACTGGCCGCCGCGCCTCCCGGGCCGGATTCTGGGTCCGCGGCCGGGGCGTCGCTCCGGATGTCGATCTTCTGTCCGGTCAATCTCGCCGCCAGCCGGGCGTTCTGGCCTTCGCGACCGATCGCGAGCGAGAGCTGATAGTCCGGTACGACCACCCGGATCTGCCGGGTAGCGACATCGACGAGCTGGGACGACAGGACGCGGGCCGGCGATAACGCGTTCGCGACGTAGGTGGCCGGATCCTCGGCCCACTCGATGATGTCGATCTTCTCGTCGCCGAGCTCGGACATCACCGTCCGGACGCGCTGGCCCAGCGGTCCGATGCAGGCCCCGCGCGCGTTGACCCCCGGGACGGTCGCCCGCACCGAGATCTTGCTGCGGTGACCGGCTTCGCGGGCGACCCCCATGATCTCGACGGTGCCGTCGGCGACCTCGGGCACCTCGAGTGAGAACAGGGCGCGAACCAGCTGCGGATGGCTGCGGGAAACCGTGACGTGCGGCCCGCGTGGCCCGCGGGTCACGGCCGTCACGAGCACCTTGATGCGGGTTCCGTGCTCGTAGCGTTCCCCCGGCACCTGCTCGGCTGCCGGCAGGACGGCCTCGACGTTGCCCAGGTCGACCAGGACCGCGCCGGTGTCGAGTCGGCGGCCGTGGTGCGCGGAGATGGTGCCGCCGACCAGGTCGCCCTCTTTGCCCGCGTACTCCTGGTGGACGGAGTCGTCACGCGCGTCGCGCATCCGCTGCAGGACGACCTGCTTCGCCGTCATCGTCGCGATGCGGCCGAAGTTCTCCGGTGTGTCGTCGTACTCACGCACGATCGCGCCCTCGGCGTCGACCTCCTGGACGAGGACGACCACCTCACCAGTCTTCCGGTCGATTTCGACGCGGGCGTGCTGCGCGGCGCCTTCGGTGTGCTTGTACGCAGTGAGCAGCGCTGCCTGCAGGGTGTCGATCACCATGTCGAGCGTGACGTCACGCTCGCGGACAAGTGACTTCAGGATGGCGACATCGAGTTTCATCAGTTCTTTCCTTGGTCTGGCGTGATCTCGTCGAATCCGTCGAGATCGTCCAGGTCGTCGAAGCCGTCCGGGTCGTCGAGGTCGTCGCCGTGTGTGAACTCGAGCTCGATCGTCGCCCGGACCACGTCCGCGTAGGCGACCGTGGTTTCCGTCGGGGCCTTTGAGCTGACCTTGGCGCCCGGCTTGTGCGGCTTGGGTTCGACCAGCAACGCCGCTTCCTCCGGGCCGGCGGATGACACGCGTCCGCGGACCGTGCCGCGGTCCCGAAGGCGCGCCTCAACGAGGCGGCCGACGGCGCGCTGCCAATGCCGCGGCGTCACCAGGGGCGCATCCGCACCGCGACTGGAGACCTCCAACGTGTACGCGTCCTGCAGCGGGCCGGGGAGATCGCTCTCGCGCGCGTCGAGCGCGTCCGACACGATGCGACTGGCGTCGGCGATCGCGTCCAGGTCGAGGGAGCCGTCCCGGTCGACGGTGACGGCAACGACGCTCTGGCCGCCGACCCGGCGTACCGAGACGTCTTCAAGGTCGAAGCCCGCCGCCCGAAGGGGGGCATCGAGAAGCCCGGTGAGGATGTCGGCGGGACGTCCCGCCACCGGTCCGGACGACATCGCGGACCTCCTTACCGTGTGCAGTTGTCAGACGGAGCTCACCCGAGCGCCCGTCGGCGTACGCACTCACCGTAGCGTTTCAAAACCGTTCCGCGTTGCCACGGCGACCCGGGGGCGTACCCTTGAACGACACGTCGGACGGCATGTCAGCCGCAGACGCAACGTACGCAGACTCATCGGACAGGCGGCCCGGCAATGGATCTCGGTGTTGGAGAACTCCTGATCATCGCTTTCATCGTGGTCCTGCTGTTCGGTTCGAAGAAGCTCCCCGGCGCCGCAAGATCGATCGGCCAGTCGCTGAAGATCTTCAAGGACGAGACGAAGGGCCTCCGGGGCGACGAGAACGCCGTGCCCGAGCCCCCCCAAGCCGCTTTGCCGCCGGCTGAGCCGACCCCCCCGGCGGCGGCCACCCAGTCCGACTCCGTCGCCACGCCGCGCAGCTGAGCAGGTCCCTCGCTGTAAAGCCAGGTAGTCCGACGCACTCGTGACGACCGTCCACGTACCCAAGAGCAACCGTGCCGCCGACGGCTCGATGTCCCTGCTCGAGCACATGCAGGAGCTGCGACGACGGCTGATCATTTCGCTCATCGCAGTGCTGATCACGATGGTGGTTGCGTACGTCTTCTTCGAGCCGATCTTCCACGTGATCACGCGGCCGTATTGCGACCTTCCCCGGTCACGCCGCGTCGGTGGCGACACCTGCACGCTGGTCACCTTCGGCGTGCTCGATCCGTTCAAGCTGCGCCTGCAACTGTCCATGTACGCCGGGCTTGTGCTGGCCTCGCCGGTGTGGCTGTTCCAGCTCTGGCGCTTCATCACCCCTGGCCTGCACAGGAACGAACGCCGGTGGGCCCTGAGCTTCGTCGCGGTGAGCGTCGGCCTGTTCGCCGGGGGCGCCGCACTGGCCTATTTCACGCTGTCGAAGGGCCTCGGCTTCCTGCTCGGCGCGGCCGGCAACGACATCACGAACCTCGTCGAGGTGAACAAGTACCTGTCGTACGTCGTGGCGATGGTGCTGGTCTTCGGCGTCTCGTTCGAGTTCCCGGTGCTGCTGCTCATGCTGAACCTGACCGGCATGCTGCCGGCGCAGCGGATGTTCGGTTGGTGGCGGCCGATGGTCTTCGGGATCACGGTGTTCGCGGCGATCGCGACGCCGTCGCAGGACCCGTTCACGATGAGCGCCCTGGCGGTGCCCATGGTGCTGCTCTATTTCGCCTCGTGCGGCATCGCTCGGGTCTTCGACAAGCGCCGGCTCGCACGCCAGGTTGCCGCCGACGGTCTGCCAGACTGACGCGGTGAGTCCGTCCCGCCGCCAGGTCCTGGGGGGCGGATTCGCACTTGCATCCGGCTACGTGCTTGGCGGCTGCGGCGGCAAGACGGGTTCGAGCAAACCCAAGCCCACCCCGACCCCGCCGCCAACCCTCTCCCCAGCCGGTATCGCGTCCGTCGGAAACGAGCACGACCTGCTGGCGGCGTACGACGCCGTCGTACTCCGGTTTCCGGCGTTAGCAGGGGTGCTGGCCGTACCCCGTGCCCACCACCGTGATCACCTGGCGGCGCTGGGCGCACCCGCGACCCCGTCAGCCACGCCGTACACCGTGCCCGCTACGCAGCGGGCCGCGGTCCAGGCCCTCTTGGTGCTGGAGCAGGCGGCGGCCGCGCAACGCCAGGGCGCCGCGATCGGCGACCTCGCCTTCGGGTCGGTGCTCGCGTCGATTGCCGCGTCCGAGGCCGTCCACGTCGACCTGCTGACATTGGCCGTACCGACCGTTCCGGCGACGGCATGAACGACGTCTCGCTGGATGCGGCCCGCGAGTCGGCGACCCTCGTCGCTTTACTTCAGACCGAGTACGGCGTGATCTACGGCCTCGGCGCGGTTGGCGGACAGCTGGCTGTCCGGGTCCCCGGATCCGGTCCTAACCCGGCACCGATCGTCGCGATTGCAACGGACACCTACGACCAGCACCGGCTCCGGCGCGACCGGCTGATCGCCGCATTGCGCAGCCGGCAAGCGTCCGTTCCGGTGCCGCTGGCGGCGTACCAAGTCACCCGCAGCGACCAGCCCGCGGTACTGGCGAATTACCTGGCTGAACTCGCACAGACCACGATCGTCGCCTACCGCTCCGCGCTGGCGAGCCTTGCCGACGTGGCGCTTCGGACCGATGCGGTGGCGGCGGTCATTGAGGCGGCGAAGGTTCGTACCTCTGCCCTACGGACAGCGGGCCGGAGCGACGTCGATGCGGCTCCAGCGTTACCGGGCTAGCGGTCGTTCCCTCGTATCAGAACAGAACGGACGCAAACGACCCGACAACCTCGAAGCCGACCCGCTCGTACGCCCGACGTGCGGGAGTGTTGTGCGCGTTGACATAAAGACTCACGACCTGCGCGATCTTCGCCTGTGCCGCAACGACAACGGCGGCCGTGCCACTCTCCCCCAGCCCCTGACCGCGGTATGCCGGATCGACCCAGACGCCTTGGATCTGGCAGGTGTCGCCCGCGGCTGCGCCGATCTCCGCCTTGAACCGGACCTCGCCGTTTTCGATCCACGCGAAGGCACGCCGATCGTTGATGAGCTCGGCCACCCGGGCCCGATACAGCGAACCCCCGTCCGCACCGACGGGCGAGAATCCGATTTCCTCGGTGTACATCGCAATCGCCGCCGGCAGGAAAAGCTCGAGTTCCTCGGGGCGTACCAGCCGCACGTCGGGATGAGCCGTCACGGCGGGCGGACCTTCGATCGACATGAGTGGCTGGTCCGGCCGGACGTCCCGCGCCGGGCCCCAGTGGTCCTCGAGTAACGCCCACAGGCCAAGCACCTGCTCGGCGTCACCCACGATCGACGAGCACCGCCGGCCTTGCCGGCGGGCGCGGTCCGCGAACGCGTCAAGCGCCTCAGCATCTCCCCCGACGGGCACCAGGTTGGCGCCGCTGAAGCAGATTGCATGCGGCTCACCACTTGCGGGGTAGCCCCAGACCTCGGCGCCGAGCCGCCACGGGTCGAGCCCGGCCGCTTCGACGCGCGCGGTCACCATGACATTGACGACCGGATGCAGGTTCAGGAGATCCTGAACGGGCAGCAGGTCCCGATCTGCCAGGACCCGCGTCGATCCCCACCGACGAACGTGGGGAACGATCACCCGACGGTGACGACGGGCCCCGCGGCCCCCTCCTCGTCGCCGTTCGCGGCGCGGATTTCCTCCGCCATCCGCAGTGCTTCCTCGACGAGCGTCTCGACGATCTGATCCTCCGGGACCGTCTTGATGACCTCGCCGCGAATGAAGATCTGCCCCTTGCCGTTGCCGGAGGCCACACCCAAATCCGCTTCGCGCGCCTCGCCCGGGCCGTTCACGACACAACCCATCACGGCAACCCGCAGCGGCACATCGATGCCTTCGAGGCCAGCGCTCACCCGGTCGGCCAGCGTGTAGACGTCGACCTGCGCGCGACCGCACGCCGGACAGGACACGATCTCCAGGCCTCGTTGGCGCATACCCAGCGACTCGAGGATGCCGATGCCGACCTTGACCTCTTCGACCGGCGGGGCGGATAGCGAGACTCGGATCGTGTCGCCGATGCCCTGCGACAGCAGCGCCCCGAACGCGACCGCTGACTTGATCGTGCCCTGGAACGCTGGGCCGGCCTCGGTCACCCCGAGGTGCAGGGGGTAGTCACAGGCCGCCGCCAACTTCCGGTACGCCTGCACCATCACGACCGGGTCGCTGTGCTTGACCGAAATCTTGATGTCACGAAAGCCGTGCTCCTCGAACAGCGCGCACTCGTTCAGCGCGGATTCGACAAGAGCATCGGGCGTCGCCTTGCCGTACTTCTCCAGCAGTCGCTTGTCGAGCGAACCGGCGTTGACGCCGATCCGGATCGGGATCCCCGCGTCGCCGGCGGCCTTCGCGATCTCGCCCACCCGGTCGTCGAACTTCTTGATGTTGCCGGGGTTCACCCGTACGGCGCCGCACCCGGCGTCGATCGCGGCGAAGACGTACCGGGGCTGGAAGTGGATGTCGGCGATCACCGGGATCGGGCTACGCCGGACGATGTCGGCCAGCGCATCGGCGTCGTCCGTATCCGGTACGGCCACCCGCACGATCTGGCAGCCGGTGGCCGTCAGCGCGGCGATCTGCTGCAGCGTCGCGTTGATGTCGGCCGTCTTCGTGATCGTCATCGACTGCACGCTGACCGGCGCGCCACCGCCGACGAGCACCTGCTTGTCGCCGTGGCCTACCCGCAGCTGCCGGCTCTGCCGCCGGGGCGCCAACGGCTCCGGTGAGGCGGTCGGCATTCCGAGCCCGACGCTCTGTGTCATGACGTCCTCTCCGGACGGTTACGGGACAGGCCCAGCCTAACGCCGGGTCAGCCCTGGATCGGATTGACGATGCCGGCGTAGACGAGCAGCACCGACAGGCCGGCAAACGCGACGACCACGACGTACGCGACCGGCATGATCTTCAGCAGGTCGACACGCCCCGGGTCGGGACGGTTCCGGCGCTTCGCCCACCAGGCACGCAGGTTCTCGAAACCCAGGATCGAGATGTGCCCGCCGTCGAGCGGCAGCAGCGGCAGCAGGTTGAACACGCCGACGAAGAAGTTCACGCCGGCGCCGATCAGCAGCAGCGAGCCGGCTTTCGTACCGAGCGTCTCGGGGGCACTCGCGATCGACCCGCCGATCCGGGTCAGGTCGACGACACCGGCCGGCCCGTCAGGCCCACGCGGCTTGCCGTTCACCAAGTTCGGGATCTCCCCCGGGATCTTGCCGAGCGCCGTCACCGTGCCGGTGACGTACGACCACAGCGCGGGCGGGGTGTGCCAGGCGGCTTGCAGGACGTTGTACGACGGGAACGCGTTGGGGGCGGGCGAGACGCCGAGGAACCCGATCGGCTTCGGCGCGGCGCCGGCGGTCGCGGCGGCCGTCCGGACCGTTGGCGTGACCGGCACGGTCACCAACGCCCCGTCGCGACGGACCGTGAGGCTCAGCGTCTTGCCCGGCGAGTTCTGCAGGAGCGTGCTGGCCTGCTGCCAGGTCTGGATGTCGCTGCCGTCGATGCTGACGATCTGATCGCCGATCCGCAGGCCGGCCGCGACGGCCGCGCTCGGCGGCGAGCCGGTGGGACAGCCGAAGTTGGTGTCGGGCGTCGCGCACGGCACCAGTGCGGCGATCTTGGTGCTGCTGCCGGGGTCGTGCAGCAGGTCGCCGCCGATGGCCAAGCCGGCGAACGTGAAGATCACGGCCAGCACTAAGTGCATGGTGGAACCGGCGACCAGAACGACGAACCGCTGGCGGGCGGGATACGTGTAGAAGAGGCGCCGCTCGTCGGGCTCGGTCTTGGTCGGCAGGTTTGCCACCGCCGCCGCGCGGGCCCGGACGTCCTCGTCGGTCTCCCCCTCGGCCGCTTCGAGTGGCGACATCCCGACGATCTTGACGTAGCCACCGGCGGGGATCGCCTTCAGCCCGTACTCGGTCTCTCCTCGACGGAACGAGAAGATGCGCGGGCCGAAACCGATGAAGTACTGGGTGGCCTTCATCCCGTAGTGCTTCGCCGTCAACAAATGACCGGCCTCGTGCAGAGCGACCGACACGATCAGCATGACGACGATGAGCGTGCCGCCCACCCAGGTTGCCACCTAGACCGCCAATTCCTTCGCCCGCGTACGAGCCCACACTTCGGTCGCCAGCACCTCGTCCAGCGTCAACTGCCCCGAGGTTCCGGCCTTCCCTGTCTCCTCGACAACGCGCGAGACGATCTCAACGATCCCGGTGAACGGAATTCGCCCCTCCAGGAACGCCGCGACAGCAGTTTCGTTCGCCGCGTTGAAGGCGCACGGCGCGACTCCGCCGAGTTCACCGGCCCGCCGCGCCAAGCCGACCGCGGGGAACGCTTCGGGGTCGAGCGGTTCGAACTCGAGGCTCCGAGCAGTGGTCCAGTCCATCGTCGGCGCGGCCCCCGCCACCCGGTCGGGCCAGGCGAGTCCGAGCGCGATGGGAAGGCGCATGTCGGGCGGCGACAGCTGCGCGATCGTCGAGCCGTCGTAGAACTCGACCATTGAATGCACGATCGACTGCGGGTGCACGACGACGTCCAGCTGCTCGTACGGCACCCCGAACAGCAGGTGGGCCTCGATCAGCTCGAGCCCCTTGTTCACCAGCGTCGCGGAGTTGATCGTGACCAGCGGGCCCATCACCCACGTCGGGTGCGCGAGCGCCTGGTCGGGCGTCACGCCGGTCAGTTCATCGCGTCGACGGCCGCGAAACGGGCCGCCGGAGGCGGTGAGGATCAGCCGAGCAACCTCGTCCTGGCGACCGGACCGCAGGCACTGAGCGAGCGCCGAATGCTCGGAATCGACCGGGACGACCTGGTCGGGACGTTGCTTGGCTGCGGCGACCAACGGGCCACCGGCAATGAGGGATTCCTTGTTCGCGAGCGCCAGCGTGCTGCCCGCGGCGAGTGCCGCCAGCGTCGGCGCCAGCCCGATCGATCCGGTCATGCCGTTCAGGCAGACATCGACCTGGGTGGCGGCCAGCTGCTCGGCCGCGCCGGGGCCAGTGAGAATCGTCGGCAGTTCCCATTCGCCGTGGGCGTATCCCCGGCGCTGTGCCTCGGCATACAGCGCCAGTAACAGGTCTTCGCCCGCGCTCGCTTGGGCGATCGCGACCGCCCGCGCACGGGTCGAGATCGCCTGTGCCGCAAGCAGTTTCGGGTCCCCGCCACCTGCGGCGAGGCCGTGGACCCGGAAGGCGTCCGGGTTCCGCTCGATAACGTCGAGTGCCTGGGTGCCGATACTGCCGGTCGATCCCAGCAGGGTGACCGTTCTCATGCGACTCCTCGACGGCTATTCCAGCAACGGGAAGCGTTCAAAACGCTTCTTGCCAGGAAGGCTATAGACATCGAAGTCAGTGTCCACGCTGAAGACGGTCGAGACCTGCTCGCGTTCGGCCAGTGCAACCAGAGTGGCATCGGCAAGGTCCATCGGCAGGTCCTCGTACTGTTCCATCAGGGCGCGACTTCGGCGTCGCATCGACTCGTCGATGTCGGCAAGAACGAGCCGCCCATCGTCAACCATCGTCCACAACGCTACGCGGGCGCTGGCCTTCCGCGGCGTATCGAGAAGGTAGATCACTTCGGTAAACGCCGGCCAGGTCATGACCAGCGGGAGCGTTACATGATCGAGCGCCGCTACGCACGCCTCATGCCACTGTTCATCCGCGTCGAGCAGTGCCACCAGCGGTCCCGCGTCGGTCAACGTTCCCTTCACTTCGCCGGCTTGTCGCGAAGTCGGCGCCGGAATTCTGCGCCGGTGACCCTTGCGGTGTTACTGCCGCCGCCATGCGCAACTCCGATGACATCTGCAAGCTGAGCACGGCTCTCAGCGCCCAAAATGCGCGATGCGCGCTCTGCGACAGCCTCCCGGATGAAGTCAGACGTGGACTCGCCGGACTTCGCGACGGCGCGCTGAAGCATCTCGTCGAGGTCGGGTGACAGGCGAACGCTACGCACGCGAAAAACGTATCACGTTTGGGGCCGACTCGTAATACACATACCAGGCGTTCGGGCCGCTCAGCCTTCTCGCGGCAAGCTCCTGCTGCACCGCCGGACGGCCAGCCGGGAACTCCACCACCAGGCGACGACTCACCGCTCGCGCAGCGTGCGGTTCAGCAGGCCATTGACCGGCACCCGCGGGCTGCCAGGCGAAGCGGGCGCTGAGGACACCACCTTCAATCGGCAGAACGGGCCCAGCCGAGGGGGTCCGGGTGCTCGATGTCGAGGCGCGAGGCCGTGACATCAGACGGCTGGAAGCCAAGCCTTCCCAGTTCCGCTGTAGTGGCCATCCTCGTCCTGGTGCTCATGGCACGGGCGCGCCCCTCGGTTCGCACGTCCGGGGGGTTCGTGACTTCCACCTACTCCGCCGCGCTCGCCGCCAGCTGCCCGCATGCCCCGTCAATGTCCCGGCCGCGGGTATCGCGCACCGTCGTAGAGATCCCACGATCCTTCAGGCGACGTACGAAGGCGCGCTGCGCGGCAGGGTCGCTGGCGTCCCACTCGCTGCCCGGGGTCGGGTTGAGCGGGATCAGGTTGACGTGCACGAGCCGCCCCGCCAGCAGTGCTCCCAGGTGATCGGCCCGCTCGGGCTGATCGTTGATGCCGCGGATCAGGGCGTACTCGATGCTGATCCGGCGGCCGGTGACCCCGGCGTACTGCCACGCGGCGGCAAGTACCTCACGAACCGGCCAACGGTTGTTGACTGGCACCAGGGTGTTCCGTAGCTCGTCGTCGGGGGCGTGCAAGGAGACGGCAAGCCGGACCTGCAGCTTCTCGTCGGCGAGCTGACGGATGGCCGGAACGAGCCCCACCGTGGACACCGTGAGGTGCCGCTGGGACAGCCCGAAGCCGTGCGGAACCGGATCGGTCAGCCGCCGAACCGCCCCGAGCACCCGGGCGTAGTTGGCGAGCGGTTCGCCCATGCCCATGAAAACGACGTTGCTGACCCGGCCGGGTCCGCCTGCCAGCTCCCCCGCATCGACAGCACGCTGCGCCGCGACCACCTGGTGGACGATTTCGGCAGCTGACAGGTTCCGCCGGAGGCCACCCTGGCCCGTCGCGCAGAACGGACAGTCCATTCCGCAGCCGGCCTGGCTCGATACGCAGACGGTGATGCGGTCGGGGTAGCGCATCAGCACCGACTCGATCTGCGATCCGTCGTGCGCGCGCCATAACGTTTTACGGGTCAATCCGCCGTCGGCCTGCTGATGCCGGACCGGAGTGAGCAGCTCGGGCAGGAGCGCCCCGACCAGCTCGTCGCGGCCCGCGGCCGGCAAGCTCGACAGCGACGCCCCGGTGAAGTAACCCCGCGCAAGCTGCTCAGCTCGGAAAGCCCTCTGCCCCAGCGCTTCTACGGCCGCCCGCCGACCCGCCGGGTCGAGGTCGGCGAGATGCCGGGGCGGCATCCCAGCGCGGGGAGCATCGAAGACGAGCATTTTCCTAGTGTCCCATCGCGAACGGCCGTCCGCCGTCAGGACGTGAACGCCGTCAGCAGCAGATACGCAACTGGCGCGGTCAGCAGCATCGAGTCGAGCCGGTCCATGATCCCGCCGTGGCCGGGCAGCAGGCGGCCCATGTCCTTGACGCCGAGATCCCGCTTGACCAGCGACTCGGCGAGGTCTCCGGCGGTCGCCACCAGTGCCATCGCCAGGCCGAAAATCAGCGCCTGCCACCAGTCGACGTGCAGCAGGGGGATGAGCAGCAGACTCGCGCCCAGCAGGCAGGCCACTACCGAGCCGGCCAGCCCCTCCCATGACTTCTTCGGCGACACCCGCGGCGCCAGCGGATGCTTCCCAAACAGCACGCCGGCGACGAAACCGCCGACGTCGCTGCAGACGACCGTTGCCATGAAACAGGCCGTACGCCGGGCACCGTCCGTCGGAGCCGCCAGCAGGATCGAAAAGCCCGCCAGCAGCACGAGGTAACAGAGCACCCACAGTCCGGCGGCCAGATCCTTCGCGACCCGGAAGCCCTCGTCATCGCGCGCCGGGTGGTCCGCCAAGTTCCAGCCCATCAGCGCCACGGCCGTTAGCAGCACGCCGACGGCCAAGGCCTGAGTGCCGCGCTGGTAGGCGATCGTGTATGTGACGGCCGCGCCGACGGCCAAGGGCGGCAGCGGTACGTGCCGCCCGGCGGCCGTCCGGAGCACCGAGGCGAGTTCGTAGCACCCGTAGGCAACGGACGCCGCAACCAGCGCGACGAACAACGGCCGGTACGTGAACAGCGAACCGAGCACCGCTCCGCCGAGGACCGTGCCCACGGCGATCGCGATCGGGACGTTCCGGCCGGCCCTGCCGACCGTCGACGCCGGCGCCGTGGCCGATGGCCCGGAGGCGGTCGAAGCGGCAGTCGGGACGGTCATCTCATGCGGAGAACCGGAGGTCAGACCTCCAGCAGCTCCGCCTCCTTGGCCTTCAACATCTCGTCGACCTTCTCGACCCAGCCGTGCGTGATCTTCTCGAGTTCCTTCTCGCCGCGGCTGGCCTCGTCCTCGCCGACCTCGCCGTCCTTTACCAGCTTGTCCATGGTGTCCTTGGCGTGCCGGCGGACCGCGCGAATCGATACCTTGGCGTCTTCGCCCTTGGCCCGGGCAACCTTGATCATCTCCCGGCGCCGCTCCTCCGTGAGCTGCGGGAACGTCACCCGGATCAGCGCGCCGTCGTTCGTCGGGTTGACCCCGAGGTCGCTGTCGCGGATGGCCTTCTCGATCGCGCCGAGCGAGCCCTTGTCGTACGGGGTGATGATCGCCATGCGCGGCTCGGGAACCTGGAACGAGGCGAGTTGCTGAATCGGGGTGATCGCGCCGTAGTACTCGACGACGATCTTGCTGAACATCGCCGGGGTGGCCCGGCCGGTCCGGATCGCGCCGAACTCGTCGCGCGCGACGCCGAGGGCCTTCTCCATCTTCTCCTCGGCTTCGAGCAGCGTGTCGTCGATCATCGGACAGTCCCTTCCGCATTCACCAATGTGCCGATCTTGTCGCCCCGTACGGCGCGACCGATGTTGCCTTCACCCAGCAGGTCGAACACCACGATCGGCAGGTTGTTGTCCATGCACAGCCCGAACGCCGTCGAGTCCATCACCTTCAGGTTGCGGCGCAATGCTTCGCCGTACGAAATCGCATCGAAGCGAACCGCCGACGGATTCGTACGGGGATCGGAGTCGTAGACGCCGTCGACCGTCTTGGCCATCAGCAGCACGCCGGCGCCGATCTCCAGCGCCCGCTGGGCAGCGGGTGTGTCCGTGGTGAAGAACGGGACGCCGAGCCCTGCGCCGAAAATCACGACCCGGCCCTTTTCCAGGTGCCGGATCGCCCGGCGAGGCACGTACGGCTCGGCGATCTGACCCATCGCGATCGCGGTCTGGACCCGGGTCTCGACGCCCACCTTCTCCAAGAAGTCCTGAAGCGCCAGGCAGTTCATGACCGTGCCGAGCATGCCCATGTAGTCGGCGCGGGCGCGCTCCATCCCGCGGTCGGAAAGCTCCGCGCCGCGGAAATAGTTGCCGCCGCCCACCACGACCGCCATCTCGACGCCGGAGCGCACCACTTCGGTGATCTGCCGGGCGATCGTGATGACCGTTTCCGGATCAACCCCGAGGCCGCTGCCGCCGGCGAAAGCCTCGCCGGAGATCTTCAGCAGGACCCGGTCGTACGCCCGCTCTGATCCCTCGTGCACAGCCAGCAGCCTAACCGGCCCGGGGGCTTTCGCGGCCGACTCAGGCCGTGCCGACCTCGAAGCGTACGAACCGCGTCACGGTGACGCCGGCCTCGTCGAGGACCGCCTTGACCGTCTTCTTGTTGTCGCGCACCGACGGCTGCTCAACCAGGACGATCTCCTTGTACAGACCTTGGATGCGGCCTTCGACGATCTTGTCGAGGGCGGCTTCCGGCTTGCCCTCCTGTCGAGCGATCTCCGCGGCGATCTCGCGCTCCTTGGCGACCAGGTCGGCGGGCACCTCATCTCGGGTCACGTACTGCGCCTTAAGGCTGGCGATCTGCATCGCCGCGCCGCGAGCGGCCTCGGCGTCGTCACCGGTGAACTCGACCAGGACGCCGATCTGCGGCGGCAGGTCGCTCGACCGGCGGTGCATGTACGTGGCGACCTTGCCCTCGAAGTGGGCGGCCTTGGTCAGCTCGAGCTTCTCGCCCATCGCCGCGGCGAGACGTTCGATGCTGGTCCGTACGTCGACGCCGTCGGCGAGCACCTCACCGAGCAGCGGCTCGACCGCGCCGATGCCGGTCTTCGCGGCGTGGGCCGCAATGTCGGCGGCCAGCTGCTGAACCTGCTCGTTCTTCGCGACGAAGTCGGTCTCGCAGGCCAGCTCGATCAGGCTGCCGTCGCCGCCGGCCAGCAGGCCGTTCGTCGCCGTCCGCTCAGCACCCCGCTTGATCGCCTTCGCCGCACCCTTCTTGCGCAGTTCATCGATGGCGGTCTGCTCGTCGCCGTTCGCCGCGTCGAGCGCAGCCTTGACGTCGGTCATCCCAGCGCCGGTGATCTCCCGAACGCGCTTGATCGCCGCGATGTCAGCCATGTCGTTCCTTCTCGTCAGTGAGCTGGTCTGGAGTACGTGTTCGGCCGCAGCCGGCCGAGGGGACCTCGAACGGTCAGGAGTTCTCGGCCGGAGCCGGGGCTTCCGCCGCCGCGTCGCCGGCAGCAGCGCCACCGCCGGTGAGCAACTCGACTTCCCACTCCGGCATCGGCTCGGCGGCTTCGCCCGCGTCACCGGTCTGACCGGCAGCACCGGCCCGCTGGAGCAGGCCCTCGGCGACCGCGTCCGCGATCACCCGGGTCATGAGTTCCACGGAGCGGATCGCGTCGTCGTTCGCCGGGATCGGGTAGTCGACGACGTCCGGGTCACAGTTCGTGTCGAGCAGCGCGACGACCGGGATGCCGAGCTTGCGAGCCTCGTCGACGGCGATGTGCTCCTTGTTGGTGTCGACGATCCACACCGCGCTGGGCACCTTGGCCATGTCACGGATGCCGCCGAGGGTGCGGTCGAGCTTGATCCGCTCACGGGACAGGACGAGTTGCTCCTTCTTCGTCAGCACGTTGGTGCCACCGGTGAGCTCGATCTGCTCGAGCTCCTTCAGGCGCTGCAGGCGCTTGAACACGGTCGAGAAGTTGGTGAGCATGCCGCCCAGCCAACGCTCCTTGACGAACGGCATGCCGACGCGCTTCGCCTGACCTTCGATGGCTTCCTGCGCCTGGCGCTTGGTGCCGATGAACAGGATCGAGCCACCGTGCGCAACCGTCTCGCGCACGAACTCGTAGGCACGGTCGATGTAGGTCAGCGACTGCTGCAAGTCGATGATGTAGATGCCGTTGCGTTCGGTCAGGATGTAGCGCTTCATCTTCGGGTTCCAGCGCTTCGTCTGGTGGCCGAAGTGGGCCCCGCTGCCGAGCATGTCCTTCATGGTGACGACCGGGCGGTCAGCCATGGTCAACCCTTCTCGCGCCCATGCGGACGCTCTTCCGGTTCTTCGCGACGGACCGGTCGGTCAGCCGCGCCTGACGTCCGCGCGAATCGGGCTCCCCGAAGGGACCGGACCGGTTCGGCCTGCTCCATGCGGTGAGGCGGGAGCAGGAAAGGACGTGCGAAGTCGACCCGCAATGCGGGCCGCTGGGAAAGTGTAGCCGGGCTCAAGCCCAGCTGATCCACAGATCGCGTCGGCGGCGGCACGACCACTCCGGCGCGCCGACCATGGACGGGTGCCGTCCCCTCGCCCGACCGTCCGATCGACGGCGCTGAACGCCGCCATCGTCGTGGTGTTCGTCGCGGCGCTGATCGGCACGATCGTGGCGCTGGTGACGGCGTCGCATCCGGTTGGCCGCGGGGTTGTGGTCGTTCCCGTCGAGTCCGGCCTGGCCGAGCCGACCGGGGCGTCCTGGTCGGCGGTCGTCAGGTCTGGCGCGGCTGTGCCACCGCGGGCACCGCTGACCCCGCTCGACGTGGCGGTGCCCTTCCGGGCACCGTCGTCGGCCTACGCCGCCGGGCACCGGGGCGTCGATCTGGCCGGGTCACCCGGCCAGATCGTGGTGGCAACGGTGCCGGGTCAGGTGGTGTTCGCCGGCCAGGTGGCCGGCGTCGGGGTGGTGTCCGTCGATGTCGGGCACGGACGCCGGCTGACGTACGAGCCGGTTGATCCCGTCGTCATGGCCAGCGCCGCGGTGCGGCCAGGCGATCCGTTGGGGACCTTGAAGGCCGGCCATCCGGGTTGCCCGGCAGCGGCGTGCCTGCACTGGGGGCTCGTGATCGCTGCTGGTCCGCCGCGGGTGTACGCCGACCCGATGACGCTGCTGGGTCGAGGGTCGGTCCGGCTCCTGCCGTGGGAGGGAGAGCCGCCGTAACTCCAGCCCCGGTCAGTCGTGCGCTTCGGCGAGCTTTCCGCGGAGCTGGAGGACAGCCTTGGTGTGCATCTGGCAGATCCGGCTCTCGGTTACGCCCAGCACCTGGCCGATCTCCGCCAGCGTCAGGCCTTCGTAGTAGTACAGGGTGACGACGATCTTCTCGCGCTCGGGCAGCAGGTTGATCGCCCGGGCAAGCAGGTACTTCGTCTCTTCGCTCTCGAACGCGGCGACCGGATCCTCGGCGCGGACGTCCTCGAGGGTGTCGACCAAGCTCACCTTGTCACCGCGCTCGCCGCTCGCACCCAGGAGCTCGTCGAGGGCGACCACGTTGACGAAACTGACCTGGCTGAAGACCTGGTGCAGTTCGCCCAGCGAGATGTTCAGTTCGGCGGCGACCTCGGCCTCGGTCGGCGTGCGGTGGAGCTTGGCCTCCAGCGAGGCGTATGCCTTCTCGACATCGCGGGCCTTGGAGCGGACCGAGCGCGGGATCCAGTCGATTGCGCGCAGCTCGTCGATGATCGCGCCGCGGATCCGGCTGATCGCGTACGTCTCGAACTTGATCGCGCGTTCGAGATCGAACTTCTCGATCGCATCGATCAGGCCGAAGATGCCGTACGACACGAGGTCGGCCTGCTCGATGTTCGGCGGCAGGCCGGTGCCGACGCGGCCCGCGACGTACTTCACCAACGGTGAGTAATGCAGGATCAGCTGTTCGCGCAGCCGGCCGTCGCCGGTGACCTTGAACTCGCGCCAAATAACCGACACCCGGGCATCCGCTTCGGCCTTCTCGGCCGCTCGCCGCGCCTTCGGGTCCATGGCTTGCCGTTCGGCGAGGACGTCTTCATCGACCTCGGCCGCGTGCGAACCGGCGGCGATCATCGGCCCATACCGACGAGCACCTGCACGGTGTCACGCCCGGGGATGTGCCTGCTCATACGTCGCTCTCAGCCGTTCCGCCGTCACATGTGTATAGATCTGCGTCGTTCCGAGCGTAGCGTGCCCCAGCAGCTCCTGGACGGATCTCAGGTCGGCTCCGCCTTCGAGAAGGTGCGTCGCGGCGCTGTGCCGTAGGCCATGCGGCCCAATGTCCGGCACGTTCGCCGCCTGAGCGGCCCGATGTACGACCTCCCGGACCGCCCGCTGGCCGACCCGCGCGCCGCGCGCGCCGAGGAACAGCGCGTCGCCGGAAAGGCTGCTACACAGGCGTGGACGCCCGGGCGCGGCGAGCCACCGGTCGATCGCCTCGGCGGCGGGCCGGCCGAAGGGCACCGCCCGTTCCTTGTTGCCTTTGCCGATCACCCGGGCCAGCGCGCGCCCGCGGTCGAGCGAGTCGATGTCGAGGCCGCACAGCTCGGCGACCCGGAGGCCGCTGGCGTAGAGCAGCTCCAGCATTGCCACGTCGCGCAGCCGGAGCGCGGCGGCATGCGGGTCGCCGCCGGTGTCCCCCGTGGGCGGTTGATCGACGCCGGCCGCGCCGGCGGCGATCAACCGGTCTGCCTGGTCACCGGTCAGCACCCGTGGCAGGTGGCGGCGGGGTGTGGGGCTGGCTAGTGCAACAGCCGGGTCGCTGGCCCGCAGGCCAGCGGCCTGGCAGTACGCCGACCAGGCGCGCGCCGCGGACGCGCGGCGCGCGAGGGTAGCCCGCGAGGCTCCCAGGGCGTGCTCCTTGGCCAGCCACGACCGGAGGACTGGCAGGTCAACCCCGTCGGGCTCCGTGATGCGCATCCGGGAGGCGTGATCGAGTAACCGCGCGGCATCGCCCACGTACGCCCGAACCGTGTGGGGCGAGCGTGCGACTTCGGCCGTCAGGTGTCGTTCGAACGCGCTCAGCGAGTTTTCGAGGAGCGGCGGGAGCGGGTCCCGGCTCGACGCGGCTGCAGCGGACACCCTTCACCGTCGCCGGGCGACCGGACCGCGGTCAAGGCGACGGACCGGCGGGCGGGCGAGAAACCTGCCGGCTCAACGGGGCGTCGGCGCGCGCGCGGCGGCCGTCAACCGGTATCCCCCGTCGTCGGCGACCAGCAGGTCGCGGTCGATCAATTGCGACGCGAGCGCAATAACCTGCGGCACCGAAAGCCGTAACTCCGCCGCCAACGTTCCGACGAATACGACCTCGCGAGCGGGCATGGCGTCGAGGAAGGCGCGTTCAGCAGCATCGAGGGTGTCGCGCACGTCCTGCGGGCCGGCGCTGACGGGCGCGAGATCGTCACCGAGTCGACCGATCTCCTCGACGATCTCAGCCGCGTTCGTCACCAACCGGACCTCGGGGTCGCTGCGCAGCAAGGCGTGGCAACCCGCCGACGCGGCCGAGGTGACCGGTCCGGGCACTGCCATCCGCGGCCTGCCCAGGGCAGCGGCGTGGGCAAGGGTGTTCCGGCCGCCTGACCGCAAGCCCGCTTCGACGAGAACCGCCCCGCCGGACAGCGCAGCGATGATTCGGTTCCGGATGAGGAAGGACTCCCGCCGCGGCCGGCGGCCCGGCGGCGCTTCGGAGATCACCAGCCCGTCGTGCGCGATGCGGTCGATCAGCCCCTCGTGGGCACGGGGATATGGCACGTCGATTCCCCCGGCCAGAACGGCGACGGTTTGCCCGTGCGACGCGAGCGCGCCCCGATGCGCGCTCCCGTCGATGCCGAATGCCGCTCCGGACACGACGCACACCTCTCGTTCCGCGAGTCCGCTCGCCAGATCTGCGGCGACCCAGCCGCCGTAGTCGGTCGCGGCCCGCGCGCCGACAACTGCCACCGAGCGGGCGCAGGTCTCGGCAAGCGCGGCGGCACCACGTACCCACAGGCCGAACGGGCTGCCGTTCGCACCGTCGCCCCGAACCAAGGCGAGGTCGGCAAGCTGCGCGGGCCACTCGCGATCCCCCGGGATGACCAGGCGAGCGCCGACGCGAGCTGCCGCCGTAAAGTCATCGGCCGCATCCGGTACCGGATGGCCCAGCTGCTCGGCCTGCCGTAGCACCCAGGCCCAGGCCGCCTCCGCGCCTTCCAGGCTGGCGATGCGCGCCGCCTCTCCGGCTGGGGATGCGATCCGGAGCAGGCCGGCCCGCGCGAACCGTTCGCGCTCGATCGTTCGCTCGCCGCTCACGGCTGCGATCCGTCGGCCGCCGACCTGAGTTCGATGGCTACGCGGACCTCATCGGGCCCGGGCTCTGATCGACCGGCGAGGTCGGCGAGGGTCCAGGAGATCCGAAGGATCCGGTCGTAGCCGCGGGCCGACAAGCGCCCCCGATCGAGGGCGGTCATCGCCGGTGCCAGTGCGCGTTTGGGCAGTCGGAAGCGGCCGCGGAGGACGGCGCCGGGCACCTCGCTGTTCGTGACCCAGCCCGTCCCGGCCAACCGTGCCTGCGCGGCCGCCCGCGCTGCCAGCACACGCGCACGCAGGGCGGCCGTCGGCTCCGGCGATCCCGCGTTATCAAGAAGAGCAGCGCGACTGGCCGGCAGCACCTCGACTCGTAGATCGATCCGGTCGAGCAGCGCGCCCGAGAGCCGCCCCAGGTATCTGCGGCGGGCGAGTGACGGACAGGTACAGCTCCGGACATCGGCGCAGGCGGCCGGGCACGGATTCGCGGCGAGGACGAGTTGGAAGCGGGCCGGAAACCGAGCGCTGCTGGTTGCTCGGGCAATCTCGATCACGCCGCTCTCCAGAGGTTGCCGTAACGCGTCGACGACCCCCGCGCGGAACTCCGGCGCTTCGTCGAGGAACAGCACCCCGCGGTGGGCGATACTCGCGGCGCCTGGGCGCAGCACACGTCCCCCGCCGCCGACCAGAGCCTGCATGGTCGCGCTGTGGTGCGGTGCCTGCAGCGGAGGGCGCCGGATCAGCGAGGCGCCGGAACGGAATAGGCCGGCAACCGAGTGGACAGCGGTGACCTCGACCGCATGCTCGTCGCTCAGCGACGGCAGGATGCCCGGCAGCCGCGAGGCGAGCATGGTCTTACCTGCCCCCGGCGCGCCGTGCAGGAACAGGTGATGACCGCCGGCCGCGGCGACCTCGAGCGCGAACCGAGCGAAGTCCTGGCCTACGACGTCGGCCAGGTCGGGCTCGGGATCATCGGGTGGCGGGACGACGGTCGGAAGGTTGACGACCGGCGCTTCGCCGCGCAGTTCGGCGACCAGCTCGGTCAGCCACTCGACGCCGCAGACCTGCACCCCGGGGATGAGCGCGGCCTCCGCGGCGTTCGCTGCCGGAACGACGATGCGATCCCACCCCGCTCGGACTGCCGCGAGCACGGCCGGAAGCACGCCACGGGTCGAGCGCAGCCGACCGTCCAAACCCAGTTCGCCGATCAGCACCGACGCGGCCAGGCGGTCCGCCGGCACGGTGCCGTTCGCCGCGAGAACCGCCGCGGCGATCGCCACGTCGAACCCGCTTCCCGCCTTCGGGAGGGCCGCTGGCGACAGCCCGACCGTGATGCGCTGGGTCGGCCACGCAAGCTTCGAATTGTGCACCGCGGCCCGAACACGGTCCCTGGCCTCGCTCAGGGCGGCGTCGGGCAGGCCGACGAGGGACAGCCCGGGCAGCCCGGCCGACAGGTCCGCCTCCACTTCGATGACGTGACCGTCGACGCCGAGCAAGGCGACCGACCACGCGCGGGCGAGGGGCATCAGAACACCCCCGCAAGGTGCTCGATGGACGCCTCACCGCCGGCGGGACAGAGCACCGCGACCACGTCGAACCGGATGGACGGCCACGAGCGGGGATGTTCGTCGAGCCAGCACCGCGCCAGCCGCCGGATGCGGGCCTGCTTCGCCGGGGACACCGCTTCCGCCGGCAGACCGTAGGTGACCGATCGCCGCGTCTTCACCTCGCAGAACACCAAAGCACCCGGTGCGCTCGCGACGACGTCGAGCTCGCCCCGGACGAGCTTGGTCGCGCTCCGCCAGTTGCGGTCGAGGATCTCCATCCCTTGCCGCTGCAGGTGACAGACCGCGAGGTCTTCACCGAGCCGGCCGAGCCGATCCTTTGCCGATGGCCCGGCGGCCCTGGACGTCATGGTCCAAGCCTGGTCGGCGGAGGATCGGCGTGCCGTTCGGCAGCCGATCTGTGGATCTACAGTTCGGGCTTTTCGAGCTTCTCGACGTTGACGTCCTTGAACGTCAGCACCGTGACGTCCTTGACGAAGCGCGCGGGCCGGTACATGTCCCACACCCACGCGTCGTGCAGCGTCAGCTCGAAGTAAACCTCGCCCTCCGCGTTACGCGGCTCGACCCGAACCTCGTTGGCCAGGTAGAACCGGCGCTCGGTCTCGACGACGTAATCGAAGTGGCCGACGATGTCCCGGTACTCGCGGTAGAGCCGAAGCTCCATCTCCGTCTCGTACTTCTCCAGGTCCTCGGCGCTCATCCGGCAACCTCGATGCTCGACAGGGACATGCCCTCATCATCGCGCAATGCGTCGGCGCGGCGAACATTGACGTACGAGCGGCGGTGTTCCGGACAGGGCCCGTGCTCGGTGAGCGCCGCCTGGTGGGCCGGCGTGATGTATCCCTTGTGCTCAGCGAACCCGTACTGCGGGAACCGCTCGCCCAGCTCGACGAGCATCCGGTCACGGGTGACTTTCGCCAGCACGCTGGCGGCCGCGACGCACGCCGCAACCCGGTCGCCTTTCCAGACGGCCAGGCCGGGAATGCCGACGCCACGGACCGGAAAGCCGTCGGTGAGGCAGTACGCCGGCGTGGGGTTCAGTTGGACCAATGCCCGGCGCATCCCCGTGACGTTGGCAACGTGCAGGCCCATCCGGTCGATCTCGGCGGCGGAGATGACGACGACGCTGTACGCCGCCGCGCGTTTGATCACTTCGACGTACGCCCGCTCGCGTGCCAGCGGGGTCAGCAGCTTCGAATCCGCCAGCCCGGGCACCTTGCCGCGCGCCCCGTCCGGTAAGACGCAGGCCGCGACGACCAGGGGTCCGGCGCAAGCGCCTCGGCCGGCCTCGTCCGCGCCCGCGATGGAGGCAAAACCGGCCCGCCGCAACCGACGCTCAAGCCGGTGCAGGTCCGGCTCGACCGGCCAGCGGGGTGCCCGCTCGCGGGACACCGTTCCAGCAGCCACGTCCGCAGCCTACGTCGCGCTCCGGCGCCGACCGGAACGCCGCCACCGCCGACGCCCGGCGAGCAGCGGAACCATCAGCAGGGGCGCGGCGAGTAGGGGCGTCGCCGCGACCTGCACGCCGACCGCCGCGGCTTTCACGGCGGTATTCGGCACGTGCAGGAAACCGATCCGGGACGGCGGCCAGACCTTGACAAATGCCCGCCCGACGATCTTGTCACCGGGCACGAAGCCATTGGGTCTGGAGTCGTCGGAGTTCCCGCGGTGATCGCCCATCACCCAGTACTGGCCGGCGGGGACGGTGATCGGCTGTGGGTTCGTACGACAGTCAGCGCCGAGCGCAGCAGGTCGCAGCGAGCCGGGCGGCGCCGCGCAGAACGCCTCGTGGTTGTCCTGGTAGAGGTACGACTCGTTGATCGGCTTTCCGTTCACGATCACGCGGTTGACGGCGTCGCAGCACTGCACGGTGTCGCCCGGGACCGCGATCACCCGCTTGATGAAGTCGTTGTCGCCGCAGCCGCCGAGGCCGAGGAACCGCTGGACGCTCCGAACCGCATCCACGAACCCGTTCGCCGGACCGCACGCGGCGAAGTCCGAGCCCTGCCCCTCGAACCCGGTCCCCTTCGTATCGAAGACGACGATCTCGCCCCGGTGGGGATCGCGGGTGTGGTAGACGACCTTGTTGACGAGCACCCGGTCGTTGACGTGCAGCGTCTGCTCCATCGATCCGGACGGGATGTAGAACGCCTGCACGAGGAACGTCTTGATAAGCACCGCGAGGACAACGGCGACGGCAAGCAGGATCGGCATCTCGCGCCACAGGCTCGGCGCCCGCTTGGGCGTGCGGTGTTTGGCCGGTCCGAGCGGAGCGGCCGCCGGCGCGGCGTGGTCGTAGCTCTTCGGGCGTTCCCCGACCGGGACGACCTCGACGTCGGCCACCTTCGGAGGCTCGATCGATGATCCGCGCGACGAATCGTCGGGATCAGGCGGCAACGTCATGGCGGATCGACCCTACTGCCCGTAACGCCCCGTGACGTCGTCGACGCGGCGTGCGAACGCTTACTTCGAAGCGGTTTCGCGCTTCTCCTTGATCTTCGCCTTCTTGCCCCGCAGGTCGCGCAGGTAGTAGAGCTTCGCGCGGCGGACGTCACCGCGGACCGCGACCTCGATGTGACCGATGGTCGGGCTGTGCACCGGGAAGGTCCGTTCGACGCCGACGCCGTACGACTCCTTGCGCACCGTGAACGTCTCGCGGATGCCGCCACCCTGCCGACGGATCACGACACCCTGGAACATCTGCTCACGGGTGCGGGTGCCTTCGACGACCTTCACGAAGACCTTCAGCGTGTCCCCCGGCCGGAACTCGGGGATGTCGCTGCGCAGCGAGGCGGCGTCGAGGGCATCGAGGGTCTGCATGACGATCCGTTCATCGGGCACACACGACGACCGTGTGGCGGTGGTTCTGGGGCCGCGCCGACACACTTCGGGAGCGAAGCGCACGCAGCAGCTCCCCAAGGATGCCACATCCGGCCCATCCGGCGAAAACAAGCGCCCCGCTGGAGGCGATCAGTTCGCGGGAGGCAGCAGGTCTGGCCGGCGTTCGCGCGTCTTCGCGAGCGCCTGGTCCCGGCGCCACGCGCCAATGGCCGCGTGATCACCGCTGCGGAGCACCGCCGGCACCTCGTACCCCTCGATCACGTCGGGACGGGTGTAGACGGGCGCTTCCAGCAGCCCGGCGGCGAACGAGTCGTCGATCACCGACTCGGCGTTCCCGACCACGCCGGGGATCAGCCGGACGACTGCCTCGGTCATCGCCAGGACGGCGACCTCCCCGCCGGACAGGACGTAGTCCCCCAGCGAGATCACGTCGGTCGCCCAGTGGTCGATGACGCGCTGGTCGATGCCCTCGTACCGGCCGGCGCAGAAGACCAGGTGGTCCGTTTCGGCGAGTTCGGCGGCGTAGCCGTGGTCGAAGCGCCGACCGCTCGGTGTCGGGACGACGATCCGGGTACGGGATCCGGAGATCCGCGGCGGCTCACCGACCAGGTCGGTCAGGGCCCGCCACCACGGCTCGGGGCGCATGACCATGCCGCCGCCGCCGCCGTACGGGCTGTCGTCGACCGTACGGTGGACATCGGTGGTCCAGTCCCGCAGGTCGTGCACCGCCACCTCGACGAGGCCGCGTTCGACCGACTTGCCTACGAGCGCGAGGCGCAGCGCGTCGAGGTATGCCGGGAAGATCGTGACGACGTCGATCTTGAGGTGCGGGGTGGCGCTCATACGTCCGCCCAGCCGGCGGGCGGGTCAGCGATCAACCGGCCACCTGGCACGTCAACGCGTGGAACCAACGCGGATACGAAGGGCAGCAGCGCCTCACGCCCGTCGGGCAGCGTGATCGACAGCAGGTCCTGGGCCGGCGCGTGGATGACGTCGCTCACCACGCCGAACAGATCCCCGCTCGCCGCCTCGACGCGCAGGCCGACGAGTTCGTGGTCCCACCAGGCATCGCGACCGGCCGAACCGACTTCGGAGACCGGGATGACCAGGGTTGTCCCGGCCAACGACTCTGCGGCGTCGCGGTCCTCGACGCCTACGAAATGCACGAGAAAACGACCCGAATGCTGGCGGCTGGACGCGACGGTCAGCGGGCCTCGCTCCGCCGGCAGGGTCCGTAGCACCGCCCCCACGGCGAACCGCAGCTCGGGTGCATCGGTACGGACGTCGACGGCAATGTCGCCGCGTACCCCGTGCGCACGTCCGAGGCGACCGACGACCAGCACATCGTCGTCAGACACCGACGCATCCGACCCTGCGGTCAGCGGATCTCGTCGGTGTCGAGGACATCGACGCGAACGCCGCTGCCGCCGACCGCGCTGACGACGGTACGCAGCGCCGTTGCCGTCCGGCCCGACCGGCCGATCACCCGGCCCAGGTCATCCGGATGCACACGTACTTCGAGCAGCGGGCCGCGCCGCGTCTGCTTGTGCTTCACGCTCACCTCGTCCGGGTGACTGACCAGTCCCCGGACGAGGTGCTCGAGGGCTTGCTCCAGCACTAGCTGGCGCTTTCTTCGGCCGCCGGAGCGTCCGCGGTCTCAGCGGCCGGAGCCGCGCCGACCTCGGGTGCCTCAGGTGCCTCAGGTGCCTCAGGTGCCTCAGGTGCCTCAGGTGCCTCAGGTGCCTCGGGCGCCTCGGTTGCCTCAGCTGCCGGTTCAGCCGGCGTCTCGGCCTTGGCCTTCGGTGCGGCCTTCTTCTTCGGGGTCGTTGCCGAACCCTTGGCGTCGGCCGCAATGCCGGCCGCGGCGGCAGCCGCAGCGGCGAACGTCGCGTGCTTGTCTTCCTTGGGCGCCGCCATCTTCATGGGAGCCGGCGCCGCTTCGCCCTTGAACTTCTGCCAGTCGCCGGTGACCCGCAGCAGCGCAGCGACGGCCTCAGTCGGCTGTGCGCCGACGCCGAGCCAGTACTGGGCGCGCTCGCTGTCGACCTCGATGATCGACGGGTCGGCCTTCGGGTTGTAGCGGCCGATGGTCTCGATCGACCGGCCGTCGCGCTTGGCGCGGGAGTCGGCGACGACGATGCGGTAGAACGGGTTACGCATCTTACCCAGACGCGTGAGCTTGATCTTGGTTGCCACGAGGGTGCTGTACTCCAGGTTCACGTTCGGTTGTCGGTACGCCGGACCGCGTGGGGTGTCGCGGAGCCGTACCAGGGGATGCGCTGACCGGGGTAGAGGGCCCTGCCTGCGTATACGCGTCGCTGATTGTGCCAGATCGACGCGGTGCCAGTGACGAGGCCAGTGACGAACTCAGCGCCGAGGCCCGGTCTTACGGTTCTTCTTGCGCTTCTGGTTCGTGTTCTTCGTGGCGCTACGCCGCTGACCCGGCACCCCGGGGATCGCCGGCATTCCGGGAAGTCCGCCGCCGCCCATCTGCTTCATCATCGTGCGCGCCTCGAAGAACCGGTCGACCAGGCGGTTCACCTCGTTGACCGTGACACCGGCACCCCGCGAGATACGGAGTCGCCGAGAGCCGTTGATGATCTTCGGGTCGTCCCGTTCGGCCGGGGTCATCGAGCGGATGATCGCCGCGATCCGGTCGAGGTCCTTGTCGTCGATCTGCTCCATCGCCTCTTTCATCTGGCCTTTGAGCTGACCCATGCCCGGCAGCATGCCGAGGAGTCCGGCGATCGGGCCCATCTTGCGGATCATCATCAACTGGGCGAGGAAATCTTCGAGCGTGAGGTCCTTGCCGCTCGCAAGCTTTGCGGCCATCTTTTCGGCCTCGTCGGCCTCGAAGGCGCGTTCGGCCTGCTCGATCAACGTCAGGACGTCGCCCATGCCGAGGATCCGGCTGGCCATCCGCTCCGGATGGAAGATGTCGAAGTCGGCCAGCTTTTCGCCCGTGCTGGCGAACATCACCGGGGCGCCGCAGACCTGCGCGACTGACAACGCGGCGCCACCGCGCGCGTCGCCGTCGAGCTTCGTCAGCACGACGCCGGAGAACCCGACGCCGTGCGCGAAGGCCTGCGCGGTGACGACCGCGTCCTGACCGACCATCGCGTCCAGGACGAACAGGACCTCGTCCGGCGTGACAGCGTTCCGGATGTCGATTGCCTGCTGCATCATCTCGGCGTCGACGCCGAGCCGGCCGGCCGTGTCGACGACCACGATGTCGTAGCCCTTGGACCGGGCATACGGGATCGAGTCGGTCGCGACTTGCACCGGGTCACCCACACCGGATCCCGGCTGCGGCGCGTACACCTCGACCCCGGCCTGACCGCCGACCACCTGCAACTGCGTGACGGCGTTGGGACGCTGGAGGTCGCAGGCGACGAGCAGCGGCGCGTGGCCGAGACCGCGTAGGTGCAGGGCGAGCTTGCCGGCCAACGTCGTCTTTCCGGCGCCTTGCAGACCAGCGAGCATGATCACGGTGGGCGGGTTCTTGGCGTACTTCAGGCGCCGGGTCTCGCCACCCAGGATGGCGACGAGTTCTTCGTTGACGATCTTGATGACCTGCTGGGCCGGGTTGAGTGCGGCGCTGACCTCGGCGCCGAGCGCGCGTTCCTTGACCGCCGCCACGAAGGACCGCACGACCGGCAGCGCGACGTCGGCCTCGAGCAGTGCGACGCGGATCTCGCGCGCGGTCGCATCAATGTCACCTTCGGACAGCCGACCCTTGCCGCGCAGGCCCGACAGGACACCGGATAGCCGGGTGGAGAGCGCCTCGAACACGGTGGCAGCTTACGTGTGGTCGGCGGCGGCCGTCGGCGCCGAGCCAGCAAGTGCGGACAGGACCGATACCTCGACGGCAGCCCGGCCGGCAGGATCGAGCGGCGCAACGCTGAACGAGTCCACGACGTCGGCCCCCAGCGTCTGGCAACGCGCGGACAGGACACCGCCACCGGCCGCGGTGATGGCGGCCGCGATGCGGTACAGCACCCCGATGCCGTCGGGCGCGCGCACCTCCAGCACCGGAGCGGTGACGTCGTCGTCGATCCAGCGGACGGACGGGGGCTGGGCATGCGGAGGCGGTGGGTAGGCAGCCGCGCGGTCGGCGACCCGGGGGCCGAGCGACGCACCGCCGTCCTGCAAGGCCGCCGCCAGATCAGTCCGGACGACCTGCCAGTCCGGCCCCGTGCCGTAACGCGGTTGGGCCACGGCGGTCACCACTGCCCAGCCGTCGCGGGAGAAGGCGGTCAGGGTGCGGATCTCGAGCCGGTGTAGCGCCAGCACCCCAGCCACCATGGCAAGCACCCCGTCGACGTCCGGGTACGAGATGTCGATCGCGTCGCCCTCAGGCAGGATCGCCAGGTCGCGGGCGTCCAACATCGCCTGCTGCTGCGGCGTCGGCTCGCTGACCGGCGGCGGGGAGCCCTCGAGCACGCTGCTCACCCGTGCCACGAGTCGGCGGAGCAGGCCTTCCTTCCACGAACTCCAGGCCGCGGGCCCGGTCGCTTTGGAGTCGGCTTCGGTCAGTGCGGCCAGGAGTTCCAACGTCAACCGGTCGCCGACCTGGGCGGCGACCGCGTTGATCGTGGCCGGATCGTCGAGGTCGCGCCGTTGCGCGACGTCGGCCAGCAGCAGGTGGTGGCGCACCATCTGCTGCAGCACGGCGGTTTCGTCCGCCGTCAGCCCGATCCGCGGGCCGATCCGGCCGACCAACTCGATCCCGACTTCGGTGTGGTCGCCCGGCAGGCCTTTGCCGATGTCATGCAACAACGTGCCGAGCAGAAGCAGGTCGGGCCGGGACACGTTACGGGTCAGGCCGGCCGCGTTCGCCGCCGCCTCGATCAGGTGCCGGTCGACCGTGTACGTGTGATACGCGTTGCGCTGCGGATGGCTCCGGGTGTGCTCCCACTCCGGCAGCCAGCGGACGAGCAGGCCGGCCTGGTCACAGGCCTCGAGGACGGGTACGGCACCCGGGCCGGCGCCGAGCAGGTCGACGAACGCTTCCCGAGCTGCCGCAGGCCACGGCTCGGGAAGCGCAGCCCCGGCCGCCAGCCGCTCCAGCGCCACCTGCGAGAGCGGCAGACCGGCGTGCGCGGCTGCCGCCGCGGCTCGGAGGCCAAGGACCGGATCTCGATCAGGGTCAGCCTCCAGCGCGAGCACGACCTCGCCGCCCTGCGCCACGACTCCGTCGGCCAGCGGTGTCCGGACCGAACCTCGACGACCGAACGGCCCGCGCCGCGCGGGCGCCGGCGACGGAAGCACCCGCCGGAAGGTGACGTCGAGGACGTACGCGATCGCGCGGGCGGCACCGGCGACCTTGGCCATCAGCGCGTCGGCGCTCTCGAAGCCGAGCGCCGCGGCGACCGCGTCCTGTTCCTGCAGGGCCAGCCGATCGCTGGCCGCGCGCTTGTGCAGCTCCCCCCGTGCGTCGAGCAGGACGGCCTTCGCCTCCTGGATGGCCGCGGTCGGCCGATCCGCGCGTTGGCTTGCCGCGATCTGCCACAACGCCTGGGCGTCCCTGAGGCCGCCCCGCGCCTCTTTCAGGTCGGGTTCGAGAAGGAAGGCGAGTTCGCCCACTCGTGACGCACGTTCCCGGCAGGACGCCGCCAGTTCGGGCAGGCATCGGTTGGCGTCGGCCCGCCACTGCTTCAGGTGCGCTTCGCGTAGTTCCGCGGAGACGGTTTCATCCCCCGCGATGTGGCGCAGATCGAGCAGGCCCACCATCGCCTTGAGGTCTCCGCGTGCGACCTCGAGCGCCTGCGCAACCGTGCGGACGCTGTGGTCGAGCGCCAGACCGGCGTTCCAGATCGGATACCAGATCGCGTCGGCGATCTTGGCGACCTTCTTGGCGTCCTCCGTTCCGCGATAAAGCAGGACCAGATCCAGGTCACTGCGCGGCGTCAACTCCCCCCGGCCGAGCGAACCGACGCCGATCAGTGCCACTCCTGGGCCATCGCCGGCAGCCGCGAACAACGCCTGTAGGGCCGCATCGGCGTCCTCGGTCAGAGCAGCCCTCAGGGCCGGCCCGACGAGGTCGGACCGGCCCTGAGGTTGGTACATGAAGGTGCGCACTTCCGCACCCTCTCTTATCTGGTTGACGCTGCTACCCGACTGCTCGGTCAGACCGCGTCGGCGCCACGCTCGCCGGTACGAACCCGGACGAGCGTTTCCACCGTCGTGACCCAAACCTTGCCGTCACCGATGGAACCGGTCTGAGCCGCGCCGACCACCGCCTCGACCACCGCGGCCGAGGCCGGGTCGTCGACGAGGATCTCGAGCTTCACCTTCGGGACGAAGTCCACCTGGTATTCGGCTCCGCGGTAGACCTCGGTGTGGCCCTTCTGGCGGCCGTATCCCTGGACCTCGGAAACCGTGATCCCGGTGATGCCGGCAGCCTCGAGCGCCGTCTTCACGTCGTCGAGCTTGAACGGCTTGATGATTGCGGTCACCAACTTCATCAGACCGACGCTCCTTCCGTGAGGGTGTGCGCTCCGAATGCGGACGAGGTACCCCAGTCGTACGCCGCCTCACCGTGCTGGTCGAGGTCGATGCTCTCAACCTCGGCATCCGGCTTGACCCGCCAACCCAGCGTGTACTTGATGAGCACCGCGATGATCGCCGTGACGACACCAGACCACACCAGAGTGAACAGGACGCCCGCTGCCTGGTTGCCCAGCAGGTGAGCGTTGCCACCGTAGAACAGGCCGCCGCCACCGGTCGGGAACAGACCGTCGATGCCCTGCGGCGACTTGACGGTGCCGAAGAAACCGATCAGCAGCGCACCGAGGATGCCACCGACGAGGTGGACACCGACGACGTCGAGCGAGTCGTCCAGACCCATCTTGTACTTCAGGCCGATCGCCACCGCACACACCGCACCGGCGATGAGGCCGATGAGGATCGCGCCCAGCGTGTTGACCGAACCACACGACGGGGTGATCGCGACGAGACCGGCAACCACACCGGACGCCGCACCCAAGGACGTGGCCTTGCCGCGCAGTAGACGCTCGACAGCGATCCAGCCCAGCATTGCGGCCATCGTCGCCACCGTGGTGTTGAGGAACGTCACCCCGGTTTCGTGCGTGAACTGCGTGATCATCTGGCACGTCTTGTCGCCGCTGCAGCTACCGATCGAGTCCCACGGGTTGTCGTCGCCGCCCGCCACGAACACGATCGAGCCGACGTTGAAGCCGTACCAGCCGAACCACAGCAGGCCGGCGCCGATCATCGTGAGGGTCACGTTGTGCGGCTTGCCGGGGTTCTTCGGCCAGCCAACGCGCTTTCCGATGATCGCGGCGAGCACAGCACCGGCAATACCGGCGTTGATGTGCACGACGGTTCCGCCGGCGTAGTCGAGGTTCGGGAAGTGCGAGTAGAACCAGCCGCCGCCCCACACGTTGTGGGCGATGACGACGTAGACGAACGTCACCCACAAAGCGGTGAAGACCATCCAAGACGAGATCTTCACCCGATCGGCGATCGAGCCGGAGATCAGCGCCACCGTGATCACGGCGAACGTGAGCTGGAACAGCACGAAGATGAAGTTCGAACTGCTTACGTTCATGAGCCCGAATGTGTGGGATGGGCTCGCAATGAGCTTCCCGTTCGCGTTGCCGACGCCGTCGCCACCCCAGCCCATTGACCAGCCCCAGAGCACGAAAACGATGCCGACCACGCCCATCGCCGTGAACGACATCATCATCATGTTCAGCGTCGACTTCGTGCGGGTCATCCCGCCGTAGAACAACGCAAGGGCCGGCGTCGTCATCATGACGACGAGCGCGGTGGCTACGATCATCCAGGTGTAGTAGCCGTCTTCCATCAAGCCTCCATCCTCAGGACAGGCGAGTAATTACGCCCAGCAGGACGAGACATGGTTCCTGCGAGCTGGCGCCGGCCCACTTTGATGGTGCGATGTTTCCGAAGATGAACGCCCGTGTTTCGCGCACGTAACGAAGCGGGCCCGGGCGTTGTGATCCGCGTCAGGCTGGTCTGACCACGATCCAGACGCGCTCGATCCGATCCACCGGGATGTCGTAGCCCACCCGTTCGACCACATACGGCTTGCCGGCGAGGCGGACGTTCTCGCCCACCCGCGGCACGTACGAGTCGTCCCAGCTGGTCGCGACCTCGGTGTTGTCGGCATCGACGTACGTCGTCGGGATGGACGAGCGGAAGGGATTCGGCACGGCGGTTGCGCTCGTCGCCTAGTCGCCCAGGAGGGCGTCGACGAACGCCTCCGGGTCGAAGGGAGCAAGATCGTCGGGGCCTTCCCCGAGCCCGACGAGCTTGACCGGAATGCCGAGTTCGCGTTGCACCGCAACCACAATGCCGCCCTTCGCGGTGCCGTCCAACTTCGTCAGCACGATCCCGGTCACCTCCACGACCTCGGTGAAGACCCGCGCCTGAATCATGCCGTTCTGGCCGGTCGTCGCGTCGAGAACGAGCAGCGTCTCGTCGATCGGCGAGCGCTTTTCGATCACCCGCTTGACCTTCCCGAGCTCGTCCATCAGGCCAGTCTTGGTGTGAAGCCGCCCGGCCGTGTCGATCAGCACGGCGTCGACTCCCTGGCTGGCCCCGGCAGCGACCGCGTCGAACGCGATGCTCGCGGGGTCGCCGCCCTCCGGGCCGCGGATCGTCCGCGCACCGACCCGCTCCCCCCAGGTCTGCAGCTGGTCAGCGGCCGCCGCGCGAAACGTATCGGCCGCGCCAAGGACCACGCTACGTCCGTCTGCGACCAGAACCCGCGCCAGCTTTCCGCAGGTGGTCGTCTTGCCGGTCCCGTTCACGCCGACCACCAGGAGCACCGACGGCCGGCCGTCGAGGACCACGGTGCGCAACGTCCGGTCGGTGGTCAGACCGACCTGGGCCAGCAGCTCGTCGCGCAGCAGCGCGCGTAGCTGCTCCGGTGTGCGGACACCCAGGACGGCCACCCGTTCCCGAAGGCTCGCGACGATCTCCGTCGTTGCCGCCACGCCCATGTCGGCCGCGAGCAACGTCTCCTCGATCTCGTCCCAGGCATCGGCGTCGAGGTGGTCGCGAGACAGGACTGACAGCAGGCCTCGACCGACGGCGTTCTGGCTGCGTGCTAGCCGTCCGCGCAGCCGAACCATCCGTCCGGCCGTCGGTTCGGGTACGTCCAGCGCTGGCGCCGCCGGCGCCGCGACGGCGGCGGTCGGCTCGGCGGCGGCGTGATCGAGGCTGGTCGTCACCGCCGGCTCCGGCTGGGCAGCGCGCGGCGCTGTGGGCGGAGCAAGCACCGCGGCGCCCCGCCGGCGCCGCGGGATGGCCAACAGCACAAGGGACGCCGCGCCCGCGACGAGCACGACGGCGATGACGATCAGAGCAATCAGCACGCGTCGATCCTGTCAGACGGACGTGCCGTCACACTTCGACGACCTCGCGCAGTCGCTGGCTGACGACGGCGGATACCCCGTCGTCCCGCATCGAGACGCCGTACAGCGAATCGGCGATCTCCATCGTGCGCTTCTGATGCGTGATGATGATCAGCTGGCTGCGCTCGCGTAAGCCCTCGAGGCACTGCAGCAGCCGCTGCAGGTTGCGGTCATCAAGTGCCGCCTCGACCTCGTCGAGGACGTAGAACGGCGAAGGGCGCGCGCGGAAGATCGACACCAGCAACGCGATGGCGGCCAGCGACCGCTCACCGCCGGACAGCAACGACAGCCGGGAGACCTTCTTGCCGGCCGGCCGCACGATCACCTCGATGCCGGTCTCCATCAGGTTCTCGGGATCGGTGAGTTCGAGCCGGCCGCTGCCGCCCGGGAACAGGATCTCGAAAACCTCGGTGAACTCACGGGCGGTGTCCTCGAACGCGGCCCGGAAGATCTCGTGGATATGGCCGTCGACCTCGCGGACGATGCCGAGTAGGTCGCGACGGGTTGCTTTGAGGTCCTCGAGCTGGGTCGAGAGGAACTGGTGGCGCTCTTCCAGCGCGGCGAACTCCTCGAGGGCCAGCGGGTTCACCTTGCCGAGCTGGGTGAGCTGACGCTCGGCCTCTTTTGCCCGCTTCTGCTGGACGACTCGGTCGTACGGAACCCCACCGGCGGTCTCACCATCGCCGTCGGCGCCCGCGGGGGGCTCGACGGTGCCGGCCTCCTCGCCGGGCACCGGGTCTGGCGGTACGAGCTGGTCAGGGCCGTACGACGCGACCAGCTCGGCCGACTCGATCCCGAACTCGGCCAGCGCACGCTCCTCGAGCGCCTCGACCCGAAGGCGCTGCTCGGCCCGGGCGACCTCGTCGCGGTGAGCCTTGTCGCGGAGCAACGCGGAGCGTTCGGCGAGCGCGCGCATCGCTTCCCGACGTTCGTGCAGTTCGCGCTCCGCCGTGGCCCGGGAGGCCGCGGCCGCGTCGCGAGCTACCGCGGCCTCGACCAGTGCGGCGCCGATTGCCTCGGCCAGTTGTTCGGACGCCGCGCAAACTGCGCGGGCGCGCGCCCCTTGAATCGCCCGGCGCCGTTGTTCCGCTGCAAACCGGGCACGAGCCTCGATCTCCGCCGCCGCCGCGCGCTCGAGTTGCTCGGCGCGCCCGGTGAGCGCGCGTACGCGCTCCTCCCCCGTACGCACGCCGAGCCGAGCCTCGACCTCCGCGGCCCGCGCCTCGGCGAGACCGGCGGCGAGCGCGTCCCGCTCGGACGGGTCGGGCGCGATGTACTCCTCCGGCAGGTTCTCCGCCTGGTCCAGCCGTTCACGTAGGCCTTCGGCCGCGACGACCGCCGCGTCGTGGGCGGCGCGCGCCTCGGTCCGTTGCCGCTCCAGCCGGGCGGCCTCGTCGGCCGCACTCCGGGCCTTACTCGCGAGGAGCCCCAGTTCCTCGCTGAGCGCCGCCATGCGGGCGTCCGACGAGTGGAGTGCCTCGAGCGCCTCGTCGAGAGCGACCCGCGCTTCCTGCTCCCGCTCCCGCAGTACCTCCAGTTGGGCGCTCGCGGACGCGGCCATCCGCCCGGCCTCTTCCGCCCGATCCCGCGCTTCATCTGCCGCTGCCTGAACCTCGAGCAGCGACGGTGCGGCCGCGGAACCGCCGCTGGCCCAGCCGTCGCCGAACAGGTCCCCCTCAAGAGTCACCGCCCGGACGCCCCGCGCGACCGCCGACCGCGCCTGGGCGAGGTCGGCAACGACGACGATGCCGTCGAGCGCTATTGCGATCGCGGGCCGCAGGGCCGGCGGCGCGACAATCAGGTCGAGCGCCCAACGGCCGATCGGCGCATCGCCCCGCGGCGCGGGCCCGCTTGCCCCACCGATGACCAACCCCACCCGGCCCGACTCGGTCCGCTTCAGCTCCTCCAGCGCGCCGACCGCGTCCTCGACCGATGCGACGGCGACGGCCTCGGCATACGCGCCGAGCGCAGCGGCGATCGCCGCCTGAGCGCCGGCCTCGACCGTGAGGAGCGCGGCGACCGAACCCAGAACACCGGGCAGATCCGATCCGAGCAACGCGCCGGCGCCGTCGCGGCGGTCCAGAGCCAGCGCCAATGCCTCCCACCGGGCGGTCGCCGCCGCCCGGTCGCGCTCGGCCGCCCGTTCCTGTTCGGCCAGCGCCGCAACCTGCGCCTCGATGTCCGCGAGCTGGGACGCGGCCTTCTCGTACGCCTCGTCGAGACTGAGTTCACCTTCGTCGAGCTGGCCGGCGCTGGCCTGCACGCGCGCAAGGTCCTCGTTCGCTGCCGCTTCGCGCTCCCGCGCAGCGCCCAGCGCCTGGGCCAACCGGCCGATCTCAGCCTCGCCGGCGACGATGCGGCTTTCGGCTGCGGCTACCTCGCCGGCGAGTCGCGCCAGCCCCTCGCGGCGATCCGCGGCCGCTCGCGCGGCGGCCGCGATGGCGGCGTCGATCTGAGCGACCGCCGTTTCCGCGTCCTGGCGACGGTGCACGGCGCCCTCGAGCCGCTCACGGTCGCTCGCGAGTGCTCGCTCAGTGACCTGCTGGGCTTCGCGGACGTCGTGCGCCTCAGCGTGCAACGCCGCGGGATCACGTCCCGCCGCCGTTTCGATCGGGGCGGCCAGGTGCCGGGCGCGTTCCGCGGCGAGCTGGGCCAAGCTGCGCGCCCGCTCGGCCAACCCGGACAGCCGGTAGTACGTCTCCTGGGCGCGGGCCAGCGCCGGCGCCGCCGCGGCCACCGCGGCGTCGAGCTCGGTTTCCCGATCGCGGGCCTGCGCAATCTGGGTCTCCACCGCGGCGAGTTCGGCCAGCGCGGCTTCCTCGTCGGCGGTTTCCGCGGCGTGCGCGTTCCGCAGGTCCACGAGGTCGTCTGCGAGCAACCGCAACCGGGCATCGCGTACGACGGCCTGGATGACACCGGCGCGGCGAGCGATCTCCGCCTGACGCCCGAGCGGACCGAGCTGACGCCGTAGCTCGGCCGTCAGGTCGATGACACGGGCCATGTTCGCGCCCATCGCGTCGAGCTTGCGCAGCGCCTTTTCTTTGCGCTTGCGGTGCTTGAGCACCCCGGCCGCTTCCTCGACGAACGCGCGCCGGTCCTCCGGGCGGGCCTGTAGAACCGCGTCGAGTTGTCCCTGACCGACGATCACGTGCAGTTCGCGCCCGATACCGGAGTCGCTCATCAGCTCCTGTACGTCGAGCAGCCGGCACGGTGTGCCGTTGATCGAGTACTCGCTCTCCCCCGAGCGGAACATCAGCCGGCTGATGCTGACCTCGCTGAACTCGACCGGGAGCGCGCCGTCGGTGTTGTCGATCGTCAGCGTGACCTCGGCCCGACCGAGCGCGGGCCGGTTCGGCGTACCGGCGAAGATGACGTCGCTCATTGAGCCGCCCCGTAGCGCCTTGGCACCCTGTTCGCCCAGTACCCAGGCGATGGCATCGACGACATTCGATTTGCCGGAACCGTTGGGGCCCACCACGCAGGTGATGCCGGGCTCCAGCCGGAACGTCGTCGCCGTCGCGAAGGACTTGAAGCCGCGAACGGTCAGGGTCTTGAGGTGCACGTCTCCCTTTACGGCTCAGAAGGCTCGATCGTCAGCCGAAGCGGCTGCCGGATCGTCCCTGCAGCCTAGCCAAAGAAAACGCCGCCGGGCTCAAGGCCGGCGGCGGTGAAAGAAGGGTGAAACGGAAGGCCATCGCGGTCCAGATGCAGCCGCGACGGGGGCTGGGGACGGTCAGGCGAGAGCAGGTTCGCGCAGGTCGGCAACCTCGGACGACGTGAGCACGGCGTCACCGAGCGCATCGTTGATTGCGTCGTCCATCACGCGGATCCGAGCCAGCTCGTCCTCGAGGTCGCGTACTCGGCGGCGAAGTCGGGTGACTTCGGCGACCAGCCGGGGATCGGTGCCCATGCTGACGTGACCGAACAGGGCCTTAGCCATGGTGAAGGTCCTCCACGTTGAGAAACCACGTACGGGTATCTACGAACTAGATGGGGCTAGGTTTGATGCCCCGTCGTACGCTCCGATTCCGGACCGACAGCGATGCCACTGCCGCAGCCACGTCCGTGGTGTTCAGGCGGGTCACTGTCTGGCGAAACCGGGTTCAGGGTGCGCCCCCGAACTCAAGCAGAGTCCCACGCGAGCAGGGCTGGGTCAAGCAGATCAGGCGTACCGGCGGCACCATTTCAACAGTGTTTCCTTACCGTTCCACGAATCCGACAAGATCAGCTCGAGCGTCACCCCACCGCGTGATCACGCTCTCGATCGAACCCGGACTCGAACCGGATCGGAGCACAGCCTCCAACGCTTCGAGGCGCTCCCGCGGCCCCTCTGCGACAACCTCGACCCGCCCGTCGGGCAGGTTCGTTGCGCTGCCGACCAAGCCAAGTTCCAGCGCCAGGGCGCGAACCCACCACCGCATGCCCACGCCCTGCACGCGGCCCCGCAGCCACAGCACGAGGCGCTCTCGCTCCTGCTCCTGGCCGCCGGGGTCGCTTACCACTGCGGCCGCCGCGGGACCGGCTGGCACGACGGGCAGGTGTACGACGACCGGTTCATGAACGCATCGCGCCGGATCGGCGTACCGCAGCGTCGGCACGGCTCGTCCCGGCGCCCGTAGACCGCCAGATCGCGCGCGAACAGTCCACTCGCCCCTTCGGTCGATACGTACAGCGCATCGAATGATGTGCCGCCGGCCGCGAGAGACTCGGTCAAGACCGCGCGCACCGCATCGAGCAGCCGAGCGATCTCGGGTCGGGTCATCGTCGCGGTCGGACGGGCGTAGTGCAGGCGGGCCCGCCACAGCGCCTCGTCCGCGTAGATATTGCCGATGCCGCTCACGAGTGTCTGGTCGAGCAACGCCCGTTTCAGTCCCGTGTGCTTTCGCCGTAGCGCGGCGGCGAACGCCGCATCGTCGAACCACGGGTCGAGAGGATCACGGGCGATATGGCTGATCGGTGCCGGGATCCGTCCGCCCGCACCGTCGTCGACGAGGTCCGTGATGGTGAGGCCACCGAACGTCCGTTGGTCGACGAAGCGCAGCTCGCGCCCGCCGTCGGTGAAGGTGAACCGGAGGCGCAGGTGTGTCTCGCTCGGCTTTTCAGCCGGTACGACCAGTAACTGGCCGCTCATGCCCAGGTGCGCCAACACGGCCGCGTTGGGACGCTCGCCCGGCCCCGCGGCCAGGCCGAGCCACAAATACTTGCCCCGGCGCGACGCCGCCGACATCGTCTGACCGGCCAGCGCCGCCTCGAAGGCCGATGCGCCGGGCAGGTACCGACGGATGGCACGCGGGTGCCGGACTTCCACGGCCTCCACCGTGCGCCCCGCCACACCGCGCTGCAGACCCAGGCGGACGACTTCGACCTCGGGCAGCTCAGGCATCCGCCTCGCTCGGCGGATCAGTCGGCGGATCGGCCGACGAAGGCTGGTCGCCGAGCATCCGGTAGGTCGCCTCGGCAGCTTCCTGCTCGGCCTCTTTCTTGCTGCCGCCGGTTCCGCGACCGTACGCCTCGCCCCCGAGGATCAGCACGGCGGTGAACGTCTTCGCGTGGTCTGGGCCGGTTTCGGAGACGGAGTACTCCGGCGGACCGAAGCCACCCTCGGCAGCCAGCTCCTGCACAGAGGTCTTCCAGTCCAGGCCGGCACCCAGGTCACGGGATGCCTCGACCAGCGGCAGGACGAGCCGGCGGACGAATGGCGCGCTGAGGTCTAGGCCGCCGGTCAGCCACACCGCGCCGAAGATTGCTTCGAGCGTGTCCGCCAAGATGCTCTGCTTCGCCCGCCCGCCGGTGCTCTCCTCGCCCCGGCCTAGCAGCAACCACGGGCCGAGATCGATGCCGCGCGCGATCCCGGCGAGCGCCCGCATGTTCACGACGGCAGCGCGCAACTTGGCGAGCTGCCCCTCCGGCAGGTCAGGGAATCGGCGGTAGAGCTCGTCGGTCACCACGATGCCGAGCACAGCATCGCCGAGGAACTCCAGCCGCTCGTTGGTCGGCAGCCCGCCGTTCTCGTAGGCGTACGACCGGTGCGTCAGCGCCTGCTCGAGCAGCGCCGCGTCGACGTCCACCTGGAGGCGTTTGAGCAGCTCAGCGCGATCCGGCACACTCTCGGCGCTCACGGCAGCACCGGGTTCAATCCGGCGTAGCTTCGCCGCCACGCGACCAAGTCGCCCATCAACCGGCGCGTTCGGTCCACCAAACCACCGCGATACACCTCCGCGGCGCACGCGATGGCATCGGCGCATGCTCGCGCCGAATCCGCCCGACCTACCACAACGACCCCCTCGATCCCCAGGACCACGCCGCCACCGGACGGCGTCCGCACGCATCGCTCCGTACCAACGTCGAGCGCGTCCCGCAGGACGCTACCGCTGAAACCGTCCGTGACCACCACAGGGGGTAACGAGACATTAGTCACCACTTCGCGCAGGTCAACTGCCTGTTCGACCCGAAAGAACCCTGCTTCGGCCAGAGGGCGAAGCACCGCTGCGGTGAGCTGCGCGACCGAGCCTTCGCCGCGCTGTTCCGATGCCGCGAGCGGCGCCACGCCCGCCTCGCGACGACCGAACGTTGCCGCGAGACCGAGGCCGAGGAGTGCGAGCGAGGAGGCGCCACCGTCCTTGACGTCCGGGTTGCCGCTGACGTCAAGCAGCACCGACTGGCGGATCATGGCGGCGACCGCCGGTCGCGTCACGCCGGGAAGAAGGGGGAGCACGAACTCGGTCGCCGCAAGCGCGACGGAGGGGGCGCCGAGCAGGACTGCCGCATCCGCTTGACCATCACGGACGAGGCCCGTGGCAACGCGTACGGAGGCCGGCCGCAATCCACGGATCGCGCGGGCAGGCTCAGGCGTTTCGGCTGGGATAGGCGCAGCCGTGCGGACCTCGACACGGTCCGGTACGTCGATCGAGTCGAACGCCGCGGCCACGTCGCTCGGAGTGCCGGCGAGAACGACACGAAGGTCGGGATCAGCGGCGAGGGCACGTCGTACGCCTTCGGCGAGGCCGGCCGGATCTTCGGGGCCGTAGAAATCCAGCGCGACCCGCACGGCGGCGCGCACGCCGGCCTCGTTCGAGGACGCCGTATCAACCACCCGGTCCCCCCGAACGCTGTGGCGTCAGACCGCGAGGACCTGGCGCTTGTTGTACGTGCCGCAGGTCGGGCAGGCGATGTGCGGAAGCTTGGGCTGGCGGCAACGGTCGCAACTCACGATCGTCGGCGCAGCGGTCTTCCACTGGCTACGACGCGAGTGCGTGTTGCTCCGCGAGGTGCGGCGCTTCGGTACAGCCACGGCTTCCATCCTCCAACCACATCCAGGTGCCGGAAGCTCCGGCGCCTGCTTCGACCAAGTCCTCGAGAAGGTCGCTTCAATCGTCCTCGGCGGACGGCTGACGCAAAGCCTCCAGTGCGGCCCACCGCGGATCCGCCGTGCCGTGACCGTGGTCGGGACCGGCATCGGCGAGGTGCACGCCGCACTCAACGCAGAGCCCCGGGCAGTCATCGCGGCACAGCGGTCGCACCGGCAAGCCGAGGACCACCGTGTCGCGGATGACCTGCTCCAGGTCGAGCAGGTCACCGTCAAGACGCATGACTTCCTCGTCCTGTTCCTGCCCGGTGCCTGCCGTCCGGTCGTGCCGGTCGGCCTGTTCCGGATAGGACCAGAGCTCCACGAACTCGGCCCGGAGCGTGTCGCGAACCTCGTCGAGGCACCGCGCGCACTCCCCCACCAACGGCGCCGTCAAGAAGCCGGTGCCGAGCACTCCGTCGAGCACCGACTCCAGGCGCAACTGCACCTCGATGTCAGCAGCCGCAGGAATGCAGATGATGTCCAAACCCACAGGATCCGTCACCGGGATCGTGATCGTGCCTTCCCACATCGATCCGGGGCGCCGACCCAACGGCCGAACGTCGAGGACGAAGGGACGCCGCGGCACTTGCCGGATGGCGACCTGATGCGTAGCTGGCGTCATCACGATTCCTGAAAGACGGCCACCATGAGTCGGGGGCCAACGAGAGAGCCTACCGGATGATCAGGGTCGTAGCTGCAACAGCGTTTAGACCGAACTCCCGGGCCGGGCCCGGCCGGCCGCACCTTCTGTCGACCCGGCGCCGACAAAGGGCGACGGCTCGTCGTGAAGCTCGTCGGAATCGTCGCGGTCGTACAGCTCGGGCGACGTTTCGCCGACGTCGGCGAGATGTTGCTCGACGCGACCCCGGAGCTTTTCCCGGCCGCGCTCGACGGCGGCGATGGTCTTGTGCAGGACGACTTCGAAGTTGGCCAGTTTGCCGTCGACGTAGTCCTCGACCTCGGCGCGCATCGTGGCCGCCTGCTGACGTGCGTCGGCCAGCGTCCGCTCGGCCTGTCGCTGAGCCTCCAACGCGACCTCCGACCGGCTGACGAGCCGGGCCCGCTCGGCCTTCGCCCGCTCGATGATGCGTTCCGCTTCGGCCTCACCTTCAGCGACGACATCGCCCCGGTCGCGCAGCACGCCGTCCGCCTGTGCGAGTTCGTCCGGAAGGAGGTCACGGACCTCCTCGACGAGCGCGACCACCTCAGCCCGGTTCACCACGCAGGACGCGGAGAGCGGGACGGCCTTTGCGCCAGCAAGGAGCGAAGCCAGTTCGTCGAGCTTGCTTTCTACGGCCGACATGGTCCCAATGTACGACTCATCACAGCTTCATGATGTGGGCGACTGTCACGGTCTGTGAGCAAGACGTTCCTTGAGACGGGCCAAGACGAGCGGCGGAACCAGGGCGGAGACGTCTCCGCCCCAGGTCGCCACCTCCTTGACGAGCGAGGAGGACAGGAACGAGTACTGCGGGTTCGTATGCATGAACAACGTCTCGACGCCCGCCAACGAGTGGTTCATCTGGGCCATCTGCAGCTCGTAGTCGAAGTCGCTGACAGCCCGCAGACCCTTGACGATGACGCCGATGCCGAAGTGCCGGCAGAAGTCGGTCGTCAGGCCTTCGAACCGCTCGACGCGGACGTTCGGAATCTCACGGGTGACCTCGGTGAGCATGTCGCACCGCTCGTCGGTGTCGAACATGCGGGCTTTCGTCTTGTTGACGCCCACACCGACGACGACCTCATCGAAGAGCGCGGCGCTGCGCACGATGATGTCGAGGTGGCCATTGGTCACCGGATCGAACGAACCAGGACACGCTGCCCGTCTCACAGCGAGCGACCGTACCAAAGGGTGGTCTCCCCGTACGCACGGGACCGCATTGCCTCGATGCCGGCGGGCCAGCTGAGCGGCCCGCTACGGGTGGACCGCTCGATCACCACCCTGCCCCGGTAGCCGGCCAGCCAGCGCGGAACCTCCCGCAGCAGCGGTTCAATGTCGGCCGCATACGGCGGGTCCGCGAGCACCACGTCGTATCGGACGGCGTCGCCCGCCAGGAACCGTTCGACGTCGGCCGCGACTACCCGGCCGCCGGTCAGGCCGAGCGCTTCGAGGTTCGTGCGGATCACGGCGGCCGCGGCCGGGTCGCTCTCGACGAAGACAGCCCCGGTGGCGCCGCGGGACAGGGCCTCCAGCCCCAGCGCGCCGGAACCTGCGTAGAGGTCGAGCACCTGCAGCCCGGTCAGGTCCCCCAAGCTGGAGAAGAGCGCCTCCCGTACCCGGTCGGTGGTCGGCCGGGTACCCGCGCCCGGTGGCGTGCGGAGCCGGCGCCCGCCGGCCGACCCGGCGATGATCCGGGTCACCCCTTCTCCAGGTAGGCGGCATTTCGATCCAGGTCGGCGACCGCGGCGGCGAGCGCCGGATAACGGTCCAGGTTCGGGTCGTCGTGCACGAGCGCTTGCGCGTATGCCCGGGCGCCGGACACGACGTCCGCGTCCTCGATCAGCCGCAGCAGCCGCAGCTGCCCGCGGACGCCGTGCTGCGCGGCGCCCAGGACGTCGCCCTCACCCCGCAACCGCAGGTCGGCGAGCGCGAGTTCGGCCCCGTCGTTCGTCGCGGCGACCGCGTCGAGGCGATCGCGAGCCGGCGCCGCGGACGGCAAGGCGGTGTGCAGGAGGCAGAGGCTGTCGTACGGACCGCGGCCGATGCGGCCACGGAGTTGGTGAAGCTGGCTGATGCCGAACCGATCGGCGTCGAGCACCACCATCACGGTCGCGTTCGGGACGTCGACCCCCACCTCGATGACGGTCGTCGCGACGAGCACGTCGATGTCGCCGGCCGCGAAACCGCGCATCACCCGGTCCTTGTCGTCGGCCGGCATCCGGCCGTGCAGCACTGCGATGCGAAGGCCGGCGAGTTCACCGGCGGCAAGCTGTGGACCGACCTCCTCGACCGCCGCGGCGGGCCGTCGTACCTCGTGCGAGCCGTCGGCAGTCTCTTCGGGTTCGCCCGGCTCCACGCGGGGGCAGACCACGAATGCCTGCCTGCCTGCCGCGACCTCGTCGCGGATCTTCGTCCACATCCGGGCGACCCAGGCGGCCCTGTCCTCCGGCACCACCGTCGTCGAGATCGGCCGGCGACCGCTGGGCAGTTCGGTGAGCTCCGAGGTCTCCAGGTCACCGAAGACCGTCATCGCGACAGTGCGCGGGATCGGCGTCGCGGTCATCACGAGCAGGTGCGGCACGGTCTCGCCCCGGGCGCGGGCGCGCAGCGCCGCACGCTGCTCGACGCCGAAGCGGTGCTGCTCGTCGACGACGACCAGGCCGAGGTCGTGGAACGCGACCCCCTCGGACAGCAGGGCGTGGGTGCCGATGACGATCCCGGCCGAACCGTCCGCCGCGGCGTCGAGCGCGGCCCGCCGGGCCACCGCGCCCTGGCTGCCGGTGAGCAGCACCACCCGCGTCGCCACGTCGGCGGCGCCCAGCTCACCCGCACAACCGACCGGCCCCAGCAGGTCACGAATGCTCCGCAGGTGTTGCCCGGCAAGCACCTCCGTCGGTGCGAGCAGCGCGGCCTGACCACCCGAGTCGACAACCTGCAACATCGCCCGGACCGATACGACGGTCTTGCCGGAGCCGACCTCGCCGGCCAGCAATCGGTTCATCGGCGTCTCGCGGGCCAGTTCGTCCGCCAGCTCGGCGCCGACTTCACGCTGGCCGGCGGTCAACGGGAACGGCAGCGCGGCGTCGAACGCGTCCAGGGTGCCGCCCGGCGTACCCGGCCTCGCCGCGGCGCGCATCGCCCGCGCGCTGGCCCGGCGGCCGGCCAAGGCGACCTGCAACCCGAAAGCCTCGTCCCATTTCAACCGCTCGCGAGCGGGCTCGAGCTCGTTCAGGTCTGCCGGCTGGTGGATCGAGCGGATCGCGTCGTCGTACGGAAGGAGCCCCAGTTCTGCGCGCATCGGGTCGGGCATCGGGTCGGGCAACGGGCCGAGCGAGGTGAGGACGGTGGAGACGGCTAGCTGGATCTGCCACGAGTTGATCTTGGAGCTGGCCGGATAGATCGGCGTCACGCCGATCCCTTCGCTGCCGATGTCGGGCTGCTCGGTGTCCTGCCCGAACAGCAGGCAGGTGGGGTGGGTGAGCTGGCGTTCGCCGTTGAACAGCGACAGCCGTCCGGCGAACTGGCCGCGCACCCCCGGCGCGAGCTGGGCGAAGCGCCACCGCTGCTTGAAGAACGTCAGCTTGAGCCGGTGCGTGCCGTCCGAAATGACCGCCTCGACGATGTGGCCGCGCCGGTTGCGCATCTCTCGGTGGGACCGGCTGACGACCTCGGCGACGACCGTCACGTAGTCGCCTTCGGCGAGGTCAGCCAGGTCGGACAGGCCCCCCGAGCGCACGTACCGCCGGGGGTAGTGCGCCAGCAGATCCCGGACCTTGTGGAGGTCGAACGCCTCCTCCAGCGGCCCAGCGGTCTTCGCGCCCACCGCCGTACGCAGCGAGCTGTCGAGCGCCAGCATTCACTCGACCCCGACGAGCAGCGGTGGGTCGAGCTCGCCGCCGTCGTAGACGATCGCGTCCGCGAGCGGATACGACGTCTCGAGGTGCGCAACGAGGTGATCGGCCAACCCCGCCGGCGCACCCGCTCCGGTGACCAGCGTGACCAGTTCGCCTCCGCCGTCGAGCAGCCGGTCCAGCAGGGCGACCGCGACCTCGTCGATACGGGTCCCGATCAGGACGACGTCCCCGCCGACCATCGCGAGCGCATCCCCGGCCCGGCACGTGCCGGCGTTCGTCAGCGCCTCCTGCTCGGCGATCGACACCTCGGCGACGCGGGTCGCCCCGGCCGCCTCGGCCATGGCCACCAGCGCGTCGGACAGCCGGGCATCGGGATCCGCGACCGCGAGCGCGGCCAGGCCTTGGACGGGCGATGACGTCGGCACGACGACGACGGACACGTCGTCGTTACGACTGCGGACCGCCTCCGCAGCTTCTTGCGCGATCGCCGTGCCATCCGGGGCGTTCGGGATGACGACCACTTCGCCGGCTGCGGCGTCGGTGATGAGCTGCTCGAGCTGCGCGCGGGACGGACAGGTCGCCGAGACCAGCGTTTGCGCGCCCGCCGCCTCGAACAGGGCCGCGTACGACTCCCCCGGCACGACCGCGACGACGGCCCGGCTGGCCCTGCGGTCAGTCGCCCGGCGGTGCGGGACGATCGCGCCTGGCAGCGGCTGGCCCAGGTTGGCCAACAGGTCGCCAGCGGCCGCGCCCTCGGCGAACCGGGTGACCGTGATCCGGGACGGAATCCCGGCCCGCACGCCGGCCTCCACCGCGGCGCCCGCGTCGTCGACGTGTACGTGGACCTGCCACAGGTCGTCGCCGCCCACAATCACGAGCGAGCCACCGATGGCGTCGAGTTCCTGGCGGAGGTCCGCGACCCGGCTCGGGTCGGTAGAGAGGAGGTACTGCACCTCGTAGCTATAGCCGTCACTGTCGACGTCGGCGTGCAACGGCGGCATCGGCCCCCGCGCCCGCGTGAGTTCGGGGCTTGCGGCGTCGTCGAGCGACTCCCCGAGCGACGGCGTCTGCGGGACCGGCAGGCCCTGCAGCGCCGAGCTAAGCGCCGTAAGGATCACGAGCCAGCCGCTGCCCCCGGCGTCCACCACGCCGGCCTCGGCCAGCACCGGCAACTGGTCCGGCGTCCGGGCCAGCGCGCTGGTGGCAGCCCGCTCGGCGGCGTCGACCACATCGAGCAGCGATACGCCGCCATCGGCCGCCAAAGCGGCGACAGCGGCGTCGGCGGCCGCGCTGGCGACAGACAGGATCGTTCCGGCGACCGGCCGGACCACGGCCGCCGTCGCCTCTTGCGCGGAGCGCGCGAACGCGGCGGTGAGCTGCTCCGGCCCCGCGCAGTCGGTGGGCAGCGCCGCGGCGAACCCGCGTAACAACTGGCACAGGATGACGCCGGAGTTGCCCCGCGCGCCGAGGAGTGCGCCGCGGGCGAGCAACGTCAGGAGCTGGCCGAGGTGTTCGTCATCGGTAGCCGGCGGCAGCGCCGCCGCGGCCGACTCCCAGGTCAGGAGCAGGTTGGTGCCGGTGTCGCTGTCGGCGATCGGGAACACGTTCAACGCGTCGATGTCGAGACGGCGGGCGCGCAGCCCAGCCTGCGCGGTCGCCACCCACCGACGGGCGACGGTCGCGTCGAGCATCGAGCCCGGAACCAACGCTCACCTCCCGGGCTCGGACTGGGCGGCACTCGAAGCTCGAAACATGGGAGTGTCCGCGTCGGTTGAGCCTATGCGCTGGGGCCCGTAATCCGGCGCAGTTCCCCACCCGCCCGGTGAGAAAACCGCGCCGCGTGCGCTACCCTTGCTTTCGAATTGTTCGGCGGCCCGGGTGGGCCCCGGTCGGAAGCGGCCAACACCTTGCGGTGATCGGCTGACGATCTGACCTTCTCGTAACGATCTGGAGTGTCTCGTGGCTGCCGTATGCGACGTCTGTGGCAAGGGACCTGGCTTCGGCATGTCCGTCTCGCACTCGCACCGCCGCACGCGTCGTCGGTGGAACCCGAACATCCAGCGCGTGCGTGCCCTTGTCGGTAAGACCCCCACCCGCCTCAACGCCTGCACCTCGTGCATCAAGGCCGGCAAGGTCGTCCGGGCCAGCTGAGCCTGGTCTGGTCTCGGGCCTTAGCGCCCGAAATGGTTGTAGCCGCCTGAGGCGGCACTGACGGCATCGCCGTCGACGTACACCCCCATCCCGTCCCGAACCCAGCCGATCCGGCGCGCGCCCGTCAGCGCTGCCAGCCGGGTCCCGGCCGGCAGCGCGGCGAGCAACGCATGGTCGTCGCCGCCGGTGAGTTCCCAGACCGGCGGCGAACCAGGTTCGCGTAACCCCTCGAGATACGGGTCGCGCAGCCCGTCCGTTTCCAGATGCAACGCCACGCCGCTGGCCTCGGCCAGGTGCCCCGCGTCGGCCGTCAGCCCGTCCGAAACATCACACAGCGCGTGCGCACCCAGCTCGGCGAGCAAAACGCCCGCGCCGTACGGCGGCTCGGGGCGCCGGTGCGCCGCCACCGCCGGCGCATAGCGCTCGGGTACGGCAAGCGGCCCCGTGTCGGCGGCCCTCGGATGCTCGGTCAGCCAGGAAAGGCCCGCCGCCGCCCAACCCACGCGCCCGACCAAGACCAGCTCGTCACCGGGTCGAGCCCCGGCGCGAGTGACCGGCTCCCGGCCGTCGAGGTCACCGAGCGCCGTGATGGCGAGCGTCAGCCGGTCGCTCGAGGCGACGGTGTCACCCCCGACGATCCGCGCGCCGGCGAGCGCGCATTCGTCGCGTAACCCGTCCGCGAGGTCGTCCAGGAAGCGATCGGGTACCGCGGCCGGCAGCGCGATCCCGACCAGCAGAGCTGTCGGACGCGCGCCCATCGCGACGATGTCCGCCAGGTTCGCGGCAGCCGCACGATGCCCGATGTCAGCGCCCGAAGACCAGTCGAGACGGAAATGGATGCCCTCCGCGAGCAGATCCGTCGTCGCGACGACGCGGCCGTCCGGTGCCGGGATCACCGCGGCGTCGTCGCCCGGCCCCGCCGGCGATGCCGGGGCGCCCACCCGCGCGGCGAACCGGGCGATCAGCCCGAACTCGCCGCCCACCCGGGCGCTGGCATTGGTCACGGGCTGTCGCCTCCTGTCTCGGGGTGCGGCTGGGATAGCGTCGGGCGACAGCCGCCGCCGCAGTCAGTGATCGTCGTACGAGGAGAGCCCATCATGGCTGCCCGCCCGGGCCTGCAGCGGGTCTGCCGCGCTGGATTGGCCGGGGTCGCCGGGGTTGCCGTGATGGGGCTCGCAGCCGGATGTGGCCGAGGTGGGGTCGCCGTGTCGGCGCCGAAGCCGGCACCCGACATGGCGGCGGCCTGCGCCGCACTGATCCACCGGCTGCCCGACGACCTGGCCGTCGGCGGCCACCGCCGGGCCACCTCCCCCAGCTCCCCGTACGTTGCCGCGTTCGGCTCACCGCCGGTGGTGGTTCGTTGCGGAGGGGCGATCCCGAGGTACAGCCCCACGGCCGACGTCCTGGTCATACAGGGCGTCGACTGGGTCGTCATCCCGAAGGGCAAGAGCACGAATCAGTTCGTCAGTTTCCACAGCACCCTGCCGGTCGAGGTCACGGTGACCCTGCCGGAACTGCCGGCGAACGTGCTGCCGCCGGTGACGGCACTGCTTACGGAACTCGCTCCGGCACGCTGACGAAGTCGATCGCGTCGAACAGTGCTGCCGGCTCGCGGGTGACCAACGCCCAGTACCGATCGCCGTACGACCAGTGCCACCACTCGGTCGGGTAGTTCACGAAGCCGGCACGGGTCAGCGTCGTCACCAGCAGCGCCCGGTTCCCGTCGGCGACCGGGTCGAGGTCGATCGAGCCGGTGTAGCAGCGGTTGTCCGACTCGATCGGCGTCGCGTTGAGCGCTGTGCCCATATCGAGTTCCACCCCGTCCGGCCCGCACAGGGTGACGTCCACGGCACCGCCGGTCGTGTGCGGCGCGACCTCCGGCGGAGCGATATACGCGCTCGTCGCCGACCGGACGCCGGCCTCGTCGAGCCCCGGCTCCGCGGCCCGCACGGTGGCGGCGTAGTCCTCGTACAGCGAGCGCTGCACCGACGGTGAACGCCAACCCTCGGCCACCAGCAACCGCACGCCGGCTGGCAGGGTCGCCTCGGCGCGTAACAGCCGATCCCGGACGGCCTGGCGTACATGGGCATATCCGCCCGTCGCCTCCGCGTACCGCTCGTCCAACCGGATCGCACTGCGCCGGAGGTCGACGAGCGGTTCGCCGGACTCCTCGACCGGGACGGCGGCCACCAGCGGATCGGCCAGCAGCAGCATCAGCGCAGCCCGGTCCCGCGCTTGCGCGCGAGTTCGATGAGGTGCGCGACGAGATCGGGATACGGCACCCCACTCGCCGCCCACATCAGCGGATACATCGACTGCGGCGTGAACCCGGGCATCGTGTTGATCTCGTTCACGACCGGACCGTCGGCGGTGAGGAAGAAGTCGACGCGCGCCAGGCCGGCGCAGTCGATCGCTTCAAACGCCCGCAGCGCGAGCGCCTGCACCTCGGCGACCAGCTCGGGCGTAACGTCAGCCGGGACGTCGAACGACGAGGATCCGTCGAGGTACTTGGCCTCGAAGTCGTAGAACGCGTGCTTGTCGTCGACGTGGATCTCCGCCAAGGCGCTGGCCCGAGGCGGCTCGCCGTCCAGGACGCCGCACTCGATCTCCCGCCCGATGAGCGCTGCCTCGACCAGCACCTTCGGGTCATGTCGCCGCGCCTCGTCGACGGCGGCGGGCAGATCGGCGAGCTGCTCGACCTTCGTGATGCCGAGGCTGGACCCCGCCCGAGCCGGCTTGACGAACCACGGCCCGTCGCCGGGCGCGGTCAGCGGGTCACCAGGCCGAAGCACGGTGTATGGGCCGACCGGCAGTCCGGCTGCGACGAGCAGCGTCTTCATGTGCTGCTTGTCCATGCCGGCGGCCGAGGCGAACACACCGGCCCCGACGTACGGAATGCCGGCCAGCTCGAGCAGGCCCTGGATCGAACCGTCCTCCCCGTACGGGCCGTGCAGGACAGGGAAGACCACGTCGACGGTCGCCTTCAACTCCCCGACGCCCAACTCGTGCCAGCCGCCAGGTACGACGGCGATCTCCGCGCCGGGCGCGACGGCCGGTAGTTCGCCCTTGCGGGAATCGAGCGCTGCCGGGTCATCAGGAGCCAGCACCCAGCGTCCATCCGGCAGGATGCCGACCGGAACGACGTCGAACCGTTCCCGATCGAGGGCGCGCAGCACGGCCCCGGCGCTGATGCAGGAGATGGCGTGCTCACCGCTGCGGCCACCGAACACCACGGCGACCCGGATCCGATCACTCACCCGAAGAACTCTGGCTCACTCGGGCTTGAGTTCGCGGCTCATCAGGCGGCGCGTCATGTCGCCGACCGTCATGCCGCCATAAAGGACCCGTACGACACCGGCCGTGATCGGCATCTCGACGTCGTGCTTCTGCGCAAGGTCCAGAATCGACCGGCATGATTTGACAGCCTCGGCGGTCTGCACCGTCTGCGCGATCGCCTCGTCGACGGTCTGGCCCTTCCCGAGCCGCTCGCCGAAGCCGCGGTTACGCGACAGCGGCGACATACAGGTGGCGGCCAGGTCCCCCAACCCGGCCAACCCGGAGAACGTCATCGGGTCGGCGCCGAGAGCCGCACCGAGCCGAGCCGTTTCGGCCAGACCCCGAGTGATCAGCGTCGCGACGGTGTTGTCCCCGTAGCCTAGGCCCGACGCCACCCCGCACGCCAGGGCGATCACGTTCTTGACCGCCCCACCCAACTCGCAGCCCACCAGGTCGGGGTTCGTGTACGGGCGGAAGTACGCGGTGGTGCACGCCCGCTGAACGTCTTTCGTCCGGACCGGGTCGATCCCCGCGACCACCGTCGCCGTGGGCTGTTCGGCGGCGATCTCGCGGGCCAGGTTCGGTCCGGTGACGACCACGACCTGCTCCAGCGGCACGTCGGCGACCTCGGCGATGACCTCGCTCATCCGCTTGTCCGTGCCGATCTCGACGCCCTTCATCAAGCTGACGAGGGTCGCGTTCCGCGGGATGGCGTGGCGCATCGCGGCGATGTTGCCGCGCAGCGTCTGGCTCGGCAGCGCGAACGCGACGATGTCCGCTCCCGCGAGCACTTCCGCCGGGTCGGTGGAGATAAAGAGCTCGTCGGGCAGCCTGATGCCGGGCAGGTACTGCGGGTTCACGCCGGCGTCGCGAATGGCGGCCATGATCTCGGGCCGCCGTGCCCACAGCGACACCTCGGTCTGCGCGTCGGACAACACCTTGGCGTACGTGGTGCCCCAGGAACCAGCACCGATGACGGCGGCCCGGGTCACGCGACGGTCACCTCGCCCGGATGCCACGGCTGGTTCGGCGGTGTCGCTTCCCGCAAGGTGCCAAGCGACTCGGTGATGCTGAACATGATCGTGTCGGTAATCTGCCGAAGGACTGCCGGCGTCACGTTCTGACCGCGCCAAGCCGACAGATCGATCGGCTCGCCGAGGGTCGACTGGACGACGGGGCGACGGAACGGCCGGAAGCGCTGCCCACGCGAGGAGATCTCGTGCGTGCCCCACTGCGCCAGCGGCAACACCGGCACGTCGCTGCTCAACGCGAGCCGGGCAACCCCGGTATGGGCGCGCATCGGCCACAGCTCGGGGTCTTTGGTCGTCGTACCTTCTGGATAGATGACGACGACCATCCCCTCCTTGAGCGCTTCGATGGCCGCGGATAGCGAATCGACGGCCTCGGTGCTGTGCCGCCTGACCGGAATCTGCTGGGTGCCGTTCATGATCCGGCCGAGCACAGGCGCCCGAAACAGGCTGTCCTTGGCCATGAAGTGCGGCAGGCGCCCACCGTCGTAGATGAGTTGCGCGACGGTCAACGGATCGACGACCGACACGTGGTTGGCCACGATCAGCGCGCCGCCGGTGGCGGGCAGATTCTCGAGACCGACCCGACGGCGACGGGTGAGCAACTGGGCGATCGGCCAGATGAGGGCAATGCACAGCCGGAACCAGGCGTTCGGCCGCTCCTGTCGACGCGGGCGAATCGCGTTGTCCCCGTTGCGGGCCATCCCTCAGTGCCGCCTTTCGTCCCTACTGCGGAGCTACGTGGTCATCCGCACCCGCGTCCGCGGACCACTTCTTGCCCGTGATCCTTCACCGGGCCGATGACAGTGTCGAGCAGCCTGGCAGCATGGCGCGTCATGGTAGCTCGCTCGGAGTCGTCCGAACCTGTAGCGGCGCCGCCCGCCGGCTGGACGGCCGTCGTTCCGGTCAAGGACCTCACGGTCGCGAAGAGCCGCCTTCCGTACGACGACCTGCCCCGCGCCGCCCTCGCCTTGGCGATGGCGCACGACGTCGTATCGGTGCTGCGCGCGACGCCAGGAATCGGCCGCGTCCTGGTGATCACGGACGACCCGACCGCCACCGACGAGCTCAAGGACGATGCCCGGATCGTGATGGACGCGCCGCGGGCAGGTCTGTCTGCCGCACTCAGCTTCGGTGCGCGGGTCGCGGCCCGGCATTGGCCGGCGGACGGCATCCTGACCGTCGCATCCGACCTCGCCGCGTTGAGCACCCCGGATCTACTACTCGTCCTCGAGACGGCCGCCGCCGTCCGCGCGAGCCGGTTCCTGATCGCCGACGCGGCCGGTTCCGGCACGACGATCCTGGCCGCCGCTCCTGGCACCTCGCTGCGCCCGCGGTTCGAAGGCGGTTCCAGGGCCGCGCATCTCGCCGAGGGGGCCGTCGACCTGACCGAAACGGCCCCGCCGGGCCTGCGCCAGGATGTCGACACCGCCGCCGATGTCGCGGCCATCCTCGCCATCGGCGCGGGACCGAGAACCCTGCGCACGCTTCGCACGTACGGCCTCGCCTGACGGTTCAACCGGTTGTTTACCTACGGGTGTGACACTGGCTCCATGACCGAGTCGATCACCTCGACACCAGCGCCGCCGACGCCGACCGCGCAGGCCAGCACCGAGCCGCTGCCCGAAGACCGCTTCATCAACCGGGAAGGCTCCTGGCTGGACTTCAACGCGCGGGTCCTCCAGCTTGCGGAAGACACCGACGTGCCGCTGCTGGAGCGGGTCAAGTTCGCCGCGATCTTCGCCAGCAACCTGGACGAGTTCTTCATGGTCCGCGTGGCCGGGCTGAAGCGGCGCCAGGTCACCGGTCTGACACTTCGCAGCCCGGACGGGCTGACGACGCGCGAACAACTCGCGCTCATCGCCGACCGGGCACGGGAACTGCAGCGCCGGCACGCCACGGTTTTCGCCGAGCAGCTCCTTCCCGAGCTGGCCGCTGCCGGCATCACGCTGACGACGTGGGACGTGCTGCCGGACAAGGAGAAGCACCGGCTCCACGGCTTCTTCCGCGAACAGGTCTTCCCGGTGCTGACGCCGCTCGCCGTGGACCCGGCCCACCCGTTCCCTTACATCTCGGGGTTGTCGCTGAACCTGGCGGTCGTCGTGCGCGACGACGTCTCGGCCGTCGAGCATTTCGCCCGAGTGAAGGTGCCCGCGATCCTGCCACGATTCGTTCGCGTCCAGCAGGACAGCGATACCGATGACGACGACGTGACCGGCGACCGGGTGGCGTGCTTCCTGCCGCTCGAGGAACTGATCGGCGCCCACCTCACGCACCTGTTTCCGGGCATGCGGATCATCGAGCGCCACCTGTTTCGGGTCACCCGGAACGCCGACGTCGAGATCGAGGAGGACGAGACCGAGGACCTGCTTCAGGCGTTGGAGAAGGAACTTGCCCGGCGCCGCTTCGGCCCCGCGGTTCGGCTCGAGGTCGCCGATGACATGAGCGAGCGGTCCCTTGACCTGCTCATCCGGGAGCTCGACGTCCAGTCACGCGACGTGTTACCGGTACCGGGAATTCTCGACCTGACCGCGCTGTGGGCGCTGGTCGATCTCGACCGGCCGGAGTTGAAGGACGCGCCGTACGTGCCCTCGGTTCATCCCCGGCTGCTCGGCGAGGACAGCATGCCCGCCGACCTCTTCGGTGTCCTGCGAGACGGCGACCTGCTCGTGCACCATCCGTACGATTCGTTCGCGACGAGCGTGCAGCGTTTCATCGAGCAGGCTGCGGCCGACCCGAACGTCTTGGCGATCAAGCAGACGCTGTACCGAACGTCCGGCGACTCACCCCTGGTCGAGGCCCTCATCGACGCCGCCGAAGCCGGCAAGCAGGTCGTCGTCCTCGTCGAGATCAAGGCCCGGTTCGACGAACAGAACAACATCACCTGGGCGAGAGCGCTGGAAAAGGCCGGCTGTCACGTCGTGTACGGCGTGGTCGGGCTCAAGACGCACTGCAAGGCGGCGCTGGTCGTCCGGCAGGAGCGCGGCGGCCTGCGTCGTTACGCGCACATCGGCACCGGCAACTACAACCCGAAAACCGCCCGTATCTACGAGGATTTCGGGCTACTGACCGCCGACCCGGCGATCGGCTCCGACCTGACCGAGCTGTTCAACACCCTGACGGGCTACAGCCGCGACACCGACTACCGGACGCTGCTCGTCGCACCGCACCGCTTGCGCTCCGGCCTGATCGACCGCATCCGGAAACAGGCCGACCGGGCTCGAGCGGGCAAGCCGGCCCGCGTACAGCTCAAGGTCAACAGCTTGGTCGACGAGCTCGTGGTCGACGCGTTGTACGAGGCCGCTCGGGCGGGGGCCGATGTCGACTGCGTCGTCCGCGGTATGTGCGTGATCCGGCCGGGCGTACCGGGCCTGTCCGAACGGGTCCGGGTCCGCTCGGTGCTGGGTCGTTACCTCGAGCACAGCCGGGTCTACAGCTTCGGCGTCGGCGAGGAAACCGAGTGGTGGCTCGGGTCGGCGGACATCATGCACCGCAACCTCGACCGCCGCGTCGAGGTGCTCGTGCACGTCACCGACCCCCTCGTGACCGCGCAGCTGGGGGCGACGTTCGAACGCGCCCTCGACCCGCAAACGTCTTCCTGGCACCTCGACTCGGCGGGAGCCTGGCACCGGCACGGCGTCGTCGACATGCAGGAGGCCCTCGCGAACGCGATGGCGCAACGAGGTGCCTGACGGCGATCGTCGCCCGCCCCAAGCCCGTCGTCTGACGACCTTCTTCGAGCGGGAGACGAAGCTCTCCGTGCCGGCCGACTTCGTTCTGCCGGCGGAGTTGACGATCGGCCAGCCCGACCGGATGCGGTACGACGGACGCCTGCATCTGGCGGCCCGTTACTTCGACACCGCGGACTTTCGTCTCGCCCGTGAAGGAATCACGCTTCGCCACCGAACGGGCGAGGCGGAGCCGCTGTGGACCTTGAAGGTGCCCAGCCCGGGAGGCAAGCGAGGTGACCGGGTCGAGCGTTCGGTCCCTGCCGCCGAGGACAGTCCCCCGCCGGATCTGGTAGAACTCCTCACCGGGCACCTGCGGGGTGACGAGCTGGTCGACGTCGCGCAGCTGCGCACCGAACGCGATGTCTGGCTCATTGCCGCCACCGACGGAAAGGTCCAGGTCGAGCTGGTCGACGACCAGGTAACCGTCTCGCGGGACGGCTCGACCACAGCCTCGTGGCGTGAGTTGGAAGTCGAGCTCAAGACGGAGACCTCGGCGGCAGCGGAGACGGCAGCCGAGGTGATCAAGCAGCTCGAAGCGCTGGGGGCGGCGCAAAGCGCCGATCCGTCGAAACTCGCCCGTGCGGTCGGCGTTTCGCCGGGTACCGACCCGTCCGTGCCGATGCCGGTGCGCGTCCGGAAGAAGGACTCGGCCCGCGCGCTGGTCGTCGCGCAGCTGCGCGCGGATGTCCGCCGGTTGATCGCTCAGGACATCGCGGTGCGGGTCGGGCAAGACGACGCCGTCCATCAGATGCGGGTGGCCTGCCGGCGCCTCCGCAGCGATCTGCGTACCTTCGGGTCTTTGTTTGCCGAGGGCAGCACGGACCGGCTGCGCGCCGAACTCGGCTGGCTCGCAACCTCCCTCGGCGATGCCCGTGATCTCGAGGTCCTCCGTGCGCGACTCGCCCTCACGTTCACGTCGGACCCGCTGGTCCGCCTCGATCCCGTTGTGTTTGCGCGCCTCGACGAGTTTTTCCGGCGACGCCAGCAGGCCGCGCTGGATCAGGTCACCGAGGCTCTAGCGACGCAGCGTTACGTCGACGTGCTGACGCTGGCGGTGGCGACCGCCCGTAGACCGTCGACGACGGAGCGCGCGGAAGGGACCGTACGAAAGGTGCTTCCGCCGCTCGTCGCCCATGCCGTCGGCAAGGTCGATCGCGCGGTCCGCGTCCTCACGCCGGATGCGCCCGACGCCGTCTGGCATGCCGCGCGGATCCGGGCGAAACGAGCCCGTTATGCCGCCGAAGCATGCGAACGTGCGGTGGGCAAGCCGGCCGATCGGACCGCTGCCGCGATGGCGTCGGTGCAGAAGCTGCTCGGCGAGCACCAGGTCTCGGTGGTCACTGCCGAAACGTTGATCGCCGTCGCGCACGAACATCCCACCGACGGGGAACTCGTGCTCCTCTGTGGCCGCCTCGCCGAGCGTGAGCGGTCGGCCGTCCGCGAAATCCGCGCGGCGTTCCCAGCGGTGTGGCGGGCTGCCAGTAGACCGGCCACTCGGGCTTGGCTCTCGCTGCCGAAGGCGGGGTCCGTGCCGGATCGGAGCATCCGGTGACGCCCGTGATGGCCGCGGGAACGGTGCTCTGGCGCCGCCGGCCCACCTTCGATAGCGGGCCCGATCCGATCGAAATCGCCCTCGTACACCGCCCGAAATACGACGACTGGTCGCTCCCCAAGGGCAAGACCGAACCCGGTGAGAATCCCTGCGTCACAGCCGTTCGTGAGACGTGGGAGGAAACCGGATTCCGCGGACCGCTCGGCCGCGACCTCGGCCACGTCGAGTACGACGTGCCGACGCCGGAGGGCGACCTGGTTCCCAAGATCGTCCACTACTGGACGATGCCCGCCGTGACAGGCACTTTCACCCCCACCGACGAGATCGACGAGCTGCGCTGGCTGGCTCCTGACGATGCGCTCGCCGCGCTCAGCCGACCCGCCGACCGCGGTCCGGTTGAGGCATTCATGGCCGAGCGGCCCGACACGACGGCGGTGTTGTTGATCAGGCATGCCGACGCCGGCGATCGTCGGGCCTGGAAGGGACCCGACCACCTCCGCCCCTTGAGTGAGCGGGGCCGATTGCAGGCCCGGCAGATCGCCGACGTCGCAAGCTGTTTCGGGCCGAAGACCGTCGTATCGGCGGACGTGCTGCGCTGCGTCGAGACGATCGAGCCGCTCGCCTGGGCCGTTGGAGTTTCCGTCGAGCGCGATCCGTTGTTCAACGAGGATTTCGGTGGCAAGCAGGTTGCGGACGCCGCCATCCGACTGCGGGAGATCCTCAGCAAGGGCGGCGCCGCGATCTGCAGTCAGGGCGGGGCGATTCCGGAAATGCTCGATCTGTTGGGCCGGACCGCAGGCGTCCCACTCACGCCCCGCGCGCGCAAGGGTTCGATCTGGGTGTTGTCGTTCGATGGCCCGCAACTTGTCGGCGCGCAGTATCTTCCGGACGCAGGCCCCGCCCTATAACCCGAGAAGCTCCCGCACGCCGTTGTGCGGGAGCTTCTCGCGAGCGGGGATCCGGGGGTTTAGCGACCCCGAGCCGTACGGGCCGGAGCCTTCTTCGCGGGAGCCTTCTTGGCCGGCGCCTTTGCCGGGGCCTTTGCGGCTACCGCCTTCTTGGCCGGCGCCTTCGCGGCAACGGCCTTCTTCACAGGAGCCTTCGCCGGGGCCTTGGCGGGAGCCTTCGCAGCCACAGCCCTTTTCGCGGGAGCCTTCTTCGCGGGGGCCTTCACGGCAACGGCCTTCTTCGCCGCAGCCTTCTTAGCTGGCGCCTTGGCAGGAGCCTTCACGGCAACGGCCTTCTTGGCCGGCGCCTTCGCAGCTACAGCCTTCTTGGCGGGAGCCTTCGCGGCCGGCGCCGCCGGACGCGCGGGAGCAGCCTTCACCGGGACCGCGGCCGCGGCCTTCGTCGCGACGACTCGGCCGAGCTTCTTCGTGCCCTTCACGTAAGCCTTGAAGTCCGTACCCGGGCGGAACTTCGGAACGGACGTTTTGCGGATGCGAACCACGGCGCCGGTTGCCGGGTTACGGCCGGTACGCGCCGCACGTTCGGCCTTTTCGAAGACGCCGAAACCGCTGAGAGCGACCTTCTCGCCCGCTGCGACGGCTCGGGTCACTGTGTCGAGAAAGGCTTCAACCGCCTTGGTGGCGGCCGCCCGGCCACCGACACGGTCGGCAATAGCGTCGATGAGATCGGACTTGTTCACGCGCACCTCCGGTGCATCGCCGGCCCATTGCCGGACGAGATCATCGGAACGGTAGGAGGTCACGCGCCAGAGAACAACACCCCTCTCGGCGTGTCGCAGCCGGAATCTCAGCCATTCCTTCTGCGCCACAGCCGTTTCGGTGTCAAGAACCGACCGCGCAGAACCGGCCAATCCGCCCGCGCACGCCGTCCCGGCATCCGGAAACAGGTTGCGCCACAGGCGGTTTGCTAACCGACAGCCGTAGGCTGGGTCCGCGGGAGGTACGCCGGACGGACCGCTTCGAAGCGGTCGATGTCGGTGGCATGCTGCAACGTCAATCCGATGTCGTCGAGACCGTTCAGCAGCCGGTGCCGCGCCGACTCTTCGAGTTCGAAGGCAAAAGTGGCCTCGCCACAGCGGACCTCGCACCGCTCCAGATCAACGACAACCTCGGTCGACGGGTCGGCCTCGACCGCCACCATGAGGGTCTCGACGGAGTCGGCCGGCAAAACGACCGGCAACAGCCCACCTTTGAGGGCGTTGCCGCGGAAGATGTCCGCGAAGCGCGACGACACGACTGCCTTGAAGCCGCCGTCCTGCAGCGCCCAGACGGCGTGCTCTCGCGACGATCCGGTCCCGAAGTCAGGGCCCGTCAGCAGAATCGACGCGCCCGCGTACTCCGGACGATCCAGCACGAAGTCGGGCTCGGACCGCCACTCGCGGAACAGGCCATCTTCGAAGCCGGTGCGAGTAATGCGCTTGAGGTAGTCGCTCGGGATGATCTGGTCGGTGTCGACGTTGCTGCGCCGCAACGGAACGGCGCGGCCGGTGTGAACGATGAACGGTTCCACGGTGAGCTCCTGGCTGTCGGCGGGTTAGAGGTCGGCGGGGGCGGTCAGCTTGCCGGTGATCGCGGTAGCCGCCGCGACGGCGGGTGATACGAGGTGCGTACGACCGCCGCGCCCTTGGCGGCCCTCGAAGTTGCGGTTGCTGGTCGAGGCAGAACGTTCCTGCGGCGCCAGCGTGTCCGGGTTCATGCCCAGACACATCGAACAGCCGGCATTACGCCAGTCCGCACCGGCCGCGGTGAAGACCTTGTCGAGACCCTCGGCCTCGGCGTCGGCCTTGACCTGCATCGACCCCGGAACCACCAGGACCCGTACACCGTCGGCAACCTTGCGTCCCCGGAACACGTCGGCGGCGGCGCGCAGGTCCTCGAGGCGGCCGTTCGTGCAGCTGCCGATGAAGACGGTGTCGACCTTCACCTCGCGCAGTGGCGTGCCAGCCGTCAGACCCATGTACTCGAGCGCCCGGCTTGCGGCGTCGCGCTCGGCCGGGTCGTCGTACGAGGCGGGGTCCGGAACGCGGTCGCCGAGCGGAAGGCCCTGCCCGGGGTTCGTTCCCCAGGTGACGAACGGCGTCAACGTGCTGGCGTCGAGGTGAACGTCTTTGTCGAAGACGGCGCCGTCGTCGGTGACGAGTTCCCGCCATGCCGCGACGGCGGCATCCCAGTCAGCGCCCTGCGGCGCGTGCGGACGACCCTTCACGTACTCGAAGGTCGTCTCGTCAGGCGCGATCATGCCCGCTCGCGCACCCGCTTCGATGCTCATGTTGCAGACCGTCATGCGGCCTTCCATCGACAGCGCGCGAATAGCCTCGCCGCGGTATTCGATGATGTGGCCCTGGCCGCCGCCGGTGCCAATCTTCGCAATAACGGCGAGTACGAGGTCTTTTGCGGTCACACCGGCAGGCAGTGCGCCATCGATCGTCACAGCCATCGTCTTCGGCCGGCGCAGCGGGAGCGTTTGCGTCGCCAGCACGTGCTCCACCTCGCTGGTCCCGATGCCGAACGCCAGCGCGCCGAACGCACCGTGGGTGGAGGTGTGGCTGTCACCGCAGACGACGGTCATGCCGGGCTGAGTCAGGCCGAGCTGCGGGCCGATGACATGCACGATGCCCTGGCTGAAGTCGCCCATCTGGTGCAGGCGAACGCCGAACTCGGCGCAGTTGTTACGCAACGCCTCCAGCTGAGCCCGGCTCACCGGGTCGGCGATCGGACCGCGGATCAGGTCGGTCGGGACGTTGTGGTCCTCGGTGGCGATCGTCAGGTCGGGGCGGCGCACCGGGCGCCCGGTCATCCGGAGGCCGTCGAAGGCCTGCGGGCTGGTCACCTCATGAATCAGATGAAGGTCGATGTAGAGCAGATCGGGCTCGCCCTCTTCGCGGCGAACAACATGCAGATCCCAGACCTTTTCGGCCAGCGTTCGTGCGGTCACGATCTCTCCTTGCCTGAGGGCACCTACTTGCATCTCAGATGCTGAGACGGCAGTATCGTTGTGTGGAACAGCATAGCGCGGTCGGCGTGGTCGACAAGGTCGCGGCGGTTTTTCGGGCCATCGAGGGCGGCCCCTGTTCGTTGGCCGAGTTGGTCGAACGGACTGGGCTGCCCCGCGCGACCGCACATCGGCTCGCCAGCGCGCTCGCCGTACATGGGCTCGTCGGCGTCACCGACCGCGGTTACGTCCCCGGACCATGGCTCTCGGAACTCGGCGGTGCCGATCCCCTGCTGTCACGGGCGACCGCAATCCTCGACCTGCTACGGGACGAGACCGGGTGCAGCGCGCAGCTCTACCGGCGTCGCGGAAACGACCGACTCTGCGTCGCGGCGAGTGACGTCCCGAGTGGTCTTCGCGACACGGTGCCGGTCGGTGCGCGGCTGCCGATGACGGCCGGGTCCGGCGCTCAGGCCTTGCTGTTCGACACCGACGACGTACTGCCCGGCTCGTCGTTCACAGCGGCGTCCGTCGCTGCCGCCAGGCGACGCGGGTGGGCCCAGTCAGTCGCCGAACGCCTGCCTGGGGTGGCCTCGGTATCGGCGCCGGTGCGCGACGTCAGCGGAGCGATCGTCGCGGCCGTCTCGGTTAGCGGCCCGGCATCCGTACTCGGTCGCACGCCAGGCAAGACGTACGGGGCCGCCGTCGTCGAAGCTGCCCGTGCGCTGGGAAACGGACGACCGGATCAGGGCGGCCCCCAACTCGGGTAGAGTCTCCGCCGGGCCCGCGACAGGCGGTCCCCCTCGCCCCCATCGTCTAGAGGCCTAGGACGCCGCCCTCTCAAGGCGGTAACACGGGTTCGAATCCCGTTGGGGGTACATAACCTTCTCGAGTTGTGGCCCGTGACGCGCGACAAGCTCCGCCACTAGCCACACCACCGAAATACGGCTAACTGCTCCGGCGAACAACCGGCGGCATCACGAGCCGCTGCCCAACAGCGGACGGTCACCATTGATCAGCCACGCTGACGTCATGCCCCGCCGCGATCCCTCTCCACAATGATCGCGATGTTGCGCACCGGTCCAGACAGCCACACGATGGATCACGTTGGTGGACCCTCTCGCGCCAGAACTCACAACACGTCTCTGGCGCATGTGCAGGGAATGTCACCTCCCAAGCACTACATCTCATCTTGGTGAAACGTGGGCTCTCTAACTTCCTGAAGCAGCAGAAGTCAGCCTCAGGAGGTTTGCGTGACGTACACCACATCATCGGCCGATGGGACGGTGACCGTTCTCGATCCCGCATCGCCGTCTACGCCCTTACGTTCCGGAAAGCACTGGATCACCCATTGGGATCCGGAGAACGAACAATTCTGGGAAAGCACCGGGAAGCGCATCGCCCGGAAGAACCTGTGGTTCTCCGTGTTTGCGGAGCACATCGGGTTCAGCATCTGGGTGCTCTGGACGATCATCGTGATCAACCTCGGCAACGCCGGGATCACGTTGACCCTGTCTCAGCAGTTCTGGCTCACGGCCGTTCCGAACCTCGTTGGCTCGGCGTTGCGGATTCCTTATACCTTTGCGATTCCTCGCTTCGGTGGGCGGCTTTGGACAGCGATCAGCGCCGCATTGCTGCTGATCCCGACGCTTCTGCTGGCCTTCCTGGTCCCCAGCGGGTGGCTGTTGCACCAACCGCACGGCACGCAGTTCTGGGTACTTCTCGCCTGCGCCGCCACAGCCGGCTTCGGCGGCGGAAACTTCTCCTCCTCGATGGCGAACATCTCGTTCTTCTACCCCGAGGGGAAGAAAGGCCTGGCGCTCGGCTTGAACGCGGCGGGTGGCAACCTCGGTGTCGCCGTCGCGCAGCTCTTCATGCCGCTGGTCCTCATCATCGGCGTCCCGGCCGCAGCCGTGAAACTGACCAAGCACCAGGTGCATCTGTCCTACGCCGGCCTCGTATGGTTGCCGCTGATCGTGCTCGCGGCCAGCTTCGCCTGGTTCAAGATGGACAGCCTCAGCCAGGCTAAGACGGACAAGAAGGCTTACGTCCGGGCCATGACGAGCAAGCAGACCTGGCTGATGTCAGTGCTCTACATCGGCACCTTCGGATCGTTCATCGGTTACTCATTCGCCCTTCCGTTGGTCATCAAGAACACCTTCCCCGAGTTTCTGGCGCACCACGTTTTCATCGCCACCTACCTCGCGGGTCTGGGTTTCATTGGCGCACTCATCGGCTCGGTTGCTCGTCCCTTTGGTGGCTGGCTTTCCGACCGTCTCGGCGGCGCCCGTGTCACCATCGTCTGCTTCCTCGGCATGGGCATCGCAACGCTCATCGCGATCAGCGCCGTCAAGAATCACAGCTTCCCGGTGTTCTTCGGAGCCTTCATGGTGATCTTCTTGCTCTCGGGCATGGGGAACGGTTCCACCTACCGCATGATTCCGGCGATCTTTGCCGCGTTGGGTCGCTCGCACGCTGCCGGGGACGGAGACGAACCCAAGAGGATCGCGCTGGACTACAAGCGGCAAGCTGCCGCTGTGCTCGGAATCGCCGGAGCCATCGGCGCCTTCGGTGGCTTCCTCATCCAGGTCGCATTCCGCGAGTCCAGCCTGCACGTCTCCGCGCTCGTCAAGGCGGCGAAGGGTAAGACCCCGCAGGAGACGTTGGACGCCAAACTCGCTGTGGCACAGGCGCATGCGGACTGGTCCGTCTCCGCACTCTGGGTGTTCTTCGCGGCCTACATCGTTCTCGCTGCGATCACCTGGTTCTGCTACCTGCGTCGGTCACTACTCACGAACAAGTTCCCCAGCATGGCCAGCGCCTCGATCTGATGGTGGAGTCCCCCACGCACGGCCCGTTACCGAAGGCCGCCACGGCACCGACGCCGTGGCGGCCTTCGCGTCTACTCGCTCATTTCGACGATCAGCTGTTGCACTCTCCGCTCGATCTCATCGCGAATCGGCCGGATCTTCTCGGCCGGCAGACCAGCCGGATCATCGAGCTGCCAATCCAGGTACCGCTTTCCGGGGAAGACAGGGCAGGTGTCGCCGCAGCCCATCGTGATCACGACGTCGGACTCTTGAACCGCTTCTGTTGTCAGCAGTTTCGGCTGCTCGGAACTGAGGTCGATGCCCACCTCCCGCATGACTTCGAGCACCGCCGGATTCACCTGGTCGGCAGGCGTACTGCCCGCGCTCAGCACGGTGAGATGGTCGCCGCCGTGGCGCCGTAGGAAGGCGGCAGCCATCTGGCTTCGACCGGCGTTGTGAACACAGACGAAAAGGACGGTCTTCACGATCAGGACTCCTCAATGAGGGCGGGCGTGGGATGTGGAATGACTGCGTCAGCGGCTGCCTGTGGGGTCATGTCCGGATAGAGGATGTGAACGATCACCAGTGCCAGAACGCCGCCGACGATCTGTGCACCGATGTAACCGGGGGCCGCGCCTGGGGCGATGCCGGCGAACGTGTTAGAGAACATCCGGCCGACCGTGATTGCCGGATTTGCGAAACTCGTGGAGCTGGTGAAGAAATACGCGGCGCCGATGTAAGCGCCCACGGCCGCCGGGGCTTGCGACGTTCGGGAGGACCGGACGAGGGCGAAGATCACGAGGAGCAGGCCCACGGTCGCGACTACTTCGGCCAGAAAGTGCGGTCCCGACATCCGATGTTTCGTCGAGATGCTTACGGCGGCGCGATCGAACATCAAGTTCGCGACGAGTGCCCCGGCGATGCAACCGCCCGCTTGGGCTGGCAGATAAGCCAGCGCCTCCCGCCAACGCATCCCGCCCAGCGCCGCATCAGCGAACGAGACAACCGGATTGAAGTGTGCGCCCGAGACCGGACCGACCATCAAGACGAGGGCGTATAGCGCTACCGCCGTCGCGGCCGCGTTCTCCAACAACTGCAGGCCGACGTCGCCCGGCGATAGTTGCTGTGCCGCAATGCCTGAGCCGACGACGACGGCGGCCAGGAATGCGCTGCCTAGGAACTCGGCGAACAGGCGGCGTCTCACGGCTCAGCAGCACCCGGCTGCGGACACGACCGAAAGCGACGGGAGCCCGAGATCCATTGGGGCACAGCCACCTTCGGGGGTGCAGCAGGTTCCGTCACCCTGGATGCCGGACTCCGTCGACGCGTCGGCAAGGACCGTGTAGACCTCCCACGGCGCACCGTCCGGATCGGAGACCCACACCTTGTCCTGGACCGCGTAGCAGCAGGTGGTGCTGTTCTCCTCCAACGTCGAAAGGCCGGCCTCCGCGAGACGACGACTCGCGCCAGCCACGTCCTGGGCAGATTCGACCTCGACACCGAGATGGTTCAGCGCACCCACGATGCCTTCGCCGCGGGCGTCGGCGGTCTCGATGAGCACCAGCTTCAACGGCGGTTCGGCGATCGAGAAGTTGGCGTATCCATGCTCACGCTTCGCCGGTACGGCGTTGAAGAGCTTGCCGTAGAACGCAACAGCCGCGTCGATGTCTGACACGTTGAGAGCCAGCTGAACCCGTGACACCATGGCATCCTCCACTTAGACGTACGTCTCGGTATCGCAGCCTGGCCTATACTTCGACATACGTCAAGGAAGGACGAAGCCATGCCGAAGACGTTGCCGATCCGTGATGTAACAGCGCCGGTTTGTTGCGCACCGATGGCGACGACCGCCATGGACGAGGACACGGCGCTCGAGGTCGCGCTTCGGCTCCGCGCCCTCGCCGATCCGGTCCGACTGCGCGTGATGAGTTTGATCCTCAACGCCGAGGCGGGCGAGTTGTGCAACTGCGACCTCGCCCCGACGCTTGGCATCAGCGACGCGACGGTGAGCCACCACTTGAAAGCCCTCCGCGAGGCGGGCCTGGTCGCCGGCGAACGCCGCGGGACATGGATCTATTACCGAGCGGTGCCGGAGTCGCTGGCCGCCCTCTGCCGCGTCATCGATCCGAACTGCTGCTAAGGGACGATGACCGCCCGGCCTTCGAGTTCACCGTGGCGCATTCGGTCGTAGGCCTCGACTGCTTCGTCCAGCCCAAACGTTGTGATAGACGCCCGGATCAGGCCACGACCGGTGAGGTCGAGGACCTCACGGAGTTCCGAACACAGCAGGCAGACCTAGCCGCCAGCCGGTTCATTCAGCGCTCGGGCCGTCGAGCTCATCCTTCAAGACGACGAAACCGACTCGCGTGAAAGACCAATGGGCCGATGGCCTGGTCCGCGTCCAGATCGTGCACCCGCAGCACAACAATGTCGTGATCGCCCGCTCGGTGCTGTGCGTAGAGACTGCAGTCCAGCCACGCGGCCGCCCCGTCGAGAAGAACAGCACCGTCCGGTGTTGCTCGCCAACTGAGCCCATCGAAACGATTGCCCACGCGGGCTGACAGCCGCCGTCCGGCCACTTCCTGGCCGGCCGACAGCACGCTGATGCCCAGGCGCGGAGCAACTACCAAGGTCCGCCACGTTCGCGATGCCCGAGCAATACACACCGAAACGAGAGGCGGATCGAGAGACACCGGCGTAAACGAACTCGCCGCCATCCCGATCGGTTCGCCGTCCAGTAAGGCCGCGACTGCCGTGACGCCAGTCGGAAAAGCGCCGAAGACCCGGCGCAGTTCGCCGGGGTCGAGCACCTGCGTGACGCTCATCGTCTCCTCGTCGATTATCAACCGACACCATGGCGGACGCGGGGCGGCCGCTGCACGGGCCGCACGCTACGTCGCCCGCGCACATCAAGGCAAGGCTGGACTTATTGAATCCCGGCGCGGTTGACTATCCTGAGGATAGTTCGGCCGAAGCCGAGCCTCAACGACGAGCGAACGCCATTGACGCAGGATCTTACGAAGGCGCGGGCTCTTGACGACGTTGATCTTGGTCGGGTTGATCGGTGGCTTCATCACCGGCATCTCCCCCTGTGTTCTGCCGGTGCTTCCGGTTGTCTTTCTGTCCGGTGCGGCGCGGGCAGATGGCGGCGCGACGCCTCGTTCCGCGCGGCCGTATCTCATCGTCGCCGGCCTCGCATTGAGCTTCAGCGCCGTGACCCTCGCCGGAACGCTCGTCGTCCAGGCATTGCCGATTCCGGATGACACGATCCGATGGGCCGGCCTCGTCGCCCTTCTGCTCATCGGGGCGGCGATGCTCATCCCATCGCTGGAACGCCTGCTGGAGCGGCCGTTCCAGCGGATCCGGGTCGGTAACGGGGGCCGGGGTCGAAGCGGATTCGTCCTCGGCCTGGCACTTGGCGCGGTCTACGTGCCATGCGCCGGTCCGGTTCTCGCGGCGATCACGGTCGCCGGCGCGACCGGCATGATCGGCAGCCGGACGATCGCCCTCACCGCGGCCTTCGCCGTCGGAACGGCCCTGCCGCTGCTCGGCTTCGCGCTGGCCGGCGACCGGGTCACCGGCCGGGTGGCCGCGTTTCGGCGTAGGCAGCGCAGCATCCGGGCCGTCGCCGGGCTGGTCATGATCCTTCTCGCCGTCGCCTTGACCTTCAACGTCACCGACGCTCTGCAACGCGCGGTCCCCGACTACACGTCGGCCTTCAATCGCAGCCTGGACAAGCATTCGACGGACGTCCTGACCGCTCGAAGCGACGACGCGCTGTCGCGGTGCGTGGACACGCACGACGACGCGCTCGTCGACTGCGGGGAGGCACCCGCGATCGACGGAATCGACGCGTGGCTGAACACCCCGGGCGGCGCGGCCGTCAACCCGTCCGGCAAGGTGACCCTGGTCGACTTCTGGGCGTACTCCTGCATCAACTGCCAGCGGGCGATCCCGCATGTGGAAGCGTGGTACCAGACGTATGCGCGTGCCGGCTTGACCGTCATCGGCGTGCACACCCCGGAGTACGCCTTCGAACACGATCCAGGCAACATCGCGGCGGGGGCCCGACGACTGAACATCACCTATCCGATCGCCGTCGACAACTCGTACGTCACCTGGACGAATTACGCCAACAAGGCTTGGCCCGCAACGTTTCTCATCGATGCATCGGGCCGCGTACGGCACGTCAACGTCGGTGAAGGGAACTACGACCGGACCGAAAACCTGATTCGTCAGCTCCTTCGAGCCGCGCATCCGTCGGCGACGTTGCCGCCCCCGACCAAGACGCCGAACAACACGCCCACAAACCCACTGCAAACGGCCGAGACCTACCTCGGCAGCGAGCGCGAAAGGATGTACGCAGGGGGCACCCTGACCAATGGCACCCACGTCTTCAGCTATCCGTCGACCGCGCTGATCAACACGTTCGCGCTGACCGGAACGTGGACGGTGAGCGCGGAATCGCTTACGGCCGGGGCCGACGCAGGCATCGAGCTGCGCTACGTCGCCGCGACTGTGTACCTCGACGTCGGCGGAACCGGCTCGCTCGATGTATCACCCTTGGAGCTCAGCGGGGAAAGCACCGGGCTTCCACACACCGTTCCGATCAGCGGCCCACCGAACCTGGTGCCGCTCACCAGCAGTGACGCGCCACAGCCGGGGCGAATACGACTGGCGGTTACGCCGGGACTGCAGCTCTACTCCTTCACCTACGGGTGAGCGGACCGCTTGCCACCCTGGCGCGCGGGGCGCTTGGCCGGCCCGGGCAGATACTGATAGGTAGCGCACGAGGGGCGCCAGTTAGGTCAACCGTTTGGTTGCCGAGCGGGCCAGGCCCGAAACCACCTCTGCCGCAAGGCTTTCGCGGATCTCGTGGCTGTTTGGCTGGGGTACCAGGACTCGAACCTAGACTAACTGAACCAGAATCAGTTGGGCTGCCAATTACCCCATACCCCATGGGCGCTCTCCCGTGGCCAGCACGAGCGGACGGCTTCAAACCTTACCAGGGCTGGCGGCCGGCTCCATTCAGAACCCGCGGACCTCGACCAGCGCCGCCTCGAGCCGGGCAATCGTCCGTTCGCGGCCCAGCAACTCGATCGACTCGAACAATGGCGGCGAAATCCGCCGGCCGGTCACCGCGATCCGGACCGGCGAGAACGCAACCTTCGGCTTCAGGCCGAGCCGTTCGATGAGCGCAGCTCGCAGCGCAGCCTCGATTGCCTCGGTCGTCCACTCCTCGAGGTCCTCGAACGCATAGAGCGCCTGAGTCAGCTGTGGCACGTCCTCACCGAGCAGCGACTGGTTGTCGGCGATGAAGAAGTCGTCGTCGTCGACGAACAGGAACCCGAGTAGGTTCACCGCCTCGGTGAGCCGCACCATCCGGCTCTGGACGAGGGGGGCGGCCGCCGCGAGCAAGGGAGGATCCGGATTCAGGTCGGCCTGCTCGAGCCACGGCACCAGCGTGGCCGCGAAGTCCTCGGGTGACATTGCGCGGATCTTCTCGCCGTTGATCGCCTCGAGCTTCTTGATGTCGAAGCGTGCCGGGTTCTTCGACACCCGCGCCAGGTCGAACACCGCGATCATCTCGTCGGTGTCGAACAGCTCCCGGTCGGCAGACAACGACCAACCGAGCAACGCCAGGTAGTTGCGCATCGCTTCGGGCAGGAAGCCGTGCTCGCGGTACCAGCGCAGGGACACCTCGCCATTGCGCTTCGAGAGCGGCTTGCCGTCGTCGGCGATGATCAGCGGCACGTGTGCGAACTGCGGCCACTCTTCGCGCGGATGGCCGATCGCCTCGTAAATGGCCAGCTGCCGCGGAGTCGCCGAGATCAGGTCCTCGCCGCGAACGATGTGGGTCAACTTCATCAGCGCGTCATCGACCGCGGCCGCCAGGATGTACAGCGGAGCGCCGTTGCTTCGGGTCAAGGCGAAGTCGGGAATCTGCGCGTGGTCGATCGTGATGTCGCCGCGGATGAGGTCGTGGAACGTCGTGCTGCCCGGCGGCATCGGGAACCGCAGGATGTGCGGACGGCCTTCGGCTTCGAAAGTGGCCTTCTGCTCCGGGGTCAGCGTCCGGCAGAAGCCGTCGTATCCGGGCGGCCGCTTCTCCGTACGAGCCGCAGCCCGCGCCGCAACGTCCTCCGGTGTGCAGTAGCACCGGTAGGCGGCCCCGTTGCGCTCCAGCTTCGCGGCGTACTCGTCGTAGATCTCACGCCGCTCGCTCTGCCGGTACGGTGCGTACGGACCGCCGATACCGGGGCCCTCGTCCCAGTCCAGGCCCAGCCAGCTGAGGATGTCCTGGGCCGCGTGGTAGCCCTCTTCCGTTGCCCGGCTCGCGTCGGTGTCCTCGATCCGCAGCAGGAAGCGTCCGTGGTGCCGCCGGGCGAATGCCCAGCTGAACAGGGCGGTGCGGACGTTGCCGACGTGCAAATCGCCAGATGGCGCTGGGGCGATTCGGGTCCGTACACCGCTCATGCCGCCACCACCGGATTCGCCAGGGTGCCGATCCCATCGATCGACACCGAAACGACCTGACCGGGTTTCATCGGACCCACCCCGGCCGGGGTGCCCGTCAGCACGACGTCGCCCGGCAGCAGCGTCATGACGTTGCTGATGTACGCGAGCAGCGTGGGGACGTCGTGAATCATGTTCGCGGTCGGCGCGTCCTGCACGGTCATTCCGTCGAGCTTGGTCGTGAGATAGCTCGCGGCCGGGTCGAACTCGGTCTCGATCCACGGACCGAGGGGGCAGAACGTGTCGTGTCCCTTGCCGCGAGTCCACTGCCCGTCGGCGTACTGCTGGTCGCGCGCCGTCACGTCGTTCCCGCAGGTGTAGCCGAACACGTTCTTGAGGATGCGCTCGGCGGGCACCCGCCGGGTGATCTTGCCCATGACGACGGCAAGTTCGCCTTCGTAATCCATTCGCTCGCTATCCGGCGGATGGACGATCGGGGCGCCCGCACCGACGACTGCCGTCGACGGCTTGAGGAACAGCAAGGGCGCCGCCGGTGGCTCGGCGCCGCCGAGGGCCTTCATCTCTTGGACGTGGTCAAGGTAGTTCTTGCCGACGCAGACGACCTTGCTCGGGACGACCGGCGCGCCCAGCGTCACATCGGTTAGCGAGTACCGCTCGCCGGTGAACCTCACCGGTTCGATCAGCGGATGTGCCTGCAGGGCCGACACGACCTCGGCCCCGGCCTCTCCTTCAACCACGCCATAACTGAAGGAGCCACCATCGGCGCTGAACCGGGCAATTCGCACGAGGCGACAGGCTAGCGGACGACGTTCTGCCGACCGATGTGATAATCATTCTCAACTGCTTGTCTGTTCGCAGCCAGCGAGTGCCCAGGAGGAGCCTTGAGCAGCGAGACGTACGAGGTCGGACCGCCAGAGCCGAAGCCGATCGACGAGGAACTGTCCGTCAAGTTGGGTCACCTCGCGGAAGACGCGATCCTGCGAGGCAAGCCGAACGGCGACGAGAAGTGCGGTAACTGCCTCTTCTATCTCGACACTGACAAGGACATCACGTACTGCTGGCATCCGAAGTTGCGGGTGCTGGTGGGCGAGAACTGGTGGTGCCAGTGGTGGGAAGAGATTCCCTCCTCCTGAGCTGACCGCTCCAGCCAGCGCCCGGCGCGGCGACGATGGAGACTGTCGGGGTGCGCCTTACGCCTATCCGGCACCGCCCCGACCCCAAGGTCGTGGTGGTCACGGGAGCGCGCGCCAGCCGGCACGTCGACATCGAGGACCGGCGCCGCAAGTACCTGATCACGATGGCCGTCCGTACCGTCGCCTTCGTCGGTGCGGTGTGCCTGTTCGTCGCCGGCCTGGAGTGGGAAGCCGCTCTGCTGCTGGTGCTGTCGCTCGTGGCCCCGATCATCGGCGTGGTCATCGCGAACAACCACGTCCGCTCCGCCGCCGGACGACCCGAGGTCTACGACCCCGATGACACGGGCAACGTCCCGTCCATCGGGCGTGGGCCGACCATCGACGGCTAAGCCCCGAGCAGACCGAACGTCAGGGCGTCGTCGAGCGCCTGCCACGACGCGTCGATGACGTTCTCGCCCGCGCCGACGGTCTGCCATTCGCGCTCGCCATCCGTGGTCGTGATCAGCACGCGGGTGACCGCGTCCGTCCCACGAGACTCGTCGAGGATGCGGACCTTGTAGTCGCGCAACTCCAGATCGGCCAGGCGTGGGTACGACGCCGAGAGGGCGGCGCGGAGCGCGTTGTCCAACGCGTTCACCGGTCCGTTCCCTTCGCCGGTGGCGACGACCCGGTCGCCGCCGACCGACACCTTGACCGTCGCTTCGCTGCCGGAGGTGCCGTCGGCACGGTGCTCGCTGATCACCCGCCAGGACTCCAGGGTGAAGACCCGCGGCCGCGCACCATCGACCTCCTCGCGCAGCAGCAGTTCGAACGACGCCTCGGCGGCCTCGTACGAGTAGCCGGCGGCCTCACGGTCCTTCACCCGTTCGATGACCCGCCCGGCTGTTTCCCGGTCGACATCCATTCCGAGCTGCGCACCCTTGAGCTCGACGCTCGCGCGGCCGGCAAGCTCGCTGACGAGCAGCGCCATGTCGTTGCCGACCTGGCCCGGGTCGATGTGCTGGTAGAAGTCGGCGTCCGTCTTCAAGGCCGACGCGTGCAGGCCGGCTTTGTGGGCAAAGGCCAGGTGACCGACGTATGGCTGCCGGGGCTCCGGTACGAAGTTCGCCACCTCCGCGACGGCGTGCGCGACCCGCTGCAGCTCAGGCAGTTTGCCTTTCGGGAGCACCGGGATGCCGAGCTTCAGTTCGAGGTTCGCGATGATCGCGAACAGGTCGGCGTTGCCGGTCCGTTCGCCGTAGCCGTTCGCCGTGCCCTGGACGTGGGTGGCGCCGGCGGCCACGGCGGCGAGCGAGTTGGCCACCGCGCAGCCGGTGTCGTTGTGGCAGTGGATGCCGAGCCGGCCGGACGTTTCGGTGGCCAGATCCGTGACGATCTCGCCCACCCAGTGCGGCAACATGCCGCCGTTCGTGTCGCACAGCGCAACCACCTCGGCGCCGGCTTCGTGAGCCGCTTGCACGACGGAGAGCGCGTACGCGCGGTCATGCCGGAAGCCGTCGAAGAAGTGCTCGGCGTCGACGAACACCCGCCGGCCTTCGGCCCGCAGCAGCGCGACGGTGTCGGACACCATCGCGAGGTTCTCGTCCAACGTGGTCTTCAATGCCCGCTCGACCTGAACGCTGTGGGCCTTCGCGACGAGGGTCACTACGTCGGTTCCGGCGTCCAGCAAGGCCACGACCTGTGGGTCGTCAGCGGCCTTCATGCCTGCTCGGCGGGTCGCGCCGAAGGCACACAGAGTCGAGTGCTTGAGATCAAGTTCGGTCGCGGCGCGGGCGAAGAAGCCGGCGTCCTTGGGGTTCGCCCCGGGCCAGCCACCTTCGAGGTACCCGATGCCGAGGTCGTCGAGGTACCGGGCGATCGCCAGCTTGTCGCCGATGCTCGGTACGAAACCCGCCCCCTGCGTACCGTCGCGCAGGGTGGTGTCGTACACCTGGAACCGGCTGTCGCTCTGCATTGCGTTCATCAGTCCTCGACTTTTTAAGACGCGTTCGGGCAACAAAAAACCCCTCCGTGCTCGGCACGTAGGGGTAGGCGCGTTGACCGGATCTGGTCAGCGCGCCTGCGCAATAATCACGGCGGACAAGGCCGCTCGGAAAGAACTCACGGCTCGACGGTGCCAGACGCGCGGCAGATCGTCAACCCGATCAAGCCGGCGCGGCGCCGACGAGCGCGTTGCCTGCCCACGTCCGCAGGACGTCGCGAACCGAAAGCACCCCGACGACCTCCCCGCCCTCGACCACAACGAGGTGGCGAAACGACCCTTGCACCATCGCCCGGCCTGCGTCACCCAGCGACCAGTCCGGTGAGGCGACGACCGCATCCTGGGTCAAGTGGTTGCCGACCGTTTCGCGGTCCGGATCGCAGCCCGCGGCAAGTGCGTCGAGGATGTCGCGTTCGGTGAGGATGCTCGGCCCGCTGGCGTCTCCGTCGAGGATTACGGCTGCCCCGACCCGTCGGGCGCTCATGGCTTGCGCGGCCTGCCGCAAGGTGTGGTTGGGACCGATCGACACGACGAGACCCGTCATCGCGTCTCTGACCTGAACCGTCATCGCCAGCCTCCCGCTCGGAGTAGGCCTCCAGCGTAGGCCTTCGTGTGACCTGCGTCACGCCTCCAAGCGGTCGACACGGTCAGTCGTTGACGTACTCGTTCCACTCCTTGTACTGGTCGAGTTCCCCCCGGGTGACCTGGCCGAAGATCTCGATCAGCCGGCGGGTGATCGCACCCGGTTTGCCGGTGCCCACCTTGCGCTCGTCGACCTCGACCAGCGGCACCATCTCGGCGGCCGTACCAGTGAAGAACGCCTCGTCGGCGAGGTAGAGGTCGGCGCGGTTTAGCGAGTGCTCCGCGACCTCGTAGCCCTGGTCGCGGGCGATCGTCATCACGGCGTCGCGGGTCAGCCCGGCGAGCGCCCCGTCGACCAGCGGCGGGGTGATCAGCTTGTTGCCGTAGACGACGAAGATGTTCTCGCCGGTGCCCTCGGCGATCGTGCCCTCGGGCGTCAGCAGGATCGCCTCGTCGTAGCCCGCCTTCAACGCGCTGATCTTTGCCAGCGAGGAGTTGATGTACTGGCCGGTGGCCTTGCCGGTCGGCGGGATCGTGTTGTTGCCGATCCGCTGCCAGCTCGACACCGCGGCGCGGACGCCGGTGTTGGCGGCCTCGGCGCCGAGGTAGGCCCCCCACGGCCAGCAGGCGATCGACGCTTTCGTCTTGCTGGGCAGCGGGTTGAGGCCCATCTCGCCGTAGCCGAGGTAGAACAGCGGCCGGATGTAACAGGAGTCGATCTGGTTGATCCGGATCAGTTCCTTGGTCGCCGCGACGATCTCCTGCGGCGTGTGCGCGGGTTCCATCAGGTACAGGTGCGCCGAACGGTAGAGCCGCGCGATGTGCTCGGTAAGGCGGAAGACTGCCGGTCCGCGCTCGGTCTGATACGCACGCACGCCCTCAAAAACGCCCCAGCCGTAGTGCAGCGTGGGGTTCAGGATGTGCACGGTGGCGTCGTCCCAGTCGACGAATTCACCGTCCATCCAGATCTTTGCGGTGGGCGTGATCGGCATGGCACTCTCCTCGTAGGTCCACTGATTGCACCACATCGCGCCACCGACTTATCGCGTCGGGGCGGCACTGCCCTAACGTTCCGCACGTGAACAGCGACGCGGACCAGCCCACCGGGGCGTTGCCCCCGCTGGTCCCGGACGAGATCCCAGGCGTCGGACCGCACCCGTTTCCCTGGCCCGCAGGCGACGAATACGACCCCGTCCTGCTCGCGGAGGGCGACCGCCGCAACGTCGTCGACCGCTACCGGTATTGGACGCTCGACGCGATCGTGGCGGACCTGGATACCCGCCGCCACGACTTCGCCGTCGCGATCGAGAACTGGCAGTACGACCTCAACATCGGCTCGATCGTCCGTACTGCAAACGCCTTCTTGGCGGCCGAGGTGATCATCGTCGGCCGGCGCCGGTGGAATCGGCGGGGCGCGATGGTCACCGAGAAGTACCAGCGCGTCGTGCAGCTGGAGACGCTCGACGAGCTGGTCGAGCACGCGCAGCGCACCGGCCGTGAGCTGATCGGCATCGACAACACGCCGGGGTCGGAGCCATTGGAGACAGCCGAACTCCCCCGGCGCGCGCTGTTCGTGTTCGGCCAGGAAGGGCCAGGCCTGTCGCCCGCCGCCCGCGCCGCGGCGAGCCGAACCCTGTCCATCGCGCAGTACGGGTCGACGCGGTCGATCAACGCCGCCGTAGCCGCCGGCATCGTCATGCACTCGTGGATACGAACGCACGCAGGACCGCCGCCGGCTTAGCGGCTCCGGCTTTCAGCTGCCGCCTCCGGGAAACCGACCAGACCGCCGGCGTGTCACGACGGAAAACCGGAGCGGGCCGGCGTACGAATCAGCCGGCAGCGAGAGCGGCGAGTTCGTCGCCGACCTGCGGGGTTGAGGCCGCCGGGGGCCGGGTGGCCAGCCGCTTCGCAACGGCCGCCTCGACCCGGGCCGCACCGGCGCTGTCGCCGACGTGCTCGAGCAGCATCGCCACGCTCAGCACCGCCGCCGTCGGGTCGGCCTTCGCCTGACCGGCAATGTCCGGCGCCGATCCGTGGACCGGTTCGAACATGCCCGGGTTCGTCCGCGACACGTCGAGGTTGCCACTGGCCGCCAGCCCGATGCCGCCGGCAATGGCCGCGCCCAGGTCGGTGAGGATGTCGCCGAACAGATTGTCCGTGACGACCACGTCGAAGCGGCCCGGATCGGTGACGAAGAACATGCTCGCCGCATCGACGTGCTGGTAGGCGAGCTCGACGTCCGGAAAGTCCTTCGCGACAGCGTTGGTGATCCGCTGCCACAGCCCGCCCGCGTGGATCAGGACGTTTGTCTTGTGCACGAGGGTGAGGTGCTTACGCCGGCGACTCGCGCGCTCGAACGCATCGCGCACGACCCGCTCGATGCCGAACGCGGTGTTCAGGCTGACCTCGGTGGCGATCTCGTGCGGCGTGCCGACGCGCATCGCGCCGCCGTTGCCGACGTACGGACCCTCGGTGCCCTCGCGTACGCACACCATGTCGATCGGCGCACCCTCGCCGAGCGGCGAGGTGACACCCGGGAACAGCCGGACGGGACGCAGGTTGACGTGGTGGTCGAGCGCGAAGCGCAGCTTGAGCAGCAACCCACGCTCGAGCACTCCCGGCGCGACCCGCGGGTCGCCGACGGCACCGAGCAGGATCGCGTCGTGGCCACGCAGCTCGTCGAGCACGGAATCGGGCAGGGTCTCGTCGGTGGCGAGGTAGCGACCGGCACCCAGGTCGTAGTCCGTCGTCTCGACCCCGGGATGGACCGCGTTCAGGACCTTCAGGGCCTCCGCCGTGACTTCCGGGCCGATTCCGTCTCCACCGATCACTGCAAGCTTCATACGCCGAAACCTACCGGCTCGCGGAGCGGGGCTGGCTACCGGCCAGCAGCCGAGAGGACCGCCTTCAGCGAGGCCGTGACGATGTTCGGGTCGATGCCGACACCCCACCGGACCTTGCCGTCGACCGACATCTCCACGTACGCCGCGGCGCGCGCGTCCTCGCTGCCACTCAGCGCGTGCTCGCTGTAGTCGAGCAGCCGCATCTGCGTTCCGGTCGCCTTCGACAGGCCGTGCACCAGGGCCGCGATCGGCCCGTTGCCCTCGGCCCGTACGTCCGTCGGCACGCCGTCGATCTGCACCGTCGCCGTCAGCGCGGTGGCGCTCATCGAGTACTCGCCCAGCGCGAACCGGCCGGCGTCTAGATAGGTCTCCTCGAAGATGCGCCAGATCTCCGCCGGCAGCACCTCGCCGCCTTCGGCCTCCGTATGCCGCTGGATAACGCTGCTGAACTCGATCTGCGCGCGCCGTGGCAGGTCCAGGCCGTGGTCGGTCTTCAGGACGTACGCGACACCGCCCTTGCCGGACTGCGAGTTGACGCGGATGACCGCCTCGTACGAACGCCCGACGTCCATCGGGTCGATCGGCAGGTACGGCACGCCCCAGGGGAACTCGTTGACCGGCACGCCCGCCGCGGCGGCGTCGCGTTCTAGGTGCTCGAAGCCCTTCTTGATCGCGTCCTGGTGGGACCCCGAGAAGGCCGTATAGACCAGGTCGCCGCCGTACGGGTGCCGCGGGTGCACAGGCAGTTGGGTCGCGTACTCGACGGTTCGGCGGATCTCGTCGATGTCGCTGAAGTCGATCTGCGGGTCCATGCCCTGGCTGAACACGTTCAGGCCCAGCGTGACCAGGCAGACGTTGCCGGTCCGCTCGCCGTTGCCGAACAGGCAGCCTTCGACCCGATCCGCGCCGGCCATCACGCCCAGTTCGGCGGCCGCGACGGCCGTACCGCGGTCATTGTGCGGGTGCAGCGACAGCACGACCGCGTCGCGCCGGGTCAGGTTCCGGTGCATCCACTCGATCGAGTCGGCGTAGACGTTCGGGGTCGCCATTTCGACGGTCGCCGGCAGGTTCAGTACGACCGGCCGCTCGGCGGTCGGCTGCCACACATCCATGACCGCTTCGCAGACTTCCAGCGCGAACTCCAGCTCGGTGCCGGTATACGACTCGGGGCTGTACTGGTAGAAGACGTCGGTGTCGCCCAGCCGCTGCTCGGCGTACTTCGCCACCCAGTGCGCACCCTGGACGGCGATGTCCTTGATGCCGTCCATGTCCATGCCGAACACGACGCGACGCTGCAGCGTCGACGTCGAGTTGTAAACGTGGATCAGCGCCCGCTGCGAACCGACCAGCGACTCGACGGTCCGCTCGATCAGCTCTTCGCGGGCCTGGGTCAAGACCTGCAGCGTGACGTCGTCCGGAACGACCTCGTTCTCGATGATGTAGCGGATGAAGTCGAAGTCGGTCTGGCTCGCGGCCGGGAAGCCGACCTCGATCTCCTTGTAGCCCATCGCGACCAGCTTGCGGAACAGCGCCAGCTTGCGGTTCGCGTCCATCGGGTCGATCAGGGCCTGGTTGCCATCACGCAGGTCGACGCTGCACCAGCGCGGCGCTTCGGTGATGACCTTGTTTGGCCAGGTGCGGTCCGGCAGGGCGATCGGCGTGAACGGCGCATAACGGCCGTACGGCATGGCGGTCGGCTGCTGCGGATTGGGATAGCTACGGGGCGAACTCACTTCAGAGGCTCCTTCATCGCGGTACGGGGCTGAGGTCGGCCAACGCGAAACACCGCGACGGGAGCTGGCCTAGGAGGCCCCGCCGCGGCAAAGAAGGAGCGAGAGGCTCGTTTGCACGTTTTCGAGGTTACACCGCGAGTGGGAGACCGTCGAGAAAATCGCCGATCAATGCCCGGAGCAGGCCGGGCTCGTCGAGCCACGGATAGTGCCCGGCCTCCTCGAGTTCGACGTAACTGCTGTCCGGAAGCCGCTCGTGCAGCGCGTGGATCGGGCCGGGCGGGCTGACGTAGTCGTACTGGCCGGCCACCAAGAGCGCGGGCGCATCGATCGTCGTGAGGTCGGCGACCGGTGTGGCGTAGGCCGACCTCCGGAGCGTGACGGCCGTCCGAGCCGGCGTCTCCGCCGCGGCCCGCGCGGCGTGGGACTGGCCCTCGGCGTCCCAGCGCCCGTACCACAGCGGCACAGCCTGCGCCTCGAGAAGGTGGCGCTCGCGCGGCCCTGCGGACGGGATCGCGCGCGCTGCTTCGACGGCCTGCCCGAAGCCCGAAACCCCTTCTCGCATCGAAAGAATCGCGCTACGGCCCGACTCGATCTCGCCAGACTCCCACATCGCCGGCGGCGTCAGCAGGATCAGCCCCTGCACCGCGTCGGGGTGAGCCGCGGCGTATTCAAGCAGGATGCGGCACCCGAACGAGTGGCCGAGCAATACCGGCGCCTTCTCGCCGAGATGCGCGCACAGCTCGGCCAGATCGGTGACGAGCCGGTGGACCGTCAGGCTGGTGGGTTCAGCGGGACGGGACTCGCCGCTCCCCCGGGTATCGAGCAGGACAAGCTCCGCATCCTGCGACAGCCCGCCGAGGTCGTCGAAGTACGTCGACGACCGGCCCGGGCCGCCCGGCACACAGATGATTCGCCGACCGGCACCACGGATCCGATAGCCGAGCCGTTGTCCGTCGGAGGCGACGAAGTTGTGGGCCGCCTCGCTCAGGAGACGACCATGTCGATCGCGCGGGCGTAGCTGGCGCCGATGCCCTCGGCGAGTTCGTCGAGAAGGTCAGCCGGCACCGCGCTGTCGACGGTCACGACCATCAACGCGTCGCCGCCTTGCTCGGTTCGGGAGACCTGCGCCGACGCGATGTTGATGTCGGCGCCGCCGAACTGGGCACCGACCGCGCCGATGACACCCGGGCGGTCCTGGTAACGAAGCAGAACCAGGTGCTCTTCGGGCTTCATGTCGAGGTCGAAGCCGTTGATCTCGGTGATCCGCTCGGTCTGCTGACGACCGGTCAGGGTGCCGCTGACGCTCACCGGGGTGCCGTCGGACAGCGCGCCGCGAAGGGTGATCAGGCTGCGGTAGTCCGCGCTCTCGCTGGCCGTCGTCAGGTCGACGTTCAGGCCGCGCTCCTCGGCGTACATCGGCGCGTTCACGTAACTCACCGGCTCGCTGACGATCGGCGCGAAGATCCCGCGCAGCGCGGCGAGGCGAAGGACCGACACGTCGTACGCGCTGATTTCGCCGCGCACCTCGATGGTGACGTTGGCAGCCAGTTCGCCGGCGACACCGGTGAAGACCTGGCCAAGCTTCTCGACGAGCGGCAGGGCCGGACGGACTTCCTCGGCGATGACACCGCCGGCCTGGACGTTGACCGCGTCCGGAACGAACTCGCCGTCGAGGGCGAGCTTGACGCTCTTCGCGACCGCGATACCGGCCTTGTCCTGCGCCTCTTCCGTCGATGCGCCGAGGTGCGGAGTGACGACGACGTTCGACAGGGTAAACAGCGGCGAGTCGGTGCACGGCTCCTTGACGAACACGTCGATCGCGGCGCCGGCCACCCGCCCGTCCTTCAGGGCTTCGTAGAGCGCCGCCTCGTCGATCAGGCCACCGCGGGCAGCGTTGACGATCCGCAGCTCTGGCTTGACCAGCTGCAGTTCCTTCTCGCCGATGAGGCCGACCGTCTCGGGTGTCTTCGGCAGGTGGATCGAAATGAAGTCTGAGATACGCAGCAGTTCTTCCAGCGGAACGAGCCGAACACCGATCTGTGCGGCGCGGGAGGCCGAGATGTACGGGTCGTACGCGACGAGCGTGACGCCGAAGGCCGACATGCGCTGTGCGAAGAGCACGCCGATCCGGCCGAGGCCGACTACGCCGACAGTCTTGTCGGCGATCTCGACGCCGGTGAAGGCACTGCGCTTCCAGGCACCGCCCTTGAGGCTCAGATCGGCGGCCGGGATGTGCCGGCAGAGGCTGAGCAGCAGCGCGATCGCGTGCTCGGCCGCGGTGACGATGTTCGACTGCGGAGCGTTGACGACCATCACGCCGCGGGCGGTCGCGGCCTTGATGTCGACGTTGTCGAGGCCGACGCCGGCGCGGGCGACGACCTTCAGCTTGGGCGCGGCGGCCAGGGCCTCGGCGTCGATGTTCGTCGCCGATCGGATCAGCACCGCGTCGACGTCGGCCAGCGCCGGCAGTAGGGCGGCGCGGTCGGCACCGTCGACATGGCGGATCTCGAAGCCGGTGCCCAGCACCTCGATCACACTCGGAGCGAGTTCCTCTGCGATCAGGACTACGGGCGTAGGCACAGGACGGTCCTTCCAGGAAAGCTGAGATCGCACCGGGGCGCGAGCAACCGCCGCAGCAAACGGACGGCGCCGTCCAGACTACCGGCGCGGCGCTGTTACTTCCTACGCAGGCACCTTCACCGAACCGACCAACCCGGCGCCGCCTGGGCCATCCACCGTCCATTGCGCGAGGTCACCTCAACGGGCAGCCCGAACGTTTCCGACATCGGCTCGTTTCGCAGCACCTCGTCGACCGGCCCGGCCGCGACGACCGCCCCCGCGCGCAACAGCAGCGCATGCGTCGTTATCGGCGGAAGCTCCTCGACGTGGTGCGTCACGGTGATCGTCGCCCGCTCGGGAACAGCCTCCGCCGCCGAGACGAGGGCCGCGAGCATCGCCTCGCGCGCTGGCAGGTCTAGGCCCGCGGCGGCCTCGTCGAGGACGAGCAACTCCGGTCGCCCGACCAACGCGCGAGCCAGCAACGCGCGCTGGCGCTCGCCTTGCGAACAATCCCCAAACCGCCTGTGCCGCAACGCTTTTAGACCGACCCGGTCGAGCTCAAACGCCGCCCGCTCCCGCTCGTCGTCGGTGTACGGCCGGGGCCGTGGCAGCACCGCGCCGTTCGTTCCGGTCAGCGCCACGTCATCGAGCGTCAAGATCCCCCACAGCCGGGCGGCGATCGTCGCGTCGACGACCCCGATCCGCGTCCGTAGCTCCCGCATGTCGGTACGACCGAGCTGCGCCCCGAGAACCCGAACCGTGCCCTCGGACGGATGCCGCATGGCGACGCACAGTGACAGCAGCGACGACTTGCCGGCCCCATTGGGCCCGAGGACCGCCCAGTGCTCGCCGCGATCCACGGTCCAGTCGATATGCTGGATCAGGTCGACCCGGGTCTCCCGTACGCCGACCCAGAGCGCGACATCCGACAGCACAACGGCCGGGGCAACGGCCCCGGCCGTCTGCTTCGCGATCGTCACTGACTAGTCGATCGGCTGGTCGATCCACGCGAACAGCGGACGTAGCTGCGCGCCGATCTTCTCGATCGGGTGATGACGACCCTCTTCGGCCCACTTCGTGTAGTTCGGCCGGCCGTTGTCGTCTTCGTCGATCCACTCGCGGGCGAACGTGCCGTCCTGGATCTCGCCGAGGATCCGCTTCATCTCGGCCTTGGTCTCGGACGTCACGACGCGCGGGCCGCGACTGTAGTCGCCGTACTCGGCGGTGTCGGAGATCGAGTAACGCATCCGCGACAGGCCGCCCTCGTACATGAGGTCGACGATCAGCTTGAGTTCGTGCAGGCACTCGAAGTACGCGATCTCAGGCTTGTAACCAGCCTCGACGAGGGTCTCGAACCCGGCCTGGACGAGTGCGGAGGTGCCACCACAGAGCACGGCCTGCTCACCGAACAGGTCGGTCTCGGTCTCGTCCTTGAACGTGGTCTTGATGACGCCGGCGCGGGTGCCGCCGATGCCCTTCGCGTACGACAGGGCGAGGTCCCACGCGCCGCCGGTCGCGTCCTGCTCGACGGCGGCGAGGCACGGCACTCCGCGACCGTCGACGAACTGGCGACGGACGAGGTGGCCGGGGCCTTTCGGCGCGACCATGGCGACATCGACACCCGCGGGGGGCTTGATCAGGTCGTACCGGATGTTGAAGCCGTGGCCGAAGAACAGGGCGTCGCCGTCCTTGAGGTTCGGCTCGATCGACTCGGTGTAGAGCTTGCGCTGGGCGGTGTCCGGCGCGAGCACCATGATCAGGTCGGCCTCGGCACAGGCAGTGGTCGGGTCGACGACCCGCAGGCCGGCCGCCTCGGCCTTCGTCCGGCTCTTCGAGCCCTCGAGCAGGCCGACGCGAACGTCGACACCGGAGTCCTTCAGGGACAGCGCGTGCGCGTGGCCCTGGCTTCCGTAGCCCAGAACGGCGACCTTGCGGCCCTGGATGATCGAGAGATCGGCGTCGTCGTCGTACGAGATCTCAATGGCGGAGTCGGCGGTCATGCGGGGAATCCTTTCATAGCAATTTCTTCGTTGAACGTGTGGTGGGGGAACTAGGCGGTCTTGTCCACCGCCCTTAGCCGGGCTTCCGCCCCTGTGATTGACCGCCCGCCGCGCGAGAGCGCGACGAGCCCGGACTGAACGAGTTCACGAATGCCGAACGGCTCGAGCACGGCAACGAGCGCTTCGAGCTTCTCGGGCGAACCTGTGCATTCGATGGTCACGGCGTCGTGCGCGACGTCGACGACCTGTCCGCGAAACAGCGTGACGGTCTCGATCACGTGCGAGCGGGTGGTGGCGTCGGCTCGCACCTTGACCAGCAGCAGCTCGCGTCGGACCGAGGTCGGCACGTCGAGTTCGACGATCTTGAGCACGTTGATCAGCTTGTTGAGCTGCTTGGTCACCTGCTCGAGCGGAAGCCGCTCGAGCCCGACCACGATCGTCATCCGGGAGACGGCCGGGTCCTCGGTCGGACCGACGGCGAGCGACTCGATGTTGAATCCGCGCCGCGAGAACAGCGACGACACCCGAGCGAGCACACCGGGCTTGTTCTCGACGAGGACCGACAACGTATGCACCGTCAATGCGGACCCGTTCGAAGGCTGAGTCATCTCACACCGCCATCGGGTTGTTGAAGGACGGCCGCACGTCGCGGGCCGCCATGATGTCGTCGTTGCTGGCGCCGGCCGCGACCATCGGCCACACCATCGCGTCCTGGCCGACCACGAAGTCGACCACGACGGGTCGGTCGTCGATCACCATCGCCTTCTCGATCACTTCGTCGACTTCCTCCGCCTTCTCGCAGCGGAACGCGGCACAACCGAGCGCGTCGGCCAACTTCACGAAGTCGGGGATGAACCGGCGGGTACCCAGGTTGGTGTTCGAGTACCGGCTGTCGTAGAACAGCGTCTGCCACTGGCGGACCATGCCGAGGTTGCCGTTGTTGATCAGCGCGACCTTGATCGGGATGCCCTCGATCGCGCAGGTGGCGAGTTCCTGGTTGGTCATCTGGAAGCAGCCGTCTCCGTCGATCGCCCAGACGGTTGCGTCGGGCCGACCCACCTTGGCGCCCATCGCGGCCGGCACGGCGTAGCCCATGGTGCCGAGACCGCCGGAGTTCAGCCAGGTGTACGGGTGCTCGTACTGGATGAACTGCGCGGCCCACATCTGGTGCTGTCCCACGCCTGCGACGTAGATCGCCTCCGGACCGGCGATGTCCGACAGCCGCGACATCACGTACTGCGGCGCCAACGTGCCGTCGTCCGGGTGGTCGTAACCGAGCGGGTAGTGCTCGCGCCACGTGTCGAGGGTCTTCCACCAACCGGTCAGGTCAGCGCGGTGACCGGTCTCGTACTCGGCCTTCACGGCCGCGACGAGTTCGGTGATGACAAGCCGGGCATCCCCGACGATCGGGACGTCGGCCTCGCGATTCTTGCCGATCTCGGCCGGGTCGACGTCGGCGTGGATGACGAGCGCCTCCGGCGCGAACGTCGACAGCTGCCCGGTCACCCGGTCGTCGAACCGGGCACCGAGGGTGATCAGCAGGTCGGACTTCTGCATGGCCGTCACCGCGGTGACGTTGCCGTGCATGCCGGGCATGCCGAGGTTCTGCGGGTGGCTGTCCGGGAACACGCCGCGCGCCATCAGCGTCGTGACGATCGGGATGCCGGTCAGCTCGGCGAGCTGCCGCAGTTCTGCCGCGGCGCGGGCCCTGAGGACGCCACCTCCGACGTACAACACCGGACGCTGGGCACTGGCGATCAGCTTCGCCGCCTCGCGGATCTGCTTGGCATGCGGCTTCAGGTTCGGCTTGTAGCCGGGCAGGTCGATGCGCTCCGGCCAGTCGAACGTGCCGGTCGCTTGGAGGACGTCCTTCGGCACGTCGACCAGCACCGGGCCGGGTCGTCCGGTCGAGGCGATATGGAAGGCCTCGGCAATCGTGCGCGGGATGTCGTCGACGTGCTGCACCAGGAAGTTGTGCTTGGTGATCGGCATCGTGATGCCGCAGATGTCCGCCTCCTGGAACGCATCGGTCCCGATCGCGGCGCTCGGCACCTGGCCGGTGACCGCGACCAACGGCACCGAGTCCATGTACGCGTCGGCGATCGGCGTCACCAGGTTCGTGGCACCGGGGCCGGACGTCGCCATGCAGACGCCGACCTTGCCGGTCACCTGCGCGTAGCCGGTGGCCGCGTGGCCGCCACCCTGCTCGTGGCGAACGAGGATGTGCCTCAGCTTCTTGGAATCGAAGATCGGGTCGTACGCCGGGAGGATCGCGCCGCCCGGAATGCCGAAGACAACCTCGACGCCGGCGTGCTCGAGCGAGCGCACCAGGCTCGCGGCTCCGGTGAGCGTCTCTGTTGGTTCAGTCATGGCCGACTTCCTCTGTGAAGTGCTGTGGATCGTGCTGGATCAAGTCACAAAAAAACCCCTCGTACCAAGGTACGGAGGGGTAGGCGCGTCGCGACGAAAGGTCAGGCGACGCGCCCGCTGATTACTACGAGGCTCTTTGCAGAATTACGCACGCTGTAAGAGTGCCGGACGGGCCGCGATGAGTCAAACGGGCGCGCCAGTCGAGCACCGACTCAGCCGAGGTTGTTCAAGAACCGCGCGCACGTATGTGCGGCGGCATCGGCGCCGAAGCCACCGTTCGTACCGTCACCTCCGGCCTGACAGGCGAAGGCGACGTTGCCACGCCAACCGATGAACCACGAAATGGTGTCGAGCGGCGTGTTCGTTCCGTATTCGGCGGTGCCGGTCTTGCCGAACGTGCCCGACGGCAGGCCGGAGTCCTTCGCCGTGCCGGTCGCTACGACGTCAGCCATGAACTGCCGAAGCACCGGGACAACGGCTGACGGCAAGGCATGCGAGGCGTTGTTGGCCGGAGCCGTCGCGGAAACGTACGGCTGGCGCCACGTCCCCGAGGCCACGGCTGCCGCGACGCTCGCCATCTGCAACGGGCTGACGACGATCCGTCCCTGGCCGATCGACTCGCCCGCGAAGTCGGCGGCGTCCGTCGCCGGCGGCACGCTGCCCCCGAACGACGTGATCGGCAGCGGCCCATCGGTCGCCGTATTGATGTCGGCCAGCGCCTTGCCGGTGAATCCGAACAACGCGGCTGCCGTCGTGATGCTGTCCCGTGGGATCTGCGTCGACAAGTCCACGAATGCGGTGTTACACGACTTCGCGAAGGCGTCCTCGAGGCTGATCGTTCCGTACGACTCCCCTTCGGCGTTCACGAACGGGCGGCCACCGACGTTCGCGGTCGGGGTACAAGCGAGCGGCGTGCTGGCGGATTTCCCGGACATCAACGCGGCTGCCGTCGTGACGATCTTGAAGGTCGATCCCGGCGGATAAGTTCCCTTGATCGCCCGACCGAAGCCGTTCAGCGGATTGTTGGCCAGTGCCAGCACCTTTCCGGTGGTTACGTCGATCGCGACGAGCGAGCCGGTCAAGGCGCCGAGACCTGCAAGCGCGGATTCAGCGGCCTTCTGCGTCGTGAAGTCGATCGATAGCGGCACGTTCGTTCCGTTGACGACGGATTGTTCGAGCAGCGTCCGTTTCGTTCCGCCGGCGGCGGTCTTGATCTTCAGCGTTCCGCCGGGCGTTCCGGCCAACTGCGCGTTGTACGCCCGCTCGAGACCGCTGAGTCCGCCGACATCGCCGACCTGAAACAGCGGACCGGCGTTCTTGATCGTGTCGTCCGTATATGCGCCGACCTGTCCGAGCAGGTTGCCGTCGAGTTCGATACTGCGGCCGCGCAGGGCTCGGCCGTCTGCGCCGACAAGTTGACCCCGAGTGCCCAACTGTCGGCTTCGCGCCAACGTGTCGTCCGGGGCGAGATCCGGGTAAACGGTGGCGCTGGTGAATGCGACCTTCCAGTGGCCGTCGACCTTCGTCAGCGAGAGGTGGTTGTCGTACGACCACGTGCCGACCCCCTGAAGCACGACGTCCGCGTGGAATGCCGCCGTCGCCGCCCCGCGAATCGTGACCGGGCCCGGTTTGTACGTTTGCGAGGCGATCTGCAACGACTTGGCCAGTTTCGGGATTTCGGCCTGGATGTAGCCGGCCGTATCGGCGGTTGCGAAGCCGGCCATGGCGGCCGCGTCGCCCTTGCTCCATGCGGTGAGGAACCCGTCGCTCACCCGGGTCGCCTCGGCGAGCGACTTCGCGCGGGCATGCCGCCGATCGGATTGGACGTGCAGGACGACGAGAACGGCGGTCAGCGCAAGAACCAACACGACGGCGCCCGCAATGAGCGCCATCGTCCGCCCCCGCTGCCTACGCCATGACGGACCGTAAGCCACTCACGAACAGTAGCCAGACGAACGGCCGCGAGCGGGCAGGATCGGCGAGACTCGCCGCTAGTCGCAGACCGCTCCCTGCGCGGCGCTGCCGACCAGGCGGGCGTACTTGTGCAGTGCGCCATGCGTGTACCGGGGAGGCAGCGGCTGGAACACCTTGGCCCGCTCGTCCAGAACTTCCTTGTCCACGAGCAGGTCGAGGCGGCGGTTGGGGATGTCGAGCAGGATCCGGTCGCCATCCGCGACGAACGCGATCGGGCCCTGGTTCGCCGCTTCGGGGGCGACGTGCCCGATACACAGACCGGACGTCGCGCCCGAGAACCGGCCGTCGGTCAGCAGGACGACCTCCTTGCCTAGGCCGGCGCCCTTGATGGCTGCCGTCACCGCGAGCATCTCCCGCATGCCGGGGCCACCGCGCGGGCCTTCCCAGCGAATGACGACGACGTCGCCGGCCTTGATGTCGCCGGAGGTCACGGCCTCCATCGCCTTCGCTTCGCCGTCAAAGACCCGGGCCGTTCCTTCGATGACGAGCGAACCGAGGCCGGCCGTCTTGACGACAGCCCCCTCCGGCGCGAGCGAGCCGTGCAGGATCGCGATCCCGCCCTCGGTCGACAGCGGCTTGTCGAGTCCGTAGACGACCAGGCCATCGGGGCGCGGCGGGCTTAGCGCTTCGAGTTCCTCGCCCATCGTCTTGCCCGACACGGTCAGCGCGTCACCGTGGATGAGACCTGCTTCGAGCAGCGCCCGCAGGACGACGGGGACCCCACCGACCTTGTCGAGGTCGTTCATCACGTACTTGCCGAACGGCTTCACGTCGGTGATCTGCGGGGTACGGCGGCCGATCCGGTCGAAGTCCTCGAGCGTCAGGTCGACCTGCGCCTCATGTGCGATCGCCAACAGGTGCAGCACCGCGTTGGTCGAGCCACCCAGCGCCATGACAACGGTGATCGCGTTCTCGAATGCCTGCTTCGTCATGATCTGGCGGGCGGTGATGCCCTTCTCCAGCAGGTTCACGACAGCGCGGCCGGACTTGATCGCCCACTCGTCGCGGCGGCCATCGGGGGCTGGGGCCGACGCGGAGCCGATGAGCGACATGCCGAGCGCTTCGCCCGCCGAGGCCATCGTGTTCGCGGTGAACATGCCGCCGCACGAGCCTTCGCTCGGGCAGGCGGCCATCTCGTATTCCTTGAGCTTCGCGTCGTCGATGATGCCGCGGGCCCGCGCCCCGACCTGCTCGAAGACGTCGCCGATGGTCACCGGCGTGCCGTCCTTGAGGTGGCCGGGCAGGATCGAACCGCCGTAGAGGAAGACGCTGGCGAGGTCGAGCCGCGCGGCAGCCATCAACATGCCGGGCAGCGACTTGTCGCAGCCGGCCAACAGGACGGTCCCGTCGAGGCGCTCGGCGTGGACGACGAGCTCGACCGAGTCTGCGATGACCTCACGGGAGACGAGCGAGGCGTGCATCCCCTCGTGGCCCATCGAGATGCCGTCGGACACCGAGATCGTCCCGAACTCGAGGCCGACGGCGCCCGCCTCCTGCACGCCCTGCTTCGCGGAGTGCGCCAAGCGTTGCAGCGGCATGTTGCAGGGGGTGACCTCGTTCCAGGACGAGGCGATCCCGACCTGGTACTTCGACCAGTCGTCGTCGGTCAGGCCGACGGCGCGCAGCATCGCGCGGGCCGGCGCGCGCTCGTATCCGATGGTGACGTCGTCGCTACGTGGCTTTGTGCTCATGGTGCCGTCAGGGTATCGCCGCCTGAAAAGCCCACATGGAGACCCGGCGCCGTCAGCGGATCGCGATGACTTCGTGAGGGGCGAAGTGGTCGAGAGGCCCGTTGCCGTGACCGACGCGGAGATCGCGGCTCCCGTTCAGGATCGCGCTGAGATAACCCTTGGCATCCTCGATCGCGGTGACCCAATCGGGCCTCATCGGACGAAGCGCCGCGATCGCCGACGAGAAAGTGCAGCCGGTCCCGTGAGTCGCCGACGTCTCGACCCGCGTCGCTTCAAAAACTCGCGGCTCAGCGGTTCCGTCGACGAGAACGTCCGGACTCGTTGGACCACCGAGGTCGCCGCCCTTGACGAGCGCTCGCCGAGCGCCCAAGGCCACCAGTGAAGTCGCCTGTCCAACAAGGGTTTTCACGTCGGTCGCACGTGACGAACCGAGCAACGCGGCGGCCTCCGCAACGTTCGGGGTGATGAGATCGGCGAGCGGGAAGAGGGCGTCCCGAAGCGCGCCCACAGCTGCCACATCGAGGAGTCGATCACCGCTGGTCGCGATCATGACCGGGTCCAGCACGACGTAAGGAGGCTTTCGTTCCCGCAACACGTCGGCCACCACCTCGATGATCTCGGCCGACTGCAACATGCCGATTTTGACCGCATCGACCTCAATATCGTCGAAAACGGCATCGAGCTGTGCCCGTACGAAATCCGGCGCGATGCCCTGCACCGCCGTGACCCCGCGGGTGTTCTGCGCGGTCAGCGACGTCAGCGCCGCCATGCCGTACGCGCCGAGCGCGCCGAACGTCTTGAGGTCCGCCTGGATCCCAGCTCCGCCGCTGGGATCACTTCCCGCGATGGACAGGACTCGCGGCTTGGCCACTTGGTTCGCCATGGCTTCAGGCTACGACCGAGTGCCCGACGGCTTAGCCCTCGCCGCCGCCGGAGCCTTCGCCATCTCCCCCGCCGCCACCGAATGCCTTGAGCATCTCCATCATTTCCTTGCAGGTCGGGCAGACGGGCGAGCCGGGCTTGGGCGTTTTCGTCACCGGGAAGATCGCGCCGCACAACGCCTGGACCATGTTCCCCATGACCGCTGACTCGACGATCTTGTCCTTACGGACGTAGTGGAAGACCTCGTCATCGGTCTCCGCATCGCGCAGGCGGGGATCGAGCAGCGTGGTCGTACCGCCGCTTTCGCGCGGCGGCTCGGGCATCATCGGCTGGGGCGACATCGGCTCTGGCATCGCAAACCCCTTCCTGCTCAGGCGTTCTCGGTCAGTCGGGCAAGCAGCAGCGAACGGACCTTCGCCGCGTCGGCCTTCCCCCCGGTCGCCTTCATCGCGGCGCCGATCAACGGGCCCAAGGCGCCCTGGTTTCCACCACGGACCTTCGCCGCCGCATCCGGCTGAGCCGCGAGGGCCGCATCGATCGCGGACTCCAAAGCGGAATCGTCGGATACGACAGCGAGTCCGCGATCGGCGACAACCTGCGCGACATCCCCCTCGCCCGCGATAACGCCATCCAACGCCTGGCGGGCCAGACCGGCGGTCAACGTTCCGGCGGCCATCAGCGCGATCAACTCGGCAACATCGGACGGTGAGACTCCGAGCTCCGTCGGAGCGACACCGCGGTCGTTGGCGCGGGCCGAAATCTCGTTCAGCCACATCGCTTTTGCCGCCGCCGGATCGGCACCGAGGCCGGCCGTCGCGAGCACGCTGTCGAGCACCACAGCGTTCGACAGTTGGTCGAGGTCCAAGTCGGTGAATCCGTACGCCTCACGGAGCTTTTCCCGTTGCGCCGCAGGGCTTTCCGGCAACTGCGCGCGTAGTTCCTCGACGTAATCCGCGCCCAGCGCGATGGGCACCAGGTCGGGTTCCGGGAAGTACCGGTAGTCGGTGGCCTCTTCCTTGGACCGGCCCGACGACGACGTTCCGCTGTCCTCGTGGAAGTGCCGGGTCTCCTGAACCACCCGACCCCCAGCATCAAGAAGCGCCGCCTGCCGCGAGACCTCGAACCGCACCGCCCGTTCGACCGACCGGAACGAGTTCACATTCTTGGTCTCGCTCCGCGTTCCATACGGCGCTGTGCCGATCGGCCGCAGCGACGTGTTCACGTCGCAGCGCAGCGAACCCTGCTCCATCCGGACGTCCGAAACACCCAGTCCCCGAAGCATGTCCGCGAGCGTCATCACGTACGCGCGGGCGACGTGCGGAGCCAAGGCGCCCGCCTCGACCGGCCGGGTCACGATCTCTACCAGCGGGATGCCGGCCCGGTTGTAGTCGATCAGTGAATGCGATGCCCCGTGGATACGGCCGGTTGAACCACCGACGTGCAACGACTTGCCGGTGTCCTCTTCCATGTGGACGCGTTCGATCTCGACCCGATAGGTCTTGCCTTCGACCTCGACGTCGATCCAGCCATCGATGCACAGCGGCTCGTCGTACTGGCTGATCTGGAAGTTCTTCGGCATGTCCGGATAGAAGTAGTTCTTCCGAGCGAACCGGCACCACGGCACGATGGTGCAGTTCAGCGCCAGACCGATGAGCACTGTCGAGCGAACGGCTTCGCCGTTCACGACTGGCAGCGAACCCGGCAGGCCGAGGCACGTCGGGCATATCTGGGTGTTCGGCTCGGCACCGAACGCGGTCGCGCATCCGCAGAACATCTTCGACGCCGTCCCGAGCTCGACATGCACCTCGAGGCCGATCACGGGGTCGTAGCGGGTGATGGCTTCGTCGTACTCGATGGGGTCCGGCTCGGTCGCTCGCGCCAGTACGTCGGATGTCACAGCGCCTGCGCCTCCTCGAGGATCGGGTGGCCGCGTTCCGCGTCCAGGTATGCCTCGAACGCCGCACCCACCCGGTAGAGCCGGTCGTCGGCCATCGGCGGCGCAATGATCTGCAGGCCCACCGGCAGCCCCTCGGACAACCCGCAGGGCAGTGACATCGACGCGTTGCCTGCGAGGTTCGACGGGATCGACGCGACGTCGTTGAGGTACATCGCCATCGGGTCGTTCACCTTCTCCCCCAGGCGGAAAGCGACCGTCGGCGTGGTCGGCGAGACCAAGACATCGACCTGAGCGAAGGCCGCTTCGAAGTCCCGCGTGATCAACGTGCGGACCTTCTGCGCCTGGCCGTAGTAGGCGTCGTAGTAGCCACTCGACAGCGCGTACGTGCCAAGAATAATTCGCCGTTTCACTTCGGGGCCGAAGCCGGCCTCCCGGCTGGCCGCCATGACGTGGTCTGCGCCGGCCCCGGGCGGGGCCACCCGCAAACCGAAACGCATCGCATCGAACCGGGCGAGGTTCGAGGAACACTCACTCGGCGCGATCAGGTAGTACGCGGGCAAGGCATACGTCACGTGCGGGCAGGACACCTCGACCACCTCGGCGCCCAACGCGGCAAGGGCGGCGACCGCCGCGTCGAACGCTGTCTGCACACCCGGCTCGTAGCCCTCGCCGGTCAGCTCGCGGATCACGCCGACGCGCACGCCTTTGAGCGAGCGGTTACGGCACGCGCTGATCAGGTCGGGTACCGGGGCGTCGATCGACGTCGAGTCGAGCGGGTCGTGCCCGGCGATCGCGGTGTGCAGCAACGCCGCATCGAGGACCGTTCGGGCCATCGGGCCCGCCTGGTCCAGCGACGAGGAGAACGCAACCAGGCCGTAGCGGGAAACGCCGCCGTAGGTCGGCTTGACCCCGACGAGGCCGCAGACCGCGGCGGGTTGCCGGATCGAACCACCGGTGTCGGTGCCGACGGCCAGTGGCGCCTCGAACGCGGCCACCGCCGCGGCACTTCCACCGGAGGAACCACCGGGAATCCGGTCGAGGTCCCACGGGTTGCGGGTCGGGCCGTACGCCGAGTTCTCGGTCGAGCTGCCCATCGCGAATTCGTCCATGTTGACCTTGCCGAGGATGACGACATCGGCCTCGCGCAGCTTGCGCGTGACGGTCGCGTCGTACGGCGGACGCCAGCCCTCGAGGATCTTCGAACCGCAGGTCGTCGGAATCCCGCGCTGGGCGAAGACGTCCTTCAACGCAAGCGGTACGCCGGCCAAGGGGCCGAGCCGCTCGCCGGCGGCCCGCTTGGCATCGACGGCGCGCGCGGCGGTCAGCGCCCCCTCGGCATCGACATGCAGGAAGGCGTTGACCTTGCCGTCGACCGCTTCGATCCGGGCGAGGTGGGCCTCGGCGACCTCAACGGCCGAGACGGCGCCGGACTCGATCGCGGCAGCGGTCCGCGCGGCGGTCAACCGGACGAGTTCGGAGTGCAGGGACGCGTCGGCGCTCATGACGGGTCGTCCAGCATGCGCGGCACGCGGAATCGGCCGTCTTCGGCGGCTGGCGCTCCAGCGAGGACTTCGTCGCGGTCCAGGCTCGGCCGTACGACATCAGGGCGAAAGACGTTCGTCAGCGGAACGCTGTGGCTGGTGGGCGGGATGTCGGCCGTGGCGACCTCGGAAACCCGGGCGACCGCCGAAACGATCTGCTCGAGCTGCCCGGCGAAGGTGTCAAGCTCTTCGTCCGTGACATCGAGCCGCGCCAGCCGGGCGAGGTACGCGACGTCCGACCGCGAGATGGCACCGGTATCGCTCATTCCCGCGATCCTACCGAGGCGGGAGGCGGCCACCCGACGAACGCGGCGACGGCCACCGGATCGGCGCTCGACCACGTCGGCGTCACCGCCGGGAGATAAATCGGAAACACGGCTGAAAACTCCGACGGTCACAATCTGCGACCGTGACCCCTCCCTCCGGCGTCCTCTCCGCTGCGCTCCGGCCGTGTGCGACCGTCGAGGCCTCCTCATGACGTACTTGCTGCGCGTCCTGCTCCCCGACCGTCCCGGCTCGCTGGGCGCGGTCGCGACGGCCATCGGCACCGTCGGCGGGGACATCGTCAGCCTCGACGTCGTCGAACGGGGACCGGAGGGCGCCGTCGACGACATCCTGGTCGAACTCCCGCCGGGTGGGCTCGCCGACGTGCTGATCACCGCGGCGCAGTCCGTGCCGGGTGTTGTCGTCGAGTCGTTACGGCCCTACCTGGGCGGTCGGGACATCCACCGCGACCTGGAACTCGTCGACACGCTGGCGGCCAGCCCCACGTCCGCACTCGGCGGTCTGGCCAACAACACCCCGGGCGTCTTCCGCGCCGGCTGGGCCCTGGTGGTCGAGCGTGCGGATGACGACGTCCGGGTGCTGCACGCGTCGGCGGGCGCGCCGGACATCGACGGTCTCGACTTCCCGTGGCTCCCGTTGACCGCCGCCCGGCGGCTGGACCGTAACGAACCGTGGGTGCCCAACCGATGGGAATTGCTCGGTATGGAGATGGCCACCTCACCCATCGGCCGGTCCAACTTGGCAATCCTGATCGGCCGACCCGGCGGGCCACGGTTCCGCGCGTCGGAAGTGTTGCGCCTGGCCCACCTGGCGGGCATCGCGGCGACGGTCGGGGCGGCGGTTCCCGCCACGACCTGACGCGCGCCGGCTAGGTGCGCTCAGGCAGACGTCAGCCGCAGCGGAACCGCGTCGGCATACCGGACCAACCATTCGGTTGCGTCGTCGCCTGACATCGGCGGCGCAATGCCGTAGCCCTGAAGGCAGTCGCAGCCGTACTCCGTGAGGCGGCGCGCCGAGTTCTCGTCCTCGACGCCCTCCGCGACGACGCGCAAACCGAGCGCGTGAGCCATCTCGATGCAGGACCGGACGATGGGGGCGTCGTCACCGTCCCGCAGCCGGGAGATGAACGTCCGGTCGATCTTGATCTCGCTCACCGGAAGCGTCTCGAGCCGGGCCAGCGACGAATAGCCCGTACCGAAGTCGTCGAGGCTGATCTCGATTCCGATGGCCGTCAACTGATCGAGTACGAGGGCGACCTGGGCGTAGTCGTGCGCCAGGACGCGCTCGGTGACCTCGAGCGTCAGGGCGCTGCCGGGCAACCGGTGCTCGGCCAGCAGGGTCCGGACCCGGGAGACGAACATCGGGTCAATCAGGTCGCGCACGCTGACGTTGACGGCGACGTTGGCTTCCAGGGCATGGTCCCGCCAGGCGGCTGCCTGCTCGATGCCCGCGACGAGCACCAGGTCGGTGACCTTCTCCATGACGCTGCTCTGTTCGGCGAGGGCGATGAAGTCGTCCGGCGACATCGGGCCGCGCGACGGGTGGTGCCAGCGAAGCAACGCCTCCATGCCGGTGCATCGACCGGTCACCGCGTCGACCTTGGGCTGGTAGACCACGCTCAGGTCGCGGTTCTCGACCGCCCGGCGGAGGTCACCCAGCAGCGCGAGCCGCTCCGCGGAGTTGTGGTCCCGCTCCGGGCTGTACACGCACAATCCGGTACGTCCGGTCTTCGCCTGGTACATCGCAACGTCCGCGTGCCGCAGCAGCGTTTCGACATCGTCGGCGTGCGCCGGATACAGCGCCACGCCGATGCTGACGACCAGGTCGAGCCGAAGATCGCCGTGCATGAACGGCTCGACGAGCGCGGCCTGTACCCGCCGGGCGAGGACCGTCGCACTGCCCGCCTCGGGCACCCCCGGCAGCAGGATGGCGAACTCGTCGCCACCGAGCCGGGCGACCGTGTCCTCCGGCCGGACGGCGGCCCGCAAGCGGGTAGCGAGGGCACACAGCAGCTTGTCCCCGACGTGGTGGCCGAGCGTGTCGTTGACTTCCTTGAATCGGTCGAGGTCGAGCAACAACAACGCGCCCGAGCCCCGCTGGTGCGACTGCGCTGCGACAAGCTCGATGTCGAGCCGCTGGAGAAGGAGGACGCGGTTGGGCAGGCCGGTCAACCCGTCGTGCAACGATTGCCGGTCGCGGTCGCGGCTGATGGCGACCGTGACGTAGACCGCGGCAAGCGGCAGCAGCAGCAGCGGCATGAACCAGACGCTGCCCAGCATCAGCTGAACGATCATCGGGGCGAGAGCGAGCAACGCGAACGTGGCAAGCGCCTGGTAGCCCAGATCGCGGCGCACAACATCGCGCAGCCCGACGCCTTCGCGTAACGCGATCGCGGTGTCCACGAGCGCGTTGTTGACCCCGAAGTACGCGACCGCGGCGAGCAGAATGATCGGCAGGTCCTTGCCGCTCAGGCCTCTGTCGATGGCTGGGTTGCCGGTGACGCCACCGGCAGTCAGGACCACGTAGGCGGCCAGCCAGGCGAGCTGTTCCTGGGCGACGTTGAAGCCCGACCGCCAGGCCACCCGGCGCCGTTCGAGGTCGGCAACCACCGTGGCCAGGAACACCAGGATCATCACGACACTCGGGCCCGCCTGAATCAGCAGCGCGAACAGGAAGGCCGAGGAGATCGGCACGCCCTCGGCGTCCCAACGAGCCGGACCGAGCAACGGACGGAGCTCGCCCAGGACGACGAAGATGGCGGCGACCCAGCAGGCCGCGCTCAGGTGCGGCAACCGGCCAGGGTGATCGGTGACGATCGCGAAGATCGCCAGGCCGCAGCCGAGCAGTGTGACCGCCGAAACGTACCCGACGAACCGGCCCCGGCCTTCGCTGGGCAGGTCATCGCGACCGCCCGAAACCGACGGGGCTACAGCCGTCACCGTGAGTTCCTCCTGCCTCGGGACCGGCCACGCGCCAAGACCTTGTATGTCCTCGGCATGGTCGCCTCTTACATTGACGAACGATCGGTGCAATTCAGGCGGTTTCGGTAACTGCCACCCGCTTAGCCGAGTCGGGTCCCTCCGTGAGGAGCAACGCGAAGCCGGCATCGTCGAGCATTGGGCGGCCGAGCTTCACGGCCTTGTCGTACTTGGATCGGCCGGGGTCCGCGCCGACGACCACGAAGTCGGTGTTCTTCGACACCGAGCCGACGACCTTTCCGCCGCGTTCGGTCACCGCGTCCGCAGCTGTCTCCCGCGAGTAGTCGGCGAGCGTTCCGGTGATGACGACCGTCGTGCCGGCCAGGATCTGCGGGCCGCCAGGCGCCGTGGAGGGCTCGTCCTCCATCCGAACACCGGCAGCAGCCCAGCGGTCGACGATCGCCGCGTGCCAGTCGACGGCGAACCAGTCGAGCAGGGCCTGGGCGATCACCGGTCCGACGCCTTCGACCTCGGCGAGCTCGTCGAGGGAGACAGCGCGAAGTGCGGCCATGCTGCCGAAGCGGGCTGCGAGCGGCCGGGCCGCTTCCGGGCCGACGTGCCGGATCGACAGCGCGACCAGCACGCGCCATAACGGCTGGGCCTTGGCCTTCTCCAGACCGGTCAGCAGCAGCGATCCGTTCGCGGACAGGCCGCCGTCCTTCTTCCGGAAGAACGGGACGGTGAGCAACTGGTCGGCCGTGAGATCGAAGACGCCCCCCTCGTCGACAACCAATCCACCGTCCAACAGGGCGATCGCGGTCTCGTAACCGAAGCGGTCGATGTCGAAGGCGCCGCGGCCGGCGAGGTGGAAGAGCCGCTCACGCAGCTGCGCCGGGCAGGAGCGGGCGTTCGGGCAGCGGATATCGACGTCGTCCTCGGTCGCCGGCGCCAGCGGCGTACCGCACTCGGGGCAGTGCGTGGGCATCACGAAAGGCCGCTCGGTACCATCCCGCAGCTCGACGACCGGCCCGACGATCTCGGGGATGACGTCTCCGGCCTTGCGCAGCACCACCGTGTCGCCGATCAGCACGCCCTTGCGAACCACCTCGTTCGCGTTGTGCAGGGTGGCCAGGCTGACGGTCGATCCGGCGACCAGTACGGGTTCCATGAACCCGAACGGGGTCACCCGGCCGGTTCGGCCGACGTTGACGCGGATGTCGTGCAGCTTGGTGGTGACCTCTTCCGGCGGGTACTTGAACGCGACCGCCCACCGCGGCGCCTTGCTCGTAGCGCCGAGCCGGCGCTGCACGCTCCGCCGGTCAACCTTGACAACCACGCCGTCGATCTCGTGTTCGATGTCGTGCCGGTGGGCGCCCCAGTAGGCGATGTACGACTGAATCGCCTCGACCCCGTCCACCACCTGGTACCGCGACGACACCGGCAGGCCCAGCTCCTGCATCGCCTCGTACGCGGCAGACTGGGTGGCCGGATCGAAACCTTCCGTTCGACCGAGCCCGTGCAAGGTCAACCGGAGGGGGCGGGACGCCGTGACCCGTGGGTCCTTCTGCCGTAATGAGCCGGCGGCCGCATTTCGCGGATTCGCGAACGGCGCCTTGCCGGCCTCGACCAGACTCGCGTTGAGGTCGGCGAAGCCGGCCGCGGGGAAGAACACCTCGCCGCGTACCTCGAGCAGCGCGGGCGTCGGCCCGGTGAGCCGGCCGGGCACGTTCTCCAGCGTACGCACGTTCGGGGTGACGTCTTCGCCGGTGTAGCCGTCACCTCGGGTGGCTGCCCGGACCAGCCGGCCGTTCTCGTAGACGAGGTCCACCGCCAGGCCGTCGATCTTCAGCTCGCATAGCCAGGGCGATTTCTCGTCGCCGAAGCCGCGGAGCGCGCGCTCGGTCCAGGCGACCAGCTCCTCGTCGGAGAACACGTTGTCGAGCGAGAGCAGCCGTTCCAGATGCGTGACGGGTGTGAACAGAGTCGACACCGCGCCGCCGACCGTCTGCGTCGGGCTCTCCGGCGTACGCAGCTCGGGATGCGCCACCTCGATCTCCTCGAGCCGCCGGATCAGGGCGTCGTACGCGCCGTCGGCCACGCTGGGCTGGTCGAGAACGTAGTAACGGAAGCGGTGTTCCTCGACCTCGTGTGCTAACTCGGCGTGGAGCCGAGCCGCTTCGGGGTCGACCGTGGGCGGGACGTCGGTCATGCCGCTGCCCCGACGGTTTCGGCGAGTTCCTTGGCCAGCTTCGTGACTGCGCGTAAGGCGCTGCCCGCCTGCTGTTCGCTTCGGCCGGCGAGTCCGCACGGCGGCGCGAGGACGACGTTGTCGAGCCACATGTTCGACGACAGGCCGAGACGCCGGAAGATCGCGAACACGTCGGACTTCTCCACCGGTACACCGCCCTCGGTCCCGAGCACCAGCCCCGTTCCCGACTCCACGGCCTCTCCCAACGCGTCGTAGTCCCGGGTCGTCAGCATGGCGACATCGACCGACAACCAGCGCGCTCCTGCTTCCCGCAACAAGCCGTACGGAACCTGCGGCGCGCAGCAATGCACGCCCGGCGACGGCAGCGCTCCGAGCACGGTCGCTAGGCGTTCCTGCACCTCTGCCGGTTCCGGCGTCCGCAAGACGGAGAAGCCGCTCGCCGTGGGCAGATGTCCGGCGACGACCGCCGGCAGTGACGGCTCGTCGAGCTGAACCGCGATCGCGGCCCCCGGAACGGACGCCGCGACCTGCGCGACGTGCGCCGCCAACCCCTCGGCGAGCGACGCGGCCAGGTCGGCCACCGCGCCCGGATCGCCGATCGCCTTGTCGCCGCGCGGGAGTTCGAGCGCGGCGGCCAGGGTCCACGGCCCCGCCGCCTGCAACTTCAGCGGACCGACCCAGCCGTCGGCTGCCTCCGCCAACGCGTCGAGATCCCAGCGCAGGAAGTCGCGGGCCCGACGGACGTCCGCCCCCGGCCGATCGACCAACCGCCAGCCGGCCGGCTGGAGGTCGACGGCCAGGTCGACGAGGAGCGCCGCGGTCCGGCCGATCATGTCGGCGCCCGCACCGCGGTCGGGCAGTTCGACCAGATGCGGGAAGTTGGGTAGCACGTCCAGCACCCGGCGCTGGGCAACGACCGCATCGGTCCCCGGCAAGCTTCCGATCCCGGTTGCCGAACCGGGCAGAAGCGGCCGGGGCCACGGACCGGAAGTTGACATCGGCCGGAGCCTATTCGAGGCGGGCCGAACCGAGGACGCGTCCGCCGGTCGCCTCGTCGTACAGCGCGAGCAGCTGGCCGGCCGCGACCCGGGTCGCGGGTTCGTCGAGGGTGACGAGCAGCCCGCGGCCGGCCGGATCGGGTTCGACCTGGCAGGCGTACGCCTCGCCGTGGGCGCGCAACTGGGCGTATGCCCGCAACGGCAGCTCCGGTTCCCCCGCCAGCCAGGTCGGGGCCGCGGTCCGCAGCTGCGTCGTGGCAAGAGCACCGATCGGGCCGACCGTGACCGTACGGCTCGCCGGTTCGATCGACAGGACGTATCGCGGCTGACCGCCCGGCGCGGGCCGACCGATCCCGAGGCCCTTGCGCTGACCGACCGTGTAGCCGTACGCGCCGTCGTGCTGCCCGAGTTCGGCGCCGGAGGCCGCATCAACGATCGGACCCGGCTCAGCACCGAGGCGGTTACGCAACCAGCCCGCCGTATCGCCGTTCGGAATGAAGCAGACGTCGTGGCTGTCCGGCTTGTTCGCGACCGCGAAGCCGCGCCGCGCAGCCTCCTCACGGACGCGCGCCTTGGTCCAGCCACCGAGGGGGAACCAGGCGTACGCCAGCTGATCCGGCCGCAGGCTGGCCAGCACGTACGACTGGTCCTTGCCGTGGTCGACGCTGCGCTGCAACCCGCTGTCGTCGAGGCGGGCGTGGTGCCCGGTGACGACCTGGTCGAAGCCCAGCGCCAACGCTCGGTCGAGAACAGCCGAGAACTTGATCCGTTCGTTGCAACGCAGGCACGGGTTGGGCGTGCGGCCCGCGGCGTACTCGGCGACGAAGTCGTCGATCACATCCTGCTGGAACCGTTCGGCCAGATCCCAGACGTAGAACGGGATGCCGAGGGCATCCGCGACACGGCGGGCGTCGCGGGCGTCGTCGAGGGTGCAGCAACCCCGCGCGCCCTCGCGATGGGCCGCGGGCGACGGGGACAAGGCGAGGTGGACGCCGGTCACGTCGTGACCGGCGTCCACGGCGAGGGCGGCGGCGACGGCCGAGTCGACGCCGCCGGACAGGGCCGCGATGATCCGGCGCCGGGCCGGCACCGGATCAGGCACGACCGGCACCCCTCGCGGGCAGGACCGCGGGGCGGGCACCGGCGCTGCGGGCCCGGTCGACGACCGGGCCGATGCAGGCCAGCAGGGCGTCCACGTCGGCCTGGGTTGTGTCGTGGCCGAGGCTGAACCGGAGGGAGGATCGGGCCTGAGCCGGGTCGGCGCCCAAGCCGAGGAGGACGTGGCTCGGGCGCGCGACCCCGGCCGTACACGCCGATCCGGTCGAACAGGCGATGCCCTCGGCGTCCAGCAGGAGCAACAGTGAGTCGCCGTCGCAACCCGGGAACGAGAAGTGGGCGTTGCCGGGCAGCCGCCCGGCACCAGGGCCGGACCGGAGGTCCGGGTCGCCGTTCAGCGCCGCGTCGGGTACGGCCGCAAGAACACCTCGGACGAGGTGGTGACGCAGCTCGGCGATCCGGGCCGATTCCGCCTCGAGGTCGGCGATCGCGGCACGTAAGGCCGCGGCGAAACCGGCTGCCGCGGGCGGGTCGAAGGTGCCGGAACGCACGTCCCGTTCCTGCCCCCCGCCGTGGGACAGCGGGGTGATGGCCACCCCGGGCTTGACGAGCAGCGCACCGATTCCGAGCGGACCGCCGACCTTGTGTGCGGTGACGGACAACGCGTCGACGCCCGAGGCGGTGAAGTCGACCGGCACCTGCCCGGCGGCCTGGACGGCGTCCGTATGGAACGGAATCCTCGCGCCCGCGGCGACTGCTGCGAGGTCGGCGATCGGCGAGACCGTCCCCACCTCGTTGTTCGCCCACATGCCGGTCACCAGGGTCACGTCGGCGGGGTCACCGATCACCGCCTCCAACGCCTCCGGCGTGATCCGGCCGACCGCATCGGCTTCGACCCAGGTGACCTCCGCCTGACCGGTCTCGGCCAACCAGGTCACCGCATCGAGGACTGCGTGATGCTCGATCCGACTGCAGACGATTCGCCGCGCATTGCCGACCGCGAACCGGGACCAGAAGAGGCCCTTGATCGCCAGGTTGTCGCTTTCGGTCCCCCCGCTCGTGAAGATCACGTCCGAGGGCCGGGCGCCGAGATCGGCGGCGATGCTTTCCCGGGCGTCTTCGACCACCCGTCGGGCCGCCCGGCCGGGACCGTGCAACGACGAAGCATTGCCTACCAGGCCGAGGTGCGCGGCCATCGCGTCGCGCGCTTCGGGTCGCAGCGGGGTAGTCGCGGCGTGGTCCAGGTAGACCGTCGCGCCGTCCGTCAAAGCCACCGTTCCAGCGTACGGGGCAGCCGGACCGGTTTGCGCCGGCCCGGCTCCCACCCGTAGGGCCTACTTGCGCTTGTTGATCTCGTCCGTCAGCTGCGGAACCACGTCGAACAGGTCGCCGACCACACCGAAGTCCGCCAGCTCGAAGATGGGAGCCTCGGGGTCCTTGTTGATTGCGACGATGGTCTTCGAGGTCTGCATGCCGGCCCGGTGCTGGATCGCACCCGAGATCCCGACCGCGACGTACAACTGCGGCGAGACGGTCTTGCCGGTCTGACCCACCTGGTTCTGGTGCGGGTACCAGCCGGCGTCCGTGGCGGCGCGGGAAGCACCGACAGCGGCCCCGAGTGAGTCGGCGAGGCCCTCGATCAGGCTGAAGTGCTCCGCCGCGCCCAAACCACGACCACCGGAGACGACGATCGAGGCCTCGGTGAGTTCGGGACGGCCGCCCTTCGCCTCGGCGAACCGCTCGACCACCTTGGCGCCCTTGGCTGCCTCGGAAATCTGCGGGGTGAAGGTGACCACCTCGGGCGACGAGGGGCTCTCCTCCGGCGCGGTCACGTTCGGGCGGACCGTGATGAACGGGGTGCCGGTCGTCACCTTGGCGGTGACGCTGATCGCGCCACCGAAGATGTTCTGCGTGGTCTTGAGGTCGGGCGAGACGCCGACGACGTCGGTCAGGATGCCGGAACCGGTACGAACGGCAGCGCGCGCCGCGATCTCCTTGCCCTCCGGCGACGACGGCGTGAGAACGGCGGCCGGGCTGTGCTCGGTGACGAGCTGGGCCAGCGCCTCTGCCTTCGGTCCGACGACGTAGTCGACGAAGTCGGCAGACTCAGCGACGTACACCTTCGACGGGCCGTACGCGCCGAGCTGGTCGGCAAGCGCCGCGGTGCCCGGGCCACCCAGCAACACCGCGGACGTCTCGCCCAGCGTCTTGCCGAGCGTCAACAGCTCGTGGGTGACCTTCTTGATCTCTCCGTCAGCGTGCTCGACGAGAACGAATACCTCAGCCATGGTGTTCTCCTGCTCCTCAGATGAGCTTCTGCGCGGCGAGGAACTGGGCGACCTTGGCGCCACCGTCACCCTCGTCCTTGACGATTTCACCGCTGGTCCGCGGCGGCCGGTTCTGGAAGTCCTCGACGGCCGAGGTCGCGTTCGCCAGGCCGACGGTCGAGGGGTCGAGGCCGAGGTCCGCGGTGGAGAGCGTGGTCAGCGGCTTGGACTTCGCGGCCATGATCCCCTTGAAGGACGGGTAACGCGGCTCGTTGATCTTCTCGACGACCGAGATGACAGCCGGCAGCGAAGCCTCGACCTTGTCGTAGCCACCCTCGGTCACCCGCTCGATCGTCGCCTTCGAGCCCGGCTCGACCTCGACCTTGCGAGCGAAGGACAGCTGCGGCAGGCCGAGTCGCTCGGCAAGCAGCGCGGCCATCAACGAAAGACGGGAGTCGGTCGCTTCGGAGCCGACGATGATCAGGTCGTAGCTCAGCGTCGAAATGGCCTTCGCCAGGACGTCCGAGGTCTGGACGGCGCAAGAACCGTGCAGCGCGGGGTCCGTAATGTGAACGGCCTTGTCGGCACCCATGGACAGTGCCTTACGCACCGTCTCAGTGGCCCGCTCCGGACCCATCGTCACAATCGTGACTTCGCCGCCGTGCGCCTCCTTGATACGGAGCGCCTCCTCAACCGCGTACTCGTCGATCTCGTTCATGACGGTGTCGACGCTGGCCCGGTCCAAGGTCTTGTCGGACGGGTTCAGCGAACGCTCGGCCCAGGTGTCCGGCACCTGCTTGACGCAAACGACGATGTTCATGAGCGGACACTCTTCACTGCGGACTTACCTCCACGTTGGGGCCGGTGGGTTTACGCCACCGCATGCGTCCTTGTTGATTGACGGAAAAAGGCAGGGCTCCGGTGCTGCCGGCGCATGCCCGATGCCAAGGATGGTACCTGCGGAGCAGGTCAGGACCGAACCGGGGTCGATCCGAGCGAAGGCATCGTCGGTGGGCTCGTCGTCACGTGGAACTCAGGGCTACGAGCCAGCTGTGCGAACGCCGCAGCCGAGGCAGTCGACGTATCGATTGCCCAATCGCAGTTGGCGGGAGGCGCATTCAAGTCGAAATAGATCAACGCCCGAAGGTTCGGAAACTTGGCCAGAGTTGCCGGGATCGACGCGAGCCAGCCGCTCTTACCGGCTGGGTCGTCCGCCTTCTCGACCGTTCCGTACTCCCCGAGCATGAACGGCTTGTCACCCCAACCCTGTTTCTCGAGCCAGTCGTAGAAGGGCCCGATCGTCTGGTCGAACGACTGCCACGGCCGCGGGCGGCAAGTCGCCCAGTTGTACGGATCCCAGGCCACCCAGTCGACGTACTGCGCACCTGGCCACAGATCGGGGTACCGACCAAGCCAGACGGACGTCATGAGACCCATGACGTTCCACACGTACCGGACGTTCGATACGCCGTCTTGGTGTAACCGCTCCCACACTCGACGAAACGCCGCTGCAAAGTCTTCGGCGCGGCCATGCACGCCATAGTCCAATTCAGGTTCGTGTGAGAAAGACAACAAAATCGGCGGGAGCCCCCGAAGTCGAGCCGCTAAGGCGTCGATTTCAGCGTCGTGATCGCCGTTCGCAATCGAGGCCCAGGACATGGGCGAACCATCCCGGTTCGTCGGTTCCCAGTTGGTGAACAGCTGATGCCCACTGCCGATCAACGTCCGCTCGACCACGGTCGGGAATTCGTCATACCACCGGTGGTAGGTGTGAACGACGTCCAAGGCTCGCCCAGTCGATCCCTCCATCGCCGAAACAGCTTGCACCAAGGCACTTCCTGACTGCGGGAGGACCATTCCCCAGAGGCGCCCACAGTTCGGCGCGCCCGCGGGCGACAGCTCACACGTCACCGGGGACGACGATGGGTCGGGCTGGCTCACCGGCGCGTCGACCCCGCGGGGGGCAGTGTGCCCGTCACTACAGCTCACGAGGCCGAGTGCCGAAAACACGAATACGACCGTGAGGCCAACGACGGCGCCGGCGGCCGACCAAGATCGAAATTCCGGATGCGGAATCAAGATGCAACGCCTTTCCGCCCCGTTGGCCCTCTGATGTTTACCAGTATGAAATCTCTTTGCTGTGTACGTCTTGTAGTCTTTCGACTACGTTCTGTGATTGCGCCTCATCGTCGACCGCGCAGAGACAACCCCCCGCAACCACCCTCGCCACCGACCCCCGGGCACTTGACGCCCGCGAACACGGAGCCCGGATGACGCACGTCCTGACCGCCGGTCCACCAACCGTCACGCGAACCGAACCGCGATCGACCACCTCCCCTGTCCGCAACCCCCGGAAGTTTCGTCCGGACATCGAAGGTCTGCGTGCGGTTTCGGTCGTCGTCGTGGTGCTCTATCACGCGCATCTCGGCGTCCGTGGCGGTTTCGTCGGCGTCGACGTCTTCTTCGTCATCTCCGGCTTCTTGATCACCGGTCAGCTGATGAACAGCGTCGGCGCAGGAGGCCTCGGCGCGCTGCCCGGCTTCTACGCGCGCCGCATCAAACGGCTACTCCCGGCATCGGCAGTCGTCGTCATCGCGACCGTGGTCGCGGCCCGAATCTGGGTCTCGCCGTTGCAGGTTTCGTCGATTGCCTCCGATGGGGTCTATACGACGTTTTACGGCCTGAACTACCGGTTGGCCATCGAGGGCACCCAGTACCTGCACGCCAATGACGCCGTTTCGCCCCTGCAGCACTTCTGGTCGCTGGCCGTCGAAGAGCAGTTCTACGTCGGCTGGCCGCTCCTGATCATCGCGGTCGTCGCCCTCGGCCGGCGGTGGCACAGAGCCTTGCTCGCCGTTGCGCTGGTCGCGTTGATCGCCGTGTCGTTCTACTGGTCGATGACGATCACGCCGAAGAACGCGCCCTGGGCCTACTTCTCCCTGCAGACCCGGGCCTGGGAACTGGCGCTCGGCGCACTGGTTGCGGTCGGGGCGGGCCTGCTCGCTCGGATGCCCTCACTGCTGGCTGAATTCGGAGCCGCGGCTGGCCTCGGCGCAATCCTGGTGTCCGCCTTCGCCCTGAGCGATGCCAACCAGTACCCGGGCACGCTCGCCGCCATCCCCGTGTGCGGGGCCGCCCTCGTCATCGCGTGCGGCGCGGGCGCCCGACGCAGGGTCGAACGGTTCCTCGGCGAGCCACTCATGCAGTGCATTGGCCGGATCTCGTACTCCTGGTATCTGTGGCACTGGCCGATGCTGATCATCGCCCCGTCCGTCGTGGGCTACGAGCTCGGCTGGTCGCAGCGAGCGATCGTCGTCTGGCTGTCGATGCTCGCGGCCATTGCCAGCTACTTCTTCATCGAGGACCCAGCGCGCAAGGTTCGGCTGCCGTCGGTGCGGTGGATTGCCTCTGGCGCCGCGATGTCGGCAACGGTCGTCGCGGTCGGCATGCTCGTCATCGCGAACCCGCCGAAGGTCGTCGGCTCGGGTCAGGCGGTAACCCTTGCCAGCGGGACGATTCCGGCAGCATCAAACGGTTCGAGCACCGACACCGCATTCCTCGATCACGTGCACGGTGCGCTCGAGACGGCAATGACGACAACCGCCGCGCCGAGCAACCTCACCCCCAACCCGGCGCACGCGGGGGGCGACACCCCCGAGGCCTCGCGCAACGGCTGTCATCTCGACTACCTGACGACACAGCAGGCGGAGTGCGTCTTTGGTGACCCCAACGGCGCCCACACCGCCGTGCTGTTCGGCGACTCGCACATCGAGCAGTGGGAACCGGCATTTGCGAAAGCGGGTAGCCAGCTCGGCTGGCGGATCGTCAACTGGACCAAGAGTGGCTGCCCCGCAGCAGGTCTGTCGGTGTTCGTCCCGGATCTCAATCGGCCGTACTCCGAGTGCGACTCCTGGCGCAAGGCGACGATCGATCGGATTTCGGCATTGCATCCGGACCTGATCGTCGTGGGCGAATCCGAGAACGCGAAGGGTGACCACAAGTTCACGCCGGACGAGTGGGCGAATGCGACCGTCAGCACCATGAAGGCGCTACACGCCGGAAGCCCGGCCGCCCGGATCAGCTTTATGGGAGACAACCCCGTCCCCAAGCAGGTCGTTCCTGCCTGTGTCGCCGCGCACATCAACGACGTTCGCGGCTGCCAGACCGACGCGGCCCATATGTATACGTATCCCGATCGGCACAAGGCGGTGGAACCGGCTGTCACCAAAGCAGGTTTCGAGTACGTCGATCCCCAGTCGTGGATCTGCGCCAAGGCCGGCTGCCCACCGATCGTCGGCAACATCTTGGTGAATCGCGACGCCAGCCACATCAGCGTCGAGTACGTGACCTACCTGACCCCACTCATCGCTCCCCTGCTGAGGACTGACTGATGCTGATCGGACTTCTCCAGCTGCGACAGTCGTTTCAGCAGCACACCCACCTATATCTCTTCTCCATCTTCGTCGCCCTGACATGGCTCGTATGGATCATCAAGGTGGCGCTCTCCCGGCGTTACCGGCCGTGGACCGAGCCGTACGAGACGACGACCTCGGTCATCATCCCGGTCGTCGACGAGCCACTCGACCTGTTCCGCGACGTACTCCGACGGATCATCACTCAACGGCCGAGCCAGCTGATCGTCGTCATCAACGGAGCGAGAAACCCTGCGCTCGAGGCGGTATGCGCGGAGTTCGGCGACGCTCTGCAGTGGCTGTGGACGCCCATCGCGGGGAAGCGCAATGCGATCCGCGTCGGAGTGGAGCACGCGACCGGTGACATCTGTGTGCTGGTCGACAGCGACACGATCTGGATTGACGACGTCCTGTCCGAACTGGTCAAACCGTTCGCCGACCCGAAGATCGGCGGCGTCACCACCCGGCAACGGATTCTGGAACCGGAGCGCTGCTTCCTGACACGCTGGGCCGACTGGCTGGAGAACAGCCGCGCGCTGTACGCGATGCCGGCCCAGAGTGTCCTCGGAGCGGTCGGCTGCTTGCCCGGGCGAACGATTGCCTTCCGAACCGCCGTCCTGCGGGAAAGCATGAATGCCTTCATGACTGCCACGTTCATGGGCGTGTTCATGGAGGTTTCCGACGACCGGACATTGACTAACCTCACGCTGAAAGCGGGCTACCGCACGGTCTACCAGGCGACCAGCCTGGTGTTCACGGATGCGCCGGTCCGGCTGAAGAAAATGGTGAAGCAGCAGTTCCGCTGGGCGCGCGGCAGCCAATACAACACCATGCGCATGACGCCTTGGATGCTCAGGCACACACCGCTCCTGGCGTTCTTCTTTCTCGTCGACATCCTGCTGCCGTTCTTGTGGGTCACGACGGCAACCGCCTGGGTGGTTCGTCTCGTGAACCACAACAGCGTCAATCTCTATAAAGGCATGCTCGAAAGCCACTCGGTCCACGCATCGATCACGGCGATCGTCATCCTGACTGTGGTCTCATCGACGTTGTCGATGTCGTTACGACAGCTTCGGCACCTCATCGAAAAGCCGCTCGACCTGCTGCGCATGCCGCTGTTCATCCTGTTCAGCACCCTGGTACTGATGCCCATCCGGATCTACGGCTTCTTCCGCATGGGCCACGTCGGCGGCTGGGGCACACGAGCCGGCGCCCACACGGCTCGAAGTGCCGATGTCGCAGTCGTTTCCGAACCCGCACTCGCCTATGCGATGGGTTCCGGGGCATCCGGGATGGTTCCGCTCGAAGACCGTCGACACGGGACGAGCCGGGGTGCTGCCGAACGCGAAACCGCCCCGGTCGACGGGGATCCCCGCGCCCTCCTCCCGTACTTGATCGCAGCCGCGGTCCTGACCCTAGGAGTTTTCTACGATGCGCTCTCCTAACCTGACGAGCTGGCGGCAGACGTCGGCTCATCCCGGCTTACTCGGCGCCATCCTCACCCTCTCCGTGGTGGCGGTCGGCTCGGCGATCTACCTCTCGCCGGTCGGCAAGGCCGGTCCGGACCGCGTCACGGCGGGGCCGACCGTCACGGCGTCACCGTCGCCCGAACCCGGTTCCGACCTCAACCCCGCAGCGGCGACGTCCGCGGGAAAGCCGACGCCGCAACCGACGTCGATCAAGCGAGACTTTGCGGCGAACCCTGCGGCCGCGGTGAAGACGGTCACGGCAACGGCAACGCCGACGCCGGACAAGAAGTACTGCTCGCAGTTCGCCTGGCAGCAGGATGCGCAGGCCGCGTACCTCGCCAACCTCTCCGACCCGTACGGGCTGGACGGCGCGCCCGGTCCGTACAACGGGGACGGCATCGCCTGCGTCATGCTGCCCGTGGACCCGGCGCGGCCCGCGTCCGTCCCGACGGCGGCCTTCGTGCCGCCCGCACCGACGGCCGCAGCGAAGCAGGCCCTCCTGTCCCCCTCGCTGGATTACTTCGGCGTCGCGCAGAACGGCCTGCCCAACGCGACCAACCAGTTCGACGCGCTCGCCACGCAACTCGGTAAGGCACCGAGCTCCGTCGGCTACTTCCAGTACTGGAACCACCCGTTCGATTCCTCGAAGGTCCAGACGGCGTGGTCGCGGGGTGCGCTTCCGGTCATGACCTGGATGTCCAAGCCCGACGACGGCTCGGGTGATGGCCCCTACTCCCTGACCAACATCACGGCCGGAAACTTCGACGCATACCTCTACCAGTACGCCGGTGACATCGTGCGCGCGAACCTGCCGATCGCCATTCGTTTCGACCACGAGATGAACGGCAACTGGTACCCGTGGGCGGCCGGCGGCTGCGGTCCGTGCCACACCACGGGCCGCACGACCTCGGCGGACTACATCGCTGCCTGGCGGCACGTCTGGCAGATCTTCCAGAACGTCGGTGCCAACCAGAACGTGATCTGGGTCTGGTCCCCGGGCCGGCCCGACGGCCTCTCGACCAACCCCGCGAGCGGCATCACGTCGATCGCCAGCGACTACCCCGGTGACCAGTACGTCGACTGGGTTGGAGCCACGGTCTATTGGCGGAAGACGGACACGCCGACCGACTTCACGACGAGCTTCGGCAACACGCTCACGCAGTTGAAGGCAGTTGCGCCGACCAAGCCGATCTTCTTCAGCGAAATCGGGGCAGCTCAATCAGCCGACACCGCAGCGCCGGATATGACCAAGCAGGTGTGGATCACGAACACCCTGTCGGCCTTCCTCGCCGATCCGGCGATCGTCGGTTTCAGCTGGTTCGACAATGCCGGGAACGACGCGATCACCGGCATCTACAACGACTGGCGGATCGATTCCTCCTCGGCCGCGCTGGATGCGTTCAAGTCGGTCATCGCTGACGACCGGTTCGCGTCCGGACAGATGCCCGACACGGGCTGACGACTTCCCGACGCGGCGGAAACAAGGCACCGGAAGCGCCCGCTCCGCCGATAGGCTGGCCCACACGATGACGTGCGGGCCAGCCAGGGAAGGATGAGCGACGATGACGCAACCGCCATCAGACCGGTCGATGCTGGAACGCCTGGGGCCGCGCGGAATCGCATCGATCCTGGTCGCCATCTTGATCGTCGTCTTCATCGCCGAGAACACCCGGCGGGTCAAGATTCGGTTCATCGCCGGACCAGAGGTCAGCACGCCGGTCTGGCTGGCACTCGTCATCGCCGCCGTGTTCGGCTTGCTGGTCGGGTATCTCGTGCAGTTCCTTCGCGGACGGGAGTGACCGCCGCCTGGGTGCTGCTCGCCACCGTCACCGTGGTCGTCTGCGTCCAGTTGGTTCTCGCCGCCTTGGTTGCGGCCGGTCGCGACGGCGGGCCGCTGATGGCGGTATGGGTCGGGTTCTCGCCCCTCCTGCTGCAGAGCGGCTGGGTGGCGCTGGCCGGCGCCCTAGCGGCTGGCGTGCTGAGCGGACAGTGGCTGGTCGCGGCGCCCGTAGCCATGACCTCAGCAATCACCGGCGTTATCGGCGTCCGAACGTGGTGGATGGCCAGCGCGCCAGCTGAAACGAGGCCGGACGAATTCGACGGCAGACCCGGAGCCGGCCTTCGGGTGATCACCGCGAACGTGTTCTACCGCAACGCGAACGCGGCATCAGCGTGGGACGTGCTGGCCGCCGCGACCCCCGATGTGGTTGTCCTCCAGGAGATTTCCGCGACCTCGGGTTCCTGGCTACCACCGGCCGGCTGGCATTGCGTCAGCGTCGTACGAGAGGACGCATTCGGGTCGGCGATCTTGAGCCGCACCCCGTTCATCGCCTCGTCCACGTTCGAACTGGTCGGTCTCCCGCAGATTCGGGCCGTCATCCGGCACGAGGGTCGAGAGGTCGTCGTCTACTGCGTACACCCGGCAGCTCCTGCCGGCCGCGGCGCAGATGTCCGCTGGCGCAGGCAGTTTGCCGAGTTGACGCAGCGGTTGACTCGCGAACCGCCCGGGCCGGTAGTCGTAGGCGGCGACTTCAACGCAACTCCGCTGCACCGACCGTTTCGAGACCTGTTGACAGAGAGCGGTTTTCGCGACGCCCGCCCGCGGCGGCGCTCGCTGTTCGCGACGTGGCCATCGGGTGGCGCGGGAAGTCCGCTCGGCGTCCCCAGAGTGATGTCACTGGACCACGTACTCGTGCGAGGAGCTGGCGTCCGGTCGGCTGATCTGCTGCCTCCCACGAGCGGCGACCATCTGCCGGTCGCCGTCGACATCGCGCTGGACTGATCGTCCGAGTTCAGCGACCGAGGAACTTCGCCTTGCCGGGACCGTTCTCCAGCAGGCTCTTCATCCCGATGACGCGGTCCTCGGTGCCGAACAGCGCCGAGAACAGCTGGCGTTCCATGTGTAGGCCCGTGTTCAGATCGGTGGCGAGACCGCCGTCGATGGCCTCCTTGCACGCGCGCAGCGCCCGGGCGGGGCCCCGGGCGTACTGCCGCGCCATGGTCAGCGCCTCGGTATGCACGGCATCAGCCGCGACGACGCGGTCCACGAGTCCGATGGCCAGTGCCTCGTACGCGGGGACCTGGCGGCCGGTGAAGCAGAGATCCTTGGCGCGCGCGGGCCCGATCAATCTGGGCAGCCGCTGGGTGCCACCGCCGCCCGGAATGATGCCGAGAGCGATCTCAGGTTGGCCGAGGCGGGCATTGTCTGCGGCCACCCGGAAGTCCGCGCACAAGGCCAGTTCCAAGCCACCCCCGAGTGCGAAACCGGTGATCGCCGCGATGGTCGGCTTAGGAATCTCGCTGATCACTGTCCACGAGGACTGCAGGGTGGCGACCTGATCGGTGATGTCGAGCGCGGTGACCTCGGACAGTTCCTTGACGTCCGCGCCGGCCGCAAAGACCTTCGGCCCGCCGTAGATCACGACGGCGCGAACCTCGGAGTCCGCCGACACCTGCTGGGCCGCAGCCCGAAGTTCCTCGCGCACCTGGTGCGAAAGCGTGTTGAGCGGCGGTCGATCGAGACGGATCGTCACGACAGCACCGTCCGACTCGGCGTCCGGTTCGATTCGAATAAACTCCGCAGGCGTTGACACAGTCCTCCTCTGGATCATCACGTCGCTGGCCCCTGTGATCGCCACTCTAGTCTCGACGGGGTGAACCCATCTCCGTGCTGGCCCGGCAGCCACAGTCCGCTCGGCGCAACCTGGGACGGCGAGGGCACGAACTTCGCGGTGTACGCACCCGGAGCCGAAGACATGACCCTGTGCCTGTTCGATACCGCCGGGGGCGAGGCACGAATTCCACTGCTCGACAACACCTTTCATACGTGGCACGGCTACGTCCCGGGCATCGGGCCCGGCCAGCGATACGGGTTTCGGGCCCACGGGCCATACGCGCCGGATCAGGGCCTGCGGTTCGACAAGGCAAAGTTGCTGGTCGATCCGTACGCCCGCGCCTTCGACGGCGAATTCCAGTGGAATGACGAGCACGGGAGCGTCGGGCAAGACACCAGCGGCTTCGTGCCCTGGTCGGTCGTGATCGACGCAAAGGCAGCGCTCGCCAACGCGCCCACCGAGCCCCGGCCGACCCACGCGTGGTCCGACACGGTCGTGTACGAACTGCATGTCCGAGGCTTCACCATGCGCAATCCTGCTGTCCCACAACGACTTCGGGGCACCTTTGCCGGGCTGGGGCACCCCGCTTCGATCGGTCATCTGCGATCCATCGGCGTCACCGCGGTCGAATTGATGCCTATCCACGAATTCGCCTCGGAGCCGCATCTGCAACGTCGAGGTCTGACGAACTACTGGGGCTACAACACTCTCGGATATTTCGCGCCTCACCAGCGCTACGCGGCCACCGGACAGCGGGGCGGGCAAGTCGCAGAGTTTCAGGAGATGGTCCGGGCGCTGCACGCCGCGGACATCGAAGTGATCCTCGACGTGGTCTACAACCACACCGCCGAGGGAGACGAAAACGGACCGACGTTGTCCTTCCGCGGGCTGGACAACGTCGCGTACTACCGCCTCGCGGACGAGGACCGTGCCCACTACATCGACTACACCGGGTGTGGGAACACCCTCGACGCCCGCCAGCCGCACGTGCTCCAGATCATCATGGACAGCCTGCGGTACTGGGTCACCGTGATGGGTGTCGACGGCTTCCGTTTCGACCTCGCATCGGCGCTCGCGCGCTCGATGCACGACGTCGACAAGCTGTCGGGCTTCTTCGACTGCATCGCGCAGGACCCGGTCATCAATCAGGTCAAGCTGATCGCGGAGCCATGGGACATCGGGCACGGCGGTTACCAGGTCGGCGAATTCCCCCCGCTGTGGACGGAATGGAATGGCCGCTTCCGCGATACGGTCCGCGACGTCTGGCGTGGCGGCGAGACTGGGGTTCGCGACCTGGCGTACCGGCTCACCGGTTCGTCCGACCTGTACCAGGACGACGGACGCCGGCCGTACGCCTCGATCAACTTCGTCACCTCGCACGACGGGTTCAGCCTCGCCGACCTCGTTTCGTACGAGCACAAACACAACGAGGCGAACAGCGAGGACAACCGGGACGGCGACGACCACAACCGCTCCTGGAACGGTGGGGTCGAAGGTCCGACCGATGACCCGGAAGTCTTGCGTAACAGGCGATTTCGGCGACGGGCGATGCTCGCCACGCTGCTCATCTCAGCCGGCGTTCCGATGGTCCGGGCCGGCGACGAGTTCGGCGCCACACAGCGCGGCAACAACAACGCGTACTGCCAGGACAACGACATCTCGTGGCTGGACTGGACCGGGGACGGCGACGATCCGGCAGGTCGGGATCCGCACCTCACCGACATGGTCGCGGCGCTGGTAGCTCTTCGGCGCCGGCATCCCGTCCTCCGTCAGCGCGACTTCTTCCGCGGGATCGACACCCCGTCCGGCCATAAGGACGTTGCGTGGCTGCGCGGCGACGGCGCCGAGATGACCGAGAGCGACTGGTTTCGGCCGCGCTGCGATGTGATCGGCATGTTCCTGTCGGGGGACGGCATCCACGCCCGATCGCCACGCGGCGAACGCATCGTCGATGACTCGTTCCTGGTGTGGCTCAACGCCTCCGACCGCGCCGAGAACGTGCTACTGCCCGGCGCGCCGTGGGCCGACGAGTACGTCCTCAAACTCGATACCGCAGCCGACGTTCCGGTCCCCCAGTCGCTCGCACCGCCCGCCATTCCGGGTGCGTCGCGCCGAGTGGTGCAGCCGTGGAGCGTTCAGGTCCTCGCCGCTCCCCGACCCGGCGTCACGCCCAGCTGAGTTCGCTCAGGCGGACGTGACGAGACCCAGCTCGGCCTTGGACGCCAGCAACGGATGCGTCGGCAGAACCCGTACCGTGTAACCGAACGGGCCGGGACGCGAGAGCGTCAACGTGGCCTCGTAGCGGTAACCCCCGTCGACCTGACCGGTCACTTCGAGCGGCATCGTCTCGATGTCGTTGACCTCGTCCTTGTCGTCGACGACCCCGTATGCCACCTGCACCTCGACGTCGTCCGGGCTGAGGTCGCCCAGCGCAACAACCGCGCGCAACGGGAGTCGCTGCCCCAGCACCGGAACGTCACGGTCGCCGCCGGATTCGACGTGTAGCACCGATACGGCCGGCCACGCCGCCCGAACTTTCGCGATCCACGCGGACAGCGCCTTCGCACCGGCGAAGTTGTCGGCGGAGACTGCCCGAGCCGCCCCAGCCGCCGGCGTGTACAGCTCGTCGACGTAGTCGGCCAGCATCCGGGTCGACAGGACCTGCGGTCCGGTGGTGGTCATCGTGTGCCGAACCATCGCGATCCAACGCGCCGGCGGCGCGCCACCGTAAAACCGCGGTGCCACAGCCGTTTCCAGCAGCTCGTACAGCGCGTCGGCTTCCAGCTCGTCGCGGCGCTGCGCGTCCTCGACGCCATCGGCCGTCGGAATGGCCCAGCCGTTCTCGCCGTCGAACATCTCGTCCCACCACCCGTCACGAATCGACAGGTTCAGCGAGCCGTTCAGCGCGGCCTTCATCCCCGACGTCCCGCAGGCTTCGAGCGGACGCAGCGGGTTGTTCAGCCAGACATCACAGCCCGGGTAAAGAATCCGGGCCATTCCCATGTCGTAGCCCGGCAAGAACGCGATGCGGTGTCGGACGTCTTCGGAATCCGCGAACTGCACGATCTTCTGAACGAGCGCCTTACCGCCGTCGTCCGCAGGGTGCGCCTTGCCGGCGATGACCATCTGGATCGGCCGCTTCGGGTCGAGTAGCAGCGCCTTCAGCCGGTCCGGATCGGCCAGCATCAGGGTCAGCCGCTTGTACGACGGGACACGGCGGGCAAAGCCGATCGTCAGCACGTCCGGATCGAAGGCGGTTTCGGTCCAGCGAAGCTCGGCGTCCGGCATGCCGCGCAGTTGACCCGCTTCGCGCAAGCGGCGGCGGACGTCGTCGACCAGCTGCGACCGCAGCACCCGCCGGGTCGCCCAGATGTCCTTGTCGCTCGCCTTGTCGAGCGCCTGCAACTCATCGAGGCCCACGATTCCGGTCGCCGACGGTTCCGCCGCCAACTCGAGGATTTCGCGCGCCACCCACGTCGGCCCGTGTACGCCGTTGGTGACCGACGTGATCGGGACCTCGCTGGTGTCGAAACCCGGCCACAGATCGCCGAACATGCCGCGGCTGACGATGCCGTGCAGCTTCGCGACGCCGTTGGCCCGCTGCGCGACCCGGAGGCCGAGGTGAGCCATGTTGTAGACCGACGGGTCATCCTCGGCCCCGAGTTCCATGATCCGAGCGGTCGGAACCGACCCGACGGCCAGGCCGGGTGCGAAGTGCTCCTCGACCAGGGCACGGGGGAATCGGTCGATGCCGGCGGGTACGGGGGTGTGGGTGGTGAAAACGGTCGTCGCACGCACGGCAGTCAACGCTTCGTCGAAGCCGAGCCCGTAACCCTCCATGAGTTCACGGATGCGCTCGACGCCGCCGAACCCGGCATGGCCTTCGTTTGCGTGGAACACCTCGGCACTCGGCAGGCCGTTGGCATCGCAGTACGCCCGCAGCGCACGGACGCCGCCGATGCCGAGCAACATCTCCTGCAGCAGCCGGTGTCCGGTGCCACCGCCGTACAGGCGGTCGGTGACCGACCGCTCGTACGCGCCGTTCCCTTCGACATCGCTATCGAGCAGCAGCAGCGGAACCCGACCGACCTGCGCCTTCCACACGTGGGCAAGCAGGGTGTGACCGCCGGGCAGCGCCACGCCGATCTTGATGTCCGTCGGCGTGATCGGCAGCCCGTTGGGGTCAAGACCTGGATAGCGCTCGGTCTGCCACCCGTCCCGAGACAGGCCCTGGACGAAGTAGCCGGCGCGATAGAGCAGGCCAAGGCCGATGATCGGCACGCCGAGGTCGGATGCGGTCTTCAGGTGGTCGCCGGCCAGGATGCCGAGGCCGCCCGAGTACTGCGGGAGGACCTGGGTGATGCCGTATTCCATGGAGAAGTACGCGATCGACTTCGGCGCTTCGGGCCCGAGGCCCTGGTACCACCGATCCGCCGACAGGTACTCGTGCAGATCGTCGACCGCGTCGTTCACCCGCCGGACGAACCGCTTGTCCTTCGCGAGAGCGTCGAGCCGTTCGGGGGCGACGGCGCCGAGCAACCGCATCGGATCGCCCTCGCAGATTGCCCAGAGTCCGGGGTCGATGCTCGCCAGTAGGTCGATCGTGTCCGGGTGCCATGACCACCGGAGGTTCTGGACGAGTTCGTCCAGACCTTCCAGCTGGGTCGGGAGCGCGGCACGGACGGTGAATCGGCGGAGGGCTCTCACAAGAAGAACCTATCGACGTTTCGCCGATAGTGGCTGAACGTCATCGACCTGTAACCCGCAGGTTTCCTGCGGGCAACCTGCGGGTCCGCCGCGACTTTGCCGATCGGCTGCATCACCGGCACGCCGCCGCGAAGCGGTTGTGCGGGGGTTCAGCGTGGGTAGGGTCGGCTCGATGATCGGACGAATTGCCATCACCGCGGTGCACCCCCTCGTCGACGGCGGTGCATATCCGGCGCGCGCGGCAGCAGGCGAACTCGTCGAGATCTCGGCGACCGTGTTTCGCGAAGGACACGACCTGGTCGGGGCGACGGCCATCCTGCACGGGCCCGGCAACGACATTCGCCGCGTCCGCCTGCAGCTCACGGAACCCGGCCTCGACCGGTTCACCGGCGAGGTCGCGGTCGGCGAGCCCGGTCTCTGGTCGCTACAGATCGAAGGCTGGGCCGATCCCGTCGCAACGTGGCTGCACGGCCTGGAGGCGAAGGTCGCCGCGGATGTCGACGTGACCGTCGAACGTGCCGACGGCATCAGGCTTTTCAACCGCGCGGCCGCCGCCGCACCGAGCCGCCGGCGAGCCGAGTTCAAGCGGATCGCGGATGTGCTGGCCGACCCGGCAGCTACGTCACAGGACGTGGTCGATCTGTTCACCGAACCCGCGGTCATCGACTTGCTCTGGGCACACCCAGTGCGCGATCTGCTGACCGCGACGGCCCGGACACCGATCCTGGTCGATCGGCCTCGGGCCACCTTTTGTGCCTGGTACGAGCTGTTTCCGCGGTCGTACGGAGGTTTCAAAGGCGCGGCGAAGGACCTTCCGCGGATCGCCCGGATGGGATTCGACGTCGTCTATCTCCCTCCGGTGCATCCGATCGGTTCGACCTTTCGCAAGGGCCCGAACAACACGACGGCGGCGGGACCGGACGATGTCGGATCGCCATGGGCCATTGGGAGCCCGGACGGAGGCCACGACGCGATCGCCCCCGAGCTCGGTTCGGTCAAAGACTTCGCGGCCTTCGTGAAAGCCGCTGCCGCCAAGGGCATCGAGGTGGCACTCGACCTCGCCCTTCAGTGCTCGCCGGACCACCCGTGGGTGGCCGAGCACCCAGAGTGGTTCACACATCGTGCCGACGGCTCGATCGCGTATGCCGAGAATCCGCCGAAGAAGTATCAGGACATCTATCCGCTGAACTTCGATAACGACCCGGAGGGAATCCGGCAGGAGATTCTGCGGATCGTCCGGCTCTGGATCAGCCGAGGGGTGCGGATCTTCCGGGTCGACAACCCACACACCAAGCCATTGGTGTTCTGGGAATGGCTGATCGCCCAGGTGAAGGCGACAGATCCGGACGTGCTGTTCTTGGCCGAGGCGTTCACCCGACCGCCGATGATGCACGCGCTGGCGAAGATCGGGTTCACCCAGTCATACACGTACTTCACGTGGCGGAACAACGCGGCCGAGCTGGCGGAGTACTTCACCGACCTCACCACGAGTCCGACAGTCGACTACATGCGGCCGAACCTGTGGCCGAACACGCCGGACATCCTGCACGCCTACCTGCAATACGGTGGGCCGGCCGCCTTCAAGATCCGGGCGGTCCTCGCGGCAACGCTCTCGCCTGCCTGGGGCATCTATTCCGGTTACGAGCTGTACGAGAACGCGGCGGTCCGCCCCGGCAGCGAGGAGTACCTCGACAGCGAGAAGTACCAGCTGCGGCCGCGGGACTTCGCCGGTGCGCTGGGGCAGGGGCGCAGCCTCGAGCCGTATCTGACCAGGCTCAACGCAATCCGGCGCGAACATCCTGCGCTGCAGCGACTTCGGGGGCTCACCTTCCATCGCAGCGACAACGCTGCGGTACTGGCCTACTCACGTCGGACCGGAGACGACGCCGTTCTGGTCATCGTCAACCTCGACCCGTACTCCGCCCAGGAGAGCACCGTGCACCTCGATCTACCCGCCCTCGGCATCGACGCCGGGCGCCGAATCGTCGTCCACGACCAGGTCGGCCCAGGTGCCTCGTACGCGTGGGGCGGCGACAATTACGTCCGGCTCGATCCCGCATGGGAACCGGCGCACGTGTTCACGGTCACCGCCGCATGAGCGCCGAGCCGACGGCGTCGACCGACCCCGACTGGTTCAAGCGGGCCGTCTTCTACGAGGTCCTGGTCCGCGGTTTCGCCGACTCCAACGGCGACGGTACCGGCGACCTGCGCGGCCTGACCTCGAAGCTCGACTACCTGCAGTGGCTCGGCGTCGATTGCCTCTGGCTACTCCCGCTGTACCCAAGTCCGCTGCGGGACGGTGGTTACGACATCAGCGACTACCTGTCGATCCTTCCGGAATTCGGGGACCTGGCGGATTTCATCGAGCTGGTCGACGCCGCGCACGCGCGAGGGCTACGGATCATCGCCGACTTCGTGATGAACCACACCTCCGACCAACACCCGTGGTTCCAAGCCTCCCGGTCAGATCCCGAGGGACCGTACGGCGATTTCTACGTGTGGTCCGACAGCGACGAGCCCTACGGCGACGCCCGGGTGATCTTCGTCGACACCGAGAAGTCCAACTGGACCTTCGACCCGGTCCGCGGCCAGTACTTCTGGCACCGGTTCTTCTCCCACCAGCCGGACCTCAACTTCGAAAACCCGGCGGTCAGGGACGCCATGCTGGAGGCGCTGCGGTTCTGGCTCGACCTGGGAATCGACGGGTTTCGCCTCGACGCGGTGCCGTACCTGTTCGAGGAAGAGGGCACAAACTGCGAGAACCTGCCGGCAACCCACGCGTACTTGCGGCGCGTTCGGGAAGAGGTCGACCGGCTCTACGCCGACCGGGTGTTGCTGGCCGAGGCCAACCAGTGGCCGAGCGACGTCGTCGAGTACTTCGGTGACGCAAGCGTGGGCGGCGACGAGTGCCACATGGCGTTCCACTTCCCGTTGATGCCGCGCATATTCATGGCCGTACGCCGCGAAAGCCGCTATCCCATCACGGAAATCCTGGCCCAGACCCCGGCGATCCCGGCCAACTGCCAGTGGGGGATCTTCCTGCGCAATCACGACGAATTGACGCTGGAAATGGTCACCGACGAAGAACGCGACTACATGTACGCCGAGTATGCGGCGGATCCGCGGATGAAGGCGAACGTCGGAATCCGTCGCCGGCTCGCTCCCCTGCTCGAGAATTCGCGGGACCAGATCGAGCTGTTCACCGGTCTCTTGCTGTCGTTGCCGGGCTCACCCGTCCTGTACTACGGCGACGAAATCGGCATGGGCGACAACATCTATCTCGGCGACCGCGACGGCGTGCGGACGCCGATGCAGTGGAACACCGACCGGAACGCCGGGTTCTCCGCCGCGGACCCACAGCGCCTCTACCTGCCGCTGATTCTGGATCCGGTCTACGGCTACCAGGCCATCAACGTCGAAGCCCAGATGCGCAGCTCCACGTCGTTGCTGAACTGGACCAAGCGGTTGATCAGCGTACGCAAGCAGCACCCGGTCTTCGGCCTGGGCGACTACAGCGAACTGCCTGCATCCAACCCCAGCGTGCTGGCGTTCGTCCGTACGTTCGGCGACGACCGGGTGCTGTGCGTCAGCAACCTGTCGCGCTTCCCGCAACCGGTCGAACTCGATCTTTCGCGCTACGAGGGAATGACGCCCGTCGAACTGACCGGACACGTTCACTTCCCCCGGATCGGCTCCTGGCCCTACCTGCTGACACTCGGTGGCCACCAGTTCCTGTGGTTCGCTTTGGGTGAGCACGAGGAGGCCAGCGCATGAGCGATCTCGGAAGTCACCTCCTGTCCTGGCTGCCGCACCAGCGGTGGTTCGGCGGCAAGGGCCGCCCGATCAGCGCGGTCGAAACGCACGGTGGCACGCCGATCGTCGGCGCGGACGACCTCACGTTGTCGCTGGTCATCGCCCGGGTGCACTACGCGAGTGGCGCGGCGGAGGACTACCAGGTCGTGATCTCCGAACGTCCACACCGGTGGGAAGACATCGAGCACTCGTTGATCGGCGAGATCGACGGCGTCTTCTACTACGACGCACCGCACGATCCGCACGCGATGACCGCCCTCCTGCAAGCGCTTCGGGACGAGGCCCGCACAGGCGACATCTCGTTCCACCGCATCGGCGACATCGGGACGGACCTGCGCGCCCGGCTCGTCGGCGCCGAGCAGTCCAACACCTCGATCGTCTTCGGCGAGGAGCTGATCCTCAAGGTGTTCCGCCGGATCGCTATCGGCCTGAACCCCGACCTCGAGCTCACCCGCGCGCTGCAGGAGGCAGGCAGCGTGCACGTCACACCCGTACACGGCTGGATCGAACAGGGCTCCGGGGACGACGTCACGACGTTGGCTGTGCTACAGCGGTTTGCGCCCTCGGCGACCGAGGGGTGGGCGCTAGCGCTCGCGTCCGTACGCGACCTTTACGCCGAGGCCGACCTGCACGCGGCCGAGGTGGGCGGTGATTTCGCCGCCGAGGCCGGCCGGTTGGGCGCCGCCACCGCCGAGGTGCACCAGCTGCTTGCCCAGGCGCTGCCGACGACCGTCGCGTCCGCGGACCAGATCGACGCGATGGCGGCGTCCATGGACGGGCGGCTGACTCGCGCGGCGGCTGACGTGCCCGAGCTCGCTCCGTATGCGGCCGGCATCCGTGCTGCCTATGCGGCGTGTGTTTCGGCGTTACACGCGAAACCGCCTGTCCTGCAACGGATTCACGGCGACTTCCACCTAGGGCAAACGTTGCGGACCGACGCCGGGTGGTTGCTGCTCGACTTCGAAGGGGAGCCTGCCCGGCCACTGGCCGAGCGCAAGGCGCCGGGCAGCCCGTTACGCGACGTTGCCGGCATGTTGCGTTCCTTCGACTACGCGGCGAGAAGCACGCTTGCGGACCACATGCCGTCCCCCGGATTGGAATACCGGGCGACCGAATGGGCAGAGCGGAACGGGGATGCGTTTTGCGACGGGTACGGGTCCGTCGCGGACGGCGACCCTCGTGCCGACATGCCGTTGCTGCGAGCCTTCGAACTGGACAAGGCGGTCTACGAAGTGGTCTATGAAGCGCGCAATCGTCCGAGCTGGTTGAACATCCCGCTGTCGTCGATCGCGCGGCTGGCAGCCTGATGCCTCCGCGGAAGCGGACAAGTCCCACAGGCGGTATCCCGGCCGAGGAGATCGATCGACTGCTCGGCGGCGCGCACCACGATCCGCACAGCGTGCTCGGCGGCCGGATCGAAGGCGCCGACCAACTCGTGGTGCGCGCCTGGCGCCCGGAAGCTGCGGCGGTGACCGCCGTTATCGGGGAAGCCGAACATCCGATGGCGCGGTTGCACCCGCAGGGCCTGTTCGAGGTGACGCTGCCCGGTTTCGCCGCGGTACCCGACTACCGGCTGCGCGTGTCGTACGGCGAGAACCGGGTCACCGCCGACGATCCGTACCGCTTCCTGCCGACGCTCGGCGACATGGACGTGCACCTCATCGGTGAAGGCCGCCACGAACGGCTCTGGACGGTCCTCGGCGCGCACGTACGTCGCTACGACTCCCCCGCGGGCGTCATTGAGGGAACGTCGTTCGCCGTCTGGGCGCCGAACGCGGGCGGGGTCCGCGTTGCGGGCGATTTCAACTTCTGGGACAGCCGCGCGCATCCGATGCGCTCGCTCGGCTCGTCCGGCGTGTGGGAACTGTTCGTCCCCGACGTCGGCGCCGGCAGCCGCTACAAGTTCCACATCCTCGGCGCCGACGGCCAGTGGCGGGAAAAGGCCGACCCGCTGGCTTTCGGCACCGAGGTGCCGCCGTCGAACGCGAGCGTCGTCACCGATTCCACCTACGAGTGGCGGGACGGCGCCTGGATGTCGGCGCGCGCCGGATCGGCCCCGCACCACGCGCCGATGAGCGTCTACGAGGTGCACCTCGGATCGTGGCGGCAGGGTCTGAGCTACCGGGAGTTGGCCGACCAACTCGTCGGCTATGTCCGGGAGACGGGGTTCACCCACGTCGAGCTGATGCCGGTGGCCGAGCATCCGTTCGGCGGTTCGTGGGGCTACCAGGTTTCCTCGTACTTCGCGCCGACTGCGCGATTCGGCAACCCGGACGACTTCCGCTATCTCGTCGACGCCTTCCACGAGGCCGGCATCGGAGTCATCGTCGATTGGGTCCCGGCTCACTTCCCCAAGGACGAATGGGCGCTCGCGCTGTTCGACGGCACCGCGCTCTACGAGCACGCCGATCCTCGGATGGGCGAGCAAAAGGACTGGGGCACACTGGTTTTCAACTTCGGCCGGCGTGAGGTCCGTAATTTCTTGGTGGCCAATGCGCTCTACTGGCTCGAGGAGTTCCACATCGACGGCCTTCGCGTCGATGCGGTGGCGTCGATGCTCTACCTCGACTACTCCCGTAAGGCCGGCGAGTGGCTTCCAAATGCTTACGGCGGCCGGGAAAACCTCGAAGCCGTCGACTTCCTCAAGGAAATGAACGCCACCGTCTACAAGACCCACCCCGGGACGATGACGATCGCCGAGGAATCCACCGCGTGGCCCGGCGTATCCCAGTCGACGCACCTGGGCGGCCTCGGCTTCGGCTTCAAATGGAACATGGGGTGGATGCACGACTCCCTCGATTACGTACGACGGGAGCCGATCTACCGGCAGTACCACCACCATCAACTGACGTTCTCGCTGATGTACGCGTTCAGCGAGAACTTTGTCCTCCCGCTGAGCCACGACGAGGTCGTCTACGGCAAGGGCTCGCTTCTGCGCAAGATGCCCGGCGACCGCTGGCAGCAGTTCGCCAACCTGCGCGCCTTTCTAGCGTTCCAATGGGCGCACCCGGGCAAGCAGCTGCTGTTCATGGGCGGCGAGTTCGGCCAGGACGCGGAATGGAACCACGACGACTCCCTGCAGTGGTGGCTTCTCGACCACGCAGAACATCGCGGCGTGCAGTCCCTCGTACGTGACCTGAACCGGGTTTACCGGGAACGGCCGGCGTTGTGGACGAAGGATTCCGACGGCGCCGGCTTCCAGTGGATCGACGCGAACGACGCCGCCAACAACACATTCAGCTTCGTCCGCTGGGGGGACGACGGAGCGTGCGTCGCGTGCGTGACAAACTTCGCCGGCGTACCCCATGACGCCTACCGCCTCGGTTTGCCGTACGCCGGGGAATGGGTCGAACTACTCAACACCGACGCCGAGTTCTACGGCGGATCAGGCGTCGGTAACTTCGGCTCGGTCACGGCCGACGACACACCGCATCATGGCCTGCCGGCATCGGCCTCGGTGCGTGTTCCGCCGCTCGGCACGGTCTGGCTGGCGCCCGCCTAGAACAGAGCGGACGCGAGCTTCCGGCGGGTGGTCGCCACGAGCGGGTCTTCGTCGCCGAGGACGTCGAACAGCGCGATCAGGCGCTTGCGGACGGCATCCCGCTCGTCTCCCGATGTCGTCCGGACGAGCTGAAGGAGCAAGCCGAAGGCATCCTCCGCCTGCTCGTTCATCACGAGCACATCCGCGAACGGCAACACCACGGACACGTTGGTGGGGTCGGCACTGACGGCCGCCTGCAAGGCCTCCGGATCGGCGGCCTCCACCCGGCGGAGGAGTTCGACACGGGCGATGCCGCCACGCGCCTCGGCTCGAAGCTCCGGGGGCACCCCGGGGCGGTCGTACAACCGGCGGTACGCGGCCTCGCTGGCGTCGAGGTCGCCCGCGACTAGCGCGTCGTCGGCCTCGAGGAGATCGGGATCGACGGCCGGCTCAGCGCTTTCCTCGTCGGTGGGGGCACCGGTGAGCGCACCGAACGCGCCGCTGGCCGACGCCTCGAGCAGCTGGCCGATCCACTGCCGGACCTGGCTTTCTGGCATGGCACCGGTGAATTCGCCGACCACCTGGCCGTTGACCACGGCCTTGACCGCCGGGATGCCCTGGACCTGCGCGGCCTGCGCAATCCGAGGATTGGCGTCGACGTCGATCTTCGCAAGCACCCACGACCCGCCGCCCTCGCCGGCGAGCGCTTCGAGGATCGGCGAGAGCTGCTTGCACGGGCCACACCAGCCGGCCCAGAAATCCACGACGACAGGAACCTGGGCCGAACGGTCCAGCACGTCGGTCTGGAACGACGCCTCGGTGACGTCGACGACATGGGCTCCGCCGCCGGTACCGGGCGGGCTGCTCGCCGCCTGGCGGCTTGCGGCAAGCGAATCGAGGGGGACGGCGCCGGACAGGCGCAAGCTCGCGGGATTCACCCGACCATCCTCGCATTCGTTCAGCGCGGCGGTGACAGGCCGACGTCGGCGACCACCGCACGATGGTCGCTCCCCGGGTCGGTGATCGTGTGGCCCCGCAGCGGGACGACACCCCGTCCGACCAGGATGTGATCCGGACGGACGAGCGGCGGCAGCAATCGGCGATTCGCGGGCCAGGTCATGGCATAGCCCGAGCCGGTCGCGGCGAGCACGTCCCGAACCCGGGCCCGGTCCGTCAACGCGGCGTACTGACGGTTGCCCGGCGTCGCGTTGAGATCGGCCGCGATCACCAGCGGGCCGTCAACCTTCGCGGCGAAGTCGGCGATGGCTCGCAGTTGATCGGCCCAGGCCCGGGTCGAGCTGCCGTCCACCGGCGCGACCGTGTGCGCAACCACCACGACGATCGGACCGGCCGGAGTCAGGGCGGTCGCCCGCAGCGCCTGACGACCGGCGAGCACGACCGTCTGCTGGTCGGACAACGGCCAGCGCGAGAACAACGCGATCCCGTCGGGTGACCACGTCGGCGCGAGCAGCCGGTACGGGTACGCACCGAGCGCCGGCGCGTCACCGAGGGCGCCGCCGTTTCGCCAGGTGTACTCCTGCAGCGCGACGATGTCCGGCGCTTCGCGCGTGATCGCGCCTGCCAAGTCGACCGCCTGCCGGTTCTCCGCGAGCAGGTTGGCCGACAGAACGCGGACCCGGGTCTCGCCGGGTCGCGAGACCTGGGACCGATGGACGACCGGCAGCAGCGAACCGAACCACCACAGTTGGCAGGCGAGTAGGACGGCCGCCACCGCAAGCAGCCGTACCCGCCGAGCCAGCGCCGCACCGAGAACCAGTGGATATGCGAGCAGGAAGTAGGTCGGCGCCGCCGACTGCAGCGCGGCGGCAGGTGCCCACAGGTCGAGGTGAGCCAACCGAAGTCCGGCGGCCAGCAGCAGGCCTGCCGCGACGGCCCAGCCGAGGATCTGCGCCCCGAGCGAGATCGATCGCCGGAGCTGCCGTGCGGGTCGCGATTCTTGCTCGTCGCTGGGCACGACGACTCCTGTTCGGTACGGCGGATGCTCAGGATAGAGGCCGCCCGACAACGGAGCCGGCGCGATCAGCCGGTGTTACGCCCGGCCGTAGTCGTCGTCGTAACGAACGATGTCGTCTTCCCCGAGATAGCCGCCACGTTGGACCTCGATGAACACCAGTGGGCGGTTGCCGACGCATTCCACCCGGTGCCGCGCCCCAGCCGGGATGTCCACGGCGTCGCCGTCGCTGACCGGCAGCCGAGAGTCATCCAGCCACACCATGCCTTGTCCGGCGACGATGACCCAGTGCTCGGAGCGATCACGGTGCGATTGCAGCGACAGGCGCGCTCCCGGGTTGACCTGGATCGACTTAACCTTGTAGCCGGCGGGCGACTCGTCTAGAACCTGAAAGAAGCCCCAAGGCCGTTCTACCGCCGCCACCGCCGCTGCCACAGGAAGCTCCCCCGCCGTCCGACCGTTCATCTGTTCCGTAACCACCACGTCCTCCGGCTCTTCCTTCGACGCCCGTTCTTCGCCACTTGAACCGTCGTCATGCCGGGCCGAAGCCTTGACGACAATAAGTAAGATTTCCCTTACCGCTGCGCACATCGGGCGGTCGGTGTCGAAGGCGCCGCAAGCACGGTCGGGCCGCGGGCTGCGCCATGATGTCCCCATGACGCAACCGTTGTTCACCGCGATCGACCACGTCGGGATCGCGGTCGAGGACCTCGACGCCGCGATCTCGTTCTACGAGACCACGTTCGGCATGACCTTGACCCATCGCGAGACGAACGCCGAGCAAGGCGTCGAAGAGGCGATGATGCGGGTCGGCGAGTCGTCCATCCAGCTCCTGGCGCCGCTCTCGCCGGACAGCACGATCGGGAAGTTCCTGGCAGCCAAAGGTCCGGGGATCCAGCAGATGGCCTACCGGGTTGCCGACATCGACGCGGTCAGCGACTCGCTGCGGGCGGCCGGCGTTCGGCTGCTGTACGACGAACCACGGATCGGTACTGCCGGTTCCCGCGTCAACTTCGTACACCCCAAGTCCGCCGGTGGAGTGCTGGTCGAAATCGTCGAGCCGGCGGAGAACCACTGATGGGCGGGTCGGCAGTCGCGAGCGCCGTGCTGGCAGCATCGCGACCGCTGCCGGAGCCGGACGCCGCGTGGACAATCCCGGTGGCGATCATTCTGGCCGCCCTGGCTGTGTTCGCCCTCGTACGCAAGCTGATCTTCCTGGCGCTCATCGGAGCAATCGCCGCGGCCCTGTTCTTCGCGTATCAGGGCGGCGCGTTCGACAGCTGGGTGGACCGCGGTAAGCAGGTCGTCAACAACCAGAACCCGCTGAACGGGAAAGCCCCGTAGCCGTGGGGCCTGCTTCCGTTCGCCTTACGCTCGACGAACTCGCCCGGATTCGGTGCATCGCCGACGGGGCCCTGCCTCCGGTGCTGGCTGTCCACGCCGCCGCGATCGCAGGCGACGAGCTCACGCTGGTCGATGACGAGGGCGTGCCGGTGGGTCGGCTCGACGTCGCCGAGGCGAGCGAATCCGGCGGGGTGCGCGGGTCGGTGACGATCCTGGCCGCGCCGACCGCGCCGACCTACACCGCGTTGCGTCGACCCGCGAACGACAGCGATCGGCCGGCGCCCAGCGGAACGGTGCTGGCCTTCGTCGGCGAATACCCGCCGTCGCCGGCCGAGTTGGCCGCGGCACGGGCCGAGCTGCCGGGGGCCGACGTCGTACTCGGCCTGGCGGTGGGGGGTGGGGTACGCGCCGACGACGCGGCTCACCATCGCGCGATCCGTTCGTGGCTGGCATTTCGGGACAGCTGGGCCGGCCCGGGAACGTTCGAGCTCGTCCTGACATCGCTCTGGGCCGCCGCGGACGAAGCCACCCGCCTCACCGTGGGCCGCGCGTACGGCGCGACCCATCCGGTGCTCACCGCGAACGGTCAGCCGCGGGCACCCGATGCCGGCGCCACCGTGCTGTTCACCGGCCTGTCCGGTTCCGGAAAATCGACCGTGGCCCACGAACTCGTCGCCATGCTGACCGAGCAATACGGCCGGTCGGTCACGCTGCTCGACGGCGACGTCGTCCGCACCCACCTATCGAGCGAGCTGGGTTTCTCGCGCGCGCACCGCGACATCAACATTCGCCGCATCGGCTGGGTCGCGGCCGAAATCACCAAGCACGGCGGGCTGGCCGTCGCGGCACCGATCGCGCCCTACGCGGCCACTCGCGCCGAGGTCCGGGCCATGGTCGAGGCGGCTGGCGGCCCGGAAAGCTTCGTCCTCGTCCACGTCGCCACCCCGCTGGCCGAATGCGAACGCCGGGATCGTAAGGGCCTGTACGCCAAGGCGCGGCGGGGCGAGCTGCCGGAGTTCACCGGCATCAGCGACCCGTACGAATCACCGGACGACGCCACCGTCACGATCGATACGACCGACGTGAGCGCGGCGGATGCGGCACGTGAGGTGCTTGCCGTGCTGGTGAAGCTGGGGAAGGTATAGCGGCCGCGACGTTCGCGTCCGGCCTACTTCGTCCCGATGATCATTCCGGCGCCGACGGTGTTGTTCGTCGCCTCGTCGATCAGGATGAAGCTGCCGGTGGTGCGGTTCTGCGCGTAGGTGTCGGCGAGCAACGGCCGGGTGGTCCGCAGGCGGACCCGACCGATGTCGTTCAGCCCAAGCGTGCTCACCGATTCGTCGCGGTGCAGGCTGTTGATGTCCACGCGGTAGTGCACGTCCTTGATGACGGTCCGGTGGGTCGCGGTCGTGTGCTTGATCGCGTACATCCGGCCCTTGATCAACGGCTCATCAGCCATCCAGCACACCATCGCTTCGATCTCCTGTGACGGCTCGGGCGCGTTCTCCGGCCGGCAGATCATGTCGCCGCGGGAGATGTCCACGTCGTCGGCAAGGCGGACCGTCACCGACATCGGCGCGAAGGCCTCGTCGACCGGCTCGCCGCCGACCTCGATCGCTTCGATCCGCGAGGTCAGGCCGGACGGCAACGCCATGACTTCGTCGCCCGCCTTCAGCACGCCACTCGCGATCTGACCGGCGTAGCCGCGGTAGTCGTGGTGCGACTCGGACATCGGCCGGATCACGTACTGCACAGGCAGTCGTACGTCGATCAGGTTCCGGTCCGACGCGATGTACACCTCTTCGAGGTGGTGCAGCAGCGAAACCCCCTCGTACCAGGGCATATTCGCGGACCGATCCACCACGTTGTCGCCGTTGAGCGCGGAGATCGGGATGACCGTGACGTCATGGATGTCGAGCTTGGCCGCGAAATGGCGGAAGTCCGCCTTGATCGTCTCGAAAACCTGCTCGTCGTAATCGACGAGGTCCATCTTGTTGACGCACAGGACCAGATGCGGCACGCGCAGCAACGAGGCGATGAACGCGTGCCGCCGCGACTGCTCGACCAACCCGTGTCGGGCGTCAACGAGGATCAAGGCCAGGTTCGCGGTCGAGGCACCGGTGACCATGTTGCGCGTGTACTGCAGGTGGCCCGGGGTGTCGGCGATGATGAACTTGCGCCGCGGCGTCGCGAAATACCGGTACGCGACATCGATCGTGATGCCCTGTTCCCGTTCGGCCCGTAGCCCGTCGGTGAGTAGCGCGAGGTTGACGTATTCGTCGCCGCGCGACTTGCTGACCCGCTCGACCGCTTCGAGCTGGTCCTCGAACAGGGTCTTCGTGTCGTACAGCAACCGCCCGATCAACGTCGACTTACCGTCGTCGACCGACCCGGCGGTGGCGAACCGCAACATTTCCATGCTCAGCACGTCTTCACGGCTAGAAGTAGCCCTCTCGCTTACGGTCCTCCATCGACGCTTCGCTCGTCCGATCGTCGGCGCGCGTTGCACCCCGCTCGGTGATCCGAGTCGCGGCGACTTCCTTGATCACGTCGTCGGCGGTCGTCGCCGTCGATTCCACCGCGCCGGTGATCGGCATGTCGCCCACCGTGCGGTAACGAACCATCATCTCGGCGATCTCTTCGTCGGGCTTGGGGCTGGAGAACTCCCCCACCGCGAGCAGCATCCCGTCGCGGCGGAAGACCGGCCGGCGGTGCGCGAAGTAGATCGAGGGCAACCGAATGTCCTCGGCGGCGATGTACTGCCAGACGTCGAGTTCGGTCCAGTTCGACAGCGGGAACACCCGGATGTGCTCGCCCGGGTGGTGCTTGCCGTTGTACAGGGCCCACAGCTCGGGGCGCTGGCTCTTCGGGTCCCACTGGCCGAACTCGTCACGGAACGAGTAGACCCGCTCCTTCGCGCGCGCCTTCTCCTCGTCGCGTCGACCGCCGCCGAAAGCCGCGTCGAACCGGTTTTCCGCGATCCCATCCAGAAGCGCGACGGTCTGCATCGGGTTGCGCGCCTGTCCCTCCCGCTCTGGAATCCGGCCCGAGTCGATGGCGGCCTGGACGCTGGCCACGACGAGCCGAACGCCGAGCTCGGCCACCCGCTCGTCCCGGAATTGCATGACCTCGGGGAAGTTGTGGCCGGTGTCGACATGCATGACCGGAAAGGGGATACGCGCCGGGGCGAACGCCTTCTCGGCGAGCCGAAGCATGACGATCGAGTCCTTGCCGCCCGAGAACAGAAGTACCGGCCGTTCGAACTCGGCCGCGACCTCACGAAAGATGTGGATCGACTCAGCTTCGAGCGTCGCCAAGTGGCTGAGCTCGTAGGTCTGGGCCGGCACGCCTGCTCCTCGTCGATGGGTCGAATGTCGATGGTCGATACAGCGGAATCCGCCCGCGGCTGCCCGCAGGCAATTCACCAAGACTACGACGAAGGCGGGACCAGCTTTTCCGCTGGTCCCGCCTTCGGGCCTCCTGCCGAACGGATCCGGTGGTTAGAACGGCAGCCGGTTGTAGATGCCGATCGGGCCGACCGTCATGCTGCGCGGGAACGACGTCGCCGACGGGTCCCCGTCGACCGCGACGTTCAGGATCAGGTACTGCGCGCCGTTGAACGGCCAGGCCCGGTCCGACGCCGCCGCTTCAGCCGCCGTGTACTGCCACGTCAGCTGCCGGTCGATGTAGAACTTGGCCACGTTCGCGTCGAAGTACACGCCGTACGTGTGCGGACCGGCATCGAGTGCCGTCGGCAGGTACTGCGTGGCACCGGAGTACCCCCAACCGGTCTGGTTGTCCTGATCCGGGTTCGACAGCCGCGAGACGTGGAGGTTGGACTGTGCCCACGTCGGGTGGGCACCGGTGCCCTCCAGGATGTCGATCTCGCCCGACCGCGGCCAGCCGACCTGGTTCACGTTCGTACCGATCGTCCAGAACGCCGGCCACACACCGGTTCCCACCGGCGCGGTGATGCTCGATTCGACATACGAACCCGGCTGCACCACAACCTTGCCGGCGGTCGACAACCGCGCGCTCGTGTAGTTGCGCGTGATGCCGTCCGACCCGGTGACCGTCTGCCGGCGGGCGGTGATCACCAGATGGCCGTTGCCGTCGACGTACGAGTTCGCGGTGCTGTTCGTGTACGTCTCGAGCTCGTTGTTACCCCAGCCGCCACCGCCCAGCTCATAGTTCCAGTCGGCCGAACTCGGCGCGGTTCCAGCGGCGCCGTTGAAGGTCACGACACGAACCGGCTGCACCGCGCTACTGGCAGAACTGGATGCTGGCGCAGGCGCCGCCGTCGTCGTGGAGGTGGTGGTGGCCGGTTTTGGCGCGGCGGATGAACTCGTCGGGGCCGTGACCGGCGCGGCGGTCGTCGACGTGCTGGTCGGGACGCTTGTCGCCTTCGCCCCGGCGGTCGAGGTGGAGGTCGGCGTCACCAGCGACACGACCTCAGCGGCCGTGAGCTGCATGTTGATCGCGCCGGTCGACGGCAGCCCCAGGTAGAACTTCGTGTCCGCCGACGCGCGGTCGGTGGCGACGAAGGTCTTCGACAGCTGGTGCCAGTTCGTGTCGTTGAAGCCCTGGTACACCGAATCGTTGCTGGGACGGTGGACGTAGTTTCCGTTCGCGATCAGCATGCCCACCTGGCGCCCGGAAGCGGTGAGGTCGCGCACCCACACCGACATGCGGTAGGTCTTGCCCGGCACGAAATACGCATCGGGAGCATTGAGGTCACCGAGGACTTCGCCCCATGTGCCGTCACCGGCGTCCCGCGTCACCGACAGCGCGGTCGTGCCGGGTGCCTTGCCGGTGAGGCCGACCTGCCGCGACACCTGGACCGGACCAGCGTCGGACCACCCGGCCCAGCCTGAGGCGTTGACCGCGGCCGTGCTGTTGATCACGTCGTTGGGACCGGCGATCCAGCTGGTGTTCTGCGGGCCGTTCCACACGGCGGCAAATGTCGCCGAGCCGGTGATCGTTAGCCCAGCCAGCGCAGCCAAGGTTGCACCGTACAGGCGAGTACGAGATCTCTGCATGGCCGAGTTCTCCTCACGGAGGGGTTCGTGGTTCTCGGTATGCCGGCTGTTGAACCGACCTGCAGAAAATCGGCGCCGCTCAAGGGTTTCTGATGTGGCAATCGGGGGACAACGAACCGCTTTCGGCGGCGCGATTCACTACGTTTCGGCCTGAAACGGACATCCGGCGTCCACGCCGGGGAGGCATCGCGCAACCGGACTAGGCCGATTGCGCTCAGAACGAGAAGGGGATCCCGGCCGGCCAGATCGAGATGTTCTCGACCACAAGGTCCTGCGGGAATGAAGCCGACGAGGCGTTCCCGGAGCCGGCGATCGCGACGTTCAGGATCAGATATTGCGGCTTGGCGAACGGCCACAGCCGGCCCGCCGCGGTGGCATCAGCCGCAGTGACGACCATCGTCGGCTTACGGTCCACGAAGAACCGCACGACACTGCCATCGAAGTAGACGCCGTACTCGTGGGGCGCCGCGTCGAGCGGTACCCCGATGTCAACAGCACCACCCGGTGCGTGGTGGTCATATGGCTTGTCGACGGACGGGTCGGCCGAAGACGGCAGGTGAATCGCGGCCTGAGCGATGCTCGGGCTCGGCGCATCGCCTTCGTACACATCGAGTTCGCCGGCCTGCGGCCAACCGACGCTGTCCACGTCGGCGCCGATCAGCCAGAAGGCGGGCCACACACCCGCGGCGGTCGGCACGGTCATCGTCGCGGATACGTAGGAACCCGGCTGGATGACGACCTTTTTCGCGGTCGTGATGCGCGCGCTGCTGTATTGGCGGGTGATCCCGTCCGAGCCGCGCAGCGATCCCTTGATCGCGCGGATGACGAGCCGGCCCGTCCCGTCGAGGAAGGCGTTCGCCGTGCTCGAGGTGTACGTCTGAAGCTCGCCGTTGCCCCAGCCATTGCCGCCGGTCTCGTAGTTCCACGCCTTCGCGTCCGGCGCACTCCCCGCGGACCCTGGGAACGTGATGACCCGTGGCGCCTTCGGATCCACCGAGGTCGCACTCGATGCCGATTCGCTGAGCGTCGGCGGTGTCGAGGCAGGCGAGGACGGCTGCGAATCGCCGCCGCCCGACGTCAGGGTCAGCCCGATGAGCAACGCGAACACCGCGACGAGCGCGCCACCGGCGAGCAGCCCGGTACGCCGCCGGACTGGCGCTCTGCGCCCTTTCACGTGCCTCCCACGCTCCATGGCCCCGCTCTACCCGCGTCACCCGACGGTTTGCGCGGCACGTGGCGGAGTTTCAGCACACCGTACGCGAGGCACCTTTGCGACGAGCGCGGAAGCTCAGGTCTACGCCGGGTTCCGTCGATGTAACCGCGACGATCTATACACTCGTGAAATGCGCCGGAGGTTTGGCCGTGTCCCCTGCACGACGGGAGTCGGTCCGACCACGGCCGTCCGCGGCTGTTCTCGACGAGCCCGAAACTGCCGGCCCGACAGGCGACCAACCTGAACCGGTGCCTATGTCCGCGGGTCCCGTGATCGATGCGGCGCCGTTGCGCCCGCATCCCGAAACCGTGAGCGGCATCTCGCCGCCCCGTCATGCGTGGGTCCGGCTCGGGTTCGCGGTCGCCGGCCTGCTCAGCCTGCTGATCGGCGGGATCGCGTACGCGACCGGCGACGGGAACGTACGGGTGATCGCCTTCCTGTACTTCGCGCTGGCGGGTGTCGGCTCGGGCCCCTGCGGCCTGCTCAAGCGGGTCGGATTCGCGGGCCGGGTGTCGCTGACCTTCCTGGGTTCCATGGCCGTGCTGGTCTTCGGGTCGATGGTCATGTCGACGTATTCGTCTTGGCACCCCATTCCGGCCTTCATCGGCGTTGCCGCGGTGGCCACCGGGTTTCACGTCTTCACGCTGATCTCCGCCTCCCGCGAGGTCCTCGCCGAACGGCGCCGCCAGGCTCTGGACGCGGCGGAGCGCACTCGTCGCCACACCGGGGACCTGCTGCGTGCGGTCGGCCTCGCCTGGCCGTGCATCGTCGGGGGGACAGCGCTGTGGCTGACCGCCGCCCTCACCCACCGCCACATCGATCCCGGCTTCGGCGGCTTCCTGACCGACATCGGGCCGCTGTGGTACGCGGGGCTCGCCCTCGTCCTGATCGGCTTCTTCCTCGCCCGCAAGCGTCCGGAGAGCGTCGCGGCGACCGCCGTCGTGATGCTGATGCTGGCGCTGACGCTGACGCCGTCGATCGTCTATGACGGGGCCCGGTCCACCACCGGCGCCAAGCACGTGGGGCTGATCCAGCAGATCCGGCTCGGCACCCCCCTCGACACGAACGTCCTCATCTACAACTACTGGAACGGCTTCTTCGCCGCGATGGCGTGGTTGGCGGACCTGCTGGGCATCCGTGACCCCAGCCACTTCAGCGCGTTCTGGCCGTCGATCATCGGGCTCTTCCGGCTGGCGGCACTGCGGTACCTGGCCAGCCGGTTCCTCACCCGTAGCTACCACGCGTGGACCGCGGTAGCGCTGGCCGTGCTCGCCGACCCGATCGGCGCCGACTACTACTCCCCCCAATCCGTCGGTTTCGTCATCGGCATGACGACGCTGGCAGTCGCGCTCTCGGCGCAGACGATCCGATTGCGCTGGCCGGTGATTCTGCTGGCCGGCTGCTTACTCGCTGTCAGCCACCAACTCAGCCCGTACGTCACGGCGATCACGCTGATCGTGCTGGTCGTGTTCCGGTTGCTGAAGCCGTGGTGGACGCCGCTGCTGGTGCTCCTGCCGGCGAACCTGTGGGCGCTGATCCACCGGGACGCGCTCAAAGGATTCATCAGCCTGAAGGACATCGGTCAGGCGCAGAACTTCAGCCCCCCGAAAACCGTTGCGGTGGAAGGACTCGTGCGGTTGCCGATCGTCCCCGACGCCAGCCTGTGCCTGGTCGCCGGCATCGGTGTGCTCGCGATCCTGGCCGGGATCTCGTTCCTTCGGTTCCACGACCGGCAGTCGTTTGCGATGGGCTTCTGCGCGGCCAGCGGCTTCGTGTTCGTAGCCGTGAGCCCGTACGGCAACGAGGGGATCTTCCGCGCGTTCCTGTTCTCGATCCCGTGGCTCGTGCTGATGACCATGCGGTGGATCGCGTCGCTACGGTGGGAACGCGTGGCGCTGTACAGCCTGCGGCCGATCATGTTCGGCCTGGCCGGAACCTTCCTGATCGCCTCGTTTGGCTTGGACGCCATCAACGTGACGAAGCCGGGCGACCTGCGGGCGTATCAAACGTTCGAAGCGATCAAGGTCGGGCCCACCGACCCGTCGGCGTATCTGCTGCAACTCGGCCCCGGAAACCTGCCCGGGATCTTGGCGTCGCGATCGGCCCGGCAGTTCGAGATCACCCGTACCGTCATCAACGACGACGTGGCCAACGAGGCGAACGACTCGAACCCGACCGCGACGGTCAAGCGGCTGACCACCGAGTACCTCGACTACACCGGCCAGACAACCGAATCTTCGAGCATGTACGTGGTCTGGTCGCCGCTGTCGTCCGAGTTCGCCCGCGCCTACGCGGTCGAACGCCCGGAAACGTTCGCTGCACTGCGCGACGCGTTCGTAGCATCGCCGTACTGGACGGTTGTCGTCGACGACCACGGAACCCTGTTGCTGCGCTTCGACGGCAGCCGGTTCGCCGACGCGCCGGCCGCCGTAACCGCGCGGGCGCCCGCCGCCTGAGTTAGCGCGCGGGCCGTGGATCAGTCGCGCAGCGACTGGTCGATCTCGCCGAGCAGGCCGGCGCTGCGCTCAGAGGAGACTTTGCGCGCGAACAGCTTTCGGCGCGATCCGTCGTAGCCGAAATCTGGCCCGACGACGTCATCGGGCGCGAGCGGCTCGGCCCACCGCGCCTTCTCCAGCAACGGAAAGTCCGCTTCGCTGAGCCATCGCGGGTGCCCGCGATTCGCTTTGTCCCACTGCAGGAACCAGGCGCCGGTGGACTGCAACGGCAGACAATCGGAGCCGAACAACGCACGACTTCCGAGCATCGATGCCGAGAAGCTCTCGTCCGGCACGAGCGTCGAGCGCCAGAAACTCCGCAGATCAGACCGGTCATCAAGAATGTCGAGCAACCGTTGGGCGTCCTGGCGGGCGTAGATCTTCCACTGGCTGGCCGCGCGGGGCTCGATGTCGCGCGGCAGGCGGCGGCGGATCGGCAGCCGTAGCGGATGCCCATTGACGAGCACGACGTTGTCGTAGCGGGTGATGAACCGGTGCTCGAGCCGCCACATGCCACCGTCGTCATACCGCGGCGTGCGCCACGGCGCGTACGGCATGGGCACGTTCGCCAGCCAGGTACGCCCGCTCCACGCCTCGAGCTCACGGCAGAGGTCCGCAACACCCAGCAACGGGTAGCACGAACCGGACAGGACGGCGATGTGCTGTGCGTCGGTACGCCGCAGCGCTGCCGCGACCCCCGTCAACTCGGCCTGAACGAGCGACCAGCTGGCGACCTGGGCGGGCAGCCGATCGACGAACTCGACCCAGCGCGGCGCGCCCGCGACCATCGCGCCGAAGACCTCAGACGACGTCCGCGCATCGCAATGCACGAACATCGGCACGTCCGCGAACGCGCCGGCCATCCGGTGCAGGTGCGCCGGATCCGCATGCGTGAGCACGACCACCGCCAGCGGCGTCCCGGTCACGGCTGCGCCCCAGCCGGATCAGCCACGTGGGAACCCGACCGTGACAGCCGGCGGGCGCTGACCAAGAACCACGCTGCGCACGCGGTCGCTCCCGCTCCCCGCACGGCGAGGACCCAGGCCGTCGGTGGCAGTAGCGAGAGGCCCCAGCAGATGACCGAGGACGCGACCAGTGCCACCATGATCGGCAACGTCGTCCGCGGGGTGGGCAACGCGTGATGAGCACGGATCTCGAGCAGCACGTACAGGACGGTGTATGCCACCAGGCTGGCAAAGGCCGCGCCCGATAGACCGAAATCATCGACCAGCACGACGTTCAACCCGATGTTGACCGCAGCCGCCAGCACCGAGCTGACCGCGATGGTGCCGGAGTGACCGCTCATCAGCAGCGCTCGGGTCGCGGAGAGCCCCGCGGCGAACGGAATCGTGCTCACCACGGTGAAGAACAGCACGATCATCAGTCGGTCCGGCTGGTAGCTGCCGGGCGCCCAGACGCGCAGCACGAGCGGCGCGCCGAGCGACAGTCCGAGGATGACCGGGACGAGGAGGCGGTAGAGCGCGTCGCGTGCGGCGGCTACCAGCGCCGACCGGTCGCGGGCCGAGGCGAGCGAGAAGAACCGCGGCATCCACGCGCCGTTCAGCAGTGACAGCAGCAGGATCGGGATCGAGCCGATGTTGTACGCGATCTGATAGCGAGCAACCTGCACCTCACCGAGCTGCTTCTGGATGACGAGGCGGTTCGCCGACGTCAGCGCAAAACTGCTCAACATGGCCGGCACGAGCGGAATCGTGAACGCGAGTGTGGCGAGTGCGAACCCCACGTCGACGCGCCGAACCCACGCGGGCCGGACCGCGGCCAGCACCCACACCGTCGCGACGACCTGGGCGATCAGCTGGCCGAGCACGAACCGGTCGGCGGTCGCGGCCGACCACGTGACGAGGGCAAGGCTCAGTGCCTCGGCGACCACCGACTGCACCAGGCTGACGATGCCGAACGGCAACAGCCGGTCCTGTGCCCGCAACATGCCGAGCCCGCAGGCGGTCACCCCGGAGATGCCCGCCCACAGCACGGCGTAACGCAGCGCCGGCGTGAACCCGTCGAACCCAAACGAGCGGGCCCAGTACGGGCCGGTGGCGTAGGCGACCGCGGTGCACAAGACGGCCAGCTCGATGCTCAACGTCATCAGCCGGCGCGCCTTGTTCAGACCGTCCGGCTCGAAGATCCGCTTCTCGATGCCGGTCGACAGGCCGAGACAGACGACGACGAAGAGCACCTGCATGACCGCGTTGGCCGCTACCACCCCGCCGAACGCCGTCGTGCCCAGCAGTCGGGTGGCGATGGGGGTGACGACGGCGGCCAGCCCCAGCTGCAACGCCCACAGCACCAGGTAGACCGAGTCCCGGCCGAAGAGCCGGGCCATGTGGCGGTGGACGTCGGCCGGCGCGTCGGGGTTGGTATCCGTCGCGGCGGATACCGCGGCGACGTCAGCGCCGGGTGCGGGTACTGCGGAGATCACCGCCGCCGGGGGGCTGTGCGCGATCCCCGGCTCGAACGCGTCGTCCATTCCTACGACGATGCACCGGACGCCGGGCGACGGTTCGCCGCCCGGCGCGCCTGCGCGTAGAGGTATGGACCCGCCAGGAAACCGAGTCTTTCCTGCTTCACGATCCCCGGCGGCGCGGGCATCTTCTCGACGAGCCGCTCCTGCGTCTCACCGCTCATCGATCGCAGCTTGCGGATACCTCCCGGGACCCGGTGTAGCAAGTCCCACCGGGTGGCCCGGGATAGCGCGAGCTTGGTCAGGAAGGCCGACAGCCCGGTGCCGTAGCCGTACATCTGCTTGAGCAACGCCTGTTCGTCGGCTCGGTGGTGGTGCCAAACGACTGCCGTGGCCTCGTACGCAAGCGCGTGCCGCGCGCGGAGGAGCCGGACAAACATGTCCAGGTCTTCACCGCCGCGGGTCTTCGTCCCGGCGCCCAGGGCCTCGTCGAAGCCGCCGAGGTCGCGCATCACATCCCGGTTCACCGCAAAGCTCGCTCCGGTGCCGAAGATGCCGGCCGCGTACGGGTAGAGGACGTCCCGGCTGCCCAGATCCCGCAGGTCGAACAGCTCGGACTCACAGCGGCTGGACCACGACGCGGTGCGGGCGTCGAAGTAGGCCTCGGACGGGTTCGTGATGTTCGCCGTACAGACCAGACCGGTGACACAGGCGACATCCGCGCGCCGTCGGAAGCCCCGCGCGAGTCCGTCGATCCAGCCTGGGTCGACGGACACGTCGTCGTCGGTGTACGCCACCCGCGAACCCGTCGCAGCGGCGAGCCCGCGGTTGCGCGCGCTGGACAGCCCGGGCACCGGCTCACGCACGTATCGGAAGCGCTCGTCGGCGCTGGCAAACTCCTTCACCAGCAGCTCGGTGGAATCGTCGCTCGGGGCGTTGTCGACGACGATGAACTCGAGGTCCGGATAGGTCAGGGCTGCCAGGCGATTCAGGCACGAGCCCAGGATGTCGGCGCGGTCCCGCGTGCAGACCACGACGGAGAAGAGGCCGATTGGCTCGGGAGCGTTCGGGCAGGTGGCGGCCGCCGCCGGCGGGCGTACGTCCGTGGTGACGGCCGGCATCGGCTGCTGGCCCTCGTCGAGAAGGTGCTGGTTCAGGCGGTCGAGCAGCTCCGCGTTGACGGCGTCGAGGACCGCTTTGACCTCGTCGTCGTTGCCGGCGCGGGCCACCCGCACATAGCCGAGCGGCTCACCGTGGAGGCGTACCAGGACCCGTGAGGTCTGTTGATCGTCATGCCGCGATACGACCCCGTGCAGACGGTGGTCGGCGGACAATTCGAACTCGGCGCACCACATCGCCGCAGCCGGGAGCGGGTTAGCGACATCCAACGTGGACTCCCGAAACCCATAAGCTGATCGCCACGTACAAAGACTCGACAGCCAATCGTCCGGACTGCAACGAAAAGCGGAACCAATACCGTAACGTTGACGCTGGTTCGTCGGCTTCAGCCTACCGTCAGCGGCCCGCTACGCGTCGGTTCAGCACAGTTGCTCAAGCACCGAAAGGCTCTCGGCACAAACGATGTCCGCTATCCCCCGACCCGGTGCCCCGTGCATATCGCGGTAAACGCCGGCAGCCTCGAACCACGGGGCGGGATCGAGCTGTGCACGCTGCAGACGGCGTGTGCTCTGGCGGCACGCGGACACCGGATCACGGCGTTCTACGCCGAGGACGGCGCGCTCCGCGCCGAGTACGAGAAGCAACCGAACATTTCCCTGCACCCGCTGCCGGGCTTCGATCTCAGCCCCACCAAACCGGTCCATGCCGCCCGGATCCTGTCGGCGTCGTTACGCACGATCTCCCGCGACCGCCCGGACGTCATCTGGCTCAGCCGGTACGAGCACATCGCGTGGGCCCAGGTGCTCGCCCGGCGCACGCGTTCGCCGCTGGTGTGTCACCTCCACCACGGCTTGAATCACCGGCTGATCAAGCCGCTGTCGCACCGGGTTGATCTATTCATCGCCGTATCGCGTTACATGCGCGATTACTGGGTGCACCGCGGAATTGATCCTTCTCGGGTCTTCGTCGTCCATAACGCCGTTCCGCTGTCCACGTATCCGGTTGGCGGCATTCCCGAACGAACCGCGGCCCGAAACCTCTTGGGGGTTCCGGAGGACGTTTTCGTCGCGGTGTACGCGGGACGGGTTATCCCCGAAAAGGGCGTCGACGTGCTGACCGAAGCCTGGAGCAAGCTCGGAATGGACGCCGAGAAAGCGCGCCTGTTGATCGTCGGCCTGCAATACGACGACGACCCCAGCTATTTGGCCTTGCTACGCAGCCAGATCAGCGGCCCCGAAGTCCATTGGTTGCCGATGCGGGCAGACGTCCTGCCCGCATTGCACGCGGCTGACGTAATCGTGGTGCCGTCCCGCTACGAAGAGCCGTTCGGTCGGGTCGTGATCGAGGGAATGGCCACCGGCCGACCCGTTCTCGCCAGCCGGTCGGGCGCCATTCCGGAGATTCTGCGTGGCCCGATGGAACGATTCCTTTTCGATCGCGACAATCCGCACGAATTGGCCGAGAAGCTCCGCGAACTCGTCGATTGGCGCAATGACGAGCCGGAGCTCGCCGAGGAATGCCAGGAGTGGGTCGCCACGGAGTTCCCGTTCGATCGGTTGATCGACCGGCTGGAGGGCATACTCCAGTCGACCACGCGGATATCCGAGAAACGGACGTCTTAGCGGTTTACCGTTATCGGCCCCGCGGGTTTCAAGGAGACGGTGAGCGGACGATGGCGAAGAAGGCAATTCCTGGCCACAAGGCGGTCGCTGCTCAGGGCTGGCGGCTCCTGTGATCGTCGCTCAAGCCGCGGGACGTGTCTTCGCATTTCTCACCCGGGTGGCCTATTCACCGACCGCGAGAACTGCCGAGAAAGATGGCGTGTTACTTCTCGACTCCCGCCCGACGCAGACCACGTCGCAGGTCTGTTCGTGTGGGCATTCGAAGGTTGCGCACGAGCACTACCGATCGGGCAGCGACTGTTCCGGCTGTTCGTGCGAGCGCTACTCGAAGCAGCGTCGGCTCCGCGACCTCCGCATTCACCTCTGAGGCACTAAGAACCGGCCGCGGGCGGAAGAGAAGCGCGAAAGTCCTTGAGGCTCAGGCGCTTTCGGCAGCCAGCGCCGGGTCGGTGTGCATCTCGACGGAAACCTTCCGGTCCGGGCTGGACTGAATGAATGTGTGCGGACGACGGCCCTTGCTGCTGATCCGCTCGTGCACGAGTGCGCGCAGAACGCGCAGACCATCGCGCCAAGTATTCAAGTTGCTGGTGCCGTGGACGCGGTCGAACTCGTAGCTCGGCACCTCGACCATTCGCAGCCGGCCCTTCGCGACCCGGGTGTTGATGATCGTCTCGATCTCGAAGCCGTCGCCCCACAGCTTGACGTCGCGGTCAGCCCCGGTGTGATCGAGTTCGAGCGTCGGCAGGCAGTGCCGCCAGAAAGCGTTGTAGCCGTAGCAGAGATCGGTGTAGCGGGTCCCGAACATCACGTTCGCGATGCGGTTCAGCCAACGGTTCCCCCACCGCCGCAGGGCGGTGATGTCGGAGCTTCCGCCGCCGTTCGCGAAGCGAGTCCCCTTCGCGAAATCAGCACCCCGTACGAGCGCATCGACGAACAGCGGGATCTCCTGCGGGTCGGCCGAACCATCAGCGTCGAGCATGACGATGATGTCGCCGGTCACAGCCGCGAAGCCGCACGCCATCGCGTTGCCCTTACCGCGACGGTTCTGCATCACGATCACCACGTCCGGACGCAGCGCCTGGGCGACCGCGACGGTGTCGTCCACGCTGCGGCCGTCGACGACGATCACCTCGTGGACATCGGCCGGCAGCTTTTCGAAGACGTGCGGCAGGTTCTTCGCCTCGTTGAAGGTCGGGATGACGACACTGACCCGGGGGGCGTCGGCATGCTTCGCCTCGGCTGCGCGACGGAGGTCGATCACGCTGTCGTGAACGGGCACGGCACGGTCCTCTCTGGTGGTGACGGGACCGGTTTCGCCATTGCTCCCCGTCGGGCCAGAGGGCGACCAGAGACGCCCGACGGATCATCACTTACCCGCGTACGGAACAGGTTCGACGCTGGTCGGTGACGTCCTGCGAACATCAACCAGATCAATTACCTGCGATACGCACAGTAACCATCCGGATCTAAACGCGCGATGACGCGAAGGCGTCCGTCAGCCGATTAGACCGCAAATACACACTAAAGGAGCAACCGCACTACTCCGGCTAGCGCAGACATGTGCGGAGAGTCACACTGCGCGACGCGCCGCGAGACGCGCTTTGCCGTAGCTGGCAGCCGTCAACACGAGCCCCTCGATGATCGCGAAGCTGCGCCGGAGGCCGCTCGGCCGACCGCGCAGCGTCTCCCCCAAACCCTGCAGGACACCCGTCGGCAGGATCTTGCGGACGTACAGCCGCTCGCTCTCCAGGGCGGCATCGGATCCCGCGATCCGGCTCACCAACGCCTTCGAGCGGCCTTCCGCCCGGCATCGGCGCCGGAAGTAACCGCGCTCGGTCCGCTCGGGACCCACGGTGTGCAAGCAGACGGCCCTCGGTTCCATCAGGACCTGGGCGGTCGGGTTGGCACGGCGAGCCCGAATGGAGAACTCCGTCTCCTCGCACCCTGCCGCATCGGCCCCGAACCGGCCGATGTTGGCATCGAAGCCGCCCACCTGCTCGAAGACGCTCCGGCGGAAGCTCATGTTCGCGCCGATGCCGTTGCGGACTGGAGCCAGCTCCGTCGGCAGCCCGCGGTAGCTGCAGCCGACGACCCAAAGGAACTCGTCCGGGAACCACTCCGGCCGGGGGCGGCGCCAGTCGGGCCGCACCGCGCCGGCCACCCCGATCACGTCCGGGCCGATGTCGTATGTCGCGAGTAGGTACGCGGCCCAGCCCGGTTCCGCGGCGGCGTCGTCGTCGAGGAAAGCGACGACGTCTCCGCGCGCGACCGCGACGCCGGAATTACGGGCCCCGGAAAGTCCCGGTGATTGCGCGTTGGCGATGGCGTGCACGCCGGCCAGCTCACGCTGAGCACGGGCGAGAAGCTCGTCGTTCCGGTCGGCGACCAGGATGACCTCGAGCGGGGCCGGATCCTGCGCCTGCACGCTGCGGACCGCCCGGCACACGTCGTCCCAGCGGTCCAGCGTGTACGCGCAGATCACGACCGACAACGACAGCGGCTCGGTCCCGGCAGGCATGTGGCGACCCTACAAGTTGGGCGCTTGCCAGACCGCCGGATCGACCGGAATCACCCTTGCCCCAGCGTCTCCAGCCACGCCAGTTCACCTTCCCAAGCCGCGGGCACCGAGCGGCGGTGCGCGCGTCGCTTCGCCGCCGCCAGGGACGCCGGGGCGAGCAGGCCGTAAACCGCCGCCGCCGCGTCGCGGGGGGCGTGGCCGTGCCGGAACCGTGCCGCGTACGCCTGGGCGATGGCCCGTCGATCGCCACTGGCGACGGCCCGGTCGATGACGGCCTGCGCGGCGTAGGCGTGGTCGAATCGAACGCCGTGCTCAGCAGCCTGGGGGCGGAGGCGATCGGCCAGCTCGGCCAGGCCCTGCTCGGTCCACCGGCCCGACTTGTTGCCCGGATGAACGCGCCAGGCAACGAGGGGGCGATCGACGGCGACGACCTGTGCTTCCTGCGCGAGCCGGACCGACATGTCCCAGTCCTCCGCCGCGTGCAACCCGGCGGCAAATCCGCCGACCCGACGGACGAGATCCGTCCGGGCCAGCACGGTGCTGCCGCCGCCGGACACCACGTTCTCCCGCAGCAGGGCAGCCGCGATCCAGCCGGTCTCTCGGGCTCGCTGAGCGCCCAACACGCGCAGGTCCGCGTCGACCGCGACAGCGCCGGCGTAGCTCCACCGGGCCTCGGGGTGCCGGGCGAGCGCGTCGAACTGCGCTGCCAGCTTGCCCGGTGCCCAGACGTCGTCGTCGTCGCAGAACGCGACCCAGGTCGTCTCGACGGCTGCCAGGCCCGCGTTGCGGGCCGCGCCGGCACCACCGGAGACATCGAGTCGGATGAGTTGCACGCCGTCCGGCACCCGGACGGGTTCCGTGGAACCGTCGTCCACGACGACGATCCGCGGCGGCCCGCCGACCTGGCTACGGATGGAGCGAAGGGTCGCCGGAAGCAGCTCCGGTCGGTTCCAGCTGGGGACGACGACAGTCGTGTCCGCGATGTTCGCCGCGTGCACAGCTCAGGGTCAGGACGGCACGTAGCTGGGCCACTGACCCAGCTCGCGAGAGCGCACCTTGCGCATGGCGTCCCAGGCGGTTTGCCGGGTCACCCGGCTGAGCCGTTGCGGGGACAGCGGACTGCTCTCCTTCGCAGCCGCCAGCCGTGCGTAGACAGGTGCCTCGGTGACCCCGGGCCAGATGTTCTGTGCGGTCTCGAGCAACCGCTGCGCTTCGTCGTCGTCCAGCGGCTGGCGGCGTTCGTACGCGTTCGCCACGAGGAGCACGGCTTCGGTCGCCAGCGCCACGCGGGCACGCGCGAGCAGCTGCGGCCCCTGCGGCAGCTTGTCGGCGTCTTCGGTGACCAGGACGGTGAACGCATCGAGCCGCGCCACCAGGTCGGTGATCACCGGGTCGACCATCGTGCGCATCATGCTGCCCGAGTGCTCGTGATAAACCGCCTGCTTGACCCCACGTAGGTGTGCGACCGGTCCGCGGGCGCCGAGCTGGAGGCACAGCCCCATGTCGGAGGTGTGTGGAAGCAGCGGCGAATAGCCAGCGTCCTTGACCATCGAACTACGGGCGATGACCTCGGGGCTACGGATGCAGACATGACCGGAGCCGGCCACCTGCCACAGCCATTCGTTGCTGTCCCAGATCTTCAACAGCCCGCGTCGGGTATCCCGTCGGTCGCGAGGCGGCCGACGACCCTCCCGGTAGACCACGACGGGGCCGTAGACGAACGAGACCGCGGGATGCCGGTCGAGAACCGTGGCGGCCCGGCGCAGCGCGCCCGGCGTGAGCACGTCGTCGGCGGACAGGCTGAGCGTGTAGTCGCCTTTGACCCACTCGACGCCGTCGTTGAGGCTGGCGACGAGCCCGAGGTTCTCCTCGTGCCGGAGCAGATGTACGCGCGAGTCGATGGCCATCGCGGCCTCGACGATGTCGACACTGTGGTCGGTCGACGCGTTGTCGACGACGAGCACCCGAACGTCTACGCCCTCTTGAGCCAACACGCTCTCGATGGCCTGGCGCAGCCACTTCGCGTAGTTGTAGTTCGGGATGACGACGTCGACCGAACTCATGTCGGCCAGCTCCGCCACGGCGCCTTGCCGCTCTCCCAGAGTTCCTGCAGCAGGTCGCGGTCACGAAGGGTGTCCATGCACTGCCAGAAACCCTCGTGCTTGTAAGCCATCAGCTGTCCCGCCTTTGCGAGCCGCTCCAGCGGCTCGCGCTGGAACGACATCGAATCGCCGTCGATATAGTCGAGGACCTTACGCTCAAGAACGAAGAATCCGCCATTGATCCAGCCCTCGCGGGCCTGCGGTTTTTCGGAAAAATCCGTCACCGCGTCACCGTCGAGTTCGACGTGGCCGAAACGGGCGGGCGGCCGCACCGCGGTCATCGTGGCGAGCTTGCCGTGCTTCTCGTGGAAGGCGAGCAGATCGGTGATCGACTGATCCGACACGCCGTCCCCGAAGGTCACCATGAAGCGGTCGCCGAGCAGGTGGGCGACGCGCAGCAGCCGGCCGCCGGTCTCCGTGCCCACCCCGGTGCTGACGAGCGAAACGTCCCAGTCTTCTTGGCGGTGGCTCTCGTGCCGCTGCACCTGCCCGGTCTTGGTGTTGACCGTGAAGTCGCCGACGAGGCTGGCGTATTCGGTGAACCACGCCTTGATGTGCTCGCCCTTGTAGCCCAGGCACACGACGAAATCGCGAAAGCCGTAGGTCTCGTAGCCCTTCATGATGTGCCACAGGATCGGCTGGTGGCCGATCTCGACCATCGGCTTCGGTTTGGTCTGAGTCTCTTCGCCCAGCCGGGTGCCAAGACCTCCGGCGAGGATCACTGTTTTCACGCGGCGATTACCTGTTCTGGAAGTAGCTGAGAACGCCCTCGATGACGCGCTGCAGTGTCTCGTCGGACATGTAGGAGTGCAGCGGAAGCGTAACGATCGAATCACTCACGCGCTCGGTAATCGGGAGCTCTCCTCGACGGGCCGACTTGTAATACGTGAACGTGTGGCCACCGTGGAAGTGGATCCCGGTGACGATGTTCTTTTCTTTGAGATACGTCATGAGTTCGTCGCGCTGCTCGCCGTTCGGGCACCGCACGGTGTACATGAACGGGCCCGCGGTCGACCAGTCGGTATCGATCAGGGTCAGCTGCGGAACGTCGCGAAACGCCTCGTCGTAGCGGCGGCAGTATTCCTGGCGGTTCGCGATGAACTCCTCGATCAGCGCCAGCTGCGACGAGCCGATGGCGGCCGGAATCGACCCGAGATGCGACCGGAAACCCTGCCGGACGACGTCGTAATGCCAGTTACGGCTGTCGCGGTAGCGAGCCTCGGTGTCCGACGTGACACCGATCAGGCGCAGCTCGTGCAGCACCTGCACGTCTTCCTCGCGGGGCGTCATGATCGCGCCGCCCTCCAGCGTGGTGATCAGCTTGATCGGGCCGAAGGAGAAGCAGGTCAGGTCGCCGTAGGACCCGACGCGGCCCTTCGGCGCCGTCGACCCGAACGCGTGCGCCGCGTCTTCGATCACCCGTAGCCTGTGCTCCTTGGCCAGTGCGTGCACCGCGTCCGTGTCACGGCACGGCACGCCGCCGTAGTGCATGAGCATGATCGCGCGGGTCTTCGGGCCGATCAGCTCGCGCGCCCGCTCGACGTCCAGGCCGAGGGTGTCCGGCTCGATGTCGGCGAAGACGACCTCCGCGCCGGTTCCCGTCATCGCCTGGTGCCCTGCGACGTAGGTGAACGACGGGCAGATGACCTCGTCCCCGGGCCCGATGCCGGCAAGGGTGGCCGAGATCTCCAGCGCCTCGGTGCACGAACTGGTCGCCACGGCATGCACGCCGCCGCCGACGAACGATTCGAGTTCTTCCTCGAACCTGCGGGTCCGGCTACCCAGACCCAGGAAGCCGGCCTGTAGCGCCTCGTTCGTCGCCGCGTGGACCTCCGGGCCCAGATACGGGCGGAAGGCCGGGATCACGGCGTCGGGTGCGATCGCGATGTCCTCTGGGGCCCGCCCCTGAAGTGATGTCGCCGGATTAGCGGTCATACAGCTACCTCCCAGAACTAGGTGACAGCAGTTCTATCGGCCGCGTCGCCGAGCAACCTGATCTGTCCTAGCGAAACTATCGCCACATCACGTTCACTTAATGTCACTTACGGTTCGGTCGATGAACCAGCGCACGCCGTAGCATCCACTGTGCTTAGTTGGGAGACAACCGGATGAAGGTCCTGGTCACCGGCCATGAGGGTTACCTCGGCGTCGTCGCGGTCGAGGCGCTGCGCGCAGCCGGCCATGAGGTCCACGGCCTGGACTCGGGTCTGTTCCGCAGCTGCACCCTCGGCGCCGAGCCGCCCGCCGTCCCCGGCGTCAAGGTAGACCTCCGTGACGTCCAGCCGGAGCAGCTCAGCGGATTCGATGCGATCCTGCACCTGGCCGCGCTGTCCAACGACCCGCTGGGCAACCTCGCTCCCGGCATCACCTACGACATCAACCACCAGGCGTCCGTACGGCTGGCTCGCATCGCGAAGGACGTCGGCGTCGGCCGCTTCCTGTACGCATCGACCTGCAGCGTCTACGGTTCCCGCGGCGGCGACACCGCCCTCGACGAGGACGCCGAACTCGCGCCCGTCACGGCGTACGCGGTCAGCAAGGTCAAGGTCGAAGAGGATCTGACCGGGATGGCCGACTCCGACTTCACCCCGGTGTTCATGCGGAACGCCACCGCCTTCGGCTTCTCCCCACGGCTCCGCCTGGACATCGTCGTGAACAACCTCGTTGCGTCAGCTCTGCTGACCGGCGTCGTAAAGGTGATGTCGGACGGGACGCCGTGGCGTCCGCTGGTCCACGCCCAGGACATCGCCGGCGCCGCAGTGGCGCTGCTCGATGCGCCAGCCGAGGTGGTTCGCGCCCGCGCCTTCAACGTCGGCAGCGACTCGGAGAACCACCGGGTCTCGGCGATCGCCGAACTGGTGGCCGAAGCAGTGCCCGGATCCAAGATCGACATCACCGGCGAGAACGGCGGCGATCCGCGCTCGTACCGGGTGGACTTCAGCCGGATCCGGCGCGAAGTGCCGGCATTCGTCCCGAAGTGGACCGTCGCCGAGGGGGCCAAGGAACTCGCCCGTGAGTACATTGCACGGGGCCTGACCGACGAAGGCCTGGCAAAGACGTTCATCCGCCTTCAGTGGCTCAACCATCTGAAGCAGACCGGTCAGCTCAACGAGGAGCTTCGTTGGAAGCCTGGAAGCGCGATCTGAACGATCGCGGCCTCTCCTGGATCGATGTCGTCCTGGCCGCTGACGACAACTTCTCGCTTCCCCTCGCGGTCGCCCTGCTATCGGTGATCAGCTCCCTCCGGGAGGGCATCGGCGTGCGCGCGCACATCCTGAACATGGGGATCACGCCCGCCAACCGGGCGAAGATCACCACCGCGGCGGACCGGCCCAACGCGCAGGTGAATTGGGTCGACACGCTGGCCGGTCACGTCTCGCACCTGCCGAACACCTGGAAGTCGATCACCCGGGCGACGTACGCCCGGCTGTTCATCACCGACGTCCTGCCGGCGGACGTGTCGCGGGCGCTTTACCTGGACTGTGACGTTCTGGTGCGTCGAAGCGTCCATGAGCTGGTCACCAGCGACATGGGTGGGCACGCCGCACTCGGTGTGGCCGACGCCGGTTCGCCGTTCGTCTGCTCCCACTACGGCGTCCCGTGGTGGTTCCGCAACGGTCGCCGAGCGGACGAGCCGAACTTCAATGCCGGAGTGATTGCCATGGACCTGGACGTCTGGCGGCAGGAGGACTATGGCAAACAGTGCCTGGAGTACCTCGCCGACGGACGGCACGAGGTCGCACAGGACCAGGAGGCGATCAACAGCATTCTCGGCAACCGCATCGGCACCGTCGACCCGCGATGGAACGTCCAGTCGGAGCTCTACCAGCGGGAGTTCGAGATGACGCTGCCGTACGGGCCCGAACTCATCGAGCAGATGAAGAACGATCCGTGGATCGTCCATTTCTCGACCCAGACCAAGCCGTGGTCGTACGGCTGTGACAACCCGTACGCCGGCGAGTGGGCGGCTTTGCTCGACCAGACGCCGTACCGGGGCACCCGGCCCTCGCTCGCCAAGCACCTGTGGACGCGCGGGCGGCGGATACCGCGCTGGGCGCTCGACCAGCTGCACCGTCCAGCCTGATGGGTTCGTTCGCCGCCGTCGTCCTGGCCCATGCCGATCCGCGGCAGGTGCGCAGGCTGATCCACGCCCTCGACGAGGTCCCGCTCGTCCTGCAGTGCGATGCGCGGACGGCACCGGAGACGTTCGAGTCGATGACGGCGCAACTACCTCGGCGGGTCTACGTCAACGAGCGGGTGGCCTCGGCCGCGGCGAGCTGGTCGTTGGTGGAAGCCGAGTTGGCGGGCCTGCGCGCCGCCGTGCGGATGAGCCAGGCAGAACACATCGCCGTCGTGTCGGGCGCCGACTACCCGCTGGTGACGTCGCAGCGGATAGCCGAGACCCTCGATGCCTGGCAGGACCGCTCCTGGTTCTGGAACCAGCCGATGCCGTACGAGGCGTGGAGCATCCCGCGGCATCCCGACGGCGGGATGTGGCGGGTCCGCTTCCGCTACCTCACCCGCCACGGGCATGTCCGGTATGTGCGCGGGATCCCACTGCGCTGGCCGATTCCCCGGTCGCTTCCGGCGGGCCTGGAGCTACGCGCCGGCTCCCAGTGGAAGATCTACTGCCGGCGCGACGTCGAGACCATCCTGAAGGTCGTCGACACCTGCCCCGATCTGGTCCGGTTCTGGCGCACGACGTTGGTACCCGACGAGAGCTTCGCGGCATCCGTCCTGGCCAGCCAGGCGTTCTCGGGCAGCGAGCCCTTGCAGCCGATGACCACGCACCCGTGGTTGATCCGCTGGGACCCGGTCGCGCCGGATCACCCGCAGTGGCTCACCGCGAACGACCTGCCCGCGCTCCGCGACGCGGCGCATGCCCCCGCACTGGATCCAGCGGCCGCGCTCGCCGAACCGGCCGACGGCGCGTACCAGCGGCTGTTCGCCCGCAAGTTCGCCACCGTCCGAAGTTCCGACCTGCTCGATGCGCTCGACCTGCTACGAGTTACCAGCCCCAGCCGCGACTGATCATTCGTCGTCGCATCGCAGGCCCACCGCCGGTACCGTCAGGTTGATCAAGTAGCTGTCGACCGTCTTGTCGACGCAGGCCGAGTAGCCGTACGCGGTGTGCTGCTCCCCCACGTTGGTGACGAGCACGCCGGTGGTCAGCTCCTTCGCCAGGGCGACCCCCTGGTCGTACGGCGTGGCCGGATCGCCGGTTGTCGCGACGACGACGATGGGCGGTGCTCCGGCAGCGGTCAACGGCCCGATCGTCGTGCCGGTGTCCGCGGGGGGAAAGAAGACGCAGGCGAGGCCGAGGTTCATGTTGGACGCGCCGAGGTCCGGTGCGGCCTGCGCTGCCTGCGCGGCAGCCGCGAAGGCAGCGTCCACCGACGCGGGGGGCGCATAGTCGCGGCAGTTGATCGCGAGGTTCGCCTCGATGGAGTTCGAGTACGTCCCGTCGGCGTTCCGTTCGTTGTACTGATCCGCGAGCATCAGCATCGCCGACCCGTCGCCGCGGGATACGGCCTGGAGCGCGCGGGCCAGAACCGGCCAGCTGCTCTGGTCGTACAACGCGACGCCGACCCCGACGAACAGCTGCCCCGGAGCCAGCACCCGGCCCCCGCCCGCGGGCAGCGGCGCCTGATCCACCTTGGCGACCAGCGCGCGAAAGGCGGCGTGCGCGTCGCCGGTGAACGTCCAGGCACACGACTTCTTCGAGGCGCAGTCGGCCAGGAACCGGTCCAGTTGGCGCTGGAACGCCGCGCTCTGCTCGATCGTGCTCTGCACCGGCGGCTCGCTCGGATCGAGCGCGCCGTCGAGGACCATCGCCCGGACGTGGTCAGGGAACAGGTGGGCATATTCGGCGCCCAGGAACGTGCCGTACGAGAAGCCCAGGTAGGTCAGCTTCTCGTCGCCCACGGCGGCCCGGATGCGATCCATGTCGGCGGCCGCGTAGGCCGTCCCGACATACGGCAACAGCGAGCCGGATCGGGCGACGCAGCCGTCGGCCAGGGCCTTCGCCCCGTCGATCAACGCCTGGCGCTGCGCGGACGTCTGCGGGTCGAAGTCGAGCGCGGTATACGCGTCCAGGCCCTTCGGATCGGCGCACCGTACCGACGTCGAATCACCCACGCCCCGGGGGTCGAAGCCGACGAGGTCGAACCGCTTACGCACCGCCGGGGACACGGTTTCGGAGAGGTAGTCCCACGACTCGAGCGCTGACTGGCCGGGGCCACCAGGATTGACGAGCAAGCTGCCGATCTTGGATCCGGTGGCCTTCGTCCGGATCAAGGCGATGGTGATCGTCGCCCCCGCCGGCTGGGCCGGATCAAGCGGAACCGCCAGGTTTGCGCACGTATAGGCATGGTCGTACGACCGGGCGCATTTGCCCCACGGGAGGCTGGATCCGCCGCCGTTCGAAGTGCTCGACGAGCAGCCGCCGATCAGGCCGAGAACCACCGGGACGATTGAGGCGACCAGCCAACCCGCCCGCATACGCCTTTTGGTTTCGCCGGCCACCGGAACATCTTGACGTACCGACCGCGAGCCCAGCTGCTCGAGAGGCCCACGGATCACAAAAGACACACCGGCCCCACCGTTCCCAATCCCCCTTGCGATCGTCAGGCTGGTGCACAGTGGAAGGCATGACCGTGACGCATGACCACGACACCGATGAACTGACCCTGAGCCGCCGCGAGGCCAGCGCGTTCGACATCGTGCTGCGGGGTTACGACCGCGAGCAGGTGGAGGAGCGCCTGCTCCAATGGTCCGAGGCCCTGACCGAGGCTGAGGATCAACGCGACGCCGCGCTCGAAGCGCTCAAAGAAACTCGGCGTACCGCGGAGAAGCCAAGCCCCGCCCTCAAGATCAGCGAGCGGATGAAGACGATCCTGCTGCTCGCCGAGCAAGAGGCGGCCGAGATCCGGGCCGAGGCGGCCGCCGAGGTGCGGGACGCCGTCGACCGCACCCGGGCCGAGGTCGACAAAGTACGGGAGGAAGCCCGCGCCGACCTGGACGAAGAGATTCGGACGGCACGGCTGGAAGCGCGGCAGCTGATCGTCGACGCGCAGGAAGACGCTCGGCGGATCCTGTCCGAGGCCCAGGCGGAGGCACATGACGTCGAGCTGACCGCCGCGCGTAACCGCGACGAAGCGATCGAGCAGCATCAGATCCTGCTGGCCCGGCACCGTGAGCAGGCCCAGCAGGTCAGCGAACAACTCCGGCAGGAGATCGTCGCTCTCGAGCAGCGTCGCGACGAAGTCCGGGCTCAGCTCGAACGGCTGCGCGACGCACTGTCGAGTTCGGTCGGAAGCCTGACCGAGACCGCGTAGCCGGCGGACTCCGCACGTCGGCCAGCCGGGTTCAGCTCTCTGTCACCGACGCCCGATGCGCGAGCCGAACGGGGTCGCCGATGATCAGCCGGCCGCGGGACATCGTGAGCCAGCCGCGATCGACGAACACGTGTAGCTGTTTGTTGAGCGTCTCGCGGGAGGTGCCGACCATCTCGGCGAGCTGAGACTGCGACAGCCCGTGATCGACTTCGATGCCCCTCGGGGTCGGCTGGCCGAAACGCGTCGCCAGATCCGTGATCGCCTTTGCGAGCCGGGCGCCGACGTCGACGAACAGCAGGTCGAGCGCCTCGTTGTCCGTCCGCCGGAGTCGGCGAGCAAGCACCCGCAGGAGGCGTTCCGCAACGTGCGGCCGGGCCAGGGCCCACGCCAGGTATGTCTCCCGGCTCAACGCGCCGGCGAAGGCCGCGGTCAGCGCGGTCGCGGTCCGTTCTCGTGGGCCGGGATCGAGCACCGACAGCTCGCCGAACGTCTCCCCGGGCCCGATCAGCTCGCGCCGGCCTCGGCCTTCGCCGGTACGGCGGGCGATCGAGACTCGACCGACGAGCAGGATGAACAGCTCATCCTGGCCGACGTCGCCCTGTGCGTAGACGACGGTTCCACTCGCGAGGTCGCGGTAGTCGAACTGCGGCAGCAACGGCGCGACGTCGTCGTCACTCAAGCCGCGGAACAACTGGGCGCGGCCGATGATCGCCCGATCGGCTTCGTGCGTGGGCATCAGCGCGTACTCGCTTCCGGTCGGGGACCGGAGGGCCCGATCATGTGTGGGCCGTCCGCAGCGCCCGGCGCCAACAGGCCGTGTGCCAGTGTCGTCGATCGTCGAGCCCGTCGGGGGGCCACGCAACGACATGAGGCTGGCTCACCAGAATCTGGTGGTCGCAGCCGGGACAGCGATACTCCTTCGTCGCCGACTGACCCGATACCGGCCGGACGGTCCACTCCTCGTCCGGCTCCCCCGCCACGTATCGACGCATCCGCTCAGCTTAACCATCCGAGGCCGTTCGGGGGCGGGGTTACGACGCCGGACCGGCCGGCCTCAGGACCGGCCATCGCCGTAGGCGAGGGCCCGGAGAGCGGCGCCCACTTCGTGCGGATGCCGAAGCGGACGCGCGAACGGCACCTCGACGCGACTGGTGCCATCAGCAACACGGTCTCGATGTCGAAGCGCACGGCGACGCCGCCGCGGGCGCTCGGCTGCCCGGCCAGTGAGTGCCGATGCGCTGCGAGCATCGCAGACCGGCTCGGCCGGCCGGGAAGCTATGTCCGGCCGTCAGCACGATCGGGGTGGCGTCGTCATCGACATAGCGGACCGTACCGATGACGGCGCCCGGGACCAGGAGTTGCGCGACGTGCGCCCCGGCCACCGCCACTCGCGCGCCGGATTGGCCACGCCGACCGATGTCGCCGCGGGCGGAATCCGCCGTGGGAGATACTTCGGGGACGATTCCGGTGCGGTGTGTGACCGTGCCAGGTTCGCGCCGATGTCGGGGTGATTCATGTCGCCGCCTCACTCGGCGCGCCGAGCGGGCCGGATGTCGTACGTTAAGGTGCCTTAACTTAGGCAGCCCTAACTAGTGCGTCAAGTCAGGACGTTCGCACGTCCCCGACCAGGAGGACCGATGACTGTTCCGGCGACGATCGAAGCCCAGCTCGCCCGGCGAAGCGTCGCTTCCTTGACCGAACCGGGTCCGTCCGACGAGCAACTCGCGCTGATCCTGCGGGCCGCCGTGACCGTTCCCGACCACGGGAACCTGCGTCCCTGGCGGTTCGTCGTCGTCCGCGGTGAGGCTCGGGAAGCCTTCGGGGACGCGCTCGCCGACGCCGCCGCAGAGGCACTCGGCGACGCGGCCGATCGCCCCGACAAGATCCGGGGAAAGGCGTTCGTCGCGCCCGCGCTGATCGTCCTGATCGCCTCGCCGAAGCCCAGCCCGAAGGTTCCGGCGAGCGAGCAACGCGCGTCCGCCGCGTGCACCGGTTACGCCATCGCGCTGGCCGCCGACGCGCTCGGACTGGGTGCGGTATGGAAGACGGCGCCCTTCCTCGAGGGCACCCGGCTGACCGCCCTCCTCGACCTGCAACCGGGCGAAGAGGTGCTCGGGTGGGTCAACCTGGGTCACCGGCTGCGGGACGCGCAGACCGGTCTCCCCCGGCCTGAGGTGGCGGCGGTGGCCGCTGAGCTGGGCCTCGACGGGACGCTTCAGCCGCTCCCCACGGCCTAGAACAGCCGGGGCGTATTGCCCTCGAGGCCGCGCAGCTCGTCGTAATCCAGCGTGACGCAGGTGATCCCGCGGGCCTGAGCCAGAACGCGAGCCTGCGGTTTGACCTCCTGCGCGGCGAAGACGCCGCGCAGCGGCGTCAGCAGCGGCTCGAGTCGTTCGAGGTAGCGCGAGAGCTGTTCGACGCCGTCGATCTCACCTCGACGCTTGACCTCGACGGCGACGTAACCCCCCGCGGCGTCGCGGCAGACCAGGTCGACGGGGCCGATGTCCGTCGGGTATTCGCGGCGGACCAACGTCAGCCCGTCGCCCAGCACGTGGCATCGGTCGGCCAGCAACTCTTGCAGGTGCGCTTCGACGCCGTCCTTCACCAGACCCGGGTCCACGCCGAGGTCGTGAACGCTGTCGTGCAGAACCTCTTCGATCGTGATGATGAGCTGCTCCCCGGCCTTGTTGACGACCCGCCACCGGCCGGCCTCCTCCGTGAGCGTGCACGGCGGGCTCATCCAGTTCAGTGGCTTGTACGCGCGGTCGTCGGCGTGAATCGACACGCTGCCGTCCGCCTTGACCAGCAACAGGCGGGTCGCCGACGGCAGATGCGCGCTGAGCCGGCCGGCGTAGTCGACGCTGCAGCGAGCCACTACGAGACGCACCGGGCGAGCTTAGCCCGGGCCGCTAGCCGGTCAGTCCGACCTGCCAGGTGGACCGCGTGGCAAGCACTCGATTGAGCCGGGTGTACGCCAGGATGCGCGCCAGGGCCGGGGTCACCGATGTCAGCCGCATGGATCGGCCGCAGCGCGATGCTCGCCGGTGTGCCCCGAGCAGCGCCCCGAGACCGGTCGCGTCACCGAGCTCCAACCCACCGACGTCCACGACGAGCTCGCCCACCCCGTTCTCCATCGCCTCGTGCAGCGCGGCGCGGACCTCGGAGACCGTACGGGCGTCGACCAGGCCCTCGATGAGCACCTGCTGACCCGGCACGGGATGGGTCACACGCACGGGTCGATCGCGTCGAGCTGACTGGACGGCGCGGTCCGCCGCCGGGGAAGGAACGGTGAAGGCCATGAACTACTCCAGGTCCGAAGGACGTCGTCTTGGGCGGTCGGGCCGCCCACGACGCGCTCGAGCAGTGTTACCGGTGTGACTGCTGTGACCTCGTCATTGAGCCGCTGGACGGCGTGTCACGGTGTCACGGGCGCTCGACGACAACGCCCAGCGCGCGCAGTTGATCGGCGAATCCGGCGTAGCCCCGATCGATGTGGGATACGCCCCAGACCTCCGTGACGCCGTCGGCGACCAGACCCGCGAGGACCAGGCCGGCCCCCGCGCGGATGTCGGTTGCGGTCACCGGAGCACTCGAGAGCTGGTTCTTCCCCCGCACGACCAAGTGGTGGCCGTCCGTCCGCACGTCAGCACCGAGCCGAGCCAGCTCGTCGACGAACGAGAAGCGCGCGTCGAACATGTTCTCGGTGACCATGGCCATGCCGTCACTGACCGCCAGCAGCGCCACGAAGATCGGCTGCAGATCCGTCGGGAAGCCGGGATAGGGCAGCGTCGAGATGTCGACCGCGCGCGGGCGGCGATCCATCGCCACGCGGAAGCCGTCGGGTCGCACGTCGACCTGGGCGCCCGCATCGACCAACTTCGAGAGCGGAATCTCGAGGTGCTCGACCCGCCCACCGCGAATGAACACGTCGCCCTGTGTCATCACTGCGCCGGCGGCGAACGTGCCGGCGACGATCCGGTCGGGCACGGCCTGATGCGTGACAGGGGACAACCGCTCGACGCCCTCGACGGTGAGCGTGGACGTCCCGATGCCCTCGATCTGCGCGCCCATCGCCACCAGCATCTGGGCCAGGTCGACGACTTCCGGTTCGCGAGCGGCGTTGTCGACAACGGTCACCCCCTTGGCCAGCACCGACGCCATGAGGATGTTCTCGGTCGCCATCACGCTGGGGATGTCCAGCCAGATGGGAGCCCCGGCGAGCCGGGGGCACTCGGCGACGACGTACCCGTGCTCGACGACGACCCGAGCGCCAAGCCGCTGCATGCCGGACAGGTGCAGGTCGATCTGGCGGGTGCCGATGGCGTCACCGCCGGGCAGCCCGACCTGCGCGCGCCCACACCGCGCCAGCAGCGGGCCGAGCACGACGAACGAGCCGCGAATCCGCCGTACGACCTCGTAGTCGGCGTAGTCCGCGATCACTTCCGGCACGTCCACCGTGACCGTCCCGGCCGCTACGTCGTGGTGCAGGTCGGCTCCGACTGACCGGAGCAGCTCCCCCATGATCTGGACGTCCGCAATGTGCGGAACGGCCGTCAGCGTCGTGCGGCCCGGCGCCAGCAGCGCGGCGGCGAGGAGCTTGAGCACCGAGTTCTTCGCCCCGGTGATCGTGACCTCGCCGGCCAGCCGGGCGCCCCCGTGAACGTGGAGCACGTCGCCGCGCGGGTCATCCTGCATGGGTCGATCGTAGAAGGCTCGCCGCCCGCCGGCCGGTCGGCAGCAGTGTGATGTCGCCCGACCGTCGTAGCCTTGCCGCATGGCGGTACACCTGACCCGGATCTACACGAAGACGGGCGACGACGGAACGACCGGTCTCGGCGACATGTCGCGGACCGCGAAAACCTCAGCCCGCGTCGGGGCATACGGCGACGTGGATGAGACCAACGCCGCAATCGGCGTCGTCATCGCAGGCGCTGATGACACGCTTCCCGCCGGTATCCGCGACCTGCTCCTCCAAATCCAGAACGACCTGTTCGACGTGGGAGCGGACCTGTGTACGCCGGTGCGGCCGGATCCGGCGTATCCCCCGCTTCGGGTGACCGATGCCTACGTCGAACGACTCGAACAAGCCTGCGACACGTTCAACGCCGCGTTGCCGAAGCTGGCCAGCTTCGTCCTGCCGGGCGGCACCGTGGCGGCCGCCGGTCTGCACGTCGCCCGAACCAGCGCGCGGCGCGCGGAGCGCTCCGTCTGGCTGCTGCTCGAAGCCGAACCGGAAGAGACGTCCACCATTCCGGCGCGTTACCTCAACCGGCTGTCCGACCTGCTGTTCATCCTGTCCCGCGCCGCGAATCCCGGCGGCGACGTGCTCTGGCAGCCAGGGGGTGCCGGCTAAGCGACCGGCCGGCCTTCGATCCAGGCGAGGAAGCCGGGCAACGCGTCGTGGCCCACGGCCAGCTCGAGCTGCTCCGCACCGAGGCTCAGCTGGACGACCACCGGGTCGGCCATCAGCCGGCGCCGTTCGATGGTGCTCGGCGCCCGCCGGTCACCGACCGCAAGACCGATCCGCGACAATTCCGCGTACGGCCGCAGGCCGACCCCGACGAGCCGGTATGCCCGCAGCGCATCCGGATCGAAGCGCGCAACGGCGCCCTGCCAGGTGACCTGGTTGTCGGGCCGGAGCGCGCACGCGACGGTCGCGCCGCGACGGAACAGGACGGCACGCCGGCATTGCAGCGCGATGAAGGCGACGAGCGCGCCGAGCACGAGCAGGACCAGCACGACTTCGATCGTTGCCAACATGCGGCCCCGGCTCTGTGGGTTTCGGTGTTAGACCTGGCCGACTGCGCGCAACCGGCCCTCTGCGCGCCGTGCTTCTGCCGATCCGGGCTCGGCCTTCGCCAGCCCGCTCTGCGCCCGCTCTACGTCGATCTCGCTGGCAAGTTCCGCGGTCTCGGCCAGGATGCTCACGCCGTCGCGGGTTACCGACAGGAAGCCGCCGTGCACGGCCGCGGTGATCAGCCCGTCGTCAACGGAGTGGATCCGAACCACACCGCCCTCGTCGAGGACGCCGAGCAGCGGGATGTGGCCGGGCAGCACGCCCAGCTCGCCCTCCAACGTACGCGCGTACACGGCGCTGGCTTCGCCCCCCCACAGCTCACGCTCCGGGGAGACAAGACCCACTCGCATCGACGCCACGCCGTACTCCTCGCCGTCTGAGCCAACTCACGAATCGGATCGCCACAGCCTCCGATTAGGCCTGATCGTAGTGGCTGCGGCGCCGCGGTCGCGCGCCGGGTAGTGTTCGCCGCCGATGGAGGTCACTCTCGACGTCTCGGCCGTGCCGGCTCGACCGGCCGGTGCCGGGCGCTACATCATCGACCTAGCCCGCGAGGTCGGAAACCGGCTCCGGGCCGACCTGGGCTTGGTCTGCACCACCGGTGACGCCGCCCGTTGGCAGGCGATCGCGCCGGCCGCTCGGACGTATCCCGTCCTCCCCGCACGCCGGGCGGCGCGGCTGGCCGCCGAACAAGTCGTACCGCTCATTCGGCCGCACCGCCCGCGCGGCACGCTCTGGCATGGCCCGCATTACTCCCTGCCGCTCGCCTATCGGCGAGGACCGCGGGTCGTCACCATCCACGACCTGAGCTTCCTCAGCCATCCCGAGTGGCACGAACCGGCCAAGGTCGCGTATTTCAAGCGCATGATCCCGGCGGCGGCGCGCCGCGCCGACCACGTGCTGTGCGTCAGCGAGCGGACCAGGACCGAGCTGCTCAGCCTGATCCCCCTCGACCCGGAGCGGGTCTCGGTCACACCGTTGGGGCTGGACGAGCGGCTGCTCGACGCCGCGCCAGCCACCCCTGCCGGTATCGCGGACGGTCGGCCGTACGTACTCGCCCTTGGCACCGCCGAGCCCCGGAAGAATCTCGTCCGGCTCATCGCGGCGTTCGACCGGATCGCGCCGGAGTTCCCCGACCTGGTGCTCGCCCTGGCTGGCCAGACCGGCTGGCGGAACGGGCCGATCGCTGAGGCGATCGCCCGCAGCGACCACCGGCACCGCATCGTCGAGCTGGGGTACGTCCCCGACGAGGATCTGCCGGCGCTGCTCGCCGGCGCCCAGGCGCTGTGCTACCCCTCCCTGTACGAGGGTTTTGGCCTGCCCGTGCTCGAGGCGCTGGCCAGCGGCGCGGTCGTCGTCACCAGCGCCGGCACGGTGATGCAGGACAACGCGGCAGAGGCAGCCATGTACGTCGACCCGCTCGACGAAGGGTCGATCGCCGAGGGTCTACGGACCGCGCTAAACCTCGACGCGGGCCCGCGCTCGGCCCGGATCGAGGCGGGTCGCGCCAGGGCCCGCGCCTTTACCTGGACGCGAACCGCCGACCTGACGATCGAAGGCTACGAGCAAGCGACCGCGCACTGGGCCCGGCGCGGCTGACCACGGCCCCGATACCGAACCACGTGGAGGAGTGATGCTGGAGACGGCGGGCGACCTCGATCGACTCCAACGTCTTCTCGACGCGACCTACAACAGCGCGGGCGAGCACCTTCGACGGGTCGTTTCACCCGAGTGTCGGCCCACCGCCACCGCGGTCGCCGAGCGCCTCACCGGCATGCGACTGTTGGTGTTGGCGACGGTGACGGCAGACGGTCGGCCGATCAACAGCCCGGTGGACGCCTTCTTCTACCGAGGACGGTTCCACTTCGGCTCCGCCCCGGATTCGATCCGCTTTCGCCACATCCGGGCGCGGCCCGCGGTCAGCGCCACCCACCTGCCAGGCGAGGAGTTCGCGGTCACCGTCCATGGCGACGCGGAGTTCATCAACGTCCAGAGCCCCGAGTACCGGGAGTTCCGGCAGCTCCTGCTCGACTATTACGTGCCGCGGTACGGCCCTGGGTGGGAGGACTTCCTCGACTCGGGGCCGGTCTACGCGCGGATCAACGACCGCCGGATGTACGCCTACCTGGCGCAAGCCACCTAGGCGACGGCCGGCTGGGCCGAATCGAGCGGACTACTTGCCGGCGAGCTGCTTCGCCTTGGCTTCGACGTCGTCGAGACCGCCGCAGGAGAAGAACGCCTGCTCGGGGTAGTCGTCGAACTCGCCGTCGCACAGGCGCTTGAACGCGTCGATCGTGTCCTCGCGCTTGACGAACGAACCCTCCTGGCCGGTGAACTGCTTCGCAACGAAGAAGTTCTGGCCGAGGAAACGCTGGATACGGCGAGCGCGGGCAACGGTGATCTTGTCCTCTTCGGACAGTTCGTCGATACCGAGGATCGCGATGATGTCCTGCAGATCCTTGTAGCGCTGCAGGATCTGCTGCACCCGGCGAGCTACGTCGTAGTGCTCCTGGCCGACGATCTGCGGGTCGAGGATCCGGGAGGTCGAGTCCAGCGGGTCCACGGCCGGGTAGATGCCGAGCTCCGAGATGGGACGGGAGAGCACGGTCGTCGCGTCGAGGTGCGTGAAGGTCGTGTGCGGCGCCGGGTCGGTGATGTCGTCGGCGGGCACGTAGATCGCCTGCAGCGAGGTGATCGAGTGGCCACGGGTCGAGGTGATCCGCTCCTGCAGCTCGCCCATCTCGTCGGCCAGCGTCGGCTGGTAACCCACGGCAGACGGCATCCGGCCAAGCAGCGTGGAGACCTCCGAGCCGGCCTGGGTGAACCGGAAGATGTTGTCGATGAACAGCAGCACGTCCTGCTTCTGCACGTCGCGGAAGTACTCGGCCATCGTCAGCGCGGACAGCGCGACCCGAAGGCGGGTGCCCGGCGGCTCGTCCATCTGACCGAAGACCAGTGCGGTGTCCTCGAGCACGCCGGCTTCCTGCATTTCCAGGAAGAGGTCGTTGCCCTCACGGGTGCGCTCCCCCACGCCGGCGAACACCGACACACCGGAGAACTGCTTCGCGACCCGGTTGATCATTTCCTGGATGAGCACGGTCTTGCCGACACCGGCCCCACCGAACAGGCCGATCTTGCCGCCGACCACGTACGGGGCGAGCAGGTCGATGACCTTGATGCCGGTCTCGAAGATCTCGGTCTTCGGCTCGAGCTGGTCGAAGGGCGGCGCGGAGCGGTGGATCGGCCAGTAGGTGTCCGCGTCGACTGACTCGACATCGAGCGGCTTGCCAAGAACGTTGAAGACGTGGCCCTTGGTCGCGTCGCCCACCGGCACGCTGATTGGGGCGCCGCTGTCGGTTACGTCGCTGCCGCGGACGAGACCGTCGGTCGGCTGCATCGAGATCGCGCGGATGGTGTTGTCACCGATGTGCGCGGAGACCTCGAGGGTCAGCGTCGCCGTCTCGCCACCAAGCGTGCGCTCGACGGTGAGGGCGTTGTAGATCGACGGCATCTCCTCGGGAGCGAACTCCACGTCGACGACCGGACCGATCACGCGGACGACGCGGCCGGTGCCACCCGTGGACTTGCCGGCGGTGGCTTCGATGGTGACGGTCATGTCAGCAATCTCCTGGAATTCGGATCTGGTCAATCAACGGGGGTACGAACATCACACTTCGGCGTCGGCGGCGAGAGCATCTGCGCCGCCTACGATCTCACTGATTTCCTGGGTGATCTCGGCCTGGCGAGCAGAGTTCATTTCACGAGTCAGGGCCTTGATCAGCTCGGACGCGTTGTCGGTGGCCGCCTTCATGGCCCGCCGGCGGCTCGCCGACTCGCTGGCGGCCGACTGCAGCAGCGCCGCGTAGATCCGGCTTTCGACGTATCGCGGCAACAGCGGTTCGAGGACCGCGTCCGGACCGGGCTCGAACTCGAAGCTCGGCAGGCTCTCGGGCCGCTCCTGGGTCGACTTCTCGATCACCAACGGAACGACCCGGACAGCCTGCGGACGCTGGGTCAGGACGCTCACGAAATGGGTGTAGACGAGGTGGATCTCGTCGACCCGGCGCTGCGCGTCCGGACCGTCGGGGTCGGCGAGGAACGCGCGGATGAGCGCGTCCGCCGCTTCCTTCCCCGCGGCGTACGTCGGCTGCTCCGAGAAGCCGGTGAAGCTCGCCACCGGCGGACGGCCGCGGAACGTGAAGTAGCTGACGGCCTTACGACCGATGACGTAAAGGTCGGTCGTCTTGCCCTCGACCTTCAGCCGGGCGATCAGCTCCTCCGCCGTCTTGAGCGCGCTGGAGTTGTACGCACCGGCCAGGCCGCGGTCGGAGGTGATCACCAGCACGGCCGCACGGGTCGGGTTCTCGCGCTCCGTCGTCAACGCCGAGCTGATCCCCGCCGTCGACGCCATCGCCGACACCACGCGGGTGATCTCGTCGGCGTACGGCTGGGACTCAGCGACCCGCTGCTGCGCCTTCACGATGCGCGACGCGGCGATGAGCTCCATCGCGCGGGTGATCTTCTTCGTCGACGACACCGAACGGATTCGGCGTCGCAGAACGCGGATCTGGGCTGCCATCTACGTCAGCGCACCGGCTCCGGGCCGACCGCCGGGGTCCGCGCGTCGTGAGCGCTGTGGGTCGGTGTGGCGTACTGCGTGACCTTTTCCTGGCCGAGCTCGTCGTCGCCCATCGGGGTGGCGTGCGACTCGATGACGGTCTTGCCCTCGGACGTCCGGAACTGGCGGTAAAACTCCTCGATCGCGCCCTTGAGCGACTCGATCGTGCTGTCGTCGAGGTTCCCGGTGGACCGGATCGCCTCGAAGATGCCCGGGTGGCGCGAGCCCACGAAGTCGAGGAACTCGGACTCGAACCGGCGTACGTCGTTCACCGGGATCGGGTCGAGGTGACCCTCGGTGCCGGCCCACAGCGAAACGACCTGGTGTTCGACCGGGAACGGCGAGTACTGCGGCTGCTTGAGCAGCTCGACCAGCCGGGCGCCGCGCTCGAGGGCCGCCTTCGACGCCTTGTCCAGGTCGGAACCGAACGCCGAGAAGGCTTCGAGTTCGCGGTACTGCGCGAGGTCGAGACGCAGCGAGCCGGAGACCGACCGCATGCCCTTGATCTTCGCGGAGTTGCCGACGCGGGAGACCGAGATACCGACGTTGATGGCCGGCCGGACACCCTGGTTGAACAGGTCCGTCTCGAGGAAGATCTGGCCGTCGGTGATCGAGATGACGTTGGTCGGGATGTACGCCGACACGTCGTTGCCCTTGGTCTCGATGATCGGCAGGCCGGTCATCGAGCCGCCGCCCATCTCCTCCGAAAGCTTGGCGCAGCGCTCGAGCAATCGGGAGTGCAGGTAGAACACGTCACCGGGATACGCCTCGCGGCCCGGCGGGCGGCGCAACAGCAGCGAGATCGCGCGGTAGGCCTCGGCCTGCTTGGACAGGTCGTCGAACACGATCAGCACGTGTTGGCCGTTGTACATCCAGTGCTGGCCGATGGCCGAGCCCGCGTACGGGGCGATGTACTTGAAGCCGGCGGGCATCTCGGCGGGCGCCGCGACGATCGTCGTGTACTCGAGGGCGCCGGTCTCTTCCAGCCGGGCGACGAGCGACGCGATCGTCGAGCCCTTCTGGCCGACGGCGACGTAGATGCACTTGACCTGCTTCTTCGGGTCGCCGGTCGCCCAGTTCTCGCGCTGGTTGATGATCGCGTCGACGGCGACGGCGGTCTTGCCGGTCTGGCGGTCACCGATGATCAGCTGCCGCTGGCCGCGACCGACGTTCGTCATCGCGTCGACGGCCTTGATGCCGGTCTGCAGCGGCTCCTTCACCGGCTGGCGCTGCATCACGTTCGGCGCCTGCAGTTCCAGCACACGGTTGGCCTCAGCGACGATCTCGCCCTTGCCGTCGATCGGCCGGCCGAGCGGGTCGATGACCCGGCCGAGGTATGCGTCACCGACACCGATGGAGAGCACCTCGCCGGTCCGGCGGACCTCGTCACCTTCACGGACCGTGTGCCCCTCACCGAGGAGCACGCAGCCGAGCTCGCGAGTGTCGAGGTTCAGCGCGAGCCCACGGAGGCCGCCGGGAAACTCGAGCAGCTCGTTGGTCATCGTCGAGTACAGGCCCTCGACGCGAGCGATGCCGTCGCCGGTCTCGATGACCCGGCCGACCTCGTCGCGCTCGGTCTCGGGGCGGTAGGACTCGACCGTCTCGCGCAGCGCTGCGCGGATCTCGTCGGGCGTAATGGCCAGTTCGGTCACTGCATGTCCTTCGGTCTCGATCGGTGAGGAGATGGGTTGGTCTTCGGGGTGGAACGGGGCCTAGCCGGCGAACCGAGCACGAGCCTGGGCGATGCGGTGCCGTACGGAGCCGTCGACGACCTCGTCGCCGACGCGGACGGACAGTCCGCCGACAAGCGACGGGTCGAGATCGACCTGCACCCGGACGGCCTTGCCGTACAGGCGCCGCAAAGAGCCTTCGAGCCGCTCGATCCGTCCGGCGTCCAGCGGTGTCGCGCTCGTGACGACCGCGGTCAGCTGGCGCCGGCGATCAGCTGCCTGGCCGGCCAGCGCCGCGAGCGCCTGCTCCACCGGGATGCCCCGCGGGGCGGTGACGATGCGCGTCACGAGTCGTACGGTCTCCGCGGTGGCTCGGCCACCGAGCAGCCGCCCGACAAGCTCGGCCTTCGCGGCGACTGGCGTCGCGGGATCGGACAGCGCCAAGGCCAGTTCGGGCTCGCGGGCGAGGATCCGGCCGAATCGGAACAGTTCGTCCTCGACCTCGGAGAGCTGGCCGTTGGATTCAGCAACCGCGAGCACAGCCTCGACGACTGCCTCGTCGAGCGTGGCGACGAGGTCGCGGGTGGTGCTCCACCGTTGCCCGGCTGCCGCTTCGAGAACGGAGATCGTTTCGGCGCTGACCCGTCCGCCGAACACGCGCGCCAACAGCGCCGACTTCGGCGACGCGGGCGTCGACGGATCGGCTACCGCGTTCCGGAGCGCGGCGTTGCCGTGCAGCAGATCGGCTACGGCCGCGAGACCGTCGGCGAGGTCCGCCGAGCGATCCACCGGCACGCCGGCGACAGCCTCAGCGACCGCCGCCCGAGCCGCGCGGCTGGACTCGCCGGCGTGCGCCGCCGTCGATACGGCGTCGGGGCCGGCTTCGTTCATAGACATCGGATCTCCGTTACCTCGCTTCGCTCGCTCAGACCTGGCCCACGGGCTGGGCCGAAGCCTGCCCGCCGGCCTGCCGGTCGAGGTCAGCGATGAAGTCGTCGACGAGTCGCTGCTGCTCGGCGTCCGAGGACAGCTGACGTCCGACCAGCTTCTCAGCGAGGTCGACGGCCAGGCCGCCGATCTCCCGACGCAGGTCGGACACGATTGCCGCCCGCTCCGCCGCGAGGTGGGCCTCGGCGGTCGCCTGGATGCGGGCCGCCTCCGCCTGCGCTTCGACGTGAGCCTCATCGCGGATACGAGCCGCGTCGGCGCGCGCTTCCTCGCGGAATCGAGCCGCCTCGGCCTGGGCATCGGCCAGTTGCGCTGTGTACTGCTCGTACGCGGCGCGGGCCCGGGCCTGCTCCTCCTCGGCTCGCTTGATCCCGCCCTCGATCGCGTCCCGCCGTTCCTCGAAGACCGTTTCCAGCTTCGGGAACGCGAACTTCATGAGGACAAAGCAGAGCAGACCGAACGCGATGAGACCGATCACGATCTCGCCGACGTGCGGGACGAGGACGTTCTCTTCCGCGAGAACGGTCATGCCACTAGCCATCGGTCAGGGCCTACTTGCCGAAGACGAACGGCATGACGATGCCGATGAGGGCGAGCGCCTCGATCAGCGCGAACCCGAGGAACAGGTTCTGACGGTTCGCGCCGGCCGACTCGGGCTGGCGAGCCGACGAGTTGATGTAGGCGGCGAACACGAGACCAACGCCGACGCCCGGGCCGATCGCGGCAAGGCCGTAGCCGAGGGCGCCGAGGCTTCCGGTCACTCCGGCGGCAAGGGTGAGCATGATGCGGGTTCCTCCAAGATCGGCCGCCCGGTTGGCGGCTGGTCGGTAGTGCACTGGTATTGCTTAGTGCTCCTCGGCGAGGGCACCAGACACGTAGATCGCGGTCAGGATCGTAAAGATGTAGGCCTGCAGTGCGTCGACGAGCAACTCGAAGAACGTGATGAGGATGCTCATCGCGAACGAGACCCCGCCGAAGAAGTACGAGAACCCGCCGACCCCGAACAGGTACGTGGCTCCCGTGATGAACACCAGCAGCAGCAGGTGTCCGGCAAACATATTGGCGAACAGCCGGACCGCAAGGGTGAACGGCCGGATGATGATCGTCGAGATGAACTCGATCGGAATCAGGATCGGGTAGATCCACCAGGGCACGTTCGGCGGCATGCAGACCGCCTTGAGGTACCCGCCGAAGCCGTGCCGCTTGATGCCCAGGTAGTTGAACATCAGCCATGAGATCGCGGCGAGCGCGGCCGGGATGGAGATGCGCCCGGTCACCGGCACCTGCGCGATCGGGACGATCTCGAACAGGTTCAGCGCGAGGATGAACAGGAACAGGCTGGTCAGGTACGGCGCGAAACGGGCGCCGGCCTCCGGGCCGATGACGTCGACGGCGATGCCGTTGCGAACGAAGCCGTACGTCTCCTCGGCAAGCCACTGGCCCTTGCCGGGGACGATCTTCGGGTTCCGCGTCGCGAGCACGAACAGCCCGCCGATCAGCAGGATCGCGAAGTACAGCAACAACGTCAGCTTCGTGATCTCGAACTTCTGTCCGGCGATCTCGAAGTGCACCAGCGGCTTGTAGAGGAAGGAGCCGACGGCCGGGGCGCAGTAGCCCGGGTCGCCCTCCTCACACGCCACGGCACGGACGCTGCTCGCTCCGTGCAGTGCGGGGGCAAACGTGCCCAGCACGTGGTCTCCTCTCACCGTCTCCTGCCTCGGCAGCGCTGTCGGGGTCTTCGGGGGCGGTCAGCGTCCGGCGCGGACGTAGACCAAATAGATGGAACTTGCCACGCCGAGCAACAAGCCGATCACCACGATGAATGACGTTCCGAAGAGCCGGTCGAGTCCGTACCCGACGCCGCCCCAGACCACGATTCCCGCAATCAGCGTGCTGAGAGCTGCCCATCCCTCGGACGCGCCGTCCATCTGCGGGCGGGGCGGCTTTGGGGGAGAACCCTGTGACATGACGCTCAGGACCCTAGCAGGACTCTCAGGTTCGAGCGCGCGGAGGGGCGGTATCGACCGGGCTGGCGACCGGCAGGACGACGTACGGACGCGGCGTGCGCCAGAACCACCACGCCTGGACGGCGGTCCACCACAGCGTCGCAGCCAGAAGTGTCCAACCGGTCACGGCGTGCCACGAGGCCGCGCCGCGGGCGAGCGGGAAGCCGGCGACCCCCAGGATGACGACCTTGACGATGTACGTGGCCAGCCCGACCGGCAGTGTTAGCGCGGGGTCCCGGGCATCGGCCGCCGCCACCGCAAGGGTCGAGATCACGAAGAACAGCGTCACGACGAGCGTCGCGCCCACCGCCGCCGCGAGGCCCGCGCCGCCGGCCGCGACGGCGCCGATGGCGCCGGCCGGCACGACGAAGGCCAGCATCGCAAGCAGGCCGATCCGCAGATGAGCGATCCGGGACGGCGGCGGCAGGCCCAGCTGGTGGTCGACCGTACGAACGATCTTCGGCGGTTGCGGCGGGGTCATGCCCGGTGCCGCAGCCGCCGGATGCGGGGCAGCCCGGATACCGCACCGATGCCGATGAACGCGACCGCGATCCCGCCGAACGCCAGAAAACCACCGTGGCTGAACGAGATGATCACGCTGCCGAACCCGAGCAACGCCGCCCACGCGTACATCAGCACCACCGCGCGCCGGTGCCCGTGGCCGATCTCGAGCAGCCGGTGGTGGATATGCAGTTTGTCCGGGCTGAACGGCGACCGGCGCGCCCGCGTCCGGCGTACGACCGCGAGGACCAGGTCGACGAACGGAACGGCGATGACCGCCAGCGGCACGACGACCGGGAAGAGCAGGGGCGCCTGGTCGAACTTCGACAGGCCGCCATAGTCGACCTGGCCGGTGATGCTGGTGATCGACGCCGCGAGCATCAGCCCGATCGGCATCGAACCTGAATCCCCCATGAAGATCCGAGCCGGCGAGAAGTTGTGCGGGAGGAAGCCGACGCAGGCGCCGAAGACGAGCGCGGCCAGCAGGCTTGCCGGAGCTGCCGAAATGCCTTCGTTGAGGCTCGACTGCAGGTGATAGCTATAGACGAAGTTCGCCCCCGCAGCGATCGCGACCACTCCCGCGGCCAGGCCGTCCAGCCCGTCGATGAAGTTGATGGCATTCACCAGGAACACGACCAGCAGCACCGTCAGCGGCACCGCCTGATCCCGGCCGAGGACGTAGACGTGCCCGGGCAGGTAGAGGTACGACAGCTGCACGCCCATCAGCACCATGACGCCGGCGGCGACGATCTGGCCGGCGAGCTTGGTCAGCGCGTCCAGTTCCCAGCGGTCGTCGATGGCGCCCAGGAGCGTGATGAGCAACGCAGCGGTGAGCGCCGCCATCGGTTCTGACGAATTGCTGAAGGTTTGCCCGAGCACCGGGATTTGCCGAGCAACGAACGTGCCGGCCAGCATCCCGCCGGTGATCGCCAACCCACCGAGCCGGGGAATCGGCATCGTGTGGACATCGCGGTCGCGGACTGCGGCCATGGCGCCGAAGCGGATCGCCAGCATCCGGACGAGTGGGGTGAGGAAATACGTCACCGCGCCGGAGACGATCGCGACGGCGAGGTAGACGCGCATGCGGGCTGCTCAGCCCCGCGGGTACGCCGGGTGTCGCTCGACGAGAGCGTGAACCTCGCGCTTGATCGCGTCGGCGGGCTCGCCACGGACGGCGCGCGCGATGAAGGAGGCGATGTCCTTCATGTCGCCTTCCTTCATCCCCTGGGTGGTGACCGCGGGCGTACCGACCCGGATGCCGGACGCGATGGCCGGCGGCTGGGGGTCGTTCGGGATCGCGTTCTTGTTGAGGGTGATGCCGGCCTCGCCGCAGCGCGCTTCCGCGTCCTTGCCGGTCACACCAAGGGCCTGCAGGTCGAGCAGGGCGAGGTGGGTGTCCGTACCACCGGAGGTCGGGCGAATGCCCTCGCCGTTCAGCGCCTCCGCCAGCGTCTGGGCGTTACGGATGACCTGTGCGGTGTAGTCGCGGTAGTTCGGGGTCAGGCACTCCCCCAGGGCGACCGCCTTGGCGGCCACCGCGTGCATCAGCGGACCACCCTGGCTGAACGGGAAGACGGCCTTGTCGATGCGCTGACCGAGCTCTTCGGTCGAGACGATCATGCCGCCGCGCGGGCCACGCAGCACCTTGTGGGTCGTGAACGACACCACATCGGCGTACGGCACCGGGCTGGGGATCGACTTGCCGGCGACGAGGCCGATGAAGTGCGCCGCATCCACCATCAGCCAGGCACCGACGGAGTCGGCGATCTGCCGGAACCGGGCAAAGTCGATCAGCCGTGGGTACGCGGTCGCGCCGGCGATGATCATCTTCGGCCGGTGCTCCTCGGCGAGCCGCGCCACCTCGTCGTAGTCGATCAGCTCGGTCTCGGCGTCCACGCCGTACGACACTGCGTTGAACCACTTGCCGGAGAAGCTGACCTTGCTGCCGTGGGTGAGATGACCGCCGTGCGGCAGGCTCATCGCGAGCACCGTGTCGCCCGGCTGCAACAGCGCGGCGTAGACGGCGAAGTTCGCGCTGGCGCCGGAGTGCGGCTGGACGTTGACGTGAACAGGCCGCTCGGGCGTTCCGAACAGCTCCTTCGCCCGCTCGATGGCGATGTTCTCGGCGCGGTCGACGACCTCGCAGCCGCCGTAGTACCGCTTGCCCGGGTAGCCCTCGGCGTACTTGTTCGACAGCGTCGAACCAAGGGCGGTCAGCACCGCCGGGCTGGTGAAGTTCTCGCTGGCGATGAGCTGCAAACCGCCGCGCAGGCGCTCGAGTTCATCGATGAGGACAGCGGCGATCTCCGGATCCTGCGCCTGCAGCGCGTCGAAGTCGGAACCGAAGAACGTTGCCATGCGCCGTGCCTTCCCTCAGGTCTGGAACTGGGCCGAGCATATCGGCTCCATGCTGTCCGGCTCGCCCATGCTGCGACCGGATGTCAGCCGACGAGATCCGGCGCGACCGTCCGGAGCTGGTCCGCGCTGATCGTGCCCAGGCGTAGAACGCGCGGCGGTTCACCCGGCTGCGAGACGTCGACGATCGTCGAGGGAACATCGCCCGCTGTCGCTCCGCCGTCGAGGTAAACCGACACGGACGACCCGAGTTGGCTCCGCGCCTCGACCACGGTCGTGGCCGGCGGATGCCCGGACCGGTTCGCGCTACTCACGGCGAGCGGTCCGGTGCGCTGCAACAACTCCAGCGCCACTGGCTGGTTCGGCATCCGGACGAGCACCGTTCCCCGGGCCTCGCCGAGGTCCCAGCGCAGGCTCGAGGGATGCCGGACGACCAGCGACAACCCGCCGGGCCAGAACGCCTCGATCAGCGCGACAGCGGTGGGGCTAAGGCCCTCGGCGATCCCTTCGAGGGTGTGCGGGCTGCCGATCAGGACTGGGACCGGCATGTCCCGGCCGCGGCCTTTTGCCGCGAGCAACGCGTTGACCGCCCCGGGTGAGAAGGCGTCCGCGGCCACCCCGTAGACCGTGTCGGTCGGCATGACCACCAACCGGCCGTCCAGCAGTGCGGCGACCGCGTCGTCCAACGTGCTCTCGCCCGTCCTCACATCAGTCACTCCTTCTGCCGGTGCGTGCCGTGACGAAGCGCGGCCGTCCGGTCAGGTCCTGATGGCCGGCGACGTCGTGGAATCCATGCTGCTCGAACAGGTCTACGACGGCGCCCTGATGGGCAGCGTCGTGCTCGATCGCCAGCGTGCCACCCGGTACGAGCAGGGCGCGGGCGGCGACCGCGACCTCCCGAATCGTGTCCAGCCCGTCCGGGCCGCCCCACAACGCGAGCGCGGGATCACGCTCGACCTCGGGTTCCACCTCGCTCCCGGCCAGCAGGTACGGCGGATTCGCGATCACCACGTGCGCCCGCCAGGGGCCGACCGAGCTGACGGCGTCGAGCACCGAACAGCAGTGCGTCGATGCCCGCGGGGAAAGTTCGGTCACGTTGCGCCGCAGCCAGTCGGCCGCACCGGGGTCCAGTTCGACCAGGTGGACTGCCGTATCGGGCCGTTCGGTGGCGATCGCCAGGCCGACCGCGCCGGAGCCGGCGCACAGATCGACGACCGTCCCGCCCGCCGGAATGACCGGCAGTACCAGATCGACCAGCAGTTCCGTCTCGGGACGAGGTATGAAAACCCCTTGTCCCACAGCCAGTTCCAGGTAGCGGAAGTAGGCAACGCCGGTTAGGTGCTGGAGCGGCTCGCGCCCGCAGCGCCGGTCGACGAGCACCCGATAGCGCTCGGCGGCGCCCGGTGGCCACGAACCAAGTCCGAGCAGGCGACGGCGATCTACTCCGAGCACGTGTGCGGCAAGCGCCTCGGCGTCGTGTTCCGGACTGCCGATGCCGGCGGCGGCGAACCGAGCAGCGGCTGCCCTGACGTCGTCGGCGATCGCCGAAAGCGTCAACACCGGACCTTCAGCGCTCGTCGCCGGACAGGCGTTCCGCCAGGTCCGCATCGGTGAGCGCCGTGATGAGGCTGTGCAGGTCGCCGTCAAGCACCGCGTCGAGGTTGTACGCCGTGTAGCCGATCCGGTGGTCGGAGATCCGGTTCTCCTTGTAGTTGTACGTCCGGATCCGCTCGCTGCGGTCGACCGTACGGACCTGGGCGCCACGGGCAGCGGACTGCTCCGCCGCTGCGGCCTCTTGCGCCGCGACGAGCAGTCGCGCACGCAGGACGCGCATGCCCGCTTCTTTGTTCTGCAGCTGGCTCTTCTCGTTCTGCATCGATACGACGGTGCCGGTCGGCACGTGGGTGATGCGGACGGCGGAGTCGGTCGTGTTGACGCTCTGGCCGCCCGGGCCGGACGACCGATAGACGTCGATCCGTAGGTCGTTCGGATCGATCTGCACGTCGATGTCGTCGGCCTCCGGCAGGACGAGCACGCCGGCGGCGCTGGTGTGCAGGCGCCCTTGCGATTCGGTGACCGGCACGCGCTGGACGCGGTGCACACCGCCCTCGTACTTCAGCCGGCTCCACACACCGCCGTCCCGCGCTTTGACCGCGACGCTGACGTCCTTGTAGCCGCCGAGGTCGCTGGGGGTCTGATCGAGGATCTCGGTCTTCCAGCCCTCGCGCTCGGCGAACCGAAGGTACATCCGGAGCAGGTCGCCGGCGAACAACGCCGACTCCTCCCCGCCTTCTCCGGCTTTGACCTCGAGGATCACGTCCTTGCCGTCGAGCGGGTCCTTCGGCGTCAGCGCGACGCGTAACGCTTCGGCTGCCTGGTCACGAACCTGCTCGAGTCCGGGTAGCTCGGCGTGGAACGCCGGGTCTTCTTTCGCCAGTTCGCGGGCGGTCGACAGATCGTCTTCCGCAACCTGCCAGGCATGCCCGGCGGCGATGATCGGGCCCAGTTCGGCGTATCGCCGGCCCACATCGCGGGCGGTGTTCTGGTCGGAGTGGGTCGCTGGATCGGCTAAGCGCTTTTCCAGTTCGGCGTGTTCCGCGTACAGGTCCGCCAACTGCTCGAACATGCCCTGTTTCTCCTGACCTCGAAGTACGACCGCCGGTGATGGCCGCCGCGCCGCAGCGCGACGGCCTGTGCGGCGCTACTTGGAGGCGGTGGGGGTGCGCTTGCCGTACCGCTTCTCGAACTTCTCGACGCGGCCGCCGACGTCCATGATCTTCTGCTTGCCGGTGTAGAACGGGTGGCATTCGGCGCAGAAGTCGGCGTGGATGTCGCTGCCCTTGGTGCTGCGGGTGACGAAGTTGTTGCCGCAGGAGCAGGTGACCTGGACGGGCGTGTACGACGGGTGGATCTCGGACTTCATGACAATCCTTCGGGTTAGGTCGCCGGGTCGGTCCGTGAGCGGGAGCTCACGACCGGGAACCGGTACCGGGCGGGCTAAGTCTGCCAGACGAAGGCAGAACGTCGAACCGAGCGGGTTGCTTCCGTCCCGGGCTAGGACGTGTCTCCTAAGTCGGCGAGCCAGATGAGGCGAACTGCGCGATGACCCGCTCGCCGTATTCGTAGATCAGGTCCTCGGCCTCCTGCGGGGTGGCGCCGGAGCCACTCCACACAGCCCAGGTCACTCCGGCTTCTTCGAACTCGCGGAGCGACTCGACGTGCGCGGCCCATTCGCGGGGCAGGTCCCGCAGGCTGTGAACGACGTCGATGGGGTCGCTGCGGCCGTACTCTTCCGCGTAGTTTCGCAGGCGCCGCACGTACCCGCGAAGGTCCTCGACCGATTCGAGCGGTGGGGTTCCGCGCTCCTTGGCCAGCTCGCGCTTGAGGGGGTGTGCCATCCAGCCCTGCGCCGATGCGGCCGCGCGTTGCAGCGTCGCACGCCCGTTCCCGCCGATCCAGATCGGCGGATGCGGCTGCTGCACCGGGCGGGGCTGGGCCGTCACGCCGTCGGCGTGAAACTGTGATCCGACGTAGGACACCGGCTCGCCGCTCCATGCAAGCCGAAGGACCTCGAGCGCCTCGTCGAAGAGCTCCCGGCGGGCGGCGAAGTCGACTCCGAGCGCCTTGAACTCGGCTTGTATGTAGCCGAGGCCGAGGCCAAGTGTCAGCCGCCCATCGGACATCACGTCGAGGGTCGCGGCCTCTTTGGCGAGGAAGAACGGATTGCGGAAGGGCACCACGGCGAGATAAGTGAGGAGCCTGATTCGCTCCGTCGCGCCGGCGATCCTCGCCAGTCCGATGAATGGATCGAGGCAGTCATGACCTTCGGGCGTCCGCCGCCAGCTCTCGGAGGGGATCGGATGTTCGTCGAGAGCGACAGCGGCAAATCCGGCCGCTTCGGCCGCCCTGGCCAGTCGTGCGTGCACCGCTCCGGACATGAAGGCTGGGTCCCGGGGAAGCCAGCGGCCGGGGAAGTAGTAGATGAACTTCACTGTCGCGCACTCCTCCACGAAGGTGTCGGCGAGCCTTACGGATCGCCCTAGCGACCGCGCCGTCGCTCGCGGCCGTGCTCGCCGTCGGGCAACGATCATGAGCCCGTAGTCCTATGGACACAACACGACGTCATGTTACGGTCCGATGACGCGTCTCCAATTCACACGCGACGCAACAGGCTGCAAGGGAGCGGCAGCGTGCATTTGGACAGACATCCCCGGCCATCATCCTCGTCCGTTCGTGGTCTAGGAGAAGGCAACTCATGAGTGCGGTCTTGACACAGGTCAATGGGCAGGTCCTCGAAATCACGCTGAATCGACCCGAGGCACGCAATGCATTCAATGTGCCGCTTGTCGACGGCCTCCTCGCTGCGCTTCAAAGGCTAGACGCCGATCCGGAGTTGAGGGTCGGCGTGTTGACGGGATCCGGCGGCACCTTCTGCTCAGGCATGGACTTGAAAGCATTCGCGGCTGGTGAATGGCCGTACACGGACGGACGTGGGCCATTGATGGACATACTTGCCCGACCAGCGCAGAAACCCCTCATCGCCGCTCTCGAAGGTTACGCGGTCGCGGGCGGACTAGAACTCGCCCTAGCCTGCGACATCATCATTGCCGCCAGCGACTGCCAGGTCGGCATACCCGAGGTGAGGCACTCTATCGTCGCCGCAGGGGGCGGACTGCTCAGACTGCCACACCGGATTCCGTACCACGTTGCTATGGAGATGGCTCTCACCGGGGCGCTCGTTCAGGCCGATCGCGGTTTCCAGCTCGGTCTGATCAACCGCGTCGTCGAACCGGGCACCGCCCTTGCTAGCGCCTCGGCCATGGGCGCCGAAATCGCCCGGAACGGTCCCCTCGCGGTGGCAACGACCAAGGCGATCGTGACGGCCGCAGTAGACTGGACCGAGGCAGAGGCATGGGATCGGCAGCGCGAACTCGCCGCCCCCGCACTCAATTCCAGCGAGGCTAAAGAAGGCGCCGCGGCCTTCGCCCAGAAGCGTGACCGGCCTGGAAGCCAGGGTAAATAAATTGGGAAGCGGCGGCGCGCGGCCAGCGCGCTCTGTTGCCAGCTGAGATCGGATTCTAAGTGAGCACTAGTGCGCCCGAGTCCATTATCGATGTATTGGACGAACAGGCTAATAGGTTTGCCACGCGATCGGCCTTCATCTTCGAGTCGGAGGAATCTTCCTACGGCACGCTCAGTGAATCTTCGATGCGTTTGGCGGGCGGACTGCACGTGCTTGGCCTTCGCGGCGGCGAGAGGGTCGCGGTCTTAGCTGAGAACTCACTTCCTTGGATTCAGTCCTTCTTCGCCTGCCTCCGATTGGGTCTCATACACGTTCCGCTAAACGTGTACCTCCGCGGAGAATTCCTGCGATACCAGCTGGAGGACTCTGGTTGCGTCGCCGCGATCGTCGATGAACTGGGGCTTGACGCCATTCGCGCGCTGGATCCGCCCGTCCAACTGAGGCACATCATCGTGATTGGAAGTCGCGGCGACGGCATCGCATTTGAGGAGTTGATGCGCTCCGAACCTTTCGCGGGGCCTAGGTCACGGGCATCTGACATTGCCGCGATCGGATACACATCGGGTACGACAGGGCTACCCAAAGGGTGTGTGATCCCGCACGGAATGTTCACTCAAGTCTATCCATTGCACGAGCGCGCGGGCTACGTCACTGCCGACGACCGCCTTGTCACACCATCCCCGATGTTCCACATCGGATATCTAGCAGGCATGCTTTGCCCCGCGTTGCAGTCAGGCGCATCGGTCGTGTCCATGCGGCAGTTCAGTGCCTCTTCGCTTCTACAGAATGCAAAGGACAGCCAGGGCACCGTTCTTTATGGCGTCGGCTCAGTGTGCATGATGCTTCTTGCCCAACCACGGTCGACTGCGGATGAAGATCCGGGCACCCTCCGCTTAGCCATGCTCGCGCCAGTTCCCGCCGAGCGACAGGTGGAGTTCGAGCAACGCTTCAAGTTTCCGGTCATCGCCGAGAGTTACGGTCAAACCGAATGCTTACCCATCGCGATGGGTGACCTCAGGAATCGCGGTCCGCTCGGTTCTGCAGGGAAACCGCCAGCAAGCTTCGAGGTGAAGGTAGCCGACGACCAGGACAGGGCACTGCCGTACGGGCAGATCGGGGAGATCATCGTCAGGCCACGCCGCCCGAACATGATGTTCAAGGGCTACTGGAATAATGACGCTGCGACCATCGAGACATCGCGCAACTACTGGCATCACACCGGAGACCTTGGCCGCCAGTCCCCTGACGGGACCTTGTGGATCCTGGACCGCAAGAAGGATTTCATCCGTCGCCGCGGAGAAAACGTCTCGTCGATAGAGCTGGAGGCGGCGATCGACAAGTTCCCAGGAATATCGCACGTCGCCGTACACGCCATCCCAAGCGACGTCGGCGAAGACGAGATCAAGGCGTGCATCGTCGCCGACGCCGTCATCGCTCCTGCCGACCTGTTCCAGTTTTTCAAGACTACATTGCCCTATTTCGCCGTGCCGCGCTATGTGGAGTTTCTTGACGAGATCCCCATGAGTTCCGCCGGACGAGTGAGCAAGCAGGTCCTGCGTGACAGGGGTATCACCGACACGACATGGGACTTTGAAGCCCTGGACTTGACCATTCTCCGTTCGGAGAGACGGGGCTCGATTTCGTCAACTTGATCAAGCCCACTCGGCCTGCGCGTCTCCTGTGCTGCGATTGATGATTGCGCCATTCTGACCGGCAGCCATAACCAGAATGCACGTTGATATCTAACGGGGAGGAGGCGCGCGTCAGTCGCGTCAAAAACGGCGTGCCCGCAGATCCTCAGTGAGCGCGGAGCCTGGCGCGCAATCATTTCGCCGGGATGGCGGCGACCCTCGAACGATGCGAATCGGCTGACGCTGGCCGGTTTCTCCGTTTTCGCGACGCCACGTCCTTAAGCACGACCGGGTGTGCGGCCGGCACGGATCACCGAAGCGGAATGGTTGCTACGGCAACCAAGACACCGACGGCGGCCGGATTGACATGCCGTTCCGTAACTCGCCGTCAGATTATTGACGCGAACATATTGACGGGCCGAAGGTAGGGGTGTTCCATCGCCTTACCTGCCGCGCCGCTTAGGGGAATGGCCATGCATTTACGTGTAGTCGGTATCGGGTTCATCGTCGCTGGCCTCACTTTGGCGGGCTGCACGAGCTCTAGTTCCGGAAAGGGCCCGGCATCCCCTGCGGGTGAGCCGCGCCGGGGGGGTGTCGCGACACTTGGCACGAGCTACGAGCCGGGCTCCCTGGATCCGGCCACCTGTGGCGGCCCTTCCTCATTCAGTCACTGCGAGCCGGTCTTCGACACGTTACTGCGCTACGACTACGCCGCCCAGAAAATGGTTCCTCAGTTGGCGCAGTCGTTCGAGTCCAGTGACGGTAAGACGTGGATCCTGAAGCTGCGCAATGGTGTCACCTTCAGCGACGGGACGCCGCTAAACGCGGATGCGGTCATGTTCAACTGGGACCGCATCCGGGACCCCAAGAACCTGTCGCCGGCCGTGGGCGCCGTCGCCGGTGTGCAGTGGGAGAAGGTCGATGATCTGACCGTCAAGGTGACCCTGGACAAGGTTAACTACCAGATGCCCACGAAGCTTTCGGTCCAAATAGGCTGCGTCGGGTCGCCGACGGCCATCCGGAGCGCCGGCGATCAGGTCGGGTCTAAGCCGGTGGGCGCGGGCCCGTTCACCCTCACCAAGTGGACCCGCGGCACCGAGGCGGTTTACGCGGCCAATCCCAACTACTGGCAGAAAGGTCGTCCCTACCTGGACGGCCTGGTGATCAAGAACATCCCCGACGACACGCAGCGCCAGAACGCCTTCCTCGCCGGTGATCTCACCCTGGGGTTGTCCGTGCGCACCCAGGAGACCAAGACGGTCAAGAACGCCGGCTACCAGATCATTGGCCCGGCCCCGATGACCGCCGGCACCGGGTTCGGGATGAACCTCCGTGATCCGATCCTGCAGGACGCGGACTTGCGGGCGGCGTTACTGGGCGCCCTCAACGCCCAGCAGATCGAGGGCGCTGTGTACCCCGGCGACACCGCCCCGGACGCTCTGCTGGCGCCCGGCAACCCCTTACGCGACGACAAGGCGGGGCTGTACCCGAAGTTCGATCTCACCTCGGCGCAGCAACACTTCGACGCGTATCTGAAGCGTGCCGGCAAGTCGAGTGAAACGCTCACTCTCACAGCGTTCTCGGGGAGCCCCGCACTGGAGCAAGGCGCGCAGCTCATGCAGGCTCAACTCAGTCAGCTCAAGGGCCTCACGGTGAAGTTGGATTCGCTTGACATTCCGACCGTCGTCTCCCGTCTGACGGCCGGGAAGTTCCAGTTGATCCAGGGCGCGTCGAACCTCCCGTTCAACGACGGCCTCTACGACACCTACCACACCGGCGGCACCCTCAACTCCTACGGGTACTCGAACCCGACGGTCGACGCGGCGCTGGACGTGACGCGGACCTCGGGCGATCCCAAGGTCGTGGCCGCGGCTTACGGCAAGGCCGCCGGAGAAATCTCCAAAGACCCGCCGTTGCGGTACTACCGCTACCTGACACCGGTCATCTGGGAGCAACACAACGTCCACGGCCTCACGACCTTGACGCTATTCGGATCGGGCCTGGGTGTGTACTGGGAAAACGTCTGGATAGACAAATAGAAGCAACGAGTAGGAATTCCAGGCTGGCCGCTGCCCGCCGTCGGCCTCGGCCCGGCGGACCCACTTGCGCAGCGTCTCGGCTCGTCACATGGATCACACAGTCCCAAAGTCGTGTGATCCCATGCTGGAGGAGATCAGGCGCCTGCGCTAGTGAGGTGACAGCTTGGACGAACAGATGACATACAGCGCTAGTCGCCCGGGGTCGTCTTCGCGATCTGCATCAGGAACTCGATGTTCGTCCGGGTGTGCTTGAGCTTGTCGATCAGCAGATCGATTGCCTGCTGCCCGTCGAGCGAGTGCAGAACCCGGCGCAGCTTGTGCACGATCGCCATCTCCTCGGCCGACATGAGGAGCTCTTCCTTACGCGTACCGGACGCGTCGATGTCCACAGCCGGGAAGACCCGCTTGTCCGCGATCTTCCGGTCCAGCTTGAGCTCGGCGTTACCGGTGCCCTTGAACTCTTCGAAGATGACCGTGTCCATCATCGAGCCGGTCTCGACCAGCGCGGTCGCGATGATCGTGAGCGAGCCGCCGTTCTCGATGTTGCGAGCCGCGCCAAGGAACCGCTTCGGCGGGTAGAGCGCCGTGGAGTCCACACCACCGGACAGGATGCGGCCGGAGGCGGGGGCAGCGAGGTTATACGCGCGGCCCAGGCGAGTGATCGAGTCGAGCAGTACGACCACGTCGTGACCGAGTTCGACGAGCCGCTTGGCCCGCTCGATCGCCAGCTCGGCGACCGTCGTGTGGTCGACCGCGGGCCGGTCGAAGGTCGAGGCGATGACCTCACCCTTGACCGAACGCTGCATGTCGGTGACCTCTTCAGGCCGCTCGTCCACGAGTACGACCATCAGGTGGCATTCGGGGTTGTTCTGCGTGATCGCGTTGGCGATGCGCTGCAGCACAGTCGTCTTACCGGCCTTCGGCGGGCTGACGATCAGCGCGCGCTGGCCCTTGCCGATCGGCATCACGATGTCGATGACACGCGTGACCAGATCCGACGAGTCGGTCTCCAGCCGGAGCCGTTCCTGCGGGTAGAGCGGAACCAGCTTCTGGAAGTCGGGCCGCTTCTTCGCCTCTTCCGGGCTCTGGCCGTTGATGGTGTCCAGCCGGACGAGCGGGTTGTACTTCTCCCGCCGGCTGCCCTGGTGCTCGCTCTCGCTGGCGTTCGCCTTGACCACACCGGTCAGGGCGTCGCCGCGGCGCAGGCCGTGGCGCCTGACCAGGTTCATCGAGACATACACATCGTCCGGCGCCGCGAGGTACCCGCGGGTACGCAGGAACGCGTAGTTGTCGGACGTGTCGAGGATGCCGGCGACCGGTGCGAGGACGTCGTCCTCCCGGATCACCGGTTCGGCCTCGTTCTGGTTGCCGCCGCCGTTGAAGCCGACGCGCTCACGGCCACGCCGCCGGTCGCGATAACGACCCCGGCGACTGCGGCCGCCCTGGCCGTCGTCGTCCCCGTTGTCGTTGCGGTCGGGCCGGTTGTCGTTGCGGTCGGGCCGGTTGTCGTTCCGGTCGCCTCGGTTATCCGGGCGGTCGCCTCGGTTCTGTCCGGCGTCGCGGCCGCCCTGGCGGTCACGGTTGCGGTTACGGTCGCGGTACGGCCGCTCGCCGCGCTCACCGCCGTCGGCTGCGGCCGCCGCGGGCGTCGACCCGTCGGTGGACGGCTGGGCGTTGAGCACGCGGATCGGGGCATCGGTCGGTGACACGTCCGCGGACGCACCTGCCGGCGTCGATTCACGCCGTGACACCGAACCCGATTCGGCGCGGGCGGGCCGAGACCCCTGCTGAGCGCCCTGAATGGCTTCGATCAGTTGGCTCTTCCGGAGCCGGGCAACGCCCGGCACTCCGAGGCCGCTCGCCAGCTGCTGCAGTTCGGGCAGCAGTTTCGAGGACAACGAACCGCCGGACCGACCGGCGGTCGGCGGCTCGGAGATGACGCCAGCCGGACGGCTTGCCCGCCGGCGGGTCGGTGCCGCGTTGGTCGCGGCGGAGGCGGCGCTTGGGGCGCCGTCAGGTGAACCGGAGGAAGTGCTGATGCCGGCTGCGCTGTCGCTTGCCGGGATGCGTCCTTCGGTCAGGTCGCTGTCGTTCACGGGATCCTTTCCCCCCGCTTCGGCGCTGCCGCCCTCATGGCGGCTGGTCGGATCCGAAGCGGATTGTGAAGCGAGAGGACGGTCGCTCGGCCGCGTTTCCGCAGCTGGAGGACGAGCCGACCTCGGTAAATCCCCCGGTCATTGATCGGGGAGTCAGAAGGGCACCGGATGTGAATCTCGCGCTCGGCGGCGGACATTCTCACCGATAAGTCGCGCAACCACCGGCTGTTCGATGGGCGCTGACCAGGTGAGGATTGCACATGTCTGATCGAGCCTGGCTGTCGGGTTCTCTAATTACTGACCCGGTGCATGGATAGCGTAGCGGAGCGAACTGAGCACGCCAACCAAACTGCAAAACGACACGCAGCCGCGTTCGTATTCCGCGATCGGCCTCAGGACACTGGCAATTCGACGACGCCCTCCCGGTCGACCGCCAACGGCTTCGCGGTGAAGCCGCTGCCGGCGAGGGAAACAGCCAACGCGCACTGTTCTTCAGAGCTGGCCAGTGACAAGACACTGGGCCCGCTTCCGGACAACACCGTCGGAATGCCCGCCTCGCGCAGCCGCTGCACGATGGCCGCGCCACCGGGCTGATTTCCCAGCCGGTACGGCTGGTGCAGCCAGTCTTCGGTCGCCGCCAACAGCAGGCCCGGCTGTGCGCCCAATGCTCGGACCAGCAACGCGGCTCGGCCGGCCGTTCGGGCGGCGTCGGCATGCGAAACCGTCTGCGGCAGTGCGTGTCGCGCTTCCTTGGTCGACTGCCGGCTGGCGTCCGGAATGAATGCGACGGGACGGATCGTCGAGTCGACATCAAGGCGTTCCGCTCGTACGCCGTCACGGCCCATCCAGGCCACGGTCGCGCCGCCGTAGAGGCAGGCAGCGACGTTGTCCGGATGACCTTCGATGCAAGTCGCCAGCCGGAGCAGCTGGTCGTCGGTCATCCCGTCCTCGCCCAGCGCGCGGGCCGCCGCGATGCCGCCGACGATCGCGGCGGCGGACGATCCGAGCCCGCGGCTGTGCGGAATTCGGTTGGTGCAGACGATTTCCAGCCCGGTAGGTTGGCCGCCGAGTTCGTCGAACGCTTCCCGCATCGCACGGACGACGAGGTTGCGCTCGTCACGGCGTACGCCCTCCGCGCCCTCGCCGACGATCGTCACCGTCAACCCGCTGGCGACGATGCGGACGCCGATCTCGTCGTACAGGCCGAGCGCGAGGCCCAACGCATCAAACCCGGGCCCGAGGTTGGCACTGGTCGCCGGCACCCGGACCCGGACCGGGCCGGAAGCGAAACGAACATCGGTCATCGCGAGTGACCTCGGCTAGCTGAGGCCGAGCAGCTGGGCAGCCGCATGCGCGTCCACCGGCACTCGCGCGGGCGCGGCCGCGCCGCTGACCGCCCACTCCGGGTCCTTGAGGCCGTGTCCGGTGACCGTGCAGACGACCACGTCCCCGGCTGTGAATCGTCCCTCGCCTGCGCTCTGCAGCAGCCCCGCGACGCTGGCCGCGCTAGAGGGTTCGACGAACACGCCTTCCTGACGGGCCAAGAGCCGATATGCGGCAAGGATTTCCCGGTCGGTGACGGCAGCGATGTGGCCGCCGCTTTCGTCGCGTGCAGCCAGTGCCTGCTTCCAGGACGCCGGGTTGCCGATCCGGATCGCGGTCGCGATGGTCGACGGCTGGGCGACCGGAACGCCGGACACGATCGGCGCCGCGCCCGCGGCCTGGAAGCCGTGCATCGTCGGGAGGGAGTCGGTGATCCCGTCGCCGTGGAACTCGCGGTAGCCCTTCCAGTACGCGGTGATGTTTCCCGCGTTGCCGACCGGCAGCAGGTGGTGGTCGGGGGCACGGCCGAGCGCGTTGCAGATCTCGAAGGACGCGGTCTTCTGACCTTCGATCCGAACCGGGTTGACCGAGTTGACCAGCGTGACCGGGTAATCGACCGCCAGCTTCTGTGCCAACTCGAGGCAGTCGTCGAAGTTGCCGACGACCTGCAGCAGCCGGGCGCCGTGTACGAGCGCCTGCGCGAGCTTGCCCAGAGCGATCTTGCCGTCCGGGACGAGGACGGCGCAGACCAGCCCGGCTCGAGCGGCGTACGCCGCGGCGCTGGCACTCGTATTGCCGGTCGACGCGCAGATGACCGCCTGGCTACCGGCTTCGACGGCCTTGGAGACGGCCATCGTCATCCCCCGGTCCTTGAAGGAGCCCGTGGGGTTACTTCCTTCAACCTTCAGGTAGACGTTCAGCCCGAGACGCTCGGAGAGGTACTCACCTCGTACCAACGGGGTGTTGCCTTCGCCCAACGTGACCACCGGCGTATCGGGGCCTACCGGCAACCGATCGCGGAACTCGTGGATGATCCCCCGCCAACCGCCACGGGTGGCTTCAATGGGGTCGGTCATGACATCCCTTCCACACGCATGACGGACGGCGCCGCACGCACGATGGCCAAGTCACTCAGATCCGCGACGGTCGCCGCGAGTGCTGCGTCCCGCGCGACATGCGATACGAGCACCAGGATGGCGTCGCTCCCGTGACCCTCTTGGCGAACGGTCTGGATGGAAACGTCGTGCGCCGCGAACAGGGTCGCGACCGCCGCGAGAACGCCGGGCTTGTCGGCCACGTCGAGCAGGATGTGATACCTCGTCGTGGTCTCGCCGATCGGCCGCACCGCAAGGTTGGCATACGCCGATTCGCGCGGGCCCTTGGTGTCCTGAACGTGATGCCGAGCGACCGCGACGAGGTCACCCAGGACCGCGCTGGCGGTGGGGGCTCCCCCCGCTCCCCGGCCGTAGAACATGACCGAACCGGCCGCCTCTGCCTCGATGAACACCGCGTTGTACGCGTCGTTGACACCGGCCAGCGGGTGCGTCCGCGGAATCATCGCCGGGTGCACCCGCACACCGATGCTCTGCCCGTCGTCGGAACGCTCGCAAATCGCGAGCAACTTGATCGTGCAGCCGAGCGCGCGAGCGCTGGCGATGTCCGCGGCGGTCACCCCGCTGATGCCTTCGCGATGGACGTCGGCCGCCGCGACCCGAGTGTGGAAGGCCAGCCCGGCCAGAATCGCCGCCTTGGCAGCGGCGTCGTAGCCTTCGATGTCCGCGGTCGGATCGGCTTCCGCATAGCCGAGCGCGGTGGCCTCGGCGAGCGCGTCCGCGAAGTCGGCCCCTGTCTCGTCCATCCGCGACAGGATGAAGTTCGTCGTGCCGTTGACGATGCCGAGCACCCGGTGCACGCGGTCACCGGCGAGCGACTCGCGAAGCGGCCGGATCAGCGGGATCGCGCCGGCGACCGCGGCCTCGTAGTAGACGTCGGCGCCCGACCGATGCGCGGCGTCGAAGAGTGAGCCGCCGTCCTCGGCGAGCAGGGCCTTGTTGGCAGTGACCACGCTCTTCCCGGCGTTGAGCGCCGCCAGCAGCCAGCTGCGCGTCGGCTCGATGCCCCCGACGACCTCGACAACCACGTCGACGTCGTCGCGCGCAACCAAACCCAAGGCGTCGGTCGTGAACAGCGACGGGTCGACCGGCAGGTCGCGCGGCCGCTCGGGGTGCCGGACGACAATGCCCCGCAAGACGAGTTCGGCGCCGACCCGCGAGCTGAGGTCGTCGCGGTGCTGGTCGAGCTGCCGGACTACCTCGGATCCGACAACACCGCAGCCCAGCAGCGCGATGCCTACCTGGCCGCCGGTCATGACACGTCCAACGCGAGCAGGTCGGCCTCGGTCTCCCGGCGGACGATCACCCGGGCCTGGCCATTCCGGACGGCGATCACCGGCGGCCGGGGCACGTGGTTGTAGTTGCTCGCCATGGAGCGGTGATACGCCCCGCTGGCTGGAATGGCGACCAGATCACCGGCCCGCACGTCGGCGGGCAACGGAACGTCGTGCACCACGATATCTCCACTCTCACAGTGCTTTCCGGTGATCGTGACCTGCTTGGCGGGGGCCTGCGATGCGCGCGAAACGAGCGCGGCCGTGTACGAGGCGCCGTAGAGCGCGGTACGGATGTTGTCACTCATGCCGCCGTCAACGCTGACGTACGTACGAAGTCCCGGCAGCTCCTTGACGGTGCCCACCTCGTACAGCGTGATCGTCGTCGGGCCAGCGATCGCCCGGCCGGGCTCGACTGCCAGCCGCGGCTCCGTGAGACCGGCCTGGGAGCACTCTTTTGCGACGATCTTCTGCAGCCGCTCAGCCACTTCGGCCACCGGCAGCGGGGCGTCCGCCGAGGTGTACGCGATGCCGAGGCCGCCGCCGAGGTCGAGTTCCGGCAGCTCGATGCCGTGCTCGTCGCGGATCGCGGCGAGCAGGCCGATCATGCGATGGGCCGCCAAGCCGAAACCGGCGGTGTCGAAGATCTGCGAACCGATGTGGGCATGCACGCCAACCAGCTGCAGCGCAGGCACTTTCAGCACCCGACGCACCGCGTCAGCCGCCGCACCGCTGGCAAGCGAGAAGCCGAACTTCTGGTCTTCCTGGCCGGTCGCGATGTACTCGTGGGTATGCGCCTCGACGCCCGGCGTCACGCGGATCAGGACCTTCTGCCGGGCGCCGAGCATCGCGAGCCGGTCGATCTCCTCGACCGAGTCGACAACGATCCGGCCAACGCCCGCTGCGGTCGCCTGCTCCAGTTCCCGAACACTCTTGTTGTTGCCGTGGAAGGCGATCCGTTCCGGCGGGAATCCGGCGTGCAGGGCGACCGCCAGCTCGCCGCCGGTGCACACGTCGAGCGACAGGCCTTCCTCCTGCACCCACCGCACCACCTGGGTGCACAGGAACGCCTTCCCGGCGTAGAACACGTCGCCGTCGGGGAAAGCGGCCCGCCAGGCAGCGGCGCGGGCACGGAAGTCGGCCTCGTCGAGGATGAAGGCCGGCGTGCCGTACTCGCGCGCCAGATCGATGACGGAGCACCCGCCCACGCTCAGCACCCCGCCATCGTCGAGGGAGGCGGTCAGCGGCCAGACGACCGGGTCGATGGACTGGGTCACGTGGTCACATCCGCTCCGGCGCCGTGACGCCGAGCAACCCGAGGCCGGACGCGAGCACGATGCGGGTGGCCTGCCACAACCGGAGGCGGGCGAACGTCGTCGGCGTGACCTCCTCGTCGCCACGCGGGAGGACGCGGCATTCGTCGAAGAAGCGCTGCGCCGAGCGCGCAACCTGTTCTTCGAGGTAGCGGGCGACCCGGTGCGGTTCCCGGAGTTCCGCGGCGCTCGCGACGACCTGCGGGAACTGGGCAAGCGCGAGCAGGAGTTCCTGCTCGCGCGGGTGGTTGAGCAAGCCGACCTCGGGCGCGTCCGCCACGACGAGACCCAGCTCCGCGGCGTTACGCAGGATCGATGCGGCCCGGGTGGCGGCGTACTGCACGTAGAAGACCGGGTTGTCGCTCGCCTGCTTGGCCCACAACGTGAGGTCGAGGTCGAGGGTGCTGTCGCTGCTGGAGCGGCTCAGCGCGTACCGCGTGGCGTCGACGCCGATCGCATCCACCAGATCGTCAAGGGTGACGATGTTCCCGGCCCGCTTGGACATCCGGACGGGCTCCCCGTCCCGAAGGACGTTGACGAGCTGCCCGATCAGCAGCTCGAGCGTCTGGTCCGGATCGTCACCGAAGCAGGCGGCCAGCGCCTTCATCCGGCCGACGTACCCGGCGTGGTCCGCGCCGAGCATGATCACGACCCGGTCGAAGCCGCGGCTGCGCTTGTCGAGGTAGTACGCGACGTCGCCGGAGAAGTACGCCGGCTCGCCGTTGGACCGGACGAGCACGCGGTCCTTGTCGTCGCCGAAGGTCGTCGTCCGCAGCCAGATGGCGCCGTCCGCATCGTAGACGTGACCGGCAGCGCGCAGCTGGGCGATCGCCTCGTCTACTCGGCCGTTCTTGTGCAGGTCGTCCTCGTGGAAGTACACGTCGAAGTCGACGCCGAATCCGTGCAGCGCCTGCTTGATCTCGGTGAACATCCGCTCGACGCCGTCCGCGCGGAAGATCTCCTGCGCCTCGTCCTCCGGCAGGTCGGCAAGGCCCGGATGGTCGGCGACTACGGCCGCTGCGATGTCGTGGATGTACGCGCCGGCGTAGCCGTCTTCGGGAGTCGGTTTGCCGGTCGCCGCGGCCAGCAGCGAACGGGCGAACCGGTCGATCTGGGCGCCGTGGTCGTTGAAGTAGTACTCGCGGGTGACCTTGGCGCCACTGGCAGTCAGGATCCGGCCGAGCGCGTCGCCCACCGCCGCCCAGCGCACGCCGCCGACGTGGAGCGGACCCGTCGGGTTCGCGGAGACGAACTCAAGGTTGATGTTCTGGCCGGCGAGGGTCCCGTTGTTTCCGTACGAGTCGCCGGCCGCCACGATCCGGTTGGCGGTCTCCCCGAGAGCGTCCGCGGCGAGCGTGACGTTGAGGAACCCCGGGCCCGCCACCTCGACGGCGCCGATGCCGGGAAACGTACGTAACCGCGTCGCGAGGATTTCGGCGATCTCGCGCGGGGGCCGGCCGGCCGGCTTCGCGAGCTGCAGGGCCAGCGTCGAGGCGTAATCGCCGTGGTCGGCCTGCTTCGGGCGCTCGACGCGTAGTTCGGTCGGCATCGCTGAGTCGGGCACGGCCAGTTCCCCTGCCGCGGCCGCGTCGCGTGCCACGGACAGCACGGCGTCAGCAAGTTCGGCGGGGGTCACCGTCTCAGGGTAGTGGGCGCGCGCTCAGAGCCGTTCCAATATCGCGCGTGGCGGGGAGACTGGGATGGACCGGACGAGGCATTGTGATCGGGGGCGCTCCGGCTGGTAGTTTCATTGCTCCCGAGCCCCCGTAGCTCAGGGGATAGAGCGTCGCCCTCCGGAGGCGAAAGCGCAGGTTCGAATCCTGCCGGGGGCACCACAAAACATGGCAACCATCAAGGCCAGGTGCTCGTCCTCGACACCGGTTACGAGCTGTGACAAGCCTTGGACGTGCTCGCCCACTCCTACACGCCCACCTGATCGATGCTGGGCAGTAGCGGCGTCAGCTTCGCCAGGCTCGCCGTGAACGGTGCACGTAGCAGCGGTGACCGCGGAAGACGCTTGAGCTAGCTGATGACGTCGGCGCTGATCCGGTCGAAGTCAAGCTGGAACAGACGGATAGCGTTGCCGCGCACGATCCGGTATGTGGTGTCGGCATCGACGCCGGCGAACTGCTGCTCGAGATGTGCAGGCGTATTTGGGTACGTGCCGTCGGTATGCGGGAAATCGACCTCGAACATCAGGTTATCGATCCCGATCTCATTCGCGTTCTCAATCGCATGCCGGTCGGCGAAAATACAGCCGAATACGTTGCGCCGTATGTAGGTGGAGGGAGTCTCCGGCAGGGGCGGCTCATTGCGCGCCCAAATGTGGTTCACGTAGGCGTAGTCCATTCGTTCCATCGCGTATGGCAACCAACCCGCCTGCCCCTCGGAGTACGCGAGCTTGAGCGCTGGGAACCGATCCAGAACGCCGGAGAAAATAAAGTCGGCGATCGAAACGTAGGAGTTGAAGAACGCCACGGTAGCGGAGACCACGTCCGACGCGCCGGGAGGCAGCGGCATCATCATCGAGGACGAGCCGATGTGCATGCAGATCACCGTGCCGGTCTCTTCGCATGCTCTGAAGAAGGGATCCCAGTTGCCGTCGTGGATGGATGGGAATCCAAGGTTGCCGATGATCTCGCTGAAAGCTACCGCTCGAACGCCGCGCCCTGCGTTGCGCCGCACCTCGTCGGCCGCAAGGTTTGCATCCCAAAGCGGAACGACCTGCAGTGGGATGAGTCGACCACCGGAATCGCCGCACCATTCCTCGACCATGTAATTGTTGTACGCCTGGACACACGCAATTCCGAACCCACGGTCGTCGGTTGTTTGCTCGCTCAGGGCTTGCCCACAGAAGCGGGGAAACGTGGGAAAAGACAGTGAAGCCTCCACGTGCTGATCGGTCATGACCTTCAGGCGCGCGGTGGGGTCGTAACATGCCGGGTGCATCTCGTCGTAGGTGACGGGTTCGTTGCCGCGCGTCTCGGCCGTGGTCTCGACATCGCGCAAGATCACGATCGGACGGCGAAGCACGTAGGCCGATCGTCCAAACAGCCAGACGTCCCCCGGGATCCCATCCGGATCCTCAATCAGCCCACCTGTCAGCTTCGAATCCCGGCTGATCAGCCGTCGCTCGACCCGCGGTGCGCGGTCGCGGTACTTGGTCGGCAGCCAACGATCGAACAACGTTGGCGACTCCGTGACATGGTCGTCCACGCTGATGATCATCGGGAGGGCGGTTTCAGTCATAACGTCTCCCAACGGAACAATCGATGGTCTATTCAATTTCTCACACCGGCAAAGGCCATGAGTCGGTTATCTCGCCGCAAGCCATTCGCCGGCGGCCAGTGCCACAGCGACACCTTCGCCGACGGCCGACGCAAGCTGACCCCGATGTCGCGCGCGCACTGCGCCGGCCGCGAAGAGCCCTGGAGTCGACGTCATTCCGTTCTCATCCACGACGATGGCCCCGCATGCGTCAATTTCAGCAAGGCTGGCGGCGATCTGGCCTGCTGGATCGCTGCCTATTTCAATGAAAACGCCTGCGACTGGTACCTCCTCGTCCACGCCGCCTCGGCGGATGCGAACCCCAGTAACTGTGCCGTCCCCGACAATCGTGAGGACCTGCGCGTCCAGCATCACCTGCACCGCGCTGTTCTCGACAGCGGACCTCAACTCCGCCAGACCGCCCAATTTGCCGTCGCGATACACAAGAACGACACTCGGGCACAACGTGGAGAGGTAGGCGGCCGCTTCGAGCGCAGAGTCGCCACCGCCGACAACCATGACGCTGCGCCCGGCGAACATCGGACCGTCACAGATCGCGCAATGACTGACGCCGCGCCCTTCGAAGAGGTCTTCTCCTGCGACGCCGAGTCGACGCGCCAGCGCGCCAGTCGCCACGACAACCGAGTTGGACACGAATGTGCCGGCGTCGGTTTCAACGACAAAACCGTCAGAATCGCGGCCAATTTTCTCGGCCGTTCCGAATTCCATTGAAACGGGACGCTCGAGGACTTGCTCGACCAGGCGGCCGACGAAGTCGGGTCCGCGGATGCCAGGCGGTAGTCCCGCGTGGGAATTCAATTCTCCCGCGTTCATAAGTTGGCCGCCGGGCCCGACGGGGTCGATCACGATCGTGCGAAGGTTCTGCCGCGCAGACCAAAGAGCAGCAGAAAGGCCGGCCACTCCTGCACCGAGCACGGCCACGTCGTACCTGTCGGCCATTCATTCTCCTCGTCGATGACCTCGACTCGGTCGAGGTTCCCGTAGTAGCCAGCCGGTCGGACTTGCGGCGCGGCAACCTACATCAAGCTGGGACCAATTTCACATCTGGTTCATATTGCGAAACGATCGGTGTCGAGATCGCCGCCGCCATGTGCGAGTAGATGACCCAGCTCAGCGGCGGTTCGCTGCCTCCGGCGGCGACAATGAGAACGTTCTCTGCCGTCTCAACTCCGTCCAAGCTGCACGCACCTGAATCGCCGGCCGGATGCATTCCGTGGTCACAGCTCACGCCTGCGCCATGGGTGTGAGGCGCCGTCAGGAGCGGATACACGAATGCGCGGACGTCCGCCTTACTCCAGCCGGCTCGCTGCAGGAATTCTCGATGATGCTGGCCGATGACAAGGAGGACGAACCGATTCTCCCCGAGGTATTCGTCGGGAAGGATGGGACGGCATCGCGCCAGGCGGCTGAGACGACGTAGGAATGATTCAGGATCGCCGGTATCACGCTCGAACATGGCGTAGCAATCCGTCACGGACGCGACCGTGACAACATCCTCGTCCGGGGCGAAGCCACGCTCGACATGCAGAGGCGTCCATGATGACCGTTCCTCGTCCTCACCAAAACAGAACGAGTAACGGCCCGGGTTGGAGTAGCCGGCCCGGTCTGCCCCGCCGGGAACGCTTCCCACACCGTTGCGCACGATCAATCGGAGAGCTCGCCCTATCGTCGCGTTCGCTCGCGACCCCGGACCGAACGCGCCGTCCCCGGAGATCACTCCTAAACGAGTTCGGATCGGACCGTTCATAATGACGATCTGGGCTGCCCCCATGATCGTCGCAGTCACGCAGTGAGAGTTCCCGAGCGGGCTCAGGTGAGCCCGCGCAGCGGCCAGCACTGTAGGCATATGTTCGACGCCGCAACCGGCCATGACGGCGTTGGCCGCCACGACTTCGGCCGTGATTTCGATGTCGCGACTGGGAACGGCACCGATCACCGTGTCCGGAGCCAGATTAACGCTGTCGAGAAACTGCGTGATGACTTGCGGCGTCGGAGGAACTAATGGTAGGCCGTCTGACCACTGCTTCTCGAATGCGAGAGCCGTAAACGCCTCGTAACCATCGACCAGGTAATGGGGCTGCAGGTCCAAGGACGCGGTCATGCAATGCTCGCGTCGACCAACCGCGCCACGACCTTCGGCAGGATGTCCTCGACGACAGTTTCAAGCAGTTCGGGCTCCCAGATGAACTGCGCTTGAGCCGGGTACGGAACCACGACCATCTCGTAGCCGTCCATCTTGCTCATTCGACACATCGCTTCGGCCGACGCCACGAGGGATTCATGGACGATTGACACCGCTGGAATCCCGTTCCACTCGAGTTCGATGGCGTCTCGCATACTCCGGGACGAGCAGCTGCCACAGCCGCCCCAAAGGGTAATCGCGGCGTCTGCGCGTTCGTGTACCAGGGCCCATTCCTCGGCGGTCGGCGCGACGCTGCGGCTCGGTTTGAACACTTCGACGAAATCTGCGACACCGTACTTCTCCGCGAGGGCAACCTTCAGTGCCTGCTGAAGGATGTTCGCCGAAGCCACCCCGTTATTAATGAACGCGATCGTCCTGCCGCTGAGCGTCGCCAAGCGGGGAGCCTCAGCACGCTGGACGCGTCGCTTGTCGATGGCTCGTTGCCCCGACCGAGGGTCAACGATCTCAAGAGTCGTTTCCCAGTCGATGCTGATGGGAACTGCCGAAGTGACCGTCATAATCGGTACCTTGCCCTTCTCTCGTGTCTAACCGAGGTTCATGATGTCGACCGTGCTGGGCGCCGTGCCATAACAGACGAAGCACCAGACAGACGTCTCGACGGCGCCACCCGCCGCGACCGCGCTGACGGCGCCCGGACCAATCGCGACTGCGGATCCCGGCAGTTCGTCGCCGATCAAGCGTTCAAGCAACTGCGCCTCGTACGCTTCCTTGGTCACGCCATGCTCGACAAGAACCCGCCGCCACTCGAAGTTGACAACGACGAGCAGGGAGACGGGCTCGGAATACCAATGCGCGCCGCCGGCATCCGCACGCAAGAAAGTGGCGAGAAAGTCGAGATGGTCTGCGACGGTGGTGCTGGACCGATCCAGGCTCTTGCCGTACTTGGTCACCGAATAGACAGTGACCGCGCTGTTCCCCGCGGGAACGCCACGCTGTTGGGCCAACGGCGTCCAACCAAGGGTGTCCTCGTCTTCGGCGAAGCAGAAGGAGTATTGGCCTGGATCGCCGAAGGCAGACGGACCAACTGAGTATTTGCTCGTCAGAATGAGTCGCAGCGCGCGTCCAATAGTCGCGTTGCCCCGCCACCCGGGTCCAAACACACCGAGACCAGAGTTCACATCCAACTCGTTGCGCGCCGGCCCATTGACGACGATGACCTGTGACGTGCCCGCCAACCCCGGCCCCGCCGTAAGACGCCTGTCCGCATCAACAAACCACGCCCGCACAGCTCCGATGACAACCGGCGCCGCAGCCGGCAGACAGCCTGCACGAAGCGCCGTGAACACGGCGTCCTCGACCGTGACCTCAACATCACGTGCTACGTCACGAGCTACGACCGCGGAAGGTGCCAATGACACCTTGCTGAGTGCTTCTCGCAAGAGCTCCGGCGTCACCGGGCTCAACGGCATGCCGTCAGACCCGAACTCGAAGTCTTGCGTCATGAACCCTCGATACTGCGCAGGGAGCGACGTCACGAGAAATCACCGCCTCCAATCCCTTTGCGTCTCACGAATTCAGCACCGGACGCCAAATACCCTCGAGTGCTTAGGTCAGAATGTTAGCTTCCCTAACCATACACGGTCCCCCGACCCGGTCAAGGCATCTGTTCCGAGCCGAGCAGGGCGGGCCATGAACGTGGGGAGTTGATCGAGTCGACTCGAGAATCCGTATCTTTCTCACCGAACTGCTTGTTCCGCAGGGGTTTCCTGCGTAGCGAGCCTTGACTACGGTTTGATCACCGCCAACGCCGACGGTCATACGCCAGCCGGGAGAAGCCATGAGCGAGCAGCAGGTTCGGATGATCGTCCTGTCGACCGACGACCTCGACGAATCGATCAAGTTCTACAGCGAGACCCTCGGATTTCCCTTGAAGTTCCGGGACGGTGCGCATTACGCCGCACTTGACGGCGGGTCGATCACCCTCGCGCTCGCCACCTCGATCGACCACCCGATGCCCGGTCAGGTTGTCGTCGGCATCAAGACCGACGACGTGGACGCGGCGGCGAAGGCCATCGAAGACAACGGCGGAGGGGTCATGAAAGCGCCGTACGACGACGCACACGAGCGCCGCGCGGTGGTCTACGACAACAAGGGCAACGGACTGGTCTTCTACAAGCCGCTAGCTCGCTGACGGAGCAGCGCACGAGTCCACCGCCGACGACACTTGACCGTTCCCTGCTTTTCTTGACTCATTCCAGATAACGGCTCAGACTCAAGGCATGCCGACGGCGGCGGATCTCGAGGCGATAGTTCGGGCGACCGGACTGCGTGTTACCCAGCCGCGCCTCGCAGTCCTGGGAGCGGTGATCTCCCACCCCCACGCGGACACCGAAACACTCATCGAAGCGACCCGTCGAGAACTGCCCGACGTCTCGCACCAAACCGTCTACGACGTACTGCGCGCGTTCACGATGGCCCGCCTCATCCGAAGGATCGAGCCTGCCGGCTCGGTCCCGCGCTACGAGGCGCGGGTCGGCGACAACCATCACCACGTGGTGTGCCGCAGCTGCGGCACGGTCGCGGATGTGGACTGCGCCGTTGGGTACACGCCCTGCCTGGCCGCCAGCAACGACCGGGGCTTCGTCATCGACGAGGCCGAGGTCGTCTACTGGGGCCGATGCCCGGACTGCCTGGCCACCGCCCTACCGAATGACGACTGACCGACCTATCCCGGAATCCAGATCGGAGATCGACGTGCCCGAGAGCGAAAGCGAAAACCCGAAAATCCCTGCGCCGCAGCCACAATCACACCGGCCGCGGACGAACCAGGATTGGTGGCCGGACCAGCTCGACCTGCGCGTGCTGCACCCGAACTCGCCGGACGCGAACCCGATGGGCGGCGACTACGACTACGCAGCCGACTTCGCGGACCTCGACGCCGAGGCGTTGAAGCAGGACGTACGCAACGTGCTGACGACGTCGCAGGACTGGTGGCCGGCGGACCACGGCCACTACGGCGGCCTGTTCATCCGGATGGCCTGGCACTCGGCGGGGACGTACCGGATCGCCGACGGCCGCGGTGGCGGCGGGAGCGGCGCCCAGCGCTTCGCTCCGCTGAACAGTTGGCCGGACAACGCAAACCTCGACAAGGCCCGCCGCCTGCTCTGGCCGGTCAAGCAGAAGTACGGCAGCAAGATCTCGTGGGCCGACCTGATCGTGTTCGCCGGAAACGTCGCGCTCGAGTCGATGGGGTTCGAGACGTTCGGCTTCGGGTTCGGCCGACCCGACATCTACCAGCCGGAGGAGATGTTCTGGGGCCCGGAGGACACCTGGCTCGGCGACGAGCGTTACAGCGGCGACCGTCAGCTCGCCGGGCCGTTCGGCGCGGTGCAGATGGGCCTCATCTACGTGAACCCGGAAGGGCCGAACGGAAAGCCAGACCCCGTCGCCGCGGCGCGGGACATCCGCGAGACCTTCGGGCGGATGGCGATGAACGACGAGGAGACCGTCGCTCTCATCGCCGGCGGACACAGCTTCGGCAAGACGCACGGCGCCGCCAGCGCCGACCACGTCGGACCCGAACCCGAGGCTGCTCCGATCGAACAGCAGGGCCTCGGCTGGAAGAACTCGTACGGCACCGGCAAGGGTAAAGACGCGATCACCAGCGGCCTGGAGGTCACCTGGACCGCAACGCCGACGCGATGGTCGAACCAGTTCTTCGAGAACCTGTTCTCCTACGACTGGGTGCTGACGAAGAGCCCCGCCGACGCGTGGCAGTGGGAGCCCGCGGACGGCGCAGGTGCCGGGACCATCCCGGGTCCGCAGGACCCTGCCGATACGCGGCCACCGCGGATGCTGACGACCGACCTCGCACTCCGATTCGACCCGGCGTACGAGAAGATCTCGCGCCGCTTCCTCGAACACCCCGATGAGTTCGCGCTGGCCTTCGCCAAGGCTTGGTACAAGCTCCTGCACCGCGACATGGGTCCGCTCTCTCGTTACCTCGGACCGTGGATCCCGCAGCCGCAGCTCTGGCAGGACCCGGTGCCGCCCGTCGATCACGAGCTGATCTCCGACGCCGATGTGGCCGAGCTGAAGCAGCGCATCGTGGCCGCTGGCGTGCCCGCCAACCGGCTGATCGCCACGGCGTGGTCGGCGGCCGCAAGCTTCCGCGGCACGGACAAGCGCGGTGGGGCGAACGGTGCCCGGATTCGGCTTGCTCCGCAGAAGGATTGGGAGTCGAACGAACCGGAGCTGCTCGCCGAAACCCTCGCCACACTCACCCGCGTCCGGGAGGGGTTCAACGCGGCTCAGTCCGGTGGCAAGCGGGTCTCGTTGGCCGATCTGATCGTGCTCGGCGGTAGCGCCGCGGTGGAACGGGCGGCCAGGGACGCGGGCGTCGACACCGACGTGCCGTTCCATCCCGGGCGCACGGATGCGAGCCAGGAACAGACCGACGTTGAATCGTTCGCCGTACTCGAGCCGACCGCCGACGGGTTCCGGAACTACCTGAAGGCCGGGCAGAAGGTCCGGCCGGAAACGAAGCTCGTCGACCGGGCGTACATGCTCAACCTGTCCGCGCCACAGATGGCCGTACTCGTCGCCGGGATGCGCGCGCTGGACGCGAACGTGGGCGGCTCCCCGCTCGGGGTGCTGACCGATCGGCCGGGCGTCCTGACGAACGACTTCTTCGTCAACCTGCTCGATGCAGGCACCGAGTGGAAGGTGTCACCGACCGAGGAGAACGTCTACGACGGTGTCGACCGGCGGACCGGTGAACGGAAGTGGACCGCGACTGCCGTCGATCTGGTCTTCGGCTCGAACTCGCAACTGCGCGCGCTGGCCGAGGTGTACGGCGCGGACGACGCGCACGAGAAGTTCGTCCGCGACTTCGTCGCGGCGTGGACCAAGGTCATGGAGCTCGACCGGTTCGACCTCCGCTGACCGAGCCGGAGCGGCGTCAGGTGGGGTCGGCGACCATGTCGTAAAAGTGTCAGCCCGCAAGTTCCTCGGAACGGGCGTCGTATGCGGCTCGCGCGCCGAGGATCCTGCCGGTGTTCCGCTTGGTCCAGTCCGCCAACACTGACACCGGGTGGAGCAGCTCACGGCCTAGCGGCGTCAGCCCGTACTCGACCTGGGGCGGCACGCTCGGTGTGACGGTGCGCGTCACCATCCCGTCGCGCTCAAGGGTCTTGAGGGTCGACGAGAGCATCTTCTGGCTGATGTCGCCGATGCGACGCCGCAATTCGTTGAACCGCAGGTCCCCGTCGCCGAGCGTCGTCACCACGAGCAAAGACCACTTGTCGCCGATCCGGGCCAGCAGATCGGAGATGGTTTCGCACACATGGTGGGCAAACGTGCTGAGTGCCGCACGGGCGGCAGCCTGACGGCGGTCGTCAGCTCCCGAATTCGGGCAGCGCGAGGGTACCGTCGTCGTTCAACGTGAATCCTGGGTTGTAGGCGATCTCCCACAGATGGCCGTCCGGGTCGGCGAAGTAGCCGGCGTAGCCACCGTAGAAAGTGTCGGCCGCCGTTGCGGTGATCGTCGCGCCCGCCCGCGCCGCCTCACCGAGGACGGCGTCCACTTCCCCGCGGCTCCGGACGTTTTGCGCGAGCGCAATGCCGCGGAAGGCCGGTGGCCGACCGTCGGGGACTTTCGCGTCCGCGGCCAGCTTTTCCCGTGACCACAAGACGATTGCGCTGGCTCCGGCCTGAACGAAGTACGTCTCGTCGACCTCCTGGCCTCGCCAGCCGAGCGCTTCATAGAACGAGCGCGAACGGGCGAGATCGGCCACTCCGAGCGTCACCAAACTGATTCGCGGCTCCACGGCAGCACGCTACCGGCCTTTGGGACTCAGAAAAGCCCGTCGGCGAGTGGGCTCGGCGAGCCGAAACGGTGCGCTGTGACGGTGACCGACTGCTCGCGCAGAAATGTCAGGAGTTCGATGCGTCCCGCCTCGACCACCGGCTGGGCGTAGACGGCGATTTCTGGCCGTCCATCCGCGACATCAAGATCGTGATTCCGCCGACCCAGCAGGCGAATCCGTCCAGCGGGGAACGTCGACACGCTGTCGCGCCACGTGGCATCGTCCTCGAGCTGGAGATCGGCGACCCCATCGAGGACCCGCACGATCGCGGGCGGGAGCGGAGTGCCGACCGACACGCGCATCGGCGACCCGGCCCGTAACCCGGCGGCGACGACCCGGATCAGATCCACGACGGAAGCACCGTCGGAACGGATCCAGACGGGCACCGGAAGGTAACGCAGGACGTTCAGCTCGACGCCCAACCCGCTGACGTCTCGGTTGACGCTGAACTCGGCTTGCCACGCCGCCGCGTCGGAACCGACTGCGCGCGTGAAGAAAGCGCGGCCGGCCGGGCTCAGGGCCGGTGCAAGCGCATCCACGAATCCGCGAAGCCTGCTCGAGGCCGGAGCGGTCGACGAAGCAGGCGCCGGCAGCCAGTCGGATAGGCCGACCAGAAAGTTCGGGCCCGCCTTACTTCCCGCGCCCACCGACGACTTCTTCCAGCCACCGAACGGCTGTCGCCGAACGACCGCGCCGGTGATCCCGCGATTGACGTACAGGTTCCCCGCCTGCACTCGGTCGATCCAGGCCCGAACCTCGTCGCGGTCCAGCGAGTGCAGCCCGGCCGTAAGGCCGAAGTCGACCTCGTTCTGGATGGCGATCGCCTCGTCAAGGTCGCGCGCCCTCATCAGGCCGAGCACCGGGCCGAAGTATTCGGTCAGATGGAACGCCGATTCGCGGGCAACGCCCTGCTTGACGCCCGGCGACCACAGCCGCCCGCTGGTGTCGAGTCGTCGCGGCTCGACGAGCCACTCCTCGCCTGGGGCGAGTTCCGTCAGCGCCTGCCGCAACTTTCCCGCCGGCCGGGCGATGATCGGGCCCATCTGCGTCGTCGGATCGCCGGGCCAACCCACTCTGAGCGACGTCACCGCATCGACGAGCTGGTCGCGGAAACGCCGGGATGTCGCCACCGAGCCAACCAGGATCGCCAGCGACGCCGCTGAACACTTCTGCCCGGCATGCCCGAATGCGGACGCCACGATCGCCTTCACAGCCAGGTCGACGTCCGCGCTCGGCGTGACAACGATGGCGTTCTTTCCGCTGGTCTCGGCGATGAGCGGCAGGTCGGGACGGACCGACCGGAACAGCCGGGCCGTCTCGAACGCGCCCGTGAGCAACAGCCGGTCCACCCGCGGGTCGGCGACGAGCGCCCTGCCGAGTTCGGCTTCGTCCAGGTGCATGAGCTGAACCGCATCGGCCGGAACGCCCGCATCCCAAAGCGCCTGTGCCACAACCGATCCGGTCCGCTGTGCTTCCGGGGCGGGTTTGAGCACGACTGCGGATCCGGCGGCGAGCGCAGCCAACACCGAGCCGGCCGTGATCGACACCGGGAAATTCCACGGGGGCGCGACCACCGTGAGCCGTACGGGAACGTGCCGGGCGCCGTCCACCCGGTCGAGTTCCTCCGCCAGATCCGCGTAGTAGCAGGCGAAATCGACCGCCTCGGACACCTCCGGGTCACCCTGCTCGACGGTCTTTCCGCACTCCGCCGCCATGACTTCGATCAGCTCGGCTCGGCGCCGCTCGAACTCGATGCCGATCAGCCGGAGCACCGCGGCCCGGTCCGCGCCGCTTCGCGACCCCCAGTCGCTCCGGACCGACGCGGCGAGCACCGCATCCAGCCCCGCGCCGTCGGTCACGGTGTGTGCCCGTACGAGATCAACCCCGAGCGTCGAGCCGTCGACCCGCTGGACGATGGCTCGGGCCCACGCCCGATTTCCGGCGGTGGCCGGGTCGGTGTCGGGCGCGTTCGCGAAGGGCACCTGCACCGCCGGGATGTCGATCCGCCGGTCTTGAACTCGCTGCGGGGCGGGCACATCGCCCGGCTCTTCCTCGTCGAGTACGGCCAGCGACGCCCGGAACCGGCTGCGCTCACGGTCGAAAAGCCTTGTGTCGGAGCGTAAGTCGAAGACCGTGGAGAGGAAGTTGTCCTGACTTGCACCTTCGTCCAGACGCCGAACCAGGTACGCGATCGCGACGTCGAACTCGTGCGGGTGGACGACCGGGACGTAGAGCCGTAGCGAACCGACGGTCTCCTGCACGGCCGCCGCCTGGCCAGGCGCCATCCCGAGGAGCATCTCGAACTCCACGCCGTCCCGGGCGCCGCATTCCCCGGCGAGCAGCCACGCGTACGCGATGTCGAACAGGTTGTGACTCGCGACGCCGAGCCGGACATTGGCCAACCGCTCGACCGTCATGGCCCACCGCAACATCCGCTTGTAGTTCGCGTCCGTCTCCTGCTTCGTCTGCCACGTTGCAAGGGGCCAGCCGTGCATCGCCGCATCGACCCGTTCCATCGGCAGGTTCGCGCCTTTGACGAGCCGCACCTTGATCGGGGCTCCGCCGCTGGTCCGGCGCTGTGCGGCCCACCCCTGCAGCCGCTGCATCGCCCCGAGGGCGTCGGGCAAGTACGCCTGCAGCGCGATGCCGGCCTCAAGCTCGCGCAGTTCCGGCCGATCCAGCAACATCGTGAACACGGCGATCGTCAGGTCGAGGTCGCGGTACTCCTCCATATCGAGGTTGATGAACTTGGGAGCTGCGGCCTCGGCGGCGAACGTGAACAGCGGAAGGAGCCGGCCGGTGATCGTCGCGACGGCCTCGTCGAAGGCCCACGGCGACGGCGGTGGCACAGTCGCCGAGACCTTGATCGAGACGTAGTCGACGTCGTCGCGTTCGAGTAATCGCCGCGTCCCGGCGAGACGGCGTGCCGCCTCGCGTTCGCCGAGCACGGCCTCGCCCAAGAGGTTCACGTTCAACCGAGCCCCGGCGTCGCTGATCCGGGCGATCGCGCGGGTCAACGACGGGTCGCGCGCGTCGATCAGCAGGTGCCCGACGAGGCCTCGTACCGCTGCCCGTACGAACACCAAGACCAGCCCGGGAACTACGTACGACGCGAGCGCACCCGCGCGGAGACCCAGCCGCAGGTACCCCGGCAGGAACGCCGGCGGCCGGCGCGCAAGCTGCCGAAGCTCGCGGCCAGCGACCCGCGCGTCTTCAAGCCTGATCACCCGATCGATGAACGCGACGGTGAACGCCAAACCGTCCGGATCTTTCAAGACCCCGGCCAACCTTCGGGCGGCCGCGCCCTCGCGCTGCCCGGCGGCGCTGTCGAGCCACTGCCTGACGAGATCGTCGATGTCGGCGAGGCGCACGATGTCATGCTGCCAGCGCCAGGCACAGGAGTCGGGAGCAATGCGGCGCGTGACGCCGCGCGCAAAGGAGGAACCGTGAGCCGAGTCAGCACCTACCTCAACTTCATGGGGCAGACCGAAGAGGCGTTCCGCTTCTACGCCTCCGTTTTCGGGACGGAGATTCAAGAGCCGATCTTCCGGATGAAGGACATGACCGGACCCGACGGCCCGGAGCTGACGGAATCCGAGAAGAACCTGGTCGGCCACATCGCGCTGCCAATCCTGGCCGGTCACGTCCTGATGGGTACGGACATGGTGGCGTCGATGGGGCACGAGCTGAAGCCCGGTAACAACGTCACGATCAACCTCGAGCCGGACGACCGCGACGAAGCCGACCGCCTGTACGCGGCCCTCAGTGAGGGCGGCGCGGAGGGCTCGGGAATGCTCGAGATGCCCTGGGGCTATTGGGGTTCGGCGCAGGACAAGTACGGAATCCGCTGGATGTTCAACTGCGCGACGCAGTAACCAGCCAGGTCGCGGCGGGGAACCGAACTGTGCCGTCGACGAGGTGTCGGCGCAGTTCGGCCCGTACCTCGCCCAACAAGTCAGCCCACGCCGCCGGGCCGATCGTCGACTCCAACTGCTCGCGGGCGGCCCGGCCCGTCGTCGTGCTGAGGATCATCGTGAGACGTTCCTCGACGCCGTCGGCGGTGTCGATCGCGCAGTTGCATTCCGCATCGACCGGCTCGATCTGGATCGACGTCCAGCCGGCTTCCGACAGCACCGATGTCACCCTGTCCGGATCGGCGAATGCCATCGGGCCGGGCGCATCGACTGGCGGCGCCGGTACGGGAGCCAGCCGAGACTCCAGGACGCTCGACCCGAGGGTGAACATCGGGTTCTCAGCGCGGGTACGCCAGCACGCGAAGGCCAACCGGACGCCCGGCATTGATGCGCGTCCGATGTTCGCGAACGCCTCGACCGGATCGGCGAAGAACATCACGCCGAAGCGGGACACGATCCGGTCGAAGGGCGCTCCGGGTAGCGCGGCCGCCAGGTCGTCGGTCTGAGCATCGCCGACGACGACAGCCGCCTCCGGAACGCGTCGCGCAGCGGCCTCGACCATCGCGGGCGAGATGTCGACGCCCGCCGCCGTCGCGCCAGCCGCCACCACCTCGGCAAGCAAAGTGCCGGAGCCGCAGCCGATATCGAGGACACGCTGCCCTGGCTGGAGATCAGCAGCAGACACGATGGCGGCCGTGATCGGCTCGAACACGGCGTCGAAGATCCGCTCGTTCTGCACCCAGTCGATGCCGCACTGGGCCCAGAGATCGCGCATCTGATCGTTCGGCACGGGGGCACTCTATTCAGCCCGATTCGCACTGTCTGAGACCTCGACCGTCGACCGCGGCCGTCTGCCATGATGCATGAGTGTCCGGACCGTACGTTCCCCCGCTGCCCGCGATCCGCCGAGCGCTCAGCCAGACCTTCGCTAAGGGCGATCTGTCGGCGTATCCCGGCTTCGAACATGCCCGCGTCGACGAAATCATGGAGATCGTCGGCGAATTCGGCTCGTTCTGCGCTGAGGTGCTCGCTCCGCTGAACCAGCAGGGCGACGAGATCGGAGCTCGCCACGACCCGGCGACCGGTGAGGTCACCATGCCGCCTGGGTGGAAAGAGGCGTACGCCAAGTACATCGAGGCCGGCTGGGGCACCGTCTCGTTCGGCTCGGAGGAGGGCGGAGGCAACTTCCCCTGGGTCGTCACCGTCGCTATGCAGGAGATCCTGAACTCCGCGAACATGTCGTTCAGCCTCTGCCCGCTGCTGACCCAGGGAGCGGTGGACGCCATCAGCACGCATGGCTCCGAAGAGCAGAAGGCGACCTACTTGCCGAACCTGGTCACCGGCCAGTGGAGCGGCACGATGAACCTGACCGAGCCGCAGGCCGGATCCGATGTCGGTGCGCTGACCAGCCGGGCGGTTCCCGCCGACGACGGAACTTGGCGCATCACCGGCCAGAAGATCTTCATCACGTACGGCGAGCACGACATGAGCGAGAACATCATTCATCTGGTGCTCGCCCGGACGCCCGGTGCCGCGGCCGGTACACGCGGTATCTCGCTGTTCATCGTTCCGAAGTTCTTGGTGGGCCCCGACGGCAAGCTCGGCGACCGGAACAGCGTCCGCTGCACCGGCATCGAGAAGAAGATGGGCATCCACGCGTCGCCGACCTGCAGCCTGGCGTTCGAGGACGCGACGGGCTTCCTGCTCGGAGCCGAGGGCGCCGGCATGAGGGCGATGTTCACGATGATGAACAACGCCCGGCTGTCGGTCGGGGTGCAGGGCCTCGGCATCGCCGAGCGGGCCTACCAGGCGGCCGCCTACCACGCCCGGGAACGCGTCCAGGGCCGAACCGGCGTGAGCCCGGCCGGGCCGGACCAGCCGATCATCGAGCACCCGGACATCCGCGCCGCACTGCTGACCATCCGGTCGCAGGTCGAGGCGATGCGCGGCCTGACCTACCTCAACGGCTGGGCGATCGACACCGCCCGCGCTGCCACCACGCCCGAGGAGCGTCAGCACGGCCGGGAACTCGCCGACCTGCTCACCCCGCTGTCGAAGGCGTGGAGCACCGACCTCGGCTCGGAGCTTTCCCGGATCGCGACGCAGATCCACGGCGGCATGGGGTTCATCCGCGAGACCGGCGTCGAGCAGTACGAGCGGGACGTCCGCATCACCTCGATTTATGAAGGCACGAACGGCATCCAGGCGATCGACCTGGTCACCCGGAAGGTGCCGATACGTGACGGCGCCGTCGTGTTCGAGCTGATCGAGTCGATGGTGAAGCTCGCGGGCGACCTGTCCGGCCGCCTCGACGATTTCCGGGCCCAGTTCGAGGACGCGCTCGACGCCCTCCGCGACGGCACCGAATGGCTGCTCGCGCACCGCGACGACCAGCTCACGGTGTTGGCCGCCGCGACCCCGTACCTACGGCTGATGTCGACGGTGGTCGGCGGCTACCTGCTCGCCGAGCAGGCGCGGGTCGCCGAACCGGTCAGCGTCCCGTTCGTCGATGCCCAGTTCTACGGAACGCACGTACTTCCGCAGGCACGGGCGCTGCTGACGGCGGTCAAGGCCTCGCCGGCCCCGCTGTTCGCGCTCGAGGCTTCGACGTTCTAACGCACCTCGGGGTCAGTTGAAGTACAGGTGGGCATCGGTTGCGGTCCAGGTGTTTCGGCGGCTTCGCTCTCGACGCCCATCAACCGGTGATCAAGGGCCATGTCCCGCGGACTATCCGGGGACGGGCGACGGCCCCTGCTCCGCCTCCCGAGCACTCTCCTCCATCATCGCGCCCAGCAGGTCCATGACCTTGACCGCCGCGGCGAGTTCCGCCGGCGTGACGTCGGCGAGCAAGTCGGCCATCCGAGCCCGCCACAGCCGCTCCTTCTGCTCGACCCGGAGACGGCCCTCGTCTGTCAGCGAGATCCAGGACTGCCGCCTGTCCTGCGTATCCGGCCGGCGGCGTACGAAGCCGCCGCGTTCGAGCTGGTCGATCATGGCGGTGACCGACGCCGGATTGAGGTCAGCCGCCTTCGCGAGCCGGCCGGCGGTCACCTCGCCCTCCTGAACAAGGACGACCAGGCTCCGCACCTGGGCATACGTCAGCGATCCATCCCGGCGCTGCTGGTCGCGGTGCCGTAGCCGGCGATCCGCCGCGAACAGCCGGCTGAGCGCGAGCCGGAGTACGTCGAACGGCTCGTTGCTGGCGCTCATCCAACCTCCACCAGGACGTCGGCCGGAATGACTTGGGTCGCCCGACCCTTCGCCGGCGCCTGCCGCTCGATCCGGATCAGCAGCAACGTCGGAACGGTCGCGATCGCCGCCACGGCCAGCACCCACCAGAACGTCGATCCGAACGCGGCGCCCTGAGCCGACGGGGACGAGCCCGCGCCCGCTAGGTGGTGCTGGAGGATCACCGTCAGGATCGCGGTGCCGATCGAGCCGCCCACCCGCTGCAGCACGTTCAGTTGGGGAGCGGCGTCGTTGATCTGGTGTGGCTCGAGCACTCGGAAGGCCGCGGTCATCGCCGGCATCGAGGCCATCCCCATGCCGAAACCGCGGACGACCATCGTGGCGCTCAGTGCGACATACGAGGTGTGGGCCCCGATCAGCACGAACGGCACGGTCGCAGCGATCGACACCAACCCGCCGCCGAACGAGACGAGGCCGGCCCCGTACCGCTCCACCCACCGGCCTGACAACGCCATCGAGAACGCGGCACCCACCCCTTGCGGCGCAAGTAGCAACCCAGTGGTGACGGCACTCTCGTGCCGCACGGTCTGGTAGTACAGCGGCATCAGGATCATGCCGCCGAACATCGCGGCGCCCAGACAGAACGTCGTCAGCGAGGCCGCGCTGAACGCGCGGTTACGAAAGAGCCGGACGTCGAGCAGGGGGCGTTCCATCCGCAGGGCGCGGACGACGAAGATCGCGATCAGCGCGAGGCCGATCAGCGCCGGAGCAAGGACGTGCGGCGACCCAACGTCGGACGAACCCGTCTCGGCCAGGCCGTAGGTCAGCGCGACCAGACCCGCGGCTGCGAGCACCAATCCGCCGACGTCGAGGCGACCGGCGTTTTCGGCGCTGTCGCGCGGCAGCAGGATCACCGCCGCGATGACGGCCGCGATGCCGACCGGCAGGTTCACGAAGAAGATCCAGCGCCAGCCGATGTTGTCGAGCAGAAGACCGCCGATCGTTGGCCCGAAGACCGGCCCCAGGATGAGGGGCACCCCGATCGCGCTCATCACCCGCGGGAGGTTCGCCCGACCGGCTTTCTTCACCAGGATCATCTGGCCGACCGGCATCAGCATTCCGCCGCCCAGCCCCTGGATCACCCGGAAGATCGTCAGCTCGGTCACCGAGGTGGCCGCGCCGCACAGCATCGAACCGACGGTGAACAAGACGGCAGACACGATGAACAGCCGCCGCGCGCCGATTCGCCGGGCCGCCCAGCCGCTGATCGGGATCACCGCGGCGAGCGCCAAGAGGTACGCGGTGACGACCCACTGGATTTCGCTCAGGCTCGTGTTGAGATCGCGGGCCAGCGACTCCAGCGCCACGTTCACGATCGTCGTATCGAGAATCGACATGATCATTCCGAGCACGACGACGATGGCGACCCGCCACACGCCCCACCCGATCGGGGACGGGGTAGTTCCAACGTTTAACGAAGCTTTCACACCAAAAGGTTAGATCCCAAATAGTTTGGAGTCAAAGTAGTTTGCGTCACAGCCCGGTGATGGACGAGGTGTTCGGGCCCGTGCTGAGCGTCATGCCGTAGGACGGGGTGGCCGCTGACCACCACTGGCCCACCGTCCTCATGCCGACGGGAAGCCGTGATGGCTACGCTGGGCCGGTGCCGACGCCGCAGAACCGGGAGATCGATCCCGGGGATCTGGCGCGACAGCTGTGGCTAAGCGTCGGTCTGCTCCGCCGACGCCTGCGCCAACTGCCGAGCGACAGCGATTCAGGCCTGAAGCTCCAGGAGGCATCAGCTCTGGCGCGCATCCGGGCCAGTGGGCCAACCACTGCCAGCGCGCTCGCACGGATCGAGCAGATCACCCCGCAGTCGATGGGGACGACCGTCAACTCGCTCGAGTCGAAGGGCCTCGTCGAACGAAGCCCGGACGCCGACGACGGCCGACTGTCCGTCATCTCGATCACCGAGGCCGGCCTCCGGGTGCTGCAAAGTCAACAGGGTTCAGCCATCGACCAGTTGACGGTCGCGCTCACCGACAGCTTTACAAAGACCGAGTTGGAGCAGCTCGCACAAGCTGCCCCGCTCATCGCGCGCCTCGCTCACGGCGCCACCCCGAAACGGGAAAGTCGCCCCTAGGACGGAAGTTCTTCCGCACCTGATCTCCGCTCCCCCGAGGCCGATCCCGACGTCGCACAGCAGACTCTGAGCGCGGGCTCAGGCTGACCGGCGGCGCGATAGCTAAGGTTGAGTCGGCTCACTCACTCGTCGATATGACACGTCGCGGGCCGAATCTTGGCTCGTGTACCACTAGCCGACGGAAGGATTGCCGGTTTCCCGCACCCCGGGCGCGAGACGGCTCGCGGGCCGTTCCAGCCTCCGCAGCAGGCGCCGCATCGTCATCGCGATCGGCGCCGTCGTCCTGCTCGCGGTCGCGACGGTCGGTGGTTTCGTGCTTGCCGGCGACTCCAGCAGCCCCAAGGTTGCCAGCGCGCCGTTGACGACCGCGGCGGCGGCCGAATCACCTACCGACTCGCCGACACCCTCAGCGACGCCCACCAGCGCCGAGCCATCGGTCTCGGTGCCACCGCCCGCGCCGAGCCATTCCGTCGATTCCGAACCGCCGCCGGTCGTCACGCGGACAATCCCCGCCGTCAGCGGAACGGTCGGCGTGACGACAGTGACGTACATCGACACGACGCGTACGACACCGCCCCGGGGCGACTCCGACGAACAGCCCAGCCGCACGCTGAACGTGACGATCCGCTATCCGGTCGCGAACGCGGGCGGCGACGGAGAGATCGACAATGCGCCCGTCCGTCCAGGCAACTACCCGCTGCTGGTTTTCGCCCACGGCTTCAACGTCTCCGCCGACACGTATGCAGCCCTCGAACGCGAGGTGGCGCTGGCGGGATTCATCGTCGCCGCGCCGGACTTCCCGATGTCGAGCAGCGCTCTCCCCGGCGAGGCCGACGAGAGCGACCTCGGCAACCAGGCCGGTGACGTCAGCTTCGTCATCAGTAGCCTGCTCGACCCCGCCGCCGTCCCGCAGCTGCTGGCCGGCCACATCTCGGGCGGGCAGGTCGGCGTGTTCGGACATTCGGACGGCGGCGTCACGGCGGCTGCGGCGGCGTACAACTCCAGCGCCTACGACTCCCGGATCGGTGCGGCGGCGATCCTGTCCGGCGGCGAGGAGGCCTACCCCGGCGGCTGGTTCACCGCTGGCATCCCGCCGCTGCTGACCGTTCAGGGCACCGACGACGGCATCAATCCGTACTCGGACGGGGTGGAGATCTACTACGACGATCCGGGAACGCCGAAGTACCTGGTCGACGTCAACGGCGGCGGCCACCTCCCGCCGTTCACCACCGACGACATCCGTCCCGCCATCTCGGTCCTGATCTCGGACTTCTTCGCTGCCTATCTCAAGCACGATGCAGCCGCGCTGGCTCGAATCCCTGGCGACGCCAGCGTCGACATCTTGAGCCTCGCGGGGATCGAACTGCCGTGACCTCCCCCGCCACGCAGCGGGCGATGAGCGGCTGGGGTCGGAACACCTGGTCGAGCGCGTCCGTCACGACCGCGCGGGACATCGGTCAGCTCCGCGCCGCGTTGTCGGCCAACGATCGCCGGCCGTTCCTGCCGCGGGGCCTCGGCCGGGCGTACGGCGACGCGGCTCTCAATGGCGACGGCGAAATCCTGGACATGACGTCCCTGGCGGGCGTCCGTTCCCATGACCCGGAAACCGGACTGACCGACGTGTGGGCCGGCACCAGCATCGACGACCTGCTCCGCCGTTTCGTCCCGCGGGGTTGGTTCCCCCCGGTGACCCCCGGGACGAGATACGTCACGGTCGGCGGCGCCATCGCCAGCGATGTGCATGGCAAGAACCACCACGTCGCCGGCAGCTTCAGCCAGCACGTGACCTCGTTCAACCTGCTGACGCCGGACGGCGAGCTCCGCACCGTCCGCCCGGGCGAGCCGGCTTTCCGGGCTACGGCCGGCGGCATGGGCCTGACCGGCGTCATCGTGGCGGCCACCGTGCAACTGCTTCCGGTCCGGACGAGCGCGATGCTCGTCCGGACCGAACGGCTTGGCGACCTGGACGCGCTCATGAGCCGGATGCAGGAGCGGGATGGCGCGTACCGCTATTCCGTCGCCTGGCTGGACACGCTGGCCAGTGGCCGGTCGCTCGGGCGCGGTGTCCTGACCTGCGGCGAGCACGCCGAGCTGGAGCAGCTCGAGGGCCGGTGGGCTGCGGACCCGCTGCGGTATCGGTCCCGGGCGGTCCTCGCGACGCCGCCCGGCATTCCCGGCGGGCTGCTGCGGCCGGCGACCGTGGGCGCCTTCAACGAGCTCTGGTTCCGGCGGGCGGCCATCGACGGCGAGGAGCTCGAAAGCATCGGACGGTTCTTCTACCCGCTGGACGGCGTTCGCGATTGGAACCGGATCTACGGCCCCCGCGGATTCCTGCAGTACCAGTACGTGGTGCCCGACGCGGCTGACGACGTGGTGACGGAATCGGTGCGGCGACTCTCGGCTGCCCGTAGCCCGGCGTTCCTAGCCGTCCTGAAGCGCTTCGGTGCGGGCAACGACGCCCCGCTGTCGTTCCCGATGCCGGGTTGGACGCTGGCCCTCGATCTGCCGGAGTCGATGCCCGGCCTGACACCACTGCTTCGGGGACTGGACGAGCTGGTCACGCAGGCCGGCGGCCGCGTCTATCTCTCGAAGGACTCCCGGCTGACCCCCGAGACGCTCCAGGCGATGTATCCCAGGCTCGAGGAGTGGCGGAGCCTGGCGGCCGACCTCGACCCGCAGGGGCGAATGGCGAGTGATCTGAGCCGGCGGGTCGGCCTGCGGTCTCGCGCTACGTGACGGCCGGCTAGCGCGGCAGCCGGCGCACGGCGCCGTACGGCAACAGCCGCAGCAGCCAGGCGAACGCCACCAGCGGCCGCGGCACCCACACGGTCCGCTGCCCGGCCCGTAACGCGCGGACCAACGCGACCGCGACCTGATCGGGCGTACTCGACAGCGGGGCCTTCGACATCCCGGCCGTCATAGACCCGATCACGAACCCCGGCCGGACGACCAGCACGTTCGCCCCACTTCCGTCCAGCGCCATCGCCAGCCCGGACCCCAAGGCGTCCAGCCCCGCCTTGCTCGCCCCGTACACGAAGTTCGCGCGGCGACCGCGCACCGCCGCGATCGAGGAGAACACGACCAGCGTCCCGCGGCCCTGCGCCCGCAGGTGCTTCGCGGCTTCGAGGAGTACGACGGCCTGTGCGACCAGGTTCACCTGCAGGATTTCGGCGGCGTGCTGCGGCTCGTCCTCGGCGCGCTGTTGATCGCCCAGGACGCCGAACGCCGGCAGCACGACGTCGATGGGACCCTCGGCGAAGGCCTCGGCGACGACGGCCTGAGCCGCGCTCAGGTCGGTGGCGTCGAACGGGCGTTGCTCGACGTACAGCCCGGGAAACTCCCGGCGTAGGTCGTCCGCCACAGCGGAGATCCGGACCAGGTCACGGCCGGCGAGGACGACGGAATCCGGGCGCAGCTGCCGGACGGTGGCCAAGCCGATGTCGCTCGTACCGCCCAGCAGCAGGACACGCCCCCCCGGTTGGGTCATTCCCTCGTCACAGCTGCACGGCGGCGATGAAGAACCCCAGCCACACCGCACCGCACGCGCCCAGCAACCGATCGTGCATGAACAACTGCTCAGGCGCTTCGCCACCGCCGCTGTCGTTGCGGATGAGGTAGACGACGAGAGCGGCGGTCAGCGGCAGCGCCGACAACAGGGCGAGCGCTCGGCTGTCGTGCATCGGTGAGGACAGCGCCCAGCCGACGTAGGCGAGCACCATGGCGGCGGCGGACGCCGTGCGGAGCCCGGCGAGCCAATCGCGCTGGTACGCGTGCAGCACGGACCGGCCCGTTTCGTTCGTCGCGGCGACCCGGATGAACTCCGCCAGGCGCTTGCCGAGCGCGACGGTCAGCGCGCCGAACGTGCAGACTGCCAAGAACCACTCCGACGGTGGGACGCCGGTGCCGATCGCACCGCCCACCGCCCGGAGCAGGAAACCGAAGCTGACGACCGTCACCTCGACGTAAGGCAGACCCTTGATGCCTGCGCTGTAGGTGATGGTGACCAGCAGGTAGATCCCGACGACGACGGTCAGCATTTGCCGACCGCTTGCCGCCGCGAGGCCCAGCGCACCGAAGGCGAGTGCAATCGCCATGAACCAGGCCGTCCGCTGGCTGACCTCGCCGGCGGCGATCGGGCGGAAACGCTTACGCGGGTGGCTCCGGTCGGTCTCGACATCGAGGAGGTCGTTGACCAGGTAGCCGGCCGACGCCGCGCAGGAGAACGCGACGAACACGAGTGCCGCGCGGAGCGCGATGTGGCTGTCGAAGATTGCGCCGGCCGCGAGCGGTGCGGTCAGCACGAGGGCGTTCTTGACCCACTGCTCCGGCCGGCACGCGCGAACCAGAGCGCCGGAGAAGCGTGGGCGGCTGAGCGCCGGCGCGGTTGCGACGACGGTCGTGTCCAGTGCGGTCATCGGGTAGCCAGACTCACGAAGTCGCGGGACGACGGGGTGTCGTAACGATCAGCCGCATGCTCCATGTCGGGCAGCAGGTTCGTCGGGGTTCCGGACATGTACGTCACGAAGGACGTCCAGTAAGGGTTGATGTCCAGTTCCATTCCTCGAACGCTGCCTGCACGAACAAGCAAGTCGGCCAAAGTGCCGGCAGTCAGCCGGTTCCCCGCGACGTAAACCATGCCGCCGTCGGGCCGCGTTCCGATGCCCGATCGCCAGACGTACTTCGCGTTGCCGAGGGTCGCGCCCCAGGCATTGCCGTCGTTCGTCTGCACGCCCGGCACCATCGCGCCGTCTTCGACGATCAAGGCCAGGTTCTGGCGGACCGCGGCGATGTTGGCGGACATCGCGATGTCACGGCCCCACTGACCGATCGTCATGGTGCCGTCCTGGTAGAAGACCATCGACGCGGCCCCGTCCACGAGCGGCTTGGCGACGCGGCCGTCGGCGTAATAGCCGCCCTTCGAGTCATCGAGCCGGAAGCCCGAGTTGAAAGCCGCCAGCACCCCGCTGCGCTGCGCCGGCGGCAGGTAGGTCAGCTGCGACCAGTCGCCGCCCGGGTCGAGCGTTCCGGGGTGCAGCGCGGCCTTGACCAGCGCCGGGTTCCACCAGACGACACCCGCGGTGTAGCTCGTGTGCTCAGCATCCGGCCGCATGAAGGTCGCCGCCATCGCGGGATGGCCGTCCGGGGTGGCTGCCAGCATCTGCCACTGACCCTCTGTCGCCAGCGGCGGGGTGGCGGGCGGCGTGACTGTGCCGGGCAGTTGTGGGCCGTACGAAGCGAGCTTGCTCGCGGTCACGCTGGCCGGGGCCGGCTCCTCAGGGGGCGCGACAAGCGGAGAGTGAGCGTCAGGGGTGCCGTTCACCTTCGGAGGCGTGTACGACTGCTTTTCCATCCAGTTGACCATCGAGCCGAGGTGGTGGTCGCGAGCCCACTCGGCGATCTTGGCGGAGGCCTTGTCGTTGCCGGGCTGACTGAGTGCCGCCGACACTCCGTACCCGACGAGCGCGGCACATACGAGCAGGATGGCGAGGGTCGTCTGGAGGATGCGGCGGCGCAGCCGCCGGCGCGGCTTGACCACCACGGGCGGGGGGACCGCAACGTCCTCAGGCTCGATCACATCGACCGCGACGGACGCGCCACGGTCGTCAAAAGAACCGGCCTCAGCCGGAACAGCGGGTTGTGCCGTCGCATCACTTCGGTGACGCCCCGGACCCTCGGTAGATACCGAGCGTCGCCGCATTGGCCGCACCTCCGTTGCTGTGACCGGGCTCACGTACTGTACCTGGTTAGCACCCGGTAACAAAGCCGACGCGAAATTCGCGCGTGCTTGATGAACACAGTGCGTTAGGGCGATTACCGTGCGTAGTCGAATTTGATCTTCGGGAGCGCGCGAAATCGCGATCAAGCGAATTCACAGCATGAGCAGTTAACCTTCCGCGAACCCAACGCAACTGCGTTACACACAGGAAGGCAGGGCCGGTGGCCGGCGATGATCCCGAATACGGACGCCTCCCGCTGCCACCGAAGCTCTCGCCGCGGCGAGGCAAGACGACGACCGCCCGGCCGATCCCGCACCACGAACGACAGGTCCGGCGACCCCACCGTTGGCTGACGGTGACCGCGGGGGTCTTGAGCCTCGGCGTCCTCGGCACCAGCGTTTTCGGCTACGGGTACTACCGCAAGCTCGACAGCAACATCAAGCGGGTCGACGTCTTCAACTACGCAGCCGACGCTGACCGTCCGGCGAAGGCTCCCGACAAGTCGATGAACATCCTGCTCGTCGGTTCCGATTCGCGGGACGGCGCAACGCCCGAACAACTCGAGGAGTTCAACACCACCACCGACGGCGGCGGGCTCAACACCGACACCATCATGTTGATGCACATTTCGCCGAGTAACGACGTCACGATGGTGTCGTTTCCCCGCGACAGCTGGGTGAAAATTCCCGGTCACGGTGAATTCAAGATCAATGCCGCATTTGCGGACGGCGAGGCGGATCACAAAGGCGGCGGTCCGGCCCTTCTCACGCAGACGGTCGAAAACCTCACCGGAGTTCACATCGATCACTTCATCGAGGTCGGCTTCTTCCAGTTCGTCAACATCAGCAACGCCATCGGCGGCGTGCAGGTGTGCATCGCAACGCGGAACCACACCGGTGCGTACGACACGAACAGCGGCGTGGACCTTCCCGAGGGTGTCTCGACGATCTCCGGGGCACAGGCGTTGGCGTTCGTCCGTCAGCGCTACAACCTGCCTGCGGACGACTACGACCGGATCGATCGCCAGCGCCGGTTCATTGCGGCCGCAGTCCGCAAGATCAAGACCATTCGTAACCCGGCGACCATCAACGCGCTGTTCCAGACGATCACCCAAAGCCTGACCGTGGACAGCGGCCTGTCGGGTCAGGAACTGCTCAACCTCGCCAATCGTCTGCAGAACGTTGACCTCAGCGCGCTCGAGTTCTCGACGCCTCCCGTCATCGACCCGCACGAGCCCAAGTACCTCGACAACGGCCAGTACGTCAGTTACGTCCAACTCGACATGGCCAAGCTGCCGGCCTTCTTCGCCAACGCGACCAGCAACAACCCGGTCGCTCCCGCCCCATCGAACTCCGCCTCCCCCTCGCCCAACCCGACTCCGGTGGCGCCGTCGAAGATCACCGTCAATGTGCTCAACGGACGCGGTACAGCGACCGGCGCAAGTGACACCCGGAAGATCTTGACGAGTCTCGGCGTCAACGTGAACAGCATCGGCGATACGAGCCGCACTGACACCACGTCGATCCGCTACGCGCCCTCGCAGGTCGCCGCGGCGTTCACGCTCGGAAAGGCAATCCCCGGAGTCACGATGGTCGTCGACAACTCACTCGGCTCGACGATTCAGCTGGTCCTCGGTACCGACAACCTGCGGATCGGCGACCCCACGACCAGCCTGTACGTGCCCACCTTGCCAACAACGCCAGCGCCGGCGACCGGCCCGTCGAGCGGGCCGAACTCGGTGCCAGTGAACGCCAACAACCTCGACTGCGGGCCGTAGCGCGACGAGCGCTACCGGCCTCGGGGCGCCAGCGGGCCAGAATGGATCGACGGCGAAAGCGGGAGGGTCACGGATGACGGCGAACGAGACGAAGACACCGGACGGCACGGCACGACGCGGTCGCACCGTCACCCCGAACAAGTGGTGGACCCTCGCCGCGGTCTGCCTCGGCACGTTCATGTTGCTGCTCGACATCACGATCGTGAACGTCGCGCTGCCGGACATCCAGACCTCGCTCGACGCGTCCTTCTCCGACCTGCAGTGGGTGATCGATGCGTACGCGCTGACGCTCGCCGCCCTCTTGCTTACGAGCGGCTCACTGGCCGACATGTACGGCCGGCGCAAGCTCTACCTCGTCGGCATCGTGGTGTTCACCGCCGCCTCGATGCTGTGCGGGTTCGCCCCGAGCAGCCTGTTCCTGGAAATCTCGCGAGGAGCCCAGGGGGTCGGCGGCGCGATCATCTTCTCGGTTTCGTTAGCCCTGCTCGCCGACGCCTTCCGCGGCAAGGACCGCGGCGTGGCGTTCGGCACCTGGGGCGCGATCACCGGCATCGCTGTATCGATCGGTCCACTGCTCGGCGGCGCGCTGACGTCGGGACTGTCCTGGCGGTGGATCTTCTTTGTGAACCTACCGGTAGGCATCGTCGCCTTGGTCATCACCGTCGTCAGGGTGAGCGAGTCGAAAGCGCCGGTTGCTCGTCGGCCCGACTGGCCGGGCGTGGTCACCTTCACGGGCGCGCTGGCATCTCTGGTCTACGGCCTGATCGAGTCCAGTGAGCGGTCCTTCAGTGACGGGCTCGTGATCGGCTGCCTGGCCGGCGCGGTCGTGCTGTTGGCCTGCTTCCTCGTCGCCGAGCGCACCGGCAAGCACCCGATGTTCGACCTCAGCCTGTTCAGGGTGCCGACGTTCAGCGGCGGCCTCGTCGCGGCCTTCGGTCTGAGTTCGTCGATCTTTTCGATGTTGCTGTACCTGGTGCTCTATATCCAGGACGTGCTGGGCTACAGCCCGTTCCAAACCGGACTCCGGCTGTTGATCATCTCCGGCGGCATCCTGCTGACCTCGTTCGTCGCCGGGCGACTCACTGAACATGTGTCGGTCCGGTTCTTGATCAGCCCCGGGCTGCTGATCGTCGGGATCGGGTTGCTCCTGATGCGAGGTCTCGACGCCCAGTCGTCCTGGACGCACCTGATCCCGGGCTTCATCGTCGCGGGTGTGGGGATCGGTCTGGTCAACCCGCCGCTGGCCTCGACCGCCGTCGGCGTGGTGCAACCCGCCCGCGCCGGGATGGCTTCTGGCATCAGCTCAACGTTCCGGCAGGTCGGCATTGCCACCGGCATCGCACTGCTGGGCACGCTGTTCGCAAACCGGACCCGCGACGAAGTCACCCACCGGCTGACGACGATCCCGGGCGCCGACGAGCACGCGAGTCAGATCGTCGCCTCGGTCCGCTCCGGGCAGATCGGCGCGGCCATCGAGAAGCTGCCCGAAAGCCTCCGGGCGCCGGTCGGGACGGCGGTCAAGGGCGCGTTCACCAGCGGCCTCGACCTGATCCTGCTCGTTGGGGCGATCATCGCGTTGGTCGCCGCGGCGATCACGCTCGTCACGATCCGCCCGAAGGACATCGTCCAGCGCTGAGGCGCAGCCTCACAGGCCGAGCGAACGACCCACGATCTCCTTCATGATCTCGTTCGTCCCGCCATACTCTTTCGGCGACGGGAGACGTTGAGGTTAACGATCAAAAGCCGCCACAAACTCGCGAACGCGTGTTTGTGGGCTTGCTCGTACCCCTGGGGGGTATTAGCGTCCGGTAGGTCTGACAACACAGCGGGAGCGGACGTGGCAGCAGCCCCGGGCTACAGCGAGAGCAAGGACGCCGTCCAGAAGCGGCTGCGACGGATCGAAGGCCAGGTCCGCGGTCTACAGCGGATGGTCGAGGACGACGCATACTGCATCGACGTCCTCACCCAGGTCTCGGCCGTCACGAAAGCGCTCCAGGCCGTTGCGTTGGAACTTCTCGACGACCACCTCGGGCACTGCGTGGCTCAAGCCGTGGCGGGCGGCGGACCGGACGCCCAAGAGAAGCTCGAGGAGGCCTCGGCCGCGATCGCGCGCCTGGTTCGCTCGTGAACCGGGTTCCGCGCCTGCTCGTCGTACACCACACGGTCTCGCCCGCGACGGAGGAACTGCTCGACGCCGTCCTCCGCGGCACCCGCGACGACGCGCTCGGCCCGGCGGGCTCGCTGGAGGTCGTCGTCGTCCCGGCGTTGGCGGCCGGCGCGCCGGATGTCCTCGCCGCTGACGGTTTCCTGCTCGGCACGCCGGCGAACATCGGCTACATCTCCGGGGCGCTCAAGCACTTCTTCGACACCGTGTACTACCCGTGCCGGGCCGGGACGAAGGGTCGGCCGTACGGCGCGTACGTCCACGGCAACCAGGACAGCACGGGGGCGGTGCGGGCCATCGAGACGATCACGAAGGGTCTCGGTTGGATGTCCGTCGCGCCTGTCCTCACGGTGCCGGGCCCGATCAGCAAACCGGATCGCGAGGCAGCCTACGAGCTGGGTGCGACCGTCGCGGCGACGCTGCTCGCCGCCTGACGTCGTAGCGCCTTGGCGTTACGCCTCGGCGGCGGCGGTGTCGTGCTTCGGGGTGGGGCGGTAGAACACGACCAGGTGCGCGATCGAGCCACCGATACCGGCGACGATCGCGATCCAGAAGCCCCACCAGCCCGAGAATGCCTCCGGGTCGCCGATCGCGTGGTCGATCGAGAACCGGCCCGCACCCAGCGTGGCAACTGCCAGCCCGATCGTGGCCAGGACGAGGTTGTACTCGTAGCCGTGGTTCATGCTGAAGAAGCCGTTGCTGCGGTTGGCGGTCCACCCGGCGACGATCATCACGCCGATCATGCCGGCGCAGGCGAGCGGCGTGAGGAAGCCGAAGGCGAGGAGCAGGCCGGAGCCGATCTCGGTCGAAGCGGCCATGAGTGCGTGCAGCTTGCCGGGCTTCATGCCGATGCTCTCGAACCACCGCGAGGTGCCCGGAATCCTGCCGCCGAGGAAGAACTTCTGGTAGCCGTGCGCCGCAAGGGTCAGACCGACGATGATCCGCAGGATCACCAGGGCGGTGCTGAACGCGTTGTAGTAGCTGCTGTCGAGCTGCACGTCTCGTTCCTCTCAAGAACAGGTCCACAGGCCGGCCGCTCGGGCAGGCGTGAGCAAACGTATCGGTCGAGGCCGCCGTACCTCTGACGCCCACGCCCGATGCCTTGACCGGTCAACGCGAAATATCTTCGCGGGCATTCCATCGCCGCTATGTCGCCGATGTGTCGCCGACGTGTCGCCACGCACCTCACGCCACGCCAGCACCGCGTCCTAACGCCCGATCGTCGCGAACTAGACTTGTCACCCGCAGGTCGCGGCTGGATAAGCCAGCCGCTGACGACAGTCGACGCACAAATGGGGCGATGACGGATGACGCAGGCGATGCCTGGTCAAGCGGATCCCGACGAATTCGGGATGAACGAATGGCTGGTACAGGAGAAGTACCAGGCGTACCTCGCGGACCCGGCGTCGGTGGACGCGGTCTGGCAGGAATTCTTCGCGGACGAAAGCCGCGCCGGCGGTAACGGTGCCCCGTCCGCGGCCCCGACCCCGGCTGCCGCCCCGGCACCAGCGCCCGCTCCTGCCCCAGCCCCGGCGGCCACCGTCACCTCGACGCCGCCGGTCACCCTGGCCGCGGTGCCGGCGCCGACACCCGCCCAGTCCCCCGCCGTGCCGCTGAACGGCGCGGCGAAGCCGCTGCGCGGCGCTGCCGCGCGCACCGCCATCAACATGGAGGCGTCGCTGCACGTCCCCACGGCGACGAGCGTGCGTACGTTCCCCGCGAAGCTGCTGGCCGACAACCGCTTCGTCATCAACCGTCACCTGGCACGAAACCGCGGCGGCAAGGTCTCGTTCACCCACCTCATCGGGTACGCGCTGGTGCGCGCTGCGCGCGAGGTGCCGGTGATGAACTGCTCGTACGCGGTGGTCGACGGCAAACCGATGGTCGTCGCGCCGGAGCACATCGGCCTCGGCATCGCGATCGACCTACAGAAGGCTGACGGCAGCCGCAGCCTGGTCGTGGCCAGCATCAAGAACGCGGACACGCTGGACTTCAGCGGCTTCTTGACCGCGTACGAGGACATCGTGCGCCGGGCCCGGGCCAACAAGCTGACGCTCGACGACTTCGCCGGAACCACGATCAGCCTGACCAACCCAGGCGGCATCGGCACCGAGCACTCGATCCCGCGGCTGATGGAGGGCCAAGGCACGATCGTCGGCGTCGGGGCGATGGAACTGCCGCCCGCATTCCAGGGGGCGAGCGAGGACACGCTCAGCGACCTCGGCATCAGCCCGAGCATCACGCTGACCAGCACGTACGACCACCGCGTCATCCAGGGCGCCCAGTCGGGCGAGTTCCTCCGCCGGATGCACCAGCTGTTGCTCGGCGAGGACGGCTTCTACGACGACGTCTTCTCCAGCCTTCGGATTCCGTACGAGCCGGTCCGCTGGGTGCCCGACAGCCGACCCCGCCCGGGCGAGCCCGACAAGTCCGCCCGCGTCGCCGAGATCATTCACGCCTACCGGGTCCGCGGCCACCTGATGGCCGACACCGACCCGTTGGAGTTCAAGGTCCGGGCCCACCCCGACCTGGACATCGTCGGCCACGGCTTGTCGTTGTGGGATCTCGACCGGTACTTCCCGGTCGGTGGATTCGCCGGCGAGAAGCGGATGCGGCTGCGCGACGTGCTGGGCGTGCTGCGGGATTCGTACTGCCGGACCATCGGCGTCGAGTACATGCACATGCAGGACCCGATCCAGCGCGAGTGGATCCAGAGCCACGTCGAGGTCAAGCACAGCCGGCTCGACCTGGCTCAGCAGTTGCACCTGCTCGAGCGGCTCAACGCGGCCGAAGCCTTCGAGTCGTTCCTGCAGACGAAGTACGTCGGGCAGAAGCGGTTCTCGCTCGAGGGTGGCGAGGCGTCGATCCCTCTCCTCGACCAGATCCTGAGCAGCGCCGCCGAGGCCGGGCTCGACGAGGTCGTCATCGGCATGCCGCACCGCGGCCGGCTCAACGTGCTGGCGAACATCGTCGGCAAGTCATACGCGCAGATCTTCCGCGAGTTCGAAGGCAACATCGACCCCGGCAGCGTCTACGGCTCGGGTGACGTGAAGTACCACCTCGGCACCTCAGGCACGTTTACGGCCCGAGACGGCAAAACCATCGCCGTATCCCTGACGAGCAACCCCAGCCACCTCGAAGCCGTCGATCCCGTGCTCGAGGGCATCGCCCGCGCGAAGCAGGACATCATCGGCAAGGGCAACGAGGGCTTCACCGTCCTGCCGCTGCTCATGCACGGCGACGCGGCGTTCGCCGGTCAGGGCGTCGTCGCCGAAACACTGCAGATGGGCCAGCTGCGCGGCTACCGGACCGGCGGCACGATCCACCTCGTCATCAACAACCAGGTCGGCTTCACGACCGGCCCGCGCTCTGCGCGCTCCAGCGTGTACTGCACCGACGTGGCCCGCATGGTGCAGGCGCCGATCTTCCACGTGAACGGCGACGACCCGGAGGCCTGCCTGCGGGTGGCCCGGCTCGCCTTCGCGTATCGGGAGCAGTTCCACGCCGACGTCGTGATCGACATGGTCTGTTATCGCCGCCGCGGTCACTCCGAGGTCGACGAACCCTCGTTCACCCAGCCGTTGATGTACCGCTCGATCCGTAACAAGCGCAGCGTGCGCAAGCTCTACATGGAATCGCTGATCGGCCGCGGTGACATCACGATCGAGGACGCCGAGAACTCGCTGCGCAACTACTCCGAACACCTGGAAAAGGTGTTCAAGGAGACGCACGACACCGAGGGCGCCGAGCCGATCTTCGTCGGCGAACCGCCGCCCATGCCCACCGACATCCACAGCGCGATCTCGCCCGAAACGCTGGAGCGGGTGGCGGCGGCACAGGTCGCGATCCCGGAGGGCTTCGCGGCGCACCCGAAGGTGGTCCAGCAGCTCAGCGCCCGGGCCGACTCGGCGCGCAACGGCGGCATCGACTGGGCGGCGGCCGAATCGTTCGCGTTCGGCTCCCTGCTCCTTGACGGTCACCCGATCCGGCTCGCCGGACAGGACTCGCGTCGCGGCACGTTCGGCCAGCGGCACGCCGTGATCATCGACCAGGAGACCGGCGACGAGTTCGTACCGCTGCGCAACCTCGGGCCGGATGCCGCACCGTTCAACGTGTACGACTCGTTGCTGTCGGAGTACGCGGCGATGGGCTTCGAATACGGCTACGCCGTCGCGCGCCCCGACGCACTCGTGCTGTGGGAAGCGCAGTTCGGCGACTTCGCCAACGGCGCTCAATCGATCATCGACGAGTTCATCTCCTCGTCCGAGGCCAAGTGGGGCCAGCGCAGCGGCGTCGTGCTGTTGCTACCGCACGGCTACGAGGGCCAGGGCCCGGATCACTCGTCCGCGCGGGTCGAGCGTTATCTCCAGATGTGCGCGGAGGAGAACATGACGGTCGCGATGCCGTCCTCCCCCGCTTCGTACTTCCACCTGCTTCGACGGCACGTCCTCGGCGGGGCACACCGCCCGCTTGTCGTATTCACGCCGAAGTCGATGCTGCGACTGAAGGCGGCCGCGTCCGCGCCGGAGCAGCTGACCAACGCCGGGTTCCAGGAAGTCATTCCGGACGGCACGGTTACCAACCCGGCCGCGATCCGCCGGGTGCTGCTATGCGCCGGCAAGGTGTTCTACGACCTCGACGCCGAACGCCGCAAGCAAGGCCGTACCGACGTCGCGATGCTGCGGGTGGAGCAGCTGTACCCGATCCCGGAGGACCAGATCCACGACCTCGTCGAGTCGTACCCGAACGCCACCGACGTGGTGTGGGTGCAGGAGGAGCCGGCGAACCAGGGTCCTTGGGGACACATGGCGCTCGCCCTGCACGCCCGTCTCGGCCTGCGCCGTATCTCGCGTCCGGCATCGGCGAGCCCGGCGACCGGCTCGGCGCGGCGCAGCGAGGCACAGCAACGCGCGCTCGTCAGCGCGGCCTTCGACGACCTCGGGTAGGACCGGATGTACGCAACCGACAAGGGTCTCGAGGAACTCGTCGAACGGCGAGGCGACGAAGAGGTCAGCTACGCGGCGCTTGCCGACGCGATGCGGGCCTTCGTCGACCTCCATCCGGAGATGGAACTCCCGATCGAACGCCTCGCGACGTTCCTCGCCCGCGACGACGCCGACGACTGAGCGGTCTCCGTTACCCGGACGTTGGGGGCGGACGGGAGGAGCCTGGCCAGGAGCCGGAGCGCGGACGACGTCCGACCTAGATCCGGGCGACGCCGTCCCGACGGGCAGCAGCGGCCACGGCCTCGGCGACAGCCGGGCCGACCCGGTGGTCGAACACCGACGGGATGATGTAGTCCGGTGCGAGCGCATCGCCGACAAGAGCGGCGATCGCGTCCGACGCGGCCAGCTTCATGTTCTCGGTGATCCGGCTGGCCCGCACGTCCATCGCGCCCTTGAGCACACCCGGGAAAGCCAGGACGTTGTTGATCTGGTTCGGGTAGTCGCTGCGGCCGGTCGCCACGACGGCGGCCGTCTTCAGGGCCTCAGCCGGCTCGATCTCGGGCGTCGGGTTCGCCATCGCGAAGATGATCGAATTCGGCGCCATCGTGGCGGCGACCCCGTCCGGAATACGACCGGCGGACAGGCCGATGAACACGTCCGCACCGGCCATCGCGTCGATGATGCTGCCGGTCCGGCCTTGCTTGTTCGACAGTGCAGCGACCTGTGCCTTGTGCCCGGTCAGGTCCATCCGGTCCGGGCCGAGGATCCCCTTCGAGTCGGCGATCGCGATCTCGCCGACGCCGGCGGCGATCAGGATGCGCGACACCGCAAGACCCGACGCGCCGGCGCCACTCACGACCACGCGGAGGTCGGCGAGCGTACGGCCGGTGAGCTTCGCCGCGTTCTCCAACGCGGCGAGCGTGACGATGGCGGTGCCGTGCTGGTCGTCGTGGAAGATCGGAATGTCGAGGCGCTCCTGCAGCCGCTCCTCGATGTCGAAGCAGCGGGGGGCCGAGATGTCCTCGAGGTTGATGCCTCCGAAGGCCGGCGCAATCCGCGCCACCGTCTCGACGATGTCATCGACGCTCGTGCAGTCGAGGGCGATCGGCACCGCGTTGACGCCGGCGAACTCCTTGAACAGGAGCGCCTTGCCCTCCATCACCGGGAGCGAGCCGAGCGGACCGATGTCCCCGAGCCCCAACACCGCGGTGCCGTCGGTGACGACCGCCACGGCGTTCGACTTCCAGGTGTAGTCGTAGACCTTGTCGGGGTCCGCGGCGATGGCCAAGCAGACCTCAGCCACACCCGGTGTGTACGCCAGCGACAGGTCGTCCGCCCCGCGCAGCGGCACGGACGATACGACCTCGATCTTGCCGCCGCGGTGTAACGCGAAGACCGGCGTTTCGTCCGCCAGTCCCTCCGTAGGCGCGACGCCGTCGACCGGTGAGGTCGTCATTTCCCGTGCTCCTCTTCAGCTGCCACATTGCGAGCTGCCAAGCCCGATCCCCACCGGAAGCTCAGCGAACAACAACGCATCGTCCCACAGCGCTGGTCTACGGCTGTCTTGGGTCAGGCACGCTCCTGGCCAGACGGCGCCGTGCTCTAGTTTTGCGGGCATGCAGACCGAGCAACTCCCGATCGAAGGCGGCTTCGTCGTCACGCCGATCGTCCGCGGCGACAGCCGCGGGCACTTCGCCGAGACCTTCCGGGCGAACGTCTTCGAGCAGGCCACGGGCCATCCCTTTCACCTCGCGCAGGCGAACACCAGTTTCTCGACCCAGGGGGTGGTACGAGGCGTGCACTTCGCGCTGGTTCCGCCCGGGCAAGCTAAGTACGTCTGCTGCCTGCAAGGCCGGATCGTCGACTTCGTCATCGACATCCGGGTCGGCAGTCCGACCTTCGGCTCGCATGCCGCGGTTATTCTCGACGACGTCGACCGGCGCGCTGTCTACCTCGCCGAAGGGCTGGGGCATGCGTTCTGCGTACTGTCCGAAACCGCGACGGTGAACTACTACTGCTCGACCCCGTACACCCCCGAGAACGAGTTCGGCGTGAACCCGCTGGACGAAGACCTGGCCCTGCCCTGGCCGGAGGACGTCAAGGTTCTGGTGTCACCGAAGGACGCCGAGGCTCCGTCGCTGGCCGAAGCTCGCGCCGCCGGTCACCTGCCCGACTACGCCGTCTACCGGTCCTTCATCGACAGCCTCCGCGGCACCACCTCCTGAGTTGCCGGCTGCCGTCGGACCTCGCCCCACAAACATCAACGAACAGGACAGAATCAAGCCGTGCCCGACACAGCAGACACAGCCGACCGCCCCGCCCGTGAGCCCTTCTCGGCCCCGGCCCGCACAACCGCCGGCGATACCGTCACGGTGACCGTGCCGGCCGAAGGTGCGTACCTCGCGCTCCTCCGGATGGTGACCGCCGGGCTCGCCGCGCGCCTCGACTTCAACGTCGACGAGATCGAAGACCTCAAGATCGCCGTCGACGAGGCGTGCGCGATGTTGCTCGCGCAAGCGCTCGCTGGCAGCGACGTCCGCGTCGGCTTCACCGTTGCGGACGACTCGATCGCGATCGAGGTGGCCGTCCCGACAATCGAAGGCCAGGAGCCCTCCCGCGACACATTCTCGTGGACCGTGCTGACCGCCCTTGCCGGCGAGGTGGATGCGAGGGCCGACCTGGAGAAGGTCGTGACCATCACGCTCCGCAAGACCCGATCGGGCAGCTAATGGCTGGACCTCCGCACTCGTCGAGCATGGGCTCCGATGCTCCGGATGCCGTCGAATTGATCGAGATCGACACCGAAGTCATCGAAATCGTCGAAGCCGTCGAGGCAGATGGCGTCGACGGTTCGACGCCCACCGACGAGCGGTCTCGGCAGCGAGCCGCCGACCGGGCGCATGCGCACGAGCTGTTCGCGCGGCTCGGCGCGGCCGTTCCGGACTCGGTCGAGGCCAAGGCGATCCGGGACGAGCTCGTCCGGATGCACCTGCCCCTCGTCGAGTACTTGGCCCGCCGGTTCCGCAACCGCGGCGAGCCGTACGACGACCTCGTTCAGGTGGCGACGATCGGCCTCATCAAGAGCGTGGACCGGTTCGATACGGAGCGCGGTGTCGAGTTCTCGACGTACGCGACGCCGACCATCGTCGGCGAGATCAAGCGGCACTTTCGGGACAAGGGCTGGACCATCCGAGTCCCCCGTCGCCTTCAGGAACTCAAGCTGGCGCTCACGAAGGCGACGGCTGACCTGGCCCAGCGAAACGGACGGGCGCCGACCGTCGCCGAGCTCGCCAGGTATCTCGAGCTCTCGGAGGAGGAGATCCTCGAGGGCATGGAGTCGGCTAACGCCTACTCCGCGATGAGCCTCGACGCCCCGGACGGCAGCGACGCGGATTCGCCCTCGGTCGCCGACTCCCTCGGCGTCGAGGACGACGCACTCGAAGGGGTGGAGTACCGCGAGTCGCTCAAACCGCTGCTCGAGCAACTCGCGCCGCGCGAGAAGCGGATCCTCATGCTTCGGTTCTTCGGCAACCAGACGCAGAGCCAGATTGCCGCCGAACTTGGCATCTCGCAGATGCACGTATCCCGGCTGCTCGCGCGCACTCTCGCCCAGCTGCGCGAAGGCCTCCTCATCGAGGAGTGACCCCGCGTCACTCCTCGATGTGATCCGGGCGGTACGCCGCCAGCAACAGCAGCAGCGCGACGGCAGCAGGGACCCCGACAGCCAGCGCGATCCAGGGCCTGCCGCTCGACCACACCTGGAGCGATACGAGCACAGCGATCAGCTCGACCAACAGGATCGGCGTGCGCGCCCGTCGACGGTTGGGCCCCAGCACCAGCAGGGCGGCCAGCAGGATCGTGACGACAACATCGGTAACGATGTAGCCGGCGGCGAGCTGCGAATCGGACGTCGCACTGAGCACCACGATGGCGATCGCGCCGGCGACGAGCGCCGCGGCTTGGACGGCGAGCAGCCCGCGTACGAGCGGCGTCAGCGGCCGGAGTTCGGTTCGGCCTCGGGATCGTCCGGCTGGCACGGCACGACCTTAGCGAGGCCGTCGGGATCCGCCGCGCGGGTAGGTCGCGGGTAAGCTCCGGACATGCGTGCGGTGCTCGTCATGAACCCCAAGGCGACCGGGACCACCGAACGAATGCGCGACGTCCTGGCGAGTGCGCTGGCGTCAGACCTGAAGGTCGACGTCGTCACCACCGAATACCGCGGGCACGCGTCCGAGATCGCCCGGCACGCGACGGCCGACCGGGTGGATTTCGTCGTTGCCCTCGGCGGCGACGGAACCATCAATGAGGTCGTCAACGGGCTCCTCGCCGAGGGCCCGGCACCCGGCCTCCCGGCGCTCGGGATTGTCCCGGCGGGCTGTACGAACGTGCTCGCGCGGGCCCTAGGCCTTCCGACCGACCCTGTCGACGCCACCTCCGTCCTGCTCGCGGGGGTACGCGAAGGCCGCAGCCGGCTGATCGGCCTCGGCCGGGCCGACGAGCGGTGGTTCACCTTCTGCGCCGGCCTCGGGCTCGACGCCGCCACCGTCCGCCGCGTGGAGAAGCGACGCACGACGACCAGCAGCGTGACGCCGTGGCAATACGCCCGGGCCGGTGTGGCCGAGTACTTCCTGCATCAACGACACCGCAAGCCGCAACTCACGCTGCACGCGCCACCGGCCGCGGATGCCGGCATCATGTTCGCGCTGGTCTGCAACACCAGGCCCTGGACGTATCTCGGCAACCGGCCGATCGACCCGTGCCCGGAGGCGAGTTTCGACACCGACCTCGACGTCTTCGGCCTGACAAAGATGTACACGGTCCCGACGTTGCGCACCCTGGCGCAGATGTTCGGTGACGGGCCGAACGGCAAGCGCGTCGTGCGACACCACGACTTGGCCGACGTCGTCATCACCGCGGCCAAACCGACACCGCTCCAGGTCGACGGCGACTACGTCGGCGAGGTCGAACGCGTCACTTTCCGTGCAATGCCGAACGCCCTCCGTGTTGTGGTGGGGGCCACTAACGCTCGGCTGAACGAATGACGACGGAAACATGAATCGCGTCACACCTTCGTGCCGTCCTTGCGCTCGCCCCCTCGTCGATGCGAAAGTCAGACGGTCGACAAGTACGGCGTGCGGGTCCCCGGATCCGGCATTTCGGACTTGACGGCATAAACCGCGTTCGAGTGCGCTTGTAATCAAGAGCAAAACTCGCTGGTGATCGGCCTCGTGATGGCCGCAAGCACCACTGATGACGATATCTGAAAGGTTGTGTCCGCATGGACTGGCGCCACCGTGCTGCCTGCCGTGACGAAGATCCGGAGCTGTTCTTCCCGATCGGCACCACCGGGCCCGCGTTCGACCAGACGGAGCAAGCGAAGAACGTCTGTCGTCGTTGCGACGTCACGGAATCGTGTCTGTCCTGGGCAATGGAGAGCGGCCAAGACTCGGGCGTGTGGGGCGGCCTGTCCGAGGATGAGCGGCGCGCGCTGAAGCGGCGTAATGCCCGCGCGCGTGCCCGCGCCGGCGCCTGACGTTCTGACTTAACCCGGGTTGCGGGTCGGTCAGCCGGCCTGCATCGGTTGCGTCTGTAGTCGACTGGCCGGGACCGTCACCACGGCTTCCGTCCCGTTCGGGTGTCGTGGCCTGAGCGCGATCGTCCCGCGCAGCTCGCCGATCACCAACGAGCGGACGATCTGCAGACCGAGCCTGGTCGAACCCTCCAGGTCGAAGTTCGGCGGCAAGCCGGCACCGTCGTCCGCGACGACGACCTCGATGCCCGCCGAGCTTCGGACGATCCGCAGCTCGAGTTCGCCGCCGTTGCCTGCGTATGCGTGCTCGACCGCGTTCTGCAGGAGTTCGGACAGCACCAGAGCGAGGGCGGTGGCTACCTCGCCGGGAACCGTCCCGAAGGAACCCAGCCGCCGTACGCGGGCGACCCGGTCGCCGGTCGCTGCCAACTCCAACACGGTCGTCGCCATCTGATCGCAGATCGCGTCGAACTCGACGTCCTCGTCGAGGGTCTGCGACAGGGTTTCGTGGACGAGCGCGATCGAGGTGATCCGGCGGACCGCCTCCGCGAGCGCATCCTTCGCCTCCTGCGCCTCGGTCCGGCGCCCTTGCAGTCGTAACAACGCGGCGACCGTTTGCAGGTTGTTCTTCACCCGATGGTGAATCTCGCGGATCGTCGCGTCCTTCGACAACAGCGCCCGCTCGCGATGCCGGAGATCGGTGACGTCCCGCATGAGGACGAGCGCACCGAGCAGCTCGCCGCCCGGCCGGAGCGGCAACGCCCGGAGCAACACCTCGGCGCCGTTCGCGGCGACCTCGCCGCGCTCCGGCCGGTGCGTGACGAGCACCCGCCACACCGGCGAGCCGCGTAGCTCGAGTTGGTCGTGCACGTCCCGAAGGCGTTCGCCGACGATGTTCCCGGCCAGGCCCAGCTTCCGGTACGCCGACAGCGCGTTCGGGCTGGCGAACGTGACCACACCGGCCGAATCCAGCCGGATCAGCCCGTCGCCAACCCGAGGATCGTCGGCGAACTCGTCCGTCGCCGCGAACGGGAAGCTGCCCTCCGACATCATCCGGACCAGGTCGCTCGCCATCCGCAGATACGCCAGCTCGAGCTGGCTGGGCACGCGGCCGGCGGCGGCGTTGGTGTCCCGGCCGACCACGGCGATGACCTGGCCCTCGAACCGGATCGGAATGCCTTCCGCGCGCACCGGCACGCCACTCATCCAGACCGGATCGCTCTCCCGGACGATCCGGCCCTCGCGCCACGCGGTCTCGACGGCGTATCGCGCAACCGCGTCTGTCCGATGGCCGATCTGATCCTCGTGGTGCGCCGTCGCTCCGGTCACCGGCCGGACCTGCGCGACGCAGACCAAGCCTTCGCCGTCCCCGGCCGGCACCCACAACAACAGATCGGCGAACGACAGGTCCGCGAGCAGCTGCCAGTCCGACAGAAGCGTCTGAAGGTGGGCCGCCCGCCGCGAGTCGGTGTTGCCCTCCCCCGCCGCTCCGGCGTGGCCGAACGGAACGTCGTAGCCCGCGTAGTCGCGAAGCAGATCGCTCAGGCCGGCCATCGCTGCCGTCCGTCAGCCGGTCGGCCGGGGCTGTCGGATAAGGCCCTCCTGGACGACCGACACGACCAGCTGGCCGTCCCGGGTGAAGATCTGTCCGGACGACAATCCGCGCGCACCTCGGGCGGCGGGCGACCGGTTGGTGTAGAGGAACCACTCGTCGGCCCGGAACGACTGGTGGAACCACATCGCGTGGTCGAGGCTCGCGATCACCGCGCTACGCGTCCAGGTTGCGATCCCGTGTCCCCTGGTGGTGGCGTCTAACAGCGTGATGTCGCTCGCGAACGTGACCGCGCAGACGTGCACCAGCGGATCATCGGGCAGTGGCCCGGCGGTCCGCATCCACAGCCGAGTCTCCGAGCCGGGGGGATCGACCTGGCCGGCGGCTTGCCACACCGGGGGCGTAACGTACCGAACGTCGATCGCGTTGAGGTTGCGTGGCCACACCACGTCCGCCGGGCCGAACTGCTCGATCGTCTCCTCGACCCCCGGCAATGTCTCCGGGGGCACGACCTGCGGCATCGGGTCCGCGTGCTCGATGCCGTCTTCGTGCAGGTGGAACGACGCCGACAGGTTGAAGATCGCCTTGCCGTGCTGGATCGCCACCACCCGGCGAGTCGTGAACGACCTTCCGTCCCGGATCGGGTCGACCTCGTAGACCACCGGGATGTCCGGATCACCGGGCCGCAGGAAGTACGCGTGCAGCGAGTGGACGAGCCGCTCCGCCGGCACTGTGCGGCCCGCGGCGATCAGGGCTTGCGCGGCGACCTGACCGCCGAAGATGCGCTGGAAAGAGGCGTCGCCGGACTGTCCCCGGAACATGTTGACCTCGATCTGCTCAAGATCGAGCAGGCTCAGCAGGTCGTCGAGCGGGGACGTCACAAGTGCATCTTGCCGTACGGATGAGCCTCAGCCGACGAGGCCGAGCCGTCGCAACTCGACGGTGAGGTCGTGCGGCGAGCTCGAGGCGTGGAGCGCGTCGTTCAGGTCGACTACACCGTCGCGGATCAGCGCTATCAGGTGCTGGTCGAAAGTCTGCATGCCGTAGAACGCGCCGTCAGCGATCAGCGAGGTGATCGTCGAGGTCTTGTCGGGGTCGCTGATCGCGTCACCGATCCGGCCGGTGTTGATCGCGATCTCCATCGCGACGCAGCGCCCCTCGCCGTCCTTCCGCGGAACCAGCCGCTGGCAGACGATGCCGCGGAGGGCGCCGGCGAGCGAGAGCCGTACCTGCTTCTGTTCGTGCGGCGGGAAGAAGTCGATCACCCGGCTGACAGTCTCCTGCGCATCGGTCGTGTGCAGAGTGGACATGACCAGGTGGCCGGTCTCGGCCGCGGCGAGCGCGGACTTCACCGTCTCGTGGTCACGCATCTCACCGACCAGGATCACGTCGGGGTCCTGCCGCATCGCGGCACGCATCGCGGTCGTGAAGTCCTCGGTGTCGACCCGGACCTCACGCTGGTTGATCATCGCGCGCTTGTCGATGTGCAGGACCTCGATCGGATCCTCGACCGTCATGATGTGGACGTCGCGGTTCTCGTTGATGTGGTCGATCATGCCGGCGAGAGTCGTCGTCTTTCCAGAACCGGTCGGACCGGTGACCAGGATCAGACCGCGCGGTTCCAACGCCAGATTCGCCAGGACCGGCGGCAGGCCGAGATCTTGCAGCGGAATCGCGCCGACGCTCACCCGGCGCAGCACCAAGCCACAGGCGCCGCGGGCCCGGAACGCGTTCACGCGGAAGCGTCCGACGCCCGCGAGCGAGTGGGCGAAGTCCGCCTCGTTGCTACGGGCGAACTCGGCGACCAGGTCCGGACGCAGGAGCTCGCGGACCATCAGTTCGGTGTCTTCGGCGGTCAGTGGGGCTACGTCGAGCTTGCGGAGTACGCCGTCGACCCGGATCCGGGGCGGCGAGCCCACCTTGCAGTGCAGGTCCGAGCCGTCGGACTCGACCAGCGCCCGAAGGAATACCCCCAGTTGTGAAGACACATATCAACAGTCGGCGCCGCGAGCGACGGTCTTGACTGCGCGAACGGCGCGGCGACCTGGCTCAGTCGATCTCGGCGATCAGGTCGCCTTCCTGCACGACCTGCCCTTGGACCACCGCGAGCGTGACGACGATCCCGGGCGACTCGGCGAGCACCGGAATCTCCATCTTCATCGACTCCAGGATGACCAGGGTGTCGCCCTCGGACACCTCTTCGCCCTGCTCGACAACGACCGACATCACGTTCGCCACCATCTCCGCACGCACCTGCTCGGCCACGGTGCGATCCAACCACACCGATTCCGCACGGCGTGGCCAGGGATACGCCGGACACGCCTGCGCCGTCCCGAATTCGGCGGGCGGGCCCGGCAGACTGATCGGGTGCTGTTCGTGATCGGCGCGCTGGCCGGCGGCTGGCTGGTGGGCGCCGCGCTGGGCGGTTCGTTGCGACGGCTGGAGCAGTTGCGCCTGCGCCGGGTCGCGCTGGTGGCCGGGGCCGTGGTCGTGCAACTGCTCGCGACCCTGACACTGCGCGGTGGCTGGTACGTGCTGGCGTTGATCGTCAGCCTGGCGCTGGCCTGCGCTTTTGTCGCCCTCAACCCCGCACTGCCGGGCCGCGGGCTGATCGTGGGGGGGCTGGCCTGCAACGCGCTGGTGATCGCCGCCAACGGCGCGATGCCGGTGGCGGCCGGCGCCGCCCGGCGGGCGGGTGTTTCGCTTCAGGCCGTGGCAGGCGATCCGCGTCACCGCCTTCTCGGGGCGCACACCCACCTGTCCTGGCTGGCGGACCGCATTCCGCTTGCACTGCCCTGGCAACCGCAGGTGTTGTCCGTCGGCGATGTCCTCGTGGCGGCCGGGGTCGGGCTGCTGGTCGCCGCGGGCATGCTGCGTGGCACCCACCACGCGCCCTCGGTGCCCGTGCGGCAACCGCCGGCGGACCTCGAGCTGCTGGTGCGTTAGACGGACCTAGGCGAAGAGCGTCTCGCCGAGCATGCCGCCACGGTTGAAGCCGGGCGGGCACGCGAACAGGCCGCTGCTCGTGTGCTGGATGTACTCGTTCAGCGCGTCGTTCTCGGCCAGCTTGCGCTGGATCGGGATGAACTGCACCCGCGGGTCCTTCTGGTACGCGATGAAGAACAACCCCGCGGCGAGTTCCCCGGTACGCGGGTCGACCCCGTCGGTGAAGCTGTAGCCGCGGCGAAGGATCTTGTGCCCGTCGTTGTTCAGCGGACTCGCGAGTCGTACGTGAGCGTCTTCGGGGATCAGCGGCTTGCCGTCCACGCCGGTGTCCGCCAGCGGCACGGTGTCGAACTCCTTCGTCCGGCCGAGTGGAGCCCCGGTGTCCTTCGCGCGGCCGATGACGTGCTCCTGGTCGGCCAGGAAGTCGCGGTCCCACGATTCGAGGAACATCTGGATGCGCCGGGTCACGACGTAGCTACCGCCGCGCATCCATGCCTGGTCGGTCTCAGCGCCGACCCAGACCTGGTCGTCGAAGACGCCGGCATCCTCAGCCTTGATGTTGTTCGTGCCGTCTTTGAACCCCATCAGATTGCGCGGCGTGGCCTGGCTGGTGCTCGTCGAGCTGGTCTTGCCGAACCCGAGCTGCGTCCAGCGCAACACCGCCGTGCCCTGCGCGAGGCGGCGGAGGTTTCGTACGGCGTGGAACGCGACCTGTGGATCGTCGGCGCATGCCTGGATGCACAGATCACCGTTGCTGATGTCGGCCTGCAGGTTGTCGCCGGGCATGGCCGGGATGTCCGCCAGCGCGGCCGGCCGCTTGCCGGCCAGGCCGAACCGACCGTCGAACAGGCTCGGCCCGAAGCCCACCGTGACGGTGAGGTTCGCCGGAGCCAGGCCGACGGCCTCGCCCGTGTCCTGTGGGGGCAACTGGGGGTTGCCTTCCACGTCGTCGGCGACCTGCTGGCCGCTGGCGAGCCGCGGGATCGCCTCCGACCACACCTTGAGCAGCGCGACGACATCCGCCCGGCGGGTCGCGGTGACGTCGAAGGCGGCGAACACCAACCGGTCCTGTGCCGGCGTCGCGATTCCGGCCTGGTGGATGCCGTACGGATTGACGATCTGCTTCGACGCGGCTTTCGCCGCGCTGGTGGACCTGTCCGAACAGCCGGCCAGCGCGAGCGCTCCGCCAGCCGCGCCCATCGCGGCTAGGAAGCCTCGACGCGAGACGTCGCTCATCCGCGGACGACGATTCCCGCGACGGTCGAGATCGGCTCGGCAAGCGCGTCGACGGCGGCAGCGAGCGACTTACGCTCGCTCGACGAGACCTCGGAGTAGTTCCTGTAGTCGGCTGGCCCGGAGCCCGTCTTGTACTTCGCCAACGCCGCGTAAAGCGCGTCGAACCGCTGCTGGATCTTGTCGGCCAGGTCGGGCTTGAGCTGCTGGAGGCCGGGCTTGAGGGCATCGAAAGCCGCCTTCGAGCCGTCGACGTTGCCGACGAAGTCGACCAGATCTATGTGGCTGTAGTTCTCTTCCTCGCCGGTGATCTTCGACTTGCCCACCTCGTCGAGCAGTTCGCCCGCGCCGTTGGCGATGGTCGCCGAGTCGAACGTCAGCGTCTGGACGAGGGTGTTCAGCTTGGCGACATTGTCGTCCAGGCCATTGGCCATCGGCGTCATGCCGGCGGTCGAGTTGTCGATCCACAACGCCTTTTCGATCCGGTGGAAGCCGGTCCATTTCGACTGGTCGCTGACGTCGCCGCTGCGAGCATCGATGTCGGGGTCCAGGTCGCCGAACGACTCCGCGACCGGCTCGATCCGCTCGTAGTACACCCGGGCCAGCGGGTACGCGGCTTTGGCTGCCGCGACATTGCCGGCCCGGACGGCGTCGGTGAAGGTCTTCGTGGACGTCAACAGCAGGGCGGTCTGACTCTTCACGTACGTCGCGTAATCGACGCCGGCCTGGGTCAGCGCGGCGGCCGCCGTGGCCTTCGCACCGTTCGTCGCCAGCGCCGCCGTGACGATGAAGTCGACCCGTTCGGCGCCCTTACCGCCCTTGCAGTACAGCGTGTAAGTGCCCGGCTGGAGCGAGGCGGAGAACGTACGGGTCAGGCCCGCGGCGATGTTCTCCTTCTCCGCGAGGACCCGGTCGCGCTTCATCAGTTCGGCTTCGGTCACGGCGCTCGAGCCGCCGATTACGGTGAAGGTGACCGGGCCAGCCGGCGCCGTGGTGACGTCCGGTTCACAGCCCTTGTCGGTCAGCTTGATGGAGACCTGCGTCGCTCCGGCGACCGGGCCGCCTGACGAGCCACAGGCGGCAAGGGCAGCCGTGGACATCGCGATGACTCCGGCAACGGCGATGCCCCGACGGGCAGTGGAACTCACGAAATCCTCCAATGGGTTGGTGTTTCAGGGCAGGGCGAAGCCGCCCGACGAACGGGGTGAACGGGTTGATCAGTGAGCGGCGGGGGCGACGGCGTCGGTCCGGGGGCTACGGGCCTGGCTGGGGGTGGCTGGCCGCTTGCGCGCCGGCCAGACCACGAAGAGCGCGACCGGAACCAGATAGACGAGATACGCAACGACCTCGATGACCACGGGGTTTGCCTGCAGGCCCAGAACTCCGGTCAGGACGCTTTCCAACACCGTGCCCGGGCGGACCAGCCAGGTCAGATCGAGCATCTCGCTCTGCCCGATGTTGATCCAGCCGGCCTCGTGACCGGTATGCATGGCGGTCGCGAACAGACCGGCGGCGACCACGACGAGGACCAGACCCGTGATCCGGAAGAACCGGGAAAGGTTGAAGCTGATCCCACCCCGATAGATCAGGTAACCGATGACCACGGCGCCCGCGATGCCGAGCGCGGCGCCACCACCGGCGTCGGCCGCGTTCGAGCTGGCGTTGAATGCGGCGATCAAGAACACCGACGTCTCGAACCCTTCGCGCAGGACCGCGAGAAAGGCCATCGCCACGAGTGCACGGGCAGAGTTCGTGGCCAGAGCGCTCGCCGCGGCACCCTCGAGCTCGCGCTTCATACCGCGGGCGTGCCGACGCATCCAGACGACCATGTAGGTAACCATCGCGACCGCGATCAGGCCGATGACCGTCTCCAGGCCCTCCTGCTGCTTCTGCGGAAGATCGTTGTTGACGACCTTGAGCGTGACGCCAACCGCCAGACACAGGACCACCGCCGCGGCAACCCCGATCCAGACCTGGCGCAGCGCATCCCGCCGACCCTCTTGGCGCAGGAAGGCCGCAACGATGCCGATGATCAGCGCAGCTTCGAGGCCCTCGCGCAGGCCGATGATGAAAGTAGGGAGCACGCCGGTTCTCCGATGAACGCCGTCAAGGTCAAGTGAGGGAACCTTAACTAAAGGCGGCCTTCGTTGCAAGGCCGCCCTTGCGAACCGGCTACGTCAGCTGTGGTGCGCCTCGGCGCGAGCCGCCCGCAGGCGGGCGAGGACCTTCTCCCGCAGCGTGTCCGGCGCATGATCGTTGCCGCAGCATCGGGCGACGAGTGCCTTCACGTCCTGTTCGAGTCCGTACTTACGAAGGCACGGCGAACAGTCGTCAAGGTGCTGCTTGATGACGGCGTGCGATTCGGCAGCGAGCTCACCGTCGAGATAGAGGTAGACGTCCTGCAGGACTTCGAGGCAATCCTTGTCTCCGGGGCCGCATTCACCGCTCATGAGAGACTCCCTCGGCTGCGTCCTCGCGGACGAGCCCGCGTTCGATGGCGTAGTCACGAAGCTGCTTCTTCAGGCCCTGCCGGCCGCGATGCAACCGACTCATCACGGTCCCGATCGGGGTCTCCATGATGTCCGCAATTTCCTTGTACGAGAAGCCTTCCACGTCGGCCAGGTAGACAGCCATCCGGAACTCTTCCGGAAGGTTCTGCAGGGCTTCCTTCACGTCGCTGTCCGGCAGGTGGTCGAGCGCCTCCATCTCGGCGCTGCGCAGACCGACCGACGTGTGCGACTCCGCCGACGCGAGTTGCCAGTCCTCGATCTGCTCCGTCGAGTTCTGCTGGGGCTGTCGCTGCTTGCGCCGGTAGTTGTTGATGAAGGTGTTCGTCAAGATCCGGTAGAGCCATGCCTTGAGGTTCGTACCGGGCCGGAACTGGTGGAAGGCGGCGAACGCTTTGGCGAACGTTTCCTGCACCAGGTCCTCGGCGTCTGCCGGGTTACGCGTCATCCGCAACGCAGCCGCGTACAACTGGTCCAGGTACGGCAAGGCGTCCTGCTCGAACCGAGCAGTGCGCTCTGCCGTGGATTCCTCTTCGAGGACGCGGTCGGTCGAGTCCGCGTCCTGGGGAGCGTCGATGTCTACGGCAATCTCCTCGAATACGACCGAAGCCGGCGCGTGGTCAGCCTCGCCGTCCGAGACGACGGGCGCGCCGTGGTGCGACTGGCAGCCTAGACCGGACGCCGAGGCGTCTGCCGCCCGCATCGGTCGAGCCGGAACACTAGGCCGCCCGGCGGGGCGCAGTGCAGCTGGCCCGGACCGAGCACCGGAACGATCGGCCGAGCGCTGCCCGGAGAAGGTTGTGTACGCCGTCACGGCTGCTGGAACGCGGCTCGCCCCACTTTGTGTTCCCGCGCCACGCCGGAAAGCCAGCCGGCCGCGTGTTCGGCCATCGCGAGGGTGGGCGTATGCCCCGCCGCCGGTTCGACGATGAGGCGGACTCCGGCGATTTCCGGCGGCATCCCGAACTGATCCCGGCTGCCCTGGACGACGAGGACCGGACAGCGGCGGGCCGCGAGCGCCAGCTCCGGCCCCCGGTCGGCCGGCAGCGGACCGCCTTTGCGAGCGGGCGGTTGGTACGGAAAGCCGAGGCAGGCGACAGCCACCGCGCCCAGCTCACCCGCTGTCCGGCACGCCACCCGCGCGCCGCTAGAGCGTCCGACGAGGCCAAGCGCGGCACCTTCCGGCGCGAACGCCTTCAATTGTGGCGCGGCCTCGACCAAGGCGCGGTCGACCAGGTGCGCCGGGTCGGGGGCTTTCCGGCCGGCCACGCGGTACGGCTGATCGAAACGCACCGCCACGATCCCGCGCTCGGCGAGCGCGTCGCACAGCTCGGGCAGCGGCGTGCGGGCCGTATCGGTGCCGGCGCCGTGCAGCGCCACGACCAGAAACGGACCGGGCTCGTCGGCGGGGAGATGCGCCGTGGCGCGCGCCGGGCCACGGGAGGTCTCGATCAGCTGCGTCTGCGTAGCCACCGAGCGAACATAGGCCAGCCGGCGAGCAGGCGTGGCCGTCAGCTGGCGACCGACTCCAACGCGGCGGTAGGCCGGGGCGCCGGGCCGCGCCCTGCGTGCCGGCGCCAGACCGCGCGCATGCTTCGCCGCTCGGCGGATGTCGTCCCGCCCCAGACTCCGTCGACCTCGGTACGGGAGAGCGCCTCGGCCAGGCACTCGCCGATGACCGGACAGGACCGGCAGAGCTGCCGGGCCGGATCGAGGGCTTCGGGGATGGCTGGGAAGAAGACGTCCGGATTCTCGACGCCGACGCAGACGCCGCGCCCTCGCCAGTCGGCGTCGGAGCCGGCATTCAACGCTGCTTGGAAGCGCTCGTCGCGGTAGACGCGCCGCAACAAGTCCTCGGTCAGAATCACTTTGCGCACTCGAGGGCCCCTCACGTGAGATCGGCAGCGGTGCGCCCACGTTCTCTCGAAAGCCGGCGCGGCGTCATGGCCGCCCTACCCCTGCCCCAGCGCAGTTCAAACCCACGATCTCAACGGAAAGATCGCGGAGCTTCCCGGCTACGGTGATGTCCCCACGAAAGGACGGCTTCTCGATGCGCCCCGCTTCTCCCGACGCGCCGTGGCGGGCGCCGGTCGCCGCCGGCCCGGTGACCGGAACGGTGACGCTTCCCGGTTCGAAATCGCAGACGAACCGGGCGTTGCTCATCGCGGCGCTGTCCGAGGTGCCGTCCACGATCCATGCACCGTTACGCGCTCGGGACACGCTCCTCATGGCGCGGGGCCTGCAGGCCCTGGGCGCTCAGATCGCCGACACCCCGGCCGGCGGTTGGCATGTCACGCCGGGCCCCCGCCCGGACGTACCGGTCGAGGTCGACTGCGGCCTGGCTGGAACCGTTGCCCGGTTCCTGCCGCCGTACGCCGCGCTCGGGAGTCAGCCGGTGCGTTTCGTCGGCGACCCGCGGATGTCCGATCGGCCGCTCGGTCCGCTGCTGTCGGCGCTGCGAACCGTCGGCGCCACCGCTGACGGCGAAGCCATTCCGGTCACGGTGCGCGGACCGGCCCGCGGCGGAGCGGTGACCATCGACGCCTCCACCTCGTCGCAACTCGTCTCCGGCCTACTCCTGTCGGCACCGGCGCTGCCGGCTGGCCTCGACCTCCGGCACGAGGGCCCGCGGGTGCCCTCGTCCTACCACCTGACGATGACGGTCCGCATGTTGCGCGAAGCAGGGGCGACGATCGACGTCACCCCGGACCGCTGGCAGGTCCGGTCGGCGGCGCTGCGCGCGGCCGACCGGACGATCGAACCCGACCTGTCGAGCGCCTCGGCGTTCCTGGCCGCCGCCGCGGCCACCGGCGGCGCCGTCACGATCGCCGGCTGGCCGCTCGACACCGACCAACCCGGCGCCGTGCTGCCCGAGCTGTTGACGGCCATGGGCTGTTCTGTCCGGCGGGACGGTGACGGTCAGACGATCGTCGGTCCCGCGGCGCTCGACGGCCTCGAGGCCGACCTGCGCGACGTACCGGAACTCGCGCTCACGCTCGTCGCGCTCGCCGTGCTTGCCCGGACGCCATCCCGGCTCACCGGGATCGGCCACCTCCGGCTGCAGGAATCCGACCGGCTGGCGGCGATCGCGACCGAACTCGGGCGGCTCGGCGCCCGGATCGAGATCCTCGACGAGGGCGGCCTGGCGATCACCCCGGCGCCGCTCGCCGCTCCGGATCCGGTCGTGCTCGACCCCCACGCCGACCACCGGCTCGCCATGGCGTACGCCGTGGTCGGGCTCGTTGTACCGGGGGTCGAGGTTGCCGACATCGCGACCACCGGAAAGACCGTGCCGGGGTTCGACCACATCTGGGAGCGCTTGGTCGGCGTATGACTCCACGCGCGCTCGACGAGGACGACGTCCGGATCCGCCCCGGCCGCGGAACCCGGCCCCGTACGCGCAAACGGCCCGCGTACGCCGACGCGGTGCCGGCATTCGTCATCGCGGTCGATCGGGGCCGGTGGACGTGCCGGCTGGGCGCCGACGGTAGCGGGGCCGAGGTGATGGCGACCCGCGGCGGGGATCTGCGGCGGACGCCGGTCGTCGTCGGTGACGTGGTCGACCTGGTCGGCGACCTTACGGGGGCGACCGACGCAATCGCCCGGATGGTCCGGCTGGCGCCTCGGCGTTCGCTGCTCGCGCGAACCCCGGACGACACCGAAACCCACGAGAAGCCCGTCGTGGCGAACGCCGACGTACTGGTCGTCGTCGCCGCACTGACCGAGCCGCCGCCGCAGCCCCGGCTGATCGACCGCTGCCTCGTCGCGGCGTATGCCGGCGGCCTCGAACCGGTCCTGGTGCTGACCAAGGACGACTTGGCCGACGCGGACGACCGCGACCTGCGGGCGATGTACGAACCGCTCGGCATTCCGGTCCTCACCCAGGCACCCGATCGTCCGCTCGACCCGCTGATCGACCTGATTGCGGGGCGCATCGCGGTGTTCTTCGGATCCAGCGGCGTCGGGAAATCGACCCTGGTGAACCGGCTCGTCACGACAGCCGACCAGGCGACCGGCGGGGTCTCGGGCGTCGGCAAGGGGCGGCACACTACGTCCGCGGCCGTCGCCATCGAACTCCCCGCGGGCGGCTGGATCGCGGATACGCCAGGGGTGCGGTCGCTTGGGCTCGGCGGCGTCACCACCGCTGCCGTGATCGCCGCGTTCCCAGACCTTGTCGAGGCGACCGAGCACTGCCCACCGGGCTGCGACCACGTCTCCCCCGGCTGCGCCCTGGACAACCCCGAGGTCGTCGAAGATCCCGATCCGGCCAGGCTTGCTTCGCTAAGACGGCTGCTGACGCTCCGCGGCTGAGCCCACCTCGTTCGGGTCGCGGGCATCCGACGTCCGCAGCGCCCTAGGCTTGCGCTGTGTCAAGCGCCCCGCCCGCCGACTGGTCGGCTGACCTCGAGCTTGCGCTCGAACTCGTCGAAGCCGCTGATGCGCTGTCGCTGAGCCGGTTTCGGGCGGTGGACCTGCGGGTGGCGACAAAGCCGGACCGCACGCCGGTGACCGACGCCGACCGCGCGGTCGAGTCGATGGTTCGCAAGCGCCTCGCGACGGCACGACCGGCCGACGCCATCCTCGGCGAGGAAGAGGGCCAGACCGAGGGTCGTGACGCTACGGGTTCCGACCGCCGCTGGATCCTCGATCCGATCGACGGGACCAAGAGCTACGCCCGCGGCGTTCCGGTGTGGGCCACCTTGCTCGCCCTCGAAGTGGCCGACGACATCGTCGTCGGGGTCGTCAGCGCACCGGCGCTCGGCCGCCGGTGGTGGGCAGCGGCGGGCGGCGGCGCTTGGGCCGCGGAATCCGGCGGTCCGCCGCGCCGGATCGGCGTCTCGGCTGTCGACGAGCTCAGCAACGCCTCGCTGTCGTATTCCTCACTGACCGGATGGCGCGACGGCGGCCGCCTCGACGGATTCCTCGGCCTGTGCCTCGATGTGTGGCGGACGCGGGCGTACGGAGACTTCTGGTCGTACGTACTGGTGGCCGAAGGCGTCATCGACATCGCGGCGGAACCGGAGGTCTCGGTGTGGGACCTCGCGGCCCTCGACCTCATCGTGCGAGAAGCGGGCGGGACGTTCACCGCCCTCGACGGGAGCCCCGGGCCGCGCGGCGGCAGCGCCGTTGCCAGCAACGCCCGCCTGCACGAACAGGTGCTTGGCCGGCTCACCGTCAGCTGAACCTTTTCCATGGCCGGGTGCGCCGGCTGGTAGCTACGCGCCGCGACGGGCAGGCTGACCGCATGGCGGACATCGAGGAGCAGGTTCTTCCTGGGCGCGGTCTCATACACACGTTCCGGACGGCGGGTGGGCGGCGGGTCGGCGTGATCACGTTGCGAAACGGCGAACGCGAACTCGTTGTCTACGAACGGAACGACCCCGACTGCGTCGTTGACCGAATCCCGCTCGGTGCCGACGAGGCGACCACGATGGCCGGCATGCTCGGCGCAACCCCACTGTCCGCCCAGCTCGACGAGGACCACCGCGACCTCGACAACGTGGTCAGCCGGCGGCTGCCCATCCCGGCCGATTCCCCGTACAACGGCCGGGTGCTCGGCGACACCCGGACCCGGACCCGCACCGGGACGTCGATCGTCGCGATCGTCCGCGCCGGCCAGGTGATCCCCAGCCCGACGCCGTCGACCGGCCTTCGAAGCGGCGACGTTCTCGTCGTCGTCGGTACCAAAGCCGGTACCGACGCCGTCGAAGACCTGCTCGCCCATGGCTGAGGACGCCTCGTGCATCATGCCTCGCTGCTGATCGAACTCGGGAGCGTCGTCGTCGTCCTCGGCGTGCTCGGCCGGCTCGCCGGCCTGGTGGACGTCAGCCCGATCCCGCTTTACCTGCTCGGCGGCCTTGCGTTCGGCAGTGGCGGCGTCATCCCGCTTGCCACCAGCTCCGAGTTCATCTCGACTGGCGCTCAGATCGGCGTTGTCCTGCTGTTGCTGACGCTCGGCCTGGAGTATTCGGCCAGCGAGTTGCTGACCAGCCTGCGCCGCGGCGCGCCCGCGGGCTTGGTGGACATGGTGTTGAACGCGAGCGCCGGCGCCGTGGCCGGCTGGCTGCTTGGCTGGGGCCTGACCGCGGTGGTCGTCCTGGCGGGCGTCACCTGGGTCAGCAGCAGCGGCGTAGTCGCGAAGGTGCTGTCCGACCTGGGGTGGCTGGGCAACCGCGAAACGCCGGCCGTCCTCGGCCTGCTCGTGATGGAAGACCTCGCGATGGCGGTCTACCTGCCGATCGTCACCGTGCTCGTCGCCGGCGTCGGCTTTGCCGCCGGCGCGTGGCATGTCGCGCTTGCGCTCGGAGTGTTGGCAACCGTCCTGCTCGTCACGTTGCGGTGGGGCCACGTGGTCAGCCGGGCCGTGTTCGCCCGGCAGGACGAGGTCGTGCTCCTGCTCGTCCTCGGGCTGGGTCTGCTGGTCGCCGGGGTGGCCGAACGGCTCGACGTGTCGGCCGCGGTGGGCGCGTTCCTGGTCGGCATCGCGTTGTCCGGTCCGGTTGCGGAAAGCGCCCGCGCGGTACTGACGCCACTGCGAGACCTATTCGCGGCCGTCTTCTTCGTGTTCTTCGGTTTGCAGACAGACCCGGGCGCCATCTCCGCGGTGCTGCTCCCGGCGATCGCGTTGGCAGTCGCCGGCATCGCCGGCAAGGTAAGTACGGGTTGGTACGCCGCGAAACGGGTCGGCGGCAACGCCCGCAGCCGGCTCCGAGCGGGCGTGGCCCTGATTCCGCGGGGCGAGTTCAGCATCGTCATTGCCGGCCTCGCCGTGGAGGGCGGTGTCGAACCGAAGCTGCGCCCGCTGGTCGCGACGTACGTCCTCATCCTCGCCTGCCTCGGGCCGATCGCCGCGCGGCTGGCCGACCTCAGCTCACACCGCCAGGCAAGCCGCGAGGCCTGAGCCAGTAGCTGGCTCAGGCCTCGCGTTGGTTTGAGGGTCAGACCTCAGGCGGCCAGGATCGCTTCGACCTCGAGGTGAATCGAGATCTTGTCGGAGACCACGACACCACCGGTCTCGAGCGCCGCGTTGAAGCTGACACCGAAGTCCTGACGGTTGATCTCGGCGGTGCCGGTGAACCCGGCCCGCGTCCCTCCGTAGCCATCGGGGCCGAAGCCGTTGAGCTCGAGCTTCAGGGGCACCCGCTTCGTCACGCCCTTGAGCGTCAGCTCGCCGTCGACGACGTAGTCATCTCCGTCCGTGGTGATCGCGAGCGAGCGGTAGGTCATCGTTGGGTGGTTCGCGACGTCGAAGAAGTCGGCCGAGCGGATGTGGTCGTCGCGCTGGCCGTTGCCGGTGTCGATCGACGCAAGCTCGATGGTCGCCGCGACGCTCGAGTCGAGGGGGTTCTCGCCGGTCACGATCTCGCCGCTGAACTCGGTAAATCGGCCGCGCACTTTGCTCACCATCATGTGCCGGGCCGAGAAACCGATCTCGGAGTGAATCGGGTCAATCGTCCACTTTCCGGCCAGATAGCCCCGGACGGTGGACGGTGCAGTCGCTGTCGTCATTGTCGTTCCTTTCGTCAGCCAGCCGGGGCCGGTCTCTTGTTGAGCTTTCAACCAAACTAGCGGCTTCGAGAAGAAAGTCAAGTGTTCAACTATCGACTCCAGGCGTAATCTAGCTCCCATGCCGGACGACACGCGTTGGCTCGACGCGGGCGAGCAGGCGACGTGGCGCGCCTTTCTGGAGGCCACCCGGGCGACGTTCGAGCGAATCGACGGCCAGTTGCAACACGGCGCGGGGATCCCGCACACGTACTACGAAATCTTGGTTCGGCTCTCCGAAGCACCTGAGCACGCGCTGCGGATGAGCGAGCTTGCGGAGCGATCGCTGTCGAGCCGCAGCCGGCTGTCGCACGCGGTCAACCGGTTGGTCGAACTCGGCTGGGTGAACCGGGCGGAGTGCCCGACCGACCGTCGCGGTCAGCTCGCGCTGCTCACCCCCGCCGGGATGGCGGCCTTGGAGAAGGCCGCACCCGGCCATGTCGAAACGGTCCGGACGACGATCTTCGACGCCCTCAGCCCGGAGCAAGTCGGTCAGCTGCGCGCGATCAGTGAGGCGCTTCTCGACCGAGCGCGGGCCAACCCGTGTCCGGACACCGTCGACGCGGGAACGAGCTGCCCCCCGAGCGACGCGGACTGTCCGTCGATCTCGGCGGAGGCGGCGAGCGAGAGCTAGAGCCGCGCTCCGATCGTCGCGGTCAGGCTGCCGTCGACCAGATCAATGCCCCATTGAGGTACGACGCGTTACATTGCCGTCCGCGCATCTGTCCCGTGGAACTCACCTACCGAGCCGGCTGAAGGCCGATCCCCGAATCAGGTGCGTAGGGAGGGATGTTGGATCGCTGTGTCACACAGGTCGTGGCCCGCACTCGACGGTCGGAGGGAGTCAGGTTGACCGGCTCAGGGACGGACCCCACGACCGAGGACGCAGAAACGCTCTGGACTCCCACGGCCGAGTGGATTGCCGGCACGCAGCTGACCCGCTACGTCGACTGGCTCGCCGCCGAACGAGGCCTGACCTTTCAGACCTACCAGGACCTCTGGCAGTGGTCCATCGACGAACTCGACGCCTTCTGGCGGAGCATCCTCGACTTCTACGAGGTGCTCTACGACGGCGATCCGAGCGTGGTCCTGGCGTCACGTGAGATGCCAGGCGCCGACTGGTTCCCGAACGTGTCGCTCAACTTCGCCGAGAACGCGCTTCGTGGTCCGGATGAGGACGAAGTGATCGTCGCGCTGTCGCAAACGCGCCCCGACTCCCGGATGACGCGAGGCGAACTCCGCGACGCGGTGGCACGCGCCGCCGAAGGCCTCCGCCGCCTCGGCGTCGGGCCCGGCGACCGGGTGGCGGGCTTCCTGCCGAACATCCCCGAGACCGTGATCGCACTGCTGGCGACTGCCAGCATCGGCGCGGTCTGGGCCGTGTGCGCCCCCGAACTCGGGTGGCGCAGCGTCGTCGACCGGCTGCAGCAGATCCAGCCGAAGGTGCTGCTCGCCGTCGACGGATACCGCTACGGCGACAAAGACGTCGACCGGCTGGACGAGCTGGCGACCGTCCAGGCTGCGCTGCCGACCCTCGAGGCGACCGTGTTCGTGCCGTACCTCGGCGCCGAGCCGCCGGCGGTCGGCATCTCGTGGAGCGAGTTCCTGTCACACGAGGCGGAGCCGGCGTACACGCGCGTGCCGTTCGGCGCCCCGCTGTGGATCCTGTTCTCGTCGGGCACGACGGGCCTACCCAAGGCGATCGTGCACGCCCAGGGCGGAACAACGCTCGAGCAGTACAAGAGCGCCAGCCTGCAGATCGACCTCGGGCCGGGCGACCGCTACTTCGTCTACTGCACGACGACCTGGATGATGTGGAATCTGCAGGTGTCCTGCCTGCTCGTCGGATCCACCGCGATCCTCTTCGACGGCAACCCGAACTTCCCCGATCGCGAAGAACTCTGGCGGATCCTGGGCCGGACCAGGGTGACCCACTTCGCCTGCGGCGCCGCCTTCTTTACGGCGAGCAGGCAGCAGCACCTCGTACCCAAGGACCGCTTCGACCTCAGCAACCTGCAGGGAATGCTGTCGACGGGTTCGCCGCTGCCACCGGACACCTTCCGGTGGATCTATCAAGCGGTCAGCAGCGACGTGTTCCTGCAGTCCGGCAGCGGTGGGACGGACGTGTGCTCGGGCTTCGTCGGCGGGTCGCCGTGGCTGCCGGTCCGCGCGGGGAAGATCGCCTGCCGGCTCCTCGGCATCGACGTCGCCGCGTTCGACGAGAAGGGCTACGAGATCATCGGTTCGCTCGGCGAACTCGTGATCAAGCAGCCGATGCCGTCGATGCCGATCTACTTCTGGAACGACCCTGACGGGGAGCGCTACCGCAACGCCTACTTCGCGCAGTTTCCCGGTACGTGGTGCCACGGCGACTGGGTCCAGTTCGACGAGTCCGGCAGCTGCATCATCACCGGGCGCTCCGACGGGACTTTGAACCGTGGTGGCGTACGTCTAGGAACCGCCGAGTTCTACGCGGCACTGGAAGACATCGAAGGAATCGCCGACAGCCTGGTCATCCACCTGGAAGACCCGGACGGCGAGGGCCTCGGCAAGCTCGTCCTCTTCGTCCAGCTCGCGCCGGGCGCCGAACTCGACGAGGCCATGCGCGGCCAAGTGTCGAAGGCGCTCCGCGAAGCCCTGTCCCCGCGGCACGTCCCCGACCTCGCCTACGCCGTACCGGCGATCCCGTACAACCTCACCGGCAAGAAGCTGGAAGTTCCGGTGAAGAAGATCCTCAAAGGCGCGCGGCTGGCCGACGTCGTGAGCGAAGGCGCGATCCGCGACCCGAGGTCGCTCGAGGCGTTCGTCGAACTCGGGGCGACGATCCGCGCTCAATAAGGCGCTCAGCCACGCCCAGTGTTCAGCGCGGGTCGCCGTGGCCCATGTTCGCGGCAACCCGCTCCAACAGCGGGCGGATGGCCTGCAGGCGTTCGATTTCGCGGGCCGAGAAGGTGCTGCGCTCGAAGGCCTCGATGAACCGCCGGATACGGGCGTCATGCCGGAACTTCAGCGCCTCACGGCCCGCGTCGGAGAGCGAGATGTTGATGCGGCGGCCGTCCTCCGCGTCCGGCGTACGGACGATCAGCCCGCGGGCGCCCAGCGACTTGATGGTCGCGCCCATCGACTGGGGGCTGATGCGTTCGAACCGGGCGAGCGCGGCGATGGTGAGCGGTCCGCGTCGGAGTAGCTCGCCCATGGCGGTCATCTCCGACTCGGACAACACCTCCTTCTCCGAGGTGGCCCGGCGCATTCGGAACAGCATCAGGCTGACGTTCTGGTAGAACATGACCGCGACGTCATCGACGCGAGAACTCTCCGTCGGCGCGGCGGCGTCGACGGTTGCTCGTTTGGTGGGCACCTCGGGAAGTCTAGCCTTTTGATCACCGCGAAGACCCGGACGTACGCGCGTCCGTCGTACGGTCGGGCGTACGTTCAACCGACCGAAGCCGGCACCCCCGCCGATCCGATCACTGACCGGAAACGCGCTGACGTTGGGCGCGGCCTCGGCATCGTGGTCTGGATCTTTCAGGACGGCCACCTGTCGTCGTTGTTCGGATTCACGCCCGCGCCCGACACGCCGTAGCCCGGAACCGACCGGTACAACCTTTAAGCACATTTCCAAAAGTGCCGATGCTCTCGCGTGGCACGAAATCGGGGAGGGGTTCTCCGGCCTTCCAGCACGCGCTCGACCGCCCTGCGGGCGGCCGAGTTGCTGGCGTTCGGCCTCATCCTGTTCGTGCTGGGCGACGTCGCGGTACGGATGAGTTCGCCGTCGTCCCACGTCGCCGCGTGGTGGCCTGCCGCCGGCGTCTCGGTGGCCGTTCTGGTCCGGCGCTGGCAGGCGCGCTGGTCGTTCGCGCTGGCGATCGTGATCTTTAGCGGGCTGGGCAATCTCGCCGGTGGACGCCCGTGGTACATCTCGCTCGGCTTCAGCCTGTCGAACGCCGCTGAAGCGCTCGTTGCGGCGGCGTGCCTGTGGCAGTTGAGCCCGCGTACCCCTTCGCTTCGCCGGCTCGGCGACGTGGCCCGACTCGGCGCGGCGACAGCGCTCGGCGCGGCGACCATTGCCGGCGGGGTTGCCCTCACCTTGTGGGTGAGCGGCGAAACGGTCGCGGCCTCCACTCTCCGGGTCATTCCCTCACATGCGGCCTCGGTTCTGCTGATCGCTCCGCTGGCGCTGTCGTCCACCCGCGTCACTCGTCGCCATCCGGCTGAGGTGGCGGCGAGCTGGCTGGTGATCGGGGCCGCGGTCGGACTCGTGTTCTCCCCGGGCCAGACCAGGGCCCTCGTGTTCCTCCTGATGGTGCCGATGGTGTGGTCAGGCATCCGGCTCGGCGTACGAGCCGTTTCTGCGCAACTGCTGGCGGTGGGCATCGCGGTCACCGTCATGACGTCGCGCGGCTGGGGCCCGTTCGCCAATCCACGTGCCGACGCCGGCGACTCCAACGCATCCATCCAGCTCCTGATCATCGCGTGTTCGCTGGTCGCGGTGTCACTGGCAACGGCGATGGCCGAACGCGAATCGGCCTTGCAACGGGTCCGCGCCAGCGAGGAGTTGTTCCGGCGCGGCTTCGACGAGGCGTTGGTCGGCATGATGCTGCTCCGCCTCGAGGGAAAGTCCGTCCGGGCGCTGCAGGCGAACAACGCCGCCACCCGCGAGCTGGCGATCGACGTGAACGATCTGGTCAGCCCACGCCTTCGCGACGACGAGGGCCGCACGCTCGGCGAGGTCGCCCACGGGCTGGCGCCCGGCGAAGGCTGGCGCGGCGAAATGGATCACGTGCTCGACGGCTCGCGGCGACGACTCTCCGTCTCCGTATCGCGGCTGAGCGGCGACGCCGCCCGGCTGGCAACCTGCCAGACCGCCGACGTCACCGCACGGCACCAGGCAGATCTGGAACTCGAACGCCTCGCCATGCGGGATCACCTGACCGGTCTGCCGAACCGCGTGCTGCTCGACCAGCGCCTGTCGACCCTGTTGGCCGAGGCCGCTACCGCTTCGACCTCAGTGGCCGTCATGTTCATCGACCTTGACGACTTCAAGCTGATCAACGACACGTCCGGCCACCATCAGGGCGACCTGATCCTCGTCGAGATCGCCCGGCGCCTCGCCGCATGTGTCCGGCCCGACGACACCGTCGCGCGGATGGGCGGCGACGAGTTCGTCGTCATCTGCCCCGATGTCAGCGACATGCGCGACGCGGTTGCGCTGGCCGATCGGCTCCGGCCGGTCTGCCAGGAACCGATCTCGATCAACGACTCGACGTTCCAAGTGGAACTCAGCGTCGGCATTGCGCTGAGCACGCCCGACGTGAGCAAGAACGAGTTGCTCAGCCAGGCCGACATCGCCTTGTACTCGGCCAAGGCCGGCGGCAAGCGACGGATCGTCGCCTACACCGACGACATGGGCGCCGCGGCTGCCGACCAGGTTCGGCTGGAAGCCGACCTTCGCGACGCCGTTGACGGCGGCCAACTCGCGGTGCACATGCAGCCCGTGGTCGACGTGGATGACGAGCGGATCATGGCGGCTGAAGCGCTGATCCGGTGGAACCACCCCGAACGCGGTCTGCTCCTGCCCGGTGCCTTCCTCCCTGTTGCGGAACGCGCCGGGATGATGGTCGACATCGGGGCGTGGGTCCTCGACGAAGCGTGCCGGCAGGCCGCGTCGTGGATCGAGCAATTCGGCGTCGATGCGGCGCCCTGCGTGCACGTGAACGTCTCCGCCCGCCAGCTCGACGAACGCGGCTTCGCGGACATCGCGCTCGCCACCCTGCGCCGGCGCGGCCTGCCGCCGCACAAGCTCGTTCTGGAACTCACCGAGACCTATTTGGCCGAGGTCGACGAATCGCTGATCGCCGAGTTCGAGATTCTGGCCGGCCAGGGTGTCCGGTTCGCGGCTGACGATTACGGAACTGGCTACAGCCCCCTCACCCGGATCATCGAGCTACCGATCAGCATGATCAAGATCGATCAGCGCTTCGTACGGTCGGCGACCGACAATCAGCGTGCCCTCGCTGTCGTCTCGTCGCTGGCAAACCTGGCCAGGTCACTCGGCCTCGAAGCGGTGGCCGAAGGTGTCGAATCCGTCGATCACGCAAGGGTTTTGCGGGATATGGGCATCCGTTCGGCGCAGGGACACCTGTGGTACCGAGCCATGTCCGCCACCGCGTTCCACGCCCTGCTCAATCAGACCGCCGCCAGCCGGATCAGCCCAGCCGATGCGCCGGAAAGCTTGACCGCATCCCGCTAGCCACGGCGCCGCCGAATCGTCATGCTCGTAGCTGACGCCCTACCGGCACAGTGGGCGAACTGACCGAAAGGCTGTCGACGAGTGCGGCGCTGGTGGATGCGACTTCGCTGGTGGGAACTCGCCCCGGAGGCGGTCCTCGTCGCTGGCCTGACGTTCTTTCTCATCGACGAACCCACCGCGGCACTCAGTGCCTTCTCGAGCCTCCGCGCCGACGTCCTGATGACGTCCACCGCCCTCATCTGGATCGTCGGCCGGCTCTTCGTTCTGCGGTTCCTCCGCTGGCCCGCCGTGCGGGCTCTTCCGTTCGCAGTGGGGGCGGCGCTCGTGCTTGCCGTCGTCGTGCTGCCGGCCTACCGCGACCACAAAGTTGTTGAGACGTTGACCACCGGCCCGGCGATAAACCCGAGTCCGCCCGCGCCGGCCACTCCGCCAACCCCGGACGCCACGGCTGCTCCGATGGCCATGATCACGTCCACCGGCCCCGCGATGCCCGCCGAGCCCGTTCGGATCCGGGTCAGCAGCTTTCACGGCATCGATCACCGCGCGAGTGGGGCCGTGAACATCTACCGCCGGCCGGACGGCAGTCACGTCGTCGGCCTCGAGTCATTCGACATCCAGCCCGGGCCGGACTACGACGTCTATCTCGTCCCGGGCGCGAACCGCCAGGATCGTTCGGGCGGTAGGAAACTCGATGACCTCCGGGGCAATTCGGGAACGCAGTTCTACGACGTGCCGGGTGACCTCGACATCACGAGCGGCGCGTGGACCGTGCTCATCTGGTGCCAGACGTTCGGTGTTCCGGTTGCGAACGCAACGCCGAGCTGACTAGTCCCGTCCGACAAGCGCGAGGAACTTCGTCTGCGGGTCGGCGTCGTCGGCAACCGCTAGCGGGGCCGGAAAGATGCCGATGGCGCGGTAACTTTCGACGCTCGGTGCGAGGTGCTCCCACAAGCCGTCGACGACATCCGGCGGCAGAGTGGTGTCCGCGCCGATCAGCTTCGCGACGCTGTACGCGCGCAACGCCCGAAACGCGATCACGTGGCGGAAGTACTCGTGCGCCGGAAAGTCCCCGTACGACAGGTGAACCGTACGGTCGAGGTCGTCGAACGAGCGGGCTGCGTCGTTGGCTCGCACGTTGTAGCGGGCATACTCCGCCAGGACCTCGGACCGGTCGAGGGCCTTGAGGGTTTCGTACTGATCACCGACCTCGTCGGCGGTCTTGCCGGCGAGGACGTCGGGCACCCAGGCGTCGTCCCACACGTGGTAGTTGATCGCCTGCAGCAACGTCGAGGGCAATCTCGACAGCCCAGGAGGAAGGTCCAGATCCCACTGGTCGTCGGAGATCTGGGCGACGGTGTGGGCCAGCGCCTCGTTGGACCGTACGAACAGACCGGGAATCGTGAGCGTCATCGCCAGCCTCCATACGGCACGGTCAAGATCTCGAGGAAGTGCCCGTCGGGCCCCTCCCAGTAAACGCCGCGGCCGCCGTCGCCGTGGTTGATCTCGCCGGCCCGTTGACGTCCTGGGTCGGCCCAATACGGCAATCCGCGGGCAACGATCCGCTCGAAGATCTCATCGAAATCACCCTCGCTGACGAGGAACGCGTAATGCTGCGCCCGGATCTCGCCGTCCGCCTGCATGACGTCGAGGCTGACATCGTTTGCCACGGTGACGACCCGGAACGGGCCGAACGTCGGCGCCGCCGGAAGGCCGAGGACCTCCGTCAGGAACCGCGCCGTGGCGTCGCGGTCGCTGGCGTGCACGATCGTGTGATTGAGCTGGACGACCATCATGCACTCCCCTGAAAGCCCCTGAGCCGCAGGCTGTTCGACACGACGAACACCGACGAGAATGCCATCGCCGCTCCGGCGATCAGCGGGTTGAGCAGGCCGAAGCCGGCAAGCGGCAACGCGGCGACGTTGTACGCGAACGCCCAGAATAGGTTGCCCTTGATCGTGCCGAGCGTACGGCGCGACAGGCGGATTGCGTCGACTGCGGCACGCAGGTCTCCCCGGACGAGCGTCAGGTCGGAGGCCTCGATCGCCACATCCGTCCCGGTCCCCATCGCAATGCCGAGGTCGGCCGTCGCAAGGGCCGCGGCGTCGTTCACGCCGTCGCCGACCATGGCCACGGTGTGTCCCTCGACCTGCAGCCGCTTGATCACGTCGACCTTGTCGGCGGGCAGCACACCGGCGATCACCTCGTCGATACCGACCTCGGCCGCCACCGCCCGGGCGGCTCGTTCGTTGTCGCCGGTGACCAGGACCGGGCGAAGGCCCAGGCCTTTGAGTTCGGAAACCGCCTGTGCGCTCGTCGGTTTCAGGGTGTCCGCGACGACCAACAGGCCGCGGATCGCGCCGTCCCACCCGGCCGCGACGACGGTCCGACCGCCTTCCTCGGCGAAGCGGAGCGCCCGTCCTAGTTCCGCGTCGAGCGGCTCGCCCCATTCCTCGGCGAGCCAGCTCGGCCGGCCGGCGGCCACCGCGTGGTCCTCAACGATGCCCGTCACTCCCAGACCCTGCGTCGACTGGAACCCTTCGACGAGCGGAAGACGTACGCCGAGCCGCGCGCTCGCGCCGCGCGCAACCGCCTGCCCGACAGGATGTTCGGAGGCGTCCTCGAGAGCGCCGGCCAGCCGGAGGAGGTCGGCTAGGTCGACCCCACCGGCGACCACAGCATCGACCAGCTGCATACGGCCCGTCGTCACCGTGCCGGTCTTGTCGAGGACGACGGTGTCGACCACGCGCGTCGACTCCAGAACGTCGGGACCCTTGATCAGGACACCCAACTGCGCGGCGCGCCCGGTGCCGACGAGCAATGCAGTCGGCGTCGCGAGTCCAAGTGCGCAGGGGCAGGCGACGATCAACACCGCAACGGCACAGGTGAACGACACGGTGGCGCTATGGCCGGTCAGCAGCCAGCCGGCCAGGGTCGCCAGCGACAGGGCGATGACGGCCGGAACGAATACGGCGGACACCCGGTCGGCCAAACGCTGCGCCTTGGCCTTTCCGCTCTGCGCTGCTTCGACCAGCCGCGCCATCTGGGCCAGCTGCGTATCGCCGCCGACCCGCGTCGCGCGGACGACCAGACGGCCGCCCACGTTCACGGTTGCGCCGACCACTGCATCGCCCACCGCTACCTCCACCGGGACCGGCTCGCCGGTCAGCAGCGAGGTATCGACGGCGGACGTGCCGTCCTCGACGATCCCGTCGGTCGCGACCTTCTCCCCCGGCCGGACCTCGAACCGGTCCCCGACGACGAGCTGACCCGCGGGTATCCGCGCCTCCCGGCCGTTCCGGAGCACTGCCACGTCCTTTGCGCCCACGTCGAGCAGCGCGCGAAGGGCAGCGCCCGATCGCCGTTTCGCTCGCGCTTCGGCATACCGGCCGGCGGTGATGAACGTCGTGACGCCAGCGGCCACCTCGAGATAAGTGCTGATGTCCCCCTGCCGATCAGGCAGCAGCTGGAACGGCATGCGCATGCTGGCCATGCCGGCGTCCGTGAAGAGCAACGCCCATAACGACCACAGCCACGCCGCACCGACTCCGACCGAGATCAGGGTGTCCATCGTCGCGGCGCCGTGACGCAGGTTCGCCCAGGCCGCCCGGTGGTACGGCCAGCCGCCCCACACCACGACCGGCGACGCGAGCGCCAGCGAGATCCACTGCCAGTTGTCGAACTGCAAGACCGCGATCATCGACATGGCGATGACGGGTGCGGTGAGGACGGCCGAGACGGCGAGCCGCTGCCACCAGGAAGCGGCCTCGGTGTCTCGGTCAGGCTGGGTGGTTGGGGGACCGATGGTCGCGGTGTAGCCGGTGGCTTCGACGGCCCCGACCAGGTCCTGCGGCGTCAGGCTCGGTGGATAGGTGACCGCGGCGCGCTCCGTCGCGTAGTTGACGCTCGCGTGGACGCCGTCGAGCTTGTTGAGCTTCTTCTCAATGCGGGCTGCGCAGGAAGCGCACGTCATGCCGCCGATCGCGAGATCCACGGTACGAGCGTCAACATCGGCCGAAAGTTCCTGTGTCATAGCGTTCTCGACGAGCGTGGTTAGACCAGCTCGTAATCGCCCGCTTCGTCGAGGGCGTCGAGGACCTGGCTCCGGGTCAACGGCTCGTCGCTGGTCACCGTCACGATCGAGGAGCCGTCGGGAACCAGTTCGACCGTCACCTCGCTGACCCCGGCCAGCGCTTTCAACTCCCCGCGGACGGCATCTTCACAGTGACCGCAGTCCAACCCCGTCACCGAATACTGCTGGGTGGTCATGGCAATCCCTCCGCGCTCCGGAACCTTGCCCCGCACGATACCCCCCACGGGTATCGCGTCAAGAGTCGAACGTCCGGATGATCAGTTCTTCTTCGTCGCCTTGCCGCCCTTGAACAGGTCCCGCCAACTGGATTCCGAAACGTCCACCTTGAAGCGTTTCGCGGCCGAGCGGATGCGCTTCCAGGCCCGGTCACGTTCGGCATCGCTGACGCCCTCAACCTGGTCGAAACGCGCGATCGCGTCTCGTACGTGCTTCGCGTCGGTCAGCGGTTCTTTGCGCTCCTTCGGGAACGCAAAGGTCTTCTTCGGAAGCTTGTTCTTGTCGGCGGTACTCAGTCCCGCGGTCTTCGGCTTGGTGTTCTTCCCGCGAGCCCGGTCGCTCTGCGCCGCCCGCGCCTTCTTGATGTTGCGCCGAGCCGCTTCCTTCTGCTTCGTCGTCGCCATGGAGACCTCCGTACGGGCAGGTGAGCCGTATGGGGTCTTCTACCCATACCCACGACGGCGACTCGGACGCCGGCACCGAACCAGAGACGCCACAAAGCAAGCGGCCCGGAACCACAAGGTTCAGGGCCGGTCGGGACCTCGTTCGGGATCTCGTTCGAGATCACGTGTAGCGGGGACAGGATTTGAACCTGGGACCTCCAGGATTTGAACCTGGGACCTCTGGGTTACGAGCTGTCGATACAGGCCCGCTTGGCGATGCTTGATTGCGCGCCGTTCGGGTCAAATGACGGTCGCATGGTGCGGGGAGGGTCATGGGGTCAGGCCGTGACGATCGTGGGCACCGACCTTCCTCGTGACCCGCGGGCTGGACGCACACGTTTCGCCGACTACGTCAAGACCGTAAGCAGATCGCCCTCTTCACGTCTTACGTCGTGCGCGATCTGTTGGCAGAGTCAGTAGTATTTGGCAGAGTCAGTAGTATGTGGCTCAGCACGCAGCAGAGACCCACAGAGCCGGACCGCGCCCAGCACGTACGAAGCGGACCGTCCGCGCTCGCACGACCAGCGATCTGCGATCAGCGGGAACAGAGGCTCACGGTGACAAATGCAACGCGGCAATGCCCGGCCTACCCGATGGATCGGGATGGGGATCCACTAGATCCAGCGAGCGAGCTGGCCCGGATCCAGCGCGAGGAACCGATCTGTCGGGTCACCCTCTGGGACGGAAGCACTCCCTGGCTGTTCACCCGCCACGAAGACATCCGCGCTGTGCTTTCGGACCCCAGGGTCAGCTCGGACACGTTCCATCCGAACTTCCCGCACATAAGTGCGGGCATGAAGGCCCGACAGATGCTGGGCAAGACCTTCATCAACACCGACGAGCCCGAGCACAGCGTGACCCGGCGCAAGATCAACGCCGACTTCACGGTCAAGCGGGTCGAGACCCTGCGGCCGAAGGTCCAGAAGATCGTTGACGGTCTGATCGATGACATCCTCGCCGGCCCGAACCCGACCGACCTCGTCGCGGCACTGGCGTTGCCGGTTCCCTCACTCGTGATCTGCGAGCTGCTCGGGGTGCCCTACGAGGACCGCGCGCTCTTCCACGAACTGAGCGCCACCTTGAACAGTTCAGCAGTAACCGCTGCCGAATCGGCCGCCGCGATGGATCGCCTGCTCATCTATCTCGGCGAACTCGTCGACCGGAAGGACGCGCAGCCGACGGACGACCTGCTGGGCCGGTTGGCGGTGCAGCAGCTGCGAACGGGCGGCATGACCCGCGAAGAGATCACCAAGATGGCGCGGCTGCTGCTCGTCGCCGGCCACGACACGACCGCCAACATGATCGCGCTCGGCACGATCGCGTTGCTGAAGAACCCAGAGCAGCTCGCGAAGCTCCAGACCACCGACGACCCCGCGGTCGTCAAGAGCGCCGTCGAAGAACTGCTGCGCTATCTGACGGTGACGCACCACGGACGCCGTCGCGTTGCCGTCGAGGATTTCGAGTACGGCGGTCGGCAGATCCACAACGGCGACGGACTGGTCTTCGCCGCCGAGATCGGCAACCGCGACCCCGACGCGTTCGCGGGCGACCCAAACACGGTCGAACTCGAACGCGATGCACGTAGCCACGTCGCGTTCGGTTTCGGAATCCACCAGTGCCTCGGGCAGTCCCTCGCTCGGCTGGAACTCGAGATCGTCTACGGGACGCTGTATCGGCGGATCCCGACGTTGGCGTTGGCAGTGCCGGTGAACGAACTCGCCTACAAGGCCGATCTGGCTGTCTACGGGGTCTTCGACCTGCCCGTCACCTGGTGAGCACGCAAAAGGAGATCTCATGAAGATCACGGTCGATCATGAACGTTGCATCGGATCCGGACAGTGCGTCGTCTCCGCCGCCGCCGTTTTCGATCAGGACGAGGACGAGGGGCGAGTGATCCTCCTCATCGAGTCTCCGTCGGACGACTTGCTCGCTGACGTACAAGAGGCCGCTCGGGTGTGTCCTGCCCGTGCGATTCACGTCGACGCGCAGGGCTAGAGCGACCTCGTTGGTTCGCGGTCGTCGCGCGCCGGACGTTTCCGAGAAGGGATTTGATTGGTGACAGCTCTCAGTACGAAAGAGCCCGACCTCGCTTACCGGCTGAGCACCTACATCACCAACGCCACATTCGACGACCTCGATGCCGCAGTCGTCGAGACGACGAAGCTCAGCCTGATCGACAGCATCGGCGTCACGCTGGCTTCGACCGGTCTGACGTCCGGCATCGACCCCTACGTGGAGACGGCTGTTGCCCGCGGAGGCAACCCGGAGAGCAGCGTCATTGGATTCCCCCACCGGTTGCCGGCGGCCTCCGCCGCATGGATCAACGGGGCTCTGTTGCACGGTCTCGACTACGACGACCTCGTTCGTGACGCGGGGTACCACCCGAGCACGCCGACGGTTCCCAGCGCGATCGCCCTGGCAGAGCGGTCCCCGGGGGTGAGCGGTCGTGACCTGCTGCTCGCCATCGCCATCGGCAACGACATCGGCGTGCGGTTGGCGTCGGCGATCGACGACACCGGGGCCTGGTTCAGCACCCCGGTTCTCGGCAGTTTCGCCGCCGCCGCGACCTGTGCGAAGGTCCTCGGCCTCGACGAGCAGAAGACACGCAACGCGTTCGGACAGGCCTATCTCCGGGCGGCGGGCACCCTCGAGATGCGGTGGAGCACGAACTCCAACATCGCCTCCTTCAACGGGGCGTTGCCGAACGAGAACGGCGTCCTTTCGGCCATGCTGGCTGCTGCAGGTGCGGACGGGATGGACGGTGTGTTCGAGGGCCGCGGTGGTCTGTTCCCGGTCTACTACAACAACCAGTACCAGCGCGACGTCCTGCTCAAGGACCTCGGCTCGTACTTCCGCGGCGTGGAGGCCTCCTTCAAGGTGTGGCCGGCCTGCGGAGGATCTCACCCGGCCATCAACGCGGCGCTCGATCTGTTCTCCTCGTCGGGGATCCGGGCCGATGATGTCGCCGAACTCACGGTGGCAACGACACTCGGCACTTTCGGGCTGTGCACACCGATCGAGGTTCGTCGCGCTCCGAAGACCTCCATGGACGCGAAGTTCTCGATTCCTTACTCGATCGCCGTGGCGGCCGTCACCGGTGACGTCGCGCTGAAGGACTTCCTCCCGGAGAACCTCGAGCGCGAGGACGTGCTGGCGTTCGCGCAGAAGATCACCGCTGTCGACGATCCGAGCCTGGCGATCCGAAAAGCCGCTCTCCCCGCGAGGATCGTCGTGAAGACGACCGACGGGCGGACGTTCGAGAACCGGTGCGACCAGCCTCGTGGGACCTGGCCGTACAGCCGCCTCTCGGTCGACGAAGTGATCTCCAAGTTCAAGGTCAATGCGTCGTACGCACGGACACCGGTTTCGGAGGCCAACGCCCAGGCGTTCGTCGACGCGGTGATGAAGCTGGACGACCTTGCCGACACCTCCCAACTGCTGAAGGACCTCCAAGCATGAGCAACGAGTACGAAGGACGGCGCGTCGTCGTCACCGGTGCTGCTTCCGGCATCGGCGGGTCCACCGCGAGGTTGCTCGCCGAGCAGGGCGCGGAGGTCTACGGGCTCGACGTGAAGCCCGTCGAGACAGCCGGCGTCCAGTTCGTGGCAACCGACCTGTCGAACCCGTCGGCCATCGACGAAACCGTGTCAGCCATTCCCGATGGGGTGGACGGCCTGTTCAACTGCGCGGGTCTGCCCCAGACGTTCGGTCCCGAGGCGGTCATGAAGGTGAACTTCCTCGGCCTGCGTCACCTCACGCAGGCGATGGTGCCGAAGATGAACGAGGGAAGCGGTGTCGCCAGCGTCGCGTCCGTCGGCGGTCTGGGCTGGCCTGACCTGATCGACCCGATCAAAGACCTGCTGACCACCAAGGACTTTGCCGAGGGTGAGCAGTGGGTGAAGGACCACGCCGACGTCGTCGACTCGGGGTACCGATTCTCGAAGGCATGCGTCATCGTCTACTCGATGTACGCCAGCTACGACCTGATCCGCCGCGGCATTCGAATCAACTCGGTCAGCCCGGGGGACACGTTGACCCCGATGACGTCCGCGTTCAAGGAGTTCTACGGAGCGGAGATGTGGGAGAACCGGGAACTGCCGATCGGGCGTCCGGCTCACCCCGACGAGCAAGCGGCTGCGTTGTTGTTCGCCAACAGCCGCGGGGCTTCCTACCTGTCAGGCACGAACCTCGTCATCGACGCCGGTGCTACCGCGGCCCGCCTCTTCGGCCAGGTGAGCACGGCCGGGAACCTGCCCGGAACGAAGGGCGCCTAGCCGAGTGTCCGTGTCAACTTTCTTGGACAGTTCCGGCTGTTTTTGGGTCATGTTCTGGCTGGGTGAGTCGGCGAGGTCTTGGCCGTCGTTGCTGTCGTGCCGGTAGAGATGCTCGTATTTGAGCGGCCGCTGAGGCACCGGACTAGCTGACCGGCTCGGGCCGTCCCGGGAACTGTCCGCCGGTCCGATCGGCATAGACGTACTTGGGCACCATGACCTTGCGGGTGTAGATGCACACGAGCGTCCCGTCCTGGTTGAACCCGCGGGTCTCGACCTCCACGACGCCCCGGTCGTCCTTGCTCGTGGACTCGACCTTGCCCAGCACGGTGGTCTCGCCGTAGATCGTGTCGCCGTGGAAGACCGGAGCGACGTGGCGCAGCGACGACACCTCGAGGTTCGCGATCGCACGTCCGGAGACGTCGGCGACGCTCATCCCGAGCAGAAGCGAGTAGACGTAGTTACCCACTACGACATTGCGCCCCTGCTGCGTGGTCGCCGCGTAGTTCGCGTCGATGTGCAGCGGATGGTGGTTCATCGTGAGCAGGCAGAACAGGTGGTCGTCATACTCGGTGACCGTCTTGCCCGGCCAATGCTTGTAGACCGCCCCGACCTCGAACTCTTCGTAGTAGCGCCCGAACTGCACCCTGCCTCCTCAGCGTTCCGGCGACAACCGTACCGGGACATGGGCCGCTAATCTGTCCTGCGTGCCGAGCCCGAAAGACTTCTTCCGTCCGCTCGCCGTCGGCGCTCCCGAACCACTTCGGGAAATGCCGTGGCGGCCGTCGAGGATGATCCACTTCTTCGATCCGTCCAACCCCAAGATGGTGGCGAAGCTGCCGGACCTGGCGCCCCAGGTCGACGTGTTGCTCGGCAACCTCGAGGACGCCATCCAGGCTTCCAACAAGGAAGCGGCCCGCGCCGGCCTGATCAAAGTTGCCGAGGGAACCGACCTCGGCGAGACCCAGCTGTGGACCAGGATCAACAGCCTCGACAGCCCGTGGGTCCTCGACGACCTGACGGAACTGATCACCCGGGTGGGCGACAAGCTCGACGTGATCATGATTCCGAAGGTCCAGGGCCCGGAGGACATCCACTACGCGGACCGCCTACTGGCTCAGCTGGAGGCCAAGGGCGGCATCCGCAGGCCGCTTCAGATCCACGCGATCCTGGAGACCGCGCGTGGCGTGGCGAGCGTCGAGGAGATCGCGCTGGCCAGCCCGCGGATGCAGGGCATCTCGCTCGGCCCGGCGGACCTCGCGGCGGATCGGCGGATGAAGACCACCCGGGTCGGCGGCGGCCATCCCGGCTATCTCGTCCGCACCGACCCGGGCGCAGACCCGGACGCCCCGCGCCCGACGTTCCAGCAGGATCTGTGGCACTACACGGTCGCGCGGATGGTGGATGCCTGTGCCCAAGCCGGCATTTACCCGTACTACGGTCCGTTCGGCGACATCAAGGACGTCGTCGCCTGCGAGGACCAGTTCCGCAACGCCTACCTACTCGGCTGCGTGGGAACGTGGAGCTTGCACCCGGTGCAGATCGAGATCGCCAAGCGGGTCTTCAGCCCCAGCCCGGACGAGGTGGCTTGGGCGCAGCAGGTGGTGGACGCGATGGGTGACGGCACGGGCGCGGTCATGCTGGAGGGCAAGATGCAGGACGACGCCTCGGTCAAGCAGTGCCGGGTCGTGCTCGATCTGGCCAAACAACTGGCGGCGCGCGATCCGGAGCTGGCCGACCGCTACGGGTTCCCCTCATGAGCGACGCGGCGGAGACGATCCGGCCTCGGCGATCAGTGCTGTACATGCCGGCAGCCAACAGCCGGGCACTGGAGAAGGCCCGCACGATCCCGGCGGACGCACTCATCCTCGACCTCGAGGACGCGGTCGCGCCGGACGCGAAGCCGCTCGCCCGCGAGCAGGCCTGCCAAGCGGTGGCCGACGGCGGCTACGGTCGCCGCGAGGTGACGATCCGGTGCAACGGCCTGGATACCCCCTGGGGTGCGGACGACCTCACGGCCGCCGCGAAAGCCGGCCCGGCTGCCGTCGTCATCCCCAAGGTCAGCGGGCCGGCTCAACTCGCGGAGATCGTCGCGCGCCTCGAAAAGGCGGGCGCGCCGGACCACACCGCGATCTGGCCGATGGTGGAGACCCCGGCTGCGATCTTCGCGATCCGGGAGATCTCCGGGTTCGAGCGGGTGCGAGCTCTCGTCCTCGGGACGAACGATCTCGCCAAGGAACTCCGGGCGGCGTTGGTGCCCGGCCGGGCCCCGCTCGTACCGCATCTGGCCACCGCACTTTTGGGCGCCCGGGAAGCCGGCATCGCGGCCATCGACGGGGTCTTCAACAACGTGAAGGACGCGGAAGGATTCGAAGCCGAGTGCCAGCAGGGCTTCGAACTGGGCTACGACGGCAAGACGTTGATCCATCCCGGGCAAGTCGAGATCGCCAACCGCGTGTGGGCACCGGCCGAAGCGGACATCGAGTACGCCCAGCGGGTGATCGCTGCGTTCGAGCAGGCGCTCGCCGACGGTCAGGGAGTGGTGACCGTCGACGGCCGCATGATCGAGAACCTCCACGTCGACAATGCCCGGCGCACGCTCGCTACCACAGAGGCGATCGCCGCGCTGGCAGCCGAGTAGGCGCGTCGGCGTAGTTGCCGCAGGTCCTCCAACGGGAGCGCCCTATCTCGAGGGTGATTCAGCCCCCGGGCCGCATCGCGCTGCACGCCGGGCAGCCGCTCGGGTCCGAAGACGAAGAACCCGACAAGCGCACAGACAGTGAGCTCGGGCGAACTCATCCCGAACATCCGCCCTCTCCCGACGTCGCCGACGTTGTTTTGCAGACATGTTCGCGAGCAGCGTCTGCCTGCGGTCAGCACCGTTCGCCTTATCACTGGCGCACGGCACCACGCGGAAAGCTCAACGCGGACAGCGTCCGGGGCTATTGCACGGCGGGATCACCGAAAGGTACAGTCAGTGCGAGCCTCGGATGACAGTGGCTGAAGGTTACGTCTGTTGTCACCACAGTGAACTGAGGTCCGTCGGGTGCTTCGAGCTGCGTGATGCTGCGGCGACAGGACGAGTCGTTGAGGAACGGGAGAAAGCCAGATGAGCGAGCAATCCCCAGTCGAGTCCGAGCACGTCGACCTCGTCGCCACGATCGCCGACTACTTGGCCCGTGCGCGATTCGAAGATCTCGACGACGAAAGCGCCAAGATCACCAAGCTGAGCATCCTCGACACGATCGGCGTGACGTTCGCGTCGAGCGGGATCGCTCCGGACGTCGACAAGTTCGTCGACCTGGCAACGGAAATGAGCGGCAAGGCCGAGAGCACGATCTGGGGATTCGGCTCGCGAGTGTCCGCTCCGTTGGCCGCTTGGGCGAACGGCGCGATGGCCCACTGCCTGGACTACGACGACCTGATGCGGGAGATCGGCTACCACCCGAGCACCCCCACCGTGCCCACGGCCATTGCCCTGGCCGAGCGCCAACCGAGCGTCTCGGGCAAGGATCTGGTCCTCTCGGTCGCATTGGGCAACGACCTCGGCGTCCGGCTCGCCCATTCGATCGGTGAGTGGCAGGGCTGGTTCACCACTCCCCTGTTCGGCTACTTCACCTCTGCGGCCAGCGCCGCGAAGATTCTCGGACTCGACGCCCAGCAGACGCTCAACGCACTGAGCATCGCATTCACACAGGCGTCCGGGACAATGCAGATGCGGTGGAGCACGAATTCGAATATCGCCTCCTACTACGCTGCGTGGCCCAACAAGGCCGGGGTTCTTTCGGGCCTTCTCGCGCAGCGCGGAATCGGCGGCATCGCCGACACTTTCGAAGGCAAGGGCGGCTTTTACCAGACCTATTTCGGCGGCGAATACAAGCGCGGTGCGATGACCGAAGGTCTGGGCACCCGGTTCCGCGGCACCGAGGTTTCATTCAAGCCCTGGCCGACCTGCGGCGGCGCGCACTGCGCCATCGACGCCATCCTGACGATGTTCACGGAGAACAACCTGCGCCCCGACGACGTCGAGAGCGTGACCGTCGCCGTGGGAGGTCCGTCCTTCGCCCTGTGCGAGCCGCTCGCGGTCCGGCAGGCACCCCCCACCCCGATGGACGCCAAGTTCGCGATCCCCTACATCATGTCGGTCGCCGCGGTGAAGGGGAATGTCACGTTGTCGGACTTCACCCAGGAAGCACTCACCGATCGCGACGTCCTGGCCTTCGCACAGAAGATCACCGCGGAAAAGGACGACTCGCTGCGCATCCGGCCGACCGCGTCGCCGGCCCGGGTCACGGTCAAGACCCGCGACGGGCGCGAGCTGACCGTCCGATCGGACCAGCCGCGTGGCACTTACCAGTTCAGCCCGCTCAGCGAAGACGAGATCGTGCAGAAGTTCCGCAACTGTGTCGAAGTGGCTCACAAGCCGCTATCCGAGGACACCACCGGGCGTCTGATCGAGACGGTTCTCAACCTGGAGAACCTGACGGACCTGACGTCGCTGAGCTCGCTGCTCAGCTGAGGGCAGGCCCGGCTAGGGCATCGATCCGAGTAGCCAGTGAGGTATAACAGCTAAGGTTGCGTTGACTGTCATCCCAGTCTCGGTCTGCACTGTAGTGCGCATCCCAACGCCGCAACAGGGAGCGCGTGTTGCGGATCCGATCACAGATACCCTCGATAGCCCCCCGCCCGTGAGCGTGCACGGATGGCAAACCTGACTGCTGCAGTTAGATCCGACATCGGGCGACGCAAGCGCGTATTCTGCGCACCATGGCGGAGCCGATGTCCCTACGCGAACGGACGCGGCAAGCCGTACGGGCTGAACTAAGCCGCTTCGGCATGGACCTTTTCGCGACGAACGGCTACGACGAGACGACCGTCGCGCAGGTTGCCGAGGCCGCAGGAATGTCGGAACGGAGTTTCTTCCGTTACTTCAGTTCCAAGGCCGACATCGCATTCGCGAGCCAGGACAAGTTCGGACACACCATCGAAGCCGCGCTCGCCGGGCGCCCAGCGACGGAACCCCTCTGGTACGCCGTGCGGCGCGCGTTCGATTCGATCATCGACACGATCGACCGCAATCCCGAGGGGCGCTCGTTGCGCCTTTCCACCCTCTTCTACAGCACACCGGAACTCCACCGTGTCCGGCTCCAGCGCCTGGACGAGTGGGCGACTCTTCTCGCGCCGCACGTCGCAGTTCACCTGGACGAACCTTCGAATCCGGACGTTCCGGATCCGCGGCCCGCCGCGATCGCCGCGTCGGCCGTGATGTGCTACGAAGCCGCGCTTGCGACCTGGGTCAGCGTGGAGGGGAAGGCGTCGATGGCGGCGCTCTTCGACGAAACGATGGACGCGATCGCCCACGTGGGCCGGCTCGAGGCGGGGCACGACACGCTGGCGTCCACCTCGGAGCCTAGCGGCGCCAGTCCTCGAGCGATCAGGCGAACGTAGGGCGCTCTCGCTAACAACCTCTCGCTAACAACATCGTGGAGATGAACGGTCTGGACGGAGAGCGGTTCGACGTCGTCTCCCCGCGCGGTAAGGCCCGCGTCGGGTACTGGGAGATCGACGGCGCGCAGCATGGCCCCTACCGCCCGTCCGAAATCGTCTGCCGGGGAACCTACGAAGACGTGCTGGACTTCTTCGACGCCCGTATGTGGACCGACGGCCTGCCGATAGTCCCGCCGACCATCGACCGAATCGAGCGGACACTTTCGCAGGTCGACCGCCGGCCGGACGAAATTCTCGCCGTCGTCGGGGACGAAGAAATCGAAGCAACCGTCTGGAATGCCGCCGTCAATGCGGTTATGGCCGGTTGCCGCGACCAGGATTTCCCGATCGCGCTCGAACTCGCCGGCATCATGGCCGATCCGGCGTTCCGGATCCGCGATGCCGGCTCGACGACCAGCTGGGAAGTCCTCGTCCTTTTGAGCGGCCCCGACCTGCCCGACCGCGGTTTCAACACCGAGACCGGCGTCATGCGGATGGGGCGGCGCGCGAACACGGCTCTCGGCCGGTTCACCAGGCTCTGGATACGCAACATCGCCGGGCTGTTGATCCCACCCGGCTTCACCGACATGGCAGCCATCGGGCAGTCGTTCCACGTCGCCATGGCCGAGAACGACGAGGGCTGCCACGCCGTTGGGTGGCCGACTTGCCGACAGGAGTGGGGCTTTCGGGCGGACGATATTGTCGTCGCGGCCCAAGGTATCGTGGGGGCGAGCGGCCCGATCTACACCTCAGGTGGGTCTCCGGAGTCCCATCTGCGAGTACTGGGTGCGGCGATCGCGGGCTGCAGTGCACACATCGCCGGAATCGGCGCCAGCAACGGACAGTGGGCTCCCGTCCTGGCGATGACACCTGCGATCGCAGAGGTTTTCGCTCGGGCCGGCATGACCAAGGACGATGTCCGCCATGCGCTCGGCGAGCATGCACTCGCACCGGCCCGGCTGCTGGTCGACGGTGCCGAGGCGCTCGGGCGTCGTAGACCCGATTTCGGCCAGCTCGTGGCCGATGGCCTGCTATCACGCGCATTTCACGAATCCGACGATCCAGATCGCCTCGTATCGACGATCCCCTTTCCGGAGCAACTGGCCATCGTTGTCACCGGAAATCCGGGCCGCAACCAGTCCCGGTTCTACATACCGCTCGGGCAGCCGGGGCAGCGAACGGCCAAGCGGGTCGGATAGCCCCTAGGTCGTGAATGGCGGAGGTGGACGGGAATCGAACCCGCCAAGCCGAGATGCTCGGCTTCGTCAGTTTTTGAAGACCGCAGCGCCCACCAAGACACAGACGCCTCCGCGAGGAGGCCTAGCTCACCCGCGGATCATGCCTCGACCGATCCTCGGCCCGCTACCAGTTCATCGGAGATCCGCCGTTGGGGCGGAGGAATTGACCGGTCGTGTAGGACGACGCATCGGACGCCAGATAGAAGATGTCGTAGGCGATGTCTTCCGGCAAGCCCACAGCCCCCAGCACGTTGGAATCGCGCGCCGACTTCAGAACCTGCTCGCGGATCGTCTCGTCGATGGACCCGTCCTCGCGGATGAAATGGCGGCTCGTCATCCCCGTGAGCACCCGACCCGGGTTAACCGCGTTGACCCGAACGCCGTGTGGGGCAAGCTCTTTCGCGAGCACGCGCGTCAGCTGCCCGACCGCAGCCTTCGAGATCGAGTACACCGCGAGGGTCGGCTGCGGATCGTCGATCGCGCGCGAGGCAACGTTGACGATGGAGCCGAAGCCCTGCTTGGTCATGATCCGCGCGGCCGCCTGGCAGGAGTAGAGGACGCCACGGAAGTTCACCGCCATGATGGAATCGAAATGCTCGTCGGTGATATCGACGACCGCGGCGGAATCCGCAATGCCAGCGGCATTCACCACGAAGTCCAGGCGGCCGTGGCGTTCAAAGGCCGAATCGACGGCTTTGTACACCGCGAGTCGGTCGGTGACGTTCAAAGCTTCGCCGTACGAGGGGGATCCGAGCTCGTCCGCCGCCGCCTTCGCCGAGTCGCCGTTGCGATCGGTGCAGACCACCAGCGCGCCGGCCTCGGCGAGCAGCACCGCGGCCGCCCGTCCGATGCCGCTACCGGCGCCGGTGACGAACGCGACCCGCCCGGTCATGTCGAAGCGCCGCAGCGTGGTCCGTTCCGTCATCGCATCCCACCTCCGAGCAGACCCGCGATGTGGGCAGCCGCGACGACTCCATCCGCGGTCACAACAGTGAGGAGAGGCGCAGAGCCGGCCCGCACTTCCCCGACGGCGTAAAGGTTTTCGGCACTCGATCGCATGTTGCTATCCACAATGACGAAGCCGCGTTCATCGGTATCGACGAGCCCGGCGACCAGCGTTGTGTTCGGCGATCGTGATGTTCCGAGGAACACCCCACCGATGTCTCTGGCCACCGGGTTTCCGCCGGCGTCCTTGTAGGAAAGCGATTCGACGGCCGAACCGCCTGTCACTTCGATGTTCCGCGCTTCCCGGACGATCTGGACTTTCGCCGGATCCAAGCCCGCACGCTCGCCCAGCTCGGGGGCCAGGTCCTCTCCGGCCGGAATCAGGACGAGGATCTCCGAGGCGTGCTGGGACAAACTGGTCGCCTCGGCGAGCGTCCACGGGCTTCCGCCTACCAGCGCAACGGCCCGGCCGGCGTAGAGGGGACCGTCGCATGCCGCGCAGTGGGAAACCCCGGCCCCCAGGAACTTCTCAGCCCAACCGCCCTCCGGCTCCTCGGGATGCGTCCCCGTCGCGAGCACGACATTGCGGGCACGGATCTGAGCGCCATCGACCGACAGAGACCACCCGCCGGCAGCCCGAGTGAGTTCGTCACATTCGGCGAACAGCCTCACATCGATGGCCGCAGCGTCTGCCGACTCGCCCAGTTGAGCGGCAAGGTCGTACCCTGCCTGCGGTTCGTTCGACAAAGGCACGAACCGGGCCTCGTCGAGGTTCAGCAGCTGGCCGCCGATGCCGGAACGCTCGACGAGGACCACCTCGAGGCCGAGTTCCTTGGCTGCCAGTGCGCAGGAGACTCCCGCCGGACCACCACCAATGATTGCGATATCGAGGTCATCCGACGTTCTACTCACAGCCAATCTCGGCACTCCTTCACCTTGAGGCGACCTAGCGAAGGATCACTGGCCGCGAAGTCGGAATTCCTTGGTTGTGGTTGTTCACGTACATCTTCGACTGGTTTCGGCCCGGATCGCCTGCGACGACGATCGAAATCTGATGCGCGTACGGGCAAACCGGCACCAGGCGTTCGGGATCGTCCGACAGCACGTAGTCCGGCGGCGTAATTCCCAATTCGACCTGCCGAGCGATGTCGAGATGTTTGTTACCGGTGTCCCACGCACACTTCACGATCAAGCGCGCGGAGATGCGCGCATTGTCGCGGAGGTGCTGCCGGAGGCCATCCTTCGTCCACCCGGCCTTGGCAAAGGTGGCCGCCGTGCTGGGGCTGAGAAGAACCAGCGGGTGGAATTCGGGCTTGGTCAGCGCGGTGAACGCCCACGGGCCGATCGCGGCCTGGAAGTAGTACGTGAGCATCTCGAGGTGATCCTCGGGCGTACTGCCGCTCGTATAGGCCGGTTGCCCGATGGTCACCACGCTCTGCACAGTGACCATCGACTGACCCTGTTGGAATCCGCGATCCATACCGTACGACGGCCAACCCATGTCCGATAGGACGTCCGGGTCTTCGGCCATCACGACGTTGAACGTGAAGCCGATCGTCCCCTTGTCGGTCTGGCCAGGGATGAGTCCGGCGATGTTGCGGGTAACCAGGCGTAGGAATCGGCCGACGCTCGAGTTTGCCTGGGTTCCCACTCGCATCAGGCCGGTGCCCGACTCGAATCCGAGTTGCTTGACGATCGGGCCGGAGACGATGGCCAGTGCCTCCCAGCCGGGGGTCGCGCCTGCATGCTGCAGCGCGTACTGCGGGTCGGCGATGCACTCGACGATCGCGATCAAGAGCGGCATGTACTCCGGCCGGCAGCCGGCCATGACGCCGTTGACCGCCACCGACCGCACCGTCGCAGCCCGGCAGGCCGGCATCAGCACCCCGAGAACGTCGTCCGGTGCCCGGCCGGCGTGGTCAAGAAAGCGCTCGACCCGGTCCGGCGTCGGCGGAATGACCGGCAGGCCGTCGGACCAGTTCCGGCTGATGAAGGCTTCCTGGATGGCGTCGAGGTCGCCGCGGACCACGATCTGGTCGTCCGGCACGCTCTTGGCGGCAGCAGCCTGCCCGGACATGCCGTCCCGTCCGGAACCGAGAGCCTCCAGCACTGCCGGCACGACGAACTCATTCACCTTCGAGGTGAACGTCTCGTCGGAGTCATTCGGGATGACTCCCGGATACTCGGCGATCTTGATGTCGGCCAACTTCATACCACGCGCGGTCGCCTTGAACTGGCGGATGAATCCCGACGCGACGACAGGAACAGCCGGAATACCCTGGCGCTCGGCCACTACACAAGCCCGCATCACGGCAGGCGTGCAGCTACCTCAAGCGCCTACCCCGACGATCACCGCGTCTACCTTGTTCGCACGCAGCTTGTCCGGAAGTTCGGCGATGACCTTGCGTTCCTCGGGCCCGTGGACGTCACCGAAGACCGAGAAGTCTACGAAGTTGACGCCTGGGAACCGCTCGCGGAAGTCCTGCTGGATGATCTCGAAGATCTCGTCGCCACGGAAGACGTAGTCCCAGAGGAAACCGACCGTCCGACCCTCAAGGTTCTCGAAGCCGCCGGAGAACTTGATCTCGTCGAACGTCTCCAGTCCGGCGGGCGAAAGAACCTCGTACTCGAAGTTAGTCACGATTTCTCCTTCTTCCGGATCGTTCGCTTCCCGGGTATAACCTACCTTGCTTCGCCGTCTTTAAGTGGCGCGCGGCTAGGTGGTTGTCGCGGCCGTCGCCGGAGCGGAACCTTTCTCGGCGGCACTCTGGACCTGCTTCCGACCCAAAGTCGGAATAGCGGCCAGGAGTTTCCGCGTGTAGTCGTCCGCCGGTTCGGCGAAGAGTTGCGCGGTCGGTCCTGATTCGACGATGGACCCTCGACGCATGACGACGACGTCGTCCGCGAAGAAACGCACGACATTCAGATCGTGGGAGATGAACAGGTACGAGACCCCTAGCTCGTCCTGAAGGTCGAGCAGCAGGTTCAGGACCTGCGCCCGGATCGAGACGTCCAGGCTCGCGACCGCCTCGTCGAGGATGACCAGCTTCGGGTTGACCGCGAGCGCGCGAGCGATCGACACCCGCTGGAGCTGGCCGCCTGAAAGCTCCCGCGGATAGCGCCGCATGAAGTGCGCGCCCAGGCCGACGCGCTCGAGGACACTCTGGGCGGTCTGCATGCGCTCGGAGTCGTCCTTGAGCACCCCCAGCACCTTCAGGGGCTCCGCGACGGATCGTCCGATCGGGATTCGCGGGTCGAACGAACGGTACGGATCCTGAAGAACCACCTGCATGTTCTTGCGCTGGGCGCGCATCTCGGCGGGGCCGAGGCCGACGAGATCTTGACCGTCGAGCTCGATCTGACCTGAATCCGGGGTCTCGAGATGCAACACGAGCCGGCCGACGGTCGTTTTTCCAGCGCCCGATTCCCCCACGATGGCAAGGGTTTTGCCGCGATCCAGATCGAAGCTCACGTCACTGACCGCAGCGAGCGTCGTCGCCGTACGACCACGCCCGATTCGGTAGGTCTTCGAGAGGTTTCGTACTTCGAGCAGGCTCATGAGTCCGAAATCCCGGCCAAGGTCAACTCACTGTGACGCAGGCATCGCGTTGCCGCGCCGGGCTCTCCGGCGGCCATCAACGGCGGCGGCCCTTCTTCGCAGAGCGGCAGCGCGTAGGAACACCGCGGATGGAATCGGCACCCGGCCGGCATTCCCGTCGGAGGTGGGACTTGCCCCGGGATCGCCCGGAGCCGCCCGTTCGGCTGGACGTCGAGGAGGGCACCCAGAAGCCCTGCCGTATACGGGTGCGACGGTGCGGCGAGAAGCTCTGTGGTGCGGCCTGTTTCGACGACCTGCCCGGCGTAGAAAACCGCAACCTTGTCGGCGATCTCTGAGACTACCCCGAGGTCGTGCGTGATGAACAAGACCGCCATGCCCATCTCCCGCCGTAGCTCGCGCAGCAGCTCGAGGATGCTGGCTTGCACGGTCACGTCGAGGGCCGTCGTCGGTTCGTCGGCGATGAGCAGTTCGGGCTTGCAGGACAACGCCGCAGCAATCATGACCCGCTGGCACATCCCGCCGGAGAGCATGTGCGGGTAGTCCTGCGCGCGCTGCGCGGCCGACGGAATCTGGACCCGGTCGAGAAGCTCCACCGCACGCGCCCACGCCTGCTTCCTCGACAGACCGAGATGGCGCCGGATCGGCTCCGCGACCTGATATCCGACTGTGAAACAGGGATCGAGCGCGCGACTCGGCTCCTGAAAGATCATGGAGATCTTGGTGCCACGAATCTGGCTCCAGGCCCGCTCCGAGAGCGAACTCAGGGGAGACCCGTGGAGGTACATCTCACCGCCCAGGTAACGGCCCTGCTTCGAAGTGATCAGGCCGGTGAGCGACATCGCGGTGACGCTCTTGCCCGAGCCGGACTCACCAACCAGAGCCAGCGTTTCCCCGCGATTGATGGCGAACGAGACTTCCGACAGAACGGGCGTCCAAGCACCTTGGATCTTGAAACCGACGGACAACGAATCCAGCGCCAACAGCGGATCGGACCCCGGCGGGGTCTGGCCGGTGGCGATCGGTTTCCTGGACTGTTCAGACATTGCTTGCTCAGGCACCTTCCGTCACCCCCTGTTCCCGCGCTCGCGACGGGAGATCGCTTCGCGGATCCCGTCGCTCACCAGAGCTAGTGCAGCGACGAGAAGAACAATGGCCACCCCGGGAGGCCAGATCAAGTACGTCAGGTCCAGCCGCTGCGATGCGTCGGCCAGCATTCCGCCCCAGCTTGGCGTCGGAGGCTGCACAGCGAGCCCGAGGAAGCTCAGGGACGACTCGACGATGACGGCGTTTCCGAACATCACCGACACCAGGGCGAGGATCGGACCGAGCAGGTTCGGCAACATATGCACGACGACGATGCGCTTGTTCGTGCATCCCACTGCGACGGACGCCTCGATATAGAGCTCCTTGCGTAGCTGCATCGTCGAAGCACGCACCACCCGCAGGACCGTGGGCGTGAACGTCACGCCAACCGTGAACATCGAGACCGCAAGCCCACGGCCCAGAACGGCCACGACGGCGAGGGCGAGGATGAGAGGCGGGATGGTCATCACGGTGTCGGCGATCCGGGAGATGACCGCGTCTGTCCTACCTTTGACGTAGCCGGCCGCGATCCCGAGCGGCAGGCCGGCCGCGACCGCCACCCCGACCGCGATGAGCGCCGCTTCCAGCGATGCCCGAGAACCGAAGATCAGCCGGCTGAGAATGTCGCGGCCCAGGGTGTCGGTGCCCAGGAGGTGCTTGGAGCTGGGCGGCTGTGATACCGCAAGGAGGTCTACCGCATTCGGACTGTGCGGCGCGACCAGGGGCGCGAAGATCGCGCAGATGACGACGACCAGGAGCACCAAAATCGCCACGAGGAGAAGGGGACTCCGGACAGCGACGCTTCGCGTGATCCGCCGCGGGTTCAGAACCTGAATCCTGCTGGGCCGCAGCACTGTTTGCGTTGTCATGCGGTCCTGAGCCTCGGGTCGATCCACGCATACAAAGCGTCCACCACCGCGTTGACGACCGCTACCACGATCGTTGCGAAGACGACGACGCCTAGCACGACCGGGATATCGCCGGACAGCGTCGCGGTGACCGCGAGCCTGCCGATGCCGTCGATCAGGAACATCTGCTCGATGATAATCGTGCCGCCGATCAGGACCGTGACTCTCGTACCGAGCACCGTGAGGACGGGCAGCGCCGCATTGCGAACGCCGTGTTTGATGACGCGGCTGAAGGTCGACAAGCCTTTCGAGCGCGCGGCCATGATGTAGTCGTTCTGCAGCACTTCCTGCAGCTGGCTGTGCAGCTGTCTACCAAGTGCTCCTACGGACGAGAGCGCAAGGGCCGTCGCGGGAAGCACCAAGTGGCGGAACCACTCCCATGGGTTGGCACTGAGGCTGACGAATCCGAGCGCCGGGAACCATCGCAGGTCGATCGCGAAATAGGTCGTGAGGAGGAGGGCCGCCCAGAAACTTGGAACCGAGTAGGTCAGTGAGGTGAACGTCGAAACGGTCCGGTTCATCCAACGATTCGGAAAAACCCCGGGAAGGCTGCCGAGAATGAGACCGAACAAGGAGGCAAAGAAAAGTCCGACGAAGACGAGCGACAAGGTTGCGGGCAACGCGTCGAGAAGCGAACCCATGACCGACTTTCGAGTCACGATCGAATGGCCCAGGTCACCGTGTAGGGCACTCGTCAGCCACGACCAGTAACGAGCAAGGATCGGCTTGTCCAGCCCCAACTCGTGCCTGATCTGCTTCAGGTTTTCGGGCGTGGCGTTCCCGCCAGCGACCGTCGCAGCCGGATCGTACGAGGACAGGCCCAACAGCAGATACAGCAGGAAGGTCACAACGAGAAGCGCGGGAATCGCCCAGCCCAGTCGACGACCAACCGTCCTGAGGAAGATGACCCAGGGTCGGGCCTGACGAGACGCGGCTGGACGGACGACCCCCGGTTGTTGGCTCATGCCAGGAGGTTCGATGGATGCGGTAACCGCCATAGTGGATTCCTAGCGCACGAGGGAATGGACGGAGACGCGAAACGGTCTCACCGAGGCAGGTTCTCGGAAACCAGAGACGCGTCTTCGTCCCAGCCGGTTGCTACTGCTTGAGAGCTGCCACGTACCGCAGGTCGTAGGTCGAGGCGAAGTTGAGCCCCATCTGGTCAAGCCCAGCGAGGTTCGTGGTAGCCGCGAAGTTCTGCTGCGTCACGCAGAGCGGAACCACGGCGCCGACCTTCTGCGACTCCTGCAGCGCCTTCGTCACGGCCGTCTTGCGCTCCGCGCTACCGAGGGGCTTGGACTCCGCGTCGTTGATGAGCGGGGTGAGCGCCTGCAACTGCTGCGGGAACGGGTTCTGGGCTCCGTACACGTCTTGCATGCCCATGATCGGGTCCGGGCTGCCGGCGAAACCGGTGATCGTCATGTCGAACTTTCCGGCGAGGAAGTCCGCGCGGGCCTGGTTGGTCTGCTCGGTCACGATATCGGCCTTGACGCCGACCTTCGCCAGCTGCTGCTGGACGACCTGAGCCACCTGGACCGTGTCCGGAAGGGCGACCACGATCGTGACGGTCTGCTTGAAGTTCGCCAACGCGGAGGTCGCCGCCGCGACGTTGTACGCCAGGGGATCGGTCAAAACCGCTGTGTCGTAGAACGAACTCGTCTTCGGAATCGGGTAGCCGGAGTAGTCGACACACGTTTCCGGGTAGATCGCGTTCCGGATGCTCGACCGGTCAAGTGCCTGCGCGATAGCCGTGCGAATTGCTGGGTCCTGCAGGCCGGGCCGGTTCGGGTTGACCAGGATGAAACGGTTCGACAGCGTCGACACCGAGAAGTAGTTGTACTGCGTCGTCGACTTCGCAAGCTGTGTCTTCGTCGACGACGGAGTCGCCAGCCGGGCGAGGTTGAAGGCGCCGGTCAGCAGCCCGTTCGCGACCGCTGTCTGGTCGGCCACCACGGTGATCTCGATGTGGTTGGGCTTAAAGGCGTTCGGGTCCCAGTACGTGGTCGTGCTGGTCCGGTCGAGGACGAGCTTCACGCCGGGGTCGAACGACGTCACCTTGTACGGCAGCGAACTCGCCGTCGTGCTCGCGAGCTTCGAAGGGTCGGCGAGAGCGGCCGGGTCGATCACGATGCCCGAGCCGGTCGCCAGCGCGAACGGCAGCGTGGCCCCCGGCGCCTTCAGGTGAAGAACAACGGTTGTCGCATCAGGAGTATCGATCGATGCGATATTGGTCAGCGCCCCATTGACCTGAGATCCAGACGCGTCCCGCAGGTACTGGAGGCTCGCCTTGACCGCCGCGGAGTCGACCGTCGTACCGCTCGCGAACTTGGCGTCAGTACGCAACGGCATGGTGACGGTGAGCCGGTCGCTCGACAGTTGGTACTTGGTCGCGATCCCCGGATACAACTGCGCGGGGTTGCCCTGGATGGTGAAAAGCGTGTCGTAGAGGAGCGAGAACGCCGAGAAGTCCCGGGCGCCCTTCGGGTCCAGCGACGTCGGCAGGATCGCCCACGCGAACTTGACCGGGACGGTCGGGTCGACCTTCGTCGTGTCATAGGCAGGCTTCGGCAAGTCCGCCGCGACACCTCCCGAGCCAACGCCACCTGTCAGCTTGGAACCGGTGCCGGTCGCTCCATTGGACGAGCCCCCTGAACAACCAGCGACGACGACCAAAGCTGCAGCGGCAACGGCTGTCATCGGTAGAAGTTTCCAGCGACGCATGGGTTCCTCTTTCAGGCCTGAGAAATCGACACAGACGGCAGCGAGAGCGAGTACCGACCCGCCATTGAGAGCTGGGTCACACCGGACCGTACTTGCACACATGATGAAAAGCAAGTCGGAATAGCAAATTCTCTGACTTAGCTTCGTCGAACTGCAACACGCAAGTCAAGGCTGTCAAAGACAACAGTCAGATAACTTTTTCTTGGGCCTGGCCGAAGCGCGCCGTGCCGCCCGCGCCAAAGCGGAACAACGTCAACCGCCCACCTGACAGGGAATTGCCCACCCCCGGCTACCGTCCTACCTTGCTGGCGCTCGACGCCGGCCTGCGGTCGACGGTCACGTCCCGTCGATACCGTCGTTGATCTCGGCGGCGGCCGCTACCGCCATGTCGTCCACGGTCGTCGTGTCTTCTGTTCCAGGCCCACTGCTCGCACACGATCGGCGGTGGACATCCCGCCTCGTCGATCGAGTAGCCCTGCACGCCGGGAGAGCAGACGATCTGCATGCCCGAACGTTCTGCGATCTCGGCCATCAGTGCGACGTCTCGTCCGGACTCCTGAACACTGCATTCCACGAGCGTTCGTACGCCCAGGTCGGCCGCCGCCTGGCCGGATAGTCCCGGTTGACTAGGACAGCCATCGCCGCGGCCGGGTTGTCCGGTGACGTCGCGTCGCCGAACGAGCCAGGTCAGACTTTTTGGGGCTCCTGCGGCGCACCGTAAACCGAATCGAACGACACCTCGCATGTGTCGTCGAGGCCCAGGACGTGGGTGAGACGGCCGAAAGCCATGTAACGACCGGCGAAGAACGTCAGATCGACGATCTCGGGATCGGTGAAAAGTTCGTGCATCCGCTCGAAGTATTCGTCGTCGAGCGAGTGGTGATCGATCGCGAAGCGTTCGGCGTAGTCGATCGCCAAGGCCTCCCGCGGCGAGAATCTCGCCGTGCGAGCTTCGGCATTCCCGATCGCGTTGTAGTCGTCCTCAGTGAATCCCTCTTCGCGGGCGGCCGACGAACGAAAGGCCTGGCAGATCAGACATCCGTTGATCTGGGCCATGCGGTAGCGAACCGCCTCTCGCATCCGGACGTCGAGGATGCTCAACCTCTGCACGGCGTCGACCATGGCCGCGGCAGCCGGGGCGTATTCGGGACGCAATTTCCACACCCGATCGGTCACAAGTTCGGGGCCGTCGGGTACAGCTACTCGTGGCATGCTTCGCTCCCTCGTACATTCCCTCGTGGGCGATGAACGTACTCGTCGGACGCCAGTATTTCGGCCAAAATACCTGCGACCAAACAGAGGGTCAACGTCGAGCCTCGACCGCAGGGTCGACGAAGGCCCCGCTACGGTACGTGCAGCTGGCACATTGTCGTGAAGAAAGAGGCAACGCGTCACATGAACGATTTCACCGGGCGCGTAGGGGTCGTCACCGGAGCGGGCAACGGGCTCGGGCGCGCACTTGCCGTCGCACTCGGCGACCAGGGGGCGTCGGTCGTCGTTGCCGACGTAGAGGTTTCCGCAGCCGAAGAGACCGCAGAGCTCGTTCGGACGGCTGGCGGAACAGCTACCGCTGTGGCCGTGGATGTCTCGTCCTGGCCGTCGATGCAGGAACTGGCGTCGCGCACGCTCGAGGCATACGGATCGGTCGATCTGGTGTGCAACAACGCGGGCGTCAGCCTGGGTGCGAAGCCGGTCTCCGACCTCAGTCTCAACGACTGGGCGTGGACCATGGACGTCAACCTCTGGGGCGTGATCCACGGGATTCAGACGTTCCTGCCGATCCTGCGCAGCCAAGGGTCCGGCCATCTGGTCAACACCGCCTCGGCGGGCTCGTTGAGCGGGATGGGCTATGCCGCTCCCTACTGCGCCTCGAAGGCAGCCGTTCTCAGCCTTTCCGAGTCGCTGTATTTCGAGTTGGCCGATGAAGGTCTACCCATCGTGGTTTCCGTAGTCCTGCCCGCTGCCGTGCAGACCACGCTCAGCCGCTCCGAAGAACGCCGGCCGGCACATCTCCGCGACGAGACGACGAGCCCGGGCGCACCGAGCGCAGGGGAAGAACGGCTCCGGGCTGTTCGGGCAACCGGGATCTCGCCGGCCGAAGCGGCGGAGCAAGTGCTGCAGGGCATCCGGGAGGACCGGTTCTACATCTTCACCCATCCCGGATTCGAAGCCCGGGCCGGGCGCCGACTGGCCGATATCCGGGCCGGTCGGGGCCCTTCAATCTAGATATCCGCGCTTAGATACCTCCGCCGAGAAATATCGCTCGGCTGGAAAACTACTGATTCCAACCGGCCGGCGGCGGAGTGCACTCGTAGATGCGAACGGCGTTTCCGATGCACACCTTGTACAAAGTGTCGGCGTCGAGGTGCTCAAGGTCGCGCTTCAGGAACGTCTGGCTGTCCGGCCAGGTCGAGTCGCCGTGCGGGTAGTCACACTCGACCATCACGTTGTCGACGCCAATCACATCGAGGTTGTGGAATGCCGACGGGTCTTCGATGGACGTGAAGAAGAAGTTGCGGCGTAGGACTTCTACTGGGTCAGGGTCACTCGTCTGCCATACCTGCGATGCCTCGATCTGGCGATACGTGCGCCGCAACCGCTCGATCACCATCGGAACCCACGAGACGCCGCCCTCGGACAGAACAATCTTGATCCGCGGGAACCGCAGCGGCACCCGGGCGTAGAGCCAGTCGACGGCAGCGGTCAGCCCGTTCACCGGGAAGAGCGCGAGCAGGACCTCGCTCGGGCTCGCCGGATCCGGCTGATGCGTCAGACCAGACGAACCGACATGCAGGTTGATCGCAGTACCGGTCTCTTCGCAGGCGGCGAAGAACGGATCCCATGCTTCGCTGTGGATCGAGGAAAAGCCGACGATCGAAGGGTTCTCCGAGAAGCTGACCGCGCGAAAACCACGTTCGGCGTTGCGGTAGATCTCTTGCGCCGCAAGGCGTGGATCGGCGAGCCACGGCAACTGGCACGGAATAAAACGCGCCGGATCCGGCGCGCACCACTCCTCGATCACCCAGTCGTTGTAGGCCTGCACCGCCGCAAATCCGGCCTCCTGGTTGCGCATTTTGGCAAGACGCCGGCCGGCGAAACCGAACACCGTCGAGGGGAAGCAGAGCGTCGACCACAGTCCGACGAGATCCATGTCCTTCAGGCGGATTCTCGAATCGCTCACGCCCGGACGGAAATCGGTGTACTTCTGCGCAGAATTGCGCCACTCCCCGATCGGCCGACCGCTGGCACCGTCCCGGCAACCGATCGGGATGTCGATCCCGTCCACATGCCAGTAGGGCACGCCCTCGTGGCCGTCGAAGCCGGTGCGCATCTGAGGGACTTCGTCCTTCAGATGCTGTGGAACTCGACCTTCGAAGAGCGTCGGGGGTTCGAGCAGATGGTCGTCGACCGAAATGAACGGGTACCAGATCGGCGGAGCCACCGGCTCCGGCAAGAACGAGACGGTGCCCCGAGGTGGAATCGCGCGGGGCCCATCCAGGTCGAGAAGACCGTTGCCCGAAAGTGACTCCGTCATCGACATATCCGATCTCTCCTGTCGTCCCGACCGCCCAGCTACCTCGGCCCCGGTTGGTCGCGGCCCATTACATCAGCCAGCCCGTCACATCAGAACGGACGGGTCCGCCATCACTTCACGCCGAATCATCGCGTGATAGAACCGCTCACCGCCACGTCCATTGGTGATCGCGCGAACCATCTTCTCGCGCGCGTCGGGGGCCATCGGGACACCCTTGTCTGCACCGAGAACCTTTACCTGCCAAGCCAGTTTGGCGCGAGCCTCGAGGTGAACCGCTCGTTGATGCGCCCGCCGGATGGAATCGGCGACCACGAAAACACCATGATTCGCCAGCACACCCGCGACGTTCCGCCCCATCGCGAGAACATTGCGCTCTGCGATCTCAGAGTAAGTGACGTCCCCTTCGAACTCGTCGTAGAGGACAAGATCGCCTTCGATACCGGCAAAACTCTGCAGGTAATCCTCGGGAATCTCCTGTATCGCGGCCCAGATGCTCCCGTACGTCGAGTGATGGTGCACCGCCACGCGTACATCCGGGCGCAGCCGGTGGGTCGCGAGGTGCAACGTGACCGCCGGCACCACCGACCAGCGCCCCTCCAAATAGTTGCCGTCCGCATCGCAATGAACGATGTCGGAGGCCTTCATCTCCCGCCAAGGCACCTCCCACGCGGTGAGCAGAATCGTGCCGTCATCCTGGAGATAGGTGATGTGGCCCTGGTTGTGGTCGTCATACCCCTCGCGAGCGAGCATGCGCGCCAGCAAGGCGATCTCGGCACGCAAGCCCGGCGTGAAGTAGAGCGTCTGCCCATCGCCGCCGACGACTTCCTTGGAGGACGGGGTATCCGTCGACGCACTACCCGGACGAGAAATCGTGTTGGTCACGTAGCCCTCCAAGACACATTCTCAAGGCGCATTTCGATCACCTAAACGATGACTTCCGCTTCGGGGCAAGCCTACGCAGCGAGTGGAGTCGGTCAATACTACATCCGCTCGGTCAATACTACGTCCGCCGTCGCGGCTTCAAAGGTGACGCGGCAGATGCCGGTCCGACACCTATTCGTCAGGGATCGACCCCTATTCGTTGGGGATCGACATCGCATCCAACTTCACGTCGAGCAGGAACGGGCGGCTCAGCCCCGTAAGCCTCGACTTCAGCGCGAGGACGTCCTCCTCGCTTCTCGCGACCGCCGCGTCGGCGCCGTACGCCTCGGCCAGACCGGCGAACTCGGGCCACCGTTGACGTCCGTAGTCAGGATCCAGTCCATATTCCGCGAGCTTCCTGCATTCGGCGCCGTACGCCGCGTCGTCGAGGACGACGACCAGCAATGGCAGCCGTTCGCGGGCGGCGACGGTCAACTCCGAGATACCCATCATGCCGCCCCCGTCGCCGACCAACGCCACAGTCAGCTGATCGGACCTGGCGATAGCCGCTCCGATCGCGAGGGAAAGACCGAGCCCGATAGAACCGAAACTGCCTGTGTGCCAGAACCGATCGGCATCCAGACGCAGCAGCCGCCAGGGGAAACGACAAAAGCGACCGACGTCCGAGACGATCGTCCGCTCGGCGGGCAGGATCTCGTCGAGACGCAACATCGCGGTGCGGATGTCGATGGTGTCGCCGGTCGACCGGTCCGTGAATTCCTTCCACGGTTCCCGACCGGCCAGCGTTGCCTGCAACCCGGCGGCCCAACCGGGCATCGCCTTGCCGCCGTCGTGCCCGGCCACCTCCAACGCGTCCGCCATCGCGGTGGCCAGTTGCCGCGCATCCGCGACGACGCCCAAGCCCCGGCCCCAACGCTGGTTGATGGCTGTCGGATCGGTATCGCACTGGACGACCGTCTTGCCTCGAAGCAGATCGCCGTCGACGGTCGTGTGCAGGCTCAACCCGGCACCGAACGCCAGCACACAATCGGCACCGGCAATGAAGTCGAGCGCCTCCGGGTGCGCCAAGGTGCCGAAGATCCCGAGATCGAGCGGATGCCCACGGAAAACGCCCGCGGCAAGCAACGTCGTGGCGGTCGCGGCAGGTAACCGGTCGGCGAGGCGGAGCAGCGCGGGGCCCGCCCCGGAACGGACCGCTCCGCGGCCGGCCAAGACGATCGGACGGTCGGCATTCATGGCAATTCCAAGGGCGGCGTCCAGCACCTCCGGATCCGGTCCAGGTCGTTGTGCCGAGGCGGCGATCCCCGGTGCCTCCACAGCGCGGTATTCCACCTCGGCGTCCAGCATCACCACCGGAATGTCCAACAGGATGGGCCGCCGCTCGATGCTGCTTCGGCGGAACGCCTGGCTGATCTCCCCCTGCACATCCCCGGGACGACGAACGTCGATGTAGCCGGCGCCGGTCAGCTCGGCCGCAGTCCGCAAATCCAGCCACTGCGGATGGTCCTTCACCGGCGGCGTAGTCGAGACGAGAAGGACGAACGAGCTGCGCGCGCGGACCGCCTCGGTGAGCGCCGTAAGCGTGTTGGTCACGCCGGGCCCGTGCGTGACGGAGACGACCCCGGAAATACCAGATGCGCGTGAATACCCGTCACACATTCCAACCGCGCCGCCCTCATCGACGGACGGGATAAAGCGGCCATGATCGCGCAGATATCGAGCGATGTAACGCATGTTCGCGTCGCCCATCAGACCGAACAGGACGTCCTTGCCCAATTCCCGAAGCGACCGGGCAATCAATTCGTCTACCAGCATCGAAGCCCTCCTCCACCAACGGTCCTGAATAGGTCCCGGTCCCTCGTTACCGCGCCGGCGCGATCTCCCGACGCTGATCGTCCACCCGCCGGGTCGCGCGTTGCCGATCGAGAAGTTCCAGAAGCGGTACCGCGACGCGGCGGGTGGTACCCAGAGCTTGCCGCGCCTCGCTGACGGTGAACGGCTGCGGTAGCTGCGCGAGTAGTTCGACGGCCCGCGCTAGCGCCGATGGGCGCAGGTAGATCCCGTGCGCGACGCGGACCAGATCACCCCGCTTCGTGGCGACGGCCAGGTACCGGTCGGTCAGACCCGCCGACGCTAGCTCGTGAGCCTCAGGCACGTCGAAGGGGCGAGTTGTCAGCCGCTCCGCCAGATCGTCGAGTGCGGAGCGGATCTCGGCCGGCAACACGGCAGCACTGTCCCGGGCATGCACGCCGTCCCCGTCGACAGTCAGGTCCGCGACGCCCGCGACGAGCGGAGCGACGAATGACGCGTCGGGCAGTCCCAGCGCGTGCGACACGGCCCCGGCCGGCATCGCCGGTTGGAGCGGGTGGGCCTTGGCCCACGCCTTGACCGCCTCCTGCAGCGCCCCCGTCCAGTCCGCCCACTGCGGCTCGACGACGAGCCAGTCCCCCACCGCGACGACGCTCGAGGTTTCGGTGGCCGGAAGTGCCACACCGGCGGCCGACAAGGTGCTGCGACGAACGGCTCGCCGACGGCTCAGCTCGGAGTGCAGATCCGCGGCCTCGGGCATCGCGCCCATCTCACGCGCTCGCACCATCGCCGACCCGCGCCGCGCCAGCGCCGGCGGCAGGACGTCGAGCACGACGGCGCCGGCGACGACGTGTTGGGGACCTGGGTCGCGCAAGATCACCCGATCGCCGATGTGCAGCGGTAGCCGCTGCGCCAGGTGCAGCCGGGCGGACTGCTCGTCGAAGGGCCGGAACCGGGCGGACACCGCCGCCGAGCCCACGTGAACGATCGGATGCGCCGGGACCCTGCCGGTTACGTTAGTCAGCCGGACGTCGATCAGATCGGTGTGTGTCCATTGCCCGGGGCGGACGAGGGCATCGCCGCGTCCCAGCGTCGCGCGGGTCGTACCGCGCAGGTTCAGGGCCACGCGGGCGACGGCGTCGACCGAATCGTGGGCAGTCTTCATCGTCTCGATGCCCCGGATGTGGACGGTCTCACCCGAAGCGGCAACGACCAGCTCATCGCCCACAGCCAGCCGACCGCACCCGAGCGTCCCGGTCACGACCGTCCCGGCTCCGCGAATGGTGAACACGCGATCGACCCACAACCGGGTGACGTCGAGGTTGGGCGTCGGCAAGGCGGCAACCAGCCGCTCGATCGCGGCGCGCACCTCGGTGAGCCCCCTGCCTGTCACGGCACTCACCCCGACCGCCTCGATGCCTTCCAGGCCCGTCCCGGCGAGATAGTCGCGCGCCTCCTCGACGGCCAGATCAACGTCGCCGAGGTCCGCGCGGGTCACGGCGAGGATCCCACGCGAGACGCCCAATGCTTCGAGCGCCGCGAGATGCTCGGTCGTCTGCCTGCTCCAGCCCTCGTCCGCCGCGACGACGAGGAGGACCGCCGGGACCGGTCCGATCCCGGCCAGCATGTTCGTGACGAAGCGCTGGTGCCCGGGAACGTCGACGAACGCGACAGGCGTCCCGTCCGACAACGTCGTCCATGCGTAGCCCAGATCGATCGTCATCCCCCGACGGCGTTCCTCGTCCAGGCGATCGGGTTCGATCCCGGTCAGCGCTCGGATGAGCGTCGACTTGCCGTGGTCGACGTGACCCGCGGTTGCGATGACGTGCAAGCGGATTTCCTTACTCTCGCAGCAGGTTTCGGGCCGCCTCGACCCCGGAGAGGAGCTGCTGGTCGTCGGCCGCGGGAACGCATCGCAGGTCGAGGAGGCAGTGATCGCGCTCCACCCGGGCCACGATGCTCGAATCACCCAGCCGCAGCGGCCGTCCGAACTCCGCCGGGAGTTCGACCGCCCAGCCAGGCAGTTCCCGATCAGGAGCCCCACCACCGCCGACGACCCCGGCGCTTGGCACCGCCCGCGCGGAGATACCCAGGGCGCAGATCGCATCCGCCAGTTGCTTGGCGCGCACCAGCATCTGCTCCGGGTCGGCGTGCAGCGCAACGGATGTCGGCGTCGGAGGGCCGACGAGGGTGGCTTCGAGCGCGGCGAGGGTAATCTTGTCGACGCGCAGTGCCCGGAAGAGCGGATGTCGTTTCAGGGCGGCGATCAGATCGGACCGGCCCAGCAGGAGTCCTGCCTGCGGGCCGCCGAGCAACTTGTCCCCGCTGGCCGTTACGAGGTCGGCGCCACCGCGAAGCCAGGTCGACGCATCCGGCTCATCCGGCAACGACGGGTCCGGCGCCAACAGCCCCGACCCGATGTCGGCCACGACGGGAACGCCGAGGGTCGCGAGATCGGCCACCGACGCGTCGGAGGTGAACCCCCGGACGTAGAAGTTCGACGGGTGCACCTTGAGGATGAACCCGGTTTGAGGGCCGACGGCAGCGCGGTAGTCGGCAAGGTTCGTCCGGTTCGTCGTACCAACTTCGCGCAATGTGGCCCCGGTGCTCACGATCAGGTCCGGGATTCGGAAACCGTCCCCGATCTCGACGAGTTCCCCACGGCTGATCACGATCTCGCGACCGGCTGCCAGTTCGGTCGCCGCGAGGACGAGCGCCGCGGCACCGTTGTTGACGACCAACACGTCCTCGGCGGATGGGACCTGCGCGCGCAGCGCCGCCAGCGCACCTCGTCCACGGGACGCCCGCGCGCCGGCTTCGAGATCGAACTCGATGTCCACATAGCCTGCGGCATAGGCGATCGACTCGACGGCAGCCCGAGACAACGGCGCCCGGCCCAGGTTCGTATGCAGGATGACCCCGGTCGCGTTCAGCACCCGGCGCAGCGAGGTCGCCGCCGCTGGCAACCCGGCCAGGCACCGCTCGACCGCACCCTCGACCGGTACCGAACCCGCGCGGATCTGTCCCTGCACGCTGTGCACGACCTGCTTGACGACCGTGGCGCCGAGGCGGTCCGCGGCCTGCCGCAGGCGTGGGTCGTCCAGCAGGACGTCGGTGCGCGGCACGCGACGACGTGCGTCCGTGGTGGAGGTCTTCGAAATCCTTGTCATCACATGAAGTTTCGGGTGTGGAGCGCCGACAGTTCACTCGCCTCGTCGTCCGGAAAGCCGATGAACACCAACCGTCGGCGCCGACCTTCGGCCATCTGGGCTTGCAGTTCCTGCACAGCTTCCCAGCCGCGGCGGATCGCCGACGGTTCCCACGAGCCGGCGGCGAGCACCACGAGCGAGTCCATCACCCGATCGTTCAGCCCGGCGGTGTTACTCAAAGCTGCGTGGCGGCGCTCGACGGCCATCCGCAGCCGTCCGAGGAAGTGCGCGTCGACCTGCACGACGTGAGCAGTGTGGGCGACGCCGAAAGCTACGTGACGCGCTTCGTCGCGACCCGAAAGCTGCGTCACCGCCGCAGTCACCGGATCGGGGGCGTACCGGTTCAGGAAGCGCAGGAGGTCGACGAACGTCCCCTCGCCCAGAACGGACAGCAGGAACGAGGCGAGGGTGAAGTCGGGTTCGTCCAGCAGGGTCTGTAGCGAGGCTCGGCCGCCGGCGCCGGAAACCCCGAGCTCCTCACGTCGCAACAGGGCCCGTCGGGTGAATATCTCGACGTGACGAGCCTCGTCCGCGACTTGAGCGGCGAGCAGCTGCATGACCTCGCGGAAATGCGGGTGCAGCCGACCGAGAAGACGAGCCGGCACCAGCAAAGCCGCCTGCTCGTTCTCCACCAGGTAGGTCATGATCTGGACGACCACGTCTTCGATCTCGGCCGGCGGGCCCTCGGATGCCGACCAGTCGATCGCCGTCATCGGGTCCCACTGGTTCGCGGCGGCGTTCGCGTAGAGCTGGGGAGCAACCTCGGTCCAAACCAGGTCGCGATCCACCCAGTCGACGTTCAGTGGCGGCCCCCCCAACTCGACGAGCGCACCCCGCGCCGCAAGCCCCCATCGCGGATCGGCCTGCGGCGCAGCCACTCCCGCCGTACCGGCACGGACGGCACCCGCCCATCGATCATCGACCGCACTGCCCTTGACGATGACCGTCGGGTCGGGACCTTCGATGCGGTGCCCCTGCCGGCGGCACCATGCCCTCAGCTGAAGCGCGAGCTCCGGATGCGTGCCAGTGACAACAAGCTGCCCACCGACAGGCAGTCCGGCGAGCGCTCGCTCGACGAGAAGGTGGCCGCCGGTGTCCAGGCCGAGGACGTCAACGTCGATAGCCGGCGGCACCGATCTCTCCGTCCCGGCCGTAGAAGCCGACCTCGTCCACCGCCGATTCCAGCGGTTCGTATCCGTCCAACCGTCCGGCCCGCCATTGCTTGAGGCCTTCGAGGTCCAGCAGGGGACGCACGGCCGCGTCCGCGTAGGACATTCCCAGCAACACGTCGGTGAATGTCCGGGTCGACGACTCCTCGGCCGCGGGTCCGACGGTCATGTTGCAGTGGTCGTACGGCGGCGTCTCGGCCAGGACTCGGACCGAACCGGAGGGCAACGTGCCTTCCTGGGCGAACAGCAGCAGGTTCGAGTCGATCATGCAGGCGGCGTCGACCTTTCCCTCGCGCAGGGAAATCGCCGCATCGCGCTCACCGCCGATGTGGTCGCCGTGCAGCCCGACCCCGATGTCGTGACGGACGACCTCGACATCCGCGTCCGTGTCGAGACCCCGCGCCCGTAACGTGGACAGCGGTAGCAACGTCGCCTGCGGAGAGTCGATGGCCCCCACTGCCACCCGCTTGCCCCGGAGATCGGCGACATCGGCGATGTCCGAGTCCTTGGCCACGACGACCACCGACCGCAAGTCCTGGTCGGTGTCGCGCATGACGACCGCCCGCACGTCGACGCCGCGGTCCGCCGCGAGCCGGCGCGCCCGCACCCACGCCAACGGAGAATTCCACGCGACATCGATGCGACCGTCGAGCAGATCGTCGACCTGCCGCTCGTAGTTGGAGTACAGGACGTAGTCCAGATCCAGACCACGGGCCCGGAACAGGGCCCGGAAGCCATCCCAGATCGTGACGACCTTCGGGTCGTACGCGACAGCGCCGAGGACGAGGTCGCTCACGCTAGGCGTCCAGCAGCGGGAGGCCGCACAGCGCGCGGCCGACGAAATCCAGCAGCGCGTCGGTCGTCGGGGCCATCACCCGCGCGGCCCGCGAGTCGCGGAACCGGCGCTCGATCGACAGTTCCTTGCGGAAGGCCGCCCCGCCACCGGCGGTCATGGCCAGATCCGCTACCAGGGCGGCACTTTCGTCCGCTGCAGCCTTGACCTCGAGAACGAGAAGCTGCGCGTCTGCCCGGCCCGCGCCGACCGCCGCGATCGCATCTTCGACCAACGTCCTCGTCCGGTCGGTCTGAATCTGCATGGTTGCCAACTTCGTCCGCGACGAGGCCTGCTGCGCGAGCGACTGGTCGAGATGCTGCAGCCGGGTGCCCACCAGGTGTGCAGCCGTCGCCTGCGTGACCGACTGCATCAACCCGACGCTGGCCGAGGCGTTGAGCAGCAAGAACCAGGGCAGCACCGCTGCCAGCGCGACGTCCAGTCCCGCGCCGTCCGACCCGAGAAGGTCCGATCGGCCCACCCGAACTCCGTCGGCGGTAACCGGGCAGGAGTCGTTGCCGCGCAGGCCCAGACCGTCGAAACCGCCGGGCACCGAAAGGCCCGCGATGCCGTTGCGTACCAGCCACAACGACATCGGCCCGTCGCCCTCCAACGGGCGGCTCGACCACACGTAGCTGTCCGCTTCATGCGCGGATGTCACCCAACTCTTGCGGGCATCGAGCACGACGTCTCCGCCGTCCGCGGTCGCGGAACTCAGGGGAGCCCAGAAGTGGCTGCGCGAGCCGACCTCGGAGAAGGCGAGCGTCGTCAAGTGCTTGCCGGCACCGATCTCGGCCAGCACGTCCGAACGTCCGGTCGCCGCCAGCGCGGCCGTGGCCGAGTAGTGCATCGTCACGACCATCGCGGTAGAGCTGCACACCGTCCCCAGCCGCCGAACGAGATCAGCAACCTCGGCCAACCCCAAACCCGAGCCGCCCTGTTCGGTCGGGACGGACAGGGCCAGCAGCCCAGCCCCCCGCAAGGCGTCAACGCTCGCGCGGGGGAACCGCGCGGCGCTGTCGGTCTCCTGCGCCTCCGGCGCTGTGACGGTCGCGACGATCTCCTCGAGGTCTTCCACGTAGGACACGGATCTCCTTCGATTCTTCAGCTGCCGGACGGTCCCGGCCCAGCGGTCCGTTGGGCCGGGAAACGCAACGATCTGAGTCGAGCAGGGAGCATGGTCATCGCGATCAGCCGACGACCAACGCGAAATCGCCCTGTGGAAGCAATTCGCCGACGACGGGTGCTCCCGGGATCTCGCCGGCGATCAACAGGCCGCCGGAGGTCTGGGCATCGGCGAGCAGCACCCGGTCGACATCGTCCCCGCCGCGCCAGTCGAGATGGGACTGTACCCAGTCGAGGTTGCGCCGGGACCCTCCGCTGACGAAGCCGTCGCGGACTGCTTCTCGGGCACCATCCAGGTAGGGCACGGCGGCAGGGTCGATACGGACCGTCACGCCGCTGGCACGAGCCAGCTTGAACGCATGGCCGAGCAGGCCGAACCCCGTGACATCGGTCGCGCATCGCACGCCCTGATTCAGTGCGGCCGCCGATGACGCGTCGTTGAGCGCGGTCATGGTGGCGATGGCGTGGTCAAAGCGTTCGCCGGTTTCCTTGTGACGGGTGTTGAGCACCCCGACGCCGAGCGGTTTGGTCAGCGAGAGCGGAACGCCGGCCAACCCCTGGTCCAGGCGCATCAGGCGCTCGGGATCGGCGACGCCGGTGACGGCCAAGCCGTACTTGGGCTCGGGGTCGTCGATGCTGTGACCCCCCGCGAGCAGGCAGCCCGCAGCGCGAGCGACGTCCATGCCGCCGCGAAGCACCTCGGTCATCAGCTCCAGCGGCAGCACGTCACGCGGCCACCCCAGCAGGTTGAGCCCGACGATCGGCCGGCCGCCCATCGCGTACACGTCGGACAGGGCATTTGTGGCGGCGATCCGGCCCCAGTCGTAGGCGTCATCGACCACCGGGGTGAAGAAGTCGGTCGTCGCGATGAGAACGGTGCCGTCCTTGATGCGGACGACAGCGGCATCGTCGCCGTCGTCCAGACCGACAATCAGCTCCCCCTCCGCGCTCTGCGGAGCCGGGCCCAGAAGAGCGGCGACTGCGGTCTCGAGCTCGCCGGGCGGGATCTTGCACGCACACCCACCACCGTGCGCGAATTGCGTCAACCGGAACCGGCCAGTCTGGCCCTCCATTGCGCCTCCTCGCGCCGAGGCGCACGTCTATTCGGACGGCCCCACATGGTGAACTTGTCAGTGACTGACAGGTTCATGCGGGTACCCTAACCTGGCCCGACCGGAAAGATCCACGGCCTTGTCAGATCGGCCCGATCAATGAGCGCTGGCCGCCGAGGCGAGGCTGGTGGCCGGAATCTCGCAGGCGCTGTCGCCCTTGACGACACCCATGAAGGTAACCGGAGCAGGACAGGACGCCCGATATCGGTCCGTGCCGCGCACTGCCAAGACTCGGGGTCAAACGAGAGGCAAACGATTAAGGGCCGCTTTCGCGATCTTGTGAAAGTGGCCCTTAACCTGCACTGACGTTGTAGCGGGGGCAGGATTTGAACCTGCGACCTCTGGGTTATGAGCCCAGCGAGCTACCGAGCTGCTCCACCCCGCGTCGGGTTCGGATGACTTTACGCCACCGTTACGGGGAAGCCAAATCCGTCGCGGTCTCGTCCAGCCGGCCGCAAAGTGGGAAAGTCCGATACATGAGCGCCAACCTCATCGATCCGACTGTCCCACCGAGCGGAGACGGCTGCGTCGAGTGCGACGCGACCGGGGGATGGTGGTTTCACCTCCGCCGGTGCGCCCAGTGCGGGCACATCGGCTGCTGTGACAGCTCGCCGTCGCAACACGCGAGTGCCCACGCCACGTCCAGCGGCCACCCGCTGATTCAGAGCTACGAACCCGGCGAGGACTGGTTCTGGAACTACCGGACCAACGAGTTCTACGAGGGCCCCAAGCTGGCCGACCCGACGCACCATCCCGTCACCCAGCCGACCCCCGGCCCGCAGGGACGCGTCCCCCGCGACTGGCAGCAACACATCCACCAGTAGCTCCTGGCGGCTCTCCAGGTCAGGACCGCAGACCGATCGCTTGGTGCACGGATCGGACGGCGCTGGCGCCCTCGCCGACCGCGGCAGCCACGCGTTTCATCGAGCCGTGCCGGACGTCGCCGGCGGCGAACACGGCAGGGATGTTGGTCTCGAACGGCAACGGCATCCGTCCCAACGACGACCACGTGTCGCCAAGATCGCCAGGGCCGAGTTGAACATCCGTTCGTACGAAGCCGTCCTCGTCCACGGCGACGCCGGTCAGCCAGTCGGTCGCCGGGTCGGCGCCGATAAAGCAGAACAACCCGCCGCACGGATGACCTGTGACCTGGCCGGTGGAGCGGTCGACGAGGGTGATCTCGGTCAGTGCCGTATCCCCCGCGAGCCCCGACACCTCCGTCGTCGTCCGGATCGTCACCCGCGGATCGGCCAGTAGCCGCTCGACGAGATAAGCGGACATCGAGGCCCGAACGTCCGCGCCGCGGATGACAAGGATGACGCTGCGTCCGCGGGACGCGAGATAAAGCGCCGCCTGGCCAGCCGAGTTTGCCCCTCCGACGACGGCGACCGGATGACCGTCACATTCGCGTGCTTCGAGTTCGGTTGCGGCGTAATAGATTCCGGCGCCCACGAAATCCGACCAGCGCTCGAGCGGGAGCGAGCGATAGCGCGCACCCGTCGCGACGATCACCGATCGGGCGTCGATCGCCGTACCGTCCGACAGCAGCAGCCGCAGCTGCTCGGCATCGGTCTCAAGGGCGACCGCCCGGCACGGACTCGAGATCTGAGCGCCGAACTTCAGGGCCTGCACGGCGGCTCGGCCGGTGAGGTCGATCCCGCTGAGGCCGAAGGGAAAACCGAGGTAGTTCTCGATCCGCGAACTCGCCGCGGCCTGCCCGCCGGTCCCGACCGAATCCAGCAGCACGGTCGTCAGACCTTCGGACGCGCCGTAGACGGCGGCGGCGAGACCGGCCGGGCCGGCGCCGATGACCACCAGATCGACCGGCTTGTCCGACATCCGTCGATAGGACAGCCCGAGGTGTTCGGCAAGTTCGCCGGGCGTCGCGCGCGGCAAGATCCGGCCGGGTGTCAGGACGGCCGGGAGATCGTCGGCCGCGACGCCGGCGGCGCTCATCAGAGCCTGTCCCGCCACGGTGTCCGAATCGACCCACAGATGCGGCAGGCGCTGGCGGGCGGCGTACGTACGAAGCGCCAATGCGGCAGCGGACAGGCCACTGCCCAGGATCTCGACAGAACGGGCGGCTGGACCGCTGCGCAACATCTCTCGACGTGCGAGGAAAGCCCGCAGCAGGAGGTCGGATAGCTCAGGGTCATCCGCCATCAAGTCGCGGAACCGATCCGGCGGGATGCGCAGGACGCGTCCGGATTCGACGACCCGTCCGCTGAGGTAGAGCGTCTGGCCGGTCAACATGCTCATCTCGCCGAGGAACCGGCCCGGTCCATGCCGGACGATGACCTCTTCCGGCGCGTCCTGCGTTGCCGGGCGGACGATCTCGACCACGCCTTCATCGATCACGACAAGGTCGATGGACGTGTCGCCCGCCCGGAACACGAACCCGCCCACAGCGATCTCCGCCTCCGTACCGAAGGCGCCAAGACGGGCGCGCTGGGCCGCGGTCAGATCCGGAAATGCCCGTCGCAATTCAGCCGAGTCGGCCGGACTTGGCGGTTCCACCGGTTGTGCCATGACGCGATTCTCGTCCTACGGCAGGTTCAGCGCCTTGACCAGCGCCGCCAGATCGGCCGAGTACTTGGCTTCCGCGTCGGCAATGCGCTTCAGATCCTGGCTTGCCCGGGCATCCCGAACGGCCTGCGCATCCGCCGCGACCCGCTCAGCCAGGGCGCCGACGTTCGTCGGTGGAGCGCTCGTCGAGGGCGAGGTGGGGGACGTCGGCGTCGTGGGCGTGGTCGGCGCGGTTGTCCCGCCACCGCCGCTCAACGCCTGGGTCACCGCGGCCTGCAGCGTCGGGGCGAACCCGACGTGGTCGCCGTAGACCACCACCACGTACTTCAACGTCGGGTACGTCTGCGTGCCGTTGCCCTTGGCGTAGAACGGCTGCACGAACAGGAATCCGCCACCGACCGGCAGCGCCTGCAGGTTGCCCCGTACGACGGATGAGCCGTTCTGGTTGAGCAACGTCAGCGTCGGCTTGAACGCGGTGTCCGACTGGATCTGGTTCTCGACATTCCGTGGACCGTTGATGTTCGTCGTATCCGGCAGGTCGAGCACCCGGATGGTGCCGTAGTCGGCCTGATCACTGGACACAGATGCAACCGCCGCCAGGTTCGGCCGGCTCTTGAACGTCAACGATGTCGTCAGGTTGAACGTCGGCTTCGACTGACCGGGCATCTGCGTCATCGAGTAGTACGCCGGTTGGGCGGCCTGCACGTCGGACGACGGGTCGTCCGGCACCTCCCAGAAGTCGCCCTGCGTGTAGAACGCCTTCGGGTCGGTCACGTGATACTTGGTCAGCAGTTCTCGCTGAACCTTGAAGAGGTCTTCGGGGTAGCGCAGGTGCTCGCGCAGGTCCGCCGGAATCGAAGCCTCCGGCTGCACCGTTCCAGGGAAGACCTTCTCCCACGTCCGCAGCACCGGGTCCGCCTTGCCCTGCTCGAACGCGTAGAGCGTCACCTTGCCGGTGAACGCGTCGACGGTGGCCTTCACCGAGTTACGGATGTAGTTGACCTGACCGCTCTGCGAATCGACATTCGACTTGGTCGCCGTCGTCGTGTCGCTGGTCGCCTGCCCGAACGAAACCCGCTCTGAATACGGGTAGTTGTCGCTCGTTGTGTACCCGTCCACGATCCAGGTGAGGTTCCCGTTGATCATCGCCGGGTAGGGGTCGCCGTCCATCTTCAGCCACGGCGCAACCTTGCCGACGCGGGTACGCGGATCCCGGTTGTAAAGGATCTGCGACGACGAGTCAATGGCCGAGGAGAAGAACAGGTTGTAGTCCTGGAAGTGAATCGCCAGGGCCAGCCGCCGGAACAGCTTGCCACCGACGTCGACTCCCCCGGTGCCCGAGTAGCTGTAGTTCGCCGCGTCGAGCCCGTCGACTTCTTTCTGCTGTGTGTTGACCACGCTGTACGCGGGCGACAGTTCGCCGTAGTAGACGCGCGCTTGGTCGATCGGGATCGTCGGCGGGGACGCCTTGTCGGTTCCGGTCGGCGGGATGTCCTGCACCGTGAACAGCGGTTGGCCACTGACCGGGTCCACCGAGGTGACCGGCGCGGCCACGAAGCCCTGCCCGTGCGTGTAGACCAGGTGCTCGTTCGGCCAGTTCTTCTGGTTGCCGCTCAACCCGGACAGGTCCACCTCGCGGGCCGCAACCAGGTACGCCTGCTCGATCCCGTTAACCGTGTAACGGTCGATGTCCAGCGACGGGCTGAAGCCGTAGTACGAGCGCAGCTGCTGCAGCTGTTCGTACGTCGCCTGCAGCTGCGCCGGGTCGAGCAGGCGGGCGTTCGGGACGTTCGCGGTGTCACTCTGTACGTCCGACGCGGCCGGCGTCGCCGCCGTGTACTGCGTGGTCAAGACGGTGCCATCCGGATGCTGAGCGTCCTTCGGCACGATTCCGTACGCGACCTGGGTCGCGTTGATGTTGCGCTGGATGTACGCGGCCTCCCTGCTGATCTCGTTCGGCTTGACCTTGAACTGCTGCATCAACGCCGGATACGCGCCGCCGATCAGGATCGCCGAAAGTGCCAGCAGCGCAAAGGAAATCGTCGGCAAGGCGAAGCCGCGCCGGAAGGCATTCGCGAAGAACATCAGCGCGCAGATGATCGCGATACCGATCAGGATGTTCTTGCTCGGCAGCGTCGCGTGCACGTCCGTGTAACCGGCACCGGTCACTCGACCGCGGCCGGAGAACATCAGGCTGTACCGGTCGAGGTAGTACGCAAAAGCCTTGAGAACAATGAAGATTCCGAGCAGCACCGACAAGTGGGCCTTCGCCGCCGGCGAGACCGCCGGGATGCGTCGGTTCGGCCGGACCTGGATTCCGCCGTAGAGGAAATGCACTCCGGCGGCGAGCAAGAACGAGACGGTGACGGCCGCGAACAGGTAGGTCAGCAGCATCCGTTCGAATGGCAGCGTGAACATGTAGTAACTGATGTCGCGGTGGAACTGCGGGTCCTTCTGGCCGAACGACTGCCCGTGCAGGAACAGCTGCACGGTCGTCCACCGGTGCTGCGCCGCGACACCGAAGAACAGGCCGATGAGCGCGGTGATTGCGATGAGGATCGGCAGCAGGAAGCGCCGAATTCCTTGACGGAGCACCTCGAGTTGCCGCTGTTGCAGTGTCATCGGTACGTACGCGGGCCGGATCTTGTAGGCCAGCACGAGGTTGATACCGAGCGCGATCGCCCCCAGCAGCCCGGCCACGACGAACAGCACGACGCGGGTCCAGATCTGCGTCGCGTAGACATTCGTGAACTGGACGGACTGGAAGAACAGCAGGTCGACGTAGATGTTCTGTCCGACAGTCGCGAGCAGGATCAACAGCACGATTGCCACGACGAGCGGAATAACGATCCGCGGCCGGGGCAACGGCGGCCGGACCCGCGGGGCACTGAACGTCACGAGCTCTCTCCTTCTTGTCGGCTGGCCGTTCGGCCGGGCCGTCTGCTCAGCATGCGGGGAGGCTCGAGATGTTGCCTTCCCGAATCGCGGTCATCGCGTTCAGCGCATCGGTGAAGGTCGAGACCTTCACAAGTCGTAGGCCTTTGGGGATGGCGCCCTTCGTGTCGGCGCAGTCCGCGGCCGGCGTCAGGAACGCCGTCGCCTTGAACGAGTGCCGAGCGGCGTACATCTTCTGCTGGATGCCGCCGATGGGTCCGATGTTCCCGGCTTCGTCGATGGTGCCAGTCCCGGCGACGATTGCGTCCCCGGCGAGGTTGCCCGGAGTGAGCCGGTCGTAGACCGACAGCGCGAGCATCAGTCCGGCGCTCGGTCCCCCGACGGCGTTCGGATCGAGGGTGATGTTGACCTTGAGGTCACCCGTATCAACGCCCATGTTGAACCCGAAGATCAAGCCGCTTGAGTTCGGTGCTGGGTTCTTCACCCGGGTCAACGTGACGTTCTGGGTGACGCCGGCCCGCTGAATGGCGAACGTGAACGGCGCGGCCGGGTCGGTGTTCTTCGCAACCAGGCCGAGCAGCTGCGGTCGCGAGGTGATCGGTGTGCCGTTGACGCTCAGGATCAGGTCGCCGGCCTGCAGTGCTGACGCCGCCGGCAGGCCCGGTTGGACGGAGTCGACCGTGACGTGGAGCCGACCGAGCGCAGATTCCGCGACGCTGATCGCCGACGACTGCGCCTCGCGCATGTCCGCGGCGCCCTGCTGCAGGATCTCGTCCTGATCCTGCCCCGGCGGAATCACGACCTCCCTCGGCACCACGGCCTTGTCGGCGGAGAACCAGGCGATCGCCGCTTCGGCGATGGATGGTTCGCCATTGCGGACGTTGACCGTCGTGGCGCCGATCCTCGAGGTCGACGGGTTGTCAGCCGAGGCCGGGCTGACCGTAATCAACGAGGTCGCGTTCAGCGCCGGGCATTCCGACGTCGGCTTGGCCAGCGCATCGCACACCGGGCCCGGCGAAAAGATCCCGTACGGCACCGGTACGAGGAACAGCGCACCGGTCAGAATGACGACGGCGAAGGCGGCGATCAGAGCCGCAATGCCTCTCCTGCTCATCGCAGCAATGCAGCTGGGCAGGTCGCCCGGCTACTCAGTGGACTGGCGTTCGCGAGGCCGGGCCGGGGCCGGTACACGGCGCTCCATGGCAGCGACCATCCGCTGGTACGCCTCAACCTGCTGCATCGGGTCGAGCGGCTTCTCCGGCTGCCGGACCCAGCGCACGTAAAGCATCGCCAGCACAACGGCTGCGACGGGGATCAGGAAGACGATCAAGGCAGAACCATCACCGGGGGTAGGCGAGAACAGCAGGGGCGAGCTTCAGGATAGCCACGCTTGATGGCTGACGTGCCCTCGGGCGAGCGCGTCAGGCAACAATTCAGCAACTTCCTGGAAGTCCGCCGCGCCGACCACCGTCTACGGTTGAGGTATGGCTGGCGACGAAGGACCGGACGACGCGGGCGGTCGTCCCGGTTCGGATCCCGACGACTTCTTCTCGAAGATTCCGCTGTTCGGCGAGCTCGAGAAACTGATGTCGTGGCAGGGCGGCCCGGTGAACTGGGACCTTGCCCGGCAAGTTGCGATCAAGGCCGCGTCCGAGGGCGACCGCGCGGTCTCCTCGAGCGAGCAGACCGAGGCCCGTGACGCATTACGGCTGGCCGACCTGTGGCTCGAGGAATCGACCGCATTGCCCAGCGGCATGACGGGGCCGACCGAGGCTTGGAGTCGCGTCCGCTGGATCGAGGCGACCCTCCCGGTATGGCGTTCGGCGATCGATGCGGTCGCCGAACAGGTCACCGCGGCGATGGGATCGACGCTGCAGGAAGGGCTTCGCGGCATGGCCGAAGGCGGCCTGCCGCCGGAACTCGCCGCGATGCTGCCCCCGCAGATCGCTGCCCAGCTGCCCAGCGACGCCAGCGGATTTCAGGCCCTGCTCGGCCCGATGATGGGCATGCTCGGCCAAATCGGCGGTGTCCTGTTCGGCACCCAGGTCGGGCAGGCGCTTGGCACGTTGGCCGGCGACGTGCTGGCCGCCGGCGAGATCGGACTGCCGCTGGCGCCGGACGGCTCGATGGCGCTCGTACCGTTGAACGTTGCGGCGTTCACGACCGACCTGGGTGTTCCCGCCGACGAGGTCCGGATCTTCCTCGCGCTACGGGAAGCCGCCGCGGCCCGCCTGTTCGCGCACGTACCGTGGCTACGATCGGGACTGCTCGGCGCCGTTGAGGAGTACGCCCGCGGCATCCGCGTCGACCCCGACCAGATCATGCGCAGCGTGGAATCGCTGCAGGCCAGCGGATTTGATCCGAGCGACCCCAACGCGCTCGGTGAAGCAATGAACGAGGGGCTGTTCGACGTACCGGAGTCGCCCGAGCAGCGCCGCGCACTCGCCCGGCTCGAGACGCTGCTGGCGCTCGTCGAAGGCTGGGTGGACACCGTCACGGCCGCCGCCGCCCACCTGCGCCTTCCGCACACCGACGCGCTCCGCGAGACCATGCGCCGCAGGCGCGCTGCGGGCGGCCCCGCGGAACAGGCGTTCGCGACACTGGTCGGCCTGACCATGCGGCCGCGCAAGCTACGGGAAGCCGCGGCGTTCTGGGAAGGCCTGCTGATCGAACGTGGCCTCGACGGACGAGACGCGCTCTGGGACCACCCGGACCTGCTGCCGGACGCCGAGCAGCTCAACGACCCTACGGCCTTCATCAAGGGCGGCGACGGCAACGCCGTCAGTGACGACCCGATCGCCGCGATCGAGGCGCTGGCCGCCGCCGGCAACGCCGGTCCGCAAGAGATGCCCGGGGGTCAGCCGGCCGAGCCCGGCTCCGAACCTGGCTCCGACGGTGAGGACCCCGACGGGTCGGACGGGCCCGTGCCGGCCTGACCCTCGCCCGGGTCGCGGAAGGACAAGCCCTCGAGAAAACCCCGCGCGCGCTCAGCCTTCGGGTAGGCGGCGACGTACTGCCAGAACAACGGTGAGTGGTCGGCCTCGATCAGGTGCGCCAGCTCGTGCACCAAGACGTAGTCGAGCACCCAGTCCGGAACCTCGCGGAGCCGGGTCGAGAGCCGGATCTCCCCCGTCCCCGGCGTGCACGAGCCCCAGCGCCGGCCCTGCCGCGTCGACCAGCTCACCGACGTCGGCGTCGCCCGGCCACCGAGGTAGCGCCGCGACAAAGCCGCCGCGCGGTCCGCCAGCGCCTCGTCACTGCGGCGCGGCCGGTTGCCGCTGCCGCTCGTCAGCCGCGCGACCATCGTCTCGACCCACCGGCGTTCCTCCGTCGCCGAGCAGCGAGCCGGGATCAGAACGACGATGCGACCGTCCTGCCGGTACGCCGACACGGTCTTCTTCCGCCGCGGGCTGCGCCGGACCTCCACCGGCACCGACGGCGTCGGCACAGAGGTTCCGTCGGGGCGAATCGCCATAGCGCTGACCGTACGCTGGCCGCAACCGCCTGAGCCACAAGGTTTCCAGACCGTGTCCACAACCGGCCACGCCTGATCGCACACGCCGTCCACAGAGTCGTCCACAGCCAGCCGTTGACGCGGCCGGGGCCGATTCCGTACCTTCACACCTCAACGAGCCCCCGGTCGACCGACGGGCCCGTCCGGAAGGGGAAGCCGGGCGGTCCCCGAGGCCACCGGGGGTTTGTTGGTTAGCGGCCTTCGAACCGCGGCGTACGGCGTTCGCGCACAGCCGCGAGTCCCTCGAACAGGTCGCGCGACGCGAGCGTGATCGGCTGCGCGGCCGCCTCCCATTCGAGGGCGTCGGATATCGACTTGTACGGCGAGGCGAGCGCGCTCTTCGTCAGTCGCGTCGCGATCGGCGCGGCTGCGGCGATCGTGGACGCCACCTCGATCGCGTGCGCCCGGACGTCCTCGACCTCAGCCACCGCGAGTCCCCAACTCACGGCTTCGGTCGCGCCGACGGCCCGGCCGGTGAAGAACATCTCCCGGGCTCGGGACATCCCGATTGCCTGTGGGAGCAACCAGGTGGCCGCCATGCCGGGATGCATCCCGAGCATGGTGAACGGGACGGAAAAACGAGCCGTCGGCGCGGCGTACCGCAAGTCGCAGGCCAACGCCACGCATAGACCAGCGCCGACCGCGGGGCCGTTGACGGCCGCAATGGTCGGGACGGGCAGATCACGGATCTGCAGCCAGGTCCGGTAGAACGGATACATCCGGTTCCGCAGCTCGTACGGAGTGACCGTCTCGGGCGAGCCCTCGGCCAGCCACGACAGGTCACCGCCTGAGCAGAACGCCGTACCGGCACCGGTCAGAACGACCGCGCGCAGCGACTGGTCGACGGCCAGCTGCTTCATCGTGGCGTCCCACACGGCGGTCACGTCTTCCGTCATCGCGTTGCGCCGCTCGGGCTGGTTCAACGTCAACACGGCAACGCCGTTGTCCATACGCTCGACGAGCAACGGTTCCGACATGCTCACTCCTTGGTCGCTGATTGACAGGCAGCCTGATGATCTCGGATGAGAGCGTGCCACATCGCGCGATCAGGACACCGGAGTAGCCGTCACCTGGGCAACGCCGGCACTCAGCATGCCTAACACCCGGGCCGCACCTCGCGACAGGTCCAGTACACGACCGGACACATAGGGACCACGATCGGTGACGACGACGTCGACGCAGGTCTCACCGCGACAGACGTGCAACGTGGTCCCGAAAGGCAACGTCGGACTCGCGGCGGTGAAGCCATCCGCGCGGAACACCGCACCGCTGGCCGTCGTCCGGTTGTCGAAGGTCTCATCGCCGTACCAACTGGCCATCCCGGTGAACGACGGGCCGATCGGTTGCGGACCGGCTGCCGCTCGGGCCCGCTCGGCCTCCGCGGCTTGCGCCGCAGCGGCCTGAGCAGCCGCGGCCGCGGACGCGGCTTGCGCCGCACGGAGCTGATCGAGTTGCCCGACGAGCCCCGCGGCCGGCAGTACGGACGTCGAGTTGGCTGCCGAAACGACGAGACGCGGGTGCGCCGGCTCCGCCGCATTGGCGGCAGCCGCAATCGTCCCGACGATCACAACGCTGGCGGCCGCGACGAAACCGGCGACCGGGCCTGCGCGGAAGTGACGCCGGCGGCGGGCAGAACTGGGAAGGAGCGTTGCGCTCGGGCGGACCGAAGAGCCGACTCCGGCGACGTGGCGGCCGGGCGAGCGCGAAGCGCGGGTAAGCCGCGCGGGGGAGAGTCGCTGTCGTGGGCGGGGAATCGGAGCTGAGCTCCGGTGGACGTGGTGTCTGGTGCCTTCGTACGAAGTGGGCGTCATGACGCGCGGTCCCGGTTCCGTATCGCGGGCGCGGTACGGGGTTGGTCGAGGCAAGCCGTCAGCAGTGACGGCGCTCGATCAACGCAGGCATGGAACGTGCTTGCCTGCACCAGTGCGGGGTGACCTCACCTGCCTCTCACGTTCGTCCCGCAGGCGTACCGCAAGGGTTAGCGGCCGCAGTTGGCTTCGAACGTATGTGCAACCGGGGGGAACTTTGCAAGTTCGTCCCCAACCGGACGAATGCGACGAAATCCTGACGGATTGTGATTCGCGCAGGTCAGCCGCAGGATTTTCGGCATTCCTGCCGGGTTTCCGTGTGATCGTTCTCACAGACAACTGGGTGATCTTGTACGCGCCAGGCGCGCGAAACGGCCCGGATGCACCGCACACGCGTGGGAGACGGCTAGATTGACCGCGTCGCTCGTAGTCGCGGGCTGACAAGCCGCAGCAGAGGAGCAGTCGTGGCGGAGAAGTACGAGGGTTACTGCGTCAAGTGCAAGGACAAGCGCGAGTTCGACGGCGAGGTCAAGGTCAGTGAGTCCGGCCGTCGCATGGCGCAGGGCCTGTGCCCGGTGTGCGGCACCAAGATGAACCGAATCCTCGGCAAGGCCTGAGCTTCCGCACGTCGTTGTAAGCCGGGGGCCCCTGTGGAGGGTTCGGGTTCCACAGGGGCTGGGTTTGTCAGGGTGACGGCCGGACGTCCACCGCGGGCGTCTCTGGCCGGAGGTATCCGTGACGCAGCCGAAGGTTCATCCGTATCCCGTGTCGTGGCAGGTGCCCGAACGACCCCGACTCAAGGAAGGCCTCACGCCGGTTTGGCGTGACGAGGTCACCATCCAGATCGGTCTGGACCCCAGCCGTGCAACGGTGCTAGGCGACGTGTCGCCCGAAGCCGCCGCCGTGCTCCGGCTGCTGGACGGTTCGCGGCACCGAAGCGAACTCGAAGAGATCGGCGGTCCCCCGGTCCGCGAGCTGCTGGCGCTGCTCGCCCGCGAAGGCCTCCTCGCGGAGGCAGGCGCCGCGGCCCCGTTGGCTGATGTCGACGGGGACGCCAGACGTCGGTGCGCGCCGGAGATCGCGGCCCTGTCCCTGCGTCATTCGCAGCCGGCTGCCGGGCCGCACCTGTTCGGCGAGCGGCGTCGCCGCCGAGTCGTCGTCCACGGGGCAGGACGGCTGGGCACCGGTCTCGCCCACCTTCTGGCGGCCAGTGGCGTCGGCCGGGTCACGGTCGACGATGAGGCCCGAGTCCGTCCCGAGGATGTCTGCCCGGGCGCCGCGTCCAGCGCGGACGTCGGCCTTCGCCGTGGGGCCGCGGCGACCGCGCTGACCGTGCGCGCTCTGCCACCGGCGGTCATCGCCGGGCATCACGACGTCGCGTTGATCTGCGCTGACTCGCCGCTGCCGCCGACTCCCCAGGCAGTCGACGCAGTCCTCAATGCGGACACTGCGGTGCTGCCGGTGACGATCCGCGAATCGACGGCGATCGTCGGCCCGTTCTTCGTGCCAGGTTCGATCGAGCAAAGTGGCTGTCCGTGGTGCGCCGACCTCCATCGAACGGACCGCGATCCGCAGTGGCCGGTGATCTGCGGCCAGCTTCGCTCGGCCGGCGTGGCGGGCCCACCCGCCGCGACCCTCGTGTGGGCGACCGCAGCGCTTGCGGCCGGCCAGTGCCTCGAATACCTCGACGGCCTGGCCGACGGAACGGGCCGATCGGCCAGCAGTCCGGCGATCGCCTGTCTTGGGGCAACGCTCGAATTGGCGGGCGCAGGCTGGGCTTGGCGGCGCCGATGGTGGGGACCGCATCCCGACTGCCGGTGTCGCTCCCCGCTTCGCGCCGCGGTTTAGAACCTGCGGCATCGGTCCGGCCGGGCCATGATGGATGAGTGCCCTCCTCCCCGGACCGAGACAGCCGGCGGGCAGGCGGAGACATCCCAGTACGGGCGGTTGTCCGGACCGCGAAGCTAGCCTCGCTTCCGCTCGGCGCAGCGGGCCGGGTGACCTGGGGGTTGGGCAAGCGCCTCGGTGGTCGGCCGGCCGAACTGGTGGCCACCGAGTTCCAGCAGCGGACCGCACAGCAACTGTTCAAGGTGCTCGGCGAGCTCAAGGGCGGCGCCATGAAGGCCGGGCAGGCCTTGTCGATCTTCGAGGCCGCGCTCCCCGAGGAGATCGCCGGGCCGTACCGGGCCGCGCTCACCAAACTTCAGGACGCCGCGCCGCCGATGCCCGCGGCCACGGTCCACCGCCAGCTCGCCCGCGAGCTCGGTGAGGACTGGAAGTCGCAATTCCGCTCGTTCGAGGATCGCCCGGCGGCATCGGCGTCGATTGGCCAGGTTCACCGGGCGGTGTGGAAGGACGGGCGCGACGTCGCGGTGAAGGTGCAATATCCCGGCGCGGGCGGCGCATTGCTCAGCGACCTCAACCAGCTTGCCCGCTTCGCGAAGCTCTTCTCGGTCTTCTCGCCCGGCCTGGACATCCGATCCTTGCTCAAAGAACTGCGCGAGCGGGTCGTCGAGGAACTCGACTACCGGCTGGAGGGCGCGTACCAGGCGGCCTTCGCAGACGCGTATCGCGATGATCCGGCGATCAAGGTCCCCGAGCTGATCGCCGTCGCCGAGCGCGTGCTCGTCTCCGAGTGGGTCGACGGCCGACCGTTGTCGAGCATCATCACCAGCGGTGATCAGGACGAGCGCGACCACGCCGGCCTGCTTCTCGTCCGCTTCCTCTATTCAGGGCCTGGGCGGGCCGGATTGCTGCACGCCGACCCACATCCAGGCAACTTCCGCATCACGCCCAACGGCCGGCTCTGTGTCTTGGACTACGGAGCGGTCAACCGGCTGCCCGGCGGTCTGCCGGAGCCGATCGGACGCCTGGCCCGGCTCGCCCTCGACGGCGATGCGGACGCGGTGCTGGCGGGGTTGCGGGAGGAAGGGTTCGTCCCGCGGTCCTTCCGGGTCGATGCCGCCGCAGTCTTGGACTACGTCCAGCCGATCCTCGAACCGATCGCCGAATCGACGTTCACGTTCTCCCGAAGCTGGCTTCGTACGCAGGCAGCACGGCTGGCCGATCCCCGCTCGCCGGCCGCGCAACTGGGCCGGCAGCTCAACCTGCCGCCGGGTTACCTGCTGATCCACCGCGTGACGATCGGCACGATCGGCGTGCTGTGCCAGCTCGGGGCGAGTGGCCCTTTCCGCGCCGAGGTCGAGAAGTGGCAGGCCGGTTTCGCCTCTCCCCGCTCGACGGCGGGCCGGCACGCCGCCACGATGATCGACCCGAAACGTCCGCTTCCGGAACTCGACCTCCCGCCGATCAAGAAGGCTCAGACGCGACGAGCTCGACGACGCCCGGACGGCCCGCCGCCGGCTCCGTAGACGAGCGAACCCGGTAGCCGCCGGGGCCGGTCCAGCCGCTCAACGCGGCCGGATCGGTCAGCCGCTGGACGCTGATCACGCGGGCCAGCGCCCCTTTGATCGTCTTGTTCTCGTGGCTGACCGTCATCAGGCGCCCGTTCTTCTCCCGAAGCACCCGCACCTTCCAATGCACCGCCGTGGACGGGATCGGCGCCGCGGCTGCGTGGATGCCAGGCAGGAGATCCCAGACCACCGCGTCACCGAGGTCGCGGGCCAGTTCTTTCGCGAGGCACGGCTTCCAGTACGAGGCCAGCCGGCCGGCGCCGGGCACCGCTGCCCCCATCGGCGCCTTGTAGTTGGGCACCGGATCGCCGCCCCGAACCAGGCCGAGCAGTCCCGAGACGACGAGGACTTCCTCGTCCAAGCGGTCCCGCTCGGCCGGCTCGAGCGTGTCGTAGCCGAGTGCGTCGTACAGCACGCCGGTGTAGCGCCGCAGCGCCGGAAGCGTCGGGCTACCGGCGATGGATCGGTTGATCGCCAGCGCGCCGGCGAGGGCGACGCCCTTCACACCGAGCTGACCCACGGCGTCGAACTCCCTGTGCCGCAGGCCTTTTCGGACCTTCTCCCGCGCCGAACGTAGCCTGGGGAAGCCGCCGGCCGCAGGGTCGTACGGCGGCCCGTCGCCACCAGGCGCCTTGCCTTCGCTCGGCGGCAGCAGCAGGCGCAGGGGTTCCACGGCTGGTGACGATAGCGGCGCCTACGCCGCGACGACGACCTTCCGCGGCCGGCCACGGGGGCGCTTGCGCCCGATCGCCCGGCCTCCGTCGAACCATTCCCCGCCCCAGACCCCCCACGGTTCACGCCGTTCCAAGGCGGCGTCGAGGCACAGACCCCGGACCGGGCAGCCGCGGCACAGCGACTTCGCCCGTTCCACCTCGAGGGGATTTTCAGCGAAGAACAGGTCCGGGTCGACCGCGTGGCACGGCAGTTCGACACCGGCGGCAAGCGCCGCCTCGACACTGTCGCACGCCTCGAGATCGATCTCGGGGCGTGCGCCGGGTTCGAGCACCTGGGCCAACACGACGTCACCTCCTCTGACTGGGCTGAATTCGGACGAACACTTGGCGGACGGGTCGGACATGGCGGACGCGGACCTAGCGGAAGACCACCCGGGGCTGGTCGGCTCGAACAGAGCCAGCGAACCGCTTGGGTCTGACATTTCGTCCTCCAGTACTGGTCTGGACATCAACTCGTGGATGAAGCCGGAAAAAACGAAGGCCGCGGATCCCTTGTCGGGTTCCGCGGCCTCAAGTGCCTGACGTGTGATCTCACACGTGGGGATCTCGAGGTGGAACCCGGGTGTAGGCGAACTTGGCCCACATCGGGCGGACATGCGTGTCTGCAATGCACGTGACGGCAGGCGTTACCGCGGACAGCGCGAAGCCAGCGCCCGGCGTGTGGGACTTCTCGGACCAATTCAGGTTCTTCATCAGGGCACCTCCTTCGCAGCGGGCCAGCACGCGTACACATGCACGCAGCGGGCGGGAACATCGACAGTATCGACGGTGAGACGCCGACTGGCAATGAATTAAAAGTCAGCGTCAGGCCGGCGGGTCGGCCGAGACGATTCCGATGACCGCCTGGGAGTACTTGTCTAGTTTCGCCGCGCCCACTCCCGGGATCCCGGCGAGCTCTTCGCGACTTCGCGGGCGGCGCGCGGCGATGGTGTGCAACGTCGCGTCGGTGAACACGCAGAATGCCGGCTGCCGCAACTCGCCCGCGGTCTCCTTGCGCCATTCCCGCAGCCGGCCGAACAGCTCCGGGTCAACGTCCTCCGGCAACGCCGCCGGGGCTCGGCGCGCGCGCCGTGCGTCGGGTTGAGCGGCTGTCCGCGACTCCGGCGCAATGCCGTCGAGAAAGCGTGAGCGGCGACGATTTCCGCGGCCACCTTCCTGGCGGGCGGCAGCCCAGGACAGCGCGAGGTGCTTGCGCGCGCGCGTGATCCCGACGTAGAGCAAGCGGCGTTCCTCTTCGATTTCCGCGGCGGACTGGGCGTGGATCAACGGGAGGGTGCCGTCGGTCAGGCCGACGAGCCACACCGCGTCCCACTCGAGGCCCTTCGCCGCGTGGATGGTCGCCAGCGTGACGCCCTGAACCGTCGGGACGTGCTGTGTGGCAACCCGGTCCTCGAGGTCGGCGAGGAAGGACGGGAGGTCGTGATGCCCCTCCGCCAGCGCGGCCAGCGCCGCCAGGTTGTCCCACCGTTCGCGGGCGGCGCCGCCGCCGGGCGGCGGTGCGTCGGGGCGCCAACCTTCGCGACCGGTCACTGCCAGGACCTCGGCCACCTGCTCGGCGAGGTTCGCACCGGGGGGCGGTTCGGCCGCCCGGCCCGCGGCCCGCAGCATCAACATCGCCTCGCGAATCTCGGCCCGGTCGAAGAACCGCTCACCGCCGCGCAGAACCACCGGGATGCCCGCGGTGGCGAACGCGGCTTCGTAGGACTCGGACTGGGCGTGGATCCGGTACAGGACCGCCATCTCGGCGTACGACACCCCACTCTGGGCAAGGCGCTGAACCTGCCGGACGGCTGCCCGTGCCTCTTCGGGTTCGCTGTCGTATGCGGTGAATGTCGGCTCGGGGCCGACGGGGCGCTGAGCGACCAAGGCCAGGCGAGCACCGCGCGGGACATCACCGGCCCGCGCGATCACCGCGTTGGCCAGCCCGACGACCTGTGGCGTGGAGCGGTAGTCGCGGGTCAGCCGAACGACCTGCGCATCGGGATACCGAGCGGAGAAGCGGAGCAGGTAGCTCGGGGTGGCGCCGGTGAACGAGTAGATCGTCTGATTCGGATCGCCGACGACGGTCAGGCTGTCGCGATCGCCGATCCAGGCGTCGAGCAGGCACTGCTGCAGCGGCGTGACGTCCTGGTACTCGTCGACGACGAAGTGCCGGTACTGCGCGCGCACTTCGGCAGCGATGTCGCGATGTTCGTCGAGCATCCCGGCGAGCAACAGCAGCAGGTCGTCGAAGTCGATGACGCCCGCGCGCAGCTTCGTCTCGTCGTACGCGGCGAGCAACCGAGCGATCTCCTCCGGCGCGCGGGGCGGCTCCCGACGAGCGTCGGCGGCGGCTTTCACGTACGTGTCCGCCGTGGTCAGCGTCGCCTTCGCCCATTCGATCTCACTGGCCGCGTCGCGCAGGTCGGTGCCGCGCAGTTCCAGCCGGGCCCGTCCCGCGGCCTCCCCCACCAGCCGCAGCTTCGACTCGACAAGCGGCGGCATCGAGCCGCCGATCCCGCGCGGCCAGAAGTAACCCAACTGCCGCCGAGCGGCGGCGTGGAACGTACGGGCCTGGACCGCCGGGATGCCGAGCGTACGGAGGCGCGCCCGGAGTTCGCCCGCCGCTCGAGTCGTGAACGTAACCGCGAGGACGTGCTCCGGCGTCGCCTGCCCCGACAACACGAGCTGCGCAATGCGATGGGTGATCGTGCGGGTCTTGCCCGTGCCGGCGCCGGCGAGGATGGCGACCGGCCCGGCGGGCAGCTCCGCGGCCTCGCGCTGTTCGGGGTCGAGCCCCGCCAGCGGGTCGTGGGGCGGCGGCATCCACCCATCCTGACAGGGACCGCCGACAGGTCGGCAGTGGGCAACCGAACCCGGGCGCGGGAAGGAACGGCCCGCCGGCCGGGTTGTTTCAGGCATGACAGTTGCTCCCCCGACGAACACCGAGCCCGCCGCCGTCACCATGTTCTCCACCCCGTGGTGCGGTTACTGCCAACGACTGAAGGCCCTGTTGAGCAGCGCCGGAGTCACCTGGCGAGAGGTCAACATCGAGGAGGACCCGGACTCGGCGGCCTTCGTCCGGCAGGTGAACCGGGGCAACGAAACCGTGCCGACCGTGTTGTTCGCCGATGGCTCGGCCCTGACCAACCCTTCGCTCAAGGCCGTGACGGCGAAACTCGCCGAACTGTCGTAGCCGCTACGACTCCGCCAGCCACGCTTCGATCATGAAGCGGGCGATGGAGACCGCACCGGGCAACATCGTGCCGGCCGCGACCGCGTCGGCGATCTCCTGCCGGGAGAACCAGCGGGCGGCAGCCAGCTCGTCGTGACCGACGTCGACCGGTTGCGACGGGTCCGCAACCGCCCGATAGCCGAGCATCAGCGATGCCGGAAAAGGCCACGGCTGGCTCGCGACGTACCGGACGCCGGACACGTCGACGGCGGTTTCCTCCCGGGTCTCCCGCACGACGGCGTGCTCAGCCGACTCCCCCGGCTCGACGAAGCCCGCCAAGCAGGAGAACTGACCAGGCGACCAGGTCGGCTTACGGCCCAGGAGCGCCTGCTGCCCGGCCGGATCCGTGATCAACATGATCACCGCCGGATCGGTCCGCGGGAAGTGTTGGGACCCGTCCCGCGTGCACACCCGCACATGCCCGCCCTGGGTACTCACGGTGGGCGCCCCGCAGCGGGGGCAGAACCGGTGGCTCTCGTGCCAGTTCAGCAAGGCAAGTGCGTGAACGAACAGGGCGACGTCGGCAGGCTCGAGCTGTGCGGCGCCAGCACGCAGGCCGATCGCCCGGTCGTCCCGGGCTTGTGGATCGTCGTGTACGTCGACGACCTCGGCGAACCAGTGGCCCCGCCCGTCATGGCCGAGGTAGAACGCGTCGGCAGGCCGGACAGCGCTCGCTGTTGCCCGCGATACGAGCGCACCGTCCCGAAACAGGATCCGGCCGGCCCGGTTGATCGACAGCAGCCGGGTGCTCGGATCGGTCCACGCCCGGTCCAGCGCCGCCTCGTCCGCGCGATCCGTCGTACGCCGATCCACCACGTGGCTCGACAGGAACGGGACGTCCATGCGACTCAGTCCAGCACGAGGGGTGAGAGCGGCCCGATCGCGCCCACGCTGTCCGAAATCACCGACTCGTCTCCGACGAGCACGGTCGCGGAGGCGGCCGGTGACAGCCATCGCCGGGCGGCTTCGTACGCCTCGCCGACGCTCACCTCCCCGAGCCGCTTCGGGTAATCCCGTAGCCAGGCGGCTTCCAGCCCCGAATCGAGCAGCCGAACGAGCGTCCCCGCCAAACCGGCCTGGGACGCGGTGGACAGGGCAAGCGTGCCGATCAGGTAGCGCCGCGCCGAGTCCAATTCGTCCTGTGTCACCGCCGACGTGGCGACCCGGGCCTGCTCGTACCACATTTCGACGAGCGCCGGCGCGGTCACATCGGTGGCCACGTCGGCGTCGACGGTTAGGACGCTGGCCAGCTCGGAGTGCGAGATCGTGCTGTGCGGCGAGTACGTATATCCCTTGTCCTCGCGGATGTTTGCGACCAGCCGCGACGAGAAGTAACCGGCGAACACCGTGTTCGCCAAGGCGAGCGCGGCGTAGTCCGGGTCGTTCCGGGTCGGCGCCGGAGCGACGATCCGAACCGAGGTCTGCACCGAGCCGCGGCGATCGAGCAGGCTGATACCGCCCGGCTCGAAGGCCGGAATCGCCTGCAGCGTCGCGGATTTGCGGCCTTCTGGCTGCCAGTCGGCGAGTGCCGCTTCGGCGATGTCGATCGCCCGCTTCGGGGCGATATCACCGACCATCACGAGGATCGCGCCGGTAGGCGAGACCCGCTCACGATGCAGGCGACGCAGCGCGGCGGGCGTGACGGCCTGGACCTCTTCGACGGTCGGCAGGTCGCGCCCGTACGGGTGCTCGCCGAACAGGCGCCTCGAGACGGCTTCGCCCGCCAGCCGGGACGGTGTCGTCCGCGCGATCGCGATCTCCTCCGCGATGCGGTCACGCTCGCCCGCCACTTCCTGCGCGGGATACGTGTTGCCGGTCAGCACCTCCGCGAGCAGGTGGAGCAGACCGCGCAGGTTCGGCGCCAGCGCCGAACCGCCGATGGACAGCCGGTCGGCGTCACCACCGGCGGACAGGCCACCGCCGAGGGACTGGATCGCCTCCGCGAGGGACTGCGCATCGTGGTACCCGGTGCCGCTGAAGAACGCCTCGGTCAGCACGCTGCTCTGCGCGAGATGCGAGCGAGCGCGGCCCTGGAAAGGCACCCGCATCCGGACCTCGACCAGAGGGACGCCCGCGCGGCGGACGGCGACGACCCGCAAACCCGACGGCAAGATCCGCTCGGACAGGGCGGGCACCCGGATTCGCGGCGCGGAGCCGAGGTCAGGTCTGGGCGGAAGTCCTTGCGGCGCAGCGGTTTTGACGCGGGGCGACTGCTTCGACGGTGCTGAGCGGGGGCTCATGCTGCTGCTCCGGCCCGGAGGATGAGGATGCTGGCGGAATTGGCGGTGAGCCGGCCCGCTGCCTTCTGAACTGCCTGCGGCGTCACGGCGTCGAGCAGGTCGGGTAGCTCCCACACCAGTTCGGCTCGGCCGCGTTGTTGTTCGAACATGGCGAGGTGCTGGGTTCGCGACAGCACCTGATCGGTCTGGCGAAGCAGCTGTGCGCGTAAACGTGCTTGCACGCGAGCGAGTTCATCGGTCGGCACGCCTTCGTTCGCCACCCGGTCGATCTCCTGCTGAATCGTCGCGATCACCGTGTCGACGTCCACGGCTGCCGGATACATCGCCGTCACCGTCAGCAGCTGCGGGTCCCGCTGCTCGAACGGATCGCCGAACACCCCGATGTACGCCTCGGCGCTGATCGCAATGCGATCACGCAGCACCAGCCGCTGCACCAGCCGGCTCGCGTCGCCCTCGGCGAGGAGTTCGGCGAGCACGACCGTCGCCATGCTCAGCGACACGTCGCGCGCGGGGTCGGGGGCCCGCCAGCCGATCGCGAGCGCCGGTGTCGGGGCCAGCGGGTCGACGTGTTCGACGCGACGGGTCGTCGTGATCGCCGGCTCCGCGAACGACGGGCGCCGAGGCGTCCGCCGGGCTGGGATGTCACCGAAGTGTTTACGTACCAGAGCAAACGCCTCGTTCGCGTCGACGTCACCCGCCAACGCGAGGACCGCGTTGCCCGGTGCGTAGAAACGGCGGAAGAAGTCGTTCGCGTCCTGGACCGTCGCGGCCTCGAGTTCGCTGAAGTCGCCATAACCGTTGTGCGCGTTGGCGAACGAGTCGAACGCGATCGGCGGCAACAGGATCCACGGGAAACCGCCGTACGGCCGGTTCATCACGTTGACCCGGATCTCGTTCTGGACGACGGCGACCTGGTTCGCCAGGTTTTCCTCGGTGACCGCTGGGCTGCGCATCCGGTCGGCCTCGAGCCACAGCGTAAGTTCGAGCGCGTTGCTCGGGACGGCTTGGAAGTAGTTGGTGAAGTCGGGGTGGGTCGAGCCGTTCATCGTGCCGCCGGATCCTTGGATCAGGCGGGGATGTTCCATCTTCCCGACCCGGGCGGACCCCTGGAACATCAAGTGCTCGAACAGGTGGGCAAAACCGGTGCGGCCCTCGGGCTCCGAGCGGAAGCCCACGTCGTAGTAGACCGCGACGCCGACCACCGGCGCCGACCGGTCGGGCGCGACGACCACTCGCAAACCGTTGTCGAGCGTCAGGCGGAAGACACGTTGCTGCGACGAGTCGGGCACGCGATCAACCTAACCCAGTGCCCCGGACGGACGCGTAGCGGCGAACGCGGAGCCGTGGGCTAGCGTCGCGTCCGTGCGGCTTGTGACGTTCAACGTTCAGCACGGCCTGACGGCCAGCGGCGTCGATTCGGCCGCCTACGACGAGGCGATGAGGGAATTGGACGCCGACGTCCTCGCCCTGCAGGAGGTCGATCAGGGCCAAGCACGCTCCGGCCGCGCCGACCAAGCGCGCCTCGCGGCCGACGCGATGGGAGCCGTCGACGTCCGGTTCGCGGCGACGATCATCGGCAAACCCGGCGGTTCGTGGCGCCCCGCGGCGGCTGCCGCCGCTGCCCTGCCGGACTCCCAGCCGGGTGGCGAGCCGCGGTACGGCATCGCGCTCGCCTCACGCTTCCCGGTTCGGTCCTGGCACGAGCTGCGGCTTCCGGCCGCCCCCGGCAAGTGGCCGATCGCCGTCCCCCAGTCGCGGGTTCCGGTGTTGATCGCGGACGAACCACGGGCCGTGTTGGCCGCGGTGCTCGAGGTTCCTGGCGGCGTGATGACCGTCGCGACGACCCACCTGTCGTTCGCTCCCGGATGGAACGTGTGGCAACTGCGGCGGGTGATCAAGTTCCTGCGACCGCTGCCGGCGCCACGGGTCCTGCTGGGCGACCTGAACATTCCGGCGGCCGTGGCGAAGCGACTCGGCGACTGGCGACCGTTGGTGACGACGCCGACGTACCCGGCCGCCGACCCCAAGGTGCAGTTCGACCACGCGCTGGGACATGGCGGGGTGCCCGCCGTATCCGGCTTCGCCACCCCACGGCTCGGGATCTCAGACCACCGCGCGTTGGTCGTCGACATCGAAGACCGCCCAGACCAGCTGCGCTGAGCCACGACGAGCCAGCGACCGGTAGCGGTCGCCATACTTGGCGGGTGGTCGTTTCGAAGCGCATCGCCTGGTTCCTGATCGCCTTTGGGCTCTGGAGTTGGGCGATCTGGCCGGTGTTCTTGAAGAACATCTGGCGTGATCCACGGTCGTGGCACGACGGCATGACCGGGTTCTTCGCGGTGCACCTCGTGCTGGCCGTGGTTTCGCTCGCCGCCGGGACGGCGATCGGTGTCCTCGGTCTGCGAGCCGCCCGATCCCGGTCTACGAGCTCGTAATCGACGCGAAGCGCGAAGCCGCAGAGCCAGCCTGATCGACGTACGCGGTCAGCCCCGCCGATCCACCGCCGGTACCGACGACGAGCCGGCGAAGCGATGGCGGCTGCGCGCGCCCGGCCTCGTCGGTGGGGAATGCGAGCACGTCGAGGCACCGCGCCGTCGGACAGGGAGCGAGGGCCGGAAAGTCCGGTGCCGCAACGGTTTTTCCGGTGCACGTAACGTCGGTGCCCGGCGTGTCCACGGCGGCGGTCACTGTCACGGCTCCGGCGCATGCCGCGATCCGGCCGTTCACCGCCACGGCGACGACGTCGGCAGGCGACGGTCCGGCGATCTGGAATTGCAGCCGGTCCGCCGACACGCGGCGCTGCGGTACGAGGGCGAACGGCTCGGTGATGGCCCGGTCGTAGAACCCCGGATCGAGCAGTAACAGCGCCACCTGCCGCGACGGGTCCAGTGCCGACGGGTCGGTACGCGGCGCCAGGTGGAGTCCTGGCATATCGGAGCGGAGGTTGATCGCGCTCACCGGGTGCCCCAGGTAGGCCGGGTCGGCCTGCACCAGCAGCACGTCATCGCGGGGCAGCGTGTCGATCGCTGAGAGGACCGCGGCCGTACGCCGACCGTCCCGGGCATCCCCCCGGAACGCAGTGACCAGCTGAAACCCGTTGATACTCAGGGCAGCGACGACCAGGACGGCTCCGATCACAGGCTGCCGCCGGAAACCCGCCACCAGCAGAGGCATGCCGAAAACGACAACCGGGACGAGCAGGGCGAACGCGTAGAACGGGCCGACGAACCGCGGTCCCCGCCAGATAATGCTCGCGCTGTACGGGCCCCAAAAAACGAGGTATCCCAGCAGGAACAGGCCTGCCGACCAGAGCATCAGGTTCCGGTCGCGGTCGGTTCGGCACCGCCGAAACACGAGCAGAACCAGCGCCGGCACGAGGAGCGCGCCGAGGGCGAACCAGCTCAGGGAGCCCAGGAGAAAGTGGTGGTACGCCCCTTGGAGAGCCTCCCGCACCCCGAAGCGGTGCGGCGGGTCTTCGGCGTAGCTGCGGCGCGTTCCGTAACCGATCTTGTCGCCGCTCGAGAACAGGCTGAACGGCAGGCGAAGTGGGCTGCCCGTCGCGGCGCGGTTATACAGACCGAGTACGACGAGCAACGGCAGCGCACCAGCAGCCGCGTACGCCGCCGTGGCCACTTTACGCGCGACGGACCGCCTCAGAAACGCGATCAGGAACGGCAGGACGAGCAACACCGTGTCGTACGGACGAAGGGACGCGCACCCGACGGCGAGCAGGCCGGCGGTCCACGCGCCGGACACCCCGAGACGTCCGTTGAGGAGCCGCAACAGCACCAGCCACAGGAGCGACATACAGACCGCAAAAGGCAGATAGGACAGCAACAATCCGCTCTGGACGATCGTCAACGGGCTCAGCGCGACGACGCCAGCGGCCGCCCATGCCGGGCCGCGTTCGAGACGCACCTCCCGCGCCAGTGCGTACGTGGTGAGCGGGAACAATCCGGCCACCAGCATCAACGCCGGCCAGGTCGTGCCGGTCGTGACCAGCGCGAGCGTGTACATCGCCGGAAGCACCGGAAGGTACTTGCCCACAAGATCACTGTCATGGAAGGCGAAGAACCAGGGCTGCCCGGACAGACCCGTGCCGGGCAGGAAGAAGTGACCTGACCGGAGCGCCTTGGCCTGCAGCAGGTAGACACCTTCGTCGTTGTCGATCGACCCGTGTGGGAACACGCCCAGGTGCACGACGAGCGCGATGACCGCTGACGTGACGCACAGTGCGGCCAGCGCGGCAGTGGTTCGAGACACGGTGGACGGGACCTTAGCGGATGAGCTGTTCGAGCTCAGCCGCGGAGACCAGGTCGGGGGTCACCAACTCGTCCTTCCGTACGTTCCAGAACGAGGCCCGAACCTGGTCGTCGGCACACCCCTGCCGGCGCGCCCATGCCGTCCGATAGATCGCAAGTTGCAGGGCATCGGCGTCTTCACGCCCGGTCTTCCAGTCGACGACGTGCCAGCGCGCGCCGTCGGGTTCGCCCGGCGGGAGCGCGTAGACGGCATCGATCCGGCCGCGGATGAGACGCCCCCCAAGGACGACGGCGAAGCCGGCTTCCACCTCGTACGGTTGCTCCTCGGACCACCGTGAGGCGAGAAACGCGTCTTTGAGTTCCGCCAAGTCCTCGTCGAGGAGTTGGTCGTCGGCGGCGCCGAGGAGCGCGTCGTCGTCGAGCAGCGGCGTCAGTGCGAACCGTTCCTCGACCCACGCGTGGAACGCCGTACCGCGGGCCGCCGAGACCGCCGGGCGCCGCGGCATCGGGCGAGCCAGGTCGGCGGCGAGACCGGCCGGGTCGGCTCGTAGCCGGATCACCTGCGACGCCGACAGCGTCGCCGGCAATGGCACGTCGATGACATCGGCGCGCGTCGCTCGGGCCTCGGCGAGCAACGCGTCGATCTCGCGGTCGTACTCGGCATATCGCCGCAGATCAGCTGCGTTGAGTCCGCGGCCGACTCCGGCCGCGATCGGGTCAGGCTGCGCCGAGCCGGCCCGTACGGCCGCGGCGGCCGCGAGTCGACGGTCGAGCGCGGCGGGTTCCAAGGGCTGAGGCCACGGCGTGGGCGGCGATTCCAGGTATGGGTTGCGGGCCCCGTCCGGCGGGTCAGCGGCCCAGCACTCCACCGTGCCGTGCCCGGCCTCGGCGTGTGATCGCAGTTCCTCGAGATAGGGCGAGACGAGCCGCGCCTTGGTCTGCGTCGGGCCCCAGACCGCGTTGCTGGCAATGACTTTCCGGCGGGCGCGGGTGACCGCGACGTAGGCGAGCCGGTCCTCCTCGCGCCGCTCGTGCTCCTTGCAACTGTCGTCGAAAGTCTTTCGCCAGTTCGCTTCGGAGAACAGCGGGTCAGGCGGCAGTGACGCCGAATCCTGACGCTCGCCGAAGGGTAATTCGCCGATGTTGCGGGGCCAACGGCCGTCCTTGTTACGCGCCGGGAAGACGGTGTCGGTCAAATCGGGAAGGACGACGACGTCCCACTCCAAACCCTTCGCCTTGTGCACGGTCAGGATCTGAACGGCGTCGCCGCTGACCTCGAGCGGGTTGTCGAAGCCCCGGTCGTAATCCTCCGCCGCCTGCAGATAGCCGAGGAAGCCGTGCAGGTCGGCCCGCCCATCAAGGTCGACGTACGCCGCTGCGATGTCGGCGAATGCGGCGAGCGACGCCCGCCGGCGCGCAGCGACAGCTTCAGGGCTCGCCGCCGCTTCGACGTCGAGACCGATCCTGGTGACCACCCGCGACACGAGGTCCGGCAGCGGCTCTCCCGCCGCGCGCCGTGACGTCACCAGTTCGCGGTGAAAGGTCGTCAACCGGCGGGCCGCCTCGGCGGACAGGCCGGGGATCACCCGGCCCCGCGCTACGTCGTCGACCGCGTCGGCAAGCGCGACGACGTCGGTGGGGTCGACCCCGGCGGCGGCCTCCTCCAGCGGGTCGATGTCGGTGCCGTCGCCGTCCACCGAGCCGAACCGGGCAAGCCGTCCGGCGTGCCCGCCCAAGGCCCGCAGATCTTGCGCGCCGAGCATCCACCGGGGCCCGGTGAGGAGCCGGAGCAGGCCCGCATTGGCAGTGGGGTCATCGACCAACTGCAGCGTCGCGACGACGTCGGCCACTTCGGGCAACGTCAGCAGACCGCCGAGCCCGACGACCTCAACCGGGATGCCGACGTCGGACAGCGCCTGGTGCAACGGCGCGGCGTGCTTCCATGCGCGCAGCAAGACGGCGATCTCCCCCGGCGACGTCCCGGCGTCGAGTTCGGCCTTCACCTGTGCCGCAATCCACTGCAGCTCGTCGTCGTAGCGCTCGTGACGAGCGATCGTCACCTCGCCGACGTCGACCCGGTCGAGCCGCGGCTCGAGCTCCGCGACCGTCGACCTCGACCGAAGGGCGGATGACAGCTGGTTCGCGAGCTTCAGCAGCCGTCCACCGCTGCGCTGACTCGTGCGCAGCGTCAACACCTCGGCCGGTCCGCCGTTCCGCCGGGGGAAGTCGGTCGGGAACTGGTCGAGGTTCGCAACCGACGCGCCCCGCCAGCCGTAGATCGCCTGGCAGGGGTCGCCGACCGCCGTCACACCGCGCCCGTCGCCGAAAAGTGCTGACAACAGGCGGCTTTGCGCGACAGAGGTGTCTTGGTATTCGTCGAGGAACACGGCGTGGAAGCGGCTGCGCTCCAACGCCACCGCCTCCGGTGACACGGTCACAATCCGTACGGCCGCCGCGATCTGGTCACCGAAATCGGCGACATCCATCGCCCGTTTTTCGGCGCGATACGCCAGCACGAGCTCGCACAACTCGGCCCGTGCCCGCGCCGTTTCGGCCGATTCGCGCAGGTCGCGCTGCCGCGTCTTGACGTTTCGCTGCCCGTCGAGTTGGTCGGCTATGGCGGTGAGTTCGCGGTACCGCGCGCGCTCGCGCTCCGCCAGCGCCGCGGGGTCGACCAGATGATCCGAGCACGACGACTCCAGCGAGATCAGCTTGCCCACCACTGTGTCGGGCACCCAGCGCAGCGACGGCAGCGGGCCGTGATACGACCGCATCACCCGATGCGCGAGCTGGAATCGGGAGGCGTCGACCAAGATCCGCGACTCGGGCTCGATCCCGATCCGCAGCCCGTGTTCGCGTACCAGCCGGCCCGCATACGCGTGATAGGTGCTGATCGTCGGCTCCAACGCATCGTCGGCCGCGCCGTGACCGGCGAGCGCCGTCAAGGCGTCACGGATCTTCGCCGCGAGCGAGGCCGCGGCTTTGTTCGTAAAGGTCAAACCGAGTACCTGCTCGGGCAGCACGTGGCCGCCGCCGACGAGCCAGACGACCCGCGCCGCCATGACCGTCGTCTTCCCGGACCCGGCGCCAGCAACGACGTGCAGCGGCTCATCCGGCGAAGCGCCAATGACAGCCCGCTGTTCGTCGGTGAACGGGACGCCGAGGAGGCGAGCAACTTCGTCGACGTTCACGCCACAACCCCCCGGCCTTCGTCGGAGCCGGGACACGACGTCCGGAAGTTGCACCGCTTGCACGTCTCGGAGGGCGTGGCCACGAAGTCCTCGTGGAGAACCCGTCGCCGAGCCACCCCGAGTTCTTCGACGAGCGGCTCGAAACCACCCTCCGGCGGCGGCTGCCGCTGGACGGTCGCTCCCGCGTCGTCGCCGTCGCGCAGTTGCCAGAGTTCGGCTCCCCCGGGCTCGGCGTTCGGCGGCAGCTCGGCGATCGCGCCGGTCGCGACCATGTACTGGTAGAGCGAAAGTTGCCTGTCCTCAGGGACTTTCTTCGGCGCCAGCTTCGTGCGCCCGGTCTTGTAGTCGACCACGACATACCGTCCGTCGGTGTCGCGCTCCACCCGGTCGACACGTCCGCGCACCGACACCGGCCCGGCCTGGGTCGCTACCTCCACGTCGAAGCTGACCTCGCTCAGCACGAACTCGCGGCCGCGCGCAGCGGACAGCTGCACCAGCAGCCGGCGGATCGCGCGGCGGGCCTGCTCCCGCTCATTGGATCGCTGCCACGGCACGTCGTAACCCAGCGACCCCCAGACCCGATCAATCTCCGCGAGCAGGGCGTCTTCGTCGGCCGGCAGCAAACCGCGCGAAACGAGGTCGGCGATCGCATGGACGACCTTGCCGAACCCGAGGGCGACGGTCGCCGCCGTTTCCGCTCGCGCCTCGTGCGCGAGGAACCAGGCAAGCGGGCACTCCTCGAGTTTGTTCAAGGTTGACGCCGACAGCGGCGTCGGACGCTCCGGGTCGTACGGCTCACCCTCGCTCCGCGGCAGCATGCCCCACCAGCGGACGGGGTCGGCAGCCGGCACGAGTGGTCGGCCCTGCGCGTCCGTCGCCTCCGCTAAGACGGCCAGGCGGCGCGCCGCCGCCGTGCGAACCTCGGGGCTTCGGTCCGGATCAACCGCTTCGCACCGCAAAGCCGCGACCAACCCGGCGAGCGTTCGCGGGCGCGCGGGCCGGGGAGCCTGCTCCTCGATCGGGCATCCCAACTCCCCGAGAAACCGGGACGGCCGATCGCCGTCCTCGGCGACGCTGGCGACTGCCGTCACGATGAGTTGCCGGCGGGCGCGCGTGCAGGCCACGTAGAACAGCCGCCGCTCGTCGGCAAGCACCGCGCGCGCATCGGGCGGCGGCTGTACGCCCTCGGCACCGAGTTCGTCGGGATTCAGCAGCGACCCGCGCGGCCGGACGTCGGGCCACGACGTCTCTTGGACGTGCGCGACCACAACCACGTCCCACTCCAGGCCCTTGCTCCGGTGGGCGGTCAGCAACCGGACGCCCTCGCGCGGAACGGGACGTTCCTCCTGCGTTCCGGCCGGGATCTGCTGTGCCGCAAGGGTTTCCAGCAACGCGGACACCTGGATGCCGACCCGCTGCTCCTGCGTACGAATCACCGTGTCGAAGAGCGCGACGACCGCGTCCAGGTCGCGGTTCGCGGCCTGCCCCTCGCCGTCCCATCGGCCGGCCTGGTCGGCGAGCCGGCGCGCCCAGCGACTGCCGGACCACAGCGACCAGAGGGCGTCTGCGGGAGATGCGCCGCTACGCAGCGACGAACCGGCGGTCGCCAACGCGCTTGCCAGCCGCCGGATTCCGGCTCCCTCGGTTCGCGGAAGGTCATCCAGCACCGCCGGATCCAGGACCGCCCGACGGATCAACGTGTGCGCCGCCGGCGGCAGGTCGCCCGGGTTCTTGGTCCGTTCGGCCTGCCGGAGGATCCGGCCGACCCGTCGCAGTTCCGCGGAGTCAGCACCGATCAACGGCGACAGCAGAAGCTCGCGAACCCACTCGTCGGTGAGCTGCGCCGGATCGTCGGCACACCGCAGAGCCAGCAGCAGCGGCGCTACGGCGGGCTCGGCCGCGAGCGGCAGTTCATCGGCGGCCACCTCGACGGGCACGCCCATCGACCCGAGCGCGCGGCGAAGCAGCGGGATGTACGCTCCCGAGCGGACGAGAACCGCCATCGACGACCACGGGGTGCCACCGTCGAGGTGCTCGCGCCGCAGCCGATCGGCGATCCACTCGGCCTCGGCGCCTTCGGTGCCGAGCGTTGCCACGTGAAGCTCCCCGGCAGCACCGGCTGGAATCAGCGTGCGATGCGAAAAGCCCTGCGGTACGGGCAGTTTGGCCGCGATGGCGCGGCCGGCCGCGACGAGCTCGGGGCCGGACCGGCGGCAGGTCTGGAGGGCGACGACCGGCGCCGGCTCCGTGCCTCCGCCGGGAAGACGACGTACGAACCGATGCCGAAACTCGAGGATTCCGCGCACCTCGGCGCCCCGGAAGGCGTAGATCGACTGATCGGGATCGCCCACGACCGTCAGGTCGCGGCCGTCGCCGGCCAACGCCGTCAGAAGCGCCTCCTGCAGCGGATCGGTGTCTTGATACTCGTCGACCCAGACGGCGGCATACCGGGCGCGGAGGCGCTCCTGCACCGCAGGATCAGCCGCCACATTGGCCGCCCGCGCCACCAGCTCGGTGTAGTCGAGCAGGCCTTGGTCTTCGAGGCTGCGCTGGTATTGCTCGTAGAACTCGGCGACCGCCCGCCAGTCGGCCCGGTGTGCGGACAGTTCGGCCAGGTCGGCCGAACCGAGACCCAGGAGCTGGGCCCGCGCAATGAGCGCCCGAACCTCCTCCGCGAGGCCACGCGTGTCGAGGACCGCATCCAGCGGCGGCGGCCACGGACGACGGTCGGCCAGATCACCGCGGAGCAACTCGCGGATGACGGCGTCCTGCTCCGGGCCGGTCAGCAACCGCGGCCGGCCGCCGCCCGGCGAGGTGCGAGCGCGTTCTTCGGTGAGCAACGCGAGGCAGAACGAGTGGAACGTCCAAGCCGCCGGCGCGACGTGCTGACCGGCCAGCCGCAGCGCGAGCCGCTGGCGGAGTTCGGCGGCCGCCCGGCGCGAAAACGTCAACAACAGCAGGGACTCCGGATCCGCGCCGGCTTCCACCCGCCGGGCAACCGTTTCGACCAAGGTCGTGGTCTTGCCCGTTCCGGGGCCGGCGAGGACCAGCAGCGGACCGCCGCGATGCGCCGCCACCCGCTCCTGATCGGCATCCAGCGCGACCGGGCGGACCGGCGCCGGCTCGGGCCGGACGAGACGAAATTCCACGGGCACGGGAACGATCAGACCACACGGGTCGGACAGCAGCCTGCCGCAACGCACAACCACATCACGCGGACTGCACGTCCCAGCGGGCTACGGCCAAGGACACCCGTTCGCCACCGGCGGTCAGGCTGACACCCTCCGCGCGCAGCCGCTCCAGCGCGTCCTCCGGATGCGGCGGCGCCGGACGGCCGGACGCAAGAACCACTCGCCACCACGGGACTTCCCGGCCGTAGCGGTGCAGCACGTTTCCTACGACCCGTCCCGAGCGCAATCCGGCCAGTTCCGCCACGTCGCCGTACGTCAGGACGTAGCCAGGCGGAATCGACTCGACGACGTCGAGGACCCGCCGGGCTACCGGCGAGTAACCGCCTAGTACGTCGGCAGACTCGGGTCGACCTGGTTCGCCCACGCGAGCACCCCACCCTGAACGTGGACGGCATCGCGGAAGCCGGCGTCCTTGAGGACGGCCAGCGCCTCGGCCGAACGCACTCCGCTCTTGCAATGCAGGACGATCTGCCGGTCCGTGGGAAGTCCGGCCAGCGCCGAGCCGTTGATGATCTCGCCCTTGGGGATCAACACCGAACCGGGGATACGCACGATCTCGTACTCAGCCGGTTCGCGGACGTCAACGATGTACGGGTTCTTGCCGGCGTCGATCCATTCCTTCAGCTCGCTCGCAGTGATCGTCGACCCGACGACCGCCGCCGCGGCCTCGTCCGAAACGGTGCCGCAGAAGGCCTCGTAGTCGATGAGGCCGGTGATCGGCTCGCCGTTCGGGTCCTTGCGCAGCTTGATCGTCCGGTAGCTCATTTCCAGGGCGTCGTAGACCATGAGCCTGCCGAGCAGCGTCTCGCCGATTCCGGTGATGAGCTTGATGGCCTCGGTGGCCATGATCGAGCCGATGCTCGCGCACAGGATGCCGAGCACGCCACCCTCGGCGCACGACGGAACCATGCCGGGCGGCGGGGGCTCCGGGTAGAGGTCGCGGTACTGGACGCCTTCGACCTGCGAGCCGTCCGGGCCGACCGGCGGGTTCGCCCAGAACACGCTGGCCTGGCCTTCGAAGCGGTAGATCGAGCCCCACACGTACGGCTTGCCGAGCAGCACGCAGGCGTCGTTCACCAGGTAGCGGGTCGCGAAGTTGTCGGTGCCGTCGACGATCAGGTCGTACTGGCCGAAGATCTCGAGCACGTTCGACGAGTCGAGGCGGTCGGTGTGCAGGTTCACCGTGACGTACGGGTTGATCTCGCGTACCGAGTCGCGCGCCGATTCGGCCTTCAGCCGGCCGATGTCGGACTGGCCGTGGATGACCTGGCGCTGCAGGTTCGATTCGTCGACGACGTCGAAGTCGATGATGCCGAGCGTGCCGACGCCCGCGGCCGCGAGGTACAGCAGCGTCGGCGAACCGAGCCCGCCCGCGCCGACCGCGAGCACCTTGGCGTTCTTCAGTCGCTTCTGCCCGTCGGTGGCGACATCCGGGATGATCAGGTGACGGCTGTAACGCATCACCTCTGCCCGCGTCAGTTCATCGGCGGGCTCGACAAGCGGCGGTAACGACCCTGCTTGGGACACGACACAAACTCCTTTGGACTGACGTCGACGCGCGACGTACTCGTCACAAGTTTCCCAGAGTCGCGGGCATTCCACGACCACGTGATTACCGGCGGCGGAACAGCCCCCGGCGGCGGTGCGTCGCGGGGGGCTCCGCGGCCGCAGGTTCGGCTGCCGGGGGTTCCGGAGCCACCGGAGGAACCACCGGCGCAGTCTCGGCCAGCTCGTCCGCCGGCGTTTCGACGTCCGCCGCCGCTACCAGCACGTCAATCTCCGAGATCTCTGGGTTTTCCGCGATCTCGGCGACTTCAAAGACCTGAGCGTCCGAGACCGGCTCAGCCGACTCGACCGGGTCCGGTACGGGCGCGGGCGCCGCGGCCTCGGGTTCCGCCGTCGGCGGGGTCAGCATCTGCGCCTGCATCGGCGTCGGCGCAACCGCGTATTCCCCGGCCACGATCGCCGGGCGCCGCGTCAACAGAGCCTGGGCCAGCGCGAGCACCGCCTCGTCGACGTGATCGGTGATGCGGCGTTCGGTATCCCGCGTCGACACCGTGACGATGTCGCGGACGGCATCCCGTAGGTAGTCCCGGACGAAGTCGCGCGTGGCGTCACGCACGCCCTTGCGGACGATATCGGCGATCTCGTGCGCGTCCGGTCCTGCCGCGATGGGCTGTGCCGACGCGAAGGCGGCCTGCGCCGCCGTCAACGACGAGACCTGGCTGGCCAGCATCGCGATCTGGTCCGGTACGACCTCCAGTCGGGGCAACAGCGCGGCCAGGTCCTGGCGTACCGCCGCGGAATCCTGCGAGCTGGCGAGCTGCGCCTCCTCGACCGTGCCGAGAACGCGCCCGATCTCAGACATGCTCGGCGCCAGGGCCTGCGCGACGAACGGCGCAACCTGTTCCGGCAACACCCGTAGCTCGGTGCGCATGCCCGCCAGGCCGTCGACGAGATCGCCGACCGCTCCGGTGTCCTGATACGGCACAGCGGAGGTGTCGGCCGCCAGCCGGTGCAGCTCGCGCAGTTCGTTCTGAGCGTCGGCCAGCCGCTGGTTCAACTCGGCGATCCGCTCGTCGTGTTGCTGGCGCAGCGACCGCAGGCCGCTGTCGAAATTCTCGTTGAGCTGGTTCACCGCACTGCCGACGGCGCCCTCGATGACGGTCCGCAACTCCTCCGCGCCACCCGCTGCGCGCTGATCCAGCCCGGCCCGCAGCTCGAGCATCAGCTGCGTCAGGTGCCGCTGTTCCTGCACCTGCTCGTCGACGGCGGTCTGCAGCAGGGCCGACAGCCGGTCGCTCACGCCGCCGCCGCTTTCGCCCTCCCGCAGCGACGGATATCCGGCGTCGACCAGCGGCCCGGGTCCGGCCGCATACGGCGGAACCGGGGGAACCGGCGCGGGTTGAATCGGCGCTGGGGCTGGAGCGGGCGCGGATTCCACCGGCGCGGGCGCCTGTGCTGTCGTCGCGTCACTCTCGTCGACCCAGTCGCCGGCGAACCCCTCGGACATGCCGCGATAGGGGTACTCGGTCGGCTCGCTCATTCAACCCTCCGGCTCGACATCTCGACGAGAGGGACAGGCTACCGAGGTACGCAGCCTTCGGGACACATCCGTGATCGCGGGCGCACCATCAGCGCATCGGGTCAGGCGCTCTTCCGCGGCCGGGCCTTCGCCTTCTTCGGCGGAGCCTGCTCCTCGGTCGCTGCGTCCTCCGCGGCCTGGGCCGGCTCTTGCGCTGGCGAGGACGCCTTCTCGCGAGCGTCCTTCGCGGCTTGCACACTCGCGCGCAGCGCCGACATCAGGTCGACCACGTCCGCGTTCGGCTCGCCGGTCTCGGCCCCCTCCGGTGCCGGCCGCACGTCGTGGCCCTCGATCTTGGTCTGGATCAACGCTTCGAGAGCCTCGCGATACGAGTCGCTGTAGCCCGAGGGATCGAAATCCGCTGCCAGCGAGTCGATCAACGACTTGGCCATCGCCAGTTCTTGCGGGCGAACCTCGACCTCCTGATCAAGGAAGGCGAAATCGGGTTCGCGGATCTCGTCCGGCCAGATCATCGTCTCGAGCAGGAAGATGCCGTCACGGATCCGTAGCGTCGCCAGCTGCTCGCGCTGCCGCAGGGCCACCTTCACCAGCGCGACGCGCTTCGAGTCGACGAGCGCGTCGCGCAGAAGTGCGTACGGCTTCAAGGCCTGCGGCCCGTCGGGCTCGACGTAATAGCTCTTGTCGAAGTAGATCGGGTCGACTTCCTCGAGCGGCACGAAAGCCTCGACCTCGACGTTACGGTTGCTCGCCAGCGGCAGCTCGGCCATGTCCTCGTCGGTGAGCACGACCATCTCGCCGGACGGCAGCTCGAATCCCTTCGCGATGTCGGCGTACGCCACTTCCTCGCCGTCGGCGGCCGCGATGCGCTGATAGCGGATGCGCGAGCCATCGCTCGCCCGTACCTGGTGGAACGAGACATCGCGCATCTCCGTCGCCCGGTACAGCTTCACCGGAATCGCGACCAGGCCGAAGCTGATCACGCCCTTCCACACCGCTCTCATACGTCAATGATGTACCGCAACGCACAAAAGAGGGGAAGATCCCGGGCATGCCGAAGGCTGCTGCGACGACCGTGGAGATCGGTGGCCAGGTCGTCCGCCTGTCGAATTTGGACAAGCCGCTGTATCCGGACGGCTTCACCAAGGGCGAGGTCGTGCACTACTACACGTCGATCGCCCCGATGATCCTTCCGCACCTGGCCGATCGGCCGGCCACGTTCGTCCGGTTCCCGGACGGTGTGGGCCACGAGTCGTTCTTCACCAAGAACGCTCCTCGGGGCACCCCCGAGTGGGTCCGTACCGAGACCCTCCCCGCTCCCGGATCGGGCAAGGACCGCAGCACGATCGACTACGTCGTTCTCGACAGCGTGGCCGCCCTCGCGTGGGCGGCGAATCTCGCGGCGCTCGAACTGCACGTGCCGCAGTGGAAGGTCGCCGACGACGGCACCGCCGCTCCCCCGGACCTGATCGTCGTAGACCTCGATCCGGGGCCGCCGGCGACGATCGTCGAGTGCTGCCAGGTCGCGCTCATCGTTCGGGAGATCCTCGGGCCGACCGCGGTCGCCAAGACCAGCGGCAGCAAGGGCATGCAGGTCTACGCGCAGTGGGACGGTGGCGACAGCCGCGCCGCGATGAAGAAGATCGCCCAGGACCTCGAGACCGAGTATCCAGCGCTGATCCTGTCGCGGATGACGAAGGTGCTGCGCGAAGGCAAGGTGCTGCTGGACTGGTCCCAGAACCACACGGCCAAGACCACGATCGCGCCGTACTCGCTGCGCGGGCGCGACCATCCCACCGTGTCGACGCCGATCACCTGGGACGAGGTCGAGGCCTGCCGCGCGCCGGAGGACCTCGTCTTCACGGCTGACGATGTGCTGACCCGGGTCGAGTCCGTCGGCGACCTGTTCGCACCGCTGCTTCGGGACCACTGACCGCCACGGCGCATCCGCCTCCGGTTTTCGGGCGTCCGCCTCCGGTTTTCGGCCACGACACGCCGTACCGAATTGACTGAAAACCGGAGGATCGGGCCGGGCGGAATCGGCGGACCCCCCGAGGTCGTTACGGTGGACGTCGTGCGGCGGCGGATCGCCCGACGAGCACCCGAACCGGAGGTCAGCGTGGAGGTCAAGATCGGCGTGCAGTTCGCGCAACGCGAGCTCGTGGTCGAAAGCGGTCAGACCCCGGCTGAGGTCGAGAAGACGGTGACCGAAGCGCTGAAAGACGCCGACGGCGTACTGGCCCTCGTCGACGAGAAGGGCCGCCGCATCATCGTGCCGACCAGCAAGCTCGCGTACGTCGAGATCGCGGAGGCCGAAACCCGCCGGGTTGGCTTCGGCGGCTGATCAGCTCCTGACTCGCCGCCGCGGAGCGCGGTGAAGGCCGCTTAAGACCGCGGCGCGTACACTCGACATTGTTAGTGCGCCCCGGGCGCGGAGTTCGAAGTTGTCTCCAGCAGCCGGCGCGTGACCGCCTGCCCCACCGATGGCGCGGGCGCTGACAATGTGCGTGGCGCCCGCCGCGCGTGGCGAACCAGGAGCAACACCCATCAGCACTTCCACGCAAGAACCCGACCAGACTTTTCTCGACACCGCTGACCTCACCGTCGCAACAGACGAGGTCAAGCCCGACATCACCCAGGACGACCTCCCCGAAGAGGTCACCTTTGCCAGCCTCGGAGTACGACCGGAAACCCTCCGCTCGCTCGACGGCATGGGCATCACCACCCCGTTCGCGATCCAGGCGCTCTCGCTCCCGATCGCGCTCGCCGGCCACGACGTCATCGGCCAGGCACGTACCGGCACCGGCAAGACGCTCGCCTTCGGCATCCCGCTGCTCGAGCGGGTCGAGGTCAGCCACGACGCCCGATCCCCGCAGGCTCTTGTGGTCGTACCGACCCGCGAGCTGTGCATCCAAGTCGCGAGCGACCTGACCCGCGCCGGCGAGGCGCGCAACGTCCGGGTGCTCGCGATCTACGGCGGTCGCTCGTACGAACCCCAGGTCGAGGCTCTCAAGAAGGGCGTCGAGGTCGTCGTCGGTACCCCCGGCCGACTCCTCGACCTCGCCCAGCAGGGAACACTGCGCCTCGACGGTGTACGGATGCTCGTCCTCGACGAAGCCGACGAGATGCTCGACCTGGGCTTCCTGCCCGACGTCGAACGGATCCTCGCTCGGACGGTCGCCGAAGGCCGCCAGACGATGCTGTTCTCGGCCACAATGCCCGGCGCCGTCGTTACGCTGTCCCGCCGGTTCCTCGTCCGACCGACCCACGTCCGCGCCGAGATGCCGGACGAATCCCGGACCGTCCCGACCACCTCTCAGCACGTCTACCGCGCTCACGCGATGGACAAGCTCGAGATGCTCGCCCGGATCATGCAGGCCGAGGGCCGCGGGCTCGCGATGGTCTTCTGCCGGACGAAGCGGACCTGCCAGAAGGTGGCCGACGACCTCGTCGAGCGCGGCTTCGCCGCCGGCGCGGTGCACGGTGACCTCGGCCAGGGCCAGCGCGAGCAGGCACTGCGGGCCTTCCGCAGCCACAAGATCGACATCCTCGTCGCCACCGACGTCGCCGCTCGCGGCATCGACGTCGAAGGCGTGACGCACGTGATCAACTACCAGTGCCCGGACGAGGAAAAGACCTACCTCCACCGGATCGGCCGTACCGGCCGGGCCGGCGCGATCGGCACCGCGGTGACGTTCGTCGACTGGGACGAGCTGCACAAGTGGAACCTGATCAACCGAGCGCTCGAGCTGCCGTTCGGTGACCTTCCCGAGACATACTCGACATCCCCGCACCTGTTCGAAGAAATGAACATTCCAGCGGGCACCAGGGGCACGCTCCCCCGCGCGTCCCGGACCCGCGCCGGGCTCGACGCCGAGACGCTCGAGGATCTGGGCGAGACCGGCCGGGGTCCGCGCAAGCAGAAGCCGGCCGGGCCGCCGGCCCGCGACGAAGCTCCGAAGCGCGCCGCTGCTCCGCGCGCCCGCCAGCGCACCCGTACCCGTGGCGGCGGCGCGGCTTTGGCGTCCGTCGCGGAGGGAACCGCGACGACGGAAGGTTCGCAGCCTGGCGGCGGGACGCCCGACACGGCGGCCGGCGAAGGCACCGAAGCCGGCAGCACACGTCGCCGTCGCCGCGGTGGCCGAGGCCGGGGTCGCGGCGCAGGCGCCGCCGACACCGGGCCGGACACCGCAGCCAGCGCCTGACGGGAACGCCTGACCGCAACACTCGGCCGACTAGACGACCTCGAAGCCCCAGACCTCGTTGCCAGTGGTCACCGGCGTAGGACGTTGCTCGGCGTGTGCCGCCCCTCCGGCGGCGCCGCCGGCACCCCGATGACCGTCCCCGAACTGCGGCGACGACTGCCACGCTTCGAAGTCCGCGCGCGTCGCCCACTGGGTGACGACCAGGTACTTGTCCGAGCCGGTATCCGGCCGCAACAGCTGGAAGCTTTCGAATCCGGGCGCCTGGTCGACTGCGCCCGCACGGCCGGCAAAGCGGCGCTCCAGCTCCGGGCCGCCACCCTCGACCACGGAGATCGCGTTGATCACGACGTAGCTCATCCGATCTCCTTCGTCAGCCCGCGCAACCGCTCGGCCGCTGCCTGCAGCGTCTCGATTCGCTTCGGGAACGCAAACCGGATCGTCTGCCGGCCGTCGGCCGGGGTGGCGCGGAAACTCGAACCCGGTACGGCGGCGACGCCGATCTCCGATACGAGGCGACGCGCGAACGCCACGTCGTCCCCTGCCGGATCGACGTTCTTCGTACCGCACAGGACGTAGTACGCGCCGTCCGGCTTGTGGAAGGTGAACCCGGCCTCCGCCAGCGACGCGCAGAGAATCTCCCGGCGTTGCCGGTAGTGCTCCGCGAGGTCGACGTAGTACGCCGGCGGCAGGCCCATCGCCGTGATGCCAGCCGCCTGCAGCGGGGCCGCCGCCCCGACGGTCAAGAAGTCGTGCACCTTCCGGATCGCGGACGTGAGGGCCGGCGGTGCGACGACCCAGCCCACCCGCCAGCCGGTCACGGCGTAGGTCTTGCTCATCGCGTTGATCGTCACGGTCCGGTCCTCGAGGCCCGGCACCGTCGCCGGCGGGATGTGCCCGCCGTCGCCGAGGTAGTGGATGTGCTCGTAGATCTCGTCGGTGAAGCACAGCACGTCGTACTGCTGGCATAGCTCCGAGATGACGGCCAGCTCGGCTGCGGAGAAGACCTTGCCGGTCGGGTTGTGCGGCGTGTTCACGATGATCGCGCGCGTCCGGTCGGTGAACGCCGCACGAAGTTCTGCCTCGTCGAATGTCCAGTCGGGCTCGTAGAGGCGGACGTAACGCGGGGTGGCACCGGAGAGGATGGCGTCAGGCCCGTAGTTCTCGTAATACGGGTCGAAGACGATGACCTCCTCGCCCGGATCGACGAGCGCGAGCATCGTCGCTATCATCGCCTCGGTCGATCCGCAGGTGACCGTCAGTTCGGTCTGCGGGTCGACGGTCCAGCCCGGATACGTACGCCCGATCTTCGCGGCAACGGCCTCGCGGAACAGCTGGGCACCCCAGGTGATCGCGTACTGGTTCACATCGCCGTCGATGGCGAGCTTCGCGGCTTCCTTCAGCTCCGGCGGGCAGGCGAAGTCCGGGAAGCCCTGCGCCAGGTTGACGGCGTCGTGCACCAGGGCGAGGCGGGTCATCTCGCGGATGACCGATTCCTGAAACAGCCCTGCCTTGGCGCTGACGCGTTGGGTTCCGTCTGCCATGGCCCTGAGCCTAGAGCTGCCCGGTTTTACCAACGTATTTCCCAGGCTGCGGGATACTGCTCGCAGGGGGTGCGTTGGGACCCCGGATCCTGGGAGATGAAGATGCTGACCACGACACGCCGGGGAATCGCCGCCGTCGCCGTCCTTGCCGCGACCGTTACCGGGCTCTCCGCCTGCGGGTCGAGCAGCCCGAGCGGAGACGGCACCCCGAAGGGCGTCGTGGTCAGCGCGATCGAGAACCTCGGGGACGAGAACGCGCTCACCTTCACGCTGAAGCTCGACACCTCCGCCGACGATGTGAAGCGGCTCGCCGCGTCCGGCCCCGACCCGTCGACGCTGACCGACGCGCAGGCCAAGGCGATCGCGGACGGCTCGGTCGTGCTTGCGGTGAAGACCACGGCGACGTCGTTCAAGGCGGCGCAGTCGGATCCGAACGCGTCGAAGAAGTCCTCCGTAGGCTTCACGCTCAACGCTGGTGACAAGCCCAAGTTGATCGAGGTCCGCGCGATCAACGGAGACTTGTATGCGCGGGTCGACTTCCAGAAGCTCGCCAGCTACGGCGATTCAGACCTCTCCGAGCTGCAGTCCAAAGCGCAGAAGTACAGCAGCACCCTGCCGTTCCTCAAGCCGGCGCTGGCCGGCGGCTGGCTCAAGATCCCCGCTGACGACCTCCAGCAGCTCCTCAAGGCCTCCGGCGGCGCGCGCCCGGCGCCCAGCATCGATCCGAGCCGCGCGGCCGGCATCCAGCAAGCCATCCTCGGCGTTCTGGACAAGGACGTCACGGCGACGAAGGCTGACGACGGTGGCGACCTCGGCGACCACTACGTCCTCAGCGGGTCGTCACGGGTGGTTGCAACCGATCTGGTCAACGCCCTGAAGCCGCAATTCGCCGGGCTCCCCGGCTTCAGCGAGGCCTTCGGCGACGCCAACCCGGCCGACGTACCCGACAAGAACGTCAAGGTCGACGTGTATCTCAAGGGCGGCAAGCTCAACGCGATCAAGCTCGACCTCGCTCAGTTCGCATCGCCGGCTGACGCGCCCGCGTTCAACGGCAAGCCGTTCTACCTGGAGCTCGACATCGACGACTCGGCAAGCATCTCGACCCCGTCGGACGCGACCGACGTGAACCTGGGCGCGCTTCTCGGCGGGCTGATCAAGGCCAGCTAGCGGACCGCGTCCGACGGCGTAAGCAGCAGGGACTCCCAGAACGGCTCGGCGTACCAACCACCGGGGACGACCACGCCGTCGAGCTTCCCGCCGGGAAAGTGATGCACGAACCCTGGCCGGTACGCGGGCTGGGCCGTCCATGCGTGCCCGCCGACCGTGACCTGCTCGGGGTGGTCGATCGTCGGGATCTCACTGGGTGGCGGGGGCACCGGTCCGGCGTTGAGACCCGCGGCGGTACGGGCCGCGTGAGCCGCGGCCAATCCCTCGAGCAGCGTGTGGCGTACCGCGCGGAGCACCGGGATCGCGTCGCTCTCGGCGGCCAACCGCCGAGCCGCCGACAACCGGTCCCACGCGTCCGCGGCCGCAGCCGAGGCAGTCGGCGACAACTCCTCGATCTGCAGTGCGAGCAGGTCGAGGCCGATCCGGACGTCCTCGACGAGGGATTTCTGCATGCTGACCTGCCGCCGGCGACCCCTGCCGAAGAAGATCGCGACCGATGAGAGCACGGCGACCATCCCGCCGATCAGCAAGATCGCTCCGGTCGTCCCGTTCACGGCGGCCCCGCCGGGGTCGGACGCGGCGAGAGCATGGCTGGCGTTCAACACGGTGCAGGACGCTAGCCGGAACCCTCGATCGGCGCGCTGCCGGAGCCCGCTGCCAGGATCGCCTCATAGACCTCACTGGCTGTGAGGTTCTCGCCGAGGACAGTCGCCTTCCGACTGCCGTGGTAGTCGGAGCTTCCGGTCACCTGAAGTCCGAGCTCAGCGGCAAGTCCGCGCAGGTCTCGTCTGGTCGCGTCGTCGTGGTCGGGATGGTCGACTTCGATGCCGAACAGTCCGTCGTCGGCCAGCTCGGCGATGGTCTGCGTGCTGACGATGTCGCCGCGGCCGCTGGCGGCCGGGTGAGCAAAGACCGGCACCCCTCCGGCCTGCCTGATCAGGCGGACCGCCTCCCGCGCCGGGATCTTGCGTTCCGATTCGTAGTACGGGCCGTGTGCGCCGATCCACTCGGAAGTGAAGGCTCCGCTGATGTCGTCGACCAGGCCGAGTCGGACCAGCTCGCTGGCGATGTGTGGTCGCCCGACCGTGCCACGAGCGTTCCGTTCGATGCGCTCCCAGCTCACCTCGTAGCCGTCGGCGTTCAGCGCGGCGACCATCCGCTGGGCCCGGCCGATCCGGCTGGCGGTGATCGCCTCGCATTCGGACCGCAGCGCCTCATCCGCCGGGTCGATGAGGTAGCCCAGGATGTGCAACGGAATCGTCCGGCCGTCCTCGACGGCAGCGGCGGACAGTTCGATGCCCGGCAGCAGGGTCAGGCCGGCCGGCAGCGCCGCGGCGGCGGCATCCCACCCCGCCGTACCGTCGTGGTCGGTCAGCGCGATCACATCGAGTCCCGCGGCAGCCGCCGCGCGCATGAGGTCCGCGGGCCCGTCCGTGCCGTCGCTGACGTTCGAGTGCGTGTGCAGGTCGATCCGGGAGGCGCGCGTCACGGCGACCTCAGATCTACCGCGGATCGCCGCGGATCGTTGACGTCGGTGCCCTCGGCGCGCCAGCGGACGAGGAGCGCATCGCTGCCGTGTACGCGCGCCCACGCCAGTTCGTTGGTCGTCACCGGGAAGACCGGCAGGAAGTCGACCGCGGGGTCGTCAAGGCTCGGCACGGCGCTGTCCGCCGGCTCGCCGATGAGGACCGCGGGAAATCCGGCGCCGGCCCACAACGGCGCCCCGAGCTCCAGCCGGGCTCCGGGCAGGACCACCATCCCTTCGACCGCTGGCACGGCGGCCAGCACCGCGAGCTGGTTGAGGACCGAGTCGTGAACGCCTCGTACGGTCAACACCAGCTCGGCCCGAGGACCATCGTCGGCGAGTACGTCGGAGTCGGCGGCAGTCATCGGCGCGCGGGACATTCCGAGCGTGACGTACCGGACCAGATCGTCCGGCCCGGGGCCGAACCGCAGGATGTCGATCCGCTCGGTGCCGAGGAAGGAAACGCTCGCCCGGCCCGAATCGCGGCCGAGCGCACTGACGACGTGTGCCTCGACGAGGGTCAACACCCGATCGCCGTCATTCACCGCGCAATCCTCCCAGGTGTGCCGGCTCGCGGCACGCTCGTCCGAACGTCCATTCTCCCGCTCGCGGCGCTGCCACGCGGCTACCCTCAGCCCCATGAGCGCGCAGACGAAGACGGGCGTGCCCCGCGTCTTCGTCGCCCGCCTCGCCGGGCTGCCGGTCTTCGACCCCTTCGGCGACCTGGTCGGCCGGGCACGGGATGTCGTCGTACACCTCCGCGAGGGGACCGACCCGCCGCGGGTGATCGGCATGGTCCTCGACGTCCAGCGGCGGCCGATCTTCGTTCCGATGGGTCGGGTAACCACGATCGACGTCGGCCAGGTGGTGCTGGCCACCGGAACCGTCAGCCTCCGGCGCTACCAGTCGCGAGCCGGCGAGATCCGCGTGGTCGGGGACCTCCTCGACCGGCCGGTGACCGTACGCGCATCGGGCGTGACGGGCACCGTCGTCGACGTCGCGATGGAGCAGAGCCGCACCCGCGACTGGAGCCTGACGAAGGTCGCCGTACGCGAAGGCCGGCGCCGTCGCGGCAACATCCACACGTACGAACTCGACGAGATCGACGGCCTGGCCACGCCGCACACCGGCCAGGGCGCCGCCAACCTGCTCGCGGCCTTCGAACGACTCCGCCCGGCGGACCTCGCGACCGTCATGCACAACCTGTCCAACAAGCGCCGCGCAGAGGTGGCAGCCGCGCTCGACGACGACACGCTGGCGAACGTTCTCGAGGAACTCCCCGAGGACGACCAGGTGGAGATCCTCTCCGGGCTGGAAACCGAGCGGGCGGTCGACGTCCTCGAGGCGATGGACCCCGACGACGCCGCGGACCTCCTCGGCGAGCTGTCGACGGACGAGCAGGAACGCCTGCTCGACCTGATGGAACCCGACGAGGCGGAACCAGTCCGGCGGCTGCTGATCTACGCCGACGACACCGCCGGCGGCATCATGACCAGCGAGCCGATGATCCTGCCGCCCAACGCGACGGTGGCGGACGCGCTGGCGCGCATCCGTAACGAGGACATCACCCCCGCACTGGCTGCCCAGGTCTACGTCACCCGGGCCCCGTACGAGACCCCGACCGGCAAGTACCTCGGGACCGTGTTCTTCCAGCGGTTGCTGCGGGAGCCGCCGAGCACGCTGGTCGGCGGCCTCATCGACTCCGACATCGACCCGTTGCCGTCCGACGCGACGCTGCCGCAGGTCACCCAGCACCTTGCGACGTACAACATGGTCGCCGTCCCCGTGGTGGACGACGTGGGCCGGTTGCTCGGCGCGGTGAGCGTCGACGACGTGCTCGACCACCTCCTGCCGGAGGACTGGCGCGGTCACGACGATTCGACAGGCGGTGGCCATGGCGGATGAGCCGCGCCGGGTCCGAGCCCGGCTCGACCAGCCCGTCGCCCCACGCCGACTCGCCCGGCCCTCGTACGACGCGGAGGCGATCGGCCGGTTCTCGGAGCGGTTCGCCCGCTTCCTCGGCACCGGGCGATTCCTCGCCTTCCAGACCGCGTTCCTCGCGTTCTGGGTGCTGCTGAACGTCATCCTGCCCTCGTCGCGGAAGTGGGACGCGTACCCGTTCCTGTTCCTGACGTTGTTGCTGTCGCTCCAAGCCGCGTACGCCGCGCCGCTGATCCTGCTCGCCCAGAACCGGCAGGACGACCGGGACCGGGTGAACCTGGAGCAGGACCGGCAGCAAACCGCCCAGCAGGTCGCCGACACCGCGTTCGTCGCCCGCGAACTCGCCGCCGTCCGGCTGGCGCTAGGGGACGTGGTGACCCGCGACTTCCTGCGCTCGGAGCTTCGGCTGCTGTTGGAGGAGGCCGATGCCGACCGCGACCACGCCCGTAAGGACCGCAAGCCGAAGAAAAAGAAGTCGGATCAGTCCGCTGACGACGAGACCGAAGAGTTGAGTTCGGAGCCGGAAACGCCGATGACTTCCCAGTGACGTCCGAAAGTACGCAGACCCGTCGGCGCCGCATCGGCGAGGTCCTCGTCGAGCAGGGCCTCCTCACCGAGGACACGCTGCGCGAGCTCCTCGAGGCGCAGGCCGATCCTTCGCGGCCAGTTCGCCCCCGGCTCGGGCGCCTCGTCGTCGAGCGCGGCCTGGCCACCGAGCGTGATGTCGCCAACGCGCTCGCGGCGGCATTGAACCTGCCGTTCGTCAACCTCTCCCCCGGCGACGTCGACCCGACGACCGCCCGGATCCTGCCGCGCTCCCAGTCCGAGCGGTACGGCACCATCGTGCTGCGCCAGGACGACGACGTGCTGATGGTCGCGACGACCGACCCCACCAACGTGCTGGCGCTCGACGACATCCGCCTGCGTACGGGCGCCCGCACCTTGCAGGTCGGCGTCATCACCGAAACCCAGCTGACCGACCAGTTGGCGCAGATCTGGTCGTTGTCGACCGACTCCGGCGAGGTCGGCACCCTGCTCGACGCCCTCGGCGACGAGCAGGTCGCCACGGCCGCCGACATCGAGGCGGCCGACAGCCAGGTGGACATGGCCCCGGTCGTCCGCTTGGTCGACCGGCTGATCACCGACGCCGTGTCTCAGCGCGCCAGCGACGTCCACGTCGAACCGGCTCTCGGGCCGACCCGGGTGCGCTTCCGTATCGACGGCCTGCTGCGCGACGTGATGACCGTCCCGCGCTCGGCCCACGCTTCGCTGGTCTCCCGCCTGAAGATCCTTTCCGGCCTCGACATCGCGGAACGCCGCATCCCGCAGGACGGCCGCGCCCGCTTCCGCGCCAGTCACCGGGACGTCGAGGCGCGTGTCTCGACGCTGCCCTCGATGCACGGCGAGAAGATCGTGCTCCGGCTGCTGGCCCGCGCCGATGACGTGGCCACCGTCGACTCGCTGGGCCTGGACCCCGAACAGCGCGCCGCGGTCGACGCGGCGATGGAACAGCCGCAGGGCCTCATCTTGATCACCGGCCCGACCGGGTCCGGTAAGACGTCCACGCTGTACGCCCTGCTCCGCGAGGCGAACACGCCGGACCGCAACATCGTCACGCTGGAAGATCCGGTCGAGATCGCGATGCCCGGCATCACCCAGGTGCAGGTGCACGAACGGTCCGGCCTGACCTTCGCGAAAGGTTTGCGCTCGGTACTGCGCCAAGACCCCGACATGGTTCTGCTCGGCGAGGTCCGGGACACGGAAACCGCGGAACTTGCGCTGCAGGCCTCGATGACCGGCCACCTCGTGCTCACCACGCTGCACACCAACGACTCGGTGGCCGCGCTGAGCCGCCTGGTCGACATGGGCGTCGAGCCGTTTCTCGTTGCCTCCTCGCTGACTCTGGTCGCCGCCCAGCGGCTCGTTCGCCGGCCGTGCCCGGACTGCGCGAAGCCGTACCAGCCGGACAGCCGAACGCTGGCCGCGCTGTCGCTGACGACTGACGACCTGGCCGGCGCCACCCCCGTGAAGGGCGAGGGCTGCGCCCGCTGCGGCGGGACCGGATATCGCGGCCGCCTCGGTGTGTACGAAATCCTGCCGGTGACCCCCGCAATCCGTGCGGTTCTGCTGGCCACCCCGACCGAAGCGGCACTGGGCGCCGCGGCGCGCGCCGCCGGCTTTATCTCGCTGCGCAGCGCGGCAATCGCCGCGGCGAGTCGCGGCGAGACCACGTACGAGGAAGTAGTCCGCGTGACCACCGCCGGGCAGCTTCGGTCGACGGCCGTCCGGCCGAAGTGCCGGTCCTGCCACCGGCAGCCACCCGAGGAACTCGACAATCTGGTCTGCTGCCCGTGGTGCGGCACGGACACCGAAGCCCGCTCGTGCCCCGGCTGCCATCAGCGGACCGCGGCAGGCTGGCGGACCTGCCCGCACTGCCGGACGCCGCTCGTCGGCAGCGGTGTGCCCGACAAGCGGGTCCTCGCCGTCCAACCGGAACGTGACTTCGGCAGGGCCTTGAGCCTCGCCATCGCCGGCGACGCGCAACTCGACATCGCCTCCGACGTGGAAACGGCGCTCCGGATGCTGGCCGAGGACGCCCCCGACGCGGTCGTCGTTGACGTGGGCACCGGTACCCGGTCGGCCGACGCCAAGCCGCACGAACCGGTCCTCGACGAGTTCGGCCGGCCGGTCATCACCTACGAAGCCGCCCGCGGCGCGGACTTCGTCCGCCTGCTCCGGTCCAACCCGGACACCGTCTCGATTCCGGTCATCGCCTTGGGCGGCCAGGCCGCGGACTTCGACGGGCTGCCGGACATCACGTCCGTTCCGCGCGACATCCCGGCGCCCGAACTCGCGGAGACCGTCCGTGCCGCACTCGCCGGCCGAGTCGGTGCGCTACGGATCGTGCCGATCGCGTACCCGTCGATGGCCTGAGGGCAGTCGGTAGCATCGCGGGTACAACGGCCGGTCCGGCTGTGATCCCCGCTCTGCTGGAGTCTGCCGCCACATGTCCGAGTCCGATCAGCCCGTTTCCCCGCTCGAAGCCGACGTCCGCACCGCGCTCGCCGCGGTCGACGACCCGGAGATCGGCCGTTCGATCATCGAACTCGACATGGTGGAGAGCGTCACCGTCGACGGCGGCAAGGTCCACGTCCACGTCCTGCTCACCGTGTCAGGCTGCCCGATGCGCGAGGAGATCACCCGCCGGGTGACCACCGCGGTCCAAGCCGTTCCGGGTGTCAGCGAGGCGACCGTCTCGCTCGGCGTGATGAACGACGACCAGCGCAAAGCGCTGGCGACCCATGTCCGCGGCGGCCGGCCGGAGAAGGAGATCCCGTTCGCGCAGCCCGGCTCCCTAACCCGGGTGTACGCCGTCGCGTCCGGCAAGGGCGGCGTCGGCAAGTCGACCGTGACCACCAACCTGGCCGCGGCGATGGCCGCGGACGGGCTGCGGGTCGGCGTACTCGACGCGGACATCTACGGCTTCTCGATCCCCCGCATGCTGGGCGTCACCGGGCGTCCCACCCAGGTCGAGCAGATGATCCTGCCGCCCCAGGCCCACGGGATCCGGGTGATCTCGATCGGGATGTTCACCCGCGACAACGGTCCGGTGGTCTGGCGCGGCCCGATGCTGCACCGCGCGTTGCAGCAGTTCCTCGCGGACGTGCACTGGGGCGACCTCGACGTGCTGCTCCTCGACCTGCCGCCGGGCACGGGCGATATCGCGATCTCGGTTGCGCAGCTGCTGCCCTCCGCCGAGATCGTTGTCGTCACCACGCCTCAACTCGCCGCCCACGAAGTGGCGGAACGGGCCGGCGCGATCGCGACCCAGACGCACCAGCGGCTCGCCGGCGTCGTGGAAAACATGGCCGGTCTGACGCTGCCCGACGGCACCGTGCTCGACATCTTCGGCGCCGGTGGCGGCGCTGCCGCTGCGGAAGGCCTCACCCGTACGCTCGGCCACGACGTTCCGCTGCTCGGTTCGATTCCGCTCGACCCACGCTTGCGGGAAGGCGCCGACAGCGGCGCACCGTTGGTCATGACGCACCCGGATTCACCCGCCGCCGAAGCGATCCGGACGGTGGCCCGCGCGCTGACCGGCAAGCCCCGTGGGTTGTCCGGCATGAGCCTCAACATCAGCCCGACCCGCAAGCCGCCTGCGGCGTAAGGACTCGCGTACGGCAGGTCGCGTCGGTCAGGTCGCGTCGACGTCGTACGCCGGCACGGTCGGGTCGACGGTGCGGCCATTCCCCGAGGCACCCAAGGTGCGCGCCACCGGCACCGCCGTGTTCGACACGGCCGCCGGCGAGGCGGCCTGCCCTCCGTCGGTTGGTGGAGGCGTCTCTTTGAGTGCCGGGACCAGGCCGCCGTCGAACAACGCGCTCTGTACGATCCGCCGCGGGTGCAGCTCACGTAGTTCGCGAAGCTCGCGAAGTTCTTCGAGCCCCAGGCTTTCGCGGTCCGGCAGCTGGTCCTTGAGTTCGTCCGTGACGCCCTGCGCCATCGTCCGCAGCTTGGCCACCGCGCGCGCCGCGTCACGTGCGACCCCGGGCAGGCGCTCCGGGCCGAACACGAAGAAGCCGACGAGCGCGCAAACGGCCAGTTCGGGCCAACCCATGCCGAACACCGCGAGCGCTCCCTTCGATCTGCGGTCGATGTGGCCGGACCGCAGATCTACTGTGACACGCGCCGTGCGGCCCGGCGAGGGGACGCCGGTCGAGCGGTCAGATCGGCGACCGTGCGGCCGCGAGCGCCGTCTTACGACGTTTCGGATCGCGCGGCGCCAGCGCGGCGCGCAGCTGGGCCCGACCCCGGTGGATCCGGCTGCGGACCGTGCCGACCTTGACGCCCACGATGTCGGCGATCTCCTCGTACGGCAGTTGCTCGATGTCCGCCAGCACAACCGCCACCCGGAAATCCCGCGGCAGCGCCAGCAGCGCCGCTTCGACATCGGCCTCGAAGCGGGTGTCCAGCAGCACGCGCTCGGGAACGCCGGCGGCCGACGGGATCCGGTCGGCCAACGCGCCCAGCGCGTCGAAGCGGATCCGCGCGCGGCGTCGTGCGCCGTCCAGGAAGAGGTTGGTCGTGATCCGGTGCAGCCAGCCCTCGAACGTCCCCGGCTGATACGACGAGAGCGAGCGAAATACCCGGACGAACGTTTCCTGCGTCAGATCTTCGGCGTCGTGCGGGTTGCCGGTCAGTCGGTACGCCAACCGGTACACCCGAGCGCCGTGATCGCGCACGACCTCCTCCCAGGACGGCAGCGCCGCCGGGGCGGCGGAAACCGCACTGATGTCCCCCGCCGCGGTGGCGACCGGACCGGCTGTTTCGGTCACGGTCGCAGCGTGCCCGTACTGGCTGCGTGACCCGTGAGTGCCACGTGAATGCCCCCTGAGAATGACGTCCCCTGTCAGCCGATCCTCGACGTGACCGCACGAGCGTACGTCCATTCCGCCAACAGGTACTCGTCCCGTAAGGTCGCCTCGTGGAACTTCCCGCCTACGCCCTCACCTGGCTCGCCGAAGAACCGGCCATCACCGCAGCCCGCGATCGGGCCCGGAAGATCGGCATCCCTTCGACGAGTCCGGACGCCGGATCGCTCCTGCGCTCGCTGGCCCAGCTCGTCGACGCACGAACGGCCGTCGAAACCGGCACCGGCGTGGGGATCTCGACGCTGTGGCTCCTCAGCGGAATGCGTCCCGGGGCCACCCTCACCAGCATCGACCGGGAGCCGGAATACCACCGGTACGCACGGCAGACCTTCGCCGACGCAGGCGTTCCGGCAGCGCGGGTACGGCTGATTTCCAGCGAGGCGGCCAGCGTGCTCCCTCGGCTCACCGAACAGGGCTACGACCTGGCGCACCTCGACTGCGGGTCGGCCGAGAACGCCACCCAGTACGTCCAGATGGTTCGGCTGGTCCGCCCGGGCGGCGTCGTTGTGGTGTCGGGTGTCTTCCGGAACGAAGGCGAGGGCAAGGCGCTGCTCGAACTCATCGCCGCCGAGGGCGATGGCGGGTGCACGCTGCTGCCGGTCGGCGAGGGCGTGCTCATCGTTTCGAAGCCCGGCCACCCTGCGTAGCCACTCGGGCAAAGCGCTTCACCACGTCACCCGATTGGCGGGGTCGTGCGGACGCGGCCGGCCGGGTTGCAGGCCGAAGCTTCATAGAACGCCTATCGTCACATCCGCCCCTAGCGACGCCCTAATATCACCTCAGACGCGGACAAGCGACCGCGAAACGCCGAAAGACGACAAAGGCTGACGAACCAGGTCACCGATTGCTGACGATCTAGTCACATTGGGCTATTTAGCCTGGCGCGCGTTGCGCCATCCGTGTGATTACCCGCAGTATGCATAACGACAGCAAACAGGCCCAATGCGTGACGCACTGGGCCTGCGCCTGTCTGCAAAACAGGTATCGCCGAAGGTTGCCGCCTTCGACGACTGCCTCAGGCCCCTTTTCCCGAGAGGAGAAAAGTCGATGCGCGGCTTCAGCTTCTGAGACATGTTTCCTATCGGTCCCTCAACGAGGGACCTTTAGCGCAATGCGTCCGAATGTTTCCGGACCGCCGGCGGCTCCCACATCTCTCGAGATGGGGAGCCTCCGGTCGTTTCGGGGGTGAACCGCCACAACATCTCGGATGCGGCGGCCGGCCGTCCCATGTAGAAGCCTTGGAGGATGTCCACGCCGAGATCGCGCAGCTTCTTGTACGCCGAGGGGGTCTCGACGCCCTCAGCGACGATCTCCAACCCGAGCGAATGGCCGAGCGAGACCACCGCGGTGAACAGGGCTTCGTCCACCGCCAGCTGCTCCCGGTCGACGTCCTCGCCGGTGGCTTCGAGTCCCGCTTCGAGGTCGATCAAGAACTGGCGGTCAAGCTTGACCTCCTGAACGGGGAACCGCTTGAGCGAGGCCAGCGACGAATAACCCGTCCCGAAGTCGTCGATGGAGAGCCGGACGCCGATTCCCCGCAACCGAGACAGCACCGCCTCGGCGCGGGTGGGGTCTTCGGCGACAGACGTCTCAGTCACTTCAAGGGTCAGGCGTCCCGCGTCGATCCGGTGCCGGGCGAGCAGGTCGAGGACGGTGCTCGGTAGCGACAGGTCGGACAGGCAGCGGGCCGACAGGTTCACGGCAATCCCCAGGTCGCGACCTTCGTCCTTCCAGATCCGTGCCTGTGCGAGCGCGGTGTCGAGGACGTACTCGGTGAGGTCGCCGATGAGACCACTCTGCTCGGCCACCATGATGAATTCGTCCGGCTTAAGGGCTCCGAGCTCCGGGTGGTTCCAGCGGGACAGCGCTTCCGCACCAATGACGAGGCCGTCGCGCGGCCGGATCAGCGGCTGGTAGACGACCTTGAGTTCCCCCTCGGCCAGCGCGACCCGCAGGTCGTTGACCAGCCGAAGCCGGCGCAGCCCGTCGATCTCGAGGTCGGGGTTGAAGCGCATCGATCGCTGCAGGCTGCGCTTCGCACCACCCAGCGCAAGGTCGGCGCGGCGCAGCAGGTTCGCGGCGTCTTTGCCGTCGCGTGGGCTCGTCACCCAGCCCAGCCTGGTTCGAAGGTCGACGGTGACGCCGAGGACCTGAATCAGTCCGGTCAGTCCCTCGGCGAGCCGGTCGATGGCGACGCCGGCGCGCGCCCCGCTGACACCCGGCAGGAGTACCGCGAACTCGCCGCCACCCGAGCGCGCGAGCAGAGCCGAGGGATCCGCGAGCTCGGGGAGGCGGAGCGCAACCGTCTTGAGGAGCGCGTCACCGGCTTCGTGGCCGAGCGAGTCGTTGACGTCCTTGAGCCGGGCGACGTCGATCAGCACGAGCACGCAGCTCTCGCCGCGGATCAACGACTCGTCGACCAACCGGGAGAACTCCCCGAGCGTCAGGAGCCCGGTCAGGCCATCGTGCGTCGCGGCATCCTGCAGCTTGTCCAGGAGAAGGCCGCGCTCGAGCGCGTCAGCGACCTGGGCCGCGAGCGTTTCCAAGAGCCGCAAGTCTGTTCGCCGGAACCCGCGGACATGACCTTGCCGATCGAAGACCGACAACGTCCCGAGCCGGTGCGCGGCGATCCCGAGCGGAACGGACAAGCATCTCGACGGGTCGCGATCGCCGAAGTCCAGCGGAGGCCGCCACGCCTCGTGTAGCACCCCGTCGAGACTCATGCTGAGAACGCGCTCACGACGAGACACCGTCTCGTCGACCGCGAACGCGAGTTCGATGGTGGTCGCGCTGAGGATCTCCAGCGCGCTCTCAAGGACCGGCTTGAGCGCAGCGGCTTCCGGGAGAAGCGGGCTGAGCTGCTGCTTGAAGGTGTAAAGCTGGCCGAGGTCGTGGTGCCGTTCCCGCAGGTCCACGTAAGCGCGGGAGCCCACCACGATCAGCGCTGCCGTGATGATCAACAACCAGCCGTACGAAGCACTGGCTGACATCGCGGCGACGGCCAGCAGGCCCAGCGACGAGATCGCCATCTCGGCGACAATCCCGTAGCCGAAAGTCAACAGGACGTCAGACCAGTTGAGTGACGCATCGAGGATGCGGCGGACGGCAACGATGAACAGGAAGGCCGCCACATCGCCGCCGATGATCCCGACGAACGCCGCCGCCAAAGCCGACCAGCCGATGCCGGGGCTCGGCTGCATCGCCGCGAAGATGACGAGCGCCCCCCCGGGAAGCAGCAACGCCGCAACACCGTTGCCGAAAACCCGCATGAACGTCGTGCCGCGCCGGAACTCGAGGAGCACCGGCACGATGGTTCCGACGATCAGCAGTTCGAGTGGATCACCGAGCAAGAGGCCGAGGACGATCGGCAATGAGGACAGCGACACGAGGATCGGCCTGCTCGCGCTGCCGATCGGGACGCGCAACGCATAAGCGATCAGGAAGATGATCGCCAGCGCCCACCAGGTGAGGTAGACGGGCCCGTGGACTCTCGCCGGGAGAAGGCCGGCCGCGACGATCGCCGCCGCTATCGCAACGACGACCGTCGACAGGATGTAGACGCCGCGAGGGCCACTCAACAGCCGGGCACGGAGACGACCCTCCGCGGGACCCGCAGAGGGTTCGACGGCCGCGGGCTCAACCTCTTCGGAATCGCCGACAGCCTGAGGGGCGTCCGGAGCGACGTCAGACGCCTGCCCCGGCAACACGGGCATACCAATGTTTCGGCCAATACCGAGCTGACCTGAACCTTCCGGCGTCCATCGATGACGGCCAGCCGGACGGAGCGATACGGCAATGAACGGGCAAATGATGATCCCGGCGACGCCGGCTAGCGCAACCGCGGACGCCGGATCCAAGATGTCGGCCACCCAACCGGTCACCAACAGCCCGATTCCTTGGGCCCCGGTCCCGAGGGCTCGCGCGACGGCCATCAACCGGCCACGCATCGACGAGTCGAGACTCTGCCCGAGGATGATGCCGACCAGGACGACGTACGAGGTCAGCACGCCGGCGATGAACCACAGCACGATCGTCTCGATCAGCCCGGGCCGCAGAGCGGTAGCGATCAGCGGCAGCGGCCAGAGCACGGTCAACAGCCGGACGAACTCCACCCGGGACCGTGGCGGTACGAACCGCACGGCCAGGAAGATCCCGACCACCCCGCCCATCGGCCATGCGGCAGCGAGAAATCCCGCCCCCATGCTGCCCGAGCCTTGCGAAATGGCGTACGGGACGGCCAGACCCTCGACGGCGATCGTCAGTCCGAGACCGACGCAGCTCACCACGATGAGGTTGCGAAGCGTCGGCATCCGCCAGACGACGCGAGCCGCGTCGCGAGAATCCCGCCAATACGAGCCTGGCTGATGGACCGCCGACGCCGGGCGGCGTTTGACGAAGCGCGCGATCAACAGCGCCGAGACCAGGAACGTGGCGGCGTCGACGACCAGCGCGCCTCGGGGGGCGATGAACCCGACCAGCGCGCCGCCGAGCATGAGCCCGAAGACCTGGCCGATCTGTTCGGTGGCGGAGGCCAGCGACTGCCCTACCGCGAACTCCTCCCCCGGCACGATGTCCGGGAGCAGGGCGGTGCGGGCGATGCCGAACGGCGGCTCGAACGACGCGGCGACCAGCTGTAGCGCGAGAAGCATCGCAACGGGCGCGCCCGGGAGTGCCATCGTCAGCAGTACGACGAACCGCGCGAGGTCGCAGACGAGCATGATCCGGCGGCGCGGCAGGATGTCGGCGAGCAGGCCCGCCGCCGGGCCGACGATCAGTGAAGGCAGGTACGAGAAGGCGTACGAAAGCGCCGCCAGCAGCGGGCTGTCGGTCTGCCGGAAGATCAGGATGGCGACCGCGAGCTTGGTCATCTGGTCGCCGACGAGGCTGGCGATCTGGGCCAACCACAACCCGCGAAACTCGCGGACCGCGAGCACGCTGCGATAGGTCGGCCGGTCGGCAGCCGGGGTCACCGGGGCGAGCGGCCGCGGCGTGGCGAACGGTGCCACTCGGCCTCCCACCGGAACCAACTGCTTAGCCCGGCAGCCGGCCGCTGGGGCTCTTGGGGAGATTGTGACCCATGGTTACCGTTTCTCGGCTGATTGACGGGGCGAACCGGCCGATCGCACCCGATCGGGCCAGCACCACACGCCCGCTCACGGCTCGCTAGCTGACGACAGCCTTGAGGGCGTCACCGAGGCTGGTGGCCTCTTCGGCATTCAGTTCGACGACGAGCCGGCCGCCACCCTCGAGCGGTACCCGCATCACGATGCCGCGGCCTTCTTTCGTGACCTCCAGCGGGCCATCGCCGGTCCGCGGTTTCATGGCCGCCATGGCAACGCTCCTCCCTCGCACCGGCCAGGCCGGGCGACAAGTCCTTCTCGCATAGCGACGCCGCGCGACGCTCTTCCCCCATCATCCCAGATCGCGGCTCCGTCTGGCGCCATCCCGGTGATCTTGGCGATATGCGCAGGATTCGAGGTGGTCGTCGACGAGCCCGCACGCCTGCATCAACGCGTACGCGGTCGTGGGTCCGACAAAGCGGAATCCGTGCTTCTTGAGTGCCCGCGCGAGGGCGACGGACTCGGGCGTCACGGCGGGCACGTCCGCTGTCGTACGAGGTGCCGGGGGAGCCGGCTCAGGCGCGAAAGACCAGATCAGCTCCGCGAAGTTCGCCTCCCCCAGCTCGACCACCACGGCCGCGTTGGCGATCGTCGCGTCGATCTTCGCCCGGTTACGGACGATGCGCGCGTCGGCCAGCAGACGCTCCCGGTCGCTCGCGCCGTAGCCCGCGATCGCCGCGGGCTGGAAGTCGTCGAACGCATCCCGAAAGCCGGCGCGCTTTCGCAAGATCGTGAGCCAGGACAGGCCGGACTGAAACGCCTCCAGCGACAGCCGTTCGAACAGGCCCCGCCCCTCCCGGACCGGACGGCCCCACTCGTCGTCGTGATACGCGATGTAGTCCACGACCCCGAGCGCCCAGGGACACCGTGCCCGGCCGTCAGGTCCGAGCGCCACCTCGCGGCCGAGCTCAGTCACGCGCGCGCCGAGAGTTCGCGCACCTCGAACGCGCCAGCGCCGCGAACGACGCGGCCGAGGTGCCGTACTTCGCAGCGCCGCGGCGGATCCCATGACGTGATTTCAGGCATCCGCAGAGTCCACCGACGCCTGCGCTTCGGCTGGCGGCGTGCCGTCCCGCAACGCGCTCAACTCGGCGTCCTTCGCCGCCAGCTCATCGCGTAAGCGGTCGAGGACCGCATCGACCTCTTCCATCCGGTAACCGCGAAACGCGAGTCCGAAGCGTGCCCGGTCGACGTCGGGCGGCGTCAGCGCCCCGTCCGGCAGACCGTCCTCGCCCCGATCCGGGACCGTCGGCTGCATCCCGGGAATCCAGCCGCTGGTGTAGCCGGCAATGGCGAAGATGATCACCGCGACGAGCAGGATCTCCAGCAACAGGACCATGCCGTCCATCGTGGCACGCCCCCGCGGCGCGGCGCCGAAGGCGACCTGCAAGGCTGCCCCCGTGGACCTCGTACTCGGGACCGGGCGGTTCGCCCCGACGGACCGCGTGGTCATGGCGGTGGTCAACCGCACACCGGACTCGTTCTACGACAAGGGCGCCGCATACGCCACGGACGCCGCACTCGACCTCGTCGACCGGCACGTGGCGGGCGGCGCGGCGATCCTGGATGTCGGCGGCGTGAAGGCCGGCCCGGGTGACGAGGTCGACGAGCGCGAGGAGTTACGGCGAACCGCCGCGTTCGTCACCGAGGTGCGCGGCCGCTATCCGGATGTCGTGATCAGCGTCGACACCTGGCGGGCGTCCGTCGCCCGCGAACTCGTCGCCTGCGGCGCCGACCTGATCAACGACACCTGGGCCGGCCACGACCCGGAGCTGGCGGGCGTCGCGGCGGACACCGGCGCGGGCCTGGTCTGCGCCCACACCGGCGGAGCGACCCCGCGTACCCGGCCACATCGGGTGGCGTACGACGACGTGGTGGCGGACGTCATCCGAACGACGCTGGCGCTCGCCGAGCGAGCGCAGGCCGAGGGCGTCCGCCCGGACGGAATCCTGATCGACCCGACGCACGACTTCGGCAAGAACACGCGGCATTCGCTCCTGCTGACCCGGCGGCTCGACGAACTCGTCGCAACGGGCTGGCCGGTGCTCGTTGCGCTCTCTCGCAAGGACTTCGTGGGCGAGACCCTCGACCTGCCGCCCGCCGACCGGTTGGAAGGCACGCTCGCCGCGACCGCGATCAGCGCGTGGCACGGCGCGCGGGTGTTCCGCGCACACGATGCCGCCGCCACCCGGCGGGTGCTGGACATGGTGAGCAGCATCCTGGGCGAGCGGGATCCGGCCGTCGGCCGCCGCGGCTTGGCGTAAACGGACGCTACGGTCGCTCGCACGCGTCGAGCGCGGCCTCGACCGTCACCGTCCAGGCGATGGAATCCAACGCCACCTGACGGACGAACCCGGCGTCGGCCAAGCCCTCGACAAGCTCCCGCAGCGGCGTCAACACCCCGGTGGGGTCGAGGACGACGACCGGCTTGTTGTGCTGGCGCAACGCCCGCGACGTCCAGACTTCGAGCAGCTCCTCGAGCGTGCCGATACCGCCCGGCAGTGCCAGGAAGGCGTCCCCGCGAAGGTCCATCTCTGCCTTACGGTCGCGCATGTTCGCCACGATCAGGAGTTCGTCGGCGTCGTGGTCTGCCTCCTCACGCAGCACCAGGTCGTCGGGAATCACGCCGACCGTATGGCGGCCACCGGCCCGGACGGCACGCGCCACGTCGCCCATCATCGACACGCTGCCGCCGCCGCTTACGAGGTCCCAGCCGCGCTCGGCGATGGCGGTGCCGACCTCGGCCGCCAGTGCCCGGAACCGATGATCGATCGACTCGGACGAAGCGCAGTACACGCAGACCCTCACTCGGTTCCCTCGGCGCCTTGCTCGCCGTCAGGGACGTACCGCTTCTGCGACGACCGGATGATGTCGACGGTTTCGCTGATCGAGTCGGTGAGGTGCAGCAGGTCCAGGTCGGCGGCGTCGATCGTACCCGCCGGGACCGCGACATCGCGCAACCACTGCACCAGGCCGCCCCAGTACGCCGTGCCGAGCAGGACGACCGGGAACTGGTTGACCTTGCGGGTCTGGACCAACACGAGTGCCTCGAACAGCTCGTCCATCGTTCCGTAGCCACCGGGCAGGATGACGAACGCCTGGGCGTACTTCACGAACATCGTCTTGCGGGCGAAGAAGTACCGGAAGTTGATGCCGAGGTCGACCCATTCGTTGAGGTGCTGCTCGAACGGCAGCTCGATGCCGAGGCCGATCGACAGGCCACCGGCCTCCTGCACACCGCGGTTGACCGCTTCCATCGCACCGGGGCCGCCGCCGGTGATCACGGCGTAGCCGGCCTTCGCCAGGGCCGCGCCGAGTTCCAGACCCCATCCGTATGCCTCGGTGGTCGGCGACACCCGCGCCGAACCGAACACCGACACCGCCCGGGGCACCTCGGCCAGCAGACCGAAGCCTTCGACGAACTCTGACTGGATCCGCAGGACGCGCCAGGGGTCGGTGTGCACCCAGTCGCTCGGACCGCGCGTGTCGAGCAGCCGCTCGTCGGTTGTGGAGGCCTGCACCTGACCACGGCGCAGAACGACCGGCCCACGGGCCCGCTCAGGTCCGCCTGGGCGCGGACGGTCGGGGTCGATCGGCGGCGGCGATGGTTGAGACGACGTCATGGCGCAACCGTAACGAGCAGCGCTCGCCGTCCGTCGGACCCTGTCCAGAAACCGGCTAGCCCCGGGCGCTAGCCTCGAGGTGTGACCAGCCCGTCCCCGTGGGTCGATCTGCAAGGCACCGCGAACACACGCGACATCGGCGGCCTCCCGGCGCGCGGTGGCCGTATCCGGCACCGGCTGCTGATCCGTAGCGACAACCTGCAAGACCTCACCCGCGCCGATCTCCAGCTACTCCTCGACGAGATCGGCGTCCGGACTGTTCTGGACCTGCGTACGGATGTCGAGCGTACTGACGAGGGGCCGCCTCCGCTGGCCGCGCACGACCACGTCGAGCACTTTCCGCTGTCGTTCATTCCGGAGAAGGAGCTCAGCGAACTCGCGGCGAGCGTCGTCCTGCCGGACCGGTGGGACGACGGGCCCGTCGGGGCGTACCTGCACTACGTCCGGGACCGGCCGCAGTCCTTCGCGGCCGCGGTCCGCCGGCTCGCCGACCCCGCGGCGGGTGCGGCGATCGTGCATTGCGCGGCCGGAAAGGACCGGACCGGGCTCCTCGTCGCGGTCGTCCTCGACACGCTGGGCACCGACCGGGAGCTGATCTACGCCGACTACGAACTGACGAATCAACGGATCGAGCAGATCTTCGCCCGGCTGGCGGCGTCCAGCACCTATGCGGTCAGCGTGAACCGGATCGGGCTGGACGCCCACCGGGTCGATCCGGGCACGATCAAGACTGTCCTCGAGACGCTGGACGACTGGCACGGCAGCCCGGCGGACTTCCTGCGAGCCGGCGGCGTGACCGACGCTGAGCTGGACCGCTTGGCGGAGCGGTTCGTCGAGCCGGACTAAACCGGGCCGGCCGGATCGTCAGCTCAGGTACGCCTCGAGGACGCGCGCGCACTCCTCGATCAGCGCGACCTCAACGCTTTCCTCGCGGGTATGCGCGAGGTTCGGATCGCCCGGGCCGTAGTTCACTGCTGGAATGCCGAGGGCGGCGAACCGAGCGACGTCGGTCCAGCCGAACTTGGCCTCGGGCGTGCGGCCGACCGCCGCGACGAAGTCGCGCAGCGCCGGCTCGGCGAGGTGCGGCAGCGCGCCCGGCGCGGAGTCGGTGATCGTCACGTCGTAGCCGGCAAACATCTCGCGGACGTGGTCTGCGGCCTGCGCCTCGCTGCGGTCGGGGGCAAAGCGGAAGTTGACGGTGAGACTTGCGGCGTCCGGGATCACGTTGCCCGCCCCGCCGCCCTGAATCTCGACGGCGGACAACCCCTCCCGGTACGTGCAGCCGTCGATCGCGACCGTACGGGGGATGTATGCGTCGAGCTCTGCCAGCGCCCCGGCCAAGCGGTGAATCGCGTTGTCGCCGAGCCACGCGCGGGCACTGTGCGCCCGCCGCCCGGCGGTGTCGATCCGGGCCCGCAGGGTGCCCTGGCAGCCGGCTTCGACGCCGGCGCTGGTCGGTTCCATCAGGACCGCCAGGTCGGCTGCCAGCCAGTCCGGGTGGTTGCGCTGGAGTCGGCCGAGGCCGTTTCGCGCGGCGTCGACCTCCTCGTTGTCGTACAGCACGAACGTCAGGTCGTACGCCGGATCGGTCAGGTTGGCAGCGAGCCGCAGCAGGATCGCGTCCGCCGACTTCATGTCGCTGGTGCCGCAGCCGTAGAGTCGGCCGCCTTCGCGACGCGACGGCAGGTTGTCCGCCACCGGAACTGTGTCCAGGTGCCCGGCGAGCAGCACGCGCCGGTCCCGGCCCAGCGAAGTCCGGGCAACCACCGCGTCGCCGTCCCGGTCGACCGTGAGGTGCGCGTACGGGGTGAGGGCCTGCTCGACCGCGTCCGCCAGCACCGCCTCGGTGCCGGACACACTCGGCACGTCGACGAGCGCCGCGGTCAGCGCGACCAGGTCGCCTGCGAGGTCGAGCGCAGGCATCACGTCGAGACGCCGTGCTCGCGCAAGACGTCGTTGAGGACCAGCTTGTCGTGGATCTCGTCGGGACCCAGTGTGCGCAGCACCAGCACGATCGGCATCCCGAAATCACCGCCCGGGAACGACTTCACCCGGGTGGACCCGACGCACACGGCGCCCGCCGGCACCCGGCCCCGGGCGTACTCCTCACCGGTGTTCGCATCAACGACGTGCGAGCTCGCCGTCAAGATCGTGCCGGCGCCGAGCTTGGCGCCTTTGCCCACCCGCGCGCCGTCGACGATCATGCTCCGGCTGCCGACGAACGCGTCATCCTCGACTACGACGGGCACGGCGTTCGGCGGCTCGAGAACGCCACCGAGACCGACGCCGCCGGACAGGTGCACCCGCCGGCCGACCTGAGCGCAGGAGCCGACGGTCGCCCAGGTGTCGACCATCGTGCCTTCGTCGACGTAGCCGCCGACGTTGACGAAGCTCGGCATGCAGACGACGCCCGGCGCCAGGTACGAACCGAAGCGGACGATGGCGCCCGGCACGGCCCGGACACCGTCGAACCGGGTCTTGAGTGGCATCCGGTCGCGGTAGCGGAAATCGCCGGCCGAGCTGTCGCCCATCGGAAACACCTTGAACGACAGCAGGATTGCGCGCTTGGCCCGCTCGTCGACGACGACCTCGTCGGTCACCGGGTCGACCCAGGCAACGCGCGCCGAGCCCGCGTCGAGAGCGTCCAGCGCGGCGTGGACGTCGTCCCGGGCGTCGGCGTCGGCGGGCGAAAGTGCGTCCCGGCGGTCCCATAGCTCGTCGATGACGGCGGACAGCGGGCTGGCGGGCGCGGGGTGGACGTCGTTCACACTCACGGCATGGAGGCTACCGGCCCCGCGATCACGACAGGCGCGAGGCTGCGGCGTCGATCCGTTCGTCGGTCGCCGTCATCGCGATCCGGACGTGCTGGGCGCCGGTCGGCCCGTAGAAACTGCCGAGCGCAACCAGAATGCCGCGCTCCGCGAGCCAGGCGACAGTGTCCTCGCAGGGCTCGCCGCGAGTGGCCCACAAGTAGAGCCCGGCCTCGCTGGCGTCGATCCGAAAACCGGCCCGTTCCAGAGCCGGACGAAGGGTCTCGCGCCGCTTTGCGTACCGGTCGCGTTGGTCGCGAACGTGCTCGTCGTCGTCGAGCGCCGCGACCGCTGCCGCCTGCACCGGACCCGGCACGATCATCCCGGTGTGCCGGCGGCGCTCGACCAGCTCGGCAACTGCGCGGGGATCTCCGCTGAACAAACCGGCGCGGTACCCCGCGAGGTTCGAACGCTTCGACAGGGAGTGCATCGCCACGATGCCCTCGTACGAGCCGCCGCAGACCTCCGGGTGCAGGACGCTCACCGGCGGCGCGCCGCCGTACGAGAACTCGAGGTAACACTCGTCGCTGACCAGCAGCGCGCCGATCGACCGGGCTCGCTCGACGGCCGCCCGCAGCTCATCGACGCCCATCACCGCTCCGGTCGGGTTGCTCGGAGAGTTGACCCAAACGACCGACGCGTCGGCGCTCCACTCCATCGAAACCCGCGCGCCGACGAACGCCGCGCCCACCGCATACGTCGGGTAGGCGAGCTCGGGAATCACCACCAGGTCGTCCGGACCGAGCCCGAGGTACGCCGGCAGAAGCCCGACACCTTCCTTGAGCCCGATCGCCGGGGCAACGCCTAGCGCAGCGGGGTCGTCGGCCCCGACCGCCCCGCACACCCGCGCGAGGTACCGCCGCGCGGCCGCGCGAAGCGCGATCGAGCCGGCGGTCATCGGGTAGCCCGGCGAGTCCGCCGCGGCGCGCAGCGCGTCCTGGATGAAGGCAGGGGTCGGGTCGACCGGCGTGCCGATCGACAGATCCACCAGACCGCCCGGGTGGGCGGCGGCTGTCTTTTCGAACGGCGTCAGGTGGTCCCACGGGAAATCGGGGAGGTACCGCAGACCCCGAGCCCACCTGGGCTCAGCGGACGACGCCTGATTGATGCCGGTCAGTGTTCGTCGTGCTCCTGCGGCGGGAGCGCGGCCACGAGCGGGTGGTCGAAGCTCTGCTGCCCGGTCTTGGACGCACCGCCGGGCGAACCCAGCTCGTCGAAGAAGTGCACGTTCGCCTCGTAGTAGCCCTTCCACTGCTCGGGGACGTCGTCCTCGTAGTAGATGGCCTCCACCGGACAGACGGGCTCGCACGCCCCGCAGTCAACGCACTCGTCAGGCTGGATGTAGAGCATCCGGGCGCCTTCGTAGATGCAGTCGACAGGGCATTCCTCGATGCAGGCCTTGTCCTTCAGGTCGACACAAGGCTCGGCAATCACGTACGTCACAACTAGGTCCTCTCGCAAGAGCACGGTGGTCCGGCGTGCTTGCAGCTTAGTATCGCCCTGTGCCGAGCCTTCGCCACACCTTGGCCCCCCTCACGGTGGGCGCGCGTGTCGTGGTCCGGTACTCCCTCGCCGGAGACGGCTCCACGCCCTGGACCGACGCCCTCGGTGTGCTGATCGACCAGGACGACGACACGTTGGTGGTCACCACCCGTACTGGTGACGTGCGGATCCCCCGCGCCGCTGTGGTTGCGGCGAAGCCCGTCCCGCCCGCCCCCATCCGCCGATGAGCGCCGATCTCGACGTCCCCTCGCTGTTCGCGGCGGCCGTTCGCGAGGAGAGGATCGACCTTGCGGTGGCCTGCGGTCTGATCGCGCTGGCAGCCGACCCGCACGCGGACGTCACCGACGACCTGGCGGCCCTCGATGCGTTCGCCGCCCTCGCGCGCCCGATGCTGAACGGCGCCGACACGCTGACCGCCCAGGCCGATGCCCTCCAGGCGGCGCTCGGGCATCAGGCCGGTTTTGCCGGTTACGCCGAGGATTACGCCGACCTCCGTTCCAGCCTGCTGCCGCAGGTGCTACGGCGTCGCCGGGGCCTGCCGATCCTGCTGTCCGTGGTCTGGCTCGAGGTTGCTCGACGTCTCGACATCGCCGCGTATCCGGTGGCATTGCCCGGGCACGTACTCGTCGGTCTGGGCGACCCGGGCGGCGACTACGTTCTGGTCGATCCGTTCCGCGGCGGGCGCCGCGTGACGGTGCACGAGGCGGCGGAACAGGTCCGAGCCGCCGGCGTGCCGTTCGACCGGACCCAACTCGAACCGACCGAACCGCACGCGTTGCTGCTGAGGATCTTGTCGAACATCCGGCGGCTCGCCGCAGACAACGACGACGTCAAGACCCGGATGTGGGCCGTCGACCTGTCGCTGGCCATCCCCGGACACCCGGCAGCGCTGCGTCGGGAGCGCGGCGAACTTCTCGGCCGCCGCGGCGATTTCCTGGGCGGCGCCCGTGAGCTGCTGGCGTACGCGGACGCGGTCGAGGGCGTCGAACCGTCCGCCGGTGCCACCGCCCGCCACAACGCCCGGATGCTGCTGGCCCGCCTGAACTGAGGCGTCAGACGCGGCCCCGGGCGCCCCGAGTTTCGCTCCGACTTTCAGTCAGGCCCGGCGATGTTGCTCCGACTTTCAGTCATCAGGCGACACTGCAAGTGACTAGAAGTCGGAGCGGGTGGGCACCTGCGGCCGGGCACTTCGTCGCCGCCCGCTCAGCGGCGCGGTACCCGGCCCCTAAGCTTTCGCGCATGACGCTGCGGCTGCACGACACCCGGACCGGGAAGGTCGAGGACATCGTTCCGGCCACCCCGCGGCTGTTGCGTATCTACGCATGCGGCCCGACGGTCTACCGCGACGCGCACGTCGGCAACATGCGCTCCTTCCTGCTACCGGACCTGATCGGGCGGGTCGCCCGCCGTCAGCACTGGCGGGTCGACTTCGTCATGAACATCACCGACGTGGGACACCTCACCGACGACTCGGCCGCCGATACGGGAGAAGACAAGCTCGTCGGCCAGGCACGCGCCGAGAACCGGTCCATCGCCGAGGTCGCCGCCTTCTACGAAGGCCGCTTCCACGCCGACCTCGCGGCGCTGAATATCACCCCCGCCCGGCACTACCCGCGGGCCAGCGAGTGCATCGGCCTGATGATCGAACTCACGGAAAAGCTTGTGGCACAGGGGAATGCGTACGTCGACGACGACCGGAACGTGTGGTTCGACGCCCGTTCGTTCCCGACCTACGGCGCGATCAGCCACAACCGGCTCGACGCGCTGCAGCCGAATCCGGACGAAACGGGGAACGGCAAACGCTTCCACGCCGACTGGGCACTGTGGAAGGCGACCGACGCGGACGCGCCGGTGGTCTTCGATTCCCCCTGGGGTCCAGGCTTTCCGGGCTGGCACCTCGAGTGCAGCGCGATGTCGCTGGCCGACCTCGGCGAGACGATCGACATCCACACCGGCGGCATCGACCTGCGCTTCCCGCACCACGAGGACGAGCGCGCGCAGACCGAAGCCGCGGTCGGACATGAGGTCGTGCGCCACTGGGTGCACGGCGAGCACATCCTGTTCGACGGCCGCAAGATGGCGAAGTCGACCGGGAACGTCGTACTCGTACGGGATGTCGTCGAACGCGGGCTGGACCCGCTGGCGATCCGGCTGGCCTTCCTCCGTACCCGCTACCGGCAGCAAACCGACCTGTCCTGGGCGTCGATCGAAGCGGCGGACAAAGCCCTGACCCGGTGGCGCGCCGAGGTGGCCACCTGGGCCGAATCGCCGAGTGCGCCGATGTCCGCGGCGTACGTCGAGCGGATCGAGAACGCGTTCGCCGACGACCTGGATACGCCGCGCGCGGTCGTCGCACTGCAGGAGTTGTTCGCGGACACGTCGGTCCCCGACGGCGCTCGATTCGAGACGGCCGCCAGCCTGGACAACCTCTTCGGTCTTGATCTCGTCCGCGAAGTAGGCAAGGCCCCGGCCGCGCTACCGAGCGGCGCTCAGGAACTCCTCGACGCCCGGGCGGATGCCCGTAGCCGTAAGGACTTCACCGAAAGCGATCGCCTCCGGGATGAGCTCGCCGCGATGGGCGTCACGGTGACGGACGGTCCGGCAGGTCAGAGCTGGACGGTTCGCTGATCGGCCGGCGCCGCGGCTTCACCACCATCGCGGCCGCCCCGGCGATCGCGCCGAGAACCTGGAACATGATCGTCGGCAAGGCCAGGTCGCCGCTGCCCGGCAGCAGAAAGCTCCCGTTCGGCCGGGAGATGCTGCAGGCGTAGACGACGAGCAGCCACCCGGCGAGCGGCGTGATGCCGCCCACCGTCCCGACGGCCGTCCGGCCGAGGATGACCGCGCATACGTTGCCGACGATCGCGATGCCGACGCCCACTGTGAACACGTGGCCGGCGAAACCCGGACCGCGGCCGCTCAGCAATGAGCTGTACAGCCCCATCAGCATGCCGAGCACGAGCAAGACGAGGTGCGCCGCAACCGTAAACCAGGCAGGTCGCGGCGCGTCACTCACGCGGCGAGCCTAGCGACGCGGGAAGCGTGGCCCTGTGTAGTCGGCCGGCAGGCCGTCGTCGACGGCCGACCGCAGATCGATGACCGCTGGCGCCGGCTCCGTCGATGCCGTGTGCTGCCGGGCGGCCTCGATCACCGCGACGATGTCTTCCCCGATCAGTTCGTCGTGCTCGAGCAGCGCGTCGCGGAGCGCCTCGACGAGGTGCTGGTTCTCGGTGAGCAAAGAGACGACGGCGGCCTTCTGATCCGCCAGCAGCTTCTCGACCGCCCGCCGGCCCTCGGTGTCCGCCAGGACGCGACCGACGATGTTCGTATCGGCGAAGCCGCTGTTCTGCACCGCCCGAAATGAGATCAACGAGCCGGTCATGCCGGACGAGCCGACCATCTCCGCGGCAACCTGCGTCGCGTACATCAGGTCGCCGGCCGGGCCGGTCGACACATCACCGAAGAAGATCTCCTCGGCGACCTGGCCGCCGAACGCGATCTGCATCAGCGCGAGCAGTTCGGACCGCGAGCGGGTGTAGACGTCCTCGCGGTCGCCGTGGGCGAGCATGCCCAGGGCGTCGCGGCGCTTGACGATCGACAGGATCTCCAGCCGGCGCTGCGGCGCGACCAGGTACGCGATCGTCGCGTGACCGGCCTCGTGCGTAGCGATGAGGCGCCGTTCGTGGTCGGTGTACGCAACGGGCTGGCCCAGCCCGACTTCCTCGACCAGCCGCGCCTGGGAGATGTCCGCCCAGTTCATGGTCGTCGCACCGCGGCCGAGCGCCGACACCAGCGCCTCGTCGAGCAGGTGCTCGATCATCACCGGCGTGTAGCCCTGGGTCACCGAGGCGAGGGCGTCGCGGTACTCGTCGCCGTCGAGTTCCGCGTCATGCGCCTTGCGGGCCATTAGGTAGTCGATCAGGTCACGGCGAGCTGCCTTCGCCGGCATGTCGAATGTGAGGCGACGGTCGAAACGCCCCGGCCGTAGCAATGCCGGGTCGAGCCCGTCGGCCCGGTTGGTCGCCGCGATCAGCAGGATGTTCGCGGGCCGTAGGCGCCGGCGCTTGATCTGGTGCTTCGATGACAGCAACCGGTTCGCCGCGTCGATCAGCTTGCCGACGAGCTTGTCCCGACCGGTCGGGTCGTCGAAGGACTGCATCTGCACGAGCAGCTCGTTGACGACGCCACCGGTGCCCTCCGACATGTACGCGTTGCGAACCGTCATGCCGGCCAGGCCTTCGGGTGCCGCCTGGTAGCCAAGGCCCCCGCGACGCATGCCGATCGCGTCGATCTCCTCGATGAAGCCGATCGCCCCGCCTTCGCGGCGGGCGGTCTTGCGCAGTTCCTTGAAGTACGAGCGGATCTTCTTCGCAGTGGCGCCGTAGAACATCGACTGGAACGAGGTGGCCGACACGAACAGGAACGGCACGCCGGCCTCACGGGCCATGGCCTTCGCGAGATACGTCTTGCCGGTGCCAGGTGCGCCCTCGAACAGCAAGCCGCGGCGCGGCGTACCGCCCATTTCGGTAGCGAACGTCTTGTGCGCGAGGAACAGGTTCAACGAGCGGACGACGTCTTCCTTGACCTGATCGATACCGCGCACGTCTTCGAGCCGGACGTCGATCTGCTCAGGCGTGAACGTGAGGTGGGGCGAGCGGCTCGGGCCGACCATGGTGGCGACGAGCAGGGCGCCCATGAGCGCGAAGAAGACGATCGGCGCAATGTAGATCGGGTCGATGTGCGGCGCGTGCGGGATGAACGCGTGACCGCGAACGACGGTCGAGAACCAAGCCGCGAACGGAACTCCGACGAACAGCAGCAGCCGGGCGATCCGACGACGCCGGACGCGCTCCCGGGCCCGGCCGACGTCGGCACTACCGGCGCGCACTCGGGCGAATGCATCGACGAACGCCAAGGTGTCCGTCGCCCGGTTGGTGTCGCCCATGGAGTGATCCCCTTGCTACGCCGTCGAGCCTCGCGCCGCCGGGTGGCAGCGAGATCAACCTAGGGCGACGATCACCGATCCGACAGGGTCACGAACGCTGTGTAATCGAAGCGTTCCAGACCGTAGTCACGTTGGGTGACCGTTGGCGTACCAGCCCGCCCGACGTCAGCTCGAATCGTCCTCGGCGAGCAGCTCGTCTTCGCTGATCACGTGCATGGCGGCTTCTTCAGCCGTCGCCGCGTAGCCAGCCGGGCCGACATCGGCCGCGACCTCGTCCTTCTCCCGGTCGCCATGGGCGCCTTCGTCCGGCGCGACCAGCCGGCCGGCGCGGGGCGAGTGCGGGGCGTCCGGATCGAGGTCGATCGGATCCTCGTCGGCTTCGTCGTCCTCATCGTCCTCGTCGACGTCGGGGATCTCCTCGGCGAGCCGCTCGTCGAGGGACCGGCCATGCACTTCGTCGAACGCCGTCGGCACGTGCCGCAGGTTGTACGGCTCGCGCTCGGGCGGGTCGTACCCGGTCTGCATGGCCTCGTCCGGATCGTCTCCGGTGAGGTTCTCGGTCGGATCGAGGAACTCGGTGTCCTCGACCGCGTCGCCGGTTTCGTAGACGCTGTCGCCGTACAGATCGTCGTCAGCCATCGCCGCCCTCCAGGGGTGATGTCCGTGACGGCCTGCCCCGGACGGCCAGCCCGAAACGAACGTCAGCCGCGGATCGCGCGGATCGACTCCTTGAGCGAACCCATCGTGGCCATCACCGCGCTGGGCTCGTAGCCGCAGTGCGCCATGCAGTTCGCGCAGCGCGGGTCCTTGCCCCGCCCGTACTTGGACCAGTCGGTGTTCTCGACGAGATCCTGGTACGAGGTCGCGTAGCCGTCGTTCATCAGGTAGCAGGGACGCTGCCAACCGAACAGCGAATAGCTCGGGATGCCCCATGCCGTGCAGTCGAGTTCCTTCTTGCCTTCCAGGAAGTCCAGGAAGATCGGCGAGTGGTTGAGGCGCCACCTTTCACGCCGACCACCCGCGAAGGCCTTCGAGAACATCGCCCGTGTCTCCTCGACGCCGAGGAAGTGGTCCTGGTCCGGCGCCTTCTCGTAGGCATACGCCGGCGAGAGCTGCATCTGGTCGACGCCGACGACGTCGTTGAGGTGATCCAGGACGTCGATCACGTCCTGCGGGCTGTCGTTGTTGAAGAACGTCGAGTTCGTCCCGACCTCGAAACCTGCTGCCTGAGCCGCCTTGATCGCATTGATGGCGATGTCGAACGTGCCGACCTTGTCGACGACCAGATCGTGCCGCTCGCGCAGCCCATCAATGTGCACGATGAACGTGAAGTACGGCGACGGCGTGAAGTTCGCCAACTTCTTCTCGAGCAGCAAGCCGTTCGTGCACAGCAGCACGAACTTCTTCTTCTTGACCAGCGCGTTGACGATGTCGTGGATGTGCGGGTGCATCAGCGGCTCGCCGCCGGCGATCGCCACGACAGGCGCGCCGCAGTCATCGACCGCCGCCAGCGCGTCTTCGACCGACATGCGCTGCTTGAGCACCGAAGCCGGGTGCTGGATCTTGCCGCAGCCCGTGCAGGCCAGGTTGCAGGCGAACAGTGGCTCCAGCTCCAGGACAAGCGGAAAGTGCTTGCGCCGCAGCAGCTTCTGCTTTGCGACGTAGGCGCCGACCCGAACGGTGTATCGCCAGGAAGCACTCACAGGCTCCGGACCTCTCTTGGTAGTTCGAACACCACGTCTTCACGAGCCGCGGTGACCTCTTCGACGTCGACGACGCCTAAGCCGTGAAGCGCTCGGACTACATCGTCCACGAGCGCCGGCGGGGCTGACGCACCCGCCGTCAAACCGACAACCTGCGCGTCGGCAAGCCAATTCAACCTGATCGCCGACACATCCTCGATCAGGTAGGCCGCCGCGCCCGCCCGCTCGGCCACCTCGACCAGCCGGCGGGAGTTCGACGAGTTCGCCGAACCGACGACCAGCACCATGTCGGCGCGCGCCGCGACCTCCCGGACGGCGTGCTGCCGATTGCTGGTCGCATAGCAGATGTCCTCGGTCGCCGGACCCCGGGCCGCCGGGAAACGGCTCAGCAGCGCCTGCTCGACATCCCGGGCGTCATCGACCGAAAGGGTTGTCTGCATCAGGTACGACAACCGCTGCGGGTCGGGCACCTCGATCGAGGCGACCTCCTCGACGGTCGAGAGCACGATCGCGCTCCCGGGCACCTCGCCGATCGTGCCCTGCACCTCTTCGTGGTCCGCGTGCCCGATCAGGACGACGGTGTCACCGCGCTCGGCCGCGCGGCGAGCTTCCGTATGCACCTTTGCGACCAGCGGGCAGGTGGCATCGACGACGGCAAGGTCCCGTGAGTCGGCCTCGGCCCGGACCGCCGGGCTGACGCCGTGCGCGGACAGCACGACGGTGGACCCGTCGGCGACCTCGTCGAGTTCCTGGACGAAGACGGCGCCGCGACCCTCAAGCTCCCGTACAACGTGAGCGTTATGCACGATCTGCCGCCGTACGTACACGGGCCCGTCCGTCTGGTCCAGCAACCGTTCGACGGTGTTGATCGCCCGCTCGACGCCTGCGCAGAAGGACCGCGGCGACGCCATCAGCAGCTGCCGTGGGCCGCAGGCGTCGAGGTACCGGGTGAGGATCGGGGTGAGTGCCGCCAGCGTGCGCAGGGCGGCGAAGCCGCGAACCGGCGTACCCGGCCGTAACAGCGGCAGATCCGGCGTGTCCACCACGACGCGGACGACGGCGACCGGAACGTCGCCGGCCGCAGCCAGGATCGCGCCGGACTCGACGTCGACGGCGCACGCGCCGGTCGCGGCGAGTTCCTCGCGGGCGGCGCGGCCGTGCACCAGACCCGCGGCTTGGACGAGCGGACCGGTATGCACCCGGTAGCCGGCGCGCGCGATCTCGGCCGCGAGCAGCGCCGATCCCGGCAGGAGTCGTACCGAACCGTCGGCCCCCCGCACCTCCGCCGGCACGACGACATCGCCGGGCCGCAGGTCGGGCAGCAACGCGCCGCACACGCCGGCGACGAGCACCGGCCCGACCCCGGAGCAGGCCAAGACGTCGCGCGGCCACGGGCCTTGACCGACCTGGCGCACCTCGACGTCAGCCGACGATCCGCCGACACGGCGCAAACCCCACCGCAGGGCAGTTGCCTCGGTGAACAGGGGCGCGGCGATGACGGCGCTCATCCGGCCTCACCTGCGCTGGTCGCCTGCGCCGTACGCAGGTAGCGGCCGAGGGCACTGAGCGGGAACACGAGCCGGTACAGGTGGTAGTTGATCGAGAAGTCGGCAGGGAAACCGGTGCCGGTGTACTGCGGTTCGTCCCACGTTCCGTCCGGGCGTTGATTACGCACCAGCCACGCGACCCCGCGTTCGACTGCCTCAGGCGCCGTCCCGGCCGCGATCAACGCGAGCAGCGCCCAGGCGGTCTGCGACGCGGTCGCGGGTCCGCGGCCGATCCACGCCGGGTCGGAGTACGAGCGGATGTCCTCGCCCCACCCGCCGTCCGCCTGCTGGACCTCGAGCAGCCAGGCCACCGCGCGGGTGATCGCCGGATGGGCAGGCGAGACACCGGCTTCGATCAGCGCCGGAACGGCCGCCCCGGTGCCATACACGTGGTTGACCCCCCAGCGGCCGAACCAGGAGCCGCCCGGCTCCTGGATCTCCAGCAGCCAGCGGATGCCGCGCTGCGCGGCATCGGTCTGTGCGAGCCCGCACCGGGCGAGCATCTCGACCATGTGGGCGGTGACGTCCGCCGAGGGCGGGTCGACCACCTCGCCGAAGTCACAGAACGGCAGCCGGGTGGGCAGCCGGCGGAGCTGGTCGGCGTCGAACGCGGCCCAGCCGCCGTCCCGCGACTGCATGCCGACCGACCACGCGATCCCCCGCTCAACGGCGGCGTCGGCGTTCGGATGCTTGATCAGCGCCATGACGACTTCGGCGGTGTCGTCGACGTCCGGGTAGAGGTCGTTGTCGAACTCGAAGGCCCAGCCGCCGGGCGCGAGCTTCGGCCGGCGGGAGCGCCAGTCCCCCGGTACGGTCACCTCCTCGGCGAGCAGCCAGCGAGCTCCCGCGACGAGGGCCGGATGGTCGCTGGGAACGCCGACATCGCTCAGCCCGATCATGGCCAGCGCGGTGTCCCACACCGGCGACTGACACGCCTCCAACCAACGGACGGGACCTTCTGGGGTTTCCTGCCAGACGGTGAACCGGTCGAGTCCGCGCAGGCCGGCCGCGACGACCGGATCGTCGAGGCCACGACCGAGCAAGTGCAGCGCGAGGATCGAATAGACCCAGGGCGGCTGGATGCCGCCCCAGCTCCCGTCGGCCTCCTGCCGGTCGATGATCCACTGCCCGGCCAGCCGGATCGCCCGTGCGCGCAGGCGCCGGAGAGGATGCCGCTGGTAGCGGTGCAGAATCTTGTCGAGCTGCGTCAGTACGCCGCCCCAGCTCACCAGCGGCGGCGCATCCGGCCTGACGCCGGTGCGTAACGCGTCGATGCCGAACGGCAGCGGTCGGACGGGCCTGATCGTGGCGACGATCGCGAGCGGCACGATGGTCTGCCGGGCCCAGCAGCCCCAGTCAGCGAGAGCGAGCGGCGCGCCTGTCGGCAGCAGGACCACCTCCGGCGGGATCACGGGCAGGTCGTCCCACGACCAGAGACCGAACAACGCCAGCCAGATCCGGGTGAACACGCGCGCGCGCTCGACTCCGCCCTGCGAACGTACGAAGGACGCGGCACGGCGCAGGTGTTCGCTGTCCTCGGGGTCGCCGGCGAGCCGCAACGCGGCCCAGCACTCGACCGTCGTCGACAGGTCGCCCGGCCCCTCGTAGAACGTGTTCCAGGAGCCGTCGGCGAGCTGGTGCGCCCGGATCCACCGCGCGGTCGCCTCTGTCTCGGCCGGTTGGAGGATGCCGAGGAACTGCCGCATCAGCAGGTCTTCGGCCTCCATTGTCACGTTCGTTTCGAGCAGGCCCTTCCACCAGCCCTGCTCGTCCTGCAGGCCGAGTAGGTAGTCGCGCGCCCGCTCGGCGGCGAGCCGCGCGGCGGCCCGCCCAGCCGGCGAGTCGATCGACGCGGTCGGCCGGGTGGATTCGTCGACGCTCGTCATCGGTCGCGCGCCGTCACGTACCGAGCCGCGGCCAGGAAGTCCTCGCGTGCCGCGGGCTTCAGCTCGATTCCGGCCAATGCCTGCTCCGCGAGCTCGATACGCCGATCGATTTCCGCGGAGACGGCGTCAGCACCACCCAGTGCTACGACGATGTCCGCGAGTTCGCGGAGCGCCGCCTCGCCCGGGTCACCGGTTCCGGCGAGGTGTTCGCGCAGCCGATCGCAGCCGGGGCCGCCGGCCTCCAGTGCCATGACGACCGGCGCCGACTTCTTCCGGGACCGAAGGTCGGACAGCACCGGCTTGCCGGTCGTCTCCGGCTCGCCCCACAGGCCGAGCAGGTCGTCGACCAGCTGGAACGCGAGCCCGAGGTGTTCCCCGAAGTCGGCCAAGCCGGCAACGGTCGCCGGATCGGCGCCGACCAGGGCAGCGCCGATCGCCGAGGAGCAGGACAACAGAGCGGAGGTCTTGTCGGCCGCCATCGCGAGGTAGTCCGCCACCGTGACGTCGAGCCGTGATTCGAAAGCCAGGTCGTCGGCCTGGCCGTTCACCAGGCGCGCAACCGCGCGGGCGAGGAGCCGCTCGGCCTCCACCCGGCCCGGGCCGTCCGCTTCCTGTACGAGTTCGGTCGCCAGCGACAGCAGACCGTCGCCGGCCAGCACAGCCGGGCCGAGCCCGAACACGACCCAGGCCGTCGGGCGGTGGCGACGCTCGCGGTCGCCGTCCATCAGGTCGTCGTGCAGCAGGGAAAAGTCGTGGACCAGTTCGCTGGCCACCGCGGCCGGCATGGCCTCGGCGGCCGTCGAACCGACGGCCTCCGCACCGAGCATCGCCAGTGCCGGTCGAAGCAGTTTCCCGCCGCCCTGCGGAAGGGGGTTGCCCTCCGCGTCGACCAAGCCGCGGTGATACGCGGCCACCAGCCGAAGCCGTGGGTGCAGCCGCTCGAGCGCCTCGGACATGGCGGCGCCGAACGCTTCCCGGCCGCGGGTCACCGCGTCGGGCAGGACGGCGGTCATGCGGCCACCACCGGATCGCGCCGGCCGGTATGCGCCGTACGAAGGAGGTGCTCGGCGGCCGCGTGACCGCTGAGTACGGCGCTCTCCATCGTCGCCGGCCAGCCGGTGGCGGTCCATGCGCCGGCGACTGCCAACCCGGCCAGCGCGGTCGCGACCGGCGGGCGGAGCGCAGCCTGGCCGGGAGCTTGCCGGAACGTCGCGGACCGTTCGCGGGTAACGAACGCTTCGACGACCGTCGCGCCCGCCGCGGCCGGCAGCAGCCTGGCCAGCTCGGCCGTGAACTCGGCGACCAGGTCCGCGGCAGGGCGGTCGATCCAGGGTTCGGCGGCGGACTGGGACAGCGCGAGGTAGGTGCCGCGCGGCCGGCCAGCGGCTTCGCTGCGATCGAAGATCCACTGGATCGGGCTGCCGACGACGGCCGCGAACGGCTCGTCGAAGACCGGCCGGTCGTAGACGACGTGGATGTTGACGATCGGGGACTCGCCCAACCGAGCCAGCGCGTCGGCGTCGAGACCGCTCCCGGCCGGCGCCAGCGCGGCGGTCACCGTGGGCGGCGTCGCCAGTACAACCATGTCCCCGCGCACCTCTCGAGCTTCTCCTCGTGCCGGTTGGGTCAGGACCCGCCAACTATCCGCGTCCCGTTCGACGGCGTACACGCGGTCGGACATCGACACCTCGACACCCGCGGCGATCAACGCCCGGTGCCCGGCCTCGCCGTGCAGCCGTCCCAGCGGCACCGCGGACCACCCGATGTCAGCACCGCCGGCGGTCTCCAGCAGTCCGGTTCGGACGACCTTCGCCGCGAGCGCGAGGCTCGCGTCCTCCGGTTGAGCGTTGAGCGTCGCGACCGTCAGCAGTCCCCACAGCGCCTCGCGGACCACCTCATTCTGCCCGTGTCGTTCCAACCAACCGCCGAAACTCTGCGCGTCGACCGCGGGGTCGGCCGGATCGAGTCGGCCCAGCGCCAGCGCAGCCGGTACGGACCGGAGCCGAGCCACGAGCGGTACGGCGGAGTAGCGCGCGAGCGCTCCCGCGAGGTGGGCCGGCGCCGGCAGTCCAGCGCCGCGGCGCAGCCGCGTACGGCGTACCCGCCCTGTTGGCTCCGCCACCAGCACCGGCACGTCGAGCCGGTCCTGTAGCACCGTGTCGGCGGTGACCCCGAGCCGCTCGATGAAACCGCGGTACGCAGTGCAGCAGCGCAGAAAGACGTGCTGGCCGGTGTCGACCTCGAGGTCACCGCGCCGGAAGCTGGCCGTCGCACCGCCGAGACGCGGCCGCGACTCGACGAGGGTGACGGCGACGCCCGCGTCGGCCAGGTCCAGCGCGGCGGCCATGCCGGCCAGCCCGCCGCCGACCACCACGGCGCGCCCGCTCACAGCGGCCGTCCGAGCAGAGCGCGAGCGGCGACGCCGGCCTTCTCGCGGCCCGACAGCGACGTCCGGCCGGTCGTGATCAGCCCCGGCTGTTCACGCAGTCGGCGATTCAGGCTGACGTAGATGCCAGCCATCGCACCCGTGCAGGCCCGGCTACGCCAGTCAAGGTGACCGAGCAGCTGCAGGCCGCGGTCGTACCACTCCTGGGCCCGCGCGGCATTGCCGCGCACCAGCTTCGCCAGCTCGGCCGGCGGGCCACCCAAGACTCCGTCCGGACCGATTTCTAGCGTGACGTCGTACCGCTTGAGGTCTTCCGCCGGTACGTACACCCGGCCGTTCAACAGGTCCTCGCGGATGTCGCGCAGGATGTTCGTCTGCTGCAGCGCGACGCCCAGGTCGTCGGCAAGCTGGGAGCACCGCGCCAGGTCGTCGGCCCCGTAGACGCCCAGGCACAGTCGGCCGACCGTGCCGGCCACCCGCCGGCAGTAGACGACGAGGTCGTCGAAGGTGTCGTACGACATGCCGCGCACGTCCATCTCGACGCCGTCGACGAGCTCGATGAAGGCCTCCATCGGGATCGGGAACCGGCGGGCGACGTCCGCGAGCGCGGTGAAGACCGCATCGTCGGCCCGCTCGTCGACCCTGCGTACGCCCTGCCGGATCGCTTCGAGCCCGGCCAGCTTCTCGGCCGGCGGCAGGTCCCCGTCACCCACGTCGTCGATACGCCGCGAGAGCGCGTAGATCGACGACAGCGCCCGCCGCTTGACCGGCGGCAGCAGCCGGATGCCGTAGTAAAAGTTGCGCGCCTCGCGACGGGTGATCTCCTCGCAGACGTCGTACGCCTGCGACAGCGTTGCCGTCGGCGGCACTCCGTCGGCGCGGACCGACTCCGTCGCCGTCATGGCCGACCCCCCGTCGCCAAGCCCACGGCGAGGTGCCGGATCAGCCGCGCCGGCCGGGGTCGCGGCGTCGAACCGATCGCCGCGGATCCGGCAGCGACGACCGCGTCGAGCGCGGCATGACCGCCGCCGACGAACCCGGCCACCGCGACGCGCAGGCGGAACGGCAGCAAACCGATGAGCGGAGAGCCGGCGCGGAGCAGCGATCGGGCCCGGCGAGCCTCGGCGACCAACATGCCGGAGACCCGGGCCCGATCGCCGCCGGTGACGGATGCGGCGGTGTTCGGGTCGGCGAGCGCGGCAAGCGTGGCGGAGGACAGGTCGAACCGGGCCAGCGATTCCTGCGGGACGTACAGCCTGCCCGCACCGAGGTCCTCGCCGATGTCCTGGAGATGCTCGGCAATCTGCAGTGCGGTGCAGATCTGGTCGCTCAACCGGATCCGCTCGGGCGTGAGATAGCCGAACAGGTCGAGAACGAGCCGGCCCACCGGATCGGCGGACAGCCGGCAATAGCCGCGCAGGTCGTCGAAGGTTTCGTACTGGGTGACGGTCTGATCCTGGCGGTTGGCCTGCACCAGGTCGTGCAGGGGCGCCGGGTCGAGCTGCCGCTCGCGAACGGCAGGCAGCAGTAGCTCGAACGCCGGGAAGCGGGCCTCGCCCGCGGCCAGCAGGTCGATCTCCGCGTCGAGCCGGTCGAGGATCGTCAGCCGGTCACCCGGAGCCGCATCGCCGGCCTCGTCGATCAGCCGTGCCGCCGCGTAGACCCCGCCGAGATCGGCACGCAGGGTGGGTGACAGGAACCGGGAGGCGACCGGGAAGTTCTCCAGCCGGGCACGGCGCGCAAAAGCCGCCGCCGAAGCCGATGCGAGCCACGCATCAGCTCCCGCGGTTGAACTCACTGACGTAACCATCCAGCCGGACAACCCCTTTGCAAACCCATCACCGCTCTGTCACTAGGACGCCCCACCCCGCGCCGTCCTTCGGAAGACTTCGCAGAATCTCGCAATCTTCGTATCCCGGGCGCATATTTCCGCCTTGGCGCGGCCGAGCAGCGATACGGTTTGCTTCGGACCGGATCGGAGTTAGCTCGGACAGGCGACGGGAGGCGGGCCCATGGACTTGCCGGACACGTCGGCGCCGGCGGCAGACCAGCACGTAGACCCGGACCTGCCGTTCGAACCCCGCTGGGAACTCGCCTGGTCACACCGACCGCTGCTGCTTTCGATGGCCCGTAGCCGCGTCGGCTGGCACGAGGCGGAGGACATCGTGTCCGAGGCGCTGCTCCGGTCTCGCCGCGCCGAAGGCGTTCCGGACGCCGCCCTGCGGTCGTGGCTGGTGACCACGACGTTGAACCTCTGCGCCGACGCGCACCGGGCGAGCGCACGCGACGCGCGGCGCCGGCAACGCCTCGGCGCCCAGTTCCAGGTGGCCGCGCCCGGCCCCGAAGACGACATCGCGGACCGCGACGAGGCGCGCTGGCTGGCCGGGCAGGTTCGGCGCCTGCCGGGGAGGCAGAGCGAAGCCATCGAACTTCGGTCCGACGGATACGAAGTCGGCTCCATCGCCGGCCGGATGGGCTTGCCGTACAAGGCCGTCGAGTCGCTGCTCTCCCGCGCCCGGCGATCACTCAAGGGCTGGGCCGCAGTGGCGGTCGGCGTCTGGGCGCTGTCCCGGGCCATCAGCCGCCGTACGGCCCAGCTGCACATCGCGGCGGCCGTCGCTATCGGGATGGCCAGCGGCGGAGGAGCGATCGCCTCACCCATCGTCGGCGCGGCCAGCGCCGTTTCCGAATACGGCACGCACTTCCATCGCCTCGCCCCGGCCGAGCCGGCGGGCGGCACGGCCACCCCGGCGCCGACGGACGTTCCGGTCAGCCCGACAGGCCTCTAGCTCCCCTGCGGATCAGCTCTTCCGCGCTTTGAACGCGTTACCGATCATGCGGCGGGCGAACGGGCCGGTCAGGCCGCGGCCGGTGTGAGCGGACTCCATCACCTCGGTGAACGCCTCGAGGAACCACGTCAGCTCCTCGTCCCCGACCATCAGCGGCGGCAGCAGCTTCACCACGTCCATGTGGTCACCGGCCACCTGCGTGATGATCCGGTGGTCGTAGAACAGCGGCGCGACGACCATCTGCGCGAACAGGCCCTTCCGCGCCGCGCGCATCGCCGCCCAGGTGGCCTGCAGCTTGCGGCTCTGCGGGCGGCCGAACTCGAACGCGACCATCAACCCGCGACCGCGCACGTCGGACAGGAACTCGTACCGGTTTGCGAGGTCACGCAGCGCGTCCTGCAGCTGCTGGCCGCGCCGGGCCGCGTTGCCGACGAGGTCCTCATCGTCCATGACCGCCAGCGTCGCGAGCCCCGCAGCCATCGCGGATGCGTTGCCGGCGAACGTCGAGGCGTGGACGAAGACCCGGTCGAGCGACGAATAGACCTTCTCGAAGATCCCCGGACGGACCATCGTCGCGCCCACCGGGATGAACCCGCCGGACAGCGCTTTGGCAACCGTCACGATGTCGGGCAGTTCGTCGTCGGGGCCGAACTCGTGCTCGTATGCGAAGGTCTTTCCGGTCCGGCCCAGGCCGCTCTGGACCTCGTCGCAGATCAGCAGCGAGCCGTTGGCGTGCAACGCCCGGGCGGCTTCGGCGAGGAACCCCGGTGGAGGCAGATGGACGCCCTTGCCCTGGATCGTCTCGACGATGAGCGCGGCGACGTCGCCCTTCTTGAGCTGCTTGTGGAGCGCGTCGAGATCGCCGAAGGGGACGATCGTGTCCGGCAGCAACGGCCCGAAGCCTTTGCGGAACTCTTCGTTTCCGTTGATCGACAGAGCTCCTGCGGTCAGCCCGTGATACGCATGCGTCGCGTACAGGATCCGCTTCCGGCCGGTCGCCCCGCGCGCGAACTTGAGCGCCGCCTCGACCGCCTCGCTGCCCGAGTTGCACCAGTACAGCCGTTGCATACCCGGCGCGCGCGCGATCAGCTCACGTGCGAGCAGGCCAGGCAACAAGGCGCAGTCGAACTGCACCATGTCCGCGAGGTCCGCATCGAGGACGTCGTGCAGGGCCTGCCGGACGACGGGGTGGTTGCGCCCCACGCCGAACACTCCGAAGCCGGAGAGCAGATCGAGGTAACGCTGACCGTCGGTGTCCCACAGGTACGCGCCTTCAGCGCGGGCGTACGACACGTTCGTGCCCAACGTGCGTAGCAGCCGCGGCACCTGCGCGTTGAGATACCGGTCGTGGAGGGCGTAAGCCTCGCCGGGCTCGGCGGCGAGCACTTCCTTCAGCGCGAACACCATGCGGGCAGTGTCCTCTTTCGAGCGGCTCCGGTCAGCTAAGGCCGGCGAACAAGTCCCGTTCGCGCCACGGCAGGTCCTCGTCGGCCGCCGGGTCGGGCACGGCTTTGCCGACGACGAGCTGGTAGTACTCGATGCCGAAGGCGTTGTGGCTGATGCCGTCGGCCAGCGCGAAGAACGGCCCGTCGGCCGTGATCTGGGTGGCGTGCGCTCGCATCGCCGCGACCTTCCGGTCGAGGAACGCGCTGCCGTCGACGGCGGTGGTCACGATCTCGTCCGGCGTCACCATCGGCAGCTCGTCGACGCTTTCGGCGCCGAACAGATCCCGTCCGGCGGCCTTCATCACCTCGATGCCCCGCGCGATGACCGTACGAGGAAGCGCCGTCCAGTAGACCTTCGACACCCCCCAGGCGTCACCGAGGTCGGGGCGATACTTCGGGTCCGCGGCCTTGTCGACCGCCGCCATCGTCACCCGGTGCGCCTGGATGTGGTCCGGATGCCCGTACGCGCCGTTCTCGTCGTAGCTGATCGCGACCTGCGGCCGGATCTCCCGCACGATCTCGACCAGGGCAGCCGTGGCCTCGTCCAGATCGGCCTGCCAGAAAGAGCCCGGTCGCTCGTTCGTCGGCGTACCGGCCATCCCCGAGTCGCGCCAGCGCCCCGGGCCGCCGAGGTACCGGTGGTCGCTGACACCGAGCGCCGCGCAGGCCGCGCTCAGCTCGGCCACCCGGAATTGCCCGAGCATGTCGCCCTGATCGGACGTCAGATGCGCGAGCTCCGGGACGAGGACCTCGCCCTCCTCACCCAGCGTGCAGGTGACGAGCGTGACGCCCGCGCCTTCGCTGGCGTACTTGGCCATCGTGGCGCCGGTTGCGATCGCCTCGTCGTCGGGGTGAGCGTGGACGAGCAGCAGGCGGCGTTCCGCGAGGTCGGGCATGAACCGACCCTACGATCTGCGTGTGACACCGACGGAACCGCGTCACGCCGCGGGCTCCCCCACCGAGCTGGCCGAGCTTTCGTTTCCGCGGTTGGCCGCGCGCACCCAACGGTTTTCCCTCGGGCGGCCCCGCTCGTGCGTGGTGAGCGCCGACGACTCCCGCGTCGTATTCCTTCGGTCGGCCGGACCCGTCGACCCGGTGACCGCGCTGTGGACGTTCGACATCGCGACCGGCGTCGAGCGGTTGGCCGCGGACCCTCGGGCACTCGGCCAGGTCCCGTCCGACCTTCCCGACGCCGAACGGCGACGGCGCGAGCGGGCCCGCGAAATGGCCGGCGGCATCACGTCGTTCGCGATCGACCGCAACGCGACCATCGCCACCTTCGCCCTCAACGGGGTGTTGGGAATCGCCGACCTCGTCGCGGGCGACTCGACGCTCATCGATACGGCCGAGCCGGTCGCGGATCCCAGACCTGCTCCGGACGGTTCGGGGCTCCTCGTGTACGTCACCGGCGATCGCCTCGTGGTCAGCCACCGCAACGGCACCGTCCTACGGGAGATCTCCGGCCCCGCCGGAACGACCTGCGGTGCAACGGATTTCATCGCCGCGGAGGAATTCGGCCGCGTGCGCGGATTCTGGTGGGCTCCGGACGGCTCCGCCATCCTGGCGGCGGTCGTCGACTCGGCCCCGGTGCAAACCTGGTACATCGCCGATCCCGCGTCCCCGGCCGCGGTGCCGGCCGAGCACCGATATCCCGCGGCCGGCACCGACAACGCCACGGTCTCGTTGATCATCGCGCCGGTAACCGGGGGTCCCGCCCCGCCCGCGAGCATCCCGGTAACCGGCTGGGACACAGCGGCTTTCCCGTATCTCGTCGGCGTCGACTGGAGCGCGGCCGGCCTGCTCATCACGGTGCTGTCGCGAGATCAGCGCACCCAGCAGAACCTTGTCGTCGATCCCGGAAGCGGCCGGAGCGAGATCCGGGCATCGACCGTGTCCGAGCACTGGGTCGAGGTCGTGCCCGGGCTGCCCCGACTGCTCGACGACGGACGCCTGCTCACGGCCGATGAGGCCGGTGCGCGGCGCCGGCTCGCGCTGGACGGTGTGCCGTTCTCTCCGGAGTCGTTGCACATCAGCGCGGTCCGCCACATCGGCCACGGGGCCGCGCTGGTCGTCGGTACCGAGGACGATCCGACCGTGCGCCACCTGTACGCCGTGCCGCTGCCGACCGCATCAGGTGACCAACCGCGGGTCAGCCGCCTGAGCAGCGACCCCGGTGTTCACGATGCGACCGTCGGCGACGCGGCCGTCGTCACCACCCGAACCGGCTGGCAGCAGCCGGGAAGTGCGACCTCGATCAGGCGCGGTGGCACCCTCCTCGGTACCTTGCGTTCGTACGCAGCCGTACCACCGCTCGCGCCGAACGTCCGCGTCGTTCGCGGCGGGGAGCGGGATCTCCGGGTTGCCATCGTTCTGCCGTCGAACCACCGGCCCGGCACCCTGCTGCCGGTGTTGATGGATCCGTACGGCGGACCGCATCACGCCGAAGTCCTTGCGGCACAGGGCATGTGGCTCGAGCCGCAGTGGTTCGCGGATCAGGGTTTCGCAGTGGTCGTGGCCGACGGCCGCGGCACACCCGGACGCGATCTCGCCTGGGAACGAGCGATTCAGGGCGATCTGGCAAGCGTGCCGTTACAGGACCAGGTCGACGCCCTCGCCGTCGCTGCCGCGCACGAACCGGATCTCGATACGAGCCGCGTCGGGATCCGTGGCTGGTCGTTCGGTGGCTACCTGGCCGCCCTTGCGGTTCTTCGCCGGCCTGACGTGTTCCATGCGGCGATCGCCGGCGCACCGGTCACCGACTGGGCCCTCTACGACACCGGCTACACCGAGCGGTATCTGGGCACCGACCCGCAGGGCAAAGACGCTGCGGCGTACCGGATTTCGTCGCTGATCGATGACGCACCGAACCTGAGCCGGCCACTGTTGCTCATGCATGGACTGGCCGACGACAACGTCGTCGCCGCCCATACCCTCCGACTGTCCGCGGCTTTGCTGGCCGCCGGTAAGCCCCATGACGTCTTGCCCATCACCGGAGCCACCCACATGGCCGCGGCCGACGAGGTCGCCGAGAACCTGCTGGCGCTGCAGGTGTCGTGGCTGCGCCGGGCGCTCACGTGACGCCGTCACCGGATCCGTTCACCCTGAGCCGTCTCAACGGCTAGCTCGTCAACGACTTCGACGGCCGAGCCGAACCGTGCCAGCAGCAGCGCGCACACGATGGTGACCGCGAACCCCAGGACGGCCAGCCAGGCCCGGCCGTCGGCCGGCCGGTCCCCCACCGCGACGCCGAGCATCGACCCGAGAACGGCCTCGGTGGCCACGATCGTCGTCGTCACCGCGACGACGTGCCCCCGTTGAAGCGCCAGCGCGCTGCCGACCAGGCCGGTCAGGCTGATCACGCCCCCCGCGTACGCACTGGGATCGGTCAGCAGATCCGGGAGCGTGATCGGGCCGAGGACCCGTACGCACAGGGCCAGCAGGCCGAAACAGCTACCGGCGACCAACGCGAGAACCGTGGCAGGCCGCCGATCCCGGGCCGACCCGCGGCCGAAGCGCGCCGACAGACCTATGAACGTCGCGCCGGCCAGCGCCGCCGCGAGGATCGTCCAGCGAACCGCATCGGATACGTGCGCGGGCCCCTGCTCCTGCGCTGCCCCGGCCACCGCGACCAGGCCGAGGACGACGCCCAACACGGCCGCCTTCTCCCGCCGCCGGAGCCGGGCGTCCAGCACCAGCGCGGCGAGCACGGCGGTGACCCCGAGGCTCGATGCTCGACCGGCCTGCACGACGAACAACGGCAACGACCGGATGGCGAACAACGACAGCACGAACCCGGCCGCGGTCAACGCCATGCCGGTCAGATACCGCGAGTCCGCGGCCAAACCCCGAACGAAGCCGGCTAGCGCGCTGGACCGAGCCCGCTCCACGCCGATCGCCTGGAAGATGACGGAGGCGCCGTAGCAGAGCGCCGCCCCAGCGACGGCGAGCACCGAAAAAAGCACCGAGCCATAGTGACGTGTCGGCGACGACTTTCACGTCACCGGGCGACGGTCGTTGTGTTGAGCGTGGCCCGCGTCGTACATTGCCGCATCGTGATTGCGACACAGCTGTGACCCAGCCGTGACCCAGACGTCCGGGGGAAAGCTGGACGCAGTCGTCCGTCGCCTGCCACTGTTCAGCCTCGTCGGGTTCGTCCTGATGTCGATCGTGGCCGGTGTGATCGCGACGGTGTTCTACGACCCCGCGCGCACTCCACACCCCGGCGCCGACGGCCCGCGCTGGCTCGACGGCTTGTTCCAGAACGACTCGGGCTGGTATTCGCTCATCGCAAAGGACGGCTACTCGTACACGCCGGGTCAGCAATCGCCGATCGCCTTCTTCCCCGCCTATCCGTTGGTCCTCCGGGTCGTCGGGCTCGCGATCGGCCGGGACTACGTCACCGCTGCCGGGTTGGTCACACTCGTCTCCGGCGCAGGTGTCGTCATGCTCTTCGCGGCCTGGGTCCGTACCCGGGTGCAGCCGCTGACGGCGCTGGTGGCGGTCGGGATCTTGATGCTGTACCCGTACAGCTTCTTTCTGTACGGAACCGGCTACGCGGAGTCGACGTACCTGCTCACCGTTCTCGGCGCCTTCGCCCTGCTCGAGCGCCGGCTCTACCTGCCGGCCGCCATCGTCGGCGCGATGGCCACCGGGGGACGGCCGGTCGGCGTCGCCGTGACGGTCGGTCTCGTCGTCCGGGCGATCGAACTGCTGGCGCAAGACCGGGCCGCCCGTCGGGCGGACCCCGTCCTGGTCGAAAGCGGCGTCGGCGCGAGTTCCGCGGTCGCCGCCTCGGGGGGTCGGGTGCTGACTGCCGAGGCGCCGGCACCGGGGATCGCGACGCCCACCTACCCCGACACCCCCCGCGGTGCCGTACCGCTGCGGGAGCTGATCCACGCCGTCCGGTTCGCCCGGTGGCGCGAGGTGTCGCTGCTCGGCTCGCTCGGCGGCCTGGTCGCGTGGATGATCTACCTCCAGGTCCGATTCGGCGATCCGGTGGCGTTCGCCACGGTGCAAGAGGCCCCCGGATGGGACCAACGCTCGGGCCCGCACACCTGGTTCAAGGTGCTGTTCTTCGAGCGCATCGCGCGGCACGAGGCGCACGTCTTCCTGCTGGCGCCGCAAATCCTCGCGACCTTGCTCGCAGTGCTGTTGTTACGCCTGACATGGAAGCGCTTCGGCTGGGGCTACCTGGCGTATTCGGTGGTGTCGCTGGCGATTCCGATCATCGGTACCAAAGACTTCATGGGCTCGGGGCGTTACGTCATGTCCGCGTTCCCGGTACTTGCAGCGGCAGCGATCTTCCTGACCGACAGGCGGCGGCCGAAATGGCTGGCCCCTGCGGTTCTCATCGTTTCCTTCTTCGGCCTGTGCATCATCACGGCTAAGTTCGTCACCGGCCTGGAGGTTTCGTGAACGAGTCATCGAAGGTCGACCTGCTGTCGATCTTCTTTCCGATGTGGAACGAAGAGGACTACGTCGAACGCGCGATCCGCGCCGCCGAGGAGGAATGCCAGCGGCTCGTCACCATCGGCGAGATCGGCGCCTACGAACTGCTGATCGTCGACGACTGCTCGACCGATCGCACACCGGAGATCGCCGATGCGCTGGCCGCCGCCGATCCGCGGATCCGCGTCGTGCATCACCCGGTGAACCGTGGCTTGGGCGGCAGCATGAAGACGGGTTTTTCAACGGTGAAGGGCGATGTCGTGCTCTACACCGATGCCGACCTGCCGTTCGAGATGCTCGAGCTCGGCCGCGCCCTGCGGGTCATGCGCCACTATGAGGCCGACATGGTGAGCGCGTACCGGCTCGACCGCACAGGTGAAGGGCCTCGGCGCGCGATCTACTCGTTCGTCTACAACCTGCTGATCCGCTTCATGTTCGGCACCCGGATCCGGGACATCAACTTCGCCTTCAAACTGGTCCGGCGCCAGGTGCTCGACGCCGCGGCACCGGTCAGCGAAGGCTCGTTCATCGACGCCGAACTCGTCATCCGGGCGCAGAAGATGGGCTTCCACATCATCCAGATCGGCGTCGACTATTTCCCGAGATCACGCGGGGTTTCGACGCTGTCCTCGCTGGCCGTGATCCGAAAGATGCTGCGGGAAATGTCCGAACTGCGGTCCGAGCTGGCGCAGCTGGGACCGGTTGCTCGGTGAGTCGCCTGCTCGTCGTGAACGCCGACGACATGGGCCTCACACCCGGGGTCTGCCGAGCGATCCACCGAGCGCATACCAACGGCGTCGTGACGTCCACCTCCGTCCTGGCTGTGGGACAGGCGTTTGACGATGCGGCCGCCCTCATCGCGGACACGGACCGACTCGGTGTGGGCGCCCATCTGGCGCTCGTCGGGGAAGACCGGCCGCTGCTGTCGGCACGCGAAATCCCGTCACTCGTCGACCGGGAGGGCCGATTTCCGCTGTCCTACCGGACGTTTGTACGACGGGCGGTAGCTGGCCGGGTGGATCGGAACGACGTTGCCCGCGAATTCCGGGCCCAACTGGAGAAGGTTTCGGGCATCGGCGTTCCGGTGACCCACCTCGATACGCATCAGCACACGCACCTATGGCCGGCGGTCACCTCCGTCGTGGTCCAGCAGGCGAAGGACTTCGGGATTCGTAGCGTCCGCCTGCCCACCAGCCGACGCCGGGGCCCGCTGGGCGCCGCGGTGCGAGTGCTGTCGGCCCGCGCCCGGCAGCGGATCACCGCGGCCGGCCTGGTCACGACCGACGATTTCGCGGGTCTGGACGAAGCCGGCGCGCTCGACCATCCGACGTTCGCCGGGGCGCTGCGGTACCTGACCGAAGGCGGCGCTGGCACAGCGGAAATCAACACGCACCCGGCTGAAGCCGGTGACCCGGACATCGGTCGTTTCGACTGGGGTTACCTCGGGCCGACCGAACTCGCGATGCTCACCGATCCGGCCACTCGGGACCTGATCACCGAAAGCGGCTGGCAATTGGGCAGTTTCGCCGACCTGGCGGCTGCCGCGTGAGCCGTTTACCCGACGAAGCGGGGAAGGCAGCGCTCCGTGCCTACCGGCACGCGCCCCGCGGTGACCGGTTCCATGTCGCCGTCCGCTGGTTCAGCTGCCCCTTCCCGCCGATCGCCGACGCACTGCCCCAGACCGGACGTATCCTCGAAATCGGCTGCGGCCACGGGCTTTTCAGCAGTTATCTCGCCCGGCGGTGCCCGAGCCTCGAGGTGCACGGCGTCGACATCGACGAGTCGAAGGTCGCGGTGGCACAGGCCGCCGAAGCGCCGGCCACCGGTCACCTCACGTTCGCGGCCAGTCCCTCCGGCGCGATCCCCGACGGCCCCTGGGACGGCATCGTGCTCGTCGACGTGCTGTACCTGCTCGACGAAGCGGGCCAGCGGGCGCTCTTGACTGCGTGCGCCGGCGCGCTAGCTCCCGAAGGCGTGTTGGTGGTCAAAGACATGGCCATCCGGCCGCGGTGGAAAGCGCGGTGGAACGCCCTGCAGGAAACGCTGTCCGTCCGGATCTTGAAGATCACCGCGGGATCGCCGACCTTCGTCTTCACCGACCAGGAGGAGCGCGCCCGCTGGTTGGTCGAGGCCGGTCTCCAGGACGTTCACGGCCGCCGGTTGGATCGCGGCCGGATCCACCCACACCACCTGCTCATGGGGCGGGCCGCCGGATGAGCAACGGTCCCGCTCCGGTCGCCGTCACCGGCGGCGCCGGCTTCATCGGCAGCCACGTCGTCGCCGCGCTAGCCGGTGCCGGGCACCGGGTGTTGGCCATCGACGACCTGTCGACCGGCTCGCAGGCCAATCTCGACGCGATCGGCGGCGACATCGACCTGCTCGAAGCGGACGCCGCCGGACCGCGGACCCGGCCAGCGTTGCAGGCCGCGGGGATCAAGGTCGTATGCCACCTCGCCGCGGCCATCGATGTCCGCGCCTCGGTCGCCGACCCGGTGAACGACGCCTTCCGGAACGTCGTCGGCACGGTCGCGGTTCTGCAGGCCGCTCACGAGGCTGGCGTACGTAAGGTCGTATTCGCGTCGTCCGGTGGTTCTATCTACGGGGCAGCCACACCGCCGCCGGTGCCGGAAACCGCGGCCATCGCGCCCGAATCCCCTTATGCCGCAAGCAAAGCCGCCGCCGAGCTGTGGCTGCACACCTTCCAGCGTCTCTACGGACTGGCCTGGACGTCGCTGGCGCTGGCCAACGTCTACGGTCCACGCCAAGACCCGCGTGGTGAGGCCGGCGTGATCTCGCTGTTCGGCGCGAACATGCTGTCCGGCCGGCCGTCCACGATCTACGGCGACGGGACGCAGACCCGCGACTTCGTCTACGTCGGCGACGTGGCCGCGGCATTCCTCGCCGCCTGCCAACAGCCGGTCGACGCCGTCCGACTCAACATCGGTACGGGCGTGGAAACGTCTGTGCGACAGCTGCACTCGGACATGGCCAGGCTGTGCGGCGTACCGGATGAGCCACTGGCCGGTCCCGCACGGCCGGGCGAAGTGCACCGGTCCGCGCTCGACGCATCGCTCGCCCGCGACGTCTTGGGCTGGACGCCCAAGACGAACCTGACCGCAGGCCTGGCCGAAACGATCGCCTGGCTGCGCGAAGACCTGCGGAAGGCCTAGGCCAGACCCTTCGCCGCCCGGCCGCGAAGCCGGCCGCGCTCCGTAGCATCGAGCACCACCTTGCGGAGCCGGACGGTGGCCGGGGTGACCTCGACGCATTCGTCCTCGCGGCAGAACTCCAGCGCCTCTTCGAGCGAGAGCTGCTTGTGCGGAATGAGCGGGACCAGCACGTCGGAGGAGGACTGACGCATGTTGGTCAGCTTCTTCTCCTTGGTCGGGTTCACGTCCATGTCGTCGGAGCGCGAGTTCTCGCCGACGATCATGCCCTCGTAGACCTCGGTGCCCGGGCCGACGAACATCGTGCCGCGCTCCTGCAGGTTGGCCAGGGCAAAGCCAGTCGTCGGGCCACGACGGTCAGCCACCAGCGAGCCGGTGGGACGCGTCCGCAGTTCGCCGTGCCACGGCTCGTAGTGCTCGTGGATGTGGTGCAGCAGGCCGGTGCCGCGGGTTTCGGTCAGGAACTCGGTACGGAACCCGATCAGGCCACGCGCCGGGACGATGTACTCCATCCGCACCCAACCGGTCCCGTGGTCGACCATCTGCTCGAGCCGGCCCTTGCGCAACGCCATCAGCTGGATGAGTACGCCCTGGTAGTCGCTGGGCGAGTCGATCGTGAGCCGTTCCATCGGCTCGTGCACCTTGCCGTCGACCAGCTTCGTCACGACCTGAGGCTTGCCCACGGTCAGCTCGAAACCTTCCCGGCGCATGATCTCGACCAGGATCGCGAGCTGCAGTTCGCCGCGGCCCTGGACCTCCCAGGTGTCGGGGCGCTCGGTCGGCGAAACCCGGATCGACACGTTGCCGACGAGCTCGGCGTCGAGGCGGTTCTTGACCAGCCGAGCGGTGAGCTTCTTGCCGCTCTCCCCCGCCAGCGGCGAGGTGTTGATGCCGACGGTCATCGAGATGTTCGGCTCGTCGATCGTGATGACCGGCAGCGGGATCGGGTTCTCCGGGTCGGCGAGGGTCTCACCGATCGTGATCTCCGGAATACCAGCAATCGCCACGATGTCGCCCGGGCCGGCGCTCTCGATCGGCACGCGCTCGAGCGCCTCCGTACCCAGCAGCTCAGTGAGCTTGACCCGCTCGACCGTGCCGTCGGACTTGCACCAGGCGACCTGCTGGCCCTTACGCAGTTCGCCGTTGTGGATACGGCAGAGCGCGAGGCGGCCCAGGTACGGCGACGCGTCGAGGTTCGTGACGTGCGCCTGCAGCGGGGCATCGGGGTGGAACGTCGGAGCCGGAATCGTTTCCCGGATCGCCGTGAACAGCGGCTCCAGGTTCGGGCTGTCCGGGCTGGTGCCGTCCTCGGGGCGGTTGAGCGACGCCTGGCCGGTCTTGGCCTGGCAGTAAACGATCGGGAAGTCGATCTGGTCCTCATCGGCCTCGAGGTCGAGGAACAGTTCGTACGTCTCGTCGACGACCTCGGCGATCCGGGCGTCGGACCGGTCGACCTTGTTGATCACGAGGATCACCGGCAGCCGGGCGCCCAGCGCCTTACGGAGCACGAACCGGGTCTGCGGAAGCGGGCCTTCGCTGGCGTCGACGAGCAGCAGCACGCCGTCGACCATCGACAGACCGCGCTCGACCTCACCACCGAAGTCGGCGTGGCCGGGGGTGTCGATGATGTTGATCGTCATCGCCTCGTCACCCACGCCATGCCGGACGGCCGTGTTCTTGGCGAGGATCGTGATGCCCTTTTCGCGCTCCAGGTCCATCGAGTCCATGACGCGGTCGGCGACGTCACCGGTTTCGGCCTGGTGTTCGGTGAATGCGCCGGACTGCCAGAGCATCGCGTCGACGAGCGTCGTCTTGCCGTGGTCGACGTGCGCGATGATCGCGACGTTGCGCAGATCGTGGCGGACGCCGGTCGCCGTTGTGGCGGCTTCGGTTACGGACATGCAGGGGCGCTCTTTCCACGTGGAGGGATCAGAGCATCGTACGGGGCCCGGCGTACGCTCCCTTCCCGTGAGCGTCTCCGGACCCGCGCGCCCGCGTCGAGACGCCAGCGAGCACCGCGCAACCGTCCAGGCGCTGATCTCTCTCGCGGTCGCCGCGTACGTCGGAACGCTGATCGCCGGGGACCGGGCTGACCCGGGCGTGGCTGCCTTGTTGTACGTCGCGCTGCTCGCCGGGTCGGTGGTCTTGCACGAGGCCGGTCACGCGGTCGCTGCCCGAGCGGTCGGTGGAACGATCGGTGAGATCCGGCTCGGATTCGGGCCCGCGCTGCTTGCTCGTCGCGTCCGCAACATCAGCGTCGACCTGCGGCTGCTGCTTATCGCCGGGCACGTGAGCTGGGGGCCGCGGCCTGGTACCCGGCGAGGACAGTTCCTCCTGGTCAGCGCGGCCGGACCGGCGATGCACCTCGTCCTCATCGCCGTCGCCTGCGCCGGCGGGGGCGGCCCGTGGTCGGTGTGGCGGATCGATCTGCTGATCGCCAACGTCGGCGCCTTGCTGTCGAACCTCATTCCGTTCCGTGGCGGCTTCGGCGTAACCACCACCTCGCCTGGCCACAACGACGGCGCCTCGATCGCGGCGTTGCTGCGTGGCTCGCGGCCAGGTGCCCGGGCAAAGGCACCTGCACTGCCGCTCGCCGCCAGCTCCGCTCAACGCGCGGCCGTCACTGCCGCAGCCGGCATCGCCGCGTTCCGCGACGGCGATCGGGAAGCGGCGGAGTCGCTGCTCCGGCAGGCGATGTCCTACGACCCGGACGAGCCGACGACCCGCGCCTTCGCTCAGCTGCTGGCGACTACGCCGCGGCGGTGAGCGCGGGCGATCACGGCTGGCGGGCCACGAGTGCGGCGGCCGCCAAGGCTACGAGCCCGAGGTCGGCCTCGATCCAGTTCACGTCGAAGAGCGAGCTGGCGTCGAGCCACGCGAATTCGTCGTGATCGCGTCGCTGCGGAACCGCGTCCGGCGCGATCGTGCACCAGTAGACCTGCAGGAGGTACGACGTTCCGAGCGGGACGTCGCCGCCGAGCCGCGCACCCACGTCGACGGTCAGCCCGAGTTCTTCCTCGCACTCCCGGACCAGCGCGTCCACAGCGCTCTCTCCCGGTTCGACCTTGCCGCCGGGGAACTCCCACTGCCCGGCCAACGCGGGAGGCTCGGTGCGCCGGCACGAAAGCAGCTTGCCCTCGCGGACGATGGCCGCACCGACAACGGCCATCCGATCCGCTCCGATGGCGGACGCCGCTGCGTCGATCGTTCCGGCCATGATGGGAGCATGCCTCAATCCGACACGGATCCTGAGTTCGACGTGACGACGGCCCTTCAGGAGTTGCCCTCCTGGAACGGAGATGCGCGCAGCATCAGCCGTGCGATCACCTGCCCCACGTTCCCTGCGGCCATCACCTTGGTCGATCGGGTGGCCGAGGTGGCGGAGGCGATGAATCATCATCCGGATATCGATATCCGGTGGCGCACCGTGACTTTCACGGCGACGACGCACGATCGTGGTGGCGTAACCGAACTCGACATCGAACTCGCCCGCACCATCGACCGACTCGCTGCCGACCTCTAGCCGTGGGACGGCAGGCCGAACTCGACATCGCCACGGCCCAGACCATCGAGTCCGCGGACGCGGCCGAGGCGACCGGCGCCGCGGCCGTGCCGCCACGCCCCGCCGATGTCATCGGAGAGCTGCCCGTCGGCTGGGATCTGCCGCGGACCGGTCACGTACGACTCGGCCCGTTGCCAGGCAACTGGTCGCTCGACCGCGTCGTGCGCTCGCACGGCTGGTGCGGGCTGCCACCCAACGCGTACGACCGAGGTCGCCAGCGCTTCCATCGCACCCTGGAGCTGCCCGACGCCGGGCCGCTGACGGTGACGGTCAGCGCCGCTGGGACGGTCAGCTGGGGGCGGACCACGGCCACCCCGTCGGATCGCCGCCTGATCAAGGCCACGATGCGCCGGATGCTGTGCCTCGATGTCGACGTGTCCGAACTGCACCGAGCATGCGCGGGGTTCCCTGCGCTCGCCTGGGTGTCCAAGGTCGGCGGCGGACGGCTGCTGCGGTCGCCAACGGTCTGGGAGGACCTCGCCCGGATGCTGGCTACGACGAACTGTTCGTGGTCACTGACGCGATCGATGCTGACGAAGCTGGTCGACACACTCGGTACGGAAGGCCCTGCAGGCGAACGCGCCTTTCCGAGCCGCGACGCGGTCGTCCGAGCCGGCGTCGATCACCTTCGCGATGTCGTGCGGGCGGGTTACCGCGCGGAGTCCTTCGTCGCCCTCGCCGCCACGGACGAGCCCATCGAAAGCTGGCTCGATCCGTCCGTAGCGGATGACGAGGTTCAGGCAGCGATCCTTCGGCTACGCGGATTCGGACCGTACGCGGCGCAAGGCATGCTCGGTCTGCTCGGTCGCCCGCGTGGACTGGCCATCGACTCCTGGGTACGCGCGAAACTGCCGGCGCTGCTGGGGCTTTCGGAACGAATGACGGACGCGGAGATCGCCGCTCGTTACGCACCCCTCGGCCAATGGGCCGGCTGGGGATTGTGGCTCGAACTCACGAAGGACTGGTTCGACGAATCGGCCGGTGAGACTCAGCCGCGGATTCCGGTGACGACCGAGTAGACCGCCAACGCCGCCATCACCGCGGCCGCAAGGCGCGTGATGAGCACCAGCGGGATGACCTTCAGGAGTCCCCGACCCCCCAGGATCGCGATCCCGCCCACGGCCCACAACGCGAGGACCGAGCCCGCCCCGACGGTCAACGGCTCGTGGTACTTCGCCGCCAGGTTCGCGGTCAGGATCTGCGTCAGGTCGCCGAACTCCGCGACGGCGATCACGCCGAATGCCGTCCCTGCGACCCGACGGAAGGTCGGCGGCTTGCCAGCCAGCTTCGCCGCCGCGGCCGCGGCCTCTTCGTCGGCTTCCTCCTCGTTGGACCCGGCGGCCTCCCGGAGCAGCAAGAAGGCGCCGACCAGGAACAACGCCCCGACGACGAGCTCGACGATGCGGCGAGGCGCGAGGGACAACAGCTGTCCGAGTGCCACCGCCACGACTACGTGCATCAGGAAGGCTGCCGCGACGCCGGCGAACACCCAACTCGCGCGATAACGACTACCCATGATCAGGGTGGCCAAGGCGGTCTTGTCCGGCAGCTCACCGACGAAGATCAGGCCGAAGACCGTGAAGAAAACCGCGATATCCATCAACCACTCCCGGTATCAGGACCGGCCGACCGGGATTCTGTAGACCCTCGGTCAGGTCGGTCGCAAACGACACTGACCGAAGGTCTCGCCCGACCTACTTCAGGTCCCGATGACCGGCCCCGAGGGGCAGTGTGTCGATCATCGGCGAGTGGGCTACTCCCCTTCGATGCGTCAAGGTTAGCCGACCCCCGCCCGTACGGGGGTCGGGCCGCCGAGAAGGGGACGAGAGGCACTGGCGGACGCGCCGATTTGTGCCACCGTAGAGGTATGCCCGGCATTGTCCGAGACCCGCAACCCGGACGGCACAAAGCCGACGGACCGGCGAGGGAAATCGTCTCCGGCTGGATCATCCGGTGCCGATGCGGCTGGACCAACGATGCCCGGCCCGGCGATACCCATGCCGCGGCGGACGGCCAGCTGGCGGCACACATCAACCAGTACCGCGCGGCGGCGCGCACGCCCTGACGCCACCCGGATGGCGTAGTAGAACGGGCGTACGAGGGCCCGCGTGGCTGATCGATGAGCGTGGAAGCCTCTTCTACCGTTACTTCATGAGCGCCATCGCCGCGGTGCCATCGACCGCGTTGGAGATCATGCGCAGTCGCGCGCAGGCCAGATCGCTACGCGAGGCCACCGACCGGTTGGTGTCGGACTACGACGACCGCCGGACGACTGCAGAGGTCCTCGCGGCCGTCGCCGGTGCTCGAGCCCGCGCACGGGTCATCTACTCCCGGCAGGACGTCGCGCCCACCCCCGGGGAGTACGCCGCCCTCATCGAGGCGCTGGTTCGGGCCGAACTCGACGCCCGGCGCTAACCGACGGCAGCTACGACCCGCCGGAACGCGCCGCCGGACGCTGCCGGGTCGGCGTGACGGGAGCAATTCCGGGATTCGTCTGCGGCGCGGTCGCTGGCGTCTGGGGTAGCCGCGGCGGCGGCTGGGTTGGCGCCTCGTAGCCATCCTCGGCGTCGGGCGTCGTGTTCGTGTCCGCCTTGTTCGCGAAGTCGTGGGCAGCTTGGGCGGCGACAGCGCCCACTCCCGCGGCGCTGAGGACCGCAAGCCCGACCGTGCTCACAGCTAGCTGCCGCTGGCCCCGCACTCTCCAGCGGAGCCGGTCGGCCCGGTCCTTCGTCATGTCACCCCTTTCTCCGCTGCAGCTTTCGCGTGAACCCTGGGAATTGCGTGTGTCCCGGGCAATGTGCCGGTTGTGTGAGGGGGTGCTCAAGTCACCCGAATGGCGTACCGATAGCTGAATCACATACTCACGCAGACCTTGCGGTGGCAACGCCGCCTCCCCGCCGGAGCTCATCATGCGTTCGATGATTACCCTCCCAGCACAGCCCACTTCGGCGCATGACGCCCGAGAATTCGTTCACGACACGCTCGATAAGTGGCAATCAACGAGCGCGGTCGACGAGGCCGAACTGGTGGTGACCGAGCTGGTCGCGAACGCTTCGCGCGGTCCGAACCCCAGCCCCAGCTTGACGGTCACGGTCACCATGAACGCGAGCGGCACCTGGATCGATGTCGCCGACGGCGACGCTCAGCGCAGCGTGCCGCGGATCGTCGCGACGCAGCACGCGTTTGAGTCCGGCACCGCCCTCGTCGTCATCGACAGCTTGGCTGACTCGTGGGGAGTCGTACCGACCGACAGCGGCAAGCACGTCTGGGTACGCCTCGCCGATGCTCGGCACCTGCACGAAAAGGAACTTGCCCGACGAATCGTCACCGAGCAGGTTCACCGAGTTGCGCACGATGACTGCCGGCACGTCATCCCGGCCAGCGACGAGATCGCGAATTCGGGCACTGAACAGCTTCGGCACGTCGTCGAGGAACTCGCCAGCTTGGCATCCCAGCTCGTGTGCCTGTGCAGCTTGTATGAGGACACCGACACGGTCGAGTTCTGGGACGGACAGCTCGACCGGATGCACACGGCAGACGACATTTCGACCGTCACGGTCTCGCACCGGACCCTCCCGCGCGTTCACCGTACGGTCACCGCCGCGCCGAAAGCCGTGACAGCCGCACCTCGGGAACTGGTCGCCGACTAGGTCGAATCGATTGAGGCGAGTAGCCGTTCGGTCGCGGCGTCGGGCACACCGTCGTAGAACGCCTGAATCGCCTGCGCGAGAAGCATTTCCGACGGATCGGCCCGCGCGAACAGCGTGAGCGAAGAACGGAACTTCATCGCGTCGATCCCGCCGAAGATCTGCTCGGCTTTCCGGTCGCCGTGGTCGAGCACGGTACGAACCGCATCGCGATAGCGCGCCCCGAGGACCGGGTGGGCAAGGAACTCACGTGCCTCGGCGAGCGATCCGATCGCGAACCGTTGCGCCATCGCGCTGCGGCCGAGTCCGGCAAGCTGCGGGAACACGAACCACATCCAGTGGGACGTTTTCCGCCCACGGCGGAGTTCGGCCGTCGCTTGTTCGTACGTGCCGCCGTCGTTCTGGGCTGACACGAATCGTTCGAGGTCGCTCATGGCCCGAGTTTGCCCAGGCTGCCACGTCTCAGTTGCCCCATCGCACGCAACCTGATCGAATCGACGGACATACCCGTCGCCCCAAGGAGCGTTGATGTCGGACACGACATGTCACATGTCGATATCGCTGGATGGCTTCGTGGCCGGCCCGGACCAGAACCGGGAGCAGCCGCTCGGCCGAGGCGGGATGGCGTTGCACGGTTGGCACATCGGCGATCCGCGGGCGAACGACGCCGACGAGATCGCCAACGGCTGGCTGATGCGGCCCCGGGGCGCGTACGTGATGGGACGCAACATGTACGGCCCGATCCGCGGCGAATGGGACGAGGAATGGTCGGGTTGGTGGGGCCCTGAGCCGCCGTATCACGCACCGGTTTTCGTGCTGACCCATCACGCGCACGACCCGATCGAGATGGAAGGCGGGACGACCTTCCATTTCGTGACCGACGGGTTCGACGCGGCGTATGCCGCGGCCCGGAAGGCTGCCGGTGACAACGGAGTCGATATCGCCGGCGGGGCGTCAACCGTTCGCCAAGCGTTGACCGCAGGCGTGATCGACGAACTCACCCTCGATATCGCGCCGGTCTTGCTCGGTTCGGGCGAACGCATTTTCGACGGCGTCGAGTCGTTCGACTTCGAACCCGTCGAGGTCTTGCACTCGCCGCTGACAACGCACATCCGCTATCGCCGAGTGACCTGACCCGGCGCTGGAGCTGGCCTCGGTACGGGCTTGCGTTAGGCCACGGGTTGCGGAACGCGGGGGATGTCGGCGTCTGTGCCTTTGCGGACCAGCAATATGACGGCGACAACCAGGATCCACAACAGACCAGCGACGAGTCCGATGAAACCGAGGGGGCCGGCGACGCAAAGCACGGCGATGACGATCGCTACCCAACCCAGCCATTGAGGCAACGTACGTACCCGTACGATCGCCAGTCCGCTGCCTAGGAAGAACACCGCAAAACCTGCGATGGTCAAGAAGAAATCGTTTTCGTCAAGCACATTCAGCGTCTGAGCTGGTGCATCGAAACGATGTTGGGCTGCCTGGATCAAAGCGAAGTGGACGGCCGCCATCAATCCCAAGCCGCCCGCGGTGAGCACCGCTCCCCCGAAGGAAGCGGTGGGAAGAACCCCTCCATCACCCGCGCTGCGCAGAACCTCCCGGAGCCGGGCGGCAAACAACACGAGGAGTACCGCCCCAATCACCACCATCAACGCAGCAACCCGACCCGCCGTCTGATGGGCGTGGAAATACGTCACGACCTTCTCGGCGCTCGATTTCTCGTCGGGCGTGTCACCGCCCACCACTGTGAACGCCAACGCGATGAGCAACGGGGAAACCACACCGCAGATCGCCAACCATCGCCGAAGTGTCATCTCACACCATCCTTGTTAGCCAGAGGACGGAACGGGCCAAGGATGATCGGCAAGATCAGCCTTCGCCATGGTCATTCGTAGCTATACCGCAGCTGAATCAGGCTTCAGACGTTGAAGCGCAGCTTGTTTAGGAACGATCACAGGACCGGTGTCGAGGCACCAATAGCGATGCTTTCATCGGCGGTGGACGCGGGTCGTTTCAAGACAGGGATGAGCAGTCCGGCCAGCGCAGCGAGGCCCAACGCTGCGGCGAGCATCGCGAAGCCCGCGGTGTAGCCGGCCTCTTCGGGCAGGCCGTCCGACCGCAGACGGGAAGACACGATGGTGGCCATCATCGCCGTGCCGAAGCTGCCGCCGATCGTGCGAATGTTGGCGTTCATGCCGCTCGCGGCCCCGGTCTGTGCCGGTGGTACCCCGGCCACGATCAGCGCAGCGACGGCCGCGTTGATCATTCCCAGCCCGGCGCCCATGACCGCCGTTGTTGCATAGATTTGCCACTGATGCTCGTGCTCGAAGGCCAGGAACGCCATCGCTGCGCTCCCGATCACGCAGCCTACGATGACCCGCAGCTTGCCGCTCACCTTCCGGGCGAGCCGTCCGGAGGACATCCCGACAGCGAAACTCGCCACGTTCCAGGGCACCAGCATGAGCCCGGATGCGCTGACACTGGCCCCGAACCCGTAGCCGGCATGCTTCGGGGTCTGAACAAATTGGGGCAGGAAGGCCATCCCGAACATTGCCACTCCGGCCAGCAGCGCGACGAGATTATTGGTCCACACCGCTCGGCGGCGCATCATGTTCATGTCAATCAAAGGTGTGGCGGCACGCTTCTCTGAGGCCACCCAGCCAACCGCAAGCACGACCGCCGTCGCCACCAAACCGAGGATCTTGCCGGAAGACCAGCCCAGCTTCGGGGCTTCGCTCAGAGCAACCAGGAACGCCAGGAGCCAGCCGCCCAGAAATATTGCTGGTAGCACGCTGATCCGACCCGGACTACGAACCGGGGATTCCGGCACGAACAGCATCACCAGGCCTGCGGCGATGATGGCCAGGATCATGGGGAGCCAGAACAACCAGCGGTAGCCGAGGAGGTCCTGGATCGGGCCAGCCAGCACGAGGCCCAGCCCGGCGGCCCCCGTCCCGAGTGCGTTGAGTGCTCCCACCGCGCCGGCGACATTCGTTTTGGGGAACTCGTCCCGAATGATGCCAAACCCCAGCGGGAGCACCCCGCCACTGATGCCCTGAATGACCCGGGCAGCGATCATCACTCCGATGGACGGAGCTAACGCCCCCAGTAGAGACCCGGTGGCCATGAACACCAGGGCGGTGACAAGAACGCGCTCCTTGCCGATCATGTCGCCGATCCGGCCCATGATGGGGGCAAAGATCGAAGACGAGAGCAAGTAAGCGGTCAGCACCCACGTCGCGGTGCTCTGCGACGTATGCAACTCGTGTTGCAACGTGCCGAGAGCCGGAATGACAAGTGACTGCAGCATCCCCCACGGCACCGCCGCCACCGCCAGGGCCGCAAAGGTAACCCGGCGATGAACCCGGGGGGCACTCGAAGGGTCTCGCTGATCGGCGCCAGAGTGAGGGCTAATCAGCACTCGGGCAGTGTCGCAGGTGGACTGACCGAGCTAGTGCGGTGCCCCCGATGGGCTTTGGAACGGCAACTGAGGGAGGTCGACGGTGACGGGATAGCTCGCACCATCCGGGTGCGTGATGGTGAAGGTCGTCCGGTGCACCCGGATCCCTGCGGCGGCTATGCGCCCGACAAGTCCTTCAACATCGAGATATCCAACGCCTGCTCGGCGACGATCCGCTTCAACCACCGTCCGCTATACGTTGAAGCGGAACTCCACCACATCGCCGTCGCGCATGACGTAATCCTTGCCCTCGATACGCGCCTTTCCGGCGGCCCGGGCAGCAGGAATCGACCCCGCCACGATCAGGTCCTCGAAGCTGACGATCTCCGCTTTGATGAATCCTTTCTCAAAGTCGGTGTGAATGACGCCCGCCGCCTGCGGCGCGGTCGCACCAACCGGAATGGTCCATGCCCGAGCCTCCTTCGGCCCGGCAGTGAGAAACGTCTGCAGGCCGAGCGTGTGGAAGCCGACCTTCGCCAGCTGCTCAAGCCCCGATGCTGCCTGGCCGTACGAGGCCAGCATCTCAGCCGCCTCTTCCGGTTCAAGTTCGACGAGTTCCGACTCGACCTTCGCGCACAACGCAACGACATCGGCGGGCGCGACAGCGTCCCGAACCGGCTGTGTCACAGCGGGATCGCCGAGCTGACCCTCGTCGACGTTGACGACGTAAATGAACGGCTTTGCAGTCAGCAAGAACAATTCGCGCAACAAAGACCGGTCGATGTTCGGTACGGCCGACAGCAACTTGCCTTCATTCAATGCGGCGTGCGCGACGCGGGCCGCGTCGAGCTGTGGCTGGCGGGCCTTGTCGCCCTTCGCCTCCTTCTCGAGCCGCGGAATGCGGGCGTCGAGCGTCTGCAGGTCGGCGAGGATCAGCTCGGTGTTGATGGTTTCGATGTCGGACAGCGGGTCAACCCGACCGTCGACGTGCACGACGTCCGAGTCGTCGAAAGCCCGGACCACCTGGCAGATCGCATCGCATTCGCGAATGTGGGCGAGGAACTGGTTGCCGAGGCCCTGCCCCTCGGAGGCGCCGCGCACGATGCCTGCGATATCGACGAACTCGACCGTCGCCGCGACGACGCGCGCGCTGTCGTAGAGCTTCGCCAACTCGGCCAGTCGCGCGTCCGGCACGGGGACGATGCCGACGTTCGGCTCGATGGTGGCGAACGGATAGTTCGCCGCGAGGACGTTGGCGCGCGTCAGCGCGTTGAACAGCGTCGACTTGCCGACGTTGGGAAGTCCGACGATTCCGATGGCGAGGCCCACGGGCGGCGATGCTACCGACGAGCGGCCCGCCCGGTTCTGTCGTAGGTCCCCGGCACCATCTAGGCCGTGATCACGTTTCTGCTTGTGCTGGTCGGCCTCGTCGCCGGCATCGGCCTCGGCGGCTACCTCGGCTGGGCCGGCGGCGCCGCGTCCATGCGTCGCCTTGCCCAGCGCGATGAGGCTCGGTTACGCGACGCGTTCGCGAGCGTGTCGGGTGATGCCTTGCGGCAGAACAACGAAGCGTTCCTCGCGCTAGCGAGCCAGCGGCTGGCCGTGCAGAGCCAGAACGCGGAAGCCTCGCTCGCGGCCCGCGAGCGAGCCGTCGAAGCACTTCTCTCACCGGTACAGGCCGCTTTGGGTCGGGTCGACGAGCAACTGCGCGATGTCGAAGGCAACCGGCAACTGGCGTACGGCAGCCTGCTCGAACAGGTCGAAGAGATGCGCCGCGCCCACGAGGCCTTGCGGAACGAAACGGCCCAACTCGTCTCCGCGTTGCGCAGCCCGCAGGTCCGCGGCAGGTGGGGCGAGATGCAGTTGCGGCGGGTCGTCGAGGCCGCCGGCGCGCTCGAACACGTGCACTTTGACGAGCAGGTCCACAGCACCAGCGACGCCGGTACGCAGCGCCCCGACATGGTGATCAAGCTGGCCGACGGCAAGTCAGTGGTCGTGGATGCGAAGGTTCCGTTCGCCGCGTGGCTTGAGGCGATGGAGGCGCCCGACGAAGCGAAGCGCGCGGAGCGGATGCGGGCGCATGCTCGCCACCTCCGGGCGCACGTGAAGCAGCTCAGCGAGCGGGCGTACTGGCGGGCCGTCGACGAAACTCCCGGGTTCGTGGTGCTGTTCGTGCCGGCTGACACGTTCCTCGACGCGGCGCTCCGCGAAGATCCCTCCCTGCAGGACGACGCATTCGCCGCCGACGTGGTGCTCGCGACGCCCTCGACGCTGATCGCGCTGCTGCGGACGACCGCCTACTGCTGGCGTACGGAACGCCTGGCCGCGGGCACCCGCGAGATCAGCGCGCTGGGAGCCGAGCTCTACCGGCGTCTGTCGACCCTCGGCGAGCACGTCGACCAGGTCGGTGCCGCCCTCGACCGGGCCGTCGGGGCGTACAACGGCGCCGTGGGTTCTCTCGAGTCCCGTGTGTTGGTGACGGCCCGGAAGCTGTCCGACCTCGACGCCGGTCGCGAGGACCTCACACCGCCCCGCGCGATCCACGAAAGGCCCCGGGCCGTGATCGCTCCGGAACTCATCGCAAAAACTGGTTGACGCCGCTTTGAGGCAACTCACAGGCTCCCCCCGTAGTCTGTGGGGTATGGCTGTTCCGGTTACCGGTCACGTGCAGCGGGTGTCGGGCGCGTCGCCGTTCCCGTTCTCGCTGCTCCCCGCGATCGTTCTCGTCGCTGTCTTCGGCCTGCTAGGTGCGGCGGTCGACGTCGTGCTCGGCCAAGAGGTGCGGCTCTACTTCGGGATCGGTTTCGGCATCGGTTGCGGGTTGGCGGCGCTGCTCGTCCGGCGCGAGGACATCCTGCGGACGATCATCTGGATCCCGCTCGTCTACTTCGCGCTGTTGCTGATCGGTACGGCGACCAGCGGTCACAGCCACCCGGGGTCCTGGCTGGTCCTGGCCGTTGTCTTCAAGGCGCCCGTCGTGATGATCGGCTGGGGTACCGCGGTTGTGATTGGTATCGCGCGGAAGATCGCCACCCGCAGGGCATAGCCCATCCTCGCCGGCGCGGTAGCGCCAGGTCAGACGGTCGCGCCGCGGCGGCGCCGGACTTCAGGCGGAAGCGCGAACAGCAAGGTCTCCTGGGCGGTCTCGACCTCTTCGACGTCGTCGAAGCCGTGCTCGGCGAGGTACGAGACGACGCCATCAACCAACCATTCCGGCGCTGACGCGCCGGACGTCACTCCGACGGACTCGACGCCGTCGAGCCAGGCCGGGTCGATTTGATCGGCCTGATCGACGAGATACGCGGCCGCCACGCCCTCGTCCAGGGCGACCTCGACCAACCGAACGCTGTTGGAGGAGTTGCTCGATCCGACGACCAGCACCAGATCCGCCCGGTCGGCGATGGCCTTGACCGCGTTCTGCCGGTTCTGGGTGGCGTAGCAAATGTCGTCGCTCGGCGGGCTGGTCAGCTCGGGGAAACGCGCACGCAGCGCGTCGACGGTGCGCACGGTTTCGTCCACCGACAGGGTGGTCTGCGACAGCCAGGCGACCCGGCTCGGGTCGCGCGGCACGACGTTCGCCGCTTCCTCGGGCCCGTCAACCAGGTGGATCCGCTCCGGCGCCTGGCCGGTGGTCCCGATGACTTCTTCGTGACCCTCGTGGCCGATCAGCAGGATGTCGAAGTCTTCCCGTGCAAACCGCCGAGCCTCGTGATGCACCTTGGTCACCAGGGGGCAGGTCGCGTCGATGGTCTTGAGCGACCGGCTGGCTGCCTGCTCGTGCACGTCCGGCGAAACGCCGTGCGCCGAGAAAATCACGATCGCCCCTTCGGGCACCTCATCGGTCTCCTCGACGAAGATCGCGCCCTTCTCCTCGAGGTTCCGGACCACGTTGAGGTTGTGGACGATCTGCTTGCGTACGTAGACCGGTGCGCCGAACTGCTCGATCGCCTGCTCGACGGTCTGCACCGCACGCTCGACGCCCGCGCAGTAGCCGCGAGGCTTGGCGAGCAGGACCTTGCCGCGCTTGCCGCTGCCGAGAAGCCCGGAATTGGTCACCGGGCCAGTGTAGGCATCCCACGACCAGGCACATCGCCGTAACCTGATCCCATGAATCCGTCGTCGCGGCTGCCCCGTCCTCTCATCGCTGGAATCGGTTTCGCGTCGACGATTCCCGGACTGCTCGCCGAGCTACCAGCAAAGCTCCCAGCCGCGGCGATCACGTCGGCGATCGAGGCCCGCGCGCGGTATCTCGAATACCTCCGCGCGGGCGAGGCGCTGCTGGCCGGCGACGGGGAATCGGACGAGAGCGACGAGTTCGCGGACTACGACGACGACCTCGAAGACCTGGCCGACGTCGAGGACCTCGACGACGTTGATGACGAGGATGACGACGACACGGAAGACCTGAACGGCGCCACTGCGACGCCCACCGAACTACCGATCGAGGGTTTCGACGAACTGAGCACCACGGCGATCCGCAACCGGCTGTCCCGGCTGGACACGGTGGACGTCCAAGCGCTGCTGACGCACGAGAAGGAACACGGAAAGCGCCCGGCGGTGCTCGCGATGCTGGAGAATCGGCTCGCGAAGCTCGCCGAAGACGAGGGCTGAGCCCACCATCCTTCACGTCCACCACTGTCTCCGGGAGCGAACCGAACGATGGCTCTGGAGTCGAGCCCGGAATCGCCGCTGCCCCTTCGTACGGTCTCCCGCGCGATCACCGACTGGGTGGGCCGACTCGGTCGGGTGTGGGTCGAGGGGCAGGTCACGCAGGTCAACGTCCGACCGGGGCAGAGCGTCGGTTTCCTGACGCTGCGGGATACGGCCGCCGACGTGTCAATGCAGGTGACCGCTTCCCGCGCAGTCCTCGCCGGCCTGGATGCGCCGCTGACCGACGGCGCGCGCGTCGTCTGCTGGGTCAAGCCCGAGGTGTGGGCGGGCCGCGGGGCGCTGCGCCTGGTGGCGTACGAGATCCGGCCGGTCGGCCTGGGTGCGCTCCTGGCCAGGATCGAGGCGTTGAAGAAGGTCCTCGCGGCCGAAGGTTTGTTCTCGGCCAGCCGGAAGCAACCGTTGCCGTTCCTGCCACGCACCGTCGGCCTGGTCACCGGACGGGCCAGCGCCGCCGAACGTGACGTCATCGAGAATGCCCGCCGCAGGTGGCCGGGTGTCGTCTTCGAGGTCCGGGCCGTTGCCGTTCAGGGGACGGGCGCGGTCAGCGCCATCATCGACGCGCTGCGCGAACTCGATCAGCATCCGGACGTCGACGTGATCGTGCTGGCCCGCGGCGGGGGCAGCGTCGAGGATCTGCTGCCGTTCAGTGACGAGGCGCTGTGCCGGGCGGTGGCCGGTTGTCGTACGCCGGTGGTCTCGGCGATCGGCCACGAACCCGACGCCCCGCTCGTCGACTTCGTCGCCGATCTGCGCTGCTCCACGCCGACCGACGCGGGCAAGTGCGTCGTGCCCGACGTGATCGAGGAACGCACCCGGATCGATCACGGCCGGCGCCGACTCCAGCAGGCGATCCACCACCTGGCGCGGCACGAACGCGCGGCCGTGGAATCCCACCGGATGCGGCTACGGCAGCGGCTGACCAGCCAGGTGCGGACCGCCCGCGGCGACGTCGAGCACCTGCGCGCCCGGACGCGTTCGCTGTCCCCGTTGGCCACCCTCGAGCGGGGCTACGCCGTCGTCCTGCGCGAAGGCACGGTCGTCCGGAGCGTCCACGACGTCGAACCGGGCGCCGAACTCGACGTTCGGCTCGTCGACGGCACCCTGCACGTACAGTCACAGCCGTGACAGGCAAGGACGCGAAGCCGACCTACGAGCAGGCGCGCGCCGAACTCGACCAGATCGTGGTCACGCTCGAACGCGGCGCGCCGACACTCGAAGAGGCGCTGGCACTGTGGCAGCGCGGCGAGGAACTCGCCGACCTGTGCGTCCGCTGGCTCGACGGAATCCAGGCAACGCTGGACCGCGCGGACGGTCAGGGCACGAAAGAAACCGACGACGCGGACGACCCGGACCTCGACGAGGGCTAGCCGGTCAGCTCAGCGCGGCCGCGAACGTGCGCAACACGTCCGCCGGGGCGTGACCGTTGATCACGACGACCGACGATCCGACCGCCCCGACCAACGCCGGTTGCCCGTCGCTGTCGGTCCAGGTCTGGTAGCTGACCTCGGTGCCGGAGGCGACCACCGACGTCGTTCCGGTCTGCTTCGCCGACTTCCCGAGCTGCGTCGCAACCCAGTTCGGGGCGTCCGACTGACCGAGGTGTACGTATGCCTCGGGCGTCGACACGTAGAACCCCAGGTCGAGAGTCGTGACCGTCGAACCCTTCTGCGGCACCGCGATCGTCACGTGGGTCGGCGTCCACTCCGGACCGAGCCCGTGTGGCGACACCACGTGATACGGAGCGCGGGCCGTGACGATCTGCAGTGGTCCGGCATAGTCGACGGGCGTCGCCGGGGTGTTGGAATGGTGACCTTTGGGCAGCAACGCGACGACGCCGAAGATCAGCACCGCGAAGATGACCGCAGTCCGGATCATGTCTCCGAAGCTGGGCGGTTTACGTGCGGGTGCCACCCGCACATCGTCGCGCGTCAGCGAAAAAGCGGCGCGGGCAGGCCGGTTTGGCGTAACAGGAAGCTGAACGATCACGACCGGCGCCGGAAACATGGCGCCGGTATCCTCCCCACTGTGAGCATTTCATCGCCCGTCGCGTCTGCCCCCGATCCGCGGGCGGAAGCGCCCGACCGCAACCTGGCCCTGGAACTGGTCCGGGTTACGGAAGCGGCGGCGATGGCCGCGGGCCGGTGGGTGGGACGCGGCGACAAGATCGGCGGCGACGGGGCGGCGGTCGACGCCATGCGGCGCTTGATCGGCAGCGTGTCGATGCAGGGCGTCGTGGTGATCGGCGAGGGCGAGAAGGACGACGCGCCAATGCTGTTCAACGGTGAGCACGTCGGTGATGGCACGGGCCCCGAGGTCGACGTCGCCGTCGACCCCGTCGACGGCACCACACTGATGGCCAAGGGCATGAACAATGCGATCGCGGTGCTGGCCGTCGCCGAGCGCGGCACGATGTACGACCCGTCGGCCGTCTTCTACATGGAGAAGCTCGTCGTCGGGCCGGAAGCGGCCAACGTCGTCGACATCAGTCAGCCCGTCGGGGAGAACGTCCGAGCGCTCGCCCGCGCGAAAGGTGGCCGTCCCGGCGACGTCACCGTCGTCATCCTCGACCGCCCGCGGCACGCCGAACTGGTGAACGAGGTACGCCAGGCCGGTGCCCGTATCCGGTTCATCTCCGACGGCGACGTCGCCGGAGCCATCGCCGCCGCCCGAAGCGGCAGCGGCATCGACATGTTGCTCGGGATCGGCGGTACTCCCGAAGGGATCATCGCCGCGTGCGCCGTGAAGTGCCTGGGCGGCGCGATCCAGGGCCGGCTCTGGCCACGCGACGACGACGAGCGCCGTAAGGCCCTCGACGCCGGCCACGACCTCGACGCGATCCTGCACGTCGACGACCTGGTCAAGAGCGACAACGTCTTCTTCGTCGCGACCGGCGTCACCGACGGCGACCTGCTCCGCGGTGTGCGCTACTTCTCCGGCGGCGGCTGCTTCACGCACTCGATCGTCATGCGCTCCAAGAGCGGCACGATCCGGTACGTCGATAGCCAGCACTCGCTGACGAAACTGCGCGAGTACTCGGCCGTGGACTTCGAAGGGCAGCCGAGAACCGCCAGCTAAGGCCCCGATAAGCTCGCTTGCGTCACTGGCGACGTCAGTCGAAGCAAAGGGGCTTTTCGTGAGCGAGCAGGAATTCCGGATCGAGCACGACTCGATGGGCGACGTGAAGGTGCCCGTCGCCGCGAAGTGGATGGCCCAGACCCAGCGGGCGGTCGAGAACTTCCCGGTTTCCGGTATGCGCATCGAGCGCTCGCACATCGCCGCGCTCGCCCAGATCAAGGGCGCCGCCGCACGGGTCAACGCGGCCCTCGGCGTGATCTCGCCGGAGATCGCCGACGCGATCTCCACGGCGGCCGCCGAGGTTGCCGACGGTCGCTGGGACGACGAGTTCCCGCTCGACGTCTTCCAGACCGGTTCCGGTACGAGCAGCAACATGAACACCAACGAGGTCCTCGCCACCCTGGCTTCCGAGCGCCTCGGTTCGCCGGTCCACCCGAACGACCACGTCAACGCCAGCCAGTCGAGCAACGACGTCTTCCCCTCGTCGATCCACATCGCCGCGAGCGCCTCGGTGATCAGCAACCTGATCCCGGCGCTGACGCACCTCGCGGAATCGCTGGAGCGCAAGGAGAAGGAGTTCGCGCTGGTCGTGAAGTCGGGTCGCACCCACCTGATGGACGCGACGCCGGTGACTCTCGGCCAGGAGTTCGGCGGTTATGCCGCCTCGATCCGGATCGGCATCGAGCGGCTGGAAGCCGCCCTGCCCCGCGTCGGGGAGCTGCCGCTCGGCGGTACGGCAGTCGGCACCGGTATCAACACCCCTCCCGGGTTCTCGGCGAAGGTCATCGCCGACCTTGCCTCGTCGACCGGCCTGCCCCTGACCGAGGCACGTAACCACTTCGAGGCCCAGGCCAGCCGCGACGCACTGGTCGAGCTGTCCGGCGTCCTGCGGGTCATCGCGGTCAGCTTCAACAAGATCGCCAACGACCTGCGCTGGATGTCCTCGGGGCCCCGCGCCGGCCTCGGCGAGATCCACCTGCCCGACCTGCAGCCGGGGTCGAGCATCATGCCGGGCAAGGTCAACCCGGTCATCCCGGAAGCGGTCTGCCAGGTCGTCGCCCAGGTCGTCGGCAACGACGCCGCGGTGGCATTCGGTGGCGCGGCCGGCAACTTCGAGCTGAACGTGAACCTGCCCGTCATCGCCCGTAACGTGCTCGAGTCGATCCGCCTGCTGAGCAACATCGCGCGGCTGCTCGCCGACAAGACGATCGACGGAACCACCGCCGACATCGACCGCTGCCGCCGGTTCGCCGAGTCGTCGCCGTCGATCGTGACGCCGCTCAACCGGTTCATCGGCTACGAGGAAGCGGCGAAGGTCGCCAAGATCTCGCTCGCCGAGGACAAGACGATCCGCGAGGTCGTCATCGAGCGCGGTTACGTAGCCGACGGCAAGCTCACCGAGGCCGAGCTTGACAAGGCCCTGGACGTGCTCGCGATGACGAAGCCCGCGGGCAGCTGACGGGACCCACAACCGGCGGCAGCTGGGGCAAGATCAGTGCCATGAGCGACTTCCTGACGGACGTACAGACCCTTCGCGAGCGCGCGCGTCAGCACATCGAGAAAGGCCCGATCACCGACTCGTACGGCGCCGACATCGAGCGCGTCATCCAGGTGTGCAACGAGGCCCTGGCGACCGAGATCGTCTGCACGCTGCGCTACCGGCGGCACTACTACACGGCGACCGGCCTGAACGCCGGACCCGTTGCGGCGGAGTTCCTCCAGCACGCTACGGAGGAGCAGGGCCACGCCGACCAGATCGCGCTGCGGATCACCCAGCTGGGTGGGGAGCCGGACTTCAATCCCGACACGTTGACGACCCGATCGCACGCCGAGTACGACGACAGCCGCGGCCTGCTCGAGATGATCCGCGAGGACCTGGTTGCCGAGCGCATCGCGATCGCCTCGTACAGCGAGATCATCCAGTGGCTCGGGAACGGCGATCCCACGACGAGGCGCATGTTCGAGGGCATCCTCGCGCTCGAAGAGGAGCATGCGAACGATCTACTCGACTTCTTGGAGAACATGGAACCGGTGCACGGCTGATCGCGAGCCGCGGCTGACGCCCGATCGGGTGAAACTTGATCTTGGAGCCGCTCAGCGAGATCACGTCATCCTTTTGGACGTACGGACCGCGCTTCTGGTGTCCCGATAGATCGGCGTGATCCTTCGTAGCGCCGCCGGCACGATCGTCCGAAGCGCCTGTCCCACATGCGGTCTCGTCGACGTGAGCATCGAGCAGGTCACCGTGCTCGTCACCTCGGGAGGCACGTCGACGAGCTACGCCTACAACTGCCCGGCGTGCTTCGTGCATGTCGAGGTGCGGGCCGGGTCGGCCGTGTCCGGCATGCTCTACGACATCGGCGCCCGGCTGGCCCTGTCGTCCGCATCGGTCACCACGTACGTGACGTCGCCCGCCTCGCGCTCGCTGCGCGAGGCGCTCGATCACGAGCGGCAGATCCGTACCTTCCAGGCGTTGCTCGCTCGCACCGACGACATCGCCGGCGCGATTCAGCGTTCCGCCTAGGTCGAGGCGGGCGCGGCCGCGGCTACGCCCTCCGCGCCCCGTTCGATGACAGGTCGTAGACCGTCGTGCCACCGATCGTCGTCGAGGTGTAGTTCGCGGCGACCCAGGCGGCGATCTCGGACGATGCCGAGCTGGTCTTGCCGCCCGCGGCGCCACCCCGTGCCCCACCGAAACCACCACCACTGGCGATGTAGTAATGGATCTTGCCGGCCTGCACGTACTCCTGGAACTGGGCCAGGGTGGGCGTCGGATCGGTTCCGTTGAACCCGCCGATCGCCATCACCGGCTCATCGCTGGCGAGCTGGTAACCCGCCGCGCTGTTCGCACCGGTGATCGCCAGAACCCAGGTGTACGACCCGGCGTTCGCCTTGAGCGCCGCAACCAGCTCAGCTGACGGCCTACTGGCGTTGAGCAACCCGCCGGCCTGGCCGCCGAACTGGCCGCCGAACGACGGGGCCGTTCCGGTGCCGCCCGGGAGTTGACCTTGGCCGCCCTGCGGGCCGGTGAACCGGCCACCTTGCCCTGGCGTCACGCCCGCCGGCGGACCGCCCGGGAATGTGCCCAGCCCGCCGCGGGCCCCAGCCGCACCCGGCCGGGCGCCGCCCCGACCAGGCCCGAAGGACGCGCCCTGAACCGCGGGTCCGGCGGTGGGCAAGGCACCGTCGTGAGCCGTCCGGACGGTGTTGAGCGAGTACGCCAGCGGGCCGGCCCCACCCGCAGCGATTGCCAGCGCCACCACCCCGAGCGCCATCTCCCGCCGCAAGCTGTCCGCGAACAGCAACCCAGCGGCCGCCGCGACCCCGGCGAGCAGCACCATGATCCGTAGACCAGGCAGCCAGTTCGGGCTGCGGTTGAGCAGGTCGTACGACCACCACGCGGCGACGATCACCGCGACGGCGAGGAAGATCCGGGGCAGGAGCTCTGAGCGGGCGCGCCACAGACCGACGCCGCCGATACCGACCAGACCGCCGACAGCCGGCGCCAAAGCCACCGTGTAGTACGGATGGATGATGCCGCTGGCGAAGCTGAACGTCAGGCCGGTCACCAGCAGCCAGGCACCCCACAGCAGCAGGCCGGCGCGCAACCGGTCGGTCCGGGGCCGACTCCAGGTGAGCCACAGGCCGCCGGCCGCCAGGATCAAAGCGGCCGGGACCAGCCACGAGATCTGGCCGCCGAACTCGGTGTTGAACATCCGGTTCCAGCCGGTCGGACCCCAGTTCGGGCCCGCGTTACCGCCACCGCCACCGACGCTGCCGGACTCGTTGCCGGTCAGCCGGCCGAAACCGTTGTAGCCGAAGATCAGATTCCACAGGCTGTTGTTCTGCGAGCCGCCGATGTACGGCCGGCTGGAGGCCGGTACCGCCATCACCGCGACGACCCACCAGAATGAGGCGGCGAGGAGCGCCACTCCGCCAGCGAGAAGCTGGCCGATCCGGCGGCGGGTGGAGCCTGGCGCGGCGATCAGATAGACCAGCGCGAACCCGGGGACGACTACGAACGCCTGCATCATCTTCGTGATGAAGCCGGTGCCGATCAGCACTGAGGCAAGCATGATCCACCGGGTGCGGCCGTCTTCGATTCCCCGCGTGATGGCATACGCCGCGAGGGTGAGGAGCAGGACGAGCAGCGCGTCCGGGTTGTTGAAGCGGAACATCAGCACCGCGACGGGGGTCAGCGCGAGGATCGCGCCGGCGATCAACCCGGCGCCAGCGCCGAACCAGCGTTTGACCGTCGCGTACAGCACTCCGACGGTCGCGACGCCCATCAGCGCTTCGGGGACCAGGAGGCTCCACGAGTTCACACCGAAGATGCGCGCCGAAAGCTCCATGACCCACAACGACGCGGGCGGCTTGTCGACCGTGATGAAGTTCGATGAGTCGAATGACCCGAAGAAGAACGCCTGCCAGCTGTGGGTGCCGGCCTGGACCGCGGCGGAGTAGAACGAGTTCGCGTAACCGGAGGCCGATAGGTCCCACAGGTAAAGAAACGCTGTCGCCGCGAGGAGCAGGAACAACGCCGGTCGCGCCCAGCGGGGATCGCGAGTGGCTGCCTCATCGGCATCGACCGTGCCGACGACCTCGGTCGAGGTGGCAGGTTCGAGCGGTTCGGGCTCCGGCGGCAACGTGAGCGTGGACGTCACGTTCTCAGGTTCGTCGTATCGCATCAGTCAGCCAACCCCTCGGTCAGAACGTCGCCGTAAGCCGGCGCTGAACGGAAAACCCATGAACGGAAGAGCACGAACCGGACAACGGTCGCGGCAAGGTTCGCGAGGACCAGCACGGTGACTTCGATCGGACGGCCGGGTGCAGACGAAACCGCCTGCAGCGCAGCCAAAGCGCCACTGGTGAGCACGACGCCGATCGCGAAGACGAGCAGGCCTTGCGCCTGCGCGCGCGCCGCGCCGTCGCGACCCCGACGCCGGAACGTGAGGCGACGGTTCGCGGCCGTATTCGCGACCGCGGTCACCAGGAGTGCGAGCAGGTTCGCGCTTTGCGCCCCCAGCCCGCCGCGAAAGACGAGGAACAGCAGCAGGTAAGCAAAGGTGCTCGCGACGCCGATCGCGGCGAACCGAATCGCCTGTCCCACAAGGCCGACGGGCACATCCGGCATCACCGGTTCGAGCGGCGCGCGGCCGAGTTGGCGCCGTAACTCCCCCAAGGGCAACGTGCCTGTCGCCAATGCCCGGGCAACGCGCACCACCCCACGCAAGTCGGCGGTGACCGTCGCGACGATGTCCACCCGGCTGTCGGGATCATCGACCCAGTCGACCGGCACCTCATGAATCCGTAAACCGGCCTTCTCCGCAATGACGAGCAGCTCCGTGTCGAAGAACCAACCGGTGTCTTCGACGAGCGGAAGGAGCTGCACCGCAACGTCTTTGCGGATCGCCTTGAAGCCACACTGGGCATCGGAGAACCGCGCCGCGAGCGTGCCGCGAAGTAGCAGGTTGTAGCAGCGGGAAATCACCTCGCGCTTGGCGCCGCGAATCACCCGCGAGCCGCGTGACAACCGCGAGCCGATCGCCAGGTCGGAGTGGCCGGAGATCAGCGGCGCGACCAGCGGCAGCAGCGCGCGCAGGTCCGTCGACAGGTCGACGTCCATGTAGGCGACGATCGCCGCGTCGGACTGGGTCCAGGCCGCCCGAAGTGCTCTGCCACGGCCCTTTTCGTCGAGGTGCAGAACGCCAACGCAGGGCAGTTCTGCCTCGAGCTCCCGTGCGACGGCGAGTGTTTCGTCCGTGCTCGCGTTGTCCGCGATCGTGATCCGGAAGGCGTACGGAAACGCTTCGGAGAGATACGCGTCCAGTCGCCGAACGCAGGACCCGAGGTCGCGTTCTTCGTTGAAGACCGGAATGACGACATCGAGCACGAGCGCCGACGACGGCACCGGCCGGGCGCCGACGCCCGAGATCGCGGGAGCTGTCATGTCGATCAGCTTCGGGGTCCGCGCTGCGGGAGTTGTGTGGTCTAGCTGTGTGGTTGCTTAGAGCATTAGCTCAGCCGTCCTCGGCAGAGCAACGCCCGGTAAGTCCTGCCGGAACTGCTTGTGGACGAGTTTGCAGGTATCGAGGCCAGGATCATCCCGCCCGAAACCTGGATCGATCCGATCTCTGATGCACCGTCGGATGAGCCTGTAGTCACGAATCCAACCGAGAATCGCTGATTCGCAAGGAGATTACGAGACCGGATACTCCAACAGCGACGTCACCAGCGCGGCGATCGGCGACCGCTCGCTACGGGTGAGCGTGACATGGGCGAACAGCGGATGCCCGGTCAACGACTCGATGACCGACGCGATGCCGTCGTGCCGGCCGACCCGCAGGTTGTCCCGCTGCGCAACGTCATGTGTCAACACCACCCGCGAACCGGAACCCAGGCGGGACAGAACCGTCAGCAGCACACCGCGTTCCAGCGACTGGGCCTCGTCGACGATCACGAAGCTGTCGTGCAGCGACCGGCCGCGAATGTGCGTGAGCGGCAGGACGTCCAGCATTCCGCGGGCCGTCACCTCCTCGACGACCTCCGGCGCCACCAGAGCACCCAGGGTGTCGAACACGGCCTGCGCCCAGGGCGCCATCTTCTCCCCCGAGTCGCCCGGCAGGTAGCCAAGGTCCTGGCCACCGACCGCGTACAGCGGCCGGAAGACGACAACCCGCTTGTGCGCCCGACGTTCCAGGACTGCTTCGAGCCCGGCGCACAACGCGAGCGCGCTCTTGCCGGTACCGGCGCGGCCACCGAGGGAGACGATCCCGATGTCGGCGTCGAGTAGCAGGTCCAGGGCGATGCGCTGCTCAGCGCTCCGGCCGTGCAGGCCGAACGCGTCCCGGTCGCCGCGTACCAGCTGAACCTGCTTGTTCGCCGTGACCCGACCCAATGCGCTGCTACGAGGGGCCTGCAGGACAAGGCCGGTGTGGACGGGGAAGTCGCGGGCCTCCGCGAGGTCGATGAGGTCGTTCGTGTAAAGGTCGTCGATGAGGTCCGCGCCGACCGACACTTCCGCCATCCCGGTGTGACCGCTGTCGACGGCGAGTTCGGCGCGGTACTCGTCGGCCGGCAGCCCGACGCTGGCCGCCTTCACCCGAAGCGGCAAGTCCTTGCTGACGAGCGTGACATCGCGTCCCTCGGCCCGGAAATTCAGGGCAACGGTCAGGATGCGGGCATCGTTGTCGTCGACGCGGAAGCCGGTCGGCAGGATCGACGCATCGGCGTGGTTCAACTCGACGTGCAAGGTGCCGCCGGCCTCGCCCACCGGAATCGCTTGGTCCAGGCGCCCGTGCTCGACGCGGAGCTCATCCAGCAATCGCAACGCCTGCCGGGCAAAGTAGCCGAGTTCCGGGTGGTCCCGCTTCTGCTCGAGCTCGCTCACGACGACGAGTGGTACGACGACATCGTGCTCGGCGAACCGCAGCATCGCGGCGGGGTCCGAGAGCAACACGCTGGTGTCCAGCACGTACGTCCGGACGGCACGCCCGCTGCGGGACCGGCCCTTCTCAGGTCGCACGGTCGTCGTGTTCTTCGGCGCAGCGGGCACGAGGCATCACCTTTCGTCGCGGAAGCCGGATCCTGGCCACCGCGACGGCGGCCGGATCGGCCCCCGTTCCGTGCCGTCGTGACGACGCACTCGGTGGCCTCCCGTACGGACCAGCGGATGCGGTCCGTACGGTGAACGCTACGTCTCCGGGGCCGGGGACACCCGGCGACACGCCCGACCGTTAGTGTCGGCCGCGTGAACACCTGGGTGGCGTTGCTGCGAGGCGTCAACGTCAACGGCATCAACATCAAAATGCCTGCGCTCAAAGGATGTTTGGCCGACATCGGCCTGGCCGAACCGAAAACGATCCTGGCCTCGGGCAACGTCGTCTTCTACGCGGAAAACACCACCACGAAGAACGCCCGAGCCGACCTCAAGTCGACCATCGAAGGGGCCCTGCGCAAGCAGTTCGGTTACGACGCCTGGATCGTTCTCATCACCGCCGCCGAGTTGAAGAAGGCCGTCGACGGCTTTCCGTACGAAGCGAGCGACCCGACCATCCAGCCGTACGTGCTGTTCGGCTCCGACCAGGCGGCGCTCGATACGTTGCTCGCCTCGGCCGAGGATCTCGACCCGGATGTTGAAGAAATCGCCTCCGGACCCGGGGTGATCTACTGGCGCTGCCCGAAGGGACGGTCGACCGAAACGCCGTTCGCGAAGCTCGCGGCGAAGCCGAAGTTCCGATCGTCGACGACGACCCGCAACATGCGGACGTTACAAAAAGTGCTGGCCGCAGCCGGTTAGCTGCCGTAGCGGCGGTGCCGCCCGTCGTACGCCCGCAACGCCCGCAGGAAATCGACCCGCCGGAAGGACGGCCAGAACGCGTCGCAGAAGTAGAACTCGCTATGGGCGCTCTGCCACAACAGGAATCCGGACAACCGCTGCTCGCCTGAGGTACGGATGATCAGGTCCGGGTCGGGCTGACCGGCGGTGTAGAGGTGTTCGGCGATGTGGTCGACGTCGAGCGACTCCGCGACCTCTTCGAGCGATGCGCCTCGGGCGGCGTGCTCGCTGAGCAGTGACCGGACGGCGTCGGTGATCTCGCGGCGGCCCCCATAGCCCACGGCGACGTTGACGCACATCCGGGAGATGTGCCGGGTGTCCGCCTCGGCCTTCTTGACGACGGCGGCGGTGCGCGCGGGCAGCAGGTCGAGCGCGCCGACGCCGCGGATTTCCCAGCGGCCGCGCGCGGCCAGTCCCGAGACCGTCTCCTCGATGACGTTGAGTAACACTTCGAGTTCAGCGGCGGGCCGGGTCAGGTTGTCGGTGGAGAGCAACCACAACGTCACGAACTCGACGCGCGCGTCCTCGCACCACTGCAGCAGCTCGTCGATCTTGTCGGCACCCCGCTGGTAGCCGTCGCGGACGTCACCGTTGCCGGTCAGCCGCGCCCAGCGGCGGTTGCCGTCAAGGAGAACGCCGACATGCCGCGGGATCGACGCGCTTGCCAGTTGCCGCGCAAGGCGCCGCTCATATCCGCGGTAGACGAGATCGCGAAGCCCCACGGTCGCAGAGTACGCCGAAGCGGCTCGTCAGCAGCGGTAGTCGCGCGGGTCTAGGAGGCGGATTCCAACCGGGCGAGCAAACCCTCGTACTGGGTCCATAACTCGGCAGGCAGCCGGTCGCCGAAGCTCTGGAAGTGCTCCGGAATCAAGGACGCTTCCTGCTCCCAGATCGCGGTGTCGACCTCGAGCAGCAGCTTGAGGTCGTCATCACTGAGGTCGAGGCCGTCGAGGTCGAGCGCATCCCGCGTCGGCAGCACGCCGATCGGCGTGTCCACGCCCTGCGCGGTGCCGTCCAGGCGACCGACGATCCAGGCCAGAACGCGGCTGTTCTCGCCGTACCCCGGCCAGACGAACTGGCCGGCGTCGTTCTTGCGGAACCAGTTGACGTAGAAGATCTTCGGCAGCTTCTCGGCGTCGACCTTCGCACCGATCGACAGCCAGTGCGTGAAGTAGTCGCCCATGTTGTAGCCGCAGAACGGCAGCATGGCGAACGGGTCGCGACGCAACTTGCCGATGGCACCCGCCTGCGCGGCCGTGGTCTCGGACGAAACGGTCGACCCGAGGAACACGCCGTGCTCCCAGTTGCGGGACTGGGTGACCAGCGGAACCACGGTGGCGCGGCGGCCGCCGAACAAGATGGCCGAGATCGGCACGCCCTTGGCGTCCTGCCACTCCGGCGCGATCGTCGGGCACTGGTCGGCCGGCACCGTGAAGCGGGCGTTCGGGTGGGCGGCCGGCTCGCTCGACGCGGGAGTCCAGTCGCGACCCCTCCAGTCGACCAGGTGCGCCGGCTTGTCGTCGGTCAGCCCCTCCCACCACACGTCGCCGTCGTCGGTCAGCGCAACGTTCGTGAAGATGCTGTTGCCGTAGAGCGAGCGGATCGCGTTCGGGTTCGTGTTCTCACCGGTGCCCGGCGCCACGCCGAAGAAGCCCGCTTCGGGGTTGATCGCGTACAGCTGGCCGTCGTCGCCGAACCGCATCCAGGCGATGTCGTCGCCAACGGTCTCGACCTTCCAGCCCGGGATCGTCGGGACGAGCATCGCGAGGTTGGTCTTGCCGCAGGCGCTCGGGAACGCGGCGGCGATGTACTTCGCCTCACCCTGCGGCGGGGTCAGCTTGAGGATGAGCATGTGCTCGGCCATCCAGCCCTCGTCGCGCGCCATCACGCTCGCGATACGCAGGGCGTAACACTTCTTGCCGAGCAGCGCGTTGCCGCCGTAGCCCGAACCGAACGACCAGATCTCGCGGGTCTCCGGGAAGTGGGTGATGTACTTCGTGTCGTTGCACGGCCACGGCACATCGGCCTGGCCCTCGGCGAGCGGGGCGCCGACGGAGTGCACGGCCTTGACAAAGAAGCCGTCGGAACCGAGGCGCTTGAGGACGGGCGCGCCCATCCGGGTCATGATCTTCATCGACACCGCGACGTACGCGCTGTCCGTGAGCTCGACGCCCAGCTGCGCGATCGGGCTGTCGATCGGTCCCATGCAGAACGGGACGACGTACATGGTGCGGCCCCGCATCGATCCGGTGAACAGACCGTCGAGGGTCTCCCGCATGGCGGCCGGGTCTTCCCAGTTGTTCGTCGGGCCCGCGTCTTCCTGCTTCTCGGAGCAGATGTACGTACGGTCCTCGACCCGGGCGACGTCCGTGGGGTCGGAGGCAGCGAAGAACGAGTTCGGCCGCTTCTCGGGGTTGAGGCGCTGGAACGTGCCCGCGGCGACGAGCTCGTCGGTCAGCCTGGTCCACTCCTCGTCGGAACCGTCGCACCAGACCACCCGATCGGGCTGGGTGAGTTCCGCAATCTCGCGTACCCAGGCGAGCAGGCCCGGGTGTTCGGTCGGCGCTTGCTCCTCGAAGGTCAGACCCTCAGTCCTCTTCGCCGTGCTCGTCATGCCGCCGGAACCACCTCTCGTTCGCGATCCAGCCATCGTAACGGCAACAGTCTGGTGCTTCGCGGGCAACCATGAGATGTGACGAAAAGCATGCGGAGCGCTGAGAATCTCGCGCAATCGGGCCGCATCTCGCCGCATGTGGGTCCGCTGCACTACCGTGGCCAGGTGAACTTCTCCGGGTCGATCGCGCTGGGTGTGCGCGAACTGCCCCGGCCGCGTCTGCGCGGTGTGCTGCACAAGTACGCGTTCGCGGTGGCCGTGGCCACCGGCACCATTCTGATCGCGTTGGCCGAGACCGATAGGGCCCGGATCGCCGCGTCGATCTACGCCGGCTCGATGGCTGGCCTGTTCGGCATCTCGGCTCTGTATCACCGCGTCACCTGGCGCCCGCAGCTCCGCGCGCTGATGAAGCGGCTCGACAACTCGATGATCTTCGTATTTATCGCCGGGACGTACACGCCGTTCGCGTTGCTCGCCCTGCACGGGGCGGTCGCCATCGGCGTACTGACCGGCGTCTGGGCAGGCGCGGTCGTGGGCGTGGGCACCCGGCTGCTGTGGCGGCGGGCTCCCCGCTTCGCGATCGTTCCGTTGTATGTCGGGCTGGGCTGGGTCGCGGCCTTCATCGTGCCGCAGCTGCTCGGCGCCGGGATCGCGCCGTTCGTCCTCCTGTGCGTCGGCGGCGTTGCGTACACGATCGGTGGCGTGATGTACGCCCTGCGCCGACCGGACCCAGCGCCGCGCGTGTTCGGCTACCACGAGCTGTTCCACCTGATGACGATCGTCGGCGCGACGTGCCACTACATCGCGGTCTCGTTCGCGGTGTACCAGGTCTCCTGACCTGCGACCCGACTGATCGCGCCGATGCCCGGACCGCTCGACGACCTGCTGGTCGTCGACCTCTCCCGCGTGCTGGCCGGCCCGTTCACCGGCATGCTGCTTGGCGACCTCGGGGCCCGCGTGATCAAAGTTGAACGCCCCGGCGCCGGTGACGACAGCCGCGCCTACGGCCCCTTCGCCGGCGACCGCTCGTACTACTTCGCGCGGGTCAACCGCGGCAAGGAATCGATCGCAGTGGACCTGAAGTCGGATGGCGGCCGCGCCGTCGTCGAGGCGCTGCTCGACCGCGCGGACATCCTGATCGAGAACTTCCGGCCGGGGGTCATGGAACGCCTCGGCTACGGGCCCGCCGCGCTGACCGAGCGGTGGCCAGCGCTGATCGGCCTGTCGCTGTCGGGGTTCGGGCACACCGGCCCGTGGTCACATCGTCCGGCGTACGACGCCGTGGTCCAAGGCATGGCCGGCGTCATGTCGATCACCGGCGATGCGGATGGCGAACCGACGAAGCCCGGTATCCCGATCGCGGACCTGTCCGCGGGCCTGTACGGGGCTATCGCCATCCTGTCGGCGCTGCACGAGCGTCAACGGACCGGCAAGGGTCAGCACCTCGACGTGGCGATGTTCGACACGACGCTGTCCCTGCTCGAAGGGGCCGCATTGCATTACCTGGCGAGGGGCGTATCGCCGGCCAGGATCGGCAACGCGCACTTCGCGATCGCGCCTTTCGATACGTTCCGCTGCGCGGACCGGTCGATCACGATCTGCGCCGCCAACGACGCCCTGTTCGCGACCTTGCTAGAGGTCCTCAACATCCCCGAGGCAGACGACGATCCGCGGTTTCGTACGAACGCCCTGCGCCACGACCATCGGGACGCCCTGAAGGCCGTTCTGGAAGCAGCATTGGCGGGCGATACGGGCGCGAACTGGCTCGAGCGGCTCGGCGACGCGGGCGTCCCCTGCGGACCGGTGATGGAGGTCGGCGAAGCGGTGTCGTCACCGCAGGCAGCGGCTCGAAACATGATCATCGAGGCCGGTGGCCTCCGGCTGCCCGGCAACCCGATCAAATCCTCGGCGCACCCCGACCCGCTGACGCGACCGTCCGCACCCGAGGTGGATGCGGACGGCGACGCGATCAGGACCTGGCTCGGCTTGTGAGCTCAGGCGCCCGGACCCTGCTCGCGCACCCGCTCGACGTGCGACATGGCGTCGCGCAGCTGGCTGAGCCACTCGTCGCTGTTACGGCCGACGAGCCGGACGCACCAAACCAGTGCGTCTGATCGCGAACGGGCAACGCCGGCATCCACGAGCGTGTCGAGAACGTGCCGTTCCGGCTGGCGCAGCCGGGTCATCACTGGCACGGACCGGTTGGTGAACAGTGCCGTCGTCGATCCGGCCTGCGCTCCCCAGGCGACCGTGCGCCCGTATCGAACCTCCGCCTCGCGGGCGATCAGCATCCGCTGTTCGCGGCTCTCCTCGCGGAACCGGCTGATGCGCCCCTCTTCAGCGGCGACCGTCTCGTCCGGGGTGGCGGTATTCGCCTCAGGCACAGGGAGTTTGCCGATAATCGTGATCTCGTCGCGGTCGACCACCAGGTCGGCCACCTCGGTGAACCATCCCTCGGGCAACCGCCCGGTCAGCCAGGCAGCGATCGCCTCGGTGCTGACCTGAACCGGTTCCGCCTCTTCGAAGCCGCGGCGGCCACGCATACCTCGGGGTCCGAACGGGCCGTCCGGTCGCGGGCCACCGCCTCGGCCTTGCCGGCCGCGGTCACTGCGTTCCCGACGTTCCCCGCGCGCGGCGCCTTCGGGGCCGTCGTCGCCTGACCGGCGGAAGGCCGTTTCTTGAAGGACGACGTGAACCCGCCGTGCTCCTTCGTGATGATGTCTCATGCGCACTCCTTTACTTACGTTGCATGGATAATTACATGATTACATAGCAAGGGCTCTTGTCAAGGCTCGGCGGTTGCGAGAACCGGGATACTTGTCGGACGACGCAGGACGCGGACGTCAGCGTGACGAGCTTGGGAGGTGTTGACCGTCGACCGGATCGGACGCATCACATCCCTGATCGACACCGCCTCCGCCAGGGGCATCGAGCTGATCGGCTCGAACGATCAGCCGCTCGGGGCGGCATTCAGCGGCCTCCGTACGGTGACCCGATCCGGTCAGCGACTGGCCGGCCAGCCCGCCGATTTCCGTTGGAAGCCAGGTACGCGGCTGGCCACGGCTCTCGGCGACTGGGCGCCGGTCGACTACGTCCTCGCCCCGGCCATCATCGACGAGGTCCCCGACGTGATCGGCTGGCTGGATCACGTTGCGGAGACGCTCGCGGACGAGGGCCACCTTTGCCTGGCCATCACGGACAAGCGCTTCTCCCCCGACGCACGCCGTCCGGTGACGTCGACCGGCCAGCTTGTCGAAGCGCACCTTCGCGGATTGGCATCGCCGACCGCCGCACAGATCTTCGACCACACCGCCTTACGGCTCCTCAACCCGGATCCGGTCGCGCTGTGGAACGGCCGCGACCCGAGGACGTTCAAGCGGGCGGCCGAGGATCCCGCGGCGGAGGCGTATCGCCTGACGATGGAACAGCTTCAGGTACCGAGCGACATCAGCCTGCCGATCCACGTGTTCACGGACCAGTCCTTCGCCGACATCCTGGCGGACCTAGCGGCGACCGGCCTGTTCCCGTACGCGGTCGCCGAGTTCATGCCGACCCGGCGCTACCAAACCGAATTCTTCGTGACCCTGCAGAAGCTGGGGTCCTGGCTCACACCGGAGGCTCGCCGGGTGCGGCAGGAGGCCGGATTCGCCCTGTCCCGCGAGCGGCTCGCGCATGCCGACCGCCTCCTAGTGGGCGAACCCGACGAGCCGCCGGTCCTTCCGTCGGCCTCGGCGGTCGCGGCGTACGTCCGGACGGAGGGTCGGCGGGTGGCGCGCGACCTGGCCGTCCGGGCAGAGCAGGCCCGATCCCGTGCGGCCGCCCTTCGGGAACGCCGGAAGAAGTAGCCCGGCTGGTTAGGCGAGAACCCCGAGTTGCTCAGCCAGCAACGCCGCATCGAGGGTGGGCGCTTCGCAGACGAAGCCCCGGCAGATGTACGCACCCGGAGCCGGCCGGCCTGCCAGCAAAGGCGACTCACCGGCCCCGACCACAACCGCCCCGGCAGTGGGCGTTCGCCGCGCGACGGCCAGGAGGTCGGGCCGGTCGACGACCGCCACCTCGACCGGACCGGCAACCATCGCCTCGGCCACCGCCAGCGCGTGACCGGCGAAGCGCGGATATCGCGACGCGAACGGCGCAATCGCGCCGATGGCCGAGACCGCGGCATCGCGGTGCCGGGTCGAGCCAGTCAGTGCGGCATAGGTCAGCAGGGCGCCGGCGACGGCGGCGGCACCGGACGGCGTCGCGTTGTCGCTCGGGTCCTGCGGCCGGCGCAACAGGCGCTCGGCGTCGTCCGCCGTATCGAAGAACGAGCCGGAGACGTCGTCGGCGAAATGCGCGAGCACCACGTCGAGAAGCGTTCCGGCGGCCTCGAGCCAGCGCATCTCGCCAGTGACCTGATGGAGTACGAGCAGTCCGTCGGCGACGAGCGCGTGGTCGTCGAGAACGCCGGCGCTGGTACCGACGACGCCGTCGCGTGAAGTACGGCGGAGCCGCCCGTCAACGATGTGCAGGTCGAGCAGCAGCGCTGCCGCTGACCGCGCGGCGTCGACCCAACGGGGTTCGTCGAGCAGCGCGCCGCACTCGGCCAATGCGGCGATCGCCAGACCGTTCCAGGCCGCGACGACCTTGTCGTCGCGCGCCGGCTGAACCCGCTGCGCGCGCAGCTCGAACAGGCGCTGGCGCTCGGCTTCGTAGCGTCGCCACTCCTCGGGGCCGACCGGATCGGCCGGCAACTGCAACACGGACCGACCGTGCTCGAAGGTGCCTTGGGCCGTGACGTTGAACAACGCCGCGGCCTCGGGGCCGACCTGGTCGGGCGTCCACACGTAGGCCCGGCCCTCCTCCCCCTCGGTGTCGGCGTCAAGAGCGGACGCGAAACCGCCCTGTGGCGTGAGGAGATCGCGGAGCAGGAACTCGCAGGTCTCGGCGGCGATCCGCCGAGCCAGCGGATCGCCGGTCTGCCGCCACCAGTGCAGGTAGACCCGGGCGAGCAAACCGTTGTCGTACAACATCTTTTCGAAGTGTGGGACGGTCCAGCTACGGTCGACCGAGTAGCGCGCGAACCCGCCGCCGAGCTGGTCGTACATCCCGCCGCGAGCCATTCGTTCGCAGGTCAGCGAAACCACCTGCAGCACAGTCGAATCGCCGGTCCGGGCCGCGTACCGAAGCAGGAACTCCAGAACCATCGACGGCGGGAACTTCGGCGCATCACCGAATCCGCCATACTGCGAGTCGAATTGGCGAAGGAGCGCGCGCACCGCCTCGGCAAGATCGAGGTCGACCTCGGCCGTCGGGTCGTAGACCGCTTGTTCGGACAGCGCGCGGGACAAGTTCTCGGCCTGCGCGACAACGTCCGCCGTGCGCTCGCGCCAGACGACGGACGCCTGATCGAGTAGCTGCAGGAACTGGACCTTGGGGAAGTAGGTGCCGGCGAAGAACGGATCGCCGTCCGGCGTGAGCAGGCAGGTCATGGGCCAGCCGCCATGACCGGTGGTCGCGGTCACGGCTTCCATGTAGACGGCGTCAACATCCGGCCGTTCCTCACGGTCGACCTTGACGCTGACAAACCCCACGTTCAGCGCGGCGGCCACCTCGTCGTCCTCGAACGACTCGTGCGCCATCACGTGGCACCAGTGGCACGCCGCGTACCCGACGCTCAGCAGGATCGGAACGTTACGGCGCCGAGCCTCGTCGAACGCGTCCGGCCCCCACGGCTGCCAGTCGACCGGATTGTCCTTGTGCTGCAGCAGGTATGGGCTGGTCGCACTTGCGAGGCGGTTGGGCATTCTGCTGGCTCCTGACGACATCGAGATTTGAGCCTACGAGCCCGGATGAGACGATGCCACAGAGGAAGGCGGCGGATGACCGGACTCATTCCGGCCGCAAGCTAGACGCGCCGGGAGCCGAACCGGCGACCCCGCCGGCTCACCAGCACCAGGCCGCCGCCCGCGGCGACGAGTGCGACGGCCAGGATCCCCAGCTCGCGGTCGGGCGAGCCGGTGTTGGCCAGGCTGTCCACGGCCGGGGCAGCCGAGGCCGTCGGCGTCGGCGTCGGCGTCACGACCGCTGCCGCGACGGTGACCGTCGCGGTGCTCGAGACGCTACCCAACACCGCCGTCACGGTGTGCGGGCCGGCGCCGGATGCCGTGCAGGTCGCGCCGGTGCAGGTCCCGCCGACGATCGAGAAAGTGGCCGCGCTCGTGACGTCACCCAGATCGAATCCATAGCTGTCGAATGCCTCCACGGTGAACGCCTGCGAAGCACCCTCTGCAACCGATGCCGAGGCCGGGCTGACCACCAACATCGACGCGACGGTCGTGAACGTGATCGTGACCGAACCGCCGCCGGCGCCGGTCGTGAAGGGTGCCGCCGCGTCGCTGCTCAGCCCCATCGTGACGTTGCTCGCCGTAGCCGCGGCGAAGCTCGACCCGCCGCCGCCACCACCGGCATTGCCGACGCCGCTGCCATTGCCGCCACCGCCGCCACCACCGAAGTAGCCGCCACCGCCACCACCGGCGCCTTGTCCCGTCGTGCTGGCCGCGCCGCCGGTGCCTGCGGCGCCGGCAATCCCCGCTGCCGCGCCGGCGCCCGAACCGGCCGCCCCGCCTGCGCCGCCGGCGACGCAGGTCCCGGCCCCGCCGCCGCCACCGTTGTTCGTCGGGTTGCTGAACGTGGAGCCGGCCGTACCGGCAACTGCCGCGTTGCACGCGGCGCTGCCGCCCGTTCCGGCATTGCCGCCGCTACCGCCGCCGCCGGCTGCGCCCGCGCCGCCACCGCCACCCGCGACGACCAGCCGCGGGTCGTTGACGGTGCCCAGCGCGCCGCAGCTACCCGATACGGAACAGGTCCGGACGTCTGATGCCCCGCCACCGGTTCCGGAGACGAACCCGCCCTCGGCTCCGCCGCCGATCCCCACCTCGACGTACAACGTGTCACCGGCCGCCACCGGCACGTCGGCCGTCACCACAGCTCCGTGGCCGCCAACGCCGCCGAGCGAATTGCCGGCGTATTCGCCAACCGCGACGACGTGCACCGAACTCACGCCGGCCGGGATGACCAGTGACTGCTCCGGGCCGGCCGCATACGTGCAGGTGACGACGCCACCGGCGGCCTCGGTGCAGTTCGTCGGCGGCGCGGCGATGGCCGTGCCAACGCCCACAATCAGAGTTCCAGCGAAGCCGGCAACGAGCGTTGCCGCGACGACCATCGGACGACCTGCGATTCGCGACCGGCACGCTGCCATGGATTGAGCCCTTCCCAGAGCCAACCGATCAGCCGGCGGCGAGCGCAGCGTAACGGCGGATACGTCTGGCGCTGCGGAGGCGGAGCGTGTCGGCTACGTCGCGGTGGGCCGGCGCGCTGCCCGAACGGACGCCCACCCGCGCCGCGACCGGCGGGCGCCCACGACGCGGCATCCGACGTAGATCGCGAATGACACCGTCGTGACGTACGGGCTGATCGGGACGCTGCTACCAAGGGCCAGCAGGATGCCACCGACCGTCGAGACCAACCCGAAGGCCACGCTCAATGCGGGCACCATGCGGGGAGATGCGGTCACGCACATGGCGGCCGCGGCCGGCGTACAGATGAGGCTGAGAACCAGCAGCGCGCCGATCACCTGCACGGACATCGCGACCGATAGCCCGAGCAGGAGCATGAACACGATCGACAGCTGACCGACCGGAACTCCGCGCGCCGCAGCGAGTTCCGGATCTGTGCTCGCAAAAACGAGCGGCCGCCAGATCACCCCCAGGCCGATCGCGACCACGACCGCGATGCCGATCAGCCACGCCAGCTGGGGCGTATCCACCGCGACGATCTGACCGGTGAGCAGGCCGAACTTGTTGGCCGATCGGCCTTTGTACAGCGAGAGGAACAGCACACCGAGGCCCAAGCCGAACGGCATGAGGACACCGATGATCGAGTTACGGTCCCGCGCTCGGCGGCCGAGCGCACCGATGATCAGCGCTGCCACGATCGACCCGACGATCGAGCCGACCACCACGTTCACCCCGAGGACGAGCGCCGCACTCGCGCCGGCGAACGACAGCTCGCTGGTGCCGTGGACGGCGAACGGCAGGTCTCGCATCATCACGAACGTGCTGATCAAACCCCCGAGTACGCCGAGAATTGCGCCCGCGATGATCGAATTGTGCACGAGGCGTAGCAACTCGCCGTAGTGGGCGAAGTTGAAGATCTGGTGCCAGACGTCGGGCCCGACGTTCGACTGCCGGAGCGCATTCATCGGCCAGGCCCCGCAGCGTCGGGACCGGCATGGTGCGGGTGATCGTGAACCTCGGGGACGCCGGCAACCAAGATCCGGCCGCCACTGCGGACGACCTCGATGGGCGATCCGTAGAGCTCCGTCAGCGTCTGTGACGTCAGTACCTCGTCGACCGGACCGATTCGAAAACGCCCTGCTGCCAGGTACAAAACCTGATCGACGTACGGCAACACCGGGTTGATCTCGTGCGTGACGAAAAGGACGGCGGTGTCGTGCTCCCGTCGCCGCGCGTCGACGAGCGCCGTCACTGTGCCCTGACTGCTCGGGTCGAGCGACAGGAGCGGCTCGTCGCACAGCAGCAGGCTCGGTTGCGAGATGAGGGCTTGCGCGATGCGCACCCGCTGCTGCTCGCCTCCGGACAGCAGACCGATCGGCTGGTCCGCCAAGTGCTCGGCGTCAACCGCACGGAGGGCCTCGGACACCGCGTCCCAGGGGACGCGACCAGGGCGGCCAAAACCCCAACGATGCCCGTCGATCCCCTGTCGCACAACGTCTTTCACCCTCAACACCGTCTTGGGATCGACCCGCTGGTGTTGCTGGATGTAGCCGATGTGCCGGCTGCCGCGCCGCGCCGGGTGTCCCTCGACCAGAACTTCGCCGCCGGAAAGTGGCAGCAGGCCAAGCAGCACGCGAAGCAACGTCGTTTTTCCGGAGCCGTTTGCGCCGAGCACAGCGAGGAATTCGCCCGGCACCACCGCGAGGTTCAGGCCCGACCACAGAGTTCGGTCACCGAAGCTCAACGACGCATCGCGGAGCTGAAGGACGGGCTGGGGCACGGCCGACATCCTTCCCGACCCGACGGCCGAACGGGAGGCCAGATCGGGACCGGTCATCCCAGAGCCGACCGGAGGGCCGCGATGTTGTCGGTCATCCACGTCGAATAGTCCTTGCCGGCGGGCAACGTTTCCGTAACGGGTACGACGGCGATCCGGTTCGACTTCGCTGCGTTGAGGACCTGCTCGGTCTGCGGCCCGGTCGTCTGCGAGTTGTAGACCAGCGCCTTGACCTGTTTGCCGTTGAACAGGTCAAGCGTCTGCTTCAGAACCGTTGGCGGCACATCCGTTTCCGCCTCGATCGCCTTGCTGAATGCGGCCGGCGTCTTGTTCGTCAAGCCGCAGGCATCGAGCAGGTAAAGGGGCACTGGTTCGGTGATGGCGACGCCGTCCCCGGCGTGGAGCCGCTTGATCTCAGCTTCGGTTGCCTCGAAGCCCTGCAGCTTCTCCTTGAGAGCGTTGGCATTCGCGACGAAGGTCGACGCGTTGGCACTGTCCTCGGCCTGCAAGACCGCGACGACCTGGTCGGTCAGCTTCTCCATCGTTGGGAAGTCGTACCAAAGATGCTCGTTGAGTTCCTCGCCCGCCGCCGACTTCTTCCCGGAAATATCGACGACGTTGAGGACGGTCGCCTTCGAGTTCTTCGCCGACTTGAGCATCGCATCCATGAAATCGTCGTAGCCACCGCCATTTTCGATGACGAGATCGGCCTTCGAGATGGCGAGCTGATTCTGCGTGTTCGCCTCGTACGAATGTGGGTCGGCCCCCGGGTCGGTCACCAGTGCGGTGATCTTGACCTTGTCGCCCGCGATCTGCCTCACGATGTCGCCGTACACGTTGGTCGACACCACGACGCGGATCGTCCCCGCGCCCTGGTTGCCGGACGTGGATCGCGACCCGCATGCCACGAGCGCGAAACTTGCCGCCACGACGCAGGCCGCGGGAACGAGCTGCCGAAGCCGGGTCCGAATCACTGAGCACCCCGCCTTGTCGGGAACGATTTCCGAAAAGTAGCAGAACTCGTAACGGATGTCATTTCCGATAAGCCGAGGTACGATTCCCGAGGATCACTGACGGAGGAGGTCGCGCTGAGTTCGACACTGAGCGCCGCGGGCGAACGTTCGACCCGGCAGAAGCGCGCGCTGGCGCAGGCTCTCGACGCCGCTTCCGAGTTCCGGAGCGCCCAGTCGATCCACGCGTCGCTGCGCGATGCGGGCGAGCGTGTCGGCCTGACGACGGTCTACAACCAACTACGCGCGCTCGCCGACCTAGGCGAGGTGGACACGATCCGCAATGCAGACGGCGAAACGCTCTATCGCCGTTGCGGTTCGGCCGACCACCACCACCACATCGTCTGCCGGACGTGCGGTCGAACCGTCGAGATCGAGGACGACGCGGTCGAGACGTGGGCCGCGGGGGTTGCCAAGCGGGCCGGTTTTAACGACGTCGACCATACGGTCGAGATCACCGGCATCTGCCGGAGCTGCCGCCGGCGTTAGGCGGCAGCCGGCTTAGACGAAGCGCTCGCCCGGGCCGGTGTAGATCTGGCGCGGACGGCCGATGCGGGTCGACGGGTCCTCGATCATCTCGCGCCACTGGGCGATCCAGCCGGGCAGCCGGCCGAGCGCGAACAGCACCGTGAACATCGGCGTCGGGAAGCCCATCGCCTTGTAGATGACGCCAGTGTAGAAGTCGACGTTCGGGTAGAGCTTGCGCTCGATGAAGTACTCGTCGGCCAGCGCGACCTCCTCGAGCTTCATCGCGATGTCGAGCAGCGGGTCGCTGACGCCGAGGGCGTTGAGGACCTTGGTCGTCGCCGCCTTGACGATGGCGGCGCGCGGATCGTAGTTCTTGTAGACCCGGTGACCGAAGCCCATCAGCTTGACGCCCGGCTCCTTGTTCTTGACCCGGTTGACGAACGTCGCGACGTCGTCGCCGCTGGTGTCGATCTCCTCGAGCATCTCGAGGACGGCTTGGTTCGCGCCACCGTGCAGCGGGCCGAACAGGGCGTTCACGCCGGCCGAGATCGAGGCGAACAGGTTCGCGTTCGATGACCCGACAAGGCGAACCGTCGAGGTCGAGCAGTTCTGCTCGTGGTCGGCATGCAAGACGAACAGCATGTCCAGGACCTTGGCCATCTCGGGGTTCAGCTCGTACGGAGCCGCCGGGACGCCGAACGTCATGCGCAGGAAGTTCTCGACGTACCCGAGCGAGTTGTCCGGGTAGAGGAACGGCTGGCCGATCGAGCGTTTGTACGCGTACGCGGCGATGGTCGGGAGCTTCGCGAGCAGGCGGATCGTGGAGAGTTCGACGTCATCGGGATCGAACGGGTCGAGGCTGTCCTGGTAGAAGGTCGACAGCGCGCTGACGGCCGACGACAGCACTGCCATCGGGTGCGCGTCGCGCGGGAAACCGGAGAAGAACTCCTTGAAGTCCTCGTGCAGGAGGGTGTGCTGTTTGATCCGGTTCTCGAAGCCGGTCAGCTGCTCCGCCGTCGGCAGCTCGCCGTAGATCAGCAGGTACGAGGTCTCGAGGAAGCTCACCTTCGCGGCAAGGTTCTCGATCGGGTAGCCGCGGTATCGGAGGATGCCGGCGTCACCGTCGATGAACGTGATCGCGGAGGTGCAGGACGCCGTGTTGCCGTAGCCGAGGTCGAACGTGACCTTGCCGGTCGTGCCCAGCAGTTTGTCGATGCCGAGGCCGTCGGGCCCTTCGACGGCCGGTGTCACGGGGAGCGACAGCTCGCCGTCGGGGTACTTCAAGGCGTATTCGGTGACAGCTGTCTCGGACACGGTCCGCTCTCCCAGGGTCTCTCGGCGGCGTTCTACGTAGGGCTCTCCCGGTAGGGAGAGCTATATCCTGCCGCGCCGCCTGAAGCGAGTACCAACCGGCCTCCCCGGGAGGCTCAAATCGGGCCCCTCCGGGGGAACCGTCGGGGACAATGGGCCGGTGCCCGTCGACGACGATCTGCCCATCAGCCCGCGTTGGGTACTGGGCAAGGGCGAACTCCAGTGGAGGTTCTCGCGATCGTCCGGGCCCGGCGGCCAGGGTGTGAACACCGCCGATTCGCGGGTCGAGCTGACGGTCGACATCGCGCGCTCACCCTCGCTGCCGGACTGGCTGCGCGATCGGGTCGTACGACGGTTGGACGGCCGCCTACGGGATGGCGTCCTCAGCATCGTGGCGTCCGAGGAGCGGTCGCAGTTGCGCAACCGGGAAGCCGCGCGGGCCCGGTTGCAAGCACTCCTGGCCGACGCGATCGCGCCGCCGTCGCCGGTCAGGCGCGCGACCCGACCCTCCCGCGGTGCGGTGGAGCGGCGGCTCACGTCCAAGAAGGTCCGCAGCGAGACGAAGCGCCTGCGTTCGCGACCCGTCGACTAGGGGTGGGCGGGGCGGCCCTCGCCACCCTCGTCGTCATCGCGGACCGGAATGACCGGCCGCGGCCGACGCGGACCCCGGCGCGGCAACTGCTCGCCGCCCAGGTTGCGACGGGCCCGCCTCAGCGAACGGTTCATTGCCCAGAAGAGCAGCACCGAGACCAGGATCAGGCCGACGATCACCAGGAAGGCCCAGGTCCCCCCGCCGACGCCCGAGTTGTCGATCTGGTTCTGAATCGGGGGCGGCGAGTGCGTCGCGGTCCCGGTCGGAACCGGCGTCTCGAAATTCACGCGGAGCCGTCCACGTCGATGCCGGCGAACAGGTCGTCTTCGGGGAGTTCCGTGTGGACGAGCGACCGGGCGAGCTCGTAGTCCTCGGTGGGCCAGGCCTGCTGCTGCAGTTCCAGTGGCATCGCGAACCACCGACCGGTCGGATCGATCTGCGTCTCGTGAGCGAGCAAGGCCTGATCGCGCAGCGAGAAGTAGTCGGCTGCGTACACCTTTGTGGTGAGCCGCCGGGCATCCTCCGGCTTGTCCACCCAGCGCTTGAGCCACTCCTCGTACGGCGATTCGAGTCCGGCATCGAGCGCCGCCTGGTGCAACGCCGTAAGCCGTTCCTTGTGGAAGGTCAGGTGGTAGTAGACCTTCAGCGGTTGCCACGGCTCGCCGCCGAGCTCGGCGTACCGCTCGGGATCACCCGCCGCCTCGAACGCCTCCATCGAGATCTCGTGTGTCCGGACGTGGTCGGGGTGGGGGTAACCGCCCTTCTCGTCGTACGTCAGGACGACGTGGGGCCGGAAGTCGCGGACGATCTTGACCAGCGGTGCCGCGGCGACCGGTAACGGTTGAGCAGCGAAGCTGTCCGGCGGTACCGGTGGCAGCGGGTCGCCTTCAGGCAGGCCAGAGTCGACGAAACCCAGCCAGTGGTGCTGGACGCCGAGGATTTCGGCGGCTTGCGCCATCTCAGCGATCCGTACGTCGTGGATTCGCTCGAGGATCTCCGGGCGGTCCATCGCCGGGTTGAGGATCGAGCCGCGCTCGCCGCCGGTGCAGGTAACGACCAGCACCTGTGCGCCCTCGCGGACGTAGCGGGCCATGGTGGCCGCTCCCTTGCTCGACTCGTCGTCGGGGTGCGCGTGCACGGCCAGCAGCCGCTGACCTGCACGCGGCAGCCTTCCGGCAACGGACACATCGAAAGGCATGGCAGCATTCTGCAGGACGCTGCGCGGGCAGCCGATCGGAAAGGGCGCGCGTGGCGGAACGAGTTAATACGCGGACAGTCGCGGCGGCGGAGCTGATCCGCCGGATGCCGACCGCCGGCTGGATCGTGCTGCTGATCGCCGGTGGGGTGATCACCGCTCTGATCGTCTCGGTGGTTGCGGTGCCGTCGAAGTCGGCGATCACCACCCAGCTCGCCGGCCTGCCCAGCGGCAGCACCGCACAACAGTTCAACGTGCGTTACGACATCGACAAGCCGTCGCACGCCGACGTGACCTGCACGGTCCAAGCACTTGGCGGGGACCACAGCGTGGTCGGCTCGATCAGCGATACGACACCGGCCCGGAACGACAGCAAGCGGAGCACTACGCGGCAGGTCACCGTGCCGACGACCAAGCAGGCCGTCAGCGCGCAAATCGTCGACTGCGAGATCACCGCGCGGCACTGAGCCTGTCACCGGAACGGCGGGGTGAGCGTTCGGTCGGGTAGCGTTCACGACCATGACGAACGAGGCGACGGGCGCGGCGCAAGCCATCTGGCTGACGCAGGTTGACTACGACCGCCTAACGGCCGAGCTCGCCGAACTGTCCGGTCCCGGCCGCGAAGAGATCGTGGCGAAGATCGAAATGGCGCGGGCTGAAGGCGACCTCAAGGAAAACGGCGGGTACCACGCCGCCAAGGACGAGCAGGGCAAGCTCGAATCGCGGATCCGCCAATTGACGCAACTGTTGCGCAACGCCCAGGTCGGCGAGGCCCCTGACACCGGTGGCAAGGCGGCCGCCGGCATGGTCGTCACGATCCGCTTCGACGGTGACGACGAGAGCGAGCGGTTCCTCCTCGGTTCGCGGGAGGCGTCGGCCGCGGGCATGACCGTGTACAGCCCGCAGTCCCCGCTCGGCGCAGCGGTCGTCGGCCACGGGGCGGGCGAGACGGTCTCGTATCAGACGCCGAACGGAAGCACGCTCAAGGTGACCATCGAGGACGTCGCGCCGTACGTCGGCTGACGCAGCCCGACTGCGAAAACTAGCCGCGAACCCCGAAGCCGGCCGCGACCAAGGCGGCGCGGATCTCGGCCGTATGGCTCTCGCCTGACGTTTCCAGCTGCACTGTCACCTCGGCCTCGCCGAGGTTCAGATCGGCGTTCATCCGGTGATGCTCGATGTCGACGACGTTCGCGCCGGATGAGGCCAGCAGGTCGAGCAGCCGCGCCAACGAGCCGGGCCGGTCGGAGATCGCGACCCGCAACGCGGGGTGCCGGCCGGCGGCGTTCAAGCCGTACGTGATGACTTTGCCGAGCAGCAGCGGGTCGATGTTGCCGCCGGAAAGCACCGCAACGACCGGCGGTTTGAAGTCGTGCGGCCGCTCGTATACCGAGGCCATCGCGGCGGCGCCGGCCGGCTCGACGACGAGCTTCGCGCGTTCCAGGCAGAGCACGAGCGCTCTGGACAGCGATTCGTCGGACACCGTGACGACCTCGTCGACAAGTTCCTGGACGTAGTCGTACGTGACCCGGCCCGGTCGATCGACGGCAATGCCATCGGCGATGGTCTGCATCAACGTCAACCCGACCGGATGGCCTTGGCGCAGGCTTTCCGGCCACGCCGCCGCACCCGCCGCCTGGACGCCGACGATCCGGACCTGCGGGCGAACGGCCTTGACTGCTGCCGCCACTCCGCTGATCAGGCCGCCGCCGCCGAGGCTCACGACGATCGTCGCCACATCCGGGCACTGTTCGAGGATCTCCAGCCCGACAGTGGCCTGGCCGGCGATCACGTCCGGGTGATCGAAGGGGTGGATCAGCACCCGCCCGGTCTGGGTGGCGAACTCGCTCGCGGCGGCAAGCGTGGCTTCGAGGGTCGCGCCGGCCAGCCGCACGTCTGCGCCGTAACCCCGGGTCGCGGCGATCTTGGGTAGGGCGGCCCCTTGCGGCATGAAGATCGTCGACGTCGTGCCCAGCAGTGTCGCTGCCAGCGACACGCCCTGCGCGTGGTTTCCGGCCGAGGCAGCGACGACCCCGGCCGCCCGAGTTGCGTCGTCCAGTCGGGCGATCCGGGTGTACGCGCCCCGGAGCTTGAATGAGCCGGTTCGCTGCAGGTTCTCGCACTTCAGTGACACCTTGCCGCCGACCAGTTCGGACAGCACGCGGGAACCTTCGATGGGCGTCATCCGCACCACGCCGGCGAGCGTCGATCGCGCCGCTTCGATGTTCGCAAGCGTCACGAAGGTCACGGATCATGGTCCCATCGCGGACACGGTTCGGCGTACCGTCGCGAACGTGTCGAGCACCGGCTGGCTACCGAGCGGCGACGTCGTCGTCGACGGCGTACGGCTGCGGGTCGTGGATTACGGCCGGGATTGCACCGACAGCACGGCGGACCCGAACGCCTGCCAGGCGATCGTGCTGCTCGCCGGACCGGACACCGACGGCTCGCTGTGGACCGGGGTCACGCGCGACTTATCGCCGGCCCATCGCGTGGTCGTTCCCGATCTGGTGGGACTCGGCGAGTCCGAAGCGCCGGTCGACACCGCCCCGTATCCGCTGGCCCGCCAGGCGCAGCGCCTGCTCCTGTTGCTGGACCTCCTCGGCATCGATCGTTTCGCCGTGACCGGGCACGGGCTCGGTGCCGCGGTCGGCGTACACCTCGCCGCTCTCGCGCCACCCCGGGTTCGAGCCCTCGTCGCGTTATCCGGACCGCTGCACAGCGACGTGTGGGCACCGCCGAAGGCGGGGTCTCGTTGGCGTCCGGGCGGTGACCGCCAACGCGGCAAACGGAACTTCCTGCGCGCGGTCGACATGCCCGCCGTCGAACGGATGGTGGCGCTCGTCCGCGGCACACCCGCGCTCGTCCTGTGGGGGGAGAACGATCACTCGCTGTCTACGTCGTACGGCCAGCGAGTCGCCGCGGCCCTCGCTGCGGAGTGGGTTCCGATTTCGGATGCCGGCCACCGGCTGCCGGTCGAGCGCCCGGAGCGGGTTGCCGAGGAGATCCACGCCTTCGTCGGCAGCGTGGGTTAGCCCACATCAACGACGATCCGCCCGCGATCTCCCTTCATGCCGATCGAACGCGATCGTCACGAGCAGAGCGATACCAGCCATGATCCCGCCTAGGCCGGCCAGCAGGATGACGCCGCCGCCGATATCGGATGGACCGCCGAGCTCCAGGACTTTGTAGAGCACAACCAAGGTGACGCCGCCAGCCGTCGCGAACAACCCCCACAAGTACGACCAGCTACTGCGCATTCGCGGTACTCCGTCCGTCATCAGCCCGCGGACCAGTAACGCCCGTCCTCGGTGAGTACCAGTGCGGCCGCGCCGACCAGTCCGGCTTCCTGACCGAGCGCGGCCGGCACGACACGCACGCTGCGCGCGTAGTGCATCCGAGCGTGCAGCCGGAACGCTTCGTCAAGCGGGTCGAAGAGCAGCGGTCCGGCCTGCGCCAGGCCGCCCCCGACGGTCACCACTTCGAGATCCAGCAGGTGCGTCGCGCCGGCAATCGCGATGCCCAAGGCGCGGCCGGCCCGGACCAACGCCGCCTTCGCGATGGGATGGCCCCGCGACGCGTCGTCACTGAGGTCGCGAGCCGTCGTACTGGCGGCCACTCCTGGTCGCCAGCCCTGCTCCAACGCCCACGCGGCGATGGCCGGACCGCGCGCGATCGCTTCGAGGCAACCGCGGCCGCCGCACGTACAGGGCGGTCCGTCGGGGTCAACCACGACGTGGCCGATGTGCCCGGCGTTACCGCTGGCGCCGTCGATCAGCCGTCCACCCAGCACCAGACCGCCGCCGACGCCGGTCGACACCACCATGCCGAGGACGTTGTCCCGCCCTCGACCAGCGCCGCGCCAGTGCTCCCCCACCGCGAACGCGATCGCGTCGTTGTGCACCCGAACCGGAATGCCGTCGAGGAGCTCCTCCAGCCGGTCCCGCAGCGGGAACCCGTCCCAAGCCGGGATGTTCAGTGGCGATACGACACCGTCCGGCCACAGCATTGGCCCGCCGCAACCCACCCCGACGCCGGTGATCGACTCGGGCGTGCGGGCCAACGTTTCACCGATGACGGACGCGATCGTCGACCACAGGCCCTCGGCGTCGAGGTCGGTCGGCGTCTGGATTCGCGACGAGACCAGGATGCGGCCGCCGGAATCGACGATCCCGGCGGCGATCTTCGTACCGCCGACGTCCAGAGCCAGGACCGGGCCCACGTCACATCTCCTTACGTGCGCTTCCCCTCCCGAGCGCCGAGCGCGGCCGGGTCTGGAGTCATCCTTCCACCGCATGTCCCCACCGCCCGGTATCCAGACGTAGGGTCAGGAAGTGGACCAACCGCCGAACATCACCACCCTCCGCGAACTGCGCGGCAGCGGCCACGAGCTGCGCGGCGTCAAGGCGGAACTCCGTGACAACCTGCTGGCCCGGCTCGCCGCCGGCGAAGATCCGTTTCCGGGCATCGTCGGCTTCGAGAAGACCGTGCGTCCACAGGTCGAACGAGCGATCCTCGCCGGACACGACATCGTGCTGCTGGGCGAGCGCGGCCAGGGCAAGACGCGACTCATCCGGACCCTGGTCAACCTCCTCGACGAGTGGACGCCGGTCATCGAGGGCTCCGAGCTGTCCGAACATCCGTACGCGCCGATCTCGACCTGGGGCCGCCGGGTCATCGCTGAGCGCGGCGAAGACACCCCGGTCGCCTGGAAGCACCGCGACAGCCGGTACGGCGAGAAGCTGGCCACGCCGGATACCAGCGTCGGCGACCTGATCGGCGACGTCGACCCGATCAAGGTGGCCCAGGGGCGGACACTCGACGACCCGGAAACCGTGCATTACGGCCTCATCCCACGGACGAACCGCGGCATTTTCGCTATCAACGAGCTGCCCGACCTGGCCGAGCGAATCCAGGTCGCGCTGCTCAACGTCCTCGAAGAACGCGACATTCAGATCCGCGGCCACCTCCTGCGGCTCCCGCTGGATGTGTTCGTCGTGGCCAGCGCCAACCCGGAGGACTACACGAACCGGGGCCGCATCATCACGCCGCTCAAGGACCGGTTCGGCGCCGAAGTGCGGACCCACTACCCGCTACGCCTCGACGACGAGCTCGCGCTGATCACCCAGGAGGCCGTTCTCGACTGGACCGGTCACCTCGGAAAACCCGTCGTACCAGCACATTTGATTGAGGTGGTGGCCAGATTCACCCGGGCGGTCCGGACGGCGCCGAACGTCGACACCCGCAGCGGCGTCAGCGCCCGGTTCGCCGTTGCGGCCGCCGAGACGATCGCCGCGTCGGCCGTCCGGCGGGCCGCGATCACCGGCGAGCCCGAAGCCGTCGCACGGGTCAGCGACCTGGCAGCGGTCATCCCGTCGGTCCGGGGCAAAGTCGAGTTCGACCAGCTCGAGGAAGGCCGCGAGGCCGAGTTGCTGGCCCACCTGCTCCGTAAGGCCGTCGCCGACACGTTCCGCGCCCGGCTCGCCGGTACGGATTTCACCGGCCTGCAAGACCGGTTCGCCGAAGGGGGGACGGTCGAGACCGGCGACCTCGTTCCGGCATCCGAACTGCTGAACAGCCTGGGCCCGATCTCCGGGCTGGCGCAGATCTTGTCGGCCCTCGGCATCGAGGAGGAATCGCCGGGCCTGGCCGCGGCGGCGCTGGAGTTCGCCCTCGAAGGCCTGCACCTGCAGCGACGCCTGTCGAAGGAGGAACTGCCCGGGCGCTCGGTGTACGGCGGTTGATGGACGTGACAAACAATGGCGGCTGATCCATGGGCGGGCGAGTACCGGTACGGGCCGTGGGACGGCGGGCCGGACCCGCTGGCACCACCGTTTGACCTCGCCGGCGCGCTCGACCGGATTGGCGATCGCGTCATGGACGGCGCGACTCCGCGCCAGGCCTTGAACAGCCTGCTCCGTCACGGCGACCAGGGCCGCCGCGGCCTCGACGACCTGCTGCGGCAGATACGACGGCAGCAGCGCGAACTCCGTAACCGCGGTCAACTCGACGGGACGCTCGAAGAAGTACGCCGACTTCTCGACCAGGCTGTTGGCCAGGAGCGCGCTGAGCTGTTCCCCGACCCCGACGACGCTGCCCGGCTGGCCGAAGCCGAACTCGACTCGCTGCCGAGCGACCCGGCCCGTGCCGTACGTCAACTCGCCGACTACCCGTGGCGCAGCGACGAGGCGCGCCAGACATACGAACAGATCCGCGACCTGCTGCGGCGCGAGGTCCTCGACAGCCAGTTCCGCGGGATGAAGGAGGCCATGGCCGGGGCGACGCCCGAGGACATGGCCGCGTTGAAAGACATGCTCGCCGACCTCAACGCCATGCTCGAGGCCGAGGCGCGCGGGGAGGACACGACCGGACAGTTCGAGGAGTTCATGGCCAAACACGGCCAGCACTTTCCGGAGAACCCGCAGTCGCTGGAGGAACTGACCGACGCACTTGCGCGCAGAGCCGCTGCGGCACAGCGGATGTTGCAGTCGCTGAGCCCCGCGCAGCGACAGGAGCTGGCCGACCTGATGTCGACGGCCATGGAAGACATGGGCCTCGCGGCCGAGATGTCCCGCCTCCAGTCCGCGTTGCAGGCCGCGCGACCGGACCTGAACTGGGGCCAGCGCGGCCGGGGCGAGCAGATGTCCGGCGACGAGCAACTCGGCATCGGCGACGCAACGTCGGCACTGGAGGAGTTGGCCCAGCTCGACGAACTCGCCCAGGTGTTGGGACAGGACTACCCCGGCGCCACCCTCGAGGACATCGACCCGGAGGCGGTACGCAATGCGCTCGGCCGGCAGGCCGTGGACGACCTGCGTGCCCTCCAAGCGATGGAACGCGAACTCGAACGCCAGGGTTACCTCAATCGCACCGGCGGCCGTCTCGAACTCACGCCCAAGGCGATCCGGCGGATCGGCGCCTCGGCGCTGGCGCGAGTGTTCTCCGACCTCGACGCACGGGGGCGGGGCAACCACGACATTCGCGACGCTGGTGCGGCCGGCGAGAGAACGGGCGCCTCCCGACCGTGGCAGTTCGGCGACGAGCAACCGCTGGACGTCGTTCGAACGGTCCGTAACGCCGTGCTTCGCACCGGGCCGGGGCCGGTCCAGCTGCAGGTCGACGATTTCGAAGTGGTGGAGACGGAGCGGCGGACGGCCTCGGCGGTGTGCCTGCTGATCGACCTGTCGTGGTCGATGTCGCTGCGCGGTACCTGGGGGGTCGCGAAGGCGACGGCATTGGCCTTGCACAGCTTGATCACCACCCAGTTCCCGCAGGACGAGGTCGTCGTGATCGGGTTCAGCGACTACGCCCGGGAGATCCGGCCCACCGAACTCGTCGGCCTTGAGGTGCAGATGGTTCAGGGCACCAACCTGCAGCACGCGCTGGTCATCGCCGGGCGGCACCTCGCGAAGTTCCCGGACCACGATCCGGTCGTCCTCTGCATCACCGACGGCGAGCCAACCGCTCACCTGATGCGGGACGGCACGCCGTACTTCTGCTGGCCGCCGGATCCCGAGACCCTCGAACTCACGATGGCGGAGGTCGACCGGATGACCCGCCGCGGCGCGACGATCAACGTCTTCATGCTCGACGACGAACCGCGGCTGGTCGAGTTCGTCGAGGGGCTGGCGCGCCGTAACGGCGGCCGGGTCTTCTCCCCCTCCCCGGAACGGCTGGGGTCGTACGTCGTCAGCGACTTCCTACGGATCCGCGGCGGCCCCCGCCGCGCCGGCTGAGCCGCAGGCCGTAAGGTCGAAGCGTGGATCTCATCACCTCATTGCATGTCATCGCCGCGGTCTTCCTGATCGGCCCGCTGGTCTTTGCCGCGTCGGCCAGCCCGCGCGCGTTGCGGTCCGGGGCAGAAAGCCTGGGAACATTGAAGTTTTTGGCCAAGACCACGCAGGTCTACGGATACGCGAGCCTGTTGGTGGTGGTGCTGGGCATGGCGAACGTGCGACGTTCCAACGGCATCACGTTCTCGCAGACCTGGGTGTGGCTGTCGTTGGTACTGACCGTGGTGGCGATCGGAATCTTCGTGCTGCTGGTCGCCCCGGCGCAGAAGGCGGCCGCGACGGACATCACCGAGGGCCGGAGCCCCGCCGGCCGGCTCCCGCTGATCGCCGCGGGCAGCGGTATCGCCTCGCTGGCGCTGGCTGTCGTGGTCTTCCTGATGATCTACAAGCCGGGTCTCGGCGGCTGACATGACCGTCGCTGACTGGACGGACGACGCCCGCTACTTCGAGTACACCAGCGCCGCGAACCCGATCGGTTCCGGCCAGATCTCCCGCGTTCCGCTGCGCCAGTTCGGCGCAGAACTGCACGCGGACGGCGCGACGCGAGTCGTCCCCCTCGACCTTTCCGATGAGCTCGGCATCACCGCCGGTCCGGCAACGAGTCCGGGCCTGCTGGCGAATTTCGTCCGCATCGTCAGCGGTGAATCGCTCGAGACGAGTCCGAATGCCACGTCCGAGCTGTATTACGTCATGAGCGGGTCGGGCATGTCGACGATCAACGATCAGTCGATCCGCTGGGAGAAGGGCGATCTTTTCGTCCTTCCTACCGGCTCCCGTTCCCGGCACTGTGCCGTTGACGACGCCGTCTTCTACTGGGTGACGGACGAGCCACTGTTGCGATATCTCGGCGTGCAGGCCGCCGAACCTCGGTTCAGGCCGACGAAGTTCCCGCGGGCGGACATGGTCGCCGAGCTACAGAAGATCGCCGATCGGCCAGGAGCGAACGACAAGAACCGGGTCAGCGTCCTGATGGCGAACGCCGACCAGCCTCAGACGTTGACCGTGACCCACGTGCTGTGGGCGATGCTCGGTCTGCTGCCGATCGGCCAGGTGCAGCGGCCGCACCGGCACCAGTCCGTCGCGCTCGACCTGATCCTCGATTGTCAGCCCGGTTGCTACTCGTTGGTGGGCGATCGCCTCGACGATCGCGGCAACATCGTCGACCCGGTCCGAGTCGACTGGGAACCGGGCGGCGCCTTCGTCACCCCACCGGGCAAATGGCACGCCCACCTGAACGAGTCCGGCCACGACGCGTACCTGCTCCCGATCCAGGACGCCGGATTGCACACGTATCTGCGTTCACTCGACATCCGATTCAGCGACCGCCGCTGACGGCTCGTACGACGACGCGCCCGACCAGGCTGCTCGCGACGCGGCTATTCCACGGTGGCTACGCCGACAGGACAGCTGACACCGGTGGCATGCACCGGGCAGTAGCCGTACGGAACCTTCTTCAGGTACTGCTGGTGATAATCCTCGGCCAGGTAGAACTCGCCCGCCATCACGATTTCGGTGGTGATCTCGCCGTAACCGGCCTCGCGCAGCCGCGGCGCGAACCGTTCCCGGCTCGCCTTCGCCGCGGCGAGCTGCGCCTCGGTGGTGGCGTAGATGCCGCTGCGGTATTGGGAACCGACGTCGTTGCCCTGCCGCATCCCCTGCGTCGGGTTGTGGTTCTCCCAAAAGTGCTTGAGCAACTCCTCGTAACTCACCTTGGCCGGATCGAAGATCACTCGGACCGCTTCGGTGTGGCCGGTCTGACCGGTGCAGGTCTCCTCGTACGTGGGATTCGGCGTGAAGCCACCGGTGTAGCCGGCGGCCGTCGTCCAGACGCCGGGGATCTCCCAAAACTCCTTCTCCGCCCCCCAAAAACAACCCAACGCAAAGATCGCGGTCTCGAAGCCGGCCGGAGCCGGGCCGTTGATCGGCGTGCCCAGGACCGCGTGATCGCCCGGCTGCATGATCGGACCCTGCCGGCCGGGCAGCGCGTTCTCAGGCTCGGGGATGGTCACCTTGTCTCGTCCGAACAGCATGGGCTCTCCAGTTGCCAGGGGGTTTCAGTATGGCTCCGAAACACGGTTCATGCGTGCGGCCGTACGCTCAGCGCCCTCACAGGTGCACACCCGACGTCCGCCGGTACTGTCGAGGTATGGCTTCCCGACGCCCGCACCTGACCCGCCGTCATCTGCTGTCCGGCGCCGCCGCTGTCACGGCGGTCGTGACGGAACTCCTGGCCGCGCAGGCACTTGCCGCGTCTCGTCGGCAGTACGCCGCCGCCGACTCGGCACCCGAGATGGACGCGTACTTCGGAGATCCCGCCGAACCGGCGCTGCACCTGGTGATGCTCGGCGACTCGACCGCTGCCGGGATCGGCGCCAATGCCGTCGAAGAGTCCGTCGGCGGTCACCTCGCGAACCTCGTGGCGGCCGAACACCGGTATGTCCACCTGTCGAGCGTCGCGGTGTCCGGCTCCCGGACCGGCGACCTCGGCCCGCAGGTCTCCCGCGCCCTGCTGACCAAGCCGGATGTAGCCGTCGTGCTGGTCGGCGCGAACGACGCCACGCACGGAACGTCGCCGCGACGCGTGCGGCCCGCGCTGGTCGGCGCCATCAGACGACTCCGGTCGGCCGGCGTTCCGGTCGTCCTAGGCACCTGTCCGGACCTGGGTGCGGCCCGCGCCGTCGCCCGCCCGCTACGCGATCTGCTGGCTGCGTACGGGCGGCTGATCGCCGAAGTGCAGGCGACCGCGGCAATCCGGGAGGGCGCGGTGGTCGTCGACCTCGCCGCTGCGACCGGGCCCGTGTTCCGGGCCGAACCGCAGGCGACGCTGTCGAGCGACGCGTTCCACCCGAGCAGCGCCGGCTACGACCTGTGGGCGCGCGCGTTGCTCCCCGGCGTGCGGCGTGCGGTCACGATCCCGGTCTGACCTGCGGCGGCCACAGGTCGTCGTAGCACTCGCGCACCGCAGTCAGCGCCGCACCGGCCGACGCCCCGACGCCCGGCGCCGTCACGACATCCCGCACCAGCACGGCGATCTGATCGCCCAGCGCGTGGACGCCGATGTCGTGGGGCCGGATCCCGGGCGGAGCGCCCGTTCCGGCGGCCCGGCCCAGGTCAGCCAGCACGCCGACGAGGGCCCGTAGCCGTTGCTCGCGGGTGCGTCCGTCGACAAGGTGCGCGCCGAACCAGGCCGGGTTGACACCCCTCAGCCGCTCGACCAGGCGCCGGCCCTCGTCAACCAGCCTCGACTGAGGGTTCGACGTCGACTCCATGGGCCCAGGTTCCCAGGCGGCAACAACGCGGTGGCAAGGGGCCTTGCCGAGGCGCCCCGGACAGGAGCAGGCTCCTCCCATGCACCACACGCCGCAAACCCACGCGAGCCTGCTGGCTCGCATCCCCGAAGTGACCGGTCAAGGGCTGCAGCACTGGTTCAGCTGTCTCGAAGCCGGACCGGCGCTGATCCGCTCTGATGAACGGGCACGGTGGCTGTCCGACGAGCACACCCTGCCCGCGGCGTACGCGGCGGCGATCGTCGACGAACACGAACGCCGCCGACAGGCCGCCCGGGGGTAACGTCGGAGCCCGTGGATCTCGACGGCGCAATCGACTTCGTCAACTCGCACCACCACGCGGTCATCGCGGTACGCCGTCAGGACGGCACGCCGGCGATGTCGCCCGTCGTGGTCGGCGTTCTGGACGGCAGCTTCGCGATCAGCAGCCGCGAGACCGCGTACAAGGTGCGCAGTCTTCGGCGGGATCCGACGGCGTGGCTGTGCGTCCTGCCCGACGGCTTCTTCGGCGAGTGGATCCACATCGCCGCGACCGTCGAGATCGTCTCGATGCCCGACGCGTTGGAGCCGCTGATCGCGTACTACCGCGAGGTCGTCGGCGAACACCCCGACTGGGACGATTACGCGGAAGCGATGCGCCGCGAACAGCGGGTGCTGCTCCGGCTGACGCCGACCGCGATCGGCCCGACTGTCAGAGGCTGACCGCTTCGCTCAGTGCTTACCGACCAGTAGCCCGCGGGTGCTCAGCACCCGGCGCTCGATCGGGCGGAACACCAGCAGCTCAACGGCCAGGCCGACCAGCAGGATCACCCAGATGACGCCGAGTTCGATGCTCATGTCCGACAGCGACCGGCCCTGCTCGAGCAGCTGACCCAGCCCAGCGCCCAACCGCGGCGACTGCGCGATCAGTTCGGCGGCCATCAACGATCGCCACGAGAACGCCCAGCCCTGACGTAGACCGCCCATGTACGCCGGCAGCGCCGCGGGAAGCAGGACGTGCCGGGCCAAGGTCAGCCCACGGGCGCCCAGGATGTGGCCGACCCGCAGGTAGAGCGGCGGGACCTGCTCGAGGCCGCTCGCCATACCGGCCGCGATCGAGGGCACCGCGCCGAGTAGGACGACGAAGTAGAGCGTGGTCGGCGTGATGCCGAACCAGATCACCCCGACCGGTATCCATGCCACCGACGGCAGGCTCTGCAGGCCGGACACGATCGGCCCGATGCCAGCCTTGACGAGCTTGATCCGGCCCATCGCCAAGCCCAGCGGCGTACCGATACCGATCGCGATCACAAAGCCCAGCGCGCACCGGCCGACGCTGTTACGCACCGCTTCCCACAGCTGGCCGTTGGCACGAAGCCCCCACAGGCTGTCCCAGCTGTCGCGGGGGCTCGGCAGGTTGTAGTCGGGCTGGACGTGCAGCGAGAAGACCAACTGCCAGATGCCGATCACGATCGCGATCGCAACGATCGGCGGAACTGCGGACGACACCACGCGGCGCCACCGCGGCGTCGCCTGGTGCAGCTCGGTTTCCAGCGCGTCCAAACCGGCGAGTTCGTCCCAGGTCGGGTCGACCGGCGGGTTCGACGTCAACAGGTCCTCGGGGACCGGCGCTTCAGTGGGCATGGCGCGCGATCTCCGTCCGGAGCGCGTCGGTGATCTCGCGGGCCAGGTCAGCGACCTCCGGGTCACCGATCTTGCGTCCGGCGATCGAGCCGACCTGCCATTCCTTGAGCACCCGGCCGGGCCGGGACGAGAGCAGCACGATCCGCTGGCCGAGCCGGATCGCCTCGCGGACGTTGTGGGTGACGAACATGATCGTCAGGCCGGTCTCGTGCCAGACCCGGACGAGTTCGTCGTGCAGGGCGTCGCGGGTGATCGCGTCGAGCGCCGCGAACGGTTCGTCCATCAGCAGCACCGACGAGTCCTGCGCGAGCGCCCGGGCCATTGCGACCCGCTGGCGCATGCCGCCTGACAGCTCGTGCGGTCGGGCCTTGGCGATGTCGCCGAGCCGGACGAGCTTCAGCAGCTCCTGCGCCCGAGTCTTCCGGGCCGCCTTGTCCACGCCGCGGAGCCGAAGCGCGAGTTCGACGTTCGCCCGCCCGCTCAGCCACGGATAGAGCGCCGGCTCCTGGAACATCAGCGCAGGCCGGGCACCGCCGACATCGATCGAGCCGGCACTGACCTTCTCCAGCCCCGCGATGAGGTTCAGCAACGTCGACTTGCCGCACCCGCTCGCGCCCAGCACACAGACAAACTCACCCGGCGCGACGTCGATCGAGACGTTATCGAGCACGATCGGCCCCTTGCCGAATCGCTTACTGACGCCCGAGATCCGCACGACGGGCGTCGTAGCGGCCGCATCCGAGACGACCGGAGCACCGGTTGCGATGGTCATCGCCACACCTTCCTAGCCTTACGGCTACAACCCCGCAGTGCTGACCGCGGGCTTCCCCTGCTCCTTGAGGAGCTGGTTCAGGATCGACAGGTCGAAGATCCCCTTGAGATCCGCCGACTTGGTCGTGCCTGCCGCGACCGCGTGGTCCTGTTCAACTTTGAGCGACGACGCGATCGGATCGACCGTCGGCGTGATCTGCTCGAACGAGCGGTCGATCACGTTCTGGGCGAGTGCCTTTCCTGACAGCGTCGTCAGCTGGGCGTTAACCGCAGCTTCCGCACCAACTTTATCGGAATTAATGTAATCGATGGCCTGCAGCTCTCCAGCCAGCAGGGCCTTGATCGTCTGCGGGTGGTCCTTGACGTACGACTTCTTCGCGATCAGGACGGTCGTCGTGAACTTGCCGTCCGGCCACAGCGACTTCTCGTTGAGCAGTTCCTTGCCGCCGCCCTCGAGAATCAGCCGGGAGGCGTACGGCTCAGGAACCCAGGCACCATCGATCTTGCCGGCCTTGAACGCAGTCACGGTCGTCGCGTTGTCCTGCGGAATGATGTTCACGTCACCGCCGGTCGTCGTGACCTTGTAGCCCTTGCTGGCGAGGTATGCCCGGAGCGCGACATCCTGCGTGTTGCCCAGTTGGGGCGTGGCGATGTTCTTGCCCTTGAGCTGGTCGGGCGAGGTGATCGACGGGTTGACGATCAGCGACGCGCCGCCGGACACCGCTCCCCCGATCACGACGAAGTCGCCGTGGCTCTGGACGAACGCGTTGATCGCGGGGCTTGGGCCGATGAATCCGGCGTCGATGCTGCCCCCGAACAGCGCCTCGACCTCAGCGGGGCCGGCATTGAAGACCTGCGTGCTGAGCTTCGTCGCACCGAGCTGCTGCGCGAAGAACCCCTTCTCCACCCCGACGAGAGCGGGCGCGTGGGTGACATTCGCGAAGTACCCCAGGCGGAGTTCGCTCGCCGGAGTTCCGGTTCCTGCCGCCGCGTTCGCGTTCGAGCTGCTCGAGCCACAGGCCGCGAGCACCGCAAGCAGCGGGCTCAAGGCAAGGGCAGCAATCAAGGGACGGCGGGTTCGCATCTGACTTCCTTTACGGCGTGTGGTCCGATCATGTTGACGCCCGAACCGATAAATCGGATCGGGCTGATCGACTTTATCGCCGTCTCAGATACTTGACAAATCCGATCGGAAATAAGCCCCGGTCAGCGCCGCTGCCACGCGTCGTCGTCGGCGACGAGCCGGCGGACGGCGTTGGGCAGTTTGCCGGCCGCGACATCGGCCAGCGTGGTGTGTTCGAGGACCAGCCGCATGCTCGCCCGCACCGCGACCCAGACTTCGCGCATCGCCGCTGCGGCGCCCGGGTACTCCAGCGCGTCGACGTACTGTCCGGACAGCGTGGCCAGCGGTCCGTCGATCGCCCTGATCACGTCGGCGATGGTGATGTCCTTGGCCGGGCGCGCGAGGACGTATCCGCCTTCGGGTCCGCGGACACTGCGCACCAGACCGGCGAGGCGGAGCTGGCCGAGAATTCCGGCCAGGAAAGGTCCGGCGATGTGCTGGTTCTCGGCCAACCGGTCGGCCGGCACCGGACGGTTGCTACCGCCGGAACTGAGCGCGGCGAGTTCGACCAGGGCGCGGATCGCGTAGTCGGCCTTGGCTGGAATACGCACGCGACGCGCTCCTTCTGCTGGCCGATGAGTCGCCGTTGACCTTACTAGGACAGCGCCCCGCCGTACCCGGGGTGGGACTCGAGCCCCGCGCCGCTCTCAAGACGTAGAGTGTCAGGCGATACAGGCCTTATACGGCCCAAACCCTGAGCCTGCTGAGAACGCCGTGTTCGACCAGTTGCCCTGCAAGAGCCACTGGGATCCGTTGGTCAGCGTTGATACGCCACTGAACGTCCACGCACACTTGTCGGCGTTCTCAGCACCCTGCCTGTCGTACCAGGCGTTGAGCTGTGGGTCCGTGATGGTCTCAGACAGTTCATGGCCGGACACATTCGCGAGCGCCGATAGGCCCTGGGAGTGCCCGGTCGCCGTGTCCCCGGGATTGCAGCCGGCGTCACCGTCGAGGTTGAAGAAGAAGCCGAACTCCACGCTGACGCCGTTGTATGTTCCGGCGCTGTGCCAGGCGCAGTAGCCCGCGCTGCCGCGCTTGGTGTCGACGTACACCGGGTAGTAGGCGCCGGCCGTCAACTGACCGCCGGTCGCCTTGATGACCTCGTTGAAGACATCAGCGGTCGAGGGGGCACGGCGCGGCCCCGCTGCCGTATCGACAACGTCGCCGGCCCATGTCACTGACGTCGAAACGTTGCCAACGCTGTCGTAGTACTCGGTGTTCGTGGCGGCGTACCCAGAGCCACCGACGCCTCGGTAGAACGACTGCAGCCCCGTGCGCTTGTCACCGACGAATGCCGGATCGGACCAGGACGTACCCCAGTAGATCGGGCTGACGCTCACTCCGTGCGAGACCGCACCGTTGTGCCACGTCAGCAGCGGTGCAGACCCCGCAGGCCCTGACGTTCGGGCAAGTCCCGGGGCAGCGTTCTCGCGCGAGGGAACGACACCCTGCGCTCCGCCGACAACCACCCTGGGATCAGCGCGCTCGGCGTATGCCGCCGACGCCCCGCCGACGAGAACAGAGGTCGCCACAGCGACCAGGAAGACTGAACGCGGGGCACTGCGCATGGCTGGCTCCGTTTCACGGGTGAGATCGACGGCACAGTACGCCGATCATGACCTTTGCGCGCTAGCCTGCGTGCGCCCGCGTCGACCCACCACCCGGCCGAGCACGCGAACTACCCGCCTGACCTGCGACGCCTGTACCCGGGGTGGGATTCGAACCCACACGCCCTTGCGGGCCACGGCTTTTAAGGCCGCTGCGTATGACCATTCCGCCACCCGGGCGTTGGGCCAGCTTATTCGTCAGCTGCCGGACGCCGCCGCCCGGAACGCTGCCTTGGGGTCGGCGAACTGCCCGAGCGATACCGCCTCGCGGCGGAAGAACAGCGCCAGCGTCCAGTCACTGATGACCCGAGCCTTGCGGTTGAACGTCGGTACCCAGATCAGGTGATACGAGCGGTGCATGAACCAGGCGATCGGTCCGCGCAGCTTGATTCCGTAGACCTCGGCCACGCCCTTGTGCAGTCCGAGCGAGGCGACTGAACCGGCATACGCGTGCTTGTAGTCGTGCAGGTCCTCCCCGCGGATGCTGCGAATGATGTTGTCCGCCAGCACTTTTGCCTGCCGTACGGCGTGCTGGGCGGACGGGCCACACATCACGCCCGGTTCCTTCGTCAGGTCCGGCACCGCGGCGCAGTCCCCGGCACTCCACGCGCCGTCCGCGCCGACGACCCGCAGGTTCGCAGCGCACGCCAGCCGGCCGCGCTCGTCCAGCGGCAGCCCGAACCGCGCCAGATCTGGGCTCGCCTTGACCCCTGCCGTCCAGACCAGCGTCTCGGCATCGAATTCCACCCCGTTCGACAGCACGACGTGGCCGCCGACGCATGACTCGAGCCGCGTATCCAGGTGCACTTCCATGCCGCGTGAGCGGAGCTGGTCGAGGGTGTACGCCCCAAGGCCGTCGCTGACTTCCGGCAGGATCCGGCCGCTGGCTTCGACGAGCACCCACCGCATGTCTTCGGGCCGAACGCCGCCGTAGTAGCGGCAGGCGTCGCGGGCCATGTCCTCGAGTTCGGCGAACGCCTCGATGCCGGCATAGCCACCGCCGACGAACACGAAGGTGAGGGCGCGACGGCGTAGGCCTTCGTCGATGCTGGAGGCGGCCGCATCCATCCGGGACAGCACGTAGTTACGGAGGTAGACCGCCTCCGCGACGGTCTTGAACCCGATGCCCATCTCGGCCAGGCCCGGAATGGGCAGCGTCCGGGCGACCGACCCCGGCGCGACGACCACGTGGTCGTACGGCAACGGGAACGGCTCACCTTCGGCGGGCGTAATCGTCGCCTGCCGCTGCGCGTGATCGAGCCCGACCACCGCGCCGGTGATCACCCGGCAGTGCTTCAGCACCCGCCGAAGTGACACCACGACGTGCCGTGGCTCGAGGCTGCCGGCGGCGGCCTCGGGCAGGAACGGCTGGTACGTCATGTACGAGTGCGGGTCGACGAGTGTGATCGTCGCTTCGCCCCGGCGCAGGCGCAGCTTCTTCTGCAGGCGAAGCGCCGTGTACATGCCGACGTAACCACCACCGACGACAAGGATCTGGCGAGGTGCGTTCGGGGTGGCCACGGTCCGACGCTACCCGCGAAGACCTTCGCGATGCCCGCTGGCAGCCAGCTCGTTGGCCCGGGTAAAGACCGCGTCGAACATCGGCTCGGTCAGCACGCCCGTGAACGTGTTCTGCTGGCTGGGGTGATAGCTGGCGATGACAGTCAGCTCGCCACAGCGGGCCTCGGCGCCGTGACCGAACCGCACCTTGTTCGTCGGTGCCCCGAATCCGGTGCGGGCAAGCGCCGGAAAGACCGCCTGCCAGGCGAACGCGCCGAGGGCGACGACCACCCGAAGGGTCGGTGCAAGCAGGGTCAGTTCGCGATCCAGCCAGGGCGCGCACGTGTCGCGTTCTACGGGAGTCGGTTTGTTCGCGGGCGGCGCGCACCGAACCGCTGCCAGCACCCGGGCCCGGGTCAACGCGAGCCCGTCGTCCCGGCGGACGGATGTCGGCTGGTTCGCCAAGCCGGCGCCGTACATGGCCTCGTACAGCCAATCGCCCGATCGATCGCCGGTGAAGACACGTCCTGTTCGGTTCGCCCCGTGCGCGGCCGGGGCCAGTCCTACGACGGCGATGGCGGCGGCCGGGTCGCCAAAACCCGGCGCGGGACGTCCCCAGTACTCCTCTTCGCGATACGCGGCACGCTTCTCGATCGCCACGGTCTCCCGCCAGGCGACCAGCCGTGGGCAGGCCCGGCACTCGCTGATCAAGGCGTCGAGGTGTTCCATCGAGTTAGCCGTCTCGGCGAGCTGCACAACGTCGGATGCGGACTTCGCAGCCACACAGGATTCTCCCAGGAACACGGAACCTCCGTCCCACATGTAACTCAGTCGGCATTAAGCCTTGGGGGCGAACGTAATCAGCGAACCAGAAGCGGTCGAATGACGGAGGACGAAATGGACGAGCCCAGCAGCGGCGAGCAGCAGGAGCAGCCCGTGCCCCCGCCGGATGCTGCCGGGCCGGCGAGTGAGAGCACCCCCACCCCGACCTGGTTCGATGCGTTTCCGCAGGGCGAGGCCGAGGTTGCGTCCGACTCCGCGGCTCCGGTCGACGTCACGCCGCCGGCGACGTACGCCGTCGATGAGGGCTCCGACGTGCCGCCCGGCCCGAGCGCCGAGCCGGTGAAACGCCGCGGCCCCATGGCGGTCGTCCGCAACCGCGGCGTGCAGGTGGGAGCCGGGATCGTCGCACTGGTCATCGCAACGTCCGCAACGACGGGCGTCGTCGTCCACTCACTCGACGGCCGGTCGACCCCCGTCGTCCACAGCACGGTCGACGCGGTCGCGAAGACAACCAGCACGACGTCCGTGAAGGCGGCGCTCGCCAAGATCACGCCGTCGGTCGTGCTGATCCAGGACACCATCGCGCAGTCCGGCGGTGGCGGCTTCGGCAGGACCACCACCGCCGCCGGCACCGGGATGATCGTGTCGTCCGATGGCTTGGTGCTGACGAACGCGCACGTCGTCAACGGCGCGACCAACATCACGGTCACGCTGTCCGACAAGAGCACGCATTCGGCGACCTTGGTCGGCATTGACACCACCGCCGACATGGCAGTCATCAAGATCGCTGGGGTCTCGAACCTGACCCCCGTCACGTTCGCCAAGTCCGCCGACGCGGAGGTCGGCGATGCGGTCATCGCGGTCGGCAACGCCGAGGCGCTGGGCAACACCCCGTCCGTCACCACCGGCATCATCTCCGCCAAGAACCGGACGCTGAGTGACAGCAGCAGTTCGTTGAGCGGATTGCTGCAGACCGACGCCGCGATCAGCCCCGGCAACAGCGGTGGTCCGCTGGTCGACATGAACGGCAACGTGGTCGGCATGAACACCGCCGTGCAGACCGGAAGCGCGAACGAGCCCGCCGCCAACATCGGCTTCTCGATCGCCAGCGACAAGATCACGGCCGCGCTGCCCAGCCTCGAAGCGGGCAAGAACGCGTCGTCCGGGGGGCCGACAACCAACCGGGGCTTCCTCGGGGTCAGCGTGTCTGACAACACGGGCGGCGGTGCGCTCGTCAACGGCGTGACCGCGAACGGGCCAGCCGCCGCGGCCGGAATACAAGCCGGCGACGTCATCACCGCACTCGACGGTACGAGCATCGCGGATGCACAGTCGCTGGTGACCGCACTCGCCGGGGACGCTCCGGGCAAGACGGTGTCGGTGACGATCAGCCGTAACGGCTCGTCGCAGAAGGTCAACGTCAAGCTGGGAACCGCAAGCGCTACGAGCTGAGGAAGGTCACTCGGGACCTAGGTTTGCTCGGCTATAACGCTCGCGATCCCGATCGTGACGAGCGCAAGACCAAGGCAGATCAGCGAGAGACGAACCCACGGCTCTGCCGAGAATCCGCCTCGTCGCGCACGTAAGGCTGTGATTCTTGAACTTCCGACGGCCATGGCAGCTCCAAGGCAGACCAACGCTGCGTCAAGCGCTAGGTCGATCATCCAACGGTGACCGTTCTCAATATCGGTTGGGTCCGGGCGCATGGTTCAAGCGCTAACGCATACGGTCCTGTACCTGCAACGTCGCTTGATCGACCCGACACTCAATCGCTCGTTTCGGCCGAAGGAAGATTTTTAAGATCGACCACAAGGGAAAGCTGACTTTCACTGTCGTTTCACCATCTTTGGGGACGTCGACTACCAACGGCGAACTCGCACACCAGTCCATGCGCGCGACAACTTCATGATGACCAGGCTCAACCGGAGCCTCCCATTCGCCCCCGGGGCGTAGCCGCGCAACGCAATTCTGATCGACGTAGATTCTCATGTATCGCAGCTGGCCTGCGCCAGATCGGTTCCGCTGGATCTTCAACGTCGTCAACCGAGGACTCCTCGATAATGGGAACTGGCGGGATGCCTGCTAGCCCGGGATGCTCGCCGCAATCCCGTCGAGGATGTCGCGTTCGCTCGCGACGAGTTCGCTGCAGCCACTTGCGGTCAACGTCGCCGCGACCACCATCGCTCCCCCACCGATGACGTCGACCCGACCGGGGTGCATGAACGGCAACGCCGCCCGGTCGGACCGGCTGCGATGCAGCAGATCCGAACAGGCCTCGAGTGCCTCTGCTGCATGGATTCTGGCCCCGTGAATACGGTCGGCGTCGTACTTCCCCAGACCTAGCGTGTGCGCAACAACCGTGGTCACCGACCCGGCCAGGCCGACGAACGTCGAGGCGGAGGCCAGCGGTACGACCTCACGCGCCTGAGCGATCGCCCGCTCGATATCGCCCTGTGCCGCAGCGATTTCCGCCGCCGTCGGCGGGTCGGACAGCAGCCGCCGTTCGGTCAACCGCACGCAGCCGATATCGACCGACCGGGCGGTCCGCACAGCGTCCCGGCCCGGGCCGTCGCCCAGGACCAGCTCCGTGGAGCCACCGCCGATGTCGGCGACCAACGCCGGATAGTCGAGTTCCAGTCCGGCCGTTGCACCGGCGTACGACAGACGCGCTTCCTCATCACCGGACACGACTTCCGGATCGATGCCGAGGACTCCTCGGACCATCGAAACGAAGTCTTCGCGGTTCGACGCATCGCGGGTCGCGCTGGTAGCGACCATCCGCACAGCCGTAGCCCCCAGGTCGCCGATCTGCTGCGCGTACGAAACCAACGCCACCCGGGTGCGCTCGATCGCCTCGGGGTCGAGGCGCCCGGTGCGGTCCACGCCCTGTCCGAGCCGGACGATCGTCATCTTCCGCGCCAGGTCGCGTCCGTCCGCCGAGACGAGGAGACGGATCGAGTTCGTCCCGCAGTCGATGGCGGCCACCGTGCTCATCGGACGTCCTCCACGTCGACGCATTGCCCGCGGCTCGCCCAGTCGGGCAGCTGGGCCAGCGCCTCGTCACCCAACGGGTTGACCCCCGGCCCGGCTGCGAGCGAGTGCGCGACGAGCACGTGCAGGCATTTGACGCGGTCGGGCATGCCGCCGGCGCTGATCGGCCGACCAAGGTCGCCGAGCGCCCGTCGCCGTTCGAGGTAGTCCTCGTGCGCCCGGGCGTACGAGGCGGCGAGTTCCGGATCTGTACTCAGCCGATCGGTCATCTCCCGCATGACGCCGTTCGCCTCGAGCGTGCCGATAGCCGACGCGGCCCGCGGGCAGGTGAGGTAGAAAAGCGTCGGGAACGGCGACCCGTCCTCAAGGAACGGGCTGGTCTCCACGACGTCCGGCAAGCCGCACAAGCAGCGGTGGGCGACTCGTCGCATCGCCCGGGGAGGACGGCCGAGCTGCGCTCGTACGGCGGCGATGTCGGCCTCATCGAGTTCGGTCGACGGGCTCTCGTCCAGATCCGGCACCGAACCAGTGTCCCGTACGGGCAGCGGCCTACTTGCTCGCGGTGACGTCACTAGCCCAAAGTCGCTGGTACCAGGTCGAATCCGGGTCGACCGGCACCTTCGCGTGGCCCGGCTCCGCGACCGTCGGCGCCGTGGCGTCGGGCACCGGCCCGACGACGATGTAGGTCTTCTGGCCGGGGAACGTGTAGTGCAGCCGGGTTCGCGCGTCGAGCTCCACCTGCTCCGGCGTCTGCGCCACCGTATGTTGCTGGGTCAGCGCGCTGATCTCCTTCTGCAACGCCGCCGATTGAGCCCGGGCGTCGCTGATCTGCCCGCGCTGGCCGAAGAACTCCTTCACCGGATACGACAGCGTCAGCAGCACCGCGCAGAACGTCAGCGCCAGGACGGCGGCGCGGGCGGTAAACGTCAGCGGCGGCTCGCCGGCCCGCCGCCGGGCGGCCAGCGCCCGCAGACGCGCATGCCGCTGGCGTTCCTCCGAGTTCATCCGTAGCGCATGGCGCCGGTCGCGGCTACCCAGCTTCTTCCGGCCGGCCCGCACGCTTCGCCGCCCGGCGCGCGAGCGCGCCGAGGCAGAGGTGGGGGGTCGGGGAGCCACGGTCTTCGAAACTAAACGCCGGTAGGGCGAAGTCGGTGGCGGCGCGCCGCAGCGACAAGGTGACGCTGCGTTAAGTACTTCGGCGTCAGCCGCGGGCCCGCGGGAAAGCCGTCGCTCCCGCGTAACGGGCCGCGTCCCCGAGTTCTTCCTCGATCCGCAGCAGCTGGTTGTACTTCGCGACGCGCTCGCTCCGGGCCGGAGCGCCGGTCTTGATCTGGCCGCAGTTCGTGGCGACGGCGAGGTCGGCGATCGTCGTGTCCTCGGTTTCGCCGGACCGGTGGCTCATCATGCAGCGATAGCCCGAGCGGTGCGCGAGGTCGACGGCGTCGAGCGTCTCCGACAGCGTGCCGATCTGATTCACCTTGACCAGCAAGGCATTCGCGGTGTCGGCTTCGATGCCGCGGGCCAGCCGGGCCGGGTTTGTCACGAACAGGTCGTCACCGACGAGCTGCACCTTCGCGCCGAGCGCCGTGGTCAGTGCCTGCCAGCCGTCCCAGTCCTCCTCGGACAGCGGGTCTTCGATCGAGACGATCGGATACGCGTCGACGAGTTCGGCGTAGTACGAGGCGAGGAACGCGGCGTCGCGGCTCTGTCCTTCGAATGTGTAGACGCCGTCGGAGTGCAGCTCGGTGGCCGCCACGTCGAGCGCCATCGCGATGTCCCGGCCGACGGTCAGCCCGGTCGACTCGACGGCCTGAGCGATCAGGTCGAGCGCGGCGCGGTTGGCGGCCAGGTCGGGCGCGAAGCCGCCCTCGTCACCCACGCCGGTCGACAGACCCTGCTTCTTCAGCACCGCCTTGAGTGCGTGGTAGACCTCGGCACCCCAGCGAAGCGCTTCGGAGAACGATGCGGCGCCAACCGGCGCGATCATGAACTCCTGGATGTCGACGTTCGTATCCGCGTGCGCGCCACCGTTGAGGATGTTCATCATCGGCACCGGCAGCAGGTGCGCGGTGCTCCCGCCGACGTATCGGAACAGTGGCAGCGCGGACGCGTCGGCCGCCGCGCGGGCGACGGCGAGCGACACACCGAGGATCGCGTTCGCGCCGAGCTTGGACTTGTCGGGTGTGCCGTCGAGGTCGATCAGCGTCTGGTCGATGACGCGCTGCTCGGTCGCGTCCAGGCCCACGAGCTCCGGCTCGATGACCTCGACCACGCCCTCGACGGCCTTACGGACGCCCTTGCCGAGGTAACGGTCGCCACCGTCGCGCAGCTCGACCGCTTCGAACGCGCCTGTGGAGGCGCCGCTGGGAACGGCGGCGCGCGCGAACGTTCCGTCCTCGAGCAGTACCTCGACCTCGACGGTGGGGTTGCCGCGTGAGTCGAGGATTTCGCGGGCTCCGACAGCCTCAATGGCAGGCACGTGTACTCCTGGGATCGACCGGATGATGACGTCTTGCAGCGGGGCCCGAGCCTATCGGCTGCCCGGGTCAAGACTTCTCGGCCGCCTGGAGGGTCGCGAGATATGCCCGGGCCGTCGTACGAAGTGCCGCCTCCGGGTCGACACCGTCGGCTTTCGCACGGGCAGCGATGCCGAACAGCGCTCGGCCGATCAGGTCCTCACCACTCGCTCCCCGGTCGGCGTCCGCAAGCGCGGTCGGCAACCCGGCCTTCTGGGCTCGGCCGACCAGCTTGGCGACGAGGGACAGCGCCGGCTGGCCAAGTGGGACACCGTCCGTCACCGAGGTGCGTTGTTTCTCCTCCGCCTTGATGGCGTCCCAGTTCGCCTCCACGGCATCGGCGTCGGCGACGGACACGTCACCGAACACGTGGGGATGCCGCCGGACGAGTTTGTCCACCAACCCGGCCGCGAGGTCGTCGATGGTCCAGCCGGTGTCAGCCCGCTCTGCGGCGAGCCGGGCGTGGAAGAGGACCTGCAGCAGGACGTCGCCCAGTTCCTCGCGCAGGTCGGTGCCGACATCGCCGTCCTCGAGGGCTTGGTACGCCTCGTATGCCTCTTCGAGCAGGTACGGCGCCAGGCTCTCGTGGGTCTGTTTCGCATCCCACGGGCATCCACCCGGCGAGCGCAGCCGGTCCATCACCGCGACCGCGTCGAGTAGCCGGCTGCCCGGCAGGTCGTACGAACCGGCCACCGTGACCACGTCGACGGCCGCGCCACTCACGTCAACAGCGGACTCACCCAGCCACACCGCGCGACCACCGGCGGCGGCCGCGGCCGCTGCTTCGTCCGGGCTGGCCGCAACCGTGACGGGCACCCCCGCCTGCCGCACCGCATCGACGACCGGCAGCTCGGGATCTGCACAGAAGACCGGCCCGGCCCGAAGGAGGTCCCACGCTTCGAGCGTCAGCAGTCCCGGCGCCACCCGCGGGCTCGTCTGCAACAGGACCAGGCGCGGCGCGGTCACGTCGATCGGACTAGCGCGCCGTCGCCGATGCGGCCGGGGTCGATGTCACCGTCGCGGCGGCCGTTGGGGTTTTCTGCGGAGCGGCACTGGCCGTCGGCACGGGCGATGACAGCGATCCGTCGTCGGACGCCTCGACGTCCCCAAGGCCGTCCGACCCGCCGTCGGCCACCCACTTGCCGAACCGCGGGTTCACCGAGATCGACAGCTCCTTGACCGCGTCCTGCTGCGCCGCAACGAACGCCTGACCGTTCAGCGACAGCTTCAGGTCAGGAGTTGCGTCGGCGAGCGACACGGTCTTGTGCGCAATGACCTTGATCAGGTGGTAGCCGAACTGGCTCTGCACGGGCCCGACGATGGTCCCGTCAGCCCCCGCGAAGGCCGCCGCGGCAAAGCTGGTGTCCAACCCGCTCCGGGAAACGAAGCCGAGGTCGCCGCCATTGTTCTTGTTGCCTGTGTCGGTGGAGTACTGCGCGGCAAGCGCGGCGAACCTGCTCGGATCGGCCTTCAACTGCGCGTTGATCGAGTCGGCAGTCGCCTTGTCGGCTACCAGGATGTGCGCCACGTGCACCTGTTCGAAGTTCGAAGCTTTGGCGCTGTCGTACGCGGACTGAAGCTTGTCCGGCGCGGTCGGCAACGCGGTGATGATGGCCTTCTCGTACGCCACGACAGCGGCGAACGTTCGCAACGACGCCTTATCGACGCCCTGAGAGGCAGCGTTCGCCTGCAGCTCCTCGATGGTGCTGCTCCCGGCGGCGCTGGTCACCTCGGCGTCGATCTGAGCATCCGTGATCTCCGGCAGCTTCATGTCCTTGGCCATGTGCTTGAGGATGGACAGCTGGATGAGTTCGGTGAGGTCGAGCCGCTCGAGGTCCGCCCGGGCCGGCGCGCTCGTGGAGTCCGCGGAAACACCCGCAAGGCCGCGGTCCACCATCGTCCGGAGCTGGCTCGTCGGGATCCGCTCGTTGCCCACGACCGCGGCGGCTCCGGCGTGAAACGGGTGGGAACAGCCGGCCAACAGGCCCGAGGTCAACAGGGCGGCCGCCAGTGCGGCGGTCAACGAACGCTTCACGAGGCGTCAGTCTGCCGGATGAGCCTGAGAGCGGCTCATCGGGGGTTACCCGGATCAGCCGCTGCCACCGCTGCTGCCTGGCCGATCGAATCTCCAACCACGGCTTCCAGTAGGCCGCGGGCCCAATCGAGCAACGCGACATCGCGCAGCGGCGTACCGCCCATCCGCCCGCTGTCGGTCGGCCGAGGCACCAACACCTGGCGGAGCGCGGCCTTGACGACCGCGCCCTTGTAGAGCCGCGCCAGCCGCAGACTCTGGCTCTCGCGCAGCTCGAGCGGCGCGAAGCGGACCTGGTCGCCGGCCAGACCGACATCGCGAAGTCCGTACCGACGGGCCTCGACCCGGAACGCGGCAACAGCGAGCAGGTTCTGGACCGGCAACGGCGGCGGCCCGTACCGGTCCCGCAGTTCCTCGCGCACCGCCTCGACGGCCTCATGCGTCGCCGCTTCGGCCAGCCGGCGATACGCCTCGAGGCGGAGCCGTTCCGACGGCACGTAGTCGTGCGGCAGATGCGCATCGATCGGCAGCTCGACCTTGATCTCAGTCGGTTCCGGCGGTTCGTCGTCGGTGCTGCGCCCCTCACGGAAGTCCCGCACTGCCTCGCCGACCATTCGGACGTAGAGGTCGAAGCCGACCCCGGCAATGTGCCCCGACTGCTCACCGCCCAACAGGTTTCCCGCGCCGCGGATCTCCAGGTCCTTCATCGCGATCGCCATACCGCCGCCGAGGTCCGCGTTCTGCGCGATCGTCGACAACCGGTCGTACGCCAGCTCCGTCAGCGGCTTTTCCGCCGGATAGAGGAAGTACGCGTACGCCCGATCCCGGCCGCGGCCGACGCGGCCCCGCAGCTGATGCAGCTGCGACAGTCCGAAGGCATCCGCGCGCTCGACGATGAGCGTGTTGGCGTTGGGGATGTCCAGCCCCGACTCGACGATCGTCGTACAGACCAGGACGTCGTGCGCCTTCTCCCAGAAGCCGACCATCACCTGCTCGAGCAGGTCCTCGTGCATCTGACCGTGCGCCACGGCGACCCGCGCGTCAGGCACCAGTTCGCGCAGCCGCGCCGCCGCCCGGTCGATCGATTCCACCCGGTTATGGATGTAGAAGACCTGACCCTCCCGCAGCAGTTCGCGGTGGATCGCGGCCTTGACCTGCTGGTCGTCGTACGCCCCGACGAACGTGAGCACCGGGTGCCGCTCTTCCGGCGGGGTGGCGATGACCGACATCTCGCGCAGGCCGGTGAGGCTCATCTCCAACGTCCGCGGGATCGGCGTGGCCGACATCGACAGCACGTCGACGGACGCCCGGACGGCCTTGAGCTGTTCCTTGTGTTCGACGCCGAACCGCTGCTCCTCGTCGACGACCACCAGACCGAGATCCTTGAACTTCGCCCCCGCTTGCAGCAGCCGGTGGGTGCCGATAACCAGGTCGATGCCGCCTTCGGCGAGCCCCTCGATCACCGCCTTCTGCTCCCGGTCGGTGTTAAACCGCGACATGCCGGCCACCTTGACCGGAAATGGCGCCATCCGGTCGGTGAACGTCTGGAGGTGCTGACGCGCGAGCAACGTCGTCGGGGCGAGCACCGCGACCTGCTTGCCGTCCTGGATTGCCTTGAACGCCGCCCGGATCGCGATCTCCGTCTTGCCGAAGCCGACGTCGCCGCAGATCACCCGGTCCATCGGAACCGGTTTCTCCATGTCGGCCTTCACCTCGTCGATCGCCGCGGCCTGGTCCGGCGTCTCCCGGTACGGGAAGGCGTCCTCGAGCTCCCGCTGCCACGGAGTATCCGGCCCAAACGCATGACCGGGCGCCGATGTCCGGGCGGCGTAGAGCCGGATGAGCTCCCCGGCGATCTCCCGAACCGCCTTGCGCGCACGGCCTTTCGCCTTCTGCCAGTCGGCGCCGCCGAGGCGGTGCAGCGGCGGCGACTCGCCCCCGACGTAACGCGTCAGCTGGTCCAGCGAATCGGTCGGTACGTACACCCGGTCGCCCGGCATGTTCTTACGCGGCGGCGCGTATTCGAGCACGAGGTATTCGCGGGTCGCGCCGGCGACGGTGCGCTGAACCATCTCGACGTAACGGCCGACGCCGTGCGTCTCGTGCACCACCGGGTCGCCCGGTTTGAGGACCAGCGGATCGATGACGTTACGGCGCCGCGCCGGCAGTTTCGTGCCGCTCGCCGCGTTTTTCGTACCGAGGAGGTCGGCCTCGGTGAACACCGCGAGCCCCGGCATGACGAAGCCACGGGTCAGGTTCCCGGTCGTCGACGTGACGACCCCACGCTCGGGCAACGCGTCGAGCTTCGGTGCAAAACGAGCCGGAACATCCTGTCCCGCAAGCACTTCGGCGATGCGCTGGGCCGGCCCGGGGCCCACCGACGTCACCACGACGCGGCTTCCGGACCGGGCCAGGTCGAGCAGCGCGGCCGCGGCAGCTGCCGCGTCGCCGTGGAACTCGGGCGCCGGTTTCGCCGCGAGGTCGGCCTCCCCGCCGAACGGCGCGATGGTCCACCACGGGATCTCGCTGGCCGCGGCGAGTTCGCGTACCTCGGCGAACTCCCGATACGCGGCCGGCTCCAGGTCGATCGGCTGGACGCCGCCGAGGGCGGCGGTCGACCAGGAAGCCGCCAGGAACTCGGCGCCGGTCCGGGCCAGTTCGGCCGCCCGGGTCCGTACCCGCTCCGGGTCACACACGATCACCCGGGTGCCGTCCGCGAGCTGACCGAGCAGCGAACCGAGCGGACCGTCGGGATGGGGGTCGGCGAGGACCGGTGCAAGCGCCTCCATGCCCTCGACGGCAATTCCCTGGGCGAGTTTGTCGAGGATGTCGAGTAGGCCCGGGTGGTCCGGTATCAAGTCCCTGGCGCGGCCGCGGACTGCCTCGGTCAGCAGCAACTCGCGACACGGCGGAGCCCACAAGCCCTGTGCCGCAACGGTTTTCGGCTCGTCGACCGAACGCTGGTCGGCAACCGCGAAGTGCCGTACGTCCTCCACGTCGTCGCCGAAGAACTCGACCCGCACCGGGTGCTCGTCGGTCGGCGAGAACACGTCGAGCAGACCACCGCGTACGGCGAACTCGCCCCGCCGCTCGACCAGGTCCACCCGGACGTAACCGAGTTCGACCAGCCGGTCGACGGTCTCGTCGAGGTCCGCCGTATCGCCGACCTTGAGCCGGACCGGAGCGATCTGGCCGAGGTTACGAACCATCGGCTGCAGCAGGCTCCGGACCGGGCTGACCACAACGCGGAGCCGGGCGCGACCGTCGGCGTCATCCTCCTCCGGATGGGCGAGCCGCCGAAGGACGCCGAGCCGGCGGCCGACGGTGTCGGCGCGCGGCGACAGCCGTTCATGCGGCAGCGTCTCCCAGCTGGGGAAGACGGCGACGCTGTCGGGTTCCAGGAAGCTCTGCAGCGCATCGACCAGATCATCAGCCTCCCGACCGGTCGCGACCACGGCCAGCAGCGGCGCGGAGCGAGCCCAGGCGGCCAGCACGAACGGCCGAACGCCCTCGACGGCCACGACGTCGTAGGACAGCGGTGCATCGGCCGGATGGTCGAGGACCCCGCTCACCACCGGGTCGGCGGCGACGAGATCGACGAGCGGCGCGAGAGTCCCCGTCGACATGCGCTGCTGAGCGTCCTTCCCGTTACTGGGTCAGTTGTTGAAGTCGTTCTGAGCCGCCGTGAGGCCGTCACGCAGCAACGCCTCGACGGCGTCCGCGCAACGGTCGACCAGCAGCGGTAGTTCCTTGCGTTCGCCCGCGCTGAACGCCTTCAGTACGAAATCGGCCGGCGCCATCCGACCGGGCGGCCGTCCGATGCCGAACCGTGCCCGGTAGAACTCTCCCGTTCCGAGCGACGTACGCATCGACTTCAGGCCGTTGTGGCCGTTGTCACCGCCGCCTAACTTCACCCGCAGTTGCCCGAAGTCGAGGTCGAGCTCGTCGTGGATGGCGACCATCTGCGCCGGCGGCACCTTGAAGAACTGGGCGACCGCCGAGATGGGGCCACCGCTGTCGTTCATGTACGACTGGGGCTTGGCGATCACCGCCGGCAATCCGGCCAACCGCCCCTCGGCGACGAGCGCCCGCGACTTGTGCGCCTTGAACCGGCATCCCATCCGGTCTGCCAGCAGGTCCGCGACGAAGAACCCCGCGTTGTGGCGCGTCTGCTCGTACTCGGCGCCGGGATTGCCGAGGCCGACGATGAGCCAGCGGGACTCGTCGGCCATCCGCCTACTCGGCGGACGTGTCGGCGGCGTCGCCGCCAGATGCCGACTCGCCCGTCGTGACCGTCGCCGGCGTTTCGGTGTCGGCCTCGATCTGGGCGGCCGTCGGCGCGGCCTGAGCGCTCAGGATCGGGGCGTCGGGATCGGTCACCAGGGTGGCGCCCTTGGGCAGCTCCACCTCACCGGCCGTGATCGTCGTGCCAACCTCGATGCCCTCGACGTTGACCTCGATGCTCGACGGCAGGTGCGTGGCTTCGGCCTCGATGCTGAGCTCGTTCAGCGAGTGGTTCAGCAGAACCTCGGACGAGTGCTCGCCGACCAGCGCGATCGGGACGGACACGGTGACCTTCTCGCCGCGGCGGACGACGACCAGGTCGACGTGCTCGAGGAAGCCCTTGATCGGGTCACGGGTCACTGCCTTCGGCAGGGCCAGCTGCTCGCCGTCGGCAAGCTTGAGCGTGAGGAGCGCGTTCGACCCGCCGTGCTTGAGCGCGAGCATCAGCTCGTGGCCCGGCAGGGACAAGTGACGCGGGCTCATGCCGTGGCCGTAAAGGACTGCGGGCACCTTCTTCGCCCGGCGTACGGCGCGAGCCGCGCCCTTGCCGAACGCGGTGCGGTCCTCAGCGATGAGGGTGGTCTCGGACACGGCTTTCCTCCAGCGAATCACGTACTAGGGGCCCGGGGGCAGGATCCGACGGGACCGATCAACGGCCCCTCGGGCAACCCATCGAGTGTACGGGACAACCGGGGTCCGTCGCGCACGCCCCCGGTCGGCCGGCTACTCGCCGAACAGCGAGCTGACCGAACCGTCCTCGAACGCCTCGCGGATCGCGTCACCGAGCAGCGGCGCGATCGACAGCACCGTCAGCTTGTCGAACCGGTGGTCGTCGGGGATCGGCAACGTGTTGGTGACGACGACCTCGGAGATCCGGCTGTTCTTCAGCCGGTCGACCGCTTCGCCAGATAGAACACCATGGGTGGCCGCGACGATGACCTCGGCGGCGCCGTTCTCGAACAGCGCGTCGGATGCCTTCACGATCGTTCCGCCGGTATCGATCATGTCGTCGACCAGGATGCAGGTCCGGCCGGCGACGTCACCGACGACCTCGTTGACCTTGACCTCGTTGGGCACCCGGGGGTCGCGGCGCTTGTGGATGATCGCCAGCGGCGAGCCGAGCCGGTCGGTCCATCGCTCCGCCACCCGCACCCGGCCGGCATCCGGCGAAACGACCGTGACCATGTCGGTGTCGAGCTTCGCCTGCAGGTAGTCGGCAAGCAGCGGCAACGCGAAGAGGTGGTCGACCGGGCCGTCGAAGAACCCCTGGATCTGCGAGGTGTGCAGGTCGACCGTCATCAGCCGGTGCGCGCCCGCCGTCTTGAACACGTCGGCGATCAACCGCGCCGAGATCGGTTCGCGACCGCGGTGCTTCTTGTCCTGGCGGGCGTACGGGTAGAACGGTGCAACCACGGTGATCCGCTTGGCGTTCGCGCGCTTCAGCGCGTCGACCATGATCAACTGTTCCATCACCCATTGGTTGATCGGCGTCGAATGGCTTTGCATGACGAACGCGTCGCAGCCGCGGACCGACTCCTCGAACCGGACGAAGATCTCGCCGTTCGCGAAGTCGTACAGCTGGGTGGGGACCGTGTCGACGCCCAGGTGAGTGGCGACCTCTTCAGCGAGCTCGGGATAAGCCCGACCGCTGAACAGCATCAGGTTCTTGCGGCTCTCGATCTTCCGCCCGGTGTTGCGGCCGTTAGTCACGGGTTGCCTCATCTGCCTTCACGGAATCGGACGGAGCTGCATTGTCAGCTGGTGTGGGAGCTGCGCTGGCAGCCCTATTCTCGCGCACCCACCCCTCCCTCGTCACCTGGTCATTCGAGGAGTACGTCAGAGCTTCCGCGGGGACGTCGTGCCGGATGACCGCCCCGGCGCCCGTATAGGCGCCGTCCCCCACTTTCAGCGGCGCGATCAGGCTGTTGTTGCTGCCGATCTTGGCGTCGTCACCAACCTCGGTGCGGTGCTTGTGCACGCCGTCGTAGTTCACGAACACCGTGCCGCAACCGATGTTGGCCCGCGCCCCGACGGTGGCGTCGCCGACGTAGGCGAGGTGCGGCACCTTCGTTTCGTCGCCGATGTCGGCGGCCTTCGTCTCGACGAAGGTGCCGACCTTCGTGTGCCGGCCGGTCTTCGTACCGGGCCGCAGGTGGGCGTACGGACCGATCACCGACTCCGGGCCGATCGTCGATTCGGCACAGGTCGAGGCGACGACCGAGGCACGGGCGCCGACGTAGGTATCGGTCAGCGTCGTGTTCGGCCCGACGACCGCGCCCGCGCCGAGGTGGCTGCGGCCGTGCAGCTGGGTGTTCGGTTCGATCACCGCGTCCGGCTCGTACGACACCCCGACCTCGAGCCAGGTCGACGCCGGGTCGACAACCGTGACCCCGGCGAGCATCGCCTGCCGGACCAGCCGGTCCCGCAGCGCTCGGCCGGCGGCCGCCAGCTGCACCCGGTCGTTGACCCCGTGGGTCTCGGCGGCGTCGGCGGCAAGCAAGGCCGTGACCGTACGGCCCTCCGCCCGGAGCAGCCCGATGACGTCGGTGAGGTACTCCTCGTTCTGCGCATTGTCGGTCGTCAGCCGAGGAAGCGCCGCGGTCAAGGCGGCGGCCTCGAACGCGTAGACGCTCACCGCGACCTCGTCGATCGCCCGGGTCGCCGCGTCGGCGTCGCGTTCCTCGACGATCGCCTCGACGTCGCCGGCCGCGTTGCGAACCACCCGGCCGTAGCCCGTCGGGTCGTCGAGCCGAGCCGTCAGCACGCTGGCCGCGGAGCCCGACTCCCGGTGCTGGCCGACGAGCGCCGCGAGCGTCTCCGCCCGCAGCAGCGGGGCGTCGCCGGGAACGACGAGGACCGTCGACGCCACAGCCGGATGCGCCTCGAGCGCGACCCGTACCGCGTGCCCGGTGCCACCCTGGCGTTCTTGGACGACGGCGGTCGCGGTGTCCGGCAACGCGGCGGCGACCTCGTCGCGGCCATGGCCGACGACGACGAGCAGCTGGGCAGGCTCAAGGGAGGAGACGCTCCGCAGGACGTGACCGAGCATCGTGTCGCCGCAGATCGCGTGCAGCACCTTCGGGGTCTTCGAACGCATCCGCTTGCCCTCGCCCGCGGCGAGGACGACGACAGTGACAGCGGGGCCGGGAGCACTCACCCTCGCGACCTTACCGGCTTCCCCACCGGCACGAGCCGGCCGCCGCCGTGCTCCGCCACCTGGATTCGAACCAGGACTTAAGGCTCCAAAGGCCCGTGTGCTGCCGTTACACCATGGCGGACCGGCGACCGGAGGACCGGCGCTCGGCGAAGGACGACGCGGCGGGACCGCTCATCTCTCGGGTGTCGCAGGATACGGTAACGAGTGGGACACGAGATCCGTTGGAAGTACGGATGGCAGTACGGACGCGACCGCCCCGCGGAGGACCGATGACAGCAGCGCCGACCACCCCCGCGCCGCCAGCCGCCGAGCTGCGGACCACCCCGCAACTTGCGTACGTCCCGAAATCGATCGCGTGGGCCCGGGTCGAGCAATGGACGCTCGGCGTCTTCATCGTGGTCCCGATCCTCGCGGTGCTAGCAGCGGTTCCGGTGGCCTGGGGCTGGGGGCTGCACTGGCGCGACATCGTGATCGCGCTCGTCTTCTACGCCATCACCGGCCATGGGATCACCGTCGGCTTCCACCGCTATTTCACGCATGGCGCCTTCAAGGCGAAGCGGGCGCTCAAAATCGCGCTCGGGGTGGCGGGCACCATGGCCGTAGAGGGCCCCGTAATCCGGTGGGTGGCCGACCACCGGCGCCATCACGCGTTCTCGGACAAAGAAGGCGACCCACATTCGCCCTGGCTGCACGGCCGCGGATTCACCGGCTTGATCAAGGGCCTCTTCCACGCGCACATGGGTTGGTTGTTCGACGAGGAGCAGACGAATCAGCAGCGCTTCGCGCCTGACCTGCTTGCAGACCCCGACATCCGCCGGATCAACAAGTTGTTCGGGCCGTTGACCGCCGTGACGCTACTGGCTCCGGCGCTCGTCGGCGGCCTGTGGTCGTGGTCATGGCAAGGCGCGCTGAGCGCGTTCTTCTGGGCAGGCATTGTTCGGGTCGGCCTGCTCCACCACGTCACCTGGTCGGTCAACAGCATCTGTCACGTGGTCGGCAAGCAGCCGTTCCGTAGCCGCGATGAATCCCGCAACGTCTGGTGGCTGGCGATTCCCTCGATGGGCGAGTCGTGGCACAACCTGCACCACGCCGAACCGACGTCCGCCCGACATGGCGTCGATCGCGGGCAGCTCGACACCTCGGCCCGGCTGATCCGGGCCCTCGAGCTGCTCGGCTGGGCGAGCGACGTCCGGTGGCCGCGAGCCGCTCGCCTCGACGCCAAACGCGCCTAGCCACGCAGCTCCGGCTTTCCGTCCGTCCGATCCGGTTTTCCGGAGCTACGTGGACCTGCTAGCGCGAGGGGTCAACGAGCCGGGCCCCGGCGACCGGGCCGAACGCCCGCCGGACGGTCCGGCACACGCCCATCCCGGCGATCTCGGCGGCGAGCTTCGTCGCGTGCGACTGGCTACGGGTCAGCATCGCGACGGTCGGCCCCGAGCCGGAGACGATCGACGCCAGTGCGCCGGCCTCCCGACCGGCGTCCAGCGTGCGCCGCAGCGCCGGCCGGAGCGAGACCGCGGCCGCCTGCAAGTCGTTCGACAGGGCTCCGGCCAGATCCACGGGGTCGCCGGTCCGCAAGGCTGCCAACACGGGCTCGACCCCGGGCCCGCTCGTGCCGCCCAGCTCGTCGAACGCGCGGTACACCGCGGGCGTCGACAGGCCTCCGTCGGCCAGCGCCAGCACCCAGTGATACGTGCCGCGGGCCAGTACGTCGGCCAGGATCTCGCCCCGACCGGTGCCGAGCGCCGTACCGCCGCGTAGCAGGAACGGCACGTCGCTGCCCAGCCGGCTCGCGATTCGGGACAACTCGCTGCGATCCCGTTCGGTCCCCCACAGCGCGTCGCAGGCGACAAGCGCGGCAGCCGCATCCGCCGACCCCCCGGCCATGCCGCCGGCCACCGGGATGCCTTTGACGATGTCCAGTGCTACGCCGACGCTGCTGAGCGAGCCGGTGTCCTCGGCGAGCAGTTGGGCCGCGCGGTACGCCAGGTTGGTCGCGTCATCCGGCACGGCTGCGACGGCGTCGGCATCGGCGCCAGTCGTACGGACGCTGATGCCGTTGGCGGGCGTCGCGGTGACCTCGTCGTAGAGGCTGACCGCCTGGAAGACCGTGGCCAGTTCGTGGTAACCGTCCGGGCGCGTCGGGCCCACGTGCAGCGCGAGGTTGATCTTGGCCGGTACGCGAACGGTCACCGGTTCGGGGACTCCGGCAAGAGCGCGCGGGCCAGGCGAGGTCAGGGCATCTCCTTGGTCGCGGCTCGGATGGGCGCCGGAGGGCGTGGCGGTGGAAAACACCCTAAGCGCGCGCCTGGGGCGGCTGGGGGAAGGCTCACGGTGCCGCCACAGCCAGTCGCGCGAAGTCCGTCACGGCAAGGGTCTCGCCGCGCGCGCCTGGATCAAGACCGGCAGAGCGCAGCGCTTCCTCGGCGACAGCCCCGCTGCCGAACAGCCCCGCAAGCGCGGCGCGGAGTGTCTTGCGTCGTTGGCCGAACGCGGCGTCGATCAGCTGGAACGTGCGAAGCCGCAGTTGCTCGTCCCCGGGCGGCTCTCGGCGGACGAAGCGGACCAGCAGCGAGTCCACGTTCGGCACGGGCCAGAAGACCGTACGAGACACCGCCCCGGCCAGGCTCACCTCGGCCCACCAGGCGATCTTGACCGACGGCGCCCCGTAGACCCGCGACCCCGGCGGGGCGGCGAGGCGGCGCCCGACCTCGGCCTGCACCATGACGATGCCGCTGGTCAGCGACGGCACCCGCTCGACAGCACCGAGCAGGACCGGCACGGCCACGTTGTACGGCAGGTTGGCTACGAAACGAGTCGGCGGTGCACCCGGCAGGTCGGCCGCCGTCAGAGTCACCGCATCCGCGGTCACCACGTCCAGGGGCAGGCTCCCTCCACCGCGGCTGGCGACGGTCTGGGGCAGCGCGCCCGCGAGAACCGCATCGATCTCGACCGCCACCACCGACGCGCCCGCCTGCAGCAGTGCGAGGGTGAGCGAACCGAGCCCGGGCCCCACTTCCAGCACCCGGTCACCGGCGAGCACGCCGGCGACCGTCACGATCCGCCGGACGGTGTTGGCGTCGACGACGAAGTTCTGTCCCCGGCCCTTTGACGGTGTGACGCCCCAGCGCTCGGCGAGGGACCGGATGTCGGCGGGCCCCAGCAGCAGGCTCGGCCCACCGCTCAGCGGATCCGAGTGCGTCCCGAGGTCAGAGAAGCTTGCCGCAGCTCGGCCAGGGCGAGGTTCCCCGGGCCTGGTAGAGGAGCTGGGCACGGTAGGTCTGCTCCTCGGGGCTGGCGTCGATCGGGTCTCCGGAGCCTCCCATGGCGCTCCACGTTCCCAGGGTGAACTGGTAGAGACCACGGTAGAGCCCGCCGGACGACACGGACTGCGGATTGCCGCCGGATTCACAACGGGCGAGCGCGGCCCAGTTCAACCCGTCAATGGACACCGGCACCGGCTTCGTGCCGTACGCGACGATCGCCGGCTGCGGGTCGGCCGCGACGTGCTGCTCGGTGAGCACCCGGTCGGTGAGCTGGCCGTCGGTGTACGTATCCGCGTAGGTCGAGACGAGGACGCCGTTCTGGCCGGCCTTCACGGTCTTGGTCGTGCCGACGTAGAGCGTGTCGTCGGCGACGCGCTGCGTCGTGTACGCGACGGGTTGCGAGGTCACTTCCTGCTTGGACGAAACCCGGGTCACCGTGACCGTCATGCCGTCGGTCGGGTATTGGCCCAGCGCGACGGACAGCCGGTCCTGGCTGCCCAGCGAGATGTTGTTCGTAGCCAGCACCGTGGCGACGGTGGCGTCCGTGGTCACGATCTGCCGGTTCACACCGTCCACGATGACGGAGACGGTGTGCGGCCGGCGGACCATGAGCGAGGTGCCGGTACGCGGGATCTGTTCGTTCGCCGGGCGGGATAGGTACTCCCCGTCCGCGACCAGACCGAGTTCCTCGAGCGCGCCCTGGACCGTGCCGGCTGTCACCCAGGCCTGCAGGGTCTCGCCGTCCAGGTTCAGGTCGATCGGCCGGCCGATGCCGACGGTCACGGTGCCGCCGTCTTCGACGCTGGCGGTCAGGTCGGGCGTCACGGTGTCGTGGGCGGCGAGGCGGACATGGGCCTTGCCAAGGACGGCGCGGACCGAGCCGTCGAACGTGTGGACGGTGGTGCGCTGGCCGTCGACCACCACGGTGACGGACTTTTGCGCGACTACGAAGGCTGTCGCCGCGGTAACCACGGCGGCGAGGAGCGCGATTTGTGCGGTAAGCACGATCATGCGACGGCGCTTGGGACGGGGGAAGGTCCGGCTCGAGGTGGAGCGGGCGCGGGGTTGCATGAGGGCTGCCGGCAAAACGCCTCCGATGTCGCAGGTCCGGTCCCAGGGCACGGCCGCGCATCGCTCCCAATAAGGGGAACTGACTGCCGCGATCAGGGGCACAACGCCGTGCCTGCAGCGGCCGAAATCAGCGCGACCGCGAGGTTCCCCACTCCGGCGGTCTTTGGTGCGAGGAAACTACCGACTTGAGCGGCGACCGCGCAATCGGTGCTCGCAGCAGCAAGCACATGACGTGACAGATTGATCACAAAGAGGGGCAACATCGGGCCTTGTGAACCTCAGGAGTTCTCCCAAGTCCCACCAGCCCCGGAAAAAATTCTCAGGAAAAATCCCTGCGGCAGAGCCGAAATGGGGTGAAAACGGACTCAGCAGCCGAATGCGCGGCGCGCATTCGCACTCACTGAGGCGCACGTTCGATGGAGATCTTCCCCGCGAACTTCCGCAAGCACCCGCATGGTGAGCGGGATCAAATGCGGTCCGTTCGGGCGGCCGCGGAACGGCATCGGGGTCAGAAAAGGCGCGTCGGTCTCGACCAGCAGCAGATCGTCGGGCACGACCGCGGCAGCCTCGCGTAGCCCGGCGGCGTTCTTGAACGTGACGTTGCCGGCGAACGACATCAGATAGCCGGCGGACGCGCAGGCCCGGGCGAACTCGGTGTCGCCGGAGAACGCGTGGATGACCGTCGTGGGCGGCGCACCTTCGTCGGCGAGGATCGCGAGAACGCGATCATGCGCTTCGCGATCGTGGATGATCAGCGCCTTACCGGTCGTCTTGGCGATCGCGATGTGCGCCCGGAAACTCGCTTCCTGGGCGGCCCACCCGGCCGTGTCCTCGGTCCGGAAGTAGTCGAGGCCGGTCTCCCCCACCGCCCGAACCTCAGGCCGCTGGGCCAACGCTTCGATGTCGGCCAGCGCCGACGCATCGGCGCCACCTCGGGCCGCCTCGTTCGGATGGACCGCGACGGCCGCCCACACGTCCGGGTGCCTGGCCGCAGCATCGGCGCTCCACCGGGACGATTCGAGGTCGACGCCCACCGTCATGACCGCCCGAATGCCAACGGACGCCGCAAGCTCCATGCTGCGGTCGACCTCGTCGCCCATCAGGTCGAGGTGGCAGTGGCTGTCGACGACGGGCACCGCGAGCGGCTCTGGCGGCGGTACGGGACTGCCTTCGCGTTCGACCTTGCGACTCATGCGCTGGCCGTACCCGGATCCAGCCTCGCAAGTTCCTCGTCGATCACCTTCGGGTCGAGCTTCGTAAACAGCGGCGTCGGGGCCTGTACCGGCGTTCCCGGCACGATCGGCGTCCGACCCCAGCGCGCCTCGCCGGCGGCGTAGTTACCCTGCAACACGGGGTACGACGGTCCGCCGTCGAGGTCGTCAACCTCGGTCAGCTGCGGCATCGGGGACCATTCGCCGCTGCCGCCGAGCATCCGGTGCACCTCGTTCGACGACGTGGGCAGGATCGGCGTCAGCAGCGTCGCCCCGTCGCGGACCAGTTGCAACGCCACGTGCAGGATCGACGCGAACCGCTCGGGCTCGGATTCGCGCAGCTTCCATGGGGCCTGATCGGACAGGTACTTGTTGGCCTCGCCGATCACCCGCATCGCCTCGCCCACCGCGGCCTTCTGGTGCGAGCGGTCTAACAGCGCTCCAACCGTGTCGAACGCGGTTTCACCCGCGGCGAGCAGCGCGCGGTCGGCGTCGGTCAGCTCGCCGGGCGGCGGGATCGTGCCGAGGTTCTTCGCGGTCATCGAGACGGTCCGGTTGACCAGGTTTCCCCACCCCGCGACCAACTCGGTGTTCGTCCGGGTGACGAACTGCTCCCAGGTGAAGTCGGTATCACTCGACTCCGGCCCGGCGACGGCGAGGTAGTACCGCAGCGCGTCGGGCTGGTAGCGGGCCAGCATGTCGCGGACGTAGATCACGACCTGACGGCTGGAGGAGAACTTGCGACCCTCCATCGTGAGGAACTCACTGGACACGACCTCGCTCGGTAACTGCAGCTCACCGTATGGCCCGGGCGTGCCGCCTTTCGCGCCCTTGCCGTCGTAACCCAGCAGGAGCGACGGCCAGATCACCGTGTGGAAGGTGACGTTGTCCTTGCCCATGAAGTAGTACGACTCGGCGTCGGGGTCGGTCCAGAACGCCCGCCATGCATCAGGATCACCGCTGCGGCGGGCCCACTCGATCGACGCCGACAGGTAGCCGATGACCGCGTCGAACCAGACGTAGAGCCGCTTGTCGCCGCGGTCCTCCCATCCCGGCAGCGGGATCGGCACTCCCCAATCGAGGTCGCGGCTGATAGCTCGCGGCTTGAGGTCACCGATGTAGTTCTTGCTGAAGTTGAGGACGTTCTGCCGCCAGCCGGTCCGGGTGGACAGCCAACTGCCCAGGGCGTCGGCGAAGGCCGGCAGATCGAGGAAAAAGTGCTGCGACTCAATGAATTTCGGGGTTTCGCCGTTGATCTTGCTGACCGGGTTGATCAGGTCCTGCGGGTCGAGCTGGTTGCCGCAGTTGTCGCACTGGTCGCCGCGCGCGCCGTCGTAACCGCAGATCGGACAGGTTCCCTCGACGTACCGGTCGGGCAGCGTACGGCCCGTGCTCGGCGAGATCGCCGACAACGTGGGGTGTTCGGTGATGTAGCCGTTGTCGTAGAGCTTGCGAAACATGTCCTGCACCACGGCGTAGTGGTTGCGGGTGGTCGTGCGGGTGAACAGGTCGTACGACAACCCGAGCGCCCGCATGTCTTCGGCGATGACGCGGTTGTAGCGGTCGGCCAGCTCCCGCGGCGAGACACCCTCGTTGTCGGCCTGCACCTGGATCGGGGTGCCGTGCTCGTCCGTGCCGCTGACCATCAGGACGTCGTTGCCGGCCATTCGCTGGTAGCGGGCGAACACGTCGGACGGAACGCCGAAGCCGGCGACGTGGCCGATGTGGCGCGGCCCGTTCGCGTACGGCCAGGCGACGGCGGTCAGGATCTTGCGGGGCATGACCCGAGCCTAGTGAGCCGGCGCCTGCGAACTTCGCGGCGCCGCACCGCTCAGCCGGCCGTACCGCGCCCGCCTCCGGTTTTCCGTCATCAGCCTCCGGTTTTCAGTCGTAAAACGGGCCTCGGAATGACCGAAAACCGGAGGAACCGGCCGGCGCCAACTGCTCAACGTTCGGGAAGCTTGGCTCCGGTCGCCGCGGCGTACACGACCTTCTTCGTGACACCCGTCGTCGAAGCGACCTCTGCTACGGCATCCCGGCGGCTGCTACCCGCACCCACCAGCGCCTCGACCTGGTCCCGCAGGGCGCCGAGGTCGGCGGCGGCCGTCGGGTCGTCGTCGGGCGCACCGGCGACCACGACGGTGATCTCGCCCCGGAGCTGTTCGGCCCGGGCGACCGCCGCAAGCTCGCCAAGCGGTCCGCGGAGGACCTGTTCGTGGGTCTTGGTCAGTTCCCGGCACACGGCGGCTTGCCGGTCCGGTCCGAAGGCCTCAGCGAGGTCGGCCAAGGTGGCGGCGATCCGATGTGGGGACTCCAGGACGACGAGCGTGCGCGGCTCGGCGGCGAGCTGGGCGAGCAGCCGACGACGCTCACCCGGCTTACGCGGCAGAAACCCTTCCATCGCGAACCGGTCGCTCGGCAGGCCGGATACGGCCAGGGCGGTGGTCACGCTGGACGGCCCGGGTACGACGGTGACCGGCGCGCCGGCCTCGAGCGCGGCCCGGACAAGCAGGTAGCCGGGATCGCTGACGCCCGGCATGCCCGCGTCGGTCACCAGTGCGACCGTCGCGCCAGCCGTCAACGCCTCGACGAGATCCGCCAGGCGCTGAGCCTCATTGCCGGCGAAATAGCTGACCAGGCGACCGTTCGGCTTGATCTGCAGGCGTCGCGCGAGGTCGCGGAAGCGCCGGGTGTCCTCGGCTGCGATGACGTCCGCTGCTTCCAGCGTTGCCCGCAATCGGGGCGACGCGTCGGTCACATCGCCGATCGGCGTTCCGCACAACACCAGGGGCACGAAAGCGATGCTCCCACCCTTCCTCCCCGTAGGCTGCCGGTGTGACCGCGACGGCCGTGCAGACCCCGGCTGGCGCGCCCACCGGGCGGCGCGCGTCGTCCACGTACTGGCGGGACAAGCTCGTCACGCCGTTGCCGAGCGATCGGCTTGCCGCCTGGCTGGTGACCCTCGGGATCGGGCTGTTCGCCGGGATCCTGCGCTTCTGGCACCTCGGCCAAACGCTGTGGACCACCGACCCGACCGCCGCAAAACGGCCGCCGGGCGAGTTCACCGGCAGCTACGTCGACCAGGCCAGCGGCTGCGTCCGCTACTACCAGGACATCTTCGACGAGACGTACTACCACCACGACGCGCTGTCGATGTTGCGCGTCGGCGTCGAGCAGAACTGCCAGAACACCGGCGCTGGGTTCGTCGTTCATCCACCGCTCGGGAAATGGATGATCGCCGGCGGAATCCACGTGTTCGGCGACAACCCGTTCGGGTGGCGGGCCGCTTCGGCGATCGCCGGCACGCTGTCCGTAATGATCATGGTGCGGCTGGCCCGCCGGCTATTCAGTTCGACGCTGCTCGGCGGTTTCGCTGGCTTGGTCTTCGCGCTCGACGGCCTGGAATTCGTGCTCAGCCGGACGGCCCTGCTCGACATCTTCGTGATGTTCTTCGAGCTGGTCGCGCTCGCGACGCTGCTGCTGGATCGAGAACACGGCAGACGCCGGCTGGCGGCCCGCCTGGACGCCGGCGCCTCGAACGAGTTCCCCGGGCCGCGGCTCGGCTTCCGCTACTGGCGGCTGCTCACCGGCGTTTTCCTCGGCGCGGCCTTGGCCACGAAGTGGAGCGGGCTGTACGTCATCCCGGCATACGCGGGCCTGGCGTTCGCCTGGGACGTCGGTGCCCGGCGGGCCGCGGGCATTCCGCGCCCGGTTCGGGCCGCGATCCGGCGGGACTGGCTGGGCTGGATCCCGCAGTACACGCTCGTCCCGATCGCGACCTACACCGCCACCTGGACCGGCTGGTTCCTGGGCGGTGCCAACGCGTACTCGCGCGACACCGTGTCGCTACACGGCCAGAGCGTCACCCGTAGCGGCTTGGTCGGCACGTTCCAGAACTGGATGGATTACCAGTGCCAGGCCTACAACTTCCACAAGAATCTGACTGACGACAAGCATCACGGCGACGGCGGTTACGCGATCCCGCTCATCCATTACTGCAAGACGGATCTGGCTCTGCACGACCCCGGGAAACTGCATCCGTACCTGTCGAAACCGTTCGGCTGGCTCTTCCTGTCCCGACCCGTCGCGTTCTATTACGAGTCGCCTACCCAGGGACAAGACGGCTGTACGTCGAAGACCTGCTCGAAGGAGATCCTGGCGATCGGGACGCCGGCGATCTGGTGGGGCTCGATCGCCGTGCTGGTGGTCGTCGCAGGCATCTGGATGGCGCGCCGGGACTGGCGTGCGGCGATGATCCTCGTCGTCTTCGCGTTCGGGTTCTTCCCATGGATGCTGGAAGAGTCGCGCCAGATGTTCCTGTTCTACGCACTGCCGGTGCTGCCGGTCATCGTGCTCGCGATCACGATGGTGGCCGGCGCCGTCCTCGGCAGCCCCGACGCGAGCATGACAAGACGCAGGACCGGTGGCCTGGCTGTCGGTAGCTATCTCACGTTGGTTACGGTCAACTTCTTCTGGTTGTATCCGCTGTTCGTCGGGACGACGATGTCGTACAACAGCTGGCAGGCCCGCATGTGGTTCCCAGGATGGATCTGAATGCCTCACGCCAACGCTTCAAGCGCGCACACACCGAGCGCGCCCGCAGCCGACATCCAGCATCATCCGGCTGTCGAGGAGTACCTCGAGACGATCTTCCACCTCGAGGAAGCGCAGGTTCCCGCGATGCGCGCCCGGCTGGTCGAGCGGCTGGGCGTCTCGGCGCCCGCCGTCAGCGAGCAGATCAAACGCCTCGAACGTGAAGGATACGTGCGGCTCACCGGCGAACGGACGGTCACGTTCACGCCCGAGGGCCGCAGCTACGCGACGGCCATCGTGCGGCGCCACCGCCTCGCCGAGTGTCTGCTCGTCGACGTGCTCGGCCTGCCCTGGCACCAGGTGCACGTCGAGGCAGGCCAGTTGGAGCACGCGATCTCGCCGGTCCTCGAGGAGCGCCTCGCCACCGTGCTCGGCGATCCGGTGACCTGCCCGCACGGCAACCCGATTCCCGGCTCGAAGCGGCCGTATTCGCCCGGCCCGATGCGGGCGCTGACCGACCTTCCGGTCGGCGGCACCAGCACGATCATCCGGCTCGAGGAAGACCTGCAGGCAGATCACGAGATGTTGATGACGCTCCAGAACGCGGGGGCCGTACCGGGTGCGAAGGTCGAGGTGGAGGCTCGCGACGGTTCGGTGCTGCGGTTCCGCGCGCCGGACGGCGTGGTCGAACTCAGCATCGATGCAGCCGCTGGGGTACGCGTCAAGCGCTGAACCGTAGGGCGCTGGGCGGTTCGCGTAACCTTCGAGCATGCGCACGAACGGCCGGATGAAGTCCTTTGTCCGCCCGGTGCTTCTGCTCGCGGTGGCAGGGTTGACCAGCGTGCTCGTGGGCTGTGGCAGCAGCCGGAGTAGTTCGTACGACGGGCTCGAACTGGCCAAGCCGGTAGCGCTGCCCGACGTCACGTTGACCGACACGAGCGGCCAGTCTTTCAACCTGCCGGCGGACTCCAAGGGAAAGCTGGCGCTGTACTACTTCGGCTACACGAATTGCCCTGACGTATGCCCGACCACGATGGCCGACCTCGGGACGGCGCTGACCAAGCTGAGCGCAGACCAGCGTGCTCGCGTCGAGGTCGTCTTCATTACGACCGACCCTGCCGACGACACACCGCCGGTGCTTCGGAAGTGGCTCGATAACTTCAGTCCTTCGTTCATCGGCTTGCGGTCGGATCTGAAGACTGTCCAGTCGACCGCTGCCAAGGTCGGGGTCGTCGCCGAAGACCCGTCCACCGACAGCAACGGGAAGGTCACCGATACCCACGGCGCCCAGGTGATCGCCTTCTCCCCCGGCGACGGCCTGGCGCATCTGGTCTGGACGCAGGGGACCACGCCCGCGCAGTACGCCCACGACATCGCGCTGTTGCTCGGCTGAGCATGGCCACGCTCGACCCCGGTCTCGCAGCCCGCGCGAAGGCACTCGGCGTTGCCACCTGTTACACCAACTGGGCCGGCGAGACCGTCGATGTCGATCCCGCTGTCGTGCACGTGGTCGTCGACATGCTCGGCTCCCCCGCGGCCCCTCAGGCCGACGCGGATGGGTCTGCCGAGGCGGGTGCGACCGGGGCGCCGGCTGCCCTGTCACTGCCGCCCCCGTGCTGGGGTTGGAGCATCCAGGTCTACGCCCTGCACTCCGAAAAGTCCTGGGGCATCGGCGATTTCGCCGACCTACGCACGTTCGTCGACTGGAGCGGACGGACGCACGGCGCTGACCTCGTCCTGGTCAATCCGCTGCATGCCGTCGTACCCGTACATCCGATCACCGCGTCGCCGTACTCCCCCACCAGCCGCCGGTTCATTAACCCGCTGTACCTGCACATTGAGGACCTGCCCGAGTACGAGTCGGCGACCGCCGCGGTCCGGGCGCAGGTCGATGCGCTGCGACTCCCTCCGCCGAGCCCGGACGGACTCATCGACTGGGACGCGGTGTGGGCTGCGAAAGCCGCTGCGCTGCAGCTGCTTTGGCCCTTCGCGCGGCACGAGGAGAGCTCGCCCGAGCTTCGGGATTTCGCCACGTTCTGCGCGCTGGCCGAAGAACTCGATTTGCCGTGGCAGCAGTGGCCCAGCGACTTCCGCGACCCCCGTGGCGCCGGCGTCTCGGCCAGCCGAACCCGGCTGAGCGACCGGGTCGCGTTCCACGCCTGGCTCCAGTTGCTGTGCGACGAACAGCTCGGCGCTGTGCAGGCGGCCGCGACCGACGCGGGGATGCGGATCGGACTCGTGCACGACCTCGCCGTCGGGGTCGACCCGGGCGGTGCGGACTCGTGGGCTTTGCAGGACGTGTTGGCCGGCAACGCCGCGGTTGGCGCACCGCCCGACTCGTACAACCAGCTCGGTCAGAACTGGGCACTCCCGCCGTGGCGGCCAGATGCCCTGGCGCGCAGCAACTATGGCCCGTATCGTGCGATGCTCGAAGCGATCCTCCGCCGGGGCGGCGGCGTCCGGGTCGACCACGTCATGGGACTCTCCCGCCTGTGGTGGGTGCCTCGCGGCAACACCGCCGACAAGGGCACGTATGTGTCATACGACCGCGCGGCGATGCTCGATATCTTGGTCGAGAGCGCGCGAGCGCGGGAAGCGCTGGTCGTCGGTGAAGACCTCGGCACCGTCGAACCGCAGATGCGAGAAGCCCTGTCCGTACGGGGAATTCTGGGTTCCGCGGTGTTCTGGTTCGAACGATCCGGCGACGCCTTGGATGGTCCGATCACTCCGCCCGGTAAGTGGCGCGAGGGCGCAATGGCAAGCATCTCGACACACGACTTGCCCACCGCGCACGGCTTCTTGGCCGGCGAGCACGTGCGAGTGCGGGCCGAATTGGGCCAGCTCGGGCAACCGGTCGAACAGGAGCAGGCCAAGGCCGATGCGGACAAGGCCGTCATGATCCGGTCGCTGATCGACGAGGGGGTCCTCGACCCGGCCGAGCAGGATGACCCTGACGCGGTCACTCTGGCCATGCACCGATTCCTGGGTCGCACCCCGGCTCGTGTCCTCATCGCCTCCCCGTACGACGTACTTGGCGAACTTCGGCAGCCCAACCTGCCGGGGACGACCGACGAATACCCGAACTGGTGCATCCCGTTCTCGTGTTCGTTGGCCGAGATGATGGCCGACCCGCGGATGGCGGCGACCGCCGACGCCCTCCGGCGGCCTGACGGTCGGCAGCCCGGTGGCTGATAAGCTTTCCGCTTGTCGCCCACAGCCGGGCGGCATGCGCCGTTAGCTCAATTGGCAGAGCAGCTGACTCTTAATCAGCGGGTTCGGGGTTCAAGTCCCTGACGGCGCACCGGAGAATTGTGTTACCTCGGTTGTCACGTGCCGTTTGGCCTTCGGCTGATTGGTGACGCTCCCGGTTATGAGGGAGATGTCGGTGGCTGAGCAGCGTGGGCGACTCGGATGTAGTCGTTGGGGCGCAGCGACCACGTCCCGCTCCCTCTCATTGGGGCGCCGTCGTGAGCGTCCAGATCAGCTAGTTAGCCGATCACTCTGGGAGTGGCGAGCGCGGAATCGTCGTGCTCCTATCCACAGTCTTCCAACCCAGCTTCAAACTCGCACCGCTAGCGCTGCACGCTCCAACTCTGCACGGTGATGTTACGAGACGGGGGACTCGGTGTCCCCGACGGATCAAAGATGAGTACGCGAACGCGCAGGCGGAGCTTTCCCGTCGTTGATGAACACGAGGAGGCGGCTTCGCAGACGTACACATTGACATAGACGACCGTTCCGCCGGGTCCGAAACCAGGCGAGTTGTCCGGCACCTCGATGACGGGACCGATGTAGGAGATCGCGCCCGTCTCCTTGATCCAGAGTGAGCGGGAGATGACACCAAAGCGGAGCACCTGAGCGGTGATATTGCTCAGTACGAGGTCGATGACCGCGGCGGGCACATAGGTCGTACCCTGAATGTAGAACTTCCCCTGGTAACTCGTCGGTGTGGACAACACGGCGCACTGTCCGGCGGAGCCGCCTGTATAGGTGCTGGCCAGGCAGTTGCCGCTTACCGAGGCCGTCGTCTCCCCACGAAAGGCCGGTGCGACATATGTTAGATCGAGCTGGATTGTGTCGACGTTTTCCGTTCCAGCGTGCTTGACCGTCGACGAATACTGTGCAGACGCACCGGAATAGCCGAGCGAGTGAACCATCGTGGCGAGCGGACCAGTGCCGCTGCTGTAGAGGTTGAAGGTCGCTGTCTGCATCGTCGTCGTCGTATTGGTCGGGAGCGTCAAGACGATGGGCGCCGCCACTGCGCCGCTGGCATCCTTCGGCGTAAAGGTCACGGTTCGCGTGTCGTTGTTCGTATTCGCTGTGTTCTGGTAGTTCACCCGAAGAGTCGCCCCGGTCAAGATCGAACCCGCTGGAACAGCAGCCGCGTAGCCAGCCGCGGTGAACGTGCCGGTCTGTGAGCTCGAATTCCCCTTCGTCCAGGTAGCAGCGAGTGCGTCCGCCGTTGCGAGGTTCGCTACCGAGGCCGTTGCGCCAAAGGAAGCCCCGTCCGTAGTCGGCACACTTGTGAGGGTCAAGCCGTTCGCGGTGCTGGTGCTCGCAGAGCCGGACTTGAGGCCGTAGAACGCGATGGGCGGGCGTCCGGTGTTGTAAGTGCCACAGATTTCAGCATCCGCCGAGCCGCTCAAGACGATTTGGCTGTCCCCGCCGAAGATGAACTGAACACCTTGTGCGGTCGTCGACGTGATCGGGTTCTGACACGCGCCCGGGAGGGTCGACGGACTCGCCGGCTTGGCGATAACGGCGCCCGCACCGTTGATCGGCGTACCGGCGACGAGCTGGCCATCGGAAACGGTCCAGACGTCCGATCCGGAAAGTAGAGGATTCTGACCCCCCGAATTGTGGAAGTCGAAGTAGTAGGTACCAGGCTTGAACCACCACACGCTTCCCTTGCATGGATTGCTGCCTTTGCCATCCATCAATGCACTCAGAGCTGCGGCATCGTCGTAGTAGCCGGGTTGAAACGTAACGACGTTCCCCGGACATGAAGCGGCAGTTCGGGCTGGGACAGCGCGGTATGGCGGGACGGCGTTCGCTGAGTCAAGATACGGATCGGATTTGTAGTCGGGATCAGCGGCGCTCCCGGGGACGCAGTTCGCGGCAGGGGTGTGGATGGTTCCGGAACACCCGGTCGCGGCATAGACCGCAGCGTTCGAGTCCAACGAGCCGCTGAACACGTTGATGTTCGAGTCCGACACCACCGATCCGTGAACGGTAAACGGGATCGAGTTGTTGAGCGCCTTGACGTTGATGCCGTCCTCATTTTGATTCTGGCCCAACGTCAAGATCGCATTGCCGGGCTTGTTCGCGTCCGTGATCGGGACCAACCCACCTGCCGCACCAGTAGCCGGATCTGGCGAACATGTCACTGCGGCTGACGTGTTGGCAGCACCTGTCGTGCCGGGCATGAACGACGACAATGTGACCGTGTCTGCCGTAGCCCCAGCGCCGAAACACTTCGGGTAGGTCGCGCTCGTCGGGTTGTTGTTGAACTGTCCCTGCCGTAGTTGGTTGATCGCGATTTCCGCGGCGCCATCGGCCGCGTACGAAGTGCCGGCTTCGTTGCGCAACGCAACCGTCGTTCGGAGCGACGTGTCCCCGTAACTCAACAGAACCGAGACCACGAGGGCGACGACGGTGATGAGTATCAGCGCAAGCACGAGCGCCGCGCCCTCGTCGTTGCGATGTATTCGGCTCAACAATCGTCCGTTCACGTCTGTCTCCTTTGCCCGCTCAAGGTCGCCGTGTAGTTCGGCGTAGAAGAGCTAGCGGTGTCATGGACCGAGAGCGAAAGGTCGATCCTCTTGGGAGGAGTCGTTGATGAGCACGGCGACGGAGTGCAAGCAACACTTGCCGCCGTTGCGCTCGCGAGGTCGTGAACGACAACAATGTCCGACGTAGGCGTTGTCGGCGAAGCGGAATCCGAACACGTGATGCGATGAAGTGACCATGGTGCGGCGGACCCCTCGATCACATACGCGACCCGTTTTTGCGGTGGGGTCGTAGACGGACCTGTCGGGAAATCCGTCCAGGCGAAACGAACCATGGCATCGGGCGTTCCGGCAGCGCCACAAGGATATTTACCACCCGCCACAGGTACGTTCTGTTCGACGGACTGTAGGAACGGGGCGGACGTCGAGGTGAAATCACGAACTCCGATGCTTGCCACGTCCTCGGCGAAGTACGCGGTTGCGATCTGAATGTCATGCGATTCGGTGAACCGACCCGCTGTCGCATCGGTGTTGTGCAAATAGCCGATCATGGTGTTTCCCAGTGGGACAGCGATGATCCCCAAGATTACGATCGCGATCAGCAACTCGATGAGCGTGAAGCCAGTCTCGTCGCGCCGTAGTCTTAACATCCTGATGCACAAGGCTTTCGGATAACGAGCACGACCCGTTCAGTTGCCCGCCCGTCGTTGCTTGCGACGGTGAGCGTCACTTGCTGCAGGCCCGAGTCCGTGGTGCACGTCCCTGACCACGTCGTGCCCGTCCAGTATTTGATTTGGGCAACCGGTGTGCTGAATCCGGTCGGGGCTGCGGGAAAGCCCGTCGTGTACGCACTCGCGGAAGCACACGCGACGTATCCGCTGACGGCGTTATTTTTCACGACCTCCGCATAACTCCGAGCGGCTGTTCCGGCGGTTGTCTGCTTCCGGTGGACGTCGGAAACCTTGATACTCGCAGCAAGAGCACCGACGATTGCCACAACCGCGATACTCATGATCACGAGAGCGATCAAGAGTTCGAGAAGAGTCTCCCCGCTCTCCGACTCGGGCCGCCGAGACATGATCAGACCTTGACCTGATTGAAGATTCCGTACATCGCCGAGACCAACGCGATCGCGACAAACCCCACGACAAGACCCATCACGATCAAGACTGCCGGCTCGAAGAGCGACGTGAGTTTCTTGATCTTGTACTTGAGCTCGCTTTCGTAGAACTTCGCGGTCATCTCGAGTTGCCGATCAAGCGACCCGGTTTCCTCGCCGACGCGGATCATCTGCATCGCTGTGCTGGGGAACAATGCCGTTGCGGCGAGAGGTCCGGCTAGCCCTTCGCCCTCCAACATCGCTTCGCTCACGGGCGCCAAGCCGCGGACGTAAACCCGATTTTGCAGGGAGGCCGTCGAGACGCGAAGCGACTCGGGCAAGCTCACTCCGGCAGTGACCATGGAAGCGAGAATGCGGGTGAAACGCTCCACCATGGCGCACTCAACTGTCGCACCCAGCACCGGTGAGCCGAGCAACACTTTGTCCCGGACGTACCTGCCCGGTTCGGTGCGGAGGCCGAGCAGGATGCCCACGGCAGTCGTCATGAGAACGGCGAGGATCGCCCACCAGTAGTCGGAGACGAAGCCGGCCATGCTAAGCAATATCCGGGTCGGGAGTGGCAGCTTGGCATCCAGGCTCTTGAAGAAGTTGCGGAAGCGCGGAAGGACGAAGCTCGTCAGCACGACGACCGTGACGAGCGACATTGCGCAGATGATGGCCGGATAGACGAGCGCTGCCCTAATCGTCTGCCGTGTCTCGGCGTCCCGCTCCAGGTAGGCAGCGAGTTGCACGAGCACGTCCTCGAGCTGCCCGGTCAACTCGGCGGACCGGATGATCTCCCGGTAGTACTCCGGAAAGATCTTCGGATGCCGTTCCATGCAGATCGACAAAGGATCTCCGCCGCGAAGCCCTGCTTCCAGATCGGCCATCATGGTGCGAACTGACGTATTCTTCGCTTCCTGCCCGATCGTGTGGGTCGCGTCGATCAGCGGAACCCCAGCTCGGATGAACGCAGCGAGCTGGTTCGATAGATGCATCAGCTCTTCGCGTTTGACTCTCGGCGGGGTCAACTCGACCTGGAGGAACGATTTCCCCCCCTGAACACGAATATCCCGTAGGTCTCTTTCATAGAGAGTCTGTTCCATGGCTTCGAGGCTCTCTGCGCTCCCGGTGCCGCTTTCCTGCCGTCCGTCCGGCAGCGTCGCCGAATAGCTGTAACGTCCCATTTCAGGCTCCCGCCACGTACACCGAACGCATGATTTCCGCGATATCGGTGACACCCGATACCGCGAGTCGAACTCCTTCTTCCAACAACGTGCTCATTCCTTCTTTGCGCGCAACCTCGCGAACCTCCTCGGCCGTCGCATGATCGATGACCAAGTCCCTGATGGCAGTGGTCATCGGAAGCAACTCATACACCCCAATGCGGTCGCGATAGCCGGTCTGAGCGCAGAAATTGCAGCCGGCTCCGCGAACGAACTCGGCGCGCCCCCGTGGAACCCCGGTGGCCCGCAGGAACGCGGTCTCCTCAGTGCTCGGCGTGTACGGGGCTTTGCAGCGCCCACAAACACGACGTACCAGCCGCTGTGCCACGACCGCGCTTACGGAGGAGACCACGAGGAACGACTCGATCCCCATGTCGATGAGCCGGTGAAGTGCGGAGGCCGCGTCCGTCGAGTGCAGTGATGAGAGCACGAAGTGGCCGGTTAAAGCGGATTGCACTGCGATACGGGCAGTTTCGACGTCACGCATCTCACCGACCAGAATGATGTCCGGGTCCTGGCGAAGGATTGACCTCAACCCACCGGCAAAGGTGATCCCGGCGGCCTCGTTGATCTGGATCTGGTTGATCGAGGGGAAGACGTATTCGACCGGGTCTTCGATCGTCATGACGTTACGGTCGGCGCTGTTCACCTTGCCGAGGGATCCGTAGAGGGTCGTCGTCTTTCCGCTTCCTGTCGGGCCGGCGCAGATCACCATTCCGTACGGCGCCCGAAGAAGACTCACGTAATTCTTGGCTGTTGCGTCGGGCATACCGAGTTGTTCGAGAGTCAGAGCTGAGCGGCTCTTGTCGAGAAGTCGGAGAACGACTTTCTCGCCACCGACCACGGCGCTCGTCGCGACTCGAATATCGACCGGGCGGTCATCGATGACCATGCTGATCTGGCCGTCCTGCGCCCGACGTCGTTCCACGATGTTCATGCCGGCAAGGACTTTGACGCGGCTGACCAGTGCCGGACCGATCGAACCGGGAAGGTCCAGGGTGTCGTGCAACGCACCATCGATCCGGTAGCGAACTCGGATCCGCTCGCCGTTGGGTTCGATGTGGACGTCTGAGGCTCGGTCTCGCAAGCCTTGCGTGATGATCATCTGTGCGACCTGGACGACCGGCGCGTCCTGGCTCGCCAGCGCAACGTCCGAACGGGAATGCTCGCGTCGCAAACCGTCCTGCGCCTCAAATTTTCGGAGCTTGTCCTCGATGCCGGCGACCGCGCTGTATGCGCCGTCAATCGCCTGTCGCAGAGCTGAAACCGTCGCGATCCGGAAGACGACCGGTTGACCGATGATGTTCTCGAGCTTCGCGTGGACCACTTTGTCGATGCCAGTCGTCGCGACGATCACGCCTGTTTCGTTCAGCGCCAGGGGCAACGCTCCGTAGACCCGAGCGTCCGCCTCGGGAAGCAGGGCGATCGCTGAGGCCTGCGGTTCGATGGTCTCAAGATCAACGATCTCGAGCGACGACTGCTGGGCCAAGGCCTCTGCCAGATCGAGTTCGGTGATCAGCCCCCGGGTGAGGAGCACTTCACCGAGCCGACGGTCTGCGCTACGGCGCGCGTCGTTCAGTGACAGCAGAACGTCGGCCTCTTTCAGCCGCCCCGTCCGGAGGAGAATCTCGCCGAGCCGCATTCCGTCGGGCGCAATATCCAGCCCTGGCGAATCGGCGTTCGCGCGATCCGGTCCGGTCGGGGCCTCTTCTTGTCCGCCCCGACGGTGTCTCATGCCGAAACCTCACGAAGCATCGGTGGTCGCGCGACATCCTTGGGGTAAAGGCTTCGAGCCACTGCGTCCTCGTAGCTGACGGTTCCCGCTGCGACCAACTGCGAGAGCGACTGTTCGAGGCTGCACATCCCTTCCCGCTGGCCGGTCAGGATGGAGTTCCGCAACTGATGCGTCTTGCCTTCTTTGATCAGGTTACGGACAGCCGTGTTGGCGACCAGGATTTCGTACGCGGCGACGGAGCCGCCATCGACCCGGGGAATCAATCGCTGATACACGATGCCCGAAATTGCCGCCGCCAGCTGCACGCGGACCTGGTCCTGTTGCTCGGCGGGGAAGACGTCGATCATGCGGGCGATCGACTGGGTCGTGTCGTTGGTGTGCAACGTGGCGAACACAAGGTGGCCCGTTTCCGCGATCGTCAGGGCGAAGCGGATCGATTCAAGGTCGCGCATCTCGCCGACGAGGAGGACATCCGGATCCTCACGAAGGGCGCTGCGCAATGCAGCCGGGAAAGAGGCTGTGTCGGAGCCGACTTCTCGTTGGTTGACGGCGGCTTTCTTATGATCGTGGACGTACTCGATCGGATCTTCGATTGTGATGATGTGGCACGCGCGTTCGCGGTTAATCAGATCGATTAGCGCCGCCAATGTCGTCGACTTACCCGAGCCGGTGGGCCCGGTGACGAGAACGAGACCTTGATGTTGACGGGCAAATGTGGTGAGGACGTCGGGAAGTCCCAGTTGTTCGACGGTCGGGACCGCGCGGGGGACCACGCGAAGCGCGAGTGACACATAGCCGCGCTGCCGGAAGGCATTGCCACGAACGCGGGCGAGGTCGCGCCAATCGAATGCGATGTCGATCTCGTGTCCGGTCGCGAATTCTGCGGACTGAGTTGCCGTCAGCAAATCCCGGACGAGCTTTTCGACGTCGGCACCCGACATCGAAGGCTCACCATCAAGTGGCGTCAGCTCGCCCTGCACGCGGATGAGCGGCGGGCGTCCCGCTGTGAAAAGGAGATCGGTCCCTCCCGCTTCCCACAGAGCATTGAGAAGGAGGTCCACCTGCTTGTTGACTTGCGTAGACATGACTCCCCATCTCGGCGTGAAACGAACGGTCGATCTGTGTTTGGGGTGGGGGGCCGACCGGCCCCCACCCCAAAACCACTACGGACAAGCGGTAGCAACTACCACCCCGGTGTTGCTGGTCGAAATACCCTCTGAGGCTGGCGGCGCTTCCCGCAGGAATTTCGCCGCGACGAGGGCGTCCACGCTTGCTGCGTACGCGCCGTTTCCGGCCGGGAGCGGAGAGGCGTAGTAGGCCTCCTGAGCAACTTCGACGTTCTTTTTGTCCGACTTGCAAGCGGAAGTGGTCCCGCGGTCCGTGATGCCGCCGACGGCGAAGACGACGATCCCTGCGAGGATGCCGAGGATCACAATGACGATGAGGAGTTCGATGAGCGTGAATCCGCTCTCCTCCTCGCGCGCCTTACGGAGTTTGTCGAGCATGGATTCTCCCTGTGTGACTTGGGCGATCATCGTGACCCCCCAGGTGTGATTGCATGGCCGGAATGTGACGCCCGGCCGATCCCGAGAACGGTCTCGGAAAACTGTTTGATCGCCGCGCTTACCGGGTTGTCGGAATTCGCGATCACGATGGGCTTTCACTAATGACGTGGTGAGAGTCAGCTACGAGCCCGCGGATGCGCGTATCGGCGGCGGGCGTTGTGGTCTGCATCTCGTGGACTCCGGGTTCGATGGCGCCTTCGGGGGAAGTGCGCTCGAAGGCGATCATCAGGCGCAGGATTCGCCTGCGCACCTGGAATCAGGGATGAGTCACTGCGTGTAGAACGCCTTTAACCAAGTGTGACCAATATCGTCGACCGAACGGGTGACAGCCTGGGCCGATTGGGGCTGAAGTCGCCAGATGACTCAGGGGCTGTCGGTAGTTCGAGGGGCATCTGCAACCGTCGCCCGCGGACCATCCACCGCTGCGACGATCACGGCCACGATCTCGTCGCCGATCAGTTCTTCGCGTTCGAGGAGCGTGTCTCGGAGCTCCTCGACGACGTGACGGTATGCATCGAGTGTTGTTCGGGTCTTCTCTAAGGCCTCGTCCAATACGTTTTCCACTCGCGAGCGGGCTTCGTCGTTACCAGCCACTTTTCCCACGATGTTCGTCGCCGGAGCTTCGATGGCGTCGTACGAGAACAAGCTACCGGCCATGCCAAGACTGCCCACCATCATCGAGGCGTACGTGGTTGCCGCTTTGAGGTCCGAGGCTGGTCCGGTCGTGACCTCGCCGAAGAACAGCTCCTCGGCGACCATGCCGGCGAGTGAGATCCGGATGAGGGATTCGAGCTCCGACTGCGAGGTCAGCCAGCGTTCCTCAAGGTCTGAGTGGGCGAGTAAGCCGAGGGCTTCCTTCCGTTTGATGATGGAGAGGACTTCGAGCTTCCGGCTCGACCCGGCGAGCCATGCCACCACCGCGTGGCCGGCCTCATGCGTCGCGATCGTGCGTCGCTCGGCTTCGGTGTACTCAACAGGCTGGGCGAGACCCACTTCCTCGGTCATCTTGGCCCGCGCGATGTCTTGCCATGACAAGGCGCTTGCCCCACGCCGTAGTGCCCAGACGAGCGCCTCATCGAGGACGTGTTCGAGCATCACTGGCGTGTAGCCGCCGGTGACCGCGGCGAGGCGGTCGCGCATCGATGGCTCGTCAAGTTCAGTGTCGTGGGCCTTCTTCGCGAGGTAATAATCGATAATCTCGCGACGGCCGCTGCGACTAGGCAGATCGAAGTAAATAGAGCGGTCGAAACGCCCCGCGCGCAGGAGCGCCGGGTCGAGATCGGCGGCCCGGTTCGTAGCTCCGACGACGAGGATGTTTGCTGCGGTGCCCGGTCGTCGCGAGATGTGGACGTTGACCGGCAAGAAGGCATTAGCCATGTCCGCGAAGTAGTTGCGGACACGCGTCGACGTTGTTGGCTCGTCGAAGGATTGGAGCTGGACGAGCAACTCGTTCACCACACCGGTGATGCCCTCGCTCCGTCCGCCACCCATGCCGGATCGGGATGCACCGATCGCGTCGATTTCCTCGATGAATCCAATGGCGCCGCCCTCGCGCCGAGCAGCTTTGCGCAAAGCCTTGAAATACGAGCGGATCTTGCGGTTCGTCTGGCCGTAGTACATCGATTGAAATGCCGACGAGGATACGAACAGGAACGGGACCCCTGCCTCGTGTGCCATGGCCTTCGCGAGATACGTCTTACCGGTACCAGGTGGCCCTTCAAACAGGATCGCGCGGCGTGGCGTACCGCCCAAGACATCTGTGAAGGTCTTGTGGGCGAGAAACAGGTTGAGCGTCTTGACGACTTCCTCGACCACCACGGGAGACCCCTTGACGTCCGCGAACGACGTGTCGATCTCGCTGGAGCGGTAGAGGACGTGGGGGGACCTGCCGGCCATCAAGAGCGGCGCGAGAAGGGCGACGCCGAGGATCACCACCAGGATGAGCAGTGGCGCCACCTGGGTCATTCGCGATGAAAGATGGGGAAGGCCTGGATACGGTGCGTTCCCGTTGAGGACCCTGAACCAGACCCACGCGGCCAAGCCCAGACACGGAAGTGCGAGCCAGTTCAGGCGACGGCGTCTTGACCGCTCCTGGGCCAGGGCGACGTCCGCGGTCGCCCGGTCCACCATGCGGTCGAGCCTGAGGTCGGTCGGATCCATGGACAGCTCCGTAAAAAAGGAACGCGCCGCTCGTTTGAGTCGGGCATCGACAGACCATCAACATCGACGGGCACCACCAACGTACCGGAAGCTGGACTCCGATATGGACCCTGAGCCGCTAGCCAGCAGATCGCGGCAAAGCGCACCAGAGTCGCCAACTGGCGGCACATACGTCCGTGGAAGATCCTGCCGCTGTCACGTGATCAGCGGGTATTCGTGCCACAACGGGTTGGAAGCCGCAGCACGGATCAGCACGAACTGGAAGGATTTCCCCGCCTGCCGCACGGACTCTTGAGCCACCAAGCGGGCGCGTTCATACCTCTTGGTCGGCGGTTTCGGAGCTCCCTTGAACCACCTCGGCCGGCTCGTCGATGGACGGCTCCTCAGGTCCTGCATCCAGGCGAAACGGGGGGTAGTCGTCTGTCATGAGCGCCGCGTAGGCGGCAACCCGAAGCACCCAGCGATTCATGCCCATGACGAAGTCGAAGATCGAGCGAGGGTAGGTCCCGGTCGCCGCCAGACCGACACCGGCGATGACGACGAGCACCGTGATGAGGCCGCCCCAGCCCGGAAGGTGCCAGGCCGCCCATCCCCCGCCACTGAAGAACGCGATCACCAGGTAGTGCGGGATCGCGAGCAGCCACCACTTGACGAGCACAAGGCCACGAGACAGTCGGTCTGGATAGGCAATCTCGAGGTGCGCTGGGAAATCTTCCTTTTCGGAGAGGGCAAACGGCGGATATCGATCCGTACCGAGCGCCCCGTACCCGTAGAACTCGACGCGCCACGTCCAACGCAGCACACCGACGTTGAAATCGAAAAGGGACCTCGGATACCGACCCGTGATCAAGATCGCGAAGAACGCCCCGACGCTGGCTATCACGAAGCCGATCCACAAGAAGATCAGCACAATGAGGTGCGGGACGAGGAGCAACCACTTCACGAGCCACAGCCACCGGGACAAGGGCTCGTCCAGGTCACCCGTCACGCGAACCGGGTATCGCTTGCCCTGCGCGGTCATGCGGCGTCCTCTCGTGCGGAAAGTCGGCCGTTCGCACACGAGCTCTGCGACCCAAAGGCCCGACTCGCCCCACCCTCGGCCGTACGTCACCCGCCCGATAGGGCCTTTGGTCCCGGTCGGCCCGACGCGGATCTCGGACTGACCGTTACTTACTCGGCTGCGGCGCCTTGCAGTTGTGCACCTTCGGATTGGCGCCGACGTAGTTCAACGGTCCGGCGAGGACCGTGACCGCGATGGTTCCGGCGTGGGCGCAACTCGAGTTCGAGTCGTTGTAATAGCCCCGCTGCCCGGCCGCGATCGCACCGATGGCGAACCAGATGAGCAAGATCACGGTCAGCAGACCGCCCCCGGTTCTCATGAGACCAGGTCCATGTTTCGGGCGGCCCGCGCCGGCCGAACGGTCCGCAGTCCGGTACGGGGGCCGACCACGAACTGCGCGATGCCGCCACCACGAACCGGCGTCATACCGGCGTAGTCGAATACGACGGCGCGACCAGCCGTCGTACGGTGGAAAGCGTGAGCATTGCGGACGTAGAAATGCAACGCGCCGCCGTCGTCTTCGAGACAAATCTGCGAACACCTCGGCGTAACCAACGCCACCAGGCCGTCGTGCGGGCCGCCTGAGACAACGAGCCGCGCGGTTGTCGTGTCCATCGGAGTCAGTACCAGTAGCGCCGACCGCCGAATTCGCGGCCCGCCGATCCGGCAAGGAGAAGCACGAGACCGATGACGGCAAGAATGATGCCGATCGTCCACAGGAAGGGGAGTCCAAGGATGAATCCAAGGACGAGGCAAATGATCCCGAGGAGAAGCATGTCCCGTTTGATGACCTGGGCGAAGGGTGCCAAACGCCGCGGCAATCAACGGGTCACCCCGGTGACGCAGGACGTCACCTGAACCTTTCGAATTACTTCTTTTGGCCCAATGTGAAATCGATTGAGGAGGGCATATCGGGGCCCAGTCGCGCTTACTGAGCGCCAAAGTTGGGAGATCAGCATGGGTATTGGAGTTGGCCTCATTCTCATTGCCGTCGGGGCGATCATGGCGTTCGCAGTCGACGTGAGCACGAACGGCTTCAACATCAACACCGTCGGATGGATCTTGATGATCGTCGGCGTGGTCGGCATCCTCGTTGATCTGCTGATCTTCATGCCGCGCCGCCGCGTCACCAGCGTCGACACCACGACCACGGCGGCGCCCACCGCGTACGCCGACGAGCACGTCGTCGTCCACCGTCGCGACGTGGCCTAGTCACCACACGTCACCAGAAGGCGTCTCCGGCTCGCGCCGGTGACGCCTTCTGTCTTGCCCGGCGGCGAGTTCTGCCGGGCTGAGCGAGAGAGTTAACGTTCGCGTCTTCTGGCGTATGTATTGACTCCGCCGTGCCGCAACTTTGCGTCAGTTGTGTAGGGCCTGTCCCGCCAACCAATCCCCATGGGAGCAGGCAATGATGCAGAGACGTCGTACGACGTTGGTCGCAGGACTGACAGCAGTCGGTGCGGTCACCGCCCTCACCTTCGTCGCCGCGAATGCGGCGACCGCCCACAACGACAGCCCCTTCCTCGCCAGTGTTGACACCGCGAACACGAAGGCCTCCGGCGTCGTCAAGCCGGCCGCCTTATCGCCGCAGCTGGCGCAGCAGCTCGTCGCCACCGGCTCGATGCCGCTCGTGAACGGCACCGCGGCCCTGCCGTTCTACGGCTACCGCGGCGATGGGCCGATGGTGCCCGCGCCCGGTACGTTCACCGAGGCCAGCAAGACAGAGCCGGACAAGAACACCTACCTCGTTCTGAACGGCCATCACTACCTCTTCCAGGGCCACGAAGGTTCGCCCACCGGTTACGTCACGCGGATCGACCTCGACGCGCCGGTCAGCGAGCGTGTCTCGCTGGTTGCCTGGCAAGACACGGCAGGCAACGCGCTTCCGTCGTTCGACGGTTCGACCTGGAACCCGTTCAACCAGCGCCTCCTGCTCACCGCCGAGAACTCGACCACGGGCGGCGTCTGGCAGTCCTCCCCGGAGCCGGGATCCAAGGCTGAAAGCCTGCAGGGCGTTCTTGGGATCGCCGCGTACGAGGGCGTCCAGAACGACAGCGACGGCAACATCTGGCTGGTTGAAGATGCCGGCGGCAAGACGATCAACAACGCCAAGCTGCCGAACAGCTTCGTCTACCGGTTCCAGCCGGTCGACCCGAGCGACCTGACCAAGGGTGGCGTCCTGCAGGCGCTGCAGGTGACGTCGAACAGCTCCGACCACCACGCGATCACGGTGCCCTCCGAGACGGCAGCCGGCACCACGCCCCTCACGCCGGACATGCAAGAACTGCACCAGGCCGGCCAGCAGTTCGAAACCCGCTGGGTGACCCTGCACGACACCGCGACCCAGGGCTTCACGGCGTACGACGCGAACGCCGCCGCGAAGGCAGCGGGAGCGACCGCGTTCAAGCGTCCGGAGAACGGCGTCTTCCGGCCGGGCACCCAGTTCGGTGAGTTCTTCTTCACCGAAACCGGCGACACGAACGCGCTGAGCCCGGCGAACAACGGCTACGGCGGCTGGGGCAGCATCATGCGGCTGGTCCAGCGCGGGCCGAGCGCCGACTCCGGCGTTCTGTCGATGTTCTTCGCCGGCGACCAGGCTCACACTGGTCTGGACAACATCGCGTTCGCATCGCAGGACGTCGTCCTCGCCGTGGAAGACGCGGGCGACCTGCTGCACTCGCAGCGAAACGCCCTCGACTCGGCGTACGCGTTCGTCGTGAACGACCGGCCGCACGCGGACCCGGTCAGCCCGGTGCGCTGGCTCGCCGAAGGCCGTGACGCCTCGGCGACGATCGACTCCGGCCTGGGCGATGCAAAGGCCGCCGGTGTCCCCGGAGCGGCGTCGTTCCAGAACGACGGCGACAACGAGATCACCGGTATCCACGTCTCGAACGGCGACCCGACGGTGCGGGGCCTGCTCGGCGCCCGTATCCCGACGCCGTTCCAAGGCGGCTGGCGCGTGTTCTGGACCCAGCAGCACGGCGACAACAACACGTGGGAAGTCGTCGCGAAGTAGCAGCTACTCGAGTTACGACGGGGTGGCTTCCGAACCCGGGAGCCACCCCGTTTCGCGTCTAGCGCACGAAACCCCCGCTGGCTACCTTTGCACTAGGTAGTCCCACTCAACAAAAGGACCGCGCCATGACCAGGAAAATGGCCGACTGCCGCAAGATCCCCAGTGAAAACAACTGCTCGCTGACGATCGCCGGCACCGAACAGGAAGTGCTCGACGCGGCTGTCGCACACGCCGTCGCAAGCCACGGCCACGAGAACACGCCCGAACTGCGGGAGATGATTCGCAGCGGCCTCGAAGACGCCGAACCCGCCCTGGCCTAAGGGCTAGCGGTCGGCGGTTCCGGCTCCTGACCGACGAGCGGCATGATCAGGCGATCGACGATTTCGGCGACAGCGCTTTCGGTCACCGGCCGATTCATCAGGATCGCCCGGTAGGTCAGGATTGCCGGCAGCAGATCGCCGAACAGCTCGGTCGCAGCGTCGGGCCGTACTTCATGGCGTTGGACGCCACGTTCCAGAATCGCAAGCATCGCAGCGCGTTTCGGGACGTACACCTGGTTCTCGACGGCTTGGGCGAGTTCCGGGTCCCGCGTGACCTCGCAGGCCACTGCCCGCACCACCTCGGCCGCCTTGCCCGACATGTGGCAGATACCGGAACCGAGCTGGACGAGCAGATCCCGCGTGGTCGACGTTTCATCGGCGAGCGAGGCGACCACGTCGCCGGGACCACCGAATCGGGTGCAGAAGGCGTCCATGACGAGGTCCTGCTTGGTCTGCCACCGGCGATAGATGCTGGCCTTGCCCGTCTTCGCGCGGGCTGCGACCGCCTCGATCGTGAATCCGGCGTACCCGACGCAGGCCAGCTCCTCGAAGACGGCCTCGTGAATCGCGTCGCGGAGCACGTCACCGCGGCGACGCCGTAAGACGTCACCAGCCAGCGAGCACACGGGCAGTTCCGCGGTCACGTCGGTCGGACCCTTCATTCGCAATTTTCCTGAATGTAACTTAGGGTACGCTTGCGTTCCTTAAGTAACTCTACTAGCTTACTCCGTAAGAGACGGTCACGTGCACTACGTACGTAACACCGGCGGAATCCATTTTCACTCCCGCGAAGGCATCGGAGTTAGCTGTGACATCCACTATCGAAGACGTCGCGACGACGTCGCACGGCGGCACGGCCCGGCGGGCCAGCCACCCCACACTCCTTCTTCTACTCATCGCCGGCGCGCAACTGATGGTCGTCCTCGACGCCACCATCGTGAACATCGCGCTGCCATCTATGGGCCGCTATTTCGACCGTAGCCAGACGGACATGACCTGGGTCATCAACGCCTACACGCTGGCGTTCGGCGGACTTCTCCTGTTGGGCGGCCGCGCCGCGGACATCCTCGGCCGCAGGCAAATGTTCATTACCGGCCTCGGTCTGTTCTCGCTGGGCAGCTTCATCGGCGGCGTGGCCCCAAGCTTCGAAGTCATCCTGATCGGTCGTGTCATTCAGGGCATCGGCGGAGCGATCGCCGCACCGACGGCGCTGTCGTTGATCACGATCTCGTTCCCCGAGGGTCGTGAACGCAACCGGGCATTCGCGGTGTACGCCAGCGTGTCTGGGGCCGGCGCCGCGCTGGGCTTGCTGCTGGGTGGAGTTCTCACCGAGTACCTCGACTGGCGGTGGGTACTGTTCGTCAACGTCCCAATCGGGATCGCTCTGATGACCGGTGGCTTCTTCTACATCCACGGCTCCGAGCGGTTGTCCGGCAAGTTCGACTTTGTCGGTTCGTTGCTGTCGGTGGCAGGCATGGTTGCCGTCGTCTACGGATTTATCAACGCCGCGAACAACGGCTGGAGTGAGACGGCGACCATCGTGGCGTTGGTCGGCGGTGTCGTCCTGCTCGCGGTGTTCGTCCTGTTCGAGTCGGGGTCGAAGGTGGCAATGATGCCCCTGCGCATCTTCGCGAACCGGGCTCGGGCCGGCGCCTACCTGGTGATGCTGATCGTCGGCGCGGCGATGTTCGGGATGTTCTACTTCCTGACCTTCTACGTGCAGGGCGTCCTGGGCTTCAGCGCCTTGAAGTCGGGCGTCGCGTTCCTGCCGTTCTGCGCGATCATCATCGTCGGCTCGGGAGTCGTAAGCCAGGTGCTCCCGCGGGTCGGGGCCAAGCCGCTGATCGCCGCGGGTGCGGCGCTGATGACGGCCGGACTGTTCTGGTTCTCGCAGGTCAAAGCAGACTCGGGATATGCGTCACTGCTGTTGCCCGCGATGCTGGTGATGGCGTCCGGGATGGCGCTGGTCTTCGTGCCGCTGACGGTCGTCGCGGTCACGAAGGTCACACACACCGACACCGGCCTCGCATCTGCGTTGCTGAACGTCGGCCAGCAGGTCGGCGGGTCGATCGGGCTAGGTGTTCTGGCCACCGTCTTCGCCTCCGCCTCGCGGAGCGAAGGTACGAGCCAGCTCGGCAAGGTCGACGGCAGCACCCGGGACCACGTCTCCGAACTGGTCACAAGCGCTCAGAGCGGGCACGCGTCGAGCGCCGCCGCTCTGCACGACAACGTCGCCGTCGCGGCGTTCCACGCGATCCAGGCACACGGCGCGAGTCAGGGCTTCCTGACCGCGGCGCTGTTCGGGATCGTGGCCGTCGCGGCCGCGGTTGGCCTGATCAACGTCAAGAAGAGCGACACCCAGAACGCAGGGGCGCCGGGCGCGCTGTAGGCATCACCGAACCACGCCCGGCTCGCCGAGACCCAGACCGAACGCTAGATCGCCTGCGCGACAGGCAGTTTGACCCGGCTGTCACAGGGAAGTCCGGCAGCAGGCCTCGATGCCGATGCCAGACGGAGCGCACGCCATGATGATCTTGATCGGACTGCTGCTGGTCGCGCTGCTATTCGGTCTCGGGTTCGTCCTCCACGCGCTGTGGGTGCTGGCGGTCGTGTTCGCGGTCTTCTGGGTTGCCGGGTTCGCGATGCGCAGCGGCGCTGATGCCCACTGGTACCGCTGGTGAGGCGGGCTCGGCCGGTCTGATCAGCCGACCGGCTCGAGGACGAAGTTACGTGCCCCAACCGTGTGCGCGGACCAGCTCCAGCACGCGCGGCGCCAGGTCAGGATGGCAGATCAGCAGGTCGGGCAACCACGGGTCCGGCCGGTTGTAGCGCAGCGGCGAGCCGTCGAGTCGCGACACGTGCATTCCGGCGGCGCGGGCGACCGCGGCGGGCGCGGCCGAGTCCCACTCGTACATGCCACCGGAATGGGCGTAGACCTCGGCCTCCCCCAGGACGACGGCCATCGCCTTCGCGCCAGCCGAGCCCATCGGCACGAGTTCGGCGCCGAGATCCTCCGCCATCGCGAGGAAGTGTGCGCCCGGCCGGGTTCGGCTGACGAACATCCGGGGCCGGTGGGTCAGTGGGCGTACGGCCGGAAAGGAATCGCCTGTGCCCAGGGTTATCCCGCGAGCCGGTAAGGCGACGGCGCCGACCATCGCCTCCCCCTGCACGGCCAGCGCCACGTGCACGGCCCAGTCCACCCGCGGCGGTTCGCTGAATTCGCGCGTCCCATCGACCGGATCGACAATCCAGACCCGAGCGCGCGAAAGCCGCCGCTCGCCGTCGACACCTTCTTCCGACAGCACGCCGTCCTGCGGTTGCCGCCTCGTCAGTTCGGCCAGCAGGAACTCATGTGCGAGACGGTCGCCGAGGTCTTTGAGTTCTTTCCCCGTAGCGCCTGATTCCCGGACCCCCAGCAACAACCGGCCGGTCGCGGCGGCGAGGTCAACGGCCGTAACGTGGTCGGCCGCGGCGATCAGGTCGTCGGCTTCATCCGCACCGCCGACCGCCATGCGTCGACCCTATCGACGTACCACCGACAGCAGACCAAGCCGTGAGTGCCTGCGCGGCCGCGCACCCGATTCGTGCTCCTCCCCACCGAAGTGGAGGCAGGCACCGGTCTTGGTCGCCTCGCGGCGCAGTGCGATCAGATCCATCGTCACCGAGGGGTCGTAGATCTGCACGCCGTCGAGATCGAGGATGACGACCGTTCCGGAGAGGAAGAATCCGCGCACGGCCTCCGCAAGGGCCGGGGCGGCGAGATGGTCCAGCGTTCCGGTCAGGACCAGGCGATATGTGGAGGAATCCTCCTGCGCGGCGACGAGCCGCAATCGCTCACCAATAGGCAGATCGATCTTCATGATCGGCACCTCGGTCCGGTGTGCGCACCACGGCGTGTGCTGGCGCCGTACGGCCGCTTCTTGACCTTCCGTCCCAACGTAGACCCACTCGGGGCGAGTGGGTAGGGCCCGTCACGGGATCCCCCGGAGCGCAGGCCCGACCCCCGCGGCGATAACGTGTCCGTTAGATCGCACACCTTGATCGCACACGCTGGGCCCCCTCGCGACCCGAGGACCGGCCCTCAGTGAGAGGTTCACCGTTGAAGATCGTCTATACGTACACCGACGAAGCACCAGCTCTCGCGACGCACTCGCTACTTCCGATCGTCCAGGCGTACGCGGGCAAGGCCGGAGTCGAAATTCGAACGCGTGACATCTCGCTGGCGGGGCGAATCCTGGCGCAATTTCCGGACGAACTCGGCGACCGCGCGGTTCCTGATGCGCTGGCCGAACTCGGCGCCCTCGCGAAGACGCCGGAAGCGAACATCGTCAAGCTGCCCAACGTCAGCGCCTCGCTTCCGCAGCTCAAGGCCGCGATCGCCGAGCTGCAGGCCCACGGCTATCCGATCCCCGACTACGTCGAGAATCCCCAGACAGAAGCCGAGAAGGCGAGCCGGGCCAAGTACGACGCGGTCAAGGGCAGCGCCGTGAACCCGGTCCTTCGCGAGGGCAACTCCGACCGGCGGGCGCCGGCCTCGGTCAAGCACTTTGCGCAAGCACATCCGCACTCGATGGGTCCCTGGTCGCCGGACTCCAAGTCCCGGGTGAGCACGATGGCCGGCGGTGACTTCTTCCACTCCGAGACGTCGACGACCCTCACCAAGGACGACGAGCTACGCATCGAGCACGTCGCCGAAGACGGCAGTGTCACCGTGCTCAAGCCGTCGCTCAAGGTTCGCGCCGGGGAGATCATCGACGGCGCGAAGATGAGTCGTAGCGCGCTCGATGCTTTCCTGGAAAGTCAGGTCAGCGCGGCGCGCGACGAGGGACTGCTGTTTTCCGTCCACCTCAAGGCCACGATGATGAAGGTCAGCGACCCGATCATCTTCGGCCACGCGGTCCGGGCGTACTTCGCCGACCTGTTCGAGCGGTACGGCGACGACCTGCGGTCGGTCGGCGCCAACCCGAACGACGGGCTGGCGAGCGTGCTGCAGGCGATCACGAAACTGCCCGCGAACAAACGGTCCGAGATCGAGGCGGCCATCGAAGCGGCATACGCCGCCGGGCCGGCGATCGCGATGGTGGACTCCAGCAAAGGCATCACGAATCTGCACGTGCTGAGCGACGTCATCGTTGACGCCTCGATGCCGGCGGCGATCCGGTCCTCCGGTCAGATGTGGAACGCGCAGGGCAAGCAGCAAGACACCCTGTACGTCATCCCCGACTCCAGCTACGCCCCGCTGTACAGCGAGACCATCGACTTCTGCCGCGAGAACGGGGCGTTCGACCCGGCGACCATGGGCAGCACGCCGAACGTCGGATTGATGGCGCTGCAGGCCGAGGAGTACGGGTCCCACGACAAGACGTTCGAGATCCACAGTCGTGGCGTCGTACGAGTCATCGACTCGGCCGGCAACGTCCTTCTCACCCACGACGCGGAAGAGGGCGACATCTGGCGTGGCTGCCAGACCAAGGACGAGGCCGTCCGTGACTGGGTCCGGCTGGCCGTCGAGCGGGCCCGGGCTACCGGCACCCCGGCGGTGTTCTGGCTCGACAAGGACCGCGCGCACGACGCCCAGCTGTTGACGAAGGTGCACCGGTACCTACAGGAACACGACACCAGCGGCCTGACGATCGACATCCTGCCGGTGGCGGAGGCAACCCGGTTCACCCTCAAGCGAGCCAAGGCCGGCCTGGACACGATTTCGGTGACCGGCAACATCCTGCGGGACTACCTGACGGACCTGTTCCCGATCCTCGAGCTCGGGACAAGCGCCAAGATGCTCTCGATCGTGCCGCTGCTCAACGGCGGTGGCCTCTTCGAGACCGGCGCTGGCGGCTCGGCACCCAAGCATGTCCAGCAGTTCGTACAGGAGAACCACCTGCGGTGGGATTCGCTCGGTGAATTGCTCGCGCTGGCGGTGTCTTTCGAGTTCCTCGCCGACAAGACGAACAATCCGCGCGCCCGCGTCCTCGGCAAGACCCTCGACCGGGCCACCGGCGTACTGCTGGAAAACCGGAAGTCGCCGTCTCGGAAGGTCGGCGAACTCGACAACCGGGGAAGCCACTTCTACCTCGCGCTGTACTGGGCGCAAGCGCTCGCCGAGCAGGATGACGACGCCGACTTGGCCGCCGCTTTCGCCTCACTCGCCAAGCAGCTGGCTGAAGACGAGACGGCGATCGTCGACGAACTCAACGCTGCCCAGGGCCATCCCGTCGACATGGGCGGCTACTACCAGGGGGCACCCGAGAAGATCAACGCGGCCATGCGGCCGAGCCCGCTGTTCAACGCGGCGCTGAAGTCGCTCTGAGCACCACCCCACGAGGGTGACCGCGACACCGCAGCGGGACCTTCCCGTCCGCCGCTTTGCCGGAGCGGGCGGCACGGAGCTGGCCTATCGAGAGCTCGGAACCGGACGTCCCGTAGTCCTGATTCACGGCCTGTTCTCGAACGGCCCGGTGAACTGGATCCGCTATGGGCACTCCACCCTGCTCGCCGCCGCGGGTCGGCGGGTGATCATGCCGGACCTACGGGCCCACGGCGCGAGCGCCCACCCGCACGACGACCTGTCGTACCCACCCGACGTGTTGGTGGACGACGGCTTGGCGTTGATCGCCCACCTTGGGCTGACGGACTACGACCTGGGTGGGTACTCCCTCGGCGCGCGTACAGCCGCCCGGATGATGGTGCGCGGCGCCCGGCCGCGTCGAGCGGTGCTCGCCGGAACCGGCCTGGCGGGTCTGATCTCCCCGCGGGACAGCCGCGAGCGGTTCCGCCATGTGCTCACCAACCTGGGCGGCCATCCGCGGGGCTCGGACGCCTGGCGCGCCGAGGCGTTCCTACGAACGGTCGGGGGTGACCCGACCGCCTTGCTGAAGCTGCTCGACACCTTCGTCGATACGGCGCCGCACGACCTCGCCCGGATCACGATCCCGACCCTCGTCGTCGTCGGCTCCGAGGACCGGACCGAGTCGAGCGCCGATGACCTGGCGGCCGCTCTGCGTCACGGCACATTCCGCACAGTGCCCGGAAATCACATGAGCGCCGTGAGCAATCCGGCACTTGGTCAGGCGATCTCCGGGTTCATCGATCCTTCGTAGGCGCAGTCAAAGGCAACGGAAGCGCACGAGATAGCCACCGCGACGCAGCAGGCCGTCGACCGCGGCGGTAACACTCCGGCCAGTCAGGCCCTCGGTCAGGCGGTCGGCATCAAACACGCGTTCGTCAACGGCATGGACCGCGCGTATCTGTGGGCCATCCCGGCGGCCGTCATAGCGTTCGTCATCGCCCTGTTCCTCCGCGACGTCGAACTCCGGACAACCAGTCGCACGCCGGGCCACGAACTGAGCTCCGTAGGCAGCCCCGCCGCGTAAAGTCACGGGCGTGTACGAGCAGATCGCCCGGAACAAGCGCCGCACGATCTTGTACCTCGCGCTGTTCTTCCTCGCGTGGGTTGCGATCGGCGCCCTGATCGGGGCGATCGTCGGCGCGGGGTCGACATCCGGTGCCGGCGGCGACGTCGTGGCGGGCATCGTCATCGCGGCGCTGCTGGCGCTTGCTGGCATCGCGTTCACGCTGACGACGGGTGCCGGGCTGGTGCTGTCGGTGTCCGGGGCGCACCCGGCGGATCCGCAGCGCTACCAGCAGCTGCACAACATCGTTGAGGCACTCGCCATCGGGGCAGGCCTGCCGAAGCCCGAGGTCTACGTCATCGACGACCCGTCGCCGAACGCGTTCGCGACCGGGACGAGCCCCAGACACGCGGCGATCACCGCGACCACCGGGCTGCTCGAGACGATGGACCGCTCCGAGCTCGAAGGCGTCATCGGGCACGAGATGAGCCACATCAAGAACTACGACGTGCGCCTGATCCTGGTCGTCAGCACGCTCATCGGCATGGCCGGCCTGCTCGGCAGCCTGCTATGGCGCAGCTCGTTCTACACCCGGTCCCGCAGCCGCGACGGCCAGCAGCTGTTGCTGATCATGCTCGTCGCCGGCACGCTGCTGATGATCGTCGCGTTCATCGTCGGACCGATCATCAAACTGGCACTGTCCCGCCGTCGGGAATCACTCGCCGACGCTAGCGGTGTCGAGCTCACCCGTAACCCGCAGGGGCTGATCGACGCGCTCCGCAAGCTGCAGCAGAACGACCGGCCGTTCGCGAAGTTCAACCACGCGACGGCCTCGATGTGCATCGACGATCCGTTGCAGCACCACGCGTCAGCATTCGACAAGCTGTTCTCGACCCACCCGCCGATCGAGGACCGGATCGCCGCGTTGGAGAAGATCGCGCAGGGTCAGTCGCTGTAGCTACTGGATCAGGCCGGCGGCGGGCCGGACTCCCCGGCAGCCGGCGGGCCGGACTGCTCCACGGCGGCGGGCGGCCCACCAGGAGTGGCGCTACCGAAGTCGACCTGCGGCACCGCGCGGTCGGTGATGTCGGCCTCGAAGAAGCCGACCGCGTGGAAGCTGCCGAACATCCCGGCGATGACGTTACGGGGGAAGGTCTGCAGAGCGACGTTGTAATCGCGCGCGCTGGAGTTGTAATACCGGCGCGCGAACTCGAGCTTGTCCTCGGTCGCCGTCAACTGCTCCTGAAGCTGGTTGAACGACTCGACGGCCCGCAGCTGCGGATAGTTCTCGACCACCGCGAACAGCGACCGCATCGTCTGCGTCAGCATGTTCTCAGCCGGCCCGATCTTCTCCGGGTCGCCGGTCGCTCCGGCAGTGACAGCGGCGGCCCGCGCCGCGGTGACCGCCTCGAAGGTGCCGCGTTCGTGCGACGCGTAGCCCTTCACCGTCTCGACCAGGTTCGGGATCAGGTCATGCCGACGCTTGAGTTCGACGTCGATCTGCGACCACGCCTCCTGCGTACGGGTCCGCCGGCGGACCAGCCCGTTGTAGAGCAGGACGACCAGCAACAGTACGACGGCGACGATAACCAGGACGACGATGAGCGGGACCACGCTGCGACCCTTCCGGACCTGACGAGGACTAGACGAGGTAGCGAGCGTATGCCTCGGTCGTCAGGAATTCCGGCAGTTCGTCGCTGAAGATCAGATCGAGCAGGACCTCGCGGGCTTCCTTGAGGCGCGAATCGGCAACCGCGTTCGCCTCGGCCTTCGCTGCCTCCTCGTCGAGCAGCGTGCGCACCAGCGACTCGGTCACCGGCGTGCCGTCCTCCAGAACGACCTGGTGGCGAAGCCACTGCGAGATCTGGCACCGCGAGATCTCAGCGGTGGCAGCGTCTTCCATCAGGTTGTCGATGGCGGCCGCGCCGATACCGCGCAGCCACGAGTCGATGTAGCGCAGGGCGACCGACAGGTTCTGCCGCACACCCGCCGTGGTCACGCTGCCGGGCGTCTTGTCGACGGCCAGCAGGTCAGCCGCGGTGACCGAGACTTCTTCGCGGAGCCGGTCGAGCTGGTTCGGCCGATCGCCGAGCACGCCGTCGAAGACCTCGCGGCACACCGGAACCAAACCGGGGTGTGCGACCCACGACCCGTCGAAGCCGTCGCCGGCCTCGCGGGTCTTGTCGTCGCGGACCTTCGCGAACGCGATCTCATTCGCTTCGGCGTCGCGGCTCGGGATGAAGGCCGACATGCCACCGATCGCGTGCGCGCCGCGCTTGTGGCAGGTCCGCACCAACAGTTCGGTGTACGCGCGCATGAACGGGACCGTCATGACGACCAAGCCGCGGTCTGGCGTGACGAACTCCGGCCGGTCGATGAAGTTCTTGATCAGGCTGAACAGGTAATCCCAACGACCCGCGTTCAGGCCGGCCGAGTGGTCGCGCAGCTCGTACAGGATCTCTTCCATCTGGAAGGCGGCCGGAATCGTCTCGATCAGCGTCGTTGCCCGGATGGTGCCCTGCGGGACGCCCAGCTGCTCCTGCGTCTCGACGAAGACGTCGTTCCACCAGCGAGCTTCAAGGTGGTGTTCGAGCTTCGGCAGGTAGAAGTACGGACCGCTCCCCCGCTCCAACTGCGCCTTCGCGCAGTGGAAGAAGTACAGGCCGAAGTCCATCAGGCTGCCGGAGATCGGCTCACCGTCGACGAGGATGTTCAGGTCGACGAGGTGCAGGCCGCGGGGCCGGGGCACGATCGTCGCCGGATTCGGCCCGACCGCGTACGCCTTGCCCTCGGGCGAGACGAAATCGACCCGGTTGTGGACGGTGTCCCAGAGGTTCAGCTGACCGCCGACCAGGTTCGACCAGGTCGGCGCGTTCGCGTCCTCGAAGTCGGCCAGCCACACCTTCGCGCCCGAGTTCAGCGCGTTGATCGTCATCTTCCGGTCGGTGGGGCCGGTGATCTCCGCCCGCCGGTCGATCAGGCCCGGGGCCGGCGGGGCGACCCGCCAGGACCCGTCCTGGCGAATGGACGCCGTCTCGGGGAGGAAGTCGAGGGTGCCGCCGGCACGGAGTTGCCGGCGGCGCTCACGACGACCTTCGAGCAGTTCCTTACGACGCGCGCCGAACTTCCGCTCCAGGTTGAGCAGGAAGTCGAGCGCTTCCGGGGTCAGGATCTCGTTGAATCGTGGCTCGGCTGCACCCCGAACGACGATCCCGTTCCCAGTGGTCATTAGTGGAATTGCCCCTCTTCCGTCGAGCCCTTCAGCGCGGTGGTTTCGCTTTCCGGGTTCAGCGTCGTGCTGATGAGGTCAAAGTACCCCGTGCCGACCTCGTGCTGGTGACGGACGGCGGTGTAGCCGTCGGTCTCGCTCTTGAACTCGCGCTCCTGCAGTTCGACGTACGCGCTCATGCCGGTCTCAGCGTAGCCCTTGGCCAGGTCGAACATCGAGTGGTTGAGGGCGTGGAAGCCGGCGAGCGTGATGAACTGGAACTTGTAGCCCATCGCGCCGAGTTCGCGCTGGAACTTCGCGATCGTCGCGTCGTCCAGGTTCTGCCGCCAGTTGAACGACGGCGAGCAGTTGTACGCCATCAGCTGGTCGGGGTGCTCGGCCTGGACCGATTCGGCGAACTTGCGGGCGTACTCGAGGTCCGGCGTCGAGGTCTCCATCCACAGCAGGTCGGCATACGGGGCGTACGCGATGCCGCGCGCGATGCAGGACTCGATGCCGTTGCGCACCCGGTAGTAGCCCTGGTTGGTGCGGTCGCCGGTGACGAACGGCTGGTCGCGCTCGTCGATGTCGCTGGTCAGCAGGGTTGCGGCCTCGGCGTCGGTCCGCGCGATGACGAGGGTCGGGACGTCACAGACGTCGGCGGCCAGACGCGCGGCGTTCAACGTGCGGATGTGCTGGCTGGTCGGGACGAGCACCTTGCCACCGAGGTGACCGCACTTCTTCTCCGCGGCGACCTGGTCTTCCCAGTGCACGCCGGCCGCACCGGCGTAGATCATCGCCTTCATCAACTCGAAGGCGTTGAGCGGGCCACCGAAGCCGGCCTCGGCGTCGGCGACGATCGGCGCCAGCCAGTTCGACACGGTGGTGTCGCCGTCGGCGACCGCGATCTGGTCGGCGCGTAGCAGCGCGTTGTTGATACGGCGGACGACGGCGGGGACCGAGTTCGCCGGGTAGAGGCTCTGGTCCGGGTAGGTGTGGCCCGACAGGTTGGCGTCGGCGGCGACCTGCCAGCCGGATAGGTAGATCGCCTTGAGGCCGGCCCGCACGCTCTGCACGGCCTGGTTACCGGTCAGCGCGCCGAGCGAGTGGACGTAGTCCTCGGTGTGGATGAGGTCCCACAGCCGCTCGGCGCCGAGGCGCGCCACGGTCTGCTCCTCGATCACGCTGCCCTGAAGCCGTACGACGTCAGCAGCCGAGTAGTCGCGGGTGATGTTCGCCCAGCGGGGGTCGTTGGCCCACCGGTTCTCGAGTGCTGTTGCTTTGGCCGACGTCGAATCAGGCATGGACCAATCTCCTTGTGAGTGCGTGTGCTGGCGCCATGGACACGCCGTCTGTAAAGATTGACCCTGATTCGGCCCGAGCACAGTGCTGTTTCCTTGTAAATTTCGGCGAAGCGCAACCGCAAATATGTCAATTTTGTGAACGTGCGATTCGCAACGGACTGTAGTGTAGGGGCCGTGCAGAACGCCTACGTCGGGAGCCGCCTGCGGCAACTCCGGGAGGAACGCAAGCTCAGCCAAGTTGAGTTTGCGAAGGCGCTTGCCATCTCACCGAGCTATCTCAACCAGCTCGAACGCAACGGCCGGCCGCTCACCGTCCCGGTGTTGCTGAAGATCTCCGACGTCTTCGGCGTCGACGGAAGCTTCTTCGCACCTCAGGACACGACCCGCCTCATCGCGGAACTCAACGAGGTGCTGCTGGACGACAGCCTCGATGTCCGGGCGACGCCGCACGAGATCACGGAGATGGCGGCGGCCCAGCCGCGGATCGCCAAGGCGATGATCGCGCTGCACCAGCGCTACCGCCGAGCCATCGAACAGCTCGGCCAACTGAGCGCCGACGGGTCGGCGCCGCTGATGCCGCACGAGCAGGTCCGTGATTTCTTCTACAGCCACACCTACCTCGACGAACTCGACACGCCAGCCGAGCAGCTCGCCGCCGAACTGGCCGCCACGCATCGCGACATGCGTGGCGCGCTCGTCGCTCGGCTGCACGAGAAGCACGGCCTGCGGGTGGTGGAGCGGCCGCAGCAGAGCGTCGGCGTTCTGCACCGCTATGACCCGGAGTCCCGCGTCCTGACGATGTCGCGGCACCTGCGTCCGGATCAGCAGGCGTTCCGGTTGGCCCGCCAGCTCGCGCTGATCGAATACCACGACATCATGGCGGCACTGGCGGACAGCGCCGACCTGATCAGCGACGAGGCGCGTGACCTGGCGATCATCGGGATGGCGAACTACTTCGCCGCCGCCGTGATGTTGCCGTACGAGAAGTTCCGGACGACAGCCGAGGAATTCCGTTACGACATCGAGCGGCTGGCCGACCGATTCGAGACGAGTTTCGAGACGGTCTGCCATCGCCTCAGCACCCTGCAGCGGCCGCGCTCGCGCGGCATCCCGTTCTCCTTCGTCCGAGTCGACCGGGCCGGCAACGTCTCGAAGCGCCTGTCCGCGACGCCGTTCCACTTCTCGCGGACCGGCGGCACCTGCCCGTTGTGGAACGTCTACGAGGCATTCGCCTCGCCGGGCAAGATCCTCACCCAGATCGCGTCGATGCCGGACGGGCACCGGTACCTGTGGATCGCGCGGACCGTCACCCGGAGCCCCGGCCGGTACGGCGAGCCGTCGAAGACGTTCGCGATCGGGCTGGGCTGCGAAACCCGGCACGCCAGCCGGGTGGTCTACTCGGCGGGCCTCGACCTCGACGACCAGGAAGCGGCAACGCCGATCGGGATGGGCTGCAAGACCTGCGAGCGGCCCGCCTGCGCGCAGCGCGCCTTCCCGCCACTCGGCCGGCCGCTCAACGTCGACCAGAACAGCACGACGTTCATCCCGTACCCGGTGGCCAGCAAGGACGAGCGAAACGCCGACCGCGGCTGACGCCGCTCCTTCTCCGCCTGTGCATCGATAAACAGCAGCACCTGTCCGGGGCGCGGCACCAAAGGGGTGATTCAGGTCACAGTCTAGCGAATCCGACCCGTCCGCCGTCGGAACCCCCCGCGTAACTTCCGCCGAAGGCGGGAAGGCACCCCACGACCCCCATTCAGTCGGAGGACGAGCATGCCGACGTTCGGCTATTTCCTGTCAGGCGAAGAACTCTCGGCGCGGCAGATCGTCGACAACGCGAAGGTCGCCGAGCAGGCCGGGTTCGACCGCGTGTGGGTCAGCGACCACTTTCATCCGTGGATGTCGTCCCAGGACCAGAGCCCGTTCGTATGGACCGTCTTGGGCGGAATAGCCGCAACGACCGAGCTCCATATGACGACAGCCGTCACGTGTCCGACGTTCCGCATTCACCCGGCGATCCTGGCCCAGGCAACGGCCACGTTGGCCCAACTGGCACCGGGCCGCTTCACGTGGGGCGTGGGGTCCGGGGAAGCCCTAAACGAGCACATCCTCGGAGATGCGTGGCCGCCCGTCAGCGTGCGACTGGAACGGCTCGAGGAAGCACTCGACATCGTGCGCCTCCTCTGGACCGGCGATGTCGTCACCCATCAGGGCAAGCACTTCACCGTGCACGACGCGAAACTGTGGACCCGTCCCGAACAACCGCCGGAGATCCTCATGTCCGGATTCGGACCGGTCGCGACCGAGCTCGCTGCTCGGATCGCAGACGGGTGGATCACGACTCAACCGGACCAGGAAGGCATGTCCGTGTATCGGCAGTCCGGGGGCACGGGCCGTACCCAGGCTGGCCTCAAGATCTGCTGGGCAGAAGACGCCGATCAGGCGGCCCGCACGGCACACCGTCTGTGGGGCCACCAAGCCGCCGGTGGACAGCTGTCCCAAGATGCGCCGATGTGGATGGGGTTCGAGGCGATCGCGCAGCTCACCACGCCCGACAGTGTTGCGGAGGTCGTCCCCTGCGGCCCTGATCCCCAACGGGCAGCCGATCTGGTCCGGCAGTACATCGAGGTCGGCTTCGATGAGATCTACATCTCCCAGATGGGCCCCGATCAGGAGGGCGGAATCCGCTTCCTGGCGGAGCGGGTTTTGCCGCTGGTGACGTAGCGGCGTCGCTACTGCGGATCCCGCAGCTCGCGTTGTTGCTCTTTGGCTTGCTCGCCGAGTTCTCCCTCCGAATTGAGTACGCCCGTTAACGCATCTTCGCTCGCGTCTTCGTCCGCCAAACGATCCTCGTCACCGGGGATTTTCGAACGAGCGCGCCACTCCCCGGCCGGGTCCGGGGTCGGATGTTCGTCGACATGCTGATTCGGTTCGTCGGGGATGAGCTCGGTCACGGCGCTCCGTCCGGATCGGCCGGAAGATCGGGGGAACTTGTTCGCCGTGCCGCGGCCTGGGCCGCCTGGGCCGCCTGTCTCGCGATCTCGCCGCGCCGCTCGGCACCTGTTTCCCCGGCGAATCCGACGTCGTCACCGGCAATTCGGCCGACGTAGACGCCCTTCGGCGTCGTGCCGGTCGTACTCGCCTGATCCACCGCATCCGGGTCGGGAACGCCTCCGGTAGCGCGACTTAAAGCTTGGTGCCGGTCCCGCGGAGTGTCTTCCTCGGGCAGCGAAAGGTCTCGGTCATTGTTCCGCCTCATGCGGGCGTTCTTCCCCCGCGCGCCTCACGCGAATCGGCCCGCGGCAAGTGGGTAGCGTCCGGTTATGAGCAGGCCGGCGGCGGGCGACGAGGACTACCACGATCCGTTGGCCGGCTTAGGCGGGGCGCCCCCTGCCCGTAGCGCTCTGACGCTTCGGCTAGCCCTCGCACTCTTCGGCGTTGTCGCGTGCGTCAGCGGAGCCATCATCTTGCTGCTGCTCGTCGATGTCGCGACATGGTTGGTCACGGTGTTGTTGGTGGGCGCGGTGGTCGCGCTGGTCGACATTGCCGTCGTGACCCGACGACTGCGCCGCGAGCGAAGGTCAGAGGTTGCGTTTCGGCGGCGAGGTGGGTAAGGAACCCGCCATGGCCGGAAAAGACCTGGGCAACCCAAGCAGATCCGCTCACCGGACGTGGGAAATCGCCGCGCTCGTAGCATTGATCGCGGTCATCGCCATCTTCGTCCTCGCCCCGAAAAGTGCCTGGCCCGCGACCGTTTTGGTGGCTATGGCCGGAATTATGTGCGCCGCGATGTCGGTGGTGAGCACCCGCCGAGGGCGACGGACTTTCCTCGATGCCGGCGACAAACGCATCGTGACGAAAGCGCACGGCACTAGCCGTCTTCACCCGCGCCGGTGAACGTGCGGCCGTACCGTGCGGCAACCCGATCGTGCAACGCCCGGTTCGCTTTCGGCCCCGGCTGAAGAAGATTTCGTCCAATTCCGGAAATTCAACCCGTAAGCCCTCGTCGATTACGAACGCACGCCTCGTCAAGATCTTGCGTGACCAGATCGTCGATGAAATCCACTCGGGCTTCGTACCGTTGGCCTCGCGCCGGCGGTGCCATAGTCAGTAGGTGAGTGTTTCAGCCGCAGCGCGACCGGAGTTGGGGGCGGCCGCGGGCGAAGTGCGCCGCGTGATCGATCAAAAGGTTCGCTCGGGCCTTCGCGAAATGCTCCATACGGTTCTGGAGACATGTCGCGAGCTGCTCGAGGCCGATACCGCCACGGTCCTTCTGCTTGACCCCAGCCAGAGCTTCATCGAGACGGTTGCCGCGACGGGCGTCGAGACCGCTGTGGCGCGCCGCTTCCGGGTCCCGCTCGGCGCCGGATTCGCGGGCACCATCGCCAGCACCCGGCAGCCCCGCCGCATCGATGGGCTACGCAGGGGCGATGTCGTCAATCCGTACCTGATCCAGCGCGGTCTGGTGGCCCTCGTCGGCGTGCCGCTTCATGTCGGCGACGAGTTGATCGGTGTGCTTCACGTCGGGCGGACCGCCCGTCGTCCGTTCACCGATGCCGACACCGCACTGCTGGTGGCGCTGGCGGAGCCGATTGCCGAAGCGATCCGCTGGCGACTTGCCGACGAACAGAACGCAGCCGCGGAAGCCCTGCAGCGCAGCCTTGTCCCCGACCGGTTGCCGACCATCCCCGGGCTGACCATGGCGGCGCGGTACATCCCGGCGGCCGGCAACATCGGCGGCGACTGGTACGACGTGTTCCGGCTTCCCGGCGAGCGCATCGGCATCGTGATGGGCGATGTCGCCGGTCACGGCCTCGAAGCCGCGATCGTGATGGGCCGGCTCCGCAGCGCGCTCCGCTCATACGCGCTGCTGTTCGAGGACCCGGCGGAGGTGCTGCAGAGCCTCGATCGAAAGGCTCAGCACTTCGAGGCGGGCATCATGGCGACGGTTCTGTACGCGACCATCGCGCCGCCGTACGACCGCATCACGGTGTCGCTGGCCGGCCACCTCGCGCCGGCCGTCTCCGACGATGTCGCCGGCCGTGGCCGGTCACTGCCGATCAAGCCCGACCTGCCGATCGGTGTCGATGTGTCGGCGACTCGTAGCTCCCACACCGTTCCGCTCGAAGCGGGAACGTGCCTGTGCACCTTCACCGACGGTCTCGTCGAGCGGCGTCCCCAGCCGGGCGCGAACGTCGAGGACCCGATCGGACCGGCGCTGGACGCGGTTCTCGGCGCGTTGAAATCGGCCGACCCGGCGTCGGTCTGCGACCTCGTCCTGGATGCCGCGCTCAACGCGGCTCCCGCGACCGACGACATCGCGCTCCTCGTCCTCCAGCGGGAGCCCGTCGGCGAGTAGCCGCTTCCGCCCGACGAACGCCGGGATTCGGCGGTCGTTTCATGCCGTACGCTGTGCCTACCTCCGCGGGGGAAGCCGGTCGAATGCCGGCGCTGTCCCGCAGCCGTAGGTCCGTCGTTCGCGGCGGATGAGCCGGAATGCCCGTGGCGGTACTGCTTCCTTAGTCCCGTCGAGGTCAGCGGGTCGGAACCGACACCCCACAGGTGGTCCGGAACCGCCGTGGACCGGAACGGGTCCTCGGTGAAAGGACCCCCGTGGATCACTTCCTTCGTACCCGAACTCGACTGGCCGCCGCGGCCGGCGCGGGCGCGCTCTCCCTCCTCTCGCTTCCGCTGCTGGCAGCACCGGCCTCCGCCGTGGCCGCGCCACCAGCGGCCAGCACGACCGCCGCTGATCTCGGAGCGGCCTATCTGGCCAGCCAGATCAACGGCTCCGGCTTCGTCCCGGGTACCGGCGGTACAGCCGACCTCGGCAGCACCGTGCAAGCTGTGCTGGCGTTCCACGCGGTCGGCGCGGGCGGCCCCAAGGCTGCAGCCGCCGAGGCGTACGTCGCCGCGAACGCTGCCACCTATCTGGGCGGCGGCACGCCGACGACTGACGACCCGGCGCGCCTCGCGCGGCTGATCATGGTCGCCGTCACGACGGGAGCCAACCCGGCCTCGTACGGCACCGGTTCGATCGACCTGGTAGCCCGGTTGCTCGCCACCCAGAACCAGTACACGGCGGACGGACCGGTCGACGCCGGGTTGTTTGGCGCTGCGGACCCGACGTTCGACGGCGCGTACCGCCAGGGGCTGGCGCTCGCCGCGTTGACGGCTGCCGGCGTTACGAACCCGGCCGGCAGCGGGTGGCTGACGAGCCAGCAATGCGCCGACGGCGGCTGGATGTCGTATCGGGCAGACACCTCGGTGGCCTGCACCCCGGCCGACCCGAACACGTTCAGCGGCGAAGATACCAACTCGACCGCCCTGGCCATCGAAGGACTCGTGGCACAGGGGGTTTCGATTCCGGTGTCGCCGTTGACCGTGCTGCACGGACTGCAGTCGACCGACGGCGGTTTCGGATTCTTCGGCGGCACGTCGGATCCCGACTCGACGGCCGTCGTCCTGCAGGCGCTGCTCGCATTCGGGGAAGACCCCGCGTCGGTGTCCTGGTCCGCCGGCTCCGCGAATCCGTACACAGCTCTCGTCGGATTCCAGCTCGGCTGCGCAACGGCGACGCCCGGCGCGTTCTTCTTCGGCACGGCAAGTTCCGGCGCGAACATGTTCGCCACGCTCGACGCCGTCCCGGCGGTCGCGGGTAAGCCGTTCCCGCTGGCGGCGTCGACGAGCGCCGCGGCGCCGGCGGTCGGCTGCGCGGCGATCCAGCAGCCGGCCTCGCCCTCGCCCACGCCGACTCCGACGCCCACGTCGACGACGGCTGCACTGCCGGTCGCCGCGACGGCAGATCCGACGTTGCCGTCGACCGGTAGCTCGGCCACCGGAATGCTGGTGCTCTTCGGCGCCGCCTTCCTCGTGACCGGCGCAGCTGCCCTCGTGGTGGCCCGGGGATCCCGCCGGGCGCACCGGGGATGAGGTTCACGCAGCGCGGATATCGGCTCGCTTTCGGGCCGATATCCGCGCTGCTCGCCTGCGGCGTAGGCATTTTCGGCGCGGCCTCGGCACCGGCGGCCGCAGCGGGCCCGAACACCTCCTGCCAAGCGCCCAACATCGCCGTGTTGGTGCAATTCCCGAATGGCGGCGGAGACAAGATCGCCTGCGTCGCAAGCACTTCCAGTCCGACCGGATGGGCAGTGCTCTTGGCTGGCGGCTTCTCCGTTCAGCAGGTGACGCGCTACTCGGACCTGTTCGTTTGCCGCATTGACGACGTACCGAACATTACGTGTGCCGACACGCCGCCGGCCGCGGCGGCGTGGACGTACTGGCATGCGGATCCAGGCGACACGTCGTGGACCCACAGCAACGTCGGCGCCGGACACACGCACCCCCGCCCCGGGAGCGTCGACGCCTGGACCTTGGCCGACAAGCTCCCCACCTTCTCCCCCGCGGCCGTTCTTCCCGCAGCAGCCCCACCGCCCGAGCAGCCCGCCCCGGCCGGCCCCGCCGAGCCGGCCCCAGCCCCACTCCCCGCGGACCGCGCTACGAGCGCACCCGCCACCGGCAGCGGCAGCCCCGCCCCCGCGCAGCCGGAAACCGCATCCCCGACCTCCTCGATTGACAGCGCTGCTACGCATCCCTCAACCGTGCCGCCGGTCGACAATCCGGATCCAACGCCGGCTGTCCGGGCAGTTGGTCACCACACGTCGAGCACCGGAGGCTCACCCGTACCGACCCTCGTCTGCGGCACGTTGATCGCATTGCTGGCGGCCGGAACTGTTGCGGCAACCCGACGGCGGCGCCAGCCGTCGAGACCGCCGGTCGCACGATGAAACTCCACCAACTCCCCCGCGCACTGCACCCCGGGGCCTGGTGGATCTGGGCCGCCGGGCTGGCGGTCGCCGCGAGTAGGTCGACAAACCCGCTGGTGCTCCTGCTGGTCGTCGCCGTAGCTGGATACGTCGTCGCCGCCCGTCGTACCGATGCACCGTGGGCCCAAGCCTTTCGCTTCTACCTGGTGTTCGGACTCGTCGTCATCGCCATTCGCGTCGTGCTCCGATGCATCTTCGGCGGGGACGACAACACGACGTCCCACCTGTTGTTCCGGCTGCCGGAGGTTCCGCTGCCGGGATGGGCCGCCGGCGTCCGTATCGGCGGCCGCGCATCGGTCGAGGGAACGATGGCTGCGACGTACGACGGGCTTCGCTTGGCCGTACTCCTTTGCTGCGTCGGCGCGGCGAACACCCTCGCCAACCCCAAGCGGACCCTGCGCATGCTCCCCGGAGCGTTGTACGAGCTCGGCGTGGCCGTGGTCGTCGCGGTTTCGGCTGCGCCGCAGCTGGTTGAGAGCACCCAGCGCGTCCTACGGGCAACACGACTACGCGGCGGTCTGCATCGCGGCCGCCACGCACTGCGCGTCGTCGTCGCGCCCGTCATTCACGACGCCCTCGACCGATCGTTGTCGCTCGCGGCCGCGATGGACTCGCGCGGATACGGCCGGCGTGCGGAAACATCGCGAAGCGCCCGACGCGTGACCGGCGCGCTGCTCATCGGCGGTCTCCTCGGTCTGTGCGCGGGGGCGTACGGGCTGCTCGGTTCCAGCACCGCGCCCGGCCTCGCGCTGCCCGGCATCGCGGGCGGGATCGCCCTGTGCGTGCTGGGTTTGTCGCTGGGAAGCCGGCGGGTCGCGCACACCGACTACCGGCCGGATACGTGGCACTGGCCCGAATGGGCCGTGGCGGCGAGCGGCGTCGCCTGCGGCGCGCTAGTCACGATCGCTAGCCACCTGGACCCGGCCGGCGTCATCCCGCCGATCAGCCCCGTCGGCTGGCCCCCGTTGCCGTGGCTCGCCGCCGCCGGGATCCTGCTTGCGCTCATCCCGGCTGTCGCCGCCCCACCACCTGGGGTGATCGGCGCCGGCCACGCCGCGTCCAGTGATGCGGACACCCTGAACGCCAGGCAAAGTCGGGTCGCGGCATGATCGACTTCGAGCACGTCTCCGTGCGGTACCCGGACTCGCCCGACCCCGTACTGCGCGACGTCAACCTGACCATTCCAGAGGGTGAGCTCTGCCTCGTCGTGGGCGCCACAGGATCTGGGAAGTCGACCCTGCTCGGCACGGTGAACGGACTGGTCCCGACGTTCACCGGCGGCACCCTGTTCGGCCGAGTGCTGGTCGCCGGACGGGACACTCGCACGCACCCACCGCGTGACCTTGCCGATGTCGTGGGGGTGGTGGGACAGGATCCGTCGGCCGGTTTCGTCACCGACACGGTCGAGGAAGAGCTGGCCTTCGGGATGGAACAGCTGGCACTTCCACCGGCGGTGATGCGCAAACGAGTTGAGGAAACCCTCGACGTGCTGGGACTCGGCCCGCTGCGCGGTCGCGCACTGCGCGCCTTGTCCGGAGGTCAACAGCAACGCGTGGCGATCGGCTCGGTGCTGGTCACGCATCCGCAGGTACTGGTTCTCGATGAGCCGACGTCCGCCCTGGATCCTGTTGCGGCAGAGGATGTTTTGGCCGCGATTACGCGGCTGGTGCACGACCTCGGCCTGACCGTCCTGCTCGCCGAGCACCGGCTGGAGCGCGTGGTGCAGTACGCCGACTCGGTCGCCTACCTTCCGGGAGACGGGACCGTCCACATCGGCTCCGCCGCAACGGTTCTCGGCGAGTCACGTATCGCCCCGCCGATCGTCGAACTCGGCCGCCTCGCCGGCTGGACCCCGTTGCCGCTGTCGATCCGGGATGCTCGCCGACGGGCGAGCGATCTGCGCGATCGGCTCGCGACTGGCCGGGCGGCCGCCGTCGCGGAGCCGGCCCCGGCGCCCGGCCCGCCGGTGCTGTCCGGACGCGGCGTCGTCGTTCGGTACGGCCCGGTCGTCGCCGTCGCGGACGTCGATATCGATGTGGCTTCCGGCGACCTCGTGGCCCTGATGGGGCGCAACGGCTGCGGTAAATCCTCGCTGCTGTGGGCACTCCAAGGTTCCGGCCCGAGGCAGGCGGGACGCGTCTCGGTGAACGGCCAAGACCCGGCGAAGGCTTCGGCCCGTGCGGCGCGGCGGCTGGTCGGGCTCGTACCGCAGACGCCGGCCGATCTGCTCTACCTCGAATCGGTCGCCGCCGAATGCGATCGCGCGGACCAAGATGCTGAATCAGCACCCGGCACCACCGCGGCGATGTTTGCGCGACTCGCCGGCAACGTGCCCGCCGACCGCCATCCGCGTGATCTGTCCGAAGGACAACGACTGGCACTGGTGCTCGCCATCCAACTCGCCGCGGCTCCGCCGGTGATCTTGCTCGACGAGCCGACCCGTGGTCTCGACTACGGCGCGAAAAGCGTTCTGGCGTCTGAACTTCGGCGTCTCGCAGCCGTGGGGCACGGGGTGGTGATCGCGACGCACGACGTCGAGTTCGTCGCGGCTGCCACGGATCGGGTGATCGTGCTAGGTGATGGCGAGGTCGTCGCGACCGGCCCGACCCGAGAGGTGTTGGCGGCATCCCCGGCGTTCGCACCGCAGGTCGCGAAGATCGTGGCCCCGCTGCCACTGTTGACGGTCGCCGAGGTCCGTAGCGCGCTCGCCGGGTGTGTCGCGTGAGCGCCGTCCGCGACGCCTCGGCGATCCACATCGGGCCGCGGACGCTGGCCGTCATCTCGCTGTCGGCGCTCGTCGGGCTGTTCGCGTTCTTCTGGCCGTTCCTGCTACGCCCCGGCAGCGTCCGGAGCAGTGACCTCGCGCCGATGCTGTTCGGACTGTTGATGCTGCTCGTCGTGGCGGTTCTGGTCGCCGAGGTATCCGAAGGCGGCATCGACGCCAAAACGCTCGCCATGCTTGGCGTTTTGTCGGCGATGAACGCCGCGCTGCGGCCGTTGGGCGCAGGGACAGCGGGCATCGAGCCGGTCTTCTTCCTGCTGATCCTCGGCGGCCGTGTATTCGGACCCGGCTTCGGTTTCACGCTGGGCGCGACGAGCCTGTTCGCCTCCGGTTTCATCACCGGCGGGATCGGGCCTTCACTGCCGTACCAGATGTTCGGTTGCGCCTTCGTCGGATTGTTCGCCGGCCTACTGCCACGCTGCCGGGGGAAGGCCGAGATCCTGCTGCTGGCGGCCTACGGAGCCGTCGCCGGAATCGGGTTCGGCTTCCTCCTGAACCTGTCGTTCTGGCCGTTCTCGCTCGACCGCGGCAGTGGCACCTCGTACGTGCCGGGCGCCTCGGTTACGACAAACGTGCAGCACTATTTGGCGTTCGACGGCGCCACCTCGTTCGGCTGGGACACCGGTCGTGCGATCACGAACGTGCTCGCCGTTCTCGTCCTCGGACCGATGGTCTTGGCGGCGTTCCGACGCGCTGCTCGGAAGGCTGCGTTCGCCGCCCCGGTGACGTTCCATCCGACGGCTCCGCACCCCCTCGTCGAGCGGGCGTGATAGGGATATCACCCGAAGCCCCAGCCAACGCCAACGCAAGGGAGTGACCGTGCCGTTCGCCCTCCCGCGTGAACTCCAGCAAGCAGCTAAGGCTGCTGAAGGGAAGAAGTAGATGCCGAGCGAATACGAAGGCAAGTCCGTGCTTGTCACGGGCGCCAGCAGAGGTATCGGCCGGGCAGTCGCGGAACGTTTCCGGACGGACGGCGCAAAGGTCGCGATCACCGGCCGTAAGGCCGACGCCCTCGCGACAGCGGTGGCCGAATTGGGCGGCGCACCAGGCGTTCTCGGCATCGCCGGCAAGTCGGACGACGCCGACCACCGGGCGGACGTCTTCGCCCAGCTCACCGATTCGTTCGGCGGGCTCGATATTCTGGTGTTGAACGTCGGCGTGAACCTGGCCTACGGAAAGCTCCTCGATCTCGACCTGGGTATGGCGCGCAAGATCGCTGAGGTCAACCTGGTGTCGACGCTCGGCTGGTTGCAGGCGGCCCGCGACGGCCTTCCGGGGGGCCTCCCGACGTCGGTGGTGATCGTCGCCTCTGCCGCCGGTATCCGGCCAGCCGAGAACATCGGGTTCTACGGAGCGACGAAGGCAGCACTGATCCACCTCACCGCGCAGCTTGCGCTGGAACTCGCGCCCGCCGTGCGCGTCAACGCGGTCGCGCCGGCCGTCGTCAAGACCACGTTCGCGCAGGTGCTCTACGAAGACGAGCCCGCAACCGTCGCGAAGTACCCAGTGGGACGCCTCGGCCGGCCAGACGACATCGCGGAAGCGGTCGCCTACCTGGCGGGCGAGCGAGCTGGTTGGGTCACCGGCCAAACCCTCGTCCTCGACGGCGGCCTGCTGCTGAGCGGCACCGTCTGACGATCGGAAGACGGCGCCGTGTCAGCCGGCTCCGGCCCGAGCCAACCTGCCGAGCGGTGACTCGTCGAAGTCTCGGACCAAACTCGCGACGTCGTCGTAGAGCGTCGTCGCGCCGGCCTCACGCAGATCATCAGCGCACGTGCCGCCCGTGAGGACGCAGATGGTTTCGACGCCGGCGCGCCGCGCAGCGATGACGTCCCACACCGAGTCGCCGACGAACAGGCAGTCCTCCGGACGCAGGCCGCCCTGGTCGACCGCGGCGTGCACCACGTCCGGCTCAGGCTTGGCGGCGTCCACGTCGTCGGCAGTGATCACGTGGTCGATCGCCTCGTCGACGCCCAGCGCCGCCCGTAGATGATCGGCCTCGTGCGCGGATGCGCTGGTTGCCAACACGACGACCAGGCCGCTGTTCTTGCATCTGATCAACAGGTCCGCGGCTCGGTCGAAGACCGGCACCTGCTGGAGCCACCGGGCGTAGAAGTCGGTGTGCGCGTCCACCAGTTCCTCGTGCTCCCTCCCGAGCACCGTTTTCACCAATGTGCCTGAACCTTGGCCGATCAAGCTGTGCAACCGCCGCATCGGCACGTTGTGCCCGAAACTACGGAACGCCTCGGCCCACGCCACCGTATGCAGGTAGTTGGTGTCGACCAGAGTGCCGTCTACGTCGAAAAGAACGCCGTGAGCCATGCGGCGCACCTACCCCGCTGACGCCGCCGCACCCTCGGCACGGGCATCGCTTTCATGAGACCGGGCGATAGCCTCGATGAGCTGGGTCAGCGCCGCCGCGGCCGCGGCAAGACGGATGTCTTCCCGGCCGCCGCTGAAGCGGTGAGTGCGCACGCCGGTGAAAGTAGCTGCGGCGACTGCGATGTGCACCTCTCCGACGGGCCGCTCGTCCTGTGTGGCCGGACCGGCGACACCCGTCAGACCGACCCCGTAATCCGCACCCAGCCGGGTCCGCGCCCCGATGGCGAGTTGCTCGGCGATGGCCGGATGCACCGCCCCGAACTTGTCGAGGTCGTGTTCGTCGACGCCGGCGAGGTCGCGTTTGGCGTCGACGCTGTAGACGACAAGACCACCGCGGAACGTGACGCTCGTGCCCGGGGCTTCGGTCAACAAGGCCGAGACCAATCCGCCGGTGAGGGACTCCGCGACCGCGACCGTCTCGCCACCCTCGACCAGCCTGCCATGGACGACGTCGGCAAGCCGACGGGCCTCAGCGCGATAATCGGCCGATTCCGTACTTGCTTTGCCCATTCCACACCCTCCGCATCTCGTTCGACTCGCACCCTAAATGTCTGCCGGACTGCGCGAGCGTCAACTCTCGAGCACGACGTCCGCAGCGCTCTTGTCGGGCCGTAATCCCCGCCAGACCGGATGTCGCAGGCGCCCCTCGCCCGTCCATTCGCTGAAGACGACTTCCCCGACAAGCACAGGCAGTACCCAGCGCGCGGCGCGGGCATCCGGCTTCGGCACAGCAATGAACGGCGCCTCGGCGCTGGCGAGTGGAGCCAGGTCGGCGAGCAGGTCGCTCAGCATCGACTCGGTGAAGCCGGTGCCGACCTTTCCCGCATAGGCAAGTCCGTTGGGCGTCGGGATGCCGACGAGCAACGCGCCGAGGGTCTGCGCCCGATGCCCTAACCCGGCCGACCAGCCACCAATGACGACCTCCTGCGTACGGAGGTTCTTGATCTTCACCCAGTCTTTCGATCGTTGGCCGGGGCGATACGTGGAAGCGAGACGCTTCGCGACGACGCCTTCCAACTGCAACGACTGACTGGCCCGGACCGCGTCCTGCCCAGAACCACGGAACGCCGGCGGCACCTGCCAGCTCGACTCGTCGATCTCGAGGCCTTCGAGCGCTGCCCGTCGATCCTCGTACGACTGGCCGATCAGCGGCATTCCGTCGTGTACAAGCAGATCAAAGACGTAGAAGACCACCGGCTCCGCAGTCGCCAGGCGATTGGCGGCTACCGGGTCCTGGACGTGCATCCGCTTCTGCAGCTGCGAAAAGCTCGGTCGTCCGGCGCGCGTGAGGGAAACGATCTCGCCGTCCAGAACGGCCGCGCCGTGGGCCAGCTGCGCGGGCAACCGCGTGAGTTCGGGATACGAAACCGTCATGTCGGCATCGTTGCGCGAGATCAGACGGAGCTGACCGTCGATCACATAGGCGATGGCACGGACGCCGTCCCACTTCATCTCGAAGCCCCACCCGGCATCGCTGCCGGACGGTGGGAGGTGGCCGAGCGTGGCCAGCATCGGCGCGTAGTGAGGAAGCTCAACAGCGGTCGCGGGAGTTCGTCGCGCACGGGATGGCACGAGCCGATTTTCCCACGACGACGACCAGCGCGGCGCACACCGCGGAAATCCAACAGACGCTCCACCAGGCATCGAATGGGGGCAGTGGCAACGAAAAGAAGTGTCGACTCAACGGGAGCACGAGAGCCAGCACGAACATTGCACCCATCGCACCAACCAAGCCCAGTCGCCAGCCGCGCGCTGGGCGCGCGACCACGCCCAACGCTGCCAATGTGACGGTGAACAGCGTCACCGTCGCCGCGGTTCGTTCCTGCGCGAGCGTCGCGTCGGTCAACTCGCGCACGGCGATGTACGCCCCGAGAGTCGCTGCGGCAGCGAGGAATCCGATCGGTACCGCCAGTCGCAACGCCCGCCGGATGAGGTCGGTCTCGGCCCGCTCGTGATTCGGCGCCAAGGCGAGGAAGAACGCAGGCACCCCGATCGTCAACGTGCCGATCAATGTCAGATGTCGGGGCAGAAATGGAAATGGAAACCGGGCGACGCCCACCGCCACCGCGAGCAGCGCGGCGTACGTCGTCTTCACCAAGAACAGGGTTGCCACCCGGTTGATGTTTCCGATGACGCGGCGTCCTTCGGCGACGACCTGCGGCAGGGTGGCAAATGCGTTGTCCAACAGGACGATCCGGGCCACGGCCCGGGCGGCGGCGCTTCCGTCGCCCATAGCGACCCCGACATCCGCCTCCTTGAGTGCGAGGACATCGTTGACGCCGTCACCGGTCATCGCCACCGTATGCCCGCGGGCGCGCAGACTCTTGACGATCCTGAGCTTGTCTTCCGGTCCGACCCGGCCGAAGACGCGGGCCCGATCGATGAGCGCGGCCATGCCGGGCCCATCCGTCGGGAGGTGTCGTGCGTCGACGGTCTCTTCGGCGCCCGGCAATGCCAACGCGTGCGCCACCGCTCCAACCGAGGCCGGACTGTCGCCGGACAGCACGATCACCTCGACCTGCTGGTCCGCGAAGAACGACAGCGTCGCCGCGGCGTCCGGGCGTACCCGCTGTTCCATCACGACCAGTGCGATCGGGTGGATCGTCGACTGGTCGAGTTCTTCGGTGAGCGGGCCGTCGTTCCGAGCGAGCATCAGGACCCGGTATCCGGCGCGGCTGATTTCGGCGGCAGCCACGGCAGACTCGCTGGTGGTCGACGTCAATGCTTCGGGCGCACCGAGGACCCAACAGCCGTGCCCGACGAAAGCGGCTCCGCTCCAGCGGGTTCGGGACGAGAACGGCACCCAGCGTTCGACCTCCCAGTTGGGGGCCACTGGGTATGACTGGCCGATGGCACCCATGCTCGCGTTGGGGTGCGGATCGACCGCGGCCATGGCGCCGAGCACCGCGGTCACGGCCACGTCGGTGGCCGCCACGGGACGTGTTTCCCGCACCCGCATCCCGCTCTCAGTCAGCGTGCCCGTCTTGTCCGTGCAGACCCGGTCGACCCGCGCCAGCATTTCGATCGCGGCGAGGTCTTGAACGAGGCACCGGCGTCGGCTCAGCCGTAAGACACCGACCGCGAACGCGATGCTGGTCAACAGCACCAAACCTTCGGGAACCAACGCGACGAGGCTCGCCACCACGCCCCGGACGACGTCCGAGGTGCGCTGATTGCCACGCACCTGTCCGTAGATCGTGATCAGCGCGATCGGCGGGAACAGCCAGGTGACCCAAAGCAAGATCCGGTTGATGTCAGTGCGAAGCTGCGAGCTGGACTTGCGGTATTCGGAGGCCGCCGCGCCTAGCCGCGCCGCGTATGCATCGGCTCCGACCGCCGTGGCGACGTAACGTCCGGCTCCTGAGACCACGAAGCTGCCGGAAAGAACCTTGCTATCAGCACCTTTCCGCACCGCGTCGCTCTCACCGGTCAGCAGAGCCTCGTCAACTTCCAAACCGTTGCTCACGAGCACGGTGCCGTCGACCAGCAGTTGATCGCCCGGGCCGAGGTCGACGATGTCGTCGAGGACGAGTTCGTCCGGATGCAATTCGACGAGGACGCCGTCCCGCCACGCCCGCGGCCGCGCTTCGTTCAAGATCGATAGATCGTCGAGTGCCTTCTTGGCTCGCCATTCCTGAACGATGCCAACGGCGGTATTGATCACGATCACGAAACCGAACAGAGCATCGGCGAGCGGACCCACCACCAGAATGACGACGAGCAGCGCACCAAGGATCGCGTTGAAGCGGTTGAACACGTTGGCGCGGACGATGTCCGCTGTGCTTCTGCTCGACGGTCGCCGGTAGACGTTCGTCTGCTGCCGGGACACCCGGGCCGCGACGTCCGCGGCCGTGAGCCCGAGCGCGGAGCTACCCGCCGCCTGGTCCGTCGAGAGCACGTCTCAGCGCTCCCACCGCCGCAGGTGCGGTGCAGTGGCATCGCAAACCGGGTGGTTCGTACGGTGAATCTTGGCGTCGGCGACGATGAGCGACGACCCACGGGCGAAGATCGGGTTGAAATCGATCTCAGCGATGTCCGGATGGTCGCTGATCAGGGCCGAGAGCTTCTTCACAAGATCGCCGACCGCTTCCCGGTCGACGGGCATCGCGCCGCGATAGCCCGCGAGCAGTCTTTCGGGGACCGCAGCCAGCAGATCTGCTAGCCCGGCGTCCGAAAGCGGCGCGAAGCGAAAGACCTTGTGCGGGAACAGGTCTGCAAAGATACCGCCGGCGCCAAGCGTGACGAGTGGCCCGCACTGGGGGTGTCGGACTGCACCCGCGAACAGTTCGGTTCCGCTCAGCCGTTTCTGGATGAGGACCTTCGCAGAGACAGCGCGCAGACTCCGCACGGCATCTCGGAGTTCGGCCGTGGAGCCCACGTTTGCTCGGACGCCCCCAAGCTCTGTGCGGTGCGCGACTCCGGTGATCTTTGCGACGACGGGGAAGCCGAGCCGGCTCGCAGCGGCGACGGCTTCTTGCTCCGTACGGACAACGACCTGATCGGCGGTCGCGATGTCGTAGCAGCGGAGCAGTTCAGCGGTCACCTCGTCTGCCAGCAGCTCGGCCGGATCGGCCGTAGCAAGGAGCGTACGGGCGCGGTCGAACTCCGCACCGGTCACGACGGGCGCCGCGTGCCGGGTCGGTTTGCGGCTGCGGACATGCCGCCACACCGCCCCGAGCGCCGATGCGGCGGGCTCCGGATATGAAAAGACCGACACCGCAGGCGATCCGCCGAGGTCGACGAGGACCAACGTCTTCTGGGCCGGAAGGGCGGCGAGTTCCTCGGTGAGGGCTCTCGAGTCCAGGGCTGCGGTCGGCGCAACAACGAGGAGGACAGCGTCGACGTCGTCCGCCTCGACCAAACACCGGACGGCCTGAATGACGGTTGGCGCATCGACCCCGCCGCCAAGATCTACCGGGTTCCGAACGTTCGCCGCCTGTGGCGCGATCAGCCGCAGTTCTGACTGGAAGCGCTCATCGAGTGGCAACACCTCGAGGCCCGCGTCGATCAACGCGTCGGTCGCCAAGATCTCCGGTCCACCGGAATTGCCGACGACCGCGACGCGCGGACCTTGCGGCAGCGGCGTGGCCTCGACCAGAGCCGCCACGTCGACGAGCTCGGACAGCGTTCGCACTAGCACGACGCCGCTCTGTGCACAGATGGCCGAAACAACTACGTCCTCGGTTGCCGCAGCTGCCGTATGTGACTTCCCGGCCTGCCGCCCAGCATCACTGTGCCCCGCGGTCAACGCGAACACCGGCTTGTCCGTCGTCGCGGCGCGGACCAGTCGCACGAAGCGGCGTGGTTCGAGCCACGACTCGAGATACAGACCGATAACGGTGGTCTGCGGATCGTCCCGCCACCAACAGACCGCGTCCGCGGCGTCCACATCACTTTCGTTTCCGAGCGTCACCAGCTGGCTCAGCCCGACGCCTCGCTCGTTCGCCGCCCAAGCAAGGGCGATGCCCACGGCACCGGACTGTGCGGCGATGCCGAAACCGCCTGAGAGCATGGGCAACTCGGCGAACGTCGCATTCATGCGGATGTCGGCGGCGGTGTTCAGCAAGCCCAAGCAGTTGGGGCCGACGAGTCGGATACCGCGCTCGCGGGCATGTTCCGCGACAGCGCGCTCCAATTCCCGCTCACCCGTTTCACCGAATCCGGAGGACACGACGACCACGTCGCGTACCCCGCGCCGACCGCAAGCATCGAGCACGTCGGGGACGTGAGCGCTGGGCACCGCGATGATCACGAGGTCAGGTATCTGCGGCAAATCTTCGACGGTCGGATAGCACGGAAGATCTTCGAGCCGCGCGTGTTTCGGGTTGACCGGATAGATCCGACCGGTGTACCCGTGCCGACGGAGGCTCGCCAGAATCCCGGCGCCCACCGTGCCCGGTCGAGCGGATGCACCCACCAAGGCGACGGAACGGGGGGCGAACAGCGGACGAAGGCTTGCCGCATCGGCCGTCACCTCCCGCAGACTCGCGGCGCCGTCCGCCACGTCGTTCTCGGCGATCGAGAACCTGACCCAGTCTCCAGCTGGTGCCACGACGTGCTCGAGTCGATAACCCAGGTCGCGAAGCACCCGATACGCGTCGGGACCCGGAACGTCGGCGACAAAGACCTGGATGCCTACCGCTCGGGCAAGGTCGACCAGGTGTTCGGTGAGCAGCGTTCCAAGACCGTCATTCAGATACCCATCGGCGACAAAGACCTGGAGTTCAGCTTCTGTCGGCGTACGGGGCCGAAACGCGCCGAAACCGATGGTGTCGCCGCCGGCAACGGCGACGAGGCAGTGTTCGGTCACGGGTGCCAAATCGGGGCCCTCGCCGTGCAAGGCACTGATCGCGGCCCGATCAGACAAGCGCGCCGGGCGGATCGTGACGAGAGCGCCGTCCGTTCGTACCGCCGTCGCCGTCGGCAGCTCCACGCAGCGCCCTCCCGGATCGATTGGTAGCTCATGACATCGCGGCCCTGCCCGAATGCGTAGAGGCGAATGACCTCACGTCGCGGCGTGACCAATGTCGCCTGCTACGTATCGGACTTCGACGCGGCGAAGACGCCCGTGGCTAGGACGCTTGCGCCAGCGGCGCGTGCTTCGAGGACGAGGCACCGCTCGCGCAGCGCGTCCAACAGCTCGCCACCGCCGATCGGCAGCGCTGCATCAAAGTCGCTGCGGCCTTCGACTGCGGGCAGGCAGCGGACCTGCTCGAGCAATTGCCTCCACACCCGCATCGGGACCGGTCTCGAGGCGGTTGAGAACACGATCCGGAGTTGGTCGGGCCACACGTCGACCTGGGCTTCGACGACGCGTACTCCGTCAGCAACCACAGCCGTCCGCAGGTGAAGCGGGCGGTCGTGACGAGCAGGGTCGAGCTCGGTCATGCGTCCTCCTTCGACCGTCTTCGACAGCGTGCCTCTACAGTGAGCTGGCTGGCGCGCACGGCGAAGAGCCTTTAGACCCGGTGCAATGACAACCTGCACCGCGAGGAGTCAGATGCGGATCGTGATCGCGCTAGGCGGAAACGCTCTGATCAGGCGCGGCGAGAAGCCGGACGCCGTCCAGCAACAGCAACGGGTCCGAACCTTGGCCAACGCGCTTGCCCCGATCTGCTCGACCCACGAGGTCGTGCTCTGTCACGGCAATGGGCCGCAGGTCGGCGTCCTCGCTTTGGAAAGTGCCGCGGACGCGCTCCTCACCCGGCCGTTCCCGCTGGATACGCTCGTCGCCGAGACCCAGGGCATGATCGGCTACTGGCTCGCGCAAGCTCTGCGGTCCGAGGGAACCACGCGCCCCCCCGTCGCCCTGGTGACGGAAACCCTTGTGGCGCAGGACGACCCGGCCTTCGGTCGGCCGACCAAGTTCATCGGGCCGCCTTACGACCAGGATGCTGCGGACGAGGCCGCCGAACGCCGCGGGTGGACCTTCGGCCTCGACGGCGGGCGCGTGCGTCGTACGGTTCCCTCCCCGCGCGCCATCCGCACGGTCGAACTCGACGAAGTGCTGCTGCTGCTGGCCGCCGGGCGGACGGTCATCAGTGGCGGCGGGGGCGGCGTCGCGGTCACCGCCGAAGGCGCTGCGCTGCAGGGGGTCGAGGCGATCGTCGACAAGGACGACACGGCCGCCAACCTCGCCGCGGGGGTCGGCGCCGACCTACTCGTCATCCTGACGGACGTTTCGGGACTGATCCGCGGCTTTGGCACCCCGGACGCGGAGCCGATCGCGTCGTTGTCCGCCGACGAGGCAGCCGCGTTGAGCCTTCCAGCGGGGTCGATGGGGCCGAAGGTTCGTGCCTGTGCCGACTTCGTCCAATCCACCGGCCGAACGGCCCGGATCGGCGCCCTCGACGAAGCGGCGGCGGTGATCTCGGGTACGGCCGGAACGACGATCCACCCCTGACCGAACGTCCCGGTCAGCTCTCCGTCGGCCGCACGATCACGACTGGGCACGGGGCGTGGTGCGCACAGTACGAGCTCACCGAGCCGAGCATCAAGTCGGTGAAGGCGTTGTGACCGCGGGACCCGACCACCAGCAGGTCGGCATCCTTGGCGGCTTCGGTGATCCGCAGAGCGGATGGCCCTTCGCAGATCCGAACGTTGACGCGCTCGCCCGGCATGTCGATCGCTTTGCGCGCCTCCTCGGCAGTGGCCTTCGCGTCTTCTTCGGGCGAATAGTCCCCCAAGGGCGTCATACCGAGTGAGACCGGCCAGTGCCAGGCGACAACGATCTCCAACGTCGCCCCGGTCAGCACCGCCTGCCGCGCAGCCCATTGCAGAGCCATCCGTGAATCTTGCGACCCGTCGTATCCCGCAACGATCCGTTCGCCTGTCGTCATTGCTCCCACCTCCAGCGCCGTCTTCCCGTGCGGCCTTCACGGTGCGCCGGGTCGCTGCAGCGAGCCAGGGCCTTTCGGCCCATCGGAAGTTCGAACCCGAAGTTAGGTCTTAAGTCCCTCGGCGAGCATCCGATCCCGCCGATAATGGGTCAATGGATTCCTCACCGGGCAAGGTGCCGGACAAGATCAGCGTCTTTCTGCTGGACGATCACGAGATCGTTCGACGCGGGGTACGGGAACTTCTCGAATCCGACGGCGACATCACCGTCGTCGGCGAGGCCGGCACAGCGGCCGAGGCCCTCGCGCGGATTCCGGCCGTCCGGCCAGATGTGGCTGTTCTCGACGTCCGGCTTCCCGACGGCGACGGGGTTACGGTCTGTCGCGAACTACGCAGCACCCTGCCCGACATGGGCTGCCTGATGCTGACGTCGTTCGCCGACGACGAGGCGTTGGTCGATGCGATCATGGCCGGCGCGGCCGGCTATATCCTTAAGCAGGTCCGGGGCGTGGACATTCTGGGCGCTGTCCGAACGATCGCGGCCGGCAAGTCGCTCATGGATCCCCGGCTGACCGCGAAGGTGATGGACCGGCTGCGCAACCGCACCGAAGCGGCCGACCCCCTCGCCCGGCTGTCGGACCAGGAACGCCGAGTGTTGGACCTCATCGGCGAGGGACTGACGAATCGGCAGATCGGCGAACGCATGTTCCTCGCCGAGAAGACCATCAAGAATTACGTGTCGAACCTGCTCGCCAAACTCGGCATGGATCGACGGACGCAGGCGGCCGCCTTCGTCGCCCGACTGGGCGCGAAGAACGGCTGACGGCGCTAGCGATCCGACGCGGCGAGCGGTACGCGCCACGACACCTGTGTGCCGCCGTCAGGGCAGTTGCGGAAGTCGGCTTGTCCGCCCAGGTCACGAGCTCGCGAGGCGATGTTGGCCAAGCCGCTTCGCCGGCCACCCTCGGCGATTCCGCAGCCGTCGTCGGTCACGACGACCTCAACCAGCTCGGCATCGGCCGCCACCTCGACCGAAACATGCGTGGCCCGAGCATGTTTCGCCACGTTGGTTAGGCACTCCCGCACAACGGCAATGATCTGCTCCGCGACCGGCGGAGGCACCAGCATGTCGACCGGACCGCGGAAGATGATCTCCGGCTCGAATCCGAGGGTGTCGACCGCAAGTCGGCTCGTCGACAGGATCGCCGCACGTGCGCCCTCACCGGACATCGGGGCCGGGTGCTGCAACGCGAAGATCGACGTCCGGATCTCCTTGATCGTGGTGTCGAGTTCGTTGACCGCCTGGTGTACCCGGGCCGCCTTCTCCGGCGGCTGCATCCCGCGCAGCGCGCCCTCAAGCGCCATGCCCGTGGCAAACAGCCGTTGGATGACCAGGTCGTGCAGATCGCGGGCGATCCGGTCGCGATCACCCAACACAGCCACCTGCTCACGGTCCTGCGCGGCCACGCCGAGCCGCAATGCGATCGCCGCCTGACCCGCGAAACTCTCCGTCAGTTGGAGCGTTTCCTCGCCGTAGCCGGGGCGCCCCTGCTCGCGAGCAATGACCAGGGCACCCATGGCTTCGTCGGCCAAGCCCAGCGGGACGTACAGCACAGGCCCGACCCCCAACGCTCGGAGGGCTTCGATCACCCGCGAATCGATGCCGGCGTCGACGACAGCGAGCGGGTGACCGTCGCGCATGACCTGCGCCGTCAGCGATTCAGGCGGGAACAGCACGCCGCGCAGCTCGTCGCTGGCGATGCCGTCGACGGTTTCGACACGCAGCGATCCATCACCAACGGGCAGAGCGATCAGGGCGATGTCCGAACCGGACAGCTTCCGGCTCAGTTCGACGATCTCGGGAAAGACGTCGGTAGCAGGAATTCCGGCAAGCAAACGCGTGGTGATCGCGTTGGCACCTTCGAGCCATTGCTGGCGAAGCTGCGCCCGCTCGTACAAGTGGGCGTTTTGAATCGCCAGGCCGGCTGCGGACGCGAGAGCGAGCGCGATCTGCTCGTCGTCGGCGGTGAATTCGCTGCCGTCCCGCTTCTCCGTCAAGTAGAGGTTTCCGAATGCTTCACCCCGTACGGTGATGGGCACGCCCAAGAATGTCCGCATCATCGGGTGGCCAGGCGGGAAGCCGTACGAGACAGGATGTTCGGCCAGGTTTGCGAGCCGCAGCGGGCGCGGTTCGGCGATCAGAAGGCCAAGAACCCCACGACCACTGGGCAATTCGCCGATCGTGCGGTGCACGTCCTCATCGATGCCGACGGTGACGAACTGGCTCAGCCGGGATCGACCGCCGGGGTCCAAGACGCCCAGTGCCGCGTACTTGGCACCAACCAGTTCGGCGGCCGTTTCGGCGATCCGCCGGAGCACGACATCAAGATCCAGTTCGGAGGTGATCGTGACGACGGACTGCAACAGAAGTTGGAGTCGATCGGCGAGCTGGGCCACCCCTTCGACCCGCTCGACGACCTCGCCGATGAGCTCTCGGAGACCGAGATGGCCAATGTTGACCGGACCAGGCTGAGGCGGGTGACCATCCACGGCCCCATCCTGAGGGTCGGCAGGTGGCCAAGGCAACCTGGGGCCGCCGCTGGCTAGCCGACCGCGAGCACGAGCTGCGGCGTCCCGATGAGACTGAGTTCGTGCCCCACGTGGGCGAGTGCCGTCGGCACTTCCGGAACGGGACGCAGGGCGTGCCACCGGAGACCCGCGAATCGAAGGTAGAGAACCGTCTGGGCGAAGACGCGGCCGATGCGGACCTGCGTCGGTGCGTCGTCGACATCGCTGCCGACCACGAGCCACGCCGTGGGCGCGGGATGAGGCGCGACCGTTTCGATGTCAGCCCCGCCCAAGAGCGAGAAGGCACTGCGAAGGGGCTGCGCGACAGGGGGTTCGACTCGCCGAATCCAGCAGCCACGATCGCGGGCCGCCGCCCCCAGCAAAGCGAATAGATCGTCCAAGAGCACTTGGGCGTGGGGCGCGGACGCCGGCCAGTCCGCCATGCGCATCGCGGTGATCATCGAAAGTTCGGCCGGGGTCTGGTCAAGGGCGTAGGTCTCGGTGAGCGTCGCGAGCAGTGCGGAGTCCTCGGTATTCGGCACGACGCGAACGATGCAGGCGTGCCCCAGCGAACGAACGGCGTACCGAGCGAATTCCACCCCGGAGCCACAGTTGATCCGCAACCGGCGATCGTCCTGCGGACGTTCGCCGTAATCAGCGGGAGCCCGGAATTGCAGCGTGTAGCCGGCGGGCGCGATCTTCCAGGAGACGTTGTGGTCGACCCGCGGAGCTCGGCGGGCGGCCGCGGACACGAACTCCAATGCCGACACACTTGCGGAAACGGCCGTCAGCATGTCAGTCCTCCTGGGTCGTCGTTCCGTTACGGGTCAACTGTTGGTGGGGGACGAAATGCATAACAGTGCCGAACGTCCTTGTTTGCCCGGGGCTTTGTCCACTCCCTTCGCCCAGAGCCGCGGCCTAACCTGGCCACATGGCGAACGCGGGCGGCCCGTTAGGCGAGCTTGATCTTGCACGGATCGACGACTACTGGCGAGCGGCCAATTACCTGTCGGTCGGCCAGATCTACCTGATGGACAACCCGCTTCTTCGCGAGCCACTCCGGGCCGAGCACATCAAGCCGCGGCTGCTTGGTCACTGGGGAACGACACCTGGGTTGAACCTGATCTACGCCCACCTCAACCGGGTCATCGTCGCGCGCGACCTGAACGCGATGTACGTGATCGGCCCGGGCCACGGCGGCCCGGGAATCCTGGCGAACGCTTACCTGGAGGGCACGTACACCGAGGTCTATCCGCACATCCCGCAAACCGAAGCGGGGCTACGCGAGCTGTTTCGCCAGTTCTCATTTCCCGGCGGGGTCCCGAGCCACGTGGCACCGGAAACACCTGGCTCGATTCATGAGGGCGGCGAACTCGGTTACTCGCTGCTTCACGCGTACGGAGCGGCGTTCGACAATCCGGATCTGCTGGTCGCCTGTGTCATCGGCGACGGAGAAGCCGAGACCGGCGCGCTCGCCGCCAGCTGGCATTCGAACAAGTTCCTCGATCCGGCGCATGACGGAACCGTGCTGCCGATCCTGCACCTCAACGGCTACAAGATCGCGAACCCGACCGTCCTCGCGCGGATCCCGGAATCAGAACTGACACAGCTACTTCGCGGGTACGGCCACGATCCGATCGTGGTCTCCGGGGACGATCCGCGGACCGTCCACCAGGAACTGGCCGCGGCGTTCGATGTCGCGTTGGACCGGATCGCCGCTATCCGTGCCGAGGCGCGACGGCCGGGCCGTAGCCGGCCGACCTGGCCGGCAATCGTTCTGCGAACGCCCAAGGGCTGGACCGGGCCACGCAAAGTCGACGGTATCCAGATCGAAGGAACCTTCCGAGCACACCAGGTCCCGCTCAACCAGGTGCGGAGCAACCCCGAGCATCTGGCGATGTTGGAAGGCTGGCTGCGAAGCTACGAGCCGAGCGCGTTATTCGACGGTCGCGGCGCTCTGCGCGCAGACCTGGCGGCGTTGCCACCCACCGGGGACCGGCGGATGAGCGCCAACCCGCATGCCAACGGCGGTCTGCTCCTCAAGGATCTCGAGCTGCCGGCGATCGAGACGCATCAGGTCACCGTCGAACAACCCGGCATCAACTTGACGGAGGCCACCCGGGTGACCGGCAACTACCTCCGAGACGTCGTTCGCCTCAACCCGACGACCTTCCGGGTGATGGGTCCCGACGAGACGGCGTCGAATCGCCTCTCGGGCCTGTTCGACGTCACCAACCGGGCCTGGATGGCCGAGCGCGAACCCGGCGACGATCACCTCGCGCCGGACGGACGCGTCATGGAGGTCTTATCCGAGCACCTATGTCAGGGCTGGCTGGAGGGCTATCTGCTGACCGGCCGGCACGGCATCTTCAACTGCTACGAGGCCTTCATACACATCATCGACTCGATGGTGAATCAACACGCGAAGTGGCTGAAGACGACCGCGCAGATACCGTGGCGACGGCCGGTCGCGTCGCTGACGTATCTGCTGTCCAGCCACGTCTGGCGGCAGGACCACAACGGCTTCTCGCACCAGGACCCGGGCTTCCTCGATCACGTCGTGAACAAGAAGGCCTCGGTCGTGCGCGTCTACCTTCCGCCGGACGCGAACTCGCTGCTGTGCACCGTCGACCATTGCCTACGCGGCCGGCAGTACATCAACGTCATCGTGGCCGGCAAGCAACCGGCCTTGAACTACCTGTCACTAGAGGATGCGCAGTTGCATTGCGAGCGCGGACTCGGGATTTGGGATTGGGCCAGTAACGACGACGGTGTTGACCCGGACGTCGTGCTCGCGTGTGCGGGTGACGTCCCCACGCTGGAAACCCTTGCGGCAGCGGATATTTTGCGCCAGGAGTTTCCGGCGTTACGAGTGCGATTGGTCAACGTCGTCGATCTGATGCGGCTTGAGCCGGACACCGAACATCCACATGGGCTGCCGGACCGGCAATTCGATGCGCTGTTCACGACCGACCGACCGGTCGTTTTCGCGTTCCACGGCTATCCGATGTTGATCCACCGGCTCACGTATCGCAGGACCAACCACCACAACATCCACGTTCGTGGCTACAAGGAGGAAGGGACAACGACGACGCCCTTCGACATGGTGATGATGAACGACCTGGATCGCTTCCATCTCGTCATGGACGTCATCGACCGGGTCCCGTCGCTGCAGAGCCGAGCGGCGCACGTACGGCAGAAGATGGTCGACGAACGAGCGCGGGCCCGGGCGTGGACACGCGAGTACGGCGAGGACCTCCCCGAGGTCGCGTCCTGGACATGGCCGCACGGGAACGGGCCTAGCGAGGGTCAGGACGTTCGGCCCTAACCGGCAGCTGGGCCCGGGACACACGATGGGAAACGAACCCATCACGTCCGGCAAGGCACAAGGAGTCACGGCAGTGCTCATGTCCACCAAGGCTTCACCACACAGCGTCCTCGTCGAGGCTGCCGCCGCGGGGCGGCTCGCTCCCTCGGTTCATAACACGCAGCCATGGACTTTCGTCATCGACGGCGACCATCTCGACCTTGTCGCGGATGAATCGCGCAAACTCCACTCCCTCGACCCGCTCGGTCGCGAGCTGACGATCGGTTGCGGCGCCGCCCTTTTCAACATGCGGGTGGTCCTCGCGGCGTGGGGCTACGAGGCGATCGTCCACCGGCTCCCCGATCCCAGTCGGCCCGAAGTGCTCGCCCGGGTATCCGTCGGCGACATACTCCGTTCCCCGGCTGCCCTCGCACCGCTGGAACCGTTGCTCACCTTGCGCCGTACCAACCGACGCCAGTTCGATCACCTGGCTGTTCCGGAAGACGTGGTCGACACATTGCGGTTGATCGCGCGGGAGTACGGCACCGACTTGATCGAGGTGACCGATCCGACGGACCGACTGGCGCTTGCCCGCCTGGCGCAGCTTGCCGACCAGATACAGAACGCCGATCCGCGTTACCGCGCCGAGTTGCGTACCTGGATCACGAACGACCCGGAGCGACGAGACGGCGTGCCGATCGACGCCGTGCCGCATGTCGACGGGTCGGCGACAGATGACATACCGATTCGAGACTTCGATGTCTTCGGCTCCGGACAGCTTCCGGCACAGACGAATTCGGGCCGGAAGCAGTGTCTGCTCCTGCTGTGCAGCGACGGTGACGAGCCCGCCGACTGGATCCGGGTCGGCGAGGCGTTGGAACATCTTTGGCTCGAAGTCACCCGCCTGGGTTACGTGGCGAGTCCACTCACCCAGACCACCGAAGTACCGTCGGCGAACACGACACTGAGGCGGGAACTTCGGCTCGACACCCATCCGCAGGTGCTTCTCCGCATCGGGAAGGCTGCCGGCACGCCGCCCACGCCTCGGCGCGATGCGGACGACGTCATTCACACGGTCGACGATCCCGACCAGTTGGGCTGACGCGATGCGTCCCCACGCAGCGGAATTGACCGCACGCGAGGTGATGACGACCGACATCGTCCGGCTGGACGCCGAACGGTCGCTATGGGAAGCGCTTGTCCTGATGGCGGACCGCCAGGTGCATCACCTCGTGGTCACCTCCGGAGAGCGTCTCGTCGGCGTCGTCAACGAATTCCACTTGCTCGACGTATGGACGCCGCAGACCTGGGACCCGATGTCGCTGCCGGTCCGCAGCCTGCTCGGCGACCTGACGGCCGCCGCCCTCCCAGAATGCGGCCTCAGCCAGATCGCGGCGATCATGCGCGATCGACAGGTCGACTCGGTCGCGATCGTGGATCGCGCCGGCCACATCCTCGGCATCGTGACCGCGCGGGATGTCGTACGCGCCGTTGCCGAGCGCGGGATTCCAGGCGACGTCCCCGCGCCGTAACACCTGCGAGACAGCGGATCACGCGAGGTCGCGGCGCCCCAGCAGCACGACCGCGATCGCCAGCACAGCGGCCGCGGTCACCCCGAGAACAGCCACATGAGCCCAGTCCACTGCTTTGGCCGCGGCGGTGGGCTGGAAGTAGAAGAACGGGTCGACGTGGCGAATCGAGGCAATCGGCGTCCATAGCAGAGCAATGACGTTGATGACATACGAACCGGCGACGAGTCCGGTCGTGGCCGCGACCGCGGCGCCTCGCGTCCGGCAAACCACCGATGCAAGCAGTCCTGCCGCAGCAACCAAGAGCGCCAATGGGATGTACTGGACGAGAATACGAAGCACCACGAACGACGAGACCGCCGACATGCTCGGGCTCAACGTGCTCCCGATCAGGCCGCCCGCAGCGCTCGCCCCAAGGACTACGACCTCCGCGACGGCAAGCGCACCCATCCGCGCAACAACGATTCTGGTCCGCGAAACCGGCGCGGTGTACAGCAGTTCGGCGCGCCCGGTCTCGACATCCTGAGCAACGGCGCCCGCACCCATCGCGACGCACAAGCTCAGCGACAGAACGAGAAACAAGGGATGCCCGAAGCCGAAGGCGAGATAGCCCTGAGGCGTGAAGATGTCGGCGCTCTCGCTTCCAGCGAACGCACTGAAGAACCGATTGTTACTGCCGCCCAAGGACTTTGCGATCCCGGCATTGCCGCCAAGCGCACTGTACGTACCGGCGAGGACCAGCAGGAACGCCAGCACACCGGCAGCCAGCGCGAGAATGCTGCGCCAACGAGCTTTGAGATCCGCGCTTGCCAATGCCCAGCTCATCGCCGATCTCCGTACGTCCGTAGGAACAGCTGCTCCAGTGATGCGGGTTCGACGAGGACATCGACGACACCCGGAGTCGCTGCCAACGCCTGCAAGAGGTCTGGGCGTCGAGCCGGCATCGTGCCCTGCAGAATCGCACCGTCGACGACCGGATCCTCCACGCCCGGCAGTGCCCGAGCATCGTTTTCGAAGACGACGGTGACCCGGCGAGCCGCTCGGCGTCGTAGCTCGTCGACTTCGAGTGTTTGCAGGAACTTTCCCTCGTTCATCATGACGACGATGCCGCAGATCTCCTCGACCTCTCCGAGCAAGTGGGAGGACAGCAGGACTGCGGCGCCCGCCGCCGCGGCATCGCGAACGATGCTGGCGAACGCATTCTGCGCGATGGGGTCGAGGCGGTTCGCCGGTTCGTCCATGACGACGAGTCCGGGCGAGTGTTGAAGGGCACCAACGATGCCGAGCTTCTGCCGCATGCCACTCGAGTAGTCACCCACCGGACGCCGCAGGTCTGCGGCCGACAAACCGATCTTGTCGAGCAGGCCCTGCCGAACCGCCGACGGCGCAGCGGCCCGCAGCTTGGCGAGCAGGTCGAGGTTCTCCTCGCCCGTCAGCCGGGCGACGAAGACCGGGTCGGCCGGTAGATAGCCGAGTCTTGCGCGCGCCGCGGGATACGCCGACGACTCGCCAAAAATCAGGACCTCTCCGCTGTCCGGCCGAAGGAGCCCGCCGATCGCCCGGAGCGTCGTCGTCTTGCCCGCGCCGTTGGGGCCGAGCAGGCCGGTGACGGTACCTGTCCGCAACGTGAGGTCGATGTCGTCCAGGATCACGCGGGTGCCGTATGTCTTCCGTAGGCCGGCGATCCGTAGAGGTGCTGGACGGTCGGGCGTCGACGGCCCGGCGATCTCGGCGGCGCCGCGGACGTCTGGCGTGGTGGTCACCATCGCATCGTTGCCGATCTCACCGCCCACCGCCCAGGGACCTCCGTCCCCATCAGCCGATTGCACGCAATGCCCTCGTCACGGCGGCATCGGACGTGCCGTTGTTGTCGATGCGGGTTGCCTCAGGCCAGATGGCGAATGCCGCCTTCATCTGCCTGCGAACTCCTTCGTCGGCGTCCGAGTTGCTGTCATGGCGACGCTCGAGCCGAGTGGCCGCGATCACGTCGTCGACCTCACAGCACAGTTCGCTGAGGGTTGCGTGGCCCGTCCGGCCGAGGCTGCGGATAGCACCCCGATGTTCCGTCTGACTCCACGAGGCGTCGACGACGACGGAACAACCGCGCGACAGCGCCACTTCCGCGCGGCGGATCAGTTCCGCATACACCTCGCGAATCGCCGCGGGCGCGTACGCTCCGCTGCGCCAGCCTTCCGGAACCGGATGGGGCGGCCGGGCTCGTATCTCGTCCCGGATGTCGTCGCTGGAGAGATACGTGGCATCCAGGTGCCGCGCGATCTTCTCCGCAACCGTTGACTTTCCCGAGCCTGGCAAGCCGCCGACGACCACCAGCCGGATCGTGGCCCTGCGCAGGTGGCTCAGACATAGGTCGACAAGGGTACGTACCTCAGGCGCCTTCTCGGACTCACCCTGCGCCAGCCGAATCGATCCGACCTTGGCCCGGATCAGCGCGCGATAGGCGATGAAGAAGTCCAGAAGCGCCGACGGATGGGATTCGGCCGAGAACTCCGCGTAGTCGGCCAGGAACTCGGCCGCCTGCGCGGGATGGCCCAGCCGCTCGAGGTCCATGGCGAGAAAGGCCACATCGGACAACACATCGACAATACGAAGGGCACTGTCGAACTCGAGGCAATCGATGATTCGAGGACCGTCGTCGAGGACGAAGATGTCGGCCGCCTGCAGATCTCCGTGCCCGTCCCGGCTGAGGCCGGCGGCGAGCCTCTCGTCGAAGAGCAGCTGTCGTCCGGACAGGAATGCCGTCCCCAGTCGCGTGATCTCCGCGATGTCGGACGCCGACATCACTCCCCCGTCTGCCGGAAGCTGGGCACATTCGCGGTGCCAGCGATCCCATACGTGGCGGTAGGAACCTGGCGAGTTCGCCTCGGAATGCACCTCGCACGTGGCGTGGAAAGCCGCGAGAGTCCGGGCCAATTCACGCAGCACGCTCCGCAGCGACGGGTCGTCACGTCCCACGAGGCAGGCGAGCGCCTGCTCCGCCGGCAACGCCCGCATCGCCACGGCCGGCTCCGGCGCCCCGGAACCCACGACAACCTCGCGTACCCCGAGATACACATCCGGGCTGAGCCGCCTGTTCAGGTCGACCTCGTGCCGGCAGGCGTCGTATCGCGCCGCACGGCTGGAGAACTCGACAAAGCCAAAATCCAGCGGCTTCTTGGTCTTATAGACGAGGTCGTCGACGAAATAGAGCACGGAGATGTGGGTCTCCACCGTACGAACGCCCGGGGGTATCCGTTCCGGCTCCGCCAGTTCGCTGTCGTACACCTCGCCGCTGGTCACCATTCGATCCTTCTCACTCAGCCCGAACCGGCGCTGCCATAAGGGGACCTTTGACCGTATCGGTCCGCCGGTCCGTCGCGGACGATGTCTTGAACACGAGAGGAACGAAGATGACTGCGACTGAACGACCCGAAACCGCCTCCGCTCAACGGCTCATCATCGTCGGCGTCGACGGATCAGAGCCGTCCAAGGCAGCATTGGCGTGGGCGCTTGCGAATGCTCACGGCGCCGCGGTCGAAGCGGTCTATGTCTACGAACCACCGTCCGTGACGACGTGGTTCGTCGGAGCTCAGCCGGTCGTTGTCCCGGCTCCAGATACCTTCCACGGTCTCGCCGTCGAAGCGCTCCAAACAGCTGTCGCCGACACCATCAAGGGCACCGGCGCGGAGGTCGCCGAGATCGTCGCCGCCGGTTCGCCCGCCCGGATCCTTGCGGAATACGGGGCGAAGGCAGCTCTGCTCGTGCTCGGCGCGCACGTGACCCACGGCTTCGGCCGCTTGCTCGGCTCGACGGCCGTGGCATGTGTGCGTCATGCCCCTTGCCCGGTCGTCGTCGTGCCCGTCGATTGGGCAGATCACCCGGCAGCAGCGACGAAGTCCCTCGTTCCGGCCACGTAGATCCCGCCCGACCCCAGCCCATATAGAGAGGTCATGTCCGTGAAACCGATCAGCGAGTTGCTGGATCTTTCCGGAAAGGTCGCGATCGTCACGGGAGGGGCGAAAGGAATCGGCTGGGGCATCTCGTACCGACTGGCAGAGGCGGGCGCTTACGTCGTCGTCGCCGACATCGACGAGGTTGCCGCCAAAGAAGCTGCGGTCGAATTGACGCGCCGGGGCCGGCGATCGGAAGCGGTGGCCGTCGATGTCGGGAGCAAAGCGTCGGTCGAAGCGTTGATCGCCGGGGTGATCCGGTCGCAGGGCTCGATCGACATCCTCGTGAACAACGCAGGTATCTACCCCTCGTGTCCGGTGAGCGACATGAGCGAAGAACTATTCGACCGAGTCATGCGGGTGAACCTGCGCAGCGTCTTCCTCACCACGAAGTACGTGAGCGAGGTAATGAAGCGACAGGGCGGCGGCAAGATCATCAACGTCACGTCGATCGACGCGCTCCATCCGTCGATGGTGGGACTCGCCCACTACGACGCCTCGAAACACGGCGCGTGGGGCTTCACGAAGAACTCAGCCCTCGAACTCGCGCCGTTCAACATTGCGGTGAACGCGATCGCGCCCGGTGGGATCACGACACCTGGCACGACGGGCCTCGCCGGACCGCCGAACCCCGACCTGGCTGCCGCGACCGCGGCCTTCCTGCAGCGCATTCCGATGGGCCGGATGGGCGAGCCGGACGAGATCGGCACCGTCGCGCTCTTCCTTGCGAGCGACATGGCCGCGTATCTCACAGGTTCGCAACTCGTGGTCGACGGCGGGGCACTCCTCACGTGAGCGGTAACGTGAGGGATATGGATCCACAACGACGTAACGTCGACGGGAACGAACGACTCACCGCGATCACCGGTGCGGTGCTCATCGTTCTGCTCGCGGTCGAAGGAGTCACGATCCTTCGGATCGGTCAACTGCTGACCCTGCATGCGTTCGTCGCCATCCTGCTGATCGGACCGCTCACGCTGAAGCTGCTCAGCACGGGCTACCGGTTCACGCGGTATTACACGGACGACCCGGCCTACCGGCGAAAAGGCCCGCCGCACCCTGCCCTACGGGCGATGGCCCCAGTCTTGGTGGCAGCAACACTCGCCGTCTGGGGAACGGGCATCGCGATCTTGTTCGTGGGCCGGAGCGGCCAACTCGTGTTTCTTCACAAGGCGTCCTTCGTCGTCTGGATCGCGCTCGCGACGGTGCACGTCCTTGCGTACGCGCTCCGAGTGCTGACGTCACTCGAGGCCGACCTGCTTCGTCGCCGATCCGGTGTGCGCGGACGCTCGCTACGAATCGCATTGGTTTCGCTGGGCGTCGTCGGCGGCCTGCTCATCGCCGGTGCGTCCCTCGACCGGGACCGAGGCCTGCACGGCCACGAGGCCGGCGAGCGCGACGCCGTACTCGGCGTCACCTTGCCCGTCGACATCGTCTGACGCGGCGGGCGGTCATCGGTTTGCGTACCGACCGGTGGGTACAGCGTCGCCATGGACGAGAACGCACCCACGCTGCGGGGGGAAGGCGTCACCCCCGAGGATCTGTCCGACCCCGACCTACGTCGTGAGGTCGGGCACCTGCATGAGACGCGCCACGAGGTCATGTTGAACGGCTCGCAGGACGCATACGAGACACATACGCGGCGCATGCTGGAACTCGAAGCGGAGTTCATCCGGCGCTTTCCGGAGGAAAGCGCTCCCGATCCACGCAGGACGCGCGCAGGGGCAACCGCGGCTCACGAGATCTAGCTCGCCACGTCCAGCACGGACCGCTTCAGCAGATCCTGGCTGGCCATGGCGACGATGCAGGAGACAACCTCCGCCTCGGCGGGGAGCACGCCTTCGGGCTCGGAATACAGATCGCGCAGATGGATCTTGGCCCGAGCAACTGCGGCGATGACTTGACCGGCAGGCAGATCCGGGCGCCTCGCAATCAGCCGCTGCGTTTCGTCAAGCAGGAGATCATTGAACGTCCGCCCGTAGAACATGGCGACTCCTCGTCCGGCACTCGGACGGCACGTTGCTGAACCGGCCCCACCACGATAAGTCATTTACCCGAACCCGCAACCGGGGTGTGCTCGTCGAGATTACCTCGAATCGGCACGAGCTGGTGAGACTTCAACGAAGCCCGTGCATGTCCCCAATCCAAAGTGGGCAGGCCGATGCCATGCCACACACCCAACGGCGGGTCTTGCTAGCGGATCGATTGCATGCAGCACTACAAGCTCCGGGCGACCGGGAGCTCCGAGCGCTGGCGGACGAGTTGCCGACCTCACCGGCTGATCGGTTCCGCTGCCTGCGGGAGGTTTACCGGCTGCACTTCGCGCCCTTGCACGAAGTGGGCTCCGCTGCACGGTGGCAGCACCATCCGGTCGTGGCTGAGCTCAAGTCGCGTTGCGAGGCTGCGTGGATTACCGAACTCGATGCTTCGGTCGAGGTACCTGCTCTCCCGACTCCCGGCGACGTGGTGCCGGCGCTACGGAGACTGGCGGCAGCCGATCGCCTCCCGCCGCTTTACCGCTGGCTGGCCCGCGACGCGGACCGCGAACAGCTCGATCAGTTCCTCCGCTGGGAGGGCGGACCGGACGGCGGATTCGACGACCTCGTCGCGATCTGTCAGGTCGGCTTGGCGGGACGCGCAAAGATCGAACTTGCCCGCAACTACTGGGATGAGATGGGCAACGGCGACCTCGAACAAGTCCATACGATCCTTCACGATGACCTCGTCCGCGCGATGGACTTGGCGGACGCGGCCGCGTCGAGCGATGACTCCGAGCCCGTTTCCGGAATGGCGCGCGGGTGCCTCGGCGGAATGCTGGCGAGCAATCGGTGGCTCCAACCCGAGATGCTCGGGGCGTTGGGACTGATCGAACTTCAAGCCGGTCCGCGTTGCCGTCTGGTCATGCAGGGCCTCGCCCGGCTGGGCGCGCCTGCAGCCGCATTCCCGTTCTACCGGGTGCACGCCGAAGTCGATCCCCGACACGGGGCCGACTGGCTCGAAGAGGCGATCGCGCCGGTCGTCGAAGAGCATCTGGACTGGGCGAACCGCATCCTGCGCGGCGCGTTCTGGCGGTCGTACACGAACGCGGCGTTCCTGGCCGAGATCACGCCGTTGCTTCGCGAGCCAACCCTCGCAACTGCCCCAAACGCTGCTTGACCGCGATGCCTTATGCCGCCCAAACAGCCTGCCGATCGGCAAGTTCGGGTTGGCACCTCGGGCTGGAGCTATCCGCGCTGGCACGGTGATTTCTATCCAGCAGGTCTTCCCGCGCGGGCCGAACTCGAGTATCTGTCACGACGAATGAACTCGGCGGAAATCAATGCCGCGTTCTACTCCCTGCAACGCCCGGACCGCTATCGCTCCTGGGCCGCCCAGACGCCACCCGACTTCCGCTTCGCCGTGAAAGGAGGCCGGTACATCACTCACATGAAGCGGCTTCGCAACGTCCGCCAGGCGTTGGCCAACTACTTCGCTTCGGGCGTACTCGAACTCGGCGCGCGGCTCGGGCCGATTCTGTGGCAGCTACCCGCTCGATCTAGGTTTGACGAGACGGTCCTCGACGACTTCTTCCGCCAGCTGCCGCGCTCGACGACGGACGCCGCCGCCTTGGCCCGCTATCACGATCAGCGGCTGGACGGACGTTCGGCCACCTCGACCGACGCGGATCGGCCACTTCGACACGCGATCGAAGTAAGGAACGACTCTTTCCTGCAGCCCGCCTTCCACGAATTGCTCCGAGTTCACAACATCGCTGTGGTCATGTCGGACGGCGCCGGCCATTGGCCGCTCACTGACACCATCACCGCCGACTTCGTCTACATCCGACTGCATGGATCAGAGCGCCTCTACGGCGGGGGTTATGACGCAGACGCGCTGTCCTCGTGGGCCGAACGTATCCGTGATTGGTCGACGGAGCGCGATGTCTTCGTCTATTTCGACAACGACGCCGACGGAAGAGCACCGTTCGACGCGGAGGCCCTACTGAACCTCGTAACAGCCTGAACGGCGGGCTCTTTGGCCAGCTGAGTAACCGCAAAGTCGAAAACGCCGGGCAGTCGTTGCGCCGCCGGCACGATGCGGCGGCGCACCCGGGCATGACGCGTCGCCAGCAGCAGGCCCGTGGTGATCAGCCGGTACCGGCGGCTGATGCGCAGATAGTCCCGCCGGTAGAGCTCGGGCCTGTCTTCCACGATCCGCAATGCCGCCGCCTCGGCACACGCGAACGCGATCGATAAGCCCTCACCAGTAAGGGCATCGACGTATCCAGCGGCGTCACCGACCAGCAGGACTCGTCCGGCGACCTGGTCAGAGACCCTATGCAGCAAGGGCCCGGCCGCGCGGGGCCGGTCGACGGCCGTCGCACCCAGCCGGTTCCGAAGCTCGGGAAAGGCCATCAGCTGCTCGTCGAAGGAGCCACGCACGGTGGTCAGGATGGCGACGTTCACGCAGCTCGGGCCGACAGGTGTCACGTACGCCTCGGCCTCCGGAGCCCAATGGACTTCGACATAATCGGTCCACGGATCGCACGCGAAATGCTGCCGGATCCCCCACCGCCGCGGGCCGCTCGCGGTGAACGGAATACCCAACTCGGTTCGGATCGAGGAATGCAAGCCGTCGGCCGCGACGACGTAACGGGCCCGGACGCCACCGACGGAAACCCCTCGTTCGTCCTGCCGAAGATCGGCGACCCGCCCGCTGTCGATATTGACCCCGGCATTCTGCGCAGCGTCGATCAGAGCCTGATGGAGGCCGACTCGGCGCACTCCCCGACCCGGACCAGAGCGGAAATCCGCTGTGGCAGCGGCACTCCGGGTTAAGTACCGGATGCCTCGCAGCTGAACTCCCGGCGGGTCGACATCCCAGCGCCGGAGGATCGCAACGCCGCCCGGCATGATGCCCTCGCCGCATGCTTTGTCGACGGGGCCTGGACGGACCTCTCGTACTGTCACCGATAACCCACGTCGTCGGGCGGCGAGTGCGGCAGCCAGGCCGGCAGGCCCGCCGCCGACAACCAGGACATCGATCACGCCGTGACCATCCGTAGCTGGCCCAACGCCTCGTTCTCGGTACGTACCCGGACAGCCAGCAGGACGGCATTGGCAACGCTGAAGCACAGCGCGGTTAGCCAGGCGCTGTGCACCAACGGAAGCGCGAACCCTTCGATCACCACGGCAACGTAGTTCGGGTGATTGAGCAGCCGGTACGGGCCGGCCGTCACCCGGCCAAGACCGGGCACAACGAAGACCCGGGTGTTCCACTGCCGGCCCAACGTGGCGATGCACCACCAGCGAAGTGCTTGGCTACCAAGCACAAGGGCGAGCATCGGCCACCCGAGCGCCGGGACGAACGGACGGTCGCCGAGCCACACCTCGACAAACGCGCCCACAAGTAATCCGGTGTGCAGGATCACCATGACCGGGTAGTGACTCGCGCCGAACTCGACGCCGCCGCGGCGAAGTGTCCAACGCCGATTGCGTTGCGCGATCGCGAGTTCCGCGAACCGCTCCACGGCGAAGAGCGCGATCAGTACCCCGTACCAGGCCATGTCAGTGCCAACGAAGGAGAACGAGCTCCGCGCAGAAGCCCGGGCCCATCGCCATCAGCAGCCCGGCGGCGCCGCTCGGCGGATACTTGTCGATCGTGTCCCGCAAGACGTGGAGCACCGAGGACGACGACAAGTTGCCCACCGCCGCCAGCGACCGCCACGTCAGTTCGAGAGCATCGGGTGGCAACTCGAGCGTTTCCTCAATAGCGACAATGACTTTGGGACCACCGGGGTGGCAAACCCAGTGCGTGATGTCGGCAACGTCGAGGCCGTGCCCGCCAAGGAATCCGCGCACATCCTCTCCTAAGTAGCGGCGGACGATCGAGGGAACAGCGGGGTCGAGCACAATGCCCAAGCCGTCCGCGCTGACGTCCCAGCCCATTGCCCGCAGGCTGTCCGGGTAGAGGTGGCTTCGGGAGTCGATGACCTCGACTCCCGAAGGGGGCCGCCGATCGCTACCGACGGCGACCACGGCCGTCGCCGCGTCCCCGAAGAGGCTGCTGGCGACAAAGTTCGCGTTCGTCCGGTCGTTCCGGCGCATGGTCAGCGAACACAATTCGACCGAGAGCAGCACGCCCACTTCCGTGGGGGCGCCGCGCAGGTACTCGTGCAACCGTGCGATGCCGGCCGCACCTGCCACGCATCCGAGACCGAACATGGGCACCCGTTTGACGTCCGGGCGCAGGCCGATGTGTTCCGCGATGCGAGCTTCGATCGACGGCACAGCCAAACCGGTCACGGTCGTCGAGAAGATGACGTCGACGTCCGACGGCTGAAGGCCCGCTTGCGCAAGGGCGCCGGTGACCGCCTGGGCGCCCAGCAGTGTCGCCTGTTCGATGAAGGCATCGTTCGCCGCACCGAAATCCCGTAGCCCTGCGTAGTCCTCGATCGGCAGCGCGAGGTGGCGGGTTTGGACCTTGCTGTTGACGTGCAGGCGGCGGACCCGCTCGGCGGCCGGCCAGTCGCCGACGACATCGAGGAACGCCTCGGTGATCTCGTCCTGCTGATAGCGGTGCTCGGGAAGAACCGGTTGGACCGCGATGATCGACGTCACCTTCGCCAAACTACGCGGAAAGCAGCGCCCGCGCGGTCCCTGGCGTCAGTGCAGGTGACGTCCTACGCCGATCATCACGAGGTCGATGGGTACGGCGGCCATCAGCGCGTAGAACGGAATTCGGGTGGCTGCCCGCCGCCACAGGACCGGCACGGCTACAGCGACGAGACAGCACGTGGCGACCAGGCCGGCCCAGTCGAACCAGCGCGGCGGGCCGGGAGGTCCGAAGGCGGTCACCGCCGTGGCGAGGACGAGCAGCATCGCGCCGATCGCCAGGGACGGCCGGGCACCGAGGCGGTTCGGTGCTCCACGGAAGCCGGTGATGCGATCCGACTCCAGATCGGGCAGTGCGTTCGTGAAGTTGGCGGCCACGCCGAGCAGTGCGGCCGCGACGACCGGCCACGCCGCCGGCGCCGGGTGGCCCGGCAGGGCGAGACTGACGACTGCGGGCAGCGACCCGAATGCAATCGCGTACGGCAGCCAGGAGAACCAGGTGCCCTTCAGCCAGAAGTTGTACGCCCAGGCGATCGCGACCGCGGCGAGGTGCAGCAGGCCGGCACGCCAGCCCAGCGCCAGCGAGAAGCCGACCGTACCGAGGAGGGCACACGCGATCGCGATCTCGGTGACGCGAAGCGAAACTTCCTGTGCGGCAAGCGGTTTCTCCCGCCGGCGCGCCATCCGATCGGCCGCCACGTCGTGCCGGTCGTTCGACCAGCCGACCGACAGCTGACCGCACAGGATGGCCGCAGCGATAACGGCACATCGACCGGACGCGTTGCCCGCGGCCGCCGCAAGAACGACGACGAAAGCCGTAACGCCCGCCGACGGGATCGGATGGCATGCCCGGACCAGCGCCCGGAAGGCCAGCGCGCGCGAGCCGGACACGAGCTGACCCCTCACCATGACCGAAAGAGCACGGATCCTCCGACAAAGTCGAAGGGCCCGACCCGAGACCGGGTGGGGCCCTTCACCTTGCCACGAACGGGTTAGCGCATCGACCCGCTTCGGGTTGTTCCACGAACCATCCGCGACCGGCGGCCGGCGTGCCGGGTGGCTCCAGCCATCAGCAGAAGCGCAAGACCGAACAGCGTGATACAACCGCCGACGATCACGTTGCTGACGATCAGGCTGGTCATTCGGTCCGTGTGCCGCACAGCCCAGGGCGCCACGATGAGCCAAATCCCCATGATTGGCGCGACCCACGCCATGCCGTACGTGCGCCCGTACGACATCGCGAAGCCGACGGTTAACACCATCAACGTCAACCCGGTGACGAGATTGACGATGTTGAGAGCCGGGGAGGCGGCATTGAAACCGACTACCCAACCGGAGATCGCCGCATATCCAGCCGCTATGAATAGGAGGCCTTCGACGACCTGCGCCGGCGGGCTGGCCCCCACTCGCTCGAAGCGTTCCCGCATCTCCAGCATGTCGGGATGCCGTTCCATGAAGTCCGTGCTGCTTGGGGTGTCCATGCCGGATCCACCTCCACCTTCCGTCGAAGAGTTCAGGCGCGACGGATGTACCCCGCGGGGCTGTAAATCATCCGTCTTGATTGAGCCGCGCCGCGGTTTCCAACATGAGCGCGTGGACGAACCCTTGTGGCAGGTTGCCACGCATCTGGCGCAGTCGGACGTCGTACTCCTCGCTGAAGAGCGCGGGCGGCCCACAGGAGGCCCGCGTCCGCTCGAACCAGGCCCGAGCTTCCACGGTGCGACCATGGTCGGCAAGGCTCAACGCGACGACGAATCCGCAAAGCAAGAACGAACCTTCCGCGTCCTCCAGCGGCCGCGCGTCGTGCCGGAACCGGTACGCGTAGCCGTCCTGCGTCAGCGACTCGAGGTACTGCCCAAGAGTCTCGACGGACCGCGGATCCTCAGGCGGTACGGCGCGCCGGATCGACGGAAGCAGCAAGGCGGCGTCCAGGCCCGGATCTCGGGGCGAGCGCTGCCAACGCCCGCTGGCATGCAAGGACGACTTCGCCGTATCGGCGATGATGTGGTCCGCCAACGCTGCCCGGTCCACACCTCCGCGAGACCTCCGCGGCAGGTCAGCGACGGCCCGCAGCCCAGCGGCCGCGGTCAACCGACTGTGCGTCCACGGCCGCGGCTTCAGCTCCCAGATCCCGGCATCCGGTTCCATCCATCGGCGCCCGATCGCCTCTGCCGCAACGTCGATCGCCATCGAGTCATCGACGCCTAGGAGGTCATGGCGATGCGCCGCGGCGTACAGCATCAGGGCCTCGCCGAAGACGTCCAACTGGAACTGTCCGGTCACCCAGTTGCCGACGATGTCGAAACCTCCTGGGTAGCCCGGCAGATCCAGGTGTCGCTCCCGCGGCACGGGCGCGCCCGAGATGCAGTACGCGGGCGCAGTCTGGTCGCCATGTTCCAGCAGGCGAGCCGTCACCACGTCGAGTGCGCGACGCAGCATGGGCAGCGCACCAACCGTCAAACACGCCTGTCCCGCAAAGCATTGGTCTCGGATCCACACATAGCGGTAGTCGTAGTTCCGACCCGCTTCGGCCCGCTCGGGCAAGCTGGTCGTAGCGGCAGCCACCATCCCGCCGGATTGACTCGTCAGGCCCCGGATGACGGCGAGCGAGTGCCGGGCATCCCGCGGAGCGAGCGTGCCGACCACTTCGGGAACCTCGTCGTGCCAGGCGGTTTCGGTCTCCTGCCACAGTAGGTCGGCCTGCGGCGGATCCGGGAGCGAGTGGGCGCTCAACTCGAGGACGAGGTCGCGTGACCAACCCGGTTCGAGGCGCAGCCGCACGAGCAGGGCCGACCCGCCGTCGATCGGTTCTGCGTCTGCAGCTCCGCTCCAGCGAAGGCGCAGTGGCCCGACGTCCGCGAGCCACCGGCCGTCCTCGTGGCGCAGGTTCTTCATCGGCTCGCGGTCGTACTCCGCCCGCGGGCGTAGGACGACGTTGACGGCAGCAGGTCCGTCAACCGCCCAGACCCGTCGCAGGACGACCGCCCGACCAGGGTCGGCCGGCATCGCGAGTGCCTCCCGCGACTCGATCGTGCCGTCCAGCGTGGTCCACCGACCGTGCCAGATCAACGAGCCGGGCTCGTGGAACCCACCCCAGACGTACGGACCTGAGGGCGTCATCGTGTAGTGACCGGCGCCGCCGATCATCGCGCTGAACAGTGACGGGCTGTCCCAGTGCGGAACGCACAGCCAGGTGATGTCGCCGCGTGGACCAACGAGCGCACCTCGCTCGCCATCCGCCAGCAAGGAGTACTCGCGTAAGACGTGCGGCCGCAGCGGCTCACCGGTCTCGAGTTTGTCGCCCATCGGAGCCCCGTCAGGGACGGCGACCGCGTCGCCATCGGCCGGCGCCCGCAAGCAGCGCGAGCCCGGCGGTCGCGGTCCCCACCGCGCCGTGGTGCTCGGACAGCCACACCTGCGGGTCGCTGTCGTGGGCCCGCTCGGTGAACGCGCCCCGAGCGCCGAAGTCCTTGCCATCAGGGCCGTCCGCGGGCTCCCACAGGTTGACCGGCGCGTCGGGGTCGTGTCGCTGGTTGGCCTGTTGGGAACTGAATCCCGTCCGTCCGAGATACCTGTCGAGGAGCCCGGGCGCGACGGCGTTTGCGAGCAGCGTCGCCGCTGTCGTCGACCCGACCCAGTACTCACGGCGGCGGGGATGTTCAGCGGCGTATCGAATCGCCCGGGCGGCGACTTCCGGCTGGAAGATGGGCGGCACGGGCTGCGCTTGCCGTGGCAACCGGTTGAGGAGCCAGCTGAATTGCGGGGTGTTCAAGGCTGGCAGCTGAACCATCGTGACGTTGATCGGACTCCGCTCGTGGAGCAGTTCGCAGCGCAGGGACTCGTGAAAGCCCTGGATCGCATGCTTCGCACCGCAATAGACCGTCTGCAGGGGAATGCCTCGGTACGCCAACGCCGATCCGGTGTGCACGATGGTTCCGGAACCCCGCGCCTTCATGTGTTTGAGTGCCGCCATGGTTCCGTAGACATAGCCCAGGTACGTCACCTCGGTCGCCCGCCGGAACTCGGCCGCGCTCACTTCATCGAACGGCGCGAAGACCGAAGAAAACGCCACGTTGATCCACAGATCGAGTGCACCGGTCATCGCGATGACCTGGTCAGCCGCGGCAAAGACCGCGTCCGAATCCGCAACATCGACCGGAAGGACTATGGGCTGTCCACCCGCTTGTTCGACCTCGCGCGCCGCGGCGGCAAGGCCTCTTTCACCGCGGGCGATCAGGACCACGGTGTCATGACAACGGGCGAACTCGAGCGCCAGTGCCCGGCCGACGCCGGCGCTGGCCCCGGTGACGACGACCGTCCGATTCACGCGAAACCTCCCACCGCAACACCGAGATGATCTCGGTGGCGGCGCTACCCAAGCCGGGCGGCGGTCAAGCCTTCAAAGACGCGTCGACTCCGCGAATGGAGGGCCTCGACGCCTCGCGGCGCGGCGTTGGCCAGACGATGAACGCCTCTGCCTCCAGCGCGGCCAAGCCGATGCGGGCTAGGTCCCGGGCGCGCGGATAACAGACGTACCGCGGCACCCAGGTCGGCTGGAACTTGGCGTTGAACTTGTACAGCGACTCGATCTGGAACCATCGCGACAGCAACCGCAGCACGCCGCACCACAATCGGAGGACGAACCCGGCTCCCAACCGTTCGCCCCTCGCGAGCGCGGCGCGGAACATCGCGAAGTTCAGGGATACGTGCTCCACGCCAAGGCGGGGCGCTTCAGCAAGCAGCCGGGTGATCAGCAGCTCGTTGAGCCCGTTGTCCGCGGACCGGTCCCGGACCATGAGGTCGAGCGAGAGACCGTCGGTCCCCCACGGTACGAAATGCAAGACGCCGGCGAGCTGCCCGTTATGGAGTGCCCGGACGACGACGGCGTTACCGTCGGCCGCATCGCCGAGCCGACCCAGCGCCATCGAGAACCCGCGCTCGGTCTTCGTCCCGCGCCACCGCCGGACCGCAGCTTGAACCTCGCCCAGTTCGGCTGGCGGCAGTTCCCGCAGCCGTCGTACGTCAACCGCGTAGCCCGCTCGGTCGGCGCGCGCAACGGCTTGCCGCACGTTGCGCATCGAGCGACCTTCCAGGCTGAACGTCGAGACATCGACGACGGCTTCATCACCCAGCTCGAGTGCGTCGAGACCTGCTCTGCTCCAGACGGTTCCCGCGCGTTCCGAACAGCCCATGACGGCCGGGGTCCAGGCATGTTCTCGCGCGATCTCGAGGAACCGTTCGATCGCCCCCGGCCAGGCTTCGATGTCGCCCAGCGGGTCGCCGCTGGCCAGCATCACGCCGGAGACCACGCGATAGGAGACTGCCGCCTTTCGTGACGGGGACCAGACCACCGCCTTGTCACGGCGCAAGGCGAAGTAACCCAGAGAATCGGCTTCGCCGTGGAGATCGAGTAGCCCGCGCAGTTCCCACTCGTCCTTGGCGCTCAACGTTGCCAGCGGCTCCGCGGGCCGCAGCACGAGGTAGGCCGTGACCAGCAGCGTGAACAGGCCGAGTCCGAGGAACAACCGGAAGAACAGGTCCGAGACGCCGTCGCTCGCGAACCGGAGCGGGCCCGGAACGCCGATCAGCCCCAGGATCACCTGTTCGGCCTGGCTGCTCAGCGGATGGGGTCCGACGAGCCGCGATGAACGCAGCTGCAGTGCCGCCAGGCCCAGGCCCGTCGAAGCAATCGTCAGGCCCACGAAGGCAAAGGGGGCCTGGATCCGGCTACGAGGATCGGACGCTGCGGTGAACTGACCGCGGGCCGACACCAGAACGGCGAGCACGACGAGCGCAACGGCCGATTCTTCGAAGTTGAGGCCCTTGGCGATGTTCAGTGCTGCCGTCACCGACAGCAGCCCGACCGCGATGCGCCAGGCCCGCGCTTTCCTACGGCGCAGCCCATGGGACACGACCACGAGCAGACATCCGGACACGAGGGCGAGCGCTGCGGCCGAGTGGACGCTCACACCACCCAACGACTGGATTGCAACGCGCATCCGGTCGCGGAAATGGGGTGTGAGCACGCTCGCGACCTCGACGATGCCGACCAGGAGGACGAGGGCTGCCACCACGGTCGCGAACCGGGCACGGAGCACGCCGACGACACGACTCCACGTCGTCATTGACGCACCTAAGGCCCTTTCGAACGATCGCCTTACTTCGACGGCCTGGGACTGCACCCGGACCGCGCCCGGCTTACCGAGATTGTCGCACCTGTCGTAGCGTGGACGTGCATCCACGATTACGCGCGTTGAGGTCTGCCCATGGAAAATTTGGTCGTCACGACGCCCGGATTCCTCGCCGTGCTTGCATTCCTCGCCGTCGTAGCCACGGCGATTTGCGCGCTTCGCTGGCGCCGGGGCCGTCGTTGGATGGCTGCGCTGCTCAGCACGGTGCCGATCACACTCGGACTCCTCACAGCGGCCGACTTCGTCAACGCCCACTACGACTACGCGCCGCAGGTACGCGACGTGCTCGATGTCGCCTTCCCGGGGTTCGAATACCGCACCCTCACGATGCACGACATCACCAACGGCATGGCGCACCCGCACGGCGGAGTCGTCGATGTGCGTCTGCCGGCCTCGCAGGACGGGTTCGGCGCAAGTCACGAGCTTGTCTACGTACCCAAGGCGTACTTCACGACCTCGACAGCGCTGCCCGTCGTCTACCTTCTGCACGGATCACCCGGTTCGGCCGAGGACTGGTTCCGGGCGGCGCACGCGGCGTCCGTCGGCGCCGCGGTCAGCGCACAGGGCACCCCAGCCATCCTCGTCGCGCCGGAGATGAGTCGCGGCTGGACTCAGGACAGCGAATGCGTCGACGGCACCAAGGTGCAGGCGGAAAGTCACCTGCTGCAGGTGGTTCTTCCTGCGACACAACGACTTTTCCGAGTCTCGACCAACCGATCCGACCAAGTCATTGCCGGAAATTCGGCCGGCGGATACTGCGCTCTGAACATCGGGCTACGGCACCGGGATGAGTTCGCCACCATCATCGACCTGTCCGGGTACACCCATCCGACGTACAGCGGCGGCCTCGGTCACCTCTTCGGCGACGGCCCGACATTGAATCAGATGGTTGCGGCCAACTCCCCCGACCGCTACGCCCAGGCACTCCCGCCGGGGCCGCCGACCCGGGTGTGGCTCGACGTAGGCCGCGCGGACCGCGAAAGTTTCGACCAGGAGACCGCGCTGATCCGGTCGCTGAACCCGACGAGCGCGGTCACCGCGACGTTGACAGTTCGAAAAGGTGGCCACTCGTATCAGACCTGGCGGCCGGCCCTGCGGGATGCACTGGGCTGGGCGCTGCGTTCGGATAGCCCGCTGCCGCCCGGCGCGGGGACGGACTTGTGACCAATGGCCCTTACGCGGTCACCGTCCGCCACAGACGCTGAACGACGTGGTTACGACTGTCGCGCCGTCCACCACTGATATCAATCTCCTGGAAGCAGCATCGTTGGCGGGCGACGACGTGCTTGTCAGGCTGGGGACCCGGCCGACCGGCCTCACGTCCGTCGAGGCTCAAGAACGACTCCAGCGTTTCGGTGCCAACGCGCTCACCACGCGAGCACTCCGGCCCATTACGGTTCTGGTTCGGCAGCTGAAGAACCCGCTGCTGCTGCTCCTGCTTACGGCCGCACTCGTTTCAGGGCTGACCGGCGGCGGCGCCGACGCGGTCATCATCACCGTCATCGTTGCTCTGAGCGTCGGCCTTGGGTTCTTCAACGAGTACCGGGCCGAAGTTGCCATGGCATCGCTGCGCGGCCGTATTCGACATGACGCGGAGGTTTGGCGCGACGGCGCACTACAGCAGTTGCCGGTCACGGAGCTGACCCCGGGCGACATCGTGATGCTTCGGATAGGCACGCTGGTTCCGGCGGACCTTCGCCTACTGTCAGTGGACCAGCTGCAGTGCGACGAGGGCCTGTTGACCGGAGAGTCCATGCCGGTCGAGAAGTCAACGGAACCAGCCCGCAAGAACGAGCCCCTTGATCAGCCAGGCTGCGCCTTCATGGGGACGGTCGTTCATCAGGGCGAGGGTTGTGGCGTTGTCATTGACACCGGGGTCCGTACGGCACTGGGCCGCATCGCGACCGGCTTGTCCGAGGAACAGAGTCGAACCGGATTCGAAGTGGGCCTCGCCCGGTTCTCACGGCTACTTTTCCAAGCCGCTGCGGTACTGACGGCATTCATCTTCGCAGTCAACGTAGGACTTTCCCGTCCTCTCCTCGACGCACTGCTGTTCTCGCTCGCTATTGCGGTCGGAATCGCCCCAGAAATGATGCCCGCGATCGTCACGGTCAGCCTCGCCGCCGGATCGCGGGCCCTCGCCGAGAAGCACGTTGTTGTCAAGCGGCTCGTCGCCATCGAGGACCTCGGAAATATAGAGACGCTCTTTACCGACAAGACGGGAACGCTCACCCAAGGTGCCGTCGCCTTTCAACGGAGCCTCGCTCCGAACGGAGCGTCCTCGTCCGAGCCGTTGACGCTCGGCGTGATCTGCAACGAGGCAACGTTGTCAGGCGCGATGCCGATCGGCGGCAACGCGCTCGATCAAGCGCTTCTTGCCGCGGCCGGTCTCCCCGGCAACGAAGAGGTAGCCATCGATGCTGCCCGCTACACGCGGCTTGCTGCGCTGCCCTTCGACCACGACCGCCAACTCGCCTCGGTGCTCGCCACTGATCCCTCCGGCCGACCCGTGATCATCACCAAAGGCGCGCCGGAAGTCGTGTTGAGCCGTTCGACGAACGTCGACCGAGCAGCACAAGACGTTCTGGACTCGCTGTTCGCAGAGGGAGCGCGCGTCGTCGCAGTAGCGTCGCGAGCGGCGAACGACCAACGCTCGCTCATCGCGGAGGACGAAAAGGACCTCTCGCTCGTGGGGTTTCTGACGTTCGCGGACCCAGCGAAGTCGGATGCGGCCGAATCCATCGCGAAGCTGGAGCAGCTCGGCATCGCCGTCAAGATCATCACCGGCGACAACGGGATGGTGGCGAAGCACATCTGCGCGGACATCGGACTTACGTGCTCCGGCGTACTGACCGGCGCTGACGTCGAGGCAATGACCGACGACGAACTCGCCGCGGCGCTGCCCTCGACGACGGTGTTCGCCCGGACCGGACCGGAACAGAAGTCGCGGATTATCAAGGTCGCCCGCAAAGCCGGAAAGGATGTCGCCTACCTCGGAGACGGAGTCAACGACGCGGTCGCCCTCCACCACGCCGATGTCGGAATCTCGGTCGACTCAGGCACTGACGTCGCAAAAGACGCGGCAGACGTGGTGCTGCTGGAGAAAGATCTCGGCGTCTTAGCTGACGGGGTCGTGGAAGGTCGTCGCATCTTCAACAACACGATGAAGTATGTCCTGATGGCGACGTCATCGAACTTCGGCAACATGTTCAGCGCGGCAGGCGCTTCCTTGTTCTTGTCGTACCTGCCGATGCTTCCGACCCAAGTACTCCTGAACAACCTGCTTTACGACAGCGGCCAACTGGCGATTCCGACTGACCGGGTCGATCCCGAAGCCCTGCGCCGACCTGCTTCCTGGGACCTGCACTTCATCCGCCGTTTCATGGCCGTCTTCGGCCCCCTGAGCTCGATCTTCGACTTCGCCACTTTTTGGCTGATGCTCGCCGTACTGAACGCCGGGCAGCGAGAATTTCGAACGGGCTGGTTCGTCGAATCGATAGCAACCCAGACCCTGGTCGTGTACGTGATCAGAACGCGCAAGGTTCCCTTCTTCCGAAGCCGGCCAAGCGTGCCCATGCTGGTCGTTCCGATCACGACGGCGCTCATCGGCGCGGGACTCCCCTACACCGGGCTGGCCCACGTACTGGGTTTCACGCCGTTGCCGACCAACTTCTTCTTCTTACTCGTCGCGCTCGTAGCCGCCTACCTCATGCTGGTGGAGAGCGCGAAGGTTTGGTTCTACCGGACGTACCGTGCGGCCGGCGTGCGACAACCGGCGTCGTGCGACGAACGAGGACGACGACACGTTCGTCGCCGAGTAGCAAGGTTCGCGCACCCGGGGTAGAACATCCGGGCGGGTGCTAGTTGTAGTAGCCGTAGCTTGAGCTGTAGTAGTCGGTCACCTTGAACGGCGCACCCGATCCGTCCGCGGAGAACAGATAGAGCTCGTTTCCGTCCTTTGACAGCAGGAAGCATTTGTCGCTGTACCAGCTGACGAGCGAGTACTCCTTCAACGAAGCGACGACCTTACCGTTCGCGCCGCTGGTGTCGCCGACGATCAGCACGCTCGCGCCATCGCGGATCTCGCTCCAGACGACAGCTCCGCCCGCCGGTGACGCAAAGTACGGGCCGTGGTTCTTCGCGAAGTCCGCGGCGGTGAGATTCACGGGGCTGAGGGAGCCGTTCTTGTATTCGGCGTATGTCGAGTTATATCCATACGTCGGCGGACCGAGCGGATCGCGCGCGGCGACGTAGATCGAGTTTGGACCCGATCTGGTCGTGACCAGTTGAGTCACATTGCCGCCCGCCGGGATGACGTAGTCCTGAATGATGTGCCGGCCTGATCCATCCGGCTTGATACCGACGAGAAGCTGAGTCTGTCCGGCAAGGCCGTAATTGAAACTGCTGAACCACGTCACCGGATAGACGATCTCGTTCGCCAGCAGGATCGGCGTTCCAGGCCGAGTCGCGTTGTAGTTGTAGGACGCCGACCCATCGGTCGCGTTTTGTTGCTCCAATGTCGTGAACGTGCCGGTCTCGGCATTGAGGCTAACGATGGAGTTCTGGCCCGTCCTCCAGTACTGGAGATCATTGCGATTCTTGGTGTAGATGAGGCGATTTCCCATCCACCCGACGAGCGAGAACGAGGCGTTTGCCTCGTCGATCGTCGTCATCTTGTTGTTGTTGGCGACGTCGATGAGATACAGGCCGGAGGATGAGGCGCGCGCGCTCCGGTCCGCGACCAGCGCGAGGTACCGGGAATCGGGGGACGCGATGAATTGAACGGGCCCACTCTCGTTACCGGTTCCGGCAAGAACGACACGTCGGTTGCTGCCATCGAGATCCGAGGCCACAACATCGATGGTTCCCGATTTGTTCGAGACGAAGTACACGGTTCCGGCCGGCGTCAACGCGAGGGTGTTCGCATCGACGAGGTTGTTGGAAATCGTCAGCGAAGCTTGTCTGACGTTATAACCGTCGGCCTTGATCGAAAGGTCTTGAGCCGTTGCCTCCGATGGCACGGTGACAACGGTTTGCCCCGTCGAATCAGTGGTGGACGTGCTGGTGCCAGCGCTGATGGTCACTCCGCCGAGTGGCTTGCCGCTGACGGCGTCGGTCACTTTCACCGGAACCTGCCGGCCCAGCGCCAAGATCGGGACCGTTAGCTTCTTTTGAGAGAGCGGCACGGTGAAGGACTTACTCGTGCTTTGGTAGTACTGCTTGCTGAGGGAGACCTTGGTGTCCCCAGGCTTGACCCGGACAGTCCCGACCCCCGCGGCGCCCGTCGTCGTTTCCTTCCCGTCAATCCGGACGACGACTCCCGATACCGGACGGCTCGTGGCGCTATCCACGACGGTCACCGTGACCTGTTCCTTCACGAAAAGGCCGGCGATTTCGTATCGCGTAAACGGAATTGCGAACAGCACACCGAGAACGATCAGCAGCGCGATGCAGAACACCGCAAGCCGACGCTTTCGATTCCCCCACCACCACGTCAGCGCAGCCGGCAAATGGCGTGGTGGCCGCGGCGGTAGATCGGTCCGCGTCTGGTCGCCGGCGAGGATGTCGTGCAGGCCCACGGGGCCGTCGCCCGTCATGCGTTGCTCACCGGGAAAAGGAGCCGAATCGGAACCGCGCTCATCACCATCAATCCCCCGTGGATCAGACCCGGCGTATCCGGCTCGCGAGAATGTTTCGCCTCGGCCGAACCGGTGTCAAGATCTTGGTCGAGTGAATTCCCGTTGGACCGCAGCCCGCCGGATGATGCTGTCGACAGCAGACAATTTCTCCGCGACCGCAGGTGCGATCACGAACGGGTAAAGGTCGCCGAGGCCCATGCTCCGGTTGATTGCGTTCAGCGCCAGGGTCAACGGAACCCAGGAGCGAAGCAGGTCATCGAATGTGCGGACGTTCTCGTCCGGGAGAGCTGATAGCTCCGCGCTGATTTCCGGGAGATCCGGTCCGCCAACCCAGAGCCCAAAGGCACTCGCCGTCTGCACGGTGTCCCGAATATGGAGGTAGTGCGCGAAGGTCTCGGCAAAGTCCTCGTACGGATGCATGGTCGCGTACGCCGAGACGTAACGCTCTTCCCAGCCTGCCGGCGGTCCCATTCGGTAGTGGCGGTCAAGCGCGTCCGCGTAGCTCTCCCGCTCGTCACCGAACAGTGGCCTGATCTCGTGCGCTCGGCCCACCCGTTCGACGAGGAACCACTCGAAGAAGTGGCCTACTTCGTGCCGGAAATGCCCGAGAAGGGTCCGATACGGCTCTGCCAGTTCAGCGCGCACCCTTTCCCGGTGTGAGTCGATCCCCTCTGCCATGTCGATCGTCACGATGCCGTCTTCGTGACCGGTGGTGACCGGACTTTCGCTACTGGACAGGAGGTCGAAGGCCAAACCGCCCGGAGCGCCGTCGGCTCGAATCGGATAGCGCAGTCCCAGATCGGCGAGTTGGAACAGCAAGTAACGCTTCGCCGCCTCGGCCTTCGCCCACGCCTCGACGGCCTGACCGTCCGTGTCGGACGGCCGCGTTCGGGTCATGCGGCAGGAGTCGCACCACAACTCTCCCGGCGATGCCGCCCAGTTGCAGCCGATGAGGTCGGCGTTCGCGCACGAATGCGCCGCTGCGGCATCAGCCCCCTCGGGCCGCCGCACCAACCGCCCCACGTCCGGATCGAACACTTGGCCCGTACCGCACTTCAGACAAATGCTGTTGTCGAAGAAGAGCACGCCGCCGCACACGTCACACGCAAAAGCTCTCACCGCACCGCCATGCCCCCACAGTAGGTGATCAATCCAGGCGGCCGAGCACATGACCGCGGCGGGCCAGCCGGTACAGGCTCAGTCGCCGTCGCGGTCGCATGCGGACGGACTCTGCCCAAGGAGCGACGCTGGCGAGATCCTGCTTTCGACGGTCACGGTCTGGGCGCGGGAGGCGGTCACGACGAGCCACGACGACGGTGTGCTCGCGATGCAGGCGCCGCCGTCATCGACGGTCCAGAACGGACTCGCATGGACCTTCACCGTTGCCGTGCCGGGCTCGTGGAATTGGATCGTCAACGTCGTCGGACCCATCGCGTCCAGGGTGGCCGGGCCGGTAATCATCGGTGTCGGATCGCTCACCTCGTAGACCCGCCAATGCTGGTCGGCGTACCGGACTGCAAGTACGCCGGCGGATCGGACAGGAGTTCCCGCTCCGCCACTCCGCCGTAGTCCAGCGGCACATCCGGAATGGCGACGAGCCGGACTCCCGTCTCGTCCAGCCATGCGCGGTAGACATCCGCGCTGAGTGGCCGGTACAGCTCGGCGTTGTACGCGACGTCCAGTTGCCGTTCCCAACCGCGGGCGATCGGGAACGTCGGGGCCACGTACGCGGCCTCCCAATGCTCGCGGGTGAACGGGATTTCCAGCCGTCCGTTGGTCGCGTCTTGCGTGGCCAGGAACCTCAACAACCCCGCGTAGTAGGACTTTTCGTTCGACGGATCCGCCGACCCTCGGGCGACCGCGCTGACAACGGGGACGAACAGCCATACCCCCGCCGCAACCATGGCGAAGAAGACGCCCAGTCGGCGAGCACGGCCCCGTATCCAACCGCTCGACGCCGGATCGGCGATCACCCAGGCGGCGAGGGGCAACGCCGCGAGCTGAGGTAGCCGAATGATGTTGGCCCCCACGGCATTCGGGACCGCTACGAGGATCGCGGCAACCGCGGCACACCACGCGACGGACAGCCGGACTGTGCGCAGCCGCCGCGGTGCCAGCAGCAGGACGAGGAGAGCAAAGATCGCGAACGGCACCGCGCTGAAGGCGTCAAAAGGGAAGGTGCCCGGATTGCCGCCGAACACGGTTGTGGCAACGCCCCCGACGAGCACCCCGCTGAGCGGCAGGACCCGGCGCCAACCGACGGTGGGAAGCCACCCGGCGGCAATACATGCGAGAAACACCCCCGCCAGCGGGCTCGCGAGCGAGCAGGCGACCGCTGCGATCAGAGCGATCCATCGGTGACGGTCACGGACGCCCAAGATTGCGATCGCGCCGGATGCTGCGCCGAGAAGGAACGGCACCTGCCCGATAACCAGGCTCGAAAGCACACAAATGGCCAGTACGAGCTGTGCGACCAACACCCGGCCGCGACGCGAGGCCGGGCCACGGACCGGCGAGTCCATTAACCGGCAGCCCGCCCAGGCGAGCGCCGTCGCCGACCCGAGACCGGTCAGGCCTGCCCCGAGCAGGGCCGCGACCGGCGGATACAGGACCGAATAGCTCGGCAGAGCGTGACCGGCGTACCAGGCGTCGTTCCACACCCGCAGTCCGATGTTCCGGGCGAACCACAACCGGTACTCCTGTGCTGCCCAGTCCGGGCCGACCCGGCCGTACGCAATGACGACCGCGCCGGCCAAAGCTGTGAGCAGCCACGGTCTGGCGAGGCGATGCCACGGCGACCGTAAGGCGCCGGCTGACTCGCACGACCCGGCCAAGGACACGCCCTCAACTACACCGCAGCCGGGCGGCCCGATCAAGACAACATCTCCCGAACATCGGTTGACCGGCGGACGATCAGGAACCTGAGGTGGGCTCAGGCCGGGCTGATCAGTCCGTAGTTGCCGTCGTACCGCTGGTACATGACGCACCCGCGGTCGGTCGTGGTGTCACGGAAGAACACGAAATGTTTGCCCGTCATGGCCAGCTGGTCAGCCGCCTGCTCGACGTCCAGGAACGGGACGGGCTGTGTGCTGAAGGTGTACTCGACATCGCCGGGCGTGATGTCAGCTTTGCGGAACTCGACCTGGGCAAGGTGATAACCCGTTCCGTCCTCGGTACGGGACAGGAGCGTGTCGACGCCGCTTCCGGCTTCAGCGAACAGCACGAAGTCATAATCCAGCATCTCCAGGTCTTGTGCCGCCTCGGCGATTGTGCTCCTGAAAGGCCCGAATATCTTGCGCCGCAGCAGGTTTCGCTCCCACGCCGGCCGGGACGGCACGGGCGGCCGCTGCGGCTTGCACCGCGCCGGCCAGGCTCGGTCCGCATGCTCGACCTGACTGCGCAACCGGTCGTGGAGTTCGTCGATGGCTTCGCGCATCGTCGTACGGGCGACCTGTGCCCGAACGATCCGTCCGTTGATGTCGACGTTCGCCTGCGCTAGCGCAGGGCAGGCGAGGCCCGCGTCGGCGAACAGAGTCAGTTTGAGACGTACGAAAAGCACGGGGTCCGTGACGTATCGCAGGGCGGACTCGACGCGGCCGCGCCCGTACTCCAGATCTTCCGGCGACACCTCCCCACGGGTCCTCGAATTGATCGTTCGTTCCCCTTGGGTGACGCTGCTCATCCGGAACCTCCTCTGTCGCTCATGGCAAGCACAGACTGGCGATTTCGCGGCCGGGCAGGTAGAGACAAAGGTCCCGTCTTCGCCGGTTGACTCAGCGCCGCGCGGGGTAGCGCGGGAAGGTGACCACCCTGAGCCCGGCCGCGCCGGCCACCACCCCTGCCGCATGACCGCCGACCAGCGCGTCGAGCCGCGAACGTGCGCCTTCGGGCCCATCGTCGTCAGCTACGACGACAGAGTTCTTGCACCGCGACACTGGACGCTGCTGCAGAGCGAATGGGCCGCCGATGCCGCAAGAATAAGTGGGCCCGGGCCACTGCTCGAACTGTTCGCCGGAGCCGGCCACATCGGTTTGGTCACCGCGATTCTTGCGGAACGCCCGATCATCCAAGTCGAAGCGGACGCAACCGCGGCGCGGTACGCCGCAGAGAACGCCGAGCGCGCCGGTCAAGGAAGCGCAGTCGAAGTCCGGAAGACGGACGTGGATCATGCCCTCCGTCCGGACGAACGATTCTCGGTGATCATCGCCGATCCCCCGTACTTGCCGACAGAACATGTCGATCGGTGGCCTGGCGATCCCATTCTGGCCATCGACGGTGGCCCGGACGGACTCGCGCACATTCCGCGGGTTCTCCGTCTCGCCGTCGATCATCTCCACGATGACGGCTGGCTCTTGCTGCAAGTGGCGGGAGTCGAGCAGGCCGCGGCGGTCGTCACCGAAGCGCTGCGAACGGCGCCCGGCTTACGACATGTCGAAACCCGTTGCTACGACGTCGATCGGGGTGTCGTGGCATTCCGGAGGACCGAGACCGATCAGCGGTAGGCACCGGCTTGCGGTTCGTACAGCTCGGCATTGGCGCCACCCGATCGGATCAGCTCCTGGTGCGATCCGCACTCCCGCACTTTCGACTGATCCAATGGATTACATTCCGAAGCGTCCGAGGGATGGCGCTTCGGACGAGCCTGTCTGGGAGAATGATGGGGTGCCCGAAGTCCCCGCCGTACGCATCGTGCTGATCCACGGAGCTGCAACCACCAGCGGCATTTGGCGCGCTGTAATCCCCTTTCTTGGGGATTTCCAGGTCGACTGCCCGAACCGACGTTCGACAGGCGACATGGACACGGAAATAGCCGACCTTCACGCCCTCTGCGCCGGTGCTGTCGTCGTCGGGGTCAGCGGGGGTGCCACGCTCGGGCTCGAATTGGCAGCGCGAGGAGTTCCGATGAAAGCCGCCGTCCTACATGAACCGGCGGCCGGATCGTTGGCTCCCGGTTTGCTGGCCCACGTCGCCGCCGGGCTTGCCCGAGACGGCGTGGCCGGATTCGGGACCGCCCTCTACGGGTCGGCCTGGACGCCGAGCGATGCTCCTGCCGATGACGACGCGGTCCGCCGCGATTTCGCGATGTTCGGGAAATTCGAACCGTCGGCTCCGCAGCCCGGGTCGGGCCGCCTCCTGCTGACGGTGGGTGAGTTCTCTCCGCCGAGCCGCTTCGAGGCTGTGCAGGCGCTCTCGCATAAGCTCGGGATTCCGTGGCGTGTTCTCGACGGGTCGGGACACGCCGCACATCTCGAAGCACCCGGCGCGCTCACTGAGCTGGTCCGGCGCCACCTGCGGTCGGCCGAGAGTTATTGAGCCGCAAGGAAAGCGAGCCATCCTCCGTACTCGGTGATGTTCTTCGCTTCGGCGACAGCCGCGTTTTCGACCAGAAATCCGACGGCTACGCTCCCGTCGTCAAGGCCGACCTGTCCGAGCGTCAACGGGGTCGGCAATTGGGTCAAGATGGCGGCGACCGTGGTCGGTGGGACGGACCATAGCTCGCCAGCAATCCGGTGGCCCTGTTCTTCTACGCGCAGCAGTCCCGGCTTCGGGGGCTCGGTCGGAAGGGCGAAAAGCTCATATGCCGCAGCCGTTGTGATGCTACGTACGAACCGGCCACCGACGAGCTGACCATTGAGCGGCTGGCCGCGCAAGTGTGCGCCGAAGACGGCGAGTGCGATTCCGCCGGGATCGTCAGGTTCCGCTGGGGGCTGACCAAGCACCCGCGCCGCGACGTCGAGCAGCACGCGATCGTGAAATGCCGCAGCGAACAGGGTGATCCCGAAACGCCCGTGGGGAGTGTCTCCCGCCGGAATGGCAATGGCCGCCAGATCGAGCAGATTGCAGAAATGTGCGTACGTACCAAGCTCGGCGTTCACGCCGATGGGATCTGCCGCGACCTCGGCAATCGATGGCTGGCGGACGGTCGTCGGCAACGCCACGACATCGACGGCCTCGAAGATCCGCGCGGACCGGCGGGCAAGCTCCGCGAGCGTGGCCTGATCCCGCGCCAGGGAGGACGCCGGAACGTCCTTCGCCCGGCTGATCAAAGCCCCCACCGTCGGGTCGACATCGGGCCCGTGTTCGTCGATGAACGACCCGACGGCCGCATAGCGCAAGGCGACGAACGCCCCGTCGTAGAGCAACTCGGAGGCATCGAGCAGCGGCTCGATGTCGACCGGCACCAACTCGAGGCCGCGTACGGACATGTCGGCGAGGGCCGCGGCGTATGCGGTGCGGTACTCGGGCGACAGGGCTCCCAGATCCGCAGGCTCGACGAAACCGATCCGAAGTTGTTCCCGTGCACCAAGCGGCCGATCCGGGGGTGCCGCGCGGCTGAACGGGTCGAGCTCGTCGACACCCTCCATCACCGCCAACGCTCGCGCCCCGACTTCGAGGTCGTCGACGAGCAGGCTGACGCAGTCCAAGCCCGCGCAGGCCGGCACAACCCCGCGTACCGACACCAGACCGCGTGTCGGCTTGATACCGAGCAGGCCTTGAAAGGCGGCGGGAACCCGGCCGGATCCTGCAGTGTCGGTCGCAAGCCCGATGTCGGCGATGCCCAGCGCCACCGCGAGGGCGGAACCAGAACTCGACCCACCGGCGACGAGTTCCGGACGGCTGCCGTCTGCGACGACGCCATAGGGGCTTCGGGTCCCGACGAGGCCCGTTGCGAACTGGTCGAGGTTCGTCTTTCCCAGCACGATCGCGCCGGCCGACTTCAGCGCGTCCACGGCGTGGGCGCCGGCGTCGGGCAGGTAGGCATACGCGGGACACGCTGCGGTCGTGGGCAATCCGGCAACGTCGATGTTGTCCTTGACCGCAAGGAGCAGTCCGGCAAGTGGCAGGTGTGCTCCCGCGGCCACCTTCTCGTCGACAGCCGCCGCGTCGGCAAGGACATCGGCTTCGCTCCGCAGGTGAATCCAGACGTCCGGACGATCAACTTCTACGAGCCGCGCGAAGGCCGATCGGACCCGGCTAACAGCGTTCTCCGGTACGACGTTCATGCCGCCGTTGCCGCCGCAATGCTTTGGAGCACGGCGACACTGTCGCTCACCGCCCCAAAGATCCCACCCGACATGGTGACCATGTTGAGGGCGGCGGTGTGGTTAGCCGGGTCGGTCGCGCCGGTGCAGTCGGACAAGATCAAACACTCATAGCCGCGGTCGTTCGCCTCCCGCATCGTCGTATGCACACACACATCCGTCGTGATCCCCGTCAAGATCAGATGCGTGATCCCCCTCGTGCGCAACACCAAATCCAAATCCGTCGCGTAGAACGCACCCTTGCCCGGCTTATCGATCACCACCTCACCCGGACACGGCGCCACCTCATCCACGATCTGCCAACCCGGCTCACCCCGAACCAAAATCCGGCCCGCCGGACCAACATCACCGATCCCCGCATTGATCTGCCGCGACCGCCACAACTTGTTCGCCGGCGCATCCGACAAATCCGGCCGATGCCCCTCCCGGGTATGCACCACCAAAAACCCCAACTCCCGAACCGCAGCCAACAACGCCGCCGTCGGACCCAAACCCGCCCGGGTCAAACCAAGGTCATAACCCATCGCATCGACATAACCCCCCGGACCACAAAAATCCCGCTGCCAATCAATACACAACACCGCAGTCCGCGACGCCACAAACCCACCATCAAACGGCCACACATACGGCCGAGCCACCACCGGACCAAACACCGGCTCCGAAAACACACTCATGCGATCGGAGCGGACGAGCGGAGCGACTCGAGGACCGCCGTACTGTCGGCAACTGCTCCGAAGACACCGCCTTGCATGGTGACCATGTTGAGGGCGGCGGTGTGGTTAGCCGGGTCGGTCGCGCCGGTGCAGTCGGACAAGATCAAACACTCATAGCCGCGGTCGTTCGCCTCCCGCATCGTCGTATGCACACACACATCC